>Ga0180223_1000002_pt1 | contig 1141793 bp, 897 predicted proteins | sample eDN5th30CKraftOP_FD_151337 | JGI IMG/M metagenome (GOLD analysis project Ga0180223, IMG submission 151337) | Enriched Organic Plus compost microbial communities from Emeryville, California, USA - eDNA 5th pass 30_C Kraft OP (version 2) (version 2) ... | reverse complement strand
CGCGGCGAGCGACAGCTACGACATCGTCGCGGAACTCTTGAGGGTGGGGCTTAGGCACAGAACACATCCTTCCAGCGGCGCCCACAGGCACCACAGGTCAGGTGTCTCCTATCCGTGCATCAGTCCCGCCATCGCAACGACTCCCCTACGGTTCTGAACTCGCCCCCTTGCCTTCGTCATCCTAGAAACGTAACAGAACCTGCTTGCTCCACTCAAAACTCCATCGCAACCACACCGCGGCAGGCTTGAGCCCTACTCCACCCGCGTCCACGCCCGTCCGATGCTCGCCTCCTTCTGCCACGCGACGACGACCCACGGCGCGACGTCCAGCTCGACGGCGAGGGCGCGGGGGTCAGCGACTCGTGTGTCTCGCGGCGGCCTTGAGCGCCTTCTTCTTCGCGAGCCGCTTCGCCTTCTTCTTGGCCTTCTTGGCGGCTGCCTTCTTCGCGAGCTTCGTCGCGGCGGCCGAAGCGGCAGAGCCGGCCTTCGCGCCAGCGGCCTTCGATGCGGCAGTCTCAGCCTCGGCCAGGCTGTAGCCCGTGCCGGAGGCGCTGGCTCGCGCGCTCGCCTTCTTCGTCACCGTCGCCCGCGCCTTGACTCGCTTGGTCACCCGCACGCCGTGACGCTTCACCGTGACCTTGACCGACTCCTTGGCGGTGGCAGTGGCTGAGCGAGTCGCCGTGGAGGCGACTGTGTGCGTGTAGATGATCGGGGCAGCGAACTTTGCGGCCACCTCCGAGACCGCTGGATACCCGACGAAGGTGAACCCATACTCGCGATGCGCGCTTGCGGCAGACACCCACGAACACCCGGCCGGGTCGTACTTCGGGCAGCGCCAGTGAGCGGGAACCGTAAGGTCGACCACCAGGCGGTAGGTGCCCGCAAGTTCCACATCGGGAAATTCAGCCTCGATGAAGAAGCCCGTCGACTCGCCGGTGAAGTCGTCGAGCCCGTGCCAGATGGTCGCCGATCCTCGGCTGGTGCCCGCTGGGGAATCGATCTCATAGGTGGCTGCCGCGCGGTCGACGCCCGCAAGGTCGAACTCTGAGCCCACGCGCACGCTCATATAGGGCAGCCTCCACCCTCCCCAGTTGACGACCCCTCGCTCGTTGCCGACGCCGTAGGTAAGGCGCCAGTCACCGGGCGCGGATGCTGCCGCTGTGGTCGCGACCAGCGCGCTGGTTGCCAGCGAGACCGAGATGGCAACGGCAGCGATTCGAGCGAGTTGGCGCATAGGTGGTTTATCGACATCTACAGCAGGTGGCTTGAGACCTACGCGCCCCTCTGGCGGCGCCAGCCTGACACTTCCCCGCAACACTCCTGCCACAGGGTCACGAGCGGCGGCGCGGCCAGCTCGCGAGCCGGGGGCCCTCGAAGCAACACGGCTAGCCTCAACCCGTGACCGAAAGCCAGCTCCCCCCGCTTGATGCCCTACAAGCAGGGTCGGCGACCTCCTCGGCAAGAGTCCCGACACCATCTCCCAGCTCGTGACTGACAGCAAGCTCGCCGCACTTAACGTCAACGGCAAGCCGCGCGTCCTCGAGTCCGAGTACCTGCGCTACGTCGAGTCACTGGGTGACTGGAATCCCCAGAGGGACTCACCGAAGTCAGAAGTCGAGGCGGAGCCAACTGCCGCGGCCGCTCACGACATCACCTGGTTCGCTGCACGCATCAACATGTCCGAGGACTGGGTGCGGCGCAACATGCATGAGACCCCTCACCGCCGCTATAGCGGCCAGGTGCGGTTCACCGACGACGACATCTCCGCGTTCCTCGACCAGCATGCTGTCGACCCTCTGCGCGTCCAGCGTTCCGAACGATCTCGCCGACGCAAGTCCTGACCCGTGCGCACACACCGGCGATCTGACCTAGAAAGGCGTGCTCACCCAGCTCTCGAAAACCGCCCGCCGCGGGTGACGTATCAGCGGCCGTCGATAGCCTCGAAGCATGACACTGATCGAAGATACCTACCCCCAGGCCTGGGAACCGCTCACCGACGCTGAGCGCCGCACCGTCGCCGAGCTATCACCTGGCCGGTCCTTGCGGCCCGAGATCGTTGCCAAGCTCGTCGCACACAGCGCGGCATTCCACACCCAGTGGATCGACAGCGACGACAAGGGCGCTTGGACCATCACCTCGCGGTTCCGTGACTACGTCAGGCAGCGGCTCGAGAGTGAGTAGAACTCCCACGTGACCCGTGTCACACCTGCGCTATAGCCTCCTGACATCGCGGACGACGGGTCCACGCGACGGATGGAGTGCAGAGTGGCGATCATCAGCAACAATCACTATCGCCTTGAGGCTCGCGAGTTGAACGAGGCGTTCATTGGCCACGCGTTCATCTACGAAGGCCCGGAGATCGACACCTACGCGGTGGTCAAGGCTATCGAGGCAGACCACGCGAGACAGGAGGTGCGCATCTACGTCGGCTTTCCCGTCCAGGGCTCCGACGCCCCCTGGCTCGTTCTCCCTGCACGCACGCAGATCTGGTTCGACAAGTCCACCGACTGACCCATCCGCCGAGTCCGCAGAAAGTCCGCAGGACGGCTCACAGAGGCCCGGCCCTGCCAACTGGTGCCAACGCTGGGACCGGTTGAATATCAACGGTTCCAGCCTTGGCCAACAGCACCGTTGCCCCTGGCGAACAGACCGGGCTCGGTCATCCCTCGTCCGCGACGAGTTCCCCCTTGAAGCCCGTGGGGCTCTCGAGCCAGCCGGCGTAGTGGTCCTGGCCGCCGGCGTGCGGGTAGCGCTCCTGGTAGAGCGGCCGCCATCCTCGATGTGGCGCCTCGGCCATGAGCGCATCGACCGCGACCCGTGACCCGGCCTTGAACGCGAGGTGGTTCACGCCCGGACGACGCCGGTCGTGCTCGCGCGCCGTCAGGTTGGGCGAGGTCGTGAGCGTCAGGTATGCCCCGCCCGCAGCCCACGACTGGCCACCGGGCCACTCGGCCTCGAGCACGAAGCCGACGCGCCGGAGCAGCCACGACCACTGGTCGCGCACGGCGTCGAGGTCGGCGACCCAGAGCTCGACGTGATGCAGTCCCGGCATGCCCCGAGTCTGCCAGGCGGCCGTCCTCGCTGCCCGTGCCCCGACCGGACGCGCCTTCTCCTCGGGACGCCGCCACCAGGGATCACCCTGAGCCGACCCTGAACTCTCCCTGTTTCCGGGCGATGCAGCAGACCGGAGCGTCCTTCCTCCCCTACTGTCGAGGGGTCGGGCGCACCAGGCGCGCCCTGGCAGCGACATCACGACCGTGACACCGCAACCACCGCGAGGGGAACCATGATCGAGGCCAGAGGCCTGACCAAGCACTATGGGAGCAAGAAAGCCGTCGACGGGATCAGCTTCACCGTCCGCCCCGGGACCGTGACGGGCTTCCTCGGCCCCAACGGTGCCGGGAAGTCCACCACCATGCGCATGATCATGGGCCTGGACCGGCCGAGCGCAGGCACGGTGACGGTCAACGGCAAGCCCTACGCCCAGCATCGCTCGCCCCTGACCGAGGTGGGCGCGCTGCTCGAGGCGAAGGCCATCCACCCGGGCCGCTCCGCCTACAACCACCTCCTGGCGCTCTCGGCGTCCCACGGGCTGCCGCGCAAGCGGGTGGACGAGGTCGTCGAGATGACCGGGCTGCAGTCGGTCGCCAAGAAGCGTGCCGGCGGCTTCTCCCTGGGCATGGGCCAGCGGCTCGGCATCGCGGCCGCGCTGCTGGGCGACCCGCGGACCCTGATCCTCGACGAGCCGGTCAACGGCCTGGACCCCGAAGGCGTGCTCTGGGTGCGCAACCTCGCCAAGTCCCTGGCACGCGACGGGCGGACCGTGTTCCTCTCCAGCCACCTGATGAGCGAGGTGGCGCAGACGGCGGACCGTGTGCTGGTGATCGGCAAGGGCAAGATCCTGGCCGACGCTCCCGTCCAGGAGTTCATCGACGGCGGCACCCACCGCTCGGTGCGCGTCCGCTCCCCGCAGGCCGCGCAGCTGGCCCAGCTGCTGGTGCGCGACGGGGTCACGGTGGAGGCCGAGGAGCCAGGGCTGCTCAGCGTCACCGGGCTCGAGGCCCCCACCATCGGTGACGCGGCGGCCTCGGCCGGGTTCGTGCTGCACGAGCTCACGCCCGTCTCCTCCACGCTCGAGGAGGCCTACATGGCGCTGACCGCCGACTCGGTCGAGTACCACACGAGCAACCCGCGGTCCGCCGCCGCCGCACAGACCGCGCCCACGACCGCCACCGAGCAGGGAGAGGCACGATGACCGCCGCGACCACCGCACCCTCGACCGGCGCGGGGGCGTTCCCCGCCGACCGGTTCCACGTCACCTTCTCGCACGCGCTGCGCACCGAGTGGATCAAGTTCCGCTCGCTGCGCTCCACGGTCTGGACGCTCGCGATCACCGTCGTCGTGATGGTGGGCTTCGCCGCCATGTTCGCGGCGATCGCACGCTCGGAGTACAACAACGGCAACCTCGACGACGTCTCCGGGTTCACCAGCACGGACGTGGTCACCGTCGGCGTGAGCTTCGCACAGCTGGCGATCGCCGTCCTCGGTGTCCTCATCGTCACGAACGAGTACTCGACCGGCATGATCCGCTCCACGTTCTCGGTGGTCCCGCGCCGGGTGCCCGCCGTCCTGGCCAAGGCTCTGCTCATCACCGTGGCCACGTTCGTGGTGAGCGCCGTCGCGATGGCTCTGTCGGTGCTGGTCGCCTCGCCCCTGGTCTCGGGGACCCCCGCCGCCCTCGACCTGGGCGACGGCACGACCGTGCGGGTGCTGGTCGGCAGCTGCCTCTACCTGTCGATGATCGCCCTGCTGTCGCTCGGCGTGGGCACCCTGCTGCGCAACACGGCGGGCTCGATCTTCACGCTCGTCGCCCTGCTGCTCGTGCTGCCCGGCATCCTCTCGAGCGTGCCGCCCCAGTGGATCCGCACCATCGCGGAGTACATGCCGTCGACCGGTGGCTCCGAGATCATGCTGGCGAGCTCCGGCACGGGTCTCACCCCGTGGCAGGGGTTCGGCGTGCTCGTGGTCTGGGCCGTGGTGCCCCTCCTCGGGGCTCTCGTCGTCGTCCGGCGCCGGGACGTCTGACCGCAGGGCTGCACCCGGCGGGCCCTCGCAGCACCTCTCGGGCGCTGCGGGGGCCCGCGTCGCACCCGCAGGACGTTCCCAGCGACTCCTCAGCGACACGACGCCGGATTCGCAGCATCCAGGGTCATGATCGAGTCATGGATGAACCACTCGTCCATCGGGCGACCGGCCTGACCGGCCGGGACGTCCCACCGTCGCCGAGGAGAGACCGATGACCGCTTCCGTGCCCCACGTCATCGCACCGCCCACGGGCAACATCCACGTCGAGGACCGTGGCACGCACCTGGTGATCCTGCTCGCAGGCGACGTCGGCACGGCGCTGCGCGAGGAGGCCGGGGTGGCGCTCGCGCGCACGAGCGCGGCCGACGTCCCCGTGGCGATCGACGTGACGCACCTGCACACGATCGACCAGAGCGGCGTGGCCTTCCTGTGGCAGACGGCGCAGGTCTGCGCGGAGCGCGGCCGGATCGCGACCCTAGTCAACCCGCCGCAGCACCTCGCGGAGGAGCTGACGGCGCTGCGCGTCGCCGACCTGTTCACGGTGGTCCAGGACTGAGCCAGAGCGCCGGTCGCTCGTCGGCCGGCCGCCGCCCCCGGTGGCGACCGGTGTCACCGGGTGGACGGCGGCGCCGCGGCCTGCCGCCGTCTGGCTACAGTGGCCGGCGTGCTGATCCTGCTGCCGCCGTCCGAGGGCAAGACCGCACCGGGCAAGGGCACGCTGCAGGACCCGCGGCAGCTGCTCTTCCCTGCTCTGGCGGAGCACCGCCGCGCGGTCGCGGACGCGCTGGGCTCGCTCTGCGCACGGCCCGGTGCGGCGGAGGTGCTCAAGGTCGGGCCCGCCGTCTCCGACGAGGTCGCACGCAACGTCGATCTGCCGGCCGCACCTGCCCGGCCGGCGCGCGAGGTGTACACAGGAGTGCTGTTCGCCGCCGCGGGCCTCGACCGGCTCACGCGCGTCCAGGCGGAGCGCGCCGAGCGCACGGTGCGGATCTTCTCAGGTCTGTGGGGCGTGGTGCGCCCCGGCGACCCCATCCCCGCCTATCGCCTCTCGATGGGTGTCACGCTGCCCGGCGTCGGGCCGCTCGCCGCCGCGTGGCGGCCGCACCTCGCTCCCCTGCTCGACGACGCCGCGCACGGCGACGTCGTGATCGACTGCCGCTCGGCCACCTACGTGGGCGCGTGGCGGCCGCGGGCGGGCACGGACTGGGTCTCGGTCGCGGTGCTCCGTGAGCGGGACGGCAAGCGGACCGTCGTCTCGCACCACGCCAAGCACCTGCGGGGCGTCCTGGTCCGGCACCTGCTCACCCGGCGCGGCAAGGAGCCGACGGCGGCGGGGGCGGTGCTGCGCGCGGCGCGCGAGCTCGTCGGGACGAGCGTGTCCGGCGAGCCCGTGGTCGCCGTCGAGCTGGAGACGGGCGCGCACGGGCGCAGCACGCTCGCGATCGTCACCTCCTGAGCCGGGTGCTCAGCCCAGCTCGTCCGCGATGCCCAGCGCCGTGAGCTCGGCATGGCCGTCCGCCCACAGCCGCAGCGCCGACACGGAGGCGGGCGGCACGCGCAGCGTGTACCACCGGCCCGGGCCGAGCCCGACAGCACGGCCGACGGCGGCCCGGATGGTCACCGTGTGCGTCGCGAGGACGACGGTCCGTCCGGCGGCCTCCTGGGCGAGCTCCGAGAGCAGCCCGCCCACCCGGTCCGCGACGTCGGCCATCGACTCGCCGCCGCCCGCGGTCGGCACCGTCCCGGTCTCGTGCCAGGCACGCAACGTGCCGGGCCAGCGCTCCTCGACCTGGTCGGAGGTGAGCCCCTCCCAGTCGCCGAAGTCGCACTCCGCGAGTCGCGGGTCGACGTCGACGCCCAGCCCGAGCCGGTCGGCGAGGACGGCGGCGGTCTCCCGGGTGCGCACCATCGGGGAGGCGACCACACGGCCGGCCGGAGCGACGTCGGGCCAGAGGTCCCGGCCCAGGCGTGCGACGATCCCGGCCGCACGAGCGACCTGGGCGCGACCTTCCTCGGTGAGGTGCGGCCCCGGCGTCGCGGAGCCGGAGTAGCCGCCCGCCGTCGTCATCGCCGTCACGCCGTGGCGCACGAGGACGAGCGTCACCGGCTCGCCGGTGCCGAAGTGGATCGTGGAGCCCGGTGCCCTGCTCATGCGGCGTCGCTCCCCGGTCGTCCGCTCATGCCGCGTCGCGCACCAGGATCCGGCCGCACTCCTCGCAGCGCACGATCTGCTCGGGGGCGGCAGCCTTGATGGTCTGCAGGTCGGTGGGGTTGAGCTCCATGCGGCAGCCGCCGCACTGCCGACCCTCGAGCCGCGCCGCGGCGAGGCCACCGAGCTGGTCGCGGAGCCTGTCGTAGGTGGCGAGCAGGCCGGCGTCGATGCCGGCGACCGCGGTCGTGCGCTGCCCCTGGACCACGGCGAGCTCCGCGTCGATCGCACCCGTCTCCTTGTCCCGCTCGGCCACGGCCTCCTGGCGGGCGGCGACGGTCTTGTCCCGGGCCTCGTCGAGCTTGCGCAGGGCGTCCTCGTGCGCCTCGAGCCGCTCCATGACCTCGAGCTCGATCTCCTCCAGCGCGCCCTGGCGGCGGGCGAGGGACTCGAGCTCGGACACGAGCGCCTGGGCATCCTTCGCGCCGACGGCGCCGCTGTCGAGCCGCTTCTGGTCGCGCTCGGCACGGGTGCGCACCTGCTCGACGTCGGTCTCCGCCTTCGAGAGCTCCCTGCGCAGGTCGCCGGCCTCGGTGCGCGAGGCGACGAGCGCCTTGTCCAGGTCGGCGAGGTCGGTGTCGAGCCCGGCGATCTTCTCGAGGACCGGCAGGGTGCGGCGGCGGTGCTCGAGCTGGCGGACGCGCGTGTCGAGCGCCTGGACGTCGAGGAGACGACGCTGGTCGGCCACTGGTGCGGATGCCATGAGGTGATCCTTTCGCGACCGGGCCGAGGCCGGTCGTGCGGTCTGAGGGAGGCGCGGCTGCTGCTCGCGCCAGTCTACGAGTCGAAGGTCTCTGGGAACCGAACGTCGCTACGCGCCGAAGTGGGCCGTCCACGGATCGGTGCTGACGGTGCTGACCCGCGTCTCGACGGCGACAGTAGCGCCCGCGCTGCCGCTGCCGCCCGACGGCGAGGAGGCGAGGTCACGGACCAGCTCGCGTGCGGCGATCGCCAGCCAGGGGCTCTCCGAGGCCCAGTGGGCGGTGTCGACCAGGTAGGGACGGCCCGCGCGAGGATCGCTCCCCAGGGCCGATGCCTCGAACTCCGCGCGCTCGCGCAGCTCCATGGCGGGGTGGTGGCGCAGGTCGGAGGTGACGTACACGTCCGCGCCGCTCGCGCGGACGGCGTCGAACAGCGAGTCGCCGGCCCCGCCGACCACGGCGACCGTCCGCACCAGAGCCGACAGGTCGCCCGCGACCCGCACCCCCTGGGCGGTGTACGGCAGCACCTCGGCGGCGTGCCGGGCGAAGTCCTCGAGCGTCGTCGGGGCGTCGAGGCGGCCGACACGGCCCACGCCCTGCGCGAGCGGCGCGGGCGCGAGCTGGAGCACGTCGAAGGCGGGCTCCTCATAAGGGTGGGCGGCCCGCAGCGCGGCCACGACGTCCGCACGGCGGTGGCGCGGGGCAACGAGCTCGACCCGGTCCTCGACGACCGTGGTCGGCTCGCCGACCTGGCCGACGGCGGGGTGCGCGCCGGGCAACGGCGTGAACGACCCCTCGCCGGTGGTGCGCCAGGAGCAGCCCTCGTAGTCGCCCAGGGAACCGGCACCGGCGCCGACGAGCGCGGCCACCACGTGGTCCGTGTCGGCGCTGGGGACGAAGACGACGATCTTGTCGAGCGCGGGTGCCGCGGCGGGGACCAGCGGTCGGGTGTCCTGGACGCCCAGCGCCGCGGCGAGCGCGTCGCAGACGCCGTCCTCGGCGCCGTCGGCGTTGGTGTGCGCCGCGAACAGCGCGCACCCGCCGCGCACGAGCCGGTGCACCAGCGCACCCTTGAAGGTCGTGGCTGCGACCGAGGTCACGGGCCGGAACAGCAGCGGGTGGTGGGTCACGACCAGGTCCGCACCCCACGCAAGCGCCTCGTCGACGACGGCGGCGGTCGCGTCGAGCGCGAAGAGCACCTTGCGCACGGGCTGCGCCGGGTCGCCGCAGACCAGCCCGACGACGTCCCAGTCCTCCGCGATCCGCGGTGGGTAGCGGCGCTCGAGCGACTCGACCACCTGTGCGAGCGTGAGGGCGGGGGCTGCGGTGCTCATGGGATCACCCTAGAGGTCGCGCGCTGCGCCCGGTGGCTGCCGCGACGCGGAGGCGGGTCGTGCCCGTGGGGCGATCCACGGTAGTCTTTCGCACGCTCCACGGAGCGTCCGGGGCCTATAGCTCAGTTGGTCAGAGCGCCACGCTTACACCGTGGAGGTCGGGGGTTCGAGCCCCTCTGGGCCCACCCGAGGCGTCCTACGGGGACGCGCCACACGGCTGGACGAGCCGCGTCGTCGGATCAGGTCTGGGCACGCACCTGTGAACGGACAACGTTCGATCGCCGCTCCTGCTCGAACACCCCGACTGCTGCTTCTCGAGCTCTCAGGTGGACGCCGCACTCATTGCGTCGCGATCCACCAGGTCGTGCCCGAGGGGTCCTGAACTCCGCCACGCAGGTCATCGTCCTCGCTCTTGCGGACCGGTGCCTGGACGACCGTCGCACCCGCCTCGACCGCACGAGCAAACGTCGCGGGCACGTCTTCGACATACAGGTGGACGTGGACGCGGGAGCGCTCGGTCGCGGTCGCGCCGCCACCGATCATCACCACGCTGTCATCGATCTTGACCTCGGCGTGCTTCAACGACCCGTCTGGCCGATCGAAGCGACGCTGCAGAACCCCTCCGAACGCTGCGGCGAGGAAGGTGATGAGCGCCTCCGCATGCTCGCAGATCAGGTAGGGGCTGACGGACGGGTACGAAGCCGGCTTCCAGCTCTCCATCTCGCGAGGGTACCTCGCTCTCCGCTCTCCGCTCTCCGGCGCCTTGCCCCGTAATCATTGCGCACAATTAAGTTGTGTGCAATGGTTATGGCATGGCTCCTTCCCGCTCCGCTGCCACGCTGGATCCCCTCCTCTGTTTCGCGGTCTACACGCTCGACCGGCAGATCGGCCGGATCTACCAGGAGCTCCTCTCGCCGTGGAAGCTCAGCTACACCCAGTACCTCGTCCTCCTTCTCCTGTCCGAGGGCGGCCCGGCCCTGTCCGTGCGCGAGCTGGGCGAGTCGCTCGACCTCGACTCGGGGACCCTCTCCCCCCTCCTGCGGCGGCTGGAGTCTCGTGGCCTCGTCACCCGCTCCCGCACCTCGGAGGACGGCCGCGTCGTCCAGGTCTCGCTCACCGAGGCCGGCCGCACCGTGCGCAACGAGCTCGACGAGGTGCAACGGTGCCTGCTCGACCGCGTGCCTCTCGACCCGCAGGAGGCCCAGGAGCTGCACCAACGGGTCCGCGCGGCGAGCGCGCGCCTCGCCGCCGTCTGACCCTGTCCCGCACGACCCACCCTCCAGAAAGGCCCCCCATGCTCGAGTCCATCGCCTACACCACGGAAGCCCTCTCGACCGGAGGAGGCCGTGACGGGCACGTCCGGAGCATCGACGGACGCGTCGACCTGGATCTGGCCGTGCCCACGGGCATGGGCGGGTCCGGCGAGGGCGCGAACCCGGAACAGCTCTTCGCCGCGGGCTACGCCGCCTGCTTCCACTCGGCCCTGCACGGCGCTGCCCGGGCGCAGAAGCTCACCCTGGCCGACTCCACGGTCGGCGCCCGGGTCAGCATCGGCCCGAACGGCCAGGGCGGCTTCGAGCTGGCCGTCGAGCTCGAGGTCGTCCTTCCCGGCCTGCCGCACGAGCAGGCTCAGGCGCTCGCGGACGCCGCGCACCAGGTCTGCCCCTACTCGAACGCCACCCGCGGCAACATCGACGTGAAGGTCACCGTCTCCGACGACTGACAAGGCCGCGTCGGGGCAGGGACGGGCTTGCGCCTCTGCCCCGACGCTTCAGAGGCCCTTTCAGGGGCCCGCTCGGTGCGCTCAGCGCACGCCCGCGGCCGTGGGGGCGGGAACCGCGGGCGGCACCTTCCGCCGTCCCGGCAGCAGCACCGCCACCGCGCCGGCGGCGAGCGTGATCGCCGTCGTCCACCAGAACGCGGCGTCGAAGCCTCGCCCCGCCTGCCCCCCGGCCGCCTGCCCGGCCAGCACGACGGCGACGAGCGCCGTCCCGAAGGCGCCACCGAGCTGCTGCACGATGCGGGTGATCGCGGAGGCGTGCGGCATGTCGTCCCTGGCGATGTCGTCGTAGGCGACCGTCATGACGGGGATGAGAACGACGCCGAGCCCGAGCCCGCGGACGAAGAGCGCCACCCCGAGCAGCCCCAGGCTGGCCCCCGTCCCCGCGAGGGCGAAGGGCACCGTCGCGACGGCGACCACGAGGAACCCGACGACGGAGACGAGCCGGGACCCGAACCGCTCGACCAGCCGCCCGGCCACGAACCGGGCGAGCAACGAGCCCACTCCCTGCGGGACGAGCAGCAACGCGGCCCCGAGCACGCTGTAGCCCCGCAAGGTCTGGAGGTACAGCGGCAGCAGGAAGGTGCTCGCGAAGAGGCTCGCCCCCAGGAACGTGAGCGTGATCGAGGAGACGCGCACCGAGCGCACCGCCAGCAGACGCACGTCGACGAGGGCCGCTCCCGCCCGGCGCGCCGCCCAGACGACGAAGCCGACCAGCAGGATCGCACCTCCGACACCCGGCACGAGCACGTCCGTGCGCCCGAGCCCGCCGTCGGCGTGCGCGTTCGAGAGGCCGTAGAGGAGGCCCGCCGAGGCCGGGACCAGGAGGAGCGCCCCGACGACGTCGAGCCGCGGACGCGGGAGGACCCGAGCGGGGCGGTCGTCGGCGATGTAGAGCACGGCGAGGACCAGGCCGACGACGCCCAGGGGCACGTTGATCAGGAACAGCCACCGCCAGTCGAGCCAGTGGAGCACCAGGCCGCCCAGCACCGGCCCGAGGATCGGCCCGAGCGCCGCCGGCAGGCTCACGCTGGCCATCGTCCTGGTCCGTGACTCCGCGGGGACGTTCTGCATCGCCAGGGTCTGCATGAGCGGGAACATGATCCCGCCGCCCAGCCCTTGGAGCACACGAAAGGCGATCAACGACCCGGCGCTCCACGCGCAGGCGCAGAGCACGGAGCCGAGGACGAACAGCCCGAGCGCGAAGATCCAGAGCCGCTTGCCCCCGAACCTCGCCTGCGCCCAGCCCACGAACGGGATGGCGGTGGCCAGGGCGAGCAGGTACCCGGTGCTCACCCACTGGATCGTCGACACCGGAGCATGCAGCTCCACGGTGAGCGTCCGGAGACCGATCGCCACGATGGTCGTGTCCAGGATCGCCGTGATCCCACCCACGATGAGCGCCGCCAGCAGCCGGCCGGTCGACGGGTCGGTTCCCGTCTTCCCTGCGTCTTCCACGTCAACTTCCACGTCAACCTCCAATAAGATACGAATGCGTCTCCTAAACTAGTTCGCTAGAATAAGAGACGCAACCGGCTCTCAAGAGGTGATCATGACGACGACCCGACGGCGCGGGACCGCGCTCGAGAAGGCCATCCTCGACGCGGGCTGGGACCAGCTCGTGGAAGGGGGCTACGCGGGCCTCACCTTCGAGGCGGTGGCGGAGCGCGCGCAGACGGGCAAGGCCGTGCTGTACCGGCGCTGGGCGGACAAGGAGGCGCTCCTGCTTGCCGTGCTCGCCTACCGGCACTTCGACGACCTGCCCGAGGTCCCCGACACGGGCTCGCTGCGCGACGACGTCGTGGCGATGCTGCGCAGGGCGAACCGGCTCGGCGACAGCGCCGCCGCGCTCCTCAGCACGATGCTCGGTGCCTACTTCGACGAGACGAGGACCACGCCCGCCCAGCTGCGCGAGAAGATCCTCGGCGACCGCAGGCTGGCGATGAGCACCATCGTCGAGCGCGCCGTCGCGCGGGGCGAGATCACCGATGACCTGCCACCGCGCGTGCTCGCCCTGCCCTTCGACCTCTTCCGCCACGAACTCGTGATGAACCTCGGCCGCGCGAGCGACGAGACGATCGTCGACATCGTCGACACGGTGTTCCTCCCGCTCGCGACCGCGCGCCGGGAGCAGCCCGGTGACAGCATGGGAGACGGACCGAGCATCACCTCATCGCGCTGAGGAGGAGCCGTGGCACACGCTCATCGTGACATCGCCGCAGAGGTCGTCGGCACGTACGGCGAGACCTTCGCGGAGCAGGCCAGGATCACGCTCAAGGACACCCCCTCCCCGCTGTTCCGGCTGCTCGTGCTGGCGATGCTGCTGTCCACCCGGATCAGTGCCGACATCGCCGTCGCCGCCGCCCGCGAGCTCTCGTCCGCCGGGTACCGCACGCCGCAGAAGATGGGCGCCGCCTCGTGGCAGCACCGCGTCGACGCTCTGGGCAGAGGGCACTACCGACGCTACGACGAGAGCACCGCGACGCGGCTCGGCGACGCGGCCACGCTCGTGATCGACGAGTACGGCGGCGACCTTCGCCGCCTGCGCGACGCCGCCCGGGACGCCGACGAGGTGCTCGAACGGCTCCAGGAGTTCCCGGGCATCGGCCCGACCGGCGCGGCCATCTTCGTCCGCGAGGTCCAGGGCGTGTGGCCGCAGGTCGCACCGTTCTTCGACGAGAAGACGCTCGACGGCGCCGAGCGGGTCGGCCTGCCCCGTTCGCCGGAGCGGCTGGCGGAGCTCGTCGACACCCCGGACCTGCCGCGGCTCGCCGCGGGGCTGGTGCGGATCGCGCTCGACAGGTCCCACCGGCACCTGCTCCGGGACTGACACCAGCCACGAACGAGCCTGACGGGCACAGGAGGATGCTCTGCGCCCGTCATCTCGCTAAACCGGCACCAGCTCGGAACTGGCCCCGCGCGTTCCACCTTCTGGATCGCTGGGCACCACACCAAACTGCTTGTGCGCAGCACGGATGAGCACTTCAGCGAACGTAAGGTTGCTTCCTGCGCCGATAAGGCTGCCGATGCCGAACGGCAGGGCCTTCCCGAGCACCAGCACGCCTTGTTTCGTACCGAACTTGGTGACGAAATGACGTCCCAACACGGCGTTGATCGCACTGACGTACTCCATCGGGATCCTCGCCGCGGCGCGGGTCCCCCACCGGGTAGCCGACCGCCCGATGAACGGCTTGATCGACTTCTCCCACGCGGACTCCCCAACCAAGCAGGCCAACACTGTCATCCGACGCACCCTGGGGTCATCAAGCGCGCAACCAGCTGTGAACGCCTCGACCTCGATCAACGTGACCGTGGCCTTGAGAAACACCCCGAAGTCGGCAACTCCGGCCGCGATGCCAACACCAGTGCCCAGGCCAGGTACCCCAGCGCAGCCGCCGGCCGCTGCACCAGAAGCCACCAAGGTGAGACGGTACCGCCGTTCAGCACGTGAACGAATCTCGTCGGCAGACAATCCCCGAGCCATGCCGTCCTCGTAGCTCGCGCGTCCGGTTGCCCCACCGACGGCGAGCGCCTTGTCCAGCAACCCTACAACTCCCTTGCCATCGTTGTTCTCCCCATTTGTCATAGCAGGCCTCCGCGTGGTCGTTCTCGTTCGGACAGGACATGTCTAACACGTGTCCAGCATCATGTCCAGCAACATATTTTTGTCTTGTCCATGTTCCTGGACACACGATGATCCGTCCAGTAGGTTGAGTGGACGACGACGAGAAGGGTCTGTCATGTCCTCCACATTCCAGTTCCGCCCAGGCCGTTCGTTCGGCGAGGCGATCCGCGATGGGCGCCTCGCGCGCAAGATGTCGCAGCGAGCTGTCGCCGGAGCCACCGGCTACAGCGAGGCGACCCTCGCCAAGTTCGAGCAGGGGCGTCGCTTCCCCAACCCTCAAGACACACGCCTCAAAGACCTCGCTGAACTGCTCTTTCCCGACGGGGGACCAGAGGCGCTCGAGTCTTTGCTCAAGGCACTCGAAGCATCCCGCCAGAAGGCACGGAACGAGGATGAAGAGCGCAAGCAGAGCGGCGGTGAGCCCACCGGCCGGGCTGGTTCATTGCCGAAGGCAGTCGGGCTGATGCGTGAGAACCAGAAGCGCGCCAAGGAGCTCAAGGCGAAGGCCGACGGGCTCGACCTCCAGTTCCAGGAGAGCGCGAAGCTCCTCGAGAGCATTCAGACCAAGCTCGAGTCGCCGACGTTCTCGTTCCCGCTAGCCGTGCTCGCGGCCCGCAAGGACATCGAGCAGCATTTCGAGGCGATCTCCGCCGAACGCGCGTCCGATGCTGGTGAGCACGACGTGAACGACAGCGAGGAACGACGGCGCGTGAAGGACCGCTTCAGCGAGTATCGACGGGAGTCAGTGCTCGGGCTCGGGAAGGTCTTCGCTTCGGCTGGCGCTTCCATGGGTGCTGGGTTTGTGTTCGGCACTGCGGCAGCCTCTGGTCTCCTTGCTGCAGTGGGCGCGTTCGCGACTGCCTCCACCGGCGCCGCAATGGCAGGGCTATCCGGTGCCGCGCTGTCGTCGGCCTCGCTCGCATGGCTGGGCGGTGGCACCCTCGCTGCGGGCGGCCTGGGAGTGGCCGGGGGAGCCGCAGTCATCGCGACGATCACGTTCATGCCCATGGTCATCCTCGGTGTCGCCGGTGCCCTCTGGGCGGGCCCCAAGGTCTTGAGCAAGCAGATCGAACTCTCGAGCAAGCTCGACGCCGCCGAACGTTCCCTCAACCGCAACGCTTACGTCGTCGCACGGTTCGTTCGTCGCGTCCGAACGATCAACGAGGTGATCGCCCTCGCAGAATTCAAGCTCACCAGTGCCGCTGATGCACTTGCTGGTGTCAAGGCCCTGGCTGACGACGATTGGACTCAGAGCCAGCGAGCTGATGCCAGGCCGGACGAGATCAGGGAATACGCCCGACAGCGAGAAGAAGAGTGGCGCGAGCAGACAGCTGCTTTGCCCGGACACGTCGTCCGCTTTCTCGCGATCGTAGTGTCGGCCATCTCTGGCGTCATCGCACTGCCTGTCGCCCCAATCGTCCTCGAAGACAGCGAACCGCCCGAGCTGTACGACGGCGATGCCGATGATCGCGCCTTCGTCGATCTGGTCCTCAACGAGGCCCGAACAGCCATCGTCAGCGCGGAGCTCGAACCTCAGACCGCCTGAGCCGTGGTGTGAGCCGAAGTGATCCGGACTCTAGATCGGACGGTGACGCTGGCACTACCCTGAGACACATCGAGGCACGCGTTCCCTAACGGGCCCGTGTCGACTCATTCGACGATGAATGGAGTAGTCCGATGAGCGGTACGAGGAGATGCAGCAACTGCGGTGAGCCTGGCCACGACTCGCGGACCTGTGAGGTTCCGACGAACAAAGGTAAGTGCAGCATCTGCGGCTATCGCGGACACGACGCCCGCAACTGTCCGCGCTGATCGAACAAAACGGTCGCGCCAACCAGAACCCACATGAGGGTGTTACAGCCCGTCGGGGCAGTACCACCCTCATGACGCCCTGGAACAGGGGCACGCTCTTGAGCGTCCGCCCCTCTGTCCCGTGGCTCCATGAGGGTTGCTGACCCGATGGACGCGAGCATCGTCCGGTGCGTCACCCCAAGCAACGCCAATCCGCGGCAGACGCTCAGAGCGAGGCGAGCGCCTTGCGGTAGCCGCTGAGGTCGCGCGGCTCGCCGGGCGCGTTCACCACGGACCAGCGCACGACGCCCTCGGCGTCGATCAGGAAGCTGCCGCGCACGGCCATGCCCCGGTTCTCGTCGAAGACGCCGTACTCCTTGGCGACGGCGCCGTGCGGCCAGAAGTCGGAGAGCAGCGCGAACGTGTAGCCCTCCTGCTGCGCCCACGCCTTGAGCGAGAAGACCGGGTCGGTCGAGATCACGAGCAGCTCGACGCCGGCGTCGGCGAACAGCGAGAGGTTGTCGCGCAGCTCGCAGAGCTCGCCGGTGCAGGTCCCCGAGAACGCGAAGGGCACGAACACCACGAGCACCGGGGCGCCGCGCAGGGCACGCAGCTCGACGGGCGTGCCGTGGGTGTCGGCGAGGACGAAGTCGGGGGCGACGTCACCCGCGACGGGCGCCGCGCCTGTCATCGGCCCCGGCCCGCGGCGACCAGCTTGGTCGCGGTCCACTCGGCCGCGGCCGGGAACGTCGAGGTCGCGTGGAGGCCGGCGGTCGTCGCCGCCTCCTGGATCTCGTTGTGGGGCACGTTGCCGGGCCGGCCGGGCTTCGGGCTGAAGAGCCAGATGAGGCCACCGTCCTCGAGCACGGCCTGCACGTCCACGAGCAGGTCGGTCAGGTCGTCGTCGCCCTCGCGCCACCAGACGACCACACCGTCCGTGACGTCGTCGTAGTCCTCGTCGACCAGCTCGCTGCCGATCACGTCCTCGATGGCGGCGCGCAGCGCCTCGTCGACGTCGTCACCCCAGCCGAACTCCTGGACGACGTTGCCGGACGTAAAGCCCAGCGTGGCCGCAGCGTGCGGGTCAGCGGTCGTAGCCACAGCGTTGGTGGTCCCTTCTGGCGGTACACGGTGTACGCGGACGAGCAGGCCCGCGGCGCGGTGCCTGCTGTCACTCTAAGAGGTCCGGGAAACGTTCGTCCACGCGCGGCGCGTCGCGGTGGGATCCAGGCCTCCACATGCAGGGCGAGGACCGCGATCAGCGCTCGCCAGAGGTCGATGTCGTGCACGTCACGGTCCGTTTTGCATCCCTGCATGTGACTTTGCCGTCCCTTTAGCGTGAGAATGAGACCGCATGCGACCTTCAGGCAGCCCTGGCCACCGCCAGGTTCACGGACGAACGGCCCCCGCTCCCCGTCATCACGGGGACCAGGTGAGCACGGCTGCCCGCTGCCCGTCGCTCGCACCCCGGTTGATCGCCAGCTGCGGTACCCCGCGGCGGGCCCTGAGAGACATGAGGTTGGCACGTGGCTTCCAATGAGACCGGACCGACGAACAACGGTCCGCTCGGCCAGGCACCGGACGTCGACGCCGCAGAGACCGGCGAGTGGCTGGAGTCCCTGGACGGGCTCATCGACGAGAAGGGCGCGCCGCGCGCGCGGGAGATCCTGCTCAACCTGCTGCAGCGCGCCGAGCAGCGCGACGTCGCCGTGACGGCACCGATGACGACGCCGTACGTCAACACGATCCCCGCCGGCCAGGAGGCTCCCTTCCCCGGCGACGAGGAGCTGGAGCGCAAGTACCGTGGCTGGCTGCGCTGGAACGCTGCCGTGATGGTCACCCGGGCCCAGCGCCCCGGCGTCGGCGTCGGCGGGCACATCTCGTCCTACGCCTCCGTCGCGACCCTCTACGAGGTGGGCCTCAACCACTTCTTCCGGGGCAAGGACCACCCGGGCGGCGGCGACCAGGTCTACTTCCAGGGCCACGCCTCCCCCGGCGTGTACTCGCGCGGTCTGCTCGAGGGGCGCCTCAGCGAGCACCAGCTGGACGGCTTCCGCCAGGAGCTCTCGCACCCCGGCGGCGGCATGCCCTCCTACCCGCACCCCCGCCTCATGCCGGGCCTGTGGGAGTTCCCCACGGTCTCGATGGGCCTCGGCCCGGCCTCGGCGATCTACCAGGCCTGGACCAACCGCTACCTGCACAACCGCGGCATCAAGGACACCTCCCAGCAGCGCGTGTGGGCGTTCCTGGGCGACGGCGAGATGGACGAGCCGGAGAGCCGCGGCATGCTGCAGCTCGCCGCGCAGCAGCACCTGGACAACCTGACCTTCGTGGTCAACTGCAACCTGCAGCGCCTCGACGGCCCGGTGCGCGGCAACGGCAAGATCATCCAGGAGCTCGAGTCGCAGTTCCGCGGTGCCGGCTGGAACGTCATCAAGGTCGTGTGGGGCTCGGGCTGGGACCCGCTGCTCGCCGCGGACTCCGAGCACGCGCTCGTCAACCTGATGAACACCACGCTCGACGGCGACTTCCAGACCTTCCGCACCGAGGACGGCGGCTTCATCCGCGACAACTTCTTCGGTCGCGACCCGCGGGCCAAGCGCCTCGTCGAGAACATGACCGACGACGACATCTGGGCCCTGAACCGCGGCGGCCACGACGCCCGCAAGCTCTACACGGCGTACCGCGCGGCGACCGAGCACACCGGCCAGCCGACCGTCATCCTCGCCCACACGATCAAGGGCTACGGACTGGGCCCCTCCTTCGCCGGGCGCAACTCGACGCACCAGATGAAGAAGCTCAACACCACCGACCTCAAGCTGCTGCGCGACGTCATGGAGATCCCCTTCACCGACGCCCAGCTCGAGGGCGCGCCCTACGACGCGCCGTACTACAACCCGGGCCCCGGGACCCCCGAGATCGACTACCTGCTCGAGCGCCGTCGTGAGCTGGGCGGTTTCGTGCCCGAGCGCCGCTCGCGCTTCACGTCGCTGAGCATCACCGACGACAAGCCGTTCCAGCTCCTGGCGAAGGGGTCGGGCAACCAGGAGGTCGCCACGACCATGGGCCTGGTCCGCCTGTTCAAGGACCTCATCAAGGACAAGGAGATCGGCAGGCGCATCGTCCCGATCATCCCGGACGAGGCCCGGACCTTCGGCCTCGACGCGATCTTCCCGAGCGCGAAGATCTTCAACACGGCAGGCCAGAACTACCTCGCCGTCGACCGCAACCTCATGCTCAGCTACAAGGAGTCCGAGGCCGGTCAGATCATGCACACCGGCATCAACGAGGCCGGCTCCGTCGCTGCCTTCCAGGCCGCCGCCACCTCGTACGCGACGCACGGCGAGCCGCTGATCCCGTTCTACATCTTCTACTCGATGTTCGGGTTCCAGCGCACGGGCGACCAGTTCTGGGCCGCCGGCGACCAGATGGCGCGCGGCTTCGTCATCGGCGCCACGGCCGGTCGCACGACGCTGACGGGCGAGGGCCTGCAGCACGCCGACGGGCACTCCCCGATCATCGCGGCGACCAACACCGCCGTCGTCCAGTACGACGCCGCCTACACCTACGAGCTCGCGCACATCGTGCGTGACGGCATCCACCGGATGTACGGCGAGGGCGACGAGCGCGACCCCAACGTCATGTACTACCTCACCGTGTACAACGAGCCGATGGTGCAGCCCGCCGAGCCGGAGGGCGTGGACGTCGAGGGCATCCTGCGAGGCATCTACAAGCTCCGCACGGCCGAGGGCGAGGGGCCGCGTGCCCAGATCCTCGCCTCGGGCGTGGGCGTCATGTGGGCGCTCGAGGCGGCGGACCTGCTCGCCGAGGACTGGGGCGTGCAGGCCGACGTCTGGAGCGTGACGAGCTGGAACGAGCTGCGGCGCGACGCGCTGGCCGCCGAGGCGAACGCCTTCGAGAACCCGAGCAGCGAGCAGCGCGTGCCGTACGTGACGCAGAAGCTCTCGGGCGCCCAGGGCCCGTTCGTCGCCACGAGCGACTACGACAAGCTGGTCCCGGACCAGATCCGCGCCTGGGTCCCCGGGGACTACGCGGTGCTCGGCGCGGACGGCTTCGGGTTCTCCGACACCCGTCCCGCCGTCCGGCGTCACTTCAAGATCGACGGCCCCTCGGTCGTCGTCCGCGTGCTCCAGGAGCTCGGGCGCCGCGGCGAGTACCGGGCGGACGCCCAGGCCGAGGCGATCGAGAAGTACCGCCTCTACGACGTGCTCGCCGGGACCTCGGGCAACTTCGGCGGCGACTCCTGACGAGCGGCCTTCCCACGCGCAGGGCAACGCTCCGCTACCGCTGAGCGCCCGCACGGCTCCTCCCGAGGGCCCCGAGACCGAAAGGTTTCGGGGCCCTCGACATGCCGGGGACACCCGCGAAGGGTGGTTGCCCAGGGGTTCACCCGCTGTCTACACTGCCGACTGACAGCGTTGTCATTCGTGCTGTTCGCTCAGGGTGCCGGAGGGCTCGACAGCACCAGCCCCGGGCGTCGTCCACGACCAGCCTTGCGAAGGAATACTGTGATCCCACGCCTGCCCGGCTCGGCCCGCACGGCCGCGCCCACGAAACGCACCGCTCCTCGCCTCCTCGCCACCGTGCTGGTCTCGGCCGGGCTTCTCCTGGCTCCCATGGTCGCTCCTGCGGCACAGGCCGCCCCGGCCGCCGGCTGGCTCTCCTCCTGGGGAGCCGCGCCGTCGCACCTCTCGAACCTCGGCGACTGCAACCCCTGCTCGGTCCGCAACACCGTGCACGTCACCCTGGGCGGCAGCACCGCCCGGCTGACCCTGTCGAACGTGCTCGGCACCACCGACCTGGTCGTCGCGCGCACCAACCTCTCCCTGCCCGCCTCGTACAACAGCGCCGCCTCGGTGCCCGGCACGCGTGTCCCGGTGACGTTCGCCGGCAGCCCCACCATCACGATCCCGGCCGGCGGCGAGGTCGTCAGCGACCCGATCACCTTCGACGTCCGTGCGGGCACCGACGTGCAGGTCTCCTCCTACTTCTCGGGCAACGCGCAGCTCACGTACCACAGCTTCGGCACGCGCAGCGGCTCCTACGTGTGGCGCGGCTCGGACCAGAGCGAGAGCGACACCCCGATCGCCGCAACGGGCAGCTACAAGTCGGTGTACGTCGCGAGCTCGCTCGACGTGCAGCCGGTCGCCGGGAGCACCGCCCCCGCCGGGACGGTCGTCGTCTTCGGCGACTCGATCACCGACGGCGAGGGGTCGACGCCGAACGCCGACGAGCGCTGGGCCGACCGGCTCGCCGACCGGCTGAGCAGCCTGCCCGCCGCCTACCGGCTGGGTGTCGTCAACGAGGCGATCAGCGGCAACCGCATCCTGCAGGACGGCACCGGGCCCGCGGCCCTGAGCCGATTCGACCGGGACGTGCTGGGCCGCCCCGGCGTGCGCAGCGTCATCATCCTCGAGGGCATCAACGACCTGCGGCAGTTCGCCGAGCCCATGGACGGCAAGGCCCAGTCGCTCATCGACGGCCTGACCACGCTCGCGACGAAGGCCCGGGCCGCCGGCATCTCCCCCGTGGCCGCGACCATCCTGCCCTTCAAGGGCCGTGGCGAGTACACCGAGGCCCGCGAGAGCGTGCGCCAGGCGGTCAACGCGTGGATCCGCACGACCGACGTCTTCGACTCCTACGTCGACCTCGACGCGGTCATCGACGACCCCGCGAACCCCGGCGCCATGCGGCCCGACTACGACTCCGGCGACCACCTGCACCCGGGCCCGAACGGGCACCGCGCGATGGGTGACGCGGTCGACCTCGCGGCGCTCGGCGCCTCCGACGAGGCCTACCCGGGGACGTCCTACACGCGTCCGGCGACCGTCGAGCTGCACGCGCCGCAGACCGTCGTGAGGGGTCAGACGACGCACGTCGTGGCGAAGGTGACCGCGGCGCGGGACACGCAGAGCGCGAGCGTGCGCTTCGACCTGCCGACCGGGTGGACCACCACGTACGGCGAAGGCACCACGGTCCAGCTCGGCGCGCTGCGCGCCGGGGAGTCCGCGGTGGCGAGCCTCGAGGTCGCGGCACGCACCCCCGGCCTGCGCAACGATGTCGACGTGGTCGCCACGGCGAGCCTGGACGGCCTCGCGACCTCGGTCAGCCAGCAGATCCGCACCACGCAGGGCGACGGCGCCCCCGACACCGTCGCGCCGCTGACCTCGCTCACCGTCACGCCCGCCGCACCGACCTCCACCGGCTGGTACACGGGACCGGTCACGGTCGACGTGAACGTCCCGTCGAGCGAGCCCGGGTTCGTCTACGCGGAGCACCGCGTGGACGGCGGCCCGTGGCAGGCGCACCTCGACCCGTTCGTGCTGGCCGAGGGCCGTCACACCGTCGAGGGACGGATCACGGACGCCGCCGGCAACCCGTCGGCGGTCGTCACGCGGCTGGTCGACGTCGACACCACCGCACCGCAGGTGGCCGCCGCGGTGAGCACGACGACCCGTGCGCTCACCGTCACCGCCTCCGACGCGACCTCGGGGATCGCGGCCATCTCGTACCGGATCGGCGACGGCGCCTGGGTCACGTACACCGGTCCGGTGGCGCTCGGCAGGTCGGCCGCCACGGTCTCCTTCCGCGCGACCGACAAGGCCGGCAACCTCTCCGCGGCCCGCTCGCTCACCGTCGCCGCCACGCCCGTCACCCCGCCGCCCGCGGTTCACAAGGCCTCGGCGAAGGTCAAGGTCACGGCGAAGGCGACGACCACCGCCAAGCGCGGCAAGATCAAGGTCCGCGTCATCTCGACCGGCGACGTCCGCGGCACCGCGAAGATCACCGTCAAGCACGGCAAGCAGCGCGTGGTCAAGACGGTCAAGGTCTCGGCCAAGGGCAAGGCGACCCTGCGGCTCCCCAAGCTCAAGAAGGCCGGGAAGTACAAGGTGAAGGCGCGCTTCACCGGGTCCGCCTCGGTAGCGGCGGCGACCGGCAAGACGAAGCTGACCGTCCGCCGCTGACGCCCAGCGACGTCGCAGGAGCGGCCTGGGGCCGGTGCGTCCTCGACGCACCGGCCCCAGGCCCCTCGCCGCACGTCCGGCACCTGGCGGGTGCTGCTGACCTCAGCCGGGCGTGGTCGTCGCCTGCTCCTCCGCGGCCGCGACGAGCGGCTCGACCTCGGCCAGGACCGCGGCGGTGCCGCTGTCGCCACGTCCGTGCAGCGCCTGGCAGAACCGTCGGGCGTCGGCCACGCGGTCAGCCTCGAGAGCCGCCAGCACGAGCTGGCGTCCGACCTCCGGCACGTGCTCGGCCCCGCGCCAGTGGCCGACACCCAGGCCCAGCGCGTCGACCGGGAGCCCGGCGTCCCGCAGCAGCACGATGCCTGCGGCGAGGGCGGTGCCGGTCGGGTCGCGGTCGGCGGCGGTCGCCAGTCGCCGCGTCGCCGCGTCCATGTCGTCGTCGAGGGAGAGGCGCGCGAGCTCGATGAGGGGGTACCAGGCGCTCGTGTGACCGGCGAACTCCTCGGCCGCGGCCCAGGTGGCGGCGTCCGCCTGCGCCTTCTTGAGGTCCAGGTCCTCGGTGGGGCCGTGGAGCGGGTCCGCGTCGGCGTCCGAGCCGGAGGTGTGACGGCGGATGAGCGCGACGAGCGCGTCAAAGGCCTCGATGTTGTTCGGGTCGCGCCGCAGCTCCTCGCGCAGCGCCTCCTCGTGAGCGGCGTCGCCGCGCCGGTGCAGACGCGAGGACCGCCTCGTCCCAGGGGTCGGCACCGCGGCTCGTCGACCTAGCTTCTCTCGCAGACGTGCCCACAGTCCCATATCCGAACCTTACCCATGGACCGGGCACCACGGCAGGGCGGGGGCGGATCCCGGCCCTCGCGATCACCCATCCGCACGGTTTGTGCGAACCGAACAAGCCGGTCGTATGCTCCCACCATGGGACGTGCACGTACGACGACGACCGCGCCGCGCGCCGCCGGCAGCGCCGCCAACCTGCGACGGGTCCGCGACGCGACGGGCAGCCTCACCTCCTCCGCGCTCGACCGGCTCGAGGCGGACCTGCCGTGGTACCGCGCGCTGTCGGTCGCCGACCGCTCCTACGTCGGGCTGGTCGCCCAGGCCGGCATCGCCGCCTTCGCCCGCTGGTACGAGGATCCGACGCAACCTCCGACGGCCGTCGGGGAGATGTTCGCCGCAGCGCCTCCCGAGCTCACCCGCTCCATCTCCCTGCAGTACACGCTGCAGATCGTGCGCACCGTCGTCGAGGTCGTCGAGGCCCAGACCGACCGCATCGCTGAGCCCGGCAGCGAGCGCGACCTCCTCGAGGCCGTGCTGCGCTACTCCCGGGAGGTGGCCTTCTCCGCGGCCGAGGTCTACGCCCGGGCCGCCGAGGTCCGCGGCGCGTGGGACGCGCGTCTCGAGGCCCTCGTCGTCGACGCGATCATGCGCGGCGACACGGACAGCTCGGTGTGGTCGCGCGTCTCCGCCCTCGGGTGGACGGGGAGCGGCAAGGCCCTCGTGGTGGTCGGCTCGACCGACGAGGTGATGATCGACGAGACCTCCGCCGCCGAGCTGCGCCGCGCGGCCCGGCGCGCCGCCCAGGACGCGCTCGTGAGCATCCAGGGTGATCGCGTGGTCCTGGTGCTGGGCGGGGAGAACCTGGTCGCCGCCGCCCAGGGTCTCGTCCCCCGGCTGGCGTCAGGCCCGGTCGTCATCGGTCCGGAGGTGCCCCACCTCGGAGAGGCGTGGCGCTCGGCCTCGGCGGCCCTCGCCGGGATCCGTGCGGTCACCGCGTGGCCCGGTGCCCCGCGCCCGGTGCTCGCCGACGACGTGCTGCCCGAGCGCGTGCTCGCCGGGGACGCCGCCGCACGGGACTCGCTACGGCTCGCCGCCTTCGAGCCGCTGCGCGACGCCGGAGGCTCGGTCCTCGAGACGCTCTCGGCGTACCTGGAGAACGGCCGGTCCCTCGAGGCCGCCGCGCGCGACCTCTATGTGCACCCGAACACCGTGCGCTACCGGCTGCGCAAGGTCTCGGAGATCACCGGGTGGGACCCGCTCGACGCCCGGGAGTCCTTCGTGCTCCACATCGCCCTCGCGCTGGGGCGCCTGGACCGAGCGACCGCACCGCTTGTAGGAAGGCGACAAACACCCGCGTGACACTTCGTGGGCGTCATTGGCGGGGATCATCGGCTCGGATAGGGCAGAGTAGTGGGGTGCTAGCAGTCGTGTGCCCTGGACAGGGCTCCCAGACCCCCGGGCTCCTGAGCCCTTGGCTCGAGCTTCCTGGCGTGGAGGCCCTGCTCGACTCCTTCAGCGACGCCGCCGGGGTCGATCTCAAGGTTCACGGCACCACCTCGGACGCCGAGACCATCAAGGACACGGCCGTCGCCCAGCCGCTCATCGTGGCCGCCTCGCTCGTCGCGCTGCGCGTGCTGCTCGACGGCGCTGCCGCCGCTGACGTGGTCGACGTGACCGGTGGCCACTCGGTCGGCGAGCTCGCCGCTGCGGCGGTCGCCGGCTCGTTGACCGACGACGGCGCGGTCTCCCTCGTCGGGCACCGCGCCCGCGCGATGGCGAAGGCCGCTGCTGCGGCCGAGTCGGGCATGGCAGCGGTCGTCGGCGGGGACCCGGTCGAGGTGCTCGCGGCCATCGAGGCCGCCGGCCTGACCCCGGCGAACGTCAACGGTGGCGGACAGGTGGTGGCCGCCGGCAGCCCCGAGGGGCTCGCCGCGCTCGCCGCGGCCCCCCCGGCCAAGGCTCGCGTGATCCCCCTGCAGGTCGCCGGCGCCTTCCACACGAGCTACATGAGCGGCGCCCGCGACGAGTTCGCGACGGCCGCCGAGGGCTGGGAGATCACCTCTCCCGCCCTACCGCTGCTGTCCAACGCCGACGGCGCGGTGCTCGAGGCGAGCACCGACGGCACGGAGGTGCTGCGCCGCCTCGTCGACCAGGTCGCCTCACCGGTCCGGTGGGACCTGTGCCAGCAGACGCTCGCCGAGCGCGGTGTGACCGGCATCGTCGAGCTCCTGCCGGGAGGCGTGCTGTCTGGTCTTGCCCGTCGCGCCCTGCCCGGCGTGCCGAGCGTCGCCATCAAGTCCCCCGACGACCTCGACAAGGCCCGCGAGCTCGTCGCGACCGCGTCGGTCTCCATGACCTCGTCCGCCTCCGGGTCGACGACGACCGAGCAGGGAGCAGCCGAGTGAGCCCCACGATCCTGCAGTCCGCACCCACGCAGTTCTCCCGCGTCCTGGGTGTCGGCGGCGTGCGCGGCGACCGTGTCGTCCCCAACGACGAGATCGTCGGCCCCATCGACTCCTCCGACGAGTGGATCCGTCAGCGGACCGGCATCGTCTCCCGCCGCTACGCCGCCCCGGGCTCCGACGTGCTCGACCTCGCGGAGGGCGCCGCGCGTGCCGCTCTCGAGCATGCGGGGATCGAGGCGAGCCAGCTCGACGTCGTCATCCTCTCGACGGTCACATACTTCCGCCAGACCCCGGCCGGGGCGACCCAGGTCGCCGACCGTATCGGGGCCACGCCCGCCGCCGCCTACGACATCTCCGCGGCCTGTGCCGGCTACACCTACGGCATCGCCCAGGCCGACGCGCTGGTCCGCTCCGGCGCCGCGCGGCACGTCCTCGTCATCGGCGCGGAGAAGATGAGCGACTTCATCGACCCGACCGACCGGTCGATCTCGTTCCTGCTGGGTGACGGCGCGGGCGCCGCGGTCATCGGCCCCTCGGACTTCCCCGGCATCGGGCCGACCGTGTGGGGCTCGGACGGCGGCCGCAGCGAGGTCATCAACCAGAACATGCCGTGGCGCGAGGCGATCGACGCCGGCACCTGGCCGACGCTGCGCCAGGAGGGCCCCGCGGTGTTCAAGTGGGCCAGCTTCCAGATGGCCCCCGTGGCGCAGCAGGCGCTGGACGCCGCGGGCGTGACCGCGGACCAGATCCGCGCGTTCGTCCCGCACCAGGCGAACATGCGGATCATCGATCAGCTCATCAAGCAGCTCAAGCTGCCCGACGGCATCGCCGTGGGGAGGGACATCGCCGAGACGGGGAACACCTCCGCGGCGTCGATCCCGCTGGCCATCGAACGCCTCTACCGCGAGGGTCAGGTCTCCTCGGGAGACCTCGCCCTGCAGATCGGTTTCGGGGCGGGCCTCGTCTATGGCGCACAGGTCATCGTGCTTCCGTGACACCATCAGCAACGACCGTTTCACCAGACACCCAAGGAGCAGCACCCATGGCACTCAGCGAGCAGGACGTCCTGGCCGGCCTGACCGAGATCATCGTCGAGGAGACGGGCATCGCCGCCGGCGACGTCAGCTCCGAGAAGTCCTTCACCGACGACCTCGACATCGACTCGCTGTCGATGATGACGATCGTCGCGCAGGCCGAGGACAAGTTCGAGGTCACCATCCCGGACGACGAGGTCAAGAACCTCTCGACCGTCGGCGACGCCGTCGCCTTCATCGCGAAGGCGCAGGCCTGAGCCTCGCCCTCTGACCGCACCGGCGCGGCGGCCCGGCAGCCCTCGAGCAGCCCGGGTCGTCGCGCCGACGGTCCTCATCGTTGCTTTCGCGCCTCACGGCGCACCACCCCTCAGGGAGCACACTCATGACTCGCACCGACGTCGTCGTCACCGGGCTCGGCGCCACCACTCCTCTCGGCGGGGACGTCGCCAGCACCTGGCAGGCCGCCCTCGCCGGCACCTCCGGAGCCCACACGCTCGAGAACGACTGGGCCGAGAAGTACGGCATCCCGGTCGAGTTCGCCGCGACGATCGCCGTGAACCCCAGAGACGTCCTCAAGGTCCCCGAGATCAAGCGCATGGACCCCTCGGCCCAGTACGCGATCATCGCCACCCGCGAGGCGTGGGCGGACGCGGGCGCACCAGAGGTCGACCCGACCCGGCTCGGCGCCGTCGTCAGCTCTGGCATCGGTGGCATCTGGACCACGCTCGACGGCTGGGACACGCTGCGCGAGCGTGGCGCCCGGCGCGTGCTCCCCATGACGGTCCCCATGCTCATGCCCAACTCCCCCGCCGCCTACGTCGAGCTCGAGCTCGGTGCGCAGGCCGGGGCGCACGCGCTCGTGTCCGCCTGCGCCTCCGGCGCGGAGGCCATCGGCTATGCGGTCGACATGATCCGTTCCGGCCGGGCCGACATCGTGGTCGCGGGCGGCACCGAGGCGGCGATCCACCCGCTGCCGCTGGGCGCCTTCGCCGCCTCTCGCACGCTGTCCCTGCGCAACGACGACCCCGAGGGCGCCTCGCGCCCGTACGACACGACCCGTGACGGGTTCGTCCTCGGCGAGGGCGCCGGCATCGTCGTGCTCGAGTCCGCCGAGCACGCTGCGGCGCGCGGCGCCCGTGTCTACGCGAACATCTCGGGCGTGGGCCTGTCCTCCGACGGCTATCACATCACCTCCCCGGAGCCGAACGGCCGCGGGCAGATCGCCGCGATGCGCATGGGCCTCACGGACGCCGACGTCGCGCTGGACGACGTCGTGCACCTCAACGCGCACGCCACCTCCACCAAGGTGGGCGACCTCATCGAGGCGCGCGCCGTGCGCGAGGTGCTCGGGACGGCGGCGGACGGGGTGGCGCTCTCGGCGACCAAGTCGCTCACCGGGCACCTGCTCGGCGGCGCCGGGGCCCTCGAGACGATCTTCACGGTGCTCGCGCTGCGCGACCGGGTCGCGCCGCCGACGATCAACGTCACGGACCCCGACCCCGAGCTGGTCCTGGACCTCGTGCGCGACGAGCCGAGGGCCCTGCCGGAGGGCGACATCGCTGCCATCAACAACTCCTTCGGCTTCGGCGGTCACAACGTCGCCCTCGTCGTCACGAACGCCTGACACCCGTCCGGCTCCGCCGGGCACGCGAGCAACGACGAAGGGGCCTCGCACCGTCACGGTGCGAGGCCCCTTCGTCCGTCCTCCCGGACCGTGACGGCCTCTCGGCGGTGGAGCCTCAGCCCACGCGGTGCAGCCAGCGCACGGGCGCACCGGCGCCGGCGTACCGGAAGGGCTCGAGCTCGTCGTCCCAGGCCTGGCCGAGCGCGAGGTCGAGCTCGTCGCGCATCCGGCGTGGGTCGGCTGCCTTCTCGAGGGCGGAACGGATGCGGTCCTCCGGGACCACCACGTTGCCGTGCACGTCGGTGACGGCATGGAAGATCCCGAGCTCGGGGGTGTGGCTCCACCGCCCGCCGTCGGTGCCGAGGCTCGCCTCTTCCGTGACCTCGTAGCGCAGGTGCGTCCAGCCGCGCAGCGCGGAGGCGAGACGTGCACCGGTCCCCTGCACGCCGTGCCACGAGACCTCGGCGCGCAGCATCCCGGGCGCGGCCGGCTGCGGGGTCCACTCGAACGCGACCTCGTAGCCGACGACGTTGGTCGTCGCCCACTGGACGTGCGAGCAGAGTGCACGCGACGAAGAGTGCACGAAAAGAACACCGCGGGTGAGAGCACCTGCCATGTCATCCTCCCAGGGTCGAGGGGCGTCTTCCCCAACGTCCTCGATCTGCCTCGCGAGCGCTGCCAGCGTTCCCGAGCGGGTGGTGCACGGCCTTCACGGCGTGTTGTGAGTCACTATAGCGGGCGAGAGCCCACGTTTCCTAGCCTCAGAGCGAGTCGCGCAGCGTGCGCATCGCCTTCTTGCGCGCCGAGCGCTCCAGCCGGTCGAGGTACAGCATGCCTTCGAGGTGGTCGCACTCGTGCTGCAGGCACCGTGCCATGAGCCCGGTCCCCTCCACCACCACTGCGTTCCCGTCGAGGTCGGTGCCCTCGACCTTCGCGTACCACGCGCGGCGCGTGGGGAACCAGAGGCCGGGGACGGAGAGGCACCCCTCGTCACCGTCCTGGTACTCCTCCTCGGACAGCTCGACGATGCGGGGGTTGAGGACGTAGCCGATCTCGTCCTCGATGTTCCACGAGAAGGCGCGGAGGCCGACGCCGATCTGGTTGGCCGCGAGGCCCGCCCGGCCGTCGTCGTCGACGGTGTCCACGAGGTCCTGGACGAGAGCACGGACGGAGTCGTCGATGACGGTGATCTCCTCGCAACGGGTGCGGAGCACAGGGTCAGGGATGACACGGATCTCGCGGATAGCCATGGCTCCATTGTTTCACGGGCGCACCGGAGCGCGGACGCTGCCGGCGCCCAGCACCCGGGTCGGAGCGGCACCCGGAGGAGCCCGTCGGGCAGCTGGGCTGCGGTGACCTCCCCCCGGAGCGCCTCCCCGGAGCAGCTATTCGTCCCGCGCCGCCTATCATTCGATATTTATATCAAATCGACAAATCTCCCTGCTCGGCGCACTCTCCCCCGGGTTGCCAACGTTCGTCACCATCCCGGAAAATGTTTGTTCAGCACTCAAATATGTGAAAGAAGAGACTTAACATATCTTTCGTCGCGACAGGAGCCGGCAGTCGTTCTATGGTTTGCCTATCGCAGCGAAATGCTGGGATTGATATTCGGGGTACCGGTAATTCTCCGGGCTCCGACCGCACAGCGATGTGTCGGCCCGCTCCTCAGGAGGAACATCTCATGCGTCTATCAGTTCGATACAAGGTCGCGGCCGCCGCCGTCGCCGCCGTGACCGCGACCTCGCTCGCCGTCGCCCCCTCGGTCTCTGCGGCGCCACCCACCGTGGCGGTGACGGTGACGACGTCGCCGGCCGCCAGCGAGACCGAGATCCTGGAGCACCTCCTCTCCCTGCTCCCGGGTGGCCTCGCCCCAGTCCTCGAGACGCTCGTCGGCGACACCGGCAGCGTCGGCATCGGGGATCTCCTCCAGGGCGACGGTCCTGGGCTCGACGCCCTCAGCGGCGCCCTCGACGACGTGCTGGGCACGCTGAGCTCGGGCGACCTCACGGCGCTCGTCACCTCGCTGCTCGGAAGCCTCGACCACAGCGAGCTGCTGTCCTTCCTCACGGACGGTCTCGGGCTCTCCTCCACCGTCATCAGCCTCCTGGACAGCCTGGGGCTGCTCGATGACGTCGGTGGGCTCGTGACCTACCTGCTGACGACCCTGGGCGTCTCGACCTCCTCGCTCATCGACGCTCTCTCGGGCGCGGTCGGGGTGCCGACGCTGCTCAACGGTCTCGTGTCGCGGCTCGGGCTCACCGATGTCGTCACCCAGCTGCAGGTCCCGACCATCGTCGAGGCCCTCGACCTCGACGGTCTGATCACGGCGCTCGGACTGTCCCGCGTCCTCACCGTCGTCGGGCTGGACGGCGACGACGGGAGCAACGGCAACAACGGCAACAACGGGAGCAACGGAAATAACGGGAGCAACGGGAACAACCTGAGCCCCGTCACCATCAGCGGCGTGGGGGTCAGCAAGGCGTCGCAGTACTTCCACGCGAAGCCGGCGAACCGCGTCACCCTGATGGCGAAGGTCTCGGGCGTCACCTCCGGCACCGTGGTCTTCACGAGCGGCGCGACGGTGCTCGCTCGTGCCCTGATCTCGAAGGGCACCGCCTCCGCCCAGCCCGCGGCCACCCTCGGCATCGGCACCTACGCGAACGTGACGGCGACCTTCAACGCCACCGCCACCCACAGCGCCGCGTCCTCGACGAGCAAGGCCTCCTTCACGGTCATGAAGTCCGGCCTCGCCAAGAAGGTCAAGATCACGGGCAAGAAGAAGTTCACCTCGGGCAAGCGCCCGGTGGTCCACGTCAAGGCCGGCAAGTTCAAGGGCGGCACCTGGGCCGTCGGCAAGATCCGTGTGCTCGTGGGCAAGAAGGTCGTCAGGACCGTGAAGCTGACAAAGTCCAAGAAGGGCAAGAAGGCCGTACACCTCAAGAAGGCCTACACGAAGTCCATCAAGGTCCGCGTGAAGTTCAAGAGCAAGCACCCCGCCAAGTACGCGGGCAGCACCTCCAAGAAGGTGCGGTTCGTCGCGAGGTGACCGTCGCCTGAGACGACGGCACGTGACGAGGGTCGTCCGGCCATGGCCGGACGACCCTCGCGCGCGGGTGGGGCAGGTGGGGCTTGAACCCACGACCGACGGATTATGAGTCCGCTGCTCTGACCGTCTGAGCTACTGCCCCGCGGGTCCGGGACATCCGTCCCAAGTCGTCGTCCCACGGCGTCGTCGCACCTCTCGCGGCACGACGACGGCTGCCAGCCTACCGGGCGTGTGGGCGAGCCCGGCGTCCCCGGCCCGCCTGAGCCTCCCCGGCCCACGACGGATCTTCGGCAGGCACGGCGGACGCACGACGGCCCCGGTGGCAACGCCACCGGGGCCGTCGTGTCCGGGCCGCGTGCTACGAGGCACGCCTGCCGGTGATCGCGGTGAAGACGAACAGGACGATCACGGACCCGAGCAGCGCCAGCAGCCAGGTCTTGATATCGAAGAAGTCACCCAGCCCGGTGTCGAAGATCGCGCTGCCGATCCAGCCTCCGACGAAGGCACCGATGAGCCCGATGACGAGGCTCGCCAACCATCCCCCGACGGCCCTGTCCGCGAGGATCATCTTGGCGACCGCTCCGCACACGAGGCCGACCACGAGGTATCCGAGAATTCCCATGACCACTCACCTTCCTTTGAGGGTTCGTGAGTCCACGGTCGCACGCCACGCGCGATCCCGCAGAAGATACGTCCGGCCCCACCTGCACGAACGCGTCGCTAGAGCTGCCCCTCGTCCCGCGCCGCGAGCCGGGCCAGCCTCTCGTTGTACGCGGCCAGCTCCGCGTCGCCGTCCCGGTCGGCCTTGCGGTCGTACCGGACGGCCGCTCGCGCGTCCGTCCGTGCCCACTGGACCATCACCACGATCGCGACGACGACCGTCGGCAGCTCGCCCGCACCCCAGGCGATCCCGCCCGCGGTGTGCTGGTCCACGAGCAGCGCGGCGTCGTCGGTGTAGAGCATCGCGTGCCACCACGACGCCGCGAGGAGCGTGTCCTGGCTCATGAGCGCGACACCGAAGAACGCGTGGAAGGCGAGCGTCGCGAGGAGCACGATGAGCCGGATCGGTGGGGCGGGCCGGCGGGGGCCAGGGTCCACGCCCACGAGCATCCAGAAGAACAGGTAGCCGCTCAGCAGGAAGTGCACCTGCATGAGGACGTGCCCCGAGTGGTCGAAGAGCGCGAACCGGAACCAGGGCGTGAAGTAGAACGCGACCAACGAGCCGGCGAAGATGATCCCGGCGACGGCGGGACGCGCGAGGAACGCCGCCACCCGGCTGTGGACGAGCGCCAGGATCCACTCGCGCGGGCCGCGGCTCGCGTCGGCCCGCGCCCGCAGCGCCCGCAGCGCCAGCAGCACCGGGCCGCCGAGCACGAGCGGCACGGGCACGAACATCATCAGCCCCATGTGCAGGATCATGTGCGTGCTGAAGTGCACCGACCCGTAGACCGCCGGGCCGCCGGAGGTGAAGAAGAGCAGCAGGACGCAACCGAGCAGCCAGGAGACGGTCCTGCCGACCGGCCAGGCGTCGCCACGGCGGCGCAGCCGCACCACTGCGGCGACGTAGAGGCCCGCGAGTGCCACCGCGAGGGCCGCCCAGGCCCAGTCGAGGTGCACCTGCGTGAGCATCCTCACGAACGACACCGGCGGCGGGTACCGGAAGCCGAGGAGCTCGTAGCGGGGGTCGTCCGAGATGGGCGCCTGCGACACCGGTGGTGCCGAGCGGGACAGGGCGACGGACACTCCGAGCGTGACCGCCATGATCACGACCTCGGCGGTCGCGAGCCGGACGAAGGCCTCGCGGGCCCGCGAGGTGCTCAGGCGCGGGATCAGCCGCGTCCGGTGCCACCACCCGGCGATACCGAGCAGGCCGAGCGCCACCGCCTTGACGACGATCAGGGCACCGTAGCGGGAACCGAGGTCGCCTGGTGTCCCCAGCCGCAGGAACGCGTTGACGAGGCCGGAGAGCCCGACCGCGACGAACGACCACAGCGCCAGGGTCGAGTAGCGGCTGACCACCACGCGGAGCGCGGGGCCGAGCGATCTGCGCAGCACGATCACGGCGAGCAGACCACCGGCCCAGGCCGTCACCCCCAGCAGGTGCACGGCGAGCCCGTTGACGGCGTTGCCGTGCTCCGCGGACCCCGCAGCGTGACCGCCCAGCGCGATCGGCAGCAGCGCCGCCAGGGCGAGCACGGCCGCGGTCGTGACCGCGGCGAGGGTGCGCGCGACGGCGAGGATCGTCGCACACAGGCAGACGAGCACGAAGGAGACCGCGAGCGTCTGCCCGAGCTCGACCCTGGTCGCCACGAACCACAGCTGGCTGCCGAAGCCCGGCGCGGACACCCGCATGCCGAGCACGTTGGCCGCGGTGAGCACGAGGGTGGTCAGCGCGGCGAGCGCCCAGACGCAGGCCGCACGCAGCGCCCAGCGCGTGGCGAGCCACTGCGAGACGCTCATGGTCGCGCCGGCCGCGCGCGTGCCCGGCGCCAGACAGGCGGCGAAGAGCGCGAAGCCGATGGTGGCTGCGGCGGCTGTGTCGTGGACGACCCGCGCCAGCGGGAGGCCGAAGCGGACCACCGAGCCGGGGTCGAAGAGGACAGAGGGGGCCGCGGCACCGGTGAGGGTCAGCCCGGCGAGCGTCGCGAGGACTGCTGCAGGCAGGCATGCCCAGAGCGCGAGGTCGACGCCGACAGGACGCAGGGCGGGACCGGCCTCGTTGCGTGGGGCAGGTCCGGCGGGCGACGGGGGTCGAGAGGAGTCGTCAGTCATGGCGTGTCCTTCGAGCGCGAGGAACGGGCCGCCCCGCCCGGAGCGGGCGGGGCGGCCCGGCGCCTCAGCGCTCCGTGCCGGGCCGGCCGTCGGTGCGAGCTGCTGCGTCGTCGCGCGTCCGCCGCCCGCGCAGACCGACGAACAGCCCCGCAGCGCCCAGCACCAGGCCGACGATGGCCACGACGAGCGCGGCGTCCGCCGTCGCGGAGGTCCCCGAGGACGTGCTGTCACCGGTGGCCGCCGTCACCTCCGGCGTGGCCTGCGCCGTCTGGTCGTCGACTGCCGCGTGGTCGTCCTGTGCCGACGGCGGCGCCTGGGTGATGTAGAGGGTCGGCGCGGGGTGCTCCGGTTCCTCGCCGGAGGCGGGCGTCGGCTCGGACCAGTCGACGACCTCGCCGTCGGAGTAGGTCTGGTGGACCGGGAGCACGATGCTGCCGGTCTCCGGGACCGCGCCGGCGGAGATGGTGAACCGCTGGAACTCGCCGGGTGCCACGCCCCGACCCTTCTCGGCGGTCCAGGTCACCTTCGTGGGTGCCTCGGTGATCGTCGCGCCGTTGCCGGTCGGCACCGGGGTGTCGAGCTTCGACGTGACGATCTGGGTGGTCCATCCGGGCACGGGCTCGTAGGAGACCGAGCTGAAGGGGTGGTCGACGGGCAGGTCGAGCTCGACCTTGACGGTCGAGGCGGTGGCCGACTCGGTCGGCACCCGGAAGGTCAGGACGGCATAGCTTCCGGGGGTGGCCTGGTCCGGGCTGACCCGGACGTGGGCCTGAGCGGCGGCGGGTGCCAGGACGGCGAGGCCGAGCAGGGCGGCGACCGTGGCCGCGCCCGAGGCGAGCCGACGGCGGCGCCTGGGTGCAGTGACAGCAGAGACAGACATGAGAGGTACTCCGTTCGTGGGACGTGCAGGAAAGGGCCTCCCGCACGTGCACGACGGGAGACCTCAGGTGAGAGCGAGACGACCGAGAAGGGTCGGCGGCCCTCGCCGCACCACGCAGCCGGAGGTGAAGACCTGGTCGCGCGCGACCCGAGGACGACGGGTCGCGGCGGGCACCGGGCGCGGCGGCAGCGGCGCAGGGAGGACGAGCACGAGACGGTCGGGAAGAGCAGCCGCCCACATCGCGGCCGCACGGACGGCCGTGCGGTCTCCGGCGACCAGCACGAGGACGGAGGCGAGCGTCGCGAGCAGGTGAGCCGTGCTCATGTGGTGCGCCATGCCGGCAGCGCCGTCGAGCGGCATCGGCACGGCGGTGTGGAGACCGTGCAGCAGGTGTCCTGCCGGGGCCGGCCCGGCCGTCGTGCCCGACGCTGCAGCCGCGGGCGCCGAGAGGATGTCGAGACCGGTATGGAGCGCGAGCTCGAGCAGGCTCATCGTGGGCAGCAGCAGCCAGAACCGCAGCCGGCCGCGCGACGCGACCGAGACGGCGAGCACCGTGAGCGCGACGAGCACGGCCAGGCCGGGCACCGCCGGCAGGCGGCCACCGCCGAGCACGTGCGCCGCCGCTCCCAGGAAGAAGGTGGTCGACGACACCAGCAGGACGCGCACGGGACGCATGCTCTGCTGCAAGGGTGTCGGCACGTGCCCCAGGCTACTGCAAGCGCAGCGCTGGGAGATGATCGTGGGTGATCGGTCCGAGCCGCGTGAACGACGCGGGCCAGGACCAGCGCGGCGGCTAGCGGCGCTTGGCGGTGAAGGAGATCATGGCGCTGCAGCGGGCGGGGCCCTCGTAGCGGAACAGGCCGTCCGTGACCTTGCCGCCGACCACCTTCATCTGCAGCTGCGCGCCGTAGCCCGTACCCCGCTGCCTGGCCTGGACGAGTCCGTTGCGCGGGATCTTCACGGTGTGGAAGTCGTAGGTGTTCATCGTGTAGGTCGGCAGGCTGGGATAGCCGCCGCAACGCGTCTGCATGTACCCGTTCCAGCCGACGACCTTGCCCTTGCGGACCGTGAAGCGCACCGTCCCGGCCTTGTTGCGGTACTTGCCCGCCTTGGGCCGCTTCGGTGGCTTGACCGCTCTGACCGCCACGGCCCGCCGCGCCGACGCTCCCCCGCTCGTCGCGGTGATCGTGAGCCTGCCCGGCTTCTTCTTCCCCTTGAGCCTGACGGTCAGAGCGGCAGTGCCGGACTCGTGCGCCGCCACGGAGGCGATCGTCGTCTTCTTGACCTTGAGATGTCTGCCCTTCGCCCGCACGACGACGTCGCGGGCGGCCACGGGACCGGTGTTGCGCACCGGGACCTCGATGGTCGTGGGCACACCCCTGACGAGCCGGAGCTTCTTCTGCCTCACGCCGAGCAGGGTCGGCTTGCCGACCCGGAGCGCGGGCGAGGCGTAGGTGCTGATCAGCGGACCGATCAGGACGTCGTAGTCGGTGCCCGGCTCGTCGGCCGAGACGGTGCGCGCGACCACGCAGTCCCAGGGACGGGTCCGCGGTGCGCTGTATCCGTAGAACGTCGTCGTGCGCGGCGCGGAGGGGGCGACGACGGCGCTGAACCACTGGTCCACCCCGCAGGTCGTCCCGGAGAGGTTCCCGAGACCGAGCTCCACGGACGCGGTTTGCGGCACATCGCCCGCGAGCGTGACTGTGCTCCCCGTGATGTGGTAGCTCGCCGGGCTCCCGACCGGCTCGACCTTCACCTCGGCCCGCGCGATCGCGAGAGCGGGGTCGGTGGGGAACCCGGAGGGACGGTTCGCACCCGTCAGGCTCGCGCGCTGCGAGACCAGCACACCGGTCTTCGCACCCGGTGCCACCGCCGGTGGCTGCCCATCGACCGGGGAGGGGCGTCCGGCCGCGGCCGCCGACCGGGGAGCGGCGTCCACCGCCTGCGCCACGCACGGCATCCCGACCGTCACGCCGACGACCAGCACCGCCACGAAGACCTTGCGCACGACTCTCGCTCCCATGGACCAGCCCATTGCCAGCATCGACACCACGACCCTAGGAGGGATGCCCGCAGCCCGCTCGTCGACAGCCAGGCCCGGCCTGCTCCGACGATCGGCGAGGAGGAGCATCGATGCGGGTCAGGGAGGGTATCGGCACCGTCGGCACCGTGCCTGACGGGACGGGTCCGCCGATTTCGGTTCGCCTACCCGATGCTGGTAGAGTCTTGCACCGCACGATCCTGCGTAGCTCAGTTGGCAGAGCATCCGACTGTTAATCGGACGGTCGCTGGTTCGAGTCCAGCCGCAGGAGCAGCAACGCCCCCTCCGACCTCAGGTCGGAGGGGGCGTCTTTCTCGCTCTGCCCGTCATCGTCCTGTCCGTCAGAGCCCCGCCACGAGCGGCAGCACCGCGTCACGCACCTCCTCGAAGGAACGCTCCGGCTGGAACACGAGCCACTCCAGGCCGGCCAGCAAGGTCGCTCCGAACACCGAGGCCGCGAGGACGGACACGTCTGCACCGGGACGCACCTCGCGCAGCACGTCGTCGAAGGCGTGGATGATCCGCGCCCGCACCTGCCCCACCGGGGCCCGCCACTCCCGGTCGACCCGGAACACCTCGGCCGCCATGAGCTTGGCCAGCCGCGGGTGCTCCGCCACGAGCGAGAGCACTCCGCCGATCAGGCCGACGAGCGCCTCGTGCCCGTGGCGCGTGGCCCGGATCTCGCCCACCAGCCGCTCGAGCCGCTCCAGCCCGCTGCTCATCGCCGCCTCGAGGATCTGCGCCTTGCCGTCGAAGTTGTAGTAGACGCTGCCCTTGGCGACCCCCGCCGCCTCCGCGATCTCCTCGACAGACGTCGCCGCGTAGCCGCGCTCCGCCATGAGGTCCACCGCTGCGGCCACGATCGACTCGCGCGTGCCGGACCGGCGAGCGGTCCGGCCGTCCGTCACGGCGCTCACAGCGCGATCGCCGGGTGCAGACGGTCGAGCGACCAGGTGCGCAGGCGACCCGCTCGCCACGAGGTGACGAGGAGCGAACCGATCAGCAGCGCGCCCAGGTAGCCCACGGACCACCACAGCCGTTCGTCGACGCCGCCGGTGATCAGCTCGCGCAGCCCCTGCACGCTGTAGGTCATGGGCAGCCACGGGTGCAGCGCACGGAACACCGTGCCGGTGGTCTCGACCGGGTACAGGCCGCCGGCCGTCGTCAGCTGCAGCATGAGGAAGGCCATGATGACGACCTTGCCGACCGCGGGCCCTGCGAGAGCGATGAACATCTGCTGCAGCGCGACGAAGGCCGCGACCACCAGCAGCCCGAAGCCGAGCACGCCCCAGATCCTGGGCATCTCCAGCCCGACGGCGAACCTCAGCACCACGATCAGGACCACGACCTGGGCGGCCCCCAGCACGAGCGCCGGCACGTAGCCCGCGAGCGCGACCCGCCACCCGGCGAGTGGTGTCGCGAGCGCACGGGCGGGCAGCGGACGCATCAGCATCCAGATGATGAAGACGCCGACGAACAGCGCGAGCGAGAGGAAGAAGGGCGCCATGCCCTCCCCGAAGCTGGAGGCGCCCGCGAGGTTGGACTCGTCGAGCGTGACCGGGGTCGCGATCGCGGTGGCCCGCTGCGCGCGAAGCTGGTCGGAGTCGTCGGGGATCTGGGCAGCACCGTCGGAGAGCTGGGTCGCGAGCGTCCCTGCCCCCTCCTTGGCCTGCGTGACGCCGGTGACCAGGCTGTCCGCGCCGGTGCTCAGGTCCTTGGTCCCGTTCGCGAGCTTCTTCGCGCCGGACCGCATGGACTTGACGGAGGAGTCCACGAGGGACGCCGCGCTCGAGAGCTGGTCCGCGCTGGTGGCGAGCTGACCGGCGCCGCTGGAGAGGTTCGCCGTGCCGGACCGCAGGCTCGAGGCGCCCGAGGCCGCCTTGCCCAGCGCCGACGACAGGGAGCGGCTGCCGGTGGCGACCTTGTCGACGCCGTCGCGCAGCGTGGTGCTGGGCTTGCCCGGTGCGAGCTGGTCGACCACCTTGCTGGTCCCCGCGGAGGCCTTCTTCAGACCGCGCTTGAGGGCAGGCAGCCCCTTGTCGTGATCGGCGAGCGCGTCCGCACCGGCGACGAGGGCGCCCACGTTCTCGCCGCTCGTGCTCTGCCAGCTGGCCAGCATCGCCCTGTCCTGAGCGATGAGCTGGTCGAAGGCACCGCTCGCGTTGGCGGCGGTGAGCGCCTGGATGTTCGCGGCGAGCAGCTTCTGATGCTGGCTGCTGGCGCTGTCCAGACCGGAGGCGAGCGCCTTGGCGCCCTGGGTCGCGGTGGTGGCTCCAGCCACGAGCCCGCTCTTGCCGGCATACCCCTTCTCGAGGGCGCGGGCGGACCTCGCGAGCTTCTTCATGCCGGAGGCGGTCGAGCCGGCTCCGCGGGCGAGCTCCTTCGAGGAGGACGACGCGGTGGACAGGCCGCTCGCGAGCTGGCTCGCTCCCGAGGAGGCGCTCGCCGCACCGTCGGCGACGTCGTGCGCTCCCCCGGCCAGGTCGCTCGCGCCCCTGGCGAGCGAGGCGGTCCCGGACCTGAGCTGCTTGCTGCCCGTGGCGAGCTGCTGGGCGCCGTCGTTCGCGGTCGTCGCGCCGGCGGCGAGGGAGGTCGCGCCCTCCTCGAGCTGGCCGCTCGCGGTCTCGAGCCGCAGGGCGCCGTCGGAGGCGGTCGCGAAGCCGTCGCGGGCGTTGCCGAGCCCGACGAGCACCCGGTCCACGGCCTGCTCCCCGACCTGGGCGCGCACGGCGGCCTGGACCTTGGCCATGGCGCTCTTGCCGAGGGTGGTCGCGAGGAAGGAGTTGGCGTCGTCGTACGTCACGTAGATCAGCGCGCTCTCCGGGTCGTCGCCCGAGGAGGAGACGATCGACGTGGAGAAGTCCTGCGGGACGACGACCGCGAAGTAGTACGTCCCGTCCTTCACGCCCTTGTCCGCCGTCGCAGCGTCCAGCACGTGCCAGTCGAGGCTGCCGTCCTTCGTCAGCGTCGAGACGATCTGGTCGCCGGCGTCGACCTTCGTGCCGTCGAGGTCGGCGCCCACGTCCTGGTTGACGAGCGCGACCGGGAGCCGGTCGAGGTGGGCGGGCGGGTTCCAGAAGGCCCAGAGGTACAGCGCGCCGTACAGCAGCGGCATCAGCACCATCGCGAGCACGGCGAGCTTGGGCAGGGTGCCGCGGCGGAAGCGGCGCAGCTCGGTCCCGGTGGCGATCATGCGGACACCTCCGTGTCGTCGGCGGGCTTCGGGCGGTCAGCAGGCTTCGTGCCGTCGGCTGGTTTCGGGGGGCTGCTCTTCGCAGCCTTCCTCGCGGCCTTCCGCGTCTTCCGCGCGGCGGACTTCTCCGCCCGGCGCACCTTGCGGTCCGTCTTCCCCGGCTTCGCACCGGGTGCCTTCGGCTCGGCCTCGTGCGCCGCGAGCACGACGACGCTCGCCCCGGTGCCCGACGGCGCCTCGGCGGCGGACGCCACGACCGTCAGACCGCTCGCCGCGAGCGCCGCGAGGCGCTCCCAGACGACGTCGCGCCGTTCCTGGTCGTGGATGCGGTCGACGTCGTCGACCACGAGCAGCCGAGGCTTCTGGGCCGTGGCGAGCACGAGGCGCAGCAGCATCTCGTCGATCTCCTCGAGGTCCCACACGACGGTCGTGAGCGCGGGCAGCGCGCGGTCCCCGAAGACAGGTGCGGCGAGCTCGCGGTAGCGCTCCGGGGAGATCCGTCGCACGGGTCGGTACCAGGGCGTCAGCCAGCCCAGGCGCTCGCGCAGCACGTTGCCGACGGTCACGGACTCGTCGAGGTCGTCGACGCCCCGGAACCCAGCGATCGCGGCGGCACGCTGCACCCGGCGGCGCGCTCGCCGCGAGCGACGCCCGACGAGCGAGCCGCCGAGGACGGTCAGCGCCTTCGTGGCGCGGTCGGGAACCATGCGCCCGGCGAGCGTCAGCAGCAGGCTGGTGCGGCCGGCGCCCTGCGGCCCGTGGAGGACGGTCAGCCTGCCCGGGTCGATCGACAGGTCGAGCGGGCCATAGACCCGGCCGCGCCGACCCGTCAGCTGCAGGGCGCTCGCCTCGACGGCGATCGTGAGCGGCTCGTCGAGCGTGCGGGGACGCCGCCGGAGCAGGCCCTTCCTCGCCCCCTTCTCGCCTGGCGCGGAGGGCTTCTTCTTCCCGGACCGCTTCTTCTCGGGTCGCGCCTTCACGCCCGCAGCCGTGGGCGCCCACGACGTCGGTGCGGGGGGCGGGGGCGGGGCTGAGTCGGGTCCCGCGGGCGCGGGCAGGACCTCGGTCTCGGCGTCCTGCACGGTGTCACCAGCGGCGCCGGTCCCGGGACCGCTGGTCGCGCCGGGCGCTGCGGCCTCGTCGACGCTCTCCCGGGCAGGCGACACCGAGGTTCGCGGCGTAACCTCGGTGTCGTCACGGTCGGGTCGGGGGTCTGCAGCCATCGGGTGTCCTCGGGATGTCTGGTCGGGGTCGGCCGGCGCCTTGTACTGACCGGTCAGTACAAAAATAACCGTTTCTCCGTGCGCACGCCACTCGGGCCCTACCGCCGGGGCCTCGCCCCGGGCCTCTCAGGCCAGCGCGCCCCCACCCTCCGCTGCGCTCCGGCTCAGCCCCGGCACCCTCCGGTCGGGCAGAACCTGCACTCCACCACGGGCGGGTGCGCTGGCGCGCCCCCACCCTCCGCTGCGCTCCGGCTCAGCCCAGGCACCCTCCGGTCGGGCAGAACCTGCACTCCACTACGGGCGGGTGCGCTGGCGCGCCCCCACCCTCCGCTGCGCTCCGGCTCAGCCCTCCGAGCGCAGGGCGCGGCGTTGCTTCTCGAGGTCCATGAGGTGGGCGAAGACCCGCTGGTGCTCCTCGCCCTCCGCCGTCGGGTCGAGCCGCTGCAGCGAGCCCCGGACGTCGGCGATCATCCTCGTGAGCGCGAGATCGACGAGCGCCTGGACGAGCCCGCGCACGTAGTCCTCCATCGCGTCAGCGCGGTCCTCCGGCAACGGTGCCACGGACAGCTCGCTGATCACGGGACGCACCGTCGCCGGCGCGGACTCCACCACGCGCTCGAGCCAGGCCGCGGACGAACCGCCCACCACTGCCGCGACGCCGTCCGCGGAACGGATCGCGTCGTGCACGGCGCGGGCGGCAGGGCTGGAGAAGGTCTCGGGGCCGAGCGGGTCGAAGAGCGCCGCAGGCACGAGGTCCGGGAACTGCAGGACCGCCTCCAGGGCCTCGCGCTCGAGCCGCGCCACCGGGTCACGCTCCCGCGCACCACGACCTCCCGGGACGACGGCCGGCATCGCTCCGGAGGAGTCCTGCGCCCCGGCGTGCCGCGGTCCGTTCCCCGTCGAGGGCCGCGCCCCGCCACGCCCGTGGCCGCCCGCCGCACGGACCGCGCTGCGGACCGTCTCGATGTCCGTGCCGACCCGGTCGGCGAGGATGCGCGTGTACTCGGGCCGCAACGCAGCGTCCCGGATGCTGGCGACCACCGGCGCCGCCTCCCGGACCGCCGCGACCCGGCCCTCCGCCGTCGAGCAGTCGTAGCCGTTGACGATCGAGGTGATGACGAACTGGAACAAGGGCTGGCGCGAGCGCACGAGGGACGCGACGGCCTCCGGTCCCCGTGCCATGCGCAGGTCGCAGGGGTCCATCCCGTCGGGGCTGATCGCGACGAAGGTCTGGGCGTAGAAGCGCTGGTCCTCCGCGAAGGCCCGCAGCGCCGCCTTCTGCCCCGCCGCGTCGCCGTCGAAGGTGAAGATCACCTCGCCGCCGGTGCTGCCCCCACCGGCGAGCCGCACGCCGCTGCCCGCGGAGACGTCGCCGAGCATGCGCCGCACCACGCGCACGTGGTCCTCCCCGAAGGCCGTCCCGCACGTCGCCACCGCGGTGGTCACCCCCGACAGGTGCGCCGCCATGACGTCGGTGTACCCCTCGACCACCACGACCTGCCTGGACCGTGCGATGTCGCGCTTGGCCAGGTCGATGCCGTAGAGCACCTGCGACTTCTTGTACAGCGAGGTCTCCGGGGTGTTCAGGTACTTCGGCCCCTGGTCCTCCTCGAAGAGCTTGCGGGCCCCGAACCCGATGGTCTCCCCCGTCACGTCCCGGATCGGCCACATCAGCCGCCCCCGGAAGCGGTCGTAGGTGCCGCGGCTGCCCTGGCTCACCAGGCCCGACGCCATCAGCTCGTCCTCGGTGAAGCCTCGCCCCCGCAGGTGGCGCTGCAACGAGTCCCAGCCCTGCGGGGCGAAGCCGATGCCGAAGGTCTGCGCGGCGTCGCGCCCGAAGCTGCGCTGCGCGAGGAAGTCCCGCGCAGCCGCGGCCTCCGGCGTCATGAGCTGCTCCGCGTAGAACTGCGCCGCCACCCGGTGAGCGTCGAGCAGTCGCTTGCGCCGGCCGGTGTCGGTGGGCGTGCGAGCGCCGGAACCCTCCTCGTAGCGCAGCTGGATGCCGATCCGCCCGGCCAGGTACTCGACCGCCTCGGTGAAGCCCAGCCCGTCGAGCTTCTGCACGAAGCTGATGACGTCGCCGCCCTCGTTGCAGCCGAAGCAGTGCCAGCGACCGAGCTGGGGGCGCACGTGGAAGGACGGGGTGCGCTCGTCGTGGAAAGGGCACAGGCCCTTCATCGAGCCGACGCCCGCGGGCCGCAGCGTCACGTGCTCGCCGACGATCTCCTCGATGTTCGAGCGCTCTCGGACCGCGTCCACGTCCTCGCGCTTGATCAGTCCGGCCACGAAGAGAGTCTAGTCAGGAAGGGCAGGCGCACGGACGAGCCGCGCGTGCCACTGCAGGGCGGAGACGTCGGTGAGCGAGGCGACCTGGTCGACCACCACCCGCAGCCGGGCCGCGTCGTCCTCGGCCGCGCGCCAGTCGTCGGCAAAGGCCGGCTCGAGCTCGGCCGGACCCCGCTCGACGAGCTCGGCGACCAGGTCGGTCAGGACGAGCCGCTGGCGCCCGTAGAGAGGCTCGCTCTCGCGCGGTGCCATCACGTAGGCCACCGCGATGCCCTTGAGGACGAGGATCTCCGCCTGGGTCGTGATCGGGACGACCAGGTTCGCCGCGTAGCGGGTGAGCGGGCCGTCACCGTACTCGGCCCGCGTGGCGCGCTCGGCGTCCTTGGCGAACCGCCCGATGAGGGAGCTCGTCATGTCCTTGAGCGCGGCCAGGGCCCGCCGGGAGCCGTCGAAGCCGCGCACCAGGAGCCCGGCGGCGTCGAGCCGCTCGATCGCCGCACGCAGGTCGTCGGGCCCGACGGCGTAGCCGTACCAGGCCTCCACGGCCTCGACGACGCGCTCGCGCTCCTCGTCGGCTGCGAGCACGGCCAGGTCCATGCGACCGCCCACGACGGCGTCCTCGACGTCGTGCACGGAGTACGCGACGTCGTCCGCGAGGTCCATGACCTGCGCCTCGAGGCACTTGACGCCCTCGGGGGCGCCCTCGCGCAGCCAGGTGAAGACCGGCAGGTCGTCCTCGTAGACGCCGAACTTGTGGGTCCGCCTGCCGTCCGGGCGCAGCGGCCCGTGCCCCGCGCGCCAGGGGTACTTCACCGAGGCGTCCAGGCTGGCGCGGGTGAGGTTGAGGCCGGCCGACCGGCCGTCGGCGTCGATCACCTTGGGCTCGAGGCGGGTCAGCAGGCGCAGCGTCTGCGCATTGCCCTCGAACCCCCCGACGTCCCTGCTCAGCTCCGCGAGCGCCCGCTCGCCGTTGTGCCCGAAGGGCGGGTGCCCCAGGTCGTGCGCCAGGCAGGCCGTGTCGACGACGTCGGGGTCGCAACCCAGGGCCTTGCCGAGCTCGCGGCCCACCTGGGCGACCTCGAGGGAGTGGGTGAGACGGGTGCGCACGAAGTCGTCCGACGACGGGCCGAGCACCTGGGTCTTCGCGCCGAGCCGGCGCAGCGCCGACGAGTGGACCAGGCGCCCCCGGTCGCGCTCGAAGGGCGTGCGGGCCTTGCTCTTGGCGGGCTCGGTCACCCAGCGCTCGAGGTCGGCGGGGGCGTATCCCACGGTCTCGGACTGGCTCACGGGGACCACCCTATCGGTCGTCCTCGTCCGAGCCCTCAGCCGCCGGAGACCGAGCTCTCGGCCTCCGCGAGACGCTGTCGGTGCTCGTCGGACAGCTCGCGCGAGTCCAGCCAGCCGTAGGGCAGGTGCGGCTGCTTGGGCGTGCCCTGGCGCCCGCGCTGCCCCTCGGCGTCGGCACCGGGGTAGGGCTGGTCGAGGTCGAGGGCGTCGAGGCGTTCGCGCAGCTCGACGAGGGTGGAGACCATCGCGAGGGCGTGACGCGCCTCGCCGCCCACCGCGTACCCCTTGAGGTACCAGGCCATGTGCTTGCGCAGGTCGCGCATGCCCTTGTCCTCGTCCTCGAAGTACCGGGCCATCAGCTCGCCGTGCCGGTAGATCGTCTCGGCGACCACGCGCAGGCCCGGGCGCACGCGCTCGTCGGAGCCCGAGAACGCGGCGTCGAGGTCGGCGAACAACCACGGTCGCCCCTGGCAGCCCCGGCCCACGACCACGCCGTCGGCGCCGGTGCGCGCGAGCATGTCGAGGGCGTCCTCGGCGGACCAGATGTCGCCGTTGCCCAGGACGGGCACCCGGGTCACGGTCTCCTTCAGCCGGCGGATCGCCTCCCAGTCGGCGGTGCCCGAGTAGTAGTCCGCGGCGGTGCGCGCGTGCAGCGCGACGGCGGCGGCGCCCGCCTCCTGGGCGATGAGACCCGCCTCGAGATAGGTCTCGTGGTCGGCGTCGATCCCCTTGCGCATCTTCACCGTCACCGGGACGCCGTGGGGCGTGGCCGCGGCGACGGCGGCGTCGACGATGCGCTGGAACAGCTCGCGCTTCCAGGGCAGCGCGGCCCCGCCGCCCTTGCGCGTGACCTTGGGCACCGGGCAGCCGAAGTTGAGGTCGACGTGGTCGGCACGGTCCTCCCCCGCGATGATCGCGACGGCCTTGCCCACGGTCGCCGGGTCGACGCCGTACAGCTGCGCCGAGCGCGTGGTCTCGTCCTCGTCGAAGGTGACGATGCGCAGCGCCTCCGGGTTGCGCTCGACGAGCGCGCGCGAGGTCACCATCTCGGCGACGTACAGGCCACGCCCCTGCTCCCGGCACAGCCGGCGGAAGGCCGCGTTGGTGACGCCGGCCATGGGGGCGAGGACGACGGGCACCGGCGCCGTGACGGGGCCGATGCGCAGGGGGGCGGGGAGGGTGGTCGTGACGCTCACCCCTGCATTGTCCCCCGCCGCGCCCCTCGGCTCACAGCCAGCCGTTCTCCTGGGCGATCCGCACCGCCTCGGTCCGGTTGCGGGCGTAGGTCTTGCCGATCGCGGCCGACAGGTAGTTGCGCACGGTGCCCTCGGAGAGGTGGGTCGCGGTGGCGAGGTCGGCGACGGTGCCGCCGTCGCGCGCCGCGCGCAGCACCTCGCGCTCCCGCTCGGTCAGCGGCGACTCGCCGTTGACCAGGGACTCCACGGCCAGCTCGGGGTCCACGACGCGCAGCCCCCGGTGCACGCGCCGCACGGCGTCGGCGAGCTGCTCGGCCGGGGTGTCCTTGACGACGAAGCCGCTGGCACCGGCGTCCAGCGCGCGGCGCACGTAGCCCGGGCGGCCGAAGGTCGTGACGACCAGCGAGCGGCAGGAGGGCAGCTCCCGGCGGAGCGCCGCAGCGGCCTCGATCCCGTCGGCCCCGGGCATCTCGACGTCGAGCAGCGCGACGTCGGCCCGCGCCTGCCGGGCCGCGGGCACCACCTCGTCCCCGCGTCCGACCTGCGCGACGACGACGAGGTCGTCCTCCATCTCCAGGAGGGCCGCGAGCGCGCCGCGCACGAGGGACTGGTCGTCCGCCAGCAGCAGCCGGATGGGCTCCTCGCTCATCGTCCCTCCTCCGGTGCCGCCACCTGCGGGGCCGGCGCGGCGACGCCGCCGGTGCCGGGGCCAGTGCCAGGAGCTGGGCGGGCACCGTGGGGGCGGCCCGGCACCCGCCGGACAGCGAGACGGAAGCCACCGGACGCGCCGGGGCCGGTCTCGAGGACCGCCCCGAGGCTCCGGGCCCGCTCGGCGAGCCCTTCCAGGCCCCGCCCGGGAGCGCCTCCCGGCGATCCCTGAGCGGCACCGGCGCCCGCGCCACGGCCGTCGTCCTCCACGACCACCCGGTCCGGGGCGAGCGTGACGACGACGCGGGCAGCCCCGGCGTGGCGCAGGACGTTCGTGGTCCCCTCCCGCACCGCCCAGGCGAACAGCGCGCGCAGGTCCTCCGGCACCATGTCCACCGTGCTGGGCATGCGGACCTCGACCCCCGCAGCCTCGAGCGCGCGCCCCGCCGCGGCGAGCTCCCCGGCCAGCGTGGGCTGGTGGATCGCCGCCACCGTGCCGCGCACGTCGGCGAGGGCCGAGCGAGCCAGGGACTGGATGTCGCGCAGCTCCGCCGCGGCCCTCTCGGGGTCGCGCGCCACGAGCCGCGAGGCGAGCTCGGACTTGACCGCGACGACGGTGAGCGAGTGACCGAGCAGGTCGTGCATGTCCCGCGCGATCCGCTCGCGCTCCCGGGAGACCGCGAGCGCGGCGACCTCCTCCTGGGCCGCGACGAGCTGGCGGTTGCGCTGCACGAGCTGGACGAAGCCGTAGACCGCCAGGCTCGCGAGCGCGATCGCGACGACGGTGCCGTCCTCGGCCTCCCAGCCCGGGACGACCCGAGGGATCACGAAGGCTGCGACGGCGCACACGAGAGTGCCCACCAGCCCCACCGCGGACTGCGAGAGGTACAGGAAGGTGACGCTCACGAAGACCAGGCCGACCAGGCCGTGCTCGTGCGCGCCCAGGGTGGCGAGCACGACGAAGCCGATCTGGAGCGCCACGACAGCGACGACCGTCGTGAGCCGCAGCGAGCGGGGCCGCCGGGACACGGCACCGAGCACGAGGAAGCTCGCGGCGAAGACCGCTGCGACCCCGAGCACGCCCAGCACCGTGAGCACCCGCACCAGGGGGGACCCTGTCTCGATCGAGGTGAGCGGCTCGCTCAGGAACACGAGCCACACCAGGCTCATCAGCGGACCGACGATCCGCCAGAACCGCCGACGCCGCCGGTTCGCGGAGACGACGTCGGCGAAGGCCTCCTCGCCGGTCCGGGCAGCGGCCGGTACGTCGTCCGCCGGACGGCGGGAGGGCTGCTGGTCGCTCACCCGGATCACGTTATCGCCTCCGCGCCGTCGCCCGCGGCCCTCAGACGCGCGCCGTGTCCTTGCGGAAGCGCCAGGCCGCTCCCAGCGAGAAGACGAGCGCCCAGGCGACCACGTTGACCACCGCGACCACGGGGAAGCCCTCGCCCGCGATCGGGGCCCGGACGAGCTGGGCGAGACCATAGGTGGGCATCACCTGCGCGACGTGCTCGAACCAGCCGCTGAGCGGGACGAACAGGCCGCCCGCGAAGGACAGCAGCGCGAGCCCGGGGCCGAGGACCTGCATGACGTTCTCCGAAGGCAGCAGATATCCCATGAAGAGGCCGAAGGCGGCGAACACGATCGAGCCGGCCCAGGCGATCACCGGGCACAGCACCCAGGCGTACCAGGGCATCTGGGCGTGGAAGAAGGTCCCGACGAGCATCGTGATGATGACCGAGACGGCGCCGAGCGCCATCGTCGCGGCCAGCTTGGTCGCGACGTAGGACCAGGTCCGCAGCGGCGTGAGGCGCAGCTGTCGGGTCCAGCCCTGGGCCCGCTCCACCGAGACGGTGGCGCCTCCCGACGTGGCGGTGAGCATGGCGCCGTACAGCGCCATCGAGACGAGGATCCAGGCGGTCACGTTCGCGTGGCCGCTCCCCGCGTCGAGCGTGCGGTAGTCGGACTGGGTGCCGAAGATGACGAAGAAGACCGGCGGCATGACGAAGGAGAAGATCAGGGTGCGGCGGTTGCGGAAGAACCGGCGCAGCTCGAGGCGCAGGTAGGTCGGCGAGAACCCCGGCCCACGACCTGCCCCGCGCGGAGCAGGCGCCGCCTGGACGGTCCCGGGTGTGGACGGGACGTGAGCGGTCGTACGAGGGGCGTGCGTGGTGTCGTTCATCGCTGGGCGCCTTCCTGGTCACGGGGAGCGTCGGAACGGTCGTCGACGGCGTCGGAGCCGGTACCGGCGGTGGTGAGCGCGACGAAGGCCTCCTCGAGGTTCTCCGCGGCGATCTCGAGGTCGCGGGCGGCGGTCCAGCCGAGCAGGTACCGCGCGACGGCGTCGGAGTCGGAGGCGCGGACGACGAGGCGTGCCCCGCGCTCCTCCACGGCGTCCACGCCGTCGATGGTGCGCACGGTCGCCAGCACCTCGGCGCGCTCGGTGGCGTCGTCGACCAGCGCGGACACGGTGCGCCCCGAGGCGAGGTTCTTGATCTCCGCGGCGCTGCCGTCGGCGACGATCCGGCCCTGGCTGACCAGGACGATCCGGTCCGCGTACGCGTCCGCCTCCTCCAAGTAGTGGGTGGCGAAGACGATCGTGCGCCCGTGGGCGGCGTCCTCGCGGATCGCCGACCAGAACTCGCGACGCCCCTCCACGTCCATGCCGGTGGTGGGCTCGTCGAGCAGGAGCAGGTCCGGCTCGGAGACGAGCGCCATGGCGAAGCGCAGGCGCTGCTGCTGGCCGCCGGAGCACTTGGCGACCGTGCGGTCCGCGATGTCCGCGATCCCGGCTCGCTCGAGGAAGGGTGCGGCGGGTGCCGTGGTGCCGAAGAGGGCCGCGGTGAGCTCGACGGTCTCGGCGACCGTGATGTCCCGCAGCAGACCGCCGGTCTGCATGACGGCGGCGACCTGCCCGGCCGCGATGGCCTCGGTGGGCGTCTTGCCGAAGACCTGGACCGTGCCCGACGTCGGGTCGCTCAGCCCGAGCACCATGTCGATCGTGGTCGTCTTGCCGGCTCCGTTGGGCCCGAGGAACGCCACGACCTCGCCGGGCCGGATGGTCAGGTCGATGCCGCGCACGGCACGGACGGTGCCCGTGCTCCCGGGGAAGTCCTTGTGCAGGCCGCGCAGCTCGAGCGCGGCGGGTGATGGTGTCGATGTCATACGCCCATCGAACCGCCCGGCCACCACCTCCCGGCAGCCCTCGCCGTCATGACTTCCCCATGACGAATGTCATCCCCGTCCCTCGCTCCCCCGCTACGACTTCTCCGGGGGTTCCGACACGATTCGTGTCGGAACCCCCGGAGAAGTCGAGGAGAGGGGAGGTCAGGCGCCGACGAGGTGCTGGGCGAGGAAGCCCTGGACCTGGTCGATCGCCACGCGCTCCTGGGTCATGGAGTCGCGGTGGCGCACCGTGACCGCCTGGTCCTCAAGGGTGTCGAAGTCGACCGTGATGCAGAACGGGGTGCCGACCTCGTCCTGGCGACGGTAGCGGCGGCCGATGGCGCCGGCGTCGTCGAAGTCGATGTTCCAGCTCTTGCGCAGCTGCGCGGCGAGGTCCTTGGCCTTGGGCGTCAGGTCCTCGTTGCGGCTCAGGGGCAGCACCGCGGCCTTGACCGGTGCCAGGCGCGGGTCGAGGCGCAGCACGGTGCGCTTGTCGACGCCGCCCTTGGCGTTGGGCGCCTCGTCCTCGACGTACGACTCGACGAGGAAGGCCATGAGCGAGCGCGTCAGGCCCGCGGCGGGCTCGATGACGTACGGGGTCCAGCGCTCGTTCTTGGTCTGGTCGAAGTACGACAGGTCCTTGCCCGAGTGCTCCGAGTGCGTCGTGAGGTCGAAGTCCGTGCGGTTGGCGATGCCCTCGAGCTCGCCCCACTCGCTGCCGGTGAAGCCGAACCGGTACTCGATGTCGACCGTCCGCTTGGAGTAGTGCGAGAGCTTCTCCTTGGGGTGCTCGTACAGCCGCAGGTTGTCCCGGTCGATGCCGAGGTCGACGTACCAGTCCGTGCGCAGGTCGATCCAGTACTGGTGCCACTCCTCGTCCGTCCCCGGCTCGACGAAGAACTCCATCTCCATCTGCTCGAACTCGCGGGTGCGGAAGATGAAGTTGCCCGGCGTGATCTCGTTGCGGAACGACTTGCCGATCTGCCCGATGCCGAACGGCGGCTTGCGGCGCGCGGCCCCCATGACGTTGGCGAAGTTCACGAAGATGCCCTGCGCCGTCTCGGGGCGCAGGTAGTGCAGCCCCTCCTCGTTGTCCACCGGGCCGAGGAAGGTCTTGAGCAGGCCGGAGAAGTTCTGCGGCTCGGTCCAGGCCCCCTTGGTGCCGCAGTTCACGCAGACGATGTCGGCCAGGCCGTTCTCCGGCGCGCGCCCCTTCTTCTCCTCGTACTCCTCGAGGAGGTGGTCGGCGCGGTAGCGCTTGTGGCACTGGGTGCACTCGACGAGCGGGTCCGTGAAGACCTTGACGTGGCCGGAGGCCTCCCAGACCTGGCGCGGCAGGATCACCGACGAGTCGATCCCGACGACGTCCTCGCGACCGCGGACCATGGTCTGCCACCACTGCCGCTTGATGTTCTCCTTGAGCTCCGCGCCCAGCGGCCCGTAGTCCCAGGCGGAGCGCGTGCCGCCGTAGATGTCGCCGGCGGGGAACACGAAGCCCCGGCGCTTGGCCAGGGAGATGACGTTGTCGAGACGAGCGGAGGCGTTGGCCACGAGGGATCACTCCAGTGAGAGTCGGGCCCGCGCGTGGCTCGCGCGGGCGCTCGGCTGTGATGCCGGTCGGGACGTGACACCTGTCCTGCGACCACGCCCGGCCGGTCCCCCAGCCTACTCGGCCCGGTCGGGCCGTCGGCACCGCCACCTGTCGGCACCGCCATGGCCCGCGGCCCCGCCTTGACGGGTGCGGGACAATGGAGGGAAGCAACCGACCGAGGAACGGGGTCCCGAGCCGTGCAACGGATGACTCGACAGCGCGCCGCCGTGGCGGAGCTGCTCGAAGACACCACCGACTTCCGCAGCGCCCAGCAGGTCCACGAGATGCTGCGTGCCCAGGGTGACGCGATCGGGCTGGCGACCGTCTACCGCACCCTGCAGGCTCTCGCGGACAACGGCGACGTCGACGTGCTGCGCACCCAGGAGGGCGAGAACATCTACCGCCGCTGCGTGCGCCGCGAGCACCACCACCACCTGGTGTGCCGCTCGTGCGGGGCGACCGTGGAGATCGACGGGCCGAAGGTCGAGCGGTGGGCCTCGGAGGTGGCCGCCGAGCACGGCTACCAGGACATCGAGCACACGATCGAGCTCTTCGGCACCTGTGCCGCCTGCGCGGCGAGGGAAGCGGCCCTACCGCCGGTCGAGTAGCCCGTCCCTCCCGCAAGGAGCGGCGCTACTCGCCCGACGACGTCGAACGGTCGACCGCGCCGCCGTAGCGGCGGTCGCGGCGCGCGTACTCCTCGACGGCCCGCCACAGGCTGCGCCGGTCCACCTCGGGCCACGGCTCGGGCAGGAAGACGAGCTCGGCGTAAGCGGCCTGCCACAGCATGAAGTTCGACGTGCGCTGCTCCCCCGAGCTGCGCAGGAACAGGTCGACGTCGGGCAGGTCCGGCTCGTCGAGATGACGCTGCACCGTGGCCTCGGTGATCCGCTCCGGGTCCAGCCGCCCCTCCTTGACGAGCCGCCCGATCTCCCGCGCGGCGTCGGCGATCTCGGCACGGCCGCCGTAGTTCACGCACATGGTCAGCGTGCAGACCGTGTTGTCGCGGGTGAGCTCCTCGGCCGCCTCGAGCTCCTTGATCACGGAGCGCCACAGCCGGGGCCGCCGCCCGGCCCAGCGCACCCGTACGCCCCACGCGTGCATCTCGTCGCGCCGTCGTCGGATGACGTCCCGGTTGAAGCCCATGAGGAAGCGCACCTCCTCGGGCGAGCGCTTCCAGTTCTCCGTGGAGAAGGCATAGGCCGACACGTGCCGCACGCCGATCTCGATCGCCCCCGCCACGACGTCGAGCAGCGCCGCCTCTCCCGCCTTGTGCCCCTCGGTGCGGGGCAGCCCACGCTCGTTCGCCCAGCGCCCGTTGCCGTCCATGACGATCGCCACGTGCTCGGGCACGAACCGTGCGGGGATCGACGGGGGACGGGCACCGCTGGGGTGCGGCGGCGGGGGCACGGGCGCTGCCGGCCGGGTGGTCATGTCAGCGAGCTCCTGTCGACGAGGCGCAACGATCGTAGCCCCCGCTCCAGGTGGAACTGCCCGAAAGCCGCGATGAGCCCGCTCGCCTCGCGGCGGTGCCGCCCCTGCGAGACGTCGGCGACCGTCCAGTCACCGCTGAGCAGCGCCGAGAGCAGCGTCATCGTCTCGGGCGCAGGGGCGGGCGAGCCGGGCGGACGACAGCTCGGGCACACGGCACCGCCGAGCGGCACCGAGAAGGCGCGGTGCGGTCCGGGCTCCCCGCAGCGGGCGCAGTCCGTGAACGACGGCGCATAGCCGGCGATCGCGAGGGCGCGCAGCTGGAAGGAGTCGAGCACCAGACCGGGGGCGTGATCGCCCTGAGCGAGCGAGCGCAGCCCCCCGACGAGCAGCCAGTACTGCTGCAGCGCCGGCTCGTGCTCGGCGGCGACGAGGCGGTCGACGAGCTCGAGCATCGCCACGCCCGCCGTGTAGCGGTCGTAGTCGTCCACGATGGCGCGGGCGTAGGCCCCGAGGGTCTCCGCCTGGGTGATCGTGTCGAGGCTGCGGCCGGTGTAGAGCTGCAGGTCCACGTGCATGAAGGGCTCGAGACGCGCCCCGAAGCGGGACATCGTGCGCCGCACGCCCTTGCCGACGGCCCGCACCTTGCCGTGCTCACGGGTCAGGAGGGTGATGATCCGGTCCGCCTCCCCCAGCTTGTGGGTCTGGAGGACGACGGCCTCGTCCCGATACACCGGCATCTGTCCATTGTCCGCCCTCCGTGCCCCCGTGGCGGACTCGACACGGGGGCACGGAGAGGCTGCTGGTCGAGCAGCGAGCGCCGGCGAGGGTCAGAGGCGGCCGACGCGGTTGACGGCCGAGACGATGGCCTTGAGGGACGCCGTGGTGATGGACGGGTCGATGCCCGCGCCCCACAGGGTCTCCTCCCCGACCTGGCACTCGACGTAGGCGGCCGCCGAAGCGTCGCCCCCCGCGGACAGCGCGTGCTCCGCGTAGTCGAGCACAGTGACGGTCACCCCGTGCTTGCCGAGCGCGTCCAGGAACGCGGCGATGGGGCCGTTGCCGACACCGGTCAGCGTGACCTCCTGCCCGTCGTCCACGAGGTCGATCTCGAGCACGTCCGGCCCGTCCTCGACGCTCGTGGAGCGTGTCCCCCGCAGCGAGAACCGCCCCCAGGGCTCGAGCGGCCCGTCCGACGGCGCGGGCAGGTACTCGTCGGCGAAGATGCGCCAGATGTCGTCACCAGTGACCTCCTGCCCCTCCCCGTCGGTCACTGCCTGGACCACGCGGGAGAACTCGATCTGCAGACGGCGCGGCAGGTCGAGGTTGCGCTCGGACTTGAGCAGGTAGGAGATGCCGCCCTTGCCGGACTGCGAGTTGACGCGGATGACGGCCTCGTAGGACCGGCCCACGTCCTTCGGGTCGATCGGCAGGTAGGGCACGCCCCACACCAGCTCGTCGACGTCCACCCCCTGGGCCTGCGCGCGGGCGGCCATGCTCTCCAGGCCCTTCTTGATCGCGTCCTGGTGGGAGCCGGAGAAGGCGGTGAAGACGAGGTCGCCCGCGTAGGGGTGCCGCTCGTGGACGTCGATCTGGTTGCAGTGCTCGACGGTGCGACGGATGTGGTCGATGTCCGAGAAGTCGATCTGGGGGTCGACCCCCTGGCTGAACAGGTTCAGGCCGAGGGTGACCAGGTCAACGTTGCCAGTGCGCTCCCCGTTGCCGAACAGGCAGCCCTCGATCCGGTCGGCGCCGGCCAGGTAGCCCAGCTCGGCGGCCGCGACCGCGGTGCCCCGGTCGTTGTGCGGGTGCAGCGACAGGATCACGGACTCGCGGTGGTCCAGGTGCCGGTTCATCCACTCGATCGAGTCGGCGTAGACGTTCGGGGTGGCCATCTCGACCGTCGCGGGCAGGTTGATGATGACCGGGCGGTCCGGCGTCGGCTCGAGGACCTCGAGCACCTCGTTGCAGATGCGTGCGGCGAACTCGAGCTCGGTGCCGGTGTAGGACTCCGGGGAGTACTCGTAGAAGACCTGCGTCTCGGGGATCGTCTCCTCGAACTTGCGGCACAGCTTGGCACCCTCGAGCGCGATGTCGACGATGCCATCCATGTTCTTGCGGAACACGACCTCGCGCTGCAGGATCGACGTCGAGTTGTACAGGTGGACGATCGCCTTCTTGGCACCGGTCAGCGACTCGAAGGTGCGCGCGATGAGGTGCTCACGGGACTGGGTGAGCACCTGGATGGTGACGTCGTCCGGGATGCGGTGCTCCTCGATGAGGAGGCGCACGAAGTCGTAGTCGGTCTGGGAGGCGGACGGGAAGCCCACCTCGATCTCCTTGTAGCCCATGGACACGAGCAGCTCGAACATGGCGAGCTTGCGCTCGGCGTTCATCGGCTCGATCAGTGCCTGGTTGCCGTCACGCAGGTCGACGGCGCACCAGCGCGGGGCCGTGGTGACGCGCTTGTCCGGCCAGGTGCGGTCCGGGAGGTCGACAGTGATCTGCTGGTCGAAGGGGACGTACTTGTGCGTCGGCATGCCCGACGGCTTCTGGGGATCAAACATGCGGGGGACTTCCTTGCTGAGGCTGATGGGTCCGGGTCAGCCGGGCATCACGACCACCGCGACGAGGGACCGGCCTTGCTAGACCCCGTCGCGGCACAGAAGGAGGAGGCTCACGCCTCGTGCCATGCGCATGCGCCCACTGTACCCCGTCGTGGACGCGCGCCGCCCTGGCCAGGAAGGACCTGGCCAGGGCGGCGCCTGCCGGCGCGGGGCCGAGAGGACGGGTCAGGAGCAGGACACGTTGTCGTAGACCTTGCCCGTCTGGTCGATGGAGACCGACGCCATGTACGTCGCGAGGTCGGTCCCGGCCAGGCAGAAGGTGCCCTTCTTGCCGTCGGCCGTCACTGCCATGAGCCACACCGTGTCCTCCGGCGCGACGTAGCCGTAGTCGGCCAGGTCCTCGACCGAGAAGTAGAACGAGTCGCGGTTGTCGGCCAGGTACGCCTTCGCCGCCGGCGCCGCCTTCTTCAGCTCGGCCGTGACCAGTGCCGTGTTCGCGGCGCTGTCACCGGACCCCGCGGAGTCGTCGGTGCCCGGGTCGGTCGCGTCGGTGCCAGGATCGGTCGTGCCCGGGTCCACCGTGCCGGGGTCGGTCGTGCCGGCTCCGTCGTCCGAACCCGCGCCGTCGAGCCCCTCGAGCCCGCTGAGCATGTCCGAGGACGCACTGCCCATCGCGCTGCTGAAGAGCGAGGTCAGCCCGCCGAAGTTCTCCTGGAACCACTCGGAGGTGAGCTTGCCGTCCTTCGCGAGCGCGACGATCTTGGAGGCCACCAGGCCGTAGCCGTCAGCCATGCTGAGGGTCGGGCTCGCGAACCAGCCGCCCTTCTCGTGGACCGCGACCAGGGAGAGCTGGTCGATGCCGAGGGCGGCGAAGCCCGGCGAGTCGGCCATGCAGATCTTGTCGGCCATCCCCGGGATGGTGAGGCAGCCGTCGGCGAAGGACACCGACGCCGAGACGCCGTTCTGCGAGTAGGTCGCCTTGAGCGCGGTGAGCTCGAGCCACGCGTGGTCACCGTCCTTGCGGCGCTCGGAGAACGTCGCGGTCGGTGTCTCGAGGTTCGCCATCGCCTCCTTCACGGAGGCACCGGCGTCGGCGGGGATCGCGGAGGCCGCGAAGGCGACGACGCGACGCTCGGCGTACGGCAGCAGGTTGCCGATGCTCGCGATGTCCCCCTTCTTGAGCGCCTCCACCGTGCCGGTGATCAGTGCCGTCCCGGCCTCCTCGGCCGTCTTGGCGCCCTTCACGTCCTCGACCCCGACGAGGGAGCCGCGGGAGCCCTCGTCACCGTCCGCGTCACGCAGCGCGTAGTCGGTGAGCGTGAGCAAGGGGCTGACGAACCAGCTCCCGGACTCCTTCACCGAGATCACGCTCACGGCTGCCTTGAGGTCGCCGCTCTCGTCGCCGGACGCCGACTCGTAGTGCGTGCTGCCCCCCGAGACGGTCGCGGTGAGCGGGAAGGTGCTGGCGATCGAGTCGCGCACCTCCTTCTCCTCCTCGGCGCCGAACTTCAGCTCCTCGCCGCCGTCCTCCGAGGCGAACGCGCTGGAGATCTCCCCCGCGGTCGACGCGTACTTCTTCGCGAGCTCGACGACCTTGTCGGCGTCGACGTCGAGCGTGAAGCTGCCGGCCGTGACGGTCACGCGCGAGGTGACGGCGTCGAGCTCGTCAGCGTCGACCGTCAGGCCCTTCGACGTGAAGGTGAGGACGTCGGCGTAGTCCTTGGGGTCGATGTCGGAGGCGAGGTCCTTGAAGCCGTCGACGTCCTTGAAGTACGAGGTGAACATCTTCGAGGCGTCCTGGAGGTAGGAGACCTCGGTCGGCGAGGTGACGCCGTAGACCGCCACCATGTCGCGGTGGCTGAGACCGTCGGCGAAGCGTGTGACCGACTCCGAGGGCGTGCCCGCCCCGCCGACCTTCGAGAACCAGAGCTTGTTCGCGGCGAATGCCCCACCGCCGACCAGGACCACCGCAGCGGCACCGAGCCCGATCCACACGCCCGCCCGCGACCTCTTCGGGGTGATCGGCGTCATGGGCTGGCCCTCGAAGCCGGGAGCCCCGTACGGCGCGCCGGGCGCCCCGTATCCAGCGGCGCCCGGCCCAGGGGCACCCGCGAAGGCAGGCTGCTCGGCGCCGGGGGCACCGTACGCAGGGGCTGACCCCTGCGCCGGTGCGGCACCGTAGGGCTGCTGCGGAGCGGCGGCAGCGGCCTCGGGGGTCTGCGCTCCCCACCCCGCCGCGGCAGGTGCGGCCTGCTGGGTGGGGGCCGGCGCCGCAGGCGGCTGCTGCGCGGGAGCCGCGGTGGCGGCGCGCGTGGCGAGCGCGGCGTCCACCTGCGGGTCCTTCAGCGAGGCGAGCCATTCCACGAGGCCGGGGTAGGCGGCGGGGTTCGCCGCCACGGCGGCTCGCAGGTCGGGGCGGCGGTAGGCGATGTCCGCGAGAAGCTGCGGAGCCGTGCTGGGGTCGCTCGCCTGGGCGGCGGTGAACCCGCTGGGGTCGGTGGGCTGAGTCACGTCGGGCCTCTCTGGTCGGCTGAGGTCGGTGGGTCAGGGACGACGCGCGGCGAGCGCGGCGTCGATGGCGGGGTCCTTGAGCAGGGCAAGCCAGTCGAGGAGGGCCGGATAGGTGGCGGGGTTCGCAGCGACGGCGGCCCGCAGCTCGGGCGCGACCTCGACGATCTGGGCGAGAGTCGCCGCCGGGGTCGCAGGGTCGCTCGCCGCCGCGAGGGTGAAGCCGTGCTGCGCCGTCACCGGCGCGGGCGGCGGGGGCGCGGGGGTCGAGCTCTCTGGCGCACCCGGACCGGGCTCGGTGAGGACGCCGTGGTCCGTGTCGTGCGGGGCCGGGGCGGGCGGTGGCGGGGTCTCCGCGGGGGCGTCGGGCTGAGGCTGCTGCTGGGCCTCCGGGGCCTCGGCGGGCGTCTCGACCGGAGCCGGCGGTGCGACGAAGGGGGGCGGCGGCGTCACCGGTGCCGGCGGGGCGACCGGCGGCGCCTCGGCACCGGGGGCGGGCGGTCCTGCATACGCCGACGGCGCGCCGTGCGGCTGCGGGGCCGAGGGCTGGGGCTGTCCGTCCTGCCACGCCGGAGGACCGGCGGGCACGGTCGCGGCGCGCTGCGAGGCGAAGGCCTCCCGTACCGGGCGCGGACCGTAGAGAGCGATCAGTGCCCCGGCCGGAAGGCCGAAGGCGAGCAGGAGGTGGCCCGCGGAGACCATCCGCGAGGAGTCGGCTCCCGGGGCCACGGCCAGGATGACGATGCCGAGGACGAGGGCGATGCCGACCGCCAGCGTGCCGGCGAACCGTGCCTGCACGGTCTCCCGCTGCAGCTGGAGCGCCGCCCACACCGCGGCCCCCGCGACGGCGAGCCCGAGGATGATCGTCGTGACGTTCCCCACGGTCGAGCCGACGTAGTCGCTCAGCTCACCGGCGAGCAGCGTGATGCTCGACACGACGGCGAGGAACGCGATGCCGGCGACGAGCCACAGCTCCGCGGCCGCGGAGCCGATCCAGCTCCGCGCGTCGTCGAGCGGGGCGAGCGTCCGCGTCACCGCGGACGAGGAAGCCACGGCGGCCGCCGCCGGGACGAGGAGCGTGCCGATCCCCACCCAGGTCGACCACGGGGAGACCCCGCCCACGAAGCCGAAGAGCCCGGCACGCAGGGACTCGACGGACGGCAGGGTCGCGCCGTCCCCGCTGCCGAAGAAGAAGACGACCGTCAGCGACGTGGCGACCGTGACGAGCGCGCGGCGCCACGGGCGCGAGCCCTTGAGGACCACCATGGCCACCGGGGCGAGCGCGAGCGCCGCCGCCCCGAGCAGCTGGAGCACCAGACCGATGGTGTCGACCACCGGCAGGGAGTCGGAGTTCTTCGTCATGTCGACGAACAGCCACACGAGCGAGGCGAGATAGCCGAGGGCGATCGCGCCGCCGATCACCGTCAGGACCAGGCGCCAGAGCGACGCCACCGCCCCGCCCGACTGCTCGTCGAGCTCGTGGCTCCGCGGCTGCGCCGCGAGCAGGGCACCCGCCAGGCCGAGCGCCATGCCCGTCCCGATGGTGACGTTGGCCCCGAACGGCTGGTCGTCGGTGGAGACCAGCCCCAGGACCAGGTAGATGACGACGAGCACGGCGTACGGCGCGTTGAGCCCGATCCGCAGCCACCGGGTGTGGGCGACCGTCCACGTCGCGGGGAAGACCCCGGCCCGTGCCACGTAGGGCACGGCGACCGAGATCACCGAGAGCAGCGTGATCAGCAGCACCTCGACGAGGCTGCGCGAGCGCGCCTCGTCGGCCCACGAACCCTGCCAGTCCCAGGCCAGGCTCAGCGACAGCAGCAGCACCAGGACCGCGACGCCGTCACGGACGAAGTCTCCCGTGGCGACCCCCTTGAAGGGGTTCACGGCCGGGCGGTGCGGCGCCTGGGCGACCGGGACCTGGCCGGTGGGAGCACCGTAAGGCGACGGGGAGCCGTGCGGCGCGGCACCGTAGGGGGCCTGCGGCCCGGGTGCGCCGTAGGCGGGAGGGGGTGTCTGCCCGGAGGGGGGACCATACGGCGGTGGCCCGGGCTGCGCGGCGACCTGCCCGGGCACGCCCTGAGGTGGCGCTGCGGGCGGCGGCACCGGGGCACCGTGCGGCGCGGGAGGCGGGCCTCCGGCCGGAGGCTGCGGCGGGACGTTCGGGTCGCTCATGCTGATCCTTCCTCCGGGTCGGCGGCCGGGTGCGGCCGACGCCCTGTGGTGCTCGGGTCATGAACCGTCGCCCGTCGCCCCGGGAGGGACGACGACGCACAGGTGACGCGCAGAACGCTACCGGGCCCCCAGGTCTCACGCACCTGGGTAGCGGTCAGAAACCCAGCCGCTGCAGCTGCTTGGGGTCGCGCTGCCAGTCCTTGGCCACCTTGACGTGCAGGTCGAGGAACACCTTGTCGCCCAGCAGCGCCTCGATGCCGCGGCGCGCCGTCGATCCCACGGCGCGCAGCCGCGACCCACCCTTGCCGATGACGATCGCCTTCTGGGAGTCCCGCTCCACGAACAGCGTGACGCGGACGTCGAGCAGACGGTGCTCCTCGTCGCGTCCCTCACGCAGGGCGATCTCGTCGACGACGACGGCCAGGGAGTGCGGCAGCTCGTCCCGCACCCCCTCGAGCGCGGCCTCCCGCACGAGCTCGGCGACCATCACCGCCTCGGGCTCGTCGGTCAGCTCGCCGTCCGGGTACAGGACGGGGCCGTCCGGCAGGTGGGAGACGAGCACGTCGGCCACGACGTCGACCTGGTCGCCCGCCGCCGCGCTGACCGGCACGATGTCCGCCCAGTCCCCCAGCTCTGCGATGCGCAGCAGGTGCTCCGCGAGGCGTTCGCGGCTGACGAGGTCCGACTTCGTGGCGAGCGCGACGACGGGGGTGCCGCGGCGGCCGCGCATGACCTCCGCGAGCTGCTTGGCGATGTACGTGTCCCCCGGACCGACCCGCTGGTCGGAAGGGAGGCAGAAGGCGACCACGTCGACCTCGGCCAGCGTGTCCCGCACGAGCGTGTTGAGACGCTCGCCGAGCAGGGTGCGCGGGCGGTGCAGCCCGGGGGTGTCGACCAGGACGAGCTGCGCGTCGGGCCGGGTGACGATGCCGCGCACCACGTGCCGGGTGGTCTGGGGCCGCCCGGAGGTGATGGCGACCTTCTGCCCGACGAGCGCGTTCGTCAGCGTCGACTTGCCGGCGTTGGGGCGCCCGACGAAGCAGGCGAAGCCGGAGCGGAACGTGCCGTCGGCACGGGCGGGGGTCGTCATGGGGTCTCCTGGGAGGTGGTCGGGGAGCCCGTGCTTCCGGGCCCGTCGTGCGGCAGGTCTGAGGGTGCGCCGGGCGCAGGCGGCGCGGGCTCGGGGGGTGACGGCTCGGCGGCCCAGGCGACGACGGTCGCCAGACGGCGGCGGCGGCCCTCGACGCGGTCCGCCTCCAGCTCGATCCCCGCCACCTGCGCACGGCTGCCCGGGAGCGGGACCTTTCCCAGGCCCTTCGCGAGCAGACCGCCCACCGAGTCGACGTCGTCGTCGTCGAGGTCACGTCCGAACAGGTCGCCCAGCTCGTCGACGGGCAACCGGGCGGGCACCCGGAACCGGCCGTCACCCAGGTCCTCGACCTCGGGAGGGGCGGTGTCGTGCTCGTCGGTGAGCTCGCCGACGATCTCCTCGAGCGCGTCCTCGACCGTCACCAGCCCCGCGATGCCACCGTACTCGTCGACGACCATCGCGAGGTGCGAGGCCGCCGAGCGGAACTCGCGCAGCAGCGCGTCGACCGGCTTCGACTCGGGGACCAGCAGCGCGGGGCGCATCACCTCGTCGACCGACCGGGAGCCCTCCTCGTCGCCGGAGCGCCACGAGCCCGCGTCGAGCACCCGCACCACGTCCTTGAAGTAGAGGATGCCCCGCAGGTCGTCGTTCGAGTCCCCCACGACGGGCACTCGGGAGAAGCCCGAGCGCAGGAACAGCGCGAGCGCCTTGGGCAGAGCCGTCCCGGCGCTCACGGACACGATGTCGGTGCGCGGCACCATGACCTCGCGGGTCACGGTGCTGGACAGCTCGAAGACGGAGCGCAGCATCTCGCGCTCGTCGTCCTCGATCGCGTCCGACTCGTTGACGCGGTCCACCATCTCCTGCAGGTCACGCTCGTCGTCCTCGTCGACCTCGCGGCCCCGGGAGACGGCGTGGCCCGTGACGGCACGCGTGGTCCGGACGACGACGTCGAGCAGACCGGACAGGGCGAGCAGCACGCGTGCCGGACGCTTGCGACCGAGGCTGCGGGGGCTGACCTGGACCACGACGACGGCCACGAGCACCGCGGCGGCGGCCGAGGCGAGCAGGACCCCCCACCAGGCGGGGATCCAGCGGTCGAGGGCGATGGTGAGGCAGGCGGCGGCCGCCAGCTCGAGGGCGACCCTCGCGAAGGCGGCGGCCGCGGCGGTCGCGCCCGGGTCGGCGAGCACGCGCTCGAGGCGCCGGGCACGGGAGGGGTGCGCCGCCAGCAGGTCGGTGGCCGCGGCCCGGGTGATGCGCAGCACCGCCGCCTCGCCGGCGCTCAGGGCCGCCGCGACGACGTTGCCGAGCACCGCGACCACGACGAGCACGACCGCGGGCGCTCCCGCAGAGGGTTCCACCGCGGCTACCGGCCCGCGAGAAAGGTGAGCAGGAGCCTGCGCTGCAGCGCGAACATCTCCTTCTCCTCCTCGGGCTCGGCGTGGTCGTAGCCCAGCAGGTGCAGGATGCCGTGCGTCGTGAGCAGCAGGAGCTCCTCGACCGTGGAGTGGCCCGCCGTGGCGGCCTGGCGGGCCGCCACCTCCGGGCAGAGCACGACGTCGCCCAGCAGGCCGGCGGGCGTCACGTCGCCCTCGTCACCGGGGCGCAGCTCGTCCATCGGGAAGGAGAGCACGTCGGTCGGCCCGGGCTCGTCCATCCACTGCACGTGCAGGTCGCTCATCGTGTCCGCGTCCACGAACAGGATCGACAGGTCGGTCTGGGGGTGCAGGTGCAGGGAGGCGAGCACGAACCGTGCCAGCTCGGCGAACTCGGCCTCGTCGACGGCGACGCCGGACTCGTTGTTGACCTCGATGCTCATGGGGTTGCTCGTCCAGTCCTCGTCGGGCGGTTCGGGGGCTTCGGTCGGGTGGTGCGGGCGGATGCTGCGGTGCGGCCGCGGGGTCAGGAGCCCGCGGAGGCACCCGAGGGCGACACGTCCCAGCGGCCGTAGGCGTCGATGATGTCGCTGACCAGGCGGTGGCGCACCACGTCGCTCGAGCGCAGGTGGCAGAACTCGATGTCGTCCACCCCGACCAGGACGTCCTCGATCACGTGGAGCCCGGAGTGCGCGTGCCCGGTCAGGTCGACCTGCGTGACGTCCCCCGTCACCACCATCTTCGACCCGAAGCCCAGGCGGGTCAGGAACATCTTCATCTGCTCGGCAGAGGTGTTCTGCGCCTCGTCGAGGATGATGAACGCGTCGTTGAGCGTGCGCCCGCGCATGTAGGCCAGCGGCGCGACCTCGATCATGCCCGTCTCGAGCAGCCGGGGGATCGAGTCCGGGTCGACCATGTCGTGCAGGGCGTCGTAGAGGGGTCGCAGATAGGGGTCGATCTTCTCGTTCAGCGAGCCGGGCAGGAAGCCGAGCCGCTCCCCCGCCTCCACCGCGGGCCGGGTCAGCACGATCCGCGAGACGTCCTTGGCCTGGAGCGCCTGGACGGCCTTGGCCATCGCCAGGTAGGTCTTGCCGGTGCCCGCCGGGCCGATGCCGAAGGTGATCGTGTTGACGTCGATCGCGTCGACGTACGCCTTCTGCCCCACGGTCTTGGGGCGGATCGAGCGACCACGGTTCGACAGGATGTCGAGGGTCAGGACCTCGGCCGGCCGTGGGGCCGTGGGCTCGGTGAGCATGTCGATCGATCGTGAGACGACGTCCGGCGAGAGGACGGTGCCAGCGGCCACCACGTCGACCAGCTCGTCGAGCAGCCGCGAGCACAGGGCCACGTCCCCGGCAGGCCCCACGATGGTGATCTCGTCACCGCGGACGTGGACCGTCAGACGCGGGAAGCCTTCCTCGACCGCACGCAGGATCGCGTCCTGCGGACCGAGGAGCGCCGCCATGGAGACCGAGCGCGGCACGACGATGCGGTGCTCCACCCGCGCGGTGTGGTCAGATGCTGCTGCGGTGCCTGCTGATGTGCTCGTCATGGGGTCGGCGTACGCCGTGGGGCTCCGTCCTGGTCGGTCCTCGTGCTGATGGCTCCCATCGTAGCGAGGGCTGGCCTCCGACGGCAGCGAATTCGACGTGTCGCGGCCGAGGACGGCCGTCCGGGCGGCCCGCGCCGGCCGCGCCACGGAAGGGCGCCTCAGGCCGGGGTCCAGCCGAGCTGCGCGCCGGCCAGCACGTGCCCGTGGACGTGGAAGACGCTCTGGCCCGCGCGCGGGCCGGAGTTGAAGATGAGGCGGAACTGCCCGTCGGCCTCGTCGCCCGCCACGACGCCGGCGACCTCGACGACCTCCGCGAGCAGCTCGGGGTCCTCGGCCGCGAGCTGCGTGACGTCACCGTAGTGCTCCTTCGGCACCACCAGCACGTGCACCGGCGCCTTCGGGTCGAGGTCGCGGAACGCGAGGACCCGATCGGTCTCGGTGACGACGTCGGCCGGCAGGCCACCTGCGACGATCCTGCAGAAGATGCAGTCGGGGTTGTCCGTTGCGCTCATGCCACGAGCCTAACGCTCGCCGGTCCGCCCCTCCCTGCGTACACCTGGCTGCGTGGGCGTGCCGTGGGCACGCGCCCGGCCGTCAGCCCCAGCGGCCGAGCCGCTCGCTGAGCAGCGCGACGGCGACGGGCCCCGCGGTCGAGGTGCGCAGCACGTGGGGGCCGAGGCGAACGGTGGCGGCGCCCGCCTCCTCGAGCAGCGCCGTCTCCCGGTCGCTGATGCCGCCCTCGGGGCCGACGACCAGCAGCACGTCGTGGGCGCCCGCACCGGGCTCGGGCAGGCGCACGGCGGCGATCGGCACGCGGGCCTGCTCGTGCAGCACGAGCGCCGCCCCGCCGTCCGCCACGACCCGACGCACCCGGTCGGCGAGGACCGAGGTGGTCACGAGCCCGGTGACGCCGGGCTCACGAGCACGACGCGACTGCTTGGTGGCGGCGCGCACCGTCGCGACCCAGCGGGCCCGCGAGCGGGCGGCGCGCTCGCCGCGCCACACCACGACGGAGCGCTCGGCCTGCCAGGGCACGACCTCGTCCACGCCCACCTCGGTGGCAGCCTCGATCGCCAGGTCGTCACGGTCACCCTTGGCGAGCGCCTGGACGAGCACGAGCCGGACGCCGTCGTGCTCCTCGCGGAGCACCTCCGAGACCTCCACCGTCACCTGCGCACCGTCGACCGCGAGCACCCTGCCCTGCAGGCGCGTGCCGGCGCCGTCCACGAGGTCGAGCGCCTCGCCCGGCGACAGTCGCTGCACCACCCCTGCGTGCCTGCCCTCCGGGCCGTCGAGCACGACGACGTCACCGGGCCGCGCCCGGGCGGCGCGATCGGCGTCGATGAAGAAGACGGGCGCGCTCATGCGGGCGCGGCACCGGGACCGTCGTGCGCGGGAGTCATCTCGAGGCCCTTCCCGTCAGCGTCCGGAGAGCTTCTCGCGCAGACGGCTGAACACCCCGGGGTGCGGGTTGCGGATGCGCGGCTCGGGACGCTCCTCGCCGCGCAGCACCGCGAGCTGCTTGAGCAGCTCGGTCTGCTCCGGGGTGAGGTCGGAGGCCACGTGGACCTCGACGTGCACGTGCAGGTCGCCGCGACCGCCACCGTTCAGGTGGCCGACGCCCAGGTCCTTGAGCACGACCGTCTGACCGGGCTGGGTCCCCGGCTGCACGTCGATCTCGCGTGCCCCGTCGAAGGTCTCCAGGGGGACGACGGCTCCCAGCGCAGCCGCGGTCATCGGCAGCTCCATGCTGCAGTGCAGGTCGTCGCCCCGGCGCTCGAAGACGTCGTGCTTGCGCTCGTGGATCTCCAGGTAGAGGTCCCCCGCGGGGCCGCCGGCAGGACCGACCTCCCCCTGCCCGGTGAGCTTGACCCGCGTGCCGGTGTCCACGCCCGCGGGGATGTCCACCTCGATCTGGCGCTTGCTGCGCACGCGGCCCTCGCCGGCGCACTGGGCGCACGGCTGCGGCAGCACCGTGCCGAAGCCCTGGCAGTGCGGGCACGGCGCCGTGGTCATGACCTGGCCCAGGAAGGAGCGGGCGACCCGCTGGACGGTGCCGCGGCCGTGGCACATCTCGCAGGTCTGGGGCGAGCTCCCGGGGGCGCAGCACGAGCCGTGGCACTGGTCGCAGACGACCGCGGTCTCGACCGTGAGCTCCTTGCGGACGCCGAAGACGGCGTCGACGAGGTCGAGGTCGACGCGGATGAGCGCGTCCTGACCGCGGCGCGAGCGCGGGATCGGGCCCTGACGCTGCTGGCCCCCGCCGAAGAACGTCTCGAAGATGTCCTGGAAGCCGAAGCCGCCGCCGGCACCCGCCCCGCCGCCGGGCGCGGTGGGATCGACCCCGAGGTCGTACTGCTCACGCTTGCTCGGGTTGGACAGCACCTCGTAGGCGCGCGAGACGTCCTTGAACTGGTCCTCCACTCCGGGGCCCGCGACGTCCGGGTGCAGCTCGCGGGCGAGCTTGCGGTACGCCTTCTTGATCTGCTCGGGGCTCGCGTCACGGGGGACGCCGAGGATCTCGTAGTAGTCGGTCACTGATCGCTCTCTGTGGTGGGGGTCCGGGTGCCGGGGAGGGGCGCCGGCCGACCGGTGCGGCCGGCCCGCGGCGCGGGAGAGGGGGTCACGGCGTCACGATCCGTGACAGGTATCGCGCCACCGCCCGCACGGCGGCGATGGTCGCCGGGTAGTCCATGCGGGTCGGGCCGATGGAGCTGACGGTCGCGACGGAGGCGTCACCCTCCTGACCGTAGCCCGACGTGACGACCGAGGCGTCGGCGAGGCCGTGCAGCCTCGTCTCGTGACCGATGCGGACGCTGACCGCCCCCGTCTCGGTGGCCATCTCGTCGAGGAGCTTGAGCAGCACGACCTGCTCCTCGAGCGCCTCCAGGACGGGGCCGATCGCGTGCTCGAACCGCATGTCGACGTGCGCCAGGTTCGAGGTCCCCGCCAGCACGATGCGCTCCTCCCGGTCCTCGGACAGGGTGCGGGTCACCAGGTCGGACACCTGGCGCACGAGAGGGCGCTCGACCTCCGGGGTGCTGAGCTCGAGCTCGGCGAAGGCCGCCACGAGCTCGGGAAGCCGGCGCCCCGCCGCAGCGACGTTGAGGGCGGTGCGCAGGCGGAGCAGGTCGAGCTCGCCGGGGACCTGCGCGACCTCGAAGGTGCGCTGCTCGACGCGGCCCGTGTCCGTGATGATGACGACGAGGAGCCGGTCGGTCCCGATCGGCACCAGCTCGAGGTGCCGCAGGCCCGAGCGCCGCAGCGAGGGGTACTGCACGACGGCGACCTGGCCCGTCAGCTGGGCGAGCAGCTGGCCGGCGCGCCGCACCACCTCGTCGAGGTCGGCCGCGCCGACCAGGAAGTGCTCGACGGCGCGGCGCTCCGCGACGGAGAGCGGCTTGATGGTCGAGAGCCGGTCCACGAAGAGCCGGTAGCCCTTGTCGGTGGGGATGCGGCCGGCGGACGTGTGCGGCTGGGCGATGAGGCCCTCGTCCTCGAGGCTGGCCATGTCGTTGCGGATGGTCGCGGGAGACACTCCCAGGCGGTGCCGCTCCACGATCGTGCGGGACCCCACCGGCTCGCGCGTCTCGACGTAGTCCTCGACGATGGCGCGCAGCACGGCCAGCCGCCGGTCCTCGCCCGGTGCCGTCCGCTGCTCTCCGCGCGCCATGCCCACCTCCGCGTCCGTCGCTCGTCGTGCCGGCGGCCCTCGCCTGCTGTCAGCACTCGACCGCCCCGAGTGCTAATTCTACGGCCTCCTGCTGAGCAGGTCACGGGCGCGGCGGCGCGCGGCTCTCAGGCGGGAGCGGTGACGAAGTCGATGAGCTCCTCCACCCGTCCCAGGAGGGCAGGCTCCAGGTCCGTGTACGAGCGGACGGTGCGCAGGATGCGCGTCCAGCCCTGCGCGACGTCGGCCTGGGTCTCGTGCGGCCACCCGAGGTGCTCGAGCACGCCGCGCTTCCACTCGAGGTGCCGCGGGACCTGCGGCCAGGCCGCCATCCCGAGCCGGGCGGGCCGCACGGCCTGCCAGACGTCGACGAAGGGGTGCCCGACGACGAGGACCGCGCCGGGGTCGTGGTCGGCCAGGACCGCGTCGACGATCCGCTGCTCCTTGCTGCCGGCCACCAGGTGGTCGACGAGCACCCCCGCCCGGTGCTCGCGGGTGGGTCCGAAGTCGTCGAGCGCCTCGGCCAGGCGGTCGACGCCGTCGAGCAGCTCGACGACCACGCCCTCGACCCGCAGGTCGTCACCCCAGATCTTCTCCACGAGCTCGGCGTCGTGCTTGCCCTCGACCCACAGGCGGCTGGCGCGCGCCACCCGCGCTCTCGCCCCGGCGACGGCGCGCGAGCCGGAGGCGGTGCGTGCCGGCGGCGCGGGAGCGGTCGCGGTCACCGGCGGCACGAGCCGCACGGGCTCGCCGTCCACCCAGAACCCCGGGCCGAGAGGGAACGAGCGGGTGCGGCCCCTGCGGTCCTCGAGGACGACCAGGTGCACGCCTCCGGACTTCTCGACCCGCACCACGGCCCCGACCCAGCCGGTCGTCACCTCCTCGACGACGAGACCCGGCCGCGCCGGCTCGTCGCGCGAGACCGGACGGCGCCGGTGGTGAGCGCTCTGCCCGGCGAGCACGTCGTCGGGGTAGCGGGAGCTCACAGCACCCCCCTGCCGCCGAGCATCCGCACCGCTGCGGCCTGGGCGATGACCGTCGCGGGGATCGTCACGAGCAGCCCGACACCGCACAGGAACAGCCCCACGGCGTTGATCAGGGCGACGAGGATCCACAGCACCAGGAGCGTCGGCGTGTGCCGCCGACCGAGGGCGAGGGCGCTGCGGAGCGCAGGGAGGAAGGCGAGACGCCCGTCGAGCAGCACGAGCAGCACGAGGGTGACCGGCAGCCACAGCACGGCCGCGACGACCGTGCCGAGCACGGGCACGACCGAGAGCACGACGTGGACGACGCCGGTCGCGAGTGCCAGGAGCGCCACCGGCGCCGGCTCGGGAAGCTCGAAGAAGTCCGCGAAGGCGATCCGGGTCATCCCTGTCGCGTACAGAGCCGTGCGCGCGAGCAGCGCGAGCACGAAGACCTGGACGAAGGTCGCCACGAGGGTGCCCAGCACGTGCCGGAACGAGAACCCGCCGGACCAGCCCAGCAGCGCGGCAGGGTCGGTCCACGCGCCGCCCGTCAGCGCTCGCACACCGATCCCGATCGCGACCCCGGTGAGGACCGCGGCGAGCGCCGTGAAGCCGATCCACGGTCCGGGCTGGCCCATCAGCTTGCGCCAGCCGTACGAGACGGCGTCCTGGGCGGAGCCCGGGCGCGGGGGGCGCGGGGCGTCGGGATAGGTCATGGTGGGTGCCTCCTGCGGTGGGGAGCGGGGGTGGACGGCGGTCGGTGGACCGATGTGGGAGCGACCGTGGTGGGGCCGGGCGGGGCGGTGCTACGGCACGCTCAGCGGAGCGGCGTCGTCGAGCCGGTCGGTCACCAGGTCGGAGTAGACGTGGGTCTGGGAGGGGACCGGGTGGATGCCGTCCGGTCCGAGGATCTTGTCGGCCCGGGCGGAGACCGCGCGGTCCCAGTCGGCGACGAGCACGTTGGCGTACTTGTCGGCAGCCCGGCGCAGCGCCTTGTTGGTCGGGCCGATCCACGGACGGTCGCCGTAGCCGTTGACGAGGACGATCACGTGGCCGGAGCCCACCGCGCGGACCACGTCGGCCATGAGCCCGTCGTCCACCGTGGAGTTGGTCCCGAGCGAGATCACGACATAGGTGCGCAGCGCGGAGCGCTTGCGCAAGGAGCGCACGATGGCGGGCACGGACCTCATCTGTCGTCCCACCTCGGCGTCGATCGCCACCCCCGGCAGCGCCTTCGTGAGGGCGGCTGCGCTCGCGAGGGTGACGGAGTCGCCGATGACCGTGACGTGCTTGCCGGTCGGAGGCACCGGCCTGGGCGGCGCGTTCGGGGTGGCCGGCGGAGCGGTGGCGCCGGGGGGCGTGGTGCCGGCCTCGCCCGGGACCGAGGTGCCCGAGCCTTCGCCGGACGACGGGTCCGTCTGCGGCGGCGCAGCGTCGCCGTCCGTGCCGGGGACGTCCGTGCCGCTGCTGCCCGTGCCGTTGCCGTCGACGGCAGCGGCGGAGCCGTCGTCGGTCATCGTGAGCGCCGCGATGCGCGCGCCGGCGGCGATCTGCTCGTCGAGGTCCGTCGCACCGGGGGCGCGGGCGAAGCCGACGGCGGCGCCGACGACCACCAGCGACATGGTGACGGTCGCGACGCGCGTCCGTACCGCCGTCGGGCGCGGCACCCGCAGACCGCGCAGCCTGCGCGCGACCGTGCGGACCCAGGGCCACCACCCGTGGCGCCGTATGGGCTCCTCTACGTAGCGGTAGGACAGCGCGGCGAGCGGGACGCTGACCAGCACGACCAGCGCCCCGAGCAGGCCCATCGGCCAGCGCGGCAGCAGGCCCGAGGCGAGCACGAACAACGGCCAGTGGAACAGGTAGAGCCCGTAGGAGCGCACGCCCACCCAGCGCATGGCGCCGCGCTCCGCCTCACGGCTGAGGTCGGGCACGACCAGCAGGCCGAGGATCACCGCCGCGGTCACGAGGCTCACCAGCACGAGGCCGCCGCGGTACGTCGTGGTCGACTGCCAGACCATGCTCGCCGCCGCCGCGCACAGCCCGGCGACCCCGAGCGCGACGACGGCGATGGCGAGCCGCCGGACGGGTGGGCGGCGGCGCCACCCCGCGACGACCCGGCCGCCCGCGCGCGAGGTGACCCCGATCGCGAGCAGCGCGCCGGCCATCAGGCCGAACAGATGGGTGTCGGTCCCGTAGTAGACACGGGTGGGCGTCGTGGCGTCGCCGACGAGGACGGCCATCGCCGCCGCCGAGGCGATGCCCGCGAGCGCGGCGACCGTCGCGAGGGTGACGAGCACCCTGGCCCTGCGCCCGCGCCGTCGGGCGACGACGACGGTGAGCACGCTGAGCCCGGTGAGCAGCAGCGGCCACACCAGGTAGAACTGCTCCTCGATGCCGAGCGACCAGGTGTGGGCGAACAGCTCCGGGCTGAAGTCGCTGGTGTACGAGGCTCCGGCGCCGATGCTGACCCAGTTGTTGGTGAAGGTGAGGGCGCCCACGACCTGGCGACGGATCCCCACGAGCACGTCGCCGCCGACGGCCGTCGCGAGCGCCGTGCAGAGCAGGACCGTGAGGACCAGGGCCGGCACGAGACGCCGCGCGCGCCGCTTCCAGAAGGCGGCCAGGGAGATCCGTCCCGTGCGGCGGCGCTCGTCGAGCAGCAGGCCGGTGATGAGGAAGCCGGAGACGACGAAGAAGACGTCGACCCCGAGGAAGCCGCCGGGCAGGGAGCCGGGGAACACGTGGAAGACGAAGACCAGGACGACCGCGAGCGCACGCAGGGCGTCGAGCCCGAAGACCCGCCCCGAGAAGATGCCCCCGCCGGTGCGGCTGTCCCTCGTCACTCTCGTCCCCTCGACCTTGTCGCTGCCCCCGTCGACCATCCTCCATGCTAGGTCAGCAAGGGTCCGGAACCGGGCGCCACGGGGCGTGGCGCACCCCCGTCTTTCACGACCGGACGGTCAGTCCGTGAGCTCGTCGACGACGCCGTCCGCGAGGAGGCGGCCCCGCCGGGTCAGCACGAGCCTCCCGTCCACCGCGGCCCGGCCGTCGACCAGACCGCGGGCGATGAGCCTGGCGACGCGCGGACGGGCCTGGGGGGCGAGCCGGTCCACGGCGAAGCCCTCCGCGAGGCGGACCCCGAGCAGGACCTCCTCGAGACTTGCCTGCGCAGGCGTGAGCAGCTCGCGCCCGGCCGCCGGGCTCGCCCCGCGCTCGAGCGCGGTCGCGTAGGCACGAGGGTGCTTGACGTTCCACCAGCGGACGCCGGCGAACCCGTCGTCGTCCTGCGCGGCGTCGCCGGGGCCGAGGTAGGAGTGCGCACCGGGGCCGATCCCCCACCAGTCGTCCCCGCGCCAGTAGGCGAGGTTGTGCCGGCACGCGGCCGGGACGCCGTCGACCTCGCGCGCCCAGTTGCTCACCTCGTACCAGTGCAGCCCGGCCTGCTCGAGCAGCTCGTCGGCCAGCTCGTACTTGTCCGCCTGGTCGTCGCCGCTCGGCATGCTCAGCTCGCCGCGCCGCACCTGCACGGCCATCCTGGTGCCGGGCTCGACCACGAGGGCGTAAGCGGAGACGTGGTCGACGCCGGTCTCGAGCGCCGCCTCGACGCTGCGCCGCCAGTCGTCGAGCGACTCCCCCGGCGTCCCGTAGATGAGGTCGAGCGACACGTCGAGGCCCGCGGCGCGCGCCCACCGCACGACGTCGGGCACGCGGGCCGGGTCGTGGGTGCGCTCGAGCGTCGCGAGGACGTGCGGGACGGCGGACTGCATGCCGAAGGAGACGCGGGTGAAGCCCGCCTCGGCGAGCGTCGCCAGGTAGCGCTCGTCGACCGAGTCGGGGTTGGCCTCCGTGGTGACCTCGGCGCCCGGCGCCAGGCCCCAGGTGTCACGCACGCCGCCCAGGATGGCGGCGAGGTCCGCGGCGGGCAGCATCGTCGGGGTACCGCCCCCGAGGAAGACCGTCGAGACCGCGCGCGGGGCGACGAGGGCGTCGTCCATGGCGCGACGTGCGAGCGCGACCTCGCGCAGCGCCGTCGTCGCGTAACGGTCCGCGTCCGCGCCGCCGCCCAGCTCCGTGGAGGTGTACGTGTTGAAGTCGCAGTAGCCGCAGCGCACCCGGCAGAACGGGACGTGGACGTACACGCCGAAGGCGCGCGACGACGGGCCGCGCACCCCGGGTGGCAGGGCGCCGTCGGACGGGGCCGGGGAGCCGAGGGGCAACGAGGGGGTCACCTCGGGCTCACTTCGCGGTGCTCACTTCGCGGCGCTCACTTCTTCTTCGCGTCCTTGTCCTTGCCGCCACCGCCGTCGGACGACAGCGCGGCGATGAAGGCCTCCTGGGGCACGTCCACGCGGCCGATCGTCTTCATGCGCTTCTTGCCCTCCTTCTGCTTCTCCAGGAGCTTGCGCTTGCGGCTGATGTCGCCGCCGTAGCACTTGGCGAGCACGTCCTTGCGGATCGCGCGGATCGTCTCGCGGGCGATCACGCGCGAGCCGACGGCGGCCTGGATCGGCACCTCGAACTGCTGGCGTGGGATGAGCTCCTTGAGCTTCGCCGTCATCATGACGCCGTAGGAGTAGGCGTTGTCCTTGTGGACGATGGCGCTGAAGGCGTCCACCTGCTCGCCCTGCAGCAGGATGTCGACCTTGACCAGGTCGGCGGCCTGCTCCCCCTGGGGCTCGTAGTCGAGGCTCGCGTAGCCGCGGGTCTTCGACTTGAGCTGGTCGAAGAAGTCGAAGACGATCTCGGCGAGCGGGAGCGTGTACCGCATCTCCACACGGTCCTCCGAGAGGTAGTCCATGCCGAGCAGGTTGCCGCGGCGGGACTGGCACAGCTCCATGATGACGCCGATGAACTCGCTGGGCGCCAGGATCGTGGCGCGCACCATCGGCTCGCGGACCTCGGCGATCTTGCCGCCGGGGAACTCGCTCGGGTTGGTGACGCGCACCGTCGAGCGGTCGTCGAGCGTGACGTCGTAGATGACGTTGGGCGCCGTCGAGATGAGGTCGAGGTCGAACTCGCGCTCCAGGCGCTCGCGCACGATCTCCAGGTGCAGCAGGCCGAGGAAGCCGACGCGGAAGCCGAAGCCGAGGGCGACCGAGGTCTCCGGCTCGTAGTTCAGCGCGGCGTCGTTGAGCTTGAGCTTGTCCAGCGCGTCGCGCAGCGCCGGGTAGTCCGAGCCGTCGATCGGGTACAGGCCGGAGAAGACCATGGGGCGCGGGTCGTGGTAGCCGCCGAGGGAGTCGTGCGCCGGCTTCGCGGCGTTCGTGACGGTGTCGCCCACCTTGGACTGACGCACGTCCTTGACGCCCGTGATGAGGTACCCCACCTCGCCGACGCCCAGGCCCTTGGTGGGCACCGGCTCGGGCGAGATGACGCCGATCTCCAGCAGCTCGTGCGTCGCGCGCGTGGACATCATGACGATGCGCTCGCGGTGCTGGAGCGCGCCGTCGACGACGCGGACATAGGTGACGACACCGCGGAACGTGTCGTAGACGGAGTCGAAGATCATCGCGCGCGCGGGGGCGTCGGCGTCCCCCACCGGCGCCGGGATCTCGTGGACGATGCGGTCGAGCAGCGCGGGGACGCCCTCGCCGGTCTTGCCCGAGACCTTGAGCACGTCGGCGGGGTCGCCGCCCACCAGGCCCGCGAGCTCCTCGGCGTACTTCTCGGGCTGCGCGGCGGGCAGGTCGATCTTGTTGAGCACCGGGATGATCGTCAGGTCGTTCTCGAGGGCCAGGTACAGGTTGGCGAGCGTCTGCGCCTCGATGCCCTGGGCGGCGTCGACCAGCAGGACGGCGCCCTCGCACGCGGCGAGCGAGCGCGAGACCTCGTAGGTGAAGTCGACGTGGCCCGGGGTGTCGATCATGTTCAGGGCGCAGGCCAGCTCGGTGCCGTCGTCCTGCTGCACCGCCCACGGCATGCGCACGGCCTGGGACTTGATCGTGATGCCGCGCTCGCGCTCGATGTCCATGCGATCGAGGTACTGGGCGCGCATGGCCCGCTCCTCGACGACGCCGGTGAGCTGGAGCATGCGGTCGGCCAGGGTCGACTTGCCGTGGTCGATGTGCGCGATGATGCAGAAGTTGCGCAGCAGCTCCGGCGGCGTCTGGGACGGGCGGATGCGCTCGTTCGCGGCGGGGCTGGGGATGGGTGACACGGCTGCGGGGCTCCGGGGCTGGGGGCGCGTCCGTACCGCCGGGTGCGGGCCGGATCGAAGACGACCTCCATTGTCCCATGCACCGACGGCACCGCGTTCCCGCCCCCTGCTGTTCTGGCCCCACCGTCACACCGACGATGTGAGAACCGTCGATCAGACGCTAGCCAGCCCGCTCCGGGAACCCTCCGCGGTTCCGTGCCGCGTCGAAGAGCGCTCGTTCGACCGCTACCGCTCTGCCGTCGTAAGGCGAGCTCTTCAAGGGTTCCTGGCTCGCAAGCCGGCTCATGAGCCGTAGGTAGTAGGCGTACTGCGGCGTGGTCCAACCAGAGGCCCGGAAGGTGGCCAGCGGCGTCTTCCTCGTCACACGCTGAGGGACCTCGACGGGGAGGTGGTAGTTGGCCACTGTCGCCATCCAGCGGTCGAGGATGAGAGCCGGGAGGTGACCGCCCGAGGAGTCAGGTTCACCTGCTGGATCCGTAGGGAAGTCAGGCTGGTTCGACGGATCGGCAAACGTGAGGAACTTCGTGAAGAATGCCGGGCCCCAGCCGGTAACGTGCAGGGAGTTGTTGAGGAGGTAGTACGCGTCGACCGCTCTGGTCGTTCGTGATGTGTCGTGCAGAACACCGAGCACAAGTCGGGCAGAAACCGGAAACTGCGGGTCTTCCGCAACCGGTCGGGTGCGGGCTGCCCCCCTACCACTGGTTCCGTAGCCCCACGCGTTGACGAGCCACAGGAAGCTGCGGAGCTCGTCGTCACTGGATGACGGGTGCAGCGCGCGGCCTTGCTCAAGCAACACCGCGCGGCTCAGCCTCCGTCGTTGGAGACTTTCGCCAGCTTCCTCCGACGTGAGTGGCGATCCCGACAGGTACTGGCTGAATGAACGGCTGACCCGGAGCTCCGGGTCAAGGTCTCGAGTCAGCTCTGTGAAGGGCAGCGGCCGGAGGTCGGTCGCTGCAGCGGCACTGTCTGCAGCCTTGACGTGTGCTCGCATGTCATCGCTCAGCTGAAGCAGGTCAGGATCAGTTTCCACAAGATTCCTTCGACTCGAAGATGGGCCTGCTTGAGGCTGGCCAGGAGACAAACCGAGAGAGATGTCCCTGAAACCCGAACGGTACGATGCATCGCGCACCGTACCGATGCTTGGCGACGACGACATCGGCCTCGCCGCCGACGCACGCTGGATCGAACATCTCTTCGCGATGCACCAGCATGATCAGGTCGAACAGGTCTGCAACCGCTTCGTAGTCACGCAGGTCCTCCAGGCGTGGCAACCTCGTTCGTGCCTGACGAGGCATGAGCGCCGCAGACACAAGCATGACGGCGGCATCGTTCTTGTGAGCGAGCACGCGCAGTCCCCGGACCAGGTCCCGAAGGTGAGGCTCGACCTGACTTGTGCCGTCCACAACGACAAGCCGGATATCGAGCGTCTCCATCATCGATCTCACGAGGCCGACTGTCTCCCTTAGTGGATCTTCGGCTCCCAGCGTGCTCTCGAACCAGAAAGATGCGCTCGCAAGCTGCTCACGCGACTCACTGAGCTTCCCTCGCTCAGCTTCCGTGAGGCGTCCGCGCCGGATGCCGTGGACGGGCACGCCAGATGTCGCGGCGATGACGCGAGTGGTCGTCTCACGAACAGAGGAGTCCGTCGTGATGACAGCTGTGCGTATCCCCTGGCTCAGAGCCGCCTGCCGTGCCACATCCAGTGCGAGCACCGAGGCGCCCGCGCCAGGCACACCGGCGATCACCGAGAGCTGACCGGTGCGGAGCCCTCCGCCGAGCGGCTCGTCCAAGTTGTCGAAGCCCGTGGGGATCACATCGTCGGCCGCATCGGATGCTGTGCCATCGAGGATCGGTCCGAGCACGGACTGTACAAGATCACCAAGGTTTGCGGGTTGCTCGTGTGCCATCAGACGTCCCTTCAGCTTCTTGATACCGATTCCGCACCGGCGCCCGTCGACCCACCGAGCCGCCGCCAACGGCCGGTGGGCCTGAGATCCAGCGCCGTGTGGAGCACCTTAGGCCCGACCTCCGACATCTCTCGTAGGTCTTGCCTGAGCGGGCATCAGACGTCGTCCAGCTCCGGGTCGAGCACCAGGCGCATCCACGAGACGATGTCGTCGACGTCGCGCGGTGCCGGGAGCCAGGAGCCGGTGCGGACACGGGTGGTGACGACGTGGACTGTGGACAACCTCCGCCGTGTCAGCGGCGCCTCCTACTGTGGACGCATGAGCACCGCAGAGATCGGGACGGACGCCGTCGGGACCGTGTCGTCGCGCGACGAGGCTGGCGCAGCCACCTTGCGCACCGACGCCACCGCTGTGCTGCGTCGCCTGGTCGGGCGGGACGACGCGGAGCTGCGGGCCGACCAATGGTCGGCGATCGAGGCGCTCGTAGCCGGGCACCGGCGCGTCCTCGTGGTGCAGCGCACGGGGTGGGGCAAGTCGGCCGTCTACTTCGTCGCGACCGCGCTGCTGCGAGCCGCGGGCGCGGGGCCGACCGTCATCGTCTCTCCGCTGCTCGCGCTGATGCGTGACCAGGTCGCCGCCGCGCAGCGGGCAGGCATCCGTGCGGTGACCATCAACTCCTCCAACGTCACCGAGTGGGAGGACGTGCACGAGCAGATCCGCGGGCGTGCCGTCGACGTGCTGCTGTGCTCGCCGGAGCGGCTCAACAATCCGGGCTTCCGTGACGAGGTGCTGCCGCGGCTCGCGGCGGACGCGGGGCTCGTGGTGGTCGACGAGGCGCACTGCATCTCCGACTGGGGGCACGACTTCCGCCCCGACTACCGACGCATCCGCACCCTCGTGGCCGATCTTCCGCCCGGCGTGCCGGTGCTGGCCACCACGGCGACCGCGAACGCCCGGGTGACGGCCGACGTCGCGGAGCAGCTCGCGACCACCTCGACGACGGCGCAGAACGCGGGGGGCGAGCACAGCGACGTGCTGGTGCTGCGCGGGAACCTCGACCGGGAGTCGCTCCACCTCGCCGTCCTGCCCGTCATGGACCAGGCCACCCGGGTCGCCTGGCTGACCTCGTCGCTGCCGGGGCTGAGCGGGTCCGGCATCGTCTACTGCCTGACCGTGGCGATGGCCGGTCAGGTGGCGAGCCAGCTCCGCCAGCACGGGATCGACGCGCGCGCCTACACCGGGCAGACCGACCCGGCCGAGCGCGAGCTGCTCGAGGACGACCTCAAGAACAACCGGGTGAAGGCGCTCGTGGCGACCTCGGCCCTGGGGATGGGTTTTGACAAGCCGGACCTCGGCTTCGTCGTCCACCTCGGGGCGCCGTCCTCCCCGATCGCCTACTACCAGCAGGTGGGACGCGCGGGGCGCGGGGTGGACGAGGCGCTCGTCGTGCTGCTCCCCGGCGAGGAGGACCAGGCGATCTGGGACTACTTCGGCTCGCTGTCGTTCCCCGCCGAGCGCCAGGTGCACGAGGCCCTCGAGGCGCTGCGCTCCGGCGGGGTCCAGTCCGCCGCCCGCCTGGAGACGAGCGTCGACCTCCGCCGCTCGCGGCTCGAGGCGATGCTCAAGGTGCTCGACGTCGACGGCGCGGTGCGACGGGTCTCGGGCGGCTGGGAGGCCACCGGCAGACCGTGGTCCTACGACGCCGAGCGGTACGCCCGCGTGGACGCGGCCCGGGAGGCGGAGCAGCGGTCGATGCTGGCGTACGAGGCGACCGAGGGCTGCCGGATGGCCTTCCTGCGTGCCGCGCTCGACGACCCCGAGCTGACGGACGGCTGGACCTGCGGCCGCTGCGACCGGTGCGGCGGCATCGAGGTGCCCGCCCCGCCGTCGTCCGAGGAGGTCACCGCCACCCGTGACTCCCTCGCCGTGCCCGGTGTCGACATCGCCGCACGTCGGCAGTGGCCCTCCGGGATGGACCGGCTGGGCGTCGACCTGCGAGGGCGCATCCCGGCGGGCGAGCAGGCGCAGCCGGGCCGGGCGGTCGCACGGTTGGACGGGCTCGGCTGGTCGGCGACGCTGCGCGAGGTCTTCGCTCCCGGTGCCCCTGACGACGAGACGCCGGTGTCGTTGCGGCACGCCGCGGTCGCCGTCCTGCAGGCCTGGACGGAGCTCGGCGTGCCCGATGCCGTGGTGCACGTCGCCTCGACCACCCGGCCCCGGCTCGTGGAGCACCTGGCGGCCGGTCTCGCACGATTCCTGGGGGTGCCGGTCCTCGGCGCGGTGCGCCCGGTCGCCGGTCACGAGGCACCCGACCGGCACGACGTGAACTCCGCGACCAGGCTCGCCGGCGTCGTGCGACGGCTGAGCCTCGACGCCGATCCCTCCGTCCTGGCCGGCCGGAGGGTGCTGCTCGTGGACGACCTGACGGACTCGGGATGGACCCTGACCGTCGCGGCGCGGCGGCTCCGGCTCGCGGGAGCGGCCGAGGTGTACCCGTTCGTGCTCGCGCAGCGGTGAGGCGGGCGGTCAGCCGCGAGCCAGTCGGGCGGTGATCGCCTCCCCGTGGGCCGGCAGGTGCTCGGCCTCGGCGAGGCGCACGATCTTCTCCCCGATGGCCGCGAGCGCCGGCGCGCTGTACTCGATGACCTGCACGGCACGCAGGAACGAGTGCACGCCGAGGCCGCTCGTGTAGCGCGCCGATCCCCCGGTGGGCAGCACGTGGTTCGAACCCGCCATGTAGTCCCCGAGCGACACCGGCGAGAACGGGCCCACGAAGATCGCACCGGCGTTGCGCACGCGCTGCGCGAGCGCGGCGGCGTCCGCCGTCTGGATCTCAAGGTGCTCGGCGCCGTACGCGTCCACCACCGCGAGCCCCTGCTCGACGTCGTCCACGAGGACGATCGCCGACTGCGGACCACCGAGCGAGACCGCGACCCGCTCGGCGTTCGGCGTCGCTGCGGCGCGCTCGGCGAGGCGCGCGGTCACCGCGTCCGCGAGCTCCTCGTCAGGCGTCACGAGCACGACGGCGGCGTTGGGGTCGTGCTCGGCCTGGCTCACCAGGTCGCTCGCCACGAGATCCGCGTCGGCGCCCGCGTCGGCAAGGATCGCGATCTCCGTGGGGCCGGCCTCCGCGTCGATGCCGACGATACCTCGCACGAGCCGCTTGGCCGCGGCGACGAAGACGTTGCCGGGGCCGGTGACGACGTCGACCGGCTCGCACAGCACCGTGCCGTCCTGGGGGTCGCTGCCCGCGGCACCGTAGGCGAGCATCCCGACCGCCTGCCCGCCGCCCACCGCGTAGACCTCGTCGACGCCGAGCAGCGCGCACGCCGCAAGGATGGTCGGGTGCGGGAGGCCGCCGTTCTCCTTCTGCGGCGGGGTGGCGACGGCCAGCGAAGGCACGCCCGCAGCCTGGGCTGCGACGACGTTCATGATCACCGAGGACGGGTACACGGCGAGGCCGCCGGGCACGTACAGACCGACCCGCCCGACGGGGATCCAGCGCTGGCGCACCTGCGCGCCGGGGGCCACGTCGACCGAGAAGTCCTGCGGCACCTGCGCCTCGTGGACCCTGCGGACGCGTGCGATCGACTCCTGCAGCGAGTCCCGCAGGCCGGGGTCGAGCGAGTCGAGCGCCTCCGTCAGCGCGGCCTGCGGGACCCGCAGGTCGTGCGGGCGGACGCCGTCGAACCGTTCGGCGAGGTCACGCAACGCCGCCGCGCCACGGGAGCGGACGTCGTCGAGCAGCGGCTGGACCAGAGCGGTCGCGTCCGAGACGCTCACCTGGGCCCGCGGGAGCACGTCGACGAGCTCACGGGCGGACAGGGAACGGCCACGAAGATCGAGTCGGGAGATCACCTGCCCATTCTAGGCGGAGGCGTCCAACGGATTCTGCGGGATCCGGGGGCGGGCGTCCACGTGCGCACGATCGGATCGGGCCCCGGTGGCGGCCACGGTGCGGCTCGCCCGCCGTGGCCGTCGTGCGGGAGACTTGTCCCATGACCACGCCCCCAGACGTACCGCAGTACGTCCCCGTGCGGGACGAGAGCATCCGCCTCGGCCAGTTCCTCAAGCTCGCCGACCTGGCGGAGGACGGCGGCCACGCCCGCGCCCTCATCGCCGACGGGGACGTGCTGGTCAACGACGAGGTCGACACCCGCCGGGGCCGTCACCTCGTGCCCGGCGACGTGGTGACGGTGCAGGGGCCCGAGGGCGAGCGCAGCGCGCGCGTCGTGACCGCGGGCTCGTAGGAGGCCGAGGTCCCGTAGGAGGCCGGGGTCGGCGCGAGGCTTAGTGGCCCCAAGGAGGTTCGGGGCTCCCGAGGTCGTCCACATGCCCCCTGCCGGGCGGTGGTGGTCCACAGGCCTGGTTCCTGCCGCCGGCTCTCGATATCGTTGACACAGACGTTCGATGAAGACGAGCGAGGAGTCGGCACCGGGATCAAGGCGGAACGGCACGACGTCGGGACGACGGCGGGACGGGTCGGTGTCGCGTGAGAGGGGGGTCATGAGCGAGGTGCAGCTGTCACCGGGCTCCTCGCCGCTCGCATGTGCGCGGGTGGTGCTGGCCGACCTTGAAGCCTGGGCGCAGAGCGATCCCCGTCACCTTCCCGTGTCGGCCAAGGTCGAGCTGATCCAGGTCCTCGAGCAGGCGGCCGCCAGGCTCGCATCGATACGGCTCCGCCTGCTCGGCACCGCGGACGACGTCGCCCGGTCGACCGGTCACCGCGACGCGGCGTCCTGGTACGCCGCGGCGACCCGCACCGACGTCGGTGCCGCACGCGCAGCACAGCGAACCGCACGCGGGCTGACGTCCGCTCCCCGCGTGGCACGCGCGCTGGAGACCGGCGCGATGAGCGAACGCCACGCCGCGACCATCATCGACGCCCTGGACCGGTTGCCCACGACCTCCGCACAGCTGCGGCGCAGGGCCGAGGAACGGCTCGTCACTCATGCACGAGCACTGCCGCCCACGCAGCTCGCGGCACGGGGCAAAGGCATCCTGGACGAGGTCGACCCTGAGCGTGCTCAGCATCTCGGGACGACGCTGGCCGACGAGGCGTCCCGCGCCTGGGCCGCCACGACCCTCACGTTCCGCGACCGCGCGGACGGGACCACAGCGGTGGACGGAGTGCTGCCCACCCCTGTCGCCTCGCGCATCAGGACGGTCCTGCACGCCTTCACCGGTCCTCGGGCGAGGCGGCGCGCGGAGAAGATCCCTGCCGTGGACGGTGTCCCGCCGTCCTCCGCCACGCCACCAGTGGCTCACGCCACGCGGATGGGCCAGGCGCTGTGCACCCTGTTCGAGAGGCTCGACCCCGCAGACCTGCCGCAGCACGGTGGCGCCGCGACGACGGTGATCGTCACGATCGACCGCGACCAGCTCACCGAGGAGCTCGGGACGGCCTCGCTGCTCGGCGGCGCGGGCCACGGCCGCGGCACCGCCATCTCGGCAGGCGAGGCGAGGCGCCTGGCCTGCGGTGCAGGGATCCTGCCGGCCGTTCTCGATGGCGCCTCCCAGGTGCTCGACCTGGGACGGAGGAGCAGGCTGTTCACGGCCGCCCAGGTCACCGCGCTACGGCTCCAGGACGGTCGTTGTCGGGCGCAAGGCTGCACGATCCCCGCCGCCTGGTGCGAGGCTCATCACCTGCGGCCCTGGTCACGGGGCGGCAGCACGGACCTGTCGAACGGGGTCCTGCTGTGCTCGTTCCACCATCACCTGGTCCACGATCCCACCCACCACCACGAGCATCGGCCCGATCGCACCGTGCAGTTCGAGAGACCGCCGGACGGCTCACCCGGACGGGGAGCCGAACGACATCCGGACCGACGAGGCGCACGTCCCCTGGACGCGCCGAGCCGACAAGGACCCGACGGGTGAGTCGTGCCGACGGTGACGAGCGGCACCGGACCTGAGACTCGCGCAGCCCTCAGGGCGAGCAGGCATCGCGGCCCTGGCACGGTCGTGGGCAGGGGTAACAGGCAGCGCCGCCGAGCACGGTCTATGAGGCGCGGGGGGACGGCAGGCAGTGCGGCCCGAGCACAGTCCGTCAGGACGGCAGGCAGTGCGGCCCGAGGAGCGCCTTGAGGTCGCCGTAGAGACCCGGGCCGCGGTCCACCCGCAGCCGGTCGTCCAGCTGCATGACCGTGGTGCGACCGGGCTTGGCCAGGTGGAGCTGCACGCGCGCGCTGCCCGGATGAGTCTGCAGCACGGTCCTGAGCTGTTCAACCACGGGGGCCGTCGCGCGCATCTCGGGAAGGTGGACGACCAAGGGAGCGTCCTCGGCCACGGTCAGGTCGGGGATGGTCATCTCGATGGCCTGCAGGGTGATCTGCTCGTCACGGCGGCGGAGGCGGCCCTTGAGGACGACCACCTGGTCCTCCGCGAGCGCCGTCGAGTACGCGAGGTACGTGTCGCCGAAGAACATGACCTCGACCCCGCCCTCGAGGTCCTCGACGTTCACCAGCGCCCAGAAGTTCCCGGCCTTGGACAGCTTGCGCTGCAACGAGGTGATGAGCCCGGCGACGGTGACGACCGAGCCGTCCGCGCGGGTCTCGTCGGCGAGCAGCTGGGCGATCGAGACCTCGGCGGCGCGGCTCAGCATGCCCTCGAGCCCCGACAACGGGTGGTCGGACACGTAGAGGCCGAGCATCTCTCGCTCGAAGGCGAGCCGCTGCTTCTTGCTCCAGTCCGGGACGTCGGGCACCTCGATCGAGAACGACACCGTGTCGTCCCCCGCGTCACCGAAGTCCGCGAACAGGTCGAACTGGCCCTCGGCCTCCTTGCGCTTCACCCCGATCACCGCATCGACCGCCTGCTCGTGCACGGTCACCAGCGCGCGGCGGGCGTGGCCCAGCGTGTCGAAGGCTCCCGCCTTGATGAGCGACTCGATGGTGCGCTTGTTGCAGACCACCGCCGGCACCTTGTCCAGGAAGTCCGTGAACGACTCGAACGCCCCGCTCGCCTCGCGGGCGCCCACGACCTCGTCGACCACGTTGGCGCCCACGTTGCGCACGGCGGTCAGGCCGAAGCGGATGTCGCCGCCCACGGCGGTGAACAGCGCCGCCGACTGGTTGACGTCGGGCGGCAGCACGGTGATGCCCATCCGGCGGCACTCACCGAGATACAGGGCCATCTTGTCCTTGTCGTCCTTCACGGACGTCAGCAGCGCCGCCATGTACTCGGCCGGGTAGTTCGCCTTGAGGTACGCCGTCCAGTAGGAGACCAGCCCGTACGCCGCCGAGTGCGCCTTGTTGAAGGCATACCCCGCGAACGGGACCAGGGTGTCCCACACGGCCTGGATCGCGCCGTCCGAGTAGCCGCGCTCGCGCATGCCGGCCTGGAAGGGGACGAACTCCTTGTCGAGGATCTCCTTCTTCTTCTTGCCCATCGCGCGGCGCAGCAGGTCGGCCTGGCCGAGCGAGTACCCGGCGAGGATCTGCGCGGCCTTCTGCACCTGCTCCTGGTAGACGATGAGGCCGTAGGTCGTGTCCAGCACCTCCGCGAGCGGCTCGGCCAGCTCCGGGTGGATGGGCGTGATCTCCTGCAGCCCGTTCTTGCGCAGGGCGTAGTTGATGTGCGAGTTCATGCCCATCGGACCGGGCCGGTAGAGCGCGATGACGGCGGAGATGTCCTCGAAGTTGTCGGGGCGCATCTGGCGCAGCAGCGAGCGCATGGGCCCGCCGTCGAGCTGGAACACCCCCAGCGTGTCACCCCGCGCGAGCAGCTCGTAGGCGGCCTTGTCGTCGAAGGTGAGGTCCTCCAGGACCACCGGCTCCTTGCCGTTGGCGACGATGTTCTCGAGGGCGTCGGAGAGGATCGTGAGGTTGCGCAGCCCCAGGAAGTCCATCTTGATCAGTCCGAGCCCCTCGCACGTGGGGTAGTCGAACTGGGTGATGACGGCACCGTCCTGCGGCCGCCGCATGATGGGGATGATGTCGATCAACGGGTGGCTCGACATGATGACACCGGCGGCGTGCACGCCCCACTGGCGCTTCAGCCCCTCGATGCCCCGGGCGAGCTCGACGACGCGCTGCGCGTCCGGGTCGGTCTCGTGCAGCTGGCGGAACTCCGCGGCCTCGGGGTAGCGCTTGTCCTCGGGGTCGAAGATGCCGCTGAGCGAGATGTCCTTGCCCATCACCGGCGGCGGCAGCGCCTTGGTGAGCTTCTCCCCCATCGAGAACGGGAAGTCGAGCAGCCGGGAGGAGTCCTTGAGCGCCTGCTTGGTCTTGATCGTCCCGTACGTCACGATCTGGGCGACCCGGTCCTCGCCGTACTTGTCGGTGACGTACCGGATCACCTCGCCGCGCCGGCGCTCGTCGAAGTCGACGTCGAAGTCGGGCATCGACACGCGCTCGGGGTTGAGGAACCGCTCGAAGATCAGCCCGTGCTCGAGCGGGTCGAGCTCAGTGATCTTCATCGCGTAGGCCGCCATCGAGCCCGCTCCCGAGCCTCGCCCCGGCCCCACGCGGATGCCGTTGTCCTTGGCCCAGTTGATGAAGTCCGCGACCACGAGGAAGTACCCGGGGAAGCCCATCTGCACGATGACGCCGACCTCGTAGTCGGCCTGCTTGCGCACCGCGTCGGGGATGCCCTCGGGGTAGCGCTCGTGCAGCCCCTCCTCGACCTTCTTGACGAACCAGCTCGTCTCGTCCTCCCCGGGCGGGCACGGGAAGTTGGGCATGTAGTTCGCCGAGGTGTCGAAGGAGACCTCGCACTGCTCGGCGACGAGCAGGGTGTTGTCGCACGCCTCGGGGTGGTCGCGCCAGACCTCGCGCATCTCTGCCGCGGACTTCACGTAGTAGCCGGAGCCGTCGAACTTGAAGCGGTCGGGGTCGACCAAGGTGCTGCCGGAGTTGATGCACAGCAGCGCGTCCTGGAAGCGCGAGTCGTGCTCGTGGACGTAGTGCAGGTCGTTCGTGGCCAGGATCGGCGCGCCGATCGTCTTCGCCAGCCGCAGCAGGTCCCCGATGACCCGGCGCTCGATGTCGATGCCGTGGTCCATCAGCTCGACGTAGTAGTTCTCCTTGCCGAAGATCTCCTGGTACTCCCCGGCGGCCCGCACGGCCTCGTCCCACTGCCCGAGGCGGATGCGCGTCTGCACCTCGCCCGAGGGGCAGCCGGTCGAGGCGATGAGGCCCTCGCCGTAGGTCTGGACGAGCTCGCGGTCCATCCGCGGCCACTTGCCCATCTGGCCGTCCAGGGACGCTAGGGACCCCATCCGGAACAGGTTGTGCATGCCGGTGTTGTTGCGCGCCCACAGCGTCATGTGGGTGTACGCGCCGCCGGCGGAGACGTCGTCGCTCTTCTGGCTCGGCTCGCCCCAGCGGACCCTGGACCGGTCGTGCCGGCTCGTGCCCGGCGTGACGTAGGCCTCCAGGCCGATGATCGGCTTGACGCCTGCCGCCGTGGCCTTCGACCAGAACTCGAAGGCTCCGAAGAGGTAGCCGTGGTCGGTCATCGCGATGGCCTTCTGGCCCTGGCGACCGACCTCCTCGAACAGGTCGGGGAGCCGCGCCGCGCCGTCCAGCATCGAGTACTCGCTGTGGACGTGCAGGTGGACGAAGTCCTGGGCGGAGGGCATGGAGCCAGTCTAGGTCGCGCCCAGCATGTCGAGGGCGTGCTGGAGGTCCGCGGGATAGGCGCTGGCGACCTCCACCCACTCCCCCGTGCTGGGCTGCGCGAAGCCCAGCCGCATGGCGTGCAGCCACTGCCGGGAGAGCCCGACGGTCTCGGCGAGCCGCGGGTCGGCGCCGTAGGTGAGATCCCCGACGCAGGGGTGTCGGAGGGTCGACATGTGGACACGGATCTGGTGCGTGCGACCGGTCTCGAGATGGATCTCGAGCAGCGAGGCCGCGGGCAGCATCTCGAGCACCTCGTAGTGCGTCACGCTCGGGCGCCCGTCGGCCACGACGGCGAACTTGTAGTCACGGCTGGGGTGGCGTCCGATCGGCGCGTCGATCGTGCCCGACGTCGGCTCGGGATGGCCCTGGACGAGCGCGTGGTAGACCTTCTCCACCGTACGCTCCTTGAAGGCGCGCTTCATGACCGTGTAGGCGTGCTCGCTCTTGGCGACCACCATGAGCCCGGACGTGCCGGCGTCCAGCCGGTGCACGATGCCCTGACGCTCGGCGGCCCCGGACGTGGAGATGCGGTAGCCCGCGGCGAGCAGGCCGCCCACGACGGTCGGGCCCTCCCAGCCGGGCGACGGGTGCGCCGCGACGCCGACCGGCTTGTCGACGACGACCACGTCGTCGTCCTCGTAGCGCACGAGCATGCCCGGGATCGGCTCGCTGTCGATGCGTGGCGCCCGCGACTCGGGGTCGGGCAGGTCGACCTCGATCCAACCGCCCTCGGGCAGGCGGTCCGACTTGCCGAGCTCACGGCCGTCGAGGCGCACCCCGCCGGACGCCGCCACCTGGGCTGCCGCGGAACGGGAGAGCCCGAGCATGCGGGCGAGCGCGGCGTCGACGCGCTCGCCGACGAGCCCGTCGGGGACGGGAAGGGTGCGGGTGGTCATGCCGAGGTCGTCAGGTCGCTCCGGGCCTCGTCGTCCCCCGGCTCGGCGGCGTCTGCACCGTCTGTCTCGGCAGCGTCCGTCTCGGGGGCGCTGACCTCGGACGCGACCGTCCGCGTGCCGTCCAGGCGCACGCCGAAGAACGTCAGCAGCACGATCATCACCGCGGCGACCACGATCGCGATGTCCGCGACGTTGCCGACGAACACGTGGTAGTCGATGAAGTCCACGACGTGCCCGGAGGGAAAGCCCGGCGCCCGGAAGAGCCGGTCGGCGAGGTTGCCGACGGCACCGCCGAGGAGCAGGCCGAGCGCAGCCGCCCAGGTGCGCGAGCGCAGCCGACGGGCCAGCCTCACGACGACGACCACCACGACGGTGGCGACGATCGTGAAGACCCAGGTGGTGCTGTTCCCGATGGACAGCGCCCCGCCCGGGTTGAGGACGAGCGTGAGCTGGAGCAGGGAGCCCAGGAGCGGCTTGGGCGCCGCTCCGGGCTCGAGCGCCGACAGCGCCCATGCCTTGCTGAGCTGGTCCAGCAGGACCGTCAGCAGGACCGTCGCGCTGAACAGCCCTACCGCACGCAGCCCCACGACACGGCGATCGGCCACCTAGCGACGCTCCTCACGCTGCTTGCACGCCACGCAGAGCGTCGCGCGGGGGAACGCCTGGAGCCGGGCCTTGCCGATGGGCTCGCCGCACAGCTCGCAGGACGCGTAGGTGCCCAGTCGGATGCGGTCGAGGGCGTGCGCGTTCTGCACGAGCAGGTCACGGGTGTTGTTCACCATCGAGAGCTCGTGCTCACGCTCCAGCGCGGACGAGCCGTAGTCCGCCTGGTCGTCACCGGCGCCGTCGCCGGAGTTGCGCAGCAGGTCGGACAGGCCCTGGTCCGCGGCTGCCAGCTCCTCGCGGAGCCGTCCGTTCTCCGCGATCAGCGCGTCGGCGATCTCCTGCAGCTCCGCGAGCGTCCAGGGGTCCTCCCCCTCGCGCACCGGGAGGGCGGAGACGTCGGTCGTGAGGTTCGCGAAGTCCTCGGGCGCGGCGGCTGCCTCCGCGGCAGCGTCGTTGGGGCTCATGCCACACTGCTTTCGTCGTCGGGTAGGTAGCACTGCGCCCGCACCCCTCGTGCGGCGGGAGCCGCAAGCAGGGCACGGGCGTCGTGCTGGGCGCGGACCGTGGCAGGCCCGCGCCAGAGGTTCAGAAGGTGCTGCTCGGCGAGGCCGGGGCGTCGGACGTGCCGAGGTCGTGCAGCAGCGTCTCGAGGTGGCCCTTGAGCTTGCCCCGGTAGTCGCGCTCGAAGGTGCGCAGCTCGTCGATCTTGCGCTCCAGGGCGCCGCGGTCCTGCTCGAGCTTGCTGAGAGTGCGGGCGGAGGTCTCCTCCGCCTCGCGGATGATCCGGGCGCTCTCGGTCTTCGCCTCGGCGACGAGGCGGTCGCCCTCCTCCTGGCCGGCGCGCACGTGGTCGTCGTGCAGCTTCTGGGCGAGCTGGATGATGCCGGTGGCGGCCTCGGGCTCCGGCGCCTGGGCAGGGGCGGCGGCCACGGGCTCGGGGGCGGAGACGGGCTCCGGCTCCGGTGTCGGCACGGCCTCGGCGACCGGGGCAGCGGGGGCGGCGGACTCGTTGCGGGCGAGCTCGGCGACCCGCTCCTGCGACGCGGCGAGCTGACCCTTGAGGTCCTCGTTCTCGGCGTAGATCGAGCGGAGGGTGCCCAGGACGAGGTCGAGGAAGTCGTCGACCTCCTCGACGTCGTAGCCCTCTCGGAACTTCGTCGTCGAGAACGTCTTGTTCAGGACGTCATCTGCGGTCAGCAGCTCCATCGTGTTCACCTCAATGAGTCGTGCGGATCAGGTCAGGACCCGCGTGCTGGGACAACGGTAGCCGACAAGCCCGAGAGATGCCGATCAACACCAGTCGTGGGGACTTTATCACCGGGCGTCGCGTTGCACGAGGGCAGGAAGGCGTGCTCAGCGCAGACCGCCGACCACGCCCAGCAGCACGAAGCACAGCAGGAAGACCAGGGAGAAGGACAGGTCCAGCGCGATGCTCCCCAGCCGCAGGGGCGGGATGAACCGGCCGAGGGCTCGCAGCGGCGGGTCGGTCACGGTGTACACCGCCTCCGCGAGGACCGCCGACCAGCCGCGCGGGCGCCAGGAGGGCGAGGCGACCTGCACCCAGCCGATCACCATCCTCGCGACGAGCACGAGCAGATAGAGCAGGAGGAGCCACCACAGGACGAGCCAGACGACGCCCACTAGCTCTGGTTGTAGAAGCCCGCGCGGGAACCCTCGCGCGTGGCCTCCTCACCCGCGATCTCCACGTGCTCCGGGGACAGCAGGAAGACCTTGTTCGTCACGCGCTCGATGGCTCCGTGGAGCCCGAAGATGAGCCCGGCGGAGAAGTCCACGAGGCGCTTCGCGTCGGCGTCGTCCATGTCGGAGAGGTTGATGATCACCGGGGTGCCGGCGCGGAAGGCCTCGCCGATGGCGCGCGCGTCGTTGTAGGAGCGCGGGTGCACGGTCGTGATGCGACGCAGCTCGGCGTCCCCGAACGCGACGTGGTCGTGATCGACAGGCCGCAGGGGGGTCACCTGGGCCTCGTAGTCCTGGGCCACCTCGCCACCTGCCTCGTCGTAGTACTCGTCCTCGGCGTACTCGTCCTGCTCCTCGGCCGTCAGCCCGAGGAACCTCATCGTCTTGTGCACCGCTCCGGCCATCGCAACCTCCAGCTCCTGGCGTCGTCGGCGGCGGGCACCCACGACGTGACTTCTCGCCTCACGCTAGCGGCCGCGAGGGCACCGTCCGAGCGCGACACGCCCGGCGCCGAGAGGTTGTCAGACAGACGGATCGAGCACGACGACGCCCGCGAACCGTCCCGTCGTCGTCCCGGCGCGCGTGGCACGGCGGTGCGAGTAGAACGCGTCGTCCTCCATGGTGCAGCGACGCACGTGCTCCACCCGGGTGACGCCGGCCTCCTCGAGGTGCGCTCCGACGGCGGCACGCAGGTCCAGCGACGGTGTGCCCTGCCGCGTGCGGCCGTGCGCGGCCGGCACGCGCGCGCAGACCTCCTCGCGCATGGCGGCGGGCACCTCGTAGCACCCCTCGCACACGCACGGTCCGACGACGGCACGCAGCTCCAGGGCGCCGAGCCGGCGCAGCCGGTCGACCGCGCGCTCCACGACGCCGGCGAGGATCCCCGCGCGACCGGCGTGCACCGCGGCCACCAGCCGGCGGTCGGGGTCCGCCATCAGCACCGGCACGCAGTCGGCGACCGTGACGGCGAGCGCCGTGCCGACCAGATCGGTGACGATGGCGTCCGCCTCGGGCGGCGTGGCGGCCTCGGCACGAGAGCCGCCGGGAGCAGGCAGGTCGCTGCCGATGTGGACCACGCCGTCCGCGTGCACCTGGCTCACGAAGACGAGCGGCGCTCCGACGAGCGTGGAGACGCGCTGACGGTTCCGAGCCACCCGCAGCGGGTCGTCGCCGACGTTCGCACCGAGGTTGAGCGACCCCCACGGCTCGGGCGAGACGCCGCCCGAGCGCGTGGTGAACAGGGCGGTGACACCGGTGCCGAGGTCGGCGCGGACCGCGGCCACGGGCACCGCCGACCTCCTCAGTTCTTCAGGAAGTCCGGGATGTCCCAGTCGGACTCGGTGCTGCGGTGACGCGGCGGCTCCTCGTCGAAGATCTGCGGCACCTCGAGGGTGCCCTGACGCTCCGGGGCCGGGTCCTGCGCCGCCGGCGTCGGCAGCGTGGAGGGTCGGCCCGAGGCGGCGGGCAGCGGAGCGACCTCGTCCTCCTCGAGGGGGACGACCTGACGCGGGATCGCGTGGGCACCGGTGACGGGGGCGGGCTGCTGCGCAGGTGCCGGCTCCGTGCCGGTCGGGGCGGCAGCCGCGGCGCGGTCGGCACGGGTCAGGGCTGCGGCCTGCGCGTCACGCACGGTGGTCGGTGCGCCCGAGTCGAAACCGGCGGCGATGACGGTCACCCGGACCTCGTCGCCCAGGGCGTCGTCGATGACCGTGCCGAAGATGATGTTCGCCTCGGGGTGCGCGGCCTCGTGGACCAGCCGCGCGGCCTCGTTGATCTCGAAGAGCCCAAGGTCGCTGCCGCCCTGGATCGAGAGCAGCACCCCGTGGGCGCCGTCGATGCTCGCCTCGAGCAGCGGCGAGGAGATGGCGTACTCGGCGGCCTGCACGGCCCGGTCCTCGCCACGCGCGGCGCCGATGCCCATCAGGGCGCTGCCCGCTCCCTGCATGACCGACTTCACGTCGGCGAAGTCGAGGTTGATCAGGCCCGGCGTGGTGATGAGGTCGGTGATGCCCTGGACGCCGGAGAGCAGCACCTGGTCCGCGGAGTGGAAGGCGTCGAGCGCCGAGACGTTGCGGTCCGACAGCGAGAGCAGCCGGTCGTTGGGGATGACGATGAGGGTGTCGACCTCGGCGCGCAGCGCGTCGATGCCCGCGTCGGCCTGGCTCGAGCGGCGTCGCCCCTCGAAGCTGAAGGGCCGGGTGACCACACCGATGGTGAGGGCGCCGAGCGAGCGGGCGATGCGTGCCACGACGGGCGCGCCGCCGGTGCCGGTGCCGCCACCCTCCCCCGCGGTGACGAAGACCATGTCGGCGCCACGCAGCACCTCGGCGATCTCCTCCTCGTGGTCCTCGGCGGCCTTGCGCCCGACCTCGGGGTCGGCGCCGGCGCCGAGCCCGCGCGTGAGCTCGCGGCCGACGTCGAGCTTGACGTCGGCGTCCGACATCAGCAGCGCCTGGGCGTCGGTGTTGATGGCGATGAACTCGACACCCTTGAGCCCCACCTCGATCATGCGGTTGACGGCGTTGACGCCACCGCCGCCGATGCCGACGACCTTGATGACGGCCAGGTAGTTCTGCGGAGCTGCCACGGCGAAACCTCTCGATCAACCCGAACGTTAACCTTCTAGTTGAGGGTTAACGTTATGTCAGGTGCTGCTGTGGGACGACGCTAACAACTGCGAGGGCTCCCGTCGCGGACGGGGCGCGCGTGTCGCATGACCTACTTGGTGATGGGCATGGTCGGGGCCGAGACGTCGAAGACGTGCGGGGCAGCGTCCCCCGGCAGCTTGCGCAGGGTCTCGAGCACCTCGCTCTTGAGGAGCGTGTCCTCCGAGCCGCCCCAGATCACCGTCGCGCCGTCGCGGAGCGTGAGGGTGATGTCGTCCTGCGTCTGGGCCGTGACGCGGTCGACCTTGTCGAAGAGCGAGGCCGGCAGCCCGTTGACGACGACGAGGACCGCCTCGAGCACGCGCGCGTCCGTGTCGCCGAGCGGCACGGTGACGACCGGCAGGTCCTTGGGGACCTTGGCGGCGCGCCCGACCTGCACGGCGTCGGCGTCGAGCAGCACGTACCCCTCGGGACCGTCCGGCACGGCGACCACCGCGGCGCGGGCGGTCACCGCGATCTTGAGCCCGCGCGGCCACTGCCGGGTGATGACGACGTCCCGCACCCCGCGCACGTCCTTGATGCGGTCGCGCAGCGCGACCGTGCCCAGGCGCGGCAGGGGCGTGCCCGCGGCGGAGAGCGCGATCTTCTCGACCGCCGCGACGTCGGCCGTGTCGGCCGAGGAGGTCACCGTGATCCGGTCGGCGTCCAGCGCGAGCAGCGGCGACCAGAACAGGGCCCACACGATCGCGAGCAGCACCACGACGCCCGCGCCCGCCCACAGGAGTCTGCGGCGTCGCCGGGTCCGCGCCATCGCCGACCGCTCGAGGATCCGGGCCTGCAGGCCGGTCTCCACGACGCTGCGGGTCGAAGCGCTGCCGGTGGCGGCCGGGACGTAGGGGGCGATGGCGTCCGTCGCGTCGGGGAGCGTCGTCGGCGAGGAGGTCGCGCCGGTCGCCATGCCGGCCGTCGACGCGGGTCCCGGCGGTCCCGGCGTCGTGCGTGAGGTCGGGGGGCGCACCTCCTCGTCGCTCCGAGACGCCCCCGCGGCGGCGCTCGCACCCGTCGTGCCCGCCGGGCGCGACGTCCCCTCCGAGCGCGACGTGCGCGAGGGACGGGGCTGTGCCGGACGACCCGGCCCGCTGCGCGAGGAGGTGCCTGCCGGTCGAGGACGCGCGGGGGGCTTCATCGGACGCCCCCGCCGTGCCGCTCGCCGGTGCGGGTGCGCAGCCGCTCGAGGACGACGTCGGCGGCCTGCGTCACGTCGCCCGCCCCGACGGTGAGGATCAGGTCACCGGGCCGTGCCCGCTCCGCGAGCTGGCGCGCGGCCGTGTCCCGGTCCCCGACGCCGATCAGCCGGCTGCCGCTCGGCGCCAGGTCGACGATGGTCGCGGGCCCGACGCTCGGGTCGGGGTCCTCACGAGCCGCGTAGACGTCGCAGACGACGGCCTCGTCGGCCGCCGCGAGCGCGGCGGCGAACTCGCCCGCGAAGGCGACGGTGCGGGAGTAGAGGTGAGGCTGGAAAAGCACGAGCACCCTGCCCTGCCCTGCCACGGTGCGCGCCCCGGCGAGGAGCGCAGCCACCTCCGTGGGGTGGTGCGCGTAGTCGTCGACCACACGCACCCCGCCCACCTCGCCGCGCAGCTCGAAGCGGCGGCCGGTGCCCCGGAAGGCTCCGACCGCGGCCGCGGCCGCCTCGGGCGCGTGCCCGAGCAGCACGAGCACGGTGACGGCGGCGGCGGCGTTGCGCAGGTTGTGCACGCCGGGCACGCCGAGCACCAGGTCGACGGTCGTAGGGGCCGCGGTCGTCGCCGGGCCCGCGGCGTCTCCCCCTGCAGGCCCCGGACGGGCGCCGGTGACGAGCGGGAGCGTGGGCAGCACGAGACGCGCGCGGGAGGCGTCCGCGGACTGCTCCCCCAGCAGGAGCCGCACGTCCGCCTCCGCGCTGGTGCCGTAGGTGACGGTCCGGGCGCCGTCGGCCTGGCGCCGTCGGGCGGCCAGGCGGGCCGAGCCCGCGTCGTCGGCGCAGGCCACGAGGGCCCCGCCGGGGCGCACCCGCCCCGCGAAGGCGGCGAAGGCGTCCTCGAAGGCCTCGCGCGAGCCGTAGTGGTCGAGGTGGTCGGGCTCGACGTTCGTGACGACCGCGACGGTCGGCGAGTAGCTGAGAAAGGAGCCGTCGGACTCGTCGGCCTCGGCGACGGTGACACCGCCCCCGGCGGCACGACCGCCGCTGATCGCTCCCGCCGCGGTGGTGAGGGTGCCGCCGATCGCGAAGGACGGGTCGGCGCCGAGCTCCAGGAGGCCGACCGCGATCATGGCCGAGGTCGTCGTCTTGCCGTGCGCGCCCGCGACGGCGACGGACAGGTCGTCGGCCATGAGCGCGGCGAGCGCCTGCGAGCGGTGGAGCACGGTGAGACCTGCCGTGCGGGCGGCCCGCAGCTCGACGTTGTCGGGACGGATCGCGCTCGACACGACGACGGTGCCGGCGCCCTGGAGGTGGGCGGCGTCGTGCCCGATCCAGGTCCGGATCCCCTGCGCGGCGAGGGCGCGCAGCGCCGGACCGTCGTTCGCGTCGGAGCCCTGGACCGGCACGCCACGGTCGTGCAGCATCTGGGCAACGACGGACATGCCCGCGCCGCCGATCGCGACGAGATGGACCGTGCCCAGGCGGGACAGGTCTCCCGTGCTCCCGGGACCGCCGGCGCCGGAGGGGCTCGTCATGCGCCCACCCGCCCCGACCGCACCTCGTCGACGAGGTCCACGAGGCGCGCGGCGCCGTCCGCGACGCCCACGCTCGCGGCGGCGTCGGCCATCGCCCGCAGCCGGGCCGGCTCGGCGAGCAGGGGCACGACGTCGTGACGGACGCGCGCCGGGTCGAGATCGGCGTCCGGGACGAGCAGGCCACCGCCCGCGCTGACGGCCGGCCGCGCGTTGCGTGCCTGCTCGCCGTTCCCGATCGGCAGCGGCACGTAGACGGCAGGCAGCCCGACCGCGGTCAGCTCGCACACCGTGCCTGCGCCCGCACGGCAGACGACGAGGTCCGCGGCGGCATAGGCGAGCTGCATCTCCTCGAGGTACTCACGCACGTGGTAGCCGCTGCGCACCTCGTCGGGGAGCCCGGCGAGCGCCTGCTCGACGGGGGCCGACTTGCCGCGGCCCGTCAGGTGCAGCACCTGAGCGTGCTCGAGGACGTCGACGGCCGCGCCGGTGAGCGCCTGGTTCAGCCGCTGGGCCCCGAGCGAGCCGCCCGTCACGAGCAGCACCGGCCGCTCCGGGTCCAGACCCAGGGTGGTCCGTGCGCTCCTCCGCGCCGCCAGGTCCTCGCGACGCGCCGCCAGGTCGGCGATCCCCCGGCGCATCGGCAGACCGGTGACCGTCGCCCCGCGCAGCGGCGTCCCGGGGAAGGTCACGGCGGTCGCCGCGGCCCAGCGCGCCCCCAGCCGGTTCGCGAGGCCGGGGCGGGCGTTCTGCTCGTGGACGACGATGGGGACCCTGCGACGACGGGCGGCCAGGTAGGCGGGTGTCGACACGTAGCCCCCGAACCCGACGACGACGTCCGCGCCGGTCTCGTCGATGGCCTCCCCCGCCGCACGCACCGCGGCGCGCAGCCGGCCGGGCAGCGAGAGGTAGGCCGCGGAGGGGCGGCGCGGCAGGGGCACCCGCGGCACGACGGCGAGGTCGAGACCACGCGCGGGCACGAGATCGGCCTCGAGGCCCTCCCTCGTCCCGAGCACCCGGACCGTCAACCCGGGCTGCCTCGCGAGCAGCTCCTCGGCGGTGGCCAGGAGCGGGTTCACGTGGCCTGCGGTGCCCCCTCCGGCCAGCAGCACCCCGGTCATCGTCCTCCCCGTCCCGTCCTCGTGCGCGTGGTGGTGCCCTTCGTCCCGCCGCCCCGGCGGCCCCCGACCCGGCCCACGACCGCCACGGACCGTCGCACCACCCCCGGTCTGGCCGCGAGCGCCTCGCGTGCGCCCGGCTCGTCCCGGGCGAAGGAGATGACCGCGCCGAGCGCGATCATCGTCGCGATCAGCGAGCTGCCACCGGCCGACACGAGCGGCAGCGGCACGCCCATGACCGGCAGCAGGCCGATGACGACACCGATGTTGATGAGTGCCTGCCCCACCACCCAGCAGCCGATGGCTGCCGTGGCGATCTTGACCATGGGGTCGGGGTGACGGCGGATGATGCGCACCATCGCGGCGCCCAGGATCGCGAAGAGCACGAGGACGCCGACCGTGCCGACCAGCCCGAGCTCCTCACCGATCACGGAGTAGATGAAGTCGTTGGGCGCGGCCGGCAGGTAGGACCACTTCTGACGGCCCGCGCCGAGCCCGACGCCCGAGATGCCCCCGGTGCCCAGCCCCCACAGGCCGTGGAGCGTCTGGTAGTCGAGGGACGACTCGCCCCCGCCGCCGCCCAGCCAGGACGTGATCCGGGCGCGCCGGTTGGTCGACGGGATGACGAAGGCCGCCACGCCCGCCGCGGCGACCAGCGCGCCGAAGCCGAAGTACCGCAGGGGCACCCCGGCGACGAAGAGGGCGCCCGCGCACATGACGATCATGACCAGCGCGGTACCGAGGTCGTGGCCGGCCATGACGAGACCGAGCGCGAGCACGATGCCGACGCCTGCGGGCCACAGGATCTCCCGACCGACGTGCAGCCGCTCGTACCGCTGGGCGAGCACGACGCCGAGCCACAGCGCGAGCGTGACCTTGATGAACTCCGAGGGCTGGACGGTGCCGACCCCCGGGATCGCGATCCAGTTCTGGTTGCCGCCCTGGGACCGTGCGAGGGGGGTGAAGATCAGCAGCTGGAAGAGGAAGGAGAGCCCGAGCAGGAGCGTGGCGACGTGCTTGTAGAAGCGCCGCGTCAGGTGCGAGGCACCGATCAGGAGAACAGCACCCACGGCCGCGAACTTGGTCTGGTTGAAGAAGACGCCGTACTCCGAGCGGTGCGCGGCGAGCGCGTCCACCGAGGAGCTGGACAGCACCATGACCAGCCCGATGACGAGCAGGAGCGCCGTGGTCCCCGTCACGAGGTAGTAGCTCAGCACCGGGCTGTCCCACAGACCGGCGAGGCGACGCTCGCGCGAGCCACCCGCCTCGATCGTGCGCGGGCCGCCGTCCCGGGGTGCGTCGTCCTGGTCCCGTGCCGCACGGCTCCGCTCGTGCGAGGCCCGCTGGCGGTCGTGCACCGTCCGGTCCCGCACGGTCCGGTCCCGCACGGTGCGGTCCACCGCGGTGCGGTCCCGCTCCTCGGTGGCGCGGCGGGGCGCGGACGCCCTCCGGGAGGCGGGCAGGGCGCGCACGCCGCCCGCGGCCGGCGGCGTCGCGGCACGGGCGCCCGCGGCCTGGCTCCTGGACGGTGCGGGCGGGCGGCGCCCGGAGGAGGACGAGGCGGGAGTCATCGGGCGTCCGCCGAGGCCGCGTCGACGACGTCCCGCACGGCCCGGGCGAACGCGTCTCCGCGGTCGGCGTAGGAGCGGAACTGGTCCATCGACGCGCTGGCGGGCGCGAGGAGCACGGTGTCGCCCGCGTGAGCGAGCCCCCGGGCGCTGTCGACGGCACGAGTCATCACCGTCTCAGTCTCGCCGGGATCCACCTCGACCACGGGGATCTGGGGCGCGTGTCGGGCGAGCGCCTCGGAGAGCTCGTGGTGGTCGACGCCGATCAGGACGACGGCGCGCAGCCGGTCGCGGACGGCTGCGACGAGGTCCTCGAAGCGCGCCCCCTTGGCCAGCCCGCCCGCGACCCACACCACGGAGCCGGCAGCGAAGGCCTGCAGCGAGGCCTGGGCGGCGTGGGCGTTCGTCGCCTTCGAGTCGTCCACGTAGCGCACGCCGCCCGCGACGCCCACCTGCTCGATCCGGTGCCGCCCGGTCGTGAAGGCGCGCAGCCCGTCGCGCACCGCGCGGGCGCTCGCGCCCGCGGCCCGGGCGAGAGCGGCGGCGGCGAGCGCGTCGAGCACCGTGTGCCGCGGCACCTGGCCGTCGGGACCGGCGAGGTGCGCCAGGTCTGCGAGGGTGGCGAGCTCGGCGGCGGAGGTGTGTCGCTGCGGGTGGTCCTCGGGCAGGTGGAACGCCCGGTCGACCAGCACGTCCTCGACGAGACCGAGCTCGCCGCGGCCGGGCGCACCGGCGGTGAACCCGACGGCCCGCGCCCCCTCGACGACGTCCGCCTCCGTCACCAGGCCGGTCACGAGCTCGTCGCCCACCGGGTAGACGCAGGCGATCTGGACCCGTGCGTAGACGCGGCCCTTCGCCGCGGCGTACGCCCCCATGGACCCGTGCCAGTCCAGGTGGTCGGGCGCGACGTTCAGCACGGCGGCGGCAAGGGCGGACATGGAGTACGTGTGGTGCAGCTGGTAGCTGGACAGCTCGAGCGCGAGCACGTCGAGGCTCGGGTCCACCGCCGCCTCCACGAGCGGGCGCCCGACGTTGCCGACCGCCCGGCTGCTGCGCCCGTCGGCGGTCAGGATCGAGTCGAGCATCTCGACGGTCGTGGTCTTGCCGTTCGTGCCCGTGACGGCGACCCAGGGGGCCGGTCGTCCGGTGGTGTCGCTGGGGACCCGCAGGTGCCAGGCGAGCTCGACCTCGCTCCAGACCGGCACCCCGTGCTCCTGCGCCGCCACCAGGAGCGGCGCGTCCGGGTGCCACCCCGGGGACACCACCACGAGGTCGATCGCCCGCCAGTCCAGCGCGGCGCCGTCGTGCACGTCGGCGTCGGCGTGCGCGTCCACGGTCAGGACCGAGGCGACGCGGCCCTGCAGCACGGCGCCCACGGCGCGCCCGGTGACACCGAGACCCGCGATCAGGACCCGGGCGGTCGCCAGCGGTGTGCGGAGGGCCTCTGGGCCACAGGAGCCGGGCTCGAGAGGGTCGGGCACTACGAGACCACCCACTGGGCGTAGAACACCCCCAGCCCCGCCGCGGCGAGGATGATGGCGATGAGCACGAAGCGCGTGACGATCGTGACCTCCTGCCAGCCCTTGAGCTCGAAGTGGTGATGGAGCGGCGCCATGCGGAAGACGCGTCTTCCCGTCATCTTGAAGAAGCCGATCTGGATCACGTCGGAGATGACGATGATGACGAAGAGGCCGCCGATGATCACCGCGAGCACCTCGGTGCGCGACAGGATCGACAGGCCGGCGAGCGCCCCGCCGAGGGCGAGCGAGCCGGTGTCGCCCATGAAGATCTGCGCCGGGTTGGTGTTCCACCACAGGAATCCCACGCAGGCGCCCGTGATCGCGGCGGCCACGATCGTCAGGTCGCGGGGGTCACGCACGTCGTAGCAGTTCGAGGCGATCGCGGCGACGTGGCGGCAGCTCTGGTTGGTCTGCCAGATGCCGACGATCACGTAGGTGCCGAAGACGACGAGCGCGACGCCGGTGGCCAGCCCGTCCAGCCCGTCGGTGAGGTTCACCGCGTTCGACCACGCCGTGATGAGGAAGTTCGCCCACACGACGAAGAGCACCAGCCCGATCGCGGTGCCGGCGAAGGCGAGGTCGAGGTTGGTGTCGCGCAGGAACGAGATCCTGGTGGAGGCCGGGGTGCGGCCGGCGGAGTCCTTGAACTGCAGGGCGAGCACCGAGAACGTGATGCCGATGACGCCCTGGCCGACGATCTTCCACAGCGGGGAGAGCCCGAGGCTGCGCTCCTTGCGGATCTTGGTGAAGTCGTCGAGGAAGCCGATCAGCCCGAGCCCCACCATGAGCCCGACGACGAGATAGGCCGAGGCTGCGGGCGGACGACCGATGACGAGGTACGAGGCGAGCCAGCCCACCACCGTCGCGAGGATGATGACGACGCCGCCCATGGTGGGCGTGCCGCGCTTGGTGAGGTGCGACTCCGGACCGTCCTGGCGGATGAACTGGCCGTACTGCTTGCGCACCAGGAACTTGATGAACAGCGGGGTGCCGCACAGGGACACGAGCAGCGCGGCCGCCGCCGCGACGATGATGGCGATCACGAGGCCGCTCCGGCCAGGTCGTCGCCGAGGCGCCAAAGCCCGGCACCGTTGGACGCCTTGAGCAGCACGACGTCACCGTCGCGCAGCTCGGCGTCGAGCACCGCGCGGGCCTCCTCGAGGGAGTCCACGAAGACCGCCTCGTCCCCCCACGATCCCTCTTGAGTCACACCGTCGAAGATACCGGAGGCACCCGCTCCCACGACGATCACGAGCTTGATGTTGAGGCGCACCGCGAGCCGGCCGACCTCGTCGTGCTGGGCGCGCGAGTCCTGCCCGAGCTCGAGCATCTCCCCCAGCACCGCGATCGAGCGCCGCTCGCGTCCCGCCACGACCGCGAGAGCCTTGAGGGCGGCGCGCATCGAGTCGGGGTTCGCGTTGTAGGAGTCGTCGATGACCGTCACGCCGTCGGCCCGCTCGGTCACCTGCATGCGGTGCGGCGAGAGCGCGGGCGCGGCGCCCAGCCGGGCGGCGACCTCCGCCACGTCGACGCCGAGACACAGGGCGACGGCGGCGGTGGCGAGCGCGTTGGACACGTGGTGCTCGCCGCTGAGCAGGAGCGAGACGGGGGCCGAGCGCCCGTCGGTGGTGTCGGTGAGCACGAAGGACGGCCGACCGAGAGTGTCCACGCGCACGTCGTCCGCCCGTACCGTCGCGTCCCGCACGGTGCCGAAGGTGACGACGTCCCCGGGAGCGAGCGAGGCCATCGCGGCGACCCGCAGGTCGTCGGCGTTGAGCACCGCGGTGCCACCCGGCGCGAGGCCGGTGACGAGCTCGGACTTCGCCCGGGCGACGGCCTCGATCCCGCCGAACTCCCCCACGTGGGCCCGCCCGACGGCGAGCACGACGGACAGGTCGGGCGGGGCGATCGAGGTGAGGTAGGTGAGCTCACCGACGTGGTTGGCGCCCATCTCCAGGACCAGGTAGCGCGTCGTGGCGTCCGCCCGCAGCACCGTCAGCGGCAGGCCGAGCTCGTTGTTGAAGGAGGCGACGGGCGCGACGGTCGGGCCGGAGGCGCCGAGCACCTGCGCGAGCAGGTCCTTCGTGGTGGTCTTGCCCACCGAGCCGGTCACGGCGACGACCTCGATCTCGCCAGAGGCGCGCAGGCGGCGCAGCACGTCGCCCGCGAGCGCGCCGAGCGCGCGGGTGGTGTCCGGCACGACGACGACCGCCGTGCGGGCCGCGCTCTCCTCGTCGAGGGTGGCGAGCAGGTCCGGAAGGGGCCGCTGGGCGAGGACGAGCGTGGCGCCCGCGGCGACGGCGGCACCCACGAAGTCGTGGCCGTCCGCGTGCTCGCCGTCGATCGCCACGAAGAGAGCGCCGGGCGTGACGGTGCGCGAGTCCGTGACGACCGGACCGACGACGGCCGCCTGCGCCGGGCCGTGCAGCTCTCCGCCGGTCGCGTCCGCGACCTGCGCTGCCGTCAGCTCGATCATCGTCGTCCTTCCCCCTGCTCGTCCTGTGTGCGCTCGCCGTCCTGCGGGAGGGCGGGACCGCGTTCCTCGTGGGGGGCGCGCAGCGCCAGCGCGGCGCGCGCCTCCACCCGGTCGTCGAGCTCACGGTCGACGCCGCCCACGTCCTGCCACCGCTCGTGACCGCGACCGGCCACGAGCACGGTGTCGGTCGGCCGTGCCCGGACTATCGTCTCCCGGATCGCGGCCTCCCGTGGGCTGATCTCGTGGATCTGCGGCGTGACGGCCACCACAGCGGAGCGCGCACCGGCCAGGACCTCCGCCCTGATCGGCCCCGGCGCCTCGAGATGGGGATCGTCGTCCGTGACGACGACCACGTCCGCGAGCTCGGCGGCGACCCGGCCCATGACCGGTCGCTTGGTCCGGTCACGATCACCGGTCGCGCCGAAGACGACGACGAGCCGTCCCTCGGTCGTCGGGCGCAGCGCCGTCAGGGCGAGGCCCAGAGCCTCGGCGTTGTGCGCGAAGTCGACGATCGTGCGCGGCTCGGCGCCGACCAGCTCCATGCGGCCCGGCACCTGCGGGTCGACGACGCCCGCCGCGACCAGCACACGGTCCAGCTCCGCAGCGTCGACGCCGGACTCGACGAGCATCACGACGGCCAGCGCGGCGTTGGAGACGTTGAACGCGCCGGGCAGCGAGATCGCGACGTGCACCTCGCGGCCGTCGCGGTGCCCGACCACGAAGGATGTCCCCGTCGGTGCCTCCTCGACGTCGCGGACCACCCAGTCGACGGACGTCCCGGCGCCCCGTCCCGTGGCACCCGGCACCGTCGCGAGCGTCGCGACGGGCACGCTCGCGACGCCGGCCATGCGCCTGCCCCACTCCTCGTCGACGCAGACGACGGCGCGGCGCGAGCGCTCGGGGGTGAAGAGCGCGGCCTTCGCCGCGAAGTACGCCTCGAAGGTCTCGTGGAAGTCGAGATGGTCCTGGCTGAGGTTCGTGAACCCGGCGACGTCGTAGCGGATGCCGTCCACCCGGCGCATGGCCAGCGCGTGCGAGGACACCTCCATCGCGAGCATGCCGACGCCGTCGTCGCGCATCTGCGCGAGATATCCCTGCAGGTCAGGGGCTTCGGGCGTGGTCAGCACGCTCGGGATCACGCGGCGCCCCGAGCGGATCTCCACGGTCCCCACCAGCCCGACCGAGCGGGAGAGCAGCCGCCCCAGCGTCTCGAGCAGGTAGGTCGTCGTGGTCTTGCCGTTGGTCCCGGTGACGCCGAAGGTCGTCATGCCCGCCGCAGGGTCGCCGTGCCACCAGACGGCGAGCCTCGCGACGAGAGCACGCAGGTCACCGTCCACGACGAGGGTCGGCACCGTGACGCCGGCGTCCTCGAGCTCGCCCAGCCCCTCGGGGTCGGTGAGGACCGCGACCGCTCCGGCCTCGAACGCGCGCGCGGCGAAGCGGGCCCCGTGGGAGCGGGTGCCGGGGAGCGCGACGAAGAGGTCGCCGGGCTCCAGCGTCGTCGTGCTCAGCGCGAGCGAGCGCAGCACGGGATCACCGTCGCCGCCCGGGCCCGGACGGGTCGCGGGAGCCGTGCCGGTGAGGTCGCGGATCGCCGCGGAGACGTCCGTCAGACGTCGGCCGGTCGGGGCAGGACCAGCCGCAGGGGGCACGGGGTTCATCGGCAACAATCTATCGCGCAGGTGGGCGGTCTCAGGGTGCTGGGCGCGCCGTCAGCGCACGTCGGCGCCGGTCGGGGTGGGCGTCGTCACCACTTCTCCTTGTAGAGCTTCGCCTTTGAGGTGCTCGGCTCGACGCCCAGCTCCTGCAGCGCGTACGACCCGACCTCGCTGAACACCGGCGCCGCGACGGTCCCGCCGTAGATCGAGATCTTGTCGCTCGGGTTCTTGATGATCACGGAGATCGCGAGGCGCGGGTTGTCCGCCGGCACCACGCCGATGAAGGAGGCCACGATGTCGTTCATGTGCCCGCTCGCGTCGGCGGCCTGCGCGGTGCCCGTCTTGCCCGCGACCCGGTAGCCGTTGATGGCGCCCAGGTTTCCCGTGCCGTCCGAGACGACGGACTCGAGCATGGTGAGCAGCTGCTTGGAGACCTTGGACGAGATCACCTGGTCGCCGACCGTCGGGGCGGTCTCGTGCCGGGTGCCGTCCGGGTCGACGGTCGCCTTGACGAGGTGCGGGGTGACCCGCTTGCCGCCGTTGGCGACCGTGGCGTAGACGCTGTTGGCCTGCAGCGCGGTCACGGAGACGCCCTGACCGAACAGGACGTTGTACTTCGTGCGACCGTCCCAGTCGGCGACCGGGTGCAGGATGCCCCGCGACTCGCCGCCCAGCTCGATGCCCGTCTTCGCACCGAAGCCGAACTTCGACAGGAAGTCGTAGCGCACCTGCTCCGGGAGCTGCTGGCCCGCCATGACCGTGCCGGTGTTCGACGACTCGGAGAGGATCCCGGTGAGCGTCCACCTCTCTCGCGGGTGCTCGTGCGAGTCGTGGAAGACCTGGTTGTTCGCGCTCGTGTAGGTGTCGGCGACCTTGAACCGGGACAGCGGGGTGGCGCGGCCGGTCTCCAGGAGGGCCCCCATGGTGATGATCTTGGCCGTCGACCCGGGCTCGAACACGTCCGCGGCCGCCGTGCTGCCGAGGTTGGCCCGAGAACCGGCGGTCGGGTCGTTGGGGTCGATGGAGCCCGACTCCGCGAGCGCGTAGACCGCACCGGTCCTGGTGTCGGTCACGATGACGGACCCGCCGGACGCCCCGAACCTCTTGACCTGCTCGTCCAGCGCGTGCTGGGCGACGTACTGGATGTCGCGCACGATGGTGAGCTCGACGTCGGAGCCCGGCTGCGCGGCGGTGGTCGCCTCGTTTCCCGTCGGGATCACGTGACCGGTCCGGCCACGCTCGTAGGTGACCGTGCCGGGGGTGCCGGCGAGCTTCGACTGGAGCGAGAGCTCGACACCGGCCTGGCCGTCGCCGTCGCCGCCCACGAAGCCCAGCACGTTGCCTGCGATCGTCCCCGAGGGGTACACGCGCTCGCTGACCTCGGTCGCGTAGACGCCGTGGATGCCGAGCGCCTTGATCGCGTCCCACGTCTCCGGGAGGACCTGCTTCTTGATGTACTTGAACTTGCGGTCACCGGTGAAGTCGGCGGCGAGCTCGGCCGGGTCCATGCTCAGCAGCGGTGCGACGAGGCGGGCCGCCTCGGCCGGGCCCGTACCCGTGACCTCGTGCGTCGTCGCGTCGACGTGCTTGTAGCCGGCGAGCTCGGTCTGGTTCACCGAGACGTCGTAGCGCGAGACCGACGTGGCCAGCACGACGCCGTTCGCGTCCGAGATCGTGCCCCGCCTGGCAGGCAGGTCGACCGTGACGGTGCGCTGCGCCAGCGCGTCGGCCGCGAGCGCGCTCGCCTGGAAGCCCTGGATGTAGACCAGGCGTCCCCCGAACAGGACGAGGAGCGCGAGGACGAGGATCGACAGCACGCGTCCGCGCCGCCCGGGCTCTCCCCTGCGCGGTCCGCGGAACCAGGTGCGCCGGGGCGGGCGCGGTCCGTCCGCCCCGCCGCGGGCCGGGACCTCACGCGGCGCGCCGGAGCGCGCGGGGCCGGGACGCGAGGCGCTGCGGCTCGTCGTGCTCGCCGTTCGTCCACGCGCGGCCGCGCGACCTGCGGGACCACCGGAGGCGCCGGTCGCCGCGGCACGAGGCGCTGCGGTGCCCGAAGGCGCACGCCCCGGTGCGGCACGACCTGGCGTCTGGCCACCGGCCGACGCCTGGCCGCGCGAGGCCTGCCTGGGCGGTGTCTGGCCACGGGGTGTCTGGCCGCGCGTTGACTGGCTGCGTGGTGCCTGGCCGCGTGGGGTCCGGCTGCGCGACGCCTGGCCACGCGAGGCCTGCCCGGCAGCCGTGCTGTCCGGAGAGGTACGGGCCCCACGCGGGGTGGCGTCCTGCCGTGCCGGACGAGGGGCGCCCGCCGAGCGCGGCGCCCCTCGCCGCGGCTGCTCCCCCGGCCCGTCGGGGCGTGGCGTCACGGCTGCTCCAGCCCGATCACGGAGGAGTCGGACAGCCGGATCAGCAAGGGCGCGGACTGAGCCTTCATCCCTAGCTTCTTAGCACGCGCGGCGAGGTGGCTCGGGGAGGTCTCGGTGTCGAAGCGTGTCGTGAGCGCGTCCTGCCTCTGCGCCTCCTTGGCCAGCTCCGCCTGCAGGGCGGACTGCTCGTAGCTGCCCTTGGCCATGACGGTGTTGAGCATGAGGCTGCCCAGCAGCGCGCTCACCAGGATCGCGATGCACGTGAGCATGAACGCGGACGTCCCGCGCGACGGCATCGGTGTGCTGACCACGCTGAGGCGTGGCCTGCGCTGCGGGGCCGGGGCCTGGCGGGGTGCCCGGGCCGGACGTGGCATGGTCTGCGCGTTGGCCATCACAGGCCCCCCTTCGGTGCGTGGTGCTGGGTCGTGCTGGTGGCGCCTGCGGGGCGCCTACCGGTCGAGCTCCGACCCGTCGTGCGGTCAGCGGTCTCCCTGACCCGCTCGACGGCGCGCAGGCGGACCGAGGCCGCCCTCGGGTTGCGCTCGACCTCCTGCTCGTCCGCCTTGAGCGCGCCACGGACGAGCGCGCGCAGGTAGGGCTCGTGCCCCGCGAGCTCGACGGGGACGCCGGGCGGTGTCGTGGACGTCGTGCCGGCCGCGAAGGCGTGCTTGGTGAGCCGGTCCTCGAGCGAGTGGTACGACATGACGACGAGGCGTCCTCCCACGGCGAGCGCGGAGACGGCGGCGGGGAGCGCGTCCTCGAGGACCGACAGCTCGGCGTTGACCTCGATGCGCAGCGCCTGGAAGGTGCGTTTCGCCGGGTTGCCGCCGGTCTTGCGCGTCGCTGCGGGAATGACGCCGCGGAGCAGCTCGACGAGCTCGCCGCTGCGCTCCCACGGCCGCTGCTCGCGACGGCGCACGACGGCCCGGGCGATGCGGGGGGCGAAACGCTCCTCGCCGTAGTCGCGCAGGATGCGTGCCAGCTCCCGCTCGTCGTACGTGTTGAGCACGTCGGCCGCAGTCCTCCCCTGCGTCGCGTCCATCCGCATGTCGAGCGGCGCGTCCTGGGAGTAGGCGAAGCCACGGTCCGCCTCGTCGATCTGCAGCGAGGAGACCCCCAGGTCCATGAGGATGCCGTCGGCTCGCCCGAGGCCGAGCTCGTCGAGCACCTCCGGGATCTCGTCGTAGACGGCGTGGACCGGTCGGAACCGGTCGCCGAACGCCGCGAGCCGCTCGCTCGCGAGGGCGAGCGCCTGGGGGTCGCGGTCGATGCCGACGACGACGGCGCCGGGCAGCCGGCGAAGGAGAGCCTCGGAGTGACCACCCATCCCCAGCGTCGCGTCGACGACGACGGCGCCCGCGTGGTCGGCAGCCGGGGCGATCAGCTCCACGCAGGTCTCCAGGAGCACCGGGACGTGGCGGTCCTCGGTCGCCGGGTTCGGTGAGAGATCTGGCACGGGTGCTCCTTCCTGTGAGAGCGGGTAGCGGCCTTGCGTCGGGCAGGTCGGTCAGTCGGTCGTGCCGGCGGGTTCCGGGCCGTGCGTCTCGGTCTCCCACCGGCACCCGGCTGGCGCCGGGGAAGTGCGTCAGAGGGTGCGGGAGGAGACCGCGGCACACGGACGGGAGCGAGATCGCCGAGCGGTGCCGGACCGGAGGTGGCTAGAAGTCGGGGAGCACCTCCTGAGAGGTCTCGGCGTAGGACTGCTCCTTGCTCGCCAGGTACGACTCCCACGCCTCGAGGTCCCAGACCTCCACGCGGGTGCCGGCGCCGATGACGGCCACGTCCCGGTCGAGCGAGGCGTACTGCCGCAGCAGCGGGGGGATCGTGATCCGCCCCTGCTTGTCGGGCTCCTCCTGGCTGGCCCCGGACATGAAGACGCGCAGGTAGTCCCGCGCTTCCTTGGAGGTGATGGGCGCGTGCCGGATCTTCTCGTACATCCGCTGGAACTCGTCCATGGGGAGCAGGTAGAGGCAGTTCTCCTGGCCGCGCGTCATGACCAGCCCGGTCGCCAGCTGGCTGCGGAACTTCGCGGGGAGGATCAGGCGGCCCTTGTCGTCGAGCCGGGGCGTGTAGGTGCCCAGCAGCAGGCTTCCTGCGAACAGGTCTGCCATGGCCCCGCACCTCCCCTCTGACTCCCAGCGGTCCCACCGTACTCCACTTTCCTCCACAAAGAAGGGAAGTTCAGCTCGACGGACGCCAAAACGGCATAAAAATGCAGATCAGAGCGGTGGAGCAAAGTGGGGGAGGTTTCGAGGGAAGAAGACACGCCGCCCCTCAGAACGGCGGGATCGCGGTGCCGACCCTCCTGTCCGGCGCCAGCAGGGTGGGCGAACCAGGCCGCTCAGCGGCGCACCGCTGCACGCGGGGACCGCAGTGGAGGAAGGTGGGGGCCGCGGCGCACGGGTCAGCCGCGACGAACGAGTCCGGGGAGCACGACGAACGACGGCGCCGCCTCCTGGAGAGGCGACGCCGTGAGGGACAGGAGCGTGAAGGTCAGTAGCGGGTCACCGACCTCGTAGGAGAGAGCTCAGCGTTCGGACTGGCGCTTGTCCCACCGCTCCTCGAAGCGCTGACGCACCGACCGCCGACGTCCCGGGCCGGAGGTCCTGCCCCGTCCGGAGCGTCCCGCCGCAGAGGTGGTCGGCTCCGCGCGGCGGGGAGCGGCCAGCGCGAGGGCGACCGACGCGAACATGACGACGAAGCCGACGACGCCCACCAGCACGATGCTCGTCGCCACACCCACCACGAGGAGCCCGATGCCGGCCAACGTGCCGATGATCGCGATGACGTAGCGCAGCGGCGATCGCTGGGGGTGCCCACCGAGGTGCGTGGCGAGCCTCGGGTCGTCCGACGCCAGAGACTGCTCCATCTGCTCGAGAACGCGCTGCTCGTACTCCGACAGAGGCATCGGCGACCTCCGCTTTCCCTCGTTGTGCTGGGTAGGTGTCTTCAGGATAGGTCGCGAACCTGTGCGGGGACAGTCGGGCGGCCGGGTGCGATCACGGTCGCCGGGCGCAGGGCAGCAGCGCCGAAACGGGAGCGCACGTCGTCCGTGACGGCGTGCGCGGCCTGCTGGTCCGAGAATCGGTCCTCCACCGCCTCGTCGAGACTGACCTGCACCCCGACGCCCGAGCGCGGGGCGAGACCCTCGACGCGCACCCCCACCAGGCGCACGGCTCGCCCGCGCAGCGCGATGCCCGCGTACAGCGCCCGTGCGGTCTCGAGGACAGCCCCCGCGCTGTCGGTCGGCGAGAAGAGCGTGCGCGAGCGCGTCGTCGTGCTGAAGTCCGCGGTCCGCACCTTGATGCCCACGGTCCGCGCGACGAGGTCGTGCGCCCGCAGCCGCGAGGCGCACCTGTCGGCCAGCTCGACGAGTCGCGCGTCGACGGACGCCGGGTCCGTCACGTCGGTCGCGAAGGTCGTCTCGGAACCGATGCTCTTCTCCTCCCGGCTCGGGTCGACGGGTCGGTGGTCCCGTGCCCAGGCCAGGTCGTAGAGCTGCCTGCCGTGCACCCCGAGCCAGGCTTCGAGCGCCTCGGGCGCCGTCTGCGCCAGCTGAGCGACGGTCACGATGCCCCGGCGGGAGAGCTCGGCCGCCGTGCGCGCCCCGACGCCCGAGATCGACCGGACGTCGAGGGCGTGCAGGAAGGCGACCTCGGACGAGCGCGGGACGAGCATGAGCCCGTCCGGCTTCGCGTGGGTGGACGCGAGCTTGGCCACGAGCTTGGAGGAGGCGACGCCCACCGAGCAGCTCAGACCACGCTCCCGGTGCACACGCTCACGGATCCGCCTCGCGATCGTCGTGGGCGACCCGAGTCGACGCCGTGCGCCGCTCACGTCGAGGTAGGCCTCGTCGACGCTGACCTGCTCGACGATGGCCGTCATGTCGTGCAGGATCTCCATCACCGCGGCCGACTCCTCGCGGTAGCCCCGGTGGTGCGGCCGGATGAAGACCGCCTGGGGTGCCATCCTCCGCGCCTGCCCCACGGGCATCGCGGCACGGATGCCGAGCGCCCGGGCCTCGTAGGTCGCGGACAGGGTGACCCCGCGCTCGCCGCCTGCGACGACCACCGGCAGCCCGCGCAGCTCAGGACGTCGCGCGAGCTCGACGGAGGCGAAGAACGCATCCATGTCGACGTGGAGGATGCCGCAGCCCGAGTCGTCCGACCCCCAGTCACGACGTGCTGCCGCGCTGCGAGGAGCGGTGCTCATGACGCACGAGCCAGGGGTCCGAGCGTGCCCACGTCCTGCGGCCCGGCGACCACGTCCCGCTCCGCCCCGCTCAGCATCAGGCGGACCTCGTCGTCGAAGGCCTCTGCGGCGGCGAGCCACTCGAGCGCCTCGGCGGGGCTGACCGCGTGGCCGCCGCCTCCCTCGATCGCCACGCGCACCGGGGCGCCGGCGGCGAAGAAGGCGGACCAGCGCGAGAGCTCGGGGGCCGCCGTGGAGAGGAGCTGCCACGCGGTGCGCCCGCGCAGACCACGGCCTCCCGGGTGCCTCGCGGCGATCATGGCGCCCGCGAGACGCAACGCGCCGAGGTGGGCGTGCGTGAAGCGGTCCGCAGGGTCGGTCGTCCGACGAGCCTCCTCGAGCTCCCGACCTCCCCGGTGCAGCAGCTCTCGAGCGGTGCGCGGGAGCGGCGGCTGTGCCGGCACCACCGAGCCCTGCTGCACCGGCGCCTGCGGGCGCCACGAGGTTCCGCGCCGACCGTCGCTCGGGGCCCGGCCATCCTGGAGCTCGCTCATCCTCATCACCGCTTCCTCGTGCGTCCTGCCACCATTCTCGAACACCTGTTCGAGAACCGTCAAGAGGAGCCCTCCGCCCGATAGGCTCGGTCGGTGGCCTCCCGACGATCTCGCAGCCTCCCTCACGAGGGGTCGACCGCGAGACCATCATCCGGCCACCCTCTGACACGACGGCGTCACGAGGAGGAGATCGCCACCGGGACGGTCACCCTGGTGCCCGACCCGGACTCGGCCGTGGCGTGGACCGTCGAGGTCAACGGTGTGCCGAGCTCCTACGTGGACCTCGCGGACGCCACCCACGTGGGGTTCGAGTACCTCGAGATCATGCTCGCCGTGCTGGAGAGCGTCCCCGCCGGTCCGCTGCGGGTCCTGCACCTGGGAGCGGCGGGCTGCAGCCTCGCCCGGGCGATCGACGCGCTGCGCCCCGGCTCGCGCCAGGTGGCGGTGGACCCGGACCCGACGCTCATGGCGCTCGTGCGCGGGTGGTTCGATCTCCCCCGCTCCCCCGCCCTGCGGCTGCGTGCCGGGGACGGGCGCGAGGTGCTCGCGAGCCAGCGCGACGCGAGCACCGACGTCGTCGTGCGCGACGCGTTCGCCCCCGACGTCACGCCCGAGCACCTGACCACGGCGGAGTTCGACGCCGAGGTGCGCCGCGTCCTGCGGCCGGGCGGACTCTACCTGGCGAACGTCGCGGACCGGCCGCCCCTGGCGCTCGCGCGCTCCGAGGTCGCCACAGCGCGCGAGGTGTTCGGCGAGCAGCGCGTCGCGCTCGTCGCGGAGCCCTCGGTGCTGCGGGGGCGGCGTTACGGGAACCTCGTGCTCGTCGCGCTCGCGCCGGACGAGGGCGAGGATCAGCGGCCGCCCTCCGGTCCCGACTGGCTCACCTCCCAGGCGCTCGAGCGTCGGCTCCGCTCGCTGGCGACGCCGGTGCGCATCCTCAGCGCCGACGTGCCGGGAACGGGGGACGAGCTGGGCAGGTTCGAGGCAGGCGCCGCCGTGCGGCGAGACCCGGCGACACCTGCGTGACCCGTCGCCCGACCCGTGGTCGCCGGGACCGGTCGGAGCCGGCGCCTGCCGACTGCGACTGCTGCCGGCTGCGACTACTCGGGCCCCTGCTGCGAGAGGAACTGCTCGAGCTCCGCCGCGATCTCGTCGCCGCTGGGCAGCGGTGCCGAGCCGGCCATGAGGTTCTCCCGGTCCTGGTTCGCCGCGAAGGCGTCGTACTGCTGCTCGAGCGCTCCGACCAGCGCGGCGACCTCGGTCGACTCCTCGACCTTGCGGGCGACCTCGTCGAGAGCCTCCGCAGCAGGCTCCGCGAGCGCCGCCACGTCGAGCGCCAGGCCCGTGACCTGCTGCAGCTCCTCGAGCAGCGTGACGGCCGCGGGGACGTAGCGGGACTGCGACAGGTAGTGCGGCACGTGGACGGCGAGGCTCAGCGCGTCCCTGCCGCTCTCGCCGAGGCGCCGCTCGAGCAGCACCGGATAGCCCGCCGGGATCCGGACCGTGCCGAACCACGACGAACGATGTGCGACCAGCTCGGGACGTGTCGCGCTCGCCGTGACCGTGGAGGGCCGGGAGTGCGGCACCGCCATCGGGATGCCGTGGACCGTGACCGTCGTCGTCACGTCGAAGCGCCGCACCAGCTCGAGGAGCGCCGTCGTGAAGCGCTCCCACCGGTAGTCGGGCTCCAGGCCGTGCAGCAGGAGGAAGGGCACGCCGTCGCCGTCGCGCACGAGGTCGACGACGATCCGGTGCGGCGTGTAGTCGCTGAAGGCGTTGGCCTCGAACGTGGCGACCGGGCGCCGCGAGCGGTGGTCCACGAGCTCGTCCACGTCGAAGGTGACGAGCCGACGGTGCTCCATCTCGTCGAGCAGGTGCTCGACGACGAGGTCGCCGGCGTTGCCCGCGTCCACGAAGCCGTCGAGCGCCACGACCATCACCACGCCGGCACCGCTGCCGCCCAGGTGCTGGGCGAGCATCTCAGCGGTCTCGTCGTCCACGGTGTACAGCCGGTCGGTGTCCACGCACTCTCCTCAGGTCGCAGGCGATGATCTCTCGTGCCGGGCCGCGCCCCAGCCTAGGCGGCCGGGACAGGAGCATGGCCCAGACCCGGTGCCGTCCGCCGGACCGAGGGGGTGCCTCGACGGCCCGACGTCTTCCTGAACGCCGCGGCGGGCCTGGTTCTTCCCGGCGACCACGAGGCCGGCGCTTCCCGTCCGCGCCAGGATCGGGAATAATGATGGGTCGCGTTCCCGCCGTGACCGCCGCTCGCCCGCGGCGCGGCGTGCGACGTCCGTCACTGACCGTCCGGCACCCGAAGGAGCGCGCATGGATCCCAGCAGCCGTGCGGTCGGCTCCGCGGTCGGCGAGGAGCAGTCCGTCGTCGACGACCTCTACCACCGCCTCGACGAGCTGCGTGCGCTCACCCGCGAGCGCCTCGCCGCCGTCCGGCGGGTGGGACCGAGCGGCTCTCCGCAGAACCGCAGCGAGCGCGACGCCTTCGCCACCCTCTACGAGGACCGGCTCGCCCAGCTCGACGCGGTCGAGGACCGGCTGTGCTTCGGCCGGCTGGACTTCGACGACGAGACGGTGCGGTACGTCGGCCGCACCGGGCTGACCGACGCCGAGCACACCTCCATCCTCACGGACTGGCGCGCACCCGCCGCCGAGGCCTTCTACCGGGCGACGGCCGCCCGACCGGAGGGCGTCTGGCGCCGCCGCAGCATCGTGACCCAGGGACGCCGCGTCACGCACCTCGACGACGACGTCCTCGACCTCGAGCGGGTGCCTGAGGACGCCGCGGAGGTCAGCGGCGACGGTGCGCTGCTCGCCGCGCTCGCGCGCGGTCGCACCGGCCGGATGGGCGACATCGTCGCGACGATCCAGGCCGAGCAGGACGTGATCATCCGCTCGGAGCTGGCCGGGGCGCTCGTCGTCCAGGGCGGGCCGGGGACGGGCAAGACCGCCGTCGCGCTCCACCGTGCCGCCTACCTCCTCTACGCCCACCGCAGGCGCCTCGAGCACGCCGGCGTGCTCGTGGTCGGGCCCTCGAAGGAGTTCCTGCGGTACATCGACAACGTGCTGCCGTCCCTCGGCGAGACAGGCGTCGTGAACGCGACCATGGGGACGCTCTACCCCGGCGTCACGGTCGTGGGTGAGGACAGCCCGGAGGCCGCCCGCGTCAAGGGGTCTCGCCTCATGGCGACCGTCGTCAAGCGCGCCGTGCGCGCCCGCGAGCGGGTGCCCGCCGAGCCCGTGCGGGTGCGCGTCGACGGGCACCCGCTCGTCGTGCGTCCCCGCGAGGTGGCCGAGGCGATCGCGCGGGCACGACGCACCCATCGACCGCACAACGAGGCGCGCGCCACCTTCGTCGCCGACATGCTGGCGCGGCTCACGTCCCAGTACGTCGAGGCGCTGGACGCGGAGCTGGCGCCGGAGGACCGGGCCGCGGTCACCGAGGACATCCGCAGCGACCGTGACGTCCGCGTGGCGCTCAACCTCGCCTGGTTCCCGATCACGCCCCAGCGGCTCGTGGCCGACCTGTTCACCAAGCCCCACCGGCTCGCAGAGGCCGCGCCCGAGCTGAGCGAGGCGGAGCGGGCGGCGCTCGCCCGGGAGCAGGGCGACGCCTGGACGGCCGCCGACGTGCCGCTGCTGGACGAGGCGGCGGAGCTGCTCGGGGAGGACGACCAGGTGGGCCGCGAGGAGCTGCGGCGGGCCGCTCAGCAGCGCGAGGAGGCGCTGCGCTACGCCCGCGAGACGCTCACCGCCTCCGGCGCAGGCGGCGGTCTCGTCGACGCCGAGACGCTGGCAGGCCGCTTCGAGTCGGCGCCGGCACGGGCGACCGCGGCGGAGTCCGCCGCGAACGACCGCACGTGGACGTACGGGCACGTCGTGGTCGACGAGGCCCAGGAGCTGTCCGAGATGGACTGGCGCGCGCTCGTGCGCCGGTGCCCCACACGCTCCTTCACGATCGTCGGGGACGTCGCGCAGACCTCGTCCGCGGCCGGGACGCGCGACTGGGACGAGCGGCTGCGGCCCGTCCTCGGTCCCCAGCTCCGCCACACCCGTCTCACGGTGAACTACCGCAACCCTGCGCGGGTGGCACGGGCGGCCGACGAGGTCGCGCGGCTCGCGGGTCTGCCGGTGACGACGCTCGAGTCGGCCCGGGAGGTGCCCCGCAGCCTCGTGGCCGTCCGGCAGGAGGCCGAGACGGCCGTGCCCGGCGCAGCGGTCGAGCTGGCGCTGCGCGAGCTCGACGGCCTGGCCGAGGGACGGGTCGCGCTGATCGCGGCGCCGCGCGTGCTCGACACCGTGCGCGCGGTGCTGGAGCGCGGACGAACGACTGCCGGCGCGCCCGCACCGCACGTCCCGGTCGACCCGACCGGGGCCCCGCGCGTCGTGGCGCTGAGCCCGCACGAGGCGAAGGGGCTCGAGTTCGACGTGGTCGTGGTCGTGGAGCCCGCGGACATCTCGGGAGGAGCCGGCGTCGCCGACGGACAGGGAGGCGCGGCCGACCTCTACGTGGCGATGACGCGGCCCACGCGACGCCTCGTCCTGGTGGGGGTCGGACCGTGGCCCGCAGGCGCGGAGCCGTTCCTCGAGGACCGGGCGTGACCGCCGAGCACGACCCGTCAGGCTCCCCCGGCGGGGTCACCAGGGTCCGGTCACCACGGTCTCGGTGAGCAAGATCATTTTGATCGCCTGGCGTCCAGGGTGGACTATGGCCTCGTGCTAAAAGCCCTCCTTCTCGAGAACCTCCACCCGCACGCCAGCAAGATCCTGGCCTCGCAAGGGATCGAGGTGGAGTCGCATTCGGGCGCGATGGACGAGGACGAGCTGGTCGCCGCGCTCGACGGCGTCAACATCCTCGGCATCCGCTCCAAGACGCACCTCTCGCGTCGCGTGCTCGAGGCCGGCAAGGACCTCGTGACGGTCGGCGCGTTCTGCATCGGCACCAACCAGATCGACCTGCACGCCGCCGCCGAGCGTGGGATCGCGGTGTTCAACGCCCCGTTCTCGAACACGCGCTCGGTCGTCGAGATCGCGATCGCGGACATCATCGCGCTCAAGCGCCGACTCACCGGCCTGAACGACGACATGCACCGCGGGGTGTGGAGCAAGTCGGCCACGGGATCGCACGAGGTCCGTGGGCTGACGCTCGGCATCGTCGGCTACGGGAACATCGGCACGCAGCTCTCGGTGCTCGCCGAGAACCTGGGCCTGTCGGTGGTGTTCTACGACATCGCGGAGAAGCTCGCGCTCGGCAACGCCCGGCGCGCGTCCTCGCTCGACGAGCTGCTCCAGGTCTCCGACATCGTCACGCTGCACGTGGACGGTCGGGCGAGCAACCACAACATCTTCGGGGCCGAGCAGTTCGCGAAGATGAAGCCCGGCGCGATGTTCCTCAACCTCGCGCGCGGCTTCGTCGTGCAGGTCGACGCGCTCGCCGACGCGCTCAGGAGCGGGCATCTCGGCGGCGCCGCCGTGGACGTGTTCCCTGTCGAGCCGAAGATCAAGGGCGAGCCCTTCGAGTCCCCGCTCATCGGCCTGCCCAACGTGATCCTCTCGCCCCACACAGCGGGCTCGACGATGGAGGCCCAGGAGTCCATCGGGCACTTCTCGGCGAACAAGATCGCCGACTACCTGAGCACCGGCTCGACGACGCTCAGCGTCAACCTGCCCAACCTCGCGCTCGAGTCCACGGAGGGCGTCTCCCGCCTCGCGCTGCTGCACCAGAACACCCCGGGAGTGCTGGCCAAGGTGAACAACGTGCTCGCCGAGCACGGCACCAACATCGAGGGCCAGCTGCTCGCCACGCGCGGCGAGCTCGGGTACGTGGTGACGGATCTCGGCTCGCCGGTCTCGGACGCGGCGGTCGCCGAGCTCGAGGCGATGGAGCAGACGGTGCGCCTGCGGGTGCTGCCCGGCGCCGCGCGCGACTGACCCCGCTCACGACCGAAGGGCGGTGCCGCCAGCACACTCGTGCTGGCGGCACCGCCCTTCGCCGTCCGTGTGGCCGTCGGCGCCGCCTATGGTGGAGGTATGAGCCTCCCCTCCCCCGACCGCTACGAGCGGATGTCCTACCGTCGCGCCGGCCGCTCCGGCCTGCACCTGCCCAGCGTCAGCCTCGGCCTGTGGCAGAACTTCGGCGACGGCGCGCCGCTGGAGCGCCAGCGCGAGGTCGTGCTGCGGGCCTTCGACCTCGGTGTGACGCACTTCGACCTCGCCAACAACTACGGTCCTCCTCCCGGTGCGGCGGAGGAGAACTTCGGTCGCATCCTGCACGAGGACCTCGGCGCGCACCGGGACGAGCTGGTCATCTCCAGCAAGGCCGGCTACCGGATGTGGCCGGGCCCGTACGGCGAGTGGGGCTCGCGCAAGTATCTGCTCGCCTCGCTCGACCAGTCGCTCGAGCGCATGGGGCTCGACTACGTGGACGTCTTCTACTCCCACCGCTTCGACCCCGACACGCCCCTCGAGGAGACGATCGGGGCGCTCGCCACGGCCGTGGAGTCGGGGCGAGCGCTGTACGCGGGCATCTCGTCGTACACCGCGTCGCAGACACGTGAGGCCGTGCGGATCGCGGCGGACCTGCGGCTCCCGCTCGTCCTGCACCAGCCCTCGTACTCCATGCTGAACCGCTGGATCGAGCAGCCCGAGGGGGACGACGGCGAGGTGCTGCTCGACGTCACCGCCGAGCTGGGGCTCGGCGTCATCGTGTTCTCGCCGCTCGCCCAGGGCATGCTGACGTCGAAGTACCTGGGCGGTGTGCCGGCGGACTCGCGCGCGGCCGAGGACGACTCGCTCAGCAGGTCCTTCCTCACCGAGGAAGCGCTCACCCATGTCCGTGCGCTCAACGAGCTCGCGGGTGACAGGGGTCAGTCCCTCGCCCAGCTCGCACTGACCTGGGCCCTGCGGGACGAGCGCGTCACCTCCGTCCTGATCGGTGCCCGCAACGTCCAGCAGCTCGAGGACAGCCTGGGCGCGCTCGACGGGGCCCCGCTCTCGGAGGACGAGCTCGCACGCATCGAGGATCTCGCCTACGAGGCCGGGATCAACATCTGGGCGGGACGGCGCTAGTCGTGTCCCCCGCGTCGGTGGGGGCGCGCCACGAGCGGCTCCACCGACGCGAGGCGGCCTGTCGACGCGACGCGACGCGCTCTGCGGGACGGCGCGAGGATCTCGGGCCGTCCCGCAGCATCATTCCTCGGGGAGGGAGCGGTCCTCCTCGCCGCCCTCGGCGCTCTGCGCCTCGCGGTCGGCTCGCAGGAGCGTGATGGCGGCCTCGAAGTCCTCGAGGCTCTCGAAGGCCTGATAGACGCTCGCGAAACGGAGGTACGCCACCTCGTCGAGCTCCCGCAACGGGCCGAGGATCGCGAGCCCCACCTCGTAGGCGTCGAGCTCGGCCGTGCCGGTGGAGCGCAAGGTCTCCTCGACGCGCTGGGCGAGCATCGCGAGATCGTCCTCGCTGACGGGCCGGCCCTGACATGCCTTCCGCACGCCGTTGACGATCTTCTCCCTGCTGAAGGGCTCGGTGACGCCGGACCTCTTGACGACCGAGAGGCTCGCCGTCTCGAGGGTCGTGAAGCGGCGTTGGCAGCTCGGGCACTGCCGACGTCGGCGGATCGAGGCGCCGTCGTCGGACGTGCGCGAGTCGATGACCCGTGAGTCAGGGTGGCGACAGAACGGACAGTGCACGAGACTCCTCGGAGCGAGCGGTCGGTGACGGCCCGCCGCGAGACGACGGGCGAGCCACACCAGTGTGCCGCAAACGCCCGCCCTCGCGTACCGCTACGCCGGAAGCAGCAGCTGCTGGCCGACCGCGATGTCCGAGCCGGACAGGTCGTTGAGGTGCTCGATCGCGATGATCGTGTCGCGCACGTCCGAGCCCGCAGGCGTCACCGATCGCGCGACGCCCCACAGCGTCTCCCCGGAGACGACGACGTGCACGGAGACAGGGGTGGGCGCGTGCGGGGCGTCCGCGCTCGCCGCAGCGTGGCCGAACACGGCGAGCAGCGAGAAGGCCACGACGGTGAGGAACACCGTGAGGCGACCTCGCCGCGTCAGTCGGACGCGGGGGCGTCGGAGCGTCTGCGCGACACCCGAGCCGCGAGCCGCAGCAGGGGCGACGAGCCGCGGCCGCGTCGCGCGGGCGCCGACGCTCCCGCTGGCAGGACGCGCACCGCCGGGACGTGAGCCGACGACGCTGCTCGCCGCCGTGTAGGTCATCGCCATGATCGTCTCCTGCCCTCGTGCTGCTGCGAGCATCCGATGTCGAACACTCGTTCTACGAACAACCGTACGAAGGAATCGTCGCCCGCGCAAGACCTCGGGCGCAACACGCTCGAACAGATGTTTGAACAAGGTGCCTGGACGCCCTACTGTGGTCTCAGACACAAGAGGAGTCGACCACGAGCCTCTGACACGACCTCGAGGAGGAGCACGCCGTGAGCCTGGACGAGACATCCGCCGAGCCCCCCGTTGCGGCTCGGCGCCGCGGCCGCCCCCCGGCCTCGCCGGACGCTCCGCTCACCCAGCGCCAGCGCTCGATGCTCGAGGTGATCCGGGCGAGCACGGAGAAGCACGGCTACCCCCCGTCGATGCGCGAGATCGGCGAGGCCGTCGGCCTGGTGAGCCCGTCGAGCGTGAAGTACCAGCTGGCGGCGCTCGAGCGCAAGGGCTTCATCCGCCGCGACCCGAACCGGCCGCGGGCGATGGAGGTCGTGCAGCCGAGCGCGACCGAGCCTGCCGGTGCCGAGGCTCCCCGTGCCGACGCCCCCGCGCTCGCGGAGGTCCGACCGTTCCCGGTGGCGCGCCCGGCGCGGGACGAGGGCGCCCCGCAGCGCCTCGCCGCCGCTCACGACGCCGGCGAGGCGACCCTCGTGCCGGTGGTGGGACGCATCGCCGCGGGGAGCCCGATCCTCGCCGACCAGGAGGTCGAGGACGTCTTCACGCTCCCCCGCCAGCTCACCGGCGACGGTGACCTGTTCCTGCTGCGGGTGAGCGGCGAGTCGATGATCGACGCGGCGATCTGCGACGGCGACTGGGTCGTCGTCCGCAGTCAGCCGGTCGCCGAGAACGGTGAGATCGTCGCAGCGATGCTGGACGGCGAGGCGACCGTGAAGACCTTCCGCAAGCGCGACGGGCACGTGTGGCTGATGCCGCACAATCCCGCATTCGAGCCGATCAACGGTGACGAGGCGACCATCCTCGGTCGCGTGGTGAGCGTGCTGCGGAGCCTCTGAGCCGCCTCAGAAGCCGAAGGAGCGCGCCACCGCCCTGAGCGACGACGCGGAGGAGCGCAGGCCCTCGGCCTCGGTCGGCGAGAGCGGCACCGGGAGCCTGGCCACGGCCCCCTCGCGACCGACGAGCGTCGGCACGGACAGGCAGACGTCGTCCAGCCCGTGGTCGCCGTCGAGCAGGGTCGAGACGGGCAGCACCGCTCGCTCGTCGCGCAGCACCGACTCGACGATCCTCGTGCAGGCCAGCGCGACCGCGTAGCTGGTCGCGCCCTTGCCCTCGATGATCCTGTAGGCGGATCCGACGACCTCGCGGGCGATCGCCTCGCGTTCCGCGGCCGTGAGCGACCCTGAGCCGCCGGTGGCGACCCACGACTCGAGCGGCACACCGCCGACCGTCGCCGAGCTCCACAACGGGATCTCGGAGTCGCCGTGCTCCCCCACCATCACCGCGTGGACGTTGCGCACGGCCACGTCGAGCCGCTGGGCGAGCAGGTACCGCAGCCGCGAGGAGTCGAGCACGGTGCCCGAGCCGAAGAGCCGGGTGGGCGGGAGCCCGGAGATCTTGAGGGCCGCGTAGGTCACGATGTCGACCGGGTTGGTCACCATCACGTAGACCGCGTCCGGTGCCACCTCCTGGACCTGTGGAAGCACCGTGCGGGTCAGGTCGATGGTCGCCTGCGCGAGGTCCAGGCGCGACTGCCCCGGGCGCTGCTTGGCGCCGGCGGTGACGAGCACGACGTCGGCTCCCGCGAGCGCCTGGACGTCGTCGGACCCGGTCACCTCGGCCTGCGCCATGAACTGCAGCCCGTGCGCCATGTCGAGCGCCTCGGCCTCGACCTTGGCCCGGTTGATGTCGTACAGCACGACCTCGCGGGCGACGCCACGCTGGAGGAGGCTGAAGGCGAGGGTGGCGCCGACGGCGCCCGCCCCGACGACGCCGACCTTGGTCCGGTGCTGCTGCGGCTGGCTCATGGCGGCCAGCCTAGCGGCGATGGGCCTCTAGGCCGAGCGGAGACGACGCAGCGCTCCCACGGCGACGTCGGGCGAGGTCGTGGGCCAGAAGTCGGGCAACGAGGCCTTGAGGAAGCTGCTGTATCCCGCCGTCTCCAGCCGCGGGTCCAGCACGGCGACGACCCCGCGGTCCGTCACCGAGCGCACGAGCCGCCCGGCGCCCTGGGCGAGGAGAAGCGCGGCGTGCGCGCCGGAGACCTGAAGGAAGGCGTTCTGCCCCCGCGAGTGCACCAGCGCCGTGCGGGCCTCGACCACCGGGTCGTTCGGCCGTGGGAAGGGGATGCGGTCGATGACGACGAGCTGGCACGACGGTCCCGGGACGTCGACGCCCTGCCACAGCGACAGCGAGCCGAACAGGCTCGTCTCGGGCTGCTCGGCGAACTGCCGGACGAGCACCGGCAGCTGGTCCTCGCCCTGGCACAGGATGGGCAGGTCGAGGCGCCGGCGCAGCTCGGCCGCAGCTGCGTCGGCCGCGCGGCGGGAGGAGAACAGCCCGAGGGTGCGGCCGCCCGCCGCCTCCATGAGGGCCGCGAGCTCGTCGAGCATCTCCGGCGACGTGCCGTCGCGGCCCGGCCGGGGCACGTGCCGCGCGACGTAGAGGATCCCCTGCCGCGGGTAGTCGAACGGACTGGTCACGCTGACCGCGCGCCACGCCTCGGCGGCCGGGGGGACCTCGGCCGTGCCGGTGGCAGCGGTCGGCGCCGCGGGGCGTCCGGCGGCGCCGGTCGCCGGGCCGTCGGGCGCACCGCCGTGCTCCCGAGCGTCGCCCGACGGGCTGCCGTCCGTGCGGCTGTCCGCCCCGCCCCGTGACTGGGGGCCCCACAGCCCGAACGAGTGCGCCACGACGTCGAAGGCGCCGCCCAGCGCGAGCGTCGCGGAGGTGAGCACTGCTGCCCTCGCGCCGAGCACCCCGCTGCGCACGAGCCCCGCGACGTCGAGGGGCGCCGCGTGCAGGGTGGCCGTCGTGTCCATGGGCCGGCGTGCCGCCCACAGCACGTCCCGCTCGCGGTCCTGCGCGATGATGCGCTCGCAGACGTCGAACAGGGCGGTCAGGGCGGCGTTCGCCACCTTGCGTCCGGGATCGGGGGCGCCGGCCTTGCCACCTGACTGCTCGGGCTTCAGGTCGCTCAGCACGCCACGCGCGGCGTCCCTGACCCGGGCGGCAGCGGCCGCGAGCTGGTCGGGGATCTCGTGGGCGAACCGGCCCTCGGGGACCGCGGCGAGCGCGGCGGCCAGGTCGGCGGAGGCGTCCGCGAGCGCCGCGGTGCCGGTCGCTCCCTGCCGCCTCGCGAGCCGGGAGGCGTGCTCGACGGCGCGCACCGACAGCTCCACGGAGGCGGCCCCGGTGACGCGGGAGGTGAGCTCGTGCGCCTCGTCGACGATGACGACGTCGTGCTCGGGCAGCACGTTCGGGTTGCCCGCCGCAGCGATGCCCAGCATGGCGTGGTTCGTGACGACGACGTCGGCCGTCCGGGCGGCGGCGCGGGCCTTCTCGGGGAAGCACTCGGCGAGCATCGGGCAGCGCTGGCCCAGGCACTCCTGAGCGGTGACGGAGACCTGGCGCCACGCACGGTCGCTGACGCCGGGGTCGAGCTCGTCGCGGTCCCCCGTCGACGTCTGCTCGGCCCACTCGCGCAGGCGCACGACCTGCTCGCCGAGGTCGCCGGTGCTGCCGGCGGCCGCGGGGTGCTCCCCGGCCCCGGCGTCCGCACCACCCAGGTCGAAGAGCACGTCCAGCCCTTCGTCCACCGGGTAGCCGCCGGCGACCTTGTTGACGCAGACGTAGTTGTGCCAGCCCTTGAGCAGGGCGGAGGTCGCAGGACGGGGCAGCTCGTCGCGCAGGGCCGCGAGGATGGCCGGCAGGTCGCGGGCGACGAGCTGGCGCTGCAGGGCGAGGGTCGCGGTGGAGACGACGGCCCGCTGCCCGGTGCGCACGGAGTGCTCGATCGCGGGGACGAGGTAGCCGAGGGACTTCCCGGTGCCCGTGCCGGCCTGGACGAGCAGGCTTCCGCCGAGCTCGAGGGTCTGGGAGACCTCCCGGACCATCTCGTGCTGGCCCTCGCGCTCGGCGCCACCCATCGCGGCGACGACCGTGTCCAGGAGCCTGACGACCGGTGGTCTCTCGGTCGTCGGGCTCGATGAGGTCATCGGACGATCCTACGCGGCGCCGCCGTCTCGACGGCGTGCGCGGAGGCGGCTCAGCGGGTGGCGGCCTGGGTGAGCTGCTCGGCGAGCTGGGCGTCGACCATCGCGACCAGGTGCGTGCCACCGGCCTCGTGCTCGATGCTCGTCACCTCGCCGTGCTCGTGCACGCGTGAGACGAGGTCGCCCCGGTCGTAGGGCACGACGACGTCCACCGCGACGTGCGGGTGCGGCAGCGTGGACGCGACGAGGGCCATGAGGTCGTCGATGCCCTCACCGGTGTGGGCGGAGACGACGATCGTGTGGTGCTCGCGCCGGCGCACCCGGCCGACGACCTCCGGGTCGGCCACGTCGGCCTTGTTCAGCACGATGATCTCGGGCACCTGCTCCGCGCCCGGGACGTCGGCGAGCACGGCGCGCACGGCGGCGATCTGCCCCTCGGGGTCGGGGTGGGAGACGTCGACGACGTGCAGGATCAGGTCCGCCTCCCCCGCCTCCTCCAGCGTGGAGCGGAAGGCCTCCACGAGCTGGGTGGGCAGCGAGCGCACGAAGCCGACGGTGTCCGCGAGCGTGAACACGCGGCCGTCCGGGGTGTGGGCCTGGCGGACCGTGGGGTCGAGGGTGGCGAACAGCGCATTCTCGACCAGCACCCCCGCGCCCGTCAGAGCGTTGAGCAGCGAGGACTTTCCGGCGTTGGTGTAGCCGACGATGGCGACCGAGGGGATGCCGTGACGGTGGCGGGAGCGGCGCTTGGTCTCGCGCGCGGGCGCCATGGCGGCGATCTCGCGGCGGAGCTTCGCCATGCGGTTGCGGATGCGACGGCGGTCGAGCTCGATCTTGGTCTCGCCCGGGCCGCGCGACCCCATGCCCGCGCCGGCGCCGCCGACCTGCCCACCGGCCTGCCGGGACATCGACTCGCCCCAGCCGCGCAGGCGGGGAAGCAGGTACTCGAGCTGGGCAAGCTCGACCTGGGCCTTGCCCTCCCGGGACTTCGCGTGCTGGGCGAAGATGTCGAGGATGAGCGCGGTGCGGTCGATGACCTTGACCCGGACGATGTCCTCCAGGGCGCGGCGCTGGGAGGGCGCAAGATCCCCGTCGACGACGACCGTGTCGGCGCCGAGCGCCGCGACCAGGCCGGCGAGCTCCTGGGCCTTGCCCGAGCCGAGGTAGGTGCTCGGGTCCGGGGTGGAGCGGCGCTGCAGCACGCCGTCGAGCACCTCGGACCCCGCCGTCTTGGCGAGGGCCGCCAGCTCGCGCAGCGACACCTCGCCGTCGTTGCCCGTGGCCCTCGACCACAGCCCGACCAGCACGACCTTCTCCAGGCGCAGCTGGCGGTACTCGACCTCGGTGACGTCCTCGAGCTCGGTGGACAGACCCGCGACCCGACGCAGCGCGCTGCGCTCCTCGAGATCGAGCTGGTCGCCGTCGGCCAGGACGTGGCGGGTGGTGCCGGCGTCGACGACCGTGCCCTCCCTCCCCAACCCGTCGGCCTCCCGGCCGTCCGAGCGCCGGACGCTGTCCAGCGAGGCGCCGCGCGCGATGATCCGGCTGACGACGTCGCGGGCGAGCGCCTCGTCGCTGCGGCTCGCGGTCCGGTCGGCGGCGGTGTTCTCGGTGTTCTCGGTCATGAAGTCCTTGCTCGTCGGGTGGTTCGGTCGGGTCACGCCACGTCGCGCACGATCTCATCGTCCCATGCACAACCACGCGGGACGCAACGTTATTCACGTCGCTACGATGACGGCGTGACTGGCGACCCGCACGACCACTACTTCACCGCCCGACCGGCCTCGAGCGCCGAGCGCAGCACGCTGCGCGTGCACCTGGCGGGCCGTGACGTCGACGTCGAGACCGCGGGTGGCATCTTCTCCCCCGGGCACGTGGACCTGGGGACCTCGGTGCTCCTGCGCTCGGTGCCCCCGCTGTCGGTGCCCGACGGCGGCGCGGTGCTGGACCTGGGCTGCGGCTGGGGGCCGATCGCCCTGACGATGGCCTACGAGCTCGCCGACGCCGGGGTACCGGACGCCACGGTCTGGTCGGTCGACGTCAACGAGCGCGCCCTCGACCTGCTGCGTGGCAACGCGGCCCGCCTGGGTCTCGGCACGGTGCGAGCGGTCACGCCCGACGAGGTGCCGGACGACGTGTCCTTCGCGGCGATCTGGTCGAACCCGCCGATCCGCGTGGGCAAGGAGGCGCTGCACGCGCTGCTGCTGCGCTGGCTGCCCCGGCTGGTGGTGGGCGGCAGCGCCCACCTGGTGGTCGGCAGGAACCTGGGCGCCGACTCCCTGCACGCCTGGCTCGCCGAGACCCTCACGGGCACCGCCGAGGTCACCCGCGTGGCCAGCGCCAAGGGCTTCCGCGTCCTCGAGGTGCTCCGCACCCGCTGAGCCTCACTCCCCCACCGCACGAGTTTTCCGGGCCTCCCGACAAGAAACGTGTCGGGAAGCCCGGAGAAGTCGGGGTGGGGCGAGGGGTCAGACGTCGGGACGCAGCGCGGCGAGGTCGACGTCGGCCTCGGCGACGAGCCGGGCGGGACCGGCCAGCTCGACCCGGCCGCCGTCGAGCATGCGCACGCGGACCTGACCGCCGGGCACGTCGACGAGCCAGACGTCGGGAGCGCCGGGACCGGCCCAGGCGCGGACCGCGAGGGCTGCGGCGCAGGCCCCGGTGCCGCAGGACTGCGTCTCCCCCACCCCGCGCTCGTGCACGCGCATGCGCACGTGGCCCACCAGACCGTCGGGCGTGCGCTGCTCCCCGAGCGGGACGACGAGCTCGACGTTGGTGCCCTCGGGCGGCACCGGGGTCACCGCCGGCGCGTGAGCGAGGTCGGCGGCCTCCAGCTCGTCCGCGCTCGCGAGGGCGACGACGGTGTGCGGGTTGCCCATGTCGACGCTCAGGCCGGGGCGGGCGGGCCCGTCGAGGCCGGGCACGACCACGCTCGCGTCGGCACCGTCGCGCAGCGCGGTCTCGCCACCGACGACGCGGCCCACACCCATGTCGACCGCGAACCAGCCCTGCGGCTCCTTGACGACGTGCTTGACGCCGGCCCGGGTGCCGACCGCGAGGGGGCCGGCCGCGAAGTCGTGCAGGCCCAGCTCCTCGACGAAGGCGGCGAAGACCCGCACCCCGTTGCCGCACATCTGGGCGACCGAGCCGTCGCCGTTGCGGTAGTCCATGAACCAGCGGGCCGCCGGGTCCGAGGCGAGGGTGTCGTGTCCCTCGGGGAGCGCGTCGGAGGGCACGAGCCGGATGACGCCGTCACCGCCCAGTCCGCCGTGGCGGTCCGCGAGGGCGCGCACCAGGTCGGCGTCCAGGGCGAGCGCGGCCGCGCGGTCGTCGACGAGGACGAAGTCGTTGCGGGTCCCGTGCCCCTTGGTGACGTGCAGGCTCATGGGTCCAGACTACGGCCCGGCGGGACCGCCCAGGGGACGGCGGACGGTGCCGTCGGCGCCTTGGGGCCGCAGGCGTCCGGCATCGGCCAGCGCCACGATCTCGGTCGCACGCTCGAGCAGGTCGGGAGACCCGGCGTGCAGCCAGCGGACGCGCGGGTCGCGGCCGAACCACCCCATCTGCTTGCGGGCGAGGCGACGCGTGGCGACGACGGTGCCGGCCTTCGCCTCGGCCTCGGTCAGCTCGCCCCGGAGCATGGCGAGGACCTGGGCGTAGCCGACGGCGCGGGCGGCGGTGCGCCCGAGACCTGCGAGATCCGGTCCGGCGAGGGCTGCGACCTCGTCGACGAGGCCTGCGTCCCACATGCGCTCGACGCGGGCCTCGACGCGCGCGTCGAGCTCGTCGCGCTCGGCGTCGATGCCGATCTGGACGGCGGGGCGCACGTACTCCTGGCGGGGCAGCGAGGCCGAGTAGGGACGGCCGGTCAGCTCGATGACCTCCAGGGCGCGCACGATGCGCCGCAGGTTGCGCGGCTCGATGGCGGCGGCGGCCTGCGGGTCACGGGCGGCGAGCTCGTCGTGCAGCACCCGGGCGCCCTCGCGCTCGCCGCGCTCCTCCCAGGCAGCGCGCACCGCAGGGTCGGTGCCCGGAAAGTCCATCTCGTCGAGCAGCGCGCGCACGTAGAGACCGGAGCCGCCGACGGCGACGAGCCGCTTGCCCGTGCCGAGCACGCGGTCCGCGTCGGCGCGCGCCGCGGACTGGTAGCGGGCGACCGAGGCGTCCTCGGCGACGGGGAGCACGTCGAGCTGGTGGTGGACGAAGCCGCGCCGCTCCTGAGGCGTCAGCTTGGCGGTGCCGATGTCCATGCCGCGGTAGAGCTGGTAGGCGTCGGTGTTGAGAACCTCGACGGCGGTGGGGCCGCCGAGCGCCTCGGCGAGGTCGAGCGCGAGGTCGGACTTGCCGACCGCGGTCGGGCCGACGACGGCGATCAGGGTGCTGTCCACGCGATCACGGTAGTCGGTGCCGGCACGGCCACGCGCGCCCGGTCGCGGCGGGTACGGTGGAGACGTGGGCATCGTCGGCGGCTGGATCCGCGCCCTGCGGGGCGATGCAGGTTCGCGCCCCGGCGAGAAGCCGGGCGACAAGCCCAGCGGTGGCAGGGTGCGTCCCGCCGGACGCCATGAGCTGCAGTTCTTCGAGACGGTGCAGCCCGACCCGCCCACACCCGTCACCCGGGAACGGGTCGAGGCCCTGCTCGACGAGCAGGGGCTCGGCTGGTTCGTCGACCACGAGGGTGACCTCGGGCTGATGTTCCAGGGCCGGCTGCACTACGTGCTGCTGCTGGGCCCTGGCAGCGGCGCGCTGCAGGTGCGTGGCCAGTGGAACCGGCTCGCCGCCATCGAGCGGCTCGACGACCTGCTCGAGCTGTGCCAGCAGGTCAACCTGGAACGGGTGTGGCCCTCGGTGTTCGTCCAGGTGCGCGACGACGGCACGGTCGCGCCGACCGCCCAGATCTCGACCTTCTTGCCCTACGGCGCCACCGACGAGCAGCTCGCGACCTTCGTGCTCGGCGGCCTGGGCGTGACCAACGCCTTCTTCGACGCGCTCGACGAGGTGTACCCGGACCCTGTGGCGGAGGCGCCGTGAGGCTGAGGCGGTCCCGAGAGGATGCGCGCGCGTCCGGCGCTGCCGGGACGGGAGTGCTCGCGGACGACGAACGCCCCACGCCGCTCACGCGGGAACGCGTGGCGCAGGTGCTCGACTCCCGCAAGGAGCACTACGGCATCGACGAGGACGGCGACCTCGCGGCGACGTACAACGGCAACGAGGTGTGGTTCCTGCTGCTGGGCGACCGCGAGGGCGTGCTCCAGGTGCGGTCCCGGTGGCAGCGGCGGTACACGTCCGAGACGGTGCGCGAGCTCGTGCACGCGACCAACGACTGGAACCGCGAGCGACTGTGGCCCAAGGCCTACCTTCACCAGGAGGGTGACGTGGTGCGGGTCTACGCCGAGACGTCGACGAACCTGGACGACGGCGTCACGACCAAGCAGCTCGAAGCGCTGGTGGGAGTGGCGCTGGACGCCACGATGGCGATGTTCGCGACGTTCGAGGGGCTGCGGCCGGAGGCGTGAGCTGGTGTCTGCGCGGCCGGAGCCAGAGGTGACTTGGTCTCGAGACGGCCCTGACGGGCCTGCTCAACCAGCGAGAGGAGCCGGCTCAACGAACGAGAGGGATCCGGCGGGCCTGCTCAACCGGCGGCGGGCGCCCGCAAAGTAGGCATCCCGAGGACGACCTGGCCGGTGGGAGTCGTCTCCGGCGTCGCGTGCGAATGCCCGTGACCGCCGTCCAGACCCAGCCGAGCCTTCTCTCGGGTCACCCAGGCGTCGCCCGAACGAGTCCGGCGCACGGTGTAGGTACCGCCGTCGAGGGCGGAGTCGGCGACGAGGTAGTGCGGTGCTCCGCGGGTCACCGTGACAGTCACGAAGTCGCCGGGGCGCGGCAGCGCGGGGTCGAGCTCGTCGGCGAGGCGGGGATCGTTCGCGCGCACCTCGCCGTCGGTGCCACCGGTGGACGTCGACCCGGCGAGCAGCGCGGCCACCCGGTCCGGCAGCGCGACGTGCACCAGGCGGTTGTCGGCGGCGCGCCCCGTGATCCGGCTGGTGGCGCCGTCCTTGCGGCCGTGCCCCTCGGTCACCAGGACCTCGACCTCGCGGCCCTCCTGGGCCGCTGACTCCTCGGCGCTGATGCGCTCCTGCAGTGCGGTCAGTCGCTCGTACCGCTCCTGGACGACGGCCTTGGGCACCTGGTCGCCCAGCTCCGCCGCCTCGGTCCCGGGACGCGGGGAGTACTGGAAGGTGAAGGCCGAGCTGAAGCGCGCCCGCTCCACCACGTCGAGGGTGGCCTGGAAGTCCTCCTCGGTCTCCCCCGGGAAGCCGACGATGATGTCAGTGGTGATCGCGGCGTGCGGCATGACCTCGCGCACCCGGTCGAGGATGCCGAGGAACCGGGCCGACCGGTAGGAGCGGCGCATCGCACGCAGGATCCTGTCGGAGCCCGACTGGAGCGGCATGTGCAGGCTGGGCATGACGTTGGGGGTCTGCGCCATCGCGTCGATCACGTCGTCCGTGAACGCGGCCGGGTGCGGGGAGGTGAACCGCACCCGCTCCAGGCCCTCGATCTGACCGCAGGCCCGCAGCAGCTTGGCGAAGGCCCCGCGGTCGCCGAACTCGACCCCGTAGCTGTTGACGTTCTGCCCCAGCAGCGTGACCTCGACGGCGCCGGCGTCGACGAGCGCTCCGACCTCCGCGAGAACCTGGCCCGGCCGGCGGTCGCGCTCCTTGCCTCGCAGGTGCGGGACGATGCAGAAGGTGCACGTGTTGTTGCACCCGACGCTGATCGAGACCCACCCGGCATAGACCGACTCGCGCTTGGTCGGCAGCGTGGAGGGGAACACCTGCAGCGACTCGGCGATCTCGACCTGTGCCTGCTCGTTGTGCCGGGCACGCTCCAGGAGCACGGGCAGCGCGTCGAGGTTGTGCGTCCCCAGCACCACGTCGACCCACGGCGCCCGGTCGACGATGCCCGAGCGGTCCTTCTGCGCGAGGCAGCCGCCCACCGCGATCTGCATGCCCGGTCGCCGCGCCTTGACGGACGCGAGCTGGCCCAGCTTGCCGTAGAGCTTGCTCGAGGCGTTCTCCCGCACCGCGCACGTGTTGATGACGATGACGTCCGCCTCGTCCGCCGCGTCGTCGGCGAGCGAGGCCTTGCGGTAGCCCGCCTGCTCGAGCATGCCCGCCATGTGCTCGGAGTCGTGCACGTTCATCTGGCAGCCCAGGGTGCGCACGATGTACGTCGGCTGGACCGCCGGCAGGTGCTCGGACGGTGACAGGGCAGGGAGGATCTCGGAGGACATCGGACCCATCCTAGAGCGCTGCGTCCGGGGCGGGGGCGACCTCGGCGGACGCGGGGCCGTTCCACGGAGCGCCGCCGTCGCCCGGCACCGGCTCGTCGCCCACGGTCGCGACCGAGCGCCGTTCCCGGACCACGGTCACCCGCAGCGAGCCGGGGACCTCGACGCGGTCGGTGATCCGCGCGGCCACGTCGCGCCCCAGACTGTCCAACGAGCGGTCGTCGACGACGTCGGGGTCCACGATCACCCTGACCTCGCGCCCGGAGGCCATCACGATAGCCTCCGCCACGCCCGGGACGTCGCGCACCACGGACTCGATCTGCTCCATGCGCTGCGCGAAGTGCGCCGCCTCCGTGGGGCGAGCGCCGGGACGCGCCGCCGAGCAGGCGTCCGCCACCTGCACGAGCACCGCCTCGACGCTCTGAGCCGGAACCTCGTCGTGATGCGCGGCGACCGCGTTGACGACCGCGGGGTCCTCGTCGTGCCGGGCGAGGAGCTCGGCCCCGGCCTGCGCATGGGTGCCTTCTCCCCCGAGCCCTTTGCCCAGGTCGTGCAGCAGGCCGCCGCGCCGCGCCCGCTCCGGGTCCGCACCGGTCTCGACCGCGAGGATCCCTGCGATGCGTGCGACCTCGACGCTGTGGGCGAGGACGTTCTGGCCGTGCGAGCTGCGCAGGCGCAGGCGCCCGAGGACGCCGACGACGGCGTCCGGCAGCCCGGTGACGTCGGCGTCGAGCGCCGCCCGGCGACCGGCCTCGACGGCACGGAGGTCCGCGCCCGCTCGCGCCTGCTCCACCGCCTCCTCGATGCGCTGCGGGTTGATGCGGCCGTCGTCCACCAGGCTCTCGAGAGCGAGGGTCGCGATCTCGCGACGCTCGGGATCGAAGCAGGAGAGCACCACCGTGCGGGACGCGTCGTCGAGGAGCAGGTTCACGCCCGTCAAGGCCTCGAAGGCGTTGATGTTGCGACCTTCCTTGCCGATGATGCGCCCGCGCATCTCGTCCACGGGGAGGACGACCGTCGAGGTGGTCGTCGTCGAGGTGGCCGCGGCGACGCCGCGCTGCATGGCGGAGGCGAGGATGCCCTGTGCGCGGCGCTCCCCGTCGTGGCGCGCACGGGCCTCGATCTCGGCGACCTCGGCGGCGGCACGGCGCGACGCCTCCGCGAGGAGGCGCTCGTTCAGCTCGGCTCGCGCGCGCTCGGGCGTCACGGAGGCGAGCTGGTGCAGCCTGCGCTCGACGTCCGCGGCGGCCTCGGCACGCTCGGCGGCGAGCTCCTGCTCCTTGGTCAGCAGCGCGGCCTCCCGCACCTGCAGCTGCTGGCGCTGCTTGCGCACACCGCGGCGCTCGGCAGCGAGCTCGCGCTCGGCGGCGTGCACGGCCTCGAGCCGGACATCGAGCTCGTGCGTGCGCTCCTTGAGATGAGTGCGCTGCTCCCGGGCGTCCTCGTTGGCCTGCTCTCGCACCGCCCGCGCCTCGCGCCGTGCGACGGAGACGAGGAGGAGAGCGATCAGGCAGCTGACGAGCAGAGCAAGGATGAACCCGGACTCGAGTGCGCTCGCCACGACGCCACCTCCTCGGGATGGGAACGCCCCCAAGGCGACTCTTCGGGTCGCGCTCTACGCTCCTGCCGTGCGGTCCATCCTACTGACGTCCTCCCGCCCACAGGCGTGGACGGTCTACCGGTCGCTCGCTCCGGCGTCCTGCGTGGCGAGCTCGGCGAGCGCCCGCGAGACCGCCTCGCGCGCGCTCTCGGGACCGTACCCCTTGCGAGCGAGCGCCGCGAAGGTGCGACGGCGTCGCACCTCGTCGTCGAGCCCCGCCGTGCGGCGCAGCCGGGCGAGCGCCTCACGCACGGCGGTCTCGGTCTCGTCCGCCGCCTCGTAACCGGCGAGCGCGCTCCGCGTCACGTCGCCGTCGACACCCTTGCGAGCCAGCTCTGCCGCGATCGCTCGCCGTGAGAGCCCTCGCTCGTCGCGGCGGGCCCTGACGAGCCGCTCGGCGTACGCGGCGTCGTCGAGCAGCCCCACCTCCTCGAACCTGTCGAGCAGTCCTTCCACGACTCCGGGCGCGAAGCCCCGGCCGAGCAGCCCGTCACCCACCTGGCCGCGGGTGCGGGCGCTCGCCGTGAGCATCCGCAGCGCGACCTCACGCGCTCTGTCGAGCTGCTCGTCCTCAGGCAGGCTGCCCACGTCGACCGCGGCACTCGGTTGCCGACGTCGGCCCTCCCGCCCCTCAGGACGCCGCTCGCGAGAGGTCACAGCACCGGCGCGTCACCGGCGGGCTTGTCCGCCTGGGCCCCGATGCCGAGCTTCTCGAGGATGCGCTTCTCGATCTCGTTGGCGAGGTCAGGGTTGTCACGCAGGAAGGACCGGACGTTCTCCTTGCCCTGGCCGAGCTGGTCGCCGTCGTAGGTGAACCACGAGCCGGACTTGCGGACCAGCCCGTGCTCCACACCGAGGTCGATGAGGCTGCCCTCGCGGGAGATGCCCACGCCGTAGAGGATGTCGAACTCGGCCTGCTTGAAGGGCGGAGCCATCTTGTTCTTGACGACCTTGACGCGCGTGCGGTTGCCGACCGGCTCCGAGCCCTCCTTGAGGGTCTCGATGCGGCGGATGTCGAGGCGCACCGAGGCGTAGAACTTCAGCGCCTTGCCACCCGTGGTGGTCTCGGGAGAGCCGAAGAAGACGCCGATCTTCTCGCGCAGCTGGTTGATGAAGATCGCGCTCGTGCCGGTCTGGCTCATGGCACCGGTGATCTTGCGCAGCGCCTGGGACATGAGCCGGGCCTGCAGGCCGACGTGGCTGTCGCCCATCTCGCCCTCGATCTCGGCCTTGGGCACGAGCGCCGCGACCGAGTCGATGACGATGATGTCGATCGCGCCGGAGCGGATCAGCATGTCGGCGATCTCGAGCGCCTGCTCGCCGGTGTCGGGCTGGGAGACCAGCAGCGCATCGGTGTCGACACCGAGCTTCTTGGCGTACTCGGGGTCGAGTGCGTGCTCCGCGTCGATGAAGGCCGCGATCCCGCCGGCACGCTGGGCGTTGGCGACCGCGTGGAGGGCGACCGTCGTCTTTCCGCTCGACTCAGGCCCGTAGATCTCGATGACGCGCCCGCGCGGGAGGCCACCGATCCCGAGCGCCACGTCCAGCGCGATCGAGCCGGTGGGGATGACGTCGACGGGTGCCCGCCCCTCGTCCCCCAGCCGCATGACCGAGCCCTTGCCGAAGTTGCGGTCGATCTGCGCGAGCGCTGCCTCGAGCGCCTTCTCGCGGTCCGCCGGTGCGGCCATGTCCTTACCTCCGTCGTCGTGCGGTGCGTGACCGAGCGTCACGCCCCCGCGAGTCCTTGTCCGTCATCGACGTCCTGCGACACCGGTGACGCTACGTGCTGCCTCTGACACGACCACATCCCGCCCGCCCTCGGCGAGCCGGGAGCCGGACCTGTGGACAGAGCCACGCTCACGTGCTGCTGGGGACAACACTAACCCGAACACGTGTTCGACAGCCGCTGGGGCGTCCCGGCGTGTCTCGACCCGGCCGCACGAGCGCGCCGGGGAGCGCTCAGCGCGGCTCGGGGAGCCCCCAGTGGTAGGCCTCGGGGACGTCCAGCTCGACGCACAGCGCCCGCCAGACCACACCGGGGTCGACACCGTCGTCGAGCGCCTGCTCGGCGGTGCGGTCCGCGAGGGACCCGACGACGTGGGAGGCCGTGAGGGTGCGACCGGGCCCGACGCCCAGCACGGTGTCGACGCACTGCCAGAACTCACGATGCTGCACCGCACCAGACTGCCACAGCGGCATGCAGGGACGAGACAGCCGGGTGACGAGACAATGGAGCGTGCCCCTGCTCCCCTTCCGCCCGGTGGTGGCGGACTGGTTCACCACCACCCACGGCCGCCCCACCCCGGTGCAGGCCGAGGCGTGGGCGGCGATCGCCTCCGGGCAGGACACCCTGGTGACCGCGCCGACCGGCTCGGGCAAGACGCTCGCCGCGTTCCTCAGCGAGATCGACGCGCTCCTGGACCCGGCGGCCGACCCGGCCCACCCCCGCGAGCGCTGCCGCGTCGTCTACGTCTCCCCGCTCAAGGCGCTCGCGACCGACATCGGCCGCAACCTGCTCGACCCGCTCGCCGGCATCACCGCCCTCGCCCGTGCCACCGGCACGCCGGTGCGCGAGGTGACGGTCGCGCACCGCACCTCGGACACCACCCCCACGGAGCGTCGACGCTTCGCCACCCGCCCGGCCGACCTGCTGGTCACGACGCCGGAGTCCCTGTACCTGCTGCTGACCTCCCGCGCCCGCGAGGCGCTGCGCGGGGTGCGCACGGTGATCCTGGACGAGATCCACGTGCTCGCGGGGACCAAGCGCGGCGCGCACCTCGCCGTCAGCCTGGAACGGCTCGACGCCCTGACCGGCCGGCGCTCCCAGCGCATCGGCCTGTCGGCCACCGTGGCGCCGCTGGACCGGGTCGCCGCCTTCCTCAGCGGGGACGCCCCGCCCGCGACCGTCGTCGCGCCCCCGGCGACCAAGCACGTCGTGCTCGACGTCGAGGTGCCCGTGGCGGACCTCGCCGACCTCACCACCGCCGCCGCCTCGCTGCCGCAGCGCGAGGGTGACGACCCCTCCCGCACGACGACGGCGACGGCGACCGTGTGGCCGCACGTGGAGGAGCGGCTGGTCGACCTCATCGCCGAGCACCGCACGACCCTCGTGTTCACCAACGCGCGGCGCACGGCCGAGAAGCTGACCGCGCGCATCAACGAGGTGTGGGCGAGCCGCGAGGGCACGCCCGTGCCCGACGTCGGCGCCCTCTCCCCTGCTGCCACGATGGCCGCCTCGCACTCCGGCTCGGGGGTGAGCGCCGGGATCGCCCGGGCCCACCACGGCTCGATGAGCCACGAGGACCGGGCCCTGACCGAGACGGCGCTGAGGTCCGGCGAGCTGCGCGCGGTCGTCGCGACCGCCTCGCTCGAGCTCGGGATCGACATGGGCGCGATCGACCTCGTGGTGCAGATCGGCGCGCCGCCCACGGTCGCGGCCGGGCTGCAGCGGGTGGGGCGGGCCGGGCACCAGGTGGGCGCGGTGTCCCGCGGCGTCTTCGTGCCCCTGTACCGGGGCGAGCTCGTGCCCACCGTGGTGACCTGCCTGGGCATGGCCGAGGGCGCGGTGGAGGACGTGCCCGACCTGCGGCTGCCGCTCGACGTCCTCGCCCAGCAGATCGTCGCGATCGTGGCGGGCAGCGACACCGCTGCGGGCACGACCACGGTGGCCGACCTCGCGGCCCTCGTGCGCCGGGCGCAGCCCTTCCGCACCCTCGGTGACGACACGCTCACCGCCGTCCTCGACATGCTCAGCGGCTACTCGACCACGGAGGAGCTGTCCACGCTGCGTCCGCGGATCGTCTGGGACCGGGAGACCGGTGCGCTCAGCGCTCGGCCGGGCAGCAGGCAGGTCGCGGTACTCTCCGGCGGCACGATCCCGGACCGCGGGCTGTTCCCCGTCTACATCGCGACGGCGGAGCAGCAGGGGGCCGAGGACCCAGCCGCCTCCGGCACGACGACGGCGCCCGCGCGCGGGCGGTCACGACGGGTGGGCGAGCTCGACGAGGAGATGGTGTTCGAGTCGCACGTCGGCGACACGTTCACGCTCGGCACCTCCACGTGGCGGATCGTGGCGATCACGCAGGACTCGGTGCTCGTGGTGCCCGCCCCCGGGCTGCCGAGCCGGCTGCCGTTCTGGAAGGGCGACAGCCCGGGTCGGCCCGCCCAGCTCGGGGCGCGCATCGGAGCCTGGCTCCGCGAGCACGCGTCCGCGGTCGTCGAGGGTCGTGCCACGGGCCCCGGCGAGGACGCCTCCGCCGGTCGGCAGGGATCATCGGGGACGGTCACCGTGCGGGCGGACGCGTGGGCGCAGGACAACCTGCGCCAGCACCTCGCCGAGCAGCAGGAGGTGGCGGGCGACCTGCCCGACGACCGGCACGTCCTCGTCGAGTCCTTCCCGGACGCCGTCGGCGACTGGATGACCGTCGTGCACTCCCTGTGGGGCGCGCGGGTGAACACGCCGTGGGCCATGGCACTGCGCACGAGCCTGGCGCGGCGGTTCCCCGGCGCGCGCGTCATGGCCTCCGACGACGGTCTGGTCATCCGCACCGGGGCCACCGAGGAGCCGCCGGCCCTCACCCTCGACGACCTGCTCGTCGCCGAGGACGAGCTCGACGAGGTGGTGCGCGCCGGGGTCATGGAGTCCGGTCACTTCGCCGCCCGCTTCCGGGAGGCCGCGGCGCGCTCGCTCGTGCTGCCCCGCGGGATCGGCCCGCGTCGTCGTCCGCTGTGGCAGCAGCGGCTGCGCGCGGGCACCCTGCTCACGGCCACCTCTGACCTGCCGACGTTCCCGCTCACCCTCGAGGCCCTGCGCGAGTGCCTCAACGACGACTTCGACATGCCCGCCTTCCGCCGTCTGCACACGGCGCTGCGCAGCGGCGAGGTCGGTCTGACGAGCGTGGTCCTGCCCGGCCCCTCGCCCTTCGCCCAGCACCTCGTGGGCGACTTCACGCTGCGCCACCTCTACGAGGACGACGCCCCGGCCGCGGAGCGTCGCGCCTCGGCGCTGCGCCTGGACAGCGCGCTACTTGCGGAGGTGCTCGGTCCTGGCGGGACGGGAGGTGAGGGCGCGGACGGGGGGCGCGGGGGCATCTCCGCGCTGGGCGCGCTGCTCGACCGCGACGCGGTGGCGGCCGTCGAACGTCGTCTGGCGCGGCTCGAGCCCGAGCACCTGCTGACGAGCGCGGAGGCCGTGATCGACCTGCTGCGGGCTCTCGGACCGTCGTCCTTCGAGGAGCTCGTGCGGCGCACCGGCCCGGGCACACGCCCGGCACTGGACGGCTGGCTGGCGGAGCTGGCGTCGGCGCGACGTGTGCTGGCGCGCGGAGAGGTGTGGGCCGTCGTCGAGGACGCGGTCCTGGTGCGCGACGGGCTGGTGGTCGCGCAGACGGCTCATGACCCGCTGGGGGACGTGCCGGGCTGGGTGCCGCCCGCCCTGCTGCAGCCTCGCCGCGACCCGCTCGGCGACGTGCTGCGGCGCCGCGCACGCGCCCACGCCTTCGTCGTCCCGCAGCAGGTCTGTGCCGAGCTGGGGGTGAGCGCGGCCGCCGTGGACGGCGCCCTCGGACGGCTCACGGCGGCGGGCCTGCTGGTCCCGCTGACGGTGCCCGCGCAGGTCGTGCCCGACGACGTCCTCCACCCCGACCCGGACGACGGTGACCGCAGCCGCCACGTGGGCGGTGCCGACGTCGCCGTGTGGTGCGACCCCGAGACTCTGCGGCTGCTGCGTCGGCGGTCCCTCGAGGCGGAGCGCGGGCGCATCGCGCCGGTCGGCGCCGCCGCCTACGCCCGCTTCCTGCCCCGCCTGCACGGTGTGGGTCGGCTGCGTGGGATCGACGGCGTGCTGAGCGCCATCGACCACCTCGAAGGGGCGCGCCTGGCCGCCACCGACCTCGAACGATCGGTGCTGGCGGCACGGGTGGTCGACTACGAGCCGGCGATGCTCGACGAGCTCACGTCCACCGGCGAGGTCGTGTGGGTGGGCAGGCCCCAGCGCGGCGTCGTCGCCCCGGGCTGGCTCAGCCTCTACCGCGCGGAGTCGCTGGAGCTCGCACCGCGCGAGACCTCGGGCGCGGAGCTGAGCCCGCTCGCGAGGTCGGTGCTCGACGTCCTCGCCGGGTCGAGCGCCTTCGCACCGGCGCTGCTCGCCCGGCTCGCGGGGACGGCTCCGGTCGAGGAGGATCGCGGAGCCACAGCGCCGACGCAGGCGGAGCTCGCCGCCACGCTGTGGGAGCTGGCGTGGGCGGGGCTGGTCACCAACGACCGGTTCGCCGCCGTGCGCGCGCGCTCGACGGCCGCGGCCCGGCCCGTGGCGCGCCGCGACGCCCGCCGTCGGCCCCGGCCACGAGCAGCCACCCGCGTGGGAGCGCACCTCCCGGCAGATCTCGCCGGCCGGTGGTCGGTGGTGAACGAGCCGTCAGGAGAGGCGCGGGACCAGGCCGGATGGCTGCTCGGCGCGATCCTCGCCCGGCACGGCGTCGTGACCCGCGACGCGGTGGCACGAGAGGTCGGCAGGGATGCCGAGGCGGTGATGACGGTCGCCCGCGCCCGCAGCGAGGCCGGGTCGCTGCTGCGCGGCTACTTCGTCGCGGACCTCGCAGGGCGCCAGTACGTCGAGCGCACGGAGGTCGAGGCGCTGCGGGCCCCGGGGCGCGGCGACGTCGTGCTGCTGGGTGCCGACGACCCGGCACAGCCCTACGGGGCAGCGCTGCCCTGGCCCGCCTCGGCCGTGGGGCCCCGCCCCGCACGGCGGGCCGGGGCCGTGGTCGTGCTGCACGGCGGCCGGCCGGCGCTGTACCTGGCGCCCGGCGGGCGGCGGGTCGTCAGCTTCGAGGGCACGACGGCGGCGACCATCGGCGCGACCGCGTCGGCGGTGGTCGCGGCGGTGCGGGACGGCAGGCTCGGCGAGCCCTCCATCGAGGAGCTCGACGGTGTCGCGGTGTTCGAGGCGCGCGAGGGCGCGCTGGGAAGAGCGCTGATCGAGGCGGGCTTCGTGCTGACCCCGCGGGGGATGCGGCTGCCCCGGATGGCATGAGCCCGGACGACGAGCCGGACGTGACGAGGGGCCGTGCACCTCGCGGTGCACGGCCCCTCGTTCGGATCAGGTCCTGCTCGTCCTTCAGACTCCGGCCAGCTCCGGGCGGCGGGTGCGCTGCTCGAGCGCGGACAGGTCCGTCGGCAGGAGGTCGGGCAGCAGGAGCGCCTCGGCGACCTCGATACGGTCGCTCACCTCGCGCAGCACGCCCGACATCGGGACGTCGAGGGCCTCGCAGATGGAGCCGAGCAGCTCCGACGATGCTTCCTTCTGCCCACGCTCGACCTCGCTGAGGTACCCGAGCGAGACACGTGCCGCGGACGAGACCTCGCGCAACGTGCGCCCCTGCTTCTGACGGACGTCACGGAGGACATCACCGATCTCTCGACGAAGCACGATCATGTGTCCTCCCCTCGATTGAGGCTCGACCGGCTGCGGTGCCCGGGCCGTGTGCCCGGAGAGCGCCGGTCGTGCTGTTGTCGTACGACTACCACGGTACCCCGGTCGGACACCCGCCCGCGGCCCCCGTTCGGAAGTCCTCACTCTTGGTGCGCGATCGTTGCCCACGATCTTCACGGTCTCGTTCATCTGCCCACCCATCCTTCGTCCTCGGTGGTCACAACGCCGAGCGCGGGTCCCATTGTTCCCACGCCGACCTGTGAGACCGCTGGGCGCGGGCGGCTGTCCCGCGTCCTAGCGCCGGAGGCCGTGCGCGGGTGCGATCGCGTCGCGGACGGCCTGGAGCGCCGCCACGATCGAGCTCTCCCTGATCTGCGGTCGGCCGCCGTCGAAACGGTGCTCGGCCACGCTCGTCCGGACCTCGCCGTCGGCTCCGGCCCAGGCCGCGGCGACGAACACCTGCCCCACCGGGTGCCCGTCCTGGGTCGCGGGGCCGGCCACGCCCGTCGTCGAGACCCCGACGTCAGCACTGAACAGCGTGCGCACCCCGAGCGCCATCTGGCGGGCGACGTCCGGGTCGACGGCACCGTTGGCCTCGAGCAGGTCACGATCCACGCCGAGCACGTCCGCCTTCGCGTCCGTGGCATAGGTGACCGCTCCCCCGCGGAAGACCTGCGAGGCGCCCGGCACCTCCACGACCCGCGACGCGACCGCCCCGCCGGTCAGGGACTCCGCCACGGCGAGCGTGAGCCCTGCCGCACCCAGTGCCTGCACCACCCGGGTGGCGGCCGCATCCACCGGAGCCGTCGCGCCCGTCATCGCTGTGCGCGCCTCATCCGTTCCCCCACGACCGCGTACTCCACCCCCGTGACCGTGCCCACGACCACGGCCGCGACCATGACCACCCAGGCGAACCAGGTGAGGGGGTCGGGGACGGTCCACAGCGGCATCAGGAACAGGGTGATCGCGGCAGTCTGCAGCACCGTCTTGATCTTTCCGCCGCGCGAGGCGGCAATCACCCCGAAGCGCAGCAGCACGAACCGGAGCACGGTCACGCCGATCTCGCGCACCATGATCACGACGGTGACCCACCAGGGCAGGTCACCGAGCGCGGAGAGCAGCACGAGCGCGGTGCCCACGAGCAGCTTGTCGGCGATGGGGTCGAGCAGCTTGCCGAGGTCCGTGACCAGGCCGCGCGACCGGGCGAGGTAGCCGTCGAGCCGGTCGGTCAGCGACACGGCGAGGAACCCGGCGGCGGCGATCCACCGCCACGTCTCGTCATGGCCGCCGCCCGCGAGCGTGACGACCGCGAGCGCGGGGACGAGGACGATGCGCACCATGGTGACGACGTTGGCCACGTTCCAGCGGCCCGCCGCCCTCGCCGTCATGGTCGCCTCGCTCACGTGCACCAGCCTAGTTGTTCCGCGCCGGGTTGTTCCGCGCACAGCCGTCCCGCACCGACCCGCTCTGCACCGGCACGCGTGGCGCCGTGGACCCCTCCGACGCTGCCCGACGCCGGGTGACGCTATCGTCCTGTGGTGACGTCCGACCAGAACGCCCTGAGACCACGCCCGCGCCGCCGTCGGCCCCGGCGTCGCTGGCCCGTCACCGTGATCGTCCTCGCGGTGCTCGTCGGAGGGGGCGCAGGCCTCGCCGTCGCGACGGCGCAGGGGCGGCTCCCCTGGTCGTCACCGAGCCCCACCGCGATCGAGGACAGCGTGACGGGAGCACCGCCGTCGTCCACGGCGCCCACGCCGACCACGCCCGCCCCGCCCACCACGGAGCCGCCGTCCACGCCCGACCCGACGCCGACCGCCACGGACGCGACCTTCACGATCCTGGCGGCGGGTGACGTGCTGCCGCACGGCCCCGTCGACGTCTCCGCGCGCACGGCCTCGGGAGGCTACGACTTCACGCCGCTGCTGGCCGGCATCGACCCCTGGGTGCAGGGCGCGGACCTCGCCATCTGCCACTTCGAGGTGCCCGTCGCCCCCAAGGGCACCAAGCCCAGCGGCTACCCCGTGTTCGGCTCGCCGCCCGAGCTGGTCAAGGACCTGGGTGAGCAGGGCTGGGACGGCTGCTCGACGGCCTCCAACCACAGCGTCGACCGCGGGTTCGCGGGCATCGAAGCCACCAACCGGACCTTCGACAAGTACGGCCTCGGGCACGCGGGCAGCTTCCGCACCGAGAGCGACTCCACGCAGCCGCAGCTCTACCGGCTCGAGCGCGGCGGGCAGACCATCACGGCCGCGCACATCTCCGCGGCGTACGGCACCAACGGCATCCCGGTGCCCGCGGCGCAGCCGTGGTCGGTCGACCTCATCGACACCGACGCGATCATCGCCCAGGCGAAGCAGGCCCGCGCCGACGGCGCCGACCTGGTGATCGTGAGCATCCACGCGGGCACCGAGTACGTCACCGAGCCGACGCAGCAGCAGAAGGACGTCGACCGGGCGCTCGCACGGTCCGGGGTCGTCGACCTCGTGATCGGGCACCACGCCCACGTCCCGCAGCAGATCGTGAGGCTCAAGGGCGGCACGGACGGCACCGGCATGTGGGCGGCCTACGGGCTCGGCAACATGCTCTCCAACCAGGACTCGGTGTGCTGCTCCCCCAAGACCGACTCGGGCCTCATGATGATCGCGACCGTCGAGAAGCCGGCCGACGGTCCCGCGCACGTGACCGGCGTGCAGTGGGAGGGCGTGACGGTGGACCGGCGCGCCGGGCACCGGGTGCACGCCTTCAGCGACGCGCTCGACGACCCCGCCGGCGTGGGGACGCTGAGCCATGCCGAGCTCGAGCGACGCTACGCACGGGTGAAGGAGGCGGTCGGGACGAAGGCGCCCGAGGCCACCAAGCCACCCGTCGCCACGGGCGAACCGCCGAAGGTCGTCAAGCGCACCAAGTGACGTACGGCGGGGAGCCTCGCCCCGCCGATCGGCGGGTCAGTCGCGGCCGGTGAGGCTCCAGGCATCCTCGGACTCGTCGTCCTCGTCGTCGTACCGGGCGCTCATGTCCTCGGTCGCGCCCGCGTAGCGGTCGCCGTCGTCGGACACCGGCTCGATCGCGGCCGGCGCCGTCGGCGCGGACGGTGCCGCGGCCGTGTCGCCGCGCAGCATCGCCAGCGTGGCCGGCAGGTCGTCGGGCTGCACGAGCACGTCGCGCGCCTTCGACCCCTCCGACGGTCCGACGATCTCGCGGGACTCGAGCAGGTCCATGAGCCGCCCGGCCTTCGCGAAGCCGACCCGCAGCTTGCGCTGGAGCATCGACGTCGAGCCGAACTGGGAGGTGACGACGAGCTCGGCGGCCTGCAGCAGCAGGTCGAGGTCGTCGCCGATGTCCTCGTCGACCTGCTTCTTGCTCGAGCCGGACGCGGCGACGTCCTCGCGGTAGATCGGCTTGAGCTGCGTCTTCACGTGCTCGACGACGGCGTGGACCTCGCTCTCGGACACCCACGCGCCCTGCACACGCATGGGCTTGGAGGCACCCATGGGCAGGAACAGCGCGTCGCCCTGACCGATGAGCTTCTCGGCACCGGGCTGGTCGAGGACGACGCGCGAGTCCGCGAGGGACGACGTCGCGAAGGCGAGCCGGGAGGGCACGTTGGCCTTGATGAGGCCGGTCACCACGTCGACGCTCGGGCGCTGCGTGGCGAGCACCAGGTGGATGCCGGCGGCGCGCGCGAGCTGCGTGATGCGCTGGATCGAGGCCTCGACGTCGCGCGGGGCGACCATCATGAGGTCGGCCAGCTCGTCGACGACCACGAGCAGGTACGGGTACGGCGCGATCTTGCGCTCGGAGCCCGGCAGCGGCTTGACCTTGCCCGCCCGCACCGCGGTGTTGAAGTCGTCGATGTGCTTGAAGCCGAAGGTCGCCAGGTCGTCGTAGCGGGCGTCCATCTCGCGGACCACCCACTCGAGCGCCTCGGCGGCCTTCTTCGGGTTCGTGATGATCGGCGTGATCAGGTGCGGGATGCCGTCGTAGATGGTCAGCTCGACGCGCTTGGGGTCGACGAGCACCATGCGGACCTCGTCGGGCGTGGCCCGCATGAGGATCGACGTGATCATCGAGTTCACGAAGCTGGACTTGCCCGCACCCGTCGCGCCGGCGACGAGGATGTGCGGCATCTTCGCGAGGTTGGCGACCACATAGCCGCCCTCCACGTCCTTGCCCACGCCCATCACCATCGGGTGGTCGGTGCGCCGGGCGGGGGCGGAGCGCAGCACGTCGCCGAGCGCGACCGTCTCGCGGTCCGTGTTCGGGATCTCGATGCCGATCGCGGACTTGCCAGGGATCGGCGAGAGGATGCGCACGTCGGCCGAGGCCACGGCATAGGCGATGTTCTTGCTCAGCGCGGTGACGCGCTCCACCTTCACGGCGGGCCCGACCTCGACCTCGTAGCGCGTGACCGTCGGGCCGCGGGTGAAGCCGGTGACCTTCGCGTCGATGGTGAACTGCTCGAAGACGCCGGTCAATGACTCGACGACGCGGTCGTTCGCGGCGGAGCGCAGCTTGTGCGGGGGGCCCTGGACCAGCGAGTCCTCGCTCGGCAGCAGGTAGACGACGTCCCCGCTGAGCATCGGCTGCTCGCCGCGCGGCACGCCCTCGGTGGGCGGGGCGATCGTCTCCTCGGGCTCGCTACGACGGCCGACACGCGGTCGGGGCGCGTCCGCGACGGTCGACAGCACCTCGGTGGGCGCGTCAGGGTCGGTCGCAGGGACCTCCGGGCCGCTGTCCGGTCCGTCCAGCGGATCGTGGGTGGCCTCGACGTCGTACGCCTCCGTCTGCGCGTCACGGTCGACGGTCGCGGCACGCGTGAACGCCTCGTCCCCCGCGTAGCCCTCCATGCTGCCGTCGTGGTCGGCAGCATAGGCGGCGCGGGCCTTGCGCTCCGCACGTGAGAGCCGACGCCGGGGGGTCGGTGCCTCCTCGCTGCCGTCGTGCGCGGAGACGCCCTCGGCGAGCTCCAGGCCCTCCGCATCGAGGTCGTCGGCGCCGCCGGCCCCCTCCGCGGCGCGGCCGGTGAACAGCCGCGCGAGCCGTGGGCCCACCTGCTGCACGGGGGTCGCGGTCACCACGAGCAGACCGAAGATGATGACGAGGATCAGGACGGGGACCGCGAACCACGGCGTCAGACCCGCCGCCAGCGGGGTGCCGACGGCCCAGCCGACGACGCCGCCCGCCCCGGCGATGCGCTCGACGCCCTCGCCGATCCCCGGCGATCCCTGGCCGACGTCGAGCAGGGCGCAGAAGGCGACGGTGATCGCCGTGCAGCCGACCGCGATCCTGCCGTGCGCCGAGCCGTCCTCGGGGTGACGCATCAGGCGCACCGCGAACCAGAACAGGACGAGCGGGAGGACGCGGGCGAGCAGGCCGATGATCGTGGCGAAGGCCATGTAGACCACGTGGGAGACCGGGCCACCGGCCCCGAGCCAGCCGTTCGCCGCCGTGAGGATGCCGATGACGAGCAGGACGAGCGCCAGACCGTCCCGGCGGTGCGCGGGGTCGAGGTCGCGCGCACCGTGGCCGACCAGACGGGCCGCCCCACCGACGAGGTGAGCGATCCCCATGAAGAAGCCGCCGATCATCCGCAGCGGCCACGGGGCGCGGCGCGGCTCCGGCGCCGGAGCGCTGCGACCGGACGGCTTGCGCGGTGCCGGGGAGCGCGTGCCCTGCTTCGAGCCGGAGGAGCGCGTCGTCGTGCCCGAGGAGCCCATGGCCGTCGTGCGCGACGACGAGGATGCGCGGTTCGACGACCTGCTCGCCGGGTTCGAGGGCACACGTCGGGACATGACTGTCAATCTATGGCGCTCCGGCGGCCACGCCAGGAAGGCGCGCCACACGACGCCCCCACGGAGTTTTCCGGGCTGTCCGACATGAACCTTGTCGGACAACCCGGAAAAGTCGGTGGGTGGGTGGGCGTCAGGCCTCGACGACCACGGGGACGATCATGGGCCGACGGCGCAGGCGGGTGGCCACCCAGCGGCCGACGATGCGGCGCATGATCTGCTGCAGCTGGTGGGTGTCGGTCTTGCCCGACGACGCCGCGTCCTCGAGCGCCTCGACGATCTGGGGGCGGATGTCGTCGAAGACGGCGTCCTCCTCCGCGAAGCCACGCGCCAGGATCTGCGGGCCGCCGATCACCTTGCCCGAGCGGGAGTCCACCACCGCGAACAGCGAGATGAAGCCCTCCTCGCCCAGGATCCGGCGGTCCTTGAGCTCTGCCTCCGTGATGCCGCCGACGCTCGAGCCGTCCACGAACACGTAGCCGCACGGCACGGCACCGACCACGGCGGCCTTGCCGTCCACGAGGTCGACGACCACGCCGTCCTCCGCGAGGATGACCCGCTCGGCGGGCACCCCCGTCTGGACCGCGAGCGCACCGTTGGCCACCAGGTGGCGCACCTCGCCGTGCACCGGCATGACGTTCCGGGGCTTGAGGATGTTGTAGCAGTAGAGCAGCTCGCCGGCGCTCGCGTGCCCCGAGACGTGCACCTTCGCGTTGCCGCTGTGCACGACGCGCGCCCCGAGACGCGTGAGCCCGTTGATGACCCGGAACACGGAGTTCTCGTTGCCCGGGATGAGCGAGCTGGCGAGGATCACGGTGTCGCCGGGGCCCACCGAGACGCGGTGGTCCTGGTTGGCGATGCGGCTCAGCGCCGCCATCGGCTCGCCCTGCGAGCCGGTGCACATGAGCACCACCTGGTCGTCGGGCAGGTCGTCGATCTTCTTGACGTCGATCAGGACGCCGTCTGGCACCTTGAGGTAGCCGAGCTCGGCCGCGATGCCCATGTTGCGCACCATCGAGCGCCCGACGAGCGCCACGCGCCGCCCGTAGCGGTACGCGGAGTCGAGCACCTGCTGCACGCGGTGGACGTGCGAGGAGAACGAGGCGACCACGATCTTCTTCTCCGCGCTGGCGAACACGGAGTCGAGCACCGGGCCGATGCCTCGCTCCTGCGCGACGAAGCCGGGCACCTCGGCGTTGGTCGAGTCGACCATGAACAGGTCGATGCCCTTCTCCCCCAGCCGGGCGAAGGCGCGCAGGTCGGTGACGCGGCCGTCGAGCGGCAGCTGGTCCATCTTGAAGTCGCCCGTGTGCAGGACGGTCCCCGCCCCCGTGGTGACCGCGACGGCGAGCGCGTCCGGGATCGAGTGGTTCACGGCGACGAACTCGCACGAGAAGACGCCGAACCGCTCCGTGTCGCCCTCCTTGACCACGCGGGTCACGGGACGGATGCGGTGCTCCTTGAGCTTCGCCTCGACGAAGGCCAGCGTGAGCTGCGACCCCACGAGCGGGATGTCGCGGCGCAGCCGCAGCAGGTACGGCACCGCTCCGATGTGGTCCTCGTGGCCGTGCGTCAGGACGATCGCCTCGACGTCGTCCAGCCGGTCGGCGATGTAGTCGAAGTCGGGCAGGATCAGGTCGACGCCAGGCTGGTTGTCCTCGGGGAACAGGACCCCGCAGTCGACGATCAGCAGCCGGCCGTCGTACTCGAGCACGGACATGTTCCGGCCGACCTCTCCGAGGCCGCCGAGCGCGACGACGCGCAGCGCGCCGGGGGCGAGCGGTGGGGGCGGGAGAAGGTCGGGGTGGGGGTGACTCACATGGCCTCCTGGCCTAGACAGCGGTGCGCGACGCGGCTGCGCCGAGGAGCCCACCGGCCACGAGGGCCGCGCGGACTGCCGCGATTTCAGGATCGGTGGCCGCGACCTGCGGCAGCCGAAGGGTCGAGGACGGCAGCAGGCCCAGCTCCACGAGAGCGGCCTTGACCATCACGACCCCGAAACCTCCGCCCATGATCCCGTCGACGACGGGGGTCAGGCGGGTGAAGAGCTCGACGGCGCGGGCGTGCTCGCCGGCGTCGTACGCGGCCCGCAGCTCCACGAGCTGCGTCGTGGCGACGTGCGAGACGACGCTCACGAGACCGACGGCGCCCACCGAGAGGAAGGGCAGGTAGAGGCCGTCGTCGCCGCTGTAGAGCGCGAGCCCGGTGCGGGCTCGGTTGAGGGCGGCGGTGTAGACGTCGCCGGTCGCGTCCTTGACCGCCACGACCCGGTCGTGCGCGGCCAGGCGATCGTACGTCCCGGGCGCGATGCGCACGCCGGTGCGGCCCGGGATGTCGTACAGCATGACCGGGAGCTCGGTGGCGTCGGCGACCGCGGTGACGTGCCGGTGCACACCCTCCTGGGAGGGGCGCGAGTAGTACGGGGTGACGACGAGCAGCCCGTGGGCGCCCGCCTCCGCGGCCTGCTCGGCCATGCGGACGGCGTGGGAGGTGTCGTTGCTCCCCGCGCCGGCGAGCACGCAGGCGCGGTCCCCGACCGCCTCGACCACCGCGCGGATGACCTCCGCCTTCTCGGGGGTGTGCGTCGTCGGCGCCTCGCCCGTCGTGCCGTGCAGCACGATCCCGTCGTTGCCCTGCTCCACCAGGTGGGTCGCCAGGCGGGCCGCAGCCTCGACGTCGACGGCCCCGGCCTCGTCGAACGGTGTCACCATCGCCGTGAGCAGGGAACCGAAAGGGCGTTCGGCGGAGACGGGAAGAGCCATGGGACAACGGTACCGCGAGGGCGGGGCTGCTACGCCGTGCGGCGCGCGTAGGTGAGGAAGCGGTAGCGCAGCCCGGTGGACGACGTGTGCCACTGGATCCCGGTCCCGTCCTCGGCCGCGTCCTCGTCGGCGGCGCGGTGCTGCCCGGCGGTGGGCGCGGGCTCCACGGAGACGAGCTCCCACTCCTGCCCCAGCGCGGGCGCGAAGGCGTCGCCGGGCACGGCGAGGTCGATCTCGGTGACGACGGCGTGGTCGGCGTGCGGCAGGGCGTGCGTGTAGACCTGCGCACCTCCGATCACCCAGGCGTCACGTCCGGCGGCGAGCGTGAGCGCGTCCTCGACCGAGCCGACGACGGTCGCGCCGTCGAGCGAGGCGAGGGTGCGCGAGACCACGATGTTCTCGCGCCCCGGCAGCGGCCGGAAGCGCTCGGGCAACGACTGCCAGGTGGCACGTCCCATGATGACGGGAGCACCGAGGGTGGTACGGCGGAAGTGCGCCGAGTCCTCCGGCAGGTGCCAGGGAAGCGCGTTGTCGATGCCGATCACACCACCGTGGGCCTGCGCCCAGATCAGCCCGAGGCTCATACCGCCACCGGTGCCTTGATCGCGGGGTGGTGCTGGTAGTCGTGCACCACGACGTGGTCGAAGTCGTAGTCGAACAACGAGTCGGCGGGCCGCAGCTCGAGCGTGGGGAACGGGAAGGGCTCGCGGGAGAGCTGCTCCGTGACCTGTTCCACGTGGTTGTCGTAGATGTGGCAGTCGCCCCCCGTCCACACGAAGTCCCCCACCTCGAGCCCGGCCTGCGCGGCGATCATGTGGGTGAGCAGCGCGTAGCTCGCGATGTTGAAGGGCACGCCCAGGAACAGGTCCGCCGATCGCTGGTAGAGCTGGCACGAGAGCCGGCCGTCGGCGACGTAGAACTGGAAGAACGCGTGACAGGGCTGCAGCGCCATCGCCTGGAGCTCGGCGACGTTCCAGGCCGAGACGATGATGCGGCGCGAGTCCGGGTTGCTGCGCAGCGTCTCGAGCACCTGGGTGATCTGGTCGATGTGCCCGCCGTCGGGCGTGGGCCACGAGCGCCACTGGACGCCGTAGACCGGGCCGAGGTCCCCGTCCGCGTCCGCCCACTCGTCCCAGATCTTGATGCCGCGCTCCTGCAGCCAGCGGACGTTGGAGTCGCCGCGCAGGAACCACAGCAGCTCGCCGACGACGGAGCGCAGGTGCACCCGCTTGGTGGTGATCAGCGGGAAGCCCTGCGTGAGGTCGAAACGCATCTGGTGGCCGAAGACGCTGCGCGTCCCGGTGCCCGTGCGGTCCGCCTTGGGGGTGCCGGTCTCCATCACGAGCCGCAGCAGGTCCTCGTACGCGGTCGTCGCGGGACGGTCGACGGAGGTCGTCTCGGCAGACGCTCGGGAACCCATGCGATCATCGTATCCAGACCCCGTGCCGGGGCCAGCACGAGCGCCGCCGATCCCGATCACCTTCACAGGAGACCGACGACCATGACCACCACGACCGCCCCGCGACCGACCGCACCCCGACCGCCGCTGCGGGGCATGTCCCCTCTCGGCTGGTCGATCTTCGCCTCACGGTGGCTCCAGGCCCCGCTGTACCTCGGCCTCATCGTGGCCCAGGCCGTCTACGTCGTGCAGTTCATGCGCGAGCTGTGGCACCTGCTCCAGGGGGCGTTCTCGTCTCACGCGCTCGACGAGGCCGACACGATGCTCCTCGTGCTGGGCCTGGTCGACGTCGTGATGATCTCGAACCTGCTGATCATGGTGATCATCGGCGGCTACGAGACCTTCGTCTCGCGCATCCGGCTCGACGACCACCCCGACCAGCCCGAGTGGCTGAGCCACGTCAACGCGAACGTGCTCAAGACGAAGCTCGCCATGTCGATCGTCGGCATCTCCTCGATCCACCTGCTGCGCACCTTCATCGAGTCGAACAGCAAGCGCGCCGACGGCACACCGGTGATCACCGGCGACGTCATGCTCTGGCAGACCGTCATCCACCTGGCCTTCGTGGTGTCCGCCCTCGCCCTCGCGCTCATCGACCGCATGGGCCGCGACGACCCCCACCACGCCCCCGCGCCGTCTCCGGCACCAGCCCCCACGGTCGAGCCCGCTCCCTGACGGGGCCGCGGCCTTCCGGGGTCTCCGACACGTTCTGTGTCGGAGACCCCGGAAGACTCCACCGTGCTGCCCGGTCAGCGCACCTTGAGGTGCGTGCGCGTCTTCGCCTTCGCGTAGCTCGCCGAACCGCGGTACACGACCACCAGGGCACCCTTGCGCCTGAGCTTGCCGCGCACCACGGCCTGGTACTTCTTGCCCTTGAGGTGGCGGACCTTGGCGACGCCGACCTTCTTCGTGCCGACCTTCAGCGTGACCTTCCCCGTCAGTGCAACACCCTTCACGCCCTTGAGCCGGACCTTGAGGGTGGCCTTCGCGCCCCGTCTCAGGGCGCCCTTCGCGCGCTTGACCCTGGTGATCGTCGCGCGAGCCTTGGTCACCGTGAGGGTCGCGGTCGCGGTGGCGGCCTGCAGACCGCCGCCGGAGACCGGGGCGTAGGCGAGGGTCAGCCGGTGCGTCCCCGCGGAGCGAGCGGGCAGGGTCAGCGATGCCGAGCCCTCGCTGACGGAGGCGCTGGCGATCACGACGCTCCCCTCACGCGCGACGAGGGTCCCCGAGCCGACGGTCCCCCCGACCGCCGTCACAGTCGCCCGGAGCAGGCTGCGCTGACCGACCCGGACCGTCGTCGCGGTCGCACGGATCGCGGGAGCCCCGTGCGGGCCGACCTTCACCGTGGTCGAGACGACCTGCGAGACCCGACCGGCGCTGTCGGTCGCGCGTGCACGCAGCTCGTGCGTGCCGAGCGGCAGCACGACGGGCCGGGCGTACGGCGACCAGGCGCCTGCGTCGAGCGAGTACTCGACGGTGGTCACGGGACGCCCCATGGAGGAGGGCGAGGCGCTCACCGTCGCGGTAGTGCCGGTGGCGTGCCAGCCACCGTCGACGGTGCTCGAGAGCCCGATGCTCACCGACGGCAGCGCGGGCGTGACCTGGAAGGGCACGGTGGCCGTCCTGGTGACGCCGCGGTAGGTGTAGGTGACCGTCGCGGCGTGCTCCCCGGGCTCGTCCGTGCCGGTTCCCGAGAGCGTGACGTCGTCGGTCACGTCGATCGTGCGCTGCACGGGGTCGTCGGCGGTCGCGCCGAGGGTCGCGCTGACCGTGAGGCCGGCGGGGTCGAAGGCCTCTCCCTCGATGTAGCCGGTCCTGCCCGGTGCGCTCGTGACCGTGAGCCCGGTCAGGCTGGACAGCGCCGGGGGCGCCGACTTCCAGGTGTTGTACTCGCCGTTCGCACCGAAGATGTCGGCCGCGTTGCCGGCGATCTGGTCGATGCTGCCGTCGCTGGGCAGGGCGGCGTCGGGCGTCCCGGTCGAGGTCTCCGCGATCGCCCCCTGCGGGACGATCCGGAAGTCGGCGCGACGGGCCTGGCGCTGCTGCAGCTCGGCCGCTGCGAACAGCACGGTGGGGCGGCGCAGGTAGTTGCCGGAGACGATCAGCGTGTAGCTCGTCACCGCGCCGTCCAGGCCGTAGAGCAGGTTCATCGCGTTGACGGCGCCCTGCTGGGCGTTGCTGCTCGCCTGCGCGACCTTGATGCGTGCCGGGTCGACGCCGCGGGCCAGGAGCCCGTTGTTCCCGGCCGTCAGCTCGGCCTGGTTGCCGGCGACGACGACGATCGATCCCGGGTAGTCGCCCAGCGCCTCGACGGCCTTCTCGATGCGGTTGCCCATCGCGGTGCCGGTCCCGCTGTCCGCGCCCATCATCACGAAGGCGTGATGGTCGCGCGGCAGGTCGGCGGGCACCTGGTCGCTCACGGTCATGGGCCGCATCGCCGCGTCCCACGCCCGGGCGAAGCCACCGAGCTCGGCCGCGTAGGTGGCGGAGGTGTCGCCGGTCCCGACGACGGCCCGCGCGACGTCGGCCGTGTTGGTCCGGGGGCTCGTGTCGTCGCCGGCGAAGCCCGAGCGCAGCAGGTAGACGACCTTGGCGACGCTCGAGCGCAGGCCCCCGGCGTTCGACGTGTTGGTGACCTGGCGGATCGTCCCGTAGGCGTCGTCGACGCCGGTGACCGGGCCGTCACGGTCGGCGGGGGCGTGCTTGGTGAGGTTGTTCGCGACCTTGGCGACGTTCTGCGCGATGAGGTTGCGCTCGCTGCTGTTCGGGTAGCCGGGCGGGTTCACGTAGTCCGTGTTGTCGCTGCAGCTCGTGGTGAGGCACGTCGGGCCGGGGACCAGGGTGATGGTGCGGTCGAGGTGGAGGTCCACCGGGATCAGCCGGGCGGCCTCGTCGATCAGCACGTTCCCGCGCCGGGTGTGCCACAGCCCGGTGATCACCGACACGGTGCGGATCTGTCCCGGCGCGACCGCGACGCCGTCGTCGTCGGCCTTGAGCCCGTAGACGATCGGCATGCCCATCGTCGCGTTGTCGGGGGTGTCGCCAGCGTTGGTCTCGACCAGGATCCGGTCCCGGGAGACACCCTGGGCGAGCAGCCAGTCGCGCATGACCTCGCCCTCGCTCGCCTTGTCCGCACCGGCGGTGTGCCCACCGGTGACGAGGACGTGGGCCTGCGGGTACGCGTCGAGTGCTGCCTTGGTGACCCGCAGGCGGTCGACGAGCTGCTGGGCCGCGGTCCCGTCGCTGTTCAGCTTCTGCCCGAGCAGCACGAAGGCGTGCCCGGCACCCTGGTCCGGGAGCGCGGGAAGGTCGCCCGGCAGGACGTCCGGGTTCACGGACCCGTACACCTTGTAGTGGTAGAGCCAGTCGTTCCAGTCGTGGACGAGGCCGGTCCAGGCGGCGCCCAGCTCGGCGTCGAAGGAGGTGATCGCGTCGAGCTGCGCGTCGACGTCGAGCGCGAGGCCCAGCCGCTCGTACTCCACGAGGCGACCTTGCGCCTGAGCGCTGGTGCTCGCCGGCACGAGCGCCTGGGCTGCCGTCGCGGGCAGCAACGAGAGCACGGCGAGCAGGGCGGCTGCTGCTCCGCTGCGTCGTAGACGTGAGATGTTCATGGGGATCCTCGCATGCGAGATGGGCGTCGGCGCCCACCGGACGGTCCTCGCGGTCGAGCGACCCGGAGATCGCACAGCGGTCATAGATCACGACGGGCGCACTGCCATGACAGCGTTGTCAACCGCATAACGCAACGAAGTTAGCATACGAGCTCAGCCCGCGAAAGGTTCCGCGCGACGGCGTCAGACGCTCCCCGGCGCTCGCGAGAAGCGGGCGAGGCCGCCCGTGCTCAGCCCTTCGACGTGAACCGCAGCCGCGCCGCCTGGCGCAGCGCGTGCCGGGCCCTGCGGCGGTCGTGCGCGGCGTCGTACGCGAAGGCCAGGCGGTACCAGGACTTCCAGTCCCCGGGATCCCGCTCGACGGCCTCGCGCGCGGGCTCGAACCTCGCGTCCGCGACGGAGCGGTCGACACGTCCGCCGGGCGACCGCGGGAGGTCGTCGACCTCCAGCTCACCGGCGGCCGCGAGCTCGTCGGCCATCTTCTGCACACGGACGGCGAGCGACCACTCGCGGATCACGAGCCACACGACCAGGACGGGCAGCACGAGCACGGCGGCGCCGATCAGGATGCCCGCGACGTCACCGGTGCGCACCAGCGCGAGCGCCCGCCCCGAGACGGCCCAGACGTAGAGCCCGAGCAGGACCGTGACGGCGAGCGCGCCCAGCAGTCCCTTGCGCATCCTCAGGACAGGTCCAGCAGGTGCTCGAGCCCGACGGTCAGGCCGGGCCGGGAGGCGGCCTGCCGGATGCCGAGGAGCACGCCCGGCATGAAGGAGACGCGGTCGAAGGAGTCCTGGCGGATCGTGAGCTGCTCCCCCGGGTTGCCCAGCAGGATCTCCTCGTGCGCGACGAGCCCGCGCAGCCGCACCGCATGCACACGCACGCCGTCGACGTCGGCACCCCGGGCCTCGAGCCCGGTCTCGGTCGCGTCGGGCGAGGGTGCGACGCCGGCGGCCGCGCGGGAGCGGGCGATCGCCTGGGCGGTGTGGCGGGCCGTGCCGGAGGGGGCGTCGACCTTGTCCGGGTGATGCAGCTCGACGACCTCGACGGACTCGAAGTAGGCGGCGGCCCTGGCCGCGAAGGTCATGGCGAGGACCGCGCTGAGCGAGAAGTTCGGGGCGACGAGCACGCTCACGCGCTGCGTCTCGGGGGTCTGCGCGAGGTGCTCGCGCACCGAGTCGAGCGCCTGGGGCGTCCACCCGGTCGCCCCGACGACGGCGTGGACGCCGAGGTCGATCAGCGCGTGGACGTTGTCCTGGACCGCGCCGGGCACCGTGAAGTCGACCGCGACCTGGGCACCGCTGTCCCGCACCGCGCGGGCGAGGTCGTCGCCGGCACCGACGCGGGCCACCAGCTCGAGGCCGGGTGCCGCCTCGACCGCCTCGCACGTCGTGCGGCCCATGCGGCCGCCGGCCCCGAGGACCGCGACCTTGATCCGTTCTCGCTGCTCAGTCACCGGTCCAGCCTATCGGCCTCCGGGCACCGGTCCGTGACGGGGCGTGCGCGCCGGCGCACGCCCCGTCACGGACCATCGTCACCCGCCGCGCCTAGCGGCGGTGCGCGCCCGTCCTGCGCTTCTTCGCCTTGAGCACGACCTTCTTGGACGACGCCGAGGCGACGTTCGCGGCGTCCGAGGGGACGAAACGGGCCTTCACCTTGAGCTTCCTGGCCTTGGTGAGGCGCTTGGCGATCTTCACCCTCGTCTTGCCCGTCGCCTTCAGCGTCGCGGTCCGAGCGGTCTTCCTGCCGACCTTCACGACGACCTTCCCCTGCGCCCGCTGACCGTTCGACAGCCTCGCGACCTTGACCTTGACGACGGTCTTCCTGCCGCGGACGTACTTCTTCCCGCTCACCTTCACGCGCCGCGCCGAGGCCTTCAGCACCTGCAAGGCCGTCGTCGAGGCGGGCGAGACGCCAGCCTGGGTCGACGCCGTGGCGGGCAACCACGCGGTCACCGAGGCGTACCTGCCGGCGGGCAGCCACTGCGGCAGCACGAGGGAGGCCCGGCCGCTCGACACCTTCGCCGTGCCGAGCACCCTGGCACCCGCACGGAAGGTCACGGTGCCGCTCGTGACGCCCGTGACCGTCGTGCTGACGGTCACGCGGGCCGGGGCCCCGTACACCTGGCTCGCGCCCGAGAGCATCGGCGCGGACAACGACACCGGCGTCGGACCCTGCGGCACGGGCGCCGTCACGACCACGCTCGCCCGCACCTCGACCTGCGACCGGTCGCCCACCGCGACCAGGGCGTACGTCCCGGCCGTCTGCGGCGCCCGCACGGCACCCGAGAGAGCGCCGTCCCCCGACGCGACGAGCTCCGTGCTCACGGCGCCGAACGTCACCTGCACCGTCTCACCGGGAGCGAAGCCCGCGCCCGTGAAGGCGACGTCCTTCCCGGCCGTGCTCCCGGTGCCCACGCTCAGGCTCGGTGCGTACCACGTCACCGCGTCGGAGGGCTCGGACTCAGGGCCGTCCCCCGTGCCCGTCACGGCACGCACCGTGAACCGGTACGCGGCGCCGGCCTGCGGCAGCGTCACCGTGGCAGAGGTGCCGGACGCGACCGGCGTCGTGCCGTCGTCGGCTCCGCCGCGATACCGCGTGACGACGTAGCCGGTGATCCCGCTGCCCGCGTCCTGTGGCGCGGTCCAGGACAGCGTCGCGGTGCCGTGCTCCGGCGCGGAGATGCTGACGCCCGTCGGTGCACCCGCCAGCCCGGGCTCGACGGCGAGCGTCGCCACGGACGGCGCCTGGGGCCCGGTCGCCGTGTACCGCACGTACCGCACAGGGAGCGCCGGGTCGACGGCGACGCTGGAGGACGGGTCCGCGGTCGCGGTCGCGGCCCCCTGATCGGTCCAGCCGGAGCCGTCCGCCGAGACCGCGATCGAGTACGGCGTGGTGGCGCCGGAGCCCGAGGTGACCGCGACCTGAGCGACCGAGAGCGGGCGCCCGAGGTCGACGGTGAGGGACGCGCCCGCCGCCGTCGCCTTCCACACGGTGGCCGTCGAGCCGTCCACCGCACCCAGCGCGGGGAAGCTGAGGTCGGTGGCCGTCGCCGAGACCTGACCCAGCTGTGCCAGGTCGCCCGAGACGTCGAGGTCGGGCCGGTTCGTCTCCACGGTCAGCGGCGCACTGGCGGACACGGTGCGCGACGCGCCCCGGACCTTCACCGGCATCGGCTCGCCCGAGGTGAGCGTGACCGTCGTCGTGCTCGGGCCGATCGCGACGTCGTAGGTCCGTCCCTGCCACTTCAGGCCCTTGAGCCGGACGCCGTCCAGGTCCATCGTCAGCGACGGGTCCAGGACCACCGCGTCCGCGTCCCAGCGCAGGCCGGGATACCCGTAGAGGAGCTCCTGCAGGAACCCGCCCGCTCCCGTGACGAAGGTGAAGGCGCCGTCGGTCCGGTTCTCCGAGAACTGGTAGAACGGCGCGCGCATGAACGCGTCGATGCTCCGCTTCGCGTAGTACACCGCCGAACGGCCCGGGACCTGCAGATCCAGGGTGTCGATCATATGGATCGCGTCGGTCATCGAGGGCCCGCCCAGCGACGTGCGCGGCGCGTAGTAGTCGAGGTTCGCGAGCGCGGTCTGCGCCGACAGGCCGTGGTAGGCCCAGGGGTACTGGAGCATCACCGTGTCGGCCTGCTTGATCGTCTGGCCGGTGTAGGAGTCGTCCTGCTTGATGATGCCGAGGCTGGAGTCGACCGGGATCCTGCGCTCCAGCCCGTCGGCGATGCTCGCCCAGGCCGCATCCGCCTGACCGCCGACGAGCGCTGCGGCGGACGCCGCGATGCGCAGGACCTTGGCCGCGGAGGCGTTCGTGTAAGCGCTGTTGTCGACCCCCTCGCGGTACTCGTCGGGCCCGATGACGTCCTTGATCTCGTAGCTGCCGTCGCCCGCCGGCTCGGCACGGCTCGCCCAGTACGTCGCGACGCCCTGGATCACGGGCCAGCCCTTGGCGGTCAGCCACTCCCGGTCACCGGTCGCCAGGTAGTACTGCCACTGCGCGAGCGCGACGTCCGAGGAGACGTGGAGCTCGTACGTGCCGGTCTGGCAGCACGACGGCGTCGACTCGGCACCGGTCAGCGCGCTCTCCCACGGGAACCGTGCCCCCTGGTCGCCGTACCCCTGCGCGTTCGCCTCGGCCGTCCCCAGCCGCTCGTAGCGGTACTCGTTGGCGCCGGCCGCGATCTCCGGGTGCTGGGCCAGGAGCGACGGGTACATCCACGTCTCGGTGTCCCAGAACGTGTGGCCGTTGTAGCCGTTGCTGGACAGGCCGCCGGGCGACAGGCTCCAGGTGCTGCCCTCGCGGGTGCTCGAGAGCAGGTAGAACTCGCTGGCGCGCACCTGCTCCTGCAGCACGGGGTCGCCGTCGACCTCGATGTCGGACTCCCACAGCCGTGCCCACGCCTGGGCGTTGGCCGTCGTCAGCGCGTCGAAGCCCGCGGACGCCGCCGCCTGGGCGGCAGCACGTGCCGCGGCCAGCGGGTCGGTCACGTCGTCGTGCGAGACCACGGCGCCCACGTACTTCGTGACCGTGTAGGTCTGCCCCGCGGTGACGGGCATCGTCACGCTCTGGCCGGCGGAGCCGGTGGCCCCCTGCCCGACCTCCTCGACGGTCGCGCCCGATGGCGCCTCCAGCCGCGCCGCGAGGCCCGCCGTGACACCGGTCGTCGCAGCCGTGAGCTCCTCGTAGGTCTCACGGTCTGCGGCGGACGTGCCGCGGGAGGCCTCCGACACCAGGTTGCCCGTGCCCGTGCCGTCGAACTGCCCGATCACCTGAGCGGTGCCCGTCCACTGCGGCGTGACCGCCAGCCGGACCACGCCCACGGCCGGATCGGCCCGGTCGGCGACGACCTGGAACGCCACGTGGGCCGCCCTGCCGTCGGGAGCGTGCCAGTCGTACTCGGTCGACACGGTGCCCGTGCGCATGTCCAGGGACTGCCGGTAGCCGGTCGTCATGCCGCCGCCGTCGAGGAACACGCTCCCCGGCGCCGTCACGGCGACAGCGTCGAGGTTCACCTGGCACGAGTCACCCTCGAGGCATGCGACGGCGATCGTGCTGTCCCCCGTGAGGAAGGTGTGAGGGACGGTGACCGTGCCCCACGCGTCCCAGGAGCCGGTGCTCGGCAGCGTGACGCGCTGCGCCGCGCCCCCGTCGATCGTGAGTGAGAGCGTCTGCGCCCCCGAGAGCCCGTCTGCGTAGCGCAGCTGGACGTCCCAGGCGCCCTCCGGGACGTCGCCGACCTGGAAGGTGGCCGTCGATCCGGGGTGCGGCGCGCTGTTCTGAGCGAAGCCCTGGACGAACCCGGTCCCGGTGTAGCCGGTGTGGTCGGTCGCGATGCTCGTGCCACCGGTGAGCGCCGCGTCCTCGGCCTCGCACCGCGCACCGTACGTGCAGGGCTTGCTGGCCGGCGCGACGCCGACGTCGCTCAGCGCCACCCCCTCGAGGTTGAACCGGCAGCTCGAGTTGAGTGCCGAGCACGAGACCGCCACCTCGTTCGTGCCGGCGTGCACGGGGATGTCCACCTGGACCGTGGCCCACGTCGCCCAGCCGCCCGATCCCGGCAGCGGCACGGGCACCGGGGCGGTGAGATCGGCGCCGTCGACGGTCAGCGAGGCATCGTCGACACCGGTGCCGTAGCTCAACGTCAGCATCGCGGTCCCGTCCGAGGGGACGTCCTGGACGGAGAGCGTCGCGGTGGCACCGATCTGCGGGTGGGTGGCCGCGTCGGCGAAGCCCTCGACCCAGCCTCCCGCCACCCGGTCGGCACCTCCGGTCAGGACGCCGTCCGCTGCCTGGCAGGAGGCGCCGTAGAGGCAGACCTTCGGGGCGGCGGGCGCATTCCCGGTGGTCGCACCACCCGCGAAGAGCGCCAGCGTGGTCCACGCCGGGATCTGGGCCGACACCTCGACGTCCCCGTTGTCCGCGAAGAACCCCGCCAGCCGGGACTGCGCCTCGACCGGGCTCGTCGCGTAGCCCTGGCCGGCCGCCGGGATGCGCGCACCGAGGGAACCGTTGGCGATGAACGTCGGGCTGTAGCCGCTCGTCGGGTCCGTGGTGCTCAGCACCCATCCCCCGTCCTCGACCGCCTGCGGTCTGGCTGCCGCCGCGCCCGCGGCCGCGGACACCCCGCCCACCGAGGACCACCCCAGAGCCACGACCGCCGCCATGACGACCGACCTCTTCCACCCACGCCTGCTCATCGCTCTCCCCGGACTCGTGACCGCCGCACCGTCGTGGCAGTCGTCAGGCATCGCAGCGACAGGGGACCCTGAGGCGCCGCTCAGCCGCCCGAGGTCCCCTCGAGAATGCTCCCTCGCACTCTCGGCACCCGTTCATGGGCGCATCGACGAAGCCAATCGTCGCGCGGAGGCTCTCGAAATGCAACCCATTCATCCAAATTTTTGATCACTCTTCGCTTCTAAATCACCCTCCGGCACTGCGAGGGCAGCGACGGAAGTGCTCTCAGTCCAGAAAAAGGGTCTTCCCAGATGAGCGTCAAGCACGCGGGGCGGAACGCTCTCGACGCCCCACCCCGGTTGCTCAGAAGGCCTGGTGCGGACCCACCCGGACGACGTGCCGCGGCCGGGAGGCGAGCGTCTGCGCCAGCTCCTGGACCTGCGCGGCCGTGACGCTCCGCAGCGCGTCCAAGGACTCGTCGATCGAGTACAGCTCGCCGAGGGTGACCTCCGCCCGGCCGAGGCGGCTCATACGAGCACCCGTGTCCTCGAGCCCCAGCACCATGCCGCCGGTGAGCTGCCCGATGCCCCGCCGCAGCTCGTCCTCCGTGACCCCGCCGTCCGCGAGGCGGTCGAGCTCGCGCACGAGCAGGGACTCCACCTCGGCGGCCTTGGCCGGCGCGCAGCCCGCGTAGAGGCCGAAGGTCCCGGTCTCGGCGTGCGGCGAGCCGAAGGCGTAGGTGGTGTACGCCAGGCCGCGCTTCTCGCGGATCTCCTGGAACAGCCGGGACGACATGCCGCCGCCCAGCAGCGTGTTGAGGACGGTGAGCGCGAAGCGCCGGTCGTCGAGGGCGCCCAGCCCCACCGCACCGACGATCACGTTGGTCTGCTCGACCGGACGGGCGATCACCTTCTCGGTGCCGGCGGCCAGCGTCTGCGGCTCGAGCACCGTGCTGCGACGCGCTCGTGGGGCCCGCTCCGGGTCCGCGTCCCAGCCACCGCGCTGCAGCCCCTCGGCCACGAGCGCGCAGAGCGCGTCGTGGTCGACGCCGCCGGCGGCGGTCACCACGAGGGTCTCGGGGCGGTAGTGCGCCCGGTAGTGCTCCCAGACCGCGTCACGCGGCACCGCGCGGATGGTCTCCGGCGTGCCGCCGATGGGACGGCCCAGGGCGCTGTGCGCGAGGACGGCCGCCGAGAAGGCCTCGTGCGCGACGTCCCCCGGGTCGTCGTCGTTCATGGCGAGCTCTTCGAGGATGACGCCGCGCTCGGTCTCGAGCTCGCCCGCGTCGATCCGCGAGGAGGTGAGCATGTCCGTCAGGACGTCGATCGCCATCGGCAGGTCGGTGTCGAGCACCCGCGCGTAGTAGCACGTGTGCTCCTTGCCGGTGGCGGCGTTCGCCTCGCCGCCGACGGCGTCGAAGGCCTCGGCGATCTGGGTCGCGCTGCGGGTCCGCGTGCCCTTGAAGAGCAGGTGCTCCAGGAAGTGCGTGGAGCCGAAGTGGCCGTCGGTCTCGTCGCGCGAGCCGACCGGCACCCACAGACCGACGCTCACCGAGCGGATGCCCGGCACGTGCTCGGACAGGACGCGAACGCCGCCGGGCAGGACGGTGCGACGGATGGTCGCGCCGTCCTGCCCGGCGGTCAGCCCGCCGTCGGCCGAGGTGGCCGCGACGAGCGGGAGGTTCCAGGGCACGTCAGTCGTTCGCCTCGACGTCACCCTCGTTGTCGGACTCGTCCGTCACCGCGAGCAGCGACAGCTTGCCGCGCGGGTCGATCTCACCGATCTCGACCTGGACCTTCTGGCCCACTGACAGCACGTCCTCGACGTTCTCGACGCGCTTGCCGCCGACGAGCTTGCGGATCTGGCTGATGTGCAGCAGACCGTCCTTGCCCGGCGACAGCGAGACGAACGCGCCGAAGGACGTCGTCTTGACGACGGTGCCCACGAAGCGCTCCCCGACCTCGGGGACGGTCGGGTTGGCGATCGCGTTGATCGCCGCACGGGCGGCCTCGGCCGAGGGGCCGTCGGTCGCGCCGATGTAGACCGTGCCGTCGTCCTCGATCGAGATGTCGGCGCCGGTCTCATCCTGGATCTGGTTGATCATCTTGCCCTTCGGGCCGATGACCTCGCCGATCTTGTCGACCGGGACCTTGACCGCGATGACGCGCGGCGCGAAGGGCGACATCTCGTCGGGCACGTCGATGGCCTCGTTCAGGACGTCGAGGATCGCGAGGCGAGCCTCCTTGGCCTGGGTGAGCGCGCCGGCGAGCACCGAGGCGGGGATGCCGTCGAGCTTCGTGTCGAGCTGGATCGCGGTGACGAACTCGCTCGTGCCGGCGACCTTGAAGTCCATGTCGCCGAAGGCGTCCTCGGCCCCGAGGATGTCGGTCAGCGCGGCGTACTTCGTCTCGCCGTCGACCTCACCGGAGACCAGGCCCATCGCGATGCCCGCGACCGGGGCGCGCAGCGGCACACCGGCGTTGAGCATGGCGAGCGTCGAGGCGCAGACCGAGCCCATCGACGTCGAGCCGTTGGAGCCGAGGGCCTCGGAGACCTGACGGATCGCGTAGGGGAACTCCTCGCGGCTCGGCAGCACCGGCACCAGGGCACGCTCGGCGAGCGCGCCGTGGCCGATCTCGCGGCGCTTGGGCGAGCCCACGCGGCCCGTCTCACCGGTCGAGTACGGCGGGAAGTTGTAGTTGTGCATGTAGCGCTTGCGCGTGACGGGCGACAGCGAGTCGATCTGCTGCTCCATGCGCAGCATGTTCAGCGTGGTGACGCCCATGATCTGCGTCTCGCCGCGCTCGAACAGCGCCGAGCCGTGCACGCGGGGCAGCACGTCGACCTCGGCGGACAGGGTGCGGATGTCGCGCAGGCCGCGACCGTCGATGCGGAAGCCGTCCGTGAGGATGCGCTTGCGGATGATCTTCTTCTGCACGGCGCGGTACGCGGCGGAGATCTCCTTCTCGCGTCCCTCGAAGGCCTCGGCGAGCTCACCCTGGACCTCTGCCTTGATCTCGTCGAGTCGGGTCTCGCGGGTCTGCTTGTCCGCGATGGACAGCGCCTCGTCCAGGCGGGCGGACACGGCGGCCTCGACCGCGGCGTAGCTGTCGTCCTGGTAGTCGGGGAACAGCGGGAACTCCTGCGTGGCCTTGGCGGCCTGCGCGGCGAGCGCCTCCTGCGCCTCGACGAGCGTGGCGATGAACGGCTTGGACGCCTCGATGCCCTGGGCGACGACCTCCTCGGTCGGCGCGGCGGCGCCCTCGTTCTTGATGAGGTTCCAGGAGTCGTCCGTGGCCTCGGCCTCGATCATCGCGATCGCGACGTCCTCGGTGCCGTCGGCAGCGGTGACCTTGCGGCCCGCCACGACCATCTCGAAGACCGCGCGCTCCTTGTCGGAGTACTTCGGGAACGCGACCCACTGGCCGTCGATGAGCGCGACGCGCACCGCGGCGACCGGGCCCGAGAAGGGCAGGCCGGAGATCTGCGTCGAGGCCGAGGCCGCGTTGATCGCGAGGATGTCGTAGGAGTCGTCCGGGTGGATCGACAGGACCGTGATGACGACCTGGACCTCGTTGCGCAGGCCCTTGACGAACAGGGGGCGCAGGGGACGGTCGATGAGGCGGCAGGCGAGGATCGCGTCCGTGGACGGGCGGCCCTCGCGGCGGAAGAACGAGCCGGGGATCTTGCCCGCGGCGTACTGGCGCTCCTCGACGTCGACCGTCAGGGGGAAGAAGTCGAACTGCTCCTTGGGGTGCTTGCCGGCGGTCGTCGTGGACAGCAGCGCCGTCTGACCGTCGAGGTACGCCATGATGGCGCCGCCGGCCTGCTTGGCGAGGCGGCCGGTCTCGAAGCGGATCGTGCGGGTGCCGAAGCGACCGTTGTCGATCGTCGCCTCGGCGAAGGTGATGTCGGGACCCTCCACGGGTGCCCTCCTTTTCTCGAAGTGCCCGCCGGGCCGGCCGGCGGTCTTCGATCGAGGCGCACGGACAGGGTCCGGACGCCACTACCGAGGACCGAACGAGGCTCGGTCGGGCAGGGGGGGTGCAAGGTGGCCGGGCGGCGGGTGCCGCTCAGCCGACCAGCCCGGAACCTGAGCAGGTTCCGGGCTGGTCGGGGACGTCAGCGGCGCAGGCCGAGACGCTCGATGAGGCTGCGGTAGCGCGCGATGTCGATCTTCTGCAGGTAGCCGAGGAGGCGACGGCGCTGACCGACGAGGAGGAGCAGACCACGACGGCTGTGGTGGTCGTGCTTGTGCTCCTTGAGGTGCTCGGTGAGGTCCTTGATGCGCTGGGTGAGCAGCGCGACCTGCACCTCGGGCGAACCGGTGTCGCCCTCGCTCGTCGCGTACTCGGTCATGATCCGCTGCTTGGTGGCAGTGTCGAGGGGCACGGCTCTCCTTCGTTGGTTTCTCGTTGCACGGTGCCGCGGGGCTTGTCCACCCGGGCTCTCTGGTTCCGTGGCCGATCGAACGGCGGGTCCATCGTACCAGCCGCGCGTTCCCGGACACGTGACGGAGCTCTGATGCCCCTCACGTCGTCGGGGCACCGCGGCGTGAGAGATGTCAAGGCTCCGGTTCAGCCGGCCAGGAGCGCGCGCACCTTCTCGACGTCGTCGTGCATCTGCGCGACGAGCGCGTCGACGCTCTCGAAGCGCACCTGCCCACGGACCCGGTCGACGAGCTCGACCGTGACCTCCGTGCCGTACAGGTCGAGGCCGGTGCGGTCGAGCACGTACGCCTCGATCCGCTGCTCCACACCGTCGAAGGTCGGGTTCGAGCCGATCGAGACGGCCGCGGGCAGCGCCTCACCCTCCCCCTCGACACGCAGCCACCCCGCGTACACGCCGTCGGCCGGGACCAGACCGCTGACCTCGCCGCCGACGTTCGCCGTCGGGAACCCGAGCTCACGCCCTCGGCGGTCCCCCTGGACGACGGTGCCGCGGAGCCGGTGGCGCCTGCCGAGCAGCGCGGCCGCACCCGCCACGTCGCCGTCGGCCAGCAGGGCGCGCACGTGGGTCGAGGAGCACCGCCCCACCAGGCCGGAGGCGTCCCCGACGTCGGCGACCACCTCCACCGCGAAGCCGTACCGCTCCCCCAGCGCGCGCATGGTCTCGAGCGTGCCGGCGTTGTCGCGCCCGAACCGGACGTCGCGGCCGACCACCACCCGTGTCATGCCCAGCGGCTCGACCAGGCAGTCCCGGACGAAGGCCTCCGGCGTCTGGCGGGCGAACTCGAGCGTGTACGGGAGCACGAGCGTCGCGTCGAGCCCGGTGGCCGCCAGCAGGTCGAGCCGGTCGGCGAGGCCGGTGACGGGGGCAGGAGCCGAGTCGGGCCGGTGGACGACGGCCGGGTGCGGGTCGAAGGTGACCGCGACGGCGCGGGCGCCGCCGCGGCGTGCCTCGGCGACCATCGCGCCCAGCACGGCGACGTGCCCGAGGTGCACGCCGTCGAAGTTGCCGATCGTGACGATCGAGGGGCCGAAGCCCTCGGGGACCTGGTCCAGGCCCGTCCAACGCAGCACGTGCTCTCCTTCGACTGGCGTGCGACGAGGGCGCACGCGGCGGCGACCATTCTATGACCGCGGCGCTCCGTGGCGGCGGCGCGATCACCCGCGCGGCGGGAGAACGGTGGCGGTCCCGGCGGCGTCCCGCGCCCGCAGCGAACCGGCCGTCAGCGGTCCGCGAGGACGACGACGGGGCGGGCGAGCACAGCTCCGTGGCGTCGCGAGTCCTCGAGGACGGCGACGAGACGCGCGCCGGGCGCGTCCGCGAGGACGGCAGCGTGGGGGCCCGGTGCGCCCGAGGGGGAGATCGCGCGCCCGAAGGTCAGCTCGACCGCCTCGTCCTGCGTGAGGTGGCGCACGGGCAGCACCGCGCTCGCCGCCTCGGCGAGCGGCACGACCTCGAGGGCACCGTCGCGCTCGGTGCGGGCCGCAAGCTCCTCGAGTCCTCGCGCCGCGGCGAGGTCGAAGCCGCCGACCCGGGTGCGTCGTAGCACGGTGAGGTGCCCGCCCACCCCCAGCGCGGCACCGAGGTCACGGGCCAGCGCACGGACGTAGGTGCCCGAGGAGCACTCCACGAGGACGTCGACGTCGAGCACCGCGAGGCCGTCCGCCGTCCTCGCCTCGCGCACGTCGAGCACGTCGAACCGCGAGACGGTCACCGGCCGGGCCGCCAGCTCGACCTCCTCGCCCGCGCGGACCCGCGCGTAGGAGCGCACCCCGTCCACCTTGATCGCGCTGACCGCCGTGGGGACCTGGAGGATCTCACCGGTCAGCGACGCGACCTCGCGCGCGACGTCGTCCCGCGTGACGCCCTCGACCGGTCCGGTGGCCGTCCGCTCCCCCTCGGCGTCGTCCGTGAGGGTGGACTCCCCCAGCCGGACCGTCGCCGTGTACTCCTTGGTCGCGCCCACGATGTAGGTGAGCAGCCGGGTCGCCCGGCCGATGCCGACGACGAGCACGCCGGTCGCCATCGGGTCGAGCGTGCCCGCGTGCCCCACCCTGCGGGTCCGGGCGAGGTAGCGCAGCCTGCCCACGACGTCGTGGCTCGTCCACCCCTGCGGCTTGTCCACGACGACGACGCCGTCCTCGGCGGGCGCCCAGGTGCGGGTGTCCTCGCGGCGGGCTGCGGTGCGCCGCTGGACGCGGCTCATCGCGCCTCCCGCCGCTCGGCCGTGGGGACCGCGCACGCGACGAGGGCCTCGAGACCGCTGTCCCCGCCGCTGTGGGCCGGGGCGTCCGTGCCGAGCAGGGCGTTGATGAGCATGCCGTGCGCGACGAAGTCCCTGGCCGCGGCGTCACCGGCGCCCACCTTCTCGACGTGCAGCCGGAAGGCCTCGCCCAGGGTGTGCCGCGCCACCGCCTGGATGTCGGGGTCGCTCGACATGAAGCCCTGCATGATGATCAGCCGCAGGTCCCGGTCGGCGATGAGCTGCAGGTACACGTCGCCCATGAGGTCACCGGCCTCAGCACCTGCGGGGACCTCGGCGAACGCGTCGAGCAGCTGTGTCGCGGCGCGCCGGTAGGTCTCCGCGTACAGCACGCGCTTCGACCCGAAGAGCCGGACGACGTAGGGCTGCGAGACCCCGGCAGCGCGAGCGATGTCGTCCGTGCTCGCGCTGTAGCCGCCCTCGGCGAAGACGTGGCGCGCGACGGCGAGGATCTGCTCCCGCCGCTGGTCGCCGGTCATCCGCGGGGAGGACATGCCCTGGGTGTCTGTCATGTTGACATGTTATCAACCAATGCCTACCGTCTGAAATAGTAGTTATCAATCAATGCCTACTGAGGCGTCCCGGCGCCGCCGTGAGCCTCTTCCCCCTCTCTCCTCCCGTCCGAAGGAAGCCGCGATGTCCACCTCGATCGACGCCCCCGACCGGCCGCCCGCCTCGCCGACCAGCACGACCCCCTCCCTGGGGACGGGTCCCGCGAGGACCGGCAGCCGGCGCAGCCGCACCTGGCTCGCCCTGCTCGCCGCCTCCATCCCGATGTTCCTCGCCACGCTCGACAACCTGGTGATGACCACGGCGCTGCCCGTCCTGCACACCGCCCTGGACGCCTCGCTCGAGCAGCTCCAGTGGATGATCAACGCCTACACGCTCGCCTTCGCCTCCCTCATGATCACGGCCGCCACGCTCGGCGACCGCTGGGGACGACGCCGGGTGTTCGTCGGCGGGATCACCGTGTTCGCGCTCGCCTCCGTCGCCTCGGCCCTCGCCACCAGCCCCGCGGCGCTGATCGCGGCGCGCGCCGTCCAGGGTGCGGGCGCGGCGGCGATCATGCCCCTGTCCCTCACGCTGCTCGCCGCTGCCGTGCCCGTCGGGCGGCGCGCGATGGCGATCGGCATCTGGGGGGCGGTGGCCGGGCTCGGCGTGGCCGTCGGACCGCTCGTGGGCGGCGCCGTGGTCGAGGGGATCTCGTGGCAGGCGATCTTCTGGGTCAACGTCCCCGTGGCGGTCGTGGCCGTGGTGCTCGTGGCCCTCGGCCTGCCCGAGGGGTTCGGGCGCCGTCAGCGCCTCGACCTGCGCGGGCTCGTGCTCGCCTCGGCAGGTCTGCTCGCGCTCGTGTGGGGCATCGTCCGCGGGAACGACGACGGGTGGACCTCCCCGAGCGTGCTCGGGGGGATCGGCCTCGGTGTCGCGCTGCTCGCGGTCTTCCTGTGGAACGAGAGCCGCTCGGCCCACCCGCTCGTGCCGCTGCGGCTCTTCCGGGCCCGCAGCTTCACCGTCACCAACGTGGCCTCGGCCCTGTTCTACATGGGCGTCTTCGGCGCGGTGTTCCTGCTCGCGCAGTACTTCCAGGCCGGTCTGGGCTACTCGCCGCTCGCCGCGGGCCTGCGGACCCTGCCGTGGACCGCGGCCCCGATGGTGGTCGCGCCGATCGCGGGCATGCTCGCCCCGCGCCTCGGGGTGCGGCCGCTGCTGGTCGGGGGTCTCGCGCTGCAGGCCGCCGGGCTCCTGTGGCTCTCGTTCGGCGTGAGCTCGGAGACGACCTACGGGGAGCTCGTGCCGGGCCTGCTGCTCGCCGGCATCGGCATGGGGCTCACCTACGCACCCAGCGCGACGGCCGTGCTGGCCGACATGGCGCCCGACGACCACGGCACGGCGAGCTCGCTGAACGCGACGATGCGTGAGGTGGGCGGTGCGCTGGGCGTCGCGGTGCTCGTGGCGGTGTTCACGGCCGCCGGCGGGACCCTGACCCCGGAGGGCTACGTGGACGGGATGCGCCCCGCGGGCATCGTGGGCGCTGCCGTGGTGGCGGTCGGTGCGCTCGTCGCGCTCCTCATGCCGCGTCGCACCGGCAAGGAGACCGCCCACCCCTGACCGAGGCCGGCCCGGGCCTCAGCAGGCCCCGGCCTCAGCAGGACCTAGACCCAGCCGATTGTGGGCTGTCTGTCGTTCTCAGCGCGAGGCGACGACAGATGGCCCACAGTCTGCGGGTGCGGCACAGGCCGGGTCACACCTCGTCGTCGTCCTCGACCGGTTTCTTGTACGGGTCGGCGTCGCCGGCGTACGTGGCGCCGGCCCGCAGGGCGTCGAGCTCGGCGTCGCGCCGGGCCGCCTCGGCGAGGGCCTCCTCGAGGTGTTTCGCCTCCTCCGGCACGGAGTCCAGGAAGAACTCGACGGTCGGGGTGAGGCGCACGCCGGTCTGCTTGCCGACCTCGGAACGGATCAGCCCCTTGGCGCTCTCGAGGGCCGCGGCGGTGGAGGCGTGCGCGGCGTCGTCCCCGAGCACCGTGTAGAAGACCGACGCGTGCTGGCTGTCCCCGCTCACCTTGACGTCGGTGATCGTCACGAAGCCGAGGCGAGGGTCCTTGACCCGGGTGTCGAGCATCTCCGCGACGATCGACTTGATCCGCTCCGCCAGGCGCGTCGCGCGTCCGTTGTCAGCCATCGCAGTGTCCTCTTCTTCTCGTTCGAACCTCGGTGCGTGGGCGATCCGCCCGGCACCCGAGCCTACCCGCAGACGTCGGACGGCGGGGCGCCCCCTGCGCAGGGGCGCCCCGCCGTCCGGCGGTCGAGCGCGATCAGTCGCGCGGCTTCTCGCGCATCTCGAAGGTCTCGATGATGTCGCCCTCGGTGATGTCGTTGAACGACCCCAGGCCGACACCGCACTCGAAGCCCTCGCGGACCTCGGTGACGTCGTCCTTCTCGCGGCGCAGCGACTCGATGGAGAGGTTGTCCCCCACCACCGTGCCGCCGCGGAGCACCCGGGCCTTCGAGCCACGGCGGATCGTGCCGGAGCGCACGATCGAGCCCGCGATGTTCCCGAACTTCGAGGAGCGGAAGATCTGCCGGATCTCGGCGGTGCCGAGCTGGACCTCCTCGAACTCGGGCTTGAGCATGCCCTTGAGCGCCGCCTCGACGTCGTCGATCGCCTGGTAGATGACCGAGTAGAAGCGGATGTCGACGCCCTCGCGGTCGGCCAGCTCCGTGACCCGCTCGGCGGGCTTGACGTTGAAGCCGATGATGATGGCGTTGTCGACCGTGGCCAGGTTGACGTCGTTCTGCGTGATCGCACCGACACCGCGGTGGATGATCCGCAGGTCGACCTCGTCGCCCACGTCGATCTTGAGCAGCGCGTCCTCGAGCGCCTCGACGGCACCCGACACGTCGCCCTTGAGGACCAGGTTGAGGGTCTCGACCTTGCCCTGCTCGAGCGCCTGCGTGAAGTCCTCGAGGCTGATGCGCTTGCGGCGCTTCGCCAGCGTGGCGGCACGCTCGGCGGCCTCGCGCTTCTCGGCGATCTGGCGGGCCGTGCGGTCGTCCGGCGCCACGAGGAACGTGTCGCCGGCGCGCGGCACCGAGGTCAGACCGAGCACCTGCACCGGGCGGGCCGGCAGCGCGGCGTCGACGGGCTCGCCGTGCTCGTCGAACATGGCACGCACACGCCCGTAGGCCGTGCCGGCCACGATCGAGTCGCCGACGGTCAGGGTGCCGGACTGGACGAGCACGGTCGCCACGGCGCCGCGCCCCTTGTCCAGGTTCGCCTCGATGGCCACGCCGCGCGCGTCCTTGTCGGGGTTGGCCCGCAGGTCGAGCGAGGCGTCGGCGGTGAGCAGGACGGCGTCGAGCAGGCTCTCGATGCCGGTGCCCTGGCGCGCGGAGACGTCGACGAACATCGTGTCGCCGCCGTACTCCTCGGCCACGAGGTTGTACTCGGTGAGCTGCTGGCGGATCTTCGCCGGGTTGGCGTCCGGCTTGTCCACCTTGTTGACCGCGACCACGATCGGCACGCCGGCCGCCTGGGCGTGGTTGAGCGCCTCGATGGTCTGGGGCATCACACCGTCGTCCGCCGCGACCACGAGGATCGCGATGTCGGTGACCTGGGCACCGCGGGCACGCATGGCGGTGAACGCCTCGTGACCGGGGGTGTCGATGAACGTGATGGCACGCTCGGTGCCGTCGTGCTCCGCGACGATCTGGTAGGCGCCGATGTGCTGCGTGATGCCGCCGGCCTCGCCGCTGATGACGTTGGTGTTGCGGATCGCGTCGAGCAGGCGCGTCTTTCCGTGGTCGACGTGACCCATGACGGTGACGACCGGAGGACGTGCCTCGAGCTCCTCGTCGGTCTCCGCGGCCAGCTCGGCGTCGAGGTCGATGGAGAAGCCCTCGAGCAGCTCGCGGTCCTCGTCCTCGGCGGAGACCATCTCGATCACGTAGCCGAGCTCGGCGCCGAGGGTGCCGAAGGTGTCCTCGTCCAGGGACTGGGTGGCCGTGGCCATCTCGCCCAGGTGGAAGAGCACCGTCACCAGGCTCGCGGGGTTCGCGTCGATCTTGTCCGCGAAGTCGCTGAGCGACGCGCCGCGGCGCAGGCGAACGACGGTCGAGCCGTCACCACGAGGCACCTGCACGCCGCCGAGCGACGGCGCCTGCATCTGCTCGAACTCCTGCCGCTTCGCGCGCTTCGACTTGCGGCCGCGAGCGGGACGACCGCCCTGACGACCGAAGGCGCCCTGCGTGCTGCCGCGACCGGCACCGCCACGACCGCCGCCACCCGGACGACCGGCGAAGCCGCCGCCCGCGGGAGCACCGCCGGGGCCGCCGGCACCGGTGCGAGGGCCGCCGAAGCCACCACGCGCGCCGCCACCACGGCCGCCGCCGGCCGGGCGCTCGCCCGGGCGCGGCTGCGGGGCACGACCGGGCATCATGCCCGGGTTGGGGCGAGGACCGCCGGGCCGGGGCGCGGGGCGGGGGCCGCCCGGACGCTCCGCCGTGGCACCCTCGCCCGCCGCGGCGGCGGGACGCTCGGGACGAGCACCCGGCCGAGGCATGCCCTGGCTCGAGGCATAAGGGTTGTTTCCCGGACGCGCCCCGGGCCGGGGCATGCCCTGGCTGGAGGCGTAGGGGTTGTTGCCGGGACGCGCCGCGGGGCGCGGCGCCGGGGTGGCAGCGCCGTCGCCGGACGACGGCGTGGCGGCCTCGCCGGAGGCCGGCTCACGCTTCGCGGGCGCTGCGGCCGCAGGCTGAGCCGGGGCTGCTGCCTCGGGCACCGCCTCGGGGGCGGGCGCAGGCTTCTTGGCCCCCGGCTTGGGCGCCGCAGCGGCCGGGGCCGCCTCGGGCGCGGGCTGCTCGGCAGCCGGGGCGACGGACTTCGCCGCGGCCTTCCTGGGGGTCGCCTTCGCGGGGGCGCTCTCGGCGGAGCCCTCCTTCGCCGCAGCGACGGGGAAGGCGTCGCGGAGCTGGCGCTCGACGGGGGGCTCGATCGTGGAGGAGGCCGAACGGACGAACTCACCGAGCTCGGTGAGCTTCGTCATGATCTCCTTGCTACCGACGTTGAGCTCCTTCGCGAGCTCATAGACGCGGACCTTAGCCACTTCTCTCCTGTCTCGGCCCGCCCGGACAGGGGTGGACCGTCGTTAGTACTGGTCAGCACTCATCGCTGGGGACTCATCGGGTGCCCATCGGCTTCCAACCCGCTTCCTTCTCGACGATCGGAGGCTGCCGCCTCCGCCTGGTCTGCAGCCCATGCCTGCAGCGCGGTGGTGTCCAGCTCGCCTGCGGTCCGCAGGGCACGAGACACCGCTCGCTGGCGCAACGCCCGTCCCACGCACTCCGCGTGCAACCAGGCGCCACGCCCGGGAAGGACCTGTCGCACGTCGACGATCACACGAACGGGCGGCACACCGGGGGTGGCCGCCACGTCGGGCACGTCATCTCTACCTGCGACGATCCTGGTCATCCGGTCACGCGGGCCCCGCACGCGACAGCCGATGCACGTACGCACCGGGACGCCGGACGAGGACCCGGGCTCGCTCCCGGACCCGTCCATACTACCGCCACCACGCCCCGGGGCGGTCCCCCGGCGCGTCACGAGGCGTCCGGCTCGCCCTCGTCGGAGCGGATGTCGATCCGCCAGCCGGTCAGCTTCGCCGCCAGACGGGCGTTCTGCCCCTCCTTGCCGATGGCCAGCGAGAGCTGGTAGTCCGGCACGATGACGCGCGCCGAGCGGGCGACCGGGTCCACGATCGTGACGGAGGTCACGGTGGCCGGGGAGAGCGCGCTCGCCACGAAGGTCGCGGGGTCGTCGGAGTGGTCGACGATGTCGATCTTCTCCCCCTGCAGCTCGGCCATGACCGCACGCACCCGCTGGCCCATCGGGCCGATGCACGCGCCCTTCGGGTTGAGGCCGGCGACGTTCGCGCGGACCGCCATCTTGCTGCGGTGCCCGGCCTCCCGAGCGAGCGCCATGATCTCGACGGAGCCGTCGGCGATCTCCGGCACCTCCATCTCGAAGAGCTTGCGCACGAGGTTGGGGTGCGTCCTGCTCAACGTGATCTGCGGGCCCTTCATCCCCCGCGAGACCTCGAGCACGTAGCAGCGGATCCGCTCGCCGTGCTGGTAGCTCTCGGTCGGCACCTGCTCGACGGCGGGCAGGAACGCCTCGGTGCCGCCGACCTCGACGCGGACCGAGCGCGGGTCGTTGCTCTGCTGGATCACGCCGGCGAGCAGCTCGCCCTCCTTGCCGCGGAAGGACCCGAGGATCTGGTCGTCCTCCGCGTCCCGCAGCCGCTGCAGGATGACCTGGCGGGCCGTGGCGGTGGCGATGCGGCCGAAGTTGCTCGGGGTGTCGTCGAACTCGGGGCCGAGCTCGCGGCGCACCTGCACCACCGGCTCCGACGGGGTCGTGCCCGCCGCGTCCGCGTCGCCGTCGGGAACTGCGCCCTCCTCGTCGTCCCCGTCACCGCTCGCGACGAGAGCGGCGGGCGCCTCTACGGGCACCTCGTAGGACTCCCGCGCCCACACCGTCACGTGCCCGCTGCGCCGGTCCACCTCGACCCGAGCGTGGCTGTGCGCGTCAGGGGTGCGCTGGTAGGCGAGAGCGAGCGCCTGCTCGATCGCGTCGACCATGACGTCGAGGCTGATCTCCTTCTCGCGCTCGATGGAGCGCAGCGCAGCCATGTCGATGTCCATGTTCAGTCTTCCTGTTCGTCGTCGGCACCGTCAGCGCGGGCCGGCTCGTGGTCCTCGGGCTTGTGGTCGTCCGACCCGTCGTCGTCGACCCCGTAGTCGTCGAGCTCGTCGTCGTCGAGCTCGGCGGCGCGCTTGAGCTCGACCTCGACGGTGCCGCGCACGACGTCGGCCAGGGGCACGTCGCCCTGCGGGTCCAGCTGCAGCACCGGCTCCGTACCGCCGGCGACGGCGACGAGCCGCCCCTGGACGGTCGATCCGTCGCGGCGCACGAGGGTCACCAGGCGGGTGCGCGCGCGCTTGAAGTGCCGCAGCTCGGTCAGCGGACGGGAGGTGCCCGGGGTCGAGACCTCCAGCGTGTAGGCGGTGGGGATGACGTCGGTCTCGTCCAGCACGGCGGAGATCTGCCGCGAGACCTCTCCGACCGCGTCGAGCGTCATGGCGCCGATCTCGTCCTCGGGCAGGTCGACCGTCACACGCACCAGGATCCTCGCACCGGCCCGCTTGACCGTCACCGCCTCGAGGAACGCTCCACCCCGCGCGACGACCGGCGCCAGCACGACGGCCACCTCGTCCCCGTTCGCGGGCAGGCCTGCCTCGGGCGCCGGTGGCGCGTGCCGCACCTGCTTCCTCGAGCCTCTCGAACCAGCCATCCGGTCCTCACCCTCCCATCGGTCCCTGCCGTCCCATGACGACGCCCACGACCGATGTTCAGTTGTGGGCGCCACGCGTCCACCAGCGTAGTCCGTCGGCGCCCCCGACGGTGCATGCGCGGCAACGGCCTGTCGCCCGTCGCCCTCCGTCGCACGCATGGCACCATGGGTCACGATGAACGCCCCCGGCCCCTCGCTCAGCCCCATGTCATCGACCGGTGGTCGCGCGCTCCGTGGCGCCGGGAGGCTGCGTCGGCTCGTCGTGCTCGCCGCCTGCGGACTGCTCCTCACCGGCTGCACGCTGCGGCTCGAGACGGCCCCTCCGGAAGAGCCCACGCCGGGCGCCGCCGAGATCACCCGTGCCGCCGCCGTGGCCGACGTCCTCTCCGTCGACGCGAGCGCGCAGAAGCTGGCCGACGGCGACGTCAGCGACGCCGTGCGGTACCAGCTGCAGCGGATCTCGGAGTTCTCCACGGTCCAGCTCGACGCCCTCGGCGGGGTCTACGAGTCCGGTCTCGGCGCGGAGGACGAGGCTCCCAGCCCTGCGCCGTCGGCGACGCCGCAGGCTCCCACTAGCGGGACGCTCGTCGCGGACCTCGCCGACGCCTACGAACGCTCCCGCGCGGCCCTCGCCACCGTCCCCGACCCCGACGCGGCGCGCCTCTACGCGAGCATCGCCGTCTCCCAGCTCACCTCCATGCGTGCGCTCGCCTCCGCAGCCGGCGTGAAGCTCCCGAAGGTCGAGACGAGCACGGTGGACGACACGTCGCTGCCCGCCGGCCTGTCCGACGACGAGGTGGCGGCGCTCGTGGTCGGCGAGGACTCGCTCGGGTACGCCCGCGAGGTGCTCGCCGCCCGTCTCGGAGAGAAGGCACGGGCGTCCATGTATGCCCGTGCGCAGGTGAACCGCGACCGCGCGAGCGCGTGGGCCGGTTCCGCCGACGTGCGCTACTCCGACGACGACCCCCGGCAGGTGGTGTACACCTTCCCCGACGGGGTGCCGACCGCCGCCAAGAAGCTGCGCAAGCGCATCGCGACGCTCACGGTCGAGCAGGCGCACCGCGTCAGCGCCGCTCTCAGCGAGGTCGCGGACACCGACCGCGCAGGGATCGCCGACCTCCTGGCCGCCACCTACATCGACGCGCTCGACGACGGTGCCCGGCGCGACCCGCTGCCCGGTCTGCCCGAGTACGAGGCCGCGCAGCAGGGCTGAGCCGCCCCGGGGAGCGGCCCTCGAGGGCCGCCCTCCGGCTCACCGCTCGATGCCGAGCCCCGCCACACGTTCCCGCACGACCGCGACGGCGTCGTCCACCGCGATCTGCTCGGCGTCGCCGCCCGCGCGCGAGCGCAGCTCGACCACGCCGTCGGCCAGACCGCGGCCGACCACGACGACGAGCGGCACGCCCAGCAGCTCGGCGTCGGCGAACTTCACGCCCGGGGAGACCTTGGGGCGGTCGTCGAGGAGCACCTCCACACCCGCGGCGTCGAGCCCGGTCGCGATGCGCTCGGCGGCCTCGAAGACCGCCAAGTCCTTGCCCGTCGCCACGACGTGGACGTGCGCGGGCGCGACGTGGGCGGGCCATGCGAGACCGCGCTCGTCGTGGTTCGCCTCGGCGAGCGCGGCGAGCGCACGGGTCACGCCGATGCCGTAGGAGCCCATCGTGACGACCTGCTGCTTGCCGTTGACGTCGAGCACCTTGAGCCCGAGCGCCTCGGCGTACTTGCGGCCGAGCTGGAAGATGTGGCCGATCTCGATGCCACGGGCGAGCTCGAGCGGGCCCGAGCCGTCCGGGGCGGGGTCGCCCGCGCGGACCTCGGCGGCCTCGACCGTGCCGTCGGCGGTGAAGTCCCGGCCCGCCACGAGGTGGAAGACGTGCCTGCCCGCCTCGTCGGCGCCGGTGATCCACTGCGTGCCGGGCACGACGCGCGGGTCGAGCAGGTAGCGCACCGCGGTCCGGCCCTCCTCGCCGAACGCCTTGCCCTCGCTGTTGGGGCCGAGGGCGCCGGGGCCGATGTAGCCGCGGACCAGCTCGGGGTGCGCGGCGAAGTCGGCGTCGCCCGCGGTCTCGACCTCGGCCGGGCTGACGGCGGCCTCCAGACGCTTGAGGTCGACCTCGCGGTCCCCCGGCAGCCCGACGACGAGGAGCTCGCGCTCCCCGGTCGGGTGGACGAGGGCAACGACGACGTTCTTGAGCGTGTCGGCCGCGGTCCAGGGCCGGTCCTCGCGGGCGAAGCGGTCGTTGGCGAGCGCGACGAGGGCGTCGATGGTCCCGGCGTCAGGGGTGTCCTCGACGTGCGACGCCGGGGCGTCGTCGAAGGGGAGCGCGTCGGGTACGGGCGTGGTGACCGCCTCGACGTTCGCGGCGTAGCCGCCGGGCGAGCGCACGAAGGTGTCCTCGCCGATCGCCGTGGGGTGCAGGAACTCCTCGCTGCGCGAGCCGCCCATCGCCCCGGAGGTCGCTGCCACGATCACGTGCTCGAGGCCGAGCCGCTCGAAGATGCGCTGGTACGCGGCGCGCTGGGCCGCGTACGAGACGTCCAGGCCGGCGTCGTCCATGTCGAAGGAGTACGCGTCCTTCATGACGAACTCGCGGCCGCGCAGCAGGCCGGCGCGCGGGCGGGCCTCGTCGCGGTACTTGGTCTGGATCTGGAAGAGGGTGACGGGGAGGTCCTTGTAGGACGAGTACAGGTCCTTGACCAGGAGGGTGAACATCTCCTCGTGCGTGGGCGCGAGCAGGTAGTCGGCCTCCTTGCGGTCCTTGAGGCGGAACAGGTTGGGGCCGTACTCCTCCCACCGGTGCGTCGCCTCGTAGGGCTCGCGCGGCAGCAGCGCCGGGAAGTGCACCTCCTGGGCGCCCGCGGCCACCATCTCCTCGCGGACGATCGCCTCGACCTTCCCCAGCACCCGCAGGCCGAGCGGCAGCCACGTGTAGATGCCGGGGGCCGCCCGGCGGATGTAGCCCGCGCGCACGAGCAGCCGGTGGCTGGCGACCTCGGCGTCGGAGGGGTCTTCGCGCAGCGTGCGCAGGAACAGCGTGGACATCCGCATGAGCATGTGCCAAGCGTACCGAGGAGGCGCGGGCCGCCTGACCAGCCGGCGCCAGGGACCGGCCCTCGTCAGAACAGGACGGTGGCGTAGGTGCCGACCTGCTCGAAGCCCACCCGCTTGTATGCCGCCATCGCGCGGGTGTTGAACCCGTTGACGTAGAGGGAGACGCAGGGCACCCGGTGCAGCGCGTGCTCGACGACGGCCGCCATGCCGGTCTCGGAGCGTCCCTGACCGCGGAACGCGGGGTCGACCCAGACCCCCTGGACCTGCGCGACGTCGTCGGTCACGGCGCCCAGGTCCGCCTTGAAGACGACCGTGCGCTCGCCGCCCACCGCGGCGGCGACCCGCGCGATGTGGGTGTAGGTGCGCCCCTGCTCCAGCAGGCTGCGCACGCGTGCGGCGTAGGCCGCTCCCCCGGCCGTGACGGGCGAGTAGCCGACCTCCTCCGTGAACATGGCCACGCTGGCGGGCAGGACGATGCTGAAGTCCTCGGGGCCCGCGACCTGAACACCCGGGTCACCGGTGACGAGCGGAGCCGACCGGATCGCCATCGACGGTTGGTCGGCACGGATCTCCCGGGCGGCGGGCCAGGAGTCCTCGAGGAACCGCCACATGCCCAGCACCAGGTGCGACGGCCCGACGATGCTCGACGAACGCCGGCCGCGGTGCAGCGCGAGCCGAGCGAAGGCGTGCAGCGCGTCGTCGATCTCCGGGCCGCCCTGCTGGGGCACGACCGGCACCAGGTTCGCCCCGGCCCAGCACACCGCCGTCAGCGGTCCGGTCCGGGGGTACCCCCACACCTCGCCGCCCCCCGCCTGCAGACCGTACCGGCGGGCGTCGGCGATGTGGCTGCCGGCGAGCACGGTGGCGACGGGGTCGACGGCGCACAGCCGCGCGGCCGCCGGCAGGTCGCCGTCGGTGAGGATCCGCGCGTCCGTGCGCGGCGCGACGTCGTGGTCGCGGAACCACCGTCCCATAGGGAGATTCTGCACCAGAGCGGACGCCGTGCAGCCCGGCCGAGTCAGCCCGCGTCGATCCCCGTCGCCAAGCCTCTTGATCGGCCCGCGACCCGAGAGCTGAGCGTTCGTGCCACGCAAGGAGCGCTCACGGGCAGGGGATGACGACGACCGGCAGGGTCGACGGCCTCGCGACGGTGGCGTAGGCCAGCAACCAGCCCCAGTAGACGACGTTCGCCGCCACGATCAGGACCGCGAGAACAGCAATGGCTCGCATCACCAGCCCGTGCCGCGCCCACCAGGCGCGCACTACCGCCCGCAGCGTCGGATCACCGTCCTCGAGCGCGCCTGAGCCGAGATCCGACTGGCTGTCGGCTGACATCACCACGGCCCTCCTCCGCTCGGGATCCCGAAGATCCCGCCGTCCGACAGCGGGTGGAAAGACCTGCCCAACGTCGCCGACGCCTCGGGGCAGGAGTGCCAGATCATCGGTCCCGTGCTCGGCTTGAGAACGGTCATGTAGGCGAGGAGCCAGCACAGGTAGGACACGCCCAGGGCTACGAGAGCGGTGCCGACGACCATCAGCGACCGGGCCAGAATGCCACGCCGCCCCAGCGCCACGAGTGTATTTGTGCGCTCATGGCCCACGCCCTCATCAGGAGTCTTGTCCACGCTTCACCGCCCTCACAAAGCATCAACGGCTGCTTCGCGTCCGATGTGCGGTAGTTGCGATGGTTCAGCGGCCGCCGTCTCCGATGACGAGGACTCCCACCGCAAGTCTTTGACCACCCGTCGAGGCGAGGACATCTCTGTCACGTGTCGACCGTATTCCGGGCGGAAAGAATGAGTCAACGCTCTCGAAGCCTGAGAGCCGGGTTCCGAAGAACGAACGGCGCGCCGTTCAGGCTCCGACGGTCACCGTGGGAGCCGCGCCGTCCTCCTGCGGCATCTCGGCGGCCAGGCGCATCGCCTCGTCGATCAGCGTCTCGACGATCGCAGCCTCGGGGACGGTCTTGATGACCTCGCCCTTGACGAAGATCTGGCCCTTGCCGTTGCCCGAGGCGACGCCGAGGTCGGCCTCGCGGGCCTCGCCGGGGCCGTTGACGACGCAGCCCATCACCGCGACGCGCAGCGGGACCGTCAGCCCCTCCAGGCCCGCGGTCACCTTCTCGGCGAGCGTGTAGACGTCGACCTGGGCCCGCCCGCACGAGGGGCAGGAGACGATCTCGAGCTTGCGGGGTCGCAGGTTGAGGGCCTGGAGGATCTGGATCCCCACCTTGACCTCCTCGACCGGCGGCGCCGACAACGAGACACGGATGGTGTCCCCGATCCCCTGGCTCAGCAGCGCACCGAACGCGGTGGCCGACTTGATGGTGCCCTGGAAGGCAGGCCCGGCCTCGGTGACGCCGAGGTGCAGGGGCCAGTCACCCCGCTGGGAGAGCAGCTCGTAGGCACGCACCATGACGACGGGGTCGTTGTGCTTCACGGAGATCTTGAAGTCGTGGAAGTCGTGCTCCTCGAAGAGCGACGCCTCCCACACGGCCGACTCCACGAGCGCCTCGGGCGTCGCCTTGCCGTACTTCTCGAGCAGACGCGGGTCGAGCGAGCCCGCGTTGACACCGATGCGCAGCGACGTGCCGTGGTCCTTGGCCGCCTGGGCGATCTCCTTGACCTGGTCGTCGAACTTGCGGATGTTGCCCGGGTTGACGCGGACGGCCGCGCAGCCCGCCTCGATCGCTGCGAAGACGTACTTGGGCTGGAAGTGGATGTCCGCGATCACCGGGATCTGCGACTTCTTCGCGATGATCGGCAGCGCCGCGGCGTCGTCGGCGGAGGGGCAGGCCACGCGCACGATGTCGCAGCCCGCGGCGGTGAGCTCGGCGATCTGCTGCAGGGTGGAGTTGATGTCCGAGGTCAGCGTCGTCGTCATGGACTGCACGCTGATGGGTGCGTCTCCCCCCACGTACACGCTGCCGACCTTGATCTTGCGGGTGGGGCGACGCGGCGCAAGGACGGGGGGCGGGGCAGCGGGCATGCCAAGACTGATCGCGGTCACCCCTCCAGTATCGCGCACCTCGCGCCTCCCGGAGCCTCCCCTCGCGGCCTGATGTGGTGGGGACGCTGTGCACGGCACGTGAAGGCGCCGGTCGACGGCGCGGCGCGTGACGCACCAGACACCGGGCAGGCGCGTGAGTCCCGCTCAGCCCAGCGGGACGGGCGCGACGACGTCGGCGTACATCAGCAGCACGCCCATGGCTGTGAGCACGATGAAGGCGCCGTAGGCGACGGGCACCAGCCGGGCGGTGTCAGCGGGGCCGGGTCGCTGCCGCCCGCGCCAGCGAGCGACCTGGCGCCGCGCGCCCTCGTACAGCGCGCCCACCACGTGCCCGCCGTCGAGCGGTGGCAGCGGGATGAGGTTGAAGACGAACAGCGCGATGTTCAGGCTCGCAAGAAGCACGAGCATCTGCACCAGGTGGACGGTCCCCGGCAGCCCCGCCGTGTCGGTCGAGGTCACCTCCCCCGCGACGCGCCCCACGCCCACGACGCTCATGATCGTGTCCTGGCTGCGCGCGGTGTGCCCGAAGGCCGACTGCGCGACCTTCGCCACCTGCACGGGCAGCGTCGCCACCGCCTTGACGGTCCCGGCGACCTGGTCCCACACCAGGCCGGGCACGGTGCCGATCGACTGGCGCACGTACGTGTACCCCGGTGAGACGCCGATGACGGGGACCGCCTGCACGCTGCTCGAGCCGTCCTCCGCCACGACCGTGCGCTGCACGGTGCGGGGGGTCATGGAGAGCGTCTGCGTGGCGCCGTCACGGTCGACCTCGAGCGTGATCGTGCTTCCCCCCGACTGCCGGATGGCCTCGGAGACCTCGTCCCAGGTCGGGGTCGCCACCCCGTCGACCGCGGTGATCCGGTCCCCCTCCTGCAGCCCGGCCGCGGCGGCCGGGGACGTGCTGTCCGTCCCGGGCGTGCAGGTGGCGTCCGCCTCGGCACTGCTCGAGGGGACGCAGGCCGCGACGCTCCGGACCTGGGTGTCGACCTGCAGCGCGCCGAAGCCCACCTGGACGATCGTCAGCAGCACGAAGGCGATGACCAGGTTCATGACCGGGCCCCCGAGCATGACGACGAGCTTCTTGGGGGCGGACAGGTTGTAGAACGCTCGGGACTCCTGGCCGGGAAGGATCTCGTCCGCGCTGGCCTCGCGGGCGGAGCGGACCAGCTCCGCGATCCGCCCGCGCCGCGGCCTGCTGTCGGGAGGAGCGGGCGGGTACATGCCGATGAGCCGGACGTAGCCACCGGCGAGGATCCACTTGAAGCCGTACTCGGTCTCACCCTTGGTCCGCGACCAGATGGTCGGCCCGAAGCCGACCATGTACTGGCTCACGCGCACGCCGAAGCGCTTGGCGGGGATCATGTGGCCGAGCTCGTGCAGGGCCACGGACACGATGATGCCCACCACCAGCACGATCACGCCGATCGCGTACGCCATCCGTCCTCCTCACCACCGGTCGACGGCACGAGGGTAGCGCCGTCCTCTGACACCCCGCTGGGGTCAGTCTGTGAGCAGCTCGCGCGCCCGCGCGCGAGCCCAGTCCTGCGCCGCCATCACGTCGTCGTACGTCGCGACCGCGCCTGCGGTCCACGCGCCGACCCTGGCGTCGGCGTCGTCGAGCACGCGGCCCACCAGGTCGACGATGCCGAGGAACCCGAGACCACCGCCCCGGAACGCGGCGACCGCCTCCTCGTTCGCCGTGTTGAGCACGGCGGGGTGCAACGGCGACGCGGCCGCCGCCGCGCGTGCGAGGCCGACCGAGGGGAACACGGCGTCGTCGAGCGGCTCGAAGTCCCACGACACGGGCGCCGACCAGTCGTTCGGCGTGCTCACGTGGTCGAGCCGCTCGGGCCAGGACAGGCCGAGCGCGATCGGCAGGCGCATGTCCGGCGGGGAGGCCTGCGCGATCGTCGCGCCGTCGTGGAACTCCACCATCGAGTGGACCACCGACTGGGGGTGCACGACCACGGCGATGTCCGCCACGGGGACGTCGAAGAGCAGGTGCGCCTCGATGAGCTCGAGCCCCTTGTTCATGAGCGTGGCGGAGTTGATCGTCACCACCGGTCCCATGGACCAGGTCGGGTGCGCGAGCGCCTCGTCGAGGGTCACGGCGGCGAGCTCGTCGCGGGTGCGCCCGCGGAACGGTCCGCCCGAGGCGGTCAGCACGAGCCGGCGCACCTCGCCGCGCTCCCCCGATCGCAGGCACTGGGCGATCGCCGAGTGCTCCGAGTCGACCGGGACGATCTGGCCCGGACGCCGCACCGCGGCCTTCACGACGGCCCCGCCGACGACCAGGGACTCCTTGTTGGCGAGGGCGAGCGTGGACCCCGCCTCGAGCGCGGCAAGGGTGGGGAGCAGGCCGACCGACCCGGTGATGCCGTTGAGGACGACGTCGGCGCCGACGCCCGCCGCCGTGGCCGAGGCGTCGGGGCCGGAGAGGATCTCGGGGTCGCGGCCGGGGCGCCCGAGCTCGCGCGCCCGGTCCCGGACCGCGTCGCGCACGGCGGGCACGGCTGCGGGGTCGTGCACGGCGAGGAGGCTGACGTCGAGGTCGACGGCCTGGCGCGCCAGGAGGCCGGGGTTCGCCCCACCGGCGCTCAGCGCGACGACGTCGAACCGCTCGGGGTGACGCGCGACGACGTCGAGCGCCTGGGTGCCGATGGAACCGGTCGAGCCGAGGATCGCCACGGTGCGGGGTGTGGTGGGCATGGGGTCATCCTGCCACCGTGGCGAGGGGTGGGTCTCGATACGCTCGTTGGCGCTCGCTACTCGACCGGCGGGGGGTGGCTCGACCGGCGAGGGGCTACTCGACGGCGACGAGAACCTCGGTGGCGCGGCGCAGGAAGGCGTCGACGGACGCCTCGTCGTAGCCGCGGCCCCCGCGGCGGTGCCGGAAGGTCGCGGTGCGCACGTCCCGGGCCGTGAGCGGGGTGTTCGAGTCGAAGAAGTCGACCAGCCGGTCGCACAGCTCGTCGACGTCGTCACGGTCGTAGGCGTCCGTGCCGCGGTCGGCGGGCGCGAACCGCTCCCCGGTCGGCCGGCCGAGCCGCTCGTAGAGCGTCTGGGCGCGGTCCACGAGCCGACCGTTCCAGGCCTCCGCCCCCCGGGCGGTGACGACCTCGTTGCGCTCGGCGGCGACGAAGGCAGCCTCGAGGCGGTCGAGCGCGCCGTCGACGTCGCTCGTCCGGTAGCCGCCGCGCACCATCTCGAAGGCCGCGGTCTGGACGTCCATGATCGTCAGCGGCTCCGTGCCGACGCCCTCGTAGACCTCGCGGGCGTGCTCGAAGAAGTCGTCGACCTCGTCGACGTCGTAGCCGCGCTTGAGGCGGGAGACCTTGGGGAACAGCGTCGTCATGTCGGGGAATCCTCTTCCTCGGCGGCCAGCTGGCCGCACGCACCGTCGATGTCGCTCCCACGTGTATCACGGATGGTCGTGGGGATGCCGTGAGCGCGCAGGCGATCCACGAACTCCTGCTCGACGGCGGGGTCGCTCGCGGTCCAGATCGAGCCCGGCGTGGGGTTGAGCGGGATGGGGTTCACGTGGACCCACCCCCGCCCGCGCTCGTTCAGCAGCCGGCCGAGCAGGTCGGCACGCCAGGCGTGGTCGTTCATGTCACGGATGAGCGCGTACTCGATGCTCACGCGGCGCCCGGTGACCTCGAAGTAGTGCCGGGCGGCGTCGAGCGCCTCCGCGACCGACCACCGGGTGTTGATCGGCACCAGCTCGGAGCGCAGGTCGTCGTCGGGCGCGTGCAACGACAGCGCCAGGCGCACCGGCAGGCCCTCGTCGGCGAGCCTGCGCATGGCGGGGACGAGGCCGACCGTGGAGACCGTGATGCCGCGCGCGGACATGCCCATGCCGTCCGGGGCGGGAGCGGTCAGCTGACGGATCGTGCCCATGATCGCCTTGTAGTTGGCGAGCGGCTCGCCCATCCCCATGAACACGACGTTGGACAGGTGCGTGGGCCCGCCGGGGATCTCGCCGTCCGCCAGCGATCGCGCGGCCGAGCGCACCTGCTCGACGATCTCCGCGACGGAGAGGTTGCGGGTCAGGCCGAGCTGGCCGGTGGCGCAGAACGGGCACGCCATGCCGCAGCCCGCCTGGCTCGAGATGCACAGCGTGGTGCGCCCCGGGTAGCGCATGAGCACCGACTCGACCTTGGCGTCGTCGAACAGGTGCCACAGCGTCTTGACCGTGGTGCCGCCGTCGGCCTTCATGGTGCGCGTCGCGCGCAGCAGCGACGGGAAGAGCGAGTCCGTGAGCGCCGTCCGGCTCGCGGCCGGCAGGTCCGTCATCGCCTCGGGGTCCGAGGTCAGGTGGGTGAAGTAGTGCGTGGCGAGCTGCTTGGCGCGGAACGGCTTCTCCCCCAGCTCGGTCACCGCCTCGATGCGCTCGGCGGGCGTCAGGTCTGCGAAGTGGCGCGGCGGCTTGCCCCGACGCCCACGGGTGGGCGTGGACAGGTCGAGCGCGAGGGGCAGCGGGGTGGGGCGTGGCGTCATGGGTGCTTCCGGGACGAGTGGCGATGGGTGCGCGGGGCGCGGACGCTCCGTGCGTGGTGCCGACAGCCGCGGCGGGGCCGCGGGGAGGACGAGCGCTACGAGACGGTGGCGCTCGAGACCGTGAGGACGACGTAGACGAAGGGCGCCGTCAGGAGCATGGAGTCGATGCGGTCGAGCACCCCGCCGTGGCCGGGCAGCAGCGAACCCATGTCCTTCAATCCTAGGTCACGCTTGACGAGCGACTCCGCGAGGTCTCCCAGGGTCGCGCTGACCGGGGTGAGGACCCCGAGGATCGCGCCCGAGACCGGGTCGAGCCCGAGCAGCCGCACCCCGACCAGCGCCACGATCAGGGTGAGCACGAACGACCCTGCGAGTCCCTCCCACGACTTCTTCGGGCTCACCGTGGGGGCGAGGGGGTGCCGCCCGAAGGCGCTGCCGGCGAAGAAGCCGCCCACGTCGTTGGCGACGGCGAGCAGGATGAGCAGCAGGACCTTCCACTCACCCTGGTCGCTCGCCAGGATCAGCATCACGAAGCCGACCATGAGCGGCAGCCAGGCCACGGCGAAGGTGGCTCCGGCCGCGTCCCGGATCGCCGCACCACCACCGCCGTCGACGATCCGCCAGACGGCGGCCGCGGCGATCGTCAGCATGACCGAGACGATGAGGCCCTCGAGCCCGGTGTGGTAGGCCGAGAGGCACACGCCGAAGGTGCCGACGGCCAGCGGCACTAGCGGGAGCCGGATCCTGCGCGTGCTGAAGGCCTTGTCGAGCTCCCACAGACCCAGGCACGTGACGGCGGCCGCCACGACGATGAAGGCCTCCTTGCGGATGAGCAAGGACGCCATGATCACCGCGAGCAGCCCCGCACCGACCAGCGTGGCGGTCGGCAGGTGACGACCGCCACGCAGGGCCTTGGTCACCGCGCGCTCGGGCGCGGGCAGGTCGGCGGGGACGCCCAGCCCGGCGCCGGGGTTGTCGTCGTCGATGGTCATCAGACCTCGAGCAGCTCGGCCTCTTTGCGGGAGAGCAGGACCTCGATCTCGTCGGTGTGCGACTTGGTGAGGGACTCGAGCTCCTTCTCGGCGCGGGCTGCCTCGTCCTCGCCGACCTCCCCGTCCTTCACGAGACGGTCCAGCGTCTCCTTCGCCTTGCGGCGCACGCTGCGCACCGAGACACGGGCCTCCTCGGACTTCGTCTTGGCCAGCTTGACGTAGTCCCGGCGGCGCTCCTCGGTGAGGGCGGGCAGCGTCACGCGGATGACGTTGCCGTCGTTCGTCGGGTTCACGCCCAGGTCGGAGTCCCGCAGCGCCTTCTCGATCTCGGCGGTGGCCGACTTGTCGAAGGGCGCGATGATCACCGTGCGGGCCTCGGGGACGGTGAACGACGCGAGCTGCTGCAGCGGCGTCGGCGCCCCGTAGTAGTCGGCCGTGATCTTGGAGAACATCGCCGCGTTCGCGCGCCCGGTGCGGATCGCCGCGAACTCCTCCTTGGCGACCTCGACCGCCTTGTCCATCTTCTCCTCGGCCTCGAGGAGCGTCTCGTCGATCACCGTCGTTCTCCCATCGATCGTCCTGCTCGGGCTGCGCGGCTCGCGCGCCTCAGTCGGCCACGACGAGGGTGCCGATACGGTCCCCTCGCAGCGCCTTGGTCACGTTGCCGGGGGTGTCCATGCCGAACACCCGCATGTGCACGTCGTTGTCCTTGCACAGGCTGAAAGCCGTCGCGTCGACGACCTTCAGCCCCTTGACGAGCGCCTCGTTGTAGGTGAGCCGCTCGTAGCGGGTCGCGGTCGGATCCGTCTTCGGGTCGGCGGAGTAGACGCCGTCCACACCGTTCTTCGCCATGAGGACCTCCTGGCACCCGGTCTCCAGCAGACGCTGGACGGCCACCGTGTCGGTCGAGAAGTACGGCATGCCCGCGCCGGCGCCGAAGATGACGACGCGACCCTTCTCCAGGTGGCGGACGGCACGCAGGGGGATGTACGGCTCGGCCACCTGGCCCATCGTGATGGCGGTCTGCACGCGCGTGCTCACGCCCGCCTGCTCGAGGAAGTCCTGGAGGGCGAGGCAGTTCATGACGGTGCCGAGCATCCCCATGTAGTCCGCGCGAGCCCGGTCCATGCCGTTCTGCGCGAGCTCGGCGCCCCGGAAGAAGTTGCCGCCGCCGACCACGATCGCGACCTGGACGCCGTCCCGCGCGGCCTCGGCGATCTCCGAGGCGATGCGGCGCACGATGTCCGGGTCCAGCCCGATCCGGCCGCCCCCGAAGGCCTCGCCCGAGAGCTTGAGGAGCACCCGGCGCGTCGTCGCAGGCTGGTCAGTGGTGGTCACGTCATCCGTCCTCGGGGTCGCAGTGCTGCTCGTCATCGTATCCGTGCTGGTCGCGCTCGGCGGGGACGCCGGGCCGCGGCGACAGGGCCACCGGTGCGCCTCGGCCCGGCCACCGAGATCTCGGGGGCCGGGCCGAGGTGGTGCGTCAGGCGCCGACGCGGAAGCGCTCGAAGGCGAGCAGCGAGCCGCCCGCGTTCTCGACGTGCTTGGCCACGGTCACCTTGGTGTCCTTGGCGAGCGGCTGGTCGACGAGGACGTTCTCCTTGAAGAAGCCGTTCAGGCGACCCTCGACGATCTTCGGCAGCGCGGCCTCGGGCTTGCCCTCGGCGATCGACACCTCGCGGGCGATCTCGCGCTCCTTCTCCACGGTCTCGGCCGGGACGTCCTCGCGCGTGAGGTACTTCGGCGACAGGGCCGCGACGTGCTGCGCGACGTCCTTGGCCACGACCTCGCCGGCCTCGTCCGTCACGACGACGACGCCGATCGACGGCGGCAGGTCCTTGGCGGTGCGGTGCAGGTACGTGGTGACCTTCGGGCCCTCGAGACGGGCGACCCGACGCAGGACGATCTTCTCGCCCATGGTCGCGGCCTGGCCGGCGATCAGGTCGGCGACCGACTGACCGTCGGCGTCCGCGGCGAGCGCGGCGTCGAGGTCGGCGGCACCGGCCTTCGCCACCGCGGCGAGCACGGTGTCGGCGAGCGCGATGAACTTCTCGTTCTTGGCGACGAAGTCGGTCTCGGAGTTCAGCTCGATGAGCGTCGCGGCCTGCCAGGCGGCGGTGTCGTCGACCTGGACGGCGACCAGGCCCTCCGAGGTCGTGTTGCCCTCGCGCTTGGCGGCGCGGGCCAGACCCTTCTTGCGGATGATCTCGAGCGCCTTCTCGGAGTCGCCCTGCGCCTCGTCGAGCGCCTTCTTCACGTCGAGCATGCCGGCACCGGTGCGCTCACGGAGCGCCTTGATGTCAGCGGCGGTGTAGTTCGCCATGGGTGTTCCTTCGGGACGGTTCGGAGCCCGGGGCGCCGTCGTGGGCGCCCCGGGCAGGGAAGGTGGCGGAGCCGGGCTTCAGCTCGCGGAGGAGTCGCCCTCGGCGGGGGTCTCCGCAGCAGCCTCGGCCTCGGCCGGGGTCTCGGAAGCGGCCTCGGCGGCAGGGTCCTCGGCGACGGCCTCGTCGGCAGCCGGAGCCTCGACGGTCGCGGTCTCGGCGACGGGCTCCTCCGCGGGCGTCTCCTCCGAGACGACCGGCGCCTCGGCAGCGGCGGGGGCCTCGGAACCGGCGAGCAGCTCACGCTCCCACTCGGCCAGCGGCTCGGCAGCGGCGGCCTCGCCCTCGGCGGCACCGGTCTTGCCGGCGCTGCGCTGGATGAGACCCTCGGCGACGGCGTCGGCGATCACGCGCGTGAGCAGCGTGACGGAACGGATCGCGTCGTCGTTGCCCGGGATCTTGTAGTCGACGTCGTCCGGGTCGCAGTTGGTGTCGAGGATCGCGACGATCGGGATGCCCAGCTTGCGCGCCTCGTCGACCGCCAGGTGCTCCTTGTTCGTGTCGACGATCCACACGGCCGAGGGCACCTTCGACATGTCGCGGATGCCGCCGAGGGTGCGCGTGAGCTTGTCCTTCTCGCGGCGCAGGACGAGCAGCTCCTTCTTCGTGCGGCCGGAGCCGGCGACGTCGTCGAAGTCGATCTGCTCGAGCTCCTTCATCCGCTGCAGGCGCTTGTGCACCGTGGTGAAGTTCGTGAGCATGCCGCCGAGCCAGCGGTGGTTCACGTAGGGCATGCCGACGCGCGAGGCCTGCTCGGCGATCGGCTCCTGGGCCTGCTTCTTCGTGCCGACGAAGAGCACCGTGCCGCCGTGGGCGACGGTCTCCTTGACGAACTCGAAGGCGTTGTCGATGTACGACAGCGACTGCTGCAGGTCGACGATGTAGATGCCGTTGCGCTCCGTGAGGATGAAGCGCTTCATCTTCGGGTTCCAACGGCGGGTCTGGTGCCCGAAGTGGACACCGCTCTCGAGGAGCTGGCGCATGGTCACGACGGCCATGGCACATCCTTTCGTCGGGCACGCGCACGTCGGGCGCGCGCCCTGGTCGCGACGGCCGCGGGCCGTCATCCGGTTGTCGGCCCCCACCGGACGGTGGTTGCCCCTGGTGCCATGACCGACGCCGCAGGGCGAGCCCGTTCGAGGAACGGGTCACCGGACCGGTGGCGTCTGCCGCGGGAGAGCAGCCGGGCGATGAGGGACGAGGCCCGCACCGCTCCTGCGCTGCCAGAACGCTGGATGGCACGCGAAGTCAGCCGGCTCGCACCGGCTGCTCCTGCCATCCTACCCGACGCCCCGTCCCGACCCCGCAGGGGTGTCCCGCCGCTCCCCCGGCGGGGGCGGGTGCTGGTGCTCGCAGCGGTGGACGGCGGTGCCTCTCCACAGAGCGCTCTGCTGCGGCGCGCGGGTCCAGGGTCCTTGGGACGATCCAGCCATGAGACACCTGCTCGCCCGTCGCCCCCGCCTCGTGCTCGCCCCCGGCAGGCGGACGGTCACCAGACGCTCGGCGGCCACGCTGACGCTGGTCCTCACGGTGGTCTCGCAGACCGGGTGGCAGCCGCCCGTCCTCGTGCCCGGGAACGACCTCCAGCCTCTCGTCGCGCGCGTCTTCGAACCGCCTGCCTCCGCCTACGGCCGCGGGCACCGCGGCGTCGATCTGCGCCTCGCCCCCGGCGCAGAGGTCCTCGCGCCCCGTGACGGCACCGTCACCTTCCGCGGCTGGGTCGCGGGCCGCCCGCTCGTCGTGCTCCAGCACGAGGACGGGCTGCGCTCGACGCTCGAGCCCGTCACGTCCACGCTCAACGTCGGGTCGCGGGTCGGCGCGGGTGCGGTCGTCGGGCACCTGGACGCGGCAGGCACGCACTGCGCGCCGGCCGCCTGTCTCCACTGGGGTGTCCGGACGCCCGACGGTGCCTACCTCGACCCGCTCGCGCTCCTGGATCGCCCGAGGGCGGTGCTGCTCCCCGACGAGGGCTGGTGACGGCGCCCTCACCGTCCGCCGCGCTCCGGCTCAGCCGACAGAACCCGACGTCCGGCCGAGCCTGCGCTCCGCTACCGGCGAGCCCCGCTCCGCGACCCTCACCGTCCGCCGCGCTCCGGCTCAGCCGACAGAACCCGAGAGCTTCTCGCGGAGGGCGCGCATCGCGGCGGAGTGCATCTGGGAGACGCGCGACTCGGTGACGCCCAGCACCCGACCGATCTCCGAGAGCGTCAGACCCTCGAAGTGGTAGAGCACGATCATGAGCCGGTCCCGCTCCGGCAGCCGGCAGATGGCCTGCCCCAGCAGGAACCGCATCTCCTTGGACTCCAGCGCCTGTGCAGGATCCGAGCGCCCGCCGTGCGACGACGGGCCGAGCAGCTGGTGCTCCACACGGTCGCCGGCGTCGAGCAGCTCGTCGAGCGCCATGAGCCCCGAGGTGGCGGCGTGGCTCTCGATCTGGCGCACCTCGTCGACCGAGAGCCCGAGGTGCGCGGCGACCTCGTCCCGCGTGGGCTCGCGGTGCAGCGAGGACTCGAGCTCGTCGATCGCGCCTCCCAGCGCGCGCGTCCGGGCACGCACGGAGCGCGGGATCCAGTCGGCGGCCCGGAGCCCGTCGAGGATCGAGCCGCGGATCCGTGCGGAGGCGTACGTCTCGAACTTCACGTCACGACCGGGCTCGAACTTGTCGATCGCGTCGATGAGACCGAACATGCCGTACGACGTCAGGTCCGCGTGCTCGACCGAGCTCGGCAGCCGCATGCTCAGCCGCGACGCCACCTGGCCCACCAGCTTGCTGTAGTGCAGGATCAGCGTCTCGCGCTCCTCGGAGGACCCCGTGAGCTTGTAGATGGTCCAGCAGGCCACGATCGGGTCCTCGTCGGACTCGACGAGCTCGGGGACGTCGACGGCTGCAGGCCCCTCGATCACGGCGGGCGGGCCGAGCACGGGCAGCCCGGGCTCGCCGAGGCGATCGCGACGCGCGAAGAGCAGGCCCGACCGCGGGCTCGGCTCCCGGCGGGCCTCGTCCGCGACCACAGCGCTGCGCGTCGCGCTGGCAACGTCGTCATTGCCGGTCATGTCGCTCTCCAGGTGCTCGTCGGGTCCGTGCTTGTCGGGTCGAGGCTCGTCGGTCAGGCTCGCGGGTGGGCGAGGCGGTACGTGGAGCGTAGTCGTTCCGGGGTGACGTGCGTGTAACGCTGAGTGGTCTGCAACGTTGCGTGACCGAGTACTTCTTGGACGGCGCGCAGGTCCGCCCCTCCCTCGACGAGGTGCGTCGCCGTGCTGTGGCGCAACCCGTGAGGTGCGATGTCCTGGACGCCGGCGTCCGTGCATCGTGCATGAACCATAGCGCGCACCTGTCGCTGCCCCCAACGGCCGCCGCGGGCACCGAGGAACAACGCACGGGACGGCGACCCGGGAGGCACGAGCCGCGGCCGCCCGTCACGCAGCCAGGTGGAGAGCGCACGTGCTGCCGGGGCACCCAGCGGCACGACCCGCTCCTTGTCGCCCTTGCCCTGCAGACGCACGAGACGCTCGCCGAGGTCGAGGTGGTCGACGTCGAGCGCGCAGACCTCGGCGACGCGGGCCCCGGTCGCGTAGAGGAGCTCCAGGCAGGCGAGGTCCCGCAACGCCGTCGGGTCGCCGTCCGCGGCTGCCCGTGCCGCGGTCTCCAGCAGTCTGCGGGTCGCATCGACGCTCAGCACGGTCGGCAGGTGCTGCGGGATCCGGACGCTCGCCAGCCTCGCCACCGGGGAGACGGGAACGATCCCGGTCTCCGCCGCCCAGTCGAAGAAGATGCGCAGGCTTGCCGCACGCCGGGCGAGCGTGGCCCGGGACCTCCCTGACCCGGCCATCTCGGCCAGCCACGCACGCGCGGTGGTCATCGTCACCGAGGTGAGACCGCACTCGTTCCGCGCCGCGAACGCGGCGAAGTCCTGCACGTCCGACAGGTACGCGCGGACGGTGTGGGGCGAGTGGCCCCTGCGTGCGACGAGGTACGCCTCGAAGGCACCGGTCTCCGGCCAGGTCACCGCCCCCGTCTTCACCATGTCTCCACACTGGACCTTTCGTCCCGACCTCGCAAGGTGTCGTTATCGTTTCGAGACCTTGGCGCACCGCGCTCCCCGACTCATGGCTCCGCGAGCTGCCACCCGCTGCCCCCGGTTCGTCTCACGATCCCCCGCAGCTCGAGCCGCCCCAACGACGGGAGCGTCTCGGCGAGCGCCAGCCCGGCGACCCGGGCGATCGACTCCGCATCCGCCGAGCCCCGGACCGGGAGCGCGTCGCACACCCGGCCGTCGATCCCGCCGGGCCCTCCGCTCACGTCACGCCGGGCTGCCGCGCGGGGGTCCGCGACCGTGCTCGGCTCGGCTCGTTCCCCGGTGACCGGACCGAGGAGCTCGAGGACCTCGGCAGCGCTCGTGACGCAGACGGCCTCCCCCTCACGGATCAGCTCGTGGCAGCCGCTCGAGACGGCCGAGGTCACGGGCCCGGGGACGGCGGCCAGCGGGCGCAGCAGCGCGCTGGCCCGGTGGGCGGTGGCCAGCGCACCCGACCGACGCGCCGCCTCGACGACGACGGTGCCGCTCGTCCCGGCGGCGATCAACCGGTTGCGCTGCAGAAAACGGTGCTTGGAGGGGATGCTGCCCGGTGGCAGCTCGCTCACGACGCTCCCGCCCTGCGCGATCACGGACTGCAGCAGCCGCGCGTTGCCCGCGGGGTAGAGACGATCGACGCCCCCGGCGAGGAACGCGACGGTCGGCCCCCGCGCAGCCAGGGCCCCTCGGTGCGCGGCGGCGTCGATGCCGTATGCCCCGCCCGAGACGACAGCGCGGCCGGCGTCCGCGAGGTCAGCCGACAGGCTGCCCGCGACCCAGCTTCCGTACTCGGTGCAGGCCCGCGACCCGACGACGGCGACGCCGTCCTCCAGCAGCAGCCTCAGGTCCGGGTTCCCCCGGGTCCACAGGCACAGCGGCGCGGCGGCACCGAGGTCGTCGAGCCCCCCGGGCCACTCCCGGTCTCCCGGCACCACCACGGACCCTCGCACCCGTTCGAGGACGGAGAGCAGCGCGTCCAGGTCGAGCACCGGCAGACGCTGGGCCCACCGCGCCAGGGGTCGGCGCAGCCCCTGCGGCACGCCGACCGGGGAGTGGGCGGGCGGAGGCCCTTCGACGGGCCTGCCCGGCCCGGCCTCCGCGGTGCTCACGGGCATGTGCTCCACCGCCCACGTCAGCGCCTCCCTGGCCCCGTACGCGTCGACGAGCGCCGCGGCGGCCTGGTCGCCAGGCTCGCAGAGCCTGCTCCAGGCGATGCGTGCGACCCGGTCGTCGGTGGCCCGGGCCAGCACCCTGCTCCCCGCACGAGCCTGCTCCCGTGCTGTCACGAGGACGCCCCGCGGGAGCGCACGCTCGTGGCCAGCGCGACGTCCTCCCGGGTCGGGCGCTCCCGTCCCGCGAGGTCGGCCACGGTCCAGGCGACGCGCAGCACCCGGTCCGCGCCGCGCATCGTCAACGCACCGTGCTCGACGGCGCGCTCGACGTCCGTGAAGAGGCCGGGGACCGAACGCAGACGTTCGCGGATCCACGTCCCGGGCACCTCGGCGTTGACCGTCCACCCGGTGCCGTGCAGCCGCGCCGACGCGGCGCGGCGCGCCTCCAGCACCCGCGCCGCCACGACCGCGCTCGGCTCGCCGGTCGCCGTCATGAGGTCCGCGCGCCCCACCGCCCGCACCCCGCAGTGGACGTCGACGCGGTCCAGGAGCGGGCCGGAGAGCCGGCCGAAGTACCGGCGCTGGGCCATGGGTGTGCACGAGCACCCGACGCCCGAAGCCGCGGCAGCGCCGCACGGGCAGGGGTTGGCGGCCAGGACGAGCTGGAACCGTGCGGGGTACCGCGCGGCGCCCGCGGCGCGGTGGATCACCAGCTCGCCCTGCTCGAGCGGCTGACGCAGGGTCTGCAGCACCCGCGTCCCCAGCTCGGGCGCCTCGTCCAGGAACAGGACCCCACGGTGCGCGAGCGAGACCGCACCGGGACGCGGCACACCCGACCCACCCCCGACGATCGCTGCGGCCGTCGCCGTGTGGTGCGGGCTCTCGAAGGGAGGCCGCACGATCAGGCCCGTCGAGGGGTCGAACCGGCCCGCGAGAGAGTGGACGGACGTGACCTCGACCTGCTGGTCGGGCGTCAGGTCCGGGAGGATGCCGGGCAGCCGACGGGCGAGCATCGTCTTGCCGGCGCCGGGTGGCCCGACCATCAGCAGGTGGTGGTTGCCCGCCGCGGCGATCTCCAGGGCGTGCCGAGCCTCGGACTGCCCCAGGACGTCGCGCAGGTCCCCGAGGTCGTCGTCCGCCGGCGTGCGCGGCGTCGCGACCCGGACGGACGGGTCCGGCTCGGGAACGGTGATGTCGACCCCGTGGCGGGCGAGGAGCTCGGCGAGGCTCGCGACGCCGAGGACCCGAACGCCCGAGACCAGCTCGGCCTCCGCGCGGTTGGCGGCGGGCACGACGACCTGGCGGACGCCGGCGCGTGCCGCCGCGAGGACGGCGGGCAGGACGCCGCGCACCCCGTGCAGGCGCCCGTCGAGGCCCAGCTCGCCCAGGTGCACCACGTCGCGCACCGCTGCGACCGGCACCAGACGCGCCCCGGCGAGCACGGCGACGGCGACCGCCAGGTCGAAGCCGGCACCGCTCTTGGGCAGCGACGCCGGGGCGAGGTTCACCGTGATGCGGCGTTGCGGGAGCCCCACCCCGGTGCTCTGGACCGCAGCACGCACCCGGTCGCGCGCCTCCCCGAGCGAGGCGTCGGGCAGCCCGACGATCGTGAGACCGGGGATGCTCGCGGCCAGGTGCGCCTCGACCTCGACGACGTGCCCCTCGAGCCCCACCAGCGCCACCGACAGGGTCCGGCCCAGGTCGGCCCGTGCAGCGACGGGCAGCACGGTGGCGCCGGGCGTCACGGCTGCACCCCGCGCAGGTGCTCGAGGCTGGCGGCCCCGGACGGCGACAGCACGACGGCGATGACGTCGATGCGCACGGAGGCGGCGCGCGCCGTGTGCTCGGCCAGCCACTGCCCCGCGAGCCGTCCCAGCCGCGCGAGCTTCGCCGGCCCGACCGCGAGCGCGGGGTGGCCGAGCGCCGTCGTCGTCCTGGTCTTGACCTCGATCGCGACGATCTCGTCGCCGTCGCGGGCGACGAGGTCGAGCTCGCCCCGCGCGCCGCGCCAGTTGCGGTCCAGGACGGTCCAGCCGAGCGCCGTCACGTGCCGGGCGGCGACGTCCTCCCCGAAGCGGCCGACGACCTGCCGGCGCCCGCGGCTCGCGTCCCTGCGCCCGTCAGCGGCGCCGCCGTCGTGCTTGTCGCCCTGCCTGTACCTGCTGTGCTCGTCCACGGCTCACCTCCACGGTGAGCATGTCTTCCCACCGCGGCAGGGCGCCTGCGGGAGCGAGCGGTTGTGGACGACGAGGGTCCGGCGGCCCGCTGTGGACAACCGGCGGGCGGGCTCAGATCTCGAGCTCGGCCTGGGCCAGCTCCTCGACGTTGACGTCCTTGAAGGTCACGACGCGCACGGACTTCACGAAGCGCTTGGAGCGGTAGACGTCCCAGACCCAGGCGTCCGCGAGCCGCAGCTCGAAGTAGACCTCGCCCGCGGCGGACCGGACCTGCAGGTCGACCGTGTTGGCCAGGTAGAAACGTCTCTCGGTCTCGACCACGTAGGAGAAGAGCCGCACCACGTCGCGGTACTCGCGGTACAGCGAGAGCTCCATGTCGGTCTCGTAGTTCTCCAGGTCCTCGGCGCTCACCCCTCCATGATGGACCATGACCGGCGTGGCGCGTGCACCGGTGGCCCGCCGCGGACGGCTGCCGGGAAGAGCAACAGGGAAGAGCGACAGCGGGCTCAGCCGACGACCGGCACGCCCGTCAGGTTCCACGACACGCGGTGATGGCTGCTGGGGCCGAGCCGTTCCAGACCGTCGCGGTGGTCCGCGGTCGCGTAGCCCTTGTTGCGCTCCCAGCCGTAGCCCGGGTGCTGCGCGGCGAGCCGCGTGACGATCGCGTCCCGCTCCACCTTGGCGACGACGCTCGCGGCGGCCACGCTCGCGCAGGCCAGGTCGGCCTTGACCCGCGTGACGACCCGGGGCTCGTGCCAGGCGGGCAGGGCCGGGTCGTCCTGCGTCGGACCGTCCTCGAGCGGGGCGAACAGGTCTGCCTCGGGCGTCGACAACCAGTCGTGGCTGCCGTCGAGCAGCACGAGCGGCACCGGGACCGGCGGCTGGACCGCTGCGGTCGCGGCCGCGAGCGCACGCCGTCCGGCACGGCGCAGCGCCCCGACGATGCCGACCGCGTCGACCTCGGCCGCGCTCGCGTGCCCGACGGCGCTCGCCAGGCACCACTCGGCGATCAGCGGCAGGTAGCGTTCGCGCGCCTCGGGGCGCAGCAGCTTGGAGTCGGTGAGCCCGGCCGGCGAGGGCCCGCAGGACGGCGAGACGATGACGACGCCGACGCTCACCGGTCCGGCGATGGCGCCGCGCCCGACCTCGTCCATGCCCGCGAGCAGCGGCACCTCGCGCCACAGCGCGGTCTCGACGTCGAGCGTCGCGCCCGTCCGACCGGTCCGAGCCTTGCTGCGGGGGGCTGTCATGCTCACCTCGACGCGCTCGTCGCGCCCTTGCCGTCGGGGACGTCGGCGAAGGTCGCGCCCGGGTTGCGCATCGTGGCCCAGCGGCTCGCGGGCCAGATCTTGAGGAAGGCGGTGCCCGTCACGTCCTTGAGCGGGACGAAACCGCCCCCGGGGTCGCCCATGTGGTAGCGGGAGTCGGCGGAGTTCTGACGGTTGTCGCCCATGACCCACAGGTGGTCCGTGGGGACGATCACGTCGAAGTCCTTCTCGCTCGGGATCGACCCGGGCTTGAGGTACGGCTCGTCGATGGAGACGCCGTTGACCTGCAGGCGCCCCTCGGCGTCGCAGCACTTCACCTCGTCGCCGCCCACGCCGATCACCCGCTTGATGAGGTGCTCGCCCGAGTCCTGCGGGAGGATGCCGACACCGGTGAGCGCCTGGTTGAGCACCTTGCGCAGGCCGGTCGGCTGCGGCGCCTTCGGCTCGTTCGCGAGCCAGCCCTGGCTGTCCTTGAACACCACGACGTCCCCGCGGTGCACGTCGAACACCTGCGGGACCATCTTCGAGACCAGCACCCGGTCACCCACCAGCAGCGTGTCGTTCATCGACTCGCTCGGGATCGAGAACGGCTGCACCAGGAACGTCTTGATCAGGAACGACAGCAGCAGCGCACCGGCGACGATGACGATCGTCTCGGTGACCGCACCGAGCCGGCGCCGCGGCTTCGACGAGCGTCGTCGGGACGAGGAACGGGGCCGCTCGGCGGGCAAGGCGTCATTCACCCGACAACTGTGCCATCACCTGCTGAGAATCCCGAACGCTGACGCGCCGTCGGGCATGCGTGGAGCGCACCGCCGTCGGGCAGACCGTTGCTCAGCCCGCGTCCGGCACCCCGGCGAAGGTCGTGCCGGGGTTGCGCATCGCGGCCCAGCGGCTCGCGGGCCAGATCTTCACGAAGGCCGTGCCCGCCACGTCGTCGAGGGGGACGAAGCCGCCGCCGGGCTGGTCCATGTGGTAGCGCGAGTCCCACGAGTCCTGGCGGTTGTCGCCCATGACCCACAGGTGGTCCGCGGGCACGACGACGTCGAACTCCCGCTCGCTGGGGACCGACCCCGGCTTGAGGTACGGCTCGTCGATGGAGACGCCGTTGACCTGCACGCGCCCCTGCGCGTCGCAGCACCGCACCTCGTCGCCGCCGACGCCGATCACTCGCTTGATGAGGTACTCGTCCGAGCTCGGAGGGACGATGCCGACGGCTTGGAGCGTCCTCGTGGCGACCTTGCGCAGACCGGTGGGCTGCGGCGCCTTCGGCTCGTTGGCGAGCCAGCCCTGGCTGTCCTTGAACACCACGACGTCCCCGCGGTGCACGTCGAACACCTGTGGGACCGTCTTCGAGACCAGCACCCGATCACCCTCGAGGAGCGTGTCGTTCATCGAGCCGCTCGGGATCGAGAACGGCTGCACCAGGAACGTCTTGATCAGGAACGACAGCAGCAGTGCGGCCGCGACGATGATGATCGTCTCGGTCACCGCACCGAGACGGCGCCGCCGGGGCGCGGGCTCCGTCGCCGCCTGCGCCTCCTTCACGACGGCAGGATCGTCGTCGTGGGCAGGAGCAGCGTCGCGCGCCTCGTCGTCCGTCGTCACCCGACATACTGTGCCAGATCCCGGCACAGACGCCGCAGGGCGGCGGCCGACCGAGGTCGACCACCGCCCTGCGGACCGCCCGCTCACCCGTGACCGAGGAGCGGGGCGGGAGATCAGCGCGCGTTGTCGCGCTTCTCCTTGATCTTCGCCTTCTTGCCGCGCAGGTTGCGCAGGTAGTACAGCTTTGCGCGACGGACGTCACCGCGGGTGACGACCTCGAGCGACTCGATCGTCGGGGCGTGCACCGGGAAGGTGCGCTCCACGCCGACGCCGAAGCTGATCTTGCGGACCGTGAAGGTCTCGCGCAGACCGGCGCCCTGGCGGGCGATGACGACACCCTGGAAGACCTGGATGCGCGAGCGGTTGCCCTCGACGACCTTGACGTTCACCTTGACGGTGTCGCCGGGACGGAAGTCGGGGACGTCGGAGCGCAGCGAGGCTGCGTCGAGCTGGTCGAGCGTGTTCATGAGTCTGCTCCCGGTCTGCCACAGGTCAGGCACGTGATCAAGGTCGGTCCTCGCCACCGCGGTGTGCGCACGAGCGGGGATCGATCGGTTCGATGACTGGCGTTCGTGCACGGCCCCGGCGACCGGCCCGAGGGCCGTGATCCCGGTGCGCGTTCCCCGCGGGCTCCCCTGTGGCAGAGCCGACGGCGCACGACAGTCCCCTATTCTGCCACACCGGTCCGGCGCTGGGGAAAGCGCTCAGGGAACCAGGTCGATGCCCGGCGCCCAGCCCATCACCGTGAGCGTCTCGCGGTCCGCGCGATCGAGCCGTCCCTGCGCGGCGAGCGCCTCGATCAGGTCGGGCCGGCGCTGCAGCGTGCGCTCCAGCGCACGATCCCGTCGCCAGCGGGCGATCTTCGCGTGGTGGCCGCTGAACAGCACCTCGGGCACGTCGTGCCCGCGCCAGCTCACCGGGCGCGTGTAGACGGGATACTCCAGCAGGCCGGCCGCGCCGTGGGACTCCTCCACGAGCGACTCGGGGTTGCCGACCACACCGGGCACGAGCCGCCCGACCGCCTCGACGATCACGAGCGCGGCGACCTCGCCGCCGTTGAGGACGTAGTCCCCGATCGACACCTCGCGCACGTCGACCCCGGCCTCGCGGTAGACCTGCGCGACGCGGGCGTCGATGCCCTCGTAGCGCCCGCAGGCGACCACCAGCCGGTCCGCGGTCGCCAGCTCCTCCGCGGTGCGCTGCGTGAAGCTCTCGCCGGACGGCGTCGGGACGACGAGGACGGGGGCCGCATCCACGCTCTCGGAGAGCACGTCGTCGAGCGCGGCCCCCCACACGTCGGCGCGCATCACCATCCCGGCACCGCCCCCGGCCGGGGTGTCGTCGACGGTGCGGTGCCGGTCGGTGGTCCAGGTGCGCAGGTCGTGCACCTGCACGTCGAGCAGGCCCGTCTCGCGAGCCTTGCCGATCAGCGAGAGGTCGAGCGGCGCGAGGTACTCGGGAAAGATCGAGAGGACGTCGATGCGCATCAGCGGTCGCCGTCCGGGGTCGGCGGCACGATCTCGAGGCTCGCGGCATCGGCAGCGAGCAGGCCGCCGGGCGGGTCGATGACCACCCGGCCACCGGGGACGTCGACCACCGGGACGATGGCCCGGACGAACGGGACGAGCGTGCGCGCGCCCGAGGTCTCGCGGACGACGAGGAGGTCGTGGGCAGGCAGGTGCTCGATGCCCAGCACCTCTCCCACCGCTGAGCCGTCGGTCCGCTCCACCCGCAACCCCGCGAGCTCGTGGGGGTACCAGGCGTCGTCCTCGTCGGAGGCCTCGACGTCGAGGACCAGCTCGATGCCGCGCGCCGCCTCCGCGGCGTCGCGGTCGAGGATCTGCTCGAAGGCGACGTACCAGCGCCCGCGGTGCTGCCGGGCGCTCTCGACGGTCAGAGGTCCGGCGTCGGCGGGCTCGGTCTCGAAGGTCGCGCCGGGCACGAACCGCTCCTCGGGCTCGTCGGTGCGCACGTCGAGCGAGACCTCCCCGCGCAGCCCCTGGGCGCGCCCGATCTTGGCCACGGTGAGCCGCACGAGGGTCTCCTGTTCCGCCCGCGAGGGCTGTGGTGGGACGAGCGCTGCGGGAGGGCAGCCGCTGTGGTGGACGAACGCCGTGAGGCCCGGCCCAGATGGGCCGGGCCTCACGGTCATGCTGTGGTGCTGCGATGTGGTGGTGCCGGGGTCGTGCTCGACGCCGGGTCAGCGCCGGTCGACGTCGACGACGTCCACCCGCACCCCGCCCTGGGGCGAGATCGCCCCGACCACGGTGCGCAGCGCACGCGCCGTGCGCCCTCCGCGACCGATGACCCGTCCGAGGTCGTCCGGGTGCACCCGGACCTCGAGCAGGTCGCCGCGGTGGAGCCGCTTGCTGGTGACGTGGACCTCGTCGGGGTTGTCGACGATGCCGCGCACCAGGTGCTCCAGGGCCTCGGCCAGCATCAGGCCTGCTCGCCCTCGGCCTCAGCCTCGGGGGTCGCGTCGGCCTCGGCCGGCGCCTCGGCGGCGGTCTCCGCTGCGGACTTGGCAGCGCTCGCGTCGGCCTTGCGCTTCTCGGCGTCTGCGGCGGCAGCGGCGATGGCGACCTGGGGGTCGACCTTCTCGCCCTTGACGCGCAGCGTGCCCTCGGCGCCCGGCAGGCCCTTGAACTTCTGCCAGTCACCGGTGATCTTGAGGAGTGCGAGGACCTGCTCGGTGGGCTGTGCGCCCACGCCGAGCCAGTACTGCGCACGCTCCGACGTGATGTCGATGAGCGAGGGCTCCTCGGTCGGGTGGTACTTGCCGATCTCCTCGATCACGCGACCGTCACGCTTGGCGCGCGAGTCGGCGACGACGACACGGTAGTAGGGCGCCCGGATCTTGCCGAGGCGCTTCAGACGAATCTTGGTGGCCACAGTCGTGGTCTCTCCTGCTTCTTGTGAGGGTGAGCCCGTCGCTCCACCGGTGGGGCCGGTTCGTCTTCGGGCTCGAGGACACGGTGCCGCGCGGTGAGAGGGGCCGGGCGCACCGAGTACAGCCCCCTATTCTGCCAGATCGAGAGGGATGGTGCTACCACCGGGACGGGCTGTCAGCCGACGGCGCCGCGCCCTCTGGAACGGCGCCGGACGCCGAGCAGCACGACCGCGGCGACCGCCACGACCGCTCCGGTGATGGCGCTGATGACCCACAGCCGCCCGGAACCAGCGGCAGCGTCCTCAGAGACGACAGCCGCCGAGGCGGCGCGCTCGCTCCCGGTGGCCGACGACTCACTCCCGCTCGAGGCCGGGCTCTGCGTGGGCGTGGGACTCGTCCCGAGGTCGAAGACCTCCGGCGGCGCCCCACCGCCGGCACCCTTGTCGTTGCCGGTCTTCTTCTCGTAGGCGATGCGCTCCGCCCAGTACTTGCCCAGCGCGGTCAGGAACGCGGTGCCCTCAGCCTTCCCTTGAGGAAGCCTGACCTTCGCGGACTCGTCGAGCGCGGTCACCGTGTCCGCACCCAGGTCGATGCCGAACGTCCCCACACCAGGGACTATGTTCACGAACCCGTCCGTCGGCAGCTCGGTGACCTCCGGGAGCAGATGGAGGTTCTGACCGAGATCGGTGAACTCGACGGAGCCGTCCTTGTGATGTTGCACGCACATCTCACCCGTGTCGGGCAGCTGCACCAAGGCGCAGTACCGATCGTCGTCAAGTATGGCGCCCTCCAAGGTCGTGTCCCCCTTGATCACCGTGCCTGACTCGAGGTCATACTTCGGAGCCCTGAGCCGCACCTCCGGGACCGGCCGTCCGACGACGACGTCGGATGTGGAGACGCCTTCGAGGTCCGCCAGCTCCGACGCTGCCTCGTTCTCGAACCAAGCGGTCACGGCGTCCGGGACGCGCGGCGCCCCGGCGGCCGACGCGACCGGGACCAGGAGCACGCCTACCAAGAGCGTCCCAGCCCCCAGCTTGAGAACACGTATCACGGCCACCATCCCCCTAGGAGTGGATCTTCACCACGGGCGGACGCACCGAGAAGTCACCCTGCCCACCTAGACGCCGTCGTCCGCACGGCTCACGGTAGGCCCGGGCCGACGTCGCGGGTCAACGGGTGGGCACAGACCGTTGCACCTCCGTGACCTGGTCGTTCCCGTCGGTGTCAGCGCCGCGCCGATGCTCAGCTCCGCGCGACGACCTGCCCGCGCAGGATGACGGCGCGCGGCTCGGCGAGCACATGGATGTCGAGCCGGGGGTCGCGCGGGTAGACCACGAGGTCGGCGCTCGACCCCTCCACCAGGTCGCCCAGCCCGAGGAACCGGCGCGCCTGCCAGGAGGCAGCGGCCATGACGGCAGGGGCAGGAACTCCCGCGGCCACCAGCTCCGCGCACTCCGCCGCGATCGAGCCGTGACGGACGGTCGTCCCGGCGTCCGTGCCCACCAGGAGCTGGACGCCGGCCTCGTGCAGCATGCGCACCTGCTCGTAGCGTCGGGCGTGCAGCCGCCGCATCCGAGCGGCGTACACGGGGTACTTCCCGTCGGCCTGCGCGGCGATCGCCTCGAAGTGACCGACCTGCAGCAGCGTGGGCGTCACCGGCACCCCGCGGCGCACGAGCTCGTCGAGGTGCTCCTCGCCGATGCCGGTGCCGTGCTCGATGCCGTCGACGCCGGCGGCGAGGAGGTCTTCGATCGACTCGGAGGCGAAGGTGTGCGCGGTGACCCGGGCCATGTCCGCGTGCGCCGCCGCCACCGCCGCCGTCAGCTGGTCGCGGCTCCACAGCGGGGCGAGGTCGCTCTCGGCGCCGTCCGAGCGGTCGATCCAGTCCGCGACGAGCTTCACCCAGCCGTCACCGGCACGCGCCTGCTCCTTGACGGCCTGCGGCAGCGTCGCCGGGTCGTCGAGCTCGAGGGCGATGCCGGGCAGATAGCGCTTGGGGCGGGCGATGTGCCGACCCGCCCGCAGCAGCCGGGGCAGGTCGGAGCGCTCCCGGACCCAGCGGGTGTCCCCGGGAGAGCCCGCGTCGCGGATGGCGAGGACGCCCGAGTCCCGGTCCGCACGAGCCTGGTCGAAGGTGGTCCCCGAGTCGGCGGCGCCGGCAGCCACGAGACCCACGTGGGAGTGCACGTCGACCAGGCCGGGGAAGGCCCAGCCGGAGATCTCCTTGACGGCGGACGAGGGCGCGATGGGGCGCGTCAGGCGGATCTTGCCCTGCTGCACCCAGACGTCCGACCACTCGCGGCCCTCGCCCAGCAGGATGCGGCCACGCAGGTGGATGACGGACACCTCAGCCGCCCAGGAGCTTCTTGAGCTCGTCGGGGAGGGTGACCTGCCGGTCCTCTCCTCCCGGACGCCCCCCGGTCGCCCCACCGATCCCGAAGACGCTGCCGCTGGGTGCGGCCGGTGCCTCCGGCTCGGAGGCCTGCATGGCCTTCTTCGCCGCCTTCATCGCCTGGACGCTCGCCCGGCGGGCGCTCGCCTTGTTCTTCTTGCCCTTCGAGGCCTGGCGCGCCCCGGCACGCTTGCCGGACCCCGGCAGGCTCCCCATGCCGGGCATCGCACCCATCCCGGCCATGCCGGCGGCGCCGCCCATGCCTCCGCGCCCCATCTGCTTCATCATCTTCTGGGCCGCCTCGAAGCGGGTGACGAGCTGGTTCACGTCCGTCGTCGTGACGCCGGCGCCCTTGGCGATGCGCGAGCGCCGCGAGCCGTTGAGGATCTTGTGGTCCTGCCGCTCGGCCGGGGTCATCGAGCGGACGATGGCCTCGATGCGGTCCACCTCGCGCTCGTCGAAGCTGTCGAGCGCCTCGCGCATCTGCCCCATGCCGGGCAGCATGCCCAACATCTTCTTCATCGAGCCCATCTTGCGCAGCTGCTGCATCTGCACCAGGAAGTCCTCGAGCGAGAAGCCCTCCCCCGTGGCGACCTTCTGCGCCATCTTCTCGGCCTGCTCGGCGTCGAAGGCCTTCTCCGCCTGCTCGATGAGGGAGAGCACGTCACCCATGTCGAGGATGCGCGACGCCATGCGGTCCGGGTGGAAGGCCTCGACGTCGGTGAGCTTCTCGCCCGTGGAGGCGAAGAGGATGGGACGACCGGTGACCTTGGCGACCGAGAGCGCGGCACCACCGCGCGCGTCGCCGTCGAGCTTGCTCAGCACGACACCGGTGAAGGCCACGCCCTCCTGGAAGGCGGTGGCGGTCGCGACGGCGTCCTGGCCGATCATCGCGTCGATGACGAAGAGGATCTCGTCGGGCTGGGTCGCGTCGCGGATCTCCGCGGCCTGGGCCATGAGCTCGGCGTCGACGCCGAGGCGGCCCGCGGTGTCGATGATCACGACGTCGTAGAGGCGCGCCTTCGCGGTCTCGACGCCGGCCTGGGCGACAGCGACCGGGTCGCCGGTGGGGACCTCGTCCTCGCCCGCGACACCCGGGTGCGGAGCGTAGACCGGCACGCTGGCGCGCTCGCCGACGACCTGGAGCTGGTTGACGGCGTTGGGGCGCTGCAGGTCGGCCGCGACGAGCAGCGGCGTGTGCCCCTGCTCCTTGAGCAGGTGGGCGAGCTTGCCGGCGAAGGTCGTCTTGCCGGCGCCCTGCAGGCCGGCGAGCATGATGACCGACGGGGGGTTCTTGGCGAGGCGCAGCGCGCGGCTCTCGCCGCCCAGGATCTCGACCAGCTCGTCGTTGACGATCTTGACGACCTGCTGGGCGGGGTTGAGGGCCCCCGAGACCTCCTCGGACAGCGCCCGCTCGCGCACGCGACCCGCGAACTCCCGCACGACCGGGACCGCGACGTCGGCGTCCAGCAGCGCCCTGCGGATCTCGCGCACGGTGGCGTCGATGTCGGCCTCGGACAGGCGCCCGCGCGAGCGCAGGTTCTTGAAGGTCGATGTCAGGCGGTCTGACAGGTTGGCGAACACCGAGAGGTCCTCACGTCGTGTGCCGGCGGGCCCGCACCGGCCCAGGGGGCTGCGCGGGACACAGGGATGTCGGGCATAGCCTACCCGTCGGACCTGGTCCCATCCCCCGGCGCCCGTGGGGCGGGCCCCGCCCCGGGACCGGCAGCGAGAGACGCGATCGCACGCTCCGCCCGCCCGACGAGGTCGTCGACCAGGCTCGCTCGCCACGCGGTCCAGCCGTGCTTGCCGAGCGCGGCGGAGTCCGCCTCCGTGAGCGCCCGCAGGGCGTGCAGCAGGTCGACACGGCCGTGCACGGTCTCGACGAGCTCGACGACGGTGTCCTCGTCGTCCGGGTCACGGGTGATGGCCAGGCGCGAGAGCGTCAGGTGGTGGAGCACGAGCAGCTCGACGTCGGAGACCGTGCCTGGGTCGAAGCCCGCGCGGCCCAGGATCGTGGGCACGAGCGCAGCCCCGGCGGTCGAGTGGTCGCCGGCCCCCCGGCGCTTGCCGATGTCGTGCAGGAACGCCGCCAGGAAGAGCGTGTCCGGGTGCTCCACGTTCCTGCGGTGCGGTGCGCAGCGCGCGACGACCTCCACGAGGTGACGGTCCACGGTGTGACGGTGGGCCGCGGAGCGCTGGGGCCGGTTGCGCACCCCCGCCCACTCCGGGACGAGACGGGTGATGGCACCAGCGTGGTCGAGCGCCTCCCAGACCGGCACCTGAGCGGTGCCCGACCCCAGGATCGCCAGGAGGTGGTGCCGCGCGGCGGCGGGCCAGGGCTCGGGAAGCGGCGGGCACAGCGCGAGACTGTCGAGGCTCACCGGTGACAGCGGGAGCCGGGTGCGCACCGCGGTCGCGCCGGCCCGCAGGGGCAGCAGCGGATCGAGCTGTGGTCGTGCATCGACGCTGAGCACGATCTCGCCGTCGTGCTCGACCAGCCCGTCGGCGACCGCACGCAGACGCGGCGGCCGACGGCTGCCCCGCACGACGAACGGCCGAGCGATCGCGGGGCGCTGCAAGGCCTTGCGCGCGCGCCGTGCCGTCGTGTCCAGCGCGAAGGAGATCTCCCGCCCGGCCTCGGCGAGCGAGGCGAGGAGGTCGTCGGGGTCGCCGCGACCGCTGCGTGCCGCGACCTCGTCGAGGTCTGCGAGCAGCAGTCGGCTGGTGTGCCGACGGGTGACCAGCTGGAGGAGGTCGCGGGCGTCGAGCAGGTGCGCGCGGGCCTCGTCGACCGAGCCGTGCGGCCGGTCCGTCAGCCAGGTCGCGGCGAGCGCGTCGAGCACGACGGCGTCGCGCAGACCACCACGCGCCTCCTTGAGGTCCGGCTCGATGAGGTAGGCCAGCTCGCCGAAACGCTCGGCGCGCGTCCTGGTGGAGCTGAGCAGCTCGGGCAGACGGCGGCGCGCGGCCGACCTCCAGCCGCCGAGGACGAGCGAGGCCGCCTGCCGCACCAGCGTCGCGTCCCCGGCGATCGGCCGGACGTCGAGCAGCGCGACCGCGGCGGTGAGCTCGGCACCCGCCACCTGGCGGCACTGCGCGATCGAGCGCACGGAGTGGTCGAGGTCGAGCCCCGCGTCCCACAGCGGGTACCAGAGCCGCTGCGCGACCTTCTCGAGGGTCGCGGCGTCGTGCGACCGCCCGTCGTGGACGAGCATGAGGTCGAGGTCGCTCATCGGGCCCGCCTCGCCCCTGCCCATGCTGCCGACGGCAGCGAGAGCCAGTCCTGCGGGGTCGACGTCGGCGAGGGCGCCCTGCCACAGCTCACCCAGGACGCCGACGGTGAGCTCGGTGATCGCGGCGCGCCGCGCCGCGCCCCCTCCCGCCGGTGGACCCGTGGGGCCGGGCCGCGGGCTCAGTCGCTCGGCAAGGTCGAGCACCGCTGCCCGCAGGCCCCGCACACCGTCGGTGTGCGGGGCCTGCGGAGCCGGACTGCTGTCTGCGGTCACGCCGGCGACTCAGAGAGCCTCGTCGCCGTGCTCGCCGGTGCGGACGCGCGCGACGTCGTCGACAGGGACGGTCCACACCTTGCCGTCACCGATCTTGCCGGTCTTGGCGGCCTTGACGATCACGTCGGTCACGAGGAGCGCGGCGTCGTCGTCGGCGAGCACCTCGATGCGCACCTTGGGGACGAGGTCGACCTTGTACTCGGCGCCGCGGTAGACCTCGGTGTGCCCCTTCTGGCGACCGTAGCCGCTGGCCTCCGAGACGGTCATCCCGCGGATGCCCGCCGCCTCGAGGGCGGACTTCACGTCATCGAGCCGGTGCGGCTGGATGATTCCGGTGACGAGCTTCATGCCTTGACCTCCGTGACGATGCGGCCAGCCGAGACGGTCTCGTACGCGGACTCGCCGTGGACGGCGAGGTCGATGCCGCCGGCCTCGACCTCCTCGCTCACGCGCCAGCCCGAGGTGGCCTTGATGATGTAGCCGATGATCGCGGTGACGACACCGGAGATGACGACGGCGGCGACGGCGATCACGATCTGGACGACGAGCTGCTTGCCGCCGTGACCGTAGAACAGGCCCGTGTCGGTGGAGAGCAGGCCGATCAGGATGGTGCCCGTCAGACCGCCGACGAGGTGCACACCGACGACGTCGAGCGAGTCGTCGTAACCGAACTTGTACTTCAGGCCGACCGCGAGGGCGCACAGCACACCGGCGACGATGCCCAGGATGATCGAGCCGACCGGGCTCAGCGCCGCAGCGGCGGGGGTGATGGCGACCAGACCCGCGACGACGCCGGAGGCAGCACCCAGCGAGGTCGCGTGACCGTCGCGGAGCTTCTCGGTGACGAGCCAGCCCAGCATCGCCGCACAGGTCGCGACCGTGGTGTTGACCCAGGCGAGCCCGGCGGTGCCGTCTGCTGCGCCTGCCGAGCCGGCGTTGAACCCGAACCAGCCGAACCACAGGAGCGCGGCACCGAGCATGACGAACGGGAGGTTGTGCGGGCGGAACGGCTCCTTGCCGAAGCCCTTGCGCTTGCCGATGATGAGCGCGAGGACCAGGCCCGCGACACCGGCGTTGATGTGGACCACGGTCCCACCGGCGAAGTCGATCGGCGCGACGGTGGCGGCGCCGTCCGTCACGCCGAAGAGCTTCGCCGCGATGCCGTCCGCGGAGCCGCTGAGCAGGCCACCGCCCCAGACCATGTGCGCGAGCGGGAAGTAGGAGAACGTCACCCAGACCGCCGAGAAGACGAGCCAGGCGCCGAACTTCACGCGCTCCGGGAGCGAACCGCTGATCAGCGCGACGGTGATGATGGCGAACGTCGCCTGGAAGCCGACGCCGACCAGCGCGGGCACGCCCCCGCCGCCCAGGATGCTGTCCGCGTCGGTGAGGTTCTCCAGGCCGAAGAAGTCGAACGGGTTTCCGATGAGCCCGCCGACGTCAGAGCCGAAGGACATCGAGTAGCCCCACAGCACGTAGACGATCCCCACGACGCCCATGGCGCCGAAGGACATCATCATGATGTTGAGGACCGACTTCGAGCGGACCATTCCTCCGTAGAAGAAGGCGAGGCCCGGGGTCATCAGCAGCACGAGCGAGGCGGACGCGAGCATCCACGCTGTGTTGCCGGAATCGAGAGCGAATTCCATAGGTACTGCCCCTCTCCACACCGGCCGAGCCGGTCGGACACCCACGGTCAGCCGGACGGCTGACCCAGGAACCACCCTGGTTCACAGCCGTTTCCTCGGTCGCTCGTCCGTGTTTCAGACGTGTGACAGCTCCCGCGCGGGTGTGAACAGTGTGTTTCGTCAGGGTCGGGCAGCGCCTCGGGAGGGGTGTCAGCCCTCCGCGAGGATCCCGTCGACGAACTGCTCGACGTCGAAGGGGGCGAGGTCGTCGGGCCCCTCGCCGAGCCCCACGAGCTTGACGGGGACGCCGAGCTCGCGCTGCACGGCGATCACGATGCCGCCCCTCGCCGTCCCGTCGAGCTTGGTCAGCACGATGCCGGTCACGTTCGCGACCTCTGCGAAGACGCGCGCCTGGTTGAGCCCGTTCTGGCCGGTGGTGGCGTCGAGCACGAGCAGGACCTCGCTCAGCGGCGCCTCCTTCGCGATCACGCGCGCGATCTTGCCGAGCTCGTCCATGAGGTCGGCCTTGTTCTGCAGACGCCCCGCGGTGTCCACGAGCACGACGTCGACCTGCTCGGCCCTGCCTCGACGCACCGCGTCGAAGGCGACGGACGCCGGGTCGCCGCCCTCCCGCTCGGAGCGCACGGTCTCGACGCCCACGCGCGCGCCCCACGTGCTGAGCTGGTCCGCGGCGGCGGCACGGAAGGTGTCGGCCGCGCCGAGCAGCACGTCCTTGTCCTCGGCGACGAGGACGCGCGTGAGCTTGCCGACCGTGGTGGTCTTGCCGGTGCCGTTCACCCCGACCACGAGCACGACGGCGGGCGCAGGCCCCCCGTCGGGGGCGATCTGCGGGTCGATGTGCAGGGTGCGGTCGAGCGAGGGGTCGAGCATCTCGACGAGGGCGGCACGCAGGTTGGCGCGCACGGCCGCGGCGTCCTTGAGCCCGTTCACACGAGCGTGGGTGCGCAACCGCTCGACGATCTCGGCGCTCGGCCCGGCGCCGACGTCGGCGAGCAGCAGCGCCTCCTCGATCTCGTCCCAGTCGTCCTCGCCGATCTGGTCGCGCGAGAGCACGGCGAGCAGGCGTGCGCCGAACGGCGAGCCGGAGCGGGCGAGCCGACCGCGCAGGCGGGCCAGGCGCCCGCCGACCGGTTCGGGCTCCTCCGCCGCGGGGGCCGCGGGGAGCGCCTCGGGCTCGGCCGGTGCGATGTCGGGGACGGCGCTCGGGACCTCGGTCGTGCCCGGCGTCGGCGGGGCGGCGACGCTCGAGCGCTCACCGGACCCGCCCGGGCTGGCGGCGGGCGGCGTACGGGGGGTGGTCGGAGCAGATGTGCCCGAGCGCCTGCGGCTGCCGCTGACGACGAACCCGACGACCAGCGCGACGACGATCACGCCCAGGACGATGAGACCGATGACCTCTGTCTGATTCACCCGCACAGTCTTTCACGAGCGCGGTTTCGACACGGGTCCGGTGACGCCGGTCAGACCGCCTCGCGCAGGCGCTGGCTGATGACGGTCGTGACCCCGTCCCCACGCATCGTCACGCCGTAGAGCGCGTCGGCGATCTCCATGGTGCGCTTCTGGTGCGTGATGACGATGAGCTGGGAGTCGGCACGCAGCTCGGTGAAGATCTCGAGCAGCCGGCCCAGGTTGACGTCGTCGAGCGCGGCCTCGACCTCGTCCATGACGTAGAACGGGCTCGGTCGCGCCTTGAAGATCGCCACGAGCAGCGCCACCGCGGTGAGCGAGCGCTCCCCGCCCGAGAGCAGGGAGAGCCGCTTGACCTTCTTGCCGGCGGGCCTGGCCTCCACCTCCACCCCGGTGGTCAGCATGCTGTCGGGCTCGGTGAGCACGAGCCTCCCTTCTCCCCCGGGGAACAGCCGGGCGAAGACGCCGTCGAACTCCCGGGCTGTGTCGGCGTAGGCCTCGGCGAAGACCCGTTCGACCCGGTCGTCGATGTCCCGCACGATCTGCATGAGGTCGGCCCGCGAGCGCTTGAGGTCGTCGAGCTGCTCGGCGAGGAACCGATGCCGCTCCTCGAGGGCGGCGTACTCCTCCAGGGCGAGCGGGTTCACCCGTCCCAGGAGCGCCATGGCACGCTCGGCCGCCCGCAGCCGCTTCTCCTGCTCCGCCCGGACGTAGGGCCTGAGCGAGGGCTCGTCGACCCGGACGTCCCCCTCGCCACCGTCGTCGTCACTCGGCGCGGCCTCGTCGACCGCAGGATCGTCGGGCACGACGACCGGCACGCCCTGGTGCGGTCCGTACTCCTCCACCAGCACGTCCGGCTCGATGCCCAGCTCCTCCATCGCCCTGGTCTGCAGCTGCTCCAGGCGCAGCGCCTGCTGCGCCCGGGCGATCTCGTCGCGGTGGGCGACGCTGGTCAGCTCGGCGAGCTCTCGTTGGCGCTCCTCGACCTGGCCGCGCGCGCGGGCGACGTCGGCGTCGATGGCGGCGCGCGCCTGCTGCGCAGCGTCCCGCTCGGCCACCGCCCGTTGCAAGGACCGCTCCAGCGCAGCGAGGGTGGTGGCCGCGCCGGACACGACCGTCTGCGCCCGCTGCGACTGCTCCGCGCGCTGACGAGCGGCGTGCTCCGCCCTGCGACGTGCGTCGCGCTCACGCTGCGCCGCCTGCTCCAGCCCGCGAGCTCGCCCGGCGAGGGCACGGGCGCGCTCCTCGCTCGTGCGCAGCGTCAGGCGCGACTCGGTCTCCTGGGTGCGGGCGGAGGACGCCGCCTCCAGGAGACGGTCGCGCTCCCCCAGTGCCTCCTCGAGCGCGCCGTCGGCCTCCTCGGGGTCCGCCTGGGCGGCCTCGAGCCTCGACTCCATGTCGGCGAGCTCGGCCAGACGCTCCTCGAGCTGGGTGGCGACCTGGGCCAGCCGGGCCTCGATGCGCTGCTGCTCCTCACCGGAGCGTCGTGCCACGGCGCCGAGCCGCCCCAGCTGCTCGGCGACGGCCGCCATCCGCGCGTCGGAGGCGTTGAGCCGACCGAGCGTCGCCTCGTGGTGCTCCCTGGCCTGGGCGAGCCGCGCCTCCGCGTCGGCACGCCGACCGGTGGCCTCGCTCGCGCGGGTCGTGGCCTCGGCGGCGCTCGTACGTGCGGCGTCGAGCGCCGACTGCAGGTGCAGCGCGCTGGGCGCGGACGCCGACCCGCCCCATGCCGTCGTCGTGCTCAGCAGGTCGCCCTCACGCGTGACGGCGCGCAGGCCCGGGTGCTCCGCGACGACGGCGCGCGCGTGGGCGAGCGAGTCGACGACCACGACGTCGTCCAGCAGGACGTGCAGAGGACCGGCGATCTCGGCGCGGGCGGTCACGACATCGAGCAGCCGTTCGCACCCCTCGGGTGCCCGGCTCGTCGCCGCGGCGGCGGGTGGTGCCATCGTCGCGTCGTCGTCGTGGGCGACGACCAGCGCCGAGCGTCCCGCGTCCTGCAGGCGCAGCCAGCGCAGCGCCTCGACCGCGGCGGCGGCGTCGACGACGGTCACCGCGTCGGCGTGCGGCCCGAGCGCGGCGGCGACCGCGTCCTCGAACCCGGGGGTGATGCTCAGCTGTGCGGCCAGGGAGCCGACGACGCCGTCGAGGTCGTCCGCGGCGAGCAGCGTACCCGCGCCGTCCTTGCGGTCGAGCGCCAGCTCGAGCGCCTCCACACGCGCCGTCCAGGTGGCGACGTCGCGCTCCGCCTGCTCGAGCTGTCCGCGGACGGTCTCGACCTCGGCAGCGATCTCTTCGAGGGCGTCGGTGGCCGTCTCGTGGGCCGCGTCGAGATCGACCTCACCGGCCTCGACGTCGGCCACCTCGATCTCGAGCGCCGCGTAGGCGACCGTCGCCTCCTGCGCCTCCTCGACCACGCGCGCCAGGTCGGTCTCCAGCCTCGCCTGCTCCGCCCGGCTCGCCTCGCACCGGTCGCGCTGGGCCTCCACCAGGCCCGTGAGCCGCGCCAGGCCCTCGCGGCGGTCGGCCGCCGCCCGCTGCAGGGACTGCGCCGCCGTGGCGGCCTCGGCCCCGCGCTCCTCGGCGGCCTCGCGCATCCGTACGGCGGACTCGAGGGCACCACGGGCCAGCTCGACCTCCTGGGCGAGCTCGCGCTCCGCCACCCGCACCCGCTCCGCCTGGGTCTCCAGCTCCTCGGGGTCCTGCCCGTGGACGGCAGGAGCCGCACCGGCCAGCAGGCGGATGCGCTCGGTGGCGAGGGACTGCAGGCCACGCAGGCGCTCCCGCAGGGAGGAGAGCCGGTACCAGGTCTCGCTCGCCGCGTCGAGCGCCGGCGCCGCCGCGGCGGCCGACAGCTCGAGCTCGGTCACGGTGGCGCGCGCCGCACCGAGGGCGGTCTCGACCTCCGTCTGTCGCTCCCGGAGCGCGTTCTCGTCGACGCGCTCCTGCTCGACGGTCGCCAGCAGCTGGGCGAGGTCGTCGGCGAGCAGGCGGGCCTTCGCGTCCCGCAGGTCCGCCTGGACCGTCGCGGCACGGCGTGCGACCTCCGCCTGCTTGGCGAGGGGTCCGAGCTGGCGCCGGATCTCGGAGGTCAGGTCCTGCAGGCGTGTGAAGTTCGCCGCCATCGCCTCGAGCTTGCGCAGCGCCTTCTCCTTGCGGCGCCGGTGCTTGAGGACGCCCGCGGCCTCCTCGATGAAGCCGCGGCGCTCCTCGGGGGTGGCACGCAGGACGGCGTCGAGCTGCCCCTGCCCGACGATGACGTGCATCTGGCGGCCCAGGCCCGAGTCGGAGAGCAGCTCCTGGACGTCGAGGAGGCGGCACGGGGTGCCGTTGATCGCGTACTCCGAGCCGCCGTTGCGGAACAGGGTCCGCGAGATGGTCACCTCGGTGTAGTCGATCGGCAGCGCGCCGTCCGAGTTGTCGATGGTCAGCGAGACCTCGGCGCGACCCAGCGGGGCCCGCCCCGAGGTGCCGGCGAAGATGACGTCCTCCATCTTGCCGCCGCGCAAGGTCTTGGCGCCCTGCTCGCCCATCACCCAGGCCAGGGCGTCCACGACGTTCGACTTGCCCGAGCCGTTCGGCCCCACGACGCACGTCACCCCGGGCTCGAGCTCGAGGGTCGTCGCGGACGCGAAGGACTTGAAGCCCTTGAGCGTCAGGCTCTTGAGGTACACGTCACGAGAGTATCGGCAGATCGGTCGCGCGCCGCGACCCTCGGCCCGTGGCGGCTCAGCCCGCCACGATCGTGGCACCGAAGCGGTCGACGACGCGCGACCAGAGCTCCGCGTACCCGACCGAGCCCGCGTGCCCGATGACGACGCCCCGGACGAGGACCGTCGCGGTGCCCCCGGAGGTGCTGTTGGCGTAGAACGGGGCGCCGGAGTCCCCGCCGGACGGCGTCGAGCCGGTGAACGCGATCACCGGCTGGGTGCATCCCGCGGAGTCGCACAGCTTCCCGGACTTGCTCGTGACCGTCGCGCTGCACTGCACGCCCGATGTCGCGCCGCTGAAGCAGTAGGTGGAGCCGACGCCCGGGTCGCCCGCCGACTCGACCTTCGTCGTCGCCGTGCTCGAGGTGTAGATCTTCTTGCGGTACGTGCTGCCGCTCAGCAGCTCGAGATCGTACGTGGGGAACGAGGCACGGTGGGTGACCGAGCCGAAGCTGTTGCCGCCCGTCTGCGACTGGAAGCTGGCGCCGATCGCCCCGCAGTGACCCGCCGTGACCATGCGCTTGGCCCCGGAGACCTTCACGGCGAAGGCGGCCGTGCACGTCGTCGAGCCGGACTTGATGGACGCGCCGCCCGCGTGCGGGGCGGTGTCGTTGGTCCGCGAGTCCCGGCCGCCCTGCTGGCCCGCCACGTACTCGTAGGGGAGGTTCGGCATCGCCGCAGCGACCACCGCGGGGTCGACGTCGCCGCGCAGCACGTACATGTCGTCGGCCGCCTCGTAGGCGGCACCGATCGCCGCGCCGGCGGGGATCGTGATCCCGTCGACGGCGTCGCTGAGCTCGGCGAGCTGCGCCGCCGTGTACCGCGAGGGCTCCACCGAGACGCCCTCGGTGCTCGTGCTGGAGCGGGCGGACCGCTGCGAGACGACCGCGCGTCCCTCGCGCTCCTGGTCGGCGAACACGCGGATCACCGCCGGACCGTCGTCGTCGGGATAGTAGAGCCCCGGCGACATGCCGGCGTCCGCGAGCGCACCGTCGCTGAGGTGCTGGGCCTCGAGGGCGAGGAAGTCGGTCGCCTGCTGCGGTGTCACGACCGCTCGTGCGGCGAGCGGCTGCGGCTCGTCCGCCTGGCTCCCCGACGCTCCCACCACGAGAGCGATCGGCAGCGCGACGGTGGCCATCGTCCCGAGCACGCGTGCAATCCTCATCCAGTCCCCCTCCGACAAGCACGGAGCGGCGGGCCTCGACGCTCGCCGCTACCGCCACCGTAGGAGCGTGGTCGAGCCAGGTCAACACCGGCGGGCCGGCCCGGGGGCGGGGAACCTCAGACCAGGCCGGGGAACCAGAGCGCGATCTCCCGGGCGGCGGTCTCGGGGGCGTCCGACCCGTGCACGAGGTTCTGCTGCACCTTCAGGCCCCAGTCCCGCCCGAGGTCACCGCGGATCGTGCCCGGTGCCGCGGTGGTGGGGTCCGTGGTCCCGGCGAGCGCGCGGAAGCCCTCGATGACGCGGTTCCCCTCGGCGACGACGGCCAGCACCGGGCCGGAGCTCATGAACTCGACCAGCGGCTCGAAGAACGGCTTGCCCTGGTGCTCCGCGTAGTGCGCGTCGAGCAGCTCCCGGGTCGCGGTCCGCAGCTCGACGGCCACCAGGGTGTAGCCCTTGGCCTCGATGCGGCGCAGGATCTCGCCGCTCAGCCCGCGGCGGACACCGTCCGGCTTGACGAGGACGAGGGTGCGCTCAGGCGTCGTAGAAGTCATGCCCCCAGGGTACTGGGCGCCCCGCCCGGGCCGTCCGGAACTTTGACGTCCGTCACGCCCAGAGCACGACTCCGTGTGACGGTTGTCAAAGTTCCGCGCCCGGACGGCGGGGGTCAGACGTTGGGGGCTGTCTCGGGGTGGGCGGCGTCGTACTCCGCGCGCTCACGGTCGATCTTGCCGCCGAGACGCAGCGCGACGAACCAGAGCACGAGGAACACCGCGCCGAGCCCGAACATCATCGGCACGGCGAAACCGCACGCCAGCACCGGCAGCTGGACCAGCGTGCCCGCGAGGTAGCCGCCGGGGCTGTGCAGCATGCGCGAGAGCAGCAGCAGGATCACGAAGAGGATCCCGCCGAACGCCCAGATCATCCCCGCCGAGGGCACCTCCTTGACGATCCACACCGAGGGGATGTCACGCAGGCCGTAGGCGACCAGGGTGGCGAACATGATGAGGAACGCCTCGAGCATCAGGGTCGTGGAGGCGAACTGGACCTTCGCGGACTTCTTGCGGCGGATCCGGTCGCCGGGGGTGGGGATCGTCACCCCTCCAGGATACGGGGGTCTCGATGGCGCTCGGCCGGCAAGGCGTAGCCCCAGCGCCGACACTCGACCGGCACGACAGAACCTCGCTACTCGACCAGCGCGCGGCTCAGCCCAGCCCGAAGGCCTGGCGTGCCTCGGCCGCGAGCACCACGGAGCCTGCGACGATCACGCCCGCGCCGAGGCCGACTCCCACGGCGTCGTCCTGCTCGGCGAGGGTCACGGCCTCCTCGAGCGCCTCGGCGAGCACGGGCAGCACGTGCACCCGGTCCTCGCCGAACACGTCGACCGCGATCTCGGCGAGGTCCGTCACGTCCATCGCCCGCGGCGAGGACGCGATCGACGTCACGACGATCTCGGCGAGCACGGGCTCCAGGATCGCGAGCACGCCCTCGACGTCCTTGTCCGCCATCGCGCCGAACACCCCCACCAGGCGCCGGAACCCGAAGGTCTCCTCGAGCGCGTCGACGAGCACCTGGGCCGCCGCGGGGTTGTGGGCCGCGTCGACGAGCACGGTCGGGCTGGAACGGACCACCTCGAGGCGGCCCGGCGACTGCACGTCCCCGAACGCCGCCTCGACCACGGCACCGTCGAGCGGACGTCCGCCGCTCAGCAGCGCCTCTGTCGCCGCGAGGGCAAGCAGCGCGTTGTGCGCCTGGTGCTCGCCGTGCAGCGGCACGAAGACGTCCTGGTAGACGCCACCGGGCGTGCGCAGGGTGACGAGCTGGCCGCCCACGCCGAGGGTGCGTTCGACCACGGCGAGCTCCTCGCCGTCGGTCAGCAGGGTGGCGTGCACCTCGGCGACGCGCTCGCGGATCTCCCGCTCGGCCGCCTCGGGCTGGACCGCGCTCACCACGACCGCGTCGGCCTTGATGATGCCGGCCTTCTCGTGCGCGATCTCGGTCACGGTCCGGCCCAGCCAGCGGGTGTGGTCGATCGCGATCGGTGTGAGCACCGCGACCTCGCCGTCGACGACGTTGGTGGAGTCCCAGCGCCCGCCCATGCCGACCTCGACGATCGCGACGTCGACCGGGGTGTCGGCGAAGGCCGCGAACGCCATGACCGTGAGCACCTCGAAGAAGCTCAGCCGAGGCCCGCCGGAGGCCTGCGACTCGGCGTCGACCATCGCCACGTAGGGCTCGACGTCGTGCCAGGCGGCGATGAAGCCCTCGGGGCTGATCGGCTCGCCGTCGATCGCGATGCGCTCGGTGACGCTTGACAGGTGCGGGCTGGTGAACCGGCCGGTCCGCAGCCCGTGCTCGCGCACCAGCCGCTCGATCATGCGGGCGCTCGACGTCTTGCCGTTGGTGCCCGTCAGGTGCACGGTGCGGTAGGCGCGGTGCGGGTCGCCCATGAGGTCCAGCACCCGGGCGACGCGGTCGAGCGTCGGGTCGATGTCGTGCTCCGGGGCGCGAGCGATGATGCCCGCGTAGACCTCGTTCAGCTCGGCCGCGACGGCGGGGTCGGTCTCGCGCTCGGGCCCGCTCATGCGACGACCTCGACGACGACGGCCAGCGCCCCGTCGCCGTTCGGCTCGATCGTCACGCTCGTGGCGAGCGTCTCGTGGGCGATCAGGTCGTGGTGGGTCTGCACCGCGGGCACCGCGTCGTCGGGGACGCGCAGGGTCAGCGCGATCCGGTCGGCGATGTCGAGGCCGGCGGCCTTGCGGGCGTCCTGCACCTCGCGCACGACGTCGCGGGCGTAGCCCTCCGCACGCAGCGCGTCGGTGAGCTCGAGGTCGAGGACGACGAAGCCGCCGAGACCCAGGACGGCCGCGGCCCGGACGCTCTCGTCCCCGCCGTCGTCGCCGATCACCGTGGTCAGCTCGTACTCCGCGGGCTCGAGCGCCACCGGCGCGTCCGGGGTGCGGACCACGACCGCGCCGTCGGCGTCGACCTCCCAGTCCCCCGCCTTGGCCGCCTTGATGACCGCCTGCACCCCGCGCCCGAGACGCGGGCCGGCGGCGCGGGCGTTGACGGTCAGCCGCTGGCTGATGCCGTACTCGATCGACGCCGCCTCGTTGGCCTCGGTGAGCAGCACGTCCTTGACGTTGAGCTCGGCGGCGAGCAGCGCCGTGTACGGCTCCAGCTCCTGGGCGTCGGGGACCGCGACGGCGAGCGTGGACAGCGGCTGGCGCACCCGCAGCGCGTGGGCCTTGCGCAGCCCGAGGGTGACCGACACGATCTCCCGCACGCGGTCGACCGCGGCGACGAGCCGCTCCTCGGCGGCGACGTCGCCCGGGCCGCCGGCGACGTGCTCGGCGACCGGCCAGTCGGTCAGATGGACGGAACGGCCACCGGTCAGCCCCCGCCAGACCTCCTCGACGGTGAGCGGGGCGAGCGGCGCCATCACCTGGGTCAGCGTGACGAGCTCGGTGTACAGCGTGTGGAAGGCGGCGGGGTCCTCGTCCCAGAACCGCTGGCGCTGCGTGCGCACGTACCAGTTGGTGAGCAGGTCGAGGTGGACCCGGACCGCCTCGCAGGCGCCGGGGATGTCGTAGGCGTCGAGCAGCGCGGTGACGTCGGTGACCAGCCGCCGCAGGCGGGCGAGCAGGTAGCGGTCCATGACGGTCAGGTCCGCGTCGTCGTCCAGGGTGAGCAGCCGTGCCTCGAGGCCCGCGCCGTCGTTCGCGGCGTTGGCGTACAGGGTGAAGAAGTAGTAGGTGCTCCACAGCGGCAGCATCACCTGGCGCACCGCGTCGCGGATGCCCTCCTCGGTGACGACGAGGTTGCCGCCGCGCAGGATCGGGCTGGCCATGAGGAACCAGCGCATGGCGTCCGAGCCGTCCCGGTCGAAGACCTCGGTGACGTCCGGGTAGTTGCGCAGCGACTTGCTCATCTTGCGGCCGTCGTTGCCGAGCACGATGCCGTGCGAGACGGCGGAGCGGAAGGCCGGGCGGTCGAACAGCGCCGTGGCGAGCACGTGCAGCAGGTAGAACCAGCCGCGCGTCTGACCGATGTACTCGACGATGAAGTCGCCCGGGTAGTGGTGCTCGAACCAGTCGGTGCTCTCGAAGGGGTAGTGCACCTGGGCGTAGGGCATCGACCCGGAGTCGAACCAGACGTCGAGCACGTCCGGGATGCGCCGCATGGTGGAGCGCCCCGTGGGGTCGTCCGGGTTGGGGCGGGTCAGCTCGTCGATGAACGGGCGGTGCAGGTCGACCTCGCCGTCGGCGTTGCGCGGGAGCCGGCCGAAGTCGGCCTCGAGCTCGGCCAGCGAGCCGTACACGTCGGTGCGCGGGTGCTCCGGGTCGTCGCTCACCCACACCGGGATGGGCGAGCCCCAGTAGCGGTTGCGGCTGATGGACCAGTCGCGCGCGCCCGCGAGCCACTTGCCGAACTGGCCGTCCTTGATGTTGCCGGGCGTCCAGTCGATCTGCTGGTTGAGCTCCACCATCCGGTCGCGGAACGTGGTGACGCTGACGAACCAGCTGGTGACCGCCTTGTAGATGAGCGGCTTGCGGCACCGCCAGCAGTGCGGGTAGGAGTGCTCGTAGGAGGCCTGGCGCACCAGCACGGCCCGCTCCGCCTCGGGGCGCCGGGCCAGCGGGCCGGAGCCGTCGCGCAGGTCGGTGATGATCGGCTTGTTGGCCTCGAAGACCTGGAGCCCGGCGTAGTCGGGGACCTGCGAGGTGAACACCGCGGCGTCGTCGACGGGCAGCACCGTGCGGATGCCGGCCTCGCGGCACACGGTCATGTCGTCCTCGCCGAAGGCGGGCGCCAGGTGGACCAGGCCGGTGCCGTCCTCGGTGGTGACGAAGTCGGCGGCGAGCACGCGGAAGGCGTGCGGGCCGGGCGCCTCGTCACCGGGGCGACCGGCGAAGTAGTCGAAGATCGGCGCATAGGCGCGCCCCGCGAGCTCGCTGCCGGGGAACTGTGCGACGACGTCCGGCTCCCCGCCGAGCTCGCGCGCGTACCCGCCGAGCAGGCCCGCGGCGAGGATCACGCGCTCGCCCGCGAGCGGTCCCTCGCTCGGGCGGACGGTGACGTACTCGATGTCCGGCCCGACGGCGATGGCGAGGTTGGAGGGGAGCGTCCAGGGCGTCGTGGTCCAGATCAGCGCGAGCTCACCGGTCTCCAGGCGCACGCCCACGGTCGCGGTGTTGTCCTGCCGGTTCTGGTAGACGTCGTCGTCCATGCGCAGCTCGTGGTTGGACAGCGGGGTCTGGTCGTTCCAGCAGTACGGCAGCACCCGGTAGCCCTCGTAGGCGAGGCCCTTGTCGTAGAGCTGCTTGAAGGCCCAGAGCACCGACTCCATGTAGCTGGTGTCGAGGGTCTTGTAGTCGTGGTCGAAGTCGACCCAGCGCGCCTGGCGGGTCACGTACTCGCGCCACTCGCGGGTGTACCTCAGCACCGAGGAGCGGCACGCCTCGTTGAAGCGGTCGATGCCGATGCGCTCGATGTCGGCCTTGCCCTGGATGCCCAGCTCGCGCTCGGCCTCGAGCTCGGCCGGCAGGCCGTGGGTGTCCCACCCGAAACGGCGCTCGACGCGGCGACCGCGCATGGTCTGGTAGCGCGGCACGATGTCCTTGGCGTAGCCGGTGAGCAGGTGCCCGTAGTGCGGCAGCCCGTTGGCGAAGGGCGGGCCGTCGTAGAAGACGAACTCGTTCGACCCGTTCTCGCCCGCGGGTCGCTGCTCGACCGACGCCTGGAAGGTCCCGTCCTGCTCCCAGTACCGCAGCACCTCGCGCTCGAGGTCGGGGAAGCTCGGGGACGGCGGGACGGCGTTCGACGACGGCGCGCCGCTCGCGTCCTCGGTGGCGTCGGGACGGCGGTGAAGGGGGTAGGCCATGCGGCTCTCCTGCTCGGGTGGTCCGGTGTCGCTGCTGCTGACGTGCCAACAACCGCGAGGACGACGCGCCGCCGGTCGAGCCGACCGGTGCGTGCCGCGGTACCACCCCGCTTGCCGACCACGGCCCCGGTGGGGACGCGATCGACCTCTCTGACGGCTGTGACGGGCCTGCCCGTCCGGTTCTACTGGGCCGTGCGCGACAGTCCTGCCCGAGGTCGGGCTGCGCGGCTGTTCTTCCGGAGGCTCACCGGTGATGGCCGGGTCGACGCCTGTGGGCACCAGTTTACAGGGTGCCGGGCGACCTCAGGAGCCGGATGCATCACAGGCAGGAGCGGCTTCGCGCTCCTCAGCGCACCTTGGCTGTGCGGGCCGAGGTGCGCGTGGCCTTCGTGTATCCGCTCTTCTTCCCGATGACCTTGACCCGCAGTCGCGCCTTGCGGTCTGCCTTGCGGAGCTTGTACGCGGCCTTCTTCGCGCCCTTGATCTTCTTCCACTTCTTGCTCTTGCCAGGCCCCTGCCGGAACCACTGGTAGGAGAGCTTCGTCCCCGTGGTCCACGACCTCGGCTTCGCCTTCAGCTTCTTGCCGACCTTCGTCTTCCCCTTCACCTTGGGCACCTTCGTGGTGAGCGTGCCCTTCTTGACCGCGGCCGTGGTGACCGCGGCCGATCCGCGCGCTCCGGGGATCGCACCCGACACGACGACCGCGATGCGCTTGCCACGGTCGGCGGCGACGAGCGTGTACGACGCCTTGGTGGCGCCCGCGATCGGTATGTCGTTGCGCGTCCACCGGTACGACGCCGCGACGCCCGCGGGCGCCCATCCGGGGGTGCTCGCCGTGAGGGTCGAGCCCACCTTCGCGGTGCCGGACACCTTCACCGTCGCCTGCGGACCGAGCACGAACGTGCCGAGGTCGATGACGTTCGTCGAGGTGATGGAGATGACCGGCGCGTCCGCCTCGCTCGACGCCTGGGCGCCGCCCGTGCCCACCCAGGTGCTGCGCACCGGCACGGTCCGCTTCACCGGTCCCATGTCAGCCCCCAGGAAGTCGACGAACGCGATCTTCATCTGGGTGCCGACCGTGGCGCACTGCTTGTAGACACCGGCGCTGTTCGTGCCGAACGGGCCGGCCTGCGGCGCCTCGAAGCCACCGCTGCCGCGCTTGGTCAAGGGGATGGCTCCGAGATGGTCGACGGGCCTGCCCGCCTGGTCGACGACACGGGCGACGATCGAGGGCTGGTACTTCTCCGCGAGGTCCTTGGCCGTGGTGCTGCCGGAGGCGAGGGTGCCGAGGCTGGTCTGCATGTAGGCGTAGCAGCGCGGGTCGGCGTCGTCCCAGGGCCTCGAGTACGACAGCGTCACGGTCCCGCTCGTGGGCAGGCCTCGGATCGAGTACGCACCGTCCGCCGCGACCGACACGCTCGGGTTGATGGAGTCGGTGCCGCCCCCGGCACGCGCGACCTCGGCGTAGACCCAGCCGCCGGTGGCCGTGTGCCCGTCGGCGAGCGTGACCGTGCCGTGCACCGCGGCGCCCCGCGCCAGCTGGTGCGACGCGTCGTACGAGGCCCCGGCGGTGAGCGTGAAGGTCTGGGCGTCGTCCTGACGGTGGACCCCTCCCAGCCACTCCTCGGGGTAGTCGCTGCAGGACGCCTCGAGACAGTAGTTGTAGAGCACGCTGAACCTGTCACCGATCGAGCCCCAGGGGTCATCCGCGCGCGGGGCGACCTCGAGCGTGAACGATCCGTCCGACTCGGTCGTGGCCGTCCGCACGTAGACGCCCGTCGTCATGTCCTCGAGCTGGATGTACGCACCCACGATGGGCGCGTGCGTGCTCTTGTCCGTCAGGTAGCCGTGGACCGTCGCGGTCGCGGCCTGCGCGGTGGTCGCTCCGGTCACCCCGATCGTCAGCAGACCGGCGACGGCGACGAGGCTCGTCAGGAGGCGGGACAGTCGGGTGCGGGGCATGGCGGCAGCTCCTCGGTGCGCAGGAACCGGCGCGGGGACCACGCCGTGCGCGCCACGCTAGGTGCGTTCACAGGTCCTCGCGACCGCAGGAGGCGTGACCGGGCTCACACGCGCACGCCCACCGACAGCTCGCCACGCCGGGTGACCTGGGCAGACGGGATGCGCCCCCGTCCTCAAGATCTCTTGCGCGCCACCGTCGTGCTCGACGCCTGCGCGCGCGGCCGCAGGATCAGCGAGTCGACGTTCACGTGGTGCGGCCTCGTCAGCGTCCAGGCGATCGCGTCGGCCACGTCCTCGGCGAGCAGCGGCTCGTCGACGCCCGCGTAGACGGCGTCAGCCTTGGCCCGGTCGCCGTCGAACCGCACGAGCGAGAACTCGTCGGTGCGCACCATGCCGGGGGCGATCTCGATCACCCGCACCGGCTGCCCCACGATCTCCAGGCGCAGGGTGCTCGCGATGATCCGCTCGGCGTGCTTCGCCGCGACGTAGCCCGCGCCGCCGGGATAGGTGTCGTGCGCCGCGGTGGAGGTGAGCACGACGACGTCCCCGCGCCCGGAGGCCACGAGCGCCGGCAGCAGCGCGCGCGTGACGCGGAGCGTGCCGAGGACGTTCACCTCGTACATGCGGCGCCAGCGGTCGAGGTCGGCGTCGGCCACGGGGTCGGTCCCGAGCGCTCCCCCGGCGACGTTCACGACGGCGTTCACGGGACCGCCCGCGGTGACCGTCGCCACGAGCCGCGCGACGTCGTCGTCGCTCGTGACGTCCGCCGCGTGCGGCACCGCACCCGTCTGCGCCGCGAGCGCCGCGAGACGGTCCGCGCGCCGCGCCACGGCGACCACGTCCCACCCCTCGGCACGCAGCCGCTGGACCGTCGCGCGCCCGATCCCTGACGACGCCCCGGTCACCACCGCCCGCAAGGGCTCGCTCTGCACCATGTCGTCCCCGCCCTCTCGTCCGTCCGTCCGCACCTGCTGGGCCTGCGCCGCTCGCCCGCGCCGCTTCTGCCCGGTCGCCACGACCCACGCTACGTCCGTCGGCACGTCCTCGTGGTCCGCCGGACCTGGGGATCCGCGGGTAGCGTTGCCCCATGACCACGTGGGGATTCATCGGCACCGGGAACATGGCCAGCGCGATCGTCCAGGGCGCCGTCTCGAGCGGCTACCTCGACGGCGAGGACGTCGTCCTGTTCAACCCGACGGCGAGCAAGGCCCAGCGGCTCGCGGACGCGACCGGCGCCACGGTGGCCGGGTCCGCGCTCGAGGTCGCCCAGACGGCCGACGTCGTCGTCCTCGGCTTCAAGCCGGGCACGTTCCCCGAGGTGCTGCCGACGCTCGCCGAGTCCCTCGTGGACCACGACGCCGTCGTCGTCTCGATCGCCGCAGGCCTCACCCTCGACCGGCTCGCCGCGCTCTTCGGGCCGGACGGCGCGTCGCTGGCGATCGTGCGTGCCATGCCGAACGTCAACGCCCTCGTGGGCGCCAGCATGACGGCGGTCGCGGGCAACGACCGGACGAGCGCCGACAGCCTCGAGGAGGTGCTCGGCCTGTTCCGTTCGGTGGGTGACGCCCTCGAGCTCGAGGAGAAGCACTTCTCGGCGTTCACCGCGGCGGCCGGCTCGTCCCCCGCCTACGCGTACCTGTTCATCGACTCGCTCGCGCGCGGGGCCCTCGAGGCGGGCCTCCCCAAGACCGTCGCCACGCAGATCGCCGCGCAGGCCGTCGCGGGCTCCGCCCGGATGGTCCTCGAGTCGGGCGAGCACCCGTGGGCGCTCATCGACAAGGTGTGCTCCCCGGGCGGGACGACGATCGCGGGCCTGCTGGCGCTCGAGAAGAACGCTTTCGTGGCGACCGTGGTCGACGGCATCCGTGCCACGGTCGCGCGGGACCGCGAGCTCGGCGCCTGACACTGCCGTTGACGCAGGTGGTCGAGGCCTTCTCACCGGTGGGATAGTTGTGGCACGTCTCGCGCACGCACGCGCGAGGACGGCCTGTTCCTGGAGGGATGACGCCATGCGTGCAGCACGAGCAGCGGGGGTGCTGCTGCTCGCGGTGGTCCTGATCGCAGGGGTCTCCGCGTCAGCATCGGCTGCCGCCGCGTCGAGGTGGACGAGTGCGAGGCTCCCTGGCCTGTGCGCCAAGAACGCTGTCCAGGTCGTGCAGGGGAGCGCGGCCGTCTCCGCGACGGAGGCCTGGCTCGTGGTCGATTGTCAGCATGGCGGGGACGAACGATCCGTGGTGGTGCACGAGGTGGGTGGACGCTGGACGAAGGTGTCCCACCCGTCCGCGGCCGATGGCTGGGGACAGCCCGAAGCCCTCGCTGCGTCAGGACCGGACGACGTATGGGTGTTCACTTCGACCGGGATCTGGCGCCACGACGCCGCGGCGTGGCACGTCGTCCCGACCCAGGGGCTGCCTGCCGGGGCGTTCGGGCCAGGATCCTTCGACATCGACTGGTTCGCCTCGACGCACCCCGCCGTCGTGCAGAGCCCGACGAGGGCGGTGATCGTGGGTGCTCGTCGGAACCACCGCCCGGTCGTCGCCACGTGGGACGGCACGCAGTGGTCGACGACCGCTCTCCCCACGCGCTCGAAGGCGGACCGGCGCAACGGCGACAACACGCGGGTGTCGATCAGCCCGCTGCCGGGCACCTCCCGGTACATCGTCGCGTACGGCCCCAGCACGGCGGTCGGCTCGGGCACGAGCTGGCGGCTGCTCCCCACGATCGCCGGCTGGTGCAAGCGCAGCTGCGACAACCAGACGATCGTGGCGACCGGCAAGAAGAAGGCCTATCTCGTCTACATGGACAGCCGGGAGGTCCGCACCAGGTACGCGACGTGGAACGGGTCGACGTGGAAGCTGAGGGCACTGCCCAAGCTCAAGACGAGCTATGCCCTCACCGACCTCGCGGCGACCTCACGCACCAGCCTCGTGGCGGTCGGCTACCGCTACGACTCGACACGGTCCAGCACCCGCCCGTTCGCGCTGCGCTTCAACGGCAAGAGGTGGACGGCCGACACCAGCCCCAAGGCGGGTGCCCGCTCGGACAACTCTGTCTGGTTCGACCGAGTCTCTGCCGTCTGGGGCCGGCGAGGATTCCTGGTGTCGGGCAGCTCGGAGAAGGACGTGGTGCTCGCCTACCGACGTTGAGCGCGCTCCCCTGGTGCCTCGATCGCAGGGCAGGTGTCCATGACGACGTCGAGCCCCGCTGCCTCGGCCCGCGCCGCGGCCTCCTCGTCGACCACGCCCAGCTGCAGCCACACGGCCTTGGCGCCCACCGCGATCGCCTCGTCGACCACGGCGCCCGCCAGGTCCGAGCGCACGAAGACGTCGACGACGTCGATCGGGCCGGGCACGTCCGCGAGCGTCGCGTAACCGGTCTCCCCGTGCACGACGTCGGCGCGCGGGTGCACCGGGACGATCGTCATCCCCAGCCCCTGCTGGACGAAGTGCGCGACCCCGTGGGCCACCCGGCGCGGGTTCTGCGAGAGGCCGACCACGGCCCACCGGCCGGGGGTGGTGAGCAGTCGCTCGATGACCGCGGGATCGTTGACGTGTGCCATGCCTCGCACAACCACGACGACGGTCACGGTGTTCCGGTCGTGAGAGAATCACCAACCATGAGCACCTCCCCCTCGAACCCCCAGGATCCTGCTGCCCGCACCGCGGCCGACGTCGTCACCGCGACCGTCACCGGGGTACCGGACAAGGTATCCACGGACGGTCTCGAGGCGACGTACGACGCGCGCTGGACGGAGCAGGGCACCTACGCCTTCGACCGCACCGCCGAGCGGGCCGAGGTCTACTCGATCGACACCCCGCCTCCCACGGTCTCGGGCTCGCTGCACGTGGGTCACGTGTTCAGCTACACGCACACCGACGTCGTCGCCCGCTACCAGCGCATGCGCGGCCGACGGGTGTTCTACCCGATGGGCTGGGACGACAACGGTCTGCCGACCGAGCGCCGCGTGCAGAACTACTACGGCGTGCGCTGCGACCCCTCACTGCCCTACGTGGAGGGCTACGAGCCGCCGCTGGAGGGGGCCGAGGGCAAGAGCGTGAAGGCCGCCGACCAGCAGCCCATCTCCCGGCGCAACTTCGTCGAGCTGTGCGAGCGGCTGACCGCCGAGGACGAGAAGCAGTTCGAGGCGCTGTGGCGCCGGCTCGGTCTCTCGGTCGACTGGTCGCACCACTACCAGACCATCGGGCGCCGGGCCCAGAAGGTCGCCCAGGCCGCGTTCCTGCGCAACCTCGCGCGCGGTGAGGCGTATCAGGCCGAGGCGCCCGGTCTGTGGGACGTCACCTTCCAGACCGCCGTCGCGCAGGCCGAGCTCGAGGCCCGCGACTACCCGGGGCACTACCACAAGGTCGCGTTCCACCCCGTGGGTGCTGCGGGCTCCCCCGGCGTCGACCCCGTTTACATCGAGACGACCCGCCCCGAGCTGCTCGCGGCCTGCGTCGCGCTCATCGCCCACCCGGACGACGAGCGCTACCAGCACCTGTTCGGCACCACGGTGCGCTCGCCGCTGTTCGACGTCGAGGTCCCGGTCGTCGCGCACCCGGCCGCCGAGATGGACAAGGGCGCAGGCATCGCCATGTGCTGCACCTTCGGTGACCTCACCGACGTGCAGTGGTGGCGCGAGCTGCAGCTGCCCACCCGCTCGATCATCCGTCGCGACGGCCGCGTGATCGCCGAGACACCGGACTGGATCACCTCCGAGGCGGGCCGCGGCCTGTTCGCCGAGCTCGCCGGCAAGACGATGTTCTCGGCGCGGGCCGTCGTCGTCGACGCGCTGCGGGAGTCCGGCGACCTGGACGGCGAGCCGACGCCGACCCAGCGCAAGACGAACTTCTTCGAGAAGGGTGACAAGCCGCTCGAGATCGTCACGAGCCGCCAGTGGTACCTGCGCAACGGCGGGCGCGAGATGACGCTGGCCGACGGCACCGTGCGCGACCTGCGCGAGGAGCTGGTCGCGCGCGGCCAGGAGCTGGGCTTCCACCCCGACTTCATGCGCGTGCGCTACGAGAACTGGGTGCGCGGCCTCAACGGCGACTGGCTGATCTCCCGCCAGCGGTTCTTCGGCGTGCCGTTCCCGGTCTGGTACCCGGTCGACGCCGAGGGTGAGCCGCAGTGGGACGCGCCGATCGTGCCGGGCGAGGACCAGCTCCCGATCGACCCGTCCTCCCAGGTGCCGGACGGGTACCGCGCCGAGCAGCGCGGCGTGCCCGGCGGCTTCGTCGGTGACCCGGACATCATGGACACCTGGGCCACGAGCTCGCTGACCCCGCAGATCGCGGGCGGCTGGCTGGACGACGACGACCTGTTCGCCCGCGTCTTCCCGATGGACCTGCGCCCGCAGGGCCAGGACATCATCCGCACCTGGCTGTTCTCGACCGTGGTCCGCTCGCACCTCGAGTTCGGGTCGCTGCCGTGGTCCGACGCCGCGATCTCGGGCTGGATCCTCGACCCGGACCGCAAGAAGATGAGCAAGTCCAAGGGCAACGTCGTCACGCCCATGGGTCTGCTCGAGGAGCACGGGTCGGACGCGGTGCGCTACTGGGCGGCCTCGGCGCGCCTGGGCACCGACGCGGCCTTCGAGGTCGGCCAGATGAAGATCGGCCGACGTCTGGCCATCAAGATCCTCAACGCGTCCAAGCTCGCGCTCTCCTTCGGCGCCCCCGCCTGGGACGCCCCGGACGCGGGTGCCCCGCACACGGTCTCGCTCGACCCGTCGCTCGTGACGGTCCCGCTCGACCGCGGGATGCTGGCCGGGCTGGCGGAGGTGGTCGACCGCGCGACCGAGGCGCTCGACGCCTACGACCACACCCGTGCGCTCGAGCTCACCGAGTCGTTCTTCTGGACGGTCTGCGACGACTACCTCGAGCTTGTCAAGGACCGCGCCTACGGCGCCGGACCCGACGACGACGCCGCGGCGACGGTCTCGGCACGCACCGCCATCGCGCTCGCGCTCGACACGTTGCTGCGCCTCTTCGCCCCGGTCGTGCCGTTCGCGACCGAGGAGGTCTGGTCGTGGTGGCGCGAGGGCTCGATCCACACCGCGCCGTGGCCGACGTCGGAGGCGCTGCGCGCCGCGGGTGGCGACGTCGACCCGCAGATCCTCGGCGCTGCCGGCGACGCGCTCGCCGCGCTGCGCAAGATCAAGTCCGAGGCGAAGGTCTCCATGCGCACGCCGATCCTCGGTGCACGCGTCGCCGTGCCCGCTCCGGTGCGCCCGCTCGTGGAGGCCGCGCTGGAGGACGTGCGCAACGGCGGTCGCGCCCACGGCGGGCTCGAGCTCGTCGACGCCGCGGAGGGCCAGGGCGACCCAGCCGTCCAGGGCGGCATCGTGGTCCTGAGCAGCGAGCTCGGTGAGCCCGAGGCCCGCAAGAAGTAGCCGACGGCCGCCGGTCGAGGGTCTCGCTCAGCGGCGGACCTTGACCTTGACCTTCTTCGCCTTCGACGCGGACTGGTTCGCGTTGCCGCGGTAGGTCGCCTTGACGGTGACCTTGCCTACGCGAGCCGCCCGTACCTTCAGGACCGCGACGCCCTTCGCACTGACCTTCACCTTCTTGGTGACCTTCTTGCCCTTCAGGCCCTTGAGGACGACCGTCGCCCTGCCCTGCAGGCTCACGCCCGCGGCACCTGCGACCTTCACCTTGACTCGCAGCTTCTTGCCGCGGTGCACCGTCTTCTTGGCCTTCAGCGTCGTCCGTGTGACCGCCTTCGCGACCGAGACCGAGGCGGTCGTCGTCGCGGCCGCGAGCGAGCCGCTGCCCGCATAGCTGGCTGTCACCTGCAGCGCACCCGCCCTCGACGGTGCGGCCAGCCGCACCCGGGCGACCCCGGACGCGGGGACGGTCACGCTCACGGACCTGCTCCCCGCAGCGGTGACGACGACGGTGCCGCCGGTCCACGGGCCCGTGGTCCGGGCACCGACCTGCACGTCCAGCGGAGCACCCACACGCGCCGCACCGGCCGGCGCCACGGTGACGGTGACCGGCGTGGGCGCGACCACGAGCGTCGCCACGGAGGAGGTCGACGCCTCCCACACGGTCCCCTGCGTCGGCACGAAGACCGCCTGCAGGGCGTGCGTGCCGCGGTCCAGCGCCGGGAGCCGCAGGGTCGCGGTCGCGGACCCCGGCGAGGTCGAGGACAGCGTGGCCTGCCCGAGCACGGCGGTCCCCTCCCGGAGCTCGACCGTCCCCGCCGGGGTCTCACCGGTGTCGGAGGCGACCCGGACCGTGGCGACCGAGCGCTGAGCCTCGACGGCTCCCGCCGGCTGGGTGGTGGGAGCCACCGACACCGTCGTGCTCGTACCGATCGCAGCGGTCGCTGACGTCGACGTCCCGGTGGCACCGTAGACGGAGAAGCGGTAGAGCGAGTGCGCGTAGGTCGTCGTGCGCGACGACGTGTCAAGACGCACGTACCGGCCTTCCGTGCCCGCAGGCAGGGTGAGCGTCCGGGTCTCGCCGCTCTGGCCGTCCGTCACCGAGGCGACGGGGGCGCTCCAGGTCTGTCCGTCGTCCGAGACCTTGAGCGTGTACGCCTTGGCCGCGGCCGTCTCCCACTGGAGCTGGACGGAGCCCAGCGCCTGGACCGAGCCGAGGTCGACCGTGGCCCAGACGGCGTCCTGGGTGGGCGACTCCCAGCGGGTGGCGGAGGATCCGTCGGTCAGCGCGCTCGGCGGGTTGATCGAGCTGGCGTATCCGATGGTCGACACCTTGGCGCCGAGCGCGAGATCGGCCGTGCGCACCGCCACGTCCCGCAGCGCGTAGGTCGCGCTGCCGTCCGGCGGCGTGGGGATGCTGACCCGCAGGTAACGGGCAGAGCGCGCCGGGAACCTGACGGAGTCGGTCCCGGACGACGACGTGACCGACGAGACGGTGCTCCAGCTCGACCCGTCGAGAGAGGCGTCGACGGTGTATGCGGGAGGCGCGCTCGCGCCCCAGCCGACCACGGCACCGCCGATCTGCCGGGCGCTCCCCAGGTCGACCACCGCCGAGCGCGAGGCGTTCGACGTCGTCGTCCAGGCGGTGGCGTCGGAGCCGTCGGTCAGTGCAGCGACGGCGACGCCGCCGGCCTTGGCGTCAGCTCCGCGCGCCAGGTCGCGCTGGGGGTTCGTGTCGTAGGCGACGGCGGCACCGTCGACCCGGGTGATCGACCCGGTGCTGGTCATCGGCGCACCGGCCGGCAGGGTCACGAGCACGACCGACCCGCCGCGGGGAATGCTGATCGACGTCGTCCCCGTGACGCTGCGCGCCAGGTACTGGCGCGAGACGGTGTCGTAGAGGTCGTGCGCGCCGCTGCTGACGGTCACGGTGACAGCGGCGTCCGCGCCGGTCGGGTTGTAGTAGAGCGAGGTCGGGTAGGTCTTCTCGCCGTAGGGGTCGAGCGTGTCGAGGTCGGTGCGCAGCACGTTCGGCACGTTCGTCGGGTGGATGATCGACATGAGCCCGATCCAGCTCGAGCCGTACATCCCCAGGCCCATCGCGTCCGGGCCGGTGCCCCAGCTCCCGGACCGCGTCGGGACGTCGCTCGTGGCGTAGATGCCCTTGGTGGCGTGCGGCTGGACCGCCTCGTAGGCGATGGCGGCGGAACGGTCGTCGGCGGCCCAGCCGGTCGACGATCCGACGACGCCGGGCTTCGTCCCGTCGGTCAGGTCGGTGCCGTACTGCTGCTCGTCGCCGGTGAGCTGGTCGGCGAAGAAGAAGCGGGAGGCGTTGTTGATGTCGAGCATCCACCGCCCGACGCTGTCGGCGTATCGGGTGTCGTACTTGGCGGTCGCGGCGAGCAGCGTCGTCGCGAAGGAGTTCATGGCGAAGGCGTAGCCCTTGGTGCTCGCGTCGCCGTCGAAGCCCGCGTCCGTCAGGCTGCCCGAGAGCCCCGACACGTCGTGGCCGCCCCAGGCGAGCGGCGTCCCGTTCGAGATCGCGCTGCCCATGGTCCCCCAGCCGCCTCGCGAGCTCGAGTCCTTCATGAGCCAGCGGAAGTACTTCACGATGTCGTAGTCGGTGCCGTACAGCGCGTTCATGCGCGCGGCGAGGTAGGGCAGCAGGGTCGGGATGATCTCGTAGTACGTGTTCGTCGTGTCGCGCTCCATCGCGTCCATGGTCCAGCGCGCGCCCTGCAGGTACCTCGCGTCCCCGAGGCTCTCGTAGGCCCACAGCAGGACGGCGGCCGTGGCGGCGCCGAGCTCGGCGGACTCGTCGCGGCTCGTGACGTACTTCGCGTGGTTCACGAAGTCGTAGTCCTGCATGGTGAAGTCGGCGTTGGCCCCGCCGATGTTCACGACCATGTCGTAGAAGCGGTCCGCGACGGTGCGCTGGATCGCGGTCATCCCGGGCTCGTCAGGGTAGTGCTCCGCGACCATCGAGTACAGGACGCTGGGCAGGAACTGGTACCAGCCGTCGCCGGTGCCCGGGATCTGCTTGCCGTCGCCGACGACGCCGAGCACGGGCGTGTTGCCCGGCACGCCGCTGGGACGGATGAAGGTCCGCAGCATGTCGACGTAGTCGCAGGTCGCGCGGCCCGGCATGCCGCAGGCCTGGTCGGACTTGTCGATGCCGACGAGGGTGCCCGAGAGCACGGAGGCGAACTGGGTGACGGCCTCCTGGTAGCCGTCGCCGCCGTGGTCGCCGAGCCTCGTCACGCGGGTGTCGCCGTAGTAGGCGGGCATCTTGTAGGTGACCGAGCCGGACGGCATGTTGTAGGCCGTGGCGTCCTGGTAGATCGTCGTGTACGACCCGCGGTCGGTCCAGTCGTAGACGAACGCGTCGTACGCCCGGGCGCGCTGCGTCCAGTCGAAGGTGCTCGGGAAGGCCGGCGTGGGGCTGGTCGAGAAGCCGGCGATGCCGGGCAGCAGCACCTGGTTCGCCGGCACCGTCGGAGCGGCGGCCGTGGCGGGCAGCGGTGCGACGAGCAGACCGGCGAGACCGAGAATGGCACCCAGGCCGAGGGCTCCGTTGCGGTTCAGGAACATCGTGACTCTCCATCGAGCGGGGACCGTGCCCCGACGGCAACGGTTCTGGCGCAGCGGTGCACCTGACGAGCCGTCCAGCCCCGCGGACGAACCGCGGACGAAACGTTTCGTCACGATCGAGGATAGACCAGTTCCCACGTTTCGTCAGCCCTCGCGGGGCCGTTCCCTGCGGGTCCCCTGGTAATCTCGGGGCAGGATCTCGAACTCTGGAGGAACCCGATGCGCGCGCTGCTCGCCCTGATCTGCCTGGCGATCCTGCTGGCCGGCTTCTACGTGATGAGCCTGGCCTTCAGCTACCCCGACCAGGAGGGATGGATCTTCGCCGGTGGCCTGCTGCTGTGCGTCGTCGCGTTCTTCATCCCCATGGCCCAGAGGACCAGGTAGTCGCACACCTCGCGGCGAGAGCCCGCCACCCCGACGCAGGGTGACGGGCTCTCGTCGTGTCTGGGGACGGCCGCTCAGGCGGCGGGCGGCACCGGCGGCACCGCCGGGTCCGGCTCCTGCTCCGGCTCGTCCGGCTCAGGGGTGCTGCCAGGGGTGTCGGGCTCTCCGGGGACCGCGGGCTCGTCCGGGATGGTGTCGTCCATGTCGTCTCCCTGGTCGTCGTGCGGGTGCGTGCACGACGATCGTCCCTCCGAGCGGGCTCTGCCGCATCTCGGCGAGCGGGACGGCTCAGGCCGACTTCTCCCGCGGGGCGCGCTTCGCCGGACGGGGCACGATGGTCGGGTAGACGTTCTCGAGCACGACGTCGCGGGTCACCACGACGCGCTCCACGTCGTCCCGGCTCGGGATCTCGAACATGACCTGCTGCAGGACCTCTTCGAGGATCGAGCGCAGACCGCGAGCACCCGTCTTGCGCAGCAGGGCCTGGTCGGCCACGGCCTCGAGCGCGTCGGGCTCGAACTCGAGCTCCACGCCGTCGATCTCGAACATGCGCTGGTACTGCTTCACGAGCGCGTTGCGCGGCTCGGTGAGGATCCGCACGAGCGCGTCACGGTCCAGGTTGTTGACACTCGCCACCACGGGCAGGCGCCCGATGAACTCCGGGATGAGCCCGAACTTCTGCAGGTCCTCGGGGCGCACCTCGGAGAAGAGGTCGCCGTCATGGGTCGTGGCCATCGGCGCGTCGAAGCCGATGCCCCGCTTGCGCGCGCGCTGGCCGATGATGTCCTCGAGCCCTGCGAAGGCGCCCGCCACGATGAACAGCACGTTCGCCGTGTCGATCTGCATGAACTCCTGCTGAGGGTGCTTGCGCCCGCCCTGCGGGGGGACCGACGCGACGGTGCCCTCGATGATCTTCAGCAGCGCCTGCTGCACGCCCTCGCCCGAGACGTCCCGCGTGATCGAGGGGTTCTCGGCCTTGCGTGCGATCTTGTCGATCTCGTCGACGTAGATGATGCCGGTCTCGGCCTTCTTCACGTCGCCGTCGGCCGCCTGGATGAGCTTGAGCAGGATGTTCTCGACGTCCTCGCCCACGTACCCGGCCTCGGTCAGCGCCGTGGCGTCCGCGATCGCGAACGGGACGTTGAGCAGCTTGGCGAGCGTCTGCGCCAGGTACGTCTTGCCCGTGCCGGTGGGACCGACGAGCAGGATGTTGCTCTTGGCGATGTCGATCTTGGCCGCGTCGTCACCCACCGTCCGCGGGTCCTCGGCGGCCCGGATGCGCTTGTAGTGGTTGTAGACGGCGACCGCGAGGGCCTTCTTGGCCGCCGTCTGCCCCACGATGTAGTCCTCGAGGAAGTCGAAGATCTCCTGCGGCTTGGGCAGCTCGCGCGCCTCGACCTCCACGGCCTCGGTGAGCCGCTCCACGAGGATCTCGTTGCAGAGCTCGATGCACTCGTCGCACACGTAGACGCCCGGCCCCGCGATGAGGGTCTTGACCTGCTTCTGCGACTTGCCGCAGAAGGAGCACTTGAGCAGGTCACCACCGTCCGAGATGCGAGTCAACGGGAGTCCCCTTCAGCAGACGAGCGCGGTGTGTTCCGCACCTTCCATGTTTACACGCCGACCGAGCCAGATCGAGGGAGCGCCGCACCGGCGCCGCCTCACTCGACCGGCGGCAGCACCTTCGGCTTGCGACTCTCGAGCACCTGGTCGACGATCCCGTACTCCTTCGCCTGCAGCGCGCTGAAGATCTTGTCGCGCTCGATGTCCTTGGCGACCTGGGCCCGGTCCTGACCGGTGTGCGAGGCCAGCGTCGTCTCGAGCCACTCGCGCATGCGGTCGAGCTCGTCGGCCTGGATCTCGATGTCGGTGGCCTGGGCGTACGAGCCCTCGTAGATCGCGGGCTGGTGGATCAGCACCCGGGCGTTCGGCAGCGCGAGCCGCATCCCCGGGTGCCCGGCGGCCAGGATCACCGATGCGGCCGAGGCGGCCTGGCCCAGGCAGACCGTCTGGATCCGCGACTTGATGTACTGCATGGTGTCGTAGATCGCCGTCATGGCGGTGAACGAGCCGCCGGGCGAGTTGATGTACATCTTGATGTCCAGGTCCGGGTCCTGGCTCTCGAGGACGAGCAGCTGGGCCATGACGTCGTCCGCCGAGCCGTCGTCGATCTGCACCCCGAGGAAGATGATGCGGTCCTCGAAGAGCTTGGTGTACGGGTCCTGGCGCTTGTAGCCGTAGGCCGTGCGCTCCTCGAACTGGGGCAGCACGTACCGCGCGGACGGCAGCTGCAGGCCGCGGTCGCCGGCGAGGCGCTGCGCGGTGGAGACGAACTGGGACTCGATGCTCACGGTAACTCCCTCACGTGCTGACGATGATGGTGGCAGCGTCGCTGCCGGTGGCCGGGCAGGGGGCGCGGTGCGCTGCTCGCCCGCCCGGCCCTCGGATCACTCGGCCGTCGTGCCGCCGCCGCCGGAGACGGCGTCGGCGTGGGTGACGACCTGGTCCACGAAGCCGTACTCGAGAGCCTCCTCGGCGGTGAACCAGTTGTCCCGGTCGTTGTCCTTGAGGATCGTCTCGAGCGGCTGCCCCGTCTGCTCGGCCGTCAGCTCGGAGAGCACCTTCTTCATGTGCATGATGAGCTGGGCGTTGATCCGCACGTCGGTGGCGGTGCCCGCCACGCCGCCGGAGGGCTGGTGCATCATGATCCGCGCGTGGGGGGTCGCGTAACGCTTGCCCTTCGCGCCCGAGGACAGCAGGAACTGCCCCATCGAGGCGGCCAGGCCGACGGCGACGGTCGCGACGTCGGGCTGGATGTACTGCATCGTGTCGTAGATCGCCATGCCCGCGGTGATCGAGCCGCCGGGCGAGTTGATGTACAGGTAGATGTCCTTGTCCGGGTCCTCCGCCGCCAGGAGCATCAGCTGGGCGCAGATGGCGTTCGCGTTCTCGTCGCGCACCTCGGAGCCGAGCCAGATGATCCGGTCCTTCAGGAGCCGGTTGTAGATGCTGTCGTTGAGCCCGAGTCCGCCGCTCTCGTGAGCAGCCTGTGGCATCTGCTGGTTCACACCGTCTCCCGTTCCGTGACCTGCCTCGTCGACCTCGCCCGCCGGGAGCCCGCTCTCGCGGCACCGGGGGACGCTCGCCGTCCTGTGTGCTGTGACAGTAACGCGAGCGGTGCCCCCGATGGTCCCGTTCGACGCCCTTTTCGCTGTCGGCGCACCCTGCCGCGGGACGGTGGCGGCGGGACCGCCCTGCCTGCGAAAAGGGCGGCGGGAGGGACAACCACGTTGTCCCTCCCGCCGCCCGGAAGACTGCTGAGGCCGTCAGCCCTCCGCGCCGTCGCCCTCCGCCGCGTCCTCGTCCTCCGGGACGGCGAGGAAGGCGCTCAGGTCGACGTCCGCGCCGGACGCGTCACGGACCGCGACCTCGCGGAGCGCGAGCAGGAGCGCCTTGTTGCGGGCGACCTCCGCCACGACCGAGGGGATCTGGCCGTTGCGGTCGAGCTCCTGGATGAAGGTGTTCGGGTCCTGGCCGTACTGCTGCGCGGAGGACACCAGGTACTGCACCAGCTCCTGCTGGCCGACCTTGACGGTCAGCTGCTCGGCGAGCGTGTCGAGGATGATCTGACCCTTGAGGGCGCTCGTGACCTGCTCGGTGACCTCGGCACGGTGCTCGTCGTCCTCGAGCCGCCCCTCACCCTCGAGGTGCTGGTTGACCTCGTCCTCGATGACGCCGGAGGGGAGCGGGACCTCGACCTTCTCGAGCTCGGTCAGGAGCGCCTCGCGGGCCTGGGCCACGCGGTTGTTCTCCTTGATGCCCGCGACCTGCGTGCGCAGGTCGTCACGCAGCTCCTCGAGCGTGTCGAACTCGCTCGCGAGCTGGGCGAAGTCGTCGTCCGCGGCCGGGAGCTCACGCTCCTTGACCTGGGTGGCGGTCACCGTGATGGTCGACGCGGTGCCCTCGTGCTCGCCGGCGACGAGCGGCGCCTCGAAGGTGGTGGTCTCCCCCGCCGACAGGCCGACGAGCGCCTCGTCGAGGCCCTCGAGCATCGTCTTGGAGCCGATCTGGTAGCTGACGCCGGAGACGGCGTCGAGCTCGGCGCCCTCCAGCTCGGCCTTGAGGTCGATGACGACGAAGTCGTTGTCGGCGGCAGGGCGGTCGACACCGACGAGGGTGCCGAAACGCTCCCGCAGGGAGAGCAGGCGGCCCTCGACGTCCTCGTCCGTGACCTCGAGGCCGTCGACCTCGATCGCGATCCCGTCGAGCGCCGGGAGCTCGATCTCCGGGCGGACCTCGACCTCGGCGGAGAACTCGAGCGTGCCGCCGACCTGGTCGACGTCGGGGAGCTTGGTGACCTCGACCTCGGGCCGGCCGAGCGGGCGCAGCTTCGTGTCGCTCACGGCCTGGCTGTAGAACCCGCCGAGGGACTCGTTGATGGCCTGCTCCAGCACGGCGCCGCGCCCGACCCGCTGGTCGATGATGCGCGGCGGGACCTTGCCCTTGCGGAAGCCCGGCACGTTGACCTGGTCCGCGATGTACTTGTAGGCCTGGTCGATGCTCGGCTTGAGCTCGTCGTACTCCACCTCGACGGTCAGCCTGACCTTGGTGGGTTCGAGGGTCTCGACGGCGCTCTTCACTTCGATGCTCTCCAACTGATCGGGGGCGACTGCGGCAACGAGTGTTGCGGGGCGGGCGCTCCGGGCCGCTTCCGGGCCGGTCCCGCCGCACACAGGTAACCGGTCAATCCTACGGCATCGGCGGCGACCGCCTTCTGACTCACCGCCGGACGTGCAGCAGCGCCCTCGCGGTCCCCGCGGTCACCTGCGTCGTGCCGCGGTACCTGACCTTGACCTCGACCTTCCCACGCCGCGAGAAGCCCGTGAGACGCACCTTGGCGGTTCCCTTCACGCCGGGCTCGAGCGCGACCACCTGACGTCTGGTCCCACGGGCCTTGACGACGACCACGCCGGTCACGCGCACCGGTGCCCCGGGCACCGTGACCTTGACCACGGCCCGGGTGCGGGCCTTGGCCGAACGGTGGACCCGCTTCTTCTTCAGCCTCAAGGAGACCTTGCTCCTCGCCTTCGCCACGGTGACCGTCGAGTAGGAGACGGCCGCCCGCACCGCCGCCGCTCCCCCGTAGTCGACCGCGACAACGTGCGCCCCCACGCCGAGCGCGGCGGGCAGCACGACCCGGGCCGTCCCGGCCCGCAGCGGGACCGTGGTCACGAAGCCCGCGGTGCGGACGGTGACGTCACCGGTGGCGGGGCCGCCGAGCGCCGAGACCGACACCGTGACCGGCACGGCCCTGCCGTAGGAGCCCGCGCCCGCACGGACCGTGACGGCGGGCTGCGCCTTCTCCACGGTGGTGACGGTCGGGTAGGACGTCGAGCCCGCGTAGTACCCGGCGCCCGCGAACCGGGCGCTGTACGCGTGCGGCCCCGCAGCCCCCGAGACCGGGAACGCTGCCCGCCCGTCCACGACCTCGACGCTGCCGAGGCTGGAGGCGCCGTCGAAGAACTCGACGGTGCCCTGCGCGTCCCGGGGCGTGACGGTCGCGACCAGCACCGCGGGAGAGCCCGAGACGACCGACCACGGCGCGCTCAGCGTCACGTCGGTGCCGATCACGAGCACGTCGACGTGCCGGCGCCCGACCGCGCTGCTGTTCCCGGCCGCGTCGAGCGCGCGGTAGGCGACCTCGACCGGCTCGTCACCGACCGGCACGGGCCCCGTGTAGGTCTGCCACGTCCCCTCGTCGAAGGCGTACTCGACGCTCGCGAGGTTGGTGTCCGCCCCGGTCAGGGTCAGCACTCGGTCGCTCCCCACGACGGCCGAGACGGTCGGCGCGGTCGTGTCGACCCGGACCGGCAGCTCCCCGGCGCCCGAGACGTTCCCGTCCTGGTCCGTGGCCCGGTAGCGCAGGGCGTAGGTGCCGTCGGGCAGCACGACAGGACCGGTGTACTCCGCCCAGGCGTCCTGGTCGATCGCGTACTCGACGGAGGCGACGCCGGAGCCGTCCGCGCCGTCGTCGGCCGTCAGGACCGCGGTCGTGCCCGGACCGTACCAGCCGTCGTGCGGAGCGGTGCTCAGCGCGACCGCGGCGGTCGGGGCGTCCCGCTCGACGACGCGCAGCGAGATCGCGGCGCCCGAGGCGCCGTCGTGGTCGTCGTCGCCGAGGTAGTCGATGTCGACAGGGCGCGCGGCGCTGCGTTCGGCGAAGTACACCGGGCACACGGTCGGCTTGCCCGGCGAGGCGATCGCCATGCAGACGACCGACTCGGAGGCGCGGTCCGTGAAGACCACGGCCCCCGTGGCGTCGGCGGGAACGACGTGAGCCTGAAGCACGTCGTACGTGCGGCGCTCGACGACGGTCGCCTCGCCGCTCACCCCTGAGACCGCCTTGGGAAGCTCGATGCTGCCGCGAGTGCCGGCGGCGTCGTCCGAGACGACGAGGTACGAGATGGTTCCCGGCACCGTCTCGCTCCGCGTGACGGGGACGTCGAGCACCGGCAGGGCGGTGCCGGGGGCGAACGGGGCTTCCGGGGTCAGGCTGCACTCCACGACGGCGCCGGTCAGGGTGCAGGTCCATGGCCCGGCGGACGGCGCTGCGGGCGCGGTCCCGCCCGGGAAGGTCACCGAGACGTGCACGGTGTGCCCCTCGGCGGCGCCGTTGTCACCCACCCTGGGTGATATCCGCACATAGCCGGCGTCGACCGTCGAGGCGCCGCCGTCGGTGGCGGTGAGCGTGGGCACGGCCCCGGTGAGCGTGCGGATCGAGAGGTTGCTGATCTCGTGGACGTCGGTCCGGCCGCCGGTGGACCCGACCCAGCCGTAGCCGAACTTGTAGGGGTAGCCGGTCTGCGGGTCGATCCAGCTCTCGGGGAAGGTGCCCTGCGGGATGCCGCCGTTCTTCGTGGACGGCAGGGCCCCCGTCTGGACCTGCTGGGTGCCGCCCACCGGCGTGAAGACCACGGTGTAGGAGCGCGCCGGTGCCGTGATCCCCGAGCCCGACGCGCTGGGCACCGCCGCGTCGCTCGGGTTGATGATCACCTCGACCGGGACCGCCGAGCCCGCGCGGGTCGTGCCCCGCAGGCTCCCGGCGAAGCCGCTGCTCCTCGTGAGCACGCAGTATCCGGCCTGGCCGTTGCCCGAGCCCCGGACCGTGACCGCGTTCGCGGTCTTGCCCGGACCCGCGGTGGCGCAGCCGGTGCCGTCGTAGTCCTTGACGAGGAAGTTGCCGTACGCGTCGAGCCCCACCCCCAGGTAGCCGTAGGCGAGCCCGTCGCCCTTGGCCGCGGACGCGGAGTCGCTGCGGCTGTAGCCGAGCGCGCCACCCGGCAGGGCGACCGGGCTGGGCGGGGAGGCGACGAGGGGGTCGACCGCCTGCAGGTAGAACGAGATGCCGTCGGCTCCCGTGCCCCCGTACTGGTAGGACGTGAACTGGACGTCGAGCCCCTCGCTCATCGGGATCGACTGCGTGGTGGTGACCGCGCCCTCCTGCTGCTCGACGAGACCGGTCAGCCGCAGCGCGCCGCTGCCGGCGGCGTCGGGCGTCGTGGAGCAGCCGGGGACGCTCGCGCTGCTCGCACCGGAGGCGGCGCCGGTGAGGCATGCCGGGTTGGCACCGCTCGGCGTCGCGGCGAGGACGAACTGCGCGTCCGCGGTGGCGCCGGTGAAGGACTCGGTGGTGAAGACCGTCTGGGCCACCGGATCAGCGGCCTGGGCGGCGGTCGGCAGGCCGAGCAGGACGAGCGTCGCGGCGGCGACCGCCGCGACGAGCGCCCGCGGACGCGCCGGCCGAGGCCGGCGCGTGAGCGCGTGGGGACGTCGGGCAGGCCCGTGCGCCCCTGCCCGGAGCCGCGCCAGCGCTGCCGCAGCGGCAACCAGGCAGAGCAGGCCCAGCGCGATCGATCGAGGCCCTGAGGAGCCCGGTGCCGACGGCAGCAGCAGTGCTCGGTCGTCCCCTCGGTCGACGGAGGCGCCGATCTGCCGCTCGAAGCTCGTGCTCGCGAGCACCGAGGAGTCGGCGCCGAGGACCTCGACGGTCAGCGTCACGGCTCCGGGGTCGCGATAGGTGTGGGAACCCGCGACGTCCCGCACCAGCCCGTCCGCGGGGACGTCGACGGTCTCGACGGGCGATCCGTCGCCCCAGTCGATCGTGGCGGTCGCGCCCGCGAGCGCCACGTCCTCGGCGGTCACGGTCGCCACCGCACCGACGGTCTCGCTGCCCGCGACAGGGGCGAAGGCGTCGCTGCTGCGCACCGTGGGCACGCTCGTGCACGGGGAGACAGGGGTGGAGTCCACGGAGGTCGCCCAGGTCGTCCCGGCGAGGTCGGACGTCAGGTCGTACGAGAGGGTCGCCGCACCGTCCTGCGTCATCGTGTCGATGTTGACGTAGCTCTTGTCGTGCGCGGTGCCGTTGAGGGTCGCCGCCTCGATGTACCGCAGCGGGGCCTCGCTCGCGCCCGTCGCCTCGACGGTGAGCCTCTTCAGGACCGGGGCGTCCGGCACCGTCACCTCGACGCGCGGGAACATCGGCGTGGAGAGCAGGAGGTCCCCGCTGCCGCTGACCGAGGGGTACAGGCCGAGGGCGGAGAACGCGTACCAGGACGACATCTGGCCCATGTCGTCGTTCCCGGTGATTCCGCCGGGACCGGTCGTGAAGAGAGTCTGCTGCGCCTGCACGACGGCCGAGGCCTTGGCAGGCTCCCCGAGGAAGCTGTACAGCCAGGGCACGTGCAGGTCTGGCTCGTTGTTCGGGTCGTAGCGGAAGGTGTTGGTGTATCCCTGCAGCGCGGAGACCCAGTCCTGCGACGCCGCCGTCGCGGGGTCGGCCAGCACGTCAGGCGTGCTGAAGAACTTGTCGAGGCGCGCCTCCGCCTGCGCCTCGCCTCCCATCTGCGCGACCGCTCCGGGGAAGTCCTGCCAGGTGAGCCACTGGTAGCGCCAGGCGTTGCCCTCCTGGAACCCCGCGCTGGACGACTGCGGGGCTCCGGTGCCCCAGCCCCCGGCTGTCGTGCGCTGACGGGGGAAGCCGCCGGTGGAGAACCCTGCGGAGGCGTCGGTCAGCGTCGGGTCCCAGACGTTGCGCCAGCTCGCCGAGCGCGCGCGCAGCCGTCGGGCGTCGGCGAGCAGGCCTGCGTCCTCGAGCACCGGCGTCGCGGCACAGTCCGCGACCGCGTACTCCATCGTCGCCGAGGCGGCGTAGCCGCTCGTCGTGTCCGTGGCACCGCCGGTCGGGGAGACGTACCCGTCGGCGATGTAGCTGGGGTTGCCCGCGCGGCCCTGGAACTGCGAGCCGGAGGGCGGGGTCGAGTCGAGGTTGCGCAGCAGGGCCTCGGTGAGGTGCTCCGTCTCCGAGGCGTCGACCGCTCCCAGACGCCACAGGTCGCTCAGATAGGGGGTGATCGAGTCGCCACCCATGACGTTGGTCTCGAAGCTCGAGTATCCCCACTTCGGCAGCCAGCCCCCCTGCTCGTCGATCGCGAGGACCGACCGCACGATGTCGCGGGCGCGCGTGGGCTGGAAGAGCGCGAGGAACTGGTTCTGGGACCGGAAGACGTCCCACAAGGAGAAGTACTGGTAGTAGGTCCAGCCGTCGGCCCGGTGCAGCTGGTCGTCGTAGCCCCGGTACCCGCCGTCGGCGTCGCTGCCCGTGGCCGGCTCGAGATAAGCGTGGTAGAGAGCCGTGTAGAACTCGGAGCGTTGATCCGACGTCCCGCCCGTGATCGCGAACGCCCCGAGCACCTGCTCCCACTGCCCCTGCGTCCGCGCCCGCACCGCGTCGAGACCGAGCGGGTCGACGATCCCGTCGTCCGCGACGGAGCCCTCGTCCAGCCCCTCGTCCGCGAGGTTTGCGAGCGCGCCGTCCGCCCCCGTGTAGGAGATCGCGGTGGACAGCTCCACCGTCGCGTCCCCGCGGGTGTCGAAGGTGACCCACCCGCCGAGGAGGCCCGAACCGCTCGAGCTCGCGGAGACGGAGGCCGGGGCGCCTCCGGCGGCGTCCCACGTGCCGAACTCCCGGAACGGACGGTCGAAACGGGTGGCGAACCAGGTCGTGAACTCGTGGCTGCCCGAGCGGTTGCTCCTGATACGGACCTGTCCGATGACGGTGCGGTTGTCCACCAGGCGCACCTTGGCACCGACGACGTTGGCGCTCGTGGCAGCCTGACCGAGGTTGATGAAGACGTTGGCGTCCTCGGTCCGGGGGAAGGTGTACCGCTGGACCCCGACACGGGTGGAGGCGGTCGCCTCCACGGTGATGTCGCCCGACGCGGGTGTGAGGGTCGTGCGGTAGTAGCCCGGCTCTCCGACCTCGCCGTCGTGCGTGTACGGGGCGGCGTACCTCGTCTGGTCGAAGGTCGCGGGCTGGTCGGAGTCGAGCGTCGCGCCGGGCCCGACCCGCCCGACGACGGGGAGCATGGACACCTGCCCCTGCTCGGCCATGTGAGCACCTGAGAGGTTGACGGTCCCGAAGCCCCGGATCGCGGTGTCCGCGTAGGCGTAGCCCGTGTATGCGGCGGTGGTGGGGCTCACCTGGGTCATGCCGAACGGCGCGGTCGCACCCGGGTAGGTGAACCCGTCGTTGGCGGACCCGACGAACGTGTTCACGAGCGACACCGGGTCGCTCGTGGCCGCAGGCCCCGCCGTGGTGGAGGCCGCTGCGGCGGTGGGGACCAGCGCAGCCCCCGCTGCAGCCGCGAGCGCCGCCAGTGCTCGGCCACGCCTCCAGCGACCGGGACGACGGGTGTGACGGGGCTCGTGGGGCGCGCGCATGTGCTTCCTCTTCCGCCGACGTCGGCACCGACGTCCTTCGGGTCGGCCACCGCCCCGAGGTCGGTCCGCCGTCGTGCGGGACCCACGAGCCCGGTCGGCAGCGGCCTGCTGACAACGTTGTCTCAGGCCTGAACCTAGCACCGGGCCGCACCCCCAGCAAGGAGCTCGCACGGTCGGCGAGGACCGGCGCCGCCGACCGCGAGCACCCCGAACCTCCCCGCACTATGGTCGAAAGATGAGCATCGACGTCCCCTCTGCCGACGAGCTCACCGAGCTCACCCAGCACCGCCACCCCGGCTGCCTGTCCTTCTACGTGGCCCCGGGCTGGCCCGGCTCGAGCGACGCCCGCCCGCCGATCGGGCGCGACCCCGAGGCGGCCCGGCTGGCCCTGCGCTCCGCGGCCCGGAGCGCCCTCGCCGAGCTGGCCGCCGCCGACGTCGACCGTGCGGACCGCGAGCGGGTCGGCGAGGCGCTCCGGTCCCTGGAGGACGATCCCGACCTCTGGTCGACGGAGGCCCGCACGATCGCCGTGTTCGTGTCACCGGAGCGCACGCGCACGTTCCGGCTCATGAACGAGCTGCCGCAGCACACCGCCGTCGGCGACCGGTTCGACGTCGGCCCGCTGGTCCGGGCCATCACGTTCGACCACCGCGGCTACGTGCTCGCCCTCACGCAGGGGGACGTGCGCCTGCTGTTCCTCGGTCCGGACGCCTCGAGCCACCGGGTCGAGCTCTCCACGCTGCCGACCGACGCCGCCGAGGCCCTCGCACGGACGACGACGGGAGGCCGGTTCGACCGCCAGCGGGCAGAGGGCGCGCTCGGGCCGAAGATCGAGCAACGACGGTACTGCTCCATCGTGCAGGACGCGGTGCTCGCCGCCATCCGTCCTGTGCAGGCACCGGTCGTGCTGGCCGCCGCTGCCGACCTCGGGACCGCCTACCGCGAGGTGAGCACCTACCAAGGCCTCCTGGAGCAGGGGATCGACGCGAACCCGACCTCTCTGTCGTCGGAGGATCTCGAGGCTCGCGCTCGCGCCGTGCTGGACGCGCACCACGACGCCCAGATCACTGCGTGGCGAGAGAGGCTCGGGGCGCTCAGCGCGAACGGACGGGGCAGCACGCAGCTGAGCGACGTGGCCCGGGCAGCGACCGCGGGGCTCGTGGACACGCTCCTGTTCGACCTCGGTTCGGACGCCGAGGGGAGCATCGACGAGACCGGTGCGGTCACGTTCGCCGACGGCGCCGGCCCCGCCAGCTACGGTCTCGTCGACGAGATCGCCGCCAGGGTGCTGCGCACCGGCGGCACCGTGAAGGCCGTGCGCCGCGCCGACCTCCCCGACGACTCGCCCGTGGCGGCGACCTTCCGCTTCGGGTCCTGACGCCCAGGAGCACGACCTGCCGACAGTCGGGGTGACAGGATTCGAACCTGCGACCTTCCGGCCCCAAACCGGACGCGCTACCAACCTGCGCCACACCCCGCGACACCGCCCCGCACGGACGGAGGACGCGGGCCCAGTCTAGTGCGAGGTCACCGCCCGCCCCGCGATCGACGCCACCAGAGGTTTGCTAGAGTGTGCGGGCGGCCGGGACACGTCTCCGGCAAGCAATGCGGGCGTAGCTTAATGGTAAAGCCTCAGTCTTCCAAACTGATGACGCGAGTTCGATTCTCGTCGCCCGCTCCACCTTCCGGGCAGCCCGCGTCGCTGCCGTCCGCACGGCTCGACAGGCGCGGAGGAGCAGTGAGAGAGTGGCCGTGACCACCGGACACGCTTCCGCAGGCCGTCGGAGAGGAGACAGGGCGATGCTCGCAGCAGACCGCACCCCCGGTCCTTCGGCGGCCTCGTGCGCTCCCGAGCGCCGGCGGGCCTGTCCCTGTCTCTAGAGCGTCGCACCACGGGCAGCGCCGCCCGTGCTCCCGATGCTCGCCCCCTGCCCTCCCGGGCACCCGGCTCATGGCCTCGCAGCCGCCTGCCTCCGGAATTCTCCGGTGCGCCCGCTGGTTGCTCACCACGGACACGAAACCTCAGCCGCACTCCAGAAAGAGACCTCCATGTCGCAGATCTACGCCGACGCCACCGCGCTCGTCGGCCGCACGCCCCTCGTCCGCCTCGACCGTCTCGCGGAGGGCCTCGGCGCCACGGTGCTGGCCAAGCTCGAGTTCTACGCCCCGGCGAGCTCGGTCAAGGACCGCATCGGCGTCTCGATCGTCGACGCGGCGGAGCGCTCGGGCGAGCTGCAGCCCGGTGGCACGATCGTCGAGGCGACCTCGGGCAACACCGGCATCGCGCTGGCGTGGGTCGGCGCGGCGCGCGGCTACCGCGTGGTCATCGTCATGCCCGACACGATGTCGAAGGAGCGCCGCGCGCTGGTCCGCGCCTACGGCGCCGAGCTCGTGCTGACCCCCGGCGCCGAGGGCATGAAGGGCGCCGTCGCCCGGGCCGAGCAGATCGCCGCGGAGCGGGAGGGCGCCGTCCTGGCCCGTCAGTTCGCCAACGAGGCGAACCCGCGGATCCACCGTGAGACGACGGCCGAGGAGATCTGGGCGGACACCGACGGTGAGGTCGACGTGCTGGTCGCCGGCATCGGGACCGGTGGCACGATCACCGGCGTCGGCGAGGTGCTCAAGGAGCGCAAGCCTGGCGTGAAGATCGTCGCCGTGGAGCCGGCGGAGTCCCCGCTCCTGACGCAGGGCACGGCAGGACCGCACAAGATCCAGGGCCTCGGCGCGAACTTCGTGCCCGAGGTGCTCAACACCGAGATCTACGACGAGGTCGTCGACGTGCCCTCCGAGGACGCCATCGCGACCGCACGCGAGGCCGCGCGGCGCGAGGGCCTGCTCGTGGGCATCTCCTCGGGCGCGGCGATCCGCGCCGCGCTGCAGCAGGCGGCTGCCCCCGAGAACGCGGGCAGGACGATCGTCGTGGTCGTGCCCGACTTCGGCGAGCGCTACCTGTCGACGCCGCTGTTCGCGGACCTGCTGGACTGATGCCCGGACCACGAGGCCTCCTGCGCACGATCGCGGAGGACATCGAGGCAGCGCGCCGCAGCGACCCTGCGGCGCGCTCCCGCCTCGAGATCCTGCTGGCCTACCCCGGCCTGCACGCGGTGTGGTGGCATCGCCTGGCGCACCGGCTGTGGCGCGTGCCCGCGCTGCGGCTCCCGGCCCGGCTGGTGTCCCAGCACGCCCGCGCGACCACCGGCATCGAGATCCACCCCGGCGCCACGATCGGGCGTCGGCTGTTCATCGACCACGGGATGGGTGTCGTCATCGGGGAGACGGCCGTCGTCGGCGACGACGTCGTGCTCTTCCACGGCACCACGCTGGGCGGACGCTCCATGTCCACCGGCAAGCGCCACCCCACGGTCGGCGACCACGTCGTGATCGGTGCGGGCGCCAAGGTGCTCGGGCCGGTGGAGATCGGGGACGGCGCGCAGGTGGGTGCCAACGCCGTCGTCGTGCACGACGTCCCGGCCGGGACGGTCGCCGTCGGGGTCCCCGCCCGGGTCCGCCCTGCGCGCGCGCACGTGGCCGGCCAGCCCCTGCAGGACCCCGCGCTCGAGTACGTCATCTAGCCGCCCGTGCCGCTCCGGGCTCGCGGGTCCGGGCACCGGCTCAGGGCGCCACGCGCGCCCGACGCAGGTCCACCCGCTCGCTCGTGCTGAACGGGCAGCCCTCCACGACCAGCAGCGAGACCGCCGTCTCGACCTTGTGGACGGCCGGGAGGCCCGAGGCGCGCACCACGCGCCACCACGGCACCGCGGCCCCTGCCTCGCGCAGCGCCGCACCGACGTGGCGCGGCCCGCCCCGACCCAGCGCCCGCCTGACGACGACCGCGACGTCGCCGTAGGTCATCACCGACCCGGGCGGGATCTGCTCGACCACGTCGAGCACCGCCTCCACGTACTCCTCGTCCACGCCCCCACCGTAACCAACGGCGGCGCGAGAATTCCGCTCGCGCCAGCGGCACGGACGCTGACACGATGGGGGCATGACCCTCCCCCGCGGCTACCACGAGGTCCGGCTCGGCCCCGACGACCAGCACCGCGCCACCGTGATGGACACGTGGGCCTTCCCCACCGGCACCGACCTCGAGGTCCTCGAGCGGCTGCCGATGCCGTTCGAATGGGAACGGTCCTACGCGGCCGTGGCGGACGACGACGCCCCCGACGGTCCCGCCGCGCCGCTCGCCGCGATCCACGCCTCGTACGGCTTCTCCCGCTTCCCGGTGCCGGGCGGCCACGCACCCACGGCGGGCCTGACCTGGGTCGGCGTGCACCCGGCGCACCGGCGTCGCGGCATCCTCACCGCCATGATCGACGAGCACCTGGGCCGCAGCCTCGAGCGCGGCGAGGTGCTCTCCGCCCTCTATGCCGCCGAGACCGCGATCTACGGCAGGTTCGGCTACGGCAGGGCCGCCGACGAGCTGCAGGTCCGCCTGCCACGCCGGGCCACGCTGCGGCCCGTCGCCGGCAGCGCGGAGCACCGGGTCCGCGTCGAGCTCGTGGACCCCGAGCGGCACCGGCCACGCGTGGAGGAGCTGCACCGCCGCGCGGCCGAGGACGTCGCGGGCACCGGCCTCGGTCGGCCCGGCTGGGCGACGCGCCAGACCGAGGGCCTGCGACGCTCCTGGTGGAGCGACCACCCCGAGCTGCGGCGCGGCCGCGAGTCGCTGCGGGTGCTCACCGTGGAGCTCGGGGACGACCTGCGCGGGTACGCGCTGTTCCGGCGCAAGGAGGACTGGCAGCCCGAGGGGCCGCGCGGCACCGTGCACGTCGTGGAGTCGGCAGCGCTCGACGCGGCGGCCGCCCACGCGCTGTGGACCGTGCTGCTCGACATGGACCACACCGCCGTCGTGGTCCCCGACCGGCTCGCACCCGACGACCCGCTGCTGACCCTGCTCGTCGACGTGCGCGCCACGCTGCCGCGGGTCAACGACAACGTGTGGGTCCGGCTGCTCGACCTCCCGGCGGCGCTGCGCGCGCGCCGCTACACGACGGACGTCGACCTGGTGCTCGAGGTGACCGACGACCGGCTGCCCGCGAACGCCGGGCGCTGGCGCCTGCAGGCGGACGCCTTCGGCGAGGTCAGCGTGGGGCGCGCGACGGCGGACGCAGACCTCTCGCTCGACGTCCGTGAGCTCGCCGCGGCCTACCTCGGTGCTCCCACCCTGCTCGGTGCCGCGGCGGCCGGTCTCGTGCGCGAGCACACCGACGGTGCGCTCGCGCGAGCGGCGACAGCCCTCGGGTGGCCGGTCGCCCCGTTCTGCAGCTGGGTCTTCTGAACCAGGAGGCTCCGACGCCGGTGCTGCCCCTCAGCAGCCCTCAGCGCTGGCAGCAGGGGCACCAGTACAGCTTGCGGCCCCCGAGCTCACGCAGCGCGACCGTCGTGCCGCAGACCCGGCAGGGCAGCCCGTCGCGCTGGTAGACGTAGAAGGACTCCTCGCGAGGGACGACGCCCGGGTCGTCGTCGCTGTTCTGGCGCGCGGCCCCACGGCGGCGAGATCGTCCGGCGTCGGGCGACCCGTCGCCCCGGTCCTCGGGCCGCGTGGTGACGATGCGACCGGTGCGGACCCCGTCCTGCATGAGTGCGACCAGGTCCGACCAGAGCGACCGCACCACCTCGGCGGGCAGCGCGCGGCCGGGTGCCATCGGGTCGAGCCGGGCACGGAACAGCGCCTCCGCACGGTAGATGTTGCCCACTCCCGCGAGCACCCCCTGGTCCATGAGAAGGGTGGCGACGGGCGTGCGGGCCCTGCCGACCGCCGCGACGAAGCGCTCCGGGTCCGCGTCGGCACGCAGCGGGTCGGGTCCGAGCCGGGCGACCACCGCCTCCTTCTCCGCCGTGGTGAGGACCTCGCACGCCGTGGGGCCGGTCAGGTCAGCCGCCGCGTGCTCGGAGAGGACACGCACCCTCACCTGCCCGCGGGGCTCGGGCGGGAACGCCGGCGCTCGCACGCCGGACGGCGCCGCACCGGCGGACGGGAGCACGGTCTCGGTCTCGCTGACACGCTTGCGGGGCGCACCGATCGCGTGCACGACGTCGTGCGAGCCGTCCGAGGCGAAGGTCCACGCACCGTACAGGCCGAGGTGCACGCGCAGCCACCGGCGCTCGTCCCCGGTCGGCTCGCGGACGTCGCCGGACCCGGCGCCCGGGACGACGACGTCGAACGGCACGAACATCTGCTTGCCCACCGCCTCGGCCGGGGCCACGACACGCCCGTCGATCACCTGCGCGCCGGCGCGGAAGCGCCCCTGGGGGCTGCTCACCGCGACACGGTGGCCGCCGAAGATCGCGGTGAAGGCGTCCGCGAGCCGGTGGACGGTATGACCCTCGGGCATGCGCAGGTGCTCCCTCGCGAGCGGGACGGGAAGGACGGGCGAGAGCGGGCTCAGCCCTGCGACGCCTCGAAGGCCGCGACCTCGTCGATGCGGCGCTGGTGCCGGGGGTCCTCGCTGAAGGGCTCCGCGAGGAAGGCGTCCACGATCGCGACCGCCTCGTCGACGGCGTGCTGGCGCGCTCCGACGGCGACGACGTTCGCGTCGTTGTGCTGGCGGCCCAGCCGGGCGGTCTCCAGGTTCCAGGCCAGCGCCGCACGCACGCCGCGGACCTTGTTGGCAGCGATCTGCTCGCCGTTGCCCGACCCGCCGATCACGACGCCCAGGCTGCCGGGCTCCGCGACGACGGCCTGCCCGGCCTCGAAGCAGAAGGACGGGTAGTCGTCCTGGGGGTCGAAGGTGAGCGCCCCGTGGTCGACGACATCGTGCCCGTCTTCACCGAGGTGGACGACGAGAGCCGCCTTGAGCTCGAAGCCGGCATGGTCTGAGGCGATGTGGACGCGCATGCTCCCATGATGCCGCACCGGGAGGGGGTCAGCCGACCCGGACGTGCGACGGGCGGCGTCCCCCTCACGGGGGACGCCGCCCGTCGCCAAGGTCACGAACCCTGAACGAGTCAGCTCAGGGGTCAGTGGCTCTCGTTGGCGTAGATCTCGTCGCGCCCGGAGCCTCCGACGATGACGTCGGCGCCCGTCCCGCCCTCGAGGAAGTCATCACCGGCACCGCCACGGATGACGTCCGCGCCGCTGCCACCGAAGATCTTGTCGTTCCCCGACTTGCCCCAGATGTGGTCGGGACCCGCGCCACCATCGAGGTCGTCGTCGCCCTTGCCGCCCTTGATCGAGTCGGCACCAGCGCCACCCGACACCACGTCGTCTCCGGCGCGGGCCTTGATGGTATCGTCACCGGCACCGCCACGGATCGTGTCCGCGCCGGAGCCACCGTTGATGACGTCGTCGCCCGCAGCGCCGGTGGCCAGGTTGGTGCCCGAGACCAGGACGATCGTGTCGTTGCCGGACTTGCCGCGAACGGTGTCGTCGCCCGCGCCGGCGTTGATGGTGTCGTCGCCCTTGCCCCCGAGGAGGGTGTCGTTGCCGTCGCCGCCGTTGATGACGTCGTTGCCGGCGTTGGCCTTCACCTTGTCGTCACCGGCACCCGCGTCGATGGTGTCGTCGTCCGCGCCGCCCTCGATCAGGTCGTTGCCCGCGCCGGTGGTGATCTTGTCAGCGCCGTTGCCGCCGTAGACCTTGTTGGCCCCGTCGCCCGTGGTGATGGTGTCGGCACCGTCCTCGCCGTAGATCACGTTGTTGCCGTTGCCCGCCGTGACGACGTCGTCCCCGGCCCCGCCGTAGACGAGGTTGTTGCCGTCACCGACGGTGATGGCGTCGTTGCCGTCGCCGGCGCAGATCGTGTCGTTGCCACCCAGACCGGTGATGGTGTCGTTGCCGCCCAGCGCGACGATGACGTCGTCGCCGTCCGTGCCCGTGAGGACGTCGTCACCCTCGGTGCCGACGATCGTGGCCGTCAGCCCGTTGCAGGTCACCACCGGCTCAGTCGGGGCGTCCTCGGCGGAGGCCCTCGCGGGCACCGCGAGGGCGAGCGCACTGGCCGCGGCGACCGTCGTGAGAACTGAGGTCATCCTGCGGGTAGTTCTTTGCTGAGACATCATGACTCCTTTGCAGTCTCCCTGTTTGTCCTACGAGACGCTATAGGACTTACCTGAAAATCGCGCGCATATCGCCCGGCGATCGCTGGATCTTCACATATGGAGATCGTCGCGCGGAGGGCGGCGCACGCGCATCGGTCCTCCCAGCGCAACACAGATCGTCCTGGCGCGCACCCTCGGGCGGGCTCGGTCGGGCACGACCCGCGCTCCGCCCTCTAGGCTCGAGGCATGACCGACCAGACCGCCTCCTCCGCCACCCCGCTGCCCGGTGTCGACCTCGCCACGCTCGACGCCGACGTCCGTCCGCAGGACGACCTCTTCCGCCACGTGAACGGAGCGTGGCTGCGCGAGCACGTCGTGCCGGCGGACCGCGCTGCCGACGGTGCGTTCCGACACCTCGCCGACGAGGTCGAGATCAACGTCCGGGCGATCGTCGAGGAGCTCGGGGCACAGGCCGAGCAGCTGTCGGTGGAGCCGGCGGAGCCCGACGCTGCCTCGGACGGCAGCAGCGCCCACCTCGCCCAGCAGATCGGCGGGGCCTACGCGAGCTTCCTCGCCACCGGACGCGTCGAGCAGCTCGGGCTGGCACCGCTCGCCGCCGACCTCGAGGCCATCGCTGCCGCGCCCGACGCCGTCGCGCTGGCCCGCATCATCGGTGGCCTGCAGCGGGAGGGCGGCCCCGCGCCGGTGGCGTACTGGGTCGACAACGACTCCAAGGACCCGGAGACGTACGTCGTCTACCTCCACCAGGCGGGCCTCGGGCTGCCCGACGAGTCGTACTACCGCGAGGAGCAGTACGCCCCCATCCGGGACGCCTACCGCGCGCACGTCGCCCGGGTGCTGGTGCTCGCCGGCATCGCAGACGGGGCGACCGCGGACGCCGCGGCGGAGCGCCACCTCGCCCTGGAGACCGCGCTGGCCGGCTACCACTGGGACGTCGTCAAGGACCGTGACGCGGACCTGACCTACAACCCGATGACGTTCGCCGAGCTGGCCGCGAGCGCGCCCGGCTTCGACTGGTACGGCTGGCTCGCCGCGCTCGGCGCGCCCTCGGAGGCCTTCGACGCGCTCGTGGTGCGGGAGCCGAGCTACCCGACCGGCTTCGCCGCCCTGTGGGCGAGCGCCGCCCTGGCGGACTGGAAGACCTGGGCGTCCTTCCACCTCGTGCGCAAGTTCTCCCCCTATCTGCACGACGACCTGGTGCAGGCGAACTTCGACTTCTACTCACGCACCCTCACCGGGACCCAGGAGCTGCGCGAGCGCTGGAAGCGCGGCGTCTCGCTCGTGGAGGGGGCGCTGGGCGAGGCCGTCGGACGGCTGTACGTCGAGCGGCACTTCCCGCCGACGCACAAGGCACGCATGGACGAGCTGGTCGCCAATCTCGTCGAGGCGTACCGCCAGTCGATCACGACGCTCGAGTGGATGGGCGAGGAGACCCGCCGTCGGGCCCTCGACAAGCTCGACTCCTTCACGCCGAAGGTCGGCTACCCGGTGAGGTGGCGGGACTACTCGGCTCTCGTCATCGACCCGGAGGACCTCGTGGGCAACGTGCGACGCTCCAACGTCGTCGACCAGGAGCACGAGCTGCGCAAGATCGGGCGCCCCATCGACCGCGACGAGTGGTTCATGACCCCGCAGACCGTCAACGCGTACTACAACCCCGGGATGAACGAGATCGTCTTCCCTGCCGCGATCCTGCAGCCACCGTTCTTCGACCCCGACGTCGACGACGCCGTCAACTACGGCGGCATCGGTGCGGTCATCGGTCACGAGATCGGTCACGGCTTCGACGACCAGGGCTCCAAGTACGACGGCGCGGGACGGCTCGAGGACTGGTGGACCGAGCAGGACCGCACCGAGTTCGAGAAACGCACTCACGCGCTGATCGCCCAGTACGACGCCTTCGTCCCGGAGCAGCTCGGACCGGACGGTCAGCACGTCAACGGCGCGCTGACCATCGGCGAGAACATCGGTGACCTGGGCGGGCTGACGATCGCGCTCAAGGCGTACGCCATCTCGCTCGGCGCCGGCGGCGAGGCCGGGTCGCTCGACGACGCCCCGGTGATCGCGGGGCTCACGGGCGCCCAACGGGTGTTCCTCGGGTGGGCGCAGGTGTGGCAGACGAAGATCCGGGACGAGGCGCTGCTCCAGCGACTCGCGACCGACCCGCACTCCCCCGCCGAGTTCCGGTGCAACGGGGTCGTGCGCAACCTCGCGGAGTTCCACGAGGCCTTCGACGTCCGGCCCGGGGACGCGCTCTACCTGGCTCCCGAGGAGCGCGTGTCGATCTGGTGACCCCGCGATCGCCGGTCGGGTGGCGAGGAACGGTCGTCTCGAGACCCACTCACCAGGTCTCGAGACGACCGCGGGCGGCCTGCTCGACCGGCGATGCCGGGTCGCCTGCCCGGCCGGCGGCACGACTGCGCGACGGCTCAGTCGTCGTAGTCGGGGAAGTAGCCCTGGGTCACGCTGTCGGCCCCGGGACCTCCCTTGATCACGTCGTTCCCGCTCCCACCCTCGATACGGTCGTCGCCAGAGCCACCGTGGATCACGTCGTCACCGGTCCCACCCTCGAGCTGGTCGTTCCCGCTCTTGCCACGGATCAGATCGTTCCCGCTGTCTCCGTCGATCTCGTCGTTCCCTGAACCGCCCACCACGAGGTCGGCGCCCGAGTCTCCACCCATCTCGTCGTGACCAGCCCCACCACGCAGCTGGTCCTTGCCGGAGCCACCGTCGATCTCGTCGTTGCCTGTGCCGCCGCTGATCCGGTCCTTGCCGGAGCCACCGTCGAGGTCGTCGTCGCCGGAACCGCCGTAGAGACGGTCGTGGCCCCGTCCGCCGTCGATCTCGTCGTGACCGGCACCGCCGCAGACCACGTCGTCACCGCCGAGACCATCGATCTCGTCGTTGCCGCCCAGACCCACGATGACGTCGGCACCGGGGGTGCCGACGAGCTTGTCGGACCCGCTGGTCCCCACGATGGTCGCCGCCCTGCCCGCGCAGGTGGGCGCCGCTGCGGCGCTCGCCGGCGCGGCGCTCGCGGCCAGGCCCCCGGCCGCCACCACCGCGGCGGTCAGGACCGACCAGGTCATCCGACTCGCCGTCCTCGACGTCGTCCCCATGATCATCACCGTGCCTCTCGTCCAGGTCGTGCTCTCGAACGCTCCGTGCGTTCCGTCACATCCGACCCTGGCACGATGAGGCGTACGTGACCCGGCGATGAGAGGTCTCTCATCGCCGGGTCGCCGCGTCGTCCCGTCGTCCCGGGGGGCGAGGGTCAGGTCGATGTCTCAGTCGAAGACCGGGCCCTGCGTGCGGGTCCGCTTGAGCTCGTAGAACCCGGGTGTGGAGGCGACGAGGACGCAGCCGTCCCACAGGCGCCCGGCGTCCTCCCCCTTGGGGGCGGGGGTGACCACGGGGCCGAAGAACGCGACGTCCCCGAAGGCGACGACCGGCGTCCCCACGTCCTCGCCGACCCGGTCGATCCCCTCGCGGTGGGAGGCGCGCAGCTCGGCGTCGTAGCGGTCGGTCCGCGCGGTCTCGAGCAGGGCGGCCGGCAGGCCGACCTCGTCGAGCGCCTCCGCGAGGATCGTCTCGTAGTCCGTGCGCCCACCGGGATGGATGCGCGTGCCGATCGCGTCGTAGAGCGGCTTCACGACGTCGTCGCCGTGCTCCTGGCGCGCGGCGACGACGAGGCGCACGGGCGTCCAGGCGTTGTCGAGCAGCGCGCGGTAGTCCTCGGGAAGGTCGCGGCCCTCGTTGAGCACGGCGAGGCTCATCACGTGCCAGCGGACGGTGATGTCGCGGACCTTCTCCACCTCCCCGATCCACCGGGACGTCATCCAGGCCCACGGGCACATCGGGTCGAACCAGAAGTCCGCGGTGCGGGTCTCGGCACCCGCCGTGGGTGCGCTCGTCGTGTCGGTCATGTGCTTCCCTCCTGGAACGGGCGCCTGCTGGTGCGCCCACGATCTCCATCTTCGTCGCTCCTCCCACCGGGCTGCTCATCGACCCCGCGAGCGCGCCCTTCGCCCTGGGCGGATCGTGCGCCGGGTGGCGCGCCGCACGCCCGGGTGCGTGGAAAGATCGAGGAGCGGGCGACCACGAGCCGCTCGACCCGCCGCGCCCCACCATCGCAGCGTCGTCCTACCGTCGAACCGAAGGAGCATCGTGCCTGCTGAGAACCTCACCAGGGAAGAGGCCGTCGAGCGTGCCGCCGTCGTCACCACCCACGCCTACGCCGTCGAGCTGGACCTCACGCGCGGCCCGACGACCTTCGGCTCGACGACGAGGGTGACGTTCGACGCGACGCCCGGCTCCGCGACCTTCATCGACCTCGTGGCCCCCGAGGTGGTCGAGGTCGTGCTCAACGGACGCAGCCTCGACCCGGCCGAGGTGTTCGCAGACTCGCGCATCGCGCTCGACGGCCTCGAGGCCAGCAACGAGCTGCGGGTCGTGGCGAACGCGGCGTACACGAACACGGGCGAGGGCCTGCACCGCTTCGTCGACCCCGTCGACGGCGAGGTCTACGTCTACACCCAGTTCGAGGTGCCCGACGCCCGGCGCGTGTACGCGACCTTCGAGCAGCCGGACCTCAAGGCGACGTTCCAGCTCACCGTGACGGCCCCCGAGGCGTGGCAGGTGGTGAGCAACTCGCCCACCCCCGAGCCGACGCCGGCGCAGACCCAGGGCGCCGCGACCTGGGCGTTCGAGCCGACGCCACGCATCTCGACGTACATCACCGCGCTCGTGGCGGGCCCGTACCACGTGGAGCGCGGCGAGCTGACGAGCAGCGACGGTCGCACCATCCCGCTGGGGGTGTTCTGCCGCCGGTCGCTGGCCGAGCACCTCGACACCGACGCGATCCTCGACACCACCTGCCGCGGCTTCGCCTTCTACGAGGAGCGCTTCGGCGTCCCCTACCCCTTTGCCAAGTACGACCAGCTCTTCGTGCCGGAGTACAACATGGGCGCGATGGAGAACGCGGGCTGCGTCACCTTCACCGAGACCTACGTCTTCCGCTCCAAGGTGACCGACGCCGTGCGCGAGCGCCGGGTGGTGACCATCCTGCACGAGCTGGCGCACATGTGGTTCGGCGACCTGGTGACCATGAAGTGGTGGAACGACCTGTGGCTCAACGAGTCGTTCGCCGAGTGGGCCTCGACGCTCGCCACGGCGGAGGCCACCGAGTGGACGGACGCCTGGACCACCTTCGCCTCGATGGAGAAGTCGTGGGCGTACCGGCAGGACCAGCTCCCGTCCACGCACCCGATCGTCGCGTCGATCGACGACCTCGACGACGTGCAGGTGAACTTCGACGGCATCACCTACGCCAAGGGCGGGTCGGTGCTCAAGCAGCTCGCCGCGTGGGTCGGGATCGACGAGTTCCTCGCCGGCGTCTCGGCATACTTCCGTAAGCACGCCTGGGGCAACACCGAGCTGCGTGACCTGCTCGTCGAGCTCGAGTCCGCCTCCGGGCGTGACCTCGCCTCGTGGTCGAGGCTGTGGCTCGAGACGGCGGGCGTCAACACGCTGCGTCCTGTGATCGAGACCGACGACGACGGCGTCATCACCTCGTTCGCGATCGAGCAGACCGCTCCCGAGGACCACCCCACCCTGCGCCCGCACCGCCTCGCGGTCGGCTTCTACACGCTGCAGCGCGGCGGCTCGTCCGACGACGGCTCGACCGAGGGCGGGGCGCTCGTTCGCACGCACCGCGTGGAGCTCGACGTCGACGGCGCGCGCACCGAGGTGCCCGAGCTGGTCGGTCTCGCCCGCCCCGACCTCGTGCTCGTGAACGACGACGACCTGGCCTACGCGAAGATCCGGCTCGACGACCGGTCGTGGGCGACCGCCATCGAGCACCTGGCGCAGGTGCCGGGATCGCTCGCCCGGGCGCTCATCTGGGGCGCGGCGTGGGACGCGACGCGCGACGGGGAGTTCCCCGCGAGCGACTTCGTGCGACTGGTGCTCGGGAACATCACCGTCGAGACGCAGTCCACGACGCTGCGCACCACGCTGGGCCAGCTGGTGACCGCGACCCGGCTGTACAGCGACCCGGCGCGGCGCACCGAGCTGCTGGCGCACGTGGGCGACCGGCTCTGGGCGCTCGCGCAGGGCGCACCGGCCGGCAGCGACGTCCAGCTGCAGTTCGTCAAGACCTTCGCGGCGGTCGCGTCGACCCCGGCGCACGTCGAGGCCCTGCGCGGGCTGCTGGAGGGCTCGACGTCGCTCGGCGGGCTCACGATCGACACCGACCTGCGCTGGGAGCTGCTCGACGGGCTCGTGCTGAACGGTGCCGCGGGCGAGGCGGAGATCGCCGCCACGCTCGCCGATGACGACACCGCGAACGGGCGGCAGTCTGCCGCCCGCGCCCGCGCGACGGTCCCGGACGCCGCGGCGAAGCTCGCGACCTTCGAGGCGATCGTGGCCGACCAGGGGGCACCGAACGCGATCATCCGGCACACCGCGGCCGGGCTGGTGCACGTCAACGACCCGTCGTCGCTCGCGGGCGTCGTCGGGCCGTACTTCGAGGCGATCAACCGGATCTGGGGCGAGCGCAGCTACCACATCGCCGACGAGCTGATCGAGGGGCTGTTCCCCATGCCGCTCGCCGACGAGTCGCTGCGCGCGGCGGCTCAGGCCTGGCTGGACGCCAACGCCGACAAGCCGGCCGCGCTGCGCCGGTACACGGTCGAGGCGCTGGCCGGCGTGCAGCGCGCGCTGGCCGCGCAGGCGGTCGACGCCGGGCGGTGACGCCTGGTGGCGCTCGGCTCCGGCTGGTGATCCAGCGCTGGGACGCCTCGACCCCGCCAGTTGTGTGACGGTCTGGACACTTGTCTTGTCCAGACCGTCACACAACTTCGCTCGAGCGGGAGCGTCCCTCATCGCCGGTCGAGTGCGAGCGTCAGCGAGCGTATCGAGACCTCGTCGGCTGGTCTCGATACGCTCGTCCCTCGCTACTCGACCGGCAGGTCGGAGCCCGCCGCTGATGGCCGGCAGGTCGAGACGAAGTCCGTGCGGGCGCCCGGCGAGATGGAGCACCTCCCGTGCCAGGTCACGCAACCGCTCGTCCTCGTGGTCGAGGATGGGCGTCAGGGTGGTCCCCGCCCGGTGGGGGTGCCCGTCGCCATGGCGCGAACGACGGCGAGGCACCACGCGGCCCCGCATCATGGTGGCAGGCCGCCGCTCGCAAAGGTCCATGCCCTCACCCTGGTCATGGCCCGGAAACCGTTGTCGCGACCGGCCCCACGTAGTATGGGTGAGCCGCTGTGAACCCGACCGCTCGCGCGTCTGCCGTCCCGAGCGTGTCGATGTACCCCGGCGCCACCTCCGCCACACGACAGGATCGCTCCCGCATGTCCATGACCGACGACATCCTCGCCCCTGCGCCCGAGGAGAGCCCCGTCGGCGAGACGCCCTCGACCAGCGCGGCTCCCGACGCATGCTCCGAGGGCGGCCCCGATGACGCGGTCAGCGACGCCGACCTCGCGACGTTCCTGCGGGTGATCGAGGCCATCGGGACGTTCCCCTCGGACCACCCGCAGCTTGCGGTGGCGCGCCGGGCGACGTCAGCCCTGTTCAAGGCGGCGAAGAAGCAGCGCCGGACCGAGCGACGCGACGCCATCGCCGACGCGGACCGCGCCGTCGTCCACGCGACCGCGACCGGCAGCCCGGGCCGCATCGACGACGAGACGCGCGGCATCCCGCTGGTCTCCGCTGTCAAGGGCGCCACCGCGGGGCGGCTGCTCAAGGCGCGCCCCTGCTACATCTGCAAGCAGTCGTACGTCGACGTCGACGCCTTCTACCACCAGCTCTGCCCGGACTGCGCGCGGCTGAACCACGCCAAGCGCGACGCCCGCGCCGACCTGACGGGCAGGCGGGCGCTGCTCACCGGCGGGCGAGCGAAGATCGGCATGTACATCGCGCTACGGCTGCTGCGCGACGGCGCGGCGACGACCATCACCACGCGGTTCCCGCGCGACGCGGCACGGCGCTTCGCCGCGATGGAGGACTCCGCGGACTGGCTGCACCGCCTGACGATCGTCGGGATCGACCTGCGCGACCCGGCCCAGGTGGTCGCGCTGGCCGACCAGGTCGCCGCCGAGGGGCCGCTGGACATCCTCATCAACAACGCCGCCCAGACGGTGCGGCGCTCCCCCGGTGCGTACTCGGCGCTGGTCGACGCCGAGCTGACGCCACTGCCCGCAGGCCCGATGCCGGAGGTCCGCACGCTCGGTCACACGAGCGACGCTCACCCGCGCGCGCTCGCCGGGGCCGTGACCGACCTGTCGAGCCCACCGCTCGCGATCGAGCGCGGCGTCGACGTCGCGCAGCTCGCCCTCACCGCGGAGGCGGCGTCCCTGGAACGGCTGGTGGCGGGCACGGCGATCGACGCCGGCGGGCTGGTGCCGGACACCGCAGAGTCCAACAGCTGGGTGGCCACGGTCGAGCAGGTCGACGCGATGGAGCTGCTCGAGGTGCAGCTGTGCAACCAGACGGCGCCGTTCATCCTGGTCAGCCGGCTGCGCGCGGCGATGGCCGCGTCGCCCGCGCGGCGCACCTACGTGGTGAACGTCTCCGCGATGGAGGGCGTGTTCTCCCGCGGCTACAAGGGACCGGGCCACCCGCACACCAACATGGCGAAGGCCGCGGTGAACATGCTCACGCGCACGAGCGCCGCGGAACTGCTCGACGACGGCATCCTCATGACGAGCGTCGACACCGGTTGGATCACCGACGAGCGCCCGCACCCCACCAAGGTGCGCCTCGCCGAGGAGGGCTTCCACGCCCCGCTCGACCTGGTCGACGGCGCGGCGCGGGTCTACGACCCGATCGTGCGCGGCGAGGCCGGCGAGGACCTGTACGGCGTCTTCCTCAAGGACTACGCGCCGTCCGGGTGGTGACGCTCACCCGTCGGTGTGCCCGCCGGGCGTCGGCGCGCGCTTGGTGACAGGCTGAGAAGGAGAGCCGCGTGACCTGCTGGTACGCGGTGACATCCGTCGAAGGAGCCAACGCATGACCGTCCCCAGCATCCCGCTGTCCGAGAACGTCTCGATCCCCCAGGTGGGCTTCGGGGTGTTCCAGGTCCCTGACGACCAGACGCAGGCCGCCGTCGAGGCGGCGCTCGAGGCGGGCTACCGCCACATCGACACGGCGGCGATCTACGGCAACGAGCGCGGCGTGGGCGCGGCGATCGCTTCCTCGGGGCTGGCACGCGACGAGGTCTTCGTCACGAGCAAGCTGTGGCCCGCGGACTACGCGGCCGGGGACACCCGCCCCGCGCTCGAGCACTCGCTGGAGCTGCTCGGGCTCGACCACCTCGACCTCTACCTGCTGCACTGGCCCTCGGCCGAGCACCGCGACTACGTCGGCGCCTGGCAGCGGGTGCTCGAGGCACAGGACGAAGGACTCGTGCGCCAAGGCGGCGTCTCCAACTTCCGCCCCGAGCTGCTCGACGAGCTGACGTCCACCTCGGGCGTCACCCCGCCGATCAACCAGGTGAAGCTCGACCCGACCCTGCAGCAGCGCGGCCTCACCGGCTATCACGAGGCGCACGGCATCGTGACGGAGGCCTACTCCCCGCTCGCCCAGGCCGAGGTGCTCGACGAGCCCGCGATCGTACGCGTGGCCGAACGCCTCGGTGTCACCGCTGCGCAGGTCGTGCTGCGCTGGCACGTGCAGGCCGGGCGCGTCGTCATCCCGAAGTCGGTCCACCCGGAGCGCATCGCCACGAACCTCGACCTGTTCTCCTTCGAGCTCTCGGCGCAGGACGTGGCGGCGATCGACGCTCTCGACGCCGGGGACGACGTCTGGGACGGGCCGCTGTCGTTCAACCCGTGAGCGGCGGGGCGAGGGCGGCGTTCATGACGTCGGCCAGCGCGCGCATGCCAGGCAGGTCGAAAAGGTCGTCGAGGTAGACGGGTCGTCCGTCGCCCGCGGCGAGCGGCACGGTCCAGTTGGGGTACTCGCGGTCGGTGCCGGGCTGGTTCTGCGCCCGGCGCTCCCCCACGGCATCGACGAGCGCGACGCCGAGCAGCAGGGAGGGCGTCTGCCCGATGAAGGCGTACAGCCCTCGGACGACCTCCTCCGGTGACGGGTCGGGACCGACAAGCCCGCGCCGCTGCAGGTCCGTGACCAGGGAGTCGCGCTCGGCGCGCGCCCGAGCGCGCTCCTGGTCCACCGGGGCTGTCAGCAGCCCCAGCTCGGCACGCAGCTCCACGTGCTCGCCGGCGAGGAAACCTGCGGTGGGCGGCAGGTCGTGCGTCGTGACCGTGGTCAGCACCGAGCGCCGGAACTCCTGCGGCGGCCGGGGTGAGCCGTCCCAGGACTTCTCGAAGAGCTGAACGGTCGTGCCGAGGATGCCGCGATCGGCGAGGTAGCCGCTCACCCAAGGTTCCACCGTCCCCAGGTCCTCGCCGATGATGACCGCGCCCGCGCGCTGCGCCTCGAGGCACAGGATGCCCACCATCGCCTCGTGGTCGTAGGTGACGTAGGCGCCGTCGCGGGGCGAGGCGCCGTCGGGCACCCACCACATGCGGAACAGCCCGAGCACGTGGTCGATGCGCACCGCGCCGCAGTTGCGCAGGACGGCGCGCAGCATGGCACGGTACGCGCGATAGCCGTCGCGTGCGAGAGCATCCGGGCGCCAGGGGCGCATGGCCCAGGCCTGGCCCAGCTGGTTGTACATGTCCGGAGGCGCGCCCACCGCGACCGTGGTCGCGACCAGGTCCTGCTGGGTCCACACGTCGGCGCCGCAGGGGTGCGAGCCGACGGCGAGGTCCTCCATGACGCCGATCCCCATGCCCGCGTCCAGGGCGCGACGCTGGGCGGCACCGAGCTGCTCGTCGGCGACCCACTGGAGCCAGCGCTGGAGCTCGATCTCCTCGGCGAGCTCCTCGCGGGCACGCTGGGCCGCCTCGGCACGAGGACCCTCGTACCCGGCGGGCCAGGGCGCGTAGCCGAAGCGGGCCTGGAGCACGGACCAGAGGGCGAAGTCGTCGAGCGCGCTGCCCTCACGCTCCCGGAACGCCTGGTAGTCCGCCTCGCGGGCCGCCGAGCGTGGCACCTGGTGGACGATCGCGAGCGCCGCGAGCTTCGCCGTCCACGCCGTGTCACGGTCGACGCGCACCGCGTCGTCGTCCAGCGCACGGGGTGGACCGCCGAGCGCGATGATCCCGGCACGGTCGGCGGCGGACAGGTAGGCGGCCTCCGGCACGTCCTCGACCCTGACGTACCAGGGTGCGAGGAAGCGCCGGGTCGCCGGGAGGTAGGGCGAGGGGGTCAGCGGCGCCACCGGCTCCGTGGCGTGCAGCGGGTTCACGAGCACGAAGTCCGCGCCGGTGCGCCGGGCGGCCAGCGAGGCCAGGTCGCCGAGGTCGGTGAAGTCGCCCACACCCCAGGAGGCGTGGGAGCGCAACGAGTAGAGCTGCGTCATGAGACCCCACGAACGGCGGCGCGGCTCAGGGGCGCGCACGGGCGTCACGACGAGGGTGGCGCGAGCGTCCGGCACGACGCCGGGGGTACGGGCGACGAGAGCGTGGTACCCGGCGGGAAGCCGGCCCGGGACCCGGAACGTCGCCTGACCGCGCTCCACGCCGTCGACGACGCGCGAGGGCACCCAGACGTCCTGCTGCTCGAGGTCGACGAGGCCGCCGTCCTCGAGCTCGACGAGCACCGCGACCGGGTCGCCGTGATCGACGTGGACCGGGACGTCACGGTCCTGCCCCTGGCGCACGACGACGGTCGCGGGCAGCGTCCGCCGCCAGGGCTCGTCCTCCGCCCGGCGGAGCGCCTCGGCGACGGCCCGGGGTCCGGAGGCGTCGACGCCGAGCGCTGCGAGGATGGCCCCCAACGTGGTGGCGCAGACGATCTCGTCACGTCCCGACTGCCCCACATAACGCGGCTGGACCCCGTGGGCCAGAGCGAGCGCGACCAGGTCGTCGTCCGGGGCGTCGCCACCGGGAAGGTCGCCGTCCGGCAGATCGCCCGCCGCGCCCGTGCTCTCGTCCACAGCGCCATCCTGCCAGAGGCGGACCTGGTCGGTGGGTGACCGTGGTGAGATGGACGCTGTGCACCCCGAAGATCCTCGGCCCGATCCTCGCGCCGGTGGCGCGCGACGATGGACGAGCCTCGCCGTCGGAGCGAGCGTGGTCGCGGTCGTCGTGCTCGTTCTCCTCACGGTCCTGCTCCATCGGCGCGACGGCGGCTCGGCGCTGACCGGCTGGTGGGCGAGCGACATCGGGATCGCTCTGACGCTGATGGTGCCCGGACTGATCATCCTGCACCGACAGCCGGGCAACGTGATCGGCCGGTTGCTCTACCTCGGGGCCGCGCTCAGCATCGTGAGCGGAGCAGGGCGGGAGTACCTGCTCTTCGGCACCTTCCACGGGCACTCGCAGGCTCTGCTCCAGATCGCGTGGTTCACCGACTCGATGTTCCTCATGTCGATGGCCACGTTGCCCGCCATCCTGCTGCTCTTCCCCGATCCCAGATCGGCGTCTCGCACCGCGCGACGCGCTCTGGTGCTTCCGCTGACCTCAGCTCTCCTCGGATCGGTGGGCCAGTTCGTCTCACGCGACTCTGCTGTGGAGGTGAACGGCAGGTTGTTGCAGAACCCGGTGGCGAACCACGTCCCGCCGGGCATCGCCGCTGTGCTCAGAGGCGCCGCGATGCTGCTGTTCCTGGCCAGTCTCGGCGCCGCGGTCGTCGTGCTCGTGCTCCGCTATCGCCGCTCGACCGTGGGGGTGCGCCAGCAGATGAGATGGGTCGTGTGGGCAGGGGGCTTCGTGGCGATCGAGCTCGTCGCTGAGCTCACGACCTCGGGATCCGCGACCGAGTACACCGCCCCCCTCGCGACCGCCCTGATCAGCGGCTCGATCTGTGTCGCGATCGTCCGGCACCGGTTGTTCGACATCGACCTCATCATCAGCAGGACCGTGGTCTTCCTGGTGCTGAGCGGCGGCGTCGTCCTGCTCTACCTCGGTCTCGCCGCAGCGGCGAACGTCATCCTCGGTGCCGCGGCCGGCCCATACCCGGCACTCGTCGCCGCCGCCATCGTCGGGCTCGCTCTCAACCCGGCGCGCACCCGGCTGCAGCTCGCGGTGGATCGACGCGTCTACGGCTATCGACGCAGCCCCTACCTGATCATGACCGAGCTCGGGGAGCAGCTCGAGCAGTCCAAGGCCGAGGACGAGCTCGACGTCGTCGTGCTCACCGTGACCCAGTCGCTCAAGCTGCCCTGCGCCGCGATCGTCGACCTCGCAGGGAGACGGCTCGCCGAGACCGGCGACCCGTCGTCGGCGGTCGGGATCTGGCCGCTGGCCTACCGCGGTTCGCCGGTCGGAGAGCTCGTCGTGGGGCTGCCGGAACGACAGCCCCGCTTCGACCGGGTCGAGCGCACGCTGCTCGACGCTCTCGCGCGTCCGATCGGTGCCGCCGTGCACGCGGTCGGCCTTGCCGGTGAGCTGCAGGAGTCCCGTCGGCACCTCGTGCAGGCCAAGGAGGAGGAGCGGCGCCGGCTCCGTCGTGACCTCCACGACGGCATCGGCCCGCGGCTCGCTGCGGCCAGCCTCCGGCTCGAGGCGGCAGAGGCGACGAGCGAGAGCCGCCCTCCGCAGAGCAAAGCGCTGATGAGGTCCGTGCAGGACGACCTGCGCACGGCGATCGACGACATCCGGCAGCTGGTCTCGGCCCTGCGCCCAGCCATGCTCGACGAGCTGGGACTGGTCTCAGCGATCGGTGAATGCGCTCGAGGGTTCGGCACCGGCCCGGGGGTCCCCCGGTTCGAGGTGACCGCACCCGAGCTTCCTTCGCTGCCTGCAGCAGTCGAGGTGGCGGCCTACCGGATCGCGTGCGAGTCGCTCACCAACACGGTGCGTCACGCCGGGGCACGGCTCTGCACCGTCCGCCTCGAGCTCGACGAGGAGAAGCTCGAGCTGATCGTCTCGGACGACGGGGTCGGTATGATCCCGGACAGCTCGCACAACGGCGTCGGGCTCGCCTCGATGCGGGAGCGAGCAGAGGAGCTGGGCGGCGCGACCGTGTTCTCGGCAGGCGACGCCGGCCGAGGAACCACCGTGCACGCCACGTTGCCACGAGGAGGAAGCCATGGATGACACCCGGCTGCGAGTCGTGCTCGCCGACGACCATCCGACGTTCCGCGAAGGTCTCACCACGGTGCTGGCGTCCGCGGAGGACGTCGAGGTCGTCGCCGAGGTCGGCACCGGCACCGACGCCGTCGCCGTGTGCGCCGCGGTGCAGCCCGACGTGGTCGTGATGGACATCAACATGCCCGAGCTCAACGGCATCGAGGCCACGCGCCGGATCACGACGCAGAGCCCGCACGTCGCGGTGCTCGTCCTGACGATGTTCGACGACGACGAGAGCGTGTTCCAGGCGATCCGTGCCGGGGCACGCGGGTATCTGCTCAAGGGTTCCGACGCTGCGACGATCGTGCGCGCCACCCTCGCCGTCGCTCATGGAAGCGTCGTGTTCGGTCCGGCGCTCGCCCACCGCATGATCGGATACTTCTCGGCTCGCGACGCTGGCGTGCGGCCCTTCGGCGACCTGACCCAGCGCGAGCGCGAGGTGCTCGAGCTGCTGGCTCGCGGCCGCAGCAACTCCCAGATCGCTCAGGGCCTCGGGGTCAGCCCCAAGACGATCCGCAACCACGTCTCGAACGTCTTCGCCAAGCTCCACGTGGCGGATCGTGCCGAGGCCATCGTGCGAGCCCGCCGGGCCGGCATGGGAGAGCGGTGAGGCCAGCGCCGCCGCCCTCGCAGAACTTCCCGCTCCCCTCGGGACGCAAGTCCCTGGAGACCGGGACACCGGTGCTCGCAGACTGACGCACGTGGAGGCACCGGCGACCTGAGCGCTCGGGCGAGCCACCCCGACCGGAGGCGAGGCGACGATGCGAGGCACCTGTACTGCCCGGCGCACGTGGTGGAAGAAGGCGATAGCCGTGTCGGTCGCGGCTCTCATCGCCTTGGCAGGCGATGCAGCCGCCGGGGGCGCAGGAACCGCTGAGGCCGTGGTCTCGGCTGCCGACCTCGGGGGCACCATCGTCTACGTGCACGCAGCGAACGTCTGGATCTCGACACCGGACGGTACGCAGCGACGTCAGCTCACGCACGACGGCACGGCGGCGCACCCGTACGCGTGGCCGTCCGAGGACGATCACGGCCGGGTGACCGCGGTCCGGGGGAACAGCCTCGTGACCGTGGACCAGAGCGGAAAGGTGCTTCACAACTACGCCCACCCGCTCTCGAACACGGGCACCCTGCTGTTCGCGAGCGTCTCACCCGACGGGACGACGGTGGCGTACTCGATGTACGCCACCGCGAACGTCTGCGGCTACGACAGCTGCGGGCTCCAGTCGATCGACATGCTGGAGTACCTCGACATCGCCAGCGGGCACCTGCTGGCCACGTACCGGAGCGCGGCACCGGTGGTCAGCGCATCCTGGGCGAGCAACCGGCGCACCATCCTCGACTCCGCCGACACCGAGGTCCAGCTCCAGGACCCGGGCCACGATCCCGCCCTCTGGTATCGCGACTGCACCTTCTCGCGGCCTGACCTGTGCCCAGCCTCGCCGGAGAGCGAGCTGTGGCACGCGTTCCCCGCGGTGAGCAGGCAGGGCGACCGCTACGCGAGCATCGTCTTCGACCAGGGACAGGCTTCAGCGACGAACCGTCTGACGTTTCTCAACATCATGGACACCTCCGGCTTCGCAGCCGCCGGGACACCCGCGGCGCCGACCATGCGCTGCTCGCTTCGCGGCCTCGACACCACGGTCCAGGGCGCCGCGATCCAACCGGCGCTCGTCGAGCTGTCGATGCAGACCCCGACCTGGTCTCCCACCGGGCGGTCGCTCGCCTTCGCGCTGCGAGGCGCCGACGGCAGCTGGCGGGTGGTGCGCGCCGACATCGGTGCCGACCTGTCGGCCGGCTGCGACGCCACGACATGGGGCGGAGACGTCATCCTGACGGACGCCGCGATGCCACGCTGGAGCCCGGCCGCTCTCGGGGCCGTCGCGCCCCGCGGACCTCAGCCGCACAAGGACGGCAAGAAGCAGCAGGCGAGAGCACGCAAGGCCACGCGCACGACCCTGAAGGTGTCTGCGCACCACGCGCGCTCTCACCAGCGGCTCACCCTCAAGGCAAAGGTCAGACCTCGCTCGGTCGCCGGCCGGGTCCGCTTCTTCGACGGCAGGCACCGACTCGCCACGGTCCGGGTCAAGCACGGCAAGGCCGTCTGGCGCACACGAAACCTGACTGTTGGCAAGCATCGTGTGCGTGCGAAGCTCCTCAAGACCGCGCACCGCTCAGCGAGCGTCTCGAAGAAGGTCCGCGTCGTCGTCCGACGATGAACGACCCGCGCCGATCCGCCCCACGTACACCACCATCCCCCCCCCGCACCCGAACGAGGATCCCATGAGACGTCTGTCGATCTGCATGACCGCTGCGGCGCTGCTCGCTCCCCTGGTCGCCGCCCCGACCACGGCACTCGCGGCGGGGACGAGCTTCACCTGGACCGGGGAGGGAACCTCGACGAGCTGGTCCGACGCATCGAACTGGATCCCGAACGGCGTGCCGGGCGACGGTGACAGCGTCTCGATCGCTCCGACGGAGAACACGGACAGCGTGAGCCAGGTGCCCGCGGTCGCCCTCGCGGATCTCACGCTCACCGGTGACCCGCACGAGGTGAGCCTGGGTGACGGCGACGGCACAGGCAGCGTCACGGTGACCCGCTCTCTGACGTGGGACGGCGGGACGCTCGACGTACCGCTGCGCCTCGAGGCAGGCGCGACCGGTCAGGTCGGTTCCGCGTTCGGGAAAGACGTCGCCGGGGGCACCCTCACCATCGCCGGCACGCTCACCCTGGAGGACATCGGGGACGACCCGTACGGCGGAAGGCTCCAGACGGACTGGGACCATCGCATCGTGATCGAGCCCCAGGGGCGCCTCGTCTCAGTGGGTCACAACCTCGTCATGTCGTCGCGGTGCTGCGCGTCTGCATATCCCGGCGCAGTCGACAACGGCGGGACCATCGCGGTGCCCAGCGGTCGCCTGCACCTCTCGATCATCGAGCTGGACCAGCACGGCACGATCGACGTCGCCCGCGGCGCGACGATGAGCGTGGACCACACCGTGGTGCGGCTGCAGGACGCGCAGTACCGCGGCGGCGGAGAGCTGAACCTGAGCGACACCGATGGTCCCGGGCCCGACGCTCAGCACCCTCACCAGAACCAGGGCGCCGCGCTCCTGCTCGGCACCGCGACGCTGGCTGACGGCTTCCGGCTGAGCCTGGGCAGCGGCACCGAGCTCACGGGCACGGGAGCGGTGGCGGGGACGGGCGCGCTCGATCTCGCAGGCGCCCGGGTCTATGCCGCCGTACGGACGGGACCGCACGTCACGGTGCGCACCGTCGCCGGGACCACCACGGTCGTGGGCGACTGGGACCGCACGGTCCAGGGCTACCACGGAGCGGTGCGCCTCGAGGGATCGGCCACCGTCACGCCAGGCTCGGTGCTGCAGCTCGACCACGACACCACCACCACGATCGCCCGCGGCGGGCATCTCACCGTGCCCGCCGGGGCGCAGGTCGTCTCGGGCTCGTGCTGCACCGCCGCAGCGACCCTGATCACCGAGGCGGGAGCGACGATGACCCTCGGCGGCGGTCCCGGCGCGGCGGCGGTCCTGCGCGCCATCACCACGACGAACCAGGGCACCATCGCCGTCACTGGTGCCGTCACCTGGGACAAGTCAGCGGTCTCGTTCACCTCCGGCAGCGTGCTGAGCGGGCACGGCACGATCACCGGAGACGTGGTCAACGATTCCGGGCTCGTCGAGCCGACCGGGACGCTCACGATCAGCGGCAGCTATACCGCGGGTCCTGCCTCCGGGCTGCGCGTACGCTGGGGCGGTTCCGGCTCGCACCCCACGACCGACAGGCTCGCCGTGCGGGGCGAGGCGCGGACGGACGGTTCGCTCGTCGCGACAGGCACCTCGAAACCTCGCGTGGGGACGACCGTGACGCCGTTCACCGCCACCTCGACCAGCGGCGCGTTCTCCTGCGTGACCGCACGTGGATGGATACCGGAGCAGTCGGGCACCACGGTCACCCTGACGCGTACCGGAGCGGCGACGGGCGGCTGCGGGACCGCACTGGCTGCTCGACGTGTGGTCAAGAAGGTCGTGAGAGCCGGCAGGAAAGCGCACGGCAGGGTGAAGGTGCCCGCATCGGCACACAAGGTGCTGCTCGCCGTCGACCTGTCCCGCGCCGGTCGACGCACCGCGGTGACGATCGCTGCAGCGGGCGGGGGGCGGGCGAAGGTCAAGGTCCGTCCGCACAAGCACGTGAAGCGGTTCGTCGTCGTCAAGGTGGGGCACAAGCACCGCCTGACCGTGCGCAGCAAGCACGGGAAGGTTCGCGCGGAGGTGAACGTGCGTGGGTGGTACCGGTAGGGCCGTGCGGGGCCGATAGCCTGGCGGGATGACGAACTCGTTCCCGCTCGCGCTGACCCGAGACGACGTCGTGTCCACCCTCCTCGACGCGCCGTTGCGGATCGCCATCATCCTGGTCGTGTCCTTCCTGGTGGTGGTGATCCTGCGCAAGGTGATCCATGGGCTGACCAACCGTCTCGCCACCGGGCGCACGCGCCGTGGGCGGCTCGCGAGCTCGGAGCTGGGCGAGGCGCTGCGCCGGGCGAGCCCCCTCGGTGCAGCGCGGCGGGCGCAGCGGGCGCGGACTGTCGGCTCTGTGCTGCTGTCGGTGGCCAACATCCTCGTGGCGGCGATCGCCCTCATGCTGGTGCTCGACGTCCTCAGCGTGAACATCGCTCCGTTCATCGCCTCGGCCGGGATCGTCGGCGTCGCACTGGGCTTCGGCGCGCAGACCCTGGTCAAGGACTTCATCTCCGGGCTGTTCATGCTGCTCGAGGACCAGTACGGGGTGGGAGACACGATCGAGGTCGGAACGGTGTCGGGGACGGTCGAGTCGGTGGCGCTGCGCGTGACCGAGGTGCGCGACGGCGACGGCACCCTCTGGTTCATCCGCAACGGCGAGATCCTCAAGGTCGGCAACAAGACCCAGGGCTGGGCACGCGCCTCGGTGGAGGTCCAGCTCCCCTACGCCACGAACCTGGACCGCGCACGCGCGGCGCTGCAGGAGGCGATCGACGCTGTCATGGAGGACGCCGACGTCGCCGGGGCCGTCCAGGAGGATCCTTCGGTGGGCGGCGTGGAGAGCATGACGGCGTCGTCGATCACGCTGCGGGTGACGGCTCGGACCGACCCGGCCAAGCAGTGGGACGTCGCACGCGCGATCCGGCTCGCCGTGCGTGACGCGCTCGAGCGGGCGCGCATCCCGATGGCGCAGCCGAACGAGCAGGTGCTGGTGGTGCGGGACGGCGGCGGCGCGGCGCACCCGGACAGCTTCGGCGCCCAGCCCGGGGGCACCGAGGGGTGAGGCGGAGCGAGGTGGACGGTGGGGGCGCGCCAGCGCACGCGCCGGGAGCCGAGCGCAGCCTCGCCCCGACCCGAGGGCACGAGGGGTGAGGCGGAGCGAGGCGGACGGTGGGGGCGCGCCATACTGGGAGGGTGACCCACGACGCCTCGGCCCAGACCTTCTACGAGAAGATCGGGGGCCACGAGACCTTCGAGCGCATCGTCACCGTCTTCTACCAAGGAGTCGCGCAGGACGAGGTGCTGCGGCCCATGTACCCCGAGGCCGACCTCGGCCCGGCCGCCCGCCGGCTGTGGATGTTCCTCGAGCAGTACTGGGGCGGCCCCACCACCTACGGTGACGAGCGGGGGCACCCGCGCCTGCGGATGCGGCACGTGCCGTTCAAGGTGAACCCGGACGCCCGTGACCGCTGGCTGCGCCACATGCGCGCCGGGCTCGACGCTGCGTCACTCGCCCCGGCCGACGACGCGCTGCTCTGGGACTACCTGGAGCGCGCCGCCCACTCCCTCGTCAACACCTTCGAGGACTGAGGCGGAGCGAGGTGGACGGTGGGGACGCGCCAGCGGACGCGCCGGGAACCGAGCGCAGCCTCAGGCCGACCAGAAAGAACCGAGGACTGAGGCGGAGCGAGGAGGACGGTGGGGACGCGCCAGCGGACACGCCGGGAACGACCGACGGAGCGAGGAGGAGACCGTGACCAGCACACCCGGTTCTGAGAGCCGTCCCGTGACCACCGACGCGCCGTCGGCTCCGCTGACGACGCTGCTGGAGGTCCTCTCCCTCGACGACGGCCCTGCGGGGCGCGCTCGTCCCGGCGACGACGCGACATTCGAGGGAGTCAGCCTCCATCAGCCGACCGGGCGGGTGTACGGGGGCCAGGTGCTGGCGCAGTCGCTGCTGGCCGCCGGACGCACGGTGGATCCCGACCTGCTGCCGCACTCCCTGCACGGCTACTTCCTGCGCGCCGGCGACGTGTCGGAGCCGATCACCTTCGGGGTCGAGCGCCTGCGCGACGGCCGGTCGTTCTCGGCCCGCCGCACCCATGCCTATCAGGCGGGCCGGCCGATCCTGTCGATGATCACGTCCTTCCAGAAGACGCAGACCGGCATCGACTACGCCGATCCCGCTCCCGGGGCGCCGGACCCGGGCACGGTGACCTCCGCGCTCGACTCGCTCGGCTCGATCGACCACCCCATGGCGGCGTTCTGGTCCCGGCAGAGCGCCTTCGACATCCGGCACGTCGAGGGGTCGATCTATCTGGGCGCCGAGGCCTCCCGGGGCAGCGCCCAGCTGGTGTGGATGCGGGCGCGCGGACGGGTCGAGGGCGATCAGCTGCTGCACCGCGCGCTGCTCGCCTACGCCTGCGACCAGATCATGCTCGAGCCGGTGCTGCGGGCCTCGGGGAACAGCTGGTCGACACCAGGGCTGAACCTTGCAAGCCTCGACCATGCGATGTGGTGGCACCGCGACGTACGGGTGGACGAATGGCTCTTGTACGCCGAGGAGTCTCCGTCTGCGCAGGGCGGTCGCGGGCTCACGACGGCGCGAGTGTTCGCGCAGGACGGCACGCTCGTGGCGACGATCGCGCAGGAGGGCATGGTGCGGGTGCCCGAGGCGATCGAGGGCTGACGCTCCCTACAGCCCATCGACTGACGGAGGGCTGCGGCACGGTGCGGCCCGGCCCGGCCATGATTCTCAGCGCCGACGGAACACCGGTGGCGGGCCGAGATAGGGCTCCCACGCCTCGCGCTCGGCCTTGCCGAGCCGCTGGGGGCTCCCGGTGACAGCGTCGACGACCACCACGGTGGTGAGCGCACGCACATAGGGCGCCGCAGCGGTCTCGGACGGCGCCCCGCCGTCGAAGACCTCGTAGCAGACGTCGATGCTGGCGCCCCCGATCGAGCCCAGCCAGAGCTGGACCTCGACCGGCACCCGCGTGTACGTCAGAGGGCGGAGATACTCGATCTCCTGGCGGGCGACGACGGTGTGGCTGGTGGCCTGCGGCCCTGACTCGAGGACGGCGGTCGGCACGTGCTCGTCGGTCGTCGCGCCGGGGTGGCGCCAGAACGCACTGATCCGGGCCTCTTCGAGGATGCGGAGCATCGCAACGTTGTTGACGTGCTCGTAGGCGTCCAGGTCCTCCCAGCGCACCGGGACCGGGACGTGCAGCCGTCGGCCCTCGGCCACCGGCACGACCGCTGCGGGAGCGGCGGCGGTGCCGGTGGTCGGGCCGGGGTCGGGCGAGGTGGCCACGGTGACCGGGCTCAGTCGCGGGTGAGCTTGCGGTAGGTGACGCGGTGGGGACGGGCCGCGTCGGCGCCGAGCCGCGCGATCTTGTTCTCCTCGTAGGAGGCGAAGTTGCCCTCGAACCAGTACCAGCTCGACGGGTTCTCCTCGGTGCCCTCGTAGGCGAGGATGTGGGTCGCGACGCGGTCGAGGAACCACCGGTCGTGCGAGACCACGACGGCGCAGCCGGGGAACTCGAGCAGCGCGTTCTCCAGCGAGCCGAGGGTCTCGACATCGAGGTCGTTGGTGGGCTCGTCGAGGAGCAGCAGGTTGCCACCCTGCTTGAGGGTGAGCGCGAGGTTGAGACGGTTGCGCTCACCGCCCGAGAGCACGCCGGCAGGCTTCTGCTGGTCCGGGCCCTTGAAGCCGAAGGCGGCCACGTAGGCCCGGGAAGGCATCTCGACGTTGCCGACCTTGATGAAGTCCAGCCCGTCGGAGACGACCTCCCACAGGGTCTTCTTCGGGTCGATGCCACCGCGGCTCTGGTCGACGTAGGAGATCGAGACCGTCTCCCCGACCTTCAGGTCGCCGCCGTCGAGGGGTTCGAGCCCCACGATCGTCTTGAAGAGCGTGGTCTTGCCGACACCGTTGGGGCCGATGACGCCGACGATGCCGTTGCGCGGGAGCGTGAAGGAGAGCCCGTCGATCAGGACGCGGTCCCCGAAGCCCTTCTTGAGGTCGGTGGCCTCGATCACGACCGAGCCCAGGCGCGGGCCCGGCGGGATCTGGATCTCCTCGAAGTCGAGCTTGCGGGTGCGCTCGGCCTCGGCAGCCATCTCCTCGTAGCGGGCGAGTCGCGCCTTGGACTTGGTCTGGCGACCCTTGGCGCTCTGGCGCACCCACTCGAGCTCGTCCTTGAGACGCTTGGCGAGCTTCGCGTCCTTCTTGCCCTGGACCTCCAGGCGAGCCTGCTTCTTCTCCAGGTAGGTGGAGTAGTTGCCCTCGTAGGGGTAGAGGCGTCCGCGGTCGACCTCACAGATCCACTCGGCCACGTGGTCCAGGAAGTACCGGTCGTGGGTCACGGCGAGGACGGCACCGGGGTAGGTGGCGAGGTGCTGCTCGAGCCAGAGCACGCTCTCGGCGTCGAGGTGGTTGGTGGGCTCGTCGAGGAGCAGCAGGTCCGGCTTCTCCAGGAGCAGCTTGCACAGCGCGACCCGGCGACGCTCACCGCCCGAGAGGACCTTGACGTCGGCGTCCGGCGGCGGGCAGCGCAGCGCGTCCATGGCCTGCTCGAGCTGTGAGTCGAGGTCCCAGGCGTTCGCCGCGTCGATCTCCTCCTGCAGCGTGCCCATCTCAGCGAGCAGCGCGTCGAAGTCGGCGTCGGGCTCCGCCATGAGCGCGGAGATCTCGTTGAAGCGGTCGAGCTTGCCCTTGATCTCGGCGACGCCCTCCTCGACGTTGCCGAGGACCGTCTTCTCGTCGTTCAGCGGCGGTTCCTGCTGCAGGATGCCGACCGTGTAGCCCGGCGAGAGCCGGGCGTCGCCGTTGGACGGCGTGTCGAGGCCGGCCATGATCTTGAGGATCGTCGACTTTCCGGCGCCGTTGGGGCCGACCACGCCGATCTTGGCTCCCGGCAGGAAGTTCAGCGTCACGTCATCGAGGATGACCTTGTCGCCGTGCGCCTTGCGCGCCTTGATCATGGAGTAGATGAACTCAGCCACTGAAGTCTCGTCCGCCTCAGGTCGATCGTGGCGCGCCGGGGTCCGCGGTTGCCTTGTGGGTTCGCGCGCGGCCGCACCACGAGGGGTGGGGTGCCCGTCACCGCGCCGTGAGGCGCGGCGACGGGTCAACGTCTCCCCCAGCCTACGCGGTCAGCGCGGTCTTCATCGAGGCGTCCGCCGCGTCGTCCTCCAGCGTCTCGCCGTCCGCGGTCGTGCTCTGCCCGGTACCTGCGGGGTCCACGTCGAGCGCCGGGAGGTCGACCACCTCGGCTCCGTCGCCGTCGGCTGTCACGGACGCACCACCGGCGACGCTCCCGGTGTCGGCGCCGTCCCTCTGCCATGCACCCGCAGGAGCGGCCCCGTCGGCGCTCACGCTGCCGGAGTGCATCGTCCGGGCGAACCGCGTCGTGCCGAATGCGAGGTCCGGGCCGATCGCGTCGGCGTCGATCACGAGGCGGGTCGAGGTCTCGCCGTCCTCACGCCGCCACTCCTCGAGCCACGGGTGCCCCGTGACGATGACGGGTTCCGAGCGGCGCAGCGACTCGGCCGCGTTGCGTGCCTGGTCGCCCCAGACCTGGACCGTGTACCAGGTCGTCTTCGAGTCGCTCCACGCCCCCGTCTCCGGGTCCCGGCGTCGGACGGCGTCGGCGATGCGAAAGCTCGTGACGTGCCGCCCGGACGTCGTCACGCGGCTCACCGGGTTGGTGGCGACCCAGCCGCGGATGGTGATGGTCGATCGTGATGCCATTGTCGTCCCCCTCGGGATCCGGGGCGGGCCGGTTGCCTGCCACGGCACGACCTTGCGTCAGGCGAGCCGCAGGGTGCTCGACGGGTGGAAGAGATGTGGACAACCGAGGAACGACAGCACGGTGTGGACAACCACTCCCGGACGGGTCGCGGCCCCGGGGCATGGAGGGTCGATAGACTCGTGCCGCCCCCGTAGCTCAATGGATAGAGCAACGGCCTTCTAATCCGTAGGTTGCAGGTTCGAGTCCTGTCGGGGGCGCTCAGAGCCCTCCAGGCTCACGTCGAGCCGGCCGGCCGCCTCGTGCAGCCGCTCCAGCGCCTTCCCCATGAGGACAGCGAGGTCGGGCGCAGCCTCGTCGGCGATCCAGGTCGCGTAGGCCTCCTTGAAGGCGAGGCCCCCGAGCGCGGCGGCGAGCGCGGCGACCAGGGGCGGGACACCGCGCTCGCGCAGCGCCGCGACCATGGCCGCCGTCATGCTGGCGTGCTTGGCCGCGTCGCGCGCCTGGAGCTCCGCACTTCCGGCGACGACGGCGATGAGGCCTGGACCGAGCTCCCGGTGGAACGACGTCATCGAGCCCGCAGCGCGTTCCAGGCCCGCGCGCACCGCGGCGAGCGGGGTCGCCTCCGCGGGCGCCTCGGCAATTCCCTCGACCAGCAGGCGGGAGAGTGCCTCCTGTCCGGCGGTCAGCACCTCGCGCTTGTCGGGGAAGTAGCGGAAGAACGTGGCCCTGCTCAGCTCGGCGCGCTCGGCGATCTCGGTGACGGTCGTGTTGTCGTAGCCACGCTCGGAGAAGAGCTCCAGGGCGGCGGAGACGAGACGGGCGCGCGCGTCCGGCTTCCAACGGGGCATGAGGTCATCCTAGCGATGAGACCACAGTCTTATCGCGGTGCTATGGTGACAAGACCACAGTCTCATCAGATGGAGGTCATCCTCATGCGAGTCTTCGTCACCGGCGCGAGCGGCGGCATCGGTTCCGCGGTCGTGCCCGAGCTCGTTTCGTCCGGGCACGAGGTCGTCGGCCTCGCACGTTCGCAGGCCTCGGCCGCCGCGATCGTGGCCATGGGCGCCACGCCCCTGCTCGGTTCGCTCCACGACGCCGACAGCCTCCGGGCCGGGGCGGAGAACGCCGACGGCGTGATCCACCTGGCCTTCGGCAACGACTTCAGCGACATCGAGGCGAACGTCGACGAGGAGGCGCAGGCCGTCCAGGTCCTCGCTGCGGCGCTGGAGGGGACCGGCAAGGCGTTCGTCCTCGCGTCGGGCACGCCCGCCGTCCCCGGTCGTCCCGCCACCGAGGACGACGTGACGCGGTTTGACGGTCCGCTCGGCGGTCGCGCCCGCACGGCCCGCAGCGTGCTCGAGCTCGCCGACAAGGGTGTGCGGTCAGCCTGCGTGCGCCTCCCCCGCTCGGTCCACGCGGGGGACGGTCGGTACGGGTTCGCCTCCTTCGTCATCGCGACCGCGCAGCGCACCGGGGTGGCGGGCTTCGTCGGAGACGGCACCCAGCGCTGGCCCGCGGTGCACCGGCTGGACGCCGCACGCCTGTTCCGCCTGGTGCTCGAGCAGGCTGAGCCCGGCACGGTCGCCCACGCCGTCGGCGACGAGGGCGACACCATGCGGGCGATCACCGAGATGGTCGGGCAGCGGCTCGGCCTTCCCGTCGAGCAGGTGCCCGCGGAGAGCTACGGGTTCCTCGGGACGGTGTTCGCGATCGACCAGCCCGCCTCCAGCGCGTGGACACGCCGACGTTTCGGCTGGACGCCGGAGCACCCGAGCCTCCTCGAGGACCTGGCCACCGGGCGCTATCCCGAGCCGGCCTGACCACACGCGCGCCCGACCTCGCACGCGTGTCGCCCGGGCTGTGGACAGCGGCGGGCCGTCCACAGCAGCCCCTGATCCTGCCCGCCCAGGTCGTCGAGGCTCCCATGATCGTGCTCCCAGCACTCAGGAGACGACATGCGACGACCTTCATTCCTCAGCTCCCGGACCCGGTCGAGAGCCCGCCGGCTGAGATCCGCGGCCCGCCCCGCGGCGGCCACCCGACGTGAGGTGCGGGCCGTGCGCCACACCGGTCGTCGTCGGGCGCGCCATCGTGCCCGACGACGATCGCTCGCCATGGCCTCGGTGGCGGCGGTGTGCCTCTCGCCGGCGGTCGTGCTGAACGGGCCCGGCGCTGCTCAGGCCGTGGTCGGTGACCTCGTCCACGGGATCTCCGTCTCGGGGGTCGTCTCCTACGGCACGAGCGAGTTCGGCAGCTTCGACGGGCCTGGGGCGGACGTGATGTGGTGCGTGCAGCTCGGGGCGAAGGCACCGACAGCGGCACAGCTCAAGGGAGTGAAGGCCACGTCGGTGTCCGTGCCGCGCATCGCCTACCTGATCACGCGGTACAAGAACAAGGCCGCAGCCGGGCACACGCTCGACGGCACTCACGCAGCGATCTCGTACCTGCAGCACGCCCACTACGACAAGGGGTACGGGGCCGTCACCGCGAGCGCGCGGCGCAAGGCCGTCGAGGCGTGGTTCGAGAAGAACCGGGCCTCGGTGTGGAAGCTCGGGCAGAACCTCTGGGACGAGGCAGGCAGGTATGCCGGCGCCTACACCGCGAAGGCCGGACTGAAGACCTCGGTCGCCGGTGGCAAGGGTGCCGGCACGCTGACGGCCAGCCTCGTCTCGGCCGCGGGAAAGACCACCCCTGGGATGTCCGGGGCCATCACCCTGAGCGGGCCGGCCGCCTTCGGCAACGGCAGCAGGTCCAAGACCTTCACCTCCGGCACGACGCCCAGCACGTGGACGATCGACGTCACGGGCACCGGCACGGTGACGGCGAAGGTTGCCTTCAGCGGCCTGCCCGGCACCACCGTGAACCAGTACGACGCCGGTTCCTCGCGTCAGACGATGTGGACCGACAGCACCACGGCCTCGGTCTCCGCGAGCGCGTCGGGCACGCTCGGCGCGACACCGCTGACGGTCAGCACCAGCGCAGGTGTGCAGTACTCCTCCGCGGCGTCCGCCGTCATCAGGGACACGATCAGCGTCAAGGGTCCGGCCTCCCTCGCGGGGCTGAACGTCCCCGTCACCGCGCGCGCCTACTGGGCCGGCCTCGCGGCGCCGGCGCAGCGCGCGAGCACCTCCGGCGGGACCGCGGAAGCCGTGGGGCAGCCGGTGACGGTGACCGGCAGGCTCGACGCCTCGGGCGCCGTCACCCTGCCGGTGCAGACGACCTCGAGCAAGGGAGCCGGCTACTACACGTGGGTCGTGTCGACCCCCACCCTGCTCGGCGGCATCGTGCCCGCCTACACCTCGCCCTTCGCGGTGCCGAGCGAGACCGTGCGCGTGACCGCGAGCCCCTTGCTGCGCACGCAGATCGACAAGCAGGTGGTGGACGAGAAGGCCGGGCTGATCAAGGTGCGCGACCAGGTGTTCGTCACCGGGGCGAACCCCGGGCAGAAGCTCACCGTGACGGTCGTGCCGTACGGGCCGTTGACGGCGGACCCGAGCACGCACCCCGCGACAGTTGCGCCCAGCGGCACCCCGAAACTTCCTACGCAGACGATCACGATCACCGCCAACTCGAGCGGCGCGGGCTCGACGTTGACGCCGTGGGTGGATGTCCCTCAGCCTCCGCTTGGGGAGACACGGTGGGTGACCTTCGTGGCGTCGTTCCCGGCAACGACCAACGTCTCGTCCGCCTATGCGAGCCGCTTCGGCGATCCGGCTGAGACGACGTCGGTCACGCGGTCAGCGCCGGGTGTACCTGTGATATCAACGATCGCATCAACGGAGCGGGCGAAAGCAGGCGAGACGATCAGCGACACGCTCATCGTCACGCCGAACGACGCGCTACTCGGCCAATACCCACTACGCATCACCTCAAGACTTTGGCGCTTGAGCACCCAACCGGTGCCCGGGCAGTCACTGCCAGACGACGCAGTCATGGTGCAGCAACGCACCTTGGAGCCGATCAACGAGACCGGCCCGGAGATCCGTCTGACAGCTAAGAACAAGTACACGATCCCGGACGAGTTCGACGGGATGGGCTGGTGGGTGTACACGTACTCCTACCCGCAGGGCGGCGACCCGGACGTCGACGGCTATCCCGCAGTCGACGACGAGACGGTGCACGCCGAGGAGACCGTGCTGGTCCCGTGGCAGCCGAGGGCTGCCACCACGGCGTCGGACTCGCGGGTGCGGGCCGGGGACACGCTGAGCGACCACCTGGTCGTCAGGAACGGCCGCCCCGGGTCGACCGTCACGGTGGTCTCCTTGCTGTTCGGGCCGTTGCCCGCCGCTCCGAAGACCGCAGTGCTGCCACCGTTGACCGACCTGGAGCCCGTCTTCACCACGGAGACGGAGATCCAGATCGGCGCCGACGGCAACGGCACCGCAGACACCGCACCGTCGGACCCGCTGCTCGGACGCGGTTTCTACACCTGGTGGACGGGGATCGCGCTGGATCCCGGCGGCACCTGGCCGGCCTGGACGGACACCTACGGGCTGCCGGCGGAGACCTCCGTGGTCGAGTGGGAACCGGAGGTGATCACCCGGACCAGCGATCAGGTCGCGACGGTCGGTGACGAGCTGACCGACACCCTGGAGGTCACCGGTCTTCCACCGGGCACGTCCGCCGATGTCGTCTCGACCCTGTGGGTGGTCCCGGCCGACCGGAAGGTCGTGGAGAGCGACGACGTGCCCCCCGATGCGGTCAGACAGGGCGCGGTGGCCACTACGGTGACCTCCGATGCCGACGGTACTGCTCGCGGCTTCACCGAAGCGGTCACGTTGACCGACCCGGGCCACGCGGTCTGGACCGAGACCATCACACCCCAGGCTGACGACCTCTTCAGGGCCTGGCACGGCCGGTGGGGAGCGGCCACCGAGATCACGGACGTGTTCGATGTCACCACCACCGCGCAGACCTCCTGCGCTGTCGGGCGCGCGATGACCGACGTCGCCCACGTCGCCGGAGCCGTCCCACCGGGTTCGACGCTGGTGTTCAAGGCGTACGAGCAGGGGAACAGCGAGGACCCGGACGACGACCCCCTGGTCGCGACCACGCACCCGGTCACGGTCACCGAGGCGGGGGACTACACCTCGCCGGCGGTGCCGTGCGAGAAGGCTGCGACCTACTACTGGCGCGAGGAGCTCACGCCACCAGGTGACGAGACCCCGCGTCACGTCGGTGGACCACGGCTGCCGAACGAGTCGACGACATCCGTCTCGGTCGTCACCACCGCGACATCGGCGACGCTCGGAGGCCCGATCCAGGACACCGCGCAGGTCATCGGTGCCCCACCGCCCGGCTCGTACCTCGTGTTCCGGGCGTACCGGCTCGAGGACGGCGTGGACCCCGAGACTGTCGACCCGGACAGCCTCGCGGCTTCCTTCGAGTCGGAGCACGTCCCGGTGACCGGTCCTGGCCGCTACAGCGGAACGCCGTTCACCCCGAAGCAGGCCACGAGCTACCTGTGGGTCGAGACGCTGTACGACCGGTCAAGGGTGCGTGTGCACACGGGGGTGCTCGGCGCCGAGGGGGAGACCTCGACGATCGCTCCTCCCGGCACCACTCCCCCAGGCACCACAGTTCCGCGCCCCTCGACACCGCCGAAGGAGATCACGACGACACCGCGCCTCGCCTTCACCGGTACGAACGTGCGCTGGTATCTCGGCGGTGCGGGCGTCCTGATCGCCGGTGGCGCGGCGGCGGCCTGGTTCACAGGTCCACGACGCCGCGCTTGACCTCGGGTCGCGTGGGGCGCTGATCTTGCAGCGCCCCACGCACCCCACGCGCCCGGCGAACCAGGCACCTCCCCCTGTCCTCCGACGAAGCGCCTACCATCGCAGGTGCGAGGCCGACGAGACAGGACGACCACACATGCTGACCCCACGAGCCGGACTCCAGTTCCGGGCTCTCCTTGTCGTCGTTGCCCTCTGCTCCCTGCTCGGCTCGGCCGCGACGGCCTCGCCCAGCGACGCGGCCACCAGGGAGCGGGCGACCCTGACTGTCCGAGCGACGCAGGTCAGCCGCACCAAGGTCCGCACGACCGTCAAGGTTGTCGTCCGCAGCACGCACCACGGTTCGACCAAGAAGATCACCCTCCGGCTGAACCCCACGGGACCGGTCAAGGCGACCGGGAAGACGATCACACGCAGGGTCACGCTGCACTGGAAGAAGAACGCCTACCGCGGCACCGCGCGGTTCTCCGCCCGGCGCGCCGGCAAGGTCACCCTCCGAGGCCACGGGATCGCGAAGGTCTCACGCCGGGTGAAGGCGGTGCCCTCCTCCTCCAGCTCTCGCGTGACGAAGGGCGCGAGCGTGAGCGTGGGGACGAGTGGCAGCTACTCGACGTCGGTCACGGTCACGCCGGGGTACCGCAGGCCCGTGCTGGTTCAACGCAAGGTCGCGGGGGTGTGGGCCACGGTGAGCACGCTCAGCGCCCGCGGAAGGATCGCAGTCGTCCCCGTTCTGCTGAGCCCCGCGCAGATCGGCACAGGAGAGACCGCGTGGCGCGTCTTCGCACCCGCGACGTCACGCGCGTCGGCGGTCGTCGCGGCGAGGTTCACGACCAGGCGCGCCGGTACCAGCACACCACCGCCCACGGGCGACCCGGCGCGCAACTGCAACGCCGGCGCCCACTGGTACGGTCCCGGCGGCGACCGGTGGGACGAGACGCTGCCCGACTGCGCGCACCTCCCGACCATCTCCACCGTGTACGACACCTGGACCCTCGAACCGCGGTGCGGGTTGACGGAGGTCTGCTTCCGCGCCCCCACCCAGCACGAGCGCGACCTCGGCCTGGTCGGCCACCAGCCCTCCACCATCGGCGGCGTCACCTATCTCGACAAGAACCTGCTCTACTACCCCCCTGATGCCACTCTGGCCGCCGGCCTCGGAACGAGGATCGACAGCTCCACAGTCCCGGAGACCCTGTACCTTCCCGGTCTGGTCGACGCCATGAACCGCTTCGTCAAGGCCCGCGCAGCGAGCTACGCCGCCGACAATCCCTCATGGTCCGGCCTGCAGTTCGAGAACCCGTTCCGTCCCATGTGGACCCCGCAGTTCGCCGGGCCCCGGTCGACCACGCCACAGCTCACCTTCGTCGGCGGCAGCACCGGGACGATCGTGGTGCCCGGCCAGGGCGGGTTCGCCCAGCACTGGGCGACGTCCAACTCTGCGGGGTACACCTACGTCGATCAGTGGAACCGCTCGCTCGGAGCGCTGCACTCGTGCGGCCAGCGCCCGCCGGCCGAGCAAGCCAATTGCGCGAAGACCGCTGACAACAATGCGGATCTGGCCTTGAACGTCCAGTACCCGGCTCTCGCAGGACACCATTGGACCTGTGCGGAGCAGGGCTGGAACTCCGGCGCTGACGGGACAGCCGATAGCGTCTTAGCAGACCTCGACCCCGCTCACTACAACGCTCTCATGTCGATCGCGGGCTACAGCTCCCACACGTACGTCAACTTCGGCGCCGTTCGGTGGCCGGGCGCCGGCGCGTACATCATTGCCGAGATGTGCGGCCTGGTATCCGACGATCTCACCAGCACCAACTACGGCACTCTCCCCGGTGACACGATTCCGTAAGGACCCTCACCGGCACGGCCCTGACAGGGTGTGGACGACCGAGGTTCTCCACATCCGGGACCGCTGGCACGCGAAGGTTGACCCATCCACGCGACGATCGTCTCCACCGACAGCGACGGAGGCGACATGGCGCACACACCGGCCCACCGACAAGAACACCGGAACCGAGCGATCTCAAGGCTCCCAGACAGCGCATCCCCGTACAGGCCACGCTCCGGTGCACCCCGCGCGACCACCGCCCCGCTCCTTGCCGTGCTCACAGCTCTCGTCACCGCTCTTGCCGGGGCCGTTGCCCTCCCACCCACCGCCGTGGCTGCGGTCCCCCGCAGCTCACACGACGCGGCGCAGCAACCCACGCTCGGAGCGGGCGGCAGCACGACTCGGAGCATCCTGCAGGGCAGCCCCTCGGGGCAGATCCTCTACGCCGTCCTCCCGACGGCTCCTGAGCACCTGGCAGTCACCTCAGTGACCTCCACCTCGGTGAGCGCCGCGTGGGACGTGGTTCTCGCGGCCGCTCGGTACCGGCTCACCGCGAGCGCGGCGGACGGGCAGACGGTGAGCGTCACGACGACAGCCCCCCGGGGCACGATCATGGGCCTTCCACCAGGCTCCGGGCTCCACCTATGGGTCACGGCGATCGACGCCTTCGGCCGAGAGTCGGGCGGCTCACAGCCGATCACGGTCACCACCCGTCTCCCGGTCCCCACGTCCTTGGCCGCGACAGTCCGGCTCGACGGCGTCGTCGAGGTGTCGTGGACCAGGCCCGCCTCGGCGAACCTCTTCACGGTCCGGGGCTACCTCCCCGACGGCGAGCCCTCCACCACGACTGTCGCGACGACAGCCGCACAAGCCGTGCTGCGCGACGTCCCGGCGGACCGTGACGTGACGCTGAGGGTCGAGGCCCGCGACACGCGCAGCGGCGCGACCTCGGAGCCTGCGACGGCGGTCGTGCACGTCCCGCTGCTCGCTCCCACGCGAGTGCGGGTCACCTCGACGACCGCCACCTCTGTCACGGTCCGCTGGAAGGGGGTGGTGCAGGCGTCGAGCTACACCGTGCAGGTGACAGGCGGCGGGACATCGCGGACCTCCACGACGACCGGCACCTCGCTGCGCGTCGCCGGACTCGCTCGCAAGCGCACACAGCTCGTCCTGGTCTCCGCGAACGTCGACGGACGGCGCTCCGTGGCCGCGGCTCTGCTCATCCCCCTGCGAGTCCCGGCCCCCGTACGCTCGCGGGTGAAAGTGCGGGCGACCCGGATCGCCCGACACAGGGTCGCGACGGTGATCAGAATCAGGGTGCCTGCGAGGCGCTCGACGCCAGTGCCCTCGACGGCCGTCGTCCGCCTGGACCCGAAGGGTCCCTCCCGCTCCACGGGCAAGCCCCTGACCCGGCAGGTGAAGCTCCACCGGTCGCGTCCCGGCACCGCTGTGCGCGGCTCGACGGTCGTCACCTCCAGGCGACCCGGCGCCGTGCGCGTCCGAGGGAAGCACCTCAGGCCCACGCGTGTCCCACCTCCCAAGGTCCACCGTCCCTGAACACGCGCCGAGGTCGGCGGCGTCCTGAGAGCGCCCGCCAGACAGCCCGGAGCCCCGACCACAGACATGGCCGGGGCTCCGGGTCAAGGATCACCGCGAGGGCCGGTCCGGACGGTGCCGGTCCGGCGGGGTGGCGTCAGTGGACGGCTCAGCCTTCCGGCGTCGCGGCCTTCTGCTCGGCGATCGCCTTGTGGACCTCGTCCATGTCGAGGTCCTTGACGGCGCTCACGACCTGCTCCAGCTGCTCGCGGGGCAGCGCACCGGGCTGGGAGAACACCAGCACACCCTCACGGAACGCCATGAGGGTCGGGATCGAGCTGATCCCGGCGGCGGCGGCGAGCTCCTGCTCCGCCTCGGTGTCGAGCTTGCCGTAGACGACGTCCTCGTGCTGCTCGGACGAGGCCTCGAAGACCGGGCCGAACATGCGGCACGGACCGCACCAGGAGGCCCAGAAGTCCACCAGCACGATGTCGTTGGAGCTCACCGTCTCGGTGAAGTTGTCCTTGGTCAGCTCAAGGGTGGCCATGTTCTCTCCCTGTCCGGCGCCCGTGCGCCATACGGTCGTCAGGTTCATCCTGCCCGAGTTCTTCCGGTCACCAGAACAACGTCCACCCCTCAGATCTTCCACGGTCCCGTACCGGTCTGCACCCGTGCCGGGCGCCGGGAGGGACAGCCGTCACGGGTAGGCTCGACGGCATGGTCGACCTCAAGTCAGCAGAACAGATCGCCGGGATGCGCGAGGCAGGACGGGTCGTCGCCCGCGCCCTGCACGCGATGAAGGATGCCGCCGCACCCGGCGTGACCCTCCTGGAGCTGGACGAGGTCGGCCACGACGTGCTCCGCACGCACGGCGCCACCTCCCCGTTCCTCGACTACCACCCGCGATGGGCACCGGTCCCCTTCCCCGGCGTCACCTGCATCTCGGTCAACGACGCCATCGTCCACGGCATCCCGACCTCCCAGGTGCTCGCCGAGGGCGACCTGGTGAGCCTCGACTTCGGCGCGGTGCTCGACGGCTGGTGCGGCGACGCGGCGCTGTCGTTCACCGTCGGCCAGCCGAGCGCCCGGGACGCCGAGCTCGTCGCCGCGACGGAGGAGGCCCTGCACGCGGGGATCTCAGCCGCCCAGCCCGGCAGCACCATCGGTGACATCGGTCACGCCGTCTCTCGGGTGGCGCGCGCACACAAGTTCGGCGTCCTCGAGGACCACGGCGGGCACGGCATCGGCCGCGAGATGCACATGGACCCGTTCGTGCCCAACGAGGGGCGCCGCGGCAAGGGCATGCGCCTGTCCCCCGGCCTCACCATCGCGATCGAGCCGATGTTCATCGCGGACGGACGCGGCGACTACAAGCATGACGACGACGGCTGGACCCTGCGCACCGTCAAGGGCGCTCGCGCGGCGCACTTCGAGCACACGATCGCCGTGACCACGGACGGCCCGCTCATCCTCACGGCGCTGTAGCGGGGGCGCTGGTCTCGACACGGTCCTGGCAGGCCTGTTCGACCGACGGGTGCGCTTGGCGGCCCTGCTCAACCGACAGATCTCCACGGCTCTGCCCACCGGCGGGTGGCCCCACGGGCCTTCCCTGCCGGCGGTCTTGACGGGCCGGGCGGTAGCAACCGCCCCTGTACCGGCGGTTCACAGCTCGCGCCGGCTCACCGTCCCGCGCCGCATCCCGCTCGCGGCGGCGCGCGCCGCGTCCAGGTGCCACACGTACTCGTTCTTGAGCTTCGCGCCGTCGTCCGCGAACACCCCGCTGCGGTACGGGTAGAAGGCGAGCGTGGGCTCGGTCCCTGGTGCGCTGGTGAGGATCGCGTGGTCGAGGTCGCCGTTGCCGCGTCGCAGCGCGGTGAGAACCCGCTCGGCCGCCGCCTTCTCGTCGTCGACCTGCGCGCCGTCGGCGTACTGCAGGGCGATGTGCAGCTGGCGGTCCCCACGCCCGTCCTCGTAGGAGATCAGCCGGTGGTTCTGCACCGCGTCCATCAGCTCGGCATCGGCGTTCACGACGTCGCGCACCGCGTCGGGCGGCACCACGGCCCCGTTGTAGTCGACCGACAGGTCGCTGCGCCCGTAGTGCAGCAGCACCGGGAGGTCCAGGAACTTCTCCGCCACCACGTCGTCGTGCCCCAGGCGGCGCAGCACCGGCAGCAGGTCACGCATGCGGATCACGTGCCCGCGGTCGTGGATGTTGTAGCGGAGGCGCGGGTTGATGTTCTCCTTGCGGTTGATCGTCACGAGCAGCTCGCCGGCGTCGTTCGTCTCGATGAGGTAGTCGAAGGGGTTGAACTGGAAGACGCTGGGCAGCACCCCGTACTCACCCATCCTGGTGAGCTCCGCAGCGAGGGCGGAGTCGGCCGCGATCGCACGACGCAGCGCGATCGTGAACTCGGTCTCGATGGCGATGTTGATCTCGAGGTCGCTCGCGCCGTAGGAGCCGAGCACGGCCTTCGCGGTGCGCAGGATGTGGTCGCGCATGGGCTCCGAGATGCCCTCGCCGCCGAACGCGCACACGACGTCGTACCTGCTCCAGTCGACCCGCTCGTCCTCGAGCAGCCCCTTCAGGAACGGCGGGTAGGACGTGATGATGTAGGTGAAGCCGGGCCCGAACTCGAGCATGGTCTCGACGATCTTGTCGCGGTCCGGCCCGCAGGACTTGATCATCGTCATGTCGGTCAGGCTCGACGTGACGTTCATGCCCGTGGCCCACGCGCCGAGCGAGAAGGCGTTGAGCACGAAGGGCTGCTTGGTCAGCCTCCTCGCGGTCCGTGCGTAGCCGACCTGCAGCAGCAGCCGGGTGGCGCGGCGCTCGGCGGGCCCCCGCACCCAGCTCGTGGGGGTGCCCGAGGAGCCGGACGACTCGTCCACCACGACCCCGCGGCGCGGCAGCCGCCCGCCCAGGCATCGCTCCGGGATCGAGTACCGGCGGATGTAGCTGTCCTTGTCCATCTCAGGGAGAGCCGCGAAGACCGCGTCCCGCCCACGCCAGAACGGCAGCCGGGGGCTCACGCCGCGCTCGCGCAGGAAGTCCGCATAGGCGGGCGAACGGCGGGCGGTGAGCTCGAAGGTGCGGAATGCCCGCCACCGCCCGAAGCGCCAGCGCAGCGGCTCGATGCCGGGGGCGAGCAGGATCTTGTGCGTGTTCACGGAGGCGGTCATCGCCTTCACGACGGCGTCCTGCGCCCACACCCAGGCGAAGATCAGCGGCTTCACGGCGTCGCTCCCTCGTTCGTGCCGGTATGGTCCGGTCCGCCGGCGCCACCGCCCGCGATCCCGCGCGCCCGCACCTCGTCGTCGTCCAGCACCATGGCGGCCAGGGGCCGACGGTGCGCGTGCGGCGGTCGCTTGCTGTAGCCGAGCCGCACCAGCATCCACACCATGCGCCCGTCCTGCTCGCTCTCCCCCACCGTCCGGACGAAGTCCGCGTGCGAGCGTGGGTTCGTCACGACCGTTCCGAAGGGGTGCAGGGAGACACCCGCAAGCTCCAGCTCGAGCCACGCGCGCAGGAACAGGCGCCCCGCGCGCAGGTAGTCCGCGGGCCCCGCGAACGGTCCGCCGAACCAGGCGACCTGGCTCACGCCCCGCATGGTGGACAGGTAGACGCGGCGGATGACGGCGCCCACCACGGGCCAGCGCCAGATCCCCCGGTGTCGCATGGCGAAGGACAGCACCGGCCCCGGCAGCAGCATGGTCTCGGCGCTCAGACCGTCGCCGGAGCGGGCCGCCTGCGCCTTGGAGGTGCGCAGCCAGGTGAGGATCTCCTGGTGGACGGCGTCGTGCTGCAGGTCGTCGAAGAGCGTCTCCTGGTTCACCCGGATCACCCTCGCGACGACGGCGGGGTCGTGCGACTCCCGGAAGACGTGGCCGTGCTCGGCCGCGAGCGCGCGCACCCGCTCGATGGCGGCCGGTTCGACGGTGCGTGAGTCGTAGGGTCGGCGCGAGGTCTGACGGCGACGGAACGCGTCGAGCAGGCGGGTCGCCTCCGCGCCGGGGACCGTGCCCGACGTCGCGGGCGCGGGCCGAGCGGTCACGCTCGCGTCGGCATCGGCCGGGCCCGCCGCGCCGTCGTCGGCCGCATCGTGCAGCACCAATACGACGCGCCCGAGCGGGTGCAGCCGCTGTGGCGAGGAGAAGTCCATCTCCGTGGCGACCTCGGCCACCCGGGCCTCGAAGCCGTGGCCGGCGGAGCAGATCTCGAGCGAGGCCCAGAAGATGCCAGCGCACACGTGGGCGAAGGGGATGCCGAAGTTCTCGGCGGGCAGGCCCAGGTCGAGGTCGTAGAAGACGTCGAGGGTGCGGTCGTCGACCACGCGCACCGTGATCGGCTGGGAGTTGTGGGGCGAGGGATAGCGCCGGGCGTCCTCGAGGATCGCCGCCCACGGTTCGACGACGGGTGCGGCGGGAGCGTGATGGTGCTCGTCCTCGGGCATCATGCCAAGGAGTCTAGAGGGAAGGACCGGAGTGGGGCGGACGGTCGTGTCGGCGGGAGTCGATAGGCTGGCTGCGTGTCTCTACCTACTGCGAACGACCGCATCGTCTGGATCGACTGCGAGATGACGGGGCTCGACCTGACGGCCGACGCGCTCGTCGAGGTCGCCGCCGTCGTCACCGACTCCGAGCTGAACGTGCTCGGCGAGGGCGTCGACGTCGTGATCAAGCCTCCCGCGAAGGCTCTCGCCCAGATGGGCGAGTTCGTCACGACGATGCACACGACGTCTGGCCTCATCACCGAGCTCGACGGCGGTCTCACGCTGGCCGAGGCCGAGCATCAGGTGCTCGCCTACATCAAGGAGTGGGTGCCCGACGCCGGCAGGGCGCCACTGGCCGGCAACTCGGTGGGCACCGACAAGATGTTCCTCGACCGGGACATGAAGGACCTGGTGGGCCACCTGCACTACCGGATCGTGGACGTGTCCTCGATCAAGGAGCTCGCCCGCCGTTGGTACCCGCGCGTGTACTTCTCGGCACCGACCAAGAACGGCGGCCACCGCGCGCTGGCAGACATCCTGGAGAGCATCGACGAGCTGCGGTACTACCGCGCCGCACTGTTCCCCGCCGAGCCGGGGCCCGACGTCGAGGCAGCGCGGGCGATCGCCCAGCAGGTCGCGGAGACGTCCGTCTCGGGCACCATCACCACCCCCGCTTCCTGAAGCCTGTCCCGCCCGATCCGGTGGGCACCGCTCGCGCCTGAGATTCGATTTCAGGGAACCGGACCGGACCCGCTAGACTGCTACGCGGCCCGCTCGACGGGCCGCGTCCTGGCTCCTCGCCTCGTGCGGTGCGTGCCACGACGATGGTGGGTATAGCTCAGCTGGTAGAGCGCCTGGTTGTGGTCCAGGAGGTCGCGGGTTCAAGCCCCGTTACTCACCCCACGTGAAGAGGCCCGAGCTTCCGTCGAGGAAGCTCGGGTCTCTTGCATCTCCTCCACGCTCACCAGGCTGAGGTCGGCGGGCGGAGAAGGTCGATGGCGGCCCAGGGGTCCCCGTCGTTGATGCGCTCTTTCGCCTGGTCGATGGTGCCGGTCACCGTCACGGGCTTGCCGGCCGACAGGAACGCCAGGCTCTGCCCCGTGTGGGTGGCTCGCAGCTCGTCGTCGATCGCCGAGCTGTCGGTCGCCGTCGCGCGCACCAGCGCCTGGCCGTTCTTCAGCGAGGTCAGCACGCCCTGCGGGGGCCAACTCGACGAGCGGTGGCACGACGACGGGGCCACACCGGACGCTGTCGTCCGGGGCGGCCCCGTCGCGGTCGAGCAGGAGGCGCTGCTACTTCTTGTGCTTCTTCGCCGCCTTCTTGCTCTTCGCCTTCTTGGCCTTGGCCGTCGTCGGCGCCGAGGTCGTCGGCAGCAGGTTGGCCGAGTCGGCCGGCGTGAAGACCGCGCTCACGGTGAGCGTCTTCTTCTTGGTGAGCTTCTTGCGGAGCTTGACCTTCACCTTCGCCGCGCCGGCGACCTTCGCCGATGCCACGACCTTCTTGCCGACCTTCACGGTGACCGTCCCCGCAGGACGCTGGCCGGTGGGCAGCGTGCCGAGCGTGACCTTCGCCTTGGCGGCCTTGCGCTGCTTGTACTTCGGCACCTTGACCGTGACCTGGGAGAGGGCCGCCTTCACGACGACGACCGACACCGTGCTGGACGACACGCTCGACCCGACCTTCGCGGCCCTGACCGGGTGCGTGCCCGCGGCCGGCGCGATCGTCAACGTCGCCTTGCTGCCGGCGATCGTCGCCGTGCCGAGCGACCGGGCACCGTCGAAGAACTCGACGGCGCCGGTCGTGCCGGACGGGACCTGGGCGGTGAGCGTGACCCGCTGGCCGTAGCTGACGAGCGCCGGGCTGGCCGAGAGCGTGACCGGCACGTCCGTGCCGTTGCCGCCGGTCAGGGCGGTGACCGTGATGGCCTTGGAGGTGCTGGCGCCGGAGGAGACGCCGGTCAGCGTCAGCGTGGCGGAGCCCGCGGACGCCGGAGCCGCGACGGAGCCGGTCACGGTGCCGGTGGCGCTCGCCACGAGCGTGACGGTCTGGCTGCCGAGGGTGACGGTCACCAGCTCGGACTCGCCGAAGCCGGTGGCCGTGAAGGACACCTGCGAACCCGCCTCGACGGAGGCCGGCGCCGAGATCTGCGGCGACCAGGTCGCCGCCGCGACCGTGACGGTGTCGGACGGCGCGGCGCCCGACGTCTCGCCGACGAGCTGCAGCCCGTAGGAGCCGGCGGCAGTGAGCCTGCGCACCGGCACCGAGAGCGTGACCTTGCCCGTCGCGTCCGCCGTGGCCGACACGACGTCCAGCTCGCCCAGGCGCGCGGTGACGCGCTCGCCGGCCACGAAGTGCGTGCCGGTGACCGTCAGCGATCCGCCGGCTGCGACGCTCGTGCCGCTCAGGGCCTGGGCGGGCAGCGCGCCTGCGACGACGGGGGTGTTCTGAGCGATGGCGAGCACGCGGCGGTTGTCGCTGGAGGAGCCGTTCAGCGTGACCGAGGCGATCGTGCGGCCGGACGGCGCCGTGTACGGCGCGGTCGCGTAGACGTAGGCGCCGGGGTCGGTGCTCGTCCCCTGGCCGTTGCGGTGGTTGGTCCACACGACCTTGAGGTTCGACCCGTACGGGGCGAGCGTGCCGTCGGTCTTGCTGCCGGTGCTCGACGGCAGGACCCAGTCGCCGAAGCTCAGGTCCGCGGTGGCGGTCTGGCCGTTGTCGAGGGTGACCGTCGCGGTCCCGGAGGTGTTCGCCGACTTCGCCCCGCCGAGGAACGAGATCGACGTGGGCGAGCCCTGCAGGGCGATCGTCTGCCCGTTCGGCACGACGACGTCCGCCATGCCCTCCGAGACGCGCGGCAGCGTGACGGTGAGCCCGGCCAGCGCGGGCTGCCCGGAGACCTGCTGCAGGTTCACTGCGCTGCCCGCGACGAGGCCGGCGCCCTCCATGAGGGTGCGGTCGAGGCTCTTGGTGCCGTCGAAGGACCCCGCGTCAGCCGCGGTGAGCGACGTGGCCTGCAGGCTGGTCGCTGCCAGGAACCCGCCGCTGCGCGCGACGCGCACCGTCAGCTCGGTCGTGCCCTTCTCGCCCTCGCCGGTCAGCACCGTCACGGGGATCGTGTAGTCGCCGTCGACCACGTTGGCCCCGACCGTGACGCGCAACGGCTGCAGGGCGTGACCGGTGGAGTCGAAGTCGGTCGGACCGGTGGTCGTGACCCGGAAGCCGGCGGGCGCGCCGGTCAGGTCGAGACGGTAGCTCGATGACGTCGCCGCGACGCGCTGCACGGCGAGGTCCAGCGTCCCGGAGGCGCCCGGAGCGACCGTGATCGGGTCGCCGTAGGCGATGGTCGCGTGGGACCCGTCGGAGAAGGACGGCGGGGCGTCGTCCTCGCTCGTGCCCCAGTCGGTCGCCGTGGCGGACATCGTGAAGTCGAGCGTGGTGTCGTGGTCCAGCCAGCCGTCCGGGATCGCGGTGCTCGTCTGGGCGGCGCCGTTGACCGTGAGTCCACCGATGTACCGCTTGGTGGTGGCCGCAGGGGCGTTGATCGTGAGGGTGTGCCCGCTGCCCAGCGAGACCTGCACCTTCTCGAAGCTCGGCGCGTTCACGGTCAGCACGTCGGTGCCCGGCGTGGCCGGGTAGACGCCCATCGCGGCCCACACGTACCAGGAGGACATGGCCCCGAGGTCGTCGTTGCCGGGCTCCGCGCCGTCACGCCCGGTGCCGAAGAGCTGCGTGCGCATGTCCTCGACGACCTCCTGGGTGCGCCACGGGCGGCCCAGGTAGTTGTAGATCCACGGCGTGGCGAAGTTCGGCTCGTTGCCGAGCCACATCTTGGGCACGTTCGCGCCGACGTTGTAGCCACCCGTCATGAACGAGTCGAGGCGCTCCGCCGTGACGTCACGGCCGCCGAGCGCCGCGGTCAGGCCCGCGATGTCCTGCGGGGCCAGCCACAGGTACTGCTCGGAGGTGGCCTCGTCGAAGCCGACCTGCCCGTAACCCGTGACCGTGCCCCGGTAGCCGAAGTCCGACGGCGTGGAGTCGCAGTCGGAGCCGACGGGGAAGCGCCCGGCGTAGTCGCGCGGTGACAGGCAGCCGGTGAGCGGGTTGATGTGGTTCTCCCAGTAGCTCGACCGGGCGCCGAGCTGGTCGACGACGTCGGTCGGGACGCCGGAGGGGTACGCCTGCTGACCGATCGACTCCGCGAAGCGGCTCGCGGCGAAGTCGTCGATCGACCACTCCTGCGCGATCGAGGCTCCGGTCACCGCGTGGTCCGTCTGGAACGCAGCCGTCTGCGGCGCGTAGCCACGGGCGTTGTACTCCGTGGCGCCGGGGCGGGTGGCCTTGCGCACGTTGCCGATCAGGTTGTCGACCCCGGTCGACGGCACCCCGGCGCCTGCTCCGAGCGCCGCGTCGTACATCCAGTGCAGGGCACGGTCGGTCGCGAAGTCGTCCGCCCCGAAGGCGTGCACCTGCGAGATGAGCGCCGTGGCGTTGTCACCCGACATCTGACCGGTGGACTGGTTGGCGATGGACCAGCGCGGGAACCGCCCCCACTGGTCCGCGAACAGCACGTAGGTCTGCGCGATGTCGCTCGCGGCCTTCGGCTCGAGCGTCGCAGCCAGCGGGGCCCACGAACGGTAGGTGTCCCAGTCGGAGAAGTTGGCGTAGACGTGCTCCTGCTGCAGGCCGTAGGTCGCGTTGGAGTCGGCGATCTTGTGGATCGTCGCCGGGACCTCGGTGCCGGACGCACCGGCCGCCAGGTAGTTGAACGGCTCGAAGCCCGGGTAGCGGCCGTCGACGTCGTCCAGCAGGTTGGGGTGCAGGAAGGCGCGGTACAGGGAGTGGTAGAAGGTCCCGATGTCGCGCGTCGAGGCGGAGTCGGAGACCTTGATCTTGCCGAGCAGCGCGTTCCAGCGGTCGTAGGTGCTCTGCCGGACGCCGTCGAAGGCGGCCTGGTAGTCCGGGTAGGGGGTCGTGCCCGGCGCGGCGAAGTCGGGCGTCGGGACCTCGGTCGCGAGGTTCGCGGCGGCCCCGCCCACCTTGCCGGCCGGGTCCGCGGACCACTGGGCGAGGTCACCGTTGCCGACGAAGGACATGGCGATCTTCATGCGCACCGTGGTGGTGCCGGGGGCGAAGCGGACGTAGCCGCCGGCCTTCTGCACACCGGCGTACTGCGCGTCGGTCGTGTCGGTGCCGACCACCTTGTTGGTGATGGTCCCGGCGCCCTCGTCCCAGGCGCCGTAGGCGGTGAAGGGCTGCTCGAAGGTCGCGGTGAAGGCCACCCGGTACTGGTTGTCCGAGGTCGCGCTGCAGAACCCCTTGCTCACCGCCCACCCGGTGATGGTCTTGTTGTTCGGGTTGACGTTGAAGGAGCTCTTGATGGCGTCCTTGTTGTTCATCCGCCCGGAACGGATCATCACCGTGGGCGTGGTGCCCGCCGGGAAGGTGAACTCCGCGACGCCGGACCTGTCGGTCGCGGTGATCTGCGCCCCGATCGTCTTGCCGGCGTTGTCCTTGGTGTCCATCGACAGGTAGCCGATCTCGCCGTGCTCGGTGGAGGAGACGATCGAGCTCGTCTTGCTCCACGGCGAGCTGCTCGTCGGGTCGATGGTCGTGGGGAGCACCGGGAAGTTGCCGAAGGCGGTGCAGCCCTGCGAGGCGAAGTTGAGGGCGAAGCCCTGCAGCCCCGTGCTGCCGTTGCGGTAGCCGGTGCCGTTGTTCCCGTTGGCCGGGGAGAACTGCATCATGCCGAAGGGGGCGGCGGGGCCGGGGAAGTTGTTGATCGTGCCGACGACGGCACCGCCGGAGCCGGTGCCGGTGAACGTGTCGACATAGCTGGCGGGGTCGGTCACGAGACCGGTCGCGGCGCTCGCCGCGGGGGCGCCGACGAGGCCGGCGAGGAGCGCCCCCGCGGCGACGACGGCGCCCAGGGCGCGGGCCCGCAGGCGCGCGGGACGAGAGTGGCTCGTCATGAGAGGACTCCTGGACGTGGAAGGAAGGGATCGGTGCTGGCGGGCGCTCATCGGTCAGCGCACCACCTTTCCGGTCTTGGGCGAGGCCTTCGTGATCGCGGCATAGCCGTCGGCGGTGAGGGTCACGCGCACCCGCAGCTTCGCGCCCAGGTACTTCTTCTTGACCTTCAGGGCCTTCTTCCTGCCGGCCTTGCCGCTGATCGCGTCCTTGCCCGCGTACCACTGGTACGTCTTCCTGACGGACCCCAGGGGCGAGGCGACCTTGCCGGGGGCAGCCTTCAGCCGGGCGCCGACGTGGACCTTCTTGTGCTTGACGGTCTTCTTCTTGAGCGCGACCGTGGGCTTCTTCGCGGCGATGGCGCCGGGCTGCCCGACGCCGGCCGTGAGGACCTGGACGACCGGCTGACGGCCGGTGGCCGCGGCGGTGACCCGCACGGAGACGACGGCGGCCAGGTCTGCCGGTACGAGGCGGTAGGTGCGTGCCGTGGCTCCGGGGATCACCGAGGAACCGCGCAGCCACTGGTACGAGACCGCGGCGGCCGGCGCGTAGGCCCCCGGGGCAGCGGTCACCGAGGCCCCCACGCGGGGGGTGCCGGCGAGTGACGCCGCACGCGTGATCGCGACGAGCGGGTCGGGCTGCGAGGGCGCGGTCGGGTAGGGGTCGACACCGGCGGCTAGGACGGGCGCGGAGGGCGTCGTCGTCGTGACCACGGTGGTGTAGCCGAGCTTGGTCGTGGTGACGCGGGCGCTGATCCTCTTGCCCACCTGGGCGGCGGCCGGGACGAAGGTCGTGCCGGTGGCGCCGGCGATCACCGTGCCGTCCGCGAGCCAGGCGATGGTCGTGCCGACGCTCGCCACCTGCTCCGAGGCGGTGGTGTACTGGCCGGGGTTCGCCACGAGGGTGTCGCCCACACGGGCGAGGCCCGTCAGGCTCGGCGCGGTCGTCGTCGAGAGGACGCCGGGGGCGACGACGACGTCGCCCGAGGAGACGGTGGCCGTGGGGGCGTAGCCGGGCGACCGCCCGCTCACCTGGTACGTGAGGTGCTTGCCGACCCAGCTCGGCGGCACGACCATGCGCTGCGAGACACCGACGCTGATCGGGGCACCGTCGAGCACCCACTGCCCCGAGACGCTGGCCGGCTCGCCGTGCGCCCAGGTGACGGTCGGAGCGACGGCGTCGCCGACGGTGACGGTCTGCGGGATGCTGACGGTGGCGCCGCCGTCGGAGGAGGCGGTGGCGCTCGAGGTGTCGGCGTCCGAGGCGATCGCGAAGACATGCACGCGCTCCTCGTCCGGGAACGTGATCGAGTCCAGGACCCCGGTCAGCGTCACGGTCTTCGAGGCGAAGATCGTGCACTGGGCGGTGTCGCCGTAGCGCGCCTGGCGCGCGGCGACGAGCGTGTTGCTCGCGTTGCCGTCGCTGCACCAGTCGGCCGCGGGCAGCTGGGCCGTGCCCGTCGTCCCGCCCGCGTAGTGGAGCGTGAAGGTCGGCGTCGTCGCGATGGAGCTCGCGTTGTGCGCCGTCCAGACGAGGGCGATCTTGGTGGCGGCGTGCGCAGAGGCCGACCCGAGGGCGACCGAGGTGTCGATCGTCTGACCGCGAGCCTCGACGTTGTCCTGGTACGGGCCGACGGTGGCACCGGCGGTGACGTACTTCAACGTCGGCTCACCGGGGACGGACACCTCGGACCCCACCACGAGCCCGCCCGACGTCTGCCCGCCGGTGTTGAGATTGGCCCGGTGGAAGCCCTTGCCCGTGCCGTCGAGGTTCGGTGCGTCACCGGACGCGTCGCTCCCGATGCCCTTGTTGTTGAAGTAGAAGTCCAGCCAGCTCTGGTTCACCGCCGGCAGCGTCGCCGCAGCGGCGGACGAGGCCGTCGCCAGCCCGAGGCCCAGGCCGAGGGTGAGGGCGGTCGCGATCGCTCCCGCGCGCGCGTGCCTGCGGTACGAGTCGGTCGTCAAGGAAGGTCTCCGTCCACGTCGGTGTGGTGCCGCGCGGCGGGCGTCGGCACCCGCAGCATGACAGCGTTGTCAGGGAGACTACCAGGGGCCAGAGGTCTGGGGAAGACGCGGGACGCGGCCAGGAGGAGCCGCGCTCGGTCAGCGAGAGAGGTGCGCGGTGATGGCGCGGACGAAACGTTCCGTCGCACGGTCGTCGTTCTCGAAGAAGAGAGCCGGCTCGACGAGCTCCAGCTCGAGCAGGTGGGGCACGTCCTCGTCGTCGGGCAGCATGTCCACCCGGGCGTACGCGAGGTCGTCCACCGAGACGCCCAGGCGGCCGGAGGCCGCCTCCAGGGTCCGCAGGGCCAGGTCCATCTCGGTGTCGGTCGCCTCGGCGGTCCGCATGATCTCGCGCTGGTACCCGGAGGACGCGGGAGCCTGGTCGCGCTGCAGCATGGCCTCCTTGCGCACCGCGTGGGAGAACTCCCCGGCGAGGAACACGAGGCAGGTCTCCCCCACCGTGTCGACCTTCTCGAAGTAGCGCTGCACCATCACGTGCCGTCCTGCCCGGAGCAGGCCGCGCGCATGCAGGATCGCCGCCCCGCGCGCGGCGGCGCTGGACTCCCGGTAACGGATCGTGTCACGGGCGCCCGCGCTGATGGTGGGCTTGATGACGAAGTCCCCGAAGGCGGGGAGCCGGGTGTGGATGGCCTGCGAGGTCAGGTGCTTGGACGGGTCGAGCCAGAGCGTCTCGATCGTCGCGACACCGTCCTCCGCGAGCTCCTTGAGGTAGTGCTTGTCGGTGTTCCACTCGACGACGGCGGGAGCGTTGACCAGGTGCGGGACCGCGTGCGCCCAGGCGACGAACTCGTCGCGGCGGTTCGCGTAGTCCCAGGTCGAGCGCAGCACGACCGCGTCGAAGCCGTGCCAGTCGACGCCCGGGTCGTCCCACACCTGCGGGCTGGCCTCGACCCCGGCCGCACGGAACCCCGCGACGAGGCTCCGGTCGTCGTCGGCGAGCGCGGGGTGGTCGGAGCAGGTGGCGAGGGCGATGCGCGTCGTAGGCACGCGCTCAGCCTAGTGCGTGAACCTCCTTGTCCGCTGCCTCCGCCGCGAGGCCGGCAGCCACGTCCCAGGGACGGAACCTCTAGGCTGGCGGCGTGCCAGACAAGCCATCGACGCAGCCTCCCGCGACCGCCAAGCACCCGGTGGTGCGCACCCACCACGGCCACTCCTTCACGGACGACTACGAGTGGTTGCGCGAGAAGGACTCACCGGAGGTCCGCGACCACCTCGCCGAGGAGAACACCTGGACCGAGCAGCAGCTCGCCCACCTCGCGCCGCTGCGCGAGTCGCTGTTCGAGGAGATCCGCTCGCGCACCCAGGAGACCGACCTGTCCGTGCCCTCGCGCCTCGGCGCGTGGTGGTACTACGCCCGCACGATCGAGGGGCGCCAGTACCCCCTCCAGGCCCGCTGCCCGGTCGCGGCCGACGACGACTGGACACCGCCCACGCTCTCCGCGGACGTCCCGGTGCCCGGCGAGCAGGTGCTGCTCGACCTCAACGAGCTCGCCGAGGGTCACGAGTTCTTCTCGCTGGGCAGCCTCGACGTCTCCGACGACGGCACGCTCCTCGCCTACTCCGTCGACGTCGAGGGCGACGAGCGCTACACGGTGCGGCTGCGCGACCTCGTCTCAGGGACGGACCTGCCCGACGAGATCCCCGACGTCGGGCGTGGTGCCGTGCTCGCCCCGAGCGGGCGCCATGTCTTCTGCACGACGCTCGACGACGCCTGGCGCCCCGACGCCGTCGTGCGCCACGAGGTCGGCAGACCGACCGCCGAGGACACGGTCGTCCTGCGCGAGGACGACGAGCGGTTCTGGCTCGGCATGGGCCTCACGCGTTCCCGCCGGTTCCTGCAGATCGAGGCGGGCTCGAAGATCACGAGCGAGGTCTGGCTGCTCGACCTGCACGATCCCGCGGCCGAGCCACGGACGGTCTGGCCCCGCCGGGAGGGCGTCGAGTACTCGGTCGAGCACCTCGTCGTCACGGACGGCGGCGGCACGGGCGAGGAGAGGCCCGCCGCACGCGACCTGCTCGTCGTCTGCCACAACGCGGGCGCCCAGAACTTCGAGCTCGCCCTCACCGGGCTGCCGGGGCCGGAGCCGCTCGACCCGGCCGACGCCGTCGTCGTCCTGCCCCACGACCCTGCCGTGCGCATCGAGGACGTCGACGCCTTCGCCGGGCACGTCGCCGTCTCCTACCGGCGCGACGCCCTCGCCCGGGTGGGCATCGTCAGGCTCGACGCGGCGAGCGTCGAGGCACCGTGGTCGCTCGACGAGATCGCCTTCGACGAGCAGCTGGGCACCGTCGAGCTGGGCGCGAACCCGGAGTTCGCCCAGCCGACGCTGCGCCTCGGCCACACGTCGTTCGTCACGCCGGCCCAGGTGCTCGACCACGACGTGGCGACCGGCACGACGACGCTGCTCAAGCAGCAGGTCGTGCGTGGTGGTTACGACCCTTCCGACTACGAGCAGCGGCGCGTGTGGGCGACCGCGGAGGACGGCGTTCGCGTGCCGGTCTCGCTCGTCTGGCGCCGGGACGCCGTCCCCGGTCAAGCAACGAGCGTCGGCGAGCGCATCGAGACCCCCGCACCCATGGTCCTGTACGGCTACGGGTCGTACGAGACGAGCATCGACCCGTCCTTCAGCGTGCCCCGGCTCTCGCTCCTCGACCGCGGCGTCGTCTTCGCCGTCGCGCACGTGCGTGGTGGGGGCGAGCTCGGGCGCTCCTGGTACGAAGCCGGCCGGCTGACGTCCAAGCGGACGACGTTCACCGACTTCGTCGCGTGCGCACGCCACCTCGTCGACACCGGGTGGACCGCCCCCGACCGGCTGGTCGCCGAGGGAGCGAGCGCCGGCGGGCTGCTCGTCGGCGCGGTCGCGAACCTGGCTCCCGAGCTGTTCGCCGGGGTGCTCGCGGGCGTGCCGTTCGTCGACGCGCTGACCTCGATCCTCGACCCCACGCTGCCGCTGACGGTCGTGGAGTGGGACGAGTGGGGCGACCCGCTGCACGACCCCGAGGTGTATGAGTACATGCGCGGCTACTCGCCGTACGAGAACGTGCGCGAGGGTGTCGCCTACCCGAGGGTCCTGGCGACCACGAGCCTCAACGACACCCGCGTGCTCTACGTCGAGCCCGCCAAGTGGGTGGCGCGGCTGCGCGAGGCGGGAGCACCGGCGCTGCTCAAGATCGAGATGGAGGCCGGGCACGGGGGTGTCTCCGGGCGGTACGCGCGATGGCACGAGATCGCCTTCGAGGACGCCTGGGTGCTCGACGTGCTCGGGAGGGCGTGAGTTCCACGACCTGTCAGAAACGCTGCCATTCCAACGATTGGCGCGTGCGCTCTCCCGCCGGTATAGTTTCTGATCGCGCGCCATTAGCTCAATTGGCAGAGCAGCTGACTCTTAATCAGCGGGTTCGGGGTTCGAGTCCCTGATGGCGCACCACCAGCCGAAGCCCCGCCGGTCCGCCGTGCGGGGTTTCGGCGTCTCTGCAGGCTTTCCCCCGACGTCAGCCACCGACCCGATCGGAGCCCCTCATGACCGTGCGTCTCGCACCGGGCGACACCGCCCCCGACTTCACCCTCCCTGACGCCGAGGGCAAGCCCCTCACGCTGAGCGACCTGCGCGGGTCGCGCGTGGTCCTGTACTTCTACCCGGCCGCCTCCACGCCGGGCTGCACCACCGAGGCGTGCGACTTCCGCGACTCCCTCGCCTCGCTGCAGGGCCATGGCTACAAGGTCGTGGGCATCTCGCCCGACCCGGTGGCCAAGGTCAAGAGGTTCGCCGACGACGAGCACCTCACCTTCCCGCTGCTCTCCGACGAGGAGCACGTCGCGCTCGACGCCTACGGGACGTTCGGCGAGAAGAAGAACTACGGCCGCGTGGTGCAGGGCGTCATCCGCTCCACCTTCGTCATCGACGCCGACGGCGTCGTCGAGCGCGCCCTCTACAACGTCAAGGCCACGGGTCACGTGGCGCGCCTGCGGCGCGAGCTCGGCATCGACGCCTGAGCTGTTCCACAGTTGCTCCGCCTGCCCTGGAGCGATTTGAGTGACGAAAATCCAGGAAAACCTGGATCCGCGTCACTCAGCTGGGTCGAGCCGGAGCCGACTAGACTCGGTGGTCACGCGCGAGTGGCGTAACTGGCAGCCGCGCCAGGTTTAGGTCCTGGTGTCCTCGGACGTGCGGGTTCGAGTCCCGCCTCGCGCACCACCACGACGACAGACCGCCCCGCAACCCTCGGCAGGGTTGCGGGGCGGTCCCGTACGTCCAGGTCACGCCACCATCGGGCGCCTCACTCCTGGCTCTGCTTGCCGTTCTCGGACTCCCAGGCGGACAGCTGCTGGGTGAGAGCCTTGGCCAGCTCGAAGACCTGCTCCGGGGGGATCCGGATGCGCGAGACGACCTTGGCGCTGACCTGCTGCACGCGCTCACCGTTCGGCCGCTCCTTGACCGACGGGGGGTTCTTGGTCACGACGAAGTCGATCACGAACGACGTCGGCGTGTGCCACAGCGACGCGAACTCCGCGGGCACACCTGCCTCGAGCTCGTCGGGCAGCTCGATGTTGAACTCGACGTTCTCGGGGGCGTTCTCGTTGGCCACAGGGGGTCTCCTTGTCGATGACGTGACGGTCCTCACACGATAGTCGTCAGACCTGCGCGCGGCCCGCGGTTGCGCCGAGAGCGCAGTCGCCGGTGCGCGGGTCCGCGGCCCGGCTCCGCGAGCACGGTCGTCGGTATGATCCACCCCGTGCCCCCACGCCCCGACCAGCCCCACGACGCCCGCGTCGTCTCCTTCGTGCAGCGCAGCGGGCGCCTGGACCCGCGGCTGCAACGGATCTGGGACCAGCACGCCTCCCGCTACGTGATCGACGTCCCCCGCGACGCCCCGCGCACGTCGCTCGCGGGCGACTACCGCCTCGACCCGGCGCAGGCGTTCGGGCGCGAGGCGCCGCTCGTCGTGGAGATCGGCTCCGGCCGCGGGGAGACGATCGCCGCGGCCGCCGTCGCGCACCCGGAGCGCAACCACCTGGCCTGCGAGGTGTACGTGCCGGGAGTGGCGCGCACGGTGGCCCGGCTCGCGCACGAGGACGCCGAGCACGTGCGCATCGTCCAGGCCGACGCCGTGCAGCTGCTGGGCCATGCCCTGCCGGAGGCGAGCGTGGACGAGCTGTGGGTCTTCTACCCCGACCCCTGGCACAAGTCCCGGCACCACAAGCGGCGGCTCGTCTCGCCGTCCTTCGCGCGCCTGGTCTCGCGGGTGCTGCGCGACGGCGGCGTGTGGCGCATCGCGACCGACTGGGCCGACTACGCCGAGCAGATCGCCCAGGTGCTGGACGGCGCGAGCGACCTCGAGGGCGGCGTCGTGGAACGGTTCGCGGGACGCCCCGAGACGCGCTTCGCCCGCAAGGCCCGCGAGGAAGGGCGCCCGACGACGGACTTCGCCGTCACCCGCGTGGCCCGCCAGCGCGGCTGAGGACGGCCAGGCCGGCGCCCGGACGGCCCGGGCGCGGCGCGCCTCAGCCTGCCGGGCGCGGCACCGCGATAGAACTGCACCGTGACCGACACCGCTGACTTCCCGGACTTCGACCCCGATCGGATCGACCCCGAGGGCCTCGGGTCGGGGCGGACCCAGCCGTCGAGCGGGTGGCTCAGCGAGGAGGAGATCGCCGCGGTCCGCGCCCACCTGCCGATCGTCTACGTCGACGCGGTGCCGGTGCGGGTCGACGAGTCGGGCGACGTCGTCGCCGTGGGGCTGCTGCTGCGGGTCACCCGCACGGGCATGATGACCCGGGCCCTGATCTCGGGCCGGGTGCTGTACCACGAGCGCGTCCGCGACGCGCTGCTGCGGCACATCGAGAAGGACCTCGGTCCGATGGCGCTCCCCCAGGTCCCGCCGTCCCCCCAGCCGTTCACCGTCGCCGAGTACTTCCCGACACCGGGCGTGACGCCCTACGTGGACCCGCGCCAGCACGCCGTCTCGCTCGCCTACGTCGTGCCGGTGCGCGGCGACTGCGCGCCGCAGCACGACGCTCTCGACCTCGCCTGGCTCACGCCCGAGGAGGTCCTGGACCCGGCCGTGCTCACCGAGATGCGCGGCGGGCAGGACGTGCTGCTGCGCCAGGCGCTCGCGCACGTCGGCCGGCTGTCCTGACGCGAGGGGCGCGGGCCGCTACACCTCCGGCGCGTGCGTGTGGATGCGTTCCCCGGCCTCGTTGAAGATGCTGATGACCCGGGCGGGGCGCGATCCTGCGGCGGAGAGGCTGTGCGGCGTGCGCGTGTCGAACTCCGCGGCCTCGCCGCGCCCGAGCGTCAGGTCGTGGTCGCCGAGCCGCAGGCGCAGTCGCCCCGAGAGCACGTAGAGCCACTCGAAACCGTCGTGGACCTTCAGCTCGGGCGGCTCGGCCTGCGGCTCGAAGGTGATCCGGTAGGTGCTGATCGGCGAGCTCTCCGGTGCGAGCGGCACGTAGAGCAGCCCTTCACGCCGCACGGCGGGCCGACGCACCCGGGGGTCGGGGACGGCGGGCGTCAGCAGGTCGTCGATCCGCACCCCGAGCTGCCGGGTGAGCGGGAGCAGCAGCTCGAGGCTCGCCTGCCGCTTGCTGCTCTCCAGCCGCGACAGCGTGCTCGCCGACATGCCCGCCCGCCGCGCGAGCTCGTCCAGCGTCCAGCCGCGCGACGTCCGCGCCGCCCGCAGTCTCGGCCCCACCTGGGACAGCTCGTCGTCCACCGCTCCACCTCCTGCATCCTGCGCCCTGCGCCGCTACTTGCTGTTTTCGCAAACAACCTTGCTACTTCAGGATGCTACCGCCAGCCTGGAGGCATGTCGAAGAACCACGCCTCCCAGCCCGCCCGGTCCGGCCCGCCGGAAGACCCGCCCGCCCTCGCCCCGCACGACGCCGCGCACCGCTGGGACGCCGTCGTGGTCGGTGGTGGCACGGCCGGGCTGAGCGCCGCGCTCATGCTCGGCCGTGCCCGGCGCCGGGTGCTCGTGGTCGACGAGGGCCTGCCACGCAACCGGTTCGCCGCTCACATGCACGGCGTGCTCGGCCACGACCGGACGGACCCCCTCGACCTGCTCGCGACCGGCCGCGGTGAGGTCGCGCGGTACGGCGTGCGGGTCGTGCGCGGCTCGGTCGCGCGAGTCGAGCGCGAGGGGCACGAGGTACGGCTCACCACCGCGGACGGCGTGGCGCTGGCGGCGCGCGCGATCGTCGTCGCGACGGGCATGCGCGACGACCTCCCCGACGTTCCCGGCCTCGCCGAGCGCTGGGGCTCCGGCGTCCTGCACTGCCCGTACTGCCACGGGTGGGAGGTGCGGGGCCAGCGCCTCGGCGTCCTCGCGACCTCTGCGCTCGCGCTGCACCAGGTCCAGCTGGTGCGTCAGTGGAGCGACCACGTCACGCTGCTCGACGCCGGGCTGGGACCGCTCGACGACGCGACCCGGGACCGGTTGCGGTCCCGCGGCGTCGAGATCGTGACCGACCGCCCTGTCGAGGTCCTCGGCGACGAGGACACGGTCACGGGCGTGCGCACCGAGGGCGGGACCGTCGTGCCGCTCGACGCGATCTTCGTCGCGAGCGCGCCCCACCCTCACGAGGAGCTCCTCGCACCGCTGCACCTCGAGCGCGACGAGACGCCGTTCGGCAGCGTGCTCGCGGTCGACGCCTCCGGCCGCACGAGCGACGAGCGGGTCTGGGCCGTCGGCAACGTCTCGGCCCCCATGGCGAACGTGCCGATGGCCGCGAGCGCGGGGGCGATGGCCGGTGCCGCGCTCAACATGGCGCTGGTGACGGAGGACTTCGACCAGGCCGAGGCCGCGAGGGTGCACGAGCACGGCCCCGACGGTCACGCCGGCGCCGACCCCGTGGCGTTCTGGGAGGAGCGGTACGCCGGCAGCACACCGGTCTGGTCGGGACGCCCCAACGCCTCGCTGGTGTCCGCCGTCGAGCCGCTGCCCGCCGGCCGCGCCCTGGACCTGGGGTGCGGCGAGGGCGGCGACTCGGTCTGGTTGGCCTCGCACGGCTGGACCGTGACCGGCGTCGACATCTCCGAGACCGCGGTCGCACGGGCCCGCGAGGCCGCGACCCGTGCCGGCGTCCCCGCCGAGCGGCTGCGCTGGGTCGTGGCGGACCTGGCGACCTGGCAGGACGACGCGACCTACGACCTCGTCTCGGCGTGCTTCCTGCAGTCGCCCGTGACCCTCGACCGCACCGCGGTGCTCCGCCGTGCCGCCGCGCGCCTCGCCCCCGGCGGACGTCTCGTCCTCGTGTCCCACGCCGCCCCGCCGCCCTGGTCGGAACCCGTCGCGCACAACGGTCACCTGTTCCTCGCCCCGGAGCAGGAGGTCGAGGCGCTCGGCCTCGCACCCTCCGGGTGGGAGGTCGAGACCGCGCGGGTGGTCACGCGGCGCGCGACGGCGCCCGACGGCACCGCGGCCACGCTGGACGACAGCGTGGTGGTGCTGCGCCGCCGCTGAGCCGACGGCGCAGCAGGTCGGCTCCCGGCTCGCGGACACAAGGTCTCGAAAGCGTCCCGAGGCGGTACGGTGGTGCCCGTTGGGTCTCTTGCGAGGTGGAGGACGGCGCGATGCACGGGAACGTCCCTCGTGTGCCCCGGCCTCTGCTGGGACGCCGCCTGCTGCTCGAGCGGCTCGCCGCCACCGAGGCACTGACCGTCCTGCACGGCCCGGCCGGCTCGGGCAAGACCACCCTCCTGGTGCAGTGGGCGCAGGGCCTCGCCGAACCGGTCGCATGGGTGGAACCCGGTGCTGACGGCGCGCTCCCCCACGAGGAGCTGGAGAAGCACGCCGCCGCCGGAGGCGTGATCGTCGTCGACCGGGCCGAGCTGCTCTCCGCGAGCGCCGTCGAGGGACTCGGCCGACTGGTGGACACGCACCACCGGGTACGCGTCGCGCTGGCCAGCCGTAGCACGCGCGTGGCGCACGACGTGGCCCAGTCGTGCGACGCTCCTGTCGCCCTCGTCGGTCCCGAGGACCTGGAGGTCACCCCCGAGGAGCTCGCGCTCGCCGCTCCCGGCATGACGGAGACCGAGCGGGCCGCGCTGCTGACCGCTTCCGCCGGGTCGGTGACCGCCGTCCGCTCAGCCCTCGAGTCCGGCGGCGAGCTGGTCCGGGGACGGCTGCGGCGTCGCCTGCTCGACGACCTCGCCCCGCGGCCCCGCCTCCGGGCCGCGGTGCTGGCGATGACGCTCGTGGAGAGGCTCGACGCGAAGGTCCTCGACGCGTGGGGCTTTCCCGCGCAGGTCACGACGGACGTGGAGGACGCGGGGCTGGCCACCTGCGACGGGACCATGATCGGCCTCACACCGCTGGTGCGCGGCCTCCTCTCGTCCCAGGCCCAGGCAGAGCTGCCCGAGGCCGAGCGCCGGCGGCTCCTCGCCGCCGCCGTGCACGCCTCCCTGATCCGCACCGATCCCGTCGGCGCGTTGCGAGTGGCGTTCGCGCTCGACGACCCGGAGCTGGCGACCAGCGTCACGCTGCCGAACTGGGTCGAGCTGCTCGAGCAGCGCGACGCCACGTACGCGGTGTTCGACGACGTCTCCGCCTCGAGGCTGCGGGGCTACCCCGTGCTCGTGCTGCTGCTCACGCTGCTGTCGAACATGGAGCCCAGCACCCGGGTCCGTGCCTTGCAGCTCTTCGCCTCGGAGTCGTTGTTCCAGCGCCTGCAGCCCCAGCGGGGGTCGCACCGCGACCGCGTCGTCTACCGCGTCGCCGAGGCGTCCGCCCTCCGCCTGACGCCGCTCGCCGACCGGGCGCAGTCCCTCGTGCGCCGTGCCATCGACGACTACTCGGCACTGGACTCCGGCGACATCGACTCGCTCGGCCGCACGGGCCCCATGCTGTACGTCCACCTCGGGATCAGCTCCCTGTACCTCGGCGACGAGCGGTCGGCCGACTGGTGCTTCCAGATGGCCCATGCCAAGCACCGGGAGGCCGGGCGCACGGACGTCGTCGACCCGCTGTCGATGCGCGCGGGGCTCGCCGCGCTGCGCGGCGAGCTGCCCGTGGCCCGGCGGCTGCTCGCCGAGGCGGACCTGGCCGACTGGCCCCCCGGGTGGCGCACCTCGAGCCCCGCCGACTTCCTCAACCTCGGCCTGGCGGTGGTCGCGATCGAGGACGGCGACCCCCAGGCCGCCCAGAAGCACCTCGACGCGGCCGGGCCGATCGCCGACCTGGTCGAGCACTGGCCGTTCTTCGGGTACGTGGCCGCACGGCGGGACCTGGTGGCCGACCAGGCGGTGGTCGGCCTCATGCGCCTGCAGGACCTGCGGGCCCGACGGGGACGTTCCCCGACGACGAGCCTCGCCCGGAGCCTCCTCGACGTCGCCGAGGCGGACCTGCGCACGACCCTGGGCGAGATGACCCATGCCCGGCGTCTCGCCACGCGTGCCGCGAAGAGGTCGGACGCCGGCCGCCTGGCCCTCGCCCGCGTCGAGCTGGCGCTCGGCCGCGAGTCCGAGGCGCTGTCGAGGGTGGGCAGGGTGCTGGTCCGGGAGGACCTGGCCCCGCGGCTGCGGCTCGAGGCCGAGCTGCTCGCCGCGGCGATCGCGCTGCGGGCCGGACGCACCGCGGACGCCGACACGGCCCTCGCCCGCGTCGTCGGGCTGCTGGGCGACACCGGGATGCGCTCGCCCCTCGCGCTCGTCGGCGTGGTCGACCGCCGCGCGATGGCGGAGCGGCTCGAGCAGACGGGACAGGCCGCGCAGGCCGCCCTGCTGCGGGACGACCGCGACGCCGTGGTGCCCCCGCGCGCGCCGGAGGCGCTGACCGCCCGCGAGCTCGAGGTGCTCCGCACGCTGACGGAGGCCGGGTCGGTCGACGAGGTCGCCGACCGGCTCTACGTCTCGCGCAACACGGTGAAGTCGCAGCTCCGCTCGCTGTACCGCAAGCTCGGCGTCGGCTCGCGGGACGAGGCGATCAGCCGTGCCAGCGCGCTCGGCCTGCTCCTCGACGCGACGGAGGACCTGGAGGCGTAGCAGCCGTCCCGACGTACGATGGTCGAGGCGCGTCGGGAAGTCTGGTCGACATCGCCGCCGGCCGTGCGGTCGACGGTACGACCAGAGGAGACCCATGAACCGCATCGCCCGTGCCCGCCAGGTCCGTCGCCGCGCCCGCCGCTGGGTGACGGCGGAGACCACCAGCGGGGCGCTGCTGCTCGTCGCCGCCGCTCTCGCGCTGGTGTGGGCGAACTCGCCGTGGCGCAGCGGCTATGCCGGCCTGTCAGGGCTCACGTTCGGCCCGGCATCCCTGCACCTGCACCTGTCGACGGCGCAGTGGGCGGCCGACGGCCTGCTGGCGGTGTTCTTCTTCGTGGTCGGTGTCGAGCTCAAGCACGAGCTGGTCGCCGGGAGCCTGCGCCGTCCGCGCGAGGCCGCCGTGCCGGTGCTCGCCGCCGTCGGGGGGATGACGCTGCCCGCCGTGCTCTTCACCGTGACGGTCCTGCTGCTCGGTGACCACGACGCCCTGCACGGCTGGGCGGTGCCGACCGCCACCGACATCGCCTTCGCGCTGGCCGTGCTCGCCATCTTCGGACGAGGGCTCCCCCGCGCCCTGCGCACGTTCCTGCTCACCCTCGCCGTGGTCGACGACCTCCTCGCGATCGTGGTCATCGCGGTGTTCTACACCGACGGCATCGACCTCCTCATGCTGGTCTGCGCCCTCGCCTGCGTCCTGGTGCTCGGCATCGTCATGCGGTCGCGCAGGCTCCGCTGGTGGCTCCTGGTGCCGCTCGGGCTGGCCGCCTGGGGCTTCATGCACGCCTCGGGGGTGCACGCGACGATCGCGGGCGTCCTCCTCGGCTTCACCGTCCCCGCGCGCACGGTGCACGGCGAGCGGCAGCCGCGCACCCACCGTCTCGACGACGCCGTGCGCCCCTTCTCCTCCGGTGTCGCGCTGCCGGTGTTCGCCTTCTTCTCCGCAGGTGTGTCGCTCGTCGACGGGGACGGGCCCGCCGCCGTGCTCGCCCAGCCGGTGGTGGCGGCGATCATGATCGGGCTCGTCGTGGGCAAGCTCGTGGGCGTGCTCGGCACCACCGCGGTCGTCACCCGGCTCACCCCGCTGCGGCTGCCCGACGCGATCGGTCTGCGGGACCTGCTGCCCGTGGGCTTCCTCACAGGGATCGGCTTCACGGTGTCGCTGCTGATCGCCGAGCTGTCCTTCCCGGACGCCGAGCACACCGACGGTGCGAAGATCGCGATCCTGCTCGCCACCCTGGTCGCCGCGGTGTGCGCCGCGCTCATGCTGAGATGGGACGCACGCAAGGCGCGCGACAAGGACATGAACCGGGACGACGTGCCCGACCGCGACGTCGAGCCCCTCGGGGCGCCCGAGGGCCCGTGAGAATGCTGAGCACGCCCCGCCGCCTCGATAGGATCGCAGGGCCATGGCACATCTCCTCGGGGCCGAAGCCCTCCATCTCGAGTTCCCGACGAAGGTCGTCTTCGACTCCGTGACCCTCGGCGTGAACGAGGGCGACCGCATCGGCATCGTCGGCCGCAACGGCGACGGCAAGTCCTCGCTGCTGGGCATGCTCTCGGGGCGCGTCGAGCCCGACGGCGGCCGCGTCACGCGGCGCGGCGGGGTGCGCATGGGCGTCCTCGACCAGTCGGACACCCTGGACGACGACGCGACCGTGGGCCAGGCGGTCGTGGGGGACACCCCCGAGCACGAGTGGGCGGGCGACGCCAAGGTGCGCGACGTGATCGGCGGCCTGGTCCCCGACCTGCCGTGGGACGCCCGGATCGGCACCCTCTCGGGCGGTCAGCGACGCCGCGTCGCGCTCGCCGCGCTGCTGGTCGGCGAGTGGGACGTCGTCGCGCTCGACGAGCCGACCAACCATCTCGACGTCGAGGGCATCGCGTGGCTCGCCCGGCACCTCAGGACCCGCTGGCCCCGCAACGCCGGCGGCCTGCTGCTCGTCACGCACGACCGCTGGTTCCTCGACGAGGTCGCCACCGCCACCTGGGAGGTGCACGACCGGATCGTCGAGCCCTTCGAGGGCGGGTACGCCGCGTACGTGCTGCAACGCGTCGAGCGCGACCGCCAGGCGGCAGCCGTCGAGGCCAAGCGGCAGAACCTCATGCGCAAGGAGCTCGCCTGGCTGCGGCGCGGGGCGCCCGCGCGCACCTCCAAGCCGAAGTTCCGCATCGACGCCGCCAACCAGCTCATCGAGGACGTCCCCCCACCCCGTGACCGCCTCGAGCTGTCCCGCCTCGCCGTGGCCCGACTCGGCAAGGACGTGGTCGACCTGCTCGACGCGGGCGTGTCCTTCGATGGCCGCGAGGTGCTGCACGACGTCGAGTGGCGTATCGCCCCCGGCGAGCGCACCGCGATCCTCGGCGCGAACGGCGCCGGCAAGTCGACGCTGCTCGGCCTGGTCGCCGGGACCGTCCAGCCGACATCGGGCCGCGTCAAGCGCGGCAAGACCGTCAAGCTCGGCGTGCTCGACCAGCAGTTCCGCGAGCTGGAGGACATCGCGGGCGAGCGCGTCCGCGACGTGCTGGCCCGCGCCCGGACCAGCTACGTGATCGACGGCAAGGAGCTGACGCCGGCCCAGCTGCTCGAACGGCTCGGCTTCGCCCGCGAGCATCTCTCGGCCCGGGTCGGGGAGCTGTCGGGCGGGCAGAAGCGCCGCCTGCAGCTGCTGCTCGTGCTGCTCTCCGAGCCCAACCTCATCGTGCTCGACGAGCCGTCGAACGACGTCGACACCGACATGCTCGCGGCGATGGAGGACCTGTTCGACTCCTGGCCCGGCACGCTGCTCGTGGTCTCGCACGACCGCTACCTCGTGGAGCGGATCACCGACCAGCAGTACGCCGTCCTCGACGGCCGGCTGCGACACCTGCCGGGCGGGGTCGAGGAGTACCTGCGGCTGCGCAGCGACCAGGCAGCGGTGCCCGGGTCCGCGCCCGACGCGACGGCGTCAGCGACGACGACCGCGACGGCCGACCTGGACCCGGCGCCGTCCGCGCTATCCGGCGCCGAACGACGCGCCGCGCAGAAGGAGGCCACCTCGATCGAGCGTCGTCTCGACAAGCTCCACGCCGAGGTCACGGCGCTCCATCAACGCCTGGCCGACCACGACCAGAGCGACTACGAAGGCCTGCAAGGGCTCACCGACCGGCTGCGCGCCGTCGAGGACGAGACGGGGACGCTCGAGGAGCGCTGGCTCGAGCTCTCCGACCTGATCGCCTAGCCGGGCCGGCCGGCAGAAGGCCCGGCCGGTCTCGCGGACGGACCGGCGCGGTCGCGGGAAGACCGGCCCGAACCACGCAGCGCTCTCCGGCGGCTGTTGACAGCACCGCGCACACGCCACGTATATTGGGCTCATCGTGCGCGATTGAAACGTTTAAACCCCCTCGAGGCTCGATCACGCGCACGAAGCTCGAGACGACTTGGTCAAAGGAGATCAGGGATGACGGTCAGCGCAGCTCGTACCCGCACCCGGAGCGGGTCCCGCCGCAGGTTCGACAGACGACTGGCAGCACTGCTGGCGAGCGCCTCGCTGCTGCTCTCGGCCTCCCCGCCCGCGGCCACGGCCGCGGGCACGGCGGCGACCAACCATGCGCCCACCGCCCCCACGGGGCTGCGCACCGAGCTGCTGAGCGACGCCGTGGTCGTCGGCACGACCGACCCCTCGCTCTCCTGGGTCGTCAACGACGAGGACCCGGACGAGGTGCAGACCGCCTACCGTGTCGTGATCGCGACGACGAGGGCGGACGTGGCCGCGGAGCAGTACGTCCTCGACACCGGCTGGCAGGACTCGGCACGGTCCAGCTCGGTCGAGGTCCCGGGGATCTCGGACGCGCTGCAGGCCGACTCGCTGTACTACTGGCAGGTGCAGACCAAGGACCGTTCCGGTGCCGAGAGCCCGCTCTCCGCACCCGAGGCCTTCAACACCCCCGTCGAGTGGGCGGACACCCACGGCGCATGGCTGGAGTACTCGCAGGACGAGACGCCGTCCGACGCGAACCGCTACTTCTCGGTGCCCACGAACCAGAGCTCACCCGGTTCGCTGCTCAGTCTGGCCGAGGGCTCCGGCACCGGCACCGAGGCCTCCCCGGTCCCCGGATCGCTCGCGCCCGCCTCCGCGAGCGAGTGGACGAACTACTCGGTCGAGGCCCGCATCTACACGACGAGCGCGCTCGGCGTGATCTTCCGCCGCTCCGGCGCCGAGGACTACATGTGGCAGTTCCGCTCGTCGGGCATCAGCACGAACCCCGACCAGGTGTGCGCCCACACCGGGACCACCTATGTCGAGCTGAGCTGCTCGCCGGCCACGATCCCGAGCGGCACGTGGGTGCCGATCACGATCACCGCGATCAACGACGTCGTCACGACCTACGTCAACCACACGCTGGTCGACACCCGGCGGGTGACCCACGCCTCCGCCGGGACGATCGGGTTCCGCACCGGGAGGACCGAGAGCGCGCGCGTCGACGACATCGTGGTCCGCAGCATCAGCACCGGCCGGACGCTCTACGCCGAGGACTTCAGCACGGCGAGCGGCAGCGCCGGCTACACCGGCGGGGTGAGCGTCACCGACGGCTACCTCACCGTTCCCGTCGCGCAGCTCGACGGAGCGGTCCTCACGCTCGCCGACGACGCCGGTCCCGGCCTCGCCGCCCACCCCGAGCACGTGGCTCCCGCCGCCGCGGACCAGTGGGCGGACTACGCGATCGACGCGGACGTCTCCACGGCCTCCGCGCTCGGTGTCGTGTTCCGCGACGACGGCACGAACAACTTCATGTGGCAGCTCAAGCCCTCGAACAACACGCTCAACTACCACGCGGGGCGCGACTACGCGGGGGAAGCACCTCCGAACCCGACCTCGCCGACCCTGCCCGCGGGCACGCTCACCCCGAACGCCTGGTTCCACCTCCGCATCGAGGCGCAGGGCAGCACCGTGCGCACCTTCGTCGACGGCGCGCTGGTCGGCACCGTCACCGACACCAACGCGACGGCCGGCACGATCGGGCTGCGCACCGGCAGCACCGAGAGCGCCCGCGTGGACAACCTCGTCGTGCAGAGCCTCACGACCGGCAGGTACCTCTACGCCGAGGACGCGCAGACGCTCGCGCTCGGGCAGTCGGCCGACTTCCCGGGCGTGTCGGTCACCACGGAGCAGTCGAGCTCGCTGGTCTTCCCGAGCTTCATGTTCCTGCGGCACGCCTTCGACCTGGAGGGCACGAGCGCGATCGACCGTGCGGTCGTGACCGCGACCGGCTCCAACACCCAGTCGAGCCTGTCCTCGATGGCGGACCTCTTCGTGAACGGCCAGGCGCTCGGCACCTACCCCGCCCGGAACCACGCGGGAGCACCGGCCGGCTCGCTGCAGTACTACAGCTCCTACGACGTCACCGACCTGCTGCACGACGGCGAGAACGTGATCGCCTCGCTCGCCTACAACCGGGACGCCACGCGCGGCGTGCTGCTGCAGCTCACCGTGTGGCGCAGCGACGGCACCCGGCAGGTGGTGACGAACTCCGCGAGGGACGCGGCGCAGTGGCACGCCTACGACGGGACCCCCGTCTTCGGGGACGTCCTGCAGAGCAGGAACAACGCGGCCTACGACCAGCACGCCGAGAACCTGGTCGCGGCACGGTACCCCTTCGGCTTCGACCAGACCGGCTACACCGAGGACGCCTCCTGGCGCCCGGTGCGGGTCGCCGGCGCCGTCAACGGCACGCGGGTCCTCACGCCGTTCACCGCGGAGACCACCGAGCGCCACGAGATGCCCGCGGCCTCGGTGACCGACCTGGGCGACGGCACCTACGTCGTCGCCCTCGAGAAGGAGATCGTCGGCTCGCTGGAGCTGGCCATCGACTCCCCCGCCACCCAGGCGATCACCGTGAAGTACGCGGAGACCCTCAACGGCGACGGCTCGGTCCGGCTGGGGGGCGTGGGGTCGGGCTCGTACCCGAAGTACCAGGAGACCTGGACGCTGAAGGAGGGCCAGCAGAGCCTGCGGACCTACCTGATGAAGAACTTCCGGTACGTGCAGATCGAGAACTCCCCCGTGCCGATCACCACCGACATGGTGCACGGCTGGGCGATACGGACGGCCTTCGACGAGGACGCCTCCTCCTTCAGCTCCTCCGACCCCCTGCTCGACCGCCTGTACGAGTACACGAAGTACTCGGTCGAGGCCACCAACCAGGACGTGTGGGTCGACTCGCAGGCACGCGAGCGCCTCCCGTACGAGGGTGACCTGCTCGTCAACCTCGACGCCTCCGACGCCGTGAGCGCCGACTACGCGCTCGGGCGGCACTCGGCGGAGTACCTGATCGACAACCCGACGTGGCCGGCCGAGTACAAGCTCTTCTCGGTGGAGGCCGCCTGGGCGGACTACCTGCACACCGGCGACGCCGACACGCTGACCACCTACTACGCGAAGATCAAGGCCAAGCTGGATCCCTCGACCGACACCTCGGCGTCGGGCACCTTCGTCCCCGAGGTGGGCCTCGTGCGCACGCTCGGCACCACGACGTCGGGCAACCGCGTCCTGGTCGACTGGCCGACCGGCGAGCAGGACGGCTACGTGTTCCCCGACCCGGGCTACAGCGCCCCGTACAACGCCATCTACGCGGGTGCCGCTGAGGCGATGGCCCGGATCGCCGGTGTCGTGGGCAACGCCGAGGACGAGGCGTTGTGGCAGGACCGGGCGGACACGATCAAGGAGAACCTGATCGCGAAGCTCTACGACCCTGACAAGGGCGCCTTCGCCGACAGCATGCGGGACGACGGCACGGTCGCGACGCACTTCGCCCAGCACAGCACGGCCTATGCGCTCGCCTACGGCATCTACGACTCCCCCGAGATGGCGGCCAGGCTGGTCGCCTTCCTCGACGGCCAGGGCGGGTTCAAGGGCTCGATCTACGCGGCCTACTTCGTGCTGCGCGGGCTCTTCCGGGCGGACGGGGGCGATGTCGGGCTGCGCTTCCTCCTCAACCCGGACTCCACCGACCGGCGCACGTTCGCGCACGTGCTGGACGGTCTCGGCGCCACGATCTCCGCGGAGGCCTGGGACCCCTCGCTCAAGGGCAACATGACGATGTCCCACCCGTGGGGCGCGTCACCGGGTGCCGCGATCGTCGACGGCATGTTCGGGATCAAACCCACGAAGCCCGGCTACGAGGAGCTCGCTGTCACGTTCCAGCCCGGTGACGTCGGCAGCGCCGCGATCACGGTCCCGACCCTTCGCGGTGCGGTGGGCGCCTCCTTCGACAACACGACGACCCTGTTCTCGAGCACCGTCGACATCCCGGTCAACACGTCCGCGACGGTGTCCGTGCCGGCCGCCAACCGCGGCTTCGTCAACCTGGAGGTCGACGGCCAGGTCGTCACCGCGACCCGCTCCGGGAGCTTCCTGACGGTGCAGGTCGGCTCGGGGCACCACACCGTGGCCCTGTCCGCCGAGGGCGCCACCTTCTACCAGGTGACGCTCGCGCCCTCCGCCGACACCGTGGTCGCCGCCGGGACGGTGACGACCACGCTCGGGGTGACCGACGAGACCGGAGCGCCGGCCGACCTCACCGGCGCAGCGGTCGTCTACCAGAGCAGCGACGAGTCCGTCGCCACGGTCGACGCGTCCGGCATGGTGACCGGCGTCTCCGAGGGTGACGTCACGATCAGGGTGACCGTGACGAACGGTGACCGGACCGGCTTCGCCTCCGCGCAGATCCACGTCAGACCTGCCCCACGGATCACCCGTCTGGAGGTCCGGGCGACGTTCGCCGCGGTCGGGGACGTCGACACGCCCGAGCTGGTGGGCATCGCCGAGGACGGTTCGGAGGTCGCGTTCACGGATGCCACCTTCGAGTCCTCCGACCCCGCGGTCGCGCAGGTGCGCCAGGACGGCAGCGTCCGTGTGCTGGCCCCCGGAGCGTTCACCCTGACGGCGCAGACCACGCAGCACTTCGAGGACCTGGCACCGGACTTCGACTTCTCGGCGTTCCGGATCACGCCCCTGTGGTCCGACGACTTCGACGACGGCGTCAACCCGTTCACCAGCGGCCCCGCGAACCCCAGCGTGGTCGGCGGGCGGCTGTACGTGGACAAGTCGAAGAACTCGATGCTGCCGATCGGCGCGGACTGGACGGACTACGTCGTGACGTTCACCGCCGAGGCCGTGGCCGGCACCTCCACGAACGCGCTGGGCGAGGGGCTGCCGCTGCTGCTGCGGGCCCGGACCAACACCCCGCCCGGTGAGAACTACTACTGGCAGGTGTTCTCGTCGAACATGCTCAAGCGCGGGGCCGGGATCGCCGAGACGGACCCGGTCGCCATCTCGAACGTGCAGCCCGCGGGGACGGCGAACCGGATCGCGATCGCCGCCGAGGGCGACCGGTTCATGACGTACGTCAACGGGCGGCTCGTCGACACCTGGACCTCCGACACGTACGGCCAGGGAACGATCGGCGTCCGCACCGGCTCCTCCGACGCCCGCTTCTACCTCGACGACCTCGTCGTGGGCACGCGGACCCTGACGGCCGGCGGCACCTTCAGCGTCGCGGCCGACACGACCCGGCTCGAGACGCTCATCGACGCCTCCGAGGGGCTGGTCGACGTGCTGGACGGGTTCACCGACGCGAGCGCGAACACCTTCCGTGACGCCCTGGCCACCGCGAGGACGGTGGCGGAGGACAAGGACCACCGCACCCAGGCCGAGGTCGACCAGGCGATGGCGGCGCTGCAGGCGGCGATGTCCGGCCTGGAGCTGAAGCCGGTCACGACACCGACGCCCAGCAGCACGGTGCTGCGGGCGCTGCGCGACCAGGTCGAGCCGATGACGAACGCCGACGGCCGGTACACGGCGACCTCCTGGGCGACGCTGCGAGCGGCGGTCACGGATGCGGGGCAGGTGCTCGACGACGCCGGTGCCACCCAGGACCGGATCGACACCGCCACCACGAACCTGGGCGCCGCGCTCGTCGGTCTGCGCCTCGCCACGTCGGGCACGGACCGGCTCGAGACGCTCGTCGACGCCGCGCAGGGGCTGGTCGGCATCCTGGACGGGTTCACCGACGCCAGCGCGAACGCCCTCCGCGACGCCCTGGCCACCGCGAGGACGGTCCTCGACGAGAGCGACCATCGACCCCAGGCGGACGTGGACCAGGCGCTGGCGGCCCTGCAGGCGGCGATGTCCGGCCTGGAGCCGCGGCCGAGCACGGCGCCGACGCCCGACCCGAGCGTGCTGCGGGCGCTGCACGACCGGGTCGCCCCGATGACGAACGCCGAGGGCAGGTACACCGCCGCGTCCTGGACGAGGCTGCGTGCCGCGGTCACCGTCGCCGAGCAGGTGCTCGACGACGCCGACCCCACGCAGGACCGGATCGACGCCGCCGCCACGGGCCTGGGCGCCGCACTGGCGGGTCTGGAGCTCACCAGGCCGCCGGCTCAGCCGCCGGTGGAGGTCCCACGGGCCGACCTGGTCACGAAGGTGAAGCTGAGCCAGAAGCAGCTGCGGCTGGTGAAGGGGAAGACCTTCCGGCTCACGGCGGGCGTCTATCACGGCGACGGGCGCGCGGCCGCCACCGGCAAGGTCACCTGGAAGTCGTCGAAGCCCACGATCGCGAAGGTCACGAAGGCGGGCAAGGTCAAGGCGCGGAAGAAGGGAAAGGTGACGATCACTGCCACCACGACCGAGCGGAGCGCCGCCGGCAAGCGGCTCTCGGCGACGATCACGGTGAGGGTGGTGAAGCGGAAGCCGAAGGCGAGGATCGTCAAGGTCCGCGCCGCGGTGCCGAGCACGATGAGACCCGGGCAGGTGGTGTACGTCACCGGCAGGTACGCCTCGGCGAAGGCGACCGGCGTCCGGGTGAGGTACAAGACGTCGGACCCGCGGGTCGTGGCCGTGGACAAGGCCGGTCGTCTCGTGGCGAGGCAGGCCGGCACGGCATCGGTCACGGTGCGCGCCCGCGGGAAGAAGGCCCACTACCGGGTGACCGTGAGGTAGCGCCGGTCTCCTGGCCGCTCCGGCGCCGTCGCGCCGGGGCGGCCAGGGGCTCCGAGGTCGGCGACCTCGAGATGCGGTGACCCGGGCCGTCCGACATGCTCGGGTAGGCGTCCCGCCTCATCACCCCGTCTCACGACCAGGGGCACGGCTCCCTGCCGTGGCACCCCGGCCGTCCGGAAAGGACCAGCAGCATGGGATTCTTCGCGAAGGACTCGGCCCCCACCACCACCGCCGGCGGCCTTGCTCCGCTCACCAAGAACCGCATCAAGGAGGCTCTCGAGCGAGAGGGCTGGTCGTACAACGTCGACGCCGACGGCGACATCGGGGGCGGCTGGGAGTACGGGTCGTTCTACTTCCTCGTCACGGGCAAGAACGACGAGCTGCTCGGCGTGCGCGGCTACTGGCGCGGGCGTCTCGAGAGCGGTGACCTCCAGCGCGCCCTGGAGATCTGCAACACGTGGAACACCGAGAAGCTGTGGCCGAAGACCTACGTCATGCGCGACGACGAGGGCGTGGTCCGCCTCTACACCGAGCACAACGTGGACTACGAGCACGGCCTCACGGACGAGCAGCTCACCCTCCACCTCGTGTGCGCCATCAACACCAGCATGATGTTCTTCGAGCACGTCAACGAGACGTTCCCGGAGGTCTGGGAGAAGTACAAGCCGGAGGACTGAGCCGGTGACAGAACGTTTCCAGGTCGACCTCGCAGGCATGGTCGACCTCCTCTCCCGCCACCTGTACTCCGGCCCTCAGGTCTACCTGCGCGAGCTCCTGCAGAACGCCGCGGACGCGGTGACCGCCCGGCGCGCGACGGACCCCGCCGCGCCCGCCCAGGTCCGGCTGCGCGCGAGCGAGGCCCCTGACGGCCGCGCGGTCCTGGAGGTCACGGACACCGGGGTGGGGCTCACCCGGGACGAGGCGGCGGACCTGCTGGCCACCATCGGGCGGTCCTCGAAGCGCGACCCGCTCGGCCTCGGTCGCTCCGAGTTCATCGGCCAGTTCGGGATCGGCATGCTGGCGGCCTTCATGGTCGCCGACCGCATCGAGGTCACCTCGCGGTCCGCGCAGGAGGACGCGACGGGGATCCGCTGGACCGGGAGCGCCGACGGCACGTTCGAGGTCACCGAGGAGGCCGGCCTGCCGGTCGGCACGACCGTGCGGCTGCTCGCCCGGCCCGACGCCGCGCACTGGCTCGCGGGCGACACGGTGGTGGCGCTCGCCCGGGAGTACGGCTCTCTGCTCCCCTTCGACGTCGCCGTCGAGGTGCCCGTGGACGGTGGGGACCCGCTGTGGCGGCGGGTCACCGAGCCGGAGCTGCCCTGGCGGCGCGAGCACCCCACCGCCCTCGCCCGGGAGCGGGCGCTCGCCGAGTACTGCGAGCAGACCTTCGGCTTCACGCCGCTCGCGCACGTCGACCTCGACCTTCCGGTCGCCGGCGTGAGCGGTGTGGCCTTCGTGCTCCCGCAGGCCGTCTCCCCCGGGTCCGGCCAGCACCGCGTGTACATCCGACGGATGCTGCTGGGTCCCCGGGTCGACCGGGTGCTGCCGGACTGGGCCTTCTTCACGCGCGCGGTCCTCGACACCGACACGCTCTCCCCCACCGCGTCACGGGAGCAGCTCCACGACGACGAGGTGCTCATGGGTGTGCGGGACGCGCTCGGCGAGCAGCTCAAGCAGTGGGCGCTGCGCACCCTGCGGGAACCGACGGCGCTCGCCCGGTCTGTGCTGCGGACCCACCATCTCGCACTGCGTGCGCTCGCTCTCAACGACCCCGAGATGCTCGACCTCGTCGCCGAGGTGCTGCCCTTCGAGACCACCGAGGGCGCGCTCACCCTCGCCGACGTCGCGCGCGAGAACGGCCGGCGCGAGCAGGAGCCGGACGACGCCGACCCGACCCGGTCGCACGGCGAGATCGTCTACACGTCGACCACGGAGGCCTACCGCCGTGTCTCTGCGGTCGCCCGCGCCCAGGGGCTGGTCGTGGTCAACGCCGGGTACGTGTACGACGCCGACATCATGCAACGGCTCGCCCGCCGGCGCGGCTGGCAGGCCCGCGAGCTGCAGAGCTCCGACCTGGTGCAGGTGCTGGGCGTGGTGGGCGCGGGGCGCGAGCTCCAGGTCGCGGACGCCGTCGCCCGGGCCCGCGACCTCCTCGAGGGCGACGACTGCGACGTCATCGTGCGCACCTTCTCCCCCGGCACCGTCCCCGCGATCCTCCTTCGCGACGCCGAGGGCGAGCACCGCCGCGAGCGCGACCGGGAGCGGTCGGCGTCACCCGACCTGTGGGGCAGGCTCCTGGACTCCTTCGCCTCGGGGACCGCCGCGCGCACCCGCACGCTCGTCCTCAACGACGACGCCGCCGTCGCGCGCCGTCTGCTCGAGGCCCCCGAGGGGCAGGTCTTCGACGCCGGGCTGCGCGCGCTCTACCTCTCGGCCGTCATGCTCGCCGGCGAGGGCCTGCGCTCCGCGGAGTCCTCCGCGCTCTCGGACGCTCTCGGTGTCCTGCTCGGCGCCTCCCTCGTCGCGGGCGAGGACGCCACGGGCGCCGACCAGGCAGACCCTGGCGACGACGGTCCCGAGGACCCGGCAGCCGGACCTCCCACGCAGAAGGGCATGTCCTGATGAGCACCTCGGTGAGCCGCGAGCTCCGCGACATCCGCACCATGCCCTACGGCACCGCGCGCATCGCCGCCGCCGAGGCCCTCAGCCGCCGTGTCGAGGCCGAGGGCCCGAGGGAGAACCTGGCGGAAGCGCTGCTCGACCTGGTCGAGGCGTACACGTTCGCGAGCGAGGGCGCGAAGTCCTTCGTGGTCTTCGCGCGCCTGCTGCGGCTGTGGGACGAGAGCCCCGAGCTCTTCGACGAGGGCGACGAGCACAACCTGTTCTGGGAGTTCAAGTGGATCGCGGGCGACCTGCCCGACTACCCGCAGATCACGCGCGACCAGGCAGAGGCCTTCCTCGCCGACATGGAGCGCCGTTTCGAGCTCGCTGGGCACGGGCTGTCGTCGGTGCGCATGAGCCGCTTTCGCTGGTCGTGGCACGCCGGGCAGCCGGGCACCGAGCAGCTCCGCCTCGCCTGGGTCACCGGGCTGCGCGACGAGTTCGAGGACTGCCCCGCCTGCACGATCGGCCAGCAGGTCGACTACTTCACCGAGACGGGCCGGCACCGCGAGGCCGTGGCGCTCGGCGTCACCCAGGAGTCGAGCTGCAACCTGGAGCCGGCCCGCACCCAGTACGCGCTCGCACTGTCGGCGCTGCTCGCAGGCGACCCGGAGCTCGCGCTCACCTCCCACCGGCGCGCGCTCGCGAGCGACGACGGCGGGGCGGACGACTTCTCCCCGGCGCGCGGCCAGGGCTTCGAGACGCTCGCGCGCGGCGGACGTCTCGACCAAGCCCTGCGCGTCCTGCGCAACGACCACGCCTCCCTCCTGCGCCGAGGGTCCACGCCGCTGTTCCGACTGCGGTTCCTGCTGGGAGTGCTCGCAGGGCTGTCCGCCAACCTGGACCGCGGCGACCTCGAGACCGGTCTGCGCGACGCCCCGTGGCGCACCGTGGCCGAGCTGCACGCCTGGGTGCGCGAGGAGTGCGAGTCGCTCGCGACGCAGCTCGACGACCGCGACGGCAGCAGCTACTACGCCGACCTCCTGGGGCGCGCCCTCGCCGCGACCCCCGCGGACGCGCCGCTCGCGCCGGAGTCCTCCGACCGCGCCTGGGCGCGCGGGCAGGACGAGAGCGGGGCCGTCCCTGGCGACGGGGACGGCGTCGGGGCCGCGTCTGGGCCGGGCGAGACCGCCGGGCGGGACGACGTCGGGGCGAGCGCCTCGGCCGCGCTGCTCTTCGCCCGGGCCGAGGAGCTCGCCGCCGGGCGGGACCACGCGCGGGCGGGCGAGGCCTATCTGCGGGCCGCACGGGCCGCGGAGTCCGAGGGCCTCGTGGCCGAGGCCGGGCTCGCGTGGGCGGAAGCGGCCCAGTGCGCGGTCGTGACCGGCGACGAGGCCCTCGCCCACGAGCGTTTCGCCCTGGCCGTCCCGCGCCTGGCCGCGGGCGACGCCGATCCCGAGGTCCGCGTCGCGGTGCTCACGGCCTGGGCCCCCGTGGCGGCACGCATGGACGACGCCACGGCCCAGCTCGAGGCCACGGCCGCCATGCTCGCGGAGCACGGCGAGCCCGACCTCGCGGGCCTGAGCGACGAGCTGGCCACGCGGCGGCGCGCGGACTGGACCCGGCGACGCGCGACCCTGCGAGACACCCTCGCACGGTCGATCGCCGCGGCGCCGCCCGCCGCGCGCCCTCCCGGGCTGGATGCGGCCCGCGCCGCGGCGGAGGCGCTGTCCGCGGGTGAGGAGCTCGCCCAGCTCGGTCTCCTCAAGGACGCGGCCCACGCCTTCTGGCTCGCCGGCACCGTGCAACGCGAGTCCGGCGACGCCGAGGCTGCGCTGTGGGCCCTGGAGTCCGCCTTCGAGGGCTTCACCGCCGCGGGCCTGCGAACGGAGCGTGCCAGAGCGGCAGGAGATCTTCTCGAGCTGTTGCGCGAGACCGGCCGGATCGAGCGTGCGGACGAGATCACGGCCCAGCTCACCGACAAGGGGTAGCCCTCTCCCCGCTCCCTGCGCCAGCCGGCGCCGCCCGGCAGCCCCCGAGCACCCGTGGGAGCACGGCTGACACGCCCGGCTGTTTATGGTGTATGTTTCGTTTATGTCGTACACGTCTATGTGCGACGCACACGGAACCGCTCCTGTGTTCCGTGCCCTCGGCCAAGGAGAGAAGCGATGACCGGTCCGATGATCGCCGTGCACGCCCTGGAGAAGTCGTACGGCGAGCACGCCGTCCTGCAGGGCGTCGACCTGGACGTCCGCCGCGGCGAGATCTTCGCCCTGCTGGGCCCCAACGGCGCCGGCAAGACCACCACCGTGAGCATCCTGACGACGCTCGTCCGCCCGGATGCCGGCACGGTGGTCGTCGACGGTGCCGACGTCGTTCGGGACGCCGCGCGCGTGCGGGAGGTGATCGCCCTCACCGGCCAGTACGCGGCCGTCGACGACTTCCAGACCGGGCGCGAGAACCTCATGATGATGGCCGCTCTCGCCCACCTGCCCGTTCCCGAGGTGCGGAGGCGGTGCGCCGAGCTGCTGGAGCGCCTCGAGCTCGGCCCGGCCGCCGACCGGCGCGTCGCCACCTACTCGGGAGGGATGCGCCGTCGGCTCGACCTCGCGATCAGCCTCGTCGGCGCCCCTGCGGTCCTCGTCCTCGACGAGCCCACGACCGGGCTCGACCCGGCGTCCCGCTCTCAGGTGTGGGACGTGGTGCGCGACCTCGCTGCCGAGGGGACGACGGTCCTGCTGACGACGCAGTACCTCGAGGAGGCCGACCGCCTCGCCGACAGCATCGCCGTCCTGCACGAGGGACGCGTGGCGGCCCGCGGCACCGCGAGCGAGCTCAAGGCGCTCGTCTCCGGCGACCAGGTGCGCGTCTCCTTCGAGGACCGCAGGAGCCTCGCCGCCGCCGTCGACGTCGCGGCGGCCCTCGGGCTGGCCGGCGCCACGACCGACGAGAAGGACCTCTCGCTCGTCGCCGCCAGCGCGGACCCGGTCCGCACCGTCCGCGACGTCCTCGCCGCCGCGGACGCCCACGACCTCGCCGTCGCGGGCGTGAGCGTCGTCAGGCCCACGCTCGACGACGTCTTCCTCACCCTCACCCGGAAGAAGGCCTCCTGATGACCACCACGCTCCTGCCCCTTCCCGCCCGCCCGACCACCGCCGTCCACCGCTCCCCGGCGAGCGCCGTGCGCGACGTGCGCACCATGGTCGGCCGGGAGACGCGCCGCACGCTGCGCAGCGTGGACGGCCTCGTCACCGCGCTGGTCCTGCCCACCGCGATCATGCTCGTGTTCGTCGTGATCTTCGGCGGCGCGATCGGCGGCGACGACTACATCGACTACGTGGTGCCCGGAGTGCTCGTGATGTGCCTCGGCATGGGGTCCGCGTCCACCGCCGTCGCCGTGTCGCAGGACATGACGAGCGGCACCATCAACCGGTTCAAGGCGCTCCCGATCTTCGGCCCGGCCGCGCTGTGGGGGCACGTCGTCGCGAGCGTCGTCCGCAACCTGGTCTCGGCGGCGGTGGTCGTTGGCGTCGCGCTCGCGCTCGGATTCCGCCTCGGTGCCGGTCCTGCGGGATGGCTCGCGACCGCCGGGTACATGGTGCTCGTCGTCCTCGCGTTCACGTGGCTGAGCGCCACGCTGGGCCTGGTGCTCAGCGTCGAGGCTGCGCAGTCGGTCAACTTCCTCTTCCTCTTCGTCCCGTACCTCAGCTCGGGGTTCGTGCCGGTCGGGACGATGCCGGGCTGGCTGCACGGCTTCGCGAACCACCAGCCGTTCACCCCGATCATCGAGGCCCTGCGTGGTCTCCTGGCGGGCTCTGCGGACGGCGCGCAGACCGTCACCGCCATCGTCTGGCTCGTCGCCACGCTCGTCGTGAGCTGCACGGCCGGCGCGGTGCTCTACCGTCGCCGCACCACCCGGTGAGCGTGACCCCGCGCGGCCCGGTCCCACGGGCCGCGTGGGGGAGGATGGGGAGCATGACGGACGCACCCGAGGACCTCCCGCCCCGGCTCGCCCTCGCCTGGGGCGTGGCCGAGCGGCCCGAGCGCACGCCCCGGCGCGAGCTGAGCATCGAGCGCATCGTCGACGCGGCGATCGGTCTCGCCGACGCGGACGGGCTCACGGCCGTCTCGATGGCGAGGGTCGCGCAGGCGCTCGGCTTCACGACGATGTCGCTGTACCGCTACGTGACCAGCAAGGACGATCTGCTGCTGCTCATGCAGGAGGCGGTCATCGACGTGGAGTTCCCCCCGGCGCACGAGCCGCCCGACTGGCGCTCCGAGCTGCGTGACTGGGTGGTCTTCGTCATGGAGACGCTGCGCCCCCACCCCTGGTTCCTCGACATCCCGATCACCGGTGCGCCGCTCACGCCGAACAACCTGCGCATCGTGGACGCCGGCCTGCGCGCCCTGCGCTCGACCCCACTCGACGAGGAGGAGAAGATGTCCGTCATCCTCCTCGCGAGCGGGTATGCCCAGACGACGACGCGCCTCGAGGCGTCGCTGGCCCGCGCGGTCGCGGACGCGGGGGGCGACGAGGCCGTGAACGGCAGCGCCTATGGCGAGGCGTTGCGCGGCCTGGTCGACGAGGTGCGCTTCCCCTACCTCCGCCCGCTCGTCGAGTCGGGGGCGTACGTCGGCGAGGGACAGCTCGACGACACCGCGTGGGGCCTGGAGCGCCTGCTCGACGGGGTCGCCTCGTACGTCGCCGCCCGCGCGGGCGGCGCTCCGGGCGCCGGGCGCGACTTCCGCGCCGCCGTCGTCGACGAGGGCGCGCGCGAGGCCGACGACCGCCTCGACCTCGCGCAGGAGGAGGTCCGCGCTCACGCGCGCGACCCGAAGGTCAGGCGCGCGGCCGTGCGCCGCCGGGACGCCGAGCGACGCTTGCGCGAGGAGCAGAAGAGGGTGCGCGAGGCCGAGAAGGCCCTGCGGGAGGCGGAGCGCGCCGAGCGGGAGGCCGCGCGCGCCGCGGCGGAGCGTGCCCACGGGTGACCCTGCCCGAGGAACCTCGCCACCGCGGCGCCCCGCACTACGCTCGGAGCATGACCACGCTGCTGCGCGCCGCCCTGCTCACCGACGAGCGGGGAGAGACGCCGGACGGCTGGGTGCTGCTCGACGGGGACACGATCGCGGCGGTGGGCACGGGCGAGGCCCCGTCGGCGGACGACGAGGTGGACCTGGGCGACGCGCGGCTGGTCCCCGGCTTCGTCGACGTCCACGTGCACGGCGGTGGCGGCCACGCCTTCGACGACGGGCGCGAGGAGATCGTCGAGGCCCTCGCCGTGCACCGCGCCCACGGCACCACGCGCTCCGTCGTCTCGCTCGTCGCCAACCCCGTGCCCGCGCTCTGCGCCAGCCTCGCCGAGGTCGCCGCGCTGGCGGGCGACGACCCGCTGGTGCTCGGCTCGCACCTGGAGGGTCCGTTCCTCGCTCCCGGCCGCCGGGGCGCGCACCGGGAGGAGTTCCTCCGCGCGCCGGACCCCGCCACCGTCGACCGGTTCCTCGACGCTGCGGCGGGCACCCTGCGCCAGATCACCCTCGCCCCCGAGCTGCCGGGCGCCAGCACGGCGATCGACCGGCTCGTCGACGCGAGCGTGCGGGTCGCGGTGGGCCACACGGAGGCGGACCACGACACGGCGGCCCGGGCCTTCGATCGCGGCGCCAGCATCCTGACCCATGCCTTCAACGCCATGCCCGGCATCCATCACCGTCGTCCCGGGCCCGTCCTCGCGGCGCTCGCGGACGAGCGGGTGACGCTCGAGGTCATCCTCGACGGGCACCACGTGCACGAGGCGGTCGTCGCGCTCGCCCTCGACGAGGCTCCTGGCCGGGTGGCGCTGATCACCGATGCCATGGCGGCGGCGGGCAGCGCCGACGGCGACTACCGCCTCGGCTCGCTCGACGTCACGGTGACCGGAGGCATGGCCGTGCTCGCGGGCACGGAGACGATCGCGGGATCGACGCTCACCCTCGATGCCGCGCTGCGCCGCGCCGTCGACGTGCTGGGACTCCCCTGGCCCGACGCCGTGGGCGCCGTCACCGCCGTGCCGGCGCGCGCGCTGGGCGAGGGCGGACGGCTGGGGCTGCTCGAGCCGGGCTACGCGGCGGACGCCGTCGCCCTCGACGCCGAGGGCCGGGTGACCGCGGTGTGGGGCGCGGGGGCGCGGCTGCGCTGAGCGGGTCACCCCCGCAGGGCGCACACCCGCGCCGGGGCCGGGGACACCGAGCGCGGGGCACGCCGGGGCCGGGCCCTCAGCGGGTCCAGTCGGGCCGGTGCTCCCACGCGTAGCGGTAGTAGTCGGCGAACCGCAGCCGGGAGGCTGCCGCCTCGTCGAGCAGCACGGTGACCTCGGGGTGCAGCTGGATCGCGGAGCCGGGCAACGAGGCCGAGACCGGGCCCTCGACGGCGCCCGCGACCGCCTCCGCCTTGCCCTCCCCGAAGGCGAGCAGCACGAGCGAGCGTGCCTCGAGGATGGTGCCGAGCCCCTGGGTGAGGCAGTGCCGCGGCACCTCGTCGAGCGAGGAGAAGAAGCGGGCGTTGTCCCGGCGCGTCGCCTCGGTGAGGGTCTTGGTGCGGGTGCGGGAGGCGAAGGACGACCCGGGCTCGTTGAAGCCGATGTGCCCGGTGCGGCCGATGCCGAGCACCTGGAGGTCGACGCCGCCCGCCGCGGCGATCGCCGCCTCGTAGCGAGCGCCCGCGGTCGCGACGGGACCGCCGTCGTCCCCGGGGACGTGCACGAGGGCGGGGGTGAGGCCGAGCGGCTCCACGACCTCGCGCGTGATGACGGACCGGTAGCTCTCCGGGTGCCCGGGCGGCAGCCCCACGTACTCGTCGAGCGCGAAGCCGCGCACCCGCGACAGGTCGAGCCCTCGGGCGGCGAGCGCGCGCCAGATCGTCAGGGGCGTCGAGCCGGTGGCGAGGCCCAGCACGGCGTCCGCTCTGGTGCGCACGACCTTCTCCACGAGCCCGGCGGCGAGCTCGCCCGCCGCCGCCCGTGCCTCGTCGGGGCCTCCCGGCAGGATCACGACCTCGGCCATCAGACCACCTCCCGGGTGCTCGTCTCAGGTTCCCCCACGAATGCGGCCCCGACGGCGGCGGCCGGGAAGTCCACCGGCAGCAGCCGCAGCCGCTCGCCGAGGCCGAGCGAGGCGACGAAGGCCGATCCGGCTTCCCAGCCCTCGATGACACGGCGCACACCCGCCAGGAGCGGCTCCCCGATCCGGCTGATGCCGCCGCCGATCACGACGTCGTCGACGTCGACGGTGAGCACGAGCAGGCGCGCCGCCTCCGCGACCCCGCGCAGCAGCCGGTCGCGCACCGCGACCGCCGCGGGCTCGCCGGCCGACGCCGCGGCGAACAGCGCCTGGACCGGGAACGGGTCCTCGCTCGGCCACTGGCGCGCCACGCCGGAGCCGGAGGCGTAGAGCTCGAGGCAGCCGCGCTGGCCGCACGGGCACCGCGGTCCCGCCGGGTCGACGGGGATGTGCCCGATCTCCCCCGCGACGCCACGCACGCCTCGCCACAGCCGGCCGCCGAGCACCAGGCCCGCCGCGAGGCCGGTGCCCACGTTCAGGTAGGCCATGGAGCGTGCCGACCCGGTGCCCTCGAGGTGGAAGGCCCCGAGAGCGGCGGCGTTGACGTCGTTCTCGACGCGCACCGGCTGGCCGAGCCGGTCGTGCAGGCGGGCCCCGAGCTCGAGGTCCGCGAGGCCGAGGTTCACGGCGTGCGTGACGCGCCCGGCCTCCGGGTCCACCGCGCCGGGGATGCCGATGCCGATCGAGGCGAACTCCGTGACCGGGGTCGAGGTCGCCGAGGCCAGACCGAGCACCGCGGCGACGGCGGTCTGCAGGACCGCGTCCGCCCCGAAGCCCGTGGGCAGGCGCAGCGAGTGCACCACGTGCCCGCCGGCGTCGACGGCCACGGCGTCGGTCTTGGTCCCGCCGATGTCGAGGCCGACCCTCACCGTTCCCTCCCGTCCAGGACGTCCTGCAGCGCGGTCGCGACGCTGCGCGACGCGCCGAAGGTGGCGATGTCGGCGTAGCGCCGGTCCGGCGACGGCCAGCCCATGTCTATCACGACGCTCGCGGGCTGCAGCGCGCGAGCCCGGTCCGCGACCTCGCGGGTCCAGTCCCAGCGGTGGACGTCCTTGCCGACCACCACGTACGGCACCGTGGAGCCCGGCAACGGGTCGCCCTCGTGCAGCCGCAGCGGCTGCACCCCCGCGCTCGCCGGCCCCCAGGGCACGTCCGGGCCGACCGCCATGTTGGCAGCGGTCTCGAGGACGACCAGGAGGTGCCGCGCGGGCACGACGGTTCCCGGGACGATGTCGAAGGCGTCCGCGAGCCGTGCGGGGTCGAGGACGAAGGCGGGAACCTCGTCGCCGGGGCCGGGCACGCCGTCCGTGCCGGAGGTGGCGAGCCCGACGGCGAGCGCGCGCACCCGCGCCGCGGCGTCGGCGAGGCGGTCGGGTGCCAGCGTCAGACCGGCGCTCGCACCGCCTGCACCATCCGCACCGCTCTCCCGGGCGACGGCGGTCGCGATCGCGGTCTCGATCGCGGCCAGCTGGTCGTCGGTGTTCCGCGTGCCGAGGCAGAGCAGGTCGCAGCCGCCCGCGAGCGCGCGCACCGCGGCGACCGGGATCCCCGTCTCGGCGGAGGCGCCGGCCATGTCGAGGGCGTCGGACACCACGACCCCCGCGAAGCCCAGCTCCTGACGCAGCAGCCCGTCCAGGATCCGCGCCGAGAACGTCGCCGGGGCGTCGGGGTCGAGGCGCGGCAGCAGGATGTGGCTGGACATGACGGTGCGCGCCCCGGCCTCGATCGCCGCACGGAACGGCAGGAGCTCGCGCTCGCGCAGCCGGTCGAGCGGCAGGTCCACGACCGGCAGCGCGTGGTGGGAGTCAGCGGCGGTGTCCCCATGACCCGGGAAGTGCTTGACGCTCACCGCCACGCCGCCTGCCTCGTGCGCGGCGACCCAGGCGGCCGTGTGGTGCGCCACGAGCTCCGGGTCGGTGCCGAAGCTGCGCACGCCGATCACCGGGTTGCGGGGGTCGGAGTTGATGTCGGCGTCGGGCGCGAGGTTGAGGTTGACGCCCGCGGCGCGCAGCTCGCCCGCGACGGCGGCCCCGACGGCGGCGGTGAGCGCCAGGTCGTCGAGCCGGCCCAGCACGGCGTTGCCGGGGAACGGGGAGCCGGTCGCGGCGTGCAGCCGGGTGACGTCCCCGCCCTCCTCGTCCACCGCGATGATCGCGAGGGGGTTCGCGACCCGGATCGAGGCCGTCAGGTCGCGCAGCTGCTCGGCCGAGACGATGTTCTCGGCGAAGAGGCACACCCCGGCCAGGCCGTCGCGCAGGCGCGCGGCGAGCCACTCGGGCAGACGGGTGCCCACGAAGCCGGGCAGCAGCACGGCGGCGGCGCTCATCCCTTGACCGCCCCTCCGACGATGCCGCTGGTCATACGGCCCTGGACCAGCACGAAGAACAGGATCACGGGGATCGCCACGATCGTCGAGGCGGCCATGACCTGTCCCCAGTCGGTCTCCCGGGTGGCGGAGGCCTGCACGAATCCGCGCAGCCACAGCGGGAGCGTCTGGGCCTTCTCCGCCGGGAGCAGCACGACCGCGACCGTGAACTCGTTCCACGCCTGCAGGAAGGCGTACACGCCGGAGGCGACGAGGCCGGGCGCGAGCAGCGGGAAGGTGATGCGCATGAACGCCTGGAACCTGCCCAGCCCGTCGACCATGGCCGCCTCCTCGAGCTCGGCAGGGACGCCGGCGACGAAGCCGCGCAGCATCCACACGGTGAAGGGCACGACGGCGGCGATGTAGATGACGCTCACGCCGAGCACCGTGTTGAGCAGGCCCACCGAGGACACCATCTTGTACTGGGCGATGAACAGACCCTCGGCGGGCAGCATCTGGATGAGCAGCAGCGCGAGGACGAAGCTCTTGCGCCCCCGGAAGCGGAACCGGCTGATCGCGACCGCGGCGAGGAAGGCGAACACGAGGCAGACCGCCACCACGATGAGCGTGATGGTGACGCTCATGCCCAGCGCGCGGAAGAACGACCCGTCGGAGACCGCGCCCTTGAAGTTCGCGAAGGTGAGCCGCTCGGGGAAGAAGTGCGGCGTGAACTGTCGCAGCACGGCCGTGGACATGAACGCCGAGTTGACCATCCAGTATACGGGGAACACCCAGACGAGCGCGACCAGGATCGCGACGACGGTCCGGACGACGCGGCCGGTGGTGGTGCCCTTCATCGCACCTCATCCTCCTTGAGCAGCTCGCGCACGTACACCCAGCTCACGGCGAGGGTGATGACGAGCACGACGATGGCGACAGCGCTCGCCATGCCGTAGTCGTTGGCGGCGGCGCCGAGCTTGTAGACGTAGGTGCCGAGCAGGTCGAAGTCGCCGGCCTTCGAGCCGGCGTCCTGCAGCAGGGTGATCTGCGCGAACACGCGCAGGTCCCAGATGAGCTGCAGGAGCAGCACGATGGCGAACACCGTGCGCAGCATCGGCACGATGATGCGCCAGAAGCGCTGCCACGCGCCCGCGCCGTCGAGCGCGGCAGCCTCCATCACCTCTCCGGAGACCTGCGTGAGGCCCGCGTAGACGGCGAAGGACACGAAGGGCACCGACATCCAGACGATCAGGACGGAGGCCACGAGGAAGAAGGTGCCGGGGTGCGCGAGCCAGTCGAAGCGGTTGGTGTCGATGCCGGGGATCTTGTCCAGCAGGTAGTTGACGACGCCGCGCCGCCGGTCGACGAGCCAGATGAAGACGGTCGTGGCGGCGGCCACGGGCATGGCCCAGGCCAGCAGCATGGAGATCTGCAGCACGAGCCGCGTGACCCGGCCGACCGCGTTCATGAGCTGGGCGATGAGCACGCCGATCACGACGGTGACGACCGCCGTCACCACGCAGAACACGAGGGAACGGATCAGCACCGCCCAGAACGTGCCGTTGCCCACCAGGTCGGCGAAGTTCGCCAGGCCGACCCACTCGGGGGGCTTGCCGAACTGCTGGGCGAGGCCGAACTTCTTGAACGACGTGCTGACCTGCCAGACCAGCGGGTACCCGAGGCCGAGCAGGAGCGCGACGAGCGCCGGCACGACGAGCACGTACGGGACGGCGGAGCGGCGACGGGGCCGCGAGCGCGGCTCGGGGGTGGGCGCGGTCATGCGGGGTTCTTCCCTTCGCGGGGGTTGAGGGCGCGCACCGGGGCGAGCTGCCGGGGTTGGGAGGACGGCACCGAGAGGGTGACGCCGGCCGGGCCGCAGGAGGCGGCGCGGCCCGGCCGACGTCGGGTCAGGTCACTTCTGGTTGAGCAGGGGGTTCAGCTTCTGGTCGTACTCGGTGGCGAGCGCGGCGATGTCCCCGCCCGCGCTGACCTTGCCGAAGAACTCCTCGAGCAGGCCTGAGCCCTCGACGGCGGCCCAGCCGGGAGCAGCCGGGGTGAGCTTCGACCCCTGCGCGGACTCGATGAGCGCCTTCGCGAACTGGTCGTCCCCGAGCGAGGACGTGTAGTCCGAGTTGGCCGGCCCCAGGCCGTTCTCGCCGAGCATCTTCTGGTACTCGGGGCTGAAGATGATCTTCAGCAGCTCGCGGGCGCCGGCCTGGTTCTTCGAGGCCGCCGAGATGCCGATGTTCGAGCCGCCCGCGAAGACGGGGGCCACGCCGCCGTCGACGCCGGGGAGCACGTAGGTCCCGAACACGTCGTCGTTCCACGTGGCTACGGTCTTCGTGTCGTCCTCGGGGTCCGGGGCGAGGTCACCGATCGACCAGTGCGCCCAGCCCGGCGCGATGATGGTCGCGGCCTCGGGCGTCGTCGCCTTCGGCTGGGTGTTGAGGTTCTCCCACGGGGTGCTGTCCGACTCGGTCACCGGGGCGTTCGACGCCGCCTTGTAGAGCTTCTGCAGCTCGGTCAGACCCTCGATCGTCTTGGGGTCCGAGAGCGTGGAGGTCCACGTGTCGCCGTCCTTCTTCGCGAGGTCCCCGCCGTAGGCGAAGACCCAGGAGACGCCGTTGCGCCAGTCCTGGCCACCCAGGTAGAAGCCGGAGACGTCCGCGCTGTGGAGCTTGGTCGCGACCTCCGTGAGCTGCGGCAGGGTGGTCGGCACCTCGACGCCGGCGGCCTGGTAGAGGTCCTTGCGGTAGAACATGTAGCGCGAGCCGAAGTAGTACGGCAGCGCGTACTTCTTGCCGTCGACCTCGCCCACCTCGACGAAGGACGTCAGCAGCTTGTCGCCGCCGAGCTCGTCGTACATGTCCGAGATGTCGCTGAAGGCCCCGACGTTGGTGAACGTCGGCGACCAGGTGTTGCCGACCTCCGTGACGTCCGGGGTGTTGTTGGCGTCCGGCAGCGCGGTCTGCAGCTTGGCGAGCGCAGCGCCCCAGTCCTGCTCCTCGATGGTGAGCGTCCCACCGGTCGCCTTGTTGTACTCGGTCTTCAGGTAGTCACGCAGCGCGTCCGGTGTGTCGCCTCCCATGACCCAGAACGTGATGTTCTGGCCCTTGGCCTCGTCGGGCTTGGGGGGCGTGGGGCTCGTCCCGCCGCCGCCCGAGGAGGACGAGCAGCCCGCGAGGACGACGAGCGCAGCGGCGGCAGCGAAGGCTGCTCCGATCTTTCGCTTCATTCGTGGTTCCTTGTTCCTTCGTCGTTGAAGTTGCAGGACGCCGGGCGGCGCCGCCACGTGACGCGGGGGCTCGTTCAGGAGACCCCGAGCCTCCCGGACAGGACCATGGCGGCCGCGCCGCGCATGACGATGTCCTGGCCGAGGTCGGACATCCGTACCCGCAGGTCACCGTGGAAGGTGGCCATGGTGCGGGCACGGAGGGTCTCGACGGCCGCCTCGGTGAGAGGACCGTCGAGGAGCTCGACGGGGCCCGAGATGACCACCTCGTCGAGGTCGAGCGCGCCCACGACGGGAGCGAGAGCGATGCCGAGACGCTCCCCCGCCCTGCGCAGGACGCCGTCGCGGGAGCCCGTGTCGGTGGCGCCGGCGAGCGCCGTGCGAAGGCGCGGCACCGACAACCAGGTCTCGAGGCACCCCCGCTTGCCGCAGACGCACTCGGCACCGCCGTCGGTGCCGACGACGACGTGACCGATCTCGCCGGCCGCGTACCGGCCGCCGAAGACCGGGGTGTCGCCCAGGATGAGCCCGGCACCGACGCCGAGCCCCACGCGGATGACCATGAGGTCGCCCACCACGTCGCCGAAGCTGTGCTCGGCGAGCACCGCCACGTTGGCGTCGTTCGCCACGATGACCGGGAGATCGGCCACGGCCTCGACGAGCGCCCGCAGCGGCAGGTCCTCCCAGCCCAGGTTGGGCGCGGAGAGCACGCGACCGTCGAGGTCGACGATGCCCGGGGAGCCGATCCCGACACCCAGGACGGGCAGGTCGCTGGCCGCGAGGAGATCGCGCACGAGACGGACTACGATCGCGGTGACCTCGTCGCCGAGCGCGCCGCCGGTCTCGGCCTCCACGCGACTCACGATGCCGCCGTCGAGGTCGAGCACGGCCCCCCGGAAGACGTCGGTGTCCGAGAGGTCGACGCCGATGATCCGGTAGCTGTTGCGGTTGATGTCGAGCAGGATGGCGGGCTTGCCGGGACGGCCCTTCTCGCGCGGGCCGGTCTCGACCACGAGGCCGTCGTCGATGAGCTCGGCGACCAGGTCGGAGATCGTCACGCGGGTCAGCCGCGTCTCCCGGGCGAGGTCCGCCCGGCTCTGCAGACCGCCCCGGTAGAGGTTCTGCAGCACGAGCGACCGGTTGTGGCCCCGGGCGTGCTCGGGGAGCACCTTGCCGGAGGGGCGGAGCGTTCGAGGCTGAGGAGCGCTGCGTTGCGCATCGTGCTTGGACACGTTTGTTAGTACAGCAGACGCCCAAAGGTGGCGCAAGGGCGCGGGGCAAACTCACCCGGTCCGCCGCACCGTGCCCGGGCACGGTGCGGCCAGGCGGCGGGCGCCGGGCGTATCCTTGACCACGGTGATGGATCCCGCCGGGGTCTCCCCGCCCCGAGCCGCCCTGGAGCGGTCGCGAGGAGGCCCGAACCGCCACGACGGCTGATGGTTCCTGTTTCGTCGCGACGACGGGCAGGAGACGTGTGCCCGCGCCGCCCTCCCGAGAGGTGGAGACGTGCCGGACGCACCGCAGCACCAGGTCCCCCAGCCCAGCCCCACGCGGCTCACCGCGTTCTCCGGCAGCCCGATCGTCGTGGGCATCGTCCCCGACCAGCCCGACCTCGTCCTCCTCACCGCGCTCTCGCTGTCGGAGGCCATGGGGCACGCCCCGCTCTTCTTCGCCTACGTCGACACCGAGCGCTACACGGTCGAGGAGCTCCCCGACGGCAGCGTGCGGCACGCCCAGCTCGACCCCGACGTCGTCGACGACTCCTGGCGGGAGACCGACACCCGCATCCGTCGGCACCTCGCCGGGGCTCTCGACGGGCGGCCGTCGCGCTGGGAGTTCCGCTACCTGGCGGGCAGCCCCCAGCGCTCGCTCACCCACCTCGCACGTGCCGTGGACGCGGCGGCCATCGTCGTCGGCACCCACGCGCCCGGCGCGGAGACCCGGCTCCACGAGTTCTTCGAGGGCTCGGTGGCCGTGCAGCTCACGCACCACCAGCACCGCCCCGTCGTGGTGGTCCCCCTGTCGGTCGTCGACTGGAAGGAGTCGGGCACGTGGCGGTGACTCCTCCCGCGCTCTCGCGGGCTCGCCATCCCTACCGCGACCCTCGGCTGCTCGGCCTCGTGCTGGTCGGTGGTGCTCTCGGGACCTTCGTGCGGTACGCGATCGAGCACGCGTTCCCCGTCGGTCCCGGCGCCTGGCCGTGGGCGACCTTCGTCATCAACCTCTGCGGCGCCCTCGTGCTCGGCGCGCTGCTCGAGGGGCTGCTGCGCACCGGGCCGGACGAGGGCTGGCGCAGGCTCGTCCGCGTGGGCGTGGGCACGGGGGTGCTCGGGGGCTTCACCACCTACAGCACCTTCGCGGTGGAGGCCGACCTGCTGGTGCGGGACGGTCACGCGCTGCTCGCCGCCGGCTACGCGCTGGGCTCCGTCGTGCTCGGCGCGACCGCCGCCGTGCTCGGCATGCTCCTCGCCGCGAGGCTCGCCTCGCGCCCCGCCCGGGCAGCGGTCCCGGTCGACGACCCCGAGGTCTCCCCGGACGCGGCAGACCTCACCGCCGCTCCGGGCGACGCCACGACGGACGGCGCCGGGTCCCGGTCCGGGGCAGGCACCCGCCACGGAGGCCGCTCGTGATCGCGCTCGCCGTGGCTCTCGCCGGTGGTCTGGGTGCCGTCGCGCGCTTCGTCGTGGACGGCGCGGTGCAGCGGCACAACCGGTGGTCCGTCCCGCTGGGGACGCTGCTCATCAACGTCACGGGCTCGCTCCTGCTCGGGGTGCTGACCGGGCTCGTGCTGTTCCACGGCTCGCCGTCCGAGCTCCAGACCGTGGCCGGCACCGGGTTCTGCGGCGGTTACACCACCTTCAGCACGGCGAGCGTCGAGGCGGCCCGCCTGCTGCGGACCGAGCGACGCTGGGCCGCGGTGGCTCACGCCGGCGGCATGCTGCTCGCGAGCGTCGCGGCGGCGGGGCTCGGCCTCTGGGCCGCCTCGTGGTGACCGGCTCGCGCCGGGCGCGGTGACGAGAGGGACGACGGCGCCGTAACCGGGCCGAAACACCCCGGAACTAGGATGGCGACCATGCCAGCAACCACGCCGCCCCCGGCCGCGCCCGTCCTCTCCCAGCGCCGCCGCGTCGTCACGGCCGCGGTGATCGACGTCCTCGTCGTGCTCGTGTTCGCCCTGATCGGCCGCGCGGCGCACAAGGAGGGCACCACTCCCGACGGCGTCCTCGTGGTCGCGTGGCCGTTCCTCGCCGGTCTCGTGGTCGGCTGGGTGGCCTCGCGGGCGTGGCTCCGCCCCGAGAGCGTCTGGCCGACCGGCGTGGTGGTCGTGGTGTGCACCTGGGCGCTGGGCATGGGGCTGCGGGCGCTGACCGGCGCGGGGACGGCCGCGTCGTTCCTGCTGGTCGCCGCGGGCTTCCTCGTCGTCCTGCTCGTCGGGTGGCGAGCGCTGGCGAGCCTGCTGCTGCGCAGCCAGCGGTAGGCGCTACTCGGGCGGCGGGGTGGTGGCGAGGGCGGTGGCGATCGCCGGGACGAGGGCGCGGAAGGCCTTGCCGCGGTGGCTGAGGGCGTTCTTCTCCGCCGGGCTGAGCTCCGCGCTGCTGCGGGTCTCGCCCTCGGGCACGAGGACCGGATCGTAGCCGAAGCCACCCTCGCCCCGGCGCTCGCGCAGCAGGGTGCCGGGCATCTCCCCGATCTCCACCGCCTCACCGCCGTCAGGCGTCACGAGGGCCGCCGCGCACACGAACCGGGCCCCCCGGTGCTCGTCGGGCACGTCGGCGAGCTGCGCCAGCAGCAGGTCGAGGTTGGCCACGTCGTCGCCGTGCCGCCCGGCCCACCGCGCGGAGAAGATCCCCGGTGCCCCGCCCATCACGTCCACGCAGATGCCGGAGTCGTCCGCGATCACGGGGACGCCGGCCGTGTGCGCAAGCGCGCGGGCCTTGATGAGGGCGTTCTCCGCGAAGGTCACGCCGTCCTCGACCGGCTCGGGCGCGGCGAGGTCGGCGGCGGAGACGATCTCCTCGGGCGCCAGCCCGGCCACACCGTCCGGGCCGCACAGGATGTCGCGCAGCTCACCGAGCTTGTGGGCGTTGTGCGTCGCGAGGACGAGCCGCGCCGTCATGCGCGCGCCCGGCCGTCGTCGGGCACGGCCGGTGCTGCCGCGAGCGCCTCGCCCTGGAGCGCGGCCAGCCTCGTGGTGCCTGCGACCGCGAGGTCGAGCAGCGCGTCGAGCTCGGCGCGGCTGAAGGGCGCGTGCTCGGCCGTGCCCTGCACCTCGACGAAGGCACCTGAGCCGGTCACCACGACGTTCATGTCGGTCTCGGCGCGCACGTCCTCCACGTAGGGCAGGTCCAGCACCGGGGTGCCGTCGACGATGCCGACGCTGACGGCGGAGACCGAGTCGGTGAGCACGCGCGCGCCCGGCGCCACCAGGCCCTGCTCGCGAGCCCAGGCGACGGCGTCGGCGAGGGCCACGTAGGCTCCCGTGATCGCCGCGGTCCGGGTGCCGCCGTCGGCCTGGAGCACGTCGCAGTCCAGCACGATCGTGTTCTCGCCGAGCGCCGCGGTGTCGACGACGGCGCGCAGGGAGCGGCCGACCAGGCGGGAGATCTCGTGGGTGCGCCCGCCGACCCGGCCCTTGACCGACTCGCGGTCGCTGCGCGAGCTCGTGGCGCGCGGGAGCATCGCGTACTCGGCGGTCACCCAGCCCTCCCCCGACCCCTTGCGCCAGCGCGGCACGCCGGCGGTGAAGGAGGCGATGCACAGCACGCGCGTGTCGCCGAACTCGACGAGCACGTTGCCCTCGCCGGACTTCTGCCAGCCCCGGGTGATCGTCACGGGACGCAGCTCGTCGGCGGCGCGGCCGTCCGGGCGCACGCCGGTCACATCAGATGAAGAGGTCATGCCTCCACCCTAGTTGTCGCCGGTGCCGCTCCCGTCAGCGACGGCCCGGGCGCCTACCAGGCGTACGCGGCGCCGGGCCTGACGACCTCCACGTCGCCGTCGTAGACGCTCGTGGCGTCGGCGACGGCCCGGACCGGGTCGTTCCAGCTCGGCAGGTGCGTCAGCAGCAGCCGGGCGACACCCGCCTCGGCGGCGATCTGCCCCGCCTGGACCCCCGTGAGGTGCAGTCCCGCGATGTGGTCGTCGCGCCCCGGCACGAAGGCCGCCTCGGACAGCAGCGCGTCGGCGCCCGCCGCCGCTCGCCGCACGCCGTCGCAGACGTCGGTGTCCCCGGTGTACGCCAGGGTGACCGACGATGCCGGGTCGTGGTCGCTGGGCCCGGTGATCCGCAGGGAGCAGGCCGGCACCGGGTGCCAGGCCTCGAAGGGCTCGAGGCGCAGCGGGCCGACCTGCACGGCGCCGCCCAGCGGCCACGCCTCGAACCGGTAGGCGCAGGCACCGGGCTCGTGCCCGTCGAAGGCCACGAAGCGCTCCGCGGCGTCCGGCGGCCCCCACACCGGGAGCCACTCGCCGGGCGCCTGCGGGCCGCCCAGGGCGGGCGGGCGGTAGCGCAGGTACACGTGCAGGCCGGTGAGGTCGGCGCTGTGGTCGGGGTGCATGTGGGACAGCGCGACGGCGTCGATGGCGAAGGGGTCGACGTAGCGCTGGAGCGGTCCGAACGCCCCGCTGCCCAGCTCGAGGACGACGTTCCAGGTCCGCCCGTCCGCGTCCTCGGCCGAGACGAGGTAGCAGGACGCCGCGGAGTCCGGCCCTGCGAACGACCCCGCGCAGCCGACGACCGTGAGCCTCACGAGCGGCCGCCGGCGACGTGCGTCGTCGGGGCGCCGAGGCCGCTCTCCACCGCGTCGACCTCGGGTCCGAGGAACCGGCGCGCCAGCGAGCGGAAGAGCGCGTCGTCCCCGGTGGAGACGAAACGGTGGCTCGGCGGGCCGGCGTCGTTCGAGCGCAGCATGTCGTGCGCCACGAGCGTGCGGTAGACGTCGCGGGCGGTCTCGTCGGCGCTCGAGACCAGCGTCACGCTCTCGCCCATCACGTAGGAGATCGCGCCCGCCAGCAACGGGTAGTGGGTGCACCCCAGGATGAGCGTGTCGACGTCGTGGTCGCGCAAGGGGTCGAGATACCGGTGCGCTGCCTCCAGCACGGCGGGCCCCGCCGTCACGCCGCGCTCGACGAGATCGACGAAGTCCGGGCAGGCCTGCGGGAACACCTGCACCCCGGGAGCGACCGCGAGCGCGTCCTCGTAGGCCCGCGAGTAGACCGTCGCCTCGGTGCCGATGATGCCGATGCGCCCGGTCTTGCTGGCGAGGACCGCGCGGCGGGCCGCGGGGAGGATCACCTCGACCACGGGGACGCCACGCTGCACGGTGTAGCGCTCGCGCGCGTCGCGCAGGACGGCCGCCGAGGCGCTGTTGCAGGCGATGACGAGCAGCTTCACGTCCTGCTCGACGAGCTGGTCCATGACGTCGAGGGCGAGGCTGCGGACCGTCGCGAGGGGCTTGGGGCCGTAGGGCGCGTGGCTGGTGTCGCCGATGTAGAGGACCGACTCCTGCGGCAGCAGGTCGAGCACGGACCGGGCGACCGTCAGCCCTCCGACACCCGAGTCGAAGATGCCGATGGGTGCGTCGTTCACGGGGTCGAGACTACCCGTTGGTCGGGCTCTGCCCTCTCGGACGGGCCGGGAGCCCCTCGATCAGGCAGTCGGTGAGCGACTCCTGCAGAGCACCGAGCAGGGTGAAGGCGGCCCCGACGAAACGTCGCACCGCCTCGCTGCCGTCGTCCGGGCCGCTCCCGCGCTCGTCCTCGGTGTCGGTCCCCGCCTCGTCGTCCGACATGAGGTCGCGGTAGAGCTGCTCGGCCTGGGCGTCGTCGCCGATGCCGAGGCGGCTGGCGAGCACCAGCCGGACGTCGGTCATCGCCGCGGCGAGCTCGGCGGCGTCCTCGCTCGCCACGACGAGCTCGTGCAGGTCGTGCGCGTCGCCCTCCGGCTCGGGGGCGAGCATCCGGTTGGCCAGGTCGAGCAGCCGCTGCACCTTGCGGTGCCGCAGCTCGTCCTCGGTGAACCGCCGGAACTCGTCCGCGAGCTCGGGGTCCGTCGTCGCGTCCGGGAGCAGCAGCATGAGTGCCGGGTCCGAGGGGCGGCGCACGGGACGGTCCAGCGCCTCGAGCATCGCGGCGATGGAGCCGGGCCCGTCCGCGGGGTCGACCAGCTCCTCGTCGTCACCTGCCAGGAGCTCGATGACGTCGCCTGCGAGCTGCGCGATCACGACCCGCTCGGGCGGGGTCAACGCCGCGACGAAGTCCTCGCCGCGGCGCACGAAGCCGCGCGCCACCTACTCCTCGACCCGTCGCATCGTCGCCTGCAGCCCGAAGCCGTGCATCGCGCGGACGTCGACCTCGATCGCCTCCCGCGAGCCGGTCGCCACCACGGCCTGCCCCTCGTGGTGCACGCGAAGCATGAGGGCGTTGGCCCGCCGCTCGCTGTAGCCGAAGTAGCTACGGAACACGTAGGCGACGTAGTTCATGAGGTTGACCGGGTCGTTCCAGACCACGGCGTGCCACCGCGGCCGCAGCCCCTCGAGCTCGGCGACCGGTTCCGGCGCCCGTTCCAGCGAAGCGGTGTCGCCGAAGGCGGCGCGCACGGGCGCGACGACGGGACGCGCGTCGACCGCCGGCTGAGCATTCATCCCCACGGTGCAATCCTAGAGCGCAGCCGGCGAAGCGGCGTGCGCTAGGGACGGTGCCCTACCGTGAGCACATGGACAGCCCTTCCCCCGTCCCCGGCACGACGTCGCTGCTCACCGACCGCTACGAGCTGACGATGCTCCAGGCTGCCCTGCGCGACGGCTCCGCGGACCGTCGTTGCGTCTTCGAGGTCTTCACCCGGCGGCTGCCGTCGTGGCGTCGCTACGGCGTGCTGGCGGGCACCGGGCGGCTGCTGGAGCAGCTCGAGCACTTCCGCTTCGGCGCGGACGAGCTCGCCTGGCTCGCCGACGAGCACGTGGTCGACGACCGGACGCTCGCCTTCCTCGAGGGCTACAGTTTCTCCGGCTCGATCTGGGGCTACGCCGAGGGCGAGGTCTACTTCCCCTCGAGCCCCGTGCTCACAGTGGAGGGGACCTTCGCCGAGGCGGTGCTCCTCGAGACGCTCGTGCTGTCCGTCCTGAACGCCGACTCCGCCGTCGCGTCGGCCGCCTCCCGCATGACGGCGGCCGCCGGCGACCGCCCCTGCTGGGACATGGGCGCGCGCCGGACGAACGAGCAGGCCGCTCCTGCCGCCGCGCGCGCGGCGGCCGTCGCCGGGTTCGCCGGCACCTCGATCCTCGAGGCGGGCCGCCGATGGGGGCTCACGACGATCGGGACCGCCGCGCACGCCTTCACCCTCGTGCACGACACCGAGCGCGACGCCTTCGCCTCGCAGCTCGAGTCGCTCGGCGCCGACACGACGCTGCTCGTCGACACCTACGACGTGCGTGCCGCGGTGGACGAGGCGGTCCGGCTCGCCGGGCCGGGGCTCGGTGCGGTGCGCCTCGACTCCGGCGACCTCGCCGCGCTCGCGGTCGAGGTGCGCGCACAGCTCGACGCCCTCGGAGCCACCGGGACCAAGATCGTCGTGACCTCGGACCTCGACGAGTACGCGATCGCCGCGCTGTCGGCGGCGCCGGTCGACTCCTACGGCGTGGGCACCCGGCTCGTGACCGGCTCGGGCGCCCCGACGTCGTCCATGGTCTACAAGCTCGTCGCCCGCGAGGGACGCGACGGCGTGCTCGAGCCCGTCGCCAAGGCCTCGGCCGACAAGGCTGGGGTCGGCGGGCGGAAGACCGCGTGGCGCGAGCACGACGACGAGGGCGTCGCCACCGCCGAGCTGGTGGTGACCGGCAGCGACGAGGTGGTGCGGGACTGGCGACCCGCGGGCGCGAGCACCCGCCCGCTGTGCGTGCCGTACGTGGTGGACGGCGTCGTCCGGCCCGGGACGACCGGTCCCGCAGCCGTCGTGGCGGCGGCGGAGCGGCACGCGGCGAGCGTGGCAGCCCTGCCGCGCACCGCCGAACGGCTCTCGAGCGGCGAGCCGGTCATCCCCACCAGAGTGCTCCACGCCCCGCCGGTCGAGTAGGCCGCCCGCGGCCGTATCGAGGCCACTGTGTGGGTGCGCGGGTCTCGATATGCTCGCTGGCGCTCGCTGCTCGACCGGCAAAGTGGCGGCGTCGGTCAGCGCTTGCCGACGAACCACTGGCGGACGACGGCGATCCTCGCCTCCAGCTGGGCCACCGTCGCCTGCGGGACCTCGGGCCCTCCGCTGCGCCGACGCAGCTCGTTGTGCACCGAGCCGTGCGGCTGCCCGCTGCGCCTCGCCCAGGCGGACACGAGCTTCGACAGCTCGGCGCGCAGCTCGGACGCCCGCCGGTGCTCGGCCTCCGAGCGCTCGGCCTCGGCCACCCGGGCGCTGCGTGCCGCGCGCCCGGCGACCTGGTCGGACTGCCGCTGTCGCAGCAGGCTCGTGACCTGGTCGGCGTCGAGCAGGCCGGGCAGCCCCAGGAAGTCCATCTCCTCGTCGGAGCCGACGGCCGCGCCCGCGCCGAACTCGCCGCCGTCGAACAGCACGCGGTCGAAGGACGCCTCCGCCTCGAGCGCCTCGAAGCTGCCCTGCAGCAGGTCGCCCGAGGCCTTCTCCTCCCGGTTGGCCGCCTCGAGCAGCGCGGCCTCCGGATCGTGGTCGCCCTCGCCGGAGGTGCGCCGGTCGAGGGCGTGGTCCCGCTCCAGCTCGAGGCTGGCGGCGAGCGAGAGCAGGTGCGGCACGCTCGGCAGGAACACGGACGCCGTCTCGCCGCGGCGCCGGGCACGGACGAACCGCCCCACCGCCTGGGCGAAGTACAGCGGAGTCGCCGTCGACGTGGCATAGACCCCCACGGCGAGGCGCGGCACGTCGACGCCCTCGGAGACCATGCGCACGGCGACCATCCACCGCCGCGAGGCGTCGTCGGAGAACTCCTCGATCCGCTTCGAGGCGCCGTCGTCGTCCGAGAGCACGACGGTGGGCGCCGCACCGGTGATCTCCCGCAGGTGCTTGGCGTAGGAGCGCGCGTCGTCCTGGTCGCTCGCGATGACGAGCCCGCCGGCGTCCGGCACGCTGCGCCGCACCTCGCTCAGGCGCTTGTCCGCCGCGGCCAGCACCGACGGGATCCACTGGCCCTGGGGGTCGAGGGCCGTGCGCCACGCGTGGGCGGTGATGTCCTTGGTGAGCGGCTCGCCGAGCTGGGCGCTCACCTCCTCGCCGGCACGGGTGCGCCAGCGCATCGAGCCGGTGTACGACATGAAGATCACCGGGCGCACCACGCCGTCGCGCAGGGCGTCGCCGTAGCCGTAGGAGTAGTCGGCCACCGACCGCCGGATGCCGTCCGCGTCCGGCTCGTAGGTGACGAAGGGGATCGGCGAGGTGTCGGAGCGGAAGGGAGTGCCGGTCAGGGCGAGGCGGCGGGCCGCCGGTGTGAACGCCTCGCGCACGGCATCGCCCCAGCTCAGGGCGTCGCCCCCGTGGTGCACCTCGTCGAGGATCACGAGCGTGCGGGCGACCTCGGTGCGGGCCAGGTGCAGGGCGGGGTTCGCGGCGACCTGGGCGTAGGTGAGCGCGACGCCGTCGTAGTGCGCGCCGTGCCTGCCCTGGCTGTTGCGGAAGGACGGGTCGATGCGGATGCCCACGCGCGCCGCGGCGTCGGCCCACTGGTGCTTGAGGTGCTCGGTCGGGGCGACGACGGTCACGCGGCGCACGGTGCCGGACTCGAGCAGCTCGGTGGCCAGGCGCAGCGCGAAGGTCGTCTTGCCGGCGCCCGGCGTCGCGACCGCCAGGAAGTCCCGGGGCGTCTGACGGCGGTACAGCTCGAGGGCCTCGGCCTGCCAGGCGCGCAGCTTGGTCGCGGTGCCCCACGGCGCGCGCGCCGGGAAGGCCGGGGAGAGGTGGGCGGCCGCCGACGACGACGCGTTCTGCGGCACGCGGGGCGGCGCGGCTGCGGCGAAGAGCGTCTGGTCGGCGGGATCGGGTTCGTGGGACGGGGTCAGGTCAACGCTCACTGGCCGTCGTCACCGTCGCCGTCCTGCGGGTCGCGCAGACCGTCGTAGATCTCCTTGCAGACCGGGCACACGGGGAACTTGCCCGGGTCTCGACCAGGCACCCACACCTTGCCGCACAGGGCGATGACCGGGGTGCCGTCGAGGGCCGAGGCGAGGATCTTCTCCTTGCGCACGTAGTGCGAGTAGCGCTCGTGGTCGCCCGGCTCGGCGAGCTCGCGCTGCTCCTCGCGCTCGAGGACGCTCGTGGGCGAGCCGCCGAGCGTGTCGTGGTCCGTCCCAGGACCCGACGGGGACGAGAACGGGGCATCGGTCATGCCTTCGATTCTACGGCCCGAGGCCACCTCGTCACCCGGCCGGGGCTGTGACGTCAGGAGATGCCCAGCTCGGTGGAGAGCACGAGCGCGGTCGCGCCCGAGAGCATCACGTGGTCGCCGAGGGTCGCCATCTCGATGGTGACCTGGTCGGAGATCGCGGGCATCGTCCGCCGCCGCAGCGTGTCGAGCGCCGCCTCGCGCAGCGGCCCGTCGAACAGCTCGGCCGGCCCGACGAACCGCACCTCCACGAGGTTGAGCGCGCTGACGACCGGCGCCAGCAACGTGCCGAGCAGACGTCCTGCGGAGGCGAGCAGCTCGGCCACCTCGTCCTGGCTCCGGCCCTCGGTCGCTGCACGCAGCGCCGGCACGGAGACGAGCGTCTCCAGGCAGCCGTAGCGCCCGCAGCTGCAGCGTGCGCCGTCGTCGACGACCGTGACGTGGCCGATCTCCCCGGCGGCATGCCCGGCACCGTCCACGAGCACGCCGTCGACCATGATCCCCGCGCCCACGCCGTCGCTGAGCACGATCGCCATGAGGCCGGACTCGACCGCGCCCCCGAAGGTGAACTCGCCGAGGGTGGCCACGTTCGCGTCGTTGCCGACGTGCACCGGCAGCCCGAGACGGGAGGCGAGCGCGTCCGCGAGAGGCACCTCGTCCCACCCGATCTTCGGGCTGGAGGTCACCAGCCCGTCCGGCGAGACCACACCGGGGCAGCCGATCCCCACCCCGATCACCGGAGCGGTGGCCGAGGCGATGAGCGAGCGGCACATGCGCTCCACGAGCGAGAGCAGCTCGTCGCCGTGACGACCGTCCACCGCGGCCTCGACCTTGTGCTCGAAGACTCCGCTCAGGCTGGAGACGGCACCGCGCAGCGTCTGCGAGTCGACGAGGTCGACGGCCACCACGCGGAACGCCTCGGTGCGCATGCCGATGCGGGTCGCAGGCTTGCCGACCCGGGCCTCGGCGATGATCCCGAGCTCTTCGACGAGCCCCTCGGAGATGAGCACCGACACGAGGTCGGAGATGGTCACCCGCGTCAGCCCCGTGGCCCGGGCGATGGCCGCCCTGGACGAGGTGCCGGAGTGGAAGAGCTGCTGCAGCACGAGGGCACGGTTGTGCGCCCGCGTGTGCTCGGGCAAGATCTTCGCGCTCGGTCGCAGGCGTGCGTCGAGGCTACGAGGCGGACGGGGGCTGCGTCGGCCGGAGCTCGTCATGGAAACATATCCAACTCTCGAAATGTCTTTGACGCAACCCACAGTGCCACACGGATGACATGTGCGGGGAAAACCACGCCGCGCGGTCGAATAATTCTCGGCCGAGAAATCCGCGGGCCTCCGACGGCAAAAGAGGAGCGCTCTCGCATCGCCAATACGCGGTCCGGGAGCGCCGGCCGTCACGCGGCGTCTCCACAGCGCTACATGCCGTCCGACCTCGCAGGAGACTCCGTAGCACGTGTCAGGACCCGGGCCGGGCCCGCTGCCGTCCACCACGGCCGAACCGCGGAAAACCCGCCACGAAATCGTGGTAGGAGATAGGCGTCGACCCGATATCCGATTGGGGCACGGGCAGGACCGTGGGACGGAAAGCGAGCGACCGCACCGCCGCTGGACACCTATCAATATCATCACCCGGCGAGCGCCCATGAGAAGCCCTCGCCGCCTCACGAGGCGAGGCCGGGAAGAAGCCAGGAAAGGGGTCGGAGCACCGGTGATCCCGATCCTACGTCACCCCTTCGTCGCCCCCGACGCCGCCACCCGCCCGAGCGACGATGACGGGCAGGGAGCCGGGCCGCCGCGCGACCCGGATGCCCGACGCCCCGCGACGACGCTGCCCCCTCGCGAGCACGCGCCCCCGGTGTTCCAGCGAGAAGAGCAAGACAGATCCTCACCGATACGCTCCAGATACGCCCGTGTTCACGCGAACTGGATCGTTTGTACGGATTCACTACCTCAGGTTTGGTTCATCACCGCTAAAAAAACTCTTGCGGCCCTACGGCGCGCCCCCTAGGGTGGGAGACGTTTGCGAGTCGCCGCACGTCGCCCTCGAGGACGAGGGCACGACTCACGCACCGGGTGCAAGGACGCACCCCGGCCAGCGGGCGAGCACATCACGAGGAGAGACATACATGACCAGCAGCCACCCGATACGAGACCACGTCAGAGCCTTCGTCGCCGCCCTCGCAGCCTTCGCGCTCGCGGTCGTGCTCGTCCCCCTCGGGGGCACGAGCGACGCCCGCGCCGAGGTGAACCCCGCTGCCGCCACGCTCGCCCGCCGGGCCGCGGACGAGGGCATCGTCCTGCTCAAGAACGACGGCGGGACGCTCCCGCTCACCCCTGGCCGCGAGGTCTCCGTCTTCGGCCGGATCCAGGTGGACACGTTCCTGACGGGCTACGGCTCGGGCGCGCACGTGATCGCCCCCTACGAGCGCAGCGTGCTCGACGGCCTGCGCCGCAACCCCGGCATCACGATCAACGAGGACCTCGCCACCACCTACGAGCGCTGGGTCGCCGCCAACCCCGGCTCGACCGACCGGGTCAGCAGCTTCCCCGAGATGCCCGTGACCGACACGCTCGTGCAGGACGCCGCCGCGGTCTCCGAGACGGCCGTCGTCGTCATCGGGCGCAACGCCGGCGAGAACGGTGACTTCCCCGCCGGCGAGGGCGGCTACTACCTCACCTCGACCGAGAAGGACATGCTCTCCAAGGTGACCGCGAGCTTCGAGCACGTCGTCGTGCTCATCAACTCCGGCCCCGTCATCGACGTCACCTGGACCGAGGACTACCCGCACATCGACTCGCTGCTGTACGTGTGGGAGGGCGGCCAGGAGATGGGCTCGGCCGTGGCCGACGTGCTCTCCGGCGACGTCAACCCCTCGGGCCGGCTGCCCCAGACCCTCGCGACCTCCATCGACGACTACCCCAGCACGGCGAGCTTCGGCGACGCGGACTCGAACGACTACACCGAGGACATCTTCGTCGGTTACCGCTACTTCGAGACCTTCGCGCCGGACAAGGTCGTCTACCCCTTCGGCTACGGGCTCTCCTACACGGACTTCGACCTTGAGACCGGGGACGTCACGGAGGCGGACGGCACGGTGCACGTGCCGGTGACCGTCACGAACACCGGTGACGTGGCGGGCAAGGAGGTCGTCGAGGTGTACTACGGCGCGCCCCAGGGTGAGCTCGGCAAGGCCGCCAAGAGCCTGGCCGCCTACGCCAAGACCTCTGTGCTGAGGCCCGGCGCCTCCGAGGAGCTGACCCTCACCTTCGACGTGAGCGCCATGGCCTCCTACGACGACGGCGGGTACACCGGACACGACGAGGCCTGGGTGCTCGAGGCCGGGGACTACCCGGTCTATGTCGGGACGTCGGTGCGCGACATCACCCTCGTCCACACCCACACCGAGGCCACCACCCGGGTGACCCAGCAGCTCGAGGAGGCCCTCGCCCCCGTCGCGCCGTTCGCGCGCTACCACGCCTCCCAGGGCGCCGACGGCGTCGAGCTCGACACCACCTCCCAGCAGACGCCGGCGCGCAGCGTCGACCTCAAGCAGCGCGTCACGGAGAACATGCCGGCCGACCTGCCCTACGGCAAGGGTGACCAGGGCATCTCGCTGCTCGACGTGTACCAGGGCGAGCACACCCTCGACGACTTCATGGCACAGCTCAGCCTGAAACAGCTCGTCGCGCTCACCTACGGGGCAGGGTCGACGAGCGCCCCCGGCGGCATCCCCGGCAACACCTCCGTCTACGCCGGCACCACGGACGAGCTGCGGGACGACTACGGCATCCCCGCGATCTCGACGACGGACGGCCCCACCGGCATCAAGCTGCCCGAGGAGGCCACGGACATGCCGATCGGCTCGATGCTCGCGAGCACCTGGAACACCCGGCTCGTCCAGGACCTGCTCGCCGAGATCGGCAAGGAGATGCTGCTCAACGGCTCGGACGTGCTGCTCGCGCCGGGGATGAACATCCAGCGAAGCCCGCTCAACGGGCGCAACTTCGAGTACTTCTCCGAGGACCCCCTGATCACCGGCACGATGGCGGCCGCCGTCGTGCGCGGCGTCCAGTCCCAGGGCGTCTCGGCCACGCCCAAGCACTTCGCGGCGAACAACCAGGAGACGAACCGCAAGAAGAACGACTCACGCGTCTCCGAGCGCGCGCTGCGCGAGGTCTACCTGCGCGGCTTCGAGATCATGGTCAAGACGTCCCACCCGGACAACATCATGGGCTCGTACAACCTGGTCAACGGCACCCACGCCTACCAGAACTACGACCTCAACACCACGATCCTGCGCGGTGACTGGGGCTACGACGGCGTGCTCATGACGGACTGGAACGTCACGTACTCCATGGCCTGCCCAGACATCTCGCTCACGTCCACGGCGCTGAGCGACAACGCGTGCCGGATCCGCTCCGGCGAGGACGTCGTCATGCCCGGCGACACGGGCGACCACGGCAAGCCGCAGCAGGCCGTCGAGCAGGGCGACCTCGACGTCGGCGAGGTGCAGCGCTCGGCCCGCCGCGTCCTGGAGCTCGCCCTCGACTCGGCGGTCTTCCGCCGCGCCCACGGGCTCCCGCTCGCCTCCTACTCCCCGCCGTCCGACTGGTTCGCGGTCGACCAGCCCGCGCCCCTGGCGACCCCGGCGCTCACCTCGATCAGTGCCGACGGCAAGGCGCTCGCCGGCTTCGACCCGGACGTCGTCGAGTACACCTCCTACACCAAGGACTACGGGTACCTGCCGGTGGTGACGGCCACCGCAGCCGCCGGGGCCTCCGTCTCGGTCACGCAGGCGACGCCGTCGTCACGCACGACGACGATCACGGTCACGGCTGCCGACGGTGCGACGAACCGGTACCGCGTGTTCTGGTCCGACGACCCGGACCTGCCCCTCCCCCTCGGGACGACGCCCGCACGCGTCGAGGGGCTGAAGATCAACGGCGAGGACTACCTGCGGTTCTACCCGACGCAGTACGACTACACGGTCGTCGGCATCGCCCCCGAGGACGCGGTGATCAGCGACATCAAGGTCCCCACCGGCGTGACGACCCAGGTGACCGGCCCGGACGAGAACGGCACCCTCACCGTGCGGGCCGAGTCCGCCGACCAGCGCCGCGAGTACCGCTTCACGTTCCAGGAGATCGCGAATGCCCCGCGCAACGACGACTTCGACGGCACGGAGCTCGCGGACTTCTGGACCGTGGACAGCCCGACCGCCGGCTTTGCGAAGCCGGACGGCTCGGTCGAGATCACCACGGAGCCCGGGGACTGGTCCGGGACCAAGAGCGGCAGCAAGAACGTCGTGTGGCAGCACGCCGAGGGCGACTGGAGCGCCGTCTCCAAGATCACCGTGGACCCGATGCCGCACCAGAACTACCACCAGATCGGCCTCACGGTCTTCGACGACGAGGACAACTTCCTGCAGTACGAGCTCGAGTTCCGCAACACCTCCGCGACGAACGGCGTTCCGCTGCGGCTCTCGGTGAAGAACGAGACCGCGGCGAGCAACAAGGTCGCGCTCACGGTGGACGCGAACCCGTTCTTCCCCGACACCACCGGGCCGCAGACGATGTACCTGAAGGTGTCGAAGGCCGGTGACGCCTTCAGCTTCGCCGTCAGCCGTGACGGCGAGGAGTTCACGACGGTCGGTAACGTCCAGAAGTCGTTCACCGCGCCCAAGCTCGCCCTGCAGGCGATCCAGAGCGCGATCAACGCGACCGCGGACCCGATCGTCGCCACGTACGACTACGTCCACGTCACCATGAGCGACCCGCGCTCGGCGCCGGTCACCCACGTGACGCCGTCCGGCCTGAGCCGGATCACCGCGGCGACGGACTGGTTCTCGCTCACCCCGACCTTCACCAGCGAGGAGAGCAGCGGGGACAGCTACGCACCCGTGGACCTGGGCGGCTCCAAGAACGGCGCCTTCGTCATGTACAACATCGACGTCGACGAGCCGGGGTACTACACGATCACCCCGCAGATCGCCGCGAACGCGGCACCGGACGCCAACGCGCCGCTGTCCTTCGCGGTCGACGTCGACGGGACGCGCGCGACCGAGTTCGCGCAGACGGGCGGCACGGGCGGCTGGCAGGTGTGGAAGACGATGGCGCCCCGCCTCGTCCACCTCGACGCGGGGACGCACCAGCTGCGGCTCGAGTACGGGTCGTCCGGGTTCACCACGTTCAACCTCAGCGTGCTCGACATCGCCCCGAGCGAGGTGGACCGCACCGCGCTGGCCGACCTCGTCGAGCAGGCCAGGGCCAAGACCGCCTCCGACTACACGTCGGGCACGTGGTCCGCGCTGCGCACCGCCCTCGACGAGGCGTCGGCAGTCCTGATGGACGCGAGCGCCACAGCCGACGACGTCGGCGGCGCGGCCGACGCGCTGTCAGCGGCGCTCGGCTCGCTCGTGGCCCGCGGCGGCGCCGACCTCGACGCGCTGACCGCGACCGTGGCCACCGCCCAGCGACTCGTCGACTCCGGGACACTGACGGAGGCCGGGTACACGCGTGAGGCGTGGGGCACCTTCCACGACGCCCTCGCCGCCGCCGCAGGCCTGCTCGACGACACGGAGGCCGGCGAGGCGGCGACGCCCGAGGAGGTCGACACCCTCGCGTCCGACCTCGACGACGCGCTCGCCGCGCTGTCGCAGGCACACCGGGGCGACCTGGCACCGCTGCAGGACCTCGTGGGCTCCGTCGACGGGATCGTCACCGCCGACTACACCTCGGGCTGGGGCGCCTACGAGAGCGCGCTGGCGGCCGCCAAGGCGCTGATGGCCACCGATCCCGCGGACGTCTCGGCGCAGGCCGTCGCGGCGGCCACGCAGTCGCTGCAGGACGCCATCGACGGCCTGGTGCCGGGCACCGACGGGACGGGGGCCGTCACAGACCTGCGTGCCGCCGTCGCCACCGCGCTGTCCGCACAGGTCTCTGACCGGTACACGAGCGACTCCCGGGCGGCGCTGCAGGCTCCGCTCGAGCGGGCGCAGCAGCTGCTGCGCACCGCGGACGACGGCGTCACGCTCTCGGCCGACGACGTCGCTGCGGTGGCGGGACCGCTGCAGGACGCGCTGGACGCGCTCGTGGAGACGGTGCGGACCGACGCGCTGCAGGACCTGGTGCACCAGGTGGGCGCCGCGGGCCTCCACGAGGGCGACTACACGGCGGAGTCCTGGGCGACGCTGAGCAGCGCGCTCACCACGGCGGAGTCGCTGGCCGCGACCCCGACCACCCAGGAGGCGGTCGATCAGGCCTTCGACGCCCTCCTGGGCGCCTTCGCCGGCCTCGTGAAGGCGGTGCCGGTCGACGTCTCCTGGCTCGACCAGGTGCTCGCCGCCGCAGAGCCGAAGATCGGGCAGGCCGAGGCCTACACGCCGTCGACCTGGGCGACCTTCTCCGAGGCTCTCGCGAACGCCACCGCGCTCCGGGACGACGACGGAGCCACGCAGGGCGAGGTCGACGCCGCCGCAGCCGCCCTCGTGACGGCCCTGGCACGCCTCGAGGCCGCACCGGCCGGTGGTGAGGGGCCCGGCGAGCCGCAGCTCGTCGTGTCCACCCCGGTGCTGTCCTCGTCGTCGCAGGTGTTCGGCGCCAAGGGCGCCAAGCGCGCCACGGCGACGGTGAGCGTGGTGGGGACCACGACGGGCACCCTGGTGCTCCGCAGCGGCTCGGTGACGGTCGGGACCGCGGTCCTGCACGACGGCGGTGCCAGCCTGCGGCTGCCGTCCACCCTGGCCGTGGGCAGCCACCGGATCGTGGCGACGCTCACGACGGCGGGTCGCACGGTGACCTCTGCGCCGTCGCAGCCCCTGCGGGTGACGAGGTCGGCGATCAAGAAGCTGAAGGTGAAGGCGCCGAAGAGGTTCACCAAGGGCAAGAGGCTCACGGTGACCGTCAAGGCTGCCAAGAAGCTGGACAGCGGCGTCAAGGCCCACGGCAAGGTGAAGGTCTACGTCGGCACGAAGGTCGCCGCGACCCTCTCGGTGAACAAGCTTCACAAGGCCGACGACAAGGTCGCGATCAAGGCCAAGCTCCTCAAGGGCGCGAAGGTCAAGGTCAAGGCCCGGTTCGTGCCGAAGGACAAGGCCCAGACGGCGACGACCACCTCCAAGAAGGTGACCGTCAAGCGCCGCTGACCCACCCCGTCCCGGTGCCCGGCCCACTTTTCCGGGGTTCCCGACACGAACCATGTCGGGAACCCCGGAAAAGATGGGGGACGAGGGCAGGATCGGGGGCATGACGAAGGCCTCCAGGGCCCTGACGGGTCCTGGAGGCCTTCGTGATGGTGGAGGTGCGGGGAATCGAACCCCGGTCCGGTGACGCAGAACCACGACTTCTCCGGGTGCAGTCTGCGATGGATTTTCTCGGCCCCAGCTCTCGCGCAGACGCGTCGCTGACAGGCCCAGTCGTCTAGAAGTCCCCGCAGCCCCGACGACGTGAGCTACGAGCAGTGGCTCCCAAGATGACGCCAGGATCTGAGGCGGAAGCTACCTCAGGCTGACGGACTTCGGGGCTCGCTCAGGCGGCGAGGGCGAAGTCGGTGCGCTTGGAATCGGCACCTATTGGTTTGCAGGCAGCGTTAACGAGATAAGCCTGCATCCTCGACCCGCTTCGCGTGGTGGTACGACCACCGTCGAAACCGATCACCCCCATGTTCAGTTGTCTCGACCATCCTACCGGCGCGGACGGCGCCGGCCCAGCGAGTTTCGCGCTGGGCTCAGCGCATCTCGCGCTGCCGCATGGCGCGCAGCGCCTCACGGTTGTCCTGCTGCTCGCGCAGCGTCTGACGCTTGTCGTACTCGCGCTTGCCCCGTGCCACCGCGATCTCGACCTTCGCCCGGCCGTCGAGGAAGTACAGCGACAGCGGGACGATCGTGAAGCCCTTCTCGCGCGTGCGCTGCTCCAGGCGGTGGATCTCCTCCTTGTGCAGCAGCAGCTTGCGCTTGCGGCGCGGTGCGTGGTTGGTCCAGGTGCCCTGCGCGTACTCGGCGATGTGGACCCCCTCGAGCCACGCCTCGCCGCGGTCCACGCTCACGAAGCCGTCGACGAGCGAGGCACGTCCGGCGCGCAGCGCCTTGACCTCCGTGCCCGAGAGGACCATGCCGGCCTCGAGCACGTCCTCGATCATGTAGTCGTGACGAGCCTTCTTGTTGCTCGCCACGAGAGCGCGCACCGGACCCTGCTCGACCTTCTTCTTCCTGGGCGCCTGGTCCAGCACGTACATCTGCCCCTTGGCCATGACACCTCCTCGATCGACGGCTCCGACGGTGACGCGACCTCCCAGCCTAGGCCACAGGGAGGCGCCGGATCCAGACGTTTTCCGGGCTCCGCACGGCGCGACGACTCCCCCAACGCCGCGCGGCGCCCGGAAAGTCCCGCACGGCCTCGGCTCAGAGCATCGACATCGGGTTGACGGTCACGCCGTTCTTGTACACCTCGAAGTGCAGGTGGCACGCGGTCACGGTGCCGGTCGCCCCCGAGTAGCCGACGAGCTGGCCCCGGGAGACGTGCTCACCGGAGTGCACCGCGAAGCGGGACATGTGGTTGTAGCTCGTCATGAGGTTCACGCCGTCCACGGTGCCGTGGTTGACCATCACCTGGTTGCCGAAGCCGTAGCGCAGCTTGGCCCACTCGACCTTCCCGGGCGCGGCCGCGTAGATCGGCGTGCCGCAGTAGGCGCGGAAGTCCGTCCCCGCGTGCAGGCGCCAGTAGTGGAGCACGGGGTGCAGCCGCCAGCCGTACGACGAGGTGATGTAGACCGACTTCACCGGGTACGACAGGTACTTCGAGCCGTGCGCTCCCCCGGAGTCATCCGAGCCGGAGTCGTCCGGCGCACCGGAGGCCGCTCGCTTCGCCGCGGCCTCGCGCTCGGCCTTCTCCTTGGCCGCCTGCTCCGCGGCGATGCGCTTGCGCTCCTTCTTGGTCAGTCCGATGAGCTTCTGGATGTCCGAGCGCAGGTCCTTGTTCTGCTGCTGCAGCTCGGCCTGCTTCTGCTCCTCGGCGGACTTGCGCTCCTCGATCTTGGCAGCAGCGGCCTTCTGGTCCGCCTCGAGCGCGACGAGCGCGGCCTTCGCGTTGTCCGCCTTCGTCTTCGCCGCGGCGGTGGTCGTGACGAGGCCGTCCGCCTTGGTCTTGAGGTCGGCGACCGAGGCCTGTGCCGCGGCGAGACGCACCTGAGTGTTCGTGGCGATGGCGTTCGCCTCGCGCAGCGCGACGAGCGCCCCGGACTCCGTGCGCAGCGCCGTCTGCGAGAGGTTGTACTCGGTGACGACCTCGTCGAGGGACTGCGCTCCCACCATGAGCTGGACGCTCGTGACGCCGTAGTCCCCTCGGGCGTACTGACGCGCCATCTCCGCGACCCCGTCGCGGACGGCGTCGGTCTTCTCGGCGTTGTCGCTGATCGTCTTCTCGAGGGTCTGCGCCTCGCTCTTGGCGGTCGTGAGCCGGTCGGCGACGGCGGAGGCCTCGCGCTGGGCGACCTGGTACTCGGCCTGCGCCTGGTCGACCTCGGCCTGCGCGACCGGGATCTGCGCCTGGGTCTCGCTCAGCTTCTTGTAGGCCTTGGTGAGCTCGGCGTCGCTGTTCTCGAGCGCCTCACCGACGTCGGCGAGGTCGGACCTGGTCGTCTTCGCCTTGTCGCGTGCGTTCTGGAGACGCTTGGTGAGGTCCGAGAGGTCGTCCGCGTGCGCGACGGCGACCCCGCCCACGAGCGAGAGCCCGAGGAGCATCGCCGCGAGGCGGGACGTGCGGCGCCGGCGCGAAGGCTCACGTCGCTGGTTCATGGTCATCACACCTTCGTGTATCGACGCAGGGTCACGATCGAGGAGACGGCCGCGAGCAGGACGGCGATCGCCACGAGCAGGGGCGCTAGGGCCAGCACGTCGTGGGTCGTGACCACCGGCGCCCACTGCACCGAGCTGCTCAGCCACTGCTCCACGAGGTACTTGACGCCCACCCACAGCCCTCCGACCGCGAGGACGCCGCCGACGAGCGCCGCGATCGCCCCCTCGAGCATGAAGGGGAGCTGAATGAAGAAGTTGGACGCCCCCACGAGCCGCATGATGCTCGTCTCCCGGCGCCTGCTGAGTGCGGACAGCCGGATGGTGGTCGTGATGAGGAGCACCGCGGCCAGCAGCATGACGGCGGCGAGCCCCGCCGCCACCAGGGTCGCACGGTTGAGGACGAGGAAGATCGGCTTGAGGATCTCGCGCTGGTCGCTCACCTCCTCGACGCCCGCCCGGCCGGTCAGCACGTCGTCGATCACCTGGTACTGCTGCGGGTTGGTGAGCTTGATGCGGAACGACGCGTTCATGTCGTCCTTGGTCACCTCGTTGATCCACCACTGGTCCGCGAAGCGCTTGGAGAAGTCCTTCCAGGCGGCGTCCTTCGACTCGAAGGTGACCGACTGGATCTCGGGAGCCACCTCGGGCGACCCGAGCACGGCCTTGACGTCGTCGATCTGGGCCTGCGTGGCCTCGCCGGAGGCGCACGCGGGTTTGGTCGAGTTGGCGGGGCAGAGGAAGACGGACACCTCGACCTTGTCGTACCACTCCCCCTTGAACTTCGTGACCTGCGTCTGGAGCAGGCCTGCCGCACCGACGAAGGTGAGCGACACGAAGGTCACGAGGATGACGGAGATCGTCATGGACAGGTTGCGGCGCAGCCCGATCCAGATCTCGGAGGCGATGAACTGAAGACGCACGAAAGATCTCCTAGCGGGACGAGCCGTAGACGCCGCGCGACTGGTCACGGACGAGCTCACCGGTGGCGAGCTCGATCACGCGCTTGCGCATCTGGTCGACGATCTCGTCGTCGTGGGTGGCCATGACGACCGTGGTGCCCGTGCGGTTGATGCGGTCCAGCAACCGCATGATCCCGAGCGAGGTGGTGGGGTCGAGGTTGCCGGTGGGCTCGTCCGCGAGCAGGATCGGCGGGCGGTTGACCATCGCGCGAGCGATCGCGACGCGCTGCTGCTCACCGCCGGAGAGCTCGTGCGGCCGTCGCTTCTCCTTGCCCGCCAGCCCGACCAGGTCGAGGATCTCGGGCACGTTGCTCATGATCTGGTGGCGCGGACGACCGATCACCTGCAGGGCGAAGGCGACGTTCTCGAAGACGGTCTTGTTGGGCAGCAGGCGGAAGTCCTGGAAGACCGCGCCGATCTGCCGGCGCAGCCCCGGCACCTTCCAGCTCGACAGCGAGGAGAGCTCCCGGCCCGCCACGAACACCGCGCCCGACGTCGCGCGCTCCTCGCGCAGGACGAGCCGCAGGAAGGTCGACTTGCCCGAGCCCGAGGCGCCGACGAGGAACACGAACTCCTCGCGCTCGATCTCGAGCGTGATGCCGTCCAGCGCAGGTCGAGCGCCAGGCGCGTAGACCTTGGTGACGTTCTCGAAACGGATCACGCGAGCAGGGCTCCTCGGCACTCGGGTCGAGCGCCGGCCGGCGCTCCGTGGGGCAGGCTGCCCCACGGTCCCGAGAGTAGGCGGGCCTCACCGTGCCGCTGCCTCCCGACACGCCGCCCGCAGGACTCTCACAGGGTGACGTGTCATGGGTCACGGCTACGGTGCTCCCATGACCACCGGAGCACGCCCCGCGACCCTGCAGATCGTCGTCGACTGCGCCGACCCCCACGCCCAGGCCGACTGGTGGGCCGAGACCCTCGGCTGGGAGGTGGAGCCGTCGGACGAGGCCTTCATCCGCTCGATGGTCGAGCAGGGGCTCGCCCGGGAGAGCGATACCACCACGCACCGCGGCGTCCTGGTCTGGGCGGAGGGCGCCGCCATCGGTGCTCCCGACGGCGGGGCGGGCACGGCGCGGATGCTGTTCGTCAAGGTCCCGGAGGCCAAGAGCGTCAAGAACCGCGTGCACGTGGACGTGCGGAGCGGGACGGACCTCGCCGACGCACGTCGCGCGCTCGAGTCGCGCGGTGCGCGCTTCCTGCACGACGGCGCCCAGGGGCCGCACCGCTGGATCACGATGGCCGACCCCGAGGGCAACGAGTTCTGCGTCACCCCGTAGTCGACCGGCGGACAACCAGCGGAGAGAACCGGGTCAGGCCTGCTCGCGGTCCTTGGAGCGGCGCCAGCGGATGCCGGCCTCGATGAAGTCGTCGATGTCGCCGTCGAGCACCGCGGAGACGTTGCCGACCTCGTGCTCGGTGCGCAGGTCCTTGACCATCTGGTAGGGCTGCAGCACGTAGGAGCGCATCTGGTCGCCCCAGCTCGCCTTGATGTCGCCGGCGAGCTCCTTCTTCTTGGCCTTCTCCTCGGCCTGGCGCTCGAGCAGCAGCCGGGACTGCAGCACGCGCATGGCGGCCGCACGGTTCTGGATCTGCGACTTCTCGTTCTGCATGGAGACGACGATCCCGGTCGGGATGTGCGTCAGGCGGACGGCGGAGTCGGTCGTGTTGACCGACTGCCCGCCGGGGCCGGAGGAACGGAAGACGTCCACCCGGATCTCGTTCTCGGGGATCTCGATGTGGTCCGTCTGCTCGATGAGCGGGACCACCTCGACCGCCGCGAACGACGTCTGGCGCCGCCCCTGGTTGTCGAAGGGCGAGATGCGGACCAGCCGGTGCGTGCCCGCCTCCACCGACAGGTGCCCGAAGGCGTAGGGCGCCTTGACCTCGAAGGTGGCGGACTTCAGGCCGGCCTCCTCCGCGTAGGAGGTGTCGAGCACCTGGGTCGGGTGGCCGTGCCGGTCCGCCCAGCGCAGGTACATGCGCAGCAGCATCTCGGCGAAGTCCGCGGCGTCCACGCCGCCCGCGCCGGCGCGGATGGTCACGACCGCCTCACGTGCGTCGTACTCGCCGGCCAGCAGGGTGCGGATCTCGAGCGCGTCGAGGTCGGCGCGGATGGCGGTGAACTCCTCCTCCGCCTCGGCGAGCGTGTCCTCGTCGGGCTCGTCGCCCTCGAGCGCCATCTCGACGAGCGTCTCGAGGTCGTCGATGCGCTGCGTCATCGAGGTGATCCGCTCGAGCTCGTTCTGGGCCTGGGACAGCGCCGTGGTGACGCGCTGCGCCTCCGCCTGGTCGTCCCACAGGTCGGGGGCCGCCGCCTGCTCCGAGAGGTCGGCCACCCGGGCCTCCAGCGCGTCGGTGTCGCTCACGGCGCTGATCGTCGCGAGCGTGCCGCGCAACGAAGCGATCTCCACGGGAAAGTCGGTAGTAGCCACGGTCCTCAAGGTTACGCGAGTCGCTCCGGCGGCGTGACGTCCCGAGATCCGACCGCGACCCGTCGGCGCTTCGACGTGTCCGAGCGGGAGGTTCTCGGTAGTTTCGAGGTGTGAGCCCAACCTCGAAGACGCCCGCCGCCCCGGCCCGCCCCGCGAAGCCCGCCGCAGCCCGCCGTTCCGCCGGGGTGGGAAGCGCCCGCGGCCCCGCGATCGGCCGCATCCCGGTCGTCGACGTCGCCCCCGTGATCGAGGCCGGACGGTGGCCGACCAAGGCTGTCGTGGGCGAGGTCGTCCCGGTCGAGGCGACCGTGTTCCGCGAGGGTCACGACGCCTTCCGCGCGAGCGCCGTGCTGGTCGCCCCGGACGGCACCGTCCGCGAGCGCGTCACGATGACCGACGTCGCCCCGGGCCTCGACCGCTGGCGCGGCGAGGTCGTGCCGGACGCGACCGGGGAGTGGGGCCTGCGGGTCGAGGGCTGGTCCGACCCGTACGCGACCTGGCGCCACAACGCCGAGGTCAAGGTCCCTGCCGGCATCGACGTCGCCCTGATGCTCGACGAGGGGCACGCGCTGCTCTCCGAGGCCGCCGCCCGCAAGGACCTCGACGCCGACGACGCCACCGCGCTCGCGCAGGCCGCGCAGGTGCTCGCCGACGACTCGCTCGATCCGCTCGTCCGCCTCGCCGCCGGCACGAGCGAGCGGGTCGCGACCGCCCTCGCCCGCACCCCGCTGCGGGACCTGGTCAGCTCGTCGCCGACCTACCCGCTCGTCGTGGACCGTCCGCTGGCGCTGGCCGGCGCCTGGTACGAGATCTTCCCGCGCTCCGAGGGCGCGACCTACGACCGGGCCACCGCCACCTGGCGCTCGGGCACGTTCCGCACGGCCGCCGACCGGCTCCCGGCGATCGCGGACATGGGCTTCGACGTCGCCTACCTGACCCCGGTCCACCCCATCGGCACCACCTTCCGCAAGGGACGCAACAACACCCTCGAGGCCCGCCCGGGCGACCCGGGATCGCCCTACGCCATCGGGTCCGCGGACGGCGGGCACGACGCGATCCACCCGGATCTGGGGACCTTCGAGGACTTCGACGCCTTCGTCGCGCGGGCGCGCGGCCTGGGTCTCGAGGTCGCGCTCGACCTGGCGCTGCAGTGCTCGCCGGACCACCCGTGGGTCGCCGAGCACCCGGAATGGTTCGTCACCCGCCTGGACGGCAGCATCGCCTATGCGGAGAACCCGCCCAAGAAGTACCAGGACATCTACCCCCTGAGCTTCGACACCGACCCCGAGGGTCTGTACAACGAGATCCTCCGGATCGTACGACTGTGGATCGCCCACGGCGTCACGCTGTTCCGCGTGGACAACCCTCACACCAAGCCCCTCGACTTCTGGGAGCGGCTGCTGGGCGCCGTCCACGCGAGCAACCCCGAGGTCGTCTTCCTCGCCGAGGCCTTCACCCGCCCGGCGATGATGCACGCGCTCGCCAAGATCGGCTTCCACCAGTCGTACACCTACTTCACGTGGCGCAACACGAAGGAGGAGCTCGAGGAGTACCTCACCGAGGTCTCGGGCCCCGCGGCCGCCTACATGCGGCCCAGCTTCTGGCCGACGACGCACGACATCCTCCCGCCGTACCTGCAGTCGGGCGGCGTCAAGGCCTTCCACGTGCGCGCGGTGCTGGCTGCCACGTCGTCGCCCACCTGGGGCGTGTACACCGGGTACGAGCTCGTCGAGAACGTCCCGCGCCCCGGGGTCGAGGAGCAGATCGACAACGAGAAGTACGAGTACCGGCCGCGCGACTGGTCGCAGGCCGCCCACTACGGCGTCGCCGACCTCATCACCCGGCTCAACGGGATCAGGCGCGCACACCCGGCGCTGCGCCAGCTGCGCAACCTGCGGGTGCACCCGACCACGGACGACAACATCCTCGCCTTCTCCCACCACCTGGCGGCGCGGCACTCCCCCACGGGCGTGGCGGACACCGTCATCACCGTCGTCAACCTCGACCCGCACGGCGCGCACGCCGCCGTCGTCCACCTCGACCTGGAGCAGCTGGGGCTGGGGTCGTCGAGCACAGGCGGCACCGACGGCTTCGTCGTCTACGACGAGCTCACCGGTGAGTCCTGGGTCTGGGGGGCCGACGCCTACGTCGAGCTGCACCCCGACGACCGCGTGGCCCACGTGCTGCACGTGAGGCGCTCATGACCGTCCCCATCCCCGTCCACGCGCTCCCGCCGCGCCAGCAGCCGGAGGTGCCCAAGGACGCCACGACGCCGCTCGGGATGGTCGGCCTCTCGGACGACCCGGAGTGGTACAGGACCGCCGTCTTCTACGAGGTGATGATCCGCGCCTTCTCCGACTCGACCGGGGCGGGCAGCGGCGACCTGCGCGGTCTGACGAGCCGCCTGGACTACCTGCAGTGGCTCGGCATCGACTGCCTGTGGCTGCCGCCGTTCTACCCGTCCCCGCTGCGTGACGGCGGCTACGACATCGCCGACTACACGGCGGTGGCGCCGCAGTACGGCCAGATGTCGGACTTCATCGAGCTCGTCACCCAGGCGCACGCGCGCGGGATCCGCGTCGTCATCGACCTGGTGATGAACCACACGAGCGACCAGCACCCGTGGTTCCAGTCGTCGCGCTCCAACCCGGAGGGCCCCTACGGGGACTTCTACATGTGGTCCGACGACGACTCGAGGTACTCCGACGCCCGCATCATCTTCGTGGACACCGAGGCGTCGAACTGGACCTTCGACCCCGTCCGGCGCCAGTACTTCTGGCACCGGTTCTTCTCCCACCAGCCGGACCTCAACTTCGACAACCCCGCCGTGCAGGAGGCGATGCTCGACGTCGCCCGGTTCTGGCTGCGCCACGGCGTGGACGGCTTCCGGCTCGACGCGGTGCCGTACCTGTTCGCCCGCGAGGGGACGAACTGCGAGAACCTGCCCGAGACGCACGCCTTCCTGGCCCGCGTGCGGGCCATGGTCGACGCCGAGTTCCCCGGGCGCATCCTGCTGGCGGAGGCCAACCAGTGGCCCGAGGACGTCGTCGACTACTACGGCACCGAGCAGGCGCCCGAGTGCCACATGTGCCTGCACTTCCCGGTCATGCCCCGCATCTTCCACGCGCTCAAGGACCAGCGGGCCTCCCAGATCACGTCGATCATCGCGGACACCCCCGACATCGACGGCCGCGGGCAGTGGGGCACGTTCCTGCGCAACCACGACGAGCTGACCCTGGAGATGGTCACCACCGAGGAGCGCGCCGCCATGTACCGCTGGTACGCGCCCGACCCGCGCATGCGGGCGAACGTGGGCATCCGGCGCCGGCTCGCCCCTCTGCTCGAGAACACCCGGCCAGACATCGAGTTGGCCCACGCGCTGCTGCTGTCGCTGCCGGGGAGCCCCTTCCTGTACTACGGCGACGAGATCGGCATGGGCGACAACATCTGGCTGCCCGACCGCGACGCGGTGCGCACCCCCATGCAGTGGACCCCGGACCGCAACGGCGGCTTCTCCACGGCAGACCCCGGCAAGCTGTACCTGCCGCTGGTCCAGTCGCTCGTGTACCACTACCAGGGCATCAACGTCGAGGCGCAGTGGGCGCAGAGCTCGAGCCTGCTGCACTGGGTCCACGGCATGCTCAAGGTGCGCCGGGCGCATCCCGCCTTCGGCCGGGGCGGTTTCGTGCCGCTCGAGACCGACGACGAGTCGGTGCTCGCCTTCCTGCGCACGACTGCCGAGGAGACGCTGCTGTGCGTGGCGAACCTCGCCACCACCCCCCGCAGCGCGACCGTGCGCGCGCCGCACCACGGCGGGCACCGCACCCGAGACGTCTTCGGCTCGACCCGGTTCCCGACGATCGAGCCGGACGGTGCGATCACGTTCACGCTGGGCTCGCGCGGCTTCCTGTGGCTCGAGGTCCTCGCCGACCAGCAGGGCCAGGACTGACGTGGCTGCGGCCGACCTGCCCCGCGCCACCGCACGCGAGGTGCCCGAGCCGATCGCCGTGCTGCTCGCGGAGTGGCTCGCGCAGCGGCGCTGGTTCCCTCCGGACGCCGTCGAGGACGGGCGCGCCCGCTGGTCCTCGACGTCGGTGCTCGAGCTGGCGCACCCGGGTGAGACGAGCGTCGAGCTGTGGGTGCTGCGGGCGGGCGGCACGGTCGTGCACGTCCCGCTCGTGCTCGTGCCGGACGACGACCCGGGCGCGAGGCGTTCCGACGGCGACGAGGGGATGATGCTCCCCGAGCAGCCGTCGGACTCGTCGGCTGCCGGGAAGCGCGCCGCGGTGGTCCCGCTGCGCCCCGACGCTCCCCCGCCTCCACCGCCGCCTGACCCGGGCCTCATCGGGCTCACCGAGACGTCCGCGGGCGCCGTCCGCGTCTACGACGGCGCCTTCCGCACCGAGCTGTGGCACGCCCTGCTCGAGGCGGCACGGTGGGAGGACGGGGCGGTGCCGTTCGACGTCGCCGTGATGGACGACGGGCCGGTGCGCGGGCGGGTGCTCTCGGGCGAGCAGTCGAACACGTCCGTCATCCTGCCGGACGTCGCGGGCGGGCTGATCGTCAAGCTGTTGCGCACGCTCGCCGAGGGTGACCACCCCGACGTCGAGGTGCCTCGCGCGCTGCGGGCCGCGGGCTTCGCGCGGGCACCACGCGTCCCGGCCTCGCTCGAGGCTCTCGTGGACGACGGCGCATACCTGGGCGGGTGGCGCGGCACACTCGCGGTGATCTCGGAGCTCGTGCCCGACGCCGACGACGGGTTCACGCTCGCCTGCGCGCTCGCGTCGGACGGCACGGACTTCTCACGCTCCGCCGAGGAGCTGGGCGAGGTGGTGGCGGACCTGCACACCGCGCTGCGCGCGGCGTACCCCACCGAGCCCGCGGGCCTGGACACGCTCGCCGACGAGATCGGCCGACGGGTGGAGGAGGCCGCCGAGCGGAGCACCGAGGTACGAGCGCTGCTCGGGCCGCTGGACAGCTATCTCGACCGGTTGCGCCGCGAGCTGACGGGGCGGGACCACGAGTCGGTGCGCCAGCGCATCCACGGCGACCTGCACCTCGGGCAGACGCTGCGCGCGCCGGGAGGCTGGTGGGTCCTGGACTTCGAGGGCGAGCCGTTGCGCGCCGCCTCCGAACGGTTCCGCCCGGATCTCCCCGAGCGTGACCTCGCGGGGCTGCTGCGCTCGGTCGACTACGCGGCGGCGATCGCCGACTCCCCCGACTCCGACTGGGGCGTCGCCGCGCGCGACGGGCTGATCACGGGGTACCTGCGCGGGACCCGGCGAGGCCTCGACGACCGGGTCGAGCCGGAGGACGAGCACTCCGACGAGCCTCGTGGCTGGGGCCGGTCGGTGTCCGGCGACCGGACCACGACGGAGATCCTCGTCGACGCCTTCGAGCTCGACAAGGCCGCCTACGAGGTCGTCTACGAGGAGCAGCACCGCCCGGCCTGGGTCCACATCCCCCTCGCCGCCCTGCGCCGCCTCCTCGCCCCCTTCCTCTGACCACGCGCCTCGCCGCCGGCCGAGCAACGAGCACCGGCGAGCGTATCGAGACCTCCCCACCGCACCCACCCGATCTCGATGCGGCCGCAGACGGCCTACGGCGCGCGGTGCCACATGAGGCATGCGTCACAACCTGGCAGGATGGTGCAATGAGCACCGCGAAGACGACGACGTCGGCACCGGCGGTGGGACCCGTCCCGCCGCTCCCGGTCGCACCCGATCTCCTCTCCGCGGTCGCCGCGGGCGTCAGCTACGAGCCGCACGCCGTGCTGGGCGTGCACCCGCACGAGGACGGCCTGCACAGCACCGTGCGCGTGGTGCGCCACCTCGCCGACGAGGTCACGGCGATCACGGTCGACGGCGAGGTACCGCTCCGGCACGAGGCCGACGGCGTCTGGGTGGGCGTGCTCGACGGCGCGAGCCCCGACTACCGCGTCCGCACGCGCTACGGCACGTCCCTGCACACCACGGACGACCCCTACCGCCACCTGCCGACCCTCGGCGAGGTGGACGAGCACCTCGTCCGCGAGGGGCGCCACGAACGGCTGTGGACCGTGCTCGGCGCGAACCCGCACACCTTCCCCAGCGTGCTCGGCGAGGTGACGGGCACCGCCTTCGCCGTGTGGGCCCCGAACGCCCGCGCGGTGCGCGTCGTCGGCGACTTCAACGGCTGGGACGGGCGCGCCCACTCCATGCGCACGCTGGGCGAGTGCGGCGTCTGGGAGCTCTTCGTCCCCGGCGTCGGCACCGGGGCTCGCTACAAGTACCAGGTCCTGCAGGCGGACGGCACCTGGAAGGACAAGGCCGACCCGCTGGCGCGCGCCACGGAGGTCCCGCCGGCCACCGCCTCCGTCGTCGCCGAGGCGGCGCACGTGTGGGGCGACGAGGACTGGCTCGCGCAGCGCTCGGCCGGCGACCCGCACAACGGCCCGATGTCGGTCTACGAGATGCACCTGGGCTCGTGGCGCCCGGGGCTGTCCTACCGCGAGCTGGCCGAGCAGGTGCGCGACTACGTGCTGGACCTCGGCTACACCCACGTCGAGCTGCTGCCCGTGGCCGAGCACCCCTTCGGCGGCTCCTGGGGGTACCAGGTCACCGGGTACTACGCCCCGACCTCGCGCTTCGGGCGGCCGGACGACTTCCGGTACTTCGTCGACACGCTCCACCAGGCCGGGATCGGCGTCATCCTCGACTGGGTGCCCGCGCACTTCCCCAAGGACGACTTCGCGCTCGCACGCTTCGACGGGACGCCGCTGTACGAGCACCCGGACCCGCTGCTCGGCGACCACCCCGACTGGGGCACGTACATCTTCAACTTCGGGCGCAACGAGGTGCGCAACTTCCTCGTGGCCAACGCGACCTACTGGTTCGAGGAGTTCCACGTCGACGGGCTGCGCGTGGACGCCGTCGCCTCCATGCTCTACCTCGACTACTCGCGCAACGCCGGCGAGTGGCGACCCAACCGGCACGGCGGGCGGGAGAACCTCGAGGCGATCGCCTTCCTGCAGGAGGCCAACGCGACCGCCTACCGCCGCAACCCCGGCATCGTGATGATCGCCGAGGAGTCGACCGCGTGGCCGGGCGTGACGCGTCCGACGTCGTCGGGCGGCCTGGGCTTCGGGCTCAAGTGGAACATGGGCTGGATGAACGACACCCTGCGCTACCTCGCGGAGTCGCCGATCAACCGTCGCTACCACCACAACGAGCTGACGTTCTCCCTCGTCTACGCGTTCACCGAGCAGTTCGTGCTGCCGATCAGCCACGACGAGGTCGTCCACGGCAAGGGCTCGCTGCTGCGCAAGATGCCCGGCGACGACTGGCAGCAGCTCGCCGGCGTGCGCCTGCTCTTCGCCTTCCAGTGGTCGCACCCCGGCAAGCAGCTGACGTTCATGGGCACCGAGCTCGCCCAGGGCACCGAGTGGTCGGAGTCCCGCCCGCTGGACTGGTACGTGCTCGACTACGACGGGCACCGGGGCGTCCAGTCCTCCGTCCGGGCGCTCAACGCCGTGTACCGCGCGCACCCGTCGCTGTGGCGGCTCGACCACGACCCGGCGGGCTTCCGGTGGCTCGAGGCCGGCGACGCCGACCACAACACGATCGCCTACCTGCGCCTCGGCTCGCACGAGGCCTCGGCGGCGGCCGGGACCGGTGCCGAGGAGGCGGCCTCCGCCGAGGCCCGGGACGACGTCGTCGCCGTCGTCGCCAACTTCGCCGGTGTTCCCCACGAGGGGTACCGCGTGGGGCTGCCGCACCCGGGGCCGTGGCGCGAGGTCTTCAGCTCGGACGACCTGGCCTTCGGAGGCTCGGGCGTCGTCAACATCGGGGAGATCGTCGCGGAACCGGTGCCCTGGCACGGCATGCCGTGCTCCGCGCAGCTGCGTGTCCCGCCGCTCGGCGCCCTCTACCTCGCCCCGGCCACCGACGCCTGACTCCGTCCCCAGCCCGGGTCAGTACAGCGCGCTGGTCATGCGGCGGCGGGCGGGGGCGACGCGGGGGTCCTGGGGACCGAGCACCGCGAGATAGTCCACCAGCCGCAGCCGCACCTGCTCGCGCTCGTCGCCGGCGGTCGCCGGGATGAGGTCGATCAGCCGGTCGAGCGCGTCCTCGACCTTGCCGCCGACCATGTCGAGGTCGGCCACCGCGAGCTGGGCGCCGACGTCGTCGGGCCCCTCGGCGGCCGCCATCCGGACCGCAGCGAGGTCCGCGCCCTGGGTGCGCTCGAGCAGCGAGACCTGGGCCAGCCCGGCGCTCGCGAGGTCGTCGCGGGGGTCCGAGCGCAGCGCGGCCCGGTACGCCTCGGCGGCCGCGTGCAGGTCACCGGCCTCGATGGCGTCGTAGGCCTCCTGGTGGTGCGGTGGCAACGGCGGCGCGACGGGCTCGGGGGGCCCGTCCAGCTCCGCGCCCTCGGCGCGCGGCGCCCGGCCCGTGACACCGTTCTGCTGCGCCGCCGCGAGCACCTGCTCGACGACCGGGCGGATCTGCTCGAGATCGGCGCCGCCCTGGAACAGCGGCACGGGCTGCCCGGCGAGCACCGCCACGACCGTCGGCACTCCCTGGGCCTGGAAGGCCCCCGCCACCGCCGGGTGCTGCTCGACGTCGACGCGGGCGAGCTGGAAACGCCCGTCGTTCTCGGCGGCGAGCGTCGCGAGGTCCGCGCCGAGCTGGGCGCACGCCTGGTCGGTCGGGATCCACAGCAGCACCAGCACGGGGTACTGCGTGGAGGACTCGACGAGCGCCTGGAAGGTCTGCTCGGTGACGTCGACGACGTAGCCGCCCGCCGCGGGGGCGCCACCGGGCGCACCGGGCTCGGGCACGCTGGGCCGACCGAGGCCCGAGAGGTCGACGGCGCCGCGCAGGGGGAAGTCGTTTCCCGGGGTCTGACTCATGGTCCTTCTCTCTGAGGGGTCTTCGAGGGGGAGACGGGATCAGGGGATCTTCGCGCTCGTCCTGGCGTTCTCCGCGCCGAGCACGGTCGCCCGCGCGCTCGAGCCGGCCGGAGGGATCTCGAGCGCCACGAGCACGGTGCGGTCGACGACGAGCGCGTTCGAGGCCTTGGGGTTCTTGCCGAGCAGGCCCTTGACCTCGTCGTCCGGGGCGACCTTGGACCCCTTGGGGCCCTTCGCCCTCTCGCGGGCGGTGAGCCGGGCGACCACGAGCGCGCCGCCGTCCAGGGTGCGCAGCGCCCGCATCGTGTCGCCCTGCGGGACGGTGAAGGTGTAGGTGTAGGTGCCCTTGATGGCCTTGAGCGCCTTGGTCATCGCCGTGCGGCGCGCCATGACGCTCGTCACCAGGTCGTCCTTGGCGAACTCCTTCGCGTGCGCCGACGACTTGCCGGTCGTGAGGTAGTCGGCGTAGGCCGCGAGGACGTCGGGGATCTGGGCCGCGAGCCCGCTCGAGTCCGTGACCCGCTCGGTCCCGACGTCCGCGCTCGCCACGGCGGGCACGGCGGTGCCCGGGAAGAGACGTGCCCATCCCCACAACGTGTAGTTGGAGCGCGCCGCCGTCTGCTCCAGCACGACCAGCCGTTGCGCCTCGAGGTTCTCGGGCTGGACGGTCACGGCCATCGCCACGCGCGGCCAGGTCTGGGTCGTCGGCACCAGCTGCGACTGCAGCGTCGAGGGCAGCGCGGTGAGCGCCGCCTCGGGGGTGGTGGCGGCCGCGGAGCGGTACTGGGCGGCGCGGATCGTCAGCGCCGGACCGGAGAGCACCTCGGGGAGCGTGGCGGCGTCGAGAGCGGCGTCGGCAGCGTCGAGGGTCGCGCCGACCCGCGCCGAGACGTGGTCCAGCTGGCCAGCCGTGAGGACGGCGGCGGGCTTGGCGGGCGCGGGCGCCGCCGAAGGCTGCGGGAGCGCCGGGGCGCACGCGCCGAGCACGAGCGTCCCGCCGAGGACGAGCGCGGTGCCGCACCAGGCAGGGCGGTGCCGCTTCATGAGGCGTCTCCTTCCTGGTCGCGGTCTTGCTCCTGGGCCTCGGGGGGCCGTGGGGAGGTGGTCTGTCCGTCCGACGGGGCCTGCGCGGTCCGGGCCTGCCCGGGTGCAGGCGCGGCCGGAGCTCCCGGAAGACCCCATGCCTGGCGCCATCCGGCGGCGGAGGCCGCGGAGCCGTCCGGCAGCGCCGGGGTCGCCCCGGTCTCGGGACCGGGACCGACGGGGGCAGCCATCGGAGGCTGCGGGGTCGCGGGACGAGGCGTCTGGGGCACCGTTCCCGGCCGCGTGCCCGTCGTCGGGACCGCACCGACCGGGCCGCCCCCGACCGGTCGTGTGGCCCCGGAGGCGACCGGCACGCCCGCGGAGACCGCCCCGACGGGCGGCAGGAGGCCCTGGGCCCGCAGCTCGCGCAGCCGGCGACGGGTCATCGGCTCGCCGTCCACGGTCGGCGTCGCGCCCGTCGCGACCGCGCCCGTCGTGGCCGCGGCGACCGGTGTCGCGGCGGGCGGCGTCGCGGCGACCGGTGTCGTGCCCGTGGACGAGGCCTGCACGGGGACCGGGGACGAGTCGCCGACCGCGACCGGCGCGGAGAAGCGCGTCGTGTCCGGGGTGGTCGCCCCGGCGGGCGCGAAAGGCGCCGCGGAGGGTTCTGGCACCCGCGGAACCGGCGCGGTGTGACGACCGACCACGGTCCGTCCCACCTCGGAGGACGCCGGACCGGGGGCCGCTGCAGGCGCGGGGGCCTTCCGCTCGCCCACCGTCGGCGCAGCCTTCTCGGGCGTCGTCGCCGCCGAGGCCGGGACGGCGCCCGTCTCCTCCGGGGCCCTGGTCACGGTGACCTCGCGGGGCGAGAACGCGCCGAGCCCGGATGCGACCGGCTCGGGCTCCCGAGGCTGCGCCGGTCCTGCCGACCCGACGGCGGCAAGAGCGCCGCTCGTCGGAGGCTGCTCGTCGTCCGCCTGGTCCTGCGCGGGCCGGCGGGTTCGTACCAGCAGGATGACGCCGAGCGCGAGAAGCAGCGCACCGAGCGCGATCCCCGGCCACTCCCAGGGCGTGGAGACCTTCTGGGTCCAGGCCAGGGTGAGCGCGGGCGCGGTCATGGAGCCGTCGGCACCGACCGCGGTGGTGAGCAGCAGCGCTCGGGTGTCCGCTCCGCTCCAGGTGAGGGAGGCCGACGCGGGCCCGGTCTCGTGCGCCAGCCACATGTCGGAGTCGGCCAGCGGAAGGCCGCTGCTCGGCGTGGTGGCGTCGGTCGTCGGCGCGGACGTGCCGGCGCTCGCGGAGGGCGAGGCCGAGGAGGCCGGCCCCACGCTCGTGCCGAGCCCCTGCTGGACGTCGCTGCGCAGGCTCGATCGCGACGCGAGCCCCGTCACGACGGCGACCGGGGACTGGTCGAGCCACCCGGCCACGTCGACCTCGTGGCCGACCGCGAGGGTCACGGTGGACCCTGCGGGTCCTGTCGCCGTCACGTGCACGGGCCCGGAGAGCTGCAGCACGCCGGGAGCGGTGACCGCGTACTGCGCGCCGCTCGCCGCCGCCGTGGTGGCACGCAGCTCCCCCGACGGACGCCACCAGGTCGCCGAGCCGACGCTCGCGAGCACAGCGACGAGTCCGACGACGGCGATGACCACGCCGATGACGCGTCGTGTCCTGCTCGTGTCCTTGTCCATGTCGGGACAAGCGTATCGGCCCAGGCTGGACGAGGCGCCGGACGGACGTGGCTCCCGGTAGTGTGATCGTGGTCCACCCCTCTCGTCCCAGGAGTCTTCGTGCCGCAGGAGAACCCGGCCTTCCCCCTCGCCTTTCGTGGCTACGACCGCCCGCAGGTCGACGCGCGGGTCGCCCAGCTCGATGGGGAGCTGTCGGCCACCCGGTCTCAGCTCGAGGACGCCCGTTCGCGGGTGGCTGCTCTCGACACCCGCTCTCTGACGGCGGAGGCGGAGGCCGCCGAGCTGCGGGCCCGCCTCGCGACAGCCGAGCAGGAGCTGGCCGAGATGGACCGCCCCTCCTACGCGGGCCTCGGGGCACGCGTCGAGGTGCTGCTGCGGACCGCCGAGCAGCAGTCCTCCGACCTCCTGGCCTCGGCGGCGAAGGACTCCGAGGCCCTGGTGGAGAACGCCGACCACGCCGCGGCCCAGGTCCGGGAGCGGGCCGAGACCCACGCCGCGCAGGTGCTCGCCACCGCGGAGCGCGCCGCGCAGGACGCCCGCGACCTCGCCGAGGCCGATGCCGCCGGCGCGGTGGAGGCGGCTCATCGCCGCGCGGACGAGCTGGTGCGCGCCGCCGAGCGCGAGGCTGCCAGGATCCATGCCACGGTCACCACCGAGGCCGAGGGCCGACGGCTGGCCGTCGAGCGTGACCTCGACACCGCGCGGACCGCCTCCGAGCGTGAGGCCGTCGAACGCCGCACGACGGCGGAGAACGAGGCCGCCTCGCTCACCAAGGCCGCGCAGACGGTGGCAGACGACCTGCTGGCGGGTGCGAGGCGCGACGCGAGCGCCCAGCTCGCCGCGGCACGCGAGGAGGCAGCGCAGACCGTGGCGACCGCCCGTCAGGAGGCCGAGAGCCTGCTGGCCGCCGCGCGGGGCGAGGCTGCCACCGCGCTCGCGGACGCCGAGCAGGCTGCCACGGAGAGGCTGCGCGCGAGCACCGAGGAGGCGGAGTCGCTCCTCGCCCGGGCGCGCACCGAGGCGGCCGCCCAGGCCGAGGAGGGCCGCCGTCGTCTGGCTGAGGCCGATCTGGAGATCGCGACGCGGCGCGAGGCCGCCGCCACCGCCGACGCCGCGCACCTCGAGGAGGTCAAGGCCGACGTCGCGCGACTCGTCGCAGGCGCGGAGACGCACGCCAGCGAGGCCGAGGCCCGCACCGCGGACGCCCTCGCCCAGTACGAGCAGATCCGGGCGGACAGCGCCGAGCACCAGCGGGTCGCGACCCAGACCACCCGCTCCACCGTGGACTCGCTGCTCGCCCAGGCCAACGAGGAGGCGGAGTCCGTGCTCGCCGCTGCCCGTCACTCGGCCTCGACCCAGGTCGCCGCTGCCGAGGAGCGCGTCGCCGCGCTGCGGGCGGAGCGCGAGGCCGTCACCGCCCACCTGGAGGAGCTCCGCTTCCTGGTCGCCCAGGCCGCCGCCGGAGCGACGACGTCCGAGAGCGGACGCGAGGACGCCGAGGCGGAAGGGCCGACAGACCCGGCCGCGCCTGACGAGGCAGACGAACGCCCGGCGCCGAAGACGCCGCGCGGTGCCGCGAAGACCGCGACCACGAGCAAGAAGAACGCGAGCAAGAAGAGCACGGCGGGCAGGACGGCGTCACCGAGGTCCCGCAAGCCTGCTTCCCCGAAGGAGGCCGCCCACCTCGCCTCGCTCCCCGAGGCAGCAGAGCCCAAGACAGCAGAACCCGCGGCGGCAGAGCCCCAGGCGGTGGAGCCCGAGGCGGCACAGTCGCAGACGACCCCGACCAAGCCGAAGGGCACCAGGTCCCGCCGCACCAAGGCCGCCCCGCTGTCGGCGGAGGCGCTCGGCGCGGTGCCGGTCACGCCGCTGCAGGACCAGGAGGACTGAGAGCCGCGCTGCGGTCAGCCTCGGGCCGGTCCAGCGGCCGCGGACGGCCGTGCCGGGGGCTCGGGCCAGGCCCGCGCGACCAGCGCCGCGAGCGCGGCCGCGACCTCACGGGGCTGTTCCATCGCGGCGAGGTGGCCCGCGCCCGGTACCGTCGTCAGCACGGCGTCGGCGGTCAGCTCGCTCATCCGCGCTGCGGCGGACGGCGGCGTGACGTCGTCCTCGTCCCCGACCACGACCGCCACAGGACCGGAGAAGTCCCGCAGCACCCGCGCGCTGTCGCCACGCGCCGCCATGGCACGCTGCGACCAGGCGATGCCGTCCGGCGCCTGCGCGTCGATGAGCGCGGCGACGCGCGCGCTGAGATCCGTGCGGGGGCCGCGGGCGGAGGGGGCCAGGAGCGAGACGGACATGTCTCGCACCGCGTCCACGGAACCGCTCTGCTCGACGGCGCGCGCGACCCGCTCCCGGTTCTCGCGCGCCTCGGGCGCGTCCGCCGTGTGCTTCGTGTCGACGAGGCCGAGGGCCGAGACGAGATCGGGGCGCCGACGCAGCAGGGCCAGGGCGACGTACCCGCCCATCGACATGCCGACGACGACGGCGCTGCTCACCCCGGCGTCGTCGAGCGCACGAGCCACGGCGGCCGCCGAGACGTCGACGGAGGGTGCCGCGTCGGGGAGGGGCGAGGTGCCGAGGCCCGGCAGGTCGGGCGCGAGCAGCCCCCATCCGGGGGCGGCGTCCGGGGCCCCGGCGAGCAGCGCGGCGGCGACGTCGTCCCACATGCGGTGGTCGACGGGGAACCCGTGCAGCAGCACGAGCGCGCGACCCGAGGCCGGCACCGCCCGATGGACGGTCAGCGCGAGCGGGACGGGCGCCGCAGGGCCGGGCGCGGCGGGGCTGGTCATGACAGTGCCCGTTCGAGGTCGGCCGCGTGGCCGGCGGGCCCGCTCCACTGCTCCGGGAGCGGCACGGGGACCTCGGGAGCGACGTGCGAGACGATCTCGTCGAGGACGCGCCGCACGGCGGTCTCCCCCACCCACAGGTGCTTGGCACCGTCCACGCCGATCACCTCCGCCTGCGGCACGCGCGCGAACCGTTGCCGGGCCTCGGCGGGGCGCAGGTAGTCGTCGAGCTCGGGCACGAGGACGACGAGGGGCCTGCCGAAGGCCGCCCAGCGGTCCAGGTCCGCGTCGGTCGCCCGGTGCAGCGGCGGCGACAGCAGGACCGCCCCCTCGATCGAGGGGTCGCACCCGTAGCGCAGGGCGAGCTCCGTGCCGAACGACCAGCCCACCAGCCAGCGGCGCGGCAGCCCCTCGCGCTGCGCGAGGGCCAGCGCCGCCGCGACGTCGTACCGCTCGCCGACGCCCTCGTCGAACGTCCCCTCGCTCGTGCCGCGCGGCGACGTCGTGCCACGGGTGTTGAAGCGCAGCACGGCGAGGTCCGCGAGCGCGGGCAGCCTCCAGGCGGCCTTGCGCAGGACGTGCGAGTCCATGAACCCGCCGTGCGTCGGCAGCGGGTGCAGGGTGAGCAGGGTGGCGCGCGGCGGGCGGTCGAGCGGCTGGGCGAGCTCACCGACGAGCGTCAGACCGTCCTCGGTGCGCAGCTCGACATCGGTGCGGCGGCCGGGCAGCACGGTGCCGGACCGGATGGGGACAGGTGCTGCGGTGTCGTCGTTCATCGCTCTCAGCCTAGCCAGTGGGGCGGGCCGACGAGCGGCAGACCTTCGGCTAGCGTGCGCGGCGCCAGCAGGCCTGGTGCCAGTGCCGGCGGTCCGCGAGCGCGGCAGCGGCGCCCATGATGCCGTCGGCGCGCCAGGCGACGACGTGGTCCGTGCCGACGGCGATCGTCTGCCGGCAGCCCGGGCACACGTACTCCTTGGTGCCCTCGCGGATCCGCTGGACCACCCATTCCTCACCCCGGCGCTCCTCCGAGCTGCGGCCGCCGGTGGCGCGGTCGAGGTCGAGCGGGCGCGGCTCCTCGGAGTACGGCCGCCGACGCGAACGACGAGACGTGGGCATGGCTCCATTCTCCCGCGTCTCGCGCCGCACGGGATGCTCCTGGGGCGGACGTCGCGAGACCTTGAGTCCGTCCACAGGGACACCCGGTATTCTGGCTTGTGATCATCGCCCGCGCGAGGGCGAAACCACCACGGTGAGGACCCCTTTTTCATGAAGTCCACCCTCTGGCGCGTCGCCGCGGTCGGCGTCAGCGCGGCTCTCCTGCTGTCCGGCTGCTCCGGCAGCGGGGACGACAAGACGCCGACGAGCACCCCGAGCTCCACGTCAACCTCGAGCGAGAGCCCCTCCGCGGACTCGAGCGCGGCCGACCTGACGACGCTGAAGTCGGTCAAGGTCGAGGGCAAGCCCGGCGAGGCTCCCACGGTGACCTTCGACAAGGGCCTGACCGTCTCCGCCAACGTCGCCTACGTCGAGACCCCCGGCACCGGTGCCGAGATCGGCGACGGCATGCTCGTGAAGTTCAACAACGCCATCTACAGCGGCGCGACCGGGGAGCAGGCGCAGGAGACCTACTCCACGACCCCGACGGCGCTGTACTTCACGGAGTCCAGCATCGACCCGGCCCTGGCGGACGCACTCAAGGGCGAGAAGGTGGGCGCTCGCGTGCTCTTCGCCTCTCCCTCGACGGACCAGTCGACCGGTGAGGCGACGACCTACGTGTACGTGCTCGACATCGTGAGCGCCGACAAGATCCCGGCGCGGGCCGAGGGCAAGGCCGTCACGCCCGAGAAGGGCCTGCCGACGGTGACGCTGGCGGACAACGGCGCGCCGAGCGTCTCGATCCCCAAGGGCTACACCGCGCCGAAGGACCTCGTGGTGCAGACCCTCATCGAGGGCGACGGCCCGAAGGTCGCCGAGGGCGGCTCGGTCGTGGCGAACTACACCGGCTGGACGCTCGACGACGGCACCCAGTTCGACTCGAGCTGGGACCGCGGGGCGCCGACCACGTTCTCGCTGACCCAGGTCATCAAGGGCTGGACCGACGGTCTCGCCGGGGTGAAGGTCGGCAGCCAGGTGCTGCTCGTCATCCCCGCCGAGCAGGCCTACGGGGCCAACCCGCCGGAGGGCTCGAACATCCCCGCGAACGCGCCGCTCGTCTTCGTCGTGGACGTGCTCGCGACGTACTGACCAGGCCTGGCGCCTCTCCACGACGCCCCGTCCGCCGAGTCTCGTGCTCGGCCGGCGGGGCGTCGTGGCGTCTAGACTCCGTGTGCACCCTCCGCGCGGCGACGACGCCCCGCGGGCCTCCCGACGAAGGAACCGGTCATGACGCCACCGCCGCCAGACGGCAGATCCCCGTGGGACCGGCCCGAGGGCGGGTCCGCGGACCGCAGACCCGCGGACCCGTCCCCGTCCGGGCGTCGGGCCGGCGGCAGCGGCCGGGCGCCGCAGGCCCGGCGCGCCACGATGGCCGCGCTCGGCGGCCCGCCCGACGCACGTGGCGGCTCTGCCCGCCCGGGCCACCACAGGAACCGGCGTGTCGCCGCGTCGGTCATGACGCTGGTCGCCGTCGTCGAGCTCGTCGCGGGGGCGCTGCTGGTCAGCGCGTGGGTCGGCCGCGGTGACGCAGGAGACGACGGTTCCGGCCGACCTGTGGCCTCGGCGCCGTCGACGAGCGACTCGTCGACCGCCGGGGACGGCCGCTCCGAGCCGCAGGCCGCCGCGCCGTGCACCGACGTCTCGGACGTCACCCTGCTCACTGCGCCCACCGTCGAGAAGCCGGAGATCGTGGGCCTCACGGGATATCTGACCGAGGAGGGCGGCGCGATCACCAGGGAGATCCCGCTCGGTGCGCCGCACAGCCTCGAGCCCGACCTCACCACCTGGGGCGCAGAGGTCTCCGACCGGGCTGCGGTCGTGCGTCTCGTCGGCCAGCAGCTGGGCGCCGACGCGTACTCGCTCAGCCTCGTCACCGAGCTGCCCGGTGACCCGTTCCGGTCCACCGAGGCCGGCGAGCCCGCCCGAGAGCTGGTCTACTGGACCGGCGTCCCGATCACCGTGCCGGTCGCGATCCACTGTGGGGAGACGCGGGTCGTCCCGGGGTCGTTGCGCGGGTATGTGACCGGCGGCACCGGAAAGCACCGGTACGGCCTCGCCGCGGTCCTCGCCGACTGCAGCACGACGCACGCAGAGACGAAGAAGGCGGGTGCTCTGGCCCTCGAGGCGTGGCAGCGCTGCAACGAGCTGCCCGTGCCACCGGTGACGAGCCCGTCCGTGACGACCTCGTAGCCTGACCCGCCAGGACGCCCGGCCGCTCCCGCCGCACCGGCTCCTCTACCCCGCCGGCTGCGAGACCTCGAGGATCACCTTGCCGAGGTGCCCACCCGCGGCGAGGATCGCGTGGGCCTGCGCGGCCTCGGCGAGCGGCACGCGGGCCTGCACGGGGACCCGGATCCTCCCCGCCGCGAGCAGCGGCCACACGAGCTCGCGCGTGCGCTGCAGGATGCGGCCCTTGTCCTGCGGGGCACGGGAGCGCAGGGTGGTGGCGATGATGCGGGCCCGCTTGCGCATGAGGACGCCCAGGTTCAGCGGCCCGGTGGTGCCGCCCATCGTGGCGATGACGACGAGCCTGCCGAGCTCGTTGAGCATGCGCACGTTGTCGTCCAGCGCGGGGCCGCCGACGACGTCGAGGATGACGTCGGCACCTCCGGCGTCCTTGACCGCGGCGACGACGTCCGTCGTGCGGCGGTTCCAGGCGAGGTCCGCACCCAGCTCGAGCGCAGCGCCCACCGCCGCGTCGGAGCCGACGGTGGTGAGCACCCGGGCGCCCACGGCGTGGGCGAGCTGCAGCGCGAAGGTGCCGACACCACCGGTGCCGCCGTGGACGAGCACCGTCTGCTGCCGGGCGTCCTGTGCGTCGACGTCTCCCGCGGCGCCCGGCGCGCCCTCCGGACGCACGGGCAGGCCCGCCTCGAGCACGAGGTTCGAGACGACCGTCGCGGCGACCTCGACGACGCCACCGGCGTCGGTGAGCGACAGCCCCTGCGGGGCCGGCAGCACCTGGACCTGCGGGACGGCGACGACCTCCGCGTAACCGCCGCCCGCGAGCAGCGCCACCACGGGCTCACCGGTGTCGCGTCGGTGCCCCGACACCTCGAGGCCCGGCAAGGGGGACGCACCCGGCGGCGGAGGGTACCTGCCCGCCGTCTGCATCAGGTCCGCACGGTTCACCCCCGCGGCGACGACGTCGACCAGCACCTCGCCCTCAGCCGGGACCGGCTCGGGAGTCTCGACGAGCTCCAGCCCGTGGGTCTCGGTGATCGCCACCGCACGCATGTCGCCACCCCCCGCTGGGGACTCAGAAGTCCCAGTCGTCGTCCTCGGTGTTGACGGCCTTGCCGATCACGTAGGAGGACCCGGAGCCCGAGAAGAAGTCGTGGTTCTCGTCGGCGTTCGGCGACAGGGCCGAGAGGATCGCCGGGTTGACGTTCGTCTCCTCGCGCGGGAACAGCGCCTCGTAGCCCAGGTTCATGAGCGCCTTGTTGGCGTTGTAGCGCAGGAACTTCTTGACGTCCTCGGTCAGCCCGACCGGGTCGTAGAGGTCGGCCGTGTACTGGACCTCGTTCTCGTACAGCTCGAAGAGCAGCTCGAAGGTGTAGCCCTTGAGCTCGTCGCGCCCCTCGTCGCTGAGCTTCTCGAGGCCCTTCTGGTACTTGTAGCCGATGTAGTACCCGTGCACGGCCTCGTCGCGGATGATGAGCCGGATGAGGTCGGCCGTGTTGGTGAGCTTGGCGTGGCTCGACCAGTACATGGGCAGGTAGAAGCCCGAGTAGAACAGGAAGGACTCGAGCAGCGTGCTCGCGACCTTGCGCTTGAGCGGGTCGTCGCCGCGGTAGTAGTCGAGGACGATCTCGGCCTTGCGCTGCAGGTAGGGGTTCTCCTCGGACCAGCGGAACGCGTCGTCGATCTCCTGAGTCGAGATGAGCGTGGAGAAGATCGAGGAGTAGCTCTTGGCGTGCACCGACTCCATGAACGCGATGTTCGTGTAGACGGCCTCCTCGTGCGGGGTGAGGGCGTCGGGGATGAGCGAGACGGCGCCGACGGTGCCCTGGATGGTGTCCAGGAGCGTCAGACCGGTGAACACCCGCGTCGTGAGCTGCTTCTCCTCGGGCGTCAGGGTGCCCCACGACGGGATGTCGTTGGAGACCGGGACCTTCTCCGGCAGCCAGAAGTTGCCCGTCAGCCGGTCCCAGACCTCGGCGTCCTTCTCGTCGATGACGCGGTTCCAGTTGATCGCGGTGACGCGGTCGATCAGCTTGAGCTTGCCCGTGGGGGTCATGGCCCTTCCCTTTTCTCGCATTGATGTTCACGACGACGCGTGACGACGACCCCGCTCTCGCGGGGCCGCCGTCATGAGGACCCGCGGGTCAGAGCATGCAGCTGACGCAGCCCTCGACCTCGGTGCCCTCCAGAGCCATCTGCCGCAGGCGGATGTAGTAGAGCGTCTTGATGCCCTTGCGCCAGGCGTAGATCTGCGCCCGGTTGAGGTCGCGCGTGGTCGCGGTGTCCTTGAAGAACAGCGTCAGGCTCAGCCCCTGGTCCACGTGCTGCGTGGCCGCGGCGTAGGTGTCGATGATCTTCTCGTAGCCGATCTCGTACGCGTCCTGGTAGTAGTCCAGGTTGTCGTTCGTGAGATACGGCGCCGGGTAGTAGACGCGGCCGATCTTGCCTTCCTTGCGGATCTCGATCTTCGCGGCGACCGGGTGGATCGACGACGTCGAGTTGTTGATGTACGAGATCGAGCCGGTCGGCGGGACCGCCTGCAGGTTCTGGTTGTACAGGCCGTGGGCCTGCACGGACGCCTTGAGCTCGCGCCAGTCGTCCTGCGTCGGGACGTGCACCCCGGCCTCGGCGAAGATCGCGCGGACGCGGTCGGTGGTGGGCTCCCAGACCTGGTCGGTGTACTTGTCGAAGTACTCCCCGCTCGCGTACTTCGAGCGCTCGAAGCCGCCGAAGGCCTTGCCCCGCTCGATCGCGAGCTGGTTGCTCGCCCGGATGGCGTGGTAGGCGACCGTGTAGAAGTAGATGTTCGTGAAGTCGAGACCCTCGGCGGAGCCGTAGTGGATCCGCTCGCGTGCCAGGTAGCCGTGCAGGTTCATCTGCCCCAGACCGATCGCGTGCCCCTCGTCGTTGGCCCGCCTGATCGAGGGCACCGACTCGATGCTCGTCTGGTCGGAGACCGCGGTGAGCGCACGGATCGCCGTCTCGATCGTCTTGCCGAAGTCCGGCGAGTCCATCGTCTTGGCGATGTTGAGCGAGCCGAGGTTGCAGGAGATGTCGCGCCCGACGTGGTCGTAGGAGAGGTCCTCGTTGTACGTCGAGGCCGTCGAGACCTGCAGGATCTCGCTGCACAGGTTGGAGTGCGTGATCCGGCCCTCGATCGGGTTGGCCCGGTTCACCGTGTCCTCGAACATGATGTACGGGTAGCCCGACTCGAACTGGATCTCGGCGAGGGTCTGGAAGAACTCGCGCGCGTTGATCTTCGTCTTGCGGATCCGCGCGTCGTCGACCATCTCGTAGTACTTCTCGGTGACGCTGATCTCCGCGAAGGGCACCCCGTAGACGCGCTCGACGTCGTAGGGGCTGAACAGGTACATGTCCTCGTTGCGCTTGGCGAGATCGAAGGTGATGTCCGGGATGACGACGCCCAGCGAGAGCGTCTTGATCCGGATCTTCTCGTCGGCGTTCTCGCGCTTGGTGTCGAGGAAGCGGTAGATGTCCGGGTGGTGCGCGTTGAGGTACACCGCGCCCGCACCCTGGCGGGCCCCGAGCTGGTTGGCGTAGGAGAAGGAGTCCTCGAGCAGCTTCATCACGGGGATGACGCCGGAGGACTGGTTCTCGATCTTCTTGATCGGGGCGCCGTGCTCACGCACGTTGCTCAGCAGCAGGGCGACGCCGCCGCCACGCTTGGACAGCTGGAGCGCGGAGTTGATGCCGCGGGCGATCGACTCCATGTTGTCCTCGATGCGCAGCAGGAAGCAGCTCACGGCCTCGCCGCGCTGCGCCTTGCCCGAGTTGAGGAAGGTGGGGGTCGCCGGCTGGAACCGTCCGGAGATGATCTCCTCGACGTAGTCGGTCGCGCGCTGCTCGTCGCCGTCCGCGAGGGTCAGGGCGACCATGACGACGCGGTCCTCGTAGCGCTCCAGGTAGCGCTTCCCGTCGAAGGTCTTGAGCGTGTACGACGTGTAGTACTTGAAGGCGCCCAGGAACGTCTCGAAGCGGAACTTCTTGGAGTAGGCGAAGTCGACGAGCGACTTCACGAAGGCGCGGTCGTACTTCTCGAGGACCTCGCGCTCGTAGTAGTGGTTGTCGACCAGGTAGTCGAGCTTCTCGTCGAGGCTGTGGAAGAAGACCGTGTTCTGGTTGACGTGCTGCAGGAAGTACTCCCGCGCGGCGAGCCGGTCCTTGTCGAACTGGATCTCGCCGTGGGGGCCGTACAGGTTCAGCATCGCGTTCAGCGCGTGGTAGTCGAGCCCCGTCTCTACGCCGGTATCCGTGACTGTCGTTGCCAAAATCGCACCAAACCTTCCCGGACGCGCGTGACGTCCTCGGCCGTTCCCATGAGTTCGAAGGCATACAGGTACGGGACCTGGCACTTCGCGGAGATGATGTCTCCGGCGATGCAGAAAGCAGCGCCGAAGTTCGTGTTGCCCGCGGCGATGACGCCACGGATGAGGCTGCGGTTGTGCGGATCGTTGAGGAACTCTCGGACCCGGCGCGGCACCGCACCCCCCTCGTTGCCCCCGCCGTACGTGGGGACGATGAGCACGTACGGCTCGTCCACCTGCAGCGGTGGCTCGGAGGCTCGCACGGGGATGCGTGCCGCCGGCACGCCGAGACGCTGGACGAACCGGTGCGTGTTCTCCGAGACGCTGGAGAAGTACACGAGGTTCGTCATGGCTGCATGTGCGTCAGGCGACCGCTGCGGAGGCGCTCACCTGTGCGGCGAGATCCGTGATGCGGTCGGGGCGGAAGCCCGACCAGTGGGTCTCCCCTGCCACGACGACGGGAGCCTGCAGGTAGCCGAGGCCGCGGACCATCTCGAGGGCCTCGGTGTCCTGGCTGATGTCGACGATCGTGTAGTCGAGGCCACGCTTGTCCAGGGCGCGATAGGTCGCGTCGCACTGGACGCAGGCCGGCTTGCTGTAGACCGTGATGCTCATCTGCTTCTCCTCGAACTCGAAGCCTGTAACTACAAGACTGTGATTCGTGCTCGCGTCCTCGGGTGCCAGGCGTGTCGGCTGAAGGGTGCGCGCGCTGTCTCTCTCACCTCGGGCGAGCTGGCGGGACGCTCGGAATCGTGCTCCGAACCGTCTGGCCGAGCTGTCTGGCTGAGTCCTCCGACCGAGCCGTCGCTTGGGGTGTCGTGCTGGAGTCAACACTATACCTAGGGGCTGACTCGTGCGGGCACCCCAAGTACTTGTGCCGCGTGTCGCGACGAGAGGATGTTCACATCCACCCCCGAAGAGCTGTGGACGGTCCTCCAGGACCCCCGACGACGACCGCCGCGAACCGTCGTGCCGAACCGCGAGGTGTCGCCGTTCCCAGGGCCACGGGGACCTCGTCGAAGCGTCCACGGGCTGTGCACACCGTCACCAACAGGCGGGGAGAAACTCCCTCTGACACCTTGTTCAACGCTCGGCGTGTCGTCCTTCTTCCGCGTGTCGGGGCCGGAGCTGGCCCGCGTAGAGATCACGTTCTGCGACCTGCGCGACGCACGCTTTCGTGGCGCAGATCTGTGCGGCGCGAGCTTCGCCGGCTGCGACCTGGGCGGTGCCGACCTGCGCGACTGCGACCTGCGGGCTGGTCAACACCGGGACCGAGCACGGGAGGACAACCCTCACCGGGGCGCTCCTCACCGGGGCCCGCGTCGACGGCGTCGAGCTGACCGACGTGATCGCCCGAGTTGAGTGACGGATATCCAGATTTTCCTGCACATCCGTCACTCAACTGGAAGAGGCGGCCTCAGAACAGGCGCGAGTCGACGTCGTCGACGCCGCGCATGGCGTCGTAGTCGAGGATGAGCACGCGGATGCCGCGGTCCTCGGCGAGCACGCGGGCCTGCGGCTTGACCTCCTGTGCCGCGTACACCCCGCGGACGGGCGCGAGCAACGGATCCCGGTTCATGAGCTCGAGGTAGCGCGTGAGCTGCTCGACGCCGTCGATGTCGCCCCGCCGCTTGATCTCGATCGCGACCGAGCCGCCCTCGGGGTCCTTGGCCAGGATGTCGACCGGACCGATCGCGGTCATGTGCTCCCGCCGCACCAGGGTGTGCCCCTCCCCCAGCAGCGCGATCTGCGCGGCGAGCATCTCCTGCAGGTGCGCCTCGACGCCGTCCTTGATGAGACCGGGATCGACGCCGAGATCGTGCTTGGAGTCGTGGACGACGTCGAACAGCTCGATCTCGAGCCGGTCGTCGGACTTGGTGTGCTGGACGGTCCACACGGACGTCACACCGCGGGCGGACGCCTCCTCGTCGGGCTCGCGCTCCGCCATCGTGCACGGCGGGCTCATCCAGTTCAGCGGCTTGTAGGAGCCGCCGTCGGAGTGCAGCAGGACGCTGCCGTCCGCCTTGACGACGAGCAGCCGGGTGGCCTCCGGCAGGTGCGCGGTGAGACGGCCCGTGTAGCGAGCGCTGCACCGGGCGACGACGAGTCGCATGGGTGGTTGTTCCCTTCCACGAGCCGGACGGGGGCGGAGCCCGTCACGGTCAGACCACGGTGCGGTCAGACGACGGTGCCGCGGTCGTCGGGCGGCGACGACTCGAGCCAGGAGGCGAACCCCGGGTACGCCGACTCGGAGAGCGTCAGCTCGACGGAGCCCTCCCCGTAGCGGCACTGGACCAGGACGAGGTCCGCGCGCCCGGCGGACTCGAGCGAGATGTGCGCGGTGATCTGGAGCCGACGCCGGGACCACTGCTGCGCGGGGCGGAAGGCCAGCGACTGCCCCCGCCACCAGGAGAGCTCGCTGACACCGTAGTGCGCGACCCCGGTGTGCCACCGGTCCTCGGGCCTGCGACGCATGCCGCACACGAAGGACCCCGCGGTCGAGCAGAGCTGCCGGAAGCGGACCAGGGCGAGCACCGCCACGCCCCCGACGACGATGACGGCGGCACCCAGACCCATGAGGATCCAGGCGTCCGCCGTCATCGAGGTGTCGTCCGCTCAGCGGGTGGCCGCGCCGGTCGCGACGGTGACCGAGTCGGCCACGATCGTCACGACGTCCGAGTCCACCGACAGGAAGCCGCCGTCGACGTCCGCCTGGACGTCGGCGCCCTCCACCGTGCGGATGCGGACCGAGCCGGCCCGCAGCACGCTCAGGACCGGGACGTGACCGGCGAGCACGCCGATCTCGCCGTCCGCGGCGGGTGCCACCACCATGGTGGCGGCACCGCTCCACACGGTCTGCGTGGCGGAGACCAGGTTCACTTCGAGCTGGGCCATCAGGGTTGCTCCTTAGACGTCGACGGTACGCGGCGGGCGCGACCGGTCAGACGCCGTAGTCCTTCTGGATGCGGGCCCAGTTGCGCTCGAGGTCCTCGAGGCCACCGATGTTGAAGAAGGCCTGCTCGGCGATGTGGTCGAACTCGCCGTCCGCGATCTTCGTGAACGCCTCGATGGTCTCCGACAGCGGCACCGTCGAGCCGGGCACGTTCGTGAACTGCTCGGCCATGTAGGTGTTCTGCGAGAGGAACTGCTGGATGCGGCGCGCACGCGCCACGACCGTCTTGTCCTCCTCGGAGAGCTCGTCGACACCGAGGATCGCGATGATGTCCTGCAGCTCCTTGTTGCGCTGGAGGATCTGCTTGACGCGGGTCGCGGCCTCGTAGTGCGCCTGGCCCACGTAGCGCGGGTCGAGGATGCGCGAGGTCGAGGCGAGCGGGTCGACGGCCGGGTACAGACCGCGCGACGCGATCTCACGGCTGAGCTCGGTTGTCGCGTCGAGGTGCGCGAAGGTCGTCGCCGGGGCCGGGTCCGTGTAGTCGTCGGCGGGCACGTAGATGGCCTGCAGCGACGTGATGGAGTGACCGCGGGTCGAGGTGATGCGCTCCTGGAGCACGCCCATCTCGTCGGCGAGGTTCGGCTGGTAGCCCACCGCGGAGGGCATGCGCCCGAGCAGCGTGGAGACCTCGGAACCGGCCTGCGTGAAGCGGAAGATGTTGTCGATGAAGAGCAGCACGTCCTGCTTCTGCACGTCACGGAAGTACTCCGCCATGGTCAGCGCGGAGAGGGCGACGCGCAGACGCGTGCCCGGCGGCTCGTCCATCTGGCCGAACACGAGGGCCGTCTGCTTGATGACGCCAGAGTCGGTCATCTCGTCGATGAGGTCGTTGCCCTCACGGGTGCGCTCGCCGACGCCGGCGAACACCGAGACACCGTTGTGGTTGTTGGCGACGCGGTAGATCATCTCCTGGATGAGGACCGTCTTGCCGACACCGGCGCCACCGAAGAGACCGATCTTCCCACCCTGCACGTAGGGGGTGAGGAGGTCGATGACCTTGATGCCCGTCTCGAACATGGTGGTCTTCGACTCGAGCTGGTCGAAGGCCGGGGGCTTGCGGTGGATGGGCCAGCGCTCGGTGATCTCGATCTTCTCGCCCGGCTCGGCGTTGAGGACCTCGCCGGTCACGTTGAAGACGTGACCCTTGGTGACGTCGCCGACGGGCACGCTGATCGGCGCGCCGGTGTCGGTGACGACGGCACCGCGGACGAGGCCGTCGGTCGGCTTGAGCGCGATGGCGCGCACGAGCGAGTCACCGAGGTGCTGGGCGACCTCGAGCGTGAGGGTGAAGGCCTCCTCGGCCTCGCCCTGACCCGACAGGTCGATCGGCACCGTGAGGGCGTTGTAGATGTCGGGGATGCCCCCGGCGGGGAACTCGATGTCGACGACGGGGCCGATGACGCGCGCCACGCGGCCCACGCTGGGCTCCTGCACGCGCTCGACCGGGGATTCGACGGTGGTGGCGGTCATGACTGGCCTCGCTCTGCCTGGCCGGCCAGGTGGCCGGCGGTGTCGGTCTGGTGGTTGTTGCGGGTGAGCGCCGTACTCACGCCCGCGGGCGTCGCGGCGCTCATGATGCCTTCAGCGCGTCGGCGCCCGAGACGATCTCCGAGATCTCCTGCGTGATCTCACCCTGGCGCGCCTGGTTCGCGAGCCGCGAGTAGGTGCGGATGAGCTCCTCGGCGTTCTCCGTGGCGGTGTGCATGGCACGCTGCCGCGACGCCAGCTCCGAGGCGGCGGCCTGCAGCATCATGCTGTAGATCCGGCTGCGCACGTAGCGGGGCAGCAACGCGTCCAGCACGTCCTCGGCGGAGGGCTCGAACTCGTAGAGCGGGTGGACGACGGCCTCGTCCGAGCCCGCCGCGCCGTGCTCCGCGCCGGGAGCCTCGACCTCGACGACCTCGAGCGGCAGCAGCCGCACGATCCGCGGACGCTGCGTGACCATGTTCACGAACTCCGTGTACACGACGTACAGCTCGCTGACGCCGCCCTGGTCCGCCGGGCCGGCGAAGGCGTCGAGCAGGGTGCGGCCGATCTCGTCGGCGGTCTCCACCTGGGGGGAGTCCGAGCGACCCGTCCACGAGCCGGCGAGGGCGCGGTGACGGTAGCTGTAGAAGCCCTCGCCACGACGGCCGGCCACGTAGAGGTCGACCTCCTTGCCCCGGGACTGCAGCTCTGCGACGTGCGACTCGGCCTCGCGGATCACGTTCGCCGAGTAGGCGCCCGCCATGCCACGGTCCGCGGTCACGACGAGCACCGCCGCGCGGTTCACACCCTCACGGCCCGCGACGAGCGGGTGGTTGATCCGGCCACCGTGGGTCGCGACGGCCGACACCGCGTGCGTGAGGGCACGCGAGTACGGCAGCGCGGCCGCGGTGGCGGCCCGGGCCTTGCCGATCCGGGACGCAGCGATGAGCTCCTGGGCGCGGAAGACCTTCTTCAGCGACTGCGTCGACTTGATCCGCGCCTTGAAGACGCGCTGAGCACCGGCCATGGGTCAGGCCTTCTTCTGCTTGACGATCTGCTCCTGCTCGGGCTCGAGCGCCTCGTCCTCGCCGGCCTGGTCCACGAGCGACGAGCCGTCGGCCGTCAGGAAGCCCGCGCGGAACTCCTCGACGCTCGCCTCGAGCGCGGCGACGGTGTCGTCCTCGAGCTTGCCGGTGCTCGCGATCGTGGAGAGGACCTCGGTGTGACGGCGCAGGTGGTCGAGCAGCTCGCTCTCGAAGCGGCGCACGTCCTCGACCGGCACGTCGTCGAGCTTGCCGGTGGTGCCGGCCCAGATCGACACGACCTGGTCCTCGATCGGGTACGGCGAGTACTGGCCCTGCTTGAGCAGCTCGAGCAGGCGCGCACCGCGGTTGAGCTGGGCGCGGGACGCCGGGTCGAGGTCGGAGGCGAACATCGCGAAGGCCTCGAGCGAGCGGAACTGCGCGAGGTCGAGCTTGAGCGTGCCCGAGACCTTCTTCATGGCCTTGATCTGCGCCGAGCCACCGACACGCGACACCGAGATGCCGACGTCGACGGCGGGGCGCTGGTCGGCGTTGAAGAGGTCCGACTGGAGGAAGATCTGACCGTCGGTGATGGAGATGACGTTCGTCGGGATGTACGCCGAGACGTCGTTCGCCTTCGTCTCGATGATCGGCAGACCGGTCATCGAGCCGGCACCCAGCTCGTCCGAGAGCTTCGCGCAGCGCTCGAGCAGACGGGAGTGCAGGTAGAAGACGTCACCCGGGTAGGCCTCGCGGCCCGGCGGGCGGCGCAGCAGGAGCGACACGGCGCGGTAGGCCTCGGCCTGCTTCGACAGGTCGTCGAACACGATGAGGACGTGCTTGCCGCCGTACATCCAGTGCTGGCCGATGGCCGAGCCGGTGTAGGGGGCGATGTACTTGAAGCCGGCCGGGTCGGAGGCCGGGGACGCGACGATCGTCGTGTACTCGAGCGCGCCGGCCTCCTCGAGGGCCGAGCGCACCGAGGCGATCGTCGAGCCCTTCTGACCGATGGCGACGTAGATGCAGCGGACCTGCTTGCTGGGGTCGCCGGACTCCCAGTTGGCCTTCTGGTTGATGATCGTGTCGATCGCGATCGCCGTCTTGCCGGTCTGGCGGTCGCCGATGATCAGCTGGCGCTGGCCGCGGCCGACGGGGATCATCGCGTCGATGGCCTTGAGACCGGTCTGCAGCGGCTCGTGGACCGACTTGCGGTCCATGACGCCGGGCGCCTGGAGCTCGAGGGCGCGGCGGCCCTCCGTCGCGATGTCGCCGAGGCCGTCGATCGGGTTGCCGAGCGGGTCGACCACACGGCCGAGGTACCCGTCACCCACGGCGACGGAGAGCACCTCGCCGGTGCGGCGCACCTCCTGGCCCTCCTCGATCCCGGTGAACTCACCGAGGACCACGACGCCGATCTCGCGCACGTCGAGGTTGAGGGCGAGGCCGAGCGTGCCGTCCTCGAAGCGCAGCAGCTCGTTCGCCATGGTGCCCGGGAGGCCCTCGACCTGGGCGATGCCGTCGGCCGCGAGCGTGACCCGGCCGACCTCTTCGCTCACCGTCCCGGTCGGCTCGTAGGACTTCACGAAGCTGTCCAGCGCGGCCCGGATCTCGTCGGGCTGGATCGTCAGCTCAGCCATTGATCTTCTCCTGTCGTGACCGTGGTGACGGTCGAACTCTGTCAAGGTGCCGGATCGAGCCGGCTACGCGACCTCGTGGCCTCGTATGTGGTCTGGGGTCTAGCTCGCGATCTTGCGCCGGACGTCGTCCAGGCGCGAGAGCACCGTGGCGTCCATGACGTCGGCACCCACCTGGATCCGCAGGCCGCCGACGAGGCCGGGCTCGACCGCGGCCTCGACCTGCAGCTCGCGGCCGTAGGTCTTCTGCAGCGCCGCGCCGAGACGCGCCACCTGCTCGTCGCTCAGCGCCACGCCGCTCGTGACGTGGGCCACCGCGCGCTTGCGGCGCGCCGCGCCCAGCTCGTTGTAGCGCTGGAGCACCGGCACGACGTGGCCGTCACGCTGCTTGCCGCCCGCCCGCTTCACGAGCAGGAGCGTGTCCGCGTCGACGACCTGGCCGAAGACCGCGGTGAGGAGCGCCTCGCGCGCCTCGCGCGTGCTGCGGTGGTCGGCGAGCGCCTCGCGCACGCGCGGCTGCTGCAGCAGCGTCCGGCTCGCGCCGAAGAGCTCGTCGGTCACCCGGGCGAGCACGCCCCGGTTGTCGGCGTCCGCGAGGACCGCCTCCACCGCGAGCAGCTCGAGCGCGTCACCGAGGTCCGCCTCCTGCGACCAGCGCGCGGACACGGCGTCGTCCACGACCGCGACGACGCGTGCGTCGACCCGCTCGCCGAACAACGAGGCGACCAGTCGAGCCTTGTCGTCCCCGGTGCGTGCGGGGTCCGTCAGCGCGCGTCGCAGCGAGGCCTCGGCGTCGAGCACGTCGACGACCGAGAACAGCTCCGTGCCCAGCGTCGCGGCGGACTCCCCCGCGGCCACGAGCACGGGCTCGAACCGCGTGCGAACTGCCTTCAACGAGGCAAGGCTCGACCCTCGCATCACTTCCCCTTCGCGCCCGCGCCCGAGGCGTCGAGCTCGTCGAGGAAGCGGTCGACCACGCGCGACTGACGTGCCACGTCGTCGAGCGACTCGCCGACGATCTTCGAGGCCAGCTCGACCGCGAGGTCGCCGACGTCGCTGCGCAGCGACACGGCCGCCTGGCGGCGCTCCGCCTCGATCTGGCGCTGGGCCGTCTCGACGATCCGCGCAGCCTCGACGCTCGCGCGCTCCCGGTGCTCGGCCACGATCTGGGAGCCCTCGGTGCGCGCCTCCTCGCGGATGCGGGCCGCCTCGCCGCGCGCCTCGCGCAGCAGGGCCTGGTTCTCGGCGAGCAGGGCGTCGGCCTCGGCCTGAGCCTCGTCCGCCTTCTTGATCCCGCCCTCGATCTTCGCGGCGCGCTCGTCGAGCACGGCCTGGAACTTCGGCAGCACGTACTTGAGGAAGACGACCGCGATGATGACGACGATCACGAGCGACCAGACGATGTCGTACATCTCCGGCAGCAGCGGGTTCGGAGACTCCTCCGAGTCCGCGGCGACGTTGAGCGCCCCGACGAGCGCTGCGGTGCCTGCCACGGCGGTCACTTGAGGAAGAACGGCGTGACGATACCGAGCAGCGCGAGCACCTCGATGAACGCCAGACCGATGAACATGGTGGAACGGAGCTGGCCGGAGAGCTCGGGCTGACGGGCGATGCCCTCGATCGTCTTGCCGAAGAGGATACCGAGGCCGATGCCGGGGCCGACCGCAGCGAGGCCGTAGCCCACGGTCGAGAGGGAGCCGGTGACCTCAGCGATAGTCGTCGTGTCCACTGGTGCTGCTTCCTTTCATCAGCGCGCCGGTCGGCGCAGGTGCTGTCGTGGCCGCCGGGCGCGGGGCTGGCTCGGCGGGGTGGAACGGGTCCTCAGTGCTCGTCCGCCACCGCCATGTTGAGGTACGTGGCCGTGAGGATCGCGAACACGTACGCCTGCAGTGCGGCGACGAAGATCTCGAGCAGGAAGAACGCGAAGCCGCCGGTGAAGGTCACGACGCCGAGCGCCTTGAGGCCTCCGGAGGCCGAGAAGAACAGGAACTGGGTGCCCGCGAAGCACAGCGCGAGCAGCAGGTGGCCCGCGATCATGTTGGCGAGCAGACGGATCGTGAGCGTCGCCGGCTGCAGGATGAGCTTCTGCATGAGCTCGATCGGGGTCAGCAGCACGTACAGCGGCCACGGCACGCCCGGCGGGAAGAGGCTGACCTTGAGGTAGCCCCCGAAGCCGTGCTGCTTGATGCCCGCCACGTGGTACGAGATCCAGACCCACAGGGCGAACATCAGCGGCAGGCCGATGACGCCGGTGCCGGCGATGTTCAGCCCGGGGATCACCCCGGTGAGGTTGAAGAAGAGGATCGCGCAGAAGATCGTCGTGATGATCGGGGTGTACTTCTTGCCGAGCTTCTCGCCGAGGACCTCCTGGGCGATGTTGATCCGCGCGAAGTCGAGGATCATCTCGACCGCGCCCTGCAGGCGCCCCGGCACGAGGCGGGCGCGGGCGGCGGTGCCGACGAAGAGCGCGAGGAGGAGGACCGTGACGAGCAGGCGGATCAGCATGATCCGGTTCAGCTCGAAGGCGGAGTTCTCGAAGAGGACCGCGGGCGGGAAGAAGTCGGTGATGCTGGGGGCATGGAACTCGCCGTCAGCGGAGATGACCTGCGCCGTCGCAAGCAGGGACACGAAGCGCTCCCGTCGGTGGTGCGGCCTTGACGCGCACCACTGTCCTCAGGTCGTCAGGAAGATGGCGCGCCCAAGGACCTGCCGGTCTTGGATACGACAAGATCCTAGCACACCAAGGACCTCCCGCAGGCGCGGCCCGGAGCCGTTCCCGGGGCCCTGAGAGGGGTCCCGGGAGGCCGTCAGGACGGGTCGACGTACGGCACCCGGACGCGCTGGAACGCGACGAGGTCGAGCACGAGCGAGCCGAGCACACCGACGATCACGACGATCACGAAGACCTTCGGGTGGAAGAAGTCCAGGCCCTGGAGGACCGCGACGGCGACGAAGAGGACGACGATCTTCACGAGCCACGACCCCGCGACGACCGCGAACATGGTGCTCGGGGAGCGGTGTGAGGTCCACCACATGGACCAGACGGTGGTGCCCGAGAACACCGCGGCGACGGCGGTGCCCAGCAGCGCGCCCCACACGCCCCGGCCCTGCGCGACGAGCGCGCCGACCACGACGGAGACGAGCGCCAGCGCCCCGAGGAAGAGCAGGACCCAGCGCAGGGCCGAGCGGAACAGCTCGTGCGCGCCCTCCGGGGTCACGCGCGGTCGCGGGCCTGCAGGCACGCTCGGCGGGAGGTCGTGGTCGGTCATCGAGGCTCCTCGGGGACGGTGCTGGGCTGGAGGGTGACGGGTGCGTCGGCCGACCGCTCCGTGGTGACCTGCGTGCCGGGAGCGGCCGTGACCGTCGTGTCCGCGTCGACGTCGATCGAGACGAGCGGGGGCGCCGAGCGCCGGCGGCCGCTGAACGGACCGAGCGTGAGCAGGAGCACCACGGCGACCGCCACGGCGAGCGCCACCGCGACCACCCGCCAGGACAGCACCACCAGGGCGGCTGCCGCGAAGGCGAAGACGGCGGTCCACAAGTACATCACGAGGACCGCGCGACGGTGCGAGTGGCCGAGCGCCAGGAGACGGTGGTGCAGGTGCCGACGGTCCGGGTGGAACGGCGACTTGCCCTGGGCGAGGCGCCGCACCACGGCCATGGCCATGTCGAGCAGCGGCAGCACCAGGACCGCCATGGGCAGGAGGATCGGCAGGTAGGCCGGGAGCGCCTCCCCGCCGGAGAACTGCGCGGGGTCGATCTTGCCGGTCACGATGATGCCGGCGGCCGCCATCGTCAGGCCGATGAGCATCGAGCCGGAGTCGCCCATGAAGATGCGGGCCTGGTGGAAGTTGTGCGGCAGGAAGCCCACGCACACCCCCACGAGGGCCGCGACGACGAGGCTCGCGAGGCTCGAGTAGTCCTGAGGGCTGTCGTTCTGGGTGAGCAGGTAGGTGTAGACGAAGAACGCCGCCCCGCCGATCGCCACGACGCCCGCCGCCAGGCCGTCGAGCCCGTCGACGAAGTTCACCGCGTTCATCGCGATCACGAGGACCACGACCGTGACGAACAGGGACATGCGGCTCGAGCCGATCGTCAGGCCGCCGATCGGCAGGGTGATGACCTGCACCCCCTGCCAGGCCATGAAACCGGCGGCGAGCACCTGCCCCACCAGCTTGATCATCCAGTCCAGGTCCCAGATGTCGTCGACGACCCCGAGCAGGCACACCATCGCCGCGCCGCCCAGCACCGCCCAGGCCTGGCCCCCCGAGCTGTCGAAGACGTCCGCGAGGAACGGCGTGCGCGAGGCGAGCACGAAGGCGACCGCGAGCCCGGCGAGCATGGCCAGGCCACCGAGGCGCGGGGTGGGGATCGTGTGCACGTCACGGCTGCGCACCGCGGTGATCGCCCCGGCCCGCAGCGCGATCCAGCGCGCGAGCGGGGTCATCAGGAACGTCACCGCGGCGGCGACGAGCATGACGAGCGCGTAGACCCTCACGCCCCGTCGCCCTCCCCGAGGCCGAGGACGCCGGGCACGACCTCGCGCAGCGCGGCGAGGTCGATCGCCCCGGCGCGCACCACGCGCGGCTGCTCGCCCGTCGCGTCGACGATGGTCGACGGCACGCCGCCCGAGCTCGGGCCGCCGTCGAGGTAGAGCGCGACCGACTCCCCCAGCTGCTCGCGGGCGGCGTCCGCGGTGAGCGCGGCGTCCCGCCCCGTCCGGTTCGCGCTCGAGACGGCCATGGGACCGGTGCGCGCGAGCAGGGCGAGCGCCGCCGGGTGGTCCGGCATCCGCAGGGCCACGGTGCCGCGGGTCTCCCCGAGGTCCCAGGCGAGCGACGGCTGGGCGTGGCAGATGATGGTCAGCGCGCCGGGCCAGAACACCGAGGCGAGGGTGCGCACGTCGGCGGAGACGTCGGCCGCGAGGCCGTCGAGGGTCGCCACGGTGCCCACCAGCACGGGTGGCGGCATCTGGCGGCCCCGGCCCTTGGCCGCGAGGAGCGCGGCCACGGCCTCCGGGGAGAAGGCGTCGGCTCCGATGCCGTAGACGGTGTCCGTCGGCAGGACGACGAGGCCGCCACGGGCGACGACGTTCACCGCCTCGTCGAGGGCGGGTCCCCAGGACGCCGGGTCTGTCACTGGTCGCTGCGAGGTCACGGTGCTGAGTCTTTCACGAGGGGGACGGTGGCTGGGGCAGGCGTGGCGCGGGAGCCGGCGTCGTCCAGGCCCGCGCGCACCGCCACCACCATGCGCTCCCGACCTGTGAGGTCCGTCCGGGTCTCGACGCGCTCCCAGCCCCCGCCGGCGGCGAGCAGGTCTCTCGCCGCCGCGGCCTGCACCTCGGCGTGCTCCATGACGAGCAGGCCGCCGGGGCGCAGCAGGCGGGCTGCCGCGGCCACGACGCCGCGCGGCACCTCGAGGCCGTCCGGGCCGAGGCCGTACAGGGCGACGGCCGGGTCGTGCCGGGCGACCTCGGGGTCCTTCGGCACGGCGCCGGGCGGCACGTAGGGCGGGTTGGAGACGACGACGTCGACGGTCCCGTCGAGCTCGCGTAGCGCGGTGCGCGCGTCGCCGCGCAGCAGGGTGACCCGGGCCTGCGGGTGCGCAGCGGTGACCGCGGCCACGTTGCGCTCGGCCCAGGCGTGCGCCGCGGCGTCGAGCTCGACCGCCCAGGTCAGTGCGCCGGGGACCTCCGTCGCGACCGCGAGGGCGATCGCGCCCGACCCGGTGCACAGGTCGACCACCCGCACGGCACCGTCGGCGTCCGTCCGGGGACGGAGCGGCTGGGCGGCGCCGGTCGCCCGGGCGGCGTCGATCGCGACCTGCGCGACGACCTCGGTCTCGGGACGCGGCACGAAGACGCCGGGCCCGACCGTGAGGTCGAGGTGCCGGAACGCGGCGCTGCCGGTCAGGTGCTGCAGCGGCTCGCGGTCGGCACGGCGCGAGACCAGGGCGCTCAGCGCGGCGGCCTGCGCCGGATCGAGCCGCGCGGTGCCCCGCGCGAGGTCGGTGCGCAGCACCCCCGGAGACGTGCCGAGCACGTGCGCCGCGAGCGCCTCGGCGTCGTGGCGCGGGCTGGCGACGCCGGCGCTCGCGAGCAGCGCCGCGGCGGCCCGCAGCGTGGTGGCGAGGTCCTGGGCGGTCTGCTCGTCGGTCACGGCGGGCTCACCGTCCGACGGCGGCGAGGCGGGCGGCCTCGTCCGCCTCGACCGCGGCGGCGACGACCGGGCCGAGGTCGCCGTCGAGCACGTGGTCGAGGTTGTACGCCTTGTAGCCGGTGCGGTGGTCCGCGATCCGGTTCTCCGGGAAGTTGTACGTGCGGATGCGCTCCGAGCGGTCGACGGTGCGCACCTGCGAGCGGCGCAGGTCGTTCGCCTCGGCGGCCGCGGCCTCCTGCTGGGCGGCGAGCAGGCGGGCGCGCAGCACGCGCATGGCCTGCTCACGGTTCTGCAGCTGCGACTTCTCGTTCTGCATCGACACCACGATGCCGGTGGGCAGGTGGGTGATGCGCACCGCGGAGTCCGTGGTGTTGACGGACTGACCACCGGGGCCCGAGGAACGGAACACGTCGATGCGCAGGTCGTTCGGGTCGATCTCGACCTCGGACACGTCGTCGGCCTCGGGGAAGACCAGCACCCCGGCCGCCGAGGTGTGGATCCGCCCCTGGGACTCCGTGACCGGCACGCGCTGCACGCGGTGCACGCCGCCCTCGTACTTCAGGCTCGCCCACACACCGTCCTCGGGGGCGACCGCACCCTTCGCCTTCACGGCGACCTGCACGTCCTTGTAGCCGCCGAGCCCCGACTCTGTGGACTCGAGCACCTCCGTGCCCCAGCCGCGGCGCTCTGCGTAGCGCAGGTACATGCGCAGCAGGTCGCCCGCGAACAGGGCGGACTCCTCGCCGCCCTCCCCCGCCTTGATCTCGAGGATGACGTCACGGCCGTCGTCCGGGTCGCGCGGCACGAGCACCCGGCGCAGGCGTTCCGCCGCCTCGGCCGCCGCGGCCTCGAGGGGCGGCACCTCGTCCGCGAACGCCGGGTCCTCCGCGGCGAGCTCGGCGGCCGCCTGGGCGTCCTCCGCGGCGCTGCGCCACTGCCGGAAGGCTCCGGCGACACGGCTGAGCTCCGCGTACCGCCGTCCGAGCGAGCGAGCGCGGCCGGCGTCCGCGTGGATCGCGGGGTCCGCGAGCTGCGACTCGAGGTCGGCGTGCTCGGAGAGCAGCGGCTCGGCGGCAGCGAACATCTCCGCGTCAGCGGGGCCGCCGGTCGTGGGGGACGTGCTCATGGGATCCTCGCTCCAGCCGACACGGTTCCAGGGAAGACGACAGCGCCGGTGGTGCCGCGGCCCGACTGCCCCTGGAGAGGTTGTCGGCGCGGTACCACCGGCGCTGCTTCGACGCTAGTTGCTCGCGGGCTTCTTGCCGTAGCGAGCCTGGAACCGGGCGACGCGGCCGCCGGTGTCGAGGATCTTCTGCTTGCCCGTGTAGAACGGGTGGCAGGCGCTGCAGACCTCGGTGCCGATCGCGCCCGACGTCTCGGTGCTGCGCGTGGTGAAAGTGTTGCCGCACGTGCAGGTCACCTGCGTGACGACGTACTCGGGGTGAATGCCAGACTTCACGGTGTCTCCTTGGTGTGGGGCGCCTGGGTCGCCTCGCGCTGCGCGAGACGTGAACCAGGGGCGACGATCCATTGTGCCAGAACCGCGCGGCCCCGTGAAATAGTCCCGGTCTCGTAGGATGACGCCTGATGAGCGACTCCTCCCGCCCCGGCCCGGGCCGCCCGCTGCGGGTGGCACTCGTCATCGACGACTCGCTCGACCGGCCGGACGGGGTGCAGCAGTACGTGCTCGTGCTCGGCGAGTGGCTCACCGCCCGGGGCCACGAGGTGCACTACGTCACGGCCTCGAGCAGCCGCACGGACCTGGAGCGGCTCCACGTCGTGGGGCGCACCGTCCAGGTGACCTTCAACGGCAACCGGCTCGGCACCCCGCTGCCGGTCTCGAGGCGAGAGGCGCGCGAGCTGCTCGCGAGCGTCCGCCCCGACGTGATCCACGTGCAGATGCCCTACAGCCCGCTGCTCGCCGGACGGGTGGTCTCGGCGGCCCCGCCGGGGACGGCCGTGGTGGGCACGTTCCACATCTACCCGCAGTCGCGCCTCGTGGAGGCCGGGACGCACCTGCTCGGCCGCTGGGAACGACGCCGGCTGCGGCGGTTCGACACGGTGATGGCCGTCTCCGAGGCCGCGCAGGACTTCGCGCGCCGCACCTTCGGTCTGCGCGCACGGGTGGTGGGGAACCCGGTCGACCTCGGCCGCTTCGTGCCGCACGACGACGCCCCCGAGCACGCGGTGCCCAGCATCGTGTTCCTCGGGCGGCTCGTGGGGCGCAAGGGCCCGCGCGAGCTGGTGCGCGCGCTGGTGCGCCTGCACGAGACCTCGCCCGCCCTCCCGTGGCGAGCCGTCGTCGCAGGACGCGGCGGGCTGCTCGAGGAGCTGCGCGGGCTCGCTCGGGACGGGGGCGTCGCCGACCGGGTCGACTTCCCGGGGTTCGTCAACGAGGCCGACAAGCCGGCGTTCCTCGCCTCGGCCGATCTCATCGCCCTGCCCTCCACGGGGGGCGAGAGCTTCGGCATCTCCGTCGTCGAGGCGCTCGCCGCGTGCGCCGGCCCGGTGCTCGCGGGCGACAACCCCGGCTACCGCACGGTCATGCGCGGCCTGGAGGACCAGCTCGTCGTGCCGGCCGACACGGACGGCTTCGCCGCCGAGCTCGACCGGCGGCTGCGGTCCCTCGAGGACGCCTCCGAGCGCGCCCGGGTGGTCGAGCGGCAGCGCGCGGCAGCGGCGCGCTTCGACGTCGACGTCATCGGCGCCCAGGTCGAGAAGACCTACCGCGAGGCGCTCGAGCAGCGCCCCTGAGCCCGAGAACTGTGGGCTATCTGTCGTCGCCAGGGCGGCGAAGCAGCAGATAGCCCACAATCCGGGGTCAGGGGCGGCGGGTGTCAGGCGCCGCGGGGCGTGAGAGGTCAGACCGTCTGGCCCGCGTTCTCGTCCTGCTCCGTGCCCGGGGTGCTCTTCTGCACCTGCAGCAGGAACTCGACGTTCGTCTTGGTGTCCTTGAGCTTGCCCAGCAGCAGCTCGATGGCCTGCTGCTGGTCCAGCCCGCCGAACACGCGACGCAGCTTGTAGATGATCTTGAGCTCCTCGGAGGGCAGCAGGACCTCCTCGCGGCGGGTGCCCGACGCGTTGACGTCGACCGCCGGGAAGATGCGCTTGTCGGCCAGGGACCGCGACAGGCGCAGCTCCATGTTGCCGGTGCCCTTGAACTCCTCGAAGATCACCTCGTCCATCTTCGAGCCGGTCTCCACGAGCGCCGAGGCGAGGATGGTCAGCGAGCCGCCGTTCTCGATGTTGCGGGCCGCGCCGAAGAACCGCTTGGGCGGGTAGAGCGCCGAGGCGTCCACACCACCGGAGAGGATGCGCCCGGAGGCCGGGGCCGCCAGGTTGTAGGCGCGCGACAGGCGGGTGAGCGAGTCGAGCAGCACGACGACGTCCTGACCCAGCTCCACGAGGCGCTTGGCGCGCTCGATGGCGAGCTCGGCGACGATCGTGTGGTCCGAGGCCGGGCGGTCGAAGGTCGAGGCGATGACCTCCCCGTGGACCGTCCGCTCCATGTCGGTGACCTCTTCGGGACGCTCGTCCACGAGCACCACCATGAGGTGGACCTCGGGGTTGTTCGTCGTGATCGCGTTGGCGATCTGCTGCATGATGATCGTCTTGCCGGCCTTGGGCGGCGCGACGATGAGGCCGCGCTGGCCCTTGCCGATCGGGGCCACGATGTCGATGACGCGGGGCGTCTGACGGCGGTTGGCCGGGTTCTCCAGGCGCAGGCGCTCCTGCGGGTACAGGGGGGTCAGCTTGGCGAACTCCGGGCGCTGGCGGGCGGCCTCGGGCGTGAGCCCGTTGACCGTGTCGAGCCGCACCAGGGCGTTGAACTTCTGGCGCACGCTGTTGCCGGTCGGCTGCTGCTCGCCGTCGCGCGGGGCGCGGATGGCACCGGTCACCGCGTCACCACGACGCAGGCCCGACTTCTTCACCTGGTTCAGCGACAGGTAGACGTCGTTGGGACCAGGCAGGTAGCCGCTCGTGCGCACGAAGGCGTAGTTGTCGAGGACGTCGAGGATGCCCGCGACGGGCACCAGGACGTCGTCCTCGCTCAGCTGGATCTCGTCCAGGCTCGCGAGGTCGCCGCCGTTGCCGCGGCCCTGCCGGTTGCGCTTGGTGCCGCGCTCGCGGAAGCGGTCGCGGTCGCGGTCCCGGCCGCGACGACGGCGCCCGCCACGCTCGGTGTCGATCTCGACGACGCCCTGGCGGTCGGAGGGCTCGCGGCGGGAGTCCCGGCTGCCGTCGCGCTGGGCGTCACGGCGCTGGGCGCCGTCGTCGTTCTGGGTGGTCTGCTGGCTCTGCTGGCCGCCGCCCTGGCCGCGCTGCTGACGCTGCTGGCGCTGGCGGTCGCCGCGCGCGGCGCGCTCGCCCTGCTGGTCGTCGCCGCGCTCGCCGGACTGCGCGGGCAGCGGCAGCTCACCGACGATGGCGGCGGCACGAGCGGCGCGCTCGGAGTCACCACGGCCACGGTTGCGGCGGCCCTGCTTCTCAGCGCCGCCATCGGGCAGCACGAGGCCCTCGAGGATGTTGGCGTCCCGGCGGCCGCCGTCGGCGCGGCCCGCGTCGTCCTGCTGGCCGGCGGGGCGCGAGGCGCCCTCGCGGGAGCCCCGCGAGCCGCGGTCGGTCCGCTCGACGGTCGCCGTGGCGGGGGCCGCGGAGGCAGAGGCCACGGGCGTCTTCTCGGCCGACCTGTCGGTGGTGGTCTGCTGCTGGGGGGCGGACGCCGGGCGCGAGGCGCTGCGGCGCGTGCCCGAGCCGCCTCCCGCGGCGCTGATGGCCTCGACAAGATCGCTCTTGCGCATCTTGGAGGTGCCCTTCACCCCGAGCGTGCCGGCGAGCTTCTGGAGCTCGGCGATCTTCAGCGCGGAGAGCCCGGCGCGTGAGGTGGCTGCGGGCGTGGTGTTGTCTGTCACGAAGGATCCTTCCCCTCGTCGGCAGCCCGCTGGACGAGCCAGGGGCCTACGGTCACGTTCCTGTGGTCAGGGCGTGGGAGGGACGCGGTGCTGCCCGCAGGGGAGATCGGGCGGCGCGTCACATGTCTTCGGGCGGTGATCGTCGAGGCGCTCGTCGCCGTGGCGGCGAGCGATGGAGCGATCAGCGGTGCAGGCGAGCCCCCGGTGAACGTCACCGTGACGCATCGACGGGAGAGCTCGACGACGCTCGGGGAGCTTCGTCCCGACCAGGTCGGCCGCGCGGTGCAGGTGTGCATCGCTGCGAACGTCTGCCGAGGGGGTTTCGCCTGCGGTCGCGCCTCGACGTGCGGCTCGGAGGAGTCAGGGCTGCGCGGATCAGAACCGAGGATCGGAGCCGTGCCTGTCCGACGAGCGCGGTTCGAGGACCGCGGGAGACATCCCCACTGTATCACCGCGACCGCCCGGAAGCCCAGAACCCGTGACGGTGGTTCACCCGCTCGAGATGGTGCCGGCGCGCGGGACCGGTCCGGGCTGCCGGCGACTCAGGGGCGGGGGGCGCCCAGCCTGTCCACGGTGGCGCCGTCCCGCGCGATGCCCGGGCGCAGCACGTGCCACCCGCGCCGCGCGCCGTCCGCGTCCGGGAGGCCGAGCACGGTGCGGAGCACCTCGTCCTGCCGCTCCCGCTCGTCCCGCGTGCCGAGCACGAGGACCGTCGGTCCCGCGCCGGAGACCACCGCGGCGAGCCCTGCGGTGCGCAGCCCGGCGACGAGGTCGGCCGAGGCCCGCATGACCTCGGCACGGTAGCCCTGGTGCAGCCGGTCGGCGGTCGCCTCGAGGAGCAGGTCCGGGCGCGAGCCGAGCGCGGCGACCAGCAGCGCGGCGCGAGCCACGTTGAAGGCGGCGTCCTCGTGCGGCACGACGGACGGCAGCACGCCACGGGCGCGGTGCGTCGAGAGCCTCTCCCGCGGCACGAGCACGAGCGGGTCGACCTGCTCGTGGACCGGCAGCCGCTCCGCACGGGCGACCAGGCCGCTCCGGTCGTCGACCGCGCCGTCCCCGGCGGGGGACCAGGCGACGGTGGCGCCGCCGAGGATGGCGGGGGCGGCGTTGTCGGGGTGCCCCTCGACCTGCGTGGCGAGGTCGAGGACCGTCGCGTCGTCGAGGAGGGCGGGGTCGGCGATCAGCCCGCGCGCCGCGAACAGCCCGGCGACCACGGCGGCGGCCGACGAGCCGAGGCCACGTCCGTGCGGGATCGCGTTGCGGCACACGAGGTGCAGCCCGACCTGCGAGGCACCGACGTGGTCGAGGCCGATGCGGACCGCGCGAGCGACGAGGTGCCGCTCGTCCGTGGGCACCTCGCCCGCCCCCTCGCCGAGGACCTCGACCCGCACCTCGTCGGAGGCGAGCGCGAAGACCTCGAGCTCGTCGCGCAGGTCGAGAGCCAGGCCGAGCGCGTCGTAGCCCGGACCGAGGTTCGCGCTCGTCGCCGGGACGGTGACCCGGACGTGGTCCGCAGCCAGACGCACGGTCAGCCGAGCCCGAGAGCCGCAGCGATGGAGACGACGTCGGCGGTGACCTTCTGCGGGGCGACCTCGCCGCCGTCGGGCGTGCGCAGGGCCCACTGCGGGTCCTTGAGCCCGTGGCCGGTGACCGTCACGACGATGCGCGCGCCGGCCGGCACCAGGCCCGCCTTCGCGCGCTTGAGGATGCCGGCGGCCCCCGCCGCGGAGGCCGGCTCGACGAAGACGCCGACCTCGCTGGACAGGATGCGGTGCGCGGCGAGGATCTCCTCGTCGGTCACCGCCTCGATCACGCCGCCGGACTCGTCGCGCGCAGCCTCCGCCTGCGCCCAGGAGGCGGGGTTGCCGATGCGGATCGCGGTCGCGATCGTCTCCGGCTCGGTGATGGGGTGACCGGCCACGATGGGCGCGGCGCCGGCGGCCTGGAAGCCCCACATCTGGGGCCGGTGGGTCGCCTTGCCCGCGGCCTCGTACTCGCGGTAGCCGAGCCAGTAGGCGGTGATGTTGCCCGCGTTGCCCACCGGGAGCGCGTGGATGGTGGGAGCGTCGCCCAGCCAGTCCACGACCTCGAAGGACGCGGTCTTCTGACCCTGGATGCGGTCCGGGTTCACGGAGTTGACGAGCTCGACCGGGTACGCCTCGGCGAGCTTGCGCGCGGCAACGAGGCAGTCGTCGAAGTTGCCGTCGACCTGCAGCAGCCGCGCGCCGTGGGCGATGGCCTGGCTGAGCTTGCCCATGGCGATCTTGCCGTCCGGCACGAGCACCGCGCAGACCATGCCGGCCGCCGTCGCGTAGGCCGCGGCCGAGGCGGAGGTGTTGCCGGTCGACGCGCAGACGACGGCCTTGGCCCCGCGGCTCGCGGCCGAGGAGATGGCGGTGGTCATGCCGCGGTCCTTGAAGGAGCCGGTCGGGTTCATGCCCTCGACCTTGAGGTAGACCTCGGCGCCGGTCAGCTCGCTGAGCCGGGGCGCGGCGACGAGCGGGGTGCCGCCCTCCCCCAGCGTGACGACGTGCGTCTGGACGTGCTCCGGCAGGTGCTCGCCGTACTCGCGGATGATGCCTTGCCAGACGTGGGCCATCAGGCTCCCTCTACTCTCAGGACGGACTCGACGGCGCGGACGACGTCGAGGTCGGCGACGGCCGCGACGGTCGCGGCCAGGTCGGCCTCGCGGGCCGCATGGGTCGTGAGGATGAGCTGCGCGACGCCGTCGGCCTCGAGGCCGACCTGGCGCACCGTCTCGATCGAGACCCGGTGCGCGGCGTAGGCACGAGCCACCTCGGCGAGCACGCCGGGGCGGTCGACGACTCGCAGGCGCGTCTGGTACCGCGTGGTCGCCTCGGACCGCGGGGCCAGGGGCAGCGCCGCGTAGACGGACTCGTTCGGCCCACGGCCGCCCAGCACGCGGTGCCGGGCCACGGAGACGACGTCGCCCATGACCGCGGAGGCGGTGGGCGCGCCGCCCGCGCCACGGCCGTAGAACATGAGCTCGCCCGCGGCGGCGGCCTCGACGAAGACAGCGTTGAACGCGCCCCGGACCCCGGCGAGCGGGTGCCCCGACGGCACCAGGGCGGGGTGCACCCGCGCCTGGATGCCACCCTCGGTGCGCTCCAGGATCGCGAGCAGCTTGATGACGTGCCCCGACTCGTGCGCCGCTGCGACGTCGTCCGCCGTGACGCTCGTGATGCCCTCGCGGGCGACGGCGTCGAGCGGCACGCGGGTGTGGAAGGCCAGGCTCGCGAGGATCGCGGCCTTGGCGGCGGCGTCGAAGCCCTCGACGTCGGCGGTCGGGTCGGCCTCCGCGTAGCCGAGCTCCTGCGCCTGGGCGACGGCCTCCTCGAAGCCGAGACCGTGGGAGGTCATCTGGTCGAGGACGTAGTTCGTCGTGCCGTTGACGATGCCGAGCACGCGCTCGACGACGTCGCCCGCGAGCGACTCGCGCAGGGGGCGCACGAGCGGGATCGCGCCGGCGACGGCGGCCTCGTAGTAGACGTCGACGCCGGCGGCGGCCGCAGCCTCGTAGAGCGCCGGGCCGTCCTCGGCCAGCAGCGCCTTGTTCGCGGTCACGACGCTGGCGCCGGCCGCGATCGCCTCGAGGATGAGGGTGCGGGCAGGCTCGATGCCGCCCATGAGCTCGATGACCAGGTCGGCCCGGCGCACCAGGCCTGACAGGTCGTCGGTCAGCAGCGCGCGGTCGACCACCGGGTCGCGGTCGGCGGCGAGGTTGCGGACCCCGACACCGACGAGCTCGAGCCGGGCTCCCACGCGGGCCGTGAGGTCGTCGGCCTGCTCCACGAGGATGCGCACGACCTCCGTCCCCACGACGCCGGCGCCCAGGACGGCGACCCGGAGTGCGGGGCTGCCTGCTCGATCGAGCGGGTCGGTCTGCGCAGCAGCCACGGGGCTGGTCCTCCTGGGCTCGTCGGGCTCGTGATCGGGGGCACGTCGGTATGCGTCACCGGTGCGGGCACCGGTGACGCCGCGGGCCAGTCTACCGGCGCCGCGTGCCCGCCCGGGGCAGACCGATCGCGACGGCCGCCGCGCCCAGCCAGAGGGCGCCGCCGAGGAGCCAGACGTCCCGCGCGGTCATCGACGACCGGGCGCTCGGGGCACCCGCCGCGGCCGCAGGGACCGCCGCGGGGGCGAGCGCGAAGGTCGTCGCGACCGGGCCCTGCGACACCTGGTCGTAGCCCGTGGCCGAGGTCGTGGGGAGCGTCTGCGGCAGCGGGGACCCGGTGGGCGCCGCCGGAAGCGGTGCCGTCGGCACCGCGGGAGCCGTCGGCGACGTCGCGGGGGGCGCGGGCACGGAGGGCGTCGCGGGCGTGCTGGGCGTCGAGGTGCTCGGCGGCCTCTTCGTCGTGTTCTTCGGCGCCTTGCTCTTCTTCTTGTTCTTCTTGCCCTTGTCCTTCTTGCCGCTGTCGGCAGGAGGCTGGACCACGACCTGGTCGGCGGAGTCGTAGCTCACCGTCAGCGCGGTGGGGACCTTGCGCCGGTCGCCGGCACCGCCGGACGCGAGCCAGTAGGTGGACTGGCCGGTCAGCTGCTGGAAGTCGACGAAGTCCTGTGGGAAGGAACCCCAGTAGGCCGCGTTGTCGGTGCTCTTCTCGACCTGGCCGGCGCCCTTGACGCTGACGCCGAGGTAGTCGGGCAGCCGGGTGAAGCCCTTGTCGGTGAGCGTGACGCCCGAGAGCCTCGCGAGGGTGATCGTGGTGGGGTCCAGCTTGTTCCAGACCCCGCCGTCTCGCGACGCTCCGTAACCGCCACCGGTCGCCACGAGCGTGCCGGTGCCGTCCGCGGCGACGGTGAGCACGGGGTTCGTGGCGGTCCAGTAGGTCATGCCGCCGTAGAAGACGACGCTGAACGTCCCCTTCCAGGTGATCCGGGCCGTGCCGGCGGCGGGGTCGACCGTGCCGGTGCCGCCGCTCAGCACGACCTGCGAGCCCGTCGACGAGCTGGTGTCGACCTCCTTGCCGTCGGCCCCCTGACACTTGGTCGCCCAGGTCGGCGTCGCCCAGCCCTTGGCCGCGGCCTTGCGGACCGAGACGGCGCCGTCCTTGGCCTTGTAGAAGCCGTCGGCCTGGGTCCACACCCGCGAGGAGCCCGTGTTCCCGGCGGTCCCGGCCGACAGGAAGTTGCAGCCGCCGAAGTACGCCCCCGAGCTGACCTCGGTGTTGATGCCCCAGGCGAGGACCGCGTCGTCGAGGGTGCGGGCCGTGCTCGCCGAGCCCGGGTCCTCACCCGTGCCGTCCGTGCCACCCGTGCCGTCGTCGGGGGTGGTCCCGGTGCCGTCGTCCGTCCCGGTGCCGTCGGAACCGTCGTCGCCGGAACCGTCATCGGCTCCCTGGCCGCTGCCGTCGTCGGGCGTCGTCGTGCCGTCGTCGTCCGGGGCGGTGCCGTCGTCCGGGCCCGCGCCGTCGTCCGCCGAGCCGTCCGTCAGGGTCGAGGTGGCAACGGCGGACGGGGCAGGAGCCTCGTCGGCCGCGGTCGCGACGGCGACCGAGGGCCCCGCGAGGAGCAGCAGCGCTGCGGCCGCGCCGAACGTGGCTCTCCGCACGGCCGCCGGCCGGGAGACCGCTCGCGGCGTGGTCGCGCACCTGGTCCGGTGGCTCATCGGGCACCGCCCTCGCGGCTGGACGCCGGGACCGGCGGGAAGGACTGCGTGACGGCGTCCCGCGACACGGCTGGCACCGGTGCCGGCGACGTCGTGGCGGGGGCGCCCTCAGGAGCCGGGACGCCGTCCGGCCTCGTCTCGGCCGCGCTCCCGGGACCCGGACCGGCAGGCGCCGCGACGCCCCGGTCCCGGCGGCGCCGGGCGCGCAGGAGCGCGACGACGCGCCACGCCACCACGCCGAGCAGCGCGACGGCACCGGCGATCGCGACGGCCCACGCCCACGGCGAGACGCTGTCCTCCGAGGGCGCGGCGGCCACCGGGGACGCGGCGCGGACCCCGAAGCTGACGGATGCCTCCGCGCCGGAGGTGGCGCCGCGCACCGTGAGGGTGTGCGTGCCCGCGGCGAGGTCGGCGGGCAGGGTCAGCACGCCGGCGCTCGCCCCGTCGAGGCCCACCGTGATCGGGCCGACAGCGGCGACGCCGTCGTCGAGCACGGCGGTGAGCTGCTCGCGCTCGCTGAACCCCGTGGCCGTGAAGGCGAGGGTGTGGCCCGCGATGGCCGCCGCGCGGTCGACCTCGACCGCCGCCGCGCCGCCGACCGTCCCACCGGTGGTGCCGCCGTCGGTCGTGCTGCCGTCGGTGCCGGTCGAGCTCTCACCGCCGGGGAGGGTCGAGCCGTCGCCGGTCGTGGCCGGGGGCGTCGCGGTCGAGCCGGGCGGCGTGGTCACCGTCCCGGCCGGAGGCGTGGCCGTGGTGGAGCCGGTGCTGGTGCCGGAGTCCGTCGAGGAGGAGCTGCTGGGGGACGACGAGGGCGACGAGGACGGCGACGAGCCGGAGTAGACGTCCTTGAAGGCGACCTTCGTGAAGGTCTCGTTCTTCGCGTTCGCGACGCCGTGCGCGCCGATGGTGATGATCCCGCACGTCACCTTGCGGCAGTCGATCTTCTCCGCCCCGCCGTCGGTGCCCGTCACCTCGATCACCGGACCCGGGACCACGAGCGTCGTCTCCCACGTGCCGTCGGCCTTGATGGTGCCGCCGTTGGCCGCGTACTCGGTGTCGCTGCCGGGGAAGGCCACGAACTTCTGGTACCCGGCGTTGTCCTTGGTCTGCGCGTCGGGGACGTACTTGTAGTCCTTGCCGGAGCTGCCGCCCTGGCTCGGGCGCCAGGAGGAGTCGACCCAGCCGAAGGCGACGTAGATGCCGCCGAAGCCGCCCTTGACCGACTGGAAGCCGGTGCCCTTGAGGGTGAGGGTCGTGGAGTACGTGGTGTCCGCGTACGAGCTGCCCCTGTCGTTCGTGACGCTCACCCGCGCCGCCGCCGAGGCCGAGGGCGCCAGCCCGGGAGCGAGCGCCGGCAGGAGCGCGAGGCCTCCCGCGGCGAGCGCGCCCGCGGCGAGCAGGCGGAGGGTGCGGCGGGCAGGACGGACGAGGGCTCGGGCCGTGCTCATGCGCGGTCCACCTCCAAGGAAGGGTTCTCGGCGGCGACGCCGGACCCACGGCCCGCGTGCCGCAGCGGGACGACCACGAGCTGGCCGGTCCGCGGATGGACGATGACGTCGATCGGGTAGTCGTAGACGCGCTCGAGCGTCTCCGGGACGAAGACCTCCACGGGCGCGCCCTCGGCGACCACGCGGCCGCCGTCGAGCACCGCCACGCGGTCCGCGTAGGACGCGGCGAGCGACAGGTCGTGCAGGACGACGACGACGGCCAGGCCCGCCAGAGCGGCCTCGCGGGCCTGGACGAGCACGTCCTCCTGGTGGCGCACGTCGAGCGCCGCCGTCGGCTCGTCGAGGAGCATGGCTCGCGTGCCCTGCGCGAGGACGCGGGCGAAGGACGTGCGGGCCTTCTCCCCGCCCGAGAGCGTGGGGAACGCCCGTGAGGCGAAGCGCGTGACGTCCGTGACGACGAGCGCGGCGTCGATCACGACGTCGTCCTCGTCCGCGGCCCTCGTGCCCCGCCAGGGCGCACGGCCCATCGCCGTGACCTCGCGCACGGTGAACGGGAAGCTCACCGTGTGCTCCTGGGTCAGCACCGCCCGCTCGCGAGCGAGCTGCTTGTGCCCGACCTCCTCGAGGGGGCGACCACCGACCGTGACCTCGCCCGCGGCGAGCGGGAGGTCCCCGGCCAGCGCGGCGAGCAGCGTCGACTTGCCGGCGCCGTTCGGCCCGACGAGCGCGACGATCTCGCCCGCGCGCACCTCGAGGCCGACGTCGTCGAGGATGCGGCTGCCGCCGAGCTCGACCCGGACGCCGCGGGCCGAGAGCACGACCTCGCGGCCCTCGACGGCGGCGAGGGTGAGACCGTCGCTCATGCCCAGCCTCCTGCCGAGCGGCGCGCGCGGCGCAGCAGCCAGAAGAAGAAGGGCCCGCCCACCAGAGCGGTGAGCATGCCGATCGGGAGGTCGGCGTAGGCCACCGCGGTGCGGGCGGCGAGGTCCGCGAGCATCAGCAGCACGGCGCCCCCGAGCGCCGAGGCCGGGACCAGGACGCGGTGCCCGGGGCCGGTGATCATGCGGACCATGTGCGGCACCACGAGGCCGACGAAGGAGATGATCCCGCAGAAGGCGACGGCGGCGGCCGTCAGCAGCGCGACCACGACGATCGCGACCGCGCGCAGCCGCTCGACGTCGAGGCCGAGGTGCGTCGCGGAGCGGTCGCCGAGGGACAGCAGGTCGAGCTTGCGGGCGAAGCCGAGCGCGGCGGTGATGCCGACGGCGACGAGCACCACGACCACCGTCACGTACTGCCACCTCGTGCCGTTGAGCGAGCCGAGCTGCCAGAACACGATCTGCTCGCGGGCCTGCGTGTCGCCCAGGAAGGTCAGGAAGGCCAGCCCGGCACCCGCCACCGCGTTCACCGCGATGCCCGTGAGGATGAGCGTGACCACCTCGGTGCGCCCCTGGGAGCGCGAGAGCAGGTAGACCCCGATCGCGGTGACCAGACCGCCCGCGAAGGCGAAGAGCGCGGTCGTCCAGGTGCCCGCGAAGGTGAGGCCGAAGACGATGACGGTGCTCGCCGCGAGCGCCGAGCCCGAGGAGACGCCGACCACGCCGGGGTCCGCGAGGGGGTTGCCGAAGATGCCCTGCATCACGGCTCCCGCGACCGCGAGGGCCGCGCCGACGAGCATCGCCATCACGACGCGCGGGAACCGCACGTCCCACAGCGCGGCGTCACCCTGGGGGTGGGAGGGACCCGGCAGCCAGTCGATGCCGACGTGCCGCAGGACGGAGCCGAGCACCTCGAGCGGGGGGATGCGGAGCTGCCCCGTGCCCGCCGCCACGACGGCGACCACCACGAGGGCCACCGACAGCGAGACGAAGAGGACGACGGCGCGACCGCGGTGCGCGGCGGGGGCGCCGCGTCCGGGCCGGGCCGTGCCGCCGACGGGGTCGACGCGCTCGGCCGGGGGTCGCGGCCGGGCCACGGCGAGCCGGTTGGCGCCCTCGCGCAGGTCGACCGTCATGAGGCAGGCACCGCCGAGGGGTGCTGCTGCGGCGCGTACATGGCCTGGGCCAGCGCGTCGAGCACCTGGGCGCTCTGCGGTCCGAAGCTCAGGATCTCGGAGTCGGGCATGTCGATGATGCGCTGGTGCTGGCCGGCGGGGGTCTGGGCGAGGGCGGGAAGCCTGTCGAGCAGCCCGGAGATGCCGCCCGCCGACTCCAGGCCCTTGGTCATCATGAGGATCACCTCGGGCTGCGCGGAGATGATCGCCTCGTCGTTCACCGGGCGCATGCCCTCCCAGCCGATCTCCTTCGCGACGTCGTACCCCCCGAGGCCGTCGATCAGCGCGTCGGCGCCGGACCCCTCGCCGAAGAGGTAGTAGACGCCTGCCTGCCCGCGCACGTACAGGAAGATCGTGCGCAGCTTCTGGCCCTCGGTGGCCGGCGCGACCTTCGCGATCTGCGCGACCTCGGCGTCGACCTCCTGCTGCGTGCGGTCGGCGAGCTTCTTGCCGACCTCGGGCACGCCGAGGGCCGTGGCGACCTGGTTCGTGAGGTCCGCGATGTTGTCGAGGCTGCGCTCGGAGTCGACGACGACGACCGGGATGCCTGCGTCGCGCATCTGCAGGATCACGTCCCACGGACCGATCGAGGTGTCTGTGACGATCACGGACGGCGAGAGCCCGAGGATCGCCTCGGCCGTGACGTCGTGCCCGCCGGGGGTGACGTTCGGGAGGTCCGCGATCTCGTCGAAGTCGGAGGAGGTGTCGCGGCCCACGAGGCTCTTGCCGAGCCCCAGCTCGTAGACGATGCGCGAGAGCGTGCCGTAGACGTCGAGGGTGAGGATGCGGCTCGTGTCGGTGACCGTGACCTTCGTGCCCTGCGAGTCGGTGACCGTCACGGGGAGCGTCGGCGACGGAGCGTCGGCGACGGGCACGAGCGCGGTGCTCGCGAGCCGGGCGCTCGAGCCGCCCTGGTAGGCCCGCAGGTCGTCCGGCGAGAGGACCTCCGCGTCGGCGATGGTGCCGCTGCCGGCGGCAGCGGTCGCGGCGGACGACACCGCCCCCGTCCCGCTGCCCGGTCCGCAGGCGCTCGTGGCCAGCAGGACGACGCCCGCGGTCAGGACCGCCAGCGCTGCCCGGGTCACCGGGGTGGTCGAGAGTCGCACGGTGCTCCTTGGCGATGCTGCCGGACGGCGGGCGCCCGGTCGAGAGGTGCCGGCCCCGAGGGACCGGGTGCTGCTGCGGGGTGCTGACGGCGCTCCGGCCCGGCCCGAGGGGTCGGGGCCGGAGCCGCCGTCAGCGGTCGGTCACTTCTTGGTGACCTTGAGCTTGCCGGCCTTGGTCGTGGCCTTGGCGAGCGTCGTGCTCGTGCCCAGGTACGTGACCTTGACCTTGTACTTGCCCTTCTTGAGCTTGGGGGCGCGGACCGTGGCCTTGCCCTTCTTGCTGAGCTTCGCGGAGACGGTCTTCGTCTTCTTCTTGGCACCCTTCTTCGCGAAGGTCACCTTCACCTTGCCCGAGACGGCCACGCCCGTCGCCTTGACGGTGACCTTGACCTTGGCGCGCTTCTTCGCCTTGGCCTTGGCCGAGACCTTCTTCTTGCTCAGCTTCGCGGTCGCCTTCGCCGTCGCCTTCGCGACCGTCAGGGTCGTGACCGTGCTCGTGACGGAGCCGCCGGCGTTGGTCGCCACCACACGGTACCGGGTGCCCGACTGCGCGGTCGAGGCCGGGTTGACGGTGAGGCTCGCGGCGGTCGCACCGGCGACCGGCGTGAAGGCCGCGGCGCCCTTGGGGGCCTGCTGCCACTGGAGGCTGACGCCGTCACCCGAGGTGGCCACGGCGAGGGTGGTCGCCGCACCCACGACCGCCGCCGACGTCGCGCCCAGGTCCTTGGTGAAGGCCGGGGCCGGGGTCGGCAGCGCGACGAGCACGCCGAGGGGGGTCTCCGTGTCCTGCGTGGTGTTCGAGTGGGCGTGGGCCTGCCAGGTGTAGACCGAGTAGGCGGTGCCCGGGACCGGCTCCGTGCTCGGCACGTCGAGCGCGGAGGTGAACGCGCCGGTGGCCAGGCGGCCGGGGGTGACGTAGTCCATCTCCGCGAGGAAGTTGCTCATCGCCTCCGGGGTGCTCACGTCGGGCAGGCCGCCCGAGGGGGCGATCGCCACGTAGACGCCGGCGTCGCCCGGGTTGACGACGGCCGTGAAGCCCGTGCCGTCCACGGTGACGAGGGTGCCCGTGGTGGACGGCGTCTTCGTCACGGTGACCTGCGGGACCGGGATGAAGGAGGCGGTGGCGGTGAGCGACGTCGGCTGCTTCTTGAGGTTCGAGGCGCTCGAGGCGTCGGTGCCGCTCACGTAGAAGTGCGCGCGGATCCCCTTGGCGATCGCCCCGAGGAACTCGGGGGCGAACGACTTGCCGTCGAGCGGGAGCGTGGCGCTCAGGCCGAGGTCGGTGGCCGCCTGGCTGCCGGGCTCGAGCACGCCGGCCCAGTCGGGCGTGGCGGTCAGCGAGGCGCTGGCGCCGCTCACCGTGAAGTGGGCGTCCGTCAGGCCGACGATCTTGACGTCGTCGGTCGGCCCGGTCGGCGTGCCGCTCGACGCCTGGTAGGCCTCGGCGACCCAGGACGAGACCGTCGCGTAGACCGCGCCCGTGCCGTCGGCGTTCACGAGGACCCGGGGGTTGGCCCACGTCACCGAGTAGAGGTCGGAGCCGGCCGGGGCGTTCGACGCGGTGTAGCTGCCCTGGTAGGTCACCGTGCCGGCGCCGGTCTGCGTGTCGACGTGCCCGGTGCCACCGCTGAAGGTGACGACCTTGGTGGCGTCGTCGACCGTCGCGCCGCCGACGACCGTACGGGTGCCCGCGAAGCCCTCGATGGTCTGCGAGACGGACCACGAGAGGTCTCCCCCCGTCACGTCGCCGACGGCGGCGGCGTGGGCGGGCGCCGCGAGGCCGAAGAGGCCGAGCGCTCCGACGAGCCCGAGAGCGGCAGCGGCGGTGCGCCGCCGTCCGCGTGCAGTCACAACAGCAGTCACGAGGTCTCCTTCGACTGGCCCCCATGGCAGGGGCAGGACGGTGGGTGAACGGCGGCGCGATACGTCACGAGGCCGCTCCGGTGTCAGCATACGTGCCAGATAAGGCATGCCTCACCGAATCGTAGGTGAAACCGGTCACAATTCCACAACGTGGACGTTACTTAATTACGCGGCGTCAGAAACCTCGCCGGAGAGACCCTCGGGACGGTCGCCGACGCCGGTGCGCCCCGCTCCCCGCACGGCAGCGGGGCGCACCTCCTCGGTCGTGCGGACGCAGGTCAGCGGGTGACCTTGAGCGCGTGCGCCTTGACCGTCCTGCCGGCGATCCTGCCCGGGACGCCGGAGTACCTGACGGTGACGGTGTACTTCCCCCTGGCCAGCTTCGGGGCGCGCAGCGTGGCCTTGCCGTTCTTCACCTTGGCGGTGAGCCTCTTGGCCTTGGAGCCCTTCTTCTTGAGCACGACCTTGACCTTGCCCGTCACCTTCTTCACCGCGGGCGCCTTGACGGTGACCTTGACCTTGGCGCGCTTCTTCGCCTTGACCTTGGCCGAGACCTTCTTCTTGCTCAGCCTCGCCGAGACGGTCGGCACCACCACGGCGACAGGCGCGGTCACGGCCAGGGGCGTGACCGACGGCTTCGTCGGCGTCTCGGGCGTGACGGCGGGCAGCGCGGCGACGAGGTCGATCGGCGTCTGCGTGTCCTGCGAGGTGTTCGAGTGCGAGTGGGCCTGCCACGTGTAGACGGCGTACGCCTTGGTGCGGTCGACCGCCGCGGCGTCCACGGTCAAGGTCGAGGTGAAGGTGCCGTCCGCGAGCCTCGCCGGAGTGACCCAGTCCGCCGTGAGGAAGTTGCTCTGAGCAGCGGGGGTCGAGACGTCGGGCAGCCCGCCCGCGGGCGCGATGCCGACGTAGACGCCCGCGTCACCAGGGTTGGTGACCGCGCTGAACTCCGAGCCCTGCACCGTGACGACGGCACCCGTGGCGGTGCCCGCCACCGTCGCCGTCACCGACGGGTGCAGGTCGTAGCGCTCCTGCGAGGTGTACGCGACCGTCAGGGGCGCCGCCGGCTTCGCGGCGTCGCGCGAGCCACCGGAGCTGTACCAGTACGAGGACTGACCGGTCCGCTCCTGGAAGGTCACGAAGGACTGCGGGAACGAGCCCCACCAGCCCTCGTTGGCCGCGGTCTTCGCCGCCTGCGCCGTCCCGGTGGTGGTCACCGCGACGCCCAGGTAGTCCGGTGTCGCGGTGAACCCGTCGACGCCGAGCCGGACGTCGGAGAGGTCGGCGAGGGTCACCGTGGTGGGGGTGATCTGCTCCCACACGCCCGGGTCCGCCATCGAGGCGGCGTAGCCCGAGGCTGTCGCGGTGACGGTGCCGTGGCCGTCCGCCCCCACGGTGAGCACGGGGTCGGAGGCGGTCCAGTACGTCATGCCCCCGTAGAAGGTGACGGTGAACGAGCCGTGCCACGAGATGCTGCCGGCGCCGCTCGCGTCGGTCGAGCCCGTCCCCTCCGAGAGGACCACGCGGTTGCCGGTCAGGCTCGTCACGCTCGCGGCCGTGACCTCGGCGCCGCTCTTGTCCTGGCACTTGGTGGCCCAGGTGGGCTGCGTCCAGCCGCCGCTCGCCGTGGGCTTCTCGATGCGGACGTTCCCGGACTCCGCCGCGTAGAAGCCGTCGGCCTCCGTCCAGGGGCGCGAGCCCTCGGTGTTGCCTGCGGCGCCGGCGCTGAGGAAGTTGCAGCCGCCGAAGTACGCGCCGCCCCCGGCCTCGCCACTGACGCCCCAGGCCAGCGTCGCGCCGGAGATCGTGGTCCCGACGGCCTCGGCAGCGTGCGCGGGGACGGCCGTGGCCGCCAGCGCAGCAAGCGCGGCAGCCGCCACCAGGCCTGTCGTGCGTCGTCGCGTGCGGACAGTTCTCACGAGTCTCTCCTCCAGGTCCCGCCGGGCGGGGTCGATCGTCGAGGGCCGCGCGGCCCGTCTCTCGCACCCCACCCTAGGAGAGGAATTAGGTGAGGCTAACCTGATTCTGAGTGAGGCTTCTCACATTTACGTCATGCTGACGTGTCGTAATTACGTGGCGTCAGAACGGGGCGCGGCTTCCGAAGGTGTGGATCACTCGGTGGTGGTCCACAGGCCTGGTGCGGCACCGGCTCGGGACGATAAAACTGGCACAGATGTTCGACACGGAGCGGGTCGAGGCAGGACTGGGCGACGCAGGACGAGGGGGCGGGCGTGAGGGGCGACAAGGGCATGGCGGGCGAGGCGGAGGTCGAGGGCACGGAGCCCGTCGGCCCCGTTCGCGGCGATCATGCGCGAGTCGTCCTCGAGGCCCTCGACGCCTGGCTGCGCACCGAGCCCGAGAGCCTTCCTCACGCGGCCAAGGCAGAAGCCCTCGCCCGGATCCAGCAGATCAAGGCCAAGACCGCTGCGCTCGAGCTGAAGGTCCTCGGGTCGGCGGCGGACGCAGCCCGTGCCGCGGGGCACCGTGACGCCGCCGCCTGGTATGCCGCCACCACGCGCACCGACGTGGGCGTGGCCCGCTCGACCCATCGAGCGGCCCGGTCTCTGCAGGATGCGCCGCAGGTGGCGCAGGCCCTGGAGGCGGGTGCGGTCAGCGAACGCCACGCACGGTCGATCCTCGACACCCTGGAGCACCTTCCCGCGGTCACGCGTGGCCTGCGAGACAAGGCGGAAGAGCGTCTGCTGGCCCACGCTCGGCGCCTGCCGCCCAAGCAGCTCGTCGCACGGGGCAAGGGCATCCTGGACGAGGTCGATCCCGGGGGCGACCATCGCCAGCTCGGCGCGACCCTCGCGGACGAGGCGCGGCGGGCGTGGGCGATGACGCGGGTGAGCTTCCATGACCACCTCGACGGCACCACCGGCGTCGAGGGGCTCCTTCCTACCCCGGTCGCCGTGCGCGTCAAGACCGTCCTGGACGCCTACGCCTCGCCGCGCGGTCCTGGCAGGCACGGTGCCGCACCGTCGGTGGCCGGACCAGACGCGCGTGCGTGGGCCACGCGCGCGTCCGACGGCGGTATGTCCGACGGCGGTACGTCCGACGGCGGTGCGTCCGACGGCGGTGCGTCCGACGGCAGTGCCTCCATCACGGGCGCGCCGGCCGCGACAGAGTCCGACGGCGGTGCTGCCGGGCACGAGGCACCGGTCGCCTACGCGACCCGGCTGGGACACGCGCTGTGCCGGGTGCTCGAGGGGCTCGACCCCGCCGCGCTGCCTCGTCACGGCGGGGCGGCGACGACCCTGGTGGTCACGATCGATCGTTCCGAGCTCGTCTCCGAGCTCGGTGTCGCCGGGATCGTCGACCCTGACGGCACGGCGCTCAGCGCGAGCGAGGCGCGACGGCTGGCGTGCGGGGCGGCGATCGTCCCCGCCGTGCTGGGCTCCCGGTCGCAGGTGCTGGACCTGGGTCGCACCTCGCGGTTGTTCACGCCGTCGCAGGTCCTCGCGCTCCGCACCCGGCACGGGCACTGCCAGGCGGAGGGATGCACCATCCCCGCCGCCTGGTGCGAGGCCCACCATCTCGACCCGTGGTCACGCGGCGGGAAGACCGATCTCGCGAACGGCGCGCTGCTCTGCTCGCACCATCATCATCGCGTCCACGACCCGGCCTACCGCCACGAGCGCGGCCCGGACGGCGGCATCCGGTTGCGGCTCACCTCGCCGGCAGACCATCCGCGCGGTGGCACGACCGCGCCGACGACGAGCAGACCGTCAGGTGGCGCGACCCCGGCGACGGCAGACAGCCTGCCCGGTGGCGCGACCCTGGCGACGGCGAGCAGGCCACCGGGGAGTCAGAACGTGCCGACCGGACCAGCCACGAGCAACCCGCCCGGCCGTCAGCCCACGTCGGTGGCGAGCAGGTCGTCCTCGGTCTCGCGGCGCACGATCACGCGGGCGGCCCCGTCCTTCACGGCGACGACGGGAGGGCGTGCCACGAGGTTGTAGTTCGAGGCCATCGAGCGTCCGTACGCGCCCGTCGCCGGGACCGCCAGCAGGTCGCCGGGTGCGACGTCGGCCGGCAGGTCGATGTCGGGGATGACGATGTCGCCGCTCTCGCAGTGCTTGCCGACCACGCGCGAGCGCACCTTGACCTTGCCGCTCGAGCGGTTGGCGAGGCGGGCGGTGTACTCGGCGCCGTACAGCGCCGGGCGGATGTTGTCGCTCATGCCACCGTCGACGGAGACGTAGGTCCGCACGCGGACCTCGCCCTCGCCCACCGTGACCGGCTTGACCACGCCGACCTCGTACAGGGTCACGGTGCTCGGCCCGGCGATCGCACGGCCCGGCTCGATCGAGATGCGCGGCACGGCCAGCTCGAGCTCGTCGCTCACCTGCTCCACCACGTCGGCGAGCGCGCGCGCCAGCTCGGTGATGTCGACGGGCGAGTCCTCGGCGGTGTAGGCGATGCCGAAGCCGCCGCCCAGATCGAGCTCGGGCAGCAGCGTGCCGGTGGCCGCGTACAGCTGCGCGCGCAGCGCGAGCAGCTTGCGCGCGGAGACCTCGAAGGCCGCCGCGTCCTGGATCTGGGAGCCGATGTGCGTGTGGACCCCGAGAAGCTCGAGCTCGGGCCGGGCAAGCACCGCGCGCAACGCCGTCATCGCGCTGCCGTCGGCGATGGACAGGCCGAACTTCTGGTCCTCGTGCGCCGTCGAGATGTACTCGTGCCCGCCCGCGTGCACGCCCGTGGTGACGCGGACCATGACCGGGACCCGTCGCCCGGCCGCCGCCCCGGCGTCGGCCACGCGCTCGACCTCCGCGAGCGAGTCCAGGACGATGCGCCCGACCCGCATGTCGACCGCGCGCGCGATCTCGGCGTCGGACTTGTTGTTGCCGTGCAGGCCGAGCCTGGGGCCGTCGATGCCGGCACGCGCCGCGACCGCGAGCTCGCCGCCCGTGCACGTGTCGAGCCGCAGGCCCTCCTCGACCACCCACCGGGCGACCGCGGTGCACAGGAAGGACTTGCCCGCGTAGTACACCTCTGCGCTCGAGCCGATCTCGGCGAAGGCCGACTCGAAGGCGTCGCGGAAGAGCCGCGCCCGCGCGCGGAAGTCCTGCTCGTCGAGCACGAAGACCGGCGTGCCGAACTCCCCCGCCAGGTCGGCTGCCCGGATGCCTCCGATGCTCAGCACGCCCGACTCGTCGAGCCTCGCGCCGGCGGGCCAGACGGCCCGCTCGAGGGCGATCACATCCGCTCCGGTGCGCTCACGCCGAGCAGGTCGAGCCCGTTGGCGAGCACCTGGCGGACGGCGTCGTTGAGCCACAGCCGCGTGCGGTGCACGTCGGTGACCTCCTCGTCGCCCTGCGGGGTGACCCGGCGCTGGTCGTACCACTTGTGGTACTGGCCGGCCAGCTCCTCGAGGTAGCGCGCGACGCGGTGCGGCTCGCGCAGCTGCGCCGCCTGGGCGACGACGCGCGGGAAGTCACCCAGGGAGGCGAGCAGCACGGCCTCGGAGTCGTGGTCGAGCAGGGCGGGGTCGAAGCCGTCCTCGCGCCGCACGCCGAGGTCCGCGGCGTTGCGCCCCACCGAGGCCGTGCGTGCGTGGGCGTACTGCACGTAGAACACAGGGTTGTCGTTCGAGCGCTTGCGCAGGTCCTCGCCGTCGAGCGAGAGCGGGGTGTCCGCGGGGAAGCGCGCCAACGAGTAGCGCACCGCGTCGGCGCCGATCCACTCGACCAGGTCGCGCAGCTCGATGATGTTGCCCGCACGCTTGGAGAGCTTGGCGCCGCCGACGCTCACCAGCTGGCCGATGAGCACCTCGATGTTGCGCTCCGGGTCGTCCCCCGCGCACGCCACGATGGCCTTGAGGCGGTTGATGTACCCGTGGTGGTCCGCGCCCAGCAGATAGATCTTCTGCGGGAACCCGCGGTCCTTCTTCGACAGGTAGTAGGCCGCGTCGGCCGCGAAGTAGGTCGCGTCCCCGTTCGCCTTGATCAGCACGCGGTCCTTGTCGTCGCCGAAGTCCGTGGTGCGCAGCCAGATGGCACCGTCGGCGTCGAAGACGTGCCCCTGCTCGCGCAGCCGCTCGACCGCGCGGCCGACCGCACCGCCGTCGTGCAGCTCCCGCTCCGAGAACCAGACGTCGAAGTGGACGCCGAAGGCCTCGAGCACCTCACGGATCTCCGCGAGCTGGAAGGAGTAGCCGAGCTCGCGCGCGACCGCGACCGCGTCGTCGTGCGGGAGGTCCGCGAGGTCGGGGCGCGCGGCGACGACCTTCGCGGCGAGCTCGGTGACGTACTCCCCCTTGTACCCGCCCTCTGGGACCTCCGTGCCCGTGGCGCGCGCCAGGATGGACGCGCCGAACTTGTCCATCTGCGAACCGGCGTCGTTGATGTAGTACTCCGCGGTGACGTCGGCCCCTGCGGCGCGCATGATGCGCGCCATCGCGTCGCCGAGCGCCGCCCACCGGGTGTGACCGATGTGGAGGGGCCCGGTGGGGTTGGCCGACACGAACTCGAGGTTGACGGTCGAGCCGGCGAGCGTCTCGCCGCGGCCGTACCGCGGCCCGGCCTCGACGATCGTCCGCGTCAGCTCGCCGGCGGCAGCCTTGTCGAGGGTGATGTTGAGGAAGCCGGGCCCCGCGACGTCCACCGCGGCGATGCCCGCCGTGCGGCGAAGCTCGGCGGCGACGGCCTCGGCGAGGGCACGCGGGTTCGTCCCCGCGGCCTTCGCGAGCCGCATGGCCACGTTCGTGGCCCAGTCGCCGTGCTCGCGCTGGCGCGGCCGCTCGAGAGTGATGTCGGCGGGGATGTCGGCCGGGGAGAGGCTGAACGCACCGCCGGCGGCAGCCGCCTCCAGGGCAGCGCGGACGGCACGGAGAAGTTCTTCGGGAGTCACCCGGCCATGGTACTCGGGGACCGGTGCCGTCAGGCCCCCATGGACCATCGTCCGCGGCCCCCGGGAGCCGGGCCCCGCACCGCTCCTGGGTGCACGGGCGGTGCCGCGGCTGGTAGTCTCGATCATCGTGCACGACCTCGACCGAGGACGAGCACAGTGCGCGCCCGTAGCTCAGTGGATAGAGCGTCTGCCTCCGGAGCAGAAGGTCGGGGGTTCGAGTCCCTTCGGGCGCACCGATCCGGACGAGGTCGGGTCGTCAGACGATCCGACCCGCTCGACGAGAAGGGGAGCCTGGCCGCGGCCAGGCTCCCCTTCTCGTCGTCGCTCCCCTCTTGTCGTCGCTCCCCGGCTAGTGGTCCGCAGGCATGCTCCGGACCTCGGTGCCGGACGGCGAGCCCGGCCGCATCGGGGCGGCCGGGCTCGTCGAGGAGCAGATCGTCAGTGCTTCCTGTGCTTCTTCTTGACGACCTTGACCTTGAGGGCCTTGGAGGTGCTGCCCGCGACGTTCGCGTCGCCGGAGCACACGGCCTTGACCTTCTTCTTGCCCCTGCCCGTGAAGGCGGGGAGCTTCACGGTCAGCCTGCCGTGGCGGCTCGGTGCGAGGGCTGTCGTCCGCAGGACCTTCTTGCCGGCCTTGAGGGTGATGGTGCCCGTGGGCGTCACGCTCGTGCCGGGGACCGTGACCGTGACGGTCGCCCTGACCTTGGTCTTCCTGGCGGTCGCCTTCTTGGCCGAGAGCTTCAGGGTGGTCTTCGAGACCGCTCTGCTCACGGTGAAGGAGGCCGCGCCGACGGCGGCGTTCGTCGTCGTGTTGCCCAGGTACAGGGCGTAGGCGTCCTGGCGGCCCGCGCCGAGGGTGGCCGGGACGGCGACGCTCGCCGCCCCGCCGGTGAGGGTCAGCGTGCGCAGCACGCCGCCCACCGCGACGGTGACCACACCCGTGGCCGGGCGGCCCGCCGAGGTCACGGTGACTCTCGCGGTGCTCGCGGCGCCGTACCGGTGCGCGGGCACCGTGACAGTGACGACGGCCGTGTTCTTCTGCGACGTCAGCGGCACGACCTCGGACGTCGAGCCCGCGAGGTACGCCCCGTCGGCACCCGTGAAGCGGGCGCTGAAGGCGTGGGCGCCCTCGGTGAGGCTCGCCACCGTGAACGTCGCCTGACCACCGGAGACCGGGGCCTGCCCGATCACCGCGGACCCGTCGAGGAGCTCCACGGAACCGGCGGCGTCGGCCGGGACGACCGACGCCGTGAGCACGAGAGAGGACCCCGTCGTGCCGTCACCGGTGAGCGCCAGCGCCACCGAGGTCGGTGCCAGCGGCTTCTGGGCCACCTCGACAGCCCCGGTCCCCTGGTTGCCCGCCTCGTCGGTGGCCCGCAACGACACCGTGACCGCCGCACCGCCCAGCTGGACCGGCGCCGTGTAGGCGGCCCATGCCACGGCGTCGAGCGAGTACTGCACACCCGCCAGATGGGCGTCCGCCGCGTCCACCGTGAGCACCCGGTCGGCCGAGACCGACCCGGAGACCACAGGGGCCTGCGTGTCGATCCGCACCGTGCGCGACACCGGCTCGGAGACGTTGCCCGCCTTGTCCGTCGCCCGCGCCTGGACCACCGTCGCCGCGTCGCTCAGCGTGACCGCCCCGGTGTAGGCCGTCCAGGACCCTGAGGTGCCCAGGCGGTACTCCACCGTGTCCACGCCGGAGTCTGCGTCGGTCGCCCGCACCGTCAACGACGGCGCCGACGTGTACCAACCAGCCCCGTTCGCGTCCGGCAGGGTGATCGACACCACGGGAGCGGTCGTGTCAGGGACCGGCACGGCATCCACGTGCACCGAGCCCGTGCCCGTGTTGCCGGCCTCGTCCTTCGCCCGCAGCGAGACCGTCAGCTCGGCGTCACCGAGCTGCACCGGCACCGTGTAGGGCGCCCAGGCGATGCCGTCGAAGGAGTACTCGACGCTCGCCAGGTGCGCGTCGGTGGCCGTCACCGTCAGGACCCGGGAGCCCGAGACGGTGCCCGAGACGACGGGGGCGGCCGTGTCGATCGTGAAGTGCCGGGTGACGAGGTCGTCGTCGTCCGTCGTGTTCTCCTCCTTGTCGGTGGCGCGGGCCTGGATCACCGTGTCGGCGTCGGTCAGCGCGACCGGGCCGGTGTACGTGGTCCAGTCCCCGGAGGTGCCCAGGCGGTACTCGATCGAGTCCACGCCCGAGATGTCGTCCGTCGCCGTGATCGTGGCGGACGGCGCAGTCGTGTACCAGCCGGAGGCGCTCGCCTCGGGCAGGCTCACGGTGACCACCGGTGGGGTGACGTCGGGGGTGCAGGTGAACGTGGGGTTGGCCCAGTCGGAGTTGTCGTGCCCGTTGCCGTCCCCGGCGTCCCCGGTGTACAGCGTGAGCTGCTGGGCACCCGTGACGTCGATCGGCCCGAGCTGCGCTGCGGGCGTCACGATCCCGGTGATCTTCGCCGAGGTCGCCTTGGTGACACCGTCGACGAGCACGGACATGATCACCGACCCCTTGCCCGCGGTGGCGGTGGCGTCGAGCCCCACGAGGGTGGTGAACGAGGTGCAGCCCGCCGGCACGTCATAGTTGATCGTGGCGATCGAGTTCACCCCGATGCCCGAGGTGTACGTGACGCCGTTGATCACGAGCGGGCCGCCGGCCTGGTTCGTGTTGACGCCGATCGAGCCGTACTGGAGCGTCGAGCTCACCACGGGGAGCGAGCTCAGCGCGATCTCGCCGGCCGCCTTGATGGTGAGCGGCAGGGTCGCCCCCGTGGTCCCGGCGGTCTCCCCCGACCCGTAGGTCACCGTCGAGGCGAGCGCCACGTCACCCGGGCCTGCCGAGGTCGAGACCTTGACCTTCCAGGTGTAGGTCGCGCTGCCGCCCGCGGGGATCGAGGTCGCGGCGTCGGTCGTGGTGTCCGTGACCGTCCAGCCGGTCGGCGCGGTGAGCGTCGCCGCGACGCCGGAGACGGCGGTCGTGGACGGGTTCGTGACCGTCTGCGTGACGACGACCGACTTGTTGGGCTTGGTCACGCCGTCGGCCGCGTCGCTCGTGAGGGGTGCGGCCACGAGCCCGGTGACCGCCGTGGGTGCGCCGTAGGTCGCAGCGTCCCAGGACGGTGCCTCGTCGACGACGAGCGGCGTGCCGCCGCGCACCGTGCCGAGGTTCGTGAGCTCCACCTTCTCGAGACCGTCACCGGCCCCGCCGTCGCTCGTCACGGCGATCGCCACCGTGTTGTGCCCCTGCGGGTCGATGACGCCGCTGGGGATCACGAAGGTCTTCTGCGGGCCGACGTCGGCGATGTACTGACCGATGTTCCAGCCGTTGACGTAGATGAGCGCACGGTAGTGGCCGTCCGCCTGAGGCTGGCCCGGGTCCCCGATCGTCAGGCCGAGCGAGGCGTCGACGTCGGAGGGGATGGCCAGGTCGAACTGGGTGCGGTACCACGAGGTGCCCGCGGTCGCGGTCGTGGCGGGCAGCGTCGTCCGCGACCAGGAGGTGTCGGGGAAACCGGGCAGGTACCAGCCCTCGCGCTCGCCGTAGAGGCCGCCGACGTTGTTGGCGCCGCGTGCGGTGTCCACGACGTCCTCGCCCCCGCTGTTGCCCTGGATCTTCCACGTGATCGACGTCGGGACCGCGGTCGCGGCAGCGCTGTAGGTGGTGACGCCGATCAGGCCGCGCCCCTCCTTCTGGGCGTCGTTCACCCCGCCGTCCTCGTTGTGACCGTCGTTGCGGACCATCACGGAGATGACGTGGGAGCCCGTGCGCAGCGACTCGGGGATCGTGAACGTCGCCGTGGCGGTCGTCGCCGGCGACGAGACGCCGGACGGGATGACGTTCTGACCGAGGTAGACGCCGTCGATCCACGCCTGCAGCATGCCTGCCCCACCGCCGCCGTACTGCAGCTTGACCGTGGCCGCGCTCGCGTTCGCGGCGTAGGTGCCGCGGTACCAGACGTCGCCCTGGTGGAAGCCGTAGTCGTCCTCGGTGAGCACGACGCTGCCGGTCGGGGGCTTCGTGGTGCTCGTGGTCGAGGTGTGGTCCGCCGTCGTCCAGGACGAGTCGTCGAAGCCCGGCTGGGCCTCGGGCGACTCGGGCGAGTACGACCACTGCGCCGCCGTGAGGTCGGGCAGGGTCACCGCGGGAGCCCCGGCCAGACGCGTGGCGGCGCTCAGCGCGCCGTCGGCCTCCGTCGAGGTCGGCGTCGCCGCGCCGTTCCACGTCACTGCCGTCACGCTCGAGGGCGCCCACACCTCGAGGTCCGCGGCGTCGTCCGTGTCTCCGGTCAGGGCGAGGGTGCCGCCGGAGACGGCGGCGGTGCGCACGAGCTCGGGACCGCGCTCGAGCAGCCTGCCCGCGGCGGTGTCCTGGACCCAGAACGTGCCGGCCGTCGAGGTGTCGGCCAGCAGGAGCAGCAGCGGGGTGCGCCCACCACCGGTGATCTGCACCTTCGCGAGGCCGTCGTGCGTGTAGTCCAGGCGCAGGTCGCCGGTCGCGGCGTCGTAGGTGGAGGTGACGTCGCCCGAGAGCACCGTGACCGTGGGCTGGGAGGCGTACCGCAGCACCGTCTCGCCGTCCTCGCCGTCGCGCCCGTACAGCAGCGCGAGGTCGCTCGAGCCGCGCGTGAGGTGCGTCATGATCTCCGACGTCGAGTAGACCAGGTGCTGGCCGTCCATGTCGTAGTCGGCCACGAGCAGCTTGGAGTCCTGCCCGTCGAGGCGCAGCGTGCCGGACTGCGGGACCGTGTACGTGCCGTCGCCCGTGCTGAGCGGGAAGGTGAAGCTGTCGTTCGTGGTCGCGCTCGACGGGTTGTGCATCGCGGTGTAGAAGTGCGTGCCGGTGTCCGGGTTGAGGTTGTGGTAGATCTTCACCTTCGACGACGACGGCGTGACCGTCGTGGACCTCTGCTGCCTGGTGACGGGGTCCACGCTCTGCAGGAAGAAGCCGAGCTCCTTCATCGTCGTCGCCTTGTCGCGGATCTGGCGCGCCTCGCTGATCGCGGAGCCGTAGTCGTAGGAGGTGTAGACGACCGGCGCGGGCAGCCAGCCCCAGGAGGTCCCGCCGTAGGTCATGTAGAAGTTCTGCAGGCTGATGCCGTTGGCGATGTTGGCCTCGTAGAAGACGCGCTCGTAGCCCGGCCCCTCACGGACGGCGGTGCAGTCGTAGGTGCCCTTCGAGCCCCAGTAGTCGAACCACCCGCCGCCGAACTCGGCGACGAACCCGGGGGTGTTCGGGGAGGCGGTGGCCCCGCCGGTCGCGCCGCCCGAGCCGTAGAAGCCGTAGTCGGGAGCGGCCGACGGCGTGCCGGGCGAGCCGTTCGAGCTGCAGGTGCCGCCCGGGTAGCTGTCAAAGGCGTACATGTCGTTGGGGCCCGTCACGGTGCCCGAGACGCCGGAGCCCTCCGGCACCCACATGCCGTTGCGCCCCTTGTCGTTGTGGAAGATCGGGACGTCGATGCCGTCGGCGCGCACCTTGTCGTAGAGGTGCTGCATGTACTGCTGCTGGGTGGTGCCGGTCGACGCCAGCTCGTTCTCGATCTGGTAGAGGATGACGGTCCCGCCGCCGTCGGTGTAGAGGTGCTTCTTGAGGATCGCGTCGATCTGGGTGAGCCACTCGTCCGCCGCCTCGACGTACGTGGCGTCGTTCGTACGGGCCTTGCCGGCGACGTTCGTGAGCCACAGGGGGAAGCCACCGGCGTTGGTCTCGGCGTTCACGTACGGGCCCGGGCGCGCGATGACGTAGAGCCCCACCTCCTGCGCGATGTCGAGGAGCTGGTCCACGTCGCGGACGCCGGTGAAGTCGTAGACGCCCTGCTTCGGCGAGTGGTACTGCCAGTCGAAGTAGATCGAGACGGCGTTGTAGCCCTCGGCCTTGAGCTTCTGCAGGACGTCGCGCCACATCGTGACGTTGGGCAGGCGCCAGTAGTGGAACTCCCCCGACCAGATGTACGTGCGCCGGCCGTCGAGCATGAGCGACGAGCTGTCGTACGTCACCGTGTGGGTGGTGGTCGCGGCGTCCGCGGTCTGTGCGACGTTGGCCGTCGCTGCTGTCGCAGGTGCCGCGACCGAGACGGTCAGCAGACCGCCGAGCAACGCCGAGACGGCCGCGATGGCGGCTCCCGCGTGCATCCCACGACGCGCTCCCCCGGCGCGTCGGGTCATCGATGTGATCCTCACCAAGACTCCTTCGTCAACCGTCTCCTCGATGAGACGCCTTGCGCACGCTACCACTCGTTCTTCGATATCGATAGAGAAATCTTTCGATTACGATGCTGTGACTTTCATGTGTGAAAGTAGGCACGAAAACGAGCGGCCGGGGCCGGGATTCGAGGATCGGGAGCACACCGCTCGGCGGCGTGGATCAGAGCCGGAGCAGGGGCTGCCCTCAGGAGCAGCCGTGGATCGCCGCCGCCACGCGGTCGATGTCCGTGAGCGCGCGGGCGCGCTGGGCGGAGGTGGTCAGGCCGCCGACGAGGATGGAGAAGACCTTGAGCCGACCGTCGGCACCCACCGTGTAGCCCGAGAGGGCCTTCTCACGCTCGAGCGAGCCGGTCTTGGCGGTGACCGCCCCGATCGCGCACCGCGCTCCCGCACCGGTGAACCGCCCCGCGGTGGTCGCCAGGGTGCCCGTGAGGCCCGCGAGCGGCAGCTCGCCCGAGTAGAGGATCGAACGCACCGCGGGATCCGGGGAGGCGGCGACCTGGCGGAGCAGGCTGATGATCGTCCGCGTCGTGACGAGGTTCGCCGGGGAGAGCCCGGAGCCGTCGGCGAGGGTCGAGCCCGTGAGGTCGACCCCGAGGGCGCGCACCGCCCGCGTGGTCGCCCGCGCCCCTCCGGCGAAGGTGGGGCGCAGCCCGCTCGCCACCGCCACGTCCCGGCTCAGCACCTCGGCGACCTGGTTGTCGGAGTACGTGAGCATCCGCCGCACCAGGGTGCCGACAGTGGCGCTGGACACCGTCGCCACGGTCCTCGCCTTCCGCGGCGCGCTCGCGCGGCCCTGGTAGCGGACCTTCCAGCGCCCCGGGAGAGCCTTGTCGAGCCGCGTGGCGAAGTAGCGCGCCGCAGAGGCGGCCGAGTCGGTCGACCGCAGAGCCTTGCGCGTCGTGCCGCGCACCGGCTGGATGATGCCCGTGGAGTAGTGGGAGCGCCACTGCGGGTTGCGCGCCCGGCCGGCGAACACCGTGTCGTCGAGCCGCACCTTCACCCTGCGCTCGCCGTGCGAGGCGGGGACCCGCTTCGCCCGCAGCGCCGCGGCGGTCTGGGCGGCCAGCGCCTTGATCTTCTTGTTCGACAGCCGGGGGTCCCCGCCGCTGACGAACGTGACGCGTGCCGAGCGCCCCGAGCGCCGGACCGTCGTCGCGAACCGCTGCTGCGCCGTCAGCACCGTGAGGGCGGAGACGGCGGTGAAGAGCTTGGTGTTGGAGGCGGGGACCCGGGCGTACGTCGGCTTGTACGCGTAGATGCCCAGCCCCGACTCGGCGTCCGCGACCTCGATCGAGTAGTGCGTCCCGAGCCCTCCCCCGCCTGCCACCTCGGCCACGCGCTGTGCGATGCGCGCCTCGGCGACGTCCTGGGGGACGAGCACGGCAGCGCTGGGCGCCGAGAAGATCGTCGTCGTCGCGCCTGCGGCGGGCCCCGTGAGCGCGGCGGTCCCGAGCACGACGACGAGCGCTGCCGCGACGCCCGCCGACGCTCGACGCACGGCAAGGGCGGGACGCCCGCGGACGGCGCGGAGAGCACGCCGGGACGGCACGCGGGCGGGCAGCTGCAGCACGGGAGGCATGGTCCGATGCTATCGGCCGCTGCCCGACCGGCCGGGAACCCTGGCGTGCGGGTCGAGCGAGGCACCCTGTCCGGCGGATAATCGTCCTACGAGCCGACGACCTGAGGAGAGCCGAGCCCCTGTGCCGAGCCGAGCCACCGCTGTGCTGCGACCCCTGATCCGCCTCCAGGAGAGCCCGGTGCGCTGGCCGGTCGCCCTGCAGGCCGGGCTGTCGATGGGCCTGCCCGTGGCGCTCCTGACCCTCCTCGGTCGTCCGGACCTCGGGCTGCTGACCTCCAGCGGCGCCTTCGCCAGCCTGTACCTCGCGTACCGCAGCCGACGCACGCGTGCCGTCTGGCTCCCGGTGATCTCCGCGGGTCTCTTCCTCTCCGCGACGCTCGGCGTGCTGACCGCGCACCATCCGGCGCTCGCGCTCGTGACCATGGCGGCCCTCACCGCGGTGAGCTCGCTCGTGATGTTCGGCCTGCACGTGGGCCCGCCCGGGGCCGTGTTCTTCGTGCTGTCCGCGGGCGTCAGCGGGCACCTGACGTCGCCCGCGACGGCCGGCGGTGCCGGACTGTCCCCCCGCGTGGTGCTGGGCATGCTGCTCGTGGGGCTCGCCGTCGCGTACGCGGTGACGATGGCCCCGATGCTCCTGCCCGGGGTGCGTGCCCGCGACCGGGCGCTGCACGAGGCGCGCGAGCCTGCGGCCTTCTCCTTCGACCGCGCGTCGCGCATCATCGTCACCCGCGTCGTCGCCGCGAGCGCTGTCGCGGCCCTGGTCTGCATCCCGCTGGGGGTGCACCGCGCGTACTGGGTGATGCTGACCGTGGTGGCCATCCTCCAGGCGGCGCCGCACGTGCGGCTGACGATCTCGCGAGGGGTGCAGCGGGTGGTCGGCACGTTCCTGGGGATGGGGGTCTTCGCGCTGGTGTGGCAGCTGCACTCGACGGGGCTGTGGCTCGCCCTCGTCCTCGGCGCGCTGCAGTTCCTCACCGAGATCGTGGTGACGCGCAACTACGGCCTCGCCCTGCTGACGATCACGCCCCTGGCGATGACCATGGTGGCGCAGGGGCACCACGGGGCGGTCTCGGAGCTGCTCGAGACCCGGCTGCTCGACACCGTCCTGGGGGCGGCGGTCGCGATGGTGGTGCTGCTCGGCTCGAAGGTGCTGCAGGACCGTCTGTGGCGGCGTGAGCCGCACTGGGTGAACGTCTGAGCCGTCGGACCGCCCCGGTCAGCCCAGCGCAGCACCCTCGTGGAGCCCCACGGTCAGCAGGATCGCCGCGTCGTCGAGCGCCGCCACCGCGTGGCGCTCCGGGGGCAGCACCGCGTACTCGCCCGCGGCGAGCTCGGTGCTCGTCTCCGCCCCGCTGCCCAGGGTGGTGAACCGGATCCTGCCGCGCAGCACCTGGAGCGTCGCCTCGCCCGGGCTGTCGTGCGCGTCGAGGCCCGCGCCCTCGCGCAGCGCGACGACGGTCTGGCGCATCACGGACTCACGACCGCCGTGGACCGTGACGGCGCTGCGACCGGCGGTGCCGGCCCGTGCCTTCGCGAGCTGTTCCTCCACGAGTCCGCCCAGATCGATGCGCTCCATGCTCCATGCATACCCCGTGACGGGTGCCGGAGCCAGCCTCGACACCCGTCGTCCGGCAGGCACGGTCAGCTCCCGGCGGCCTCCGCCACCACCTGCGCGGCGTCCTTGTCCGGGCGCCAGCCCCGCCAGCGCGCCTGCCGGACGCGCCCGGAAGCGGTCCACCCGGCGAGCTCCACCTCCGCCACCTGCGACGGCGTCACCCAGACGGCGTCCGCCGCGTCGGCCGCGGGCACGCCCGTCACCGCAGGGGTCCTGCGCCGCAGGCGCCGCAGCCTGCGGAGCACCGCCTCGCGCTCGTCCTCGGAGAAGCCGGTCCCGACCCTGCCCGCGTAGACCAGCCCGTCCTCGCGGCGCACCCCGAGCAGCACCGAGCCGAGGCCACCGGTCAGCCGCCCGCGGCCGGGGCGCCAGCCGACGACGACCACCTCGCTCGCGGGCCGGTGCTTGACCTTCACCCAGTCCTCCGAGCGCACCCCGGGGCGGTAGCGGGAGCTGCGCCGCTTCGCCACGACGCCCTCGAGCCGCAGCCGCTCGCTCGTCTCCCAGGCGGCCTGGAGGTCGCCGTCGAAGGCAGGCGGGGCCTTGACCGAGGGGCTGTCGGTGACCAGGTCCTGCAGGCGCTCGCGCCGGTGGTCGTAGGACTGGTCGACGACGGGCCGACCGGCCTCCTCCAGGACGTCGAAGAGGTAGAGCTCGACCGGCACCGCGGCCCGCGCCCTCGCCACGGCCGCGGCGGAGGTGAGGTTCATGCGCCGCTGGAGCCGCGCGAAGCTGGGCACGCCGTCCTCGAGCGCGACGAGCTCGCCGTCGAGCACGGCGTCGCCGTGCACCGCCCGTGGGAGCCCCGCGACGACCTCGGGGTAGGTCGCGGTGAGGTCGATCCCGTTGCGGCTGATGAGGGTGGCCGTGCCCCGGTCCACCCGGGCGAGCGCCCGGATGCCGTCCCACTTCATCTCGAAGGCCCACTCGTCCTCCTCTCCCGGCCGTGCGACGTGGGACCGCTGCCCGAGCGTGGCGAGCATCGGCCGGCAGCGGTCGGGCCGCGGGGCCTGCGCCCGCCCGGAGGGCGACGCCGCCGCGGACCTCCGCTCGCGCTCGTGCTCGTGCTCGCGCTCGTGCTCCGGCACCATCCGGTGGATGAGCCACTGCGACCCGACGGGCCCCGCGCCCGTCGGCGCACCATGGCTGCCGCCGCCGTGAGCACGGCGCCCATCTTCCCCGCCGCCGTCCGCGCCTTCCCCACCCCGACCGAGGTGCGTGCGGATCAGCGCGAGGCGTCGCTCGCCGTGCCGGGCACCGTGGAGCACCACGATCACCTCGTGGTCGCTCCACTTCTCGGTGTCGTAGGTGCCCTCGTCCCAGATCGTCACCTCGCCGGCCCCGTACTCGCCGCGGGGGATGGTGCCCTCGAAGGAGCCGTAGGCCAGCGGGTGGTCCTCCGTCTGCACGGCGAGGTGGTTGTGCTGCGTGTCGGCAGGCTCGCCCTTCGGCAGCGCCCAGCTCACGAGGGCGCCGTCGCGCTCGAGCCGGAAGTCCCAGTGCAGGCGGCGGGCGTGGTGCTCGTGGATGACGAAGCTGCGACCGGACCCGCCGTCGGGGGTCGCCCCACCGCGACCGCTCCGTCGACTGCCTGCCTCCGGCGAGGGCTCCCCGGGCTGCGGCACCGGCTCGGGCGTGCGCCGTGGGTCACGCTTGCTGCGGTAGACGTCCAGGTTGTCGCGGGGGGCGTCGCGTCGGGTGCCACGCGGGGCGCCCCCTGCTGTGCCGGCCCGGCCCCCGCCCGGGTCGGGGTCCTCGTCCCGCGGTGCGGAGGCGGAGGAGCGGTCGGTGCCCCGGCTCGTCGAGCCGGGCGCCGCGCCGTCGCTCGCTCCCGCCATGGGGTCGCCCCGCCGCCGCACCCGGCGCAGCACCTCGCGCCACTCGAGCTGGGCCAGACCGGGACGGGTGAGCTCCCGCCACGTGCGGGGCGCGGCGACCCAGGGACGTGCCCGCCCACGCAACGAGTACGGCGCGACCGTCGTCTTCGCGGCGTTGTTCTGGCTCCAGTCCACGAGCACCTTGCCCGGGCGCAGCGCCTTCTTCATGTCCGAGACGACGAGGTCGGGATGGTCGGCCGCCAGCGCCCGGGCGAGCTCGTGGGCCACCGCGGACACCTGGTCGGAGGTCTGCCGCCCGTCCAGCGGCGCGTACAGGTGGATGCCCTTGCTGCCGCTCGTCACGGGGAACGGCTCCAGCCCCATGCCGGTCAGCAGCTCGCGCAGCAGGAGCGCGACCTCGACGCACTCGGGCAGCCCGGCGCCGGGCCCCGGATCGAGGTCGAGCACCATGCGGTCGGGGGCGAGACGCTCGTCCCCCACGCCGAAGCGCCACTGAGGCACATGGATCTCGAGCGCGTCGGACTGCGCCAGCCAGACCAGCGTCGCGGCGTCGTCCACCACCGGGTAGGCGTTGGTGTGGTCCTTGTGCTCGATCTCCTGGCGGCGCACCCAGGCGGGCGCCCCGGCACCGAGGTTCTTCTCGAAGAAGAGCGGGCCGTCCACGCCGCGCACCCACCGCTTGCGCGTGGCCGGGCGGTCGCGCACGTGCGGCAGCATCACCTCGGCGACCGCCGTGTAGTAGTCCACGACGTCGCGCTTGGTCGTCCCGCTCTCGGGGTACATGACCTTCTCGGGGTGGGTGACGCGGACCTCGTGCCCGCCCACCTCGATCACCTCGGGCTCCTCGCCGCGCCTCCCGAGGGGCGCAGCGCCCGCTGTCTTCGTCGAGCCCGTCCTCCTCGAGCCCGCCTTCCTCGTGCCTGCCATCGGTCCCCTCCCGGTGTGCCGTCCGCCGTCCCCGTCGTCGCCCCCATCGTCGCCCCCAGGACACCTCCGCGCACGAGGGGCAGACTGGCTGCATGAGAGCGATCTGGTCCGGCTCCGTGGCGTTCGGTCTGGTCAACGTGCCCGTGAGGCTCTACAGCGCCACCGAGTCGCACGACCTGCCGATGCACCAGGTGCACGACAAGGACGGCGGGCGCATCCACTACGAGCGGCGCTGCGAGAAGTGCGGCAGGGTCGTGCCCTTCGGGCACATCGCCAAGGCGTACGACGACGGCACCCGCCAGGTGGTCCTGGACGACGACGACCTCGCGTCGCTCCCGGTCGAGCGCGACCGGGAGATCGAGGTCGTCGAGTTCGTGCCCAGCGACCAGGTCGACCCGATGCGCTACGAGCGCAGCTACTTCCTCGAGCCGAGCCCGCAGTCCCTCAAGGCCTACGTGCTGCTGTGCCGCACCCTCGCCGCGCAGGAGCGCACCGCCATCGTGACGGTCTCCCTGCGCCAGCGCAGCCGGCTCGCCGCGCTGCGCGTCCACGAGGACGTGCTGGTGCTGCAGACGCTGCTCTGGGACGACGAGCTGCGCCGACCGGACTTCGACGTCCTCGACTCCCCGGTGAGGATCTCCGCCAAGGAGCTGGACCTCGCGGACGCCGTCGTCTCGGGGCTGGAGAGCGACTTCACCCCCGAGGACTACACCGACGAGTACGAGGCACAGCTCAAGGCGCTCGTGACCGCCAAGCTCGAACGCGGCGAGTCCGAGCCCTCGCCCCGCGCCGCCGCGGAGGAGGAGGCAGGCGAGGGTGCCGAGGTGGTCGACCTCATGGACGCGCTGCGCCGCAGCGTCGACAAGAGCCGCAAGAAGAGCCGGGGGCGGACGAAGGCTGCGAGCCGCACCGAGGCGACCTCGTCCGCCGGGCCGCGCACCGGCGCGGGCGCCAGGAAGCGGCCGGGCCGCACGAGCAGGACGGGCTAGGAAGGCCCGGGCAGGGGAGCTCGCCGCCCGCGCGCCTCCTAGCGCGGGCGCAGCTGGTTCATCATCGGGCAGTCGAACGGGTCGCGCGCCGCCAGGCCGACCCGGTTGAGGTAGCGCACCACGATGCCGTACGAGCGGGCGAGCGTGGTCTCCGTGTACGGCACGCCGGTCGCCCGGCAGTGCTCGCGGACCAGCAGCCGTGCCTTGGCCAGGTGCGGCCGGGGCATGCTGGGGAACAGGTGGTGCTCGACCTGGTAGTTGAGCCCGCCCAGCAGCGCGCTCGCCCACCAGCCGCCGGAGACGTTGCGCGAGGTGAGCACCTGCTTGCTGAAGAAGTCGAGCTTGGCGTCGGCCGGGATGATGGGCATGCCCTTGTGGTTCGGGGCGAAGGACGCCCCCATGTACAGGCCGAACACCCCGAGCTGTACGCCGAGGAAGGCGAAAGCCGTGCCGAGCGGGAGCACCCAGAAGACGACGGCCACGTAGAGCGCGCAGCGCAGCAGGATCGTGGTGATCTCCCGCGCCCGTCCCTCGACGGGCCGCCGCTCGAGGAGCGTGCGGAACGAGGTGAGGTGGAGGTTCAGGCCCTCGAGGAGCAGCAGGGGGAAGAAGAGGGTGCCCTGGTGACGGGTGAAGGCCGCGCGCCAGCCGCGCTGAGCCTCCGCGCTCGCCTCGTGGAACGAGATGGTGTCCATCTCGATGTCCGGGTCCTTGCCGAGCTTGTTCGGGTTGCCGTGGTGCCGTGAGTGCTTCGACATCCACCACTGGTAGCTGATGCCGACGACTCCCGTCGCGATCGCCCGCCCGGCGCGGTCGTTGGCGGGTCCCGAGGCGAACACCTGCCGGTGGGCGGCCTCGTGCGCCAGAAAGGCGAACTGGGTGAGCAGCACGCCGAGGCCACCGGCGACCAGCAGCTGGAACCACGAGTCGCCGAGCAGCACGAACGCCACGCCCAGGACCAGGAGGCCCGCGCAGAGCCCGGCGAAGAGGGCGGCGTAGAAGCCGCGCGTGCGGCGCAGCAGCCCCGCCTCGCGCACGACGGCGGACAGCTCGGCGTAGCTGCGGACGACGGGGTTCGGGGGGCGCGCGGGCCCTCTGGGGGGTGCGAGGGTGCTGAGTGCTGCGGTGGGTGCCATCGGGTCCTCCGGCCAGGTCGGTCGACTTCCCAGCCGCGAAGGGCCCAGAGGCCCGGATGCTCGGACAGTACCCTGGCCCCCCGGGCGTCACCTGGGAGGACCTGCACGGGGACACGCCCGGACGCGGCAGCCTCTTCGAGGTCTCACGTCCCGCCTGGGATGATCTCGGGAGCTCGTCGACCGACGACGACGTCCCCCGAAGGAGCCCCGATGCCAGCCGCCGCGGCACCGTCCACCGCGCTCGCGATCGAGACGCGCGCGCTGCGCAAGACCTACCGCAGGCCGACCGGCCGGCGCACCGTCGCCGTCCACGGTCTGGACCTCGCGGTGCCCGTCGGTGGCGTCCACGGCTTCCTCGGGCCCAACGGCTCGGGCAAGACGACCACGATCCGGATGCTGCTCGGACTGATCCGGGCCGACTCGGGGACGATGGAGATCTTCGGGCGGCGCGTGCCCCGGTCGCTGCCCGCCGTCATCGGGCAGATCGGCGCGATCGTCGAGCAGCCGAAGTTCTACCCCCACTTCACCGCCCGGCAGAACCTCACCCTGCTGGCGGAGTCGATCGGCACCCGCAAGGCCGCCGTCGGCGAGGTGCTCGAGGCGGTCGGGCTCACCGAGCGCGCCAAGGACCGCTACCGCACCTACTCCCTCGGCATGAAGCAGCGCCTCGCCATCGCGGCGACCCTGCTCAAGGACCCCTCCCTGCTCATCTTCGACGAGCCGACCAACGGGCTCGACCCGGCCGGCATCCGCGAGATCCGCGAGACCATGCGGTCGCTGGGCGCGCAGGGCAAGACGGTGCTGGTCTCGAGCCACATCCTCGCCGAGGTGGAGCAGGTCGCCGACACCGTCTCGATCATCGGGCGGGGACAGCTGCTCGCCACCGGCCGCATGACCGACCTCATCGCGTCGCACAGCGCGCCCGTGGTCGCCGTCGGCATCGAGGACCCGGCGGGTGCGCTGACAGCGCTCACAGCCGAGGGGATCCAGGCCCGCGCCGAGGGCGAGCACCTGATCGTCACCGGCGAGCCGGACCCGGCTCGGATCACGCGGGTGCTCGCGGCCCAGGGGCGCTACGTGCGCGAGCTCACCTGGCAGCACCACGGCCTCGAGCAGCTGTTCCTCGAGCTCACGGCAGGGCACACGCCCGGCATGCAGGCCGACCCCACCGACCAGGACGGAGACCGCTGATGCTGCGACTCGTGGGGGCCGAGCTCCACCGGTTCCGCCTGCGGATCCTGTTCTGGGTCGCGGGCGTCGCCGTCGTCGGGTTCGTGGGCGTCTTCCTGTTCCAGGCCTACGCGCAGGCGCGGCCGGCCACCGCGGCCCAGAGGGCCGAGGCCCAGGTCTACTACCAGGACAACCTCGAGCAGTGGGAGCAGTACCGGTCCTCCGGGCAGGCGGAGAAGGACGTGGCCGACTGCCAGGAGATGGAGGCGCGCGACCAGCAGGACGACCCGACGGTCGACTACGGCTGCGAGGACATGATCTGGGCCGAGCCCACGCTCGAGGACTACCTGCCCTACCGCAGCACCTACGCGCAGGAGGCGCCGGGCATGGTCGGCAACGACGCGATCCTGCTGCTCCTGATCAGCCTGGTGGTGGGGGTCAGCTTCATCACGGCCGAGATCTCGACGGGAGCCCTGGGGAACTGGCTGAGCTTCGAGCCGCGACGCACCCGGGTCTACCTCTCGAAGGCGGTCGCCCTGGCGACCGGGGTGGCCGTCGTCTCCGCCGTCTCGCTCGCCGTGCTCGGCCTGGGGGTGCGGCTCGTGTTCGCGGCCTTCGGCCGCCTCGGCGAGGCCGCCGACGCCCACCGAGCGCTTGTGGAGGCCACGCAGACCTCCGGCCGGGTCGTGCTCGCCGCGGTCGCCTTCGCACTGGTCGGCTACGCGCTCGGCGTCGTCGTGCGGCACGCCGCGATCGCGGTCGGCGTGCTGCTCGTCTACCTCGCGGCGGCCGAGGGGGTGCTGCGCGCGGCGTTCCCGGCGGTGCAGCGCTGGCTCGCGTCGACCAACGTGCTGGCCTGGGTGCAGGGCGAGTACACCTACAGCGTGAACGCCTGCGAGCGCGACCTCACGACGGGCTACCTGAACTGCGACCAGTGGGTCGAGCACACCATCTACCAGCGAGCCGGCGGGTGGTATCTGCTCGCGGGGACGGTCGTCGTCCTCGCCGTCGCCTGGGCCGTCTTCCGCCGTCGCGACGTGAGCTAACGGGACGATGAGGGCGTCTGGGCTCAAGGCATGAACCGGGAGCGGTCACCCGTGGATCTCTGTGGTGACCGCTCCCGGCTCACACTTTGCGGCCGTGCGGCTCTGCTCCTCGCTGGCCGACGACGGCGGCCAGGTCTATTGGCGATCGGGCTACGCCTGTCGTGCGATCACGTCCGAGACGGCATCGACCGCGTCGCCGATCGTGGTGACACCGTCGGGGATGACGTTCTCGGACTGCACGTCGTCGCGGATGGTCGAGAGCCCACCGTCGACGGGCATCCATACGCCGGCCACGGAGGCTGTCATGTAATAGTCCTCGATCCCGCTCGGCGCGAGGAACCAGATCCCGCTCTCCTTGGGGTAGGTGATCGGTCCTGGGTCGAAGGCGACGGCGCTTCCCATGTGCACGGGGATCGTCTCCTTGGCCCACTCCCCCTTGAGGACCTTGTCGACCGCGACGTGGACGATGAGCGTCGGTATGACGATCTTGCCCTCGGGCTGCTCGTAGACGTCATCGGGGCCCGGGACGACCTTGTCGACGGCGCCGGTGACAACGATCGGCGCTCGCTCGACGAGCTCGGCCGCGCTCTGTGGAGGGTCGACCTCCATCGCGCCGTCGCCTCGCACGAGCTGCCACAGCTCACCGCCGCCCTGTTGACTCGCGGGCGACGATGAGGAGCACGCGGAGAGGAAGGCAGCCCCGCAGAGGGCGACGAGTCCGGCGAGCACCATGCGTGCTCGGCGCGAGGAGGATGGCATCAGGATGTGCATCTCAGTACCTCCCGTTGATGTGTGAGCGGTCGTGATCGCTGAACCACACGTGGTCTGGATCAGTGCGCAAGCACGAGCGCTTGTTGGAGGGACGGGTCGAGTTCTTGCCCTTCGCATGGCCGAGGCCGACGCTGTGACCGATCTCATGGCAGGCGAGCGAACGATAGTTCGAGTGCGGGTTCACGTGGTTGAACGCGATCGCGAAGTGGTCGCACTTATTGCCCGACATCGGCGTCAGGCAGACGGTCCAGGCATAGTAGTTCGCCTCGTCGCCGGTCGTCTTGATCGCGTCGAAGAACCATGCGTCCACCTTGGGGCCCTGGGCGACCTCGGCGACCGTCATGTCTGTGTCCGAGCCCAGCGAGTAGATCATCGCGTTGCGGATTCCTGTCTTCTCTGAGGCGTACAGGCCCGCAGACAAGAAGTACGTGTGGTGCGAGTTGTCCGCGTAGGGACCGTTGAAGTCGTTCGCCTGAGACGACGGGCTCATCACAGCTTGAAAGCCGAGGACGAAAACCGTCGCCAACAGCAGCAGCATCAGCCGCCTCCGAGCACTCGGCAGCAGGACGGCGGCAGCCGGATCTCTATATCTCATCGCGCCCCCTCGTCAAGCCTCACGTCGTTGTGAGGATCCGAGATATCTTAGTTGTGGGATTGCTGTGGGTCGATGCCCCATGCTCGCTCTGGCTGAGATGCACGCACTCGACGGAAGCCCCGCCACCGAAGCGGCCCGGTCTCGAGGCGGCACACGGGGCTGAGCACCGCTCACGTCGCGGACGCGCGGAATAGAGCGGGCGTCGCGGACGTAGTCTTTGAACGACGACCCTGCGCCTCGTCGCACGTCAGCGCCGGGCAAGGGTCACCGTCCGTCGCCGAAGGAGCCTGTCCCCCCATGAGCCGTCCGCTGCGCTCTCGTACCTCCACCCACGGCCGCAACATGGCCGGCGCCCGCGCCCTGTGGCGCGCCACCGGCATGGGCGACGACGACTTCGGCAAGCCCATCATCGCGATCGCGAACTCGTACACGCAGTTCGTCCCCGGCCACGTCCACCTCAAGGACATGGGCGACCTCGTGGCCTCCGCCGTGCGCGAGGCGGGCGGCGTGGCCAAGGAGTTCAACACCATCGCGGTGGACGACGGCATCGCCATGGGCCACGGCGGCATGCTCTACTCGCTGCCCAGCCGCGACCTGATCGCGGACTCGGTGGAGTACATGGTGAACGCGCACTGCGCCGACGCCCTGGTGTGCATCTCCAACTGCGACAAGATCACGCCCGGCATGCTCAACGCCGCCCTGCGCCTGAACATCCCGGTCATCTTCGTCTCCGGCGGCCCGATGGAGGCCGGCAAGGCCGTCGTGGCCGACGGCGTCGCGAGGACGCCCCTGAACCTCATCAACGCCATCAACTACTCGGCCGACGACAACGTCTCGGACGACGCGCTCGGTCAGGTCGAGGCGAACGCCTGCCCCACCTGCGGCTCGTGCTCGGGCATGTTCACCGCGAACTCGATGAACTGCCTCACCGAGGCGCTCGGCCTCTCGCTGCCCGGCAACGGCTCCACGCTCGCGACGCACACCGCACGGCGCGACCTGTTCCTCGAGGCAGGCCGCCGCATCGTGGAGCTCGCCCGGCGCTACTACGACGACGAGGACGACTCCGCGGCCCCGCGCGGCATCGCGACGAAGGCGGCCTTCTCCAACGCGATGGCGCTCGACGTCGCCATGGGCGGCTCGACCAACACCGTGCTGCACATCCTCGCGGCAGCGCAGGAGGGCGAGGTCGACTTCGACCTGTCGGACATCGAGGCCATCAGCCGCCAGGTGCCGTGCCTGTCGAAGGTCGCGCCGAACCACCCGGACTTCCACATGGAGGACGTCCACCGGGCCGGCGGCATCCCCGCGCTGCTGGGCGAGCTGGACCGTGCAGGGCTGCTCGACCACGACGTGACCTCCGTGCACACCCCGACGCTGCGCGCGTGGCTCGACGACTGGGACGTGCGGGGCGGCAAGGCCACCGACCGCGCCGTGGAGCTGTTCCACGCGGCCCCGGGCGGGGTGCGCACGACCCAGGCCTTCTCCACCTCCAACCGCTGGGAGTCGCTCGACACCGATGCCGTGAACGGCTGCATCCGCGACAAGGAGCACGCCTACACGGTCGAGGGCGGGCTCGCGGTGCTGCGCGGCAACATCGCCGAGGACGGCGCGGTGTTCAAGACCGCGGGCGTCGACCCGGACGTGTTCCACTTCGTGGGCCGCGCGCTCGTCTGCGAGTCGCAGGAGGAGGCCGTCGAGAAGATCCTGTCCAAGCAGGTCGAGCCCGGCCACGTCGTCGTCGTGCGCTACGAGGGCCCGTCCGGCGGCCCCGGCATGCAGGAGATGCTCTACCCGACGTCCTTCATCAAGGGCCGTGGCCTGGGCAAGGTCTGCGCGCTGATCACCGACGGCCGGTTCTCCGGCGGCTCGTCCGGCATCTCGATCGGCCACGTCTCCCCCGAGGCCGCCGCAGGCGGCACGATCGGCCTCATCGAGGACGGCGATGAGATCGAGATCGACGTCGACACGCGCCTGATCCGGCTCAACGTGCCCGACTCGGTGATCGCGGAGCGCCGCGCCAAGATGGAGGCATCCGAGAACCCGTGGCAGCCGCGCGACCGGGACCGCTACGTCTCGCCCGCGCTGCGCGCCTACGCGGCGATGGCGACGTCGGCGGACCGCGGCGCGGTGCGGGACGTCTCCCTGATCAGCCGCCGCTGAGCCTGTCCCCGGTCCTGCCGGGGGCGCCCGACCGCAGCCCACGACGACGCCTCCCGAGGAGAACGACGTGAACGAGTTCCCCTTCCTCGCCTTCGTCCTCGGCACGCTCGCGGTCACCGCGGTGGCGCGTCGCAAGGCCTGGCCGGTGCCCCTCGTGATCGTGGCCGTCGGGCTGGCGGTCTCGTTCGTCCCGGGCGTCCCGCACTTCGACGTGGAGCCCGAGCTGCTGCTCGGGGTGGCCCTGCCGCCCCTGCTCTATTCGGCGTCGACGTCCAGCTCGTACCAGGACCTGCGCTCGTCGCTGCACTCGATCACGCGCCTGGGGGTGGGCCTCGTCATCGTCTCGGCCTTCGCCGTGGCGGGCGCCGTCGTGCTGTTCTTCCCCGACGTCCCCTTCGCCGCTGCGCTCGTGCTCGGCGCCGTCGTCGCGCCCCCGGACGCGGTCTCCGCCGTCGCGGTCGGCAAGCGGCTCGGCCTGCCGCGGCGGGTGATGACGGTCCTCACGGGCGAGAGCCTGATCAACGACGCCACCTCGCTGACGCTCTACAAGGTCGCTCTTGCCGGGGTGGCGGGCGGTGCGTGGACACTCTCGGAGGGGCTCAAGGTCTTCGCCGTGGCCGTGCTCGTCGGCCTCGGCGTCGGCCTCGTGATCGGCGTCGTCGCCCACCGGGTGCGCCTCGCTCTCGCCGACCCGCCGATCGCGGTCGGGGTCGGCCTCGTCGTGCCCTTCGCCTCCTACTGGATCGCCGAGGAGCTCTCGGGCTCGGGCGTGCTCGCGGTGGTCGCGGCGGGGCTGTACCTCGGCCACCACGCGATCGAGGCAGGGTACGCGACCCGGCTCGAGGAGGAGCCCCTCTGGGAGACGATCGACCTCGCCCTGGAGACCCTGACGTTCGCCCTCATCGGCGTGCAGCTCAAGTGGGTCGTGGGCGACGTCCTCGAGTCCGACCAGGGACTCGTGCACGCCCTGCTGCTCTCGGCCGCCGTGTTCGCGGTGGTGGTCCTGATCCGGCCCGTGTACGTCCTCGCGACGTCCTGGATGGACCGGATCAGGCTGCCCGGCAGCCCGCGCCCGGAGAACGACACGCTCGACCGCACCGAGGCCACCGTGGTCTCCTGGGCGGGCATGCGCGGCGTCGTCACCCTCGCGGCGGCTGCCGCCATCCCCGCGGTGCTGGGCGGCGCCGCCTTCCCCGAGCACGCCTCGATCCAGCTCGCCGCCTACACGGTGGCGATCGGCACCCTCCTGGTCCAGGGCACGACGCTGCCCCTGCTGATCCGGCGGCTGCGCATCGGTGGCGAGGACGACCGCCGGGTCGACTCCGCCCAGGAGATGCGGGTGCGCATGCTCATGGCCAAGGCCCAGGCCGAGGTCGTGACGGAGGCCGTGGACCGGTGGGCGGAGAAGATCGGCGAGGACAAGGCGAAGAGCATCGCGGCCGGCCTGCGGGACCGCATCATGGCGACCGGTGCGGCCGCCGCCCAGGTGCTGCGCGAGGACGAGTCGCTGCGGGACCTCGTTCCCCCGACCCCGACCGCCGAGACCCTCGTGGGCGGGCAAGGACGCCCCGGCGTCGCCGGCAGCGGGACCGGGGGCGTGCCGCTGCGGGGAACCGCCCCGGTCAGCAAGGAGGCCAAGGTCCGAGGACGGATGGTGGTCCAGGTCCGCCGTGACCTGATCAGCGCCCAGCGCGACGTCCTGACGCGTGAGCGGGACGCGGGGCACCTCAACGAGGACGTGACGCGGCGGCTGCTGCGGGAGATCGACCTGGCGGAGGAGTCGCTCGCCACCTCGTGGACGGTGCGCTCGGTCTCCTGAGCAGGTCGAGCCGCACCACCGGTGCGCTGCTACTCGTAGCCGTAGCCGCCCACGCTCTCGACGCCCGAGCGGTACTCCCAGTGCCACGGCTCGTACTTCGAGGACTTGGCCCAGTCCGGGTTGAACCACCCGAAGCTGTTGGCGTTGGCCTGCAGCCACTGCCACTCGGCGCTCGAGCTGTAGGTCGAGGAGCTGAAGTCGATGGCGTAGCCCCACCCGTGGTTCGACTTGCCGGGCGTGGCGGCCATGCCGCCCTTGACCGACCTCACGGAGAGCTGCTCACCGTAGGACCGGTACGCCGAGCTCACGCGCATGGGGCGGCCGAACCGGGCCTCGAAGGCGTCGCTCATCTCGGAGAACGCCAGAGCGGCGTCCGGCTGGAGCAGGAAGCCGCCCTGCGGCAGCTCGCACAGCTTGGACTCGTCGAGCATGCCGTTGGAGCCCTGCACGGTGCCGCCCGCGCACGAGGTGAGCGAGCTGCGGGGCTCGCTGCGCGACGCCGCGGCGGCGAGCCGCTCGCGACTGCTGACGGACTGCGCGAGGATCTTCGGCGACGTGGGCGCCTCGGTCGCGGAGGTGAGGATCGCGAGCGTCGAGGGGCCGATGGCGTCCGCCGCCGCGGCGGTGCCCTGGGCAGCCTCCGCTGTGACGTTGCCGGGTGCCACCAGGTCCTTCACGGGGGAACCCTTGATGGCGGAGAGCGCTCCGGTGGTGGGCAGCGCGATGGTCGTGACGGCGAGAGCGGCGACCACCGCCGTGCGCGGGATCCAGGCGCGGTGCGGGGCCGCGGTGACCCGCCCCGACGACCGCGAGCGCAGCGGCACCACGACGTCCTGCTCGGCACCGTCGTGATCGGCGTCGTCACGATCGGCGTCGACGGACGCGGCCAGGCTGGTCGTCGTCATCGCTGCGTCCGGGGCAGCCGCCTCGGGGGCAGCGGCCTCAGGGGTGGCGCTCTGGGGAGCCCTGGCCTCGGGGACGACGCTCGAGGAGGGAGCAGTCTCGGGCCCGGCAGCCTCGAGCGCAGTGCCCGTGGGCGCGACCGCCACGGGTGCGACGGCCGTGGGTGTGACGATCTCGGGCGCAGCCGTCGGCGGTACGGCCTCGTGAGGCGCCGCAGGCGCGGGGACGGCCGCTGGAGCCGCCGTGGCTCGCGCACGGCGCACCGGCTCCGCGGTGCGTGCGGACGGCGCGGCAGACGTGGGAGAGCGGGGGGCGGCGGCCGTCGGGCGCGGGGCATCGGGCTTCGCGGCGCCGACCATGCGTCCGGCACCGGTCGGCGTGGCGCCGACGACCTGCGGGACGGCACCGGTCTCACGCAGCCGACGCCGGCTGGCGCGGGTCTCGAGCACGGGCTCCGTCGCCGCGGGCGGGACGGAGTCCGTCGTGGCCGCGAGCGCGGGTGTCGGGGCCGGGACGACGGGGATCCCCTGGGACTGGGCGAGGCGCCGCGAGCGTCGTGTCGGCAGCGGTCCGGACGACACGCGGTCCGTCTCCGTGCGCACGAGCTCCAAGGTCACTGCGGGGGTCCTGTCCTGTCGCTGCGGCCCGTCGAGCGGGCGGGGTCCATCGGGTCCGGCACTGCCGCGGCCCTCACCGAGGGTATCGAAGACCGGCGGTCTTGCCTACCCCCGAGAGCGGTCACACATGTCACAGCCCTCACAGCCGCCACACGAGCTCGGGAGGATCGTCGGCATCACCGCTGGTCGCGCTGCATGGAGTCCCGCACCTCGCCCACGAGCTCCTCGAGGATGTCCTCGAGGAAGACGACGCCGAGCGTCTCGCCGCGCGCCCGCACCCGGGCGAGGTGGGCGCCGGTGCGCTGCATGAGCGCGAGCGTGAGCTCGACCGCCGCCTCCGGCTCGACGTCGGCGAAGCTCCGCACGCGCGAGGCGTCGATCGGCTGCGCCGCCGCCGCGTCGTCGGCGTCGAGCACGTCCTTGAGGTGCAGGTAGCCGACCAGCTCGCCGGATCCCTCGAGGACCGGGAACCTGCTGAAGCCCGTGTGCGCCACCGCGCTCTCGAGGTCGGCGGGCGTGCAGCCCATCGGGAGCGTCTGCAGCTCCGCGAGGGGCACCATGACCTCGGCCGCGGTGAGGTCCGAGAACTCCAGGGCGCCCACGAGCAGCCCCTGCTCGTCCTGCAGCACGCCCTCGGCCTGGGACTGCTCGACGATCGACTGGACCTCCTGCGCCGTGAAGGCAGAGGTGACCTCGTCGCGCGGCGTGACCCCGCCGAGCCGCACCACGTGGTTCGCCGTCCAGTTCAGGGCGACGACGACGGGCCGGACCACCCGGCCGAGCAGCACCAGCGGCGGCGTGAACCACAGCACGGCGCGGTCGGGGTTGGACACGGTCACGTTCTTCGGCACCATCTCGCCGAGCACCACGTGCAGGTACACGACGACGCCGAGCGCCAGCACGAAGGCGACCGGGTGCGTGAGCCCCTCGGGCGCCCCGACCGCGCGCAGCGGCGCCTCGACGAGGTGGGCGAGCGCCGGCTCCGCGACGATGCCCAGGCCGGTCGAGCACACGGTGACACCGAGCTGGGCGCAGGCGAGCATGAGCGAGACGTGCTCCATCGCCCACAGCACGGTCACGGCGCGCTTGTCGCCGGCCTCGGCCAGGGGCTCGATGGCGCTGCGGCGCGCGGAGAGCACGGCGAACTCGGAGGCGACGAAGAAGGCGTTGCCGATCAGCAGCGCGAGGCCGATGGCGATGCCGAGACCCGGGCTCATCGGTCCCCCACCCGCAGCCGCAGCCCGGACACGCGACGTCCGAGCATCGTGACCACCGTGATCGCGACCGGGTGCGCACCCGTGGCGTCCCGTCCGGGCACGACGACCTCGTCCCCGACCTTCGGGACTCGCCCGAGCTCGGCCATCACCAGACCGCCGAGCGTCTCGTACACCGCGTTCTCCGGCACCGAGATGCCGGTGCGCTCGGTCAGCTCGTCCGGCCGCAGCACCCCCGGCACGAGCCAGGAGCCGTCCGCCGTCCGCAGCGCCCCCGCACGTCGCGGGTCGTGCTCGTCGGCGACCTCGCCCACGAGCTCCTCGACGACGTCCTCGAGCGTGACGATGCCGGAGGTGCCGCCGTACTCGTCGACGACGACGGCCATCTGCAGCCCGAAGCCGCGCAGCTCGACCAGCAAGGGACGCAGGCCGACCGTCTCCGGCACCTGCGGCGCGGGGGCCATGAGGGCCGTCACGGGCACGGTGGCGCGCCGGTCCCGGGGGACGGCGACCACCTTGCGCACGTGGACGAGCCCCACGATGTCGTCGCGGGACTCCCCGATCACGGGGAAGCGCGAGTGACCGGTGTCCCGGGCGAGCGCCACGACATCGGCCGCCGTGTCGGTCTCGCGGACCACACGCACCCGCATGCGGTCCGTCATGACGTCGACGGCCGTCAGCTCGTCGAACTCGAGCGAGTTGGTGAGCAGGCGCGCGGTGCCCGACTCGAGGGTGCCCTCCTGCGCGGAGCGGCGCACGAGCGCGGCGAGCTCCTGGGCGGAGCGGGCGCCCGAGAGCTCCTCACGAGGCTCGACGCCGAACGCGCGCAGCAGCGCGTTCGCGGAACCGTTGAGGAGCACCACCAGGGGCCGGAAGACCTTGGTGAACCCGCGTTGGAGCGGCACCACGGTGCGGGCCGTCGGCCAGGGGGCCGAGAGCGCGAAGTTCTTGGGGACGAGCTCGCCGAACAGCATCGAGAACACGTTGATGAGCACGAGCGCCCCGACGACCGCGATCACTCCCGACGCCCCCGTGGTCAGCCTGCTGTGCCCGATCGCCCGCTCCAGCACGTTCGCGACCGCGGGCTGCGCGGTGTGGCCGAGCAGGATCGTCGTGATCGTGATCCCGACCTGCGCCGAGGAGAGCTCGGTCGACAGGTGCTTGAGGCCCGCGCGCACCGAGCGCGCCCTGCGGTCGTCGCCGTGGTCGGCCGCCACGGCGGGATCGATCGTCACCAACGAGAACTCCGAGGCGACGAAGACCGCGGTGCCCACGGTCAGCAGGACGCCGAAGCCGATGTTCCACCAGTCCATCAGCGGCCCCTCCGGAGGGCGCGAGGAGCATGGTCACGGGCGAGGACCGGGCGGGGCACGAGCGGACGGCGCGCACCGGCACGGGAGGCCCGGGCGAGGGGTGCCGGGAGCCGCGGATGATCGGGATCAGGCATCGTGCACACGATGCTATCCGACCCGTCCGCGCCACGGCCCGTGCTCGCGACGCTCGTGTGCCACGCTGGTTCCATGGCACTCTCCGACGCAACCCACCACGGCGGCCCCGGCCGGGCCGGCAGCGAGCACGGTGCGGGTCCGGTGACCGTCCTCGTCGTCGAGGACGAGCCCGCGATCGCGACCGCCGTCGCCCAGCGCCTCACCGCCGAGGGCTGGCGCGTCGAGGTCGCCCGGGACGGCCTGAGCGGCGTCGAGGCAGCCGCTCGCCTGCGCCCCGCCGCCGTGGTGCTCGACGTCATGCTCCCCGGCATCGACGGCCTCGAGGTCTGCCGCCGCATCCAGGCGGAGAACCCCGTCCCCGTGCTCATGCTCACCGCACGCGACGACGAGACGGACATGCTCGTGGGCCTCGGCGTCGGGGCGGACGACTACATGACCAAGCCCTTCTCGATGCGCGAGCTGGTCGCCCGCCTCAAGGCGCTGCTGCGGCGCGTCGACCGCGCGAGCCGTCTCGCCGCGGCGCCGGAGCCTGCGTCGTCCGAGGACACGATGGTCTTCTCGGACGTCGTCATCGACCGGGCCCAGCGCCGGGTCTCGCGCGGAGGGGTCGAGGCGCACCTGACGCCCACCGAGTTCGACCTCCTGGTCATGCTCGCCGGCTCTCCGCGCACGGTGCTGACCCGCGAGCGCCTCCTGGCCGAGGTGTGGGACTGGGCGGACGCCTCGGGCACCCGCACCGTCGACTCCCACGTGAAGGCCGTGCGGCGCAAGCTCGGGCCCGACCTCGTGCGCACGGTGCACGGCGTGGGGTACGCCTTCGAGCCGCCCGTCGAGGACGACGGCGGGGCGCGAGACGGAGCGGACGGCTCGCCCGGGCAGTCCTCGTGAGCCCGGTGGACCGGCCCCGGCACGTCCGGCTGCGGCCGCCCCACCTCCCCGACGTGCGCCCGCTCGACCGGCTCCGCTCCCTGAAGACCAAGCTCGGCGCGCTCGTCATGGCGTCGGTGACGCTCGCGGTCTTCGTCACCTGGCTCGGGCTGCGCAACCATCTCGGGCCGACGCGCACCCTGCCGCTCTCCGTGCTGCTCGCGCTCGTCTTCACCCTCGTGCTGGCGCGCGGGATGACCGCTCCCCTGCGCGAGATGCGGGACGCGGCCCGTGCCATGGCCGGCGGTGACTACACCCGGCGGGTGCGCGCCTCGAGCCGCGACGAGGTCGGCCAGCTCGCCGACGCCTTCAACTCCATGGCCGCCGAGCTCGACTCGGTCGACCAGACCCGGCGCGACCTCGTGGCCAACGTCGCGCACGAGCTGCGCACCCCCATCGCGGCGCTGCACGCCCAGCTCGAGAACCTGGTGGACGGCGTCGTCGAGCCGACCCCGGCCGCGCTCGGCACGGCCATGCGCCAGACCGAGCGCCTGACCCGGCTCGTCAGCTATCTGCTCGACCTCTCCCGGCTCGAGGCCGGGGCCGCCGACCTGGTGATCGAGGACGTCGGGCTCGAGGAGTTCCTCGAGGACTGCGCCGGCGCGCTGCTCATGACGGGCCACGGGGCGGGGGTCGACATCACCGTGGACGTCGACGTGCCGGGACTGACCGTCCCGGCGGACCGGACGCGGCTGGAGCAGATCGTCATCAACCTCCTGAGCAACGCGGTGCGGCACTCTCCCCGCGGCGGCACCGTGCGCCTGCACGCCTACCCCCGGCCCGGCGCCGTCGTCGTGGACGTGATGGACGACGGCCCCGGCATCGCCCCGGCGGACCGCGAGCGCATCTTCGCCCGCTTCGTGCGCGGGGAGGCGTCCGGGGCCACCGGTCCCGTCCCGGTGCGCGGGGCCCCGTCCGACGGCGCGGGCACGACGGAGGGCGTCAGCCCCACGGGCGGCACCGGCATCGGGCTGTCGATCGTGCGCTGGGCCGCGCAGCTGCACGGCGGCACCGTCACGGTCGCCGACGCGGCGCGGGGTGCCACGATGCGGCTCGTGCTGCCGGCGGTGCGTGACCGGGCGACGAGCGACCAGGCCGGCTGAGCCCGGCTACGGTGGACGGATGACAGCGCCAGACGGTTCCCCCGCAGCCCGGGCCACGGTGCGCTCGGTCCCCCTCGAGATCCGCCGCCTCAGCAAGAGCTTCGGCACGCTGACCGCGGTCGACGACCTCAGCTTCGACGTCGCCCCGGGCCGCGTGACCGGCTTCCTCGGACCGAACGGCTCGGGCAAGACCACGACGCTGCGCATGCTCCTCGGCCTCACGCGTCCCACCGCGGGCTCGGCCACGATCGACGGCCGCCCGTACCAGGAGCTGCGCCGGCCGCTGCGGGTCGTCGGCGCCTCCCTGGAGGCGTCGAGCTTCCACCCGGGCCGCAGCGCCTATGACCACCTGCGCTGCTTCGCTCCGCTCGCCGGGGTGAGCGACGCACGCTGCCTCGACGTGCTCGGCTACGTCGGCCTGGCGGGCGCCGCACGACGTCGGGTCGGCGGCTACTCGCTGGGCATGCGCCAGCGGCTCGCGCTCGCCCAGGCGCTGCTGGGGGACCCGCAGGTGCTCGTGCTCGACGAGCCCACCAACGGGCTCGATCCGGAGGGCATCCGCTGGCTGCGCGAGCTGTTGCGCTCCCTCGCCGCCGAGGGCAGGACGGTGCTGGTCTCCAGCCACCTGCTCGGGGAGGTCCAGCAGTCGGTGGACGACGTCGTCGTCATCTCCCGCGGACGGCTGCGGCACGCCTCGAGCCTGGCCGAGCTGGCGCGGCTCTCACGACCGCGGGTGCGCCTCGTGACGCCTGACGGGGAACGGCTCTCCGCGCTCGCGGCCGACCGGGGGTGGGAGCTGACAGTCTCCGACGGCCCGCTGCGCACCGCCCAGGTCGTCGACGTCACCGCTCGGGAGGTGGGTGCCGCGTCCTTCGCCGCCGGGCTCGAGCTCTTCGAGCTCGCGGACGTCACCGAGGGTCTCGAGGAGATCTTCCTGCGACTGGTGGGCGAGGACGGCCCGGCTCCCGGGGATGCCGCCCGCGACGAGAGGAGCGCGGCATGAGCGCTCTCCTGCGCAGCGAGCTGCGCAAGTTCTTCACGACCCGGCTGTGGTGGGTCCTGCTGATCGCGCTCGGCGTGTACATGGGCGGCACCGCGATGCTGCTCGCCTTCGCCTTCACCTCCACCGACGCGACCGGGCAAGGGGCTCCGGCGTCCTTCGACGACCCCGCCGCGCTCGTGACCGCCGTGTACGGCACGGCGAACTCGCTGGGCTACGTGTTCCCTGTGATCATCGGGGCCCTGGCGGTGACCTCGGAGCTGCGTCACCACACCCTCACGCCCACCTACCTGGCGACCCCCGCACGCACCCGCGTGCTCGGGGCGAAGCTCGTGAGCTCGCTGCCCCTCGGCCTTCTCTACGGGATCGTCGGGACGGCCGTCTCCGTCGGCGGCGGGGCCGCGATGCTCGCGCTGCGCGGCCACGCCACCTTCCTCACCGACCCGGCGGTCCTGGAGTCGGTCGGGCGCAGCGTGCTCGGTCTGACCATCTGGATCCTGGTCGGCGTGGGCGTGGGGGCGCTGGTGCGCAACCAGGTCGTCGCGATCGTCGTCGTCCTCGTCTACACCCAGCTCGTCGAGCCGATCCTGCGCTCGGTCCTCGTGAGCACGCCCGTGGCGCGCTACCTGCCGGGAGCCGCGGGGGACGCGATCGTGGGCAGCTCGGTCTACAGCGCCGCGGGGCTCGGCTCCCTGCTGCCGTGGTGGGCCGGAGCGCTGCTGCTCGCGGGCTACGGCCTGGCAGCCGCCGGGATCGCGTCGGCGACGACGCTGCGCGGCGACGTGGCCTGACCGCGCCCGCCCGGTGCGCGACGCCTCCTGAGACGTGTCCACATGGTGGGACGGCGGTGCGGTGAACATCTGGTGCAGACCGTCATGACCGAAGCGCCGCCGAGCAGCACAGATACCGATGGCAGACCCTCCGGAGCGCGACGCTTCACACCGTCCGGAGCAAGCCGTGACCTGTTCTTTGCACGGCTAAGACCTGTGGCTGCGCCGTGAGCGGCGCGGCCGGGCAGCGCGCTGGGAACAGGTAGTCACAAGCCCTAGGGTGGAGGGGCAGGTCCATCGAGAACACAGCCGCAAAGGCGAAAGAGGGCGATCCACGCGTGTCTGGGAATGCTGAGTCAGGGTCGGTCGGGACGGCGAGCGACTTCGGCGCGAACGAGTGGCTCGTGGACGAGCTCTACGACCAGTACCTGAAGGACAGCGGGTCGGTCGACCCGACCTGGCGCGAGTACTTCGAGAAGAACGGCGGGCGCGAGGGCGCGACCGCCTCGCCCACCGCGCCGGCCGCGGCTCCGGCGCCCGCCCCGAGCGCCCCGTCTCCCTCCGCGCCGTCCGCCGCCGCGTCCTCCTCCACCGCGCCGACCCCGGCCGCCAAGCCCAGCCCCACGCCCCCCACCGTCGTGCGCGCCTCGGGCGCGCCGCCGGTCGTGTCCGGCGAGCCCGCGGACATCCAGCTCGAGGACACCGCCGCCGTGCCCGTCCCGACCGCCCAGCCCGCGACGGCCCCGTACGCGGCCGAGGCCCGCCGCCCCCGGGACCTCGCCGACAAGGACGCGAGCGACGACGTGCAGAAGCTGCGCGGCCCCGCGGCCCGCGTCGTGACCAACATGGAGGCGAGCCTGGAGGTCCCGACGGCGACCTCCGTGCGCGCGGTGCCGGCCAAGCTCATGGTCGACAACCGGATCATCGCCAACAACCACCTCTCGCGCGGGCGCGGCGGCAAGATCTCCTTCACGCACCTCATCGGCTTCGCGCTCGTCGAGGCGCTCACCGAGATGCCGGCCATGAACGCGGCCTTCACGCTCGTGGACGGCAAGCCGGGCGTCATCCAGCCCGCGCACGTCAACCTCGGGCTCGCGATCGACCTCGCCAAGCCGGACGGCACGCGCCAGCTCCTGGTGCCGTCGATCAAGAAGGCCGAGACCCTCGACTTCGCGCAGTTCTGGGCCGCCTACGAGGACATGGTGCGCCGGGCGCGCAAGGGCGAGCTCGCCGTCGCGGACTTCGCCGGCACCACGATCTCGCTGACCAACCCCGGCACCATCGGCACGGTGCACTCGGTGCCCCGCCTCATGCAGGGCCAGGGCACGATCGTCGGCGTCGGGGCGATGGACTACCCGGCCGAGTTCGCCGGCGCGTCCGAGGAGCAGCTCGCCCGGATGGCGATCTCGAAGGTCCTGACGATCACCTCGACCTACGACCACCGCATCATCCAGGGCGCGCAGTCCGGCGACTTCCTGCGGATCATCGGCAAGAAGCTGCTCGGCGAGGACGGCTTCTACGACCGCGTCTTCCACTCCCTGCGCATCCCCTACGAGCCGGTGCGCTGGGTGCGGGACAACACCATCGACGCCGAGACAGAGGCGGCCAAGCCCGCCCGCATCGCCGAGCTCATCCACGCCTACCGCTCGCGCGGCCACCTCATGGCCGACACCGACCCGCTCGCCTACCGCCAGCGCCGTCACCCCGACCTCGACATCCAGACCCACGGCCTCACGCTGTGGGACCTGGAGCGGACGTTCCCCACGGCCGGCTTCGGCGGCGCCACGCGCTCGACGCTGCGCGACGTGCTCGGCCTGCTGCGCGACTCCTACTGCCGCACCACCGGCTTCGAGTACATGCACCTGTCGGACCGCAACCAGCGGGACTGGCTGCGCAAGCGCCTCGAGGCCGGCTACGAGCGCACCCCGCGCGCCGAGCAGCTGCGCATCCTGCGGCGGCTCAACGCGGCGGAGGCCTTCGAGACCTTCCTGCAGACCAAGTTCGTCGGCCAGAAGCGGTTCTCGCTGGAGGGCGGCGAGTCGCTCATCCCGCTGCTCGACGCGATCCTCTCCCGGGCCGCCGAGGCGGGCCTCGACGAGACCTGCATCGGCATGGCCCACCGTGGTCGGCTCAACGTGCTCGCGAACATCGCGGGCAAGAGCTACGGCCAGATCTTCTCCGAGTTCGAGGGCAACTCGAAGTCGAAGCAGGGCTCGGGCGACGTGAAGTACCACCTCGGCACCGAGGGCACGTTCACCGCGGAGTCGGGCGCCGCCATGAAGGTCTACCTGGCAGCCAACCCCTCGCACCTCGAGGCGGTCAACCCGGTGCTCGAGGGCGTGGTGCGCGCCAAGCAGGACCGGATCGACCTGGGCGGCGACGGCTTCTCCGTGCTGCCGATCCTCATCCACGGCGACGCCGCCTTCGCCGGGCAGGGCGTGGTGCCCGAGACCCTCAACCTCGCCCAGCTGCGCGGCTACCGCACGGGCGGGACGATCCACGTCATCATCAACAACCAGGTCGGCTTCACGACAGGACCCTCCGCCTCCAGGTCCACGCTCTACTGCACGGACATCGCCAAGGGCCTGCAGATCCCGATCTTCCACGTGAACGGGGACGACCCGGAGGCCGTCGTGCGGGCGGCCGAGCTCGCCTTCGCCTTCCGCGAGCAGTTCGACCGGGACGTCATCATCGACATGGTCTGCTACCGCCGTCGTGGGCACAACGAGGGCGACGACCCGTCGATGACGCAGCCGCTCATGTACAACCTCATCGAGGCCAAGCGCTCGGTCCGCACGCTCTACACGGAGTCGCTGGTCGGCCGCAAGGACATCACCCCCGAGGAGGCCGAGCAGGTCCAGGCGGACTTCCACGCCCAGCTCGAGCGGGTCTTCACCGAGACCCGCGAGGGCGGGTACACGCCGAGCACGGCCTCCGAGACGGTGGCGGGGCTCGAGCGGCCCGAGTCGCAGCGCTCCGACGCCGGCACGATCATCGGGTGGCGCACAGCGGTCGACCAGGCGACGATCGAGCGCATCGGCGACGCCCACGCGAGCGCGCCCGCCGGCTTCACGGTCCACCCCAAGCTCCAGCAGCTGCTCGAGAAGCGCCGGCAGATGTCCCACCAGGGCGGGATCGACTGGGGCTACGCCGAGATCCTCGCCTTCGGCTCGCTGCTGCTCGACGGCGTCCCCGTGCGCCTCGCGGGCCAGGACTCGCGCCGCGGCACCTTCGTGCAGCGCCACGCCGTGCTCCACGACCGCGAGACCGGTGCCGAGTGGACCCCGCTGCTCTACCTCGGCGCGGACCAGGCCAAGTTCTGGATCTACGACTCGGCACTCACCGAGTTCGCGGGCCTCGGCTTCGAGTACGGCTACTCGGTCGAGCGTCCCGACGCGCTCGTGCTGTGGGAGGCGCAGTTCGGCGACTTCGCGAACGGCGCCCAGACGATCGTCGACGAGTTCATCTCCTCGGCGGAGCAGAAGTGGGGCCAGCAGGCCTCGCTCGTCATGCTGCTCCCCCACGGCTACGAGGGGCAGGGGCCGGACCACTCCTCGGCCCGCCTGGAGCGGTACCTCCAGCTGTGCGCCGAGGACAACCTCACGGTCGCCTTCCCCAGCACGCCCGCCTCGTACTTCCACCTGCTGCGCCGGCAGGCGTACCAGCGCCCGCGCCGCCCCCTCGTGGTCATGACGCCGAAGTCGATGCTGCGCCTCAAGGCGGCCGCCTCCACGGTGGCGGACCTCACCGAGGGCACCTTCCGCGAGGTGATCGGGGACGAGGCCGCCGCCGCGCGCGGGGCGTCGGTCGACCGGGTGCTGCTGTGCTCCGGCAAGGTCTACTACGACCTCGTGGCCAAGCGCGACTCCCTGGGCGACGAGCGCACGGCGATCGTCCGCTTCGAGCAGCTGTACCCCTTCGCGCCCGAGGTGATCTCGGAGGCGCTCGCCCCGTACAGCGACGCCGAGCTGGTCTGGGTCCAGGACGAGCCGGAGAACCAGGGCGCGTGGCCGTACATCGCGCTGAACCTGCCCGACGTCGTGGGCGACCGTCCCCTGCGGGTCGTGTCCCGCGCGGCCTCCGCCTCCCCCGCGGCGGGCTACGCCAAGACGCACCAGGCCGAGCAGGCGGCGCTCGTGGAGACGGCGTTCGCCCGATGACCGAGCCGGAGACGACCGCCCTGCGGATCTGCGTCGTCGGCGACGAGCTCGCCGCGGGCGCCGGCGACCCGAAGGCGCTCGGCTGGGTCGGGCGCGTCGTGGCACGCACCGAGTCGGCCGTCCCGGTCTCCGCGTACACCCTCGCCGTGCCCGGCGAGACGACGACGTCCCTCGGCGCTCGCTGGGAGGCCGAGGCGCAGCGGCGGCTCGGCCCGGAGGCGGGCGACGGCCCGGGCGTCGACCGCCGCCTGGTCGTGGCGCTCGGGCGGGCGGACGTCGACGCGGGCCTCTCGCTGGCCCGCAGCCGCCTCAACCTGGCGAACGTCCTCGACACCGCGGCGGAGAAGAAGCTGTCGGTCCTCGTGGTCGGGCCGCCGCCCGGGGCGCCCGTCCAGCGGGGCCGGCTCGCCGAGCTCTCCGCCGCCTACGCCGACGTGGCGGGACGACGCCGGACCCCGTACGTCGACCTCTTCACGCCGCTCGAGCACCACGAGCAGTGGCTGTCCGACCTCTCCGCGAGCGGCGGGACGCTGCCCGGGCAGGCCGGCTACGGCCTCATCGCCTGGCTCGTGCTGCACACCGGGTGGCGACGCTGGCTGGGTCTGCCCGAGGACTCCCCCGCCTGACCCCTCCTCAGGCGATGATGCCGGCGCCGCGCAGCTCGACCGTGAGGTCCTGCGGGCTGGAGGCAGCGCCGCACGCCTCCTCGTAGGAGACGACACCGTCACGCACCAGCTCGAAGAGGTGCTGGTCGAAGGTCTGCATCTTGTAGTAGTCGCCCTCGGCGATGAGGTCGCGCAGCGGCGGGTTCTCCTGCGGGGCGATGATCGCCTCGGCCGTCCGGCCCGTGTTGACGAGCACCTCGACCACGACGCGACGCCCGTGCCCGTCGGCCCGCCGCACGAGCCGCTGCGAGACGATGCCGCGCAACGACTGGGCGAACGCCGTGCGCACCTGCTGCTGCTCGTGCGGAGGGAAGAAGTCGACGATGCGGTTGATCGTCTCCTGCGCGTCGATCGTGTGCAGGGTCGACATGACGAAGTGGCCGGTCTCGGCCGCCTGGAGCGCCGCGCGCACGGTCTCGGCGTCACGCATCTCGCCGACCAGGATCACGTCGGGGTCCTGGCGCATCGCGGCGCGCAGCGCGACGGTGAAGTCGGCGGTGTCGTGACGCACCTCGCGCTGGGAGACGATCGCCTTCTTGTCCTGGTGGAGCACCTCGATGGGGTCCTCGATCGTGACGATGTTGACCTCGCGCAACGTGTTGATGAGGTCGAGCATCGAGGCGAGGGTCGTGGTCTTGCCCGAGCCCGTGGGGCCGGTCACGAGCACGAGGCCGCGCGGCTCGAGCGCGAGCTCGCCGATCACCTCGGGCAGCCCCAGCTCGGCGATCGAGAGCGCCTGCTCGGCCACCTTGCGGAACACCATGCCCACGAAGCCCCGCGCCTGGAAGGCGTTGACGCGGAACCGGCCCACGCCGTCGAGCTGGTACGCGAAGTCGGCCTCGTGGGTGCGCTCGAACTCCTCGAAGAACTCCGGCGGCAGCACCTCGGAGAGCATGCTGATGGTGTCCGTCGGCGTCAGGTCGGGCGTCTGGAGCTTGCGCAGCCGTCCGTCGACCCGCACGCGCGCGGCGGAGCCCACCTTGACGTGGAGGTCGGAGGCGCCGGTGCTGGCGACGGCGTGCAGGAGCGGGATGATCGACTGCGGTGCTGAGGTCACGCAGGTGTCATCGGCCCGCACGTGCGGCGACTTGAACCGGGCCGCCCCCGCACGGCGCTCCCGCGGCCGGGCGGGAGGGGGTGCGACGGTGTGGGAGAATGGACCCGATCCGAACCGCGAAGGAGACACCATGAGCAAGCGCGGGCGCAAGCGCCGTAGCCGCAAGGGCAACGCCGCGAACCACGGCCGTCGTCCCAACGCCTGACACCGGGCGAGGACGCGACGAGGCCCCGGGACCCTCAGGTCCCGGGGCCTCGTGCTGTCCGGGGGAGCTGTCCGGCGGGGCCGCGCTCAGTCCACCGTGACGCTGATCGACCTCACCTGGGCGAGGACCTTCAGCCGCAGCCCCTCGGGCGCCCGCTCGGTGCAGCTGCGGCGCACGACCTGGCGGACGATCTCCTCGACGGAGAGCTCCGCGAGGCACGGGCTGCAGGTCTCCAGGTGGTGCCGCATGCGCGTGGCGTCGGCCTCGGTCATCTCGGAGTCCAGGTACTCGAGCAGGTGCGCGTACACCTCGCTGCATCCCGGTTCGTGCTCGAAGGACTCGTCGGCGCTCATCGCGTGCTCTCCTGCTCCTGGGTCGTGGCGTCCTGCTCGCCGGCGCGCGGCACGAGACCACGCTCCTGGGCGTAGTCGGCGAGGAGCGTGCGCAGCTGGGCGCGACCCCGGTGGAGCCGTGACATCACGGTCCCGATCGGCGTCTGCATGATCTGCGCGATCTCCTTGTAGGGGAAGCCCTCGACGTCCGCGAGGTACACGGCCATGCGCCGGTCCTCGGGGATCTCCTGGAGGGCACGCTTGACGTCGCTGTCCGGCAGCCGGTCGAGCGCCTCGGCCTCGGCGGAGCGCAGCCCCGTGGACGTGTGGGAGGCCGCGCGCGCGATCTGCCAGTCCTCGACGTCGTCCGTCGCCGCCTGGCGGGGCTCGCGCTGCTTCTTGCGGTAGCTGTTGATGAACGTGTTGGTGAGGATGCGGTACAGCCACGCCTTGAGGTTCGTGTCGGGGCGGTACTGGTGGAAGGCGGCGAACGCCTTCGCGAAGGTCTCCTGGACGAGGTCCTCGGCGTCGGCGGGGTTGCGGGTCATCCGCAGCGCGCCCGAGTAGAGCTGGTCGAGGTACTGCAGCGCGTCACGCTCGAAGCGGTCGCGGCGCGCGGCGTCGTCCTCGCTGGCGGGGGCTCGGTTCGTCTCCATCACCGACCACCCTAGCCGTCGCACCGAGGACGTCTCGGCGCCGACGACGGGGCCTTCCGGTGTGCGGAGGCCGGTCGCGGGGCGAGGGGCGGTGGCGCAGGCTGTCACATGCTCCTCAACGCCCGGCACCGCACGGCCATTCCCGGCCGCTCCCGCGTCCGTCGGCACGGCGCCCGACCACGGTGCGAAACATGCTGGCCCTCCCCGGCCGGAGTGCGTAGCCTGGCCGGGTGACGAGGGAGCCGAGGTCCGCACCGCGCGTGGGCGCACCAGGGAAGATCCGCACCCGTCGTCCCAGCATGGCTCGGGCCGAGCGACAGGCGCAGGTGCTCGCGGTGGCGGAGGGGCTCTTCGCGCGGCACGGCTTCCACAGCATCTCCATGGACATGATCGCGGACGGCGCCGAGGTGGCGAAGCCGGTGCTGTACCGCCACTTCCCCTCCAAGCTCGAGCTGTACCTCGCGGTCGTCGAGGAGCGTGGTCGCGAGCTCGTCGACGCCGTCGAGCGCGCGCTCGCCCCGCTGTACGACGTCGCGACGGCCGACGGGCAGAGCGCGGTGCGCGGCGTCGTCTCCGCCTACGTGAGCTTCGCCGCGAACTGCAGCGGGGGCGCGAGCCTGCTCTTCGAGTCGGACGTCACGCGGGACGCGGCGGCCCGCGAGCTCGTCGAGGCCCCCCAGCGCCTCAACCGCGTGCGGATCGCCGCCGTCCTCGAGGCGCGCTGCGGTCTCGACGCGGCATCGGCCGGCGTGGTGGCCGCGGCGACCACCGCGATGGCCCAGGGCGCCGCCGTCGCCCTGCTGCGGCCGGCGGGCGCCGCCGAGGACGTCGCGGTGGTGGACGAGGCTCACGTCGAGCTGGTCACCCGGCTGGCCTGGCACGGGATCGCGAGCTTCGCGCGGGACGCCCGGCTCGCCCGGGAGGCCGAGGAGCTGCGCGCGCTGGAGGAGCGGGAGCTCGGCCCGGAGTTTGCTCACAGCGCAGCGGAGCAGGCGTCCTCCGCGCCGGCCCGCGCCTAGGATGGCATCGGGCTCGACCGAGACGTCGACCGCCCGGCAGCCCGGCCATGCAGCACAACGACGGAGGAGTCCCGTGGAGATCACGATCGGCGTCCAGCACCAGCCCCGCGAGATCATCCTCGAGACCGACGCCCCGGCCGACGAGGTCATCGCCGCCGTGGAGGCCGCGCTGAGCAGCGGCACGGTGCTCTCGCTCACCGACACCAAGGGGCGGCGCGTGCTTGTCCCGGGCTCGAGCGTCAGCTACGTCGAGGTGGGCGAGGAGAACCAGCGGCGGGTCGGTTTCGGGGCACGGTAGACTTCAGGGGTACAACGGTTGCCCGGTCGTACCCGACCTCCCTGCACGTCTCACCCGTCGTCCGGCACGACGCCGCGGCTGCGCCCAGCGCCCGCCCGTCGCACCGGTCCCGGCCCGGAGCGCTCGTCGCCCGCGAATGTTCACGATCGGCTTCCGACCACCGTCGCCTGCGACGCCGCGCCCGCCCGGGGCGCGTGCCGCACGCGGGCGCAGCGAGAAGCATGAGGCATCGTGACCAGCAGCACCGACACCGTCGACAGCGCCCCTGAGGCTCTCCCCGAGACCACCCCCGGCGCGGCCGGGACGGGCAGCACCTCCACCTCGGTCCAGTCGCACGAGAACCCCGCGTTCGCCGACTTCGACATCCAGCCCGCGATCGTCGAGGCGCTCGCCGAGGTCGGCATCACCCACCCGTTCCCGATCCAGGCGATGACGCTCCCGGTTGCGCTCTCCGGGCACGACATCATCGGCCAGGCCAAGACCGGCACCGGCAAGACGCTCGGCTTCGGCCTGCCGCTGCTCAACCGCGTCGTCGGCCCCGGCGAGGACGGCTTCGACGCGCTGCCCGCGCCCGGCAAGCCGCAGGCGCTCGTGATCGTGCCGACGCGCGAGCTCGCCGTCCAGGTCTCCGCCGACCTCTCGGCGGCTGCGGCGAAGCGCCCGGTCCGCATCATCACCCTCTACGGCGGCCGCGCCTACGAGCCCCAGATCGAGACGCTGAACAAGGGCGTCGAGGTCGTCGTGGGCACCCCTGGTCGGATGATCGACCTGCTCAACCAGGGGCACCTCAGCCTCGCCCGGGCCTCGATCGTGGTGCTCGACGAGGCCGACGAGATGCTCGACCTGGGCTTCCTGCCCGACGTCGAGAAGCTGCTCGCCCGCACCCCCGCCGTGCGCCAGACCATGCTGTTCTCGGCCACGATGCCCGGTGCCGTCGTCGCGATGGCACGCCGGTACATGTCCCAGCCGACCCACATCCGGGCGAACGACCCGGACGAGGGGCACACCAAGAAGGACATCACCCAGGTCATCTACCGCGCGCACGCGCTGGACAAGATCGAGGTGCTGGCCCGCATCCTGCAGGCCGAGGGCCGCGGCCTGACGATCGTCTTCACCCGTACCAAGCGCACGGCCGCGAAGGTGGCGGACGAGCTCACCGAGCGCGGCTTCGCCGCCGGCGCGATCCACGGCGACCTCGGCCAGGGCGCCCGCGAGCAGGCGCTGCGGGCGTTCCGCAACGGCAAGATCGACGTGCTCGTGGCGACCGACGTCGCCGCCCGGGGCATCGACGTCGACGACGTGTCGCACGTCGTGAACTACCAGTGCCCCGAGGACGAGAAGATCTACCTGCACCGCACGGGCCGCACGGGCCGTGCGGGCAACAAGGGCACCGCGGTCACCTTCGTGGACTGGGACGACGTGCCGCGCTGGGGCCTGATCAACAAGGCGCTCGACCTCGGGGTCCCCGAGCCGGTCGAGACCTACTCCTCCTCCCCGCACCTCTACACGGACCTCGGCATCCCCGAGGGCACCAAGGGCCGTCTCCCCCGCTCGGCGCGCACCCGCGAGGGGCTGGACGCGGAGCGGCTCGAGGACCTCGGCGAGACCGGCAAGCGCACCTCGTCCTCCCGTTCCGGCGGCCGCGACGGCGGCCGCGGGGGACGTGAGGGCGGCTCGCGCGGCGGCCGTGACGGCGGGCGCGGGCAGGGCCGCAGCGGTCAGGCCCGGGACGGCCAGGGGCGCGGCGGTGCCGCCGGACGGCCCGCGGCGGACGGCGAGAGGACCGCGGGGACCGAGGGCGAGCAGGCACCCCGGCCCCGTCGCAACCGCAACCGCCGTCGCACCCGCGGCGGCCAGGGCGCCGGCGGTCGGAGCAGCGCGGGCACCCAGGGCACGGACGGCGGGAGCAACGCGCTCTAGCCGCGTGACGGACGTCGTCAGAGGACCGGGAGAGAGCTGCCCATGATCGAGATCCTCAGCCCGGCCGAGCTCGCCCGCGCGCGAGTGACCGGACGCCTCGTCGGCGACATCCTGCACACGCTCAGGGGTCGGTGCCGGGTCGGCACGAACCTGCTCGACATCGACCGGTGGGCGAGGAGGATGATCCTCGACGCCGGGGCGACGTCGTGCTACGTCGACTACGCGCCGTCGTTCGGGCGCGGCCCGTTCGGGCACCACATCTGCACCGCGGTCAACGACGCGGTCCTGCACGGCAGGCCCCACGACCGCCGGCTCGAGGACGGCGACCTGCTGACCCTCGACCTGGCGGTCGTCAAGGACGGCGTCGCCGCCGACGCGGCCATCAGCTTCACCGTCGGGAGCGCGGCCGCCCCTCAGGACGTGGCGATGATCGCGGCGACCGAGCGGGCGCTCGCCGTCGCGATCGCGGCCGCGACGCCCGGCGCGCGCGTCGGCGACCTCTCCCACGCGATCGGGGAGTCGCTGAGCACGGCCGGGTATCCGGTCAACACCGAGTTCGGGGGGCACGGCATCGGCTCGACCATGCACCAGGACCCGCACGTGCCCAACGCCGGCAGACCGGGACGCGGGTACCGGCTGCGGCCCGGCATGCTCCTCGCCCTCGAGCCGTGGGTGATGGCCGACACCGACCGTCTCGTCACCGACCCCGACGGGTGGACCCTGCGCAGCGCGACCGGGTGCCGCACCGCGCACAGCGAGCACACCGTCGCGATCACCGAGTCCGGGGCGGAGATCCTCACTCTCCCGAGCCAGGAGGCCACGGGGCCGTCGCCGCAGAGCTAGCGCGCTCGTCGGCGGGGCCGCGCACGCGAGGCGACCTGCTCCCGGGACGGTCAGGCACCGTCGACGAAGGCCCGCACCGCGTCGGCGACCATCTGGACGGCGATCGCGGCGAGCAGCAGACCCGCGATCTTGGTCACGAGCATGACGCCGCCGTCGCGCAGCACGCGCTGGATCCCGCCCGCGAAGCGCAGGCTCAGCCACAGCACCAGGTGGACCGCGACGATGCCCAGGCCGATCGCGACGACGTCCGCCACGTCGGTCGACTGCTTGACGTAGACCATGGTCGCGACGATGGCGCCCGGACCCGCGAGCAGCGGGGTGCCGAGGGGCACGAGCGCGACGTTGACGCCGCTGCGGTCGTCCGGCCCGTCGTCCTTGCCGGTCAGCAGCTCCATGGCGACCAGGAGCAGCAGGAGGCCGCCGGAGCCCTGCAGCGCGGGCAGGGAGATGTGCATGAACGCGAGGATCTGCTGACCGAAGACCGCGAAGGCGACGATGACGCCGAGCGAGACGAAGATCGCCTGCCACGCCGCGCGACGGCGCTGCACCGCGGTCATCGTGCCGGTGAGCGCCAGGAAGATCGGCACGGTGCCCACCGGGTCCGTGATCACGAACAAGGTGATGAACACCGACGCCAGCACCTGCAGGTCGACGACAGCGCCCATCTCGTCACCCCTTGATCGTCGGTCTCTCCCGACCAGTTCACACCACGGGGACCCCGCTCGCCTGCGCCACGAGCTCCCCGTACACGGCGGGGTCGGTGGTGTTCTCGCCGAGCAGGTTGCGCTTCCCCGTGCCGTGGTAGTCGCTCGAGCCGGTGCCCAGGATCCCGAGCCGGTCCGCGAGCGCCCGCACCCGCCGCCGTGCGGCCGCGTCGTGGTCCCGGTGGTCGACCTCGAGGCCTGCCAGGCCGAGCGGGACGAGCTCGGCGATCGCCGCGTCGGGCAGCACCCGGCCACGCAGGGCGGCCCCCGGGTGCGCGATCACGGGCACTCCCCCGGCCTCGCGCACCAGCCGCACCGCGTCGGCGGCGGGCATGGCGTAGTGCGGCACGTAGTAGGGGCTCGACCCGGCGAGCATGCTCGCGAAGGCGTCGTCGCGGTGCCCGACCACCCCCGCGGCGACGAGGGCGTCGGCGATGTGGGGCCGACCGACGGACGCCCCCTCGGAGGTCTGCGCCACGACGTCCTCCCAGGTGATCGGGAAGTCGTGGGCGAGCAGACCCACCATCCGGCGCGCGCGGTCGAGTCGCGCCGAGCGCACCGCGCGCCGGTGCTCGCGCAGCTCGGCGGCGTCGGGGTCGAACAGGTAGGCGAGCAGGTGCACGCTGTAGCCGTGGTGCGAGACCGACAGCTCAGCACCCCGCACCAGCCGGATGCCGACCTCGCGCGCCGCCTGGGCCGCAGGCTCCCAGCCCGCGGTCGTGTCGTGGTCGGTGAGGGCGACGACGTCGAGACCCGCCCGCGCGGCCGCGCGGACCAGCCCGGCGGGGGTGTCGGTGCCGTCCGACGCCGTCGAGTGCGTGTGCAGGTCGATCGCGCCGCCCGTCGCCACCTCGCCCATCTCCACACTGTACGGTTCGACACCGGACGTTCACGATTCCTGCGCGGGCCTCCTCACCCACGTCCCAGCAAGGGGTGAGAGAGTGGGGACCGCTGCGGCCGTCCGTCCGCGGACCGCCGCCACTGCTTCCGACCACCCGTGGCTCGTCAGACCGGAGTCCCCATGCCCGTCCGCCCCGCCGTCGTCCTGGTCCACGGCATGCGCACCTCCAGCGCGATCTGGGCCGAGCAGCTGCGCGCGGTGCGGGACGCCGGATACGAGGCCGTCGCGGTCGACCTGCCGGGCCACGCGGATCGCCAGGACGAGACCTTCACGCACTCCTCCGCGGTCGCGACGATCGACGCGGCCGTGGCCGGGCTGGATCCCCGGGCTCCCCTCGTCGTCGTGGGGGTGTCGCTCGGCGGCTACCTCGCGCTCGAGTACGGCGCCCGGCGCCCGGAGCGCCTCGCCGGGGTGGTCGCCGCGGCGTGCACCGCCGAGCCGCTGGGCAAGCCGGTGCGGCTGTTCCGCGACGTCGCGCGGGCGGTCCACGCCACGCACCGGTCGCTGCGCTCGTCCTTCGGGACGGTGCTGCAGAACGCGCGCCAGCTCACGGGCCGGCCCGTGCCGACCTTCCCCCGCTCCGTCGTGGTCTCCGGCGAGGACCACCCCCGTCCGTCGTGGCACGTGGTCACCGAGATGCTCACCGTGCTCTCCCGCACGTCCGCCATCGGCAACCTGCGCCAGGTCGCGGCTCCGGTCTGGCTCGTCAACGGCCAGCGCGACCACATGCGGATCGACGAGCGCCGCTACCTGGCCGCGCGGCCGGACGCCCGGCTGGTCGTGGTCCGGGGCGCGGGTCACGACGTGAACACCGACGCACCGCACGCCTTCAACCGCACCCTGCTGTCCGTGCTGCACAACGTCGAGGCGCGGGCCGTGCGCTCCGCCCCGGCGGTGTGAAGATGGAGGCATGAGCGACTCGCGCAGCCAGCAGCCGGACTCGACGGGGTTCGTCGACTTCATCACGAGCGGGTGGGCGCCACGCGCCGATCTCGGGGTGACCCGCAGCCCGGCCGCCGACGTCACGCCGGCGCGCCGCGAGGCGCTGAGCGCCCGCTTCCCCGGCGTCCGCCTCGTCGTGCCCGCGGGAGGGCTCGTCCGTCGCTCGAACGACACCGACTACCGCTTCCGCCCGCACTCGGCCTTCGCCCACCTCACCGGGCTGGGCACGGACCACGAGCCCGACGCCGTCCTCGTGCTGCACCCGCGCCGCGACGGCGAGGGCGCCCCGGACGGGCACGATGCCGTGCTCTACCTGCGCCCGCTCGCCCCCCGGGACACCACGGAGTTCTACGCGGACTCGCGCTACGGAGAGTTCTGGGTCGGCGCACGGCCCAGCCTCGACGACATGGCGACGGCGACCGGGATCCCGGCCGCGCACGTCGACGAGCTGGCCGACGCCCTCGCCAAGGACGTCGGACCCGACGGCGTGGGCCTGCTGGTCGTCGCCGGCTCCGACGAGAGCGTGGAGACGCTGGTCGAGTCCATCCGGGTCGCCGCCGGCCTGGAGACCGGCGCCACGCAGAGGACGACGCAGGACGACGCCGCGTCGGTCGCGACCGACGAGACGCTCGCGGCGGCGGTCTCGGAGCTGCGGCTGGTGAAGGACGACTACGAGATCGCCCAGATGCGGGAGGCCGTCGCGGCGACGATCGAGGGCTTCGAGGCGGTGGTCCGGGCGCTGCCCAGGGCAGCGGCCAGCGGCCGCGGCGAACGCCTCGTGGAGACCACGTTCGACGGCCACGCCCGGCTCGTGGGCAACGCCGTGGGCTACGAGACCATCGCCGCGGCGGGCGAGCACGCGACGACCCTGCACTGGATCCGCAACGACGGACAGGTGCGGCACGGCGAGCTGATCCTCGTGGACGCCGGGGTCGAGGTCGAGTCGCTCTACACCGCCGACCTCACCCGGACGCTGCCGGTCGACGGCCGGTTCACCGAGGCCCAGCGCATGGTCTACGAGGCCGTGCTCGACGCGGCCGACGCCGCCTTCGCCGCCGCCCGCCCGGGCCGCCGGTTCCGTGACGTGCACGCCGCCGCCATGGAGGTGATCGCCGCCCGTCTGGAGAGCTGGGGGCTGCTGCCCGGCACGGCCGCCGAGTCGCTCTCCGGCGAGGGCCAGCAGCACCGGCGGTGGATGGTGCACGGCACGAGCCACCACCTCGGCATCGACGTCCACGACTGCGCGCAGGCCCGCCGGGAGCTCTACCTCGACGGTGTGATCGAGCCCGGCATGGTCTTCACCATCGAGCCGGGGCTGTACTTCAAGAACGACGACCTGCTGGTGCCCGCGGAGCTGCGCGGCATCGGCGTGCGCATCGAGGACGACGTGCTCATCACCCCCGACGGCAACGAGAACCTCTCGGCCGCGCTGCCGCGCCGCCCCGAGGACGTCGAGGCCTGGATGGCCGGGCTCCTGGGCCGCGAGTGAGAGCGACCTACTGCTGCGAGCCCTCGGAGGGCGGCGTGGCGGGCGGCTCGGTCGGCGGAGCCGTGGGCGTGCTGGGCGGTGCGGGCGGCTCGACGTCCTCCAGCCGCACCCCGTACCGCGGACGCCCGTGGTCGTCGAGGAACTGCGGCGAGACCGGTCGCGGGGCCGGCGGCGAGGCGGGCGAGCCGGGGACGGTGCCGCTCGCTCCCGGCGCAGGCTGCGCGGCGAGGCCCGCAGTCGGGACCGGGGCCGTCGTGCTCCCGCCGAACCCGCCGGCGACGAGCAGGCGGCGCGCCTCCCCGGCTCCGTCGGTGAGGCACAGCACCGCGTACGAGGCCGCGACGATCTGGCTCGACGACGTGAAGTCGCGCTTGCGCCGCGTCGCCATGTACGAGAGCACCGAGAACAGCAGGCCGAAGGCCGCGCCGATGAACACCGCCACGAACACCGAGAACTCTGCCCCCGAGCCGCCGAAGAGCGCGAGGAGCAGACCCACGAACAAGCCGAACCAGGCGCCCGAGGCGAGACCGGCCACAGCCACCTTCGGGTAGGTCAGGCGGCCTGTCACGCGCTCCACCATGCGCAGGTCGCTGCCGACGATCGTCACCTTCTGCACGGGGAACTGCTTGTCCGACAGGTAGTCGACCGCCCGCTGCGCCTCGAGATAGGTGCCGTAGGTGGCGACCACGTCCCCCTGGGGGAGCGTGGGAACGCTGGGAACCGGGTTGGGACGTCCGAAGCTCATGCCCCATTGTCGCCCGAGAACCTGGGCGAGGGCGAGCCCGTTCCGCAACGGTAGGCTGGCACCCGTGAGCAGCATCGGGAACAAGGTCTACGTCGCACGCCTCGCGGGCACGCCGGTCTTCGACCCGATCGGCGACCAGGTCGGTCGCGTGCGCGACGTCGTCGTGCTCATCCGCGCCGGGCGTGCGCCGCGCGCGGTGGGGCTGGTCGTCGAGGTGCCCGGACGGCGTCGGGTCTTCCTCCCGCTGACGCGCGTGACGAGCATCGAGCCGGGACAGGTCATCAGCACCGGCCTGGTCAACATGCGCCGCTTCGAGCAGCGCCCCGCCGAGACCCTCGTCATCGGCGAGCTCCTGGAGCGTCGCGTCGAGCTGCGCGACGGCTCCGGCGCGGCGACCATCGAGGACGTCGCGATCGAGGGCACCCGCAGCGGTGACTGGGAGGTCACCCGGCTCTTCGTCCGGCACATGGCGAGCAAGGGAGCGCTCGGGCTGCGGCGGCGCGGCGACACCTTCCTCGTCGGCGTCGACGAGGTCACCGGGATCGCGGGCTCGGACGAGGACCAGGGCGCGGCTCTGCTGCTCGCGGCGTACGAGGAGCTCAAGCCCGCCGACCTCGCCGACGTGCTCCACGAGCTCGGCGCGGTCCGCCAGCTCGAGGTGGCGCGCGCCCTGGACGACGAACGCCTGGCCGACGTCCTCGAGGAGCTGCCCGAGGACGACCAGGTCTCCATCCTGTCGAACCTCGAGGCGAACCGCGCTGCCGACGTGCTCGAGGCGATGCAGCCCGACGACGCCGCCGACCTGCTCCACGGTCTCTCCGAGTCCCAGGCGTCCACGCTCCTCGGTCTCATGGAGCCCGAGGAGGCCAAGGACGTCCGCCGTCTGCTCACCTACGCCGAGGGCACCGCGGGCGGCATGATGACGACCGAGCCGGTCGTGCTCGGCCCCGAGACCGCCATCGCCACGGCGCTCGCCCACATCCGCCGCGCGGACCTCTCCCCCGCGCTCGCGTCCATGGTCTTCGTCGTGCGCCCCCCGCTCGAGACGCCGACCGGACGGTTCCTCGGCATCGTGCACTTCCAGCGCCTGCTCCGCGAGCCGCCCCACGAGTCGATCGGGTCGGTCATCGACGCCGACATCGAGACGGTGACGACCGACGCCACGCTCGCCCAGGTCACCCGGCTGCTCGCGACCTACAACCTGCTCGCCCTGCCGGTCCTGGACGACGAGCGCCGGCTGGTCGGGGTGGTCTCCGTCGACGACGTCCTCGACCACATGCTGCCCGAGGACTGGCGCGGCTCGGACCACGGCACGACCACGGGCACCGCCGGAGAGGAGCGAGGCCATGGCTGAGCGGCTCGACACCCCGCTCGAGTCGCGGCGGCGCGTGCTGCCGCGACTCGGCTCGCCGGACCCCGACCTCGTCGGGCGCGTCGCGGAGCGGTTCGCCCGGTTCATGGGCACCGGCCGGTTCCTGATGTACATGACGATCTTCGTCATCCTCTGGGTCGTGCTGAACACCGTGGGCTTCGTCTACCACTGGGACGCCTACCCGTTCATCCTGCTGAACCTCTTCTTCTCGGTGCAGGCCTCCTACGCCGCGCCCCTGATCCTGCTCGCCCAGAACCGGCAGGACGACCGCGACCGGGTGGCGATCGAGCAGGACCGGCAGCGTGCGGCGCGCAACCTGGCCGACACCGAGTTCCTCGCCCGGGAGATCGCTGCGCTCCGCCTCGCGCTCAGCGAGGTCGCGACGCGCGACTTCGTGCGCTCCGAGCTCCGCAACCTCCTGGAGGAGCTGCAGGCCGAGCCCGGGCCGCAGGATCCGGGCGACGCGGGAGACGACTCAGCCTCCAGGTCCCGCCCGTAGTCCTACCCGGGGTGACGCGTGACGAACGCCGTGCACCCCGGCCCACATCGAACGTCGTATGGGCTGGTCACGCACCGTGACCAGCCCATTCAGCATCTGCGCCCGCACCCTTCACGCCGGAGCAGCAGATGCGTGACAACACAAGTAGCATGATGCTACTTTTTCAACCATGCTAATAATCCGCACTGCGAGACCACACCGCTCCCTGGCCGCGGCAGCCGCGGTCCTCCTCCTGGCTGGTGGCGCCTTCCTCGTCGCCCCGGGCACAGCATCTGCCACCTCCGCGACCCCGGTCGTCGATGGCGATCCCGCCAGCTTCACGTTCAGCATCGCCTCGGGTGCCGCGACGGTCACCGGGTACACCGGCGTCGCGACCGACATCTCGATCCCCGCGCACGTCACCTCAGGCGGGACGGACTACCCCGTGACCACGATCGGCACGCGCGCCTTCCAGGACGACGGGCTGACCAGCGTCGCCATCCCGAGCTCGGTCACCACGATCGTGGAGGCGGCCTTCCAGGGCAACGCGCTGACCAGCGTCGTCGTCCCCGACAGCGTCGTGACGATCGGGACCTACGCCTTCGCGCTGAACCCTGCCCTGGCGAGCGTGACGCTGGGAAGCTCGGTGCAGACCATCGACATCGCCGCCTTCCAGCAGGACGCACTGACGAGCGTCGTCATCCCCGACTCCGTCACCACCATCGACCGTTTCGCCTTCTACCAGAATCCCGGGCTCAGCAGCGTGACGCTGGGACGCTCGGTGCAGACGATCGGTGTCGCCGCCTTCCAGCAGGACGCGCTGAACAGCATCGTGATCCCGAGCTCCGTGACGAGCATCGGCAACTTCGCGCTGGCGGGCAACACCCTGACGGCGGTTCGCTTCGTCGGGGACGAGCCCACCACGGTGGGCTCCTTCTTGTTCCAGGACAACGTCGGGGACATCACGATCTATCACGCCGAGGGTGCCGCCGGGTTCAGCGGGACGACCTGGCACGACCTGCCGAGCGTCGTGGCGGTCACCCCCACCCTGGCCTCGTCCCTGCCGAGCGGCACTGTGGGGGTGCCGTACTCGGCGGGCGTCGCCGGTGGGGGCGTGCCCACACCCCGGTTCGCCGTGACGGCGGGCACGCTGCCCGTCGGCCTCAGCCTCGACGCGACGACCGGGGCGATCAGCGGCGTCCCGGCGGCAGCAGGAAGCTTCCCGATCACCGTCAGCGCCACCAGCCTGTCAGGTACGGCCCAGACCGCCCTGACCGTGACGGTCGCCAAGGGGACCATCCCGGCGGGCACACCGACGATCAGCGGCACCGCCGCCATCGGCAAGACCCTCACCGCCGTAGCTCCGGTCGGATGGTCGGGTGCCACGGTGACCTACCGCTGGACCGTCGGCTCGACGGTCGTGAGCACGTCGCGGACCTACACCGTCCCGGATCGGCAGGGCGGGACGACGCTGCGCCTGACGGTGGTCGGCAGCCGTCAGTGGTACGAGCAGCGCACCTCGACGACCGTCTCCGTCACGATCCCCCGGGGCACGCTCACGGGCGCCAGGCCGAAGATCGCCGGCAAGGCCAAGGTGGGCAAGACCCTGAAGGCCTCCAGCAAGAAGTGGGGGCCGACCCGCGCCGGGAAGGTGAAGCTCTCGTACCAGTGGTACCGGGGCAAGAAGAAGGTCTCCGGTGCGACGAAGGCCCGGTACCCGGTGAAGAAGGCCGACGCCGGCAAGAGGATCACCGTCGCGGTGACCGGGAAGGCGACCGGGTACACGACGCTGACCGAGGTCAGCACCGCACGCCGCGTCACCCGACGCTGACGTCCGCGAGCCTGGCTGCGCTGCAGCGCAGCCAGGCGGCCGCGCGCCGCACGCTCCCCTCCCCCGGGTGGTGCAGCGGGGTACACCTAGGATGGAGCCATGCCGCAGCCTCCCTCTGATGCGCCCGCGGCGGCCGACGCCTCCGATCCGCTGACCGCTGCGGTGCAGGCCGCGCTGGCGACCGTGATCGACCCCGAGATCCGCCGCCCGGTCACCGAGATCGGCATGATCCGGAACGTGACGACCGTGCCCGGGGATCGCGGCGCGCACGTCACCGTCGGCCTCGACCTGACCACGCCGTCCTGCCCCATGCGCAACGAGCTCGTCGGGCTCGTCCGGGCAGCGGTCGGCGGTGTGGCCGGGGTGGGCGAGGTCACCGTCGACGTCGGCGCCATGACGGCCGAGCAGCGCGCCGCCCTGCGCGTGCAGCTGCGCGGCGGCACCGGGGAACCGGTCATCCCCTTCGCCCAGCCGGGCAACCTGACCAAGGTCTTCGCGATCTCATCCGGCAAGGGAGGCGTCGGCAAGTCGTCCGTCACGGCGAACCTCGCAGCCCAGCTCGCGGCGGACGGCCTGTCCGTGGGCGTCGTCGACGCCGACATCCACGGGTTCTCGATCCCGCGGATGCTCGGGGTGCAGGGCCGCCCCACCCGGGTGGACGACATGCTCATGCCGCCGATCGCCCACGGCGTGCGCGTCGTGTCGATCGGCATGTTCACGCCCGAGGGCCGCGCGGTCGTGTGGCGAGGGCCGATGCTGCACCGGGCGCTCCAGCAGTTCCTGGCGGACGTCTGGTGGGGCGACCTCGACGTCCTGCTGCTCGACCTCCCGCCCGGCACCGGTGACGTGGCCATCTCCGTCGCGCAGCTGCTGCCCGGCTCGCAGCTCGTCGTCGTCACCACGCCGCAGCAGGCTGCCGCGGAGGTGGCGGTGCGCGCCGGGGCGCTCGCCGAGCAGACGCGGCAGGGGGTGGCGGGCGTCGTCGAGAACATGTCGTGGTTCGAGCAGCCGGACGGCAGCCGCCTGGAGATCTTCGGCAGCGGGGGCGGCGCGCAGGTCGCCGCCGAGCTCGGCTCACGGCTCGGCGGCCAGGTGCCTCTGCTCGGCCAGGTGCCGCTCGACGTCTCCCTGCGCGAGGCCGGCGACGAGGGGCTCCCTCTCGTGCTCCGCGACCCCTCCTCCCCGGCCGCCCAGGCCCTGCGCGAGGTCGCCCGGCGCCTCGTCGCCGCCCCGCGCGGGCTCGCCGGCATGTCCCTGACGGTCACACCCGTCGGGCGCTGACGCGCCGTGACCGCCGTGCCGCTGCGTCGGGTGGCCGTCCTGGTGCTCGAGGGAGCGAAGCCGCTCGACGTGGGCATCCCGGCCCAGGTGTTCACGACCCGCCCGAGCATGCCCTACGAGGTCCGCGTCTGCGGTCCCTCTCCCGGGCTGGTGGCGGGCGGTGACGGGCTCTCCTACCACGTGGCCCACGGTCTCGAGGCGCTCGGCTGGGCCGACGTCGTCTTCGTCCCCGGCTATCGCCTCCCGGACCGCGAGCGCCCTGCGCCGGCGGTGCTCGACGCCCTCCTCGCGGCGCACGCACGCGGCGCACGCCTCGCGGCGATCTCCACCGGCGCCTTCGCTCTCGCGGCGACCGGGCTGCTCGACGGGCGCCGGGCCACCACCCACTGGCACTACACGCACGCCCTGGCGGCCCAGCACCCGAAGATCCGGGTGGACGAGAACGTGCTCTTCGTCGACGAGGGCAGCGTGCTGACCTCGGCCGGCGCCGCGTCCGGCATCGACCTGTGCCTGCACCTGCTGCGGGCCGAGCTGGGCGTCGCCGCGTCCAACCACGCCGCGCGCCGGCTCGTCGCCGCGCCGTACCGCAGCGGCGGTCAGGCCCAGTACGTGCCCCGCAGCCTGCCGGAGCCGCTCGGTGAGCGGTTCGCCGCCACCCGCGAGTGGGCGCTGCACCGGATCGGTGAGCCCCTCGGCCTCGAGGACCTCGCCCGCCACGCCGCGGTCTCCTCGCGCACCTTCTCCCGACGTTTTGTCGAGGACACGGGGTACACGCCCATGCAGTGGGTGGTGCGGGCCCGCGTGGACCTGGCCCGCGAGCTCCTGGAACGCACGGAGCGCAGCGTCGAGCAGATCGCCGCGGAGGTCGGCATCGGCACGGGGGCCAACCTGCGCCTGCACTTCCAGCGCGTCCTGGGCACCACCCCGAGCGAGTACCGCCGGACCTTCACGCGTGGCCGGTGAGGCGCGAGCCTCCGCACCGGCCTCGGCGGGTCATGGCCGGATCCTTGCGAACCCTGGCGCCCTCGCCGCTGTCGGTGGGCCGCGGGCACGGGCGAGGCTGGGGGCGAACCATCCATCACCGAAGGGACACCCTCGCATGACTCGGATCGCCATCAACGGGTTCGGACGGATCGGCCGGAACGCGCTGCGCGTGCTGCTCGAGCGCGACAACGGGCTCGACGTCGTCGCGGTCAACGACCTCACCGACCCCGCCACCCTCGCCCAGCTGCTCGCCTACGACTCCACCTCGGGACGCCTCGGGCGTCCTGTGACCGTCGACGACGACGCGCTCGTGGTCGACGGTCGTCGGATCGTCGTGCTCGCGGAGCGCGACCCGGCGAACCTGCCGTGGGCGGGGCTGGGCGTCGACATCGTGCTCGAGTCGACGGGGCGCTTCACGTCCGCGGAGGCGGCGGGCGCGCACCTCGAGGCGGGCGCGTCGAAGGTGCTCGTGAGCGCCCCGGCCGCCGGGGCCGACGTCACGCTCGCCCTCGGCGTCAACACGGAGGCGTACGACCCGGCCACGCACCGGATCGTCTCGAACGCCTCGTGCACGACGAACGCGCTCGCGCCGCTGGCCTCCGTGCTGCACGACCTGGCGGGCATCGAGCACGGCTTCATGACGACCGTGCACGCCTACACGCAGGAGCAGAACCTGCAGGACGGTCCGCACCGTGACCCGCGCAGGGCGCGCGCGGCTGCCGTCAACATCGTCCCGACCACGACGGGTGCGGCCAAGGCGATCGGGCTCGTCCTCCCCGCCCTGGACGGCAGGCTCTCCGGGGACTCGATCCGCGTGCCCGTGCCCGTCGGCTCCATCGTCGAGCTGAACGCCACGGTCGGCCGCGACGTCACGCGCGAGGACGTCCTCGCCGCGTACCGGGAGGCCGCCGACGGCCGCCTCGCGGGGATCCTCGAGTACTCCGAGGCACCGCTCGTCTCCTCGGATATCACGGGCAACCCCGCGTCGTCGATCTTCGACTCGGCGCTGACCCGGGTCGACGGGCGGCACGTCAAGGTCGTGGCCTGGTACGACAACGAGCAGGGCTTCTCCCACCGCCTCGTCGACACGCTCGAGCTGCTCGCGGCCGGCTGACACCGCACGGTGCGCGCCCCGGCCCACGGTCCGGCGCACGTCATGAGGCGGACGACGCACGGTGCGTCGCCCGCCTCATGGACCGTGCGTGGTGCCGCTCAGAGGTCGTAGGCGACGACGAGGGGCGCGTGGTCGCTCCAGCGGGCGTCGTAGCTCGCCGCACGGTCGATCTCGACGGTGCGCGCGAGCTCGGCGAGCTCGGGCGTCACGAGCTGGTAGTCGATGCGCCAGCCCGAGTCGTTGTCGAAGGCCTTGCCCCGCTGCGACCACCAGGTGTACGGACCGGGGCCCGGGCCGCCGAAGCGGCGCCCGAGGTCGACCCAGCCCAGGTCGTCGAACCACCGGTCCAGGTAGGCGCGCTCCTCGGGCAGGAACCCGGCGGTCTTCAGGTTGCCCTTCCAGTTCTTGATGTCCTCGTTGCGGTGCGCGATGTTGAGGTCGCCGGCCACCACGACGAGGCCGCCCGTCGCGGCGAGCTCGGCGAGGCGCGCGGTGACCAGCTCGAGGAAGGCGTACTTCTCGTCCATCTTGGGCGTGCCGGCCGTGCCGGAGTGGATGTACGCCGAGACGACGGTCAGCGTGCGGGTGCCGCCGTCACCGGCCGGCACCTCGAGGTCCGCCTCGACCCAGCGGCCCGTGTCGACCGGGATGCCTCCGGGGCCGATGCCCACGCGCACCGCGGAGGCCGGCAGCCGCGAGGCCACTGCGACCCCGGCACGGCCCTTGATCTCGCACGCCTCCTTGGCGAGGAACCAGTCGGTCTCGGGGTAGAGGTCCTCGACCACCTCGTCCGGGGCCCGGACCTCCTGGAGGAGCAGCACGTCGGGCGAGCGGGTGGCGAGCCAGTCGGCCATCCCCTTGCGATGAGCCGCGCGGATGCCGTTGACGTTGACCGTGGCGATGGTGAGCACACGCCCATCCAACCCCACGCGCGATGCTCCGGCCAAGCGACCCGGCCGGTCCGGGTGCGCTGAACCGGTCCAGCCGCCCCCACCGCCCGCCGCGCCGCAGATTCACCCGCGCTCTCTCCCGTGCGGCGTCCTCGCAGGTCGTGGCGCCTGCACACCCACGGGGCCCGGGCAGGAGCGTCGCGATCGCGCGTCCTCACCCGCGACATGATCGGTAGTGCGCCTTACTATCAAAGCAGCGTGACAACGAGGTCGCGCGCGGCCGTGCCCGACGACGCGCACCAGGGCCGCTCGATCCAACCCGCAAGGACGGACGATGTTCACTGCTCGACGACGAGAGCGCTCCCAACGTGCCTCGCTGACCGTGGCCCTGCTGGCCGCGCTCGGCGCCGTGGTCGCCCTGCTGGGCGCCCTGCCCGCAACGACGGCCCACGCCGACGACAACGGGCCGCTCAACGGCTACCGCAGCGTCGGCTACTTCGCCCAGTGGGGCGTCTACGGTCGCAACTTCCAGGTCAAGGACCTCGAGACCAGCGGCGCGGCCTCCCAGCTCACCCACCTCAACTACGCCTTCGCGAACATCCACAACCAGACCCTCAAGTGCTTCGAGGCGAACAAGGCCGCCCAGATCGGCTCGCCCGAGGGCGCCGGCGACGCCTACGCCGACTACGGCAAGACCTATGCCGCGGGCGCCTCGGTCTCCGGCCAGGCAGACGCCTGGGACCAGCCGCTGGCCGGCAACTTCAACCAGCTCAAGCAGCTCAAGGCCAAGCACCCCGGCCTCAAGGTCATGATGTCGATCGGCGGGTGGACCTACTCCAAGTACTTCTCCGACGCCGCGAAGACCCCCGCGACCCGTCAGGCCTTCGTCGCCTCCTGCATCGACATGTTCATCAAGGGCAACCTTCCCGTGATCGACGGGTTCGGTGGCACAGGCGCCGCAGCCGGCGTGTTCGACGGCTTCGACATCGACTGGGAGTGGCCCGGCTCGACCAACGGCGAGCCCAGCAACCACGTCGACACCGTCAACGACAAGGCGAACTTCAAGGCCCTGCTGGCCGAGTTCCGCAGCCAGCTCGACGCCCTCGGCGGCCAGACCGGCAAGCACTACCTGCTCTCGGCCTTCCTGCCGGCCAACTCCACCGACATCGCCGCCGGCGGCTGGAACGACCCCGCGATCTTCCATTCCCTGGACTACGGCAACATCCAGGGCTACGACTTCTGGGGCGCCTGGGACACCTCCAAGGCAGGCCACCAGGCCAACCTCTACGACGACCCCGCCGACACCCGTCCCGCGAACCAGCGGTACAGCATCGACAAGGCCGTCAAGTCCTACACCAACGCCGGCATCGACCCTGCCCAGCTCGGCATCGGCCTGGCCGCCTACGGGCGCGGCTGGTCCGGGGTGAACAGCTCCGCGCCGTGGTCCGCCGCGTCCGGTGCGGCGACCGGCACCTACGAGGCCGGCATCGAGGACTACTACAAGCTCGCCGGCACCGGGACCACCTACTACGACAGCAGCATCGGCGCCGCGTGGATCTACAACGCGGGCCAGCACACGTGGTGGTCGCTCGACACCCCGCAGACGATCGCGCAGAAGGGGCAGTACATCGCCTCCAAGGGCTTGGGCGGTGGAATGTTCTGGGAGCTCGACGGCGACCGGAGCAACCAGCTCGTCCACGTGCTCGCCGACACCCTGAGGAACGGCTCCACGGGGCCCGGCGACGGTGACGGAGGGAACGGCGGCGACGACAACGGGGGCGGCGACAACGGGGGTGGTGACGACAACGGCGGCGGCGACGACGGCGGGACCGGCACCTGCACCGTGGCCGCCTGGAACGCGGGCACCGTCTACGTCGGCGGCGACCAGGCCAGCTACGGCGGCAAGACGTGGCAGGCGCAGTGGTGGACGCAGGGCGACACCCCGAGCGACGCAGACCCGTGGGGCGTCTGGCGCGTCGTCGGCGACTGCGGTTCCGGCGGCACCGGCAACGGCGGAGGTGGCGACAACGGCGGCGGGTCCACCGGCGGGCTGCCCGCCGGGACGAGCCACCTCACGTCGGCCGGCCACAACCTGTGCCTCGACGTCCCCGGGGCCAACCCGGCCGACTCCACCCAGGTGCAGATCGCGACCTGCTCCACCAACGCCGCCCAGACCTGGACCCGCGGCTCCGACGGCACCATCCGGGCCCTGGGCGCCTGCCTCGACGTCCGCTCGAGCGGTACCACCGACGGCACGGTGGTGCAGGTCTACCACTGCAACGGCACCGCTGCCCAGCAGTGGGTGTACGACTCGGGCACGCAGGCCCTGAAGAACCCGCAGTCGGGCAAGTGCCTCGACGTGCCGAGCAGCCAGTTCAACGACGGCCAGAAGCTGCAGATCTGGAACTGCAACGGCACCGGCGCCCAGAAGTGGACGCTCGGCTGACCTGAGACCGCACCACCTCGCGCGAGAGGCGGGGACCCCGGTGAACCGGGGTCCCCGCCTCTCGCACGCCGTCCTAGCTCAGCCGCTCCGCGGTCTCCACGACGTTGACCAGCAGCATCGCACGCGTCATCGGCCCCACTCCCCCGGGGTTCGGCGACACCCAGCCGGCCACCTCCGAGGCCGCCGGGTCGACGTCGCCGACGACCTTGGACCTCCCGGTCTCGGGGTCCGTCGTCCGGCTCACACCGACGTCGAGCACGACGGCGCCCGGCTTGACGTCCTGCGCCCCCACGATGCCGGGCACCCCGGCCGCGGCGACGATCACGTCGGCGCGGCGCAGGTGCGAGGCGAGGTCACGGGTGCCCGTGTGGGTGAGGGTGACCGTCGCGTTGATGTCCTTGCGGGTCAGCAGCAGGCCGATGGACCGGCCCACCGTGGTGCCGCGCCCGAGCACGACGACCTCCTTGCCCGCGAGGTCGATGCCGTGGCGCTGCACCAGCTCGATGATCCCGGCCGGGGTGCACGGCAGCGACGAGGTGACCGGCTCGGACACCCGCAGCACCAGACGCCCCAGGTTGGTGGGGTGCAGGCCGTCGGCGTCCTTGTCCGGGTCGATGAGCTCGAGCACCCGGTTGGTGTCGATGCCCTTCGGCAGCGGCAGCTGCACGATGTACCCGGTGCAGGCCGGGTCCTCGTTCAGCCGGCGCACCGCCGCCTCGATCTCCTCCTGGGTCGCCGTGGCGGGCAGGTCCTCGCGGATCGAGGCGATGCCGACCTCGGCGCAGTCCCGGTGCTTGCCCGCGACGTACCACTGGCTGCCCGGGTCCTCCCCGACCAGCAGCGTCCCCAGCCCCGGCGTCACGCCCCGCTCACGCAGCACGGCGACCCGCGCCGCGAGCTCCTGCTTGATCGCGGCGGCCGTGGCCTTGCCGTCCAGCACCTGTGCGGTCATCTGCGGCCTCTCAGTACTGCTGCAGCTCGGGGTACAGCGGGAAGTCGTCGGCGAGCCGCGCCACCCGGGCGGCGAGCGCCTCGACGTCGGCCGCCTGGCCGTCGCGCAGCGCCGTCGCGATGATGTCCGCGACCTCGGTGAACTCCGTGTCGCCGAAGCCGCGCGAGGCGAGCGCAGGCGTGCCGATGCGCAGGCCCGAGGTGACGCGCGGCGGGCGCGGGTCGAAGGGCACGGCGTTGCGGTTCACCGTGATGCCGGCGCGGTGCAGCAGGTCCTCGGCCTGCTGGCCGTCGAGATCGGAGTGACGCAGGTCGACCAGCACCAGGTGCACGTCCGTGCCACCGGTGAGCACGGAGACCCCGGCCCCCGCGACGTCCGCGGCGCTCAGGCGCTCGGCGATGATGCTCGCTCCGCGCAGCACGCGCTCCTGGCGCTCCTTGAAGGTCGCGGAGGCGGCGACCTTGAAGGCCACGGCCTTGGCGGCGACCACGTGCATGAGCGGGCCGCCCTGCTGGCCCGGGAACACGGCCGAGTCGATCTTCTTGGCGTACTCCTCGCGCGAGAGGATGAAGCCGGAGCGGGGGCCGCCCAGCGTCTTGTGCGCGGTCGAGGAGACGACGTCGGCGTGCGGCACGGGGCTCGGGTGCAGGCCCGCGGCCACGAGGCCGGCGAAGTGCGCCATGTCCACCCAGAGCTTGGCGCCGACCTCGTCGGCGATCGCCCGGAAGGCGGCGAAGTCGAGGTGCCGCGGGTAGGCGGACCAGCCACCGATGATCACGTCGGGGCGCTCGCGCAGGGCGGTCTCGCGGACCTTGTCCATGTCGACGCGGTGCGTCTCGGGGTCCACCCCGTAGGCGGCGACCTGGTACAGCTTGCCGGAGAAGTTGATCTTCATGCCGTGGGTGAGGTGGCCGCCGTGGGCCAGCTCCAGGCCGAGGATCTTGTCGCCCGCGTTGATCAGCGCGTGCAGGACGGCGGCGTTGGCCGTGGCGCCCGAGTGCGGCTGGACGTTCGCGTGCTCGGCGCCGAAGAGGTCCTTGGCGCGGGAGATGGCGAGGTTCTCGGCGATGTCCACCTGCTCGCAGCCGCCGTAGTAACGGCGGCCCGGGTAGCCCTCGGCGTACTTGTTGGTGAGGACGGAGCCCTGCGCCTGCAGCACGGCGCGCGGGACGAAGTTCTCGGAGGCGATCATCTCGAGCGTGCCGCGCTGACGGCCCAGCTCGCCGTCGAGCACCGCCGCGATCTCGGGGTCGAGCTCGGAGATGGACTGGTTCATGATGTCGTTCTGGGCGCTCATGGGTCTCCTCGGTGATGGACATGCCGTCGCAGGGACACGTGCTCGCGGCCCAGGCGAACGACCGTCGATCCACTTCAAGGCGTCGCTCCCCGGTGGTGATCCACCTCATGCGCCAGTTGCGACAGGACGACTTTATCGCATGGCATGCGGCCGCGGGATCAGCCGCCGGGGACGGACTCCGCGGCCTCGCCCAGGATCTTGCGCAGGTAGGCGAAGGTGAGCTTGCCGGCGACCTCGTCGTGCTGGTGCTCGTAACCCTGCTTGGCGTACATCGCGAGGTTCTGCTTGGAGTCCTTGCCGGTGAACACCCAGATCTCGCTGGTCTCCTCGGGAAGGTGCGGCAGGACGGCGAACATCAGCTTCGTGCCGATGCCCTCGCCCTGGCGGTCCGGGGCGACCGCGAGACGGCCCAGCGTGGCCTTGCCGTCCTCGAGCTCCACACGTACCGAGCCGATGAGGCGGTGGCCGTCCCACGCGCCGAGGGTGACGACGTCGTCGCGCGCCAGGTCCTCGCGCAGCTCCGAGAGCGTCTGGGTCAGCGGAGGGATGTTGGGGTCACCGTAGGTCTGCGCCTCGGTCACGAAGGCCGCGCGACGCAGCGTCAGCAGCTCTCCCGCCTCGGGGTCGCTGACGGGTCGGAGGGTGATGTCCGGGTCGACGTCGCTCATGACCCCATCGTCTCAGATCGGACGCCCGTACCACCACCTGCGCCTCTAGACTGGACCGCGTGACCACGGAAACCCTCCCGGACGCTCCCGCCCATGCCTGGGTGCTGACGCTCTCGTGCCCCGACCGCCCCGGCATCGTCCACGCCGTGACCGGTGTGCTCGCCGCCCTCGGCGGCAACATCACCGAGTCGCAGCAGTTCGGGGACCCCGACTCCCAGCTGTTCTTCATGCGCGTGGAGGTCACGACGACATCGTCCTACGACGACATCACCGCGGAGCTGGCGCCGGTGGTCGAGGAGTTCCGGATGACCTGGCGGCTCGACGCCGCCGGACGCGCGGTGCGCACCCTGATCATGGTCTCGAAGGCGGCGCACTGCCTCAACGACCTGCTGTTCCGCCAGCGCTCCGAGGGCCTGCCGATCGAGATCGCGGCCGTCGTCGGCAACCATCCCGACCTCGAGCAGCTCGCGACCTTCTACGGCGTGCCGTTCCACCTCGTGCCGGTCACCCCCGGCACCAAGCCCCAGGCCGAGGCCGAGCTGCTCGCGCTGATCCGCGAGCTCGACATCGAGCTGGTCGTGCTCGCGCGCTACATGCAGGTGCTCTCCGACGAGCTGTGCCGCGAGCTGCACGGCCAGGTCATCAACATCCACCACTCGTTCCTGCCGAGCTTCAAGGGCGCCAAGCCCTACCACCAGGCGCACCAGCGCGGGGTGAAGCTCATCGGCGCGACGTCGCACTACGTGACGGGCGACCTCGACGAGGGCCCGATCATCGAGCAGGACGTCGAGCGCGTCGACCACACCCGATCGGCGGGCGAGCTGGTCGCGCTCGGCCAGGACGTCGAGCGCCGCGTGCTCGCCCGCGCGGTCCGCTGGCACGCCGAGCACCGCGTGCTCCTCAACGGGCACCGCACCGTCGTCTTCCGCTGACCGGTCGCGCGCGGCGCGCGACCACGACCCCAGAGCAGCGACGAGGGCCCCGACCGGCGAACCGGTCGGGGCCCTCGTACGACGTGCGAGGCGGGTGTCAGCCCTTGACGGAACCCGACATCAGACCACCCACGAAGTACTTCCCCAGGAGGATGTACACCACGAGCGTGGGGATCGAGGCGATGACCGCACCAGCCATGTTGGACGGGTACGACGGGTTCTGGCTGCTCGCCAGGTTGTTGAGCGCCACCGTGACCACGGTCGAGTCCTTGCTCGTGTTGTAGAACAACGCGAACAGGAAGTCGTTCCACGCCGACGTGAACTGCCAGATCAGCACCACCACGAAGCTCGGGATCGAGATCGGGAGCACGACCGACCAGTAGGTCCGCATCATGCCCGCGCCGTCGATGCGCGAGGCCTCGATGAGCTCGTGCGGCACCGACTCGTAGTAGTTGCGGAAGATCAGCGTCGTGATCGGGATGCCGTACACCGAGTGGAGCAGGATCAGCTTGATGATGCCGCTCTTCAGGTCCAGCGAGTTCAGCAGCTGCGTCAGCGGGACGATGACGGCCTGGTACGGGATGAACATGCCGAAGAGGATCAGCGTGAACACCAGGTTCGCGCCCCGGAAGCGCCAGCGCGACAGGACGAAGCCGTTCAGGGAGCCGAGCACCGAGGAGATGATCACCGCGGGGATGACGACCAGGAACGTGTTGAGCAGCGGACGGCTCAGCATGTCCCAGGCGTGCTTCCAGCCGTCAAGGCTCCAGTGCTGCGGGAGGTTCCACGCCCTTGTCAGCTGCAGCGACTCGCCGTCCGTCTTGAAGCTCGTGACGAGCAGCACGTAGACGGGGATCAGGATGACGATCAGGAAGAAGAACAGCAGCACGTACTGTCCGGTGCGACCGAGCCCGAGGCGCTTCTTGCCGGCCTTGGCCGGTGCGTGGGTGCTGGAGCCGTGGTCGATGGGGTCCAGGAGGTCAGTAGCGGGAACGGCGCTCATCGCTTGTCCTCCCGAGCGTTGTGGATCAGATACGGAATGATGAGCACGGCGACGATGACCAGCAGGATCGAGCCGACGGCGGCCGCCTCGCTGTACTTGCCGCTCGTCTGTGCGAGGTAGAGGTCGACCGCAGGGACGCGAGCCGCGTAGGAGCGGTTGGCGACGCCGAAGATCAGGTCGAACGCCTTGAGCGACATGTGGCCGATGATGATGACCGCGGAGAGCGCGACAGGGCTCAGCTGCGGGAAGATCACGTGGCGGTACAGCTTCCACTCGCTCGCGCCGTCGATGCGCGCAGCCTCACGCAGCTCCTCGGGGATCCCGCGGAAACCGGCGAGGAACAGCGCCATCACGTACCCGGAGAGCTGCCAGATGGCAGGGATCGCCAGCGCGGTGATGCCCCAGTCGGTGTTGTTCCACCAGTCGTTCTGCAGGAAGTCGAGATGGACGATCTGGAACAGCCGGTTGAGGCCGAAGGCCTTCTCGTCCTGGTTCAGGTTGAGCAGCCAGCGCCACACGACGCTGGAGGCGATGAACGAGACTGCCATCGGGAAGAGGTAGACGGAACGGAACACGCCCTCGAACTTGACCTTGCGGTCCAGGAGCCACGCCCACAGGAAGCCGAAGAAGAGCGTCCCGACAAGGAACACGACCGTGTAGATGAGCAGGTTCCTCAGCGAGTGCTGGAAGTCGGAGTCGCTCAGCAGGTCCTTGTACTGGTCGAGCCCCACGTTCTTCGACGGAAGCTTGCCGGTGAGCTGACCGAGGTTGGCGACGTTCTGCGTCGATCGCACGAAGTTGCTGATGAGCAGGCCGTAGACGAAGATCCCCAGAAGGATCAGGGAGGGGGAGATGAGGAGGACAGGCGGCCCCCACCGCCGAATGTTTCGGAACACGAAAGACTTCTTCCTGAAGGCAGCTGGATGGTTGCGAGGCTCGGTCCCCTTGTCCTGGAACCGAGACAGGGCGCGGCCCCGGACCCCTTCAGAAAGGTATGGTCCGGGGCCACGCCTGCGTCAGATCAGCCCTTCGTGGCGTTGACGAGCGCAGCCTGCAGCTCGTCGACGCTGGAGCTGCCAGCCGAGAACTTCGAGATCGCGTCCGTGATGTCGCTCAGGACCGAGGCCGGAGCGGCAGCGCCGTGCGCCAGCGAGGAGACGATCGTGTCGCTGCCGAACGACTTGATCGCGGTCTGCTGGTACTCGGAGAAGTCAGCCGTGTCGACGTCGCTGCGAGCCGGGATCGAGCCCTTCGCCTTGTTGAAGGCGACCTGGCCGTCCTTCGAGGAGATGGTCTCGAGCCACGCCTTGGCGCCGTCCGGGTGCGGGGCACCCACGGGCAGCGTGAAGGAGTCGGCCAGGAAGTCGAACACACCGTTCGTGCCCGGGGTCGGGAACGCGATGTAGTCCGTGCCGAGCTTCTTGCTGTCGGCCTCGAACTGCGCCTCGGCCCAGTCGCCCATCACGTTGAAGGCGGCGTCGCCGTCCTCGACGGACTTCGTCGGCTCGGCCCAGTCCAGACCGTCACGGTCCTTGTTGGTCATGTCGAGGATGGTCGAGTAGTCCTTCAGCGCCTGGGTGACGTCAGCGCCGGCCCAGTCGGTCGAACCGTCCCAGAGGCCGTTGTAGCCGTCCGCACCGAGCTCGGCGAGGAGGATGTTCTCCATGAGCTGGACCTGGGTCCAGGAGCCACCGACGGAGATGGGGGTCTTGCCGGCGTCCTTGACCTTCTGCAGCGCCTCGATCCAGTCGGCGACCGTCATGCTCGCGTAGCCAGCGGGGTCGGTCGGCAGGCCAGCGGCCTTGAGGACGGAGACGTTGGCCCAGGTCACGTTCGCACGGTGGATGTTCGACGGGATCGAGTAGATCTTGCCGTCGACCGTGAGGCGGTCGATCAGGTCGGCCGGGAACGCGTCGCGCAGACCGAACTCGTCGTACAGGCTCGAGACGTCCTGGACCTGGCCGGCGTTGATGTAGTCGGTCAGCTCAGCACCGGCGTGGGCCTGGAAGCTGTCCGGCGGGTCGTTCGACGCGAGACGGCTGGCGAGCACCGGCTTGGCGTTGGAGCCACCACCACCGGAGACGGCGGCGTTGACGAACTTGACGTTGGGGTGCTGCTGGTCGAAGACGGCGACGAGAGCGTCGAGACCCGCCTTCTCCGAGCCGTCGGCCCACCAGGTGAAGACCTCGGCCTCGGTGGCCGCCGCCGACGACTCGCCGCCGCTGCTGCCCGAGGGGGTCGACGAGGGCTCGTCGCTGCTGGAGCAGGCGCCGAGGGAGAACACGAGCGCCGCGACACCCGCGACGGCCGCCGTGACCTTGTTGACTGTGCGCATATCTGTTGTACCGCCTCCATTGCCGTTCGGGGGCCGATGCCGCTTCGTCGCGGCCCCGGGATCAAGCTGATGTTTCGGCCTGCCCCATAGTCAAGGGACTGCGGTCGCGTAAGTCAAGATCGATCCCGCCTTCGCACGAAAGGGTGACCAAACCGTAATCAACGGGCGCGGCACCGCAACGCGCCGTGCCCGGGCACAGGACATCCTCGCGGCCGAGGGCCGTGGTGACCCGGACGGGGTCACCACGGCCCTCGGCGGGGCTCGCGGGCGCGAGAGGTCAGGTCCGGGTCACCGGAGCTTGACCTTCTTGCCCTTCTTCGCCTTCGCGACGGACTTGGAGCCCGTGTACTTCGCGGTCACCTTGTAGGTGCCCGCGCTGAGCGCGGGCAGGGTCACGGTGGCCTTGCCCTTCTTCACCTTCGCCTTGACGGTCCTGGTCTTCTTGCCCTTGGCGTAGGACACCTTGACCTTGCCGGTCACCTTGACGGACGCCTTGACCTTGATCGTGACCCTGGCACGCTTCGCGCCCCTGACGGTCACCGTCGCGGTCTTGATCTTCACCTTGGCCTTCGCCTTCTTGACCTTGGACGCCTTGGAGGAGACCGTGGCGTCCTTGTAGCCGGTCCGGTGCAGCGTGACCACCACACCGACCTTCTTGCCGACGTCCTTCTTGGTCGGCGAGTAGGCCGCCTTCGTGGCACCGGGGATCGCCTTGCCGCCGCGCTGCCACTGGTAGGTCAGCGACGTGGCCGCAGGCTGTGCCCCCGAGGCCTGCGCGCGCAGCTTCTTGCCGGCACGCGCCTTGCCCTTGACCGTGACGGTCCCCGTCGCGGTGAAGGTCTTGGCGACGGTCCCGTCGGCGGCGAACGCGACCTGGTAGGTCTTGATCGTCCCGTCCGGGGCCGTGACGGTGACCGTCGTCGTGCCGGGCACCGCGTGCGCGGCGGTGACGCTGTACGTCGCCTCCGGGTCCGTGGTGGTCGCGGTCACGACCGGCACCGAGGAGCCGGCAGGAACCTTGACCGTGTAGGACGTCGTGCCCGGCGCGAAGCCCGCGAGCGCCACCCCGTCGACCGCGATGCCCGAGAGCGTCGCGTCCGACGAGAGGGTCTCGGGCAGGTCGCCCGAGGTCGGCAGCGCCACGTTCGCCGCGGCGGCGAGCAGGCGCACCGCGGTGCCCGGCTCACCGGCGAAGAGCGCCGTCTCCGCGTCGCTCGTCTGCTGCGGGTTCGTCGCCGACGCGCTGCCCGCGACGACCGCCGCCTGCGCCACGTCACGAGCGACGGAGACGACGACGTCCGCGTCCTCGACGGCGTCGAGCCCGCGCAGCTGCGCCGCAGCCTTCTGGAGCAGCGGGAGGGCGGTCGCCGCGTTCGAGACCGAGCCGTCCGCGGCCCAGACCGGAGCGTTGATCACCCGGCGCAGCGTGGTGCGAGCAGCACCCGCACCGAGGTCGGCGTCGAGCGCCTGGAGGCGCGCCTTGGCCGAGTCGGTGCGCAGACCCCAGCCGTAGGCGAACTCCGGGGTGTAGCCCGTCGTGTCGCCCACGTTGATCGGCAGCGTGTTCGACGCGCTGGGCCAGGTCTCCGAGAGCCGCCCCGTGAACGGCTTCTTGCCGTAGAGGACGTCGGCGACGCCGTCACCCTCCGTGCCGGGCAGCCAGGAGGCGACCAGCCCGTCGATCTCCGAGAGCTTGTCCGTGACCAGCTGCGGACGACCCGAGACGACGAGGACGACGCACCTGTCGACGTTGCTGGAGGTGCAGACGTTGTCGATCGTGGTGCGGTCGGCCGTGCTGAGCGACATGGAGATGTCCGGCGAGCCGGAGTTGCCCACGTCGCCCACGCCCTCGGCGTAGGGCCTCTCCCCCACGACGACCACGCCGACGTCGTAGTGGGTCGTGGGCGCGGCGGTCCCGCTGCCGAGCGTGACGTTCGAGGAGCCGCCCGCGCTCTGGATCGCCTTGCCGATCGTCGTGCCCTGGGTGATCGCGCCGGCGCTGCCCTGCCACGAGATCGTCCAGCCACCGCTCTGGCGGCCGATGTCGTCGGAGGAGGAGCCCGTCACGTAGACCTTCTTGCCGGTGCTGAGCGGCAGGACGTCACCCGCGTTCTTGAGCAGGACCTGGCTCTCCGCCGCCGCCTCGCGAGCGACCGCACGGTGGGCGGCCGAGCCGACCTCGTCCACGTTGCTGCGGTCGGCGAAGGGGTGGTCGAAGAGCCCGAGCGCGAACTTCTGCTCGAGGATGCGGGTCACCGCGTCGTCGACGCGGGCCTGGGTCACCTGGTCGTTCGCCACCGCGTCCTTGATGGCGGCGATGAACTGCTTGAACTCGTAGGGTGCCATGGCCATGTCGAGACCGGCGTTGACGGCGCGGACGGCCTTCTCGGCGTACGTCCCGCCGGGCAGCTTGTCGATGCCCTGGTAGTCGCCGATCAGGAAGCCCTTGAACCCGAGCTGCTCCTTGAGCAGGTGGGTGTTGAGGTCGGTGTTCTCGTGCATGCGCACCACCGGCCCGTCGTTGATCGAGACCCCGGAGTACGACGGCATGATCGATCCCACGCCTGCCGCGATGGCGGGCTTGTACTGGTTCACGTAGAGCCGCTCGAACTCGGCCTCGTCGGAGACCTTGGTCACGCCCTGGTCGATCGGGTAGCCGCTCGAGCCGGTGCCGTAGGAGGTGCCGCCGTCACCCGCCCAGTGCTTGGCCGTCGCCAGGATCTTGTCCGGACCGCTGATGTCGCTGGGGTCGTCCCCCTGCAGCCCTTCGACCGCCGGGCCCGCGAGCAGCGAGACGAGCGTCGGGTCCTCGCTGAACGCCTCGTAGGTGCGCCCCCACCTCTCGTCACGGGTGACGCACAGGCACGGGGAGAACGTCCACGGGATGCCGGTGGCACGCACCTCCTGCGCCGTGACCTTGCCGATCGCCTTGAGCAGGTCGGGGTCGTGCGCCGAACCGAGGCCGATGTTGTGCGGGAAGATCGTCGCGCCGACCACGTTGTTGTGGCCGTGCACGGCGTCCACACCGTAGATGATCGGGATCTGCAGCCGGGTGGACAGCGCCTGGGCCTGGAAGCCGTCGACCATGTCCGCCCATCCCGACGGCGTGTTGTCCGCCGGCACCGAGCCACCGCCGGAGAGCACGGAGCCCAGACCGAGGTCGGCGATGTCCGTCGCACCGAGGCCCAGCCGCTCGCCCTGGGCCATCTGACCCACCTTCTCGTCGAGCGTCATGCGCCCGAGCAGATCGGCCGCGCGCTCCGCGTTCGACTTGCTGGCGTCGAGGTACGGCAGCCCGTGGGCGTTGATGACGACCTTCGGGCTCGAGGCGACCTTGCCCACGTCCGTCGTGAGATCGATCGGGATCGACTTGGCGACGCTGGCACCGCTCGCGGCGGCCGTCGAGACCGTGAAGGTCTGGGGCGCGCCCGACGCGGTGCCCGCGGGGAAGGTGAGCGTGCCGCTGGCGGCCGTGTAGTCGGTGCCCTCGACCGCCGTCCCGGTGCCGGTGGCGTAGGTCACGGTGACGTCGGACGGCAAGGGCTGGCCCTCGTCGGTGTTCACGGCGATCGAGACGGTGGCCTGGTCCCCGGCGTCGGTGAGCACCACCGGCGTCGTCGCGGAGACCTCGATGCCGGAGGCGTCGCGCGGCGGGCCGTAGACGACGACCTGGTCGATCGCGATAGGACGCTCGGTGGTGAGCACGGGAAGGTTGAAGTCGTAGCCCCAGACCTTCTTGAGCGTCAGCTTGCTGTCGATCGGGCCGCCCATCGGCTGGAAGTCACCACGCAGGTGGAAGTCCGAGAACGGGATCGAGACCAGCTTCCAACGGCTCGTGGAGCTGCCCCAGTTGTCCTTGAAGGTGGCGTCCCACAGCTCCGCGTGGTCGGCGTCGGTGCCGTCCTCGCGGATCTCGATGATGATGTCGTCACCCGCGGTGGGCGAGGCAGGGTTGTTCTCCTGCGATGCGTACCACCAGAAGCGGATGCCGCTGTAGCCGGACCAGTCCATCGGGTCGGCGTGGTTGACGTTGAAACCGCCCCAGCCGGTGTTGGTCTGGTAGGTGCCGCCGATGACGTTGTTGCCCGCGGGCATGTTCCCGGCGACGTCGTCCTCGTACTGGCTGAGCGTCGGCGCGGTGCCACCGCCACCGGTCCAGGTGAAGATCCCCACCGGGTTCTGGTCGTCGCTCCACGGGAGCGTGCCCTCGAAGTCGTCCACGAGCCCCACGTTGTCGATGTAGCCCCAGTCGTCGAAGAGCCACTCGTCGCTGCCGGTCATCTCGCTCGTGGTCACGGAGATGCCCGAGACCTTGAGCGGGTTGAAGCGCTTGTCGGCGTCCGCGCCGTTCTCCGATCGCAGCTCGGTGTAGGGCACGGAGACGAGCCGCCAGTCGGTGCTGTCGTCGGTGAAGTGCGCGGTGAAGGTGACCTCGGCGTCGGTGTCGGGGTCCATCGACTTCACGTCCCACTTGACGTCCTTGCCGGTGTTCGTGCCCTTGAACCAGAACGCCACGGCGTTGCCGTTCTTCCAGTTCTCGAGCTCCGGGAAGACGTAGTACATGCCGCCCCAGGAGTCGACCGCCCCGGGGTGCGTGAGGCTCAGCACGTGGTTGGCGCCCGGCGTCGTGCCGTCGCGGTCCACCTGCTTGACCGCGATCGTCGGCGCGCTGGCCCGGTTGTGGACCTCGTCGGCGAAGGTCATGAAGCCGTCGGCCCCGTTCTCCCAGTCCATCGACGGGACCAGCCCGCCGACGCTCGGCAGCGCGGAGACGGTCGTGACGGTCACGGTGTGGGTGGTGTTCGGACCGAGCACGAGGCCGCTCTGCGGCGCGCTCAGCACGACGGTGTAGGTCTCGTCGCCCGTCGGGCCGTGGTGGGCGAGCGAGTCGACGGTGATGTCGATGCTCGTGACACCGGCCGGGATCGTCAGGTCCTCGTCGACCGGCGTGTAGTCGCCGTCCGCCGCGGTCGCCGTCCCGTCCACGGTCTTCACGTGGACGGTCCGGGCGGCGGCCAGCGGCTGGTTGAGGACGAGCGGCACGGTGGCGGACTCGCCCGCGCTCAGCGCCGTCGCGGTCCTGCCGAAGCTCACGGCGGTCGCGGCCGCGTCCTTGCCCCAGATCTCGACGGAGAACAGCGAGTAGCCGTAGTAGTGGGGGACGCTCGGGTCCCAGTTGTTCGCGATCTGCTCGGTCATCGTCAGCTTGACGTACCGGGCGTGCACGTCGGCGAGGTCGACGGTGCGCGTCTCCTCCGCGGTCCCGTCGGTGATCGTCTGGGCGGTCGTCCATGCGGAGCCGTCGGCCGAGACCGCGACCGTGTACGACTTCGCCCCGGACGCCTCCCAGACGAGCTTCGCGGAGTCGAGCGTCGCCGAGGTCCCGAGGTCGACCTGGTAGGTCACCGGTCCGCCGGTGCCCGTGGCGCTCGTGTCGTCGTCGGTGCCGCTCGCCCAGCGGGTCGTCGCGTCACCGTCGATCGCGAGCTCGGCGGGGAAGGCGCCGTCCTGGTTGCTCTGGAAGCGGCTCGCGGTGACCGTCGCGGTGCGCGCGAGGTCCGAGAGCCCGGGATCGCCGGGGGCGGCGGTGGCGGGCGCGGTGAGCCCGACGGCGAGAAGCGCGGCGCTCGCGGCGCTCGCCGTGAGCACTGCGAGCCTGCGCCACCTGCGTGAGGCGCGCGGGAACCGCGGTGGATAGTCCAGGTCGGTCGTCGGCATCGTGAACTCCATTGTCTGTGCCAGGAGAAATTGCTGGGCCATGAGTGAAAGCGGACAGGCAGCCTGTCCTGCCCACCGCCCGCGGCCCCGCCTGCCCCCACGGGGACGAGCGCGACGACGGGCGTCGAGCGTGGTCGGCGACTGCGACGGCGGGCCTCCTCGACGAGGACCTCCAGCAGGCGACGACGGCTGCTTGTCGTAGCAGGATATAGACGCGGCCACGACCCAGCAATGCCCCCGGAGTGCTTGAAAACGCAAGGGTCCGGACGGAAACGCGGCTTCACTTACGAAACGTGGGGCACGATCCGGCGGCCGAGTCGGCCCGCAGCCGCGGGATTCCATGGGATCGCTCCCATGGCGAGGTTGGGAGCGCACCCAGACGGTGCGCTCCGGCCGAGGTCATTCGAGCCGACATGGGCGTCAAAATTCACCCGCTCGGCCGCCCCGCGCCACCTCTTTCAGACGATGACGCCCTCGTGGGTGAGGAGCCACACCTTGCGCTCGAGCCCTCCGGCGTACCCCGTGAGCGCTCCGTCGGAGCCCACCACGCGGTGGCAGGGCACGACGAGGGAGAGCGGGTTGCGGCCCACCGCTGCGCCGACCGCCCTGGCGGAGCCGGCGGGAGCGCCGCCTCGCGCCGCGAGGTCCGCCGCGATCGCCCCGTAGGTGGTGGTGGCGCCGAAGGGGATCTCGCGCAGACGCGCCCAGACGGCTTGCTGGAACGTCGTGCCACGGGGCCGGAGCTCGAGGTCGAAGGACTCGCGCGCGCCGCGGAAGTACTCCGCGAGCTGCCGCGCGGCCTCCGCGAGCACGGGCTCCTCCGGCCCTGCCGGGACCCCGAGCGTCTGCTCGGCGGGGCGGTGCCGTTGACCGTCCAGGTAGAGCGCCACGAGCCCGTCGTCGTCCGCCACCAGCGTCAGGGGGCCCAACGGGCTGTCGATCGTCGTGCGGACCGTGCGGGGCCCGGTGGGTGCGGTCATGAGCGAAGGCCTCTCTCGGGAGCCGCGGGCGCGGCGTGGGCGGGCATGAGGTTCACCGGGTGGTCCCCGGTCGCCCAGAGGTGCTGCACGGCGTAGGCGCGCCAGGGCTGCCACGGGCGTGCCCGGCGTGTGAGAGCGGCCGGTGACGAGGGCAGGCCGAGCGTCGCGGCGGCGAGGCGGACCCCCAGGTCGGTGGGGACGAAGGCGTCCGGGTCGCCCAGGGCCCGCATCGCGACGGTCTCGATCGTCCACGGTCCGACGCCGGGGACCGCGGCCAGGACCGCGCGCGCCCGTGCCCAGTCCGCCCCGGGGCCTAGGTCGAGCCGGCCGCGCTCCACGAGGCCTGCCACCGCGAGGACCGCGGCCCGGCGCGCCGCAGGCATCGCGAGCTCGTCCGCGGTCGCGTCGGCGATGCGCCCGGGCGAGGGGAAGACCCGGCTCAGCCCGCCCTCGGGATCGTCGACGGGCGCGCCGAGCACCGCGGCGAGCCGGCCCGCATGGGTGCGCGCCGCCGCGGTCGAGACCTGCTGGCCTAGCACCGCACGCACCGCGAACGCGTCCGGGTCCAGCGTCCGCGGCACGCGGCGCCCGGGGGCCGCGGCCACCAGCGGGGCGAGCACGCGGTCCTCCGAGAGCGCCGCGTCGACCGCCTCGGGGTCCGCGTCGAGGTCGAGAGCCCGCCGGCAGCGGCCGATCGCCGCGGCCAGGTCCCGGAGGTCGCTCAGCAGCAGGCGCGCCGCGACATGCCCCGGTCCGGGCCGCAGAGACACGATCGCCGCACCGTGGGGCAGCGCCACCGCCGCGCGGTACGCACCGTCGCGCCACTCCTCCACCCCGGGGACGGCGGTGGCCGCCAGGTGCCCGAAGAGGTTGTCGGGGGTGAGCGGCGCACGATGGGGCAGCCGGACGACGACGGCCGTGAAGGCGGGCGCGAGGGTCGGGCTCCCGAGGCTGCTCGCCTCCGTGCCGCCCCGGCCGCGCCCGTGCTCCCGCCGCGCCGGCCCGGTCCGCACCCGGCGGCGCAGCTCGGTCGGGGTGAGGTCGTAGACCTCTCGCACCGTGTCGTTGAAGGAGCGCACCGACGAGAAGCCCGCGGCGAAGGCGACGTCGGTCAGCGACAGGTCGGTGCCCTCGACGAGCAGCCGCGCGGTCTGGGCGCGCTGGGCGCGCGCGAGCTGCAGCGGGCCCGCGCCGAGCTCCGCCGCCAGGTGTCGTTCGACCTGCCGGTCGCTGTACCCGAGGCGTCGGGCGAGGCCCGGGACGCCCTCACGGTCCACGACGCCGTCGCCGATGAGCCGCACGGCACGCGCCACCACGTCGGAACGGACGTCCCACTCGGGCGACCCCGGGGTGGCGTCCGGGCGGCAGCGCTTGCACGCCCGGTAGCCCGCCCGCTGCGCCGCCGCCGCGCTCGGGTAGAACGTCATGTTGGCGTCCCTGGGCGTGCGGGCGGGACAGCTCGGACGGCAGTAGATCCGCGTCGTGCGCACGGCCGTGAAGAACTGGCCGTCGAAGCGTGCGTCACGGCTCCGCACGGCTCGCACGCAGCGGTCGAGGTCCAGGTCCACCCTCCCAGTATCGGTCGGGAGCCCGCAGCGCACGCGCAGGAATCCGACATGGCAGCGGACGGGACGGCGCTCTCCCCCGGCCGAGGCCCGGCAGGACGACCTCCGTCAGAGCAGCCCGAGCTCGCGGACCGCCTCCCGCTCCTCGGCGAGCTCCGCGACCGAGGCGTCGATCCGCGCCCGGGAGAAGTCGTGGTGCGCCAGCCCCTCGACGACCTGCCAGGCCGGACCGCCGTCGGACGTGACGGGGAACGACACGACCAGTCCCTCCGGCACTCCGTACTCGCCGCGCGAGACGACGCCTGCGCTCGTCCAGTCGCCCTCCGCCGTGCCCCGCGTCCAGTCACGGACGTGGTCGATGGCGGCGGACGCGGCGGAGGCGACCGACGAGCCGCCACGCACCTCGATGATCGCCGCTCCCCGGTTCGCGACGGTCGGCACGAAGTCGTCGGTGAGCCAGCCGGAGCCGTCCTCGGGGACGCCGAGGGCCTCGGGGGCGGGGCGCCCGGCCACCTCGGCGTGGAACACGTCGGGGTACTGCGAGGCGGAGTGGTTGCCCCAGATGCTCATCCGCCGGACCTCGGCGACCGGGACGCCGGCACGCCGCGCGACCTGGGACAGAGCGCGGTTGTGGTCGAGCCGGGTCATGGCGGTGAACCGCTCGGCCGGGACGTCCGGTGCGTGCGTCGCGGCGATGAGCGCGTTCGTGTTGGCCGGGTTGCCCACGACGAGCACCCGGACGTCGTCGGCGGCGCCGGCGTTGAGCGCGGCCCCCTGCGGGCCGAAGATCGCACCGTTGGCCTCGAGCAGGTCGCGGCGCTCCATGCCCGGGCCGCGGGGGCGCGAGCCGACGAGCAGCGCCACGTTCACGCCGTCGAGTGCCGTGGTCGCGTCGTCGGTGATGTCGACGCCCGCGACCAGCGGGAACGCGCCGTCGTCGAGCTCCATCGCCACGCCCTCGGCGGCTCGCAGTGCCGGCGGGATCTCCAGCAGCCGCAGCCGCACGGGCACGTCGGCGCCGAGCATGTCGCCCGCAGCGATCCGGAAGAGCAAGGCATAGCCGATCTGACCGGCGGCGCCGGTGACGGTCACGGTGACGGGAGCGGTCATGGCTCCAGCCTGCCACGACCCCGGGGGAAGACGGGACCCCGGGGAAGACGGCACGAGCGCCCCGAGACCGCCCCGAGGGGGCGAGAGTCCCGAGACGCTCGTGCCGTGCGGCGAGGTCAGGCCAGGCGTGCCTTGAGGTTCTCGTCGAGGGTGGCGAGGAACGCCTCGGTCGTCTGCCACTCCTGCTCCGGGCCGACGAGCAGCGCGAGGTCCTTGGTCATCTTCCCCGACTCGACGGCCTTGATCACGACGTCCTCGAGGGTCTCGGCGAAGCCGACGACCTCGGGGGTCGAGTCGAGCTTGCCGCGGTGCTTGAGGCCACCGGTCCAGGCGAAGATCGACGCGATCGGGTTGGTGGAGGTCGGCTTGCCCTGCTGGTGCTGGCGGTAGTGCCGCGTGACCGTGCCGTGCGCGGCCTCGGCCTCGACGGTCTGGCCGTCCGGCGTCATGAGCACGGACGTCATGAGGCCGAGCGAGCCGAAGCCCTGGGCGACCGTGTCAGACTGGACGTCGCCGTCGTAGTTCTTGCAGGCCCAGACGTAGCCGCCCTCCCACTTCATGGCCGAGGCGACCATGTCGTCGATGAGACGGTGCTCGTAGGTCAGGCCGGCGGCCTCGAACTGCGTCTTGAACTCGGTCTCGAAGACCTCGGCGAACAGGTCCTTGAAGCGGCCGTCGTAGGCCTTCAGGATCGTGTTCTTGGTCGACAGGTAGACCGGGTAGCCGCGCTGCAGGCCGTAGGCGAAGGACGCCCGGGCGAAGTCGCGGATCGACCGGTCGAGGTTGTACTGGACCTGCGCGACGCCGCCGGCCGGGTACTGGAACACCTCGTGCTGGATCGGCTCCGAGCCGTCCTTGGGGGTGAAGGTCACGGTGAGCGTGCCCTCGCCCGGGACCACGAAGTCGGTCGCGCGGTACTGGTCGCCGAAGGCGTGGCGGCCGATGATGATCGGCTTGGTCCAGCCGGGCACCAGGCGCGGCACGTTGGAGATGATGATCGGCTCGCGGAAGACGACGCCGCCGAGGATGTTGCGGATCGTGCCGTTCGGCGACCGCCACATCTTCTTCAGGCCGAACTCCTCGACGCGGGCCTCGTCGGGCGTGATCGTGGCGCACTTGACACCGACGTTGTACTGCTTGATCGCGTTCGCGGCGTCGATCGTGACCTGGTCGTCGGTCGCGTCGCGGTTCTCGATGCCGAGGTCGTAGTACTTGAGGTCGACGTCGAGGTAGGGGTGGATCAGGCGGTCCTTGATGAACTGCCAGATGATCCGCGTCATCTCGTCGCCGTCGAGCTCGACGACCGGTGCGACGACCTTGATCTTGCCCATGCTCGGGTGCTCCTGTCGGTGGGGTGGGGTGAGGCTCCTGCCAGGATACTCGATCTCTCGACGTCAAGATATCTGGCGGCCGACGTGCGCTTCGAGCATCCTTGCAGGGAACGCACAGCAAGAAAGAGCCAGAATGACACGCCAGCCGCGCGCAGGAGTGCGATCATTCGAGCAGAGCCTGACAAGGCCCGCACCACGGCGCGCCGCGCGCGTCCCGCCCATGCACGCACGACCCGTCGTGCGTCGACCAGACAGGAATGCCATGACACAGGAGCTCGACCAGACTCCCGTCCCAGCCCCCGAGCCTGCCGCAGACAGCGTCGTCGCGGAGGTCAGCAAGGCCGTCGCCCCGCCCCTGAGCCCGAGTCTCGCAGCCCGCCTCGGCGCCGAGGCCCTCGGCACGTTCATGCTCGTGTTCTTCGGCGTCGGCGCGGCGCTGCTCGGGAGCTCGCTCGGCCTCGGCCAGCTCGGCGTCGCCCTCGCCTTCGGCATCGCCGTGATCGCCGGCGTCGCGGCCGTGGGTCACGTCTCGGGCGGGTACTTCAACCCGGCGGTCACGCTCGGGCTCGCTCTCGCCGGCCGCCACTCCTGGCGTGACGTGCTGCCCTACTGGGTGGTCCAGGCGGCCAGCGGCATCGTCGCGACCCTCGTGCTGTTCGTGGCGATGCCGAAGACCCTCGTCACCAACGGTGCCGGCTCCAGCACGCGCGAGGAGTTCTTCAAGGCCGCGTCCAACGGCTTCGGTGCCCACGGCCCCGCGTACAACGCCGCGGAGCAGGCGGCGGTCAACGACCTCGTCGTCAACCAGGGCGCGACGAAGGAGCAGATCGCCTCGCTCACGCAGTCCGGGCAGCTGGACCTGCACGGCAGCATCAACTTCACCTGGGGCGCGGCCCTGCTCGTCGAGATCATCGCCACCGCCGTGTTCGTCGGCGTCATCCTCGCCGTGACGGACAAGCGCTCCCCGATCAAGTTCCAGCCGGTCGTCATCGGTCTGACGCTCGCGGGCTCCATCATCGTCGCGATGCCGTTCACGAACTCGTCGATCAACCCGGCGCGCTCCCTCGCCTCGGCCGTGTGGGCCGGCGGCTGGACCTGGGGCCAGCTGTGGGTGTTCATCGTCGGCCCGCTCGTCGGTGGTGCGATCGCCGCGCTGTTCTACCGGGGCTTCGCCGCCGAGCGCGCGCCGGTCCCCGCCGCCGCGCCCGAGGGGGCTCCCCTCGGGGCGTTCTTCACCGACGCCTCCGGCCAGCCGTTCACCACCCCGACCGAGGCGCCGCTCGCGCCTCCGACCCCCGCGCCGGCCGTCGACCCTCTCCTGGGCGACGTGACCGACGAGCCGACGACCGCCGTCGTCGAGGAGATCGAGGTCGCCGAGGTAGCACAGGCCGCCGAGACGGCGGCCGAGCCGCCGACGGTCGAGGAGGAGCCCGAGCCGGGCGACGAGCCGAAGCAGGGCTGAGAAACAGCTCTCGGAAGGCCGACGGCGGGGCGCCCCACATGGGGGGCGCCCCGCCGTCGTCGTCCCGGACGACATCTCACGCCGGGAGGGGCCGTAAGCCGGGCGCTACAGCCGGGTGCCCGACACCACCAGCCCCGCGACCAGCACGGCCAGCACCGCGTGGACCGTGACGTCGAAGGCACGCCCGCGGTTGACGAGCGCCGGGACCCAGCGGGCGGGCAGCACCGCCCGGACGACGGCGCACACCGTCAGCACCCCGACGAGGACGAGCGCTCCCAGCCGGGCCCCCTGCCACAGGCTCGCGCCCACGACGCCGAGCACGGCGACGAGGAGGGCCCACTGGCCGCTGCCACGACCGATCGTGAAGCCCAGGCTGCCGGGCTTCGTGGGGACCGAGCGCGGATCGACCAGGCGCGTGCCGGAGGGGGATGTCACCCCGTCAGACTACCGTTGCCCCTATGGCTCGTGAGATCTCCTCGGTCGTCGTCGTCGGTGCCGGTCTCGCCGGCAGCCGCACTGTCGCCGCGCTGCGCCAGCAGGGCTTCGCCGGCAGGATCACCGTCCTGGGACGGGAGGCCACCCGGGGATACGACCGGCCGCCGTTGTCCAAGGAGCTGCTGAGCCGGACCGAGCCCGCCTGGTTCCACGACGGCCTCGGGCTCGACATCGCCGCTCTCGCGGACGAGGTGGTGCTGGGCGACGCCGCCGTCTCCCTCGTCCCGGCCTCGGGTCCCCCGGGCCTGCGCACCGTGGTCACCCGGCAGGACCGCCACCTGACCGCCGACGTCGTCGTGCTCGCCGTGGGGAGCGCCCCGGTGCGGGTGCCCGGCTGGGAGCGGGCGCTCGTGCTCGGGACCGCCGACGACGCGGCCGTGCTGCGCGACCGGCTCTCCCGCGCGCGCTCGCTCGTGGTCGTCGGGGCCGGGTGGATCGGCGCGGAGGTTGCCGGCGTCGCCGCCGGGGCCGGCTGCGACGTGACGGTCGTCGAGGCCTTCGAGGCCCCGCTGACGGCCGCGCTCGGCGCGGAGGTCGGACGGCGGCTGGTGCCGTGGTACGCGCGGGCCGGCGTCCGGCTGCGCACGGCGGCCTCCGTGGGCGCGGTCGGGGAGGACGGGGTCCGGCTCGCGAACGGCGAGGTGGTCGAGGCCGATGTCGTGCTGAGCGCGGTCGGGGCGAGGCCCGGCACCGGCTGGCTCCGCGGCACGGTGCCCCTGACGGAGCGCGGCGGGATCCCGACGGACAGCGCCGGGCGGGTCGTCGCGGCGGACGACGGGGGGCTGTTCGCGGTGGGCGACTGCGCGGTGCGCCAGGACCCGGCGTGGGGCGCGGTCCCGGCCGGGCACTGGAGCGCCGCCCTGCACGACCCCGAGCTCGTCGCGCACGCGATCCTCGAGGCCGAGGCCCCGCCCGCGCACGTCCCCTACGTGTTCTCCACCCAGCTCGGGCACGACCTCGGCCTCGTCGGCCTCGCCGATCCCCGCGACCACGTCGTGACGCGCGGGGAGGACGGCATGCCGGGATGGTCCGTCGCCTACCTGCGTGACGGGCTGCTGCGGGCCGTGCTCGCGGCCGACCGCCCCCGCGAGGTGATCGCCGCCCGCAAGGTGCTGCGGGCCGGGCCGGTGCCGGTCGACGCGGCGGCGCTCGCCGACGGCGCCTCGCTGCGGGACGCCATCGGCTGAGCAGGTGCCGTCAGTGGGCGAAGTGACGCGTGCCCGTGAAGTAGAGGGTGACGCCGGCCGCGCCGGCGGCGGCGACCACCTCGTCGTCGCGGATCGACCCGCCGGGCGCGACGACCGCACGGACCCCGGCGTCGAGCAGCACCTGCAGCCCGTCCGCGAAGGGGAAGAACGCGTCGGAGGCCGCGACCGCTCCGCGTGCCCGCTCCGCGTCGCCCGCGAGGGAGTTGGCGCGCTCGACCGCGAGCCGGCAGGAGTCGACCCGGTTGACCTGCCCCATGCCGACGCCCACCGAGGCGCCGCCGTCCGCGAGCAGGATCGCGTTCGACTTCACGGCCCGCACCGCGTGCCAGGCGAACTCGAGGTCCGCGAGCGTCGCTGCGTCGGCCGCCGCGCCGGCCACCAGGCGCCACCGCGACGTGTCGTCGCCACCGTCGGCGACCACGGCGTCGATGCGGTCGGCCTGCTGCACCAGCAGCCCGCCCGAGATCTGCCGTTGCTCGGTGGGCGCCGTGTTGGCGGGCGTGGTCACCTGGAGCAGGCGGATGTTCTTCTTCTTGGTGAGGATCTCGAGCGCGGCGGGCTCGAAGCCGGGTGCGACCACGACCTCGGTGAAGACGGGGGCGACCTGCTCGGCGAGCGCGGCGGTCACCGTCTGGTTGGTGGCGATGACGCCGCCGTAGGCGGAGACCGGGTCGCAGGCGTGCGCGCGGGCGTGCGCCTGCGCGACGTCGTCGCCCACCGCGATGCCGCACGGGTTGGCGTGCTTGATGATCGCGACCGCAGGGCGGGTCTGGTCGTGGGCGGCGCGCCAGGCGGCGTCGGCGTCGACGTAGTTGTTGTAGCTCATCTCCTTGCCGTGCAGCTGCTCGGCGCCCGCGAGGCCGGCCGGATCGCCCGGCGCGACGTAGAGGGCCGCGCGCTGGTGCGGGTTCTCGCCGTAGCGCAGCACGTGGGAGCGCTCGTAGGTGGCCCCAGTGAAGGCCGGGAACGTCGACGCGACTGCTGTCGCGTCCGGGCTGTACTCCGCGGCGAACCAGCTCGCGACCGCCGTGTCGTAGGAGGCGGTGTGCGCGAAGGCGACAGCGGCGAGCGCCTTGCGCTGCGCGAAGGTGAACCCGCCGCCGGTGACCGCGGCGACGACGTCGTCGTAGGAGGCGGGGTCGACCACCACGGCGACGCTCGGGTGGTTCTTGGCGGCGGCGCGGACCATCGAGGGTCCGCCGATGTCGATCTGCTCGACGCACTCGTCCGGCGTCGCGCCGGAGGCCACGGTCGCCTGGAACGGGTAGAGGTTCACGACGACGAGCTCGAAGGGCGTGATGTCGAGGTCGGCGAGCTGTGCCATGTGCTCAGGCTTGCGGGTGTCGGCGAGGATGCCCGCGTGCACCCGGGGGTGCAGCGTCTTGACGCGACCCTCGAGGCACTCGGGGAAGCCGGTGAGCTGCTCGACGGGCGTCACGGGGATCCCGGCGTCCGCGATGCGCGCGGCCGTCGAGCCGGTCGAGACGAGCTCGACCCCGGCGCCGTGCAGGGCCGTGGCGAGCTCGACGAGGCCGGTCTTGTCGTAGACCGAGAGCAGGGCACGGCGCACGGGGCGCTGCGAGTCGTCGGCGTACTGGAACGATGCGGGGGCCGAGTCGGCCATGAGGTTGCTCCTCGCGAGAGACGGACGGGCGTGCCGACCGCGGGGGCGGTCGAGCGTGTCGGTCCCTGGCACCCAGGCGGTCCATGCCGTTGCGGGAAGTCGGCCGCTCCCTGGTGGTCGATCCCACCTGCGCCAGTCGCGGTCCGGGACCATGGTAGCGCGCCGTCGTGGTCAGGGGGCGGGGGCGCCGCTCGTGCCGGCTCAGCCCCGGAGGCGACCGGCCCCGACCCAGGCGCGGCGCCCGTCGACGGTCAGCCCCTCGCGCACGACCCGCCCGACGACGTCGACCAGCAGCGCCCGCTCGACGACCTTGATGCGCTCGTGCAGGCTCGCCTCGTCGTCCCCGTCGAGCACGTCGACGCCGCGCTGGGCGAGGATCGGGCCCGTGTCGACGCCGGCGTCGACCATGTGGACGGTGCAGCCGGTGACCCGGACGCCGTGCTCGAGCGCGTCGCGGACGCCGTGCGCGCCGGGGAAGCTGGGCAGGAGGGCGGGGTGCGTGTTGATGGTGCGCCCGCCGAAGCTCTCGAGGAACCGCGCGCCGAGGATCCGCATGAACCCGGCGGAGACCACGAGGGTGGGCGCGAACCGCTCGACGGTGGCGGCGAGGGCCGCGTCCCAGGCCGCGCGGTCGTCGAAGTCGCGCGGGTCGACGACGGCGGTCGCCACCCCGGCCGCGCGCGCGACGTCGAGCCCCGCGGCGTCCGCCTTGTCGCTCACGACGGCGGTGACGTGCGCGCCGTAGGCCGGGTCGCGCTGGGCCTCGAGGATCGCGGCCATGTTCGAGCCGGCCCCGGAGATCAGGACGACGAGCCTGCCCGCCCGGGAGACGTCGACGGGGTGGCCGGAGGGGGTGGTCAGCGGTGTCACAGGGACGACCCTAGTCGCTGGCCCGGCTCCCGGGCGCCACCGCCCGCCAGGCCTGACCCAGCGCACCGCGCACCGCGCGTCGCGGCGCGGGGTGCGCCACGAGGAGGACGACCGCGCAGGCCGCGCCGCTGAGCAGCCCGAGCCTTCCTGCCACCGCGGCGCCGTTCGCGCCGACCGCCGCCAGCCGGCCGGGACCAGCCGCACCGGAGGACAGGACCCCGCCCAGGGCGCCGAGCAGCATGGCCGTCACCACGAAGGCGGCACCACCACCGAGGACGTCGACCGCACGCACCTCGCCCAGGCCGGCCCGCGCCTGCAGGCGCCGCCACAGGACCACGCTGAGCCAGGCGGCCAGCAGCACCACGACGACGGGCGCCCAGCGACCCGCGGCGCCCGCCATGTCGCCGGTCGGCAGCCCGCCCAGCATCGGCACGGCGGGCAGCGGGCCCATCACCGCCTCTCCCGGCGCGAAGCTCGTCCCACTGCCGACCACGAAGCCCGCGCCGCTGATCCAGGCCACCGCCCACAGGACGAGGTTCGGCACGAGGGTGGCCTGCCCGAGCGCGAGCACCACGCCGCTGGTCATGTCCAGCCCGAGGCTCTCGACGATGTCCTCGCTCACCGACCGCCCCGCCAGGCTCCAGACCACGACGAGGACGGCGGCGACCACGACGAGCAGGGCGAGGAGCGCGGCGGCGCACCGCGCTCCGTCGCGGACCGCCGCAGAGGGGCGCAGCACCTGCGGCACGCGGTCGAGCAGCCGGGATCGACCGGCCCGGGGTCCCGGCTCCCGCGGCCGCAGGGCGCTCCACCCCACCCCGACGAGCGCGACGAGGCAGCCGCCCAGCAGACCGCGCCACCAGGCGCCGTCCGTGACCAGCGCCCCGAGGGTCGTGATCACCGCGTAGGAACCCGCGAAGGCGCCCCGTGCCGCGGCCGTCGTCCGCGCGCTGCGGCGCACCGAGACAGCGCAGCAGACCACGGCGACCGCGGTGACACCGAGCGGGACGATGCTGACCGTCGCCCCCGAGACCTCGAGCGGCACCCCGTGCCCCAGCAACCAGATCTTCGAGCCGACACCGACCGCGGAACGCCACGTGGCGTTGGTCGTGACCGCCGCCGCACCGGAGACGAAGCCTGCGACCGCCGGGACGACGACGACGAGGTAGGACCAGAGCGCGGCCTGCAGCGCGGCGAGCACCCCGCCGATCCAGGCGGGGGCGAGGCGGGGCTCGAGCGGCGGGGCGGCCGTGCTCGGACGACGGCCGGCCGTGCGGCGGTGGACGCTCAGCGCACCGGTGGGCGCGCCGTGGGGCGAAGGCATGGCTCCATGGTCCTACGGGGCGACCACGGATCGTCGGAGCCCGGGCCGACCCGCACCAGATCCGGCGGCGGACGCACCAGGGGCGGGAGGGCGTCTGTGCCCTCCCGCCCCTGGCGTCGTCGCTGCTCTCGGTCAGGAGGCGGTGAGGATCTCCCGCAGCAGGGCGGCCGTCTCGGACGGCGTCTTGCCGACCTTCACGCCCGCGGCCTCGAGGGCCTCCTTCTTGGCGGCGGCCGTGCCGGAGGAGCCCGAGACGATGGCGCCGGCGTGGCCCATGGTCTTGCCCTCCGGGGCGGTGAAGCCCGCGACGTAGCCGACGACCGGCTTGGTCACGTTCTCCTTGATGTAGGCCGCGGCACGCTCCTCGGCGTCGCCGCCGATCTCGCCGATCATGACGATGGCCTCGGTCTCCGGGTCCGCCTCGAACGCCGCGAGCGCGTCGATGTGCGTGGTGCCGATGATCGGGTCGCCGCCGATGCCGATGGCGGTCGAGAAGCCGAAGTCCCGCAGCTCGTACATCATCTGGTAGGTCAGCGTGCCCGACTTCGACACGAGGCCGACCTTGCCCGGGCCGGTGATGTCCGCGGGGATGATGCCCACGTTGGACTTGCCGGGGCTGATGATGCCCGGGCAGTTGGGGCCGATGAGGCGCACGCCCGCGGCCTGCGCCCGGGTGAAGAACTCGGCGGAGTCGGCGACGGGGACACCCTCGGTGATGATCACGGTGAGCGGCATGCCCGCGTCGATCGCCTCGTTGACGGCGGCCTTGGTGTGGGCCGGCGGGACGAAGATGACCGAGACGTTCGCGCCCGTGGCGGCGATGGCCTCGGCTACGGAGCCGAAGACAGGGACGTCGACCGTGCCGTCACCCTTGGTGAAGGCCACCGTCGTGCCCGCCTTGCGGGGGTTGACGCCGCCCACGACGTTCGTGCCGGAGGCGAGCATGCGCGTGGTGTGCTTCTGGCCCTCGGAGCCGGTCATGCCCTGGACGATGACCTTCGAGGACTCGTCGATGAAGATTGCCATGTTCTCTCTCGTCTCTGCTGTCTCGCCGGCTCAGGCTGCCGCGTGCGCGAGGGCCGCGGCCGCGTCGGCGCCGCCGTCCATCGTCTCGGCCAGGGTCACGAGCGGGTGCGCGGCCTCGCTCAGGATGCGGCGCCCCTCCTCGACGTTGTTGCCGTCGAGCCGCACCACGAGCGGCTTGGTCGCCTGGTCGCCCAGGATGCCGAGCGCCGCCACGATGCCGTTGGCGACGGCGTCGCACGCCGTGATGCCGCCGAAGACGTTCACGAACACGCTCTTGACCTGCGGGTCACCGAGGATGACGTCGAGGCCGGCGGCCATGACCTCGGCGGAGGCGCCGCCCCCGATGTCGAGGAAGTTGGCGGGCTTGACGCCGCCGTGGCTCTCGCCGGCGTAGGCGACGACGTCGAGCGTGCTCATGACGAGCCCGGCGCCGTTGCCGATGATGCCGACCTCGCCGTCGAGCTTGACGTAGTTGAGGTGGTTCTCCTTGGCCTTCGCCTCGAGCGGGTCGGCCGCGGCCTTGTCCTCGAGCTCGGCGTGGTCGGGGTGGCGGAAGTCCGCGTTCTCGTCGAGGGAGACCTTGCCGTCGAGGGCGACGACCTCGCCGTCCTCGGTGAGCACGAGCGGGTTCACCTCGACCAGCGTCGCGTCCTCGCCCAGGTAGACGTCCCAGAGCTTGCGGATCACCGCGGCGACCTTGGCGGCGATCTGCGGGTCGAAGCCCGCGGCCGCGACGATCTCGTCGGCCTTCGCCTGGTCGATGCCGACGGTCGGGTCGACCGGGACCTTCGCGAGGGCCTCGGGCCGCTCGACGGCGAGCTGCTCGATCTCCATGCCGCCCTCGACGCTCGCCATCGCGAGGTAGGAGCGGTTGGCGCGGTCGAGCAGCACGGAGAAGTAGAACTCCTGGGCGATCCTGGCGCCCGCGGCGATCATCACGCGGTGCACCGTGTGCCCCTTGATGTCCATGCCGAGGATCTCTGCGGCACGGTCACGGGCCTCGTCGGCGCTGCGCGCGAGCTTGACACCGCCTGCCTTGCCGCGGCCCCCGACCTTGACCTGAGCCTTCACGACGACGACGCCCTCGGCGCCGCCCAACAGCTTCTCGGCGCCGTCGCGAGCCTCTTCGGGCGTGGTCGCGACCACGCCGGCGAGCACGGGAACACCGTGCTTCTCGAAGATGTCGCGGGCCTGGTACTCGAACAGGTCCACCCTGATGCGTCCTTCCATCGACCGTGTCTGGCGAGTGTCTCGACATCAAGACAACTCATCCCAGGGTAGACCGTGCGCGCGGCGCCGCGGCACCGCCCCCTGCCCTGGCCCACGAGACCTCCCTCACACCCCGCCTCGCGGTGAAGGGGTCGGAGGCGGGTGGCGGGCGGGACGCGGGTAGGGTCGAGGGGTGGGACCGAGCGGAGCAGGGGCCGAGCTGCTGGTGCGGTGCGGATATCACGCTGCAGGGGTCTGCCGCTCGTGCACGGCGATCACGACGCCCTACGACGCGCAGGTCGCGACCAAGGCGGCCCGTGTCCGCGAGACGGTCGACCCGGACGGACGGCTGCGGTGGCTGCCGACCTTCGCCAACCGTCCCGAGGGCTTCCGCAACAAGGCCAAGATGGTCGTCGGCGGCACCGTCGACAGCCCCACGCTGGGCATCCTCGACACCGAGCACCACGGCGTCGACCTGCGCGGCTGCCTGCTGTACACCCCGGGCATCCACGCCGCGCTGCCCGTCCTCGCCTCCCACGTCGCCGAGGCCCGGCTCACGCCCTACGACGTGGCGACCCGCCGCGGCGAGCTCAAGCACCTGCTGCTCACCGAGTCCCCGGACGGCGGGCTCATGCTGCGGTACGTGCTGCGCTCGACCGAGGCGCTGGCACGGCTCCGCAAGCACCTGCCGGCGCTGCGCGAGTCGCTGCCCGCGCTCTCGGTGGCGTCGGCGAACATCCTGCCCGAGCACGCGGCGCTGCTCGAGGGCGAGCGCGAGATCCCGCTCACCACGCAGGAGACGCTGTCGATGCGCGTGGGCGGCATCGACCTCCACCTGCGCCCCCAGAGCTTCTTCCAGACGAGCACCGAGGTCGCCGCGGCCCTGTACCGCCAGGCGCAGGAGTGGGTCGCTCCCCTCGCCCCCGCCGTCGTCTGGGACCTGTACTGCGGCGTCGGCGGCTTCGCGCTGCACCTCGCGGCACCGGGACGCGAGGTGGTCGGGGTCGAGACGAGCGCGCAGGCGGTGGAGAGCGCGCGGCTGAGCGCGGCGGAGGCCGGCCTGGCCGGGGTCCGCTTCGAGGCCGGGGACGCGGAGGCCTTCGCGGTGGCAGGGCTCGGCTCCGGCACGACGGCGGTCGCACGCCAGGTGTCGGCGCCGCAGGCGGTGGTGGTCAACCCGCCGCGGCGCGGCATCGGGGAGGTGCTGGCCGGGGCGCTGGAACGGTCCGCCGTGCGCCACGTCGTCTACTCGAGCTGCAACCCGCGCTCGCTCGCCGCCGACCTCGCGCGGATGCCCTCGCTGCGGGCCCGGGAAGCGCGGCTCTTCGACATGTTCCCGCACACCGACCACTGCGAGGTCATGGTGCTGCTGGAGCGCGAGTGACCGCCGGTCGAGCAGCGAGCGCCAGCGAGCTTGTCGAGACAGCGCGGTGTGGTCTCGACACGGCCGCCGGCGGCCTGCTCGACCGACGAAAAGGGTCTCAGAGCTTGGTGAGCGGGGCCAGGCGGAGCAGCAGACGCTTGACGCTGCCGCCACCGAAGTCGACCTTCGCCACCGCACCACGACCCGCGCCCTCGACGGCGACGACGGTGCCCAGCCCGAAGGCGTCGTGCGTGACCTTGTCGCCGATGGACAGCGAGGGGATCTCCTCGTCGCTCCTGCCCTTCTTGGAGCCGAAGCTGGGCGCAGGCTCGCCGGCGCCCGAGCGCTTCCACGAGGAGCCGCCACCGATCGCAGGGGCGAAGTCGTCGTCGTCGGACCACCCGCGCCGCCGCCCGCCGCCGTAGGCGCCCGAGCTCCCGCTCCCCCAGCCCGAGCGGTAGGCCTGCGTGCTCGACTCCTTGCGCTTCCAGTCGATCAGCTCCCCCGGGATCTCCTCGAGGAAGCGGCTCGCCGGGAAGTCCTGCGCCGCGCCCCAGGCGGTGCGCACCGCGGCGCGCGTCAGGTAGAGCCGCTTGCGTGCCCGCGTGACGCCCACGTACGCCAGCCGGCGCTCCTCGGAGAGCTCGTCCTCGTCGTGCAGCGAGCGCATGTGGGGGAAGGTGCCGTCCTCCATGCCGGTGAGGAACACGACCGGGAACTCCAGCCCCTTCGCGGTGTGCAGCGTCATGAGCGTCACGGCGCCCGGTGGGATGGCGGGGCCGCTCTCGTCGTCGGCCTCCTCCGCCTCCGGGATCTGGTCGGCGTCCGCGACGAGCGAGACCCGCTCGAGGAAGTCCGTGAGGTCACCCTCCGGGTCGGTCTCCGCGAACTCGACGGCCACGGCGTGCAGCTCGGCCAGGTTCTCGACGCGCGACGCGTCCTGGACGTCGTCGCTCGCGCGCAGCGTGGCCAGGTAGCCGCTACGGTCGAGCACCGTCTCCAGCACCGCGGCGGGGCTCGGGTCCTCCAGCGCGGCCGCCCGCAGCTCCGTGAGCAGCTCACGGAACGCGACGAGCGGCTTGAGCAGGCGCCCCGTCATCCCGGGGATCTCCTCCGCCCGGGCAAGCGCCGCGTCGAAGCTGAGCTGCTCGCGCGCCGCGAACTGCGCGACGGCCGCCTCGGCCCGGTCGCCGATGCCGCGCTTGGGCACGTTGAGCACGCGCCGCAGCGAGACGTCGTCGTCGGGGTTCGCGACGGCGCGCAGGTAGGCGATGGCGTCCTTGATCTCACGGCGGTCGTAGAAGCGGGTGCCGCCGACGACGACGTACGGGAGGCCGACCCGCACGAGCATCTCCTCGATCGCGCGGGACTGGGCGTTGGTCCGGTAGAAGATCGCGACGTCCTGCGGGCGAACGCCCTCGGTGTCCATGAGGCGGTCGATCTCCTCGGAGATGAACCGGGCCTCGCCGTGCTCGTCGTCCGCGACATACCCGACGACGAGCTCGCCGTCCCCGGCGTCCGTCCACAGCCGCTTGGGGCGGCGACCGGAGTTGCGCGAGATGACGGCGTTGGCGGCAGAGAGGATCGTCTGCGTGGAACGGTAGTTCTGCTCCAGGAAGATGGTGCGGGCCTGCGGGTAGTCGGCCTCGAACTCCAGGATGTTGCGGATCGTGGCGCCGCGGAAGGCGTAGATCGACTGGTCTGCGTCGCCGACCACGGTCAGCTCGCCCGGGGGCAGGGCGGAGTCCTGCGATCCCACGCCGACAAGGCAACGGATCAAGACGTACTGGGCGTGGTTGGTGTCCTGGTACTCGTCGACGAGCACGTGGCGGAAGCGACGACGGTAGTGCTCGGCCACCGCCGGGAACCGCTGCAGCAGGCGGACGGTCTGCATGATGATGTCGTCGAAGTCGAGGGCGTGGGCCTGGGAGAGCCGCGACTGGTAGCGGGTGTACACCGCCGCGAGCACCCCGTCGAAGCCCTCCTCCCTGCCGGGCGCGCCGTCACCCTCGACGGCGGGTCCGGAGGCCTCCGCCGCGAAGGCCTCCGGGGTCACCAGCTCGTTCTTCAGGTCGGAGATCTTCGCAGCGAGCACCTTGGCGGGGAACTTCTTGACGTCGAGGTCCAGCTCCCGGCTCACGAGCGTGATCAACCGCTGGGAGTCGGCCGCGTCGTAGATCGAGAAGCTCGACCGCAGGCCCAGCTGCGCGTGCTCGTAGCGCAGGATCCGCACGCACGCGGAGTGGAAGGTGGACACCCACATCCGGCGGGCGGGCGGGCCCACCAGCCGTTCGACGCGCTCGCGCATCTCGGCGGCGGCCTTGTTGGTGAACGTGATCGCCAGGATCTCGCTCGGCCGGGCCCGGCCGGTGGCCAGCAGGTACGCGATCCGGTGGGTCAGGACCCTGGTCTTGCCCGAACCGGCGCCCGCCATGATGAGCAGCGGGCCGCCCGCGTGGGTCACCGCGTCCCGCTGCTGCGGGTTCAGGCCGTCGAGCAGGGCCTCCGCGCGCCCCTCGCCGCCGTGCGCGGGCGCCGACGTGACGTCGGTCCGGTCCCCGTCGCCGTCCGCCCGGCCACCCGCCGCGGCGTCGGGGCGCGTCAGGCCCGGCAGCGCGCTCGACGAGGTGGACAGGCGGGAGGTGAGGTGGTCGAAGAGTGAGGCCATGATGCCTCCAAGCCTAGGGCGCCCCTGCGACACGGAGCACCACCGGCTCGTGCGTCGTGCCCGGTCCTGCCCACGGCGCCGGGCGACGCGCTCAGTGCCAGAAGACGGCGATCACGATGTTGGCGACGGTCAGCAGCCCCACCGCGTGCTTGAGGGCCGGTGAGACCTTGTCGCCCTTGCGCTGGGCGAGGAAGGCCAGGACCGTGATGACGAGGGCGATCACCAGCTTGGTCGTGAGCTTCGTCTGGTTGAAGTCATGATCGACCGCGCCTCCCTCCAGCAGCCCCATCATCACGATGCCGGCGACGAGCGCGGTCGCGGCCCCGTGGAAGACGCCCCTGGCGAGCGCCGGCCCGCGAAGGCTGGCGAGGTAGCCGCCGAGGACGACGGCCCACCCGACGAAGTGCAGGACGGCAAAGACGTTGAACAGGATCTCCATGCTCCTGATCCTAGTTTGATGACGCGGCGTCGCAAAAGCCTCCGTCCAGGAACCGCGGCATTCCCATGCTCGTCTCACATTTCGATCAGCCGCGTCCACATCTCGATACATAAGTGACACGCTCCGGAAAGCGCCGGTACGTTGGCGACCATGACCGCGATCACCCGCTCCCCCGCCGCGCGCACGCCGCACGACGGACCGGGTCGTGCCCCTGCGGGGGACGCCGTCGCAGCGCTGCGCGCCTCGGTCGCGCGAATGTGCCCGCCCAGCTGTCGCTGTTGACCAGCCCGACCTCGGACACGCCGCACCGCGGCACCATCCCGAGCGAGGGCACGCGAGCGTGATCCTCGTCCCCCGCCCGGCGCCGGGCACCACCACGGACGAGGCTCGGTCCGCGTGCACCCGCACCCCAAGGAGCCCGATGAACTCGCCCGTCGCCACCCCGCAGGCCCCCGCCCGCCCCGCACGACCCGCGCGCCCCGCCCGACCGAACGGTCAGTGGAAGGTGGACGGCAAGGAGCCGCTCAACGCCAACGAGGCGCTCAAGGCCGAGGACGACGGCCTCAACGTCCGCCGCCGCATCGAGGAGGTCTACGCCAAGGAGGGCTTCGACTCGATCACGGACGACGACCTGCACGGCCGCTTCCGCTGGTGGGGCCTGTACACGCAGCGCAAGCCCGGCATCGACGGCGGACGCACGGCCACGCTCGAGCCCCACGAGCTCGAGGACCGCTACTTCATGCTCCGTGTGCGCGTCGACGGCGGTGCGCTGAACGTCGAGCAGACGCGGGTGATCGGCGGCATCTCCCGCGAGTTCGCCCGCGACACCGCGGACGTCACGGACCGCCACAACATCCAGATGCACTGGATCGAGGTCGAGAACGTCCCCGAGATCTGGCGCCGGCTGGAGTCGGTCGGTCTGCAGACGACCGAGGCCTGCGGGGACGTGCCGCGCGTCGTCCTGGGCAGCCCGGTCGCCGGCGTCGCCAAGGACGAGATCCTCGACCCCACCTGGGCGATCAACGAGATCTCCCGGCGGTTCGTCGGCGACCCGTCCTTCTCGAACCTGCCCCGCAAGTACAAGACGGCGATCACCGGGAGCCCGAGCCTCGACGTCGTGCACGAGATCAACGACCTCGGCCTCGTGGGCGTCGTGCACCCCGAGCTCGGCCCGGGCTTCGACCTGTGGGTCGGCGGGGGCCTCAGCGCCAACCCCCGGCTCGCCGAGCGCCTGGGCGCCTTCGTGCGCGAGGACCAGGTGCCCGACGTGTGGATCGGCGTCACGTCGATCTTCCGCGACTACGGCTACCGCCGGCTGCGGAACAAGGCCCGGCTGAAGTTCCTGCTCGCCGACTGGGGGCCGGAGAAGTTCCGCCAGGTGCTCCAGGACGAGTACCTCGGCTACGAGCTGCCCGACGGCCCCGCCCCGGCGCGCCCCACGCGCTCCGGCGACCACGTGGGTATCCACGAGCAGAAGGACGGCCGCTTCTACATCGGCGCCGCCCCCTACGTCGGCCGGGTCTCGGGCACCGGGCTGGAGAGGCTCGCCGACCTCGCCGAGTCGGCGGGATCGGACCGCATCCGCCTGACGCCCTACCAGAAGGTGCTCGTCCTCGACGTGCCCGCGGACAAGGTCCAGGAGGTCCAGGACGGGCTGCACGCCCTCGAGCTCGCCACGCGTCCCAGCATCTTCCGCAGCGCGACCATGGCCTGCACGGGCATCGAGTACTGCAAGCTCGCGATCGTCGAGACCAAGGCCGCCGCGATCGACGTCATCCACGACCTCGAGCAGCGGCTGGCCGACCTCGTGGAGGCGGAGAACCTCGAGCCCATCCGGCTGAACCTGAACGGCTGCCCCAACTCCTGCGCCCGCATCCAGACCGCCGACATCGGCCTCAAGGGACAGCTCATCACCACCGAGGACGGCGAGCAGGTGCCCGGCTACCAGGTGCACCTGGGCGGCGGCATGCAGTCCAAGAACCGCGACGAGGCCACGCTGGGCCGCACGGTGCGCGGCCTGAAGGTGCCCGTGACCGGCGTCGCGGACTACGTCGAGCGCGTCGTCAAGACGTACGTCGCGGAGCGGCGCGACGGCGAGCCCTTCGGCGACTGGGCGCTGCGGGCCGAGGAAGAGTCGTTGCGATGACGGCGCGGACCGTCTCGCTGCCACCGAGCGGCGCAGTCGACCCGCTCGCGTCGCTGCGTGCCGCGGCGCGGGCGAGAGGCGCGAAGCGGGAGGCGTCCCGCGAGGCGCACGCGGCACGCCGGGCGGTCGACGCCGCGCGACCGCGGCGGGGTGCCGACGAGCTGCGCGAGATCGCGGCGCGGGGCCAGGCCGAGCTCGGCGGCTCGGGCATCGGGGCGCAGGACGAGGCGAGCGCCGAGGAGGTGATCGCCTGGGCCGTGCGCGAGTTCGGGACGAAGATCGGCGTCGCCTCCTCGATGACGGACGCGATCCTCCCCCACCTCGTCTCGACCCACGCGCCGTGGGTCGACATCCTGTTCCTCGACACGGGGTACCACTTCCCCGAGACGCTGGGCACGCGCGACGCGGTGGCGAGCACCATGGACGTCACGCTGGTCAACATCACCCCGCGAGAGTCCGTGGCCCAGCAGGACGCCTCGCGCGGCAAGGACCTCTTCGCCCGCGACCCCGGGGCCTGCTGCCGGCTGCGCAAGGTGGAGCCGCTGCACGAGACGCTCGGCCAGTACGAGGTGTGGGTCGCCGGCGTGCGCCGGGACGAGTCGTGGACGCGCGCCCGCACGCCCCTGGTCACCTTCGACGAGAAGAACGGCCTGGTGAAGATCAACCCGATCGCCGCCTGGACCTACGACGACGCCGTGGCCTACGCCGAGAAGCACCAGGTGATCGTCAACCCTCTGCTGAACGACGGCTACCCGTCGATCGGCTGCGCCCCCTGCACCCAGCGGGTGGCGCCGGGTGCCGACCCGCGCTCGGGCCGCTGGGCGGGCCTCGACAAGACCGAGTGCGGGATCAACGAGTAGAGCCGCTCACAGCAGGCGACGCGCGGCGGCCCAGCGCGCGATCTCGTGGCGCGAGGAGAGCTGCAGCTTGCGCAGCACCGCGGAGACGTGGGTCTCGACGGTCTTGACCGAGATGAACAGCTCAGAGGCGCACTCGCGGTAGGTGTAGCCGCGGGCGATGAGCCGCATCACCTCCTGCTCGCGCGCCGAGAGGCGGTCGAGCTCGTCGTCGTGCACCGCGACGTCGGCGCTCTGCGTGCCGAAGGAGTCGAGCACGAAGCCCGCGAGCCGCGCGGAGAAGACCGCGTCACCGCTCGCGACCCGGCGCACGATGGCGGACAGCTCGTGCCCGTCCACGGCCTTGGTGACGTAGCCGCGCGCGCCCGCGCGGATCACCGCGACGACGTCCTCGGCCGCGTCGGAGACCGAGAGCGCCAGGAACCGCACCTCACCGGTCCCGCCCTCGCTGGGCAGGTGCGCGCACCTCGTCGCGACCTCCGCCCCGCCCCCGCCCTGGCCGCCGGGGAGATGGACGTCCAGCAGGACGACGTCGGGCCGGAGCCGCTCGACCTGTGCGACGGCCGCGTCGACGTCCGCCGCCTCGCCCACGACCTCGAGGCCGTCGTCGAGGCTCGCCCGCACACCCGCGCGGAACATGTCGTGGTCGTCGACGAGCAGCACCCGGACCGGGGCTGCGGGGGTCTGCGTCATGCGGGTCCTCCAGGGTGGGGGTCGGACGTCGGGGCCTGCGCTCCGGTGGGCGCCGCGTCCGCAGCGGTGGGGGCGGTCAGCTCGATCGGCATCACCATGCGCACCTCGGTGCCGCCGGAGGGCGGCCGGCGCAGGACGGCGGTGCCACCGTGCCGGACGGTGCGCCCGACGATCGACTCCTTGACGCCGAGACGGTCGGGAGCGACGGCCTCCGGGTCGAAGCCGGGCCCGTGGTCGCGCACGGAGACCTCCACCCGGTCGGGCACCGCCTCGAGGTACAGCGAGACCGGCGGCGCACCGTGCCGGGCAGCGTTGAGCAGCGCCTCGCGCGTGGCGCGCAGCAGCGCCTCGGTCGCGGCGGTGGGCGTCGCGTCGCCCACCACGACGACGTCGATCGCGACGCCGGTCAGCTCCTCGACCTCGGCGGCGACGGTCTTGAGGTCGGCGGCGAAGGAGGTGCCGCTGCGCGGCTGGTCCTCGTACAGCCAGGCGCGCAGCTCGCGTTCCTGGGTGCGCGCGATCCGCACGACGTCGACCGGGTTCTGGGCCGAGCGCTGGATGAGCGCGAGGGACTGCAGCACGGAGTCGTGCAGGTGCGCGGCGATCTCCGCCCGCTCGTCGGCGCGCTCGCGCGCGGCGCGCTCCTCCCCCAGGTCGGTGATGAGACGCAGCCACCACGGGGCGAGCACGAGCGCGGCACCGGCGAGCACCGCGAGCGCTGCGACTGCCGAGGGCAGGATGTCACGCGGCCTCGCCTCCTGGCCCACGAGCAGCAGCGCCCCGAGCGCGACGAGGGCGATGCCGCCGAGGACGCGCACCACCGCCATCGGCGTGCGGCCCCCGGCCTGCGCGAGGAGCCTGCCGCGCTGCGCGCGGTCCAACTGGCTCCAGGCGAGCAGCGCTCCGGCGACCACGATGAGCACCGGCAGCAGCCAGGAGGCCTGCACCCGCCAGCCGAAGCGGGAACCGACGAGAGAGAGCGCCACGACGACGAGGATGACGCCGATGGCGATGTCCGTGAGGGGCAGCCGACCGGTCAGCTCGCGCAGGCCCGAGGCGCGCTGGGCGGGGCGACCGGCCTCGCTGCTCGGGCGGAGGACGACCGGCTCGTTGGGGCGCGCGGCGCGGGCTCGCGACGGATCGGCGAGCGCACGCGCGACGGCGTCCGGCTCGCCTGCCGGGACGGTCAGCCAGAGGAACACGTACGCGGCCACCCCCGAGCCCGCGAGCAGCGTGAGGCCCACGAAGACCCAGCGCACGACGGCGACGCGCACACCGAGGTGGATCGCGACGCCCCCGCAGACACCACCGACCACACGCCCGCGCGCCGGGCGGCGCAGCGGGAGCCTGGTGGGCGGCCCGGGGGTCGCGAGGGGGGTGGTCACCTCACGATCGTGTCACGACTCGGTCCCGCCCCGCGACGCCCTCGGGCAGGGATCAGGGAGACCCTGAGCCAGGTGCCGCACCGGTGCGTCGAGGATCAGGGACGGTTCAGGGAGGTGCCCGATACCGCGCCAGCACAGGGGGCGACACGATGGAGCCATGACCACGAACGACTCCTCCTCCACCCCTTCCGAGCACTCGGACCCGCCGCGTGGCGCGACCGGCGAGGGCGGCCCCGACCCGGCCGCCGCACCGCCACCGCCACCGGGGCAGCCGAACGGCGCGAGCTTCTTCGACGCCGTGCGACGCTCGGGATTCTTCCGCGGGGACGAGCGGTGGGTCGGCGGGGTCGCCTCGGGCCTGGCCCGGCGGCTCGGCGTCGACCCGCTGATCGTCCGGGCGGCGTGGGGCGTCCTCGCCCTCGTCGCGGGGATCGGGCTCGTGCTCTACGCGGCCGCGTGGGCGCTGCTGCCCGACGAGCGGGACGGGCGCATCCACCTGCAGGACGCCGTCCACGGCAAGCTCGACGGCGCCTGGGTGGGCATCCTCGTGCTGGGGGTGCTCGGGTTCACCGCAGGGTCCGGTGCCGTGGGCTTCCTCGGTGCGCCGGCCTCCGGCATCGGTCACGCCATCGTCGCCATGTCCGTGATCGGGCTGATCACCGCCGTGATCGTGCTCGCCACCAGGGGTGCGCGCTCCGGCACGGACACGGCCGGCACGCCGGGCCGACCCGCTGCCACCACCGTCGCTACGACCCCGTGGGCTGCCGCACCCGGGGCGAGCGGCGAGACGTGGGCCGCAGCCCCGCAGGGGACGCCGCCCTACGGTCCCCCGTCGGCGGGATCGTGGGCGCCGCAGCCCCCCAGCGGCCACGGACAGCGGGTCCGCCCCGCTCCGGTGGCCACCGCACCCCGGCCCGCACCCCCGAAGCAGCTGCGTCCGATCGTGCGCGGTCCAGGCAGCACGGCGTTCGCGATCGTCGTCGGCATCACGCTGCTCACGGTCGCCGGCCTCCTGGTCGCGGACCGGGCTGACGTGTTCGACGGTTCGACGACGCTCGCGATCACGGGGGTCGTCGTCGCGATCGCCGGCCTGGGCGTCGCCGTCAGCGGGCTGCGCGGCCGGCGGTCCGGTGCGATCGGCGCGCTCGCCGTGGTGGCTCTCGTCGTCTCGGGGCCGGTGTTCGCAAGCACGGAGATCGGCCGTTCCGACGCGACCTACACGACCAGCTTCGACTCGGTGAGCTGGCAGCCCTCGACCGCGGCGGCGGTGGGGAACGGCTACCAGTCCACCTTCGGGGACGCGACGATCGACCTGAGGACCACCAGGCTGGTCCCCGGTGAGACGCTCGAGGTCCCGGTCCGGGTCTTCGCGAGCAGCGTCGTCGTCCTGGTGCCGCCGGGCACCCCGGTGAGCGCGGACCTCTCCCTGGTGGGCGCGCAGCTCAACTGGAACGTCGACGAGCCCAGGACGTACCAGCGCTTGCGTCGCACCACTCACCTGGAGTCCCAGAGCGTGAAGGACGGGGCCCGCCCGCTCATCCATCTCGACGTGCACGGCGCGGCGTCCGAGATCACCGTCGAGGAGGCATGATGACCACCACCAACCCGCCCGAGGACGACCGTCCCACCGAGCCCCTCACCGCACCGGCGACGGAGCCGACGGGAGTCACGGAACCGACAGAGCCGCTCGCCCCGCCCGTGGCGGAGCCGGCCCCCGCGGCCCCGCCCTCGCCGGTGTACTCCACGCGCGTGCGACCGATGACCGTCGTGTGGGGAGCGGTCCTGCTGCTCATCGGCGCGACGCTCGTGGCGTGGGCCTTCGGTGCCCGTTTCGACCCGCTCATCGGCGGCAGCGTCATCCTGGCCGCCGCCGGCCTGGCCCTGATCGTGAGCGCGGTCGGCTCGTCCGTGCGTCGCGCCCGGAAGCGCGACTGAGCGGGCGCCGGGACGTACGTCGGCCCTCGACCTCTCCTGAGAGGTCGAGGGCCGACGTACGTCCCGTGTCAGTCGCGCTGCTCGGGCTTCTCGTCGAGGTTCGTGGAGCCCGTTCCTTCGGCCGGCTCTGCGGCCTCGTTCGCGTCGCTCGCCGCCGTCTCGGGTGCGATGCTCTCCGGCTCCGCGGCGGCAGGAGCGCTGCCCTCGTCGCCGGCGTCGTCGAGCCGCGCCCAGGCGCTGCGCGCCTCCGCCGGCGCCGCAGCGGCCTCGGGCGCAGCGGTCTCGGTCTGGGGCGGGACCGGGAGGCTGTCCGCAGGCTCAGCCGACGGGACCGGCACCCCGGCACCCTGCTCGGCGGGCACCGGCACCCCGCGCGACTGGTCGGTGCCCGCGGGCACCGGGACCGGACCGCTGGAGGACGGCGGCGTCGGCACGACCGGGGTCGCCCCGGTGCGTGAGGACGCCCACGCGCCGGCCGCGGCCGACCGAGAGCTCGCCTCCCGCTCCGCCGCGGCACGACGCTCGGCGAGGCTGCGTCGACGCAGCTGCTCGGAGACGGGCGACGCGCCCAGCGCCCCGCCGGAGGCCGCGCCCTCGGAGTGCACACCGGGCGGCAGGACGACGCCGTCAGGGGTGGTCTCGAGCTCGCCGCTGGCCGTGCTCTCACCCGAGGGCGCCTCCACCGGGACCTGCTGGCGGGTCGTCTCGGCGCCGCTCGGAGCAGAGTCCTGCGCCTGCTCGGCCTCCACCGCCGCTGCCGCCCGGGCCGTGCGGCGCGTGGGGACCACCGGCGTGCTCCCCGTGAGCGCCTCGAGGTCGCCCTCCTTGGGAGCGCCACCGTGCCGCGGGGCAGGACCGCCGTCGAACGTCTCGACCACGATCGCCGGTCCTCCCGCGAGCCGCCGCAGCGCCCAGCCGAGCAGGATGAGGAAGATGCCGAGACCGATCACGAGGGCCGCGAGCCCGAAGGCGACCACGGACGTGAAGAGCGAGGCCCGAAGGAACGACGCGTTCATGACCGTCGCCCGCACCGGGTCGTCCTGCCCGAGCTCGGCGTAGGTCTTGCCGTCCGCGAGCTCGAGGGCGTGCTTGTTGATGACCTCGGCCTGCGCGTAGGCGGTGAACGGGTCCTGGACCCGCTTGCCCGCGAGGAAGCTGGCGTCCTCGGAGACGGTGATGTTCTCGGCACGCAGCTGGGAACCGACCTGCCAGCCCGTGGCCGCACCCGCCAGGATCAGGACGATGCCCGCGATGATCGCGAGCAGCCCGACGACCCGTACCCCTTTGCTCTGGTTGATCGTGACCTTGCTCGACATCGAATCTCCTCGGCTCGGGCGAAGCGCGCGCCCGTGCGCGCGTCGTCATCGTGACCTACGCTAAGCGACTTCCCGCCGTCCGGCAGCGTGGACGTGCCGCTGACCTGCTGGGTCGGTGCTGAGGAGGTGCGGGAGGGGTCACTCCCACTCGATGGTGCCCGGCGGCTTGCTCGTCACGTCGAGCACCACGCGGTTGACCTCGGGGACCTCGTTGGTGATGCGGGTGGAGATCTTCGCGAGCACCTCGTACGGCAGCCGCGACCAGTCCGCGGTCATCGCGTCCTCGCTGGAGACGGGCCGCAGCACGACGGGGTGGCCGTAGGTGCGTCCGTCGCCCTGGACGCCCACCGACCGCACGTCGGCGAGCAGCACGACGGGGCACTGCCAGATCGCGCGGTCGAGCCCGGCGGCGCTGAGCTCCTCACGGGCGATGGCGTCGGCGGCGCGCAGCAGGTCGAGCCGCTCGCGCGTGACCTCGCCGATGATGCGGATGCCGAGCCCGGGACCGGGGAACGGCTGGCGGTGGACGATCTCGTCGGGCAGGCCGAGGGCCGTGCCGACGGCGCGCACCTCGTCCTTGAACAGCTCGCGCAACGGCTCGACGAGCGCGAACTCGAGATCGTCGGGCAGGCCGCCCACGTTGTGGTGGCTCTTGATGTTCGCGGTGCCCTCACCGCCGCCGGACTCGACGACGTCGGGGTAGAGGGTGCCCTGCACGAGGAAGGCGACGTCCTCCCCCGCGGCCTCGGCCACGATCTCGGCCTGGGCGCGCTCGAAGGTGCGGATGAACTGCTCGCCGATGATCTTGCGCTTGGTCTCCGGGTCGGTGACGCCGGCGAGCTTCTCGAGGAACACCTCGGAGGCGTCGACGACCTTGAGCACCGCGCCGCCGTGCGCGGCCCCGAAGGCCTTCTCGATCTCGGCGGACTCGCCCTGGCGCATGAGCCCGTGGTCCACATACACGCAGGTGAGGCGGTCGCCGATGGCCCGCTGCACGAGCGCGGCCGCCACCGCGGAGTCCACGCCGCCCGACAGCCCGCAGATGGCCCGCTTGGTGCCGATCTGCTCGCGGATGCGCGCGACCTGCTCCTCGACGATGTTGCCCGGGGTCCACGTCGGCTCGAGGCCGGCGCCCTGGTAGAGGAAGTTGACGAGGGAGTCCTGCCCGAGGCGGGAGTGCTTCACCTCGGGGTGCCACTGCATGCCGTAGAGGCGACGGCCCTTGTCCTCGAAGGCCGCCACGGGCGATCCGGCGGAGGTCGCGAGCACCTCGAAGCCCTCGGGCGCCGCGTGCACGGCGTCACCGTGGCTCATCCAGGTGACCTGCTCGTCCGGGCTGCCGGCGAGCAGCACGCCCGCGGCGCACACGTCGACGTCGGTGCCGCCGTACTCACGCTGCCCGGTCCGGGCGACCGTGCCGCCGAGCGCCTGCGCCATGACCTGGAAGCCGTAGCAGATGCCGAGCACCGGCACGCCCTGCTCGAAGAGCGCGGGGTCGACCTGCGGCGCGCCCTCGGCGTAGACCGAGGAGGGGCCGCCCGACAGGATGATCGCGGCGGGGTCCTTGGCCATGATCGCCTCGACGCTCGCGGTGTGCGGGACGATCTCGGAGTAGACGTTCGCCTCGCGCACGCGGCGCGCGATCAGCTGGGCGTACTGCGCGCCGAAGTCGACGACGAGGACCGGGCGTGGGGTGGTGGGGCTCACCCGTCAAGGATAGTGGGTGCGCGGACGACGGCGGCCCGTGCGGGCGGCGTCGCTGCCCGCACAGACACGCCCGCCCGGTCAGGCCGCGGCGCCCCGCAGCGCGGAGGCCGCGGCCCCGATCTTGGCCTGGGCGTCGGCGTGCACCCGCTTCTCCACGAAGAACGACAGGGTCGGCACCACGCCGCCGAGCACCATCGTGGCCAGACGCCCGAAGCGCCAGCGCATCTTGCTCCACAGATCGACGACCGTCACCAGGTAGACCACGTACACCCAGCCGTGCACGATCGGGATCGCGTCGAGCACCGGCTGGCGCACGTGGAAGACGTAGCGCAGCAGCATCTCGACGCACAGCAGCAGCAGCATCACACCGGTGACGTACGCCATGACGCGGTACCGCTTCGCGGCGCCGCTCGCGGCGCGCACGGCGCGGGCGGCCTGGGCGGTGACGTCGGAGGGAGCGGCCGGGGTCGTGGCGGGTTCGGTCATGGCGTCATCGTAGCCGCGGTGGCTGGCGCGCCCCTCAGCTCTCGTCCCAGGCCTCGAGGACGACGTCGAGCCCGCTGGGGCGCGTGACCCAGGCACCCTTGCTCGCGAGCAGCTCCTGGACGTTCGGCGGCAGGTTGCCGCTCGCGACGTCGGCGAGGGTGGTCACCTCGAGCACGGAGCGCATGGCCGTGCGCAGCGCCACCCACACGTGCAGCAGGTATGTGGCCGACCCGGAGTAGTCCGCGTTCTCGACCTTCTCGCCCTGCAGGCTCGTCAACGGCCCGTCGACCGCGCGGAGCACGTCGGCCACGCTGATCTGGTCGGCCGGCATGGCCAGCCGGTAGCCGCCGTCGAGCCCGCGCTTGGACTCGACGAGCGCAGCACGCTTGAGCTGGTTCAGGATGCCCAGCACGAAGGCGGCCGGGATCCCCTGGGCGTCAGCGAGCTCCTCGGCCTTGACGAAGCCCTGGTCGGCACGGACCGTCAGCTCGAGGCAGGCACGGACGGCGTAGTCCGTCTTCGCGGTGAGACGCATGGATCCAATTATGGCCCACGCCTCGCGCGGTCAGGACTCCGGCTCGACCGGGCCGTCGGGCGGTGCGGTCAGCCCGTCACAGCTCGTCTCCTGGGCGAGCTCGAGGTCCTTGTCGTTCTCCCCCACCGCGCGCGCCAACGTCTTGGACGCACCGTTCTTCGCCGTCGTGCCGTCGTCGGAGAGCTCGACCCAGGTGCGCGTCACCTTGAATCGGGTGGCGCTCTTGTCCACCGGCTCGGCAAGCATCCCGGCCAGGGTCAGCGCGCCGTCCTGGAGACAGGCGACGCCCGTGCCGTTGCCGGTGAACCCCTTGTCGAAGGTGTACGGCTGCCCCTGCTCGTTCTTCACGGCGCGCACCTCGCAGCCCGAGAGCAGGAGCAGGTCCACCGACCGGCCGGTGTCCAGGAGCGCGATCGGCAGGTCGTTCGGCCCCACCCGGTTGACGACCGCAGAGGCCCGCTGGGGCGAGGCGGAGTCGATCGCCTCGGAGAACGTGGCCCCGGAGGCGGTCGTGATGCCGAAGCGGCGGTCAGCACCCGGCGTGATCCACGCGGTGTCACGCTGCCCGTCGCCGTCCACGTCGATCACCGTGACCGTGTCGGCGTCGTCCGGCACGCCTTCCTTCGTGGGCGCGCACGCCTGGGCCGAGTCGGAGCCGTCGGACCCGGGCCCGCTGCTGGGACCGTCGCCCGGGGAGCTCGAGGCGCCACCGTCCGAGGGCGAGGAGCTCCCCGACCCGTCGCCGGACGGTGAGCTCTCGGAGGCCGTGGGCGAGGGCGTCCCCCCGTCGTCCGCGCCGCACGCCGCGAGGCCTGCGGCCACCACCACGCCGAGGAGGAGCGCGCCCCACGGACGCGGGACGCGGGTGCCTGGTCGCTGCTGCTCAGCTCGTCGTTCCATCACTCCTGTCTACGCCGGGCGCGCGCGGCGTGCATCTGGGCCAAAGCGAGGTTCTCGGACGCCCCACCAGCAGGTCCCGCGGCCCTGCGACCTCACCAGCGGTGGTGGACCGAGGCCCGCAGGCGCCGGTCGTACAGGTCACGGAGAGCGACGTCGAAGGCGGCGTCCAGCGGCGCCGGCCCGCCTGCGGCGGCGTTCGCCCGGGCCTGCTCGGGGCTGCGTGCACCAGGGATGACCGTCGTCACGCCGTCCTGCTGGGTGAGCCAGGCGATCGCGGCCGTCGCCGGGGGCATGCCCTCGGGCACGAGGGCGGCGAACTCCTGCGCCGCGGCGACCCCCTGCGCGAAGTCGACCCCCGCGAAGGTCTCGCCCACGTCGAAGGCCTCTCCGTGCCTGTTGAACGTGCGGTGGTCGTTCGCCGGGAACGTCGTCTCGGTCGTGTAGCGGCCCGAGAGCAGACCGGAGGCGAGCGGGACCCGGACGACGACGGCGACCTCCTGGGCCGCGGCAGCCGGGATCACCTCGTCGAAGGGCTTGAGGCGGAAGGCGTTCGCGATGATCTGGATGCTCGCCAGCCCGGGGTGCTCGAGCGCGGCGAGCGCCTCGCTCGTCCTCTCGACGCTGACGCCGTAGGCGGCGATGCGCTCCTCGGCCACGAGGGTGTCGAGCGCCTCGAAGACGCGGTCGTCCGCGAAGACGCTCGACGGCGGGCAGTGCAGCTGGACGAGGTCGAGGCGGTCCGTGCGCAGGTTGCGGCGCGAACGGTCGGTCCACTCGCGGAAGGCCGCGAGCGTGTATGCCTCGGGGCGCTGCTCGACCCGGCGGCCCATCTTGGTGGCGACCGTGACGCTCAGCTCGGGGCGACCTGCGAGGAAGGACCCGATGAGCTGCTCGCTGCGGCCGTCGCCATAGACGTCCGCGGTGTCGAAGAAGGTCACGCCGGACTCCGCCGCCGCGTCGAGGACAGCGTGGGCATCCGCCTCGGAGACGTCGCCCCAGTCCGCGCCGAGCTGCCAGGTGCCGAGACCGACGACCGAGACGGAGCGGTGCAGGGCGGGGAATGTGCGCGTTCTCATGAGATGAGGCTAGCCAATCCCATGAGGTGGGAGCCCTGGACGTGGACGCTCACGCCGCCGCCCGATCGGGCAGCACCAAAGGTGTCAGAGGCTGGCTCTAATCTCAGCGCAAACGACACGACGAGCATGGGGGAACGGGATGAAGAACAGAAACAAGAACCACAGAAAACGTCGGCAGACGCCGCTGCGACGCTTCATCAGACAGCTGGGAGTTCTGACGCTCATCAGCACAGTCTTGATCCCCTGTGGAGTGTTCATTACGGCAGTCCCACGGGGCGGGGCAACGGCGTGGGACTTCTCGGTCATCTCCTGGCCGAGCGGCGTGGGATGGGTGTTCAGCGCGCAGGGGCTGGCGATCGCACTGATCTTCCCCATCAGCGTGCGGCTCTCGAACGCGACACGCACAGCGGATGACGCCGAACGTCGTTACTTGAAGAGAAGACGAAAGCGCAAGCGAACAGTAGAAGTCCTGCAGGAAGCGGTCGATGCCCTCGCTGCCGAGGACTCTCTGCTCAACGCGGTCTCTTTATGCATGGTGTTGTTGACCGTCCTGGGGATCGTTGCTCTGCTCGAAGTCTTCATCACTCACGAGATCGGGGCGCTGATCGCGGTCTTTGTCTCCGCTATCGGCCTAGTGGCGGCGGACGCGACCTCTTTCACGCCACCCGATGTCTCACCGCTGCGAGCGCGGTTCAGAGCCCTGAAGATGTGGACACTAAAAGAAAATGCTCGACGCCGGGAAGAATTCTGGAAACAGCGTAGCGCTGGGACGAAGCCAAACGTGTGGCGTATCGTCGGAACAACTGTCTTCACTCTCGCAGTCGCGGCGCTAGGCACCGCTAGCGCACCCGCAGCGATTCAAGCAACCGCAGTGGTATGTGTCGCCGCCATTCTGTTCATCTCGGTCTTCATGAGTCCGCTCCGCGAGCCCGGTCAATCTATCCTCACCCGGGTGGCGATGGTCATCGTGGTGACCGGCATGGGAGCGACAGTTTTGCTTGGAACTCTCATAGTACTCGATTGGATAGTATCCATCGATAGTTCCGGCCACCGTTGGACCGCCTCCACGGCAGTTACCGGCGCGTTTGCGCTCGCGATCGTGCTTGGTGCGGCGTCGAACACCAAGACTCATTTCCAGGGCTTGGGCCTTGCACCATTCTGGGAACGATCTGCCCGCAAGGAGATCGAGAATATCCAGGCCAAGGAGCTCGAGGTAGGAGTGTGACAGCGGGGGGGCGACCGACAGTCGCCCTGAAGCGCGGGGCGGTCTGCGCTCTAGCGTCCAGCACGTCCTCTCCACGTACCCGTCGAGCGTCCTTGGCTACGTGGGGCGAGCCGCCCCCGCGCCTATGCCGTCCTGCAGGAAGCCTGTCGTACCGCAGGAAGAGGGCTCACCGTCGAGGACGGCATGATCGCCGCCATCTGCCTGGTCCACGGCGCACGGCTTGCGACGCGGAACATCAAGGACTTCGAGGGGCTCGGACTCGCTCTGATCGACCCGTGGAGCGGGTGAAGAGCCCGCTCACATGTCGCGGTAGCGCTTCGCCTCCGCGGCGGCGGCGCGCAGCTGCGCGGCGTCGTAGGGCTTGACGTAGCCCGGGGTGTCCCGCTGCACCCGCCACCCCTCGGCGAGCACGCCGAGGTCGACCGCGTCGAATCCGAGCTCGTCAAGAAGGGCGGCGACCTGCCGGCGGGCGGCAGCATCGTCGCCCACGACCGCGAGCGCCCGGCGACCGGGGGTGCCGGCGGGCGAACCCGCTGTGGTCAGCTCGGGGGCGGCGATGTGGTTGAAGGCCTTGACGACCTTGCTCTCCGGCAGGTGCGCCTGGAGCAGCTCGGAGGTGGTGGTCGACTCGTCGTCCAGCTCGGGAATCTGCCCGTCGCGCTGCGGATAGTAGTTGTTGGTGTCGATGACGACCTTGCCCGCGAGCGGCGCCACCGGCACCTGCCGGTAGTTCTTGAGCGGGATGGTCACGACCGCGAGGTCCGCCGCCTCCGCGGCCTCCTGCGCGGTGCCGGCCCGCGCGTGCTCGCCCAGCTCCGCGACGAGCTCGGAGAGGGTCTCCGGATGGCGGGAGTTGCTCACCACGACGTCGTAGCCGTGCGCGACGGCGAGCCGAGCGAGCTGAGAACCGATGTTGCCTGCGCCGATGAGGCCGATGGTGGTCATACCGGCGTCAACGACGAGCACCGACGAGCCATTCCCCCCTTGACCAGTCGTCCCTCCGACCGCCACGGCTCCGAAGGCCTCAGCGTCGTGCCGGGTCCGTCATACGCACCTCGAACCCGTGTGCCGTGACCTGTCCGCGCGCGAGCCTCTCGGCGTTCCGCGCGAACGCGTCACGGAGCGAACGCGGCAGGGCCCCACCGACCATCATGGAGGGCACGGGCACCCGCGACTTCCAGTCCGACATCTGCGAGCGGGCCAGCTCACCGAAAGGTGCCGGGTCGACGTCGGTGCGCACGGGGACTCCCCCGCGCGCGACCGCGACCGCGGACTGGCCCTCCACGGAGGACACCACCTCGAACCAGGCCGCCGCACCTGCCTCGTGCTCCGAGGCCGAGTCCCAGGCGAACGACTCGACGGTGTAGGCGAACGCGTCCTCGGTCCCGGGGACCACCTGGACCGCGACGTCGCTCCCCACGTCGCGGCCGTGCTCGCGCAGATAGCTCGCGCCGACGTCGTCCAGGACCATGAACGCGGCGCTCCCGTCGATCACCCGATCCAGGGCGCCCGACCACTCGTCCCAGCCGTCGTCGGTGACGACCTGGGCCATGGCGAGGATCTCGTGGAACTGGCCGAGCGCCCGGCGCACGCGCACGTCGCTCCATTCCGTCGTCCCGTCCCAGAGCCCGCGATACCCGGCAGGCCCCAGGTTCGAGAGCAGCACGTCCTCCAGCAGCAGAGGGCGCGACCTGAGCACCAACGGCTGGACGCCGATGCTCGCCACCGCCTTCATGGCCGTGATCCACTCGTCGACGGACGCGATCGGGGCCCGCAGGTCGAGGCCCGCGGCGCGCAGCACGTCCGGGTTCGACCACAGCAGGTTGGTGCGGTCGACGACCGCGGGCATGCGGTACAGCCGGCCGTCGGTAGCGAGCTGGTCGAAGACGCCCCGCGGCCACGCCTGCGCGACGCCGAGCTCGCCCGCCAGTCCCGTGAGGTCGCGCAGGCGGCCGAGGGCAAGGTTCTCCTCGAGCCCCTCGTCGAGCTCGGTGTCGACGGAGACGACGTCGTTCGGGAAGGCCGAGACATGCTCCTGGTTCTTGACCAGGGCCCACGGGCCGCCGGTCGCGGAGTTGTCCACGAAGCGCACGTCACCGCCGTAGCGCTCGTCGAGGACGTCCAGGAGCCCCAGGAGCGCTTCTCGGTCCCGGCCCGCCAACCACGTCGGCAGGACGAACACGCTCGTCGGCGCGCTCACCACGGCTTCCCCGTGCGACACGAGGGCGGTCGGCGCCACGGGCCGCGGAGTCTCGTCGTGCTCCGCACGGCACCCGCCCAGCGCGAGCACGACGACGGCCACCACGATGACGGCGAGCACGACGGCGGCCCGCGCTCGAGAGCGGATCACGAGGCGCCGCCCGACGACGCGCCCGTCGCCTCCACGAGCGCGGCGACCAGGTCGCTCGCGCCGATCTTGCCGTCGCCGAACGCGGCCACGCGGGCGGCGAGCCGCTGCGTGCCCCCGATCGTCAGCGGCCCGCCCGCCACCGTCGACAGGACGAGATCGTCGCTGCGCCAGTCGGCCATCGTGGAGCGCTGCAGAGCGGTGAGACCGGCCGGGTCGACGTCGGTGCGCACCGGGATCGTCCCGCGCGCCACCCGTGCCGTGGCGCTCTGGCCAGGCGCGGACGACGCCGTCTCGAGCCAGGCGCGAGCACGGTCGGGGTGCGTCGATGTCGCCCCCTGACCGAAGGACTCGTCGCGGAACGCGAAGCTGCCCACGGTCCCGGGAACCGGGGCGACCCCATAGTCCTCGCCGGCGACGCGGTGACGGTCACCGACCGCCTCGACGAGCCAGCCGCCCATGACGGCGAAGGCCGCCTTGCCCTTGCCGACCCTGGTCCCGAGGTCGCCGTCGGACAGGGTCGCACGGTCGTCGTTCGCGAGGTCGAGGATCTCACGAAGCTCCGCGATCGCCCGGGCGACGGACGGGGCGGCCCAGTCCCCGCGTCCCGCCCAGAGGTCGGTGAGCTCGTGCGGGCCGACCTCGGCGAGGAGGAGGTTCTCGAGGAGCAGCAGCTGGGTCCAGTCGGCCCCGACGACGATCGCCTGCTCGCCCGCGTCGTCGATCGTGTGCAGCGCGTCGATCCAGTCGTGGACGGTCGCATACGTCGCGTCCGGGTCCAGCCCCGCGTCCGCGAGCGCCCCGCGGTCGGACCACAGCAGGTTGGTGCGCTCCACGGCGTACGGGAGGGCGTAGAGCTCACCGCCGAGGGCGAGGTCGTCCTCGAGCCCGGCAGGCCACACCGCACCGAGGTCGAGCTCGTAGTAGAGCCCGGAGACACCCTGCACGCGACCGAGCGCCACATCATCGGCCCCCGCACGGCCGGCGCGGGTGCCAAGGGCGTCGAGATGCCGTGCGGGGTCGACGAGACCGTCCCGGGTGCCGCTGGCCACCATGTCGTGCAGGGTCACGGTCCCGCCGTAGCGCTGGTCGAGCACGCGGCCGAGGGCGTCGAAGGCCAGGCGCCCGGTGCCGTCGACCCAGAGCGGCATGACGTCGACGACGCCCGGCTCCGTGGGGAGGATGATGTGCGGGTCCCCGGGCACCGCACCGGAGGACGTCGGGGCAGGCACGGGTGAGGACGTCGGCTGCGCGTGCGACCCGCAACCGGCCAGCGTGGTGCCGGTCAGAACCCCCAGCGCAAGACCGAGCGCGAGCGCGGCCGGCCGGTGCGACGTCATCGCGCTCATCGCGCGACCGCCTCGGTCATCCGCGACTGCAGCTCCTGCGGCATGAGCAGCCCGCGGGCGAGCCGGCCGGCCGCCTTGGTGAACGCACCGGCAGCCGGCGTCGCCGTGTAGCCCGCGGCGGAGGCGACGAGGGCGTCCTCGCGCCAGTCGGCCAGCTCCGCACGGGTGTCGTCGTCGAACGGCACCGGGTCGACGTCGGTGCGCACCGGGATGCCCCCGCGTCGGGTCGTGACGGCGGTCTGCCCCTCGACCGACGACACCGTCTCGAACCACGCCCGCGCACCATCCTCGTGCGTCGACCTCGCATCCCAGGCGTAGGTGTCCGCGGCGAAGACGAAGGTCCCCGCGGTGCCCGGCATCACCTGGCGCCGCACGTCGACCTCGGTGCCCACCATGCCCCGCACCGTGCCGTCCACCATCGTGGCCAGTGCTGCCAGGCTGTCGTCCGCGACGGCGAAGGCGGCCTTGTCGTCCACGACGGCACCGGCGTCGGCCCCGGCGTCCTTCTCCCGGGGCAGGTCCGCGATGCCGGTGATCGTCCGGAACTGCTCGAGCGCACGGGTCACCCCCGGTCCGGACCAGTCCGTGCTGCCGTCCCACAGCCCGCGGCACCCCTCCGCCCCGAGGTCCGCGACGAGCAGGTTCTCGAGCAGCGTCGCCTGCTCGGTGGTCGTGCCGAGCGCGAGCGGCTCCTCGCCCGCGGCACGGACCGCACGCAGCGCCGCGATCCACTCCTCGACGGAGGTGTAGGTGACGTCGGGGTCCAGCCCCGCGGAGCGCAGGACGGGCCGGCTGGACCACAGCAGGTTCGTCCGATCGACGTCGAGCGGAAGCTGGTACAGCCGGCCGTCTGTCGCGAGCGCGTCGAACAGGCCGCCCGGCCAGACCTTGGCGAGGCCGAGCTCGTCGTAGAGGTCGGTCAGGTCACGGACCTCCCCCGCCGCGGCGTCGTCGGCCGGGTCGTCCGGCCCACCGTGCCGCCCGAGCGCGAAACCGTCCGCCGGGAAGGATCGAGATGCCTCCCATACGCCCGAGCGCACGACGGGGTTCTGCAGGGTCACGCGGTGCCCGTAGCGCCGGTCCAGCACGTCCTCGAGCGCGAGGAGCGCGCCCGCGTCCTGCATCTCGCCCCAGGGCTGCAGCACGACGACGGGCGTCGCGGCGGCGACGGTCACCGGCGGCTCCGACCGGACCGACGCAGGCGTGCTCGCACCGGATCCCCCGTGGCAGGCGGCGAGCGGGGCTGCCACGGCCATCGCCGTCACTGCCAGAACGATCAGTCGGACGGGGAAACCCATCCTCGAGCACACGCCGACGGCGCTGGGTCGGCTCATCGGCCTGCTCCGGGCGTCGCGTAGAGGTGCCCGTCGAGCGCGAGCCGGTCGCGCAGCCCGTCGGGCCACGCCGCCCCGAGCCCGAGATCGTCGTAGAGACCGTCGAGGGAGCAGGTGTCGCCGGAGACGACGAGCTTGCGCAGTCCCGCCTCCCCGGCGTCCACCTGGTAGGAGTCGAGCACGCCCCCGGCGTGGAAGTAGTCGGTGAGCAGAGTGTTGATGGCCGACGCCCTGGGGAGCGTCCTGGCGGATGCTCACCACGTCGTCGGTCCGCTCGGTGAGGACCGCGGTGAGCGCCTCGAGCCCGGCCTTCTCGTTCCCGTCTGCCCACCATGTGAGCAGGTCGACGACATCGTCCTGCGTGCCGGGGACCGAGGTGCTGCCCGCGTCAGTCGTCGCGCACGCGGGCCCCGCCGCGGCGGCTCCCATCGCCCCGGTCGTGACCGGGCCCCTCGGACCGTGAGCACTCGCACACGCTCCCAGGCAGGTCATGGCGGTCACCACCGCGATGCCTCGCAGCACCCTAGTGCTCCACCGCGTCCCGCTCATCGCGCGCCTCCTGCCGCGGCCCCGGCGATCGTCTGCCGCAGCACGTCGATGTCGACCCGGTGGTTCGAGTACTTCCGTCCGATCTTCTCGATCATGGCGGAGGCCTCGGGACCGAGCCGCGTGCCGAACGTGAAGGAGTCGATCACCGTGCCCTCTCGCAGCCGGGACATCGCCTCGCGCGTGTACTGGTCGAAGCCGGACGGGTCGACGTCCGTGCGCGCCGGCACCTCGCCGAGCGTCCGGGCGAGGGCCGACTGCCCCTCCCGCGAGGCGAGCACGCCGAGCCAGGCCCGCGCGCCGTCCGGGTGCGGCGCACCGTCGCGCATGGCGAAGGTGTTCCCGTCGAGCCCCGCGAGCAGGACGCTGCCCTCGGTCCCGGGCATCGCGACCGCGTCGTAGTCCTTGCGGTAGAAGCGGTGTGCAGCGACGAACCGTGCCTGCGCCCAGTCCCCCATCACCAGGAAGGCGGCACCGTGGTCGGCGAACCGGTCCGCCTGGACGCTCCAGTCCTGCTCGAGCGCCGTGGCGGGATCGGGGTCGGCGGCGAGGGAGACGACCGTGTCGAAGTCGCGGAAGGCCTCGACGACCTCGACCGCGTCCCACGAGGTGCTTCCGTCCCACAGCCCCTGGTAGGCGTTCCGCCCCAGCTCGGAGAGCAGCACGTTCTCGAGCAGCAGCTGGCGGGTCCACCACGGACCGAGAGCGATCGGGTCCCTCCCCGCGGCCTTGACCGCGCACATCGCGACGATCCACTCGTCGACCGACGCGTAGACGGCGTCGGGGTCGAGGCCTGCGTCCGCGAGCACCCGACGGTCCGACCACAGGACGTTGCCGCCGCTGACCGCCACCGGGACCCGGTAGATCTTCCCGTCGACGGTGAGGGCGTCGAGCAGCCCCCGAGGGAGGGCGTCGCGCAGACCGAGCTCGTCGTACAGATCGCTGACATCGGCGGCCTGACCGTTGTCGTCGTCCATGCGCCAGGCGTTGTCGCCCCAGGGCTGGTAGACATCGACCCGACCGCCGTCACGCTCGATGCGCTCCATCATCCCTTGGCTGCTGTACTCCTCGCCGTCGGACCAGCGGTCGACGTACCGCGTCTCCGGATGACGCTCCGTGAACATGTGCTCGATCTGGTCACGAGCAGCGATGTCCCGGTCGCCGTAGTTCCACCACGTGAGCACGTCGACCTGGGCCGGCGTCACCGCCGACGCCGGAGGCTCCGTCGCGCCCGCCGAACGGACGGCCTGCGGGGCAGCCCCCTGCTCGGACCCGCAGGCCGCCGTCAGGGCGCAGACGAGCGCGATCGCCACGACACCGGGCACGGTGAGCAGTGAGCAACGCATCGTCGACTTCCTCGTCGGCAGGGAAGCGGGACGTCCCGCCCCGGGATCGCCCTCGACCCCGTGCCCCGATCATTTCTCTGACGTGCGTATTTGGCGTTGACTTGACCCATAACGAGATCAAAACGAGACAGTTCTGTGACTTTTGTTACCATCTCGAGACCTCAGGTGCGTGCGGCCTCGTCCTCGGGCGGCGGGACAGCGGCGGAGGCGTCGTCCACCTCGAGCGGGTCCTTCCCGCCACGCGCCTCGTCCCTCACCATCCGCAGCCACAGGGCGACGGCGAAGCCGGCGAAGATCCACCACTCCAGCGCGTAGAACAGGTTCTGGAGGTTCAGGCCGTCCCCGCCCTCGATCGTGGGACGCGGGAGCGGCGCGAGCCCGGCCGCCTGGGCGGGGTCGCTCGTCGCCACGACGGCGTAACCGCTGTAGATGGGGCCACCCCAGGCATCGAGCAGCTGCGCCGAGCTGATCATCTGGATCGTCCCGTCCGCGGAGGGCGCCTCGCCCGCGGCCTCGGCAGCCTGCAGGTACGCCGTCAGCGAGACCGTGCCCGACGGCGGGGCAGCGGCGCGCGCCTGCTCGATCGTCGGGCTCCAGCCGCGCACGACCGGCAGCACCGGCGGCCCGGAGAGGTCGGCCCACGACGTGCCCCCGGAGCCGTCGTCGCTCACGCGCAGGCCCGTGAGCACGAGGTATCCGTCGTGGCCGTCGAGCGTGCGGCCGGGGACGTAGAGCTGGCCTGCGGCGTCGTAGGTCCCCCGCACCGTCACGGCGCGGCCGACAGCCATCCCCGGGAACGCCTCCTGAGGCCGCAGCACGGAGGCGAGAGGTTGGGGACCGCCCGCCTCGAGCTCGGCCTGCTCCTGCGCGGCAGCCAGCCGTGCCCGCTCGTGCGCCCGGTCCAGCTGCCAGGCACCGAGAGCACCGCACACGGCAGCCGCCGCGAGGAACGCGAGCAGCAGCCCGACCATGCGCGGTGTCGCCGCGACCCGCCAGAACGAACGGGGCGCGCGCGGCGCCGACGGGAGGGTCACGCCCCCACCGTACACAGCGATCCTTGGGCTCCTCGGGGTCCCTCGTCTGCGGCGTCCGCACGGGCCGAAGGTCCCACTGCCCCGGCGCACGAGGTGCGGTTTGATGGAAGGGCCACGATCGAGACCTCTCGAAGGGATCAGCGATGAGCACGAGCACGACCAGCACGGCCCCGGCCCGGCCGCAGGACCGCACCGGGTGGCAGCACCGCCCGGGGACCGAGCCGGTGACGGCCCAGACCCTCGAGCGCATCGACCGCTGGTGGCGGGCTGCCAACTACCTCTCGGTGGGGCAGATCTACCTGCTCGCCAACCCGCTGCTGCGCACCCCGCTCACGCGCGACGACGTCAAGCCCCGCCTGCTCGGCCACTGGGGCACCACGCCGGGGCTCAACTTCCTCTACGCCCACCTCAACCGGGTGATCGCGGAGCGGCAGCAGTCGACCATCTACATCACCGGCCCCGGTCACGGCGGGCCGGGCCTGGTGGCGAGCGCCTACCTCGACGGCACCTACACCGAGACCTACCCCGACATCACGCAGGACGATGAGGGCCTGCGCCGCCTGGTGCGACAGTTCTCCTTCCCCGGCGGCATCCCCTCGCACGTCGCCCCGGAGACGCCCGGCTCGATCCACGAGGGCGGTGAGCTCGGCTACTCGCTCTCCCACGCCTACGGCGCCGCCTTCGACAACCCCGACCTGCTCGTGGCCGCCGTCGTCGGCGACGGCGAGGCGGAGACCGGTCCGCTGGCGACGAGCTGGCACTCCAACAAGTTCGTCGACGCCCGCCAGGACGGCGTCGTGCTGCCGATCCTCCACCTCAACGGCTACAAGATCGCCAACCCGACGATCTTCGCCCGCATGCCCGAGGAGGAGCTGCGCGCCCTCATGGTCGGGTACGGCCACGAGCCGTACTTCTTCACCGCGGGCTTCGACGACGAGGAGCACGTCTCGGTCCACGCGCGCTTCGCCGCGCTGCTGGACACCGTCCTCGACCGGATCGCCGACATCAAGGCGCGCGCGGCGGACGGCGCGGAGGACCGCCCGAGCTGGCCCATGATCGTCTTCCGCACGCCCAAGGGCTGGACCTGCCCGCGCGAGATCGACGGCCACCAGACCGAGGGCTCGTGGCGCGCCCACCAGGTGCCGCTCGCGAACGCGCGCGACACCCCCGAGCACCTCCAGGTCCTCGAAGGATGGCTGCGCTCCTACCGGGCGGAGGAGCTCTTCGACGCCGACGGGCGCGTGCACGCGGACATCAGCGCTCTCGCCCCCGAGGGTGAGCTGCGCATGAGCGCGAACCCGCACGCGAACGGCGGCCTCCTGCTCAAGGACCTGCGCCTGCCGGACTTCCGCGACTTCGGCGTCGACGTCCCGGCCCCCGGAGCCACGACCGCGGAGGCGACCAAGGTGCTCGGTCAGTGGCTCGCCGAGGTCATCCGGCTCAACCCGGACAACTTCCGGCTCTTCGGGCCCGACGAGACCGCCTCGAACCGGCTTCAGGCCGTCTTCGACGTGACCGACAAGGTCTGGCAGGAGGAGCTCCTCGGCCCCGCGGTCGACAACCACCTCGCCCGGCTCGGGCGCGTCGTGGAGGTGCTCTCCGAGCACCAGTGCCAGGGCTGGCTCGAGGGCTACCTGCTGACCGGGCGGCACGGCGTCCTCAACTGCTACGAGGCGTTCATCCACATCGTCGACGCAATGTTCAACCAGCACGCCAAGTGGCTCGAGTCGACGAACCGCATCCCGTGGCGCCGGCCGGTCGCGTCCCTCAACTACCTGCTCTCCAGCCACGTGTGGCGTCAGGACCACAACGGCTTCTCCCACCAGGACCCGGGGTTCATCGACCTCGTCATGAACAAGAAGGCCGAGGTGGTGCGCGTCTACCTGCCGCCGGACGCGAACACCCTGCTGTCGACCTACGACCACTGCCTGCGCTCGCGCCAGTACGTGAACGTCGTCGTCGCGGGCAAGCAGCCCGCCCCCGCCTATCTGACGATGGACGAGGCGATCGCGCACTGCACGCGCGGTCTGGGCATCTGGGAGTGGGCGGGCAGCGAGACCGAGGGCGAAGAGCCCGACGTCGTCCTCGCCTGCGCGGGCGACGTGCCGACGCTCGAGACCCTCGCCGCCGCCGACCTGCTCCACCAGCGACTGCCGGACCTGCGGGTGCGCGTGGTCAACGTCGTCGACCTCATGCGCCTGCAGGACCCGGGCGAGCACCCCCACGGCCTCTCCGACGCCGAGTTCGACACGATCTTCACCCCGGACAAGCCGGTCGTGTTCGCGTATCACGGCTACCCGTGGCTCATCCACCGCCTGACCTACCGGCGCCACGGTCACGCCAACATCCACGTGCGCGGCTACAAGGAGGAGGGCACCACGACCACGCCCTTCGACATGGTCATGCTCAACGACCTGGACCGCTTCCACCTCGTCATGGACGTCATCGACCGCACCCCCGGCCTCGGCTCCCGGTGCGCGGGCCTGCGCCAGGAGATGTCCGACGCACGGCTCGCGGCACGCGCGTGGACGCGGGACCACGGCGAGGACGCGCCCGAGATCGCGACCTGGACGTGGCCGACCGACCGGCCCCGAGGTGGGACGATGGAGACCCTGCACCAGGACACCGGAGGAGACAACGAGTGAGCACCGGATCGACCGGTCGCGGGCGCGCCGCACGGAGCATCTACATCGCCTCGGCGGAGGGCAACGCGGGAAAGTCCACGGTGGCCCTCGGGGTCGTGGACCTCATGACACGCCAGGTGCAGCGGGTCGGGGTCTTCCGCCCGGTGACGCGCGTGGGACAGGGCACCACGGACCGCTCGGACCGTGACTACGTCCTCGAGCTGCTGCTCGCCCACGAGGGCGTCAGCACGACCCTCGACCAGGCGGTGGGCGTCACCTACGACGAGATCCACGCCGACCCCGAGGCGGCGCTCACCCAGATCGTCGCCCGGTACCACGAGGTCGAGCGGGCCAACGACGTCGTCGTCATCGTCGGCACCGACTACACGGACGTCGGCAGCCCGACCGAGTTCGCCTACAACGCCCGGATCGCGGCCAACCTGGGCGCTCCGGTGCTGCTCGTCGTCTCGGGCCAGGACCGGTCCCCCGAGGAGGTGCGCAGCCTCGTCGACACGTGCCGCGCCGAGATCGCCGCGCACCACTCGAGCGTCGTCGGGGTGGTCGCGAACCGGACCGACCCGGGCCAGCTCGACGCCGTGCGCGCCGCGCTCGCGGGCGACCTGCCCGCCTGGGTGCTGCCGAACGACCGGCTCCTCAACGCGCCCACGGTCGCCCAGCTCGTCTCCACGATCCACGGCACCTTCCTCTTCGGCGACTCCGAGGCCCTCGGTCGCGAGGCGCTCGAGACGATCGTGGCGGCGATGAACGTCGAGCACCTCGTCGAGCGGCTCGAGGACGGCGCCGTCGTCGTCACCCCGGGCGACCGCGCCGACATCCTGCTCGGCCTGCTCGCCGCCCACAGCGCCGCGAGCTTCCCGTCGCTCGCCGCGATCGTGCTGTCCGGCGGCTTCACGCCGCCCGAGGTGATCCGCCGTCTCGTGGCCGACCAGGCCGCGACCCTGCCGATCATCTCCAGCCCCCTCGACACCTTCGAGACCGCCAACGCGATCGCGGGCGTCCGCGGCCGCCTGACCAAGGACTCCCAGCGCAAGAAGGACACGGCCCTCGCGCTGTTCGAGCGCGGGGTCGACACCGCCGCCCTGCTCGCGAGCCTCGACGTGCCACGGCCCGAGGTCGTCACCCCGCTCATCTTCGAGTACGAGCTGCTGAGCCGCGCCCGCGCGGACCGCAAGCACGTGGTGCTGCCGGAGGGCAGCGACGACCGCGTGCTGCGCGCCGCCTCGACCCTGCTGCAGCGCGACGTCGCGGACCTGACGATCCTGGGCGACGCCCCCTCGATCCGCGCCCGTGCCGTGGAGCTCGGTCTCGACATCCACTCCGCCACGATCGTCGACCCGCAGGTCTCCGAGCTGCGCGAGCAGTTCGCCCACGCCTACGCCGAGCTGCGGGCGCACAAGGGCATGACCGTCGAACGGGCGCGGGAGATCATGGCCGACGTCTCCTACTTCGGCACGATGATGGTCCAGCTCGGTCTCGCCGACGGGATGGTCTCGGGCGCCGCCCACACCACCGCGCACACCATCCGCCCGTCCTTCGAGATCATCAAGACGGTGCCGGGCGTCTCGGTCGTCTCCTCGGTGTTCCTCATGTGCATGGCCGACCGCGTGCTCGTGTACGGCGACTGCGCCGTCAACCCCGACCCGACGGCGGAGCAGCTCGCGGACATCGCCATCTCCTCGGCGGCCACGGCCGCGCAGTTCGGCGTCGAGCCACGCATCGCGATGCTCTCGTACTCGACCGGGGAGTCGGGCAGCGGTGCCGACGTCGACAAGGTGCGAACGGCGACCGCGCTCGTCAAGGAGCGCCGTCCGGACCTGTCGATCGAGGGGCCGATCCAGTACGACGCCGCTGTCGACCCGTCGGTCGCCGCGTCGAAGATGCCGGGCTCGCAGGTGGCCGGGCGGGCGACCGTGTTCGTGTTCCCGGACCTCAACACCGGCAACAACACCTACAAGGCGGTGCAGCGCTCCGCCGGCGCCGTCGCCGTCGGGCCGGTGCTGCAGGGTCTGCGCAAGCCCGTCAACGACCTCTCGCGCGGGGCGCTCGTGCAGGACATCGTCAACACCGTCGCCATCACCGCCGTCCAGGCACAGACCAGCACGGCACAGGACGACCCCGCGCGGACGCCGCCGTCCCCGGCGACGGCGCTGGCCCCGGCCCCGGCACTCCCCACCACCCCGACCTCCCCCTCGACCTCCCAGGAGCCCCGACCGTGACCAACCCCGCCCTCGACCCCACCCGCGGGCTGGTCGCCTTCGGCGCCAACGACAGCGTGCTCGTGCTCAACAGCGGCTCGTCATCCGTCAAGTACCAGCTGGTCAACCCCGCCGGCGGCGAGGCGGTGGCCTCCGGCATCGTCGAGCGGATCGGCGAGGAGCAGGGCCTCGTCAAGCACGAGTTCGCCGGCGTGACCACGCGGCGCGAGCAGCCCGTCCAGGACCACACCGCCGCGCTCGAGATCGTGCTCGCGCTGTTCGACGAGGTCGGCCCGCGCCTCGACGACGCGCACGTGGTCGGCGTCGGGCACCGGGTAGTGCAGGGAGGGTCGCGCTTCGTGGGCCCCACGCTGCTGACCGACGACGTCGTGCAGGCCATCGAGGACCTCATCCCGCTCGCGCCCCTGCACAACCCGGCCCACGTGCAGGGCATCCGGGTGGCGCGCCGCCTGCTGCCGGACGTGCCGCACGTCGCGATCTTCGACACCGCCTTCTTCCACACGCTGCCCGAGGCGGCGTACACCTACGCGCTCAACCGCGAGGTGGCCGAGCGGTACGGGGTGCGGCGCTACGGGTTCCACGGCACGTCGCACCAGTACGTCTCGGGCAAGGCGGCACGTGTGCTGGGCCGCGACCTCGGCTCCATCAACCAGATCGTGCTGCACCTGGGCAACGGGGCATCCATGTCCGCGGTGCGGGGCGGCGTCGCCGTCGAGACCTCGATGGGCCTGACCCCTCTCGAGGGCCTCGTCATGGGCACCCGGACAGGCGACATCGACCCGGCCGTCGTCTTCCACCTCGCCCGTGAGGGTGGCATGACGATCGACCAGATCGACGACCTGTTCAACAAGCAGTCCGGGATCAAGGGGTTCACCGGGCAGAACGACTTCCGTGAGCTGCGCCGGATGATCGACGCCGGCGACAAGGAGGCCGAGCTCGCCCTCGACGTCTACGTGCACCGGCTGCGCAAGTACCTCGGCGCCTACGTCGCGGTGCTCGGGCGCGTGGACGTCATCTCCTTCACCGCCGGGGTGGGCGAGAACGACGCGATCGTGCGAGCCCGGGTGATCGAGGGGCTCGAGCCGCTCGGCATCGCGATCGACCCGGAGCGCAACGCCCAGCGCAGCAGCGAGCCGCGGACCATCTCGCCGGCGTGGACGCAGACCAAGGTCATGGTCGTGCCGACCAACGAGGAGCTCGCCATCGCCCGCCAGGTCGTCGCCCTGGTGCGGGACTCCGCAGAGACCTCGCCGGGCGAGTAGCGAGGCACGCCGGTCGCCGGTCGAGCAGCGAGGCCAGCGACCGGCTACAGGGCGAGGGCGTCGCGGACCTCGGGGGCCACCAGGTTCAGCGCGGCCTCCCGGGCGTCGATGGCGCTCGTGGCGCCGAGCGCCGCCCGGGCGATCACCTCGGTCCGCTCCAGGGTGTGGTGCCGCAGCGAGAAACGGACCGCCGGGACGGCCACGGCCGACATCGACAGACTGCGCACCCCGAGCCCCACGAGCACGAGGGCCATGAGCGGGTCGGCCGCGGACTCCCCGCACACGCCGGCCGGCTTCCCCAGCGCGGTCCCGGCCGACGCCGTCGCGGCCACCAGGTCGAGCACCGCGGGCTGCCACGGGTCGAGCAGCCCGGCGAGATCACCGAGCAGCCGGTCCCCCGCCATCGTGTACTGCGCGAGGTCGTTGGTGCCGAGCGAGACGAAGTCCACCTCGGTCAGCAGCTCGCGCGCGCGCAGCGCCGCCGCCGGGATCTCCACCATGACCCCGACCCGCGTCAGACCGTGGGAGCGGGCGCGTGCCGCGAAGTCGCGGGCCTCGTCGGCGGTGGCGATCATCGGTGCCATCACGTCCACCTCGCGGCCCGTCTCCGCCGCGGCGCGCGCCAGGGCGGCGAACTGGGTGTCGAAGAGGTCGGGGTTGGTCTGCACCAGGCGGTAGCCGCGGATGCCCAGGGCGGAGCTCTCGGGCCCGGAACGGTTGAGGAAGGCGAGCGACTTGTCCCCGCCCGCGTCGAGCATGCGCACCACGACGCGACGCTCACCCATCGCCCGCAGCACGCGCGCGTAGACGTCGACCTGCTCGGCCAGGGTCGGCGCGACGGTGCGCTCGAGGAAGAGCGCCTCGGTGCGGAACAGGCCCACGCCCTCGACCGGGTGCTCCGCCAGCCGGATCGCGTCGGCGGGTGCGCCGATGTTCGCGAGCAGCGCCACGGGCACGCCGTCGGAGGTCGCCCCGGGCTCACGGTCCTGCTGGAGGACGACGGCAGCCTCCCGTCGGCGCGCGAAGTCCTCGCCCGCGCCCTCGCGCTCGCCGAGCACGACGGTTCCCGCCGCGGCGTCCACCGTGACGAGCGCGCCTTCGGGCAGCGCCGTCGCCCCGGCGACCTGCACCACGCACGGCACGCCGAGCTGCGCCGCGAGGACGGCGATGTGCCCGGTGGGGCCGCCGAGCTCGGTGACGATGGCGAGGACGTTGTCCAGGTTGAGGGTCGTGGTGTCGGTCAGCGTGAGGTCCTGCGCGACGACGACGGCCGGCTCCACGAGGTCGGGCACCCCGGGCGCGGGCAGGCCCATCACCTGCGCGACGACCCGGTCGCGCACCGCGAAGAGCTGCGGCACGCGGTCCGCGAGCTCGCCCCCGGACTGCTCGAACATGGTGGCGAAGCCGTCGATGACCCCGTCGATCGCGGCGACGGGCTGGTCACCGGCACCGATGCGCCCGAGCACCTCGGAGAGCAGGGCGCGGTCGTCGGCGAGCTCGGCGGTCGCGAGCAGCACACTGGTCACGCTGCTGCGGGTCGACTCGGAGCGCTGAGCCTGGTGGCGCAGGCGGTCGGCGACGACGAAGAACGCCTCCTCGACCTTGCGCCGGGCGGTGAACCGGCCCGCGGGCAGCCCGTCGACCAGCAGCGCGGAGTCGCCCGGCACGTAGGGCACCGGCAGGACCTTGACGACCGGGCCCACCACGCCGCCGCGCCCGACCCCGACGCCCCTGAGCGTCGCGGGGACCTCCCGCGGCGCCGGCCCGGGATCCTCCGGCAGATCGTTCACCAGGTCGTCCATCGTGGCTCAGTAGGGCTGGTACGGGGAGACGACGACCTCGACGCGCTGGAACTCCTTGACGTCCGAGTAGCCGGTCGTCGCCATGGCCCGTCGCAGCGCGCCCACGATGTTGGTGGTCCCGTCGGCCACCCGGCCCGGTCCGAACAGCACCTCCTCGAGGCTGCCCGCCGTCCCGACGCGCACGCGCTCCCCGCGCGGCAGCTGCTGGTGGTGAGCCTCCGGCCCCCAGTGCCATCCCTGGCCCGGAGCCTCCTCGGCGCGCGCGAGCGCGGTGCCCAGCATGACGGCGTCGGCCCCGCAGGCGATCGCCTTGACGACGTCGCCCGAGCGACCGACCCCGCCGTCGGCGATGACGTGGACGTACCGCCCGCCGGACTCGTCGAGGTAGTCGCGCCGCGCCTCGGCGACGTCGGCGACCGCGGAGGCCATCGGTGCGTGGATGCCCAGCGTGACCCGGGTGGTGTGCGCGGCGCTGCCGCCGAAGCCGACGAGCACACCGGCCGCACCCGTGCGCATCAGGTGGAGCGCCGCGGTGTAGGTGGCCGCGCCGCCGACGATGACGGGGACGTCGAGCTCGTAGATGAAGCGCTTGAGGTTGAGCGGCTCGGCCTCCGCCGAGACGTGCTCGGCGGAGACGGTCGTGCCGCGGATGACGAAGAGGTCGACGCCGGCGTCGACGACCGTCTTGTAGAACTCCTGCGTGCGCGCAGGAGTCAGGGCGCCCGCCACGGTCACGCCCGCGGCGCGGATCTCTCGCAGCCGCTCGGTGATGAGCTCGGGCACGATCGGCGCCGCGTAGATCTCCTGCATGCGCCGCGTCGCGTCGGCGGGCTCGAGCCGGGCGATCTCCTCGAGCAGGGGCTCGGGGTCCTCGTACCTGGTCCACAGGCCCTCGAGGTTGAGCACGCCGAGGCCGCCCAGGCGCCCGTGCTGGACGGCGGTGGCCGGGCTCATGACGGAGTCCATCGGCGCCGCGACGATCGGCAGGTCGAAGTGGTAGGCGTCGATCTGCCAGCCGATCGAGACCGCCCGGGGGTCCCGGGTGCGACGCGACGGCACGACCGCCACGTCGTCGAAGGAGTACGCGCGGCGTCCGCGCTTGCCACGACCGATCTCGACCTCGTTGCTCACGGGGACAAGACTACCGGTGACCCGGCGGCCACCGGGGGCGGTGCCGCGCGCCGACGGCGCGCGGTCCGGTCGGCGTCCGCGATCGTGTCGCACGCTCGTGGCACGCTGTGGGGCATACGGACGGAGGGACACGATGCCGGAAGAGACACCGCCACGAGAGACACGGCGAGGAGAGGCACGGCGACCGGAGACGCGGACCGGACGAGCGCCGGTCGCACCGCAGCAGGCCACCGTCACGGCCGCGAGCGCGGCCGGGTGGCACACGCTGCCCGCGGTCGCCTTCGACACCGAGACGACGGGCGTGGACGCGACGTCGGACCGCATCGTCACGGCCGCCCTGGTCGGTCGCACCCTGCACGACGGTGCGACGCTCACCACGCGCTCGTGGCTCATCGACCCGGGCGTGGAGATCCCCGCCGGGGCCACCGCCGTGCACGGCATCAGCACCGAGCACGCCCGTGAGCACGGGGCGGCACCCGCCCAGGCCCTCGAGGAGATCGCGAGCGCCCTCGCCGCCTCCGCGCGCGCAGGCCACGCCGTGGTCGCCTTCAACGCGCCCTACGACCTGACGATCCTCGACCACGAGCTCCGCCGGCACCGTCTCCCCACGCTCGAGGAGCGGCTCGAGGGAGCCTCGCTCACGGTGATCGACCCGCTCGTGCTGGACCGCGCCCTCGACCGGTTCCGACGGGGCAAGCGCACCCTCACCCACCTGTGCGAGGTGTACGAGGTGGTCGTCACGGAGGACCTGCACAGCGCGCACGCCGACGCAGGGGTCACGCTCCAGGTGCTCGCCGGCATCTGCCGCCGGTACCCGGACGTGGTCACCATGGACGGCGCCGCGCTCATGGAGTTCCAGCGCACGGCGCACGAGCGCTGGGCCGTGGACTTCAACCAGTGGCGCGAGCGACAGGGATTCTCCGGCGAGGGCGCGAGCACCACCTGGCTGTGACGGAGGTCATCTCACGGGACGCATGATCACGGGGCGCCGGTGCGATCTTCACCCGTTCTCCTCATGTCCCCGCGTGCCAGATAACTCATCGGCGATATATTTGACGGCATGGCAGTGGACATCGAGACGACGAGCAACCTCACCCAGATCGGCGCCCTCGTCCGCGGGGCGCGCCAGAACAAGGGGCTGACCCAGGCGCAGCTCGCCGAGCAGCTCGGCACGAGCCAGAGCGCGATCCACCGCATCGAGCAGGGGGCGCAGAACCTCAGCCTCGACATGCTCACGCGGATCAGCGCCGCCCTCGACTCCGAGCTCATCTCCGTGGGCGGTGCCCGGCACTCGCACCTGCGTGTCACCGGAGGCCAGAAGCTGAGCGGCTCCATCGCCGTCAACTCCTCCAAGAACGCCGCGGTCGCCCTGCTGTGCGCCTCGCTGCTGAACCGCGGGACGACGGTGCTGCGGAACGTGGCCCGCATCGTCGAGGTCGATCGCATCGTCGCCGTGCTGCGCAGCATCGGGGTCAGCGCGGAGTGGTCGGCCGACGACCACGACCTGACGATCCGCGTGCCCGAGAACCTCGACCTGAGCGACATCGACGCCGACGCCGCACGCCGCACCCGCTCGGTCATCATGTTCTTCGGCCCGCTGCTGGGGGTGCTCGACGAGTTCTCGCTGCCCTACGCCGGGGGCTGCGACCTGGGCATCCGCACCATCGAGCCGCACCTGATCGCCCTGCGCCCCTTCGGGCTCGAGGTGACCGCGACCTCCGGGCACTACCACGCCGTCGTCGGCTCCTCCCACGGCGACGAGCTCTCCTTCGTGCTGACCGAGCGTGGCGACACCGTGACCGAGAACGCGATCATGGCGGCCGCCCGTCACGACGGCGTCACCACGATCCGCAACGCGAGCCCGAACTACATGGTCCAGGACCTGTGCTTCTTCCTCGAGCTGCTCGGGGTGCGGATCGAGGGCGTCGGCAGCACGACGCTGCGCATCCACGGCAGGCCGGTGCTCGACGCCGACGTCGAGTACTTCGTGTCGGAGGACCCGGTCGAGGCCATGAGCCTGCTCACCGCGGGCATCGTGACCGGCTCGGAGATCACCGTGACCCGGGTGCCGGTCGAGTTCATGGAGATCGAGCTCGCCACGCTGGCCGAGATGAACCTGCGCTTCACGCTGAGCCCGGAGTACATGGCGCACAACGGTCGCACCCGGCTCGTGGACGTCACGGTGCACCCGAGCGAGCTGCGCGCTCCGCACGACAAGATCCACCCGATGCCCTTCCCGGGCCTCAACATCGACAACCTGCCGTTCTTCGCGGTGATCGCGGCGTGCGCCCAGGGCACCACGCTCATCCACGACTGGGTGTACGAGAACCGGGCGATCCACCTCACCGACCTGACGCGGCTCGGCGCGGACGTGCGGCTCCTGGACCCGCACCGCCTGGACGTCACCGGCCCCACCCACTGGGTCGGGTCCGAGGTGAGCTGCCCCCCGGCGCTGCGCCCCGCTGTCGTCATCCTGCTCGCGATGCTCGCCGCGCGCGGGGAGTCCGTGCTCCGCAACGTCGACATCATCGCCCGGGGCTACGAGCAGCTCCAGGAACGCCTGGTCGAGCTCGGTGCCCGCATCGAGACCTTCCGCGACTGAGGACCGCGCCGCGAGCCTCGTCCCCCGCATGACCTACGTCGTCGTCGAGGAGGACGAGCACGGCCGAGGGACGACCCTCACCGGCGTCGACGCGCACGGCGCGGTCTCGTCCTCGCGCACCGTGCCGACGGAGGAGCTCGCCGGCGTGGTGGCCAGGATCGAGCGGGACGAGCACGTGCGCTGGGTCTGGGCCGACACGTCTCGCACCTACCCGTCGCTGCTCGCCGCGGGAGTCCGGGTCGCCCGGTGCCACGACCTGCGGCTCTCCCGTCGCATCCTGCGGGGAGCCGCCTGGCTCGCGGGCACGGCCGTCGACCTCGCTCCCCGGGACGACTGGGACCGTCCGACGCCGGCGGCGGAGGTCGCCGACGGGCTCTTCGACGCCACCACGCTCAGGGGCGCGGCCCCGGCCCGTCCGGACGCGGTCGCCGAGCTCCGCCACCAGCTCGAGGCGCTGGGCGTCGCTCCCACGGAGCCGCAGCGGGCCGGAGCCGGGCGGGACGACCTCCCGTTCCCGCTCGACGACCGGCACGGTCGCCTCCGCCTGCTCGTGGCGGCAGAGTCGGCCGGTGCCCTGGTGGCCGCGGAGATGACCTTCTGCGGCCTGCCGTGGCGTGCCGACGTCCACGACCGCCTGCTCACCGGGCTCCTGGGCCCTCGCCCGGTCGAGGGCTACCGCCCACGGCTGCTCGAGGAGAGGCTCGACGAGGTGCGGGCACGGCTCGGCGCCGCGGACGTCAACCCCGACTCCCCAGCCGAGCTGCTGCGCGCGCTGCGGCGGGCCGGGCTGCCCGCGACCTCCACGCGCTCCTGGGCGCTCAAGGAGATCGACCATCCCGCGATCGCCCCGCTGCTCGAGTACAAGAGGCTCGCCCGGCTGTGGACCGCGAACGGCTGGCACTGGCTCGACGCCTGGGTGCACGACGGGCGCTTCCGTCCCACCTACGTCGTGGGAGGAGTGGTCACGGGGCGGTGGGCCTCGGACGGCGGCGGCGTGCTGCAGCTCCCGCACCAGGTCCGCGAGGCCGTGCAGGCCGACGAGGGATGGACACTCGTCGTCGCCGACGTGGCCCAGCTCGAGCCGCGGGTCCTCGCGGCCATGTCCGGGGACCCGGCGATGGCGCGCGCCGGCCGCGCGAACGACATGTACGAGGGCATCGTCGCGACCGGCGCCGTCCAGACGCGCGAGCAGGCCAAGTACGGGATGCTCGGCGCCATGTACGGCGGCACCCAGGGGGTCTCGGGCCAGGTGCTGCCCCAGCTCCGTCGCGCGTTCCCGCGAGCGCTCGGCCTCGTCGAGCGTGCCGCCGAGACCGGCGAGCGTGGCGGCAGGGTCACCACCTGGCTCGGCCGCACGTCACCGGCGCCGGGACCGGGCTGGACCGAGGCCCAGGGGCTCGCCTCCGAGCCCGACGCCGACCCCGCCGCGACCGACCGAGCCCGCTCGCAGGCCCGGTCCTGGGGCCGCTTCACGCGCAACTTCGTGGTGCAGGGCACAGCCGCCGAGTGGGCGCTGTGCTGGATGGCGCTGCTGCGCGCCCGGCTGCGGGCGCTCGGTGGTGGCACGACGCTGGTGGAGGAGCCTCACCTGGTGCTCTTCCTCCACGACGAGGTCATCGTCCACACCCCGCTCCCGCTCGCGGGCGCGGTGGCCCGGGCGGTGTCCGAGTGCGCGGCCGAGGCCGGGCGGCTGCTCTTCGGCGAGCCCGAGACCGTCGAGCTCCGGCTCTCCCTCGCCCAGGTCACGTCCTACGCCGAGGCCAAGTAGAGCCGGCGCCGACTCGTGAACTCGCGCGTCCGCCCGGTGAACGGATCGGCGAAGCGGATCGACCGGGCCAGCAGCTGCAGCGGTGCCGAGAAGTCGTCGCGGGCACGCTCCACGACGGTCGGGTAGAGGTCGTCACCGAGGATGGGCACCCCGAGCGACGCGAGGTGCACCCGCAGCTGGTGCGTCTTGCCGGTGCGCGGCTCGAGGCGGTACAGACCGTGCTGCTCGCCGGCCGTCGTCGTCCACGTCCGCGCGAGCGTCACGCGGGTCTGCGCGTTCGGCTCCCCCGCCACCTCGACGGCTGCGAGCACGCCGGGCGTCTTCTCGATGCGTGAGCACACCGTCCGCGGGAGCTCCAGGTCCGGACGCACCGGGGCGACCGCCTCGTAGAGCTTGGTCACGGCACGCTCCTGGAACAACGTCTGGTAGGCGCCGCGCACCTCGGCACGCTTGGTGAGCACGAGCACGCCGGCGGTCAGCCGGTCGAGCCGGTGCGCGGGGCTGAGCCCGTCGAGGCCGAGCTCGGTGCGCAGCCGTACGAGGACGGTCTGGACCACGTTCGCGCCCCGCGGCGTGGTGGCCAGGAAGTGCGGCTTGTCGACGACGAGCAGGTCCTCGTCCTCGTGGAGCACGTCGATGCCGAACGGCACGACGGGCTCGTCGGCCGGCGCTGCGCGGTACACGAACAGCAGGGAGCCCGGCACCGCCGGCGCGACCGACGGCACCGGCCGACCCAGCTCGTCGAGGACATTGCCGTCTGCGAGGGCGTGGCGCCACCGCGCCTCGTCGTCGGGGAACCGTGCCGCGAGAAAGTCGGCCACCGTCCCGCCGTCCTGCCAGCGGCCGGGCGTCACCTGCAGGCGCGTGGGGTTCAGCCCCGCACGCACCGGCAGCGGCGCCGGGCGACCGCGGCGCGCCACCGGCTACTGCTTGCCGTAGTTGGGCGCCTCGACCGTCATCTGGATGTCGTGGGGGTGCGACTCCTTGAGCCCGGCCGCCGTGATCCGCACGAACTTCCCGCGCTCCTGCAGCTGGGGGATGGTGTGCGCACCGACGTAGAACATCGACTGGTGGAGGCCGCCGACGAGCTGGTAGGCCACCGCGGCGAGCGGACCGCGATAGGGCACCTGGCCCTCGATGCCCTCGGGGACGATCTTGTCGTCGCTGTTGACGTCGGCCTGGAAGTAGCGGTCCTTGGAGTAGGACACCTTGCCGCGCGAGGCCATCGCCCCGAGCGAGCCCATGCCGCGGTAGTGCTTGTACTGCTTGCCGTTGACGAAGACCAGGTCGCCCGGGGACTCGTCGCAGCCGGCGAGCAGCGAGCCGAGCATCACCGAGTCCGCGCCCGCCACGAGCGCCTTGGCGATGTCGCCCGAGTACTGCAGGCCACCGTCGCCGATGACCGGGACGCCGGCCGGCCGGCAGGCGAGCGAGGCCTCGTAGATCGCCGTGACCTGCGGGACGCCGACGCCGGCGACGACGCGCGTCGTGCAGATCGAGCCCGGCCCCACGCCGACCTTCACGCCGTCGACCCCCGCGTCGACGAGCGCCTGCGCCCCGGCGCGGGTCGCGACGTTGCCCGCGACGATCTCGACGCCCTTGAAGGCGGGGTCCGCCTTGAGCCGGGCGACCATCTCGAGCAGCAGCCGGGCGTGCCCGTTCGCCGTGTCGGCGACGAGGACGTCGACGCCCGCCTCCGTGAGACGGCCCGCGCGCTCGTAGGCGTCGCCGAAGAAGCCGATCGCCGCGCCGACGCGCAGGCGGCCCTCGTCGTCCTTGGTGGAGGCCGGGTACTGCTCGGACTTCACGAAGTCCTTGACCGTGATGAGCCCGCCGAGGCGGCCCGCCTCGTCGACGAGCGGCAGCTTCTCGATCTTGTGCTTGGCGAGGAGCGCCGCGGCGTCCTCGCGGGCGATGCCGACCGGCGCGGTGACGAGCGGCATCGGCGTCATGACCTCGCGCACCCGCCGGGTCTCGAAGTCGCGGTGGTCGACGAAGCGCAGGTCGCGGTTGGTGATGATGCCCACCAGTCGCTGGTCCGCCTCGACGACGGGGAGCCCGGAGACGCGGTACTGCCCGCACAGCGCGTCGAGCTCCGCGAGCGTCGCGTCCGGCGAGACCGTGACCGGGTCCGTCACCATGCCCGACTCCGAGCGCTTCACCCGGTCCACCTCGCTCGCCTGGGCGTCGATGGAGAGGTTGCGGTGGATGATGCCGATGCCCCCCTGGCGGGCCATCGCGATCGCCATGCGGGACTCCGTCACGGTGTCCATGGCTGCGGAGGCGAGGGGGGTGCGCAGCGAGATGCGGCGGGTGAGCCGCGAGGTCGTGTCGACCTCGCTGGGGATGACGTCGGTCTCGTTCGGCAGGAGGAGGACGTCGTCGTAGGTCAGTCCGAGAAAGGCGAAGGGGTCGTGCTGGGGGGTGGCGTCGGTCATGCACCAATGCTACGCGTCCGGGCCGCGCGGCCGAGAGCCGTCCGGACCGTGGGAGGCGGGCGCACCGACGAGCGCCGGACGGTCAGCGCGGACGGCGTTCCGCGACCGCGAGCACCTCGTAGAGCAGCCCCGCGAAGGAGCGCGTGCGGTGCACGTTCGCCACCAGCGGCAGCTCTGCCGCGGCGGAGTCGTGCTCGAGCCCCACGAACTGGGGCACGGTCGGGTGCGCCTCGCTGATCGCGTGGACGAGGTCGAGCTGGGGGTGCGCGAGGCTCGTCACCATGACCGTCGCGACCGGTCGCACCATCGTGATGATCTCCAGCACGCGGTGCTCGTTCGCCGGGCCCGTCACGATCCTGGTCGCGACGTCGTGGCCCGCGAGCGCCGCGGCGAGGGCGTGCGCCGGCAGGGGGTGCGCGTCGCCCGGTGCCAGGAAGACCAGCACCATGTTCCCCGACCGGCTCGGGTGGCGCAGCGGCCTGCCCTGCTGGGCTGCCCGCTCCCGCAGCGCCTCGACGTAGCGGGCGATCGCGGCCATCGCGACGTCGACGAGCATCAGCTCCGGGGCCTCGCCGGGGCCGGCGAGCACCGTGCGGTGAGCGAGACGGCGCAGCGCCGGGGACACGAGCCGCTCCCACCAGCGCTCGGGGTCGTCGGACGCGTCGAGGTGGAGCAGCTCGCCGCACAGCGCGGCGTCCTGCGCGAGCACCGCCTCGACGACGGCGTCGGGCGTGCGCACCGGCGACTCGACGCCGGTCGCGATCCGCAGCACCCGTGCCCCGGCGGACGGCGCGGTCCCGGAGCCTCCGGTCCCTTCGGCCACCTGGGCCGGCCCGACGGCCTCGCTGACGGGCCCCGCGGGCATCCGCACGGGGGACACCGCGGGGGCGAGGGCCCGCTCCGCAGCGCCCGCGCTCACCTCCTGGCCGGTCATGACGCGGTGCAGGTCCTGCTCGAGCTCCGGCCCGCTCACGGTGGACGGGTCCATCGCGAGCGCCGCGCGAGCGGCGTCCATCGGCGCCGTCCCGCTGAGCGCCAGCCGACGCATCACGACGAGCCGCGCCAGGTCCAGCTCGCCGTACCTGCGGTGAGCGCCCGCGGAGCGCTCGCTCGGCCCGAGGCCGTAGCGCCGGTCCCAGGTGCGCAGGGTCGCGGGGGCGACCCCTAAACGTTTCGCGACCGCTGCCACCGAGAGCCCGGGAGCGCTCCCACCTGCAGAGACACCCCTCGGAGGAAGATCGTCGCGGGCCGAGCTCATGCCTCGATTGTGCCGAGAGGACGGGGCTCCTGCCACCCGAACCGCCACCCTGACCGCATTTTGTCGTTTCACGGTACAAACTCGTCGTGACATCGCGTCACAAAACGCGCCACCTCTAGGTGTCAGCACCCAGGACCGCCTGCGGGCCCCGTTTCCGATGAACAACGTGAAGCAGGCTTGAACAACTCCTGGCGCGGTTGCTATGGTGTCGCCAGACCCACGACGAGTCGGGTCCGGTCGGCCGCAACGGTGCTCCCCACCGCGACGCGCACGATCGCCACGAGACGAGCTGCCGCACCGGTGGCACGACGAGAGGACAGCGCCATGACCGAAGTCTCCCGGCTTCCCGGCCCCGTGATGGACCTGTGGGAGTGGCAGTACCAGGGCGCGTGCCGCGACATCGACGACAGCCTCTTCTTCCACCCGGAGGGTGAGCGCGGCTCCGCCCGGCGGCGGCGCGCGGAGGCGGCCAAGGCCATCTGCCACACCTGCCCCGTCATGGAGCAGTGCCGTGAGCAGTCGCTGCGCGTCCGCGAGCCCTACGGCGTCTGGGGCGGCCTGAGCGAGGACGAGCGTGCCGCCATCCTCGCCGGCGGCGACAAGGCCCTGCGCGAGTACGGCATCGCTGCGGGCTGACGGCCGCGGAGACACGACGAAGGCGGTGGCACCCGTGGGTGCCACCGCCTTCGTCGTGTGCTGAGCGCTCGGCTCAGGCGACGACCGCGAGGACGTCGCGCGCGGAGAGGATGAGGTACTCCTCGCCGTCGTACTTCACCTCGGTGCCGCCGTACTTGCTGTAGATGACCTTGTCGCCGACGGCGACGTCGACCGGGACGCGGTTGCCCTTGTCGTCGATGCGACCCGGGCCCACGGCCAGGACCTCGCCCTCCTGGGGCTTCTCCTGGGCGGAGTCGGGAATGACCAGACCGGACGGCGTCGTGACCTCGGCGTCGATCGTCCTGATGACGATGCGGTCCTCGAGCGGCTTGATGGAGACCGACACTGCGGACCTCCCCTTTCGCGTTGAGTGCAGATGGACGGGGTCGAGCGCCTGGTTCCCGGTCCGTCGTCGCGGTGCCGGACCGGAGGGCGCCCGTGCGTCGGCGGACGTGGCCGCTGGTCCCTCGTGAGGAGGGATCACGGCTGGTCCGACCGCCTGCTCCCAATCTAGGCCCCGGTTAGCACTCGGTCAAGGTGAGTGCTAACCACGCGGGACGCCCCGCACGGGCGGGTCTCCCCGCGCCTCGCGGCGCGGACGGGTGCCAGACTTGCCCGGTGACACCTCGCCTCCCCGACCCCGCTCTCCCCCTCGCCCGGCACGCCGCGACCCAGGCGTCGGCGGCCGCGCTCGTCCTGCTCGACCTCGACGGCACCCTCACGGACTCCGCGCCGGGCATCCTCGCCTCGGTGCGCCACGCCTACCGGGCCCTGTCGCTCCCCGTCCCGGACGAGGACCGGATGCGCGGCTTCGTCGGGCCGCCCATGCAGACCTCGCTGCTCGGCCACGGTGTCGCCCCGGAGCAGCTGGACGACGCCATGGCCGCCTACCGGGAGCACTACTCCCACGCGATGCTCGAGGCCACCGTCTACCCCGGCGTCGTCGATGCGCTCGTGGGGCTGCGCACCGCCCTCGCCCCGGGCGCGGCCCTCGTGCTCGCGACCTCCAAGCCCGAGGTCTTCGCCCAGCAGATCGTCGACCATCTCGGCCTCGCCCGGCACCTCGACGCCGTCTACGGCGCGAGCCTCGACGAGTCCCGCCTCTCCAAGGCGAGCGTCGTCGCGCACGCGCTGCGCTCGGAGCACGAGCGCACCGGGCGAGCCGTCGTCCCCTCCCGCGCCGTCATGGTCGGGGACCGTCACCACGACGTGACCGGCGCGGGCGAGCACGGCATCGGCTGCATCGGCGTGCTGTGGGGCTACGGGAGCAGGGCCGAGCTGCTCGACGCCGGCGCCGTCGCGCTCGCGCCGCGTCCGGCCGACCTCGTCCCGCTGGTCCGACGAGCGCTCCGTGACGGCTGACGCCGTCCCCGCGCCAGCCTCCCGGACGGGGAGCACGTGGGAGAATCGAGAGATGGACCCGGCCGCCGTCGAGCTCCTGCTCTCGCAGCGGGGCAGTGATCTGCTCGCGACCCTGCCGCCGTACGAGGAGTCCCGCGCGCTCGCGCTGTCGCAGCGGCTGCGCGACGACGGCGTCGAGCCCGCGCTCGCCGCCGCAGCCCTCACGCAGTCCCGGCTCCGCGCGCGGGCCGTGACCAAGCTAGGCGAGCGCGCCGCCTCGATGCTGTTCACCCAGGCAGGCCTGGAGCAGGCGACCCGCGCACCGGTCGCCGCCCTGCACGCGCAGCGGTACGCCTCCGCGGGGCTGCACCACGTGGCCGACCTGACCGCCGGGATCGGCACCGACGCGCTGGCGCTCGCCGCGGCCGGGCTCCGCGTGACCGCCTGCGAGATCGACGGGGCGACCGCGCTCGTCGCCGGCCACAACCTGCGCGACCACCCCCGGGCCGACGTCGTCCACGGCGACGGGCTCGATCTCGACCTCGCCGGCAGAGGGGTCGACGGCGTCTACGCCGACCCCGCGCGGCGCACCCGCAGCGGCGCCCGGGTCTTCGACCCCCGCTCCTACCGGCCCCCGCTCGACGCCGTGTGGGCACTGCGCGACCGGGTCCCGGCCGTGGGCATCAAGGTGGGCCCCGGGATCCCCCACCAGGGGCTGCCCGAGGACGCCGAGGTGGAGTGGGTGTCGGTCGACGGCGACGTCGTCGAGGCCGCGCTCTGGTTCGGACCGCTCGCCCCGCGCGGACCCGCCCTCAGCGCCACCGTGCTCCGCCACGGGCCGGAGGGCCTGCGCCGGGCCCACCTGCAGGGGACGGAGCCCTCGTCCACGCCCAGCACCGTCTCCGGGCCGCAGGACCTGGGCCCCTGCCTGTTCGAGCCCGACGGGGCGGTCATCCGGGCGGGGCTCGTGGGTCCGCTGGCCGAGGAGCACGGGGCCCGGCTGCTCGACCCCACGATCGCCTACCTCACCGGCGACGGTCCGGCGCCGGAGGTCGACGGCGTGCCGGTGGCGAGCGCGTACCGCGTGCTGGACGTCATGCCCTTCCACCTCAAGCGGCTCAAGGCCTACCTGCGCGAGCGCGGGGTGGGTGCGCTCACCGTCAAGAAGCGCGGCACCGCCGTCGTGCCCGAGGAGCTGCGCTCCCGCCTCGCCCTGAGCGGTCCCGCGAGCGCCACCGTCGTGCTGACGCGCGTGGCGGGCTCCCAGCAGGTCCTCGTGGTCGAGCCTGTCCTCGAGCCGTCCCGCAGCCCCAGCCCCCGCAGCCCCGAGGAGGTCCGGTGACCATCCCCTTCGCCAGGTCCGAGCGCTCCACCGTCGGGGTCGAGTGGGAGCTCGCGCTGGTCGACGCGGACTCGGGGGACCTGCGCCAGGTCGCGCCCGTGATCCTGGACACCGTCGCCCCGCCGGACGGCTCCCAGCACCCCTTCATCCGTCAGGAGCTGCTGCTCAACACGGTCGAGGTCGTCTCGGGGGTGTGCCGGACGGTCGGTCAGGCGGGCGTGGACCTCGCCCGCAGCATCGAGGAGATCCGGCTCATCACCGACCCGATGCGCGTCGAGCTCATGTGCGCGGGCACCCACCCCTTCGCCCGGTGGGCGCAGCAGAAGGTGAGCGACAAGGAGCGGTACAACACCCTCATCGACCGCACCCAGTGGTGGGGGCGGCAGATGCTCATCTACGGCGTGCACGTGCACGTGGGCATCGAGGACCGCGACAAGGTGCTGCCGATCAGCAGGGGGCTGCTGCCGTACTTCGCGCACCTGCAGTCGCTGTCGGCGTCCAGCCCGTTCTGGGGCGGCAAGGACACGGGCTACGCCTCCAACCGCGCCCTGATGTTCCAGCAGCTGCCGACCGCCGGGCTCGGCTTCCAGTTCGACCGCTGGGAGGAGCTCGAGGGCTACGTGCGCGACATGGTGCACACGGGCGTGATCGACGAGTTCGACGAGATCCGCTGGGACATCCGGCCCTCGCCACGCTTCGGGACGATCGAGACCCGCATCTGCGACGGGGCCTCCAACCTCGAGGAGGTGCTCGCGCTCGCCGCGCTGACCCACTGCCTCGTGGAGCACCTCTCCAGCGAGCTCGACGCCGGTCGCGCCCCCGCGACGATCCCACCGTGGTTCGCCCAGGAGAACAAGTGGCGCTCCGCCCGGTACGGGATGGACGCGATCATCATCGACAACCGTGCGGGCGACGAGGAGCTCGTGACGGACTCGCTGCGCCGGCTGCTGACCACGCTCGAGCCGGTCGCCGACCGGCTCGGCTGCCTCGACGAGCTCGACGGCGTGCACACGATCCTGCGCGCCGGAGCGGGGTACCAGCGCCAGCGCCGGGTGAGCGAGGCGCACGACGGCCAGCTCGACGCCGTCGTGCGCGCGCTGGTGGCGGAGATGCGCGCCGGCCACCCGCTCTAGGCGGACGACCGCCGCACGCGACCGGGCAGCGCTCGGAGCGTGGGACCGCACGCGTCCGACCGCGTCCGCGCAGGTCTCACCATCTCAGGACGGGCCGGGAGCACCTCGCATACGTAGAACTACGTATTTTTCGTCAGAAGATGTACCTATGCCGGACCGGCACGTACCTTGGACGCGTAGGGAGCGCTCCCATCCCTGCCACGGCGTACGAGATCGTTCGACGCCGAGGCGTGCGACACCGACGTCGCGCGCCCTCCCCGACCGGACAAGGTGACACCGCGTGCAGCCCTTCCTCGCCCCCTCCCGCCCCCGCCGACGTCGCCCGCACCTGCGACGGATCGTGGCGGGAGCAGCCACGCTGGCGCTCGCCGCCTCGGGCCTGGCTGTCGCGCTGGCGACGCCGGCCTCCGCCGACGTCGTCCCGCAGGGCAGCGGCGGCTACCTCACCTCGCCGCCCGGCGCCACGCCGGGCATGGGCTGCAACACCGACTCTCGGACCTACCTGACGAACGACGTCCCGGCGGGGACCGCCGTGCCCACCAACGACTGGTGGAGCTCGCTGGTGTTCCGCAACTCCCAGGGCGGCTACGCCTCGTGCGACTCGGTCATGCCGCTGTACGCGCACCCCGCCGCCTACCAGCCCACGACCGAGGGCATGACGGTCTCGTACCCGACCGTCCTCCAGCTGAGCCAGTACGAGTACCACTACCCGCACACCCCGGACTTCACCGTCGGCGTCGCCGGGCTGAGCACGGCCTCGGTCAAGGTCGCGGGATGGACCGACTGGACGGTCACGAGCTCGCAGTCCGACGGCACGCGCACGCTGCGCTCCACCATCGGGCACGGCCTGCCGTTCTCCTGGTACGAGGCGACGGGTGGCGACGCCACGATCAGCCTCGCCGACGGCACCACCGCCTGGCTCGAGAACGGCGGGACCCTCGGGCTGAGCGTGCGGGGCCGCTCCTTCGCGCTGTTCGCCCCGCACGGCACGACCTGGGCCAAGAGCGGCACCACGTACAGCGCCCCCGCGGGCAGGTTCTCCGTGGTCGCCCTGCCGGACGTGCCCGAGACCGACCGGGCCGGCGTCGTCGCGCAGTACGCGCCCTACGCGTACTCGCCGGTCACCGACACCCACGTGTCCTACGCCTACGACGACGCGACCGCCAAGGTCACCGCGACCTACCACGTCACCGCCACCCCCTGGGCCGGCTCCGGCTCGAGCGAGACCGGGGCCGTCGTCGCGCTGTACCCGCACCAGGCCGCCGTGCTCTCGGGGACCACGCTCTCCGGGCTCACCTACACCTCCCCGCGCGGCACCATGCCGGTCGTCGTGGGCGGTCACGGCTTCACGACCGTGGACACCTTCCACGGCGTGCTGCCCGAGATCCCTGCCGTCGCCACCTCCTCCGGCACGGCCCGCACCACGCTCGAGAACTATCTCGACCAGGTCGCCGCCGACCCGCTCGACCAGCGCGGCGACGACACCTACTGGACCGGCAAGAGCCTCGGCCGCGCCTCGCGCATCGTGGAGATCTCCGACCAGCTCGGCCGCACCGGACAGCGCGACTCCGCCCTGTCGGCGATCCGCGACCAGCTCACGGACTGGCTCACCGCCACCGAGGGCAAGACGGCGCACGTGTTCGCCTACGACTCCCAGTGGCAGACCCTCATCGGGTACCCCGCCTCCTACGGCTCGGAGACCGAGCTGAACGACCACCACTTCCACTACGGGTACTTCATCGCGGCTGCTGCCACGCTGGCGCGCTTCGACCCCGCATGGGCGCAGCAGTACGGCCCGATGGTCGATACCCTGATCCGCGACGCGAACAACTACGACCGCACCGACACCCGCTTCCCCTACCTGCGCGACTTCGACGTCTACGCCGGCCACGACTGGGCCTCGGGGGACGCCCCGTTCGGCGCGGGCAACAACCAGGAGTCGTCCTCCGAGGGCATGAACTTCGACGGCGCGGTCATCGAGTGGGGCGAGGCGACCGGCAACCGCGAGGTGCGCGACGCGGGCATCTTCATGTACACGACGCAGGCCGAGGCGATCAACCGCTACTGGTTCAACAGCGGCGGCGCGACGTTCCCCACCGGCTACGCCTTCGACTCGGTCGGCATGGTGTGGGGCAACGGCGGCGCGTACGCCACGTGGTTCTCGGGCGACCCCGAGATGATCACGGGGATCAACACGCTGCCGATCACGGGCTCGCACCTCTACCTCGGGGACGACCCGGCGACGGTCCAGCGCGTGTACGGGTTCATGGAGCAGCGCAACGGCGGGGCCCCGACCGTCTGGCAGGACATCCTCTGGGAGTACCTCGCCCTCGGTGACCCCGACGCCGCACTCGCGAAGCTCGAGAACGACTCCGGCTTCTCCTCCGAGGAGGGCGAGTCCAAGGCGCACACGTACCACTGGATCCGCAACCTCGCGGCGCTCGGGAACGTGGACACCTCGGTGACCGCCGACTCGCCGCTCGCCGCCGTCTTCGTCAAGGACGGCCACCGGACCTACAGCGCCACCAACGCCTCCAGCGTCACGAAGACGGTCCGCTTCTCCGACGGCACCACGCTCTCGGTCCCGGCGGGGAGGACCGCGACGACGGGCGCGTTCAGCTGGGTCGGCGGCGGCGCCACCGGCGGTGACCCGGTCGGGCCCGGCGACGGAGGGCCCGGCGACGGCACCGGGGACGACGACGAGTGCACCGCGACCGCCCCCGGCGCCGCCTCGGGCGCCGTCCCGACAGCGGCCACCACGACTCCTCTCGGCACGTTCAACCTCACCGCGGACGGCACCCTGAGCGCGACCGCCGGTGCCGCCGGGACGATCACCCTCGCCTCCGCGGCCGGCGGCAGCCACATCGACGAGCCGCACGACCCGTCGACGTTCGTGGCGACGGGGCTGACCTCCAGCCACCTCACCGGGGCGACCGGCTTCTCGATCAAGCTCGACGCCGGCACGATGGCGGGCGCGGCCGTCCAGGCCCGCGTCAGCTACGACTGGACCGGGGACGGCACCTGGGACCGCACCGAGACCTACCCCTACTTCGCCACCGACCCTGTCGTCGGCGACGAGACCTACACCTCGGGCGGCGCCACCGTCGACGGCTCCTGGGCCGACCTCGACGGCGGGTCGGTCAGGCTCGAGCTGTGGACCGTCTTCGGCGCCGCCACCCCCACGGTGACGGTCGGCGGGGCATCCACGCTCACCGCACCGTTCGGGACGACGTCGGGCGACGACGGCAGCCCCGGTGGTGGCGACGACTCGGACGACGGCGGGAACCCGGGCGACGACGACGGTGGCCCCGGCGATGACGACGGCACCACGACCTGCCCGACGTCGACCGTGACCGCGAGCCTGACAGCCGCGGCGAGGAAGACGACCTACCACGACCACGGCAAGGTCACCGCGACCGTCACCGCGGCCGGCCGCTCCGTCGCGGGCGTGCTGACCGTCCGCAAGGGCGCCAAGGTGCGCGCGCAGATCGCGGTCCCGGCCCGCACCGGGTCTGCCACGATCACCGCGCTGCTCCCCCGGAGCCTCAAGGTGGGCAGGCACGCGCTCAGCGTCAGCTTCGCACCCGCTGCGGGCACCCGGGTCGCCGCACCGCGTGCCGCGACCGTCTCGCTCAAGGTCCGCAAGGCGAAGCCGCGCTGGGGCAAGGTCACCGTGAAGAAGCGCCTGCGCGTCGGGACGAGGGGCGCGCTCCGGGTGGTGCTCAAGCCCCGGGGTGCGGCGAAGCCGCGCGGTGCCGTGAAGCTGCTCGTCGGCAAGAAGGTCGTGGGCAGGGCGAAGGTCCGCCACCGCGGCACGACGTGGGTCGCCAAGGTCCGCACCAAGCGGCTCCACCGGCGGGGCAAGGTCAGCGTCCGGCTCGCCGGCAACAAGTTCTTCACCGCGTCGAAGCACGCGACGACGGTGAAGGTGAAGCGCACTCGACGGTGAGTGTGAACGGCCGGCCCCTCCCTCGCAGCCGGCCAAAGGAGCGGGGTCCTCTCTCCCCCCGCTCGGACACGGGCGCGGGACCGGTGGCATCCGCCGGTCCCGTGCCCGCGGTCTGTCACGGCAGCGCGCTCAGACGTGCGTGATCGTCAGTGGCATCGAGGAGTCGACGCCGAAGTCCAGCTCGGACGGCGCGACGCCGGCCCGGATCAGGGAGGCCCCGAGCGCGGCGATCATCGCGCCGTTGTCCGTGCAGTAGCGGATCGGCGGGATGCGCAGCTCGATGCCCGCCTCCGCGCACCGCTCGGCAGCCATGTCCCGCAGCTGCGAGTTCGCGGAGAAGCCGCCGCCGACCACCAGGGTGTCGACGCCGTGCCGCTCGCAGGCGGCGATCGTCTTGGCGGTCAGCACATCCGCCACCGCGGCCGCGAAGGAGGCGGCCACGTCCTCGAGCGGGATCTCCTCGCCCGCGTCCCGCCGCGCCTCGACCCAGCGGGCGACGGCGGTCTTGAGCCCGGAGAAGGAGAAGTCGTAGGCGTGCTTCTCCTGGTCCTTGGCCGCGGTGAGCCCCCGGGGGAAGCGGATGGCGGTCGGGTCGCCCTCGCGCGCCAGGCGGTCGATGTGCGGGCCGCCCGGGTAGGGCAGGCCGAGCAGCCGTCCGACCTTGTCGAAGGCCTCCCCGGCGGCGTCGTCGAGCGTCGATCCGAGCTCGGTCACGCCGGTGGCGATGTCGTCGACCTCGAGCAGCGAGGAGTGCCCGCCCGAGACCACGAGCGCGAGAAAGCGCTCCGGGAAGTCGCCGTGGACCAGCTGGTCGACGGCGGCGTGCCCGACGACGTGGTTGACCCCGTACAACGGCTTGCCGAGCGCGAGCGCGAGCGACTTGGCCGCCGAGGTGCCGACCGTCAGCGGCCCGACGAGCCCGGGGCCGGCCGTGACCGCGACCGCGTCGACGTCGTCCAGGGACACGCCCGCACCGTCGAGCGCCCGCTCCAGGGTGGGGACCATGGCCTCCAGGTGCGCGCGCGAGGCGACCTCGGGGATGATTCCGCCGAACCGGGCGTGCTCGTCCATCGAGCTCGCCACCGCGTCGATCAGCAGCTCGTGCCCTCGCACGAGGGCGACCCCCGTCTCGTCGCACGAGGTCTCGATGCCGAGGACGAGGGGTTCAGTCACCCGATCAGGGTAGTACAGCGCCGCTCGCCCGGGCGCGTGTGAGCGAGGTCACGGCCCGGCACGGGATGAGCGCCGCGGGCACGGTGATTGAACATTGCATGACTATCGACATCTCGGACCTCTCCGACGCCGCCCTCGCGGACGGGCTCACGCTGCCCCTGGCGATCGACCCCGCCGCGGCCGACCTGCTGTTCCGCGAGGCGCACACCGTCTACGACTTCGACGGCACCCCGGTCGACGACGCGTCGGTGGCGGCCGCCTTCGAGCTGCTGCGCTGGGGGCCGACGGCCTTCAACTCCTCACCCCTGCGCCTGCTGCTGGTGCGCTCGCCGGAGGCTCGGGAGCGCCTCGTGGACCACATGGGCGAGGGCAACAAGGCGAAGACGGCCTCCGCCGGCCTGACGATCGTCGCCGCCGCGGACACCGACTTCCACGAGCACCTGGGCACGCTCGCCCCGCACATGGTCGGCGCCCCCTTCGAGCAGGACGCGCAGGTCCGCGAGTCGATCGCGCGCACCTCCGCACTGATCCAGGTGGGCTACCTGATCGTGGCGCTGCGGGCCACCGGGCTGCACGTCGGCCCGATGGCAGGTTTCGACGCCGCCGGGATCGACCAGGAGTTCTTCTCCGAGAACGGCTGGCGCACCCTGCTCGTCCTCAACGTCGGGCAGCCCGCGAGCTCCGAGGGGGCGACCCGTCCTCGCGCCTCCCGCCTCAGCCTCGCGCAGGCGAGCCGGACCGTCTGACCCTGGGCGGGCGCGCCCCGGCGTCGTCCACCGAGTCCACCGGGACGAGGGTCGCGAGCGCGCCCGGCAGGTCGGAGCGCGAACGGATGCCGAGCTTGCGATAGCTCGACGAGAGGTGCCACTCGACCGTCTTCAGAGTGACGAACAGCTCCGCAGCGATCTCTCGGTTCGTCATCCCACCGACCGCGAGGTCCACCACGCGCCGCTCGGCGGCCGAGAGCAGGCCGGACGCCGGACGCCAGGCCGGCACGCTCGTGCCCAGCTGCGCGAGGACGCTGCTCGCCCGGCGCACGAGCGGCTCGAGCCCCTGACGGCCGGCCTTCACGTGGGCTGCCTGGACGTGCGCCACGACCTCCGCGGTCGTCGTCGGGGCGCCGTCGGGCGCGCCCTGCCCGCGGGGACCGCGCACGACCCACAGCTCGCCGAGCACCACCTGCGCCGCTGACCTCGCCAGCACGTCGGGCAGCCTCTCGGTCAGGGCGATCGCCTCCAGCGCCGAGGCGATCAGGTCGTCCGCCGTCTCGTCCGCACCCCGCGCCCCGTGCTCGATCCTGATCTGGGCGACCAGGGTCTCGGCGACGCACCGGGGAGCGCCCCAGGTCCGCGCCCGCGCGACGTGCCCGGCGACGATCTCGCGCGCCCGGGCTCCGTCGCCCTCGGCGAGCAGCAGACGCGCGTGGACCTCGCCCACGGGCGTGATCGCCGGGCTCGAGGAGACCGACGGGATCATCTCCAGCGCCCGCTCGACGAAGGGCCGGGCCAGGTCCGCTCGCCCCGCGTCCAGGTGGATCGTGGCGAGCGTGTCCACGGCGAAGATGTCCAGGAAGGGTGTGCCGCGGTCGGCCCGGCCGACCAGCTCGTCGACCACCTCCTGCGGGATCTCCTCGCCGCGCGCCCGGAGGCACTGGACCCAGCACGCGAGCAGGGGCGAGACGTAGGCGTCCCAGCCGAGCCGACGCAGCTCGCGCGTGACCGCGACGTCGGCGAGCGCCCCGAGCACGTCACCGGCCCGCAGCCGCACGAAGGCCCGGCAGTAGGCCGCCGTGGCGAGCGGCATCATCCACCCCTGGGAGCGGGCCTCCGCGATGGCACCGTCCAGCACGTCCAGGGCCACCTCGAAGGTGTCCGACCAGTTGAGCGCCGCGGTGACGAGGTAGAGCGGGCCGCTGTCCGCCGTCTCCTCGTCGAGCAGGCGCCCGCCCGCCCAGCTGCGGACCGCGAAGGCACGTGCCGTCACGGCGTCCCCCTGAGGCGAGAAGCACTGCTCGACCGCAGCCGCCGACAGCACGAGCCGGTCGGCGTGGGAGTCGCGGTCCGGGTCCTGGGACAGCACCCGCCCGAGCATCGCCGGGAGGTCACCCAGCTCCTCGCCCAGCACGTACCCCATGAGGCGGCTGCGCGCGACGAACTGCGCCTGAGCCTGCTCGACGCGTGTGCCGCCACCGCCCTCCACGAGCGCTCCCCAGCGCCGGAAGAGCTCGACGGCCTCCGGGATCTTGCCCATCTCGACGAGGTCGTCCCCCGCGGCGGCGAGCACCTGCCCGACCTCGTCGTTCCCCGGGCAGAGCCCGACCGCCCGCTCCCACATGGCGACGGCCTCGTCCATCCGGTCGCAGCGCGCGAGGGCGCTCGCGGCCGCCGTCAGGAGCCCGACGTCCTGGGCCGTCGGCTCCCGTTCCTGGACCGCGCGCACCAGGTACCGCGACGCCGTGTGCGCGTTGCCTCCCTCGAGCGCGTCCCGGCCGCCCCGCTCCAGCCGTCCCTGCAGCGCCCGAGAGCCCGCGGGCCGGGTGCGGAGCCAGTGTCCGAGCGCCGGGTCACCGACGTCCTGCGCAGCGTCCAGGCTTCTCGCCGCGCGCGCGTGCCAGCGGGCCAGCGCGTCGTCGTCGAGCGTGCCGAGCACCGCGTCGGTCATCAGCGGGTGCGCCAGCCGCCAGGTGCCGCGGAGCTCGACGAGGCCTGTGCGGCGCAGCCGCTCCAGGAGCCTGCGGGCGGCCGTCGTGGAGCCTCCCCAGGTGCGCACGAGCACCTCGAGGCTCGCTGCGCCGCTCACCGAGCAGAGCACCGCCAGCACCCGCGCGACCTCCTGGGCCTGCGGGTCGAGCCCCTCGAGCTGGTCGGCGATGACGTCCACCAGCCCGTCGGGGACGGCCTCGCCGTGCCGGAGGGACTCCGCGAGACGCAGCGCGAAGAGCGGGTTCCCGGCGCTGCGCGCGACGACATCGTGCGCCGTCGCGTCGTCCACGTCTCCGATCAGCCGGACGGTCCCCGCCGGGCTCAGGGGACCGAGACGCACCACGGCGACCTGCGGGTCGAGCGAGGTGTCCACGATGGACCGCACGACGTCGCCGCCCGTGCGCTGCGCGACGAGGACGAAGCAGCCCAGGTCGGCGACGTGGTGCAGCAGGTCGGTGATCACAGCGACCGAGACCGGGTCGGCCCACTGGACGTCGTCGACAGCGAGCACCACCGGCCCCTCGCGGGTCATGTCGTCGAGCACCCAGCGCACCGCGTAGGCAAGCTCCTCGGCCGAGGCGCCACCCTCGCGCAGCACGGCGCCCGGGCCGTCGAAGGGCGGGGTCCCCTCGGGCAGCCGCCGGGCGCACTTGGCGAACCAGTCGCGCAGCACCCCGGCGTGCAGGTTCTCCCCGAGGCGGGACGCCCGTGCCCAGAGCACCGTGGCGCCCGCCCCTGCCGCGGTGTCGACGGCCCAGAGCAGGAGGGCGGACTTGCCGATCCCCATCGCGCCCTCGACGAGCACTCCCGAGCCGCTGCCGCGAGCCAGCCGCCCGAGGCGCTCGGAGAGCAGGGCCTTCTCCCGTTCCCGCTCGACGAGCGCGGTGGCCGCTGTGCCGTCCATGGGAACATCCTAAGGACGCGCGGGAGCAGGCCGGGCCCGCCGTCGGCGACGGGTCCGGCCTGTCCGCAGGCCGCCGGGCGGAGCGCCGCCGGAGGGGCTACTTCACGGTGAGCGCCTTCGTCCCCTTCTTCGCCTTCGCGACGACCCCGCCCTTGACGGTGACCTGCAGGCTGCCGGCCCCCTTCGGAGCCGCGACCTTGAGCCTGGCCTTCCCGGAGAGCCGGGCCTTGGCATCGTTGTACGTCGTGAGCCGGACCTTGCCGAGCGTGACCTTCTTGCCCTTCCTCGGGACGAAGGTGACGGTCGCGACGGGGCCGTCCTGGAGCTTGAGCGCCTTCTCGCCGTCGTAGGCCTGGCTCCAGGCGAAGACGGTGGTCGGGTCGGCAAGCTGGACGGTGACCCCCACCTTGGCCTTCTTCCTCGCCTTCACCGAGGCGGGGGCCGAGACGGTCACCGACGTCGCGGGGATCCCCGCCGTCACGATGCTCTGCTTGACCCCGTCGGCGACGGCGGGCGTCCAGCCCACAGCCTTGCCGTTGCCCTTCGCGCCCGGCACGTACCGGTAGCGCACCGCCCAGGTGCCCGGCGCGGGCGCCGTGTACCAGGCCCGCTTGAACGCACCGTTCGTGTCTGCCGGAGCCACCGAGCGCAGTCCGTCGTAGACGTCGTCGCAGCCCGCGCCCTTGCACGCCGTGGTGGGCACGGCGACGGAGGCGAGGTCGACCCACTTCTTGGTGCCCTTCTTCTGCACCTGCAGGTCCACGCGCCCGCCGCGGAGCGCGCCGTTGACGTAGAGCCACGAGACGGCCGGCATGCCTGCCATCTTCTTGGCGTACTCGGCGGGCATCTGCGTCATGGCGCTGGTCTGGAACCGCACCTTGGCGTCGACGGTGCCCGCGGCCTGGGCGGGCACCGCGAGCCCCGCCAGGAGGGCGAGCGTGGCCAGGAAGAACAGCGTGAGAACCCTCGTGGGGGCGAGTCTGTGTGTCATGGCACCATCGTCGGCGCGATCCGCGGTGACGATGGCGGCGCACCACCCCAGAACAGGAGCGGGAGCACCCCAGAAGGCGCGCGAGCGCCGGTCAGCGTCCTGACGCTGACGGCTCCAGCGGCAGGCGCATCGTGTACGCGTCGACGTCCTCGGGCTGGTAGTAGCGCTTGCGCAGGCCCAGCCGCTCGAAGCCGAACTTCTCGTACATGGCGATGGCCGCAGGGTTGTCGACCGCGACCTCCAGCAGCACACCGTGCGCCCCGAGCTCGCGGGACCGGGCGACCAGCGCCTCGAGCAGCACGGTGCCCGCCCCCTGGTGCTGCCGGTCGAGCGCCACCCCGATCGTCATGACCTGCGTGACCTCGCCGTCGAACCAGAGCCCCGCATAGCCGATCACGGGCTCCGGGCCGACCGACGCCTCGTCACGCTCGGTCACCACGACGTACCAGCGGCCGGAGCCTCCCAGCTCCTCGGCGAGCATCGCGTAGCTCCACGCTCCCGCGCCGAACAGCGCGACCTCGAGGGCGAGCACCCGGTCCAGGTCGGAGGCCCGCATGGGCCGCAGCCGCCACCGACGCGGGTCGCCGTCGGCCGTCGGCACGGTCACGCGCTCACCCGTTTGCTCGCAGCGGGGACGACGGCGTCAGGCCGGCGCAGGTAGAGCGGCTCGGTCGGCGACGGCATCCCGTCCGCCGTGCGCTGCTCCGCGAGCCGGACGAGCAGGACTGGGTCGGGCGTGGCGTCGGTGCCCGCGAACCGCACGGCGCCCGCAGGCAGCTCCGCGAGCACCGCCTCGAGCGCGGGGACCTGCCCGGTGGCCACGACGACCGCCCCCGTGAGGCTGCCGTCCGCGACGAGGCCCTGCGGCCGGCCGACAGCGGGTTCCGTCAGGCGGGTCACCGTCTCTCCCGAGACGCGGTAGCGCGCGTGGTAGACCTCCCGGCGCCGGGCGTCGCTCAGCACGACGAGCTCCTCGCCGTCGGAGGCGTGGCCCAGCCGGACCGCGTGCAGGGCGGCGGCGTCCAGCGAGGGCACGCCGAGCACGGGCACGCCGCGCGCGAAGGCGAAGGTGCGGGCGGCCACGATGCCGGCCCGCAGACCGGTGAAGGGAGCAGGGCCGGTGCCCACGACGACGCTCGTCACGTCCGCGGGCGTCACGCCCGCCTCCGCGAGCGCGGCACGCGTCAGCGGACCGAGCAGCTCGGCGTGCTTGCGGTCCTCGTCCGCTCCCGCACGGGCGACCTGCCCGGACGGGCCGACGACGGCGACAGCGACTCCCACGGACGTATCGATCGCAAGGACGGCCACGGGCTCAGCCTATCCGCAGGGACTCGAGCCCGGCACCGCGCCAGCGGGCTCCCACCCCTCGCAGGACGGCCCGCCGCTCTCCCACCTCGGCGTCGACCATGTCGAGGTCGTCCGCGCCGGAGGCCGTGCCCGCCCCGTGGGGACGGTCGAGGACGATCTCGAGCCGGTCCTCGCTGAGCACCTCCGCGAGCCCCTCGCCCCACTCGACGACCGTGACGGAGTCCTCAAGCGAGGTGTCGAGGTCGAGGGCCTCGAGGTCGTCGAGCGACTCGAGCCGATAGGCGTCCACGTGGACCAGGTCGGGGCCCTGCGCCAGCGCCGGGTGCACGCGCGCGATCGTGAAGGTCGGCGAGGCCACCTGTCCCCGCACCCGCAGCCCCGCACCGATCCCCTGGGTCAGGGTGGTCTTGCCGGCGCCGAGGGCTCCGGTGAGCACCACGAGGTCCCCGGCCCGCAGCAGCCCCGCGAGCGCGGTGCCCAGCGCTCGGGTCTGCTCGGCGGTGGCGAGCGTGAGGTCCAGGCGAGCCGGCTCCGTGGCCCGATCGACCGCTGCGGCGGCACCGGGCGCCGGGCCGGCGGGCGGGCCGTCCTGATGGACGCGCGGGACGCGGGAGCCGAGGCGGGTCACGATCTCGTAGCCGATCGTCCCGGCGAGCTCGGCCCAGTCCTGCGCCGAGGGCTCGTCCCTCGCCGGGTCACCGAAGAGCACGACCCGGTCCCCCGCCCGCTCGGTGGCGCCCGGGCCGAGGTCCAGGACCACCTGGTCCATGCACACCCGGCCGCGGATCGCCGTGTCCCGCGCGCGGTCGCCCGTGACGCGTACGGGGGCGCCCGGTCGCCCGTCCACGCCGGAGACGTGGCGTGGGACGCCGTCGGCGTACCCGAGCGGCACCACCCCGAGAACCGTCGCTCCCGGCGTCACGTAGTGGTGGCCGTACGAGACGCCGCTGGCCGCCGCCACGGGCTTGACCGTGACGAGCTCGGCCTCGAGCGTCATGACGGGGCGCAGCCCCAGGTCGGCGGCGTCCAGCGCGGGGATCGGGGTGAGCCCGTACAGGGCGATGCCCGGGCGCACGAGGTCGTAGTGGGTGCGCGGGTCGGTGAGGGCGGCGGCGGAGCCGGCCAGGTGGCGCACCGCGGGCGGCAGCCCGACGGCGGTCAGGCGCGCCACGGCGTCGTCGAGCGCCGCGCACTGCAGCGCCGTCGTCGGGTGCCCGGGCACGTCGGCGTAGGCCAGGTGCGACCACACGCCCACGAGGTCCACGACGCCCTGCGCCGCGAGCGCGGCGAGCCGGTCGACGACGGTGGCCAGCTCGAGAGGGCTCACTCCGTTGCGTCCCAGGCCGGTGTCGACCTTCAGGTGCACCCGGGCACGGCGCCCGGTGCGGCGCGCGGCGTCGGCCACGTCCTCGAGCGCCTGCGGCGATGCCACGGAGAGGTCGACGTCGGCGGCGAGCAGCGCCTCGAAGGGGGCGTCCGGCCCGTAGAGCCAGGTCAGCACAGGCACGGTGAGGCCGGCCTCGCGCAGGGTCAGCGCCTCGCCGACCTGCGCCACGCCGAGCCAGGTCGCCCCGGCCTCGACCGCGGCCCGAGCGCACGGGACGAGCCCGTGCCCGTAGGCGTCGGCCTTGACGACCGCCATGAGAGCGGCCGAGGGCGCGGCGGCCTGCACGGTGCGGACGTTGTGCCGGAGCGCGTCGAGGTCGATCAGGGCCCGGGCAGGAAAGTGGTCGGGGGGCGCGGAGGTCACGTCGGCCATTCTCCCACTCGATCTTCCCGCTCACGTGCCCGCGGGTTGTGGGATATCTGCTGCCCCACGCGCCTCGGAACAACAGATTTCCCACAATCGACGGGGGGACGAGGGGAATCGCGCCGTAGCTCGCGTCAGTCGCGGGTGAGTCAGCGCGCGAGCAGGGCCGCCACCGTCGCGGGGAGAGCGTGCGCGACGTCGAGCGCCGCGAGCGGGCCACCGGCGCTCGCGCGCCGGGCGGCCTCACCGTGCAGGAGCGCACCCGCCGCGGCGACCAGGGCCGCGCCGTCGGGGTCTGCGAGCACCCGCTCGGCGTGCGCGGCGAGCAGGGCGCCGAGCACGCCGGTGAGCACGTCGCCCGCCCCGGCGGTCGCGAGCCAGGGCGTGCCGTCGTCCTGGGCGTAGACGGCAGAGGGTCCGACGACGGTGGTCACCGGTCCCTTGAGCAGGACCGTGGCACCGGTCTCCTCGTGCGCGAGCCGCGCCCAGCGCAGCGGCTCGGCCTCGACCTCGGCGCGCTCGACGTCGTGCCCGCGGTGGCGCAGCAGGCGGGCCAGCTCGCCGGCGTGCGGCGTGACGACGACGGAGGCCGGGACCCGCAGCGGCAGGAGCGCCAGCCCACCGGCGTCCACGACCGCGGGCACCGGTACCTGCGCCTCGGCCAGACCCGTTCCCGGGCTGCCGCACGCCTCCGCGATCGCACGTCGAGCGTGCTCCCGGGGCGAGACCTGCCCGGAGCGCAGCAGCGCGGCCGCGTCGTGCTCGTCGTCGGCGTCGTCGCCCGGCACCGCAGGCAGGCCCGGCCCGACCGCCCACGCCTGGACCCGCCCCTGGGCCGTGACGACCTCGGGCCGGGCCCCGAGCACGAGGCGCGCGGCGACGTCTGGCCCGACGTAGCGGATCATTCCGACGCCCGCGCCCGCGGCGCCGTTCGTGGTGAGCACGGCTGCCCCGGGGAACTCCTCGGTCCCCGCCACGACGCCGAGCACGCCCCGGGAGTACTTCTGGGCGTCGTGCGCGGGCGCTTGCAGCAGGCCGAGCCGCGCGAGGTCGTCCGGCTCGAGCCGCTCGACCGTCCCGGGTGAGGGCGCGGGGTCCAGACCGAGGTCGACGACCACGATCCGGCCGGTGCGCGACGCGGCGGGGGCGAGGAGCAGGCCGGCCTTGACGGCTCCGAAGGTCACGGTGAGGTCGGCGGTGAGCACGACGGTGGGCTCCGGCACGCGGCCGTCGTCCGCGCCGACACCCGAGGGCAGGTCGACCGCGACGACGGTGGGTCGGCTCCCGCTCGCGTCGGGGGCCTGGACGAGGCCGCGCACGACCTCGGCGGCCCGGCCGCGCAGCGCGGGGCTCGAGGCGTCGGACCCGATCCCCAGGATCGCGTCGACCACGAGGTCGCTCCCGGCGGCGAGCGCGACCGCGGCACCGACGTCCTGCGCGCCCACGTGGCGGATCTCGCCCCCCGCGTCCCGCAGCGCCCGGGCACCGGCGTCGTGGACACTGGACCCCAGGGCGAGCGCGACGACGCGCACCCCCCGCCGGGCGAGCCGGGCGCCCGCGTGCAGCGCGTCCCCGCCGTTGTTCCCCGAGCCGACGAGCAGCAGGACGCGCCGCTCCACGGCACGTGCGGCGGGCAGGGGTCCGCGGCGTTCGGCGGCCCTGCGGCGCAGGACCTCCCAGAGCCGACCCGCGAGCGCGAAGGCGGCGCGCTCCATGAGAGGTACGCCCGTGGCGAGCAGCGGGGCCTCCGCGGCTGCGACCGCCTCGGCGGGAAGCCCGCGGATCACGCGATCGTCCCGCGCTCGGCGCTCGAGGTGCCCGGGGTACCAGGCGCGTCGCCCCGCCGTCCGGGGCACGGCGGCGCGCCCTCGAGGACCACGAAGGCCGTCGCGATGCCGCCGTCGTGCGAGAGGCTCAGGTGCCAGGCGTCCACGCCGAGGGCCGCGGCGCGGGCCGCGACGGTCCCGGTGACCACGAAGGCCGGGGCGGCCCCGGGGGTGCGAGGGACCGAGACGTCCTGCCAGCGCAGGTCACCGGTGGTGCGCAGCGCCTTGGCGAGGGCCTCCTTCGCGGCGAAGCGGGCCGCGAGGGACTCCAGCGGCAGGTCCCGCTCGACGGGCGTGAACAGCTTCTCGCGCAGTCCCGGCGCGCGTTCGAGCGAACGTGCGAGGCGCGCGGTGTCGACGACGTCGACACCCACCCCGATGATCATGCGCCCACTCTACGCAGCGGACTGGTCGGACGCCGCGGTGGGAGCGCCCCGCGAGCGGCTACTCGACGGTGACGGACTTGGCGAGGTTGCGGGGCTGGTCCACGTCCAGGCCGCGGGCCGTGGCGAGCTCGCACGCGAAGATCTGCAGCGGGACCACGGTCAGCAGCGGCGCGAGCAGCGTCGGCGACTGCGGCACCCAGAACACCTCGTCGGCGAAGGGCAGCACCGCGTCGTCGCCGTCCTCGGCGATGACCAGGGTGCGGGCCCCGCGGGCGCGGATCTCCTGGATGTTGGAGATGACCTTCGAGTGCAGCGAGTGGCGGCTGCGCGGCGAGGGCACGATGACGAACACCGGGAGCCCGGGCTCCACGAGCGCGATCGGCCCGTGCTTGAGCTCGCCGGCGGCGAAGCCCTCGGCGTGGATGTACGCGAGCTCCTTGAGCTTGAGCGCGCCCTCCAGGGCGACCGGGAAGCCCACGTGGCGCCCGAGGAACAGCACCGAGCGCGAGTCCATCCAGCGCGCGATCATGCGCACCCGCTCGCCGCGGTCGATGACCGTCTGGATCTTGTCCGGCATGGCGCGCAGGTCGGTGAGCACGGCCGCGATCTCGTCGGGGAACTTCGTGCCGCGCACCTGCGCCAGGTACAGGCCGAGCAGGTAGGTCGCGGTGATCTGCGCCAGGAACGCCTTCGTCGAGGCGACGGCGATCTCCGGGCCGGCGTGGGTGTAGAGCACGGCGTCGGACTCGCGCGGGATGGTCGAGCCGTTGGTGTTGACGATCGACAGCACCCGGGCGCCCTGCTCGCGGGCGTGACGCACCGCCATGAGGGTGTCCATCGTCTCGCCGGACTGGGAGATGGCGACGACGAGCGTCTTCTCCGAGAGGACCGGGTCGCGGTAGCGGAACTCGTGGGCGAGCTCGACCTCGACCGGGACGCGGCACCAGTGCTCGATCGCGTACTTGGCGACGTGCCCGGCGTAGGCAGCCGTGCCGCACGCGACGACGATGATCTTGTCCACGGCGCGCAGCACCGACTCGTCGATGCGCAGCTCGTCCAGGGTGAGTCGGCCGTCGACGTCGGTCCGGCCCAGCAGGGTCTCCGCGACGGCGTGCGGCTCGTCGTGGATCTCCTTGTCCATGAAGGTGGCGAAGCCGCCCTTCTCGGCGGCGCTCACGTCCCAGTCGACGGTGAACCGGCGGGGCTCGACGACGGTGCCCTCGAAGTCCGTGACCACGACCTCGTCCGCCGTGATCGTGACCACCTCGTCCTGGCCGAGCTCGAGGGCCTCGTGGGTCGCAGAGACGAAGGCGGCGACGTCGGAGCCCAGGAAGTTCTCGCCCTCCCCCAGCCCGACGACGAGCGGGGAGTCGTGGCGCACGCCCACGACGGTCCCGGGCTCGTCAGCGTGGATCGCGAGGACCGTGAAGGTGCCGTGGAGCTGCTGGGCGGTGGCGCGCACCGCCTCCGTGAGGTCCCCGAGGGACCGGTACTCGCGCGCCAGGAGGTGGGCGACCGCCTCGGTGTCGGTCTCGGAGAGGAAGGTCGCACCCTCGGCGGCGAGCTCGGCGCGCAGCTGCGCCGCGTTCTCGATGATGCCGTTGTGGATCACGGCGAGGCGTCCGCCGTCGGCGAGGTGCGGGTGCGCGTTGACGTCCGTGGGACCGCCGTGGGTCGCCCAGCGCGTGTGGCCGATGGCGGCGGTCGCCTCGATGACGGGCTCGCGCTCGAGCAGCTCGACCAGGTTCGCGAGCTTTCCGGCCTTCTTGCGCACGTCGAGGGTCTCGGCTCCGGGAGCGACGAGCGCGACCCCTGCGGAGTCGTAGCCCCGGTACTCCAGCCGGGCCAGCCCCTCGAGCACGACCTCCAGCGGGCGCTCCGAGACGGAGCTGGACCCGACGTATCCCACGATTCCGCACATGGGTTGAAGAGTACCAAGGCGAGGCCCTGCGACCCGCGCCGCAGAGCGCGGCTGTGACCGGCGCCACCCGGTCGCAGCCGCGCCCCCGCGCAGGAGGTCCGAGAGGCTCAGGCGGGCCGCTGCCCACCGTCCGGGGCCCCGCCGCCGGGCATGCCGCCTCCGGGACCGCCCGTCCGGCCCGCTGCCGCCTCCCCCGCGGTCGCCGTCGCTACCTGCGTGCCGTCGGCCTCGACGGTGTAGTCGGCCCCGTCCACGACCTCGGGGGTCGACACGACCACCGAGCGGTACTCCTTGGCCGCGACGGTCTGCGCGACCACCGTGCCGTCGGCGTCCGTGACCGTGACCGTCGAGCCCGCGGCCCCCGCCGTGTCGAGCACCGCGGAGACCCAGCCCTGCTCGGAGTCGGCGTCCGGCGAGACGGCCATGCCGGCGCTGCCGATCGCGATCAGCGTGCCGCCGGAGACGACGAAGGTGCCGTTCACGTCCAGCGCGCCGTTGCCGTCGGTCGTCGGGCCCTGCACGACGACGGCGCCGCCGCTCATGGACATCGATCCGTTGGAGTCGAGGCCGTCCCCGCCGGCGTCGACCGTCAGCTCGCCCCCGGTGATCGTGAGCGTCTCGCCGCCGTCGGCGTCCATGCCTCCGCCTCCCGGGCCTCCGGCACCACCCTGCGCGTCGCCGTCGGCGGTCTCGGTGCTCCCTGCCGAGGCATTCAGCCCGTCGTCGCTCGAGGTGACCGAGGTGGTGCCGCCGGCGATCGTGATGGCGGCCGACTCGAGCCCCTCGTAGGAGGTGGTGACCGTCGTCTCGCCGCCGGCGATCGTCAGGGCGACGTCGGCGTGGATGCCGTCGTCCCCGGTCGCGAGGGTGAGCTCGCCGTCGTTGACGATCGCGGCCCCGTCGGTGTGCACGGCGTCGTCGTTCGCGTCGACGTCCAGGGTGGCGCCCTCGACGACGACGTAGACCCCGGCCACGACCCCCTTGGCGCCGGAGTCGTCCGTCGCCTCGGCGCTGCCGCCGCCGCTCGTGATCGTCACGTCGCCGCCGGTGAGCACCACGTCGGTCGCGGCGTCCACCCCGTCGTCCCCGGCCATGACCGTCACCGTGCCCCCGGTGATCTCGACGTAGCCCTTGGTCTCGTCCTCGTCCTGGTCGGACTTCAGACCGTCGCCGCCGGCGTCGAGGGTGACGGTCCCGCCCTCGATCACGAGGGCGTCCTTGCCGCGCAGACCGTCGTCCACCGCGGTGACCTGGACGGTGCCGGACAGGATGACGAGATCGTCGGTGCTCGCGATGCCGTCGTTGCCGTTGCCCTTCACCACGAGCGTGCCGGTGCCGGAGACGGTCAGGTCGGCGTCCGCGTAGAGCGCGGCGTTCGCGTCGGCGTCGTCGGCGTAGGAGGACGTGTCGGACAGGGTGCTCGTGGTGCCCTCGGCGAGCACGACGGCGACGTCGTCGGCCGTGCGCACGTCGATGGCGGCTCCGGTCGAGCTCGTGATCGTGGCCCCGTCGAGGACGAGCGTGACCACCGCGTCGTCCGGGGCGGCGACGACCACCTGGCCGTCGTCGAGGGTGCCGCTGAGCCGGTAGGTGCCGGCCGCGGTGATGGTGACGGTGCTGCCGTCGACCTGCACCCCGTCGCCGTCCGCGGTGGCAGTGCCGCCCGAGAGAGTGACGGTGGTCTCCTCGGACGCCTGCTCGTCCTCGGTCACGGTGGTGGCGTCGTTGTTGTCGGCCATCACGTCGGCCGCCGTGGTCGTGGCCGTCACATCGACGGCGGCGGAGGAGGTGCTCGTCGTCGCGGTCGCCGCGGCTCCGTCGTCCTGCGCGCTGCAGCCGGCGAGGACGGCCAGCGCGAGGGCGAGGGAGGTGGCCACCGCGAGGGGGCGGCGCCGGGTGCTGGGGGTCCTGCGTGCAGCTGTCCTGCGCGTGGTGGGTGTGGTGCGCATCGTGAGGCTCCGTTCCTCGTGGGCTGGGTGCGGTGTGTAGGGGTGGTGCGGTGCGAGATCGGCGACGGCGGGCGACGGGCTCAGCGCCGTTCGTCAGCGATCCGCGCGAGGCGGCGCAGGGCCGCGGACCAGCGGTTGGCCGGGAGCCGCGGGTCGAGCACCGCCATCCCGGTGGCGAACTTCGAGACCCGGGTCGGGCGGTGGCCGTGGCGCCACAGCAGCCGGTCGACGCGGGACGGGCGCGACCCGGACTTCGTCTCGACGATCACGAGGCCGGGGATCTCCAGGGAGGTGCCGTCGGCAGCGAGCCACGAGAGGCCGACATCGACGGTGGCACGGGTCGCGGGGGCCTCACGGGCACCGGGGGCATCCCGGTCCGGCGCCGCGAGCGCCCGGCGCGCCTCCGGCGGGACGTAGAGGGTCGAGCGCCGGTAGCCGACGGTCATCACCGGGCGCAGGTCGAGGCGCTGCGGCGCCTCCTGCCCCGCACGGGCCAGCGCGGCGTCGGCGAAGTCCCGGGCCGTGCCGCTCAGCGCGCACGCGGCAGGGTCGAGCGGTGCTCGCTCCTTGACGGTCGCGCCGCGCTCTGCGCGGGTCTTGACCTCGACGAAGGAGCGACGGGAGTCGACGTAGCTGCGGGTGCGCACCTTGAACCGCCGGCGGCGTCCGTGCGCGGCGAGCCGGTAGCTGAGCAGGGTCGGGGTGTCGAAGTAGACCGACTCGTAGGTCTGCTCGCGTCGGCCGCCGATCTCGAGCACCCGGACCGGCGGCTCGCCGGCGCGGTGCGCGGACAGCCCGCTCAGCGCCTCGTGCGCCTCGTCACGGCGCAGCACGTACTTGCGGTCCACCCGGGTCAGCAGCGCGGCGCGCGCCACGAGCTCGTCGAGGGTCGTCGGCGGCAGGTCACGGGGGACGATCGCGGTCATCGCCGCACCGCCTCGACGGAGGCGAAGGCACGGGACGAGCCGACCGGCACAGCCTCCGCGGCCCTGCGCCCGGAACCGTCAGGGAGCCGATAGCGCACCTCGACCAGCGTGGTGTCGTCCACCAGGTCGAGCCGCCGCACGAAGACGCGCACGACGGTCCCGCCGACCAGCGACTCCACCGCGGCCCGCAGCGCGACCGGGTCCGTGTGCGCGGTGTCGAGCAGGACGGTTCGCTGCTCGTAGCGGGACAGCAGCGCCGGGTGGTCCCCGACGAACAGACCCAGCAGGATCAGCGCCATGAGCGCGAGCGCGAGCGGGGACACCGTCGCGCTCAGGCCTGCCACGAGCCCGAGGGCGAGGGAGGCGAAGTAGTACGCGACCTCGTGCTGGTCGATCTCCGAGGACCGCAGCCGGATGATCGACAGCACGCCGAACAGCCCCAGGCCCATGCCGAGCCCGACGTCGATCCTGCCGAGCATCGCCGCCACGGCGACCACGCCGACGTTGATCCCGACGAAGGCCCCGACGAGGTCGCGGCGCCGGTGCCGGGGGAAGTACAGGCCGAGGGCGAGCACGGTGACGGCGACGAGGTCGGCCGCGATCATGAGGGCGGTGTCCATGAGGTTCTCCTGAGATGCCGGACGGTGACGTGCTCCCATTCCGCCAGCCCGGCCCATGCCTCTCCTGTGAGCCCGGTGAGCCGCGCGCATGAACCGTCCCGGCACGGTTCCCCTAGACTGACCGGGTGCTTGAGTCCCCCTATGTCGACCTCGACCGGGCGGCCTGGCACGCGCTGTCAGCCTCCACGCCGCTGCCGCTGACGGACGCCGACGTCGAGCGCCTGCGTGGCCTGGGCGACCCGATCGACCTGCACGAGGTCGACGTCGTGTACCGCCCGCTGTCGCGCCTGCTGAACCTGTACGTGCGCGCGACGATGGGCCTGCACGAGGCCTCCTCGACCTTCCTCGGCGAGCGCTGGCGGGCGCCCTACGTCATCGGCGTGGCCGGCTCGGTCGCCGTCGGCAAGTCGACGACCGCGCGCGTGCTGCGCGAGCTGCTGGCCCGCTGGCCCGAGACGCCGCGCGTCGCGCTCGTGACCACGGACGGCTTCCTCCTGCCGAACGCCGAGCTCGAGCGGCGCGGGCTGCTCCAGCGCAAGGGCTTCCCCGAGTCCTACGACCGCCGCGCCCTGATCCGCTTCCTGAGCAAGGTCAAGGCGGGCGCGAGCAGCGTGGCCGCACCGGTGTACAGCCACCTGCGCTACGACGTCGTGCCGGACGCGCAGCACGTCGTGGAGCGTCCGGACGTGCTGATCGTCGAGGGGCTCAACGTGCTGCAGCCCGCCCGCACGGGACCGGGCCAGCGCTCCAGCCTCGCGGTGAGCGACTTCTTCGACTTCTCGATCTACGTCGACGCGCGCGAGAACGACGTGCGCCGCTGGTACGTCGACCGCTTCCTGTCGTTGCGGGAGACGGCCTTCGCGGACCCGGCGTCGTACTTCCACCGGTACGCCACGCTCTCGGACGAGGCCGCGGTCGCGCGTGCCGCCGAGCTGTGGGACACGATCAACGCCCCGAACCTGCGCGAGAACGTGCTGCCGACCCGCAGCCGCGCCACGCTCGTGCTGCGCAAGTCCGCCGACCACTCCGTCGAACGGGTGCGCCTGCGCAAGCTGTGAGCGCCGTGACGACCCGGACCCGTCAGGCCCTCGGCTCCGCGACGGCGCTCGGCCGCTCCGCGCCCTCGCCGGGATCGCCGTCCGGCACGGGGCGGCGTCGTGCCCGGCGGCCCCGCACCCAGCGCACGAGCCGGTCGAGACAGGTGCCGACCGCCACCCCCGCCACGATGCCCACCAGGGCGGCGTAACCCGGGTGCCCGTCCAGCCACCGCCCGGCGAGCGCGCCGAGCAGCGTCGTGTAGGTGGCCCACGCGGCGGCCGCGAGCGCGGCCGCCGGCAGGAACCGGCGTGCCCGCAGCCGCACCGAGCCCGCCGTCAGGTTCACGGCGACCCGGCCCACCGGCACGTAGCGCGCGGAGACGATCAGACCCAGCGCGTTGCGGTCGATCGCCCCGCGCGCCCACGCGAGCGCCTCCTGGGACCGGCGCCCGCGCAGCAGGCGCCACCGGTGCAGCGGGACCTTGCGCCCCAGCAGGTACACCGCGACGTCGCCGCACCAGGCGCCGACCGTCGCGGTGACGATCACCGCGACGATGAGGCCGACGTCGCTGTGGGAGGAGGCGACGGCTCCCAGCGCGACGACGACCGTCTCGCTCGGGATCGGCGGGAAGAACCCGTCCGCCATGGTCGAGAGGAGCACGATGGGCAGCGCCCACACCGAGTCGACCAGGGAGGTGAGCCAGCTGTCGATCGCGTGGATCACGCCCGCTCCCCCCGGACGTGGAGCGGGAAGCCGAGCGTGGCAGCGGCGCCGGCCGGGGGCGCCTCCCGGGCCCACAGACGCGCGAGGTTCTCGGAGGAGGTGAGCGAGCGGGTCTCGGCCCGGTCGAGGTAGAGCGTCCCGCCGAGGTGGTCGGTCTCGTGCTGGACGATGCGCGCCGGCCAGCCGACGAGCACCTCTGTGATGCGGGTGCCGTGCTCGTCCTCGCAGGTGAGCTCGACGGCGCGGGGGCGCGCGACCACGGCCTGGTAGCCCGCCACGCTCAGGCAGCCCTCGTAGAACGACACCGGCGCGACGTCGTCGTCCCCGGGCGCGGGGACCGGGCGGTACCGGGGGTTGACGAGGGTGCGGTGCCCGAGCGGCGGGCGCTCGCGCGGGTCGGCGGGGTCCGCGGCCCCGGGGTCGTGGACGACGGCGAGGGCGAGCGGCAGGCCGACCTGCGGCGCCGCGAGCCCGACGCCGGGCGCGGCGAGCATGGTCAGCCGCATCCACTCCAGGAGGTCGCCCAGCAGGTCGCCGAGCTGTCCGGTGTAGGCGGCCGTGGGGGCCCGGAGCACAGGCTCCCCCGCCTGGACGATCGGGAGGACGCCGTCAGGGTGCGCGGCGAGGAGGGCCTCCACCACGGCCCGCAGGTCGGGGGACGAGGTCATGCTCCTCAGTCTTCCCCACAGCACGGCCACAGACCACCCTGAGCGACCCTGGCCCGTCCCTGGTCCGTCGGCAGGGGCCCCGACCGGGCTCGCTCAGGCGAGAGCGAGCTGCGCGCGGACGACCTCCGCGAGCCGCTCGGCGTGGCCGTCGGCCTCCTCCTGCGTCGGCGCCTCGACCATCACGCGGACGAGCGCCTCGGTGCCGGAGGCGCGCAGCAGCACCCGGCCGCCGGCGCCCAGCTCGCGCTCCGAGGCTGCGACCGCGGCCAGCAGCGTCTCGTCGCTGGCTGCCCGGGACTTGTCGACGCCCGGGACGTTGACCAGCGCCTGCGGCAGCTGGGGGATCGTCGCGGCGAGCTCGGAGAGCGGCTTCTTCGTCTGGGCGACGCGGGCCAGCAGGTGCAGGGCGGTGAGGATGCCGTCCCCCGTGGTCGCGTGGTCGAGCAGCACCACGTGCCCCGACTGCTCGCCGCCGACGCTGTAGCCCCCGCGGCGCATCTCCTCGAGCACGTACCGGTCCCCGACCGCGGTGCGCAGCGTGGTCACCCCGAGCTCGTCCATCGCGAGGGTGAGGCCCAGGTTGGACATGACGGTCGCCACCAGGGTCCCGCCCCGCAGCGTGCCGCGCTCGTGCTCGGCGGCCGCGACGATGCCCATGATCTGGTCGCCGTTGACGATGTCGCCGTTCTCGTCCGACGCGATGCACCGGTCCGCGTCCCCGTCGAAGGAGATGCCGGCCTGGGTCCAGTGGCCCACGGTCGCGGCCGCCATGCGGCGCGGCTGCGTGGCGCCGTAGCCGTCGTTGATGTTCACGCCGTCCGGGTCCGCACCGATCACCACCACCTCGGCCCCCGCGCGTCGCAGCGCCTCGGGCCCGAGCTCGCTCGCCGCGCCGTTCGCGCAGTCGACGACGACGCGCAGCCCGGCCAGGGAGTGGGGCACGCTCGCGACGAGGTGGTCGAGGTAGGCCTCGACGGCGTGGCCGTCGAAGGAGATGCGGCCGACGTCGGCACCCGTGGGCCGCTGCCACGGCTCGCGCAGGCGTGCCTCGATCTGGTCCTCGACGGCGTCGTCGAGCTTGAAGCCCGAGTGGTCGAAGAACTTGATGCCGTTGTCCTGCATGGGGTTGTGGGAGGCCGAGATCATCACGCCGAGGTCCACGTCCATCGTGTGCGTCAGGTACGCCACGGCCGGGGTCGGCACCACGCCGACGTCGATGACGTCCACCCCCGCGCTCGCCAGCCCCGCGCTCACCGCGGCGGCCAGGAACTCTCCGGAGGCTCGCGGGTCGCGGCCGACGACGGCCTTGGGCCGCGGGCCGGTGAAGGCACCGCTCTGCCCCAGGACGTGCGCTGCGGCGACAGCGAGGTCGAGCGCCAGCTCGACGGTCACGTCCTGGTTGGCCAGACCGCGCACACCGTCGGTCCCGAACAGTCGTCCCATGCTCGTGATGTCCATTCCTCGTCGGCGCGGCTCGCGGCCGGGCGCCGGGCGTCAGGTCGTGCACCTCGGCGCGCTCGGAGGGCGCTCGCAAGGGCACCCCAGCATATCGCCGGCGCCTGGGAGGCGTGCGCCCGAGCCTGCGGCGCCCGGCGGCCCGGCCCGTCACGACCTCACGCGCAAGACGCGTGAAGGCCCCCTGCCGCCGAGGCGGGAGGGGGCCTTCACCACGAGCAGCTCAGCGCTTGACGGCCGTGGTCCCGAGCTTCTTCGTCTTCGCGGAGCCCACCGTGACGGTCTTCGCCTTCGAGGCCTTGGTCTTGCCGCCCAGGTAGGTGGTGCGGTAGACGCCGTCGCCATCGGTGAAGGTGATCAGGTACGCGACGCCGGGGACGAGGGTATCGAGCGTGTATCGGCCCTTCGAGTCGACGCCGGTCGAGGTCACGTCGAGCGCCGCCTCACCGATGGGCGTCACCCTCGTGGCGGTCACCGTGATCCCCGTGATGCTGCGCCCGGAGTCGCTGCGCCGGACCGTCCCCGAGACCGTCCCCGCCACCACGAGCGGGACCTTGAACCCGGTCACGGGGGTGCCGGGCGTCACGTCGACGTGGAGCGGCACCGCCTGCACCAGATGGACCTTCTTCGTGCCGACGGTCACCTTGTCGCTCACCTCCGCGTTCACGCGATAGCGCCCCGTCACCAGGTCGTTGGTGCTGAACGCACCGGAGTCCCGGTCCGAGTAGCGCCAGTAGCCGCTCTGCGTGCCGAAGGTGTCGGTGAACATCACGCGGGCGTGCGCGCCCGAGCCGTCGGGGAGGACGACCTTGCCGCTCAGCTTGGTCTTCTGCCCGAGCGTCAACGACGGCGCGACGGTGGTCGCGCCCGCCGTGACGGTCACGAACGGCGTGGCCACGTTGTGCCCCGCGATGGCGACACGATAGGTGCCGACCGGGACGTAGGTGAACGTCGAGCTGACGCTCGGGCTCGCCGAGGCGCCCGAACCGAAGTAGAGCCAGTCCTGGACGACCTGGTTGCCGGCCTGGTCGAGCAGCACCGCCGTCACCGAGTCGTAGGCGCTGCTGCTCGGGGACTCCACCGTCACCTTCAGGACGCCGGTCCTGCGGAAGGCGAGCGTGCCGACCGAGACCTTCTTGGCCTTCACGCTCACCGTCACCGCGGCGGACGAGGCGACCTCGGGCTCTTCGGTGTCGACGGCGTCGACCCGGTACGTGCCCTTCGCCAGCCCGCCGACGACGAACTTCCCGTTCGCACCGGTGAGCACCCGCCGCACGGGCTCCGTGTCTGCGACTCCCGGCACCGTGGAGAGGACGCGGACGGTGGCCCCAGCGGCCAGGCTCCCGTCGGCCAGCCTCACCTTGCCCTTGATCCTGCCCTTGGCGAAGTCCGACGTCGTGACGTTCATGGTCTTCGAATGACCCCACGGCGCGTGGAACTCCAGTGCCTCCGAGAGACGCTGGGTGCCGGGCGCGTACGCGACACGGCCCCGGCTGAAAGTCGCGGTGACCCGCAGGGCGCGGGACGACAGACGCGTCTTGGCCACGCTGACCGCGTACCGCCCGTCCTTGTCGGTGGTGGCGCTGCCGATCACCTCGTTCCCGGTGGTGTCGGTGACCGTGACGTCGGCGCCCTTCTTCTTCTTTCCGTCGAGCTTCACCGTCCCGCGGACCACCGCGAGACCCGACGGCCGCACGGTGACGCTGCTCGAGCTCGACGAGACGCGCACCGACGTGTCGTACTGCCAGCCGGTGGTCACGAAACCCTTGGTCTGGCTCACGACGACGGCGCGCTTGCCGGTCTTGACCTTCGTGAAGCGAACGGTGCCGTCGGCGTGGGTCTTCTTGACCTTGTCCCCCAGCGCGACGAAGAGACCCGGCGCGGGGACCCCGCTGGAGGTGGTGACCTTGATCGTCACCGAGGCGCGCGAGGCGGCGAGCGCCGGCGAGGCCAGGCCGATCGTCGCGAGCAGAGCGAGGACAGCTGTGAGGAGAACCGGGAGGAGCAGGCGCTCCTTCGACCATCGGGACGCGGGAGAGATCACCGCGGTGCCATTGTGCATGGGCAGAGAATACTCTCTGCGTGCCCGCCTCCGCCCGGCGGCAGAGGCAGGCACCCTGCCCGTGGCCGGGCGTCGCCACCGCTGCCGACGTTCGTCCCCCGGAGGAGACGCGCGAAGGCCCCCGCCGCCGGAGCAGCAGGGGCCTTCGCGGGCGCAGCGCGACGAACGAACGGTCAGCGCTTGGAGTACTGCGGAGCCTTGCGGGCCTTCTTGAGACCGGCCTTCTTGCGCTCGACCGCACGGGGGTCACGCGTCAGGAAGCCGGCCTTCTTGAGCGCCGGGCGGTTGTGCTCGGCGTCGATCTCGTTGAGCGCGCGGGCGATGCCGAGGCGCAGCGCGCCGGCCTGGCCCGAGGCGCCGCCACCGCTGATGCGCGCGATGACGTCGAAGCGGCCCTCGACGTCCACGAGCTTCAGCGGGGAGTTCACCAGCTGCTGGTGGACCTTGTTCGGGAAGTAGTCCTCGAGCGTGCGCCCGTTGATCTTCCACTGGCCCGTGCCGGGGACGAGGCGGACGCGAGCGACCGCCTCCTTGCGACGACCCAGCGCCTGGCCGGGGGCGGTCGCGCTCTGGCCACGGCCCGCGGGGGCGGTGGTCTCGCTCGTGTAGGAGCTGGGCGTCTCTTCGTCCAGCGTGTCGATGTCGACGGTGGTCTCGGCCACTGTGGGTGTCCTCGCGTCCTTGATCTGTGGGGAAGGTTAGGTCAGGGCGGCGCGAGCTACTGCGCGACCTGCGTGATCTCGAAGGGCTGCGGCTGCTGGGCCGCGTGCGGGTGCTCGCCGCCCGCGTAGACCTTGAGCTTGCTCAGCTGCTGGCGGCCGAGCGTCGTCCGCGGGAGCATGCCCCGGACGGCCTTCTCGATGACCTTCGTCGGGCTCTTCTCGATGAGGTCCGCGTAACGGGTCGCGCGCAGACCGCCCGGGAAGCCCGAGTGGGAGTAGGCGAGCTTCTGCTCGCGCTTGTTGCCCGTCAGCGCGATCTTCTCCGCGTTGATCACGATGACGAAGTCTCCGCCGTCGACGTGGGGGGCGAACGTGGGCTTGTGCTTGCCACGCAGCAGGGTCGCCACGTGGGACGCGAGGCGGCCCAGGACGATGTCGGTCGCGTCGATGACGTACCAGCTGCGCTGGACGTCGCCGGGCTTCGGGGTGTACGTACGCACGGTCGTAGCCTTCGTCTCGGTTCGTGTCTTCTCCGCGCGCAGCGAGCTGCGCGCGGCGAGGTCGGATCGGTGCTTCAGGAGGCCGCGAAGCCGGCCGCCGTCACATCACCATGCCCAGAGGCTCCCGAACGTCCAGGCAGCGAGTGGGCGCGCGCTGGGTTCTGTGGAACATGGGCATGCGAAGCGAAGCACAACGACTCACAACGATACGGGGCGGTGGGTCGAGCGGTCAAACCCGTCGGGCGGGCCACCCGGCTGCCGACGGCCTGCCCGCCACCTCAGCCCGCCAGCCCGGCCGGCTCGGGCGAGCGCTCCCGGAAGCCCGCCGGTCTCAGCGCCTCGCACGCCGGGCAGCGGTCGTCGAAGGCAGCGCCGGGGACGCACCCCTCGCAGCCGAGACGCAGCGTGGTGCACGCGGCGTCGGCACAGTTGCGGAAGCGATCGGTGCGGCGACCGCAGCGCTCGCACTCCCCCAGCGACCGGCAGCCCTCGTCGAAACGCACTGCGCCGCGCCCGTCGAAGACGTACAGCGAGCCCTGCCACAGCCCGCCCGAGCCTCGCGCCTCCCCGTACCGCACGATGCCGCCGTCGAGCTGGTACACCTCGCCGAACCCGCGGCTGCGCATGACGGCGGAGAGGATCTCGCAGCGCACACCGCCCGTGCAGTAGGTGACGACCGCCTTGCCCTTGAGGTGGTCGTAGCGCCCGGCGTCGAGCTGGGGCACGAAGTCGTGCGTGGTCGCGACGTCCGGCACGACGGCGCCCGCGAACCGTCCGGTCCGCGCCTCGAAGGCGTTGCGGCCGTCGAAGAGCACGACGTCGTCACCACGCTCGGCGACGAGCGCGTCGAGCTCGTCCGGCGTGAGACGCGCGCCGCCGCCCTGAACCCCGTCCGGGCCGACGACGATCTCGTCCGGGACGCCGAAGGCGACGAGCTCCGGACGCGCCTTGACGCTGAGCCGCGGGAAGTCCTCGCCGGTCCCGTCGGACCACTTGACGTCGAGACGCTCGAAGCCCGGGTACCGGCGCGTGGTCTTCAGGTACTGCTTGAGGTCGGCGACGTCGCCCCCGAGCGTCGCGTTGATGCCGTGCGGTGCGACGACGACCCGGCCGCGCAGGCCCCAGCGCTCCGCGAGCGCCTGCTGCCACAGGCGCACGGCCACCGGGTCCGCCACGGGGGCGAAGGCGTAGAAGAGCACGATGCGAGGCGTGGGCACCCTCCCAGCCTACGGGGCCCGCGGACCCCGCTCCGGGGTGCGGGACCTCGTCGGGGTGGACACGATAGAGGCATGAGCGAGAACAGCGAGCACGAGGTGGACCCCGCGGGGCCCGAGGACCGCTCCGACGCGGCGCAGGCACAGCTGCCCCCGGAGGACACGCTGCTGCGCCACGGCGAGCCCGACCCGCTCGACGAGGGCTGGTCCCCGCCCGACTTCCCCCGCGCGGGCCTGTACGACGAGACACCTCTCGACGAGGAGCTCGGCGAGACGATCGACCGCGAGCTGCACGAGGAGGAGCCGGAGACCTGGGAGGACGACGCGCAGGGGACGCAGGACGAGGAGGACGCGTACGACGTCCGTCATGATCTCTACCCCGACGGCGCCGACCCGCGCGCGGGCAGGCTCGCGGCGGACCCGGACGCGCTCGACGGGCGCGGGAACGACGTCTTCGCCGACGACGAGGGCATCTCCGGCGGCGGCGCGAGCGCGGAGGAGGCCGCGGTCCACGTGGTCGCCGATCGCGAGCAGGAGTACTCCGAGGAGATCCTCGACGACATCACGGACACCGCCGACGACCAGCCCTGAGCCGGCTCCTGCGCCGGCCGTCTCGTCGTCGGTTCCCGGGCGGTCAGTCCTGCGGGGACGGGTCGGGGATCTCCCCTGGGCGGTAACGAGGCAGCCGCGCGGCGGGCAGGAAGGCGAGCACGCTCACCCCTGCGAGCACCAGGAGACCGGTGCGCAGCGCGTCGAGCCTGGCCTCCTCGTTGATCCGGACGAACTCGGCCGCCTGGGCGCCGGTCGCGCTGCTGCCCGCCAGGAGCTCCCCGAGGTGGTCGTTGCTGACGAAGCTCGCGTCCTCGAGGCCGACCTCGTCGGCGAGCGCGGGAGGCAGGTACGTGCTCTGCGAGACCGCCTGGGCGATGTTGGCCGCGAGGATCCCGACGAGCAGCGCGCCCGCGAGCGCCGTGCCCACGGCCGAGGCCAGGTTCTGCGTCGTGCCACGGATCGAGCCGACGTCGCCGGCGAGCTCCTTGGGCGCTGACGTCACGAGCACGTTGAAGACCAGCGTGACGAGCGCGCCCTGCCCCACCCCGAAGACCACGAGGCCCAGGATCGTCGGGAACGCCTCCCAGTTGTTGGTGACGACGAAGGACAGCCACACCAGCCCGGCGGTGGTGAGGACGAACCCGGCCATCCCGATGCTGCGCGGGCTGTACCTGCGGTAGGAGCGCACCACCAGCGTCGCGGTGACGAACACCGTGAGGTTGAAGGGCATCATGGCGATCGAGGTGTCGAACGGCGTGCGCCCCTGGACGATCTGGATGTACAGCGGCACGGTGAAGTTGAGGGCCGCCTCCAGCGTCACGACGACGAACATCGCGTACACCGCCGCGCGCTCGCGCGAGGAACCCAGGACCGACAGGGAGACCAGAGGCGCGCGACCCTTCGCGGTGCGGCGGCGCGTCCAGAGGAAGAACCCCTGTCCGAGCACGACGCCGAGCACGACCAGCACGGGTGCCGGAGAGGCCCCCGCGACGTCGAAGGGCGCCCCGGGCCCGGCGCGCAGCACGCCCCAGGCGTTGAGGTTGTTGAACCCGAGGGTGAGCGCCACGACAGCCAGGCCGACCAGGACGGCGCCCGCGACGTCGATGCGCACCGTCGGGTCCCCTCTGTCGCCGCGCAGCCAGGCGCTGAGCAGCAGGACGAGGATCGCGAGACCGAGCACGACGCCGAACACCGGCCGCCAGCCGACGAGGGTGCCGAGCGCGCCACCGACGAGGAACGCCGTCACCCCCGAGATGGCCCGCGCCGAGCCGAGCGAGCCGATGGCCGTCGCCTGCTGGCTCCCGCGATAGTTCTCCGCGACGAGGGCGACGAGGCTCGGCACGATGACCGCGGCCGAGGCGCCCGCGACCACCTGGGCACCGATGACCCACCCGATGCTCGGGCCCAGCAGCATCATGAGGGCGGAGACCGCGAAGGTCGACACGACGACGCGGAAGACGCGTACCCAGCCCACCCGCTGGCCGATCTTCGCCCCGACCATCACGAGGGCGGCCACCGCCAGCCCGTAGACGACGATCGCCGTGCTCGCCGTCGTGGGCGCGACACCCAGGTCCGTCACGATGCCACCGATCGAGACCGGCAGCGCCGCGACGTTGAACGACATGAGCATCTGCGCGAAGAACAGTCCCACCATGGGGACCCACGACCGGCGCGCCTGCTCGGCTCCTGTCTGCGAGGTCGTCATCCGCTCATCCTTCGGTGCGCCGGTAGGGGTAGGGACCGTGGTCGCGCGGCTCGGAGACGAACACGTCGAGCCCGAGCGCCCGGGACAGCGTGCGTGTGGCCCGCTGCCCGCGCACGCTGTTGCCCGCATCGTCGAGGCGCGGCGAGAACGCTCCGATCCCAGCCTTCCCGGGCGAGACCGTCACGATCCCGCCCGAGACCCCGGACTTGCCCGGCAGGCCGATCTCGAACAGCCACTCCCCCGACCGTTCGTAGAGCCCGGTCGAGGCGAGCACCGCGAGGGTGTCGCGGGCGACCGCGGCGGAGACCACTCGCCGAGAGGTGACGGGGTTCACCCCACCGTCGGCGAGCGTGGCCCCCATGACGGCGATGTCCGTCGCGCTCACCAGGAGCGCGCACTGCCGGGTGTAGACCTCGACGGCCGCCAGCGGGTCGCCCTCCAGGCGCCCGTAGCTCTGCAGCAGCAGAGCGATGGCACGGTTGCGGTGGTTCGTCCGGCGCTCGGAGTCGAAGACCTCCTCGTCGACCTCGAGGCGACGCCCGGCGAAGGCCGAGAGCCCCTCGTGCACCCGGTCCCACCGTTCGGACGAGGACGCGGCCGGGACGAGCGCGGTGGTCGCGATCGCCCCCGCGTTCACCATCGGGTTCATCGGGTGACCGTCGTTGAGCTCGATGGCGACGACCGAGCTGAACGCGAGACCGGTGTTGTTCACGCCCACCCGGCTCCGCACGCGCTCGTGGCCGAGCTCCTCGCAGACCAGCGCGTAGACGAACGCCTTGGAGATCGACTGGACGGAGAACATGGCGGCCGCGTCGCCGGCGGTGTGCACCGCTCCGTCCACCTCGACCACGCTCAGGCCGAACAGGTCCGGATCCGCGCCTGCGAGCCGAGGGATGTAGGTGGCCACGTCGCCGGTCAGGTCGTCGCACGCCTCCTCGTAGGCGTCGACGACCAGGCGGTCCACCTCGCCCCATCCGGGCAGACGTCCCGTGGAGACGAGGTCGTGCGGCCGTCCCACCGTCACGGATCTCATTGAACTCCCCGGTCGAGGGGCGCGCAAGACGTGACGGCAGGCCGCACCGGAAGCCCTACCCGTCGACGATCTCCTCGTCCATGCGCCGGGCCCGGACCGCCGTCGCCCGCGTCGCGAGCTGGTCGTCGGGCGGGTACTCGACCCCCTCCAGCGTGAGCCCGTGAGCGGGGACGACCGCCCCGGCGGCGTCGCGCTGCCTCGCGGCGAGCACCTGCGCGGGCCACTCGACGCCTCGGCGCCCCAGCCCGACGGCCAGCGAGGCCCCCACGAGGGCCCGCACCATGTTGTGGCAGAAGGCGTCGGCCCGGACGTGGGCGACGACGAGGCCGGCGTCCGGGCCGTCCGCGGGACGCTCCCAGTCGAGCCGCTGCAGCTCGCGGATGGTGCTCGCGCCCGGGCGCGGCTTGCAGAAGGCCGCGAAGTCGCGCAGGCCCAGCAGCGGCTGGGCCGCGGCATGCATGGCGGAGACGTCCAGGGGCCTGCTCGACCACAGCGTCCAGTCCGAGCGCAACGGGTCGCGCAGCGCGGGGTCGTCCGCGATGCGGTACGTGTACCGCCGCAGCAGCGCCGAGAAGCGGGCGTCGAAACCGTCCGGCGCGCGGCTGGCGCGATGGACCACCAGGTCGCGCGGGAGCACCCCGGCCAGCCGGTGGACGAGCGCGACCTCGGGCGCGCGGTCGCTGCGACCCGGCGTGCGCCCCCACGCCTCGCGCGGGACGTCCACGTGCGCGACCTGCCCGCGCGCGTGCACCCCGGCGTCGGTCCGCCCCGCCACGGTCAGCCGCAGGCCCGGCACGCGCAGCACCGTCGTCAGCGCCTCCTCCAGGGTCCCCTGCACCGTGCGCAGGCCGGGCTGGGCGGCCCAGCCGCGGAAGTCGGTGCCGCGGTAGGAGAGGTCGAGACGGACGCGGACCGGGTGCTCGTGCGCCGCGCCCCGCCGATCGTCCTCGAGCCGCGCACCGTTCACGCCGCTCACCGTGGCGCCTCCGCGTCGCACGCGGTGATGCGGTAGACGGTGACGGGTCCGGTCCCGGCCACCGGCACGAAGCCCGTCGAGACGTCGACGTCGTCGAAGCCGGGGGCGTCCTTGCCGTCCCACGCGTGGTCGGCCCCTGGTGTCGCCCGGTCGTCGTAGAAGTGCGTCACACCGAGGTCCTGGAGGTACGCGCACACCTGGGGGTCGCTGTGGATGTCCCGGAAGCGGGACCGCAGGTAGGCGCGCGCCGGGTCGGCGGAGCCCGCGCCCAGCTGCAGGTACACCGAGCGCAGGCCGGACAGCCCGTAGCCGAGCGGCAGGCCGCTGTACGGGCTCCCGATCACCACCGCGCCGGGCCCGAGCACGGCCGGGAGACGGCGCAGCAGGTCGAGCTCGTCCGCCGTCGCCATCGTGCCCCACTTGAGGCGGGCGGGCTGGTACGACTGGGCGAAGAACCGTTCGCGGGCGGGCGCCTGATAGCCCAGGGAGACGACGAGCGAGACGAGCAGCAGCCACGCGAGCGCCCCGACGGGCGTCCGGGCACCGCCCGCACCGCCCGGGAGGCGCCAGCCGAGGGCGCGCTCCGCACCGAGCCCGCGCAGCAGCGCACCGGTGCGGTCGCTGCCGCGCACCCGCCGGGCGACCCAGGCCGCGATCGTGGTCGCGCCGAGGGCCGCGAGCAGGACCGCCGTGACCGGGTAGAAGGCCTCGATGCGCATCGCCTGCTTGTACCAGATGCCCGTCACGGCGCGCAGCGGGTTCTCCCAGCCGGCGGCCAGCGCGGCCAGCGCGAGGGTCAGCGCCCAGGCCACCACGACCCAGCGCAGCCGCTGCCGCCACGCGACGACGACACCCACCAGGACCGCGGCGGACACGACGAGGTTGGCCGGCCAGGCGGTGATGACGAAGTCGAGGAGCAGCCGCAGGACCGTCACGGAGTACGGGCGCATGAACGGGCGCTCGTACCCGGTCACCGAGGCCCAGGACGCCGTCTGCGACGCGCGGGCGACAGCGACCGCGCCGAGCACGAGAACGGCGCCGGTCATCACCACGACGCCCGCCCGGCGGCCCGCGCGCCAGCGACGGGAGGCCGCCCGCCAGACCCGCCAGGCGGCCAGCGGGCCCACCAGCACGATCAGGGCGACCGCACCGGTGGGGTGCGCGGCCGCGAGCCCGAGGGTCGCCACGAGCGCGACCCCCGTCAGGCCGGTCACCGCGCGCGCCCCGCCGGCACCGTCCCGCGGCCCCTGCGCCGCGGCGCTCGAGCCGCGGGCGTCCAGCACCCGCAGCACGAGCAGCCACAGCGCGGCCGCTCCCGGCAGCACGAGGATCGAGGTGCCGTTCGGCCACACCGCCTGGATGCTCCAGAGCACCGTCGGGAACATCGGGAAGGCCCCGAGCAGCGCCACCGCGACGACGAGCAGCATGCGCCGACCCGGCAGCACGACCCAGCACCAGCCCGCGACCACCAGGGGCCACACGATGCTCGAGCACACGAGCGTCCAGGCGCTCGTGGCCGCGGGGATGCTCACCCAGGGCAGCAGCCCGTGGGTCCCCGGGACGAGCGCCATCAAGGCGTGCCACGTCGCCGGGTAGAAGACGTGGACGTCGGAGCCGTAAAGGCCGTCGAGCCCGGTCGCGTCGCCGGTGTCCTGGATCAGCCGGATGCCGTCGAGGTGGAAGACGCCGTCCCACTGCTGCAGCGGGTTCTGCGCGGAGTGCATGCCGAGCAGGGTCGGGACGAGGACGAGGAGCGCTCCCCCGGCCAGCACGAGGCCGAGCGCGAGAGCCGCCGCTCGCCCCTCTCCGCGGAGGCCGCCGACCGCGAACGGCTCCTGCGCGGCCACGACGCGCGCCGCCCCCGTGCGGCCGAGGACGAGGCGCCCGACCAGCGCGAGGACGACGAGCACCACGAGCGTCGCGCCGATGCCGCTCACGGGTCGCCAGGCGAGGCCGAGCCGCGCCACGAGCTGCGTGGCGACCGCGTACCCGGCGAGCGACACCGCCGGGGCTCCGGACCACAGCAGCAGGCCGCGCAGCCCCACGGCACGCAGCGCGCCGAGACCGGGCAGCCACAGCAGCGCGAGCACGACGAGGCCCGCGGGCAGCGCCTGCGTCAGCCAGGTCATCGCTCTCCTCGCTCCGGGCCCGGGGTGGGCGGTCGTCCGCCCACGTCATCCTCGCACCTCGCGCCGCTCGCAGAGACGACGGTGGCCCGGAGCGCACGCTCCGGGCCACCGTCGTTCCAGGCGGCTCATGCCGCCGGGCGGGTCACTTGCTCTCGGCGTCCTCGGCCGACTCGTCGTCAGCACCCTCGGCCGGCGCCTCGGCCGACTCGGGACGAGCCTCGACCTCGGCCGGGTTCTCCGCGCCCTCGGCGGGGGCGTCGGCGTGAGCCCGCTCCTCGGCCTCCTCGACGGCGGGCGTCTCCTCGGCGGCCTCGGCCTTGGCGGCGGAATCCTTGACCGAGCGCCTCGCAGCGCCCTCGGCCTCACGGACCACGGCCTGCTTGGGGCTCACGGGCTCGAGGACGAGCTCGATCACCGCGAGGGGCGCGTTGTCGCCCTTGCGGTTGCCGATCTTCGTGATGCGGGTGTAGCCGCCGTCGCGCTCGGAGAGCTGCGGGGCGATCTCCGTGAAGAGGCGGTGAACGATCGTGTAGGCGTCGCCCTCGGCGCCCCAGCGACGGGGCGTCTTGTTGCGGATGACGGCCGAGACCTGACGGCGGGCGTGCAGATCGCCGCGCTTGGCCTTGCTGAGCAGACGCTCGGCGAAGGGCTGCAGGCGCTTGGCGCGGGTCACCGTCGTGGTGATGCGGCCGTGCTCGAACAGGCTCGTGGCGAGGTTCGCGAGCATCGCGCGCTCGTGAGCCGCACCGCCGCCCAGACGCGGGCCCTTGGAGGGGGTAGGCATTCTCGTTGCTCCTTGTGTGTACGGCGCTCAGGTCACCCGACCCGGCACCGGAAAGTCAGTTGTACTGCTCGTCGAAGTCGTCTTCGCTGTAGTCGACCGTGCTCGGGTCGAAGTCCAGCGGCGAGTCCTTCAGCGACAGGCCCAGGCCGGCCAGCTTGCCCTTGACCTCGTTGATGGACTTCGCACCGAAGTTGCGGATGTCCAGGAGGTCGGCCTCGCTGCGTGCCACGAGCTCGCCCACGGTGTGGATGCCCTCGCGCTTGAGGCAGTTGTACGACCGGATCGTGAGGTCGAGCTCCTCGATCGGGAGCGCGAGGTCCGCGGCGAGGGCGGCGTCCGTCGGGGACGGGCCGATCTCGATGCCCTCGGCCTCGACGTTGAGCTCCCGGGCCAGACCGAACAGCTCGACGAGGGTCTTGCCGGCCGAGGCGAGCGCGTCCCGGGGGCTGATCGCTGCCTTGGTCTCGACGTCGACGACGAGCTTGTCGAAGTCCGTGCGCTGCTCGACACGGGTGGCCTCGACCTTGTAGGTCACCTTGAGCACGGGCGAGTAGATCGAGTCGACCGGGATGCGGCCGATCTCGGCGTCGAAGGCCTTGTTCTGCTGCGCGGAGACGTAGCCGCGGCCACGCTCGACGGTGAGCTCGATCTCGAGCTTGCCCTTGTCGTTGAGCGTCGCGATGTGCAGGTCGGGGTTGTGGATCTCCACGCCGGCAGGCGGCAGGATGTCCGCAGCCGTCACGTCACCAGGACCCTGCTTGCGCAGGTACATCACGACGGGCTCGTCGTTGTCCGAGGAGACGACGAGGTTCTTGATGTTGAGGATGATCTCGGTGACGTCCTCCTTGACACCGGCGACCGTGGTGAACTCGTGGAGCACCCCGTCGATCCGGATGGAGGTGACCGCTGCGCCCGGGATGGACGACAGCAGCGTGCGCCGCAGGGAGTTGCCGAGGGTGTACCCGAAACCGGGCTCCAGCGGCTCGATCGCGAACTGCGAACGCTCCGGGGAGATGACGGTCTCCGTCAACGTAGGACGCTGTGCAATCAGCACGGATGTGTTTCCTTTCGCACGAAGCGCCCGCTATTTGACGCTTCACGGATGGCGCGCCGGGAGTCCGGCGGCCGGGGACGGAGGGCGGGCGCGGGGACCGATCGGCCCCCGCGCTCGTGATCAGACGCGGCGGCGCTTGGGCGGGCGGCAGCCGTTGTGCGCCTGGGGCGTCACGTCCTGGATCGAGCCGACCTCGAGGCCTGCGGCCTGGAGCGAGCGGATGGCGGTCTCGCGGCCCGAGCCCGGGCCCTTGACGAAGACGTCGACCTTCTTCATGCCGTGCTCCTGGGCACGGCGCGCGGCCGACTCGGCCGCGAGCTGCGCGGCGAACGGCGTCGACTTGCGCGAGCCCTTGAAGCCGACCTGGCCGGAGGAGGCCCAGGCGATGACGGCACCGGCCGGGTCCGTGATGGACACGATGGTGTTGTTGAACGTGCTCTTGATGTGGGCCTGGCCGAAGGCGATGTTCTTCTTGTCCTTGCGGCGGGGCTTGCGGACTGCTCCGCGAGTCTTGGGGGGCATGTGCTGATCCTGATCTGTCGAGGGAGGTCGTCGGATCGGTTCGCGCCGCGGGGCGCGTCACCGAGCTGCTGCTGCTTAGCGGGCCTTCTTCTTGCCGGCCACGGTGCGCTTGGGGCCCTTGCGGGTGCGCGCGTTGGTCTTCGTGCGCTGACCGCGCACGGGGAGCCCGCGGCGGTGGCGCAGGCCTTCGTAGCAGCCGATCTCGACCTTGCGTCGGATGTCAGCGGCCACCTCACGGCGGAGGTCACCCTCGAGCTTGAAGTTCGCCTCGAGGTAGTCACGCAGGGTGACCAGCTCGGCGTCGGTGAGGTCCTTGACGCGGACGTCGGGGCTGATGCCGGTCGCAGCGACCGTCTGCTGCGCGCGCGTGCGCCCGACGCCGAAGATGTACGTGAGAGCGATCTCGAGGCGCTTCTCGCGCGGGAGGTCGACTCCGATAAGACGTGCCATGTGCCTTGCGGCTCCTGTCGTGCTCCAGAGGTCTGCCGCACCACCTCTCGCAGGTCGCGAGCCCCGGCCCCTGGACCGGAGGTGGTCCGCCCCGCGTGCGGGACGGTGGTGGTGCGCTGTGGTCGGTCGCCGTGGCGACCAGGCGGTCACGCGCCGGGTGTCAGCCCTGGCGCTGCTTGTGACGCGGGTTCTCGCAGATGACCATGACGTTCCCGTGCCGGCGGATCACCTTGCACTTGTCACAGATCTTCTTGACGCTGGGCTTGACCTTCATCGTTGATTCCTTCGCCGCCGTCCGGCCCGTCGGGGCGTGGGCGGCATCGTCGTGTCGTGAGACCTCGGGTGGGGCAGCTTACTTGTAGCGGTAGACGATCCGGCCGCGCGAGAGGTCGTAGGGGCTGAGCTCCACGACCACCCGGTCCTCGGGGAGGATGCGGATGTAGTGCTGACGCATCTTTCCCGAGATGTGCGCGAGCACCTTGTGCCCGTTGGTCAGCTCCACACGAAACATCGCGTTGGGCAGAGCTTCGACCACGCTGCCCTCGATCTCGATGACGCCGTCCTTCTTCGCCATGTCCTCCGCTAACTGTCGTGACGTCCCGCACCGTGCGGGCGTCCTGCTTGGTCCTGCCCCTGAGGTCCGACGACAGGGCCGGCAGGGTGCTGATCTCACCATCGCGCCCCTGACGGGCCACGACCGCCCTCGCGGACGAGCCCGCGCACGGCGCACCCACCACGAGGGCGGGTTGGTCAGATCGGTACGGGAGCGGTCGTCCTCGCGCACCTGGACCGACACGGCCGCAGGAGACACACAGGCACAGAGCACACACCCGACGAACCATCATACGCGATCTCGGGCCCAGGAGGAAAGCCCGCCGGCGGCCGGCCAGAGGAGCAGGCGCTCAGAGCGTGACCGGCACGATCCCGAAGGGGGCGAGCCCCGCCGCGCCGCCGTCGGCAGCGGTCAGGACACAGATGCCGTCCTCGAGGATCGCGACCGAGTGCTCCCAGTGGGCGGAGCGCGAGCCGTCCCCGGTCACGACCGTCCAGTCGTCCTCGCACACCACGACGTCGCTGGTCCCGCGGGTGATCATCGGCTCGACCGCGAGGCACATGCCCGGGCGCAGCCGCGGGCCGCGCTCGCGCGTGCGGATGTTGACGACGTCGGGGTCCTGGTGCATCTCGGAGCCGATGCCGTGGCCCACGTACTCCTCGACGATGCCGTAGCCCAGCCCGTCGGCGGCCTCGGCGGCCTCGACCGCCCCCTGGACAGCAGCGCCGACCTCCCCCAGCCGGGTGCCGGTGGCGAGCGCGGCGACGCCCGCCCACATCGCGCGCTCGGTGACGTCGACCAGGCGCAGGTCCGCGTCGTCGGGCGCTCCGACGACGAGCGACAGTGCCGCGTCCGCGTGCCAGCCGTCCACGATCGCGCCGCAGTCGATGGAGAGGAGATCCCCGTCCTGCAGCACCCGGTCCCCCGGGATGCCGTGGACGACCTCGTCGTTGACCGAAGTGCAGACGGTGGCGGGGAACCCCTCGTACCCGAGGAAGGAGGGTCGCGCTCCGGCCGCCGTGATGTGCGCGGCGGCCGCGCGGTCGATCTCACCGGTCGTGGCGCCCGCCGTGGCGGCGTCGCGGGCGACCGCGAGGGCACCGGCGACCACGAGCCCGGCGGCGCGCATGGTCGTCATCTGCTCGAGCGACTTGTACTCGATCCGGTCCCGGCCGAACATCGTGCCCCGCGTCCGCGTCAGCTCGCGCGCAGTGCGGCCTGCAGTCGCTGCGCGACGTCGGAGATCTCCCCGATGCCGTCGACCTGCACCAGCAGGTCACGCGCACGGTACGCGTCGGTGAGCGGCGCGGTCTGCTCCGCGTAGATGTCCAGGCGGCGGGCGATCGCCTCGTCGGTGTCGTCCTCGCGCCCCTCGATCTCCGCCCGCTTGCGCAGCCGCTCGAGCAGCTCGTCACGGTCCGCGGTGAGCTCCACCACGGCATCGAGCGAGACACCGAGGTCCGCGAGGATCGAGTCGAGCTCGAGGACCTGGGCCGCGTTGCGGGGATAGCCGTCCAGGATGAAGCCGCTCGCGACGTCGTCCTGGGCGAGCCGGTCCCGCACCATCGAGTTGGTGACCTCGTCCGGCACCAGCTCGCCGCGGGCCGAGTAGGACTGCGCGAGCTTCCCGAGCTCCGTGCCGCCCTTGATGTTCGCCCGGAAGATGTCGCCCGTGGAGATGGCCACGATGCCGAGGCTCTCGGCGAGGAGCGCCGCCTGGGTGCCCTTGCCGGCGCCCTGCGGGCCCATGATGACCAGGCGCGCGGCGCTCAATGCAGGAGCCCTTCGTAGTGACGCTGCTGCAGCTGGGAGTCGATCTGCTTCACGGTCTCCAGACCGACGCCCACGATGATGATGATCGACGAGCCGCCGAAGGGAATCGATGTCGAGATGCCCAGCATCGCGAAGCCGATCTCCGGCAGCAGGCAGATGATCGCGAGGTACAGGGCGCCCGCCGAGGTGATGCGCGTGAGCACGTACTCGAGGTACTCCGCCGTCGGACGGCCGGCGCGGATGCCGGGGATGAAGCCGCCGTAGCTCTTCATGTTGTCGGCGACCTCGTCCGGGTTGAACGTGATAGCCGTGTAGAAGAACGCGAAGAAGATGATCAGGACCGTGTAGATCACCATGTGCAGCGGAGCCGTGGCGACCGCGATGTTGCGCTGGACCCACTGGACCCACCCCGCGTCGGCCTGGCCGAACTGCGAGAGCAGGCTGGGGATGGCGAGCAGCGAGGAGGCGAAGATCACCGGGATCACGTTCGCCATGTTGATCTTGATCGGGATGTAGGTGCTCGAGCCCCCGTACATCCGGCGGCCGACCATGCGCTTGGCGTACTGGACCGGGATCCGGCGCTGGGACTGCTCGACGTAGACGACCACGACGATCACCAGCAGCGCGATCACCATGACGATGATGAACTTGCCGACACCGCCGGAACCGCCGACGATCGACCACAGCGCCGACGGGAAGCCGGCGGCGATGTTGATGAAGATCAGCAGCGACATGCCGTTGCCGACGCCACGCTCGGTGATCATCTCGCCGAGCCACATGATGAGGCCGGTGCCGGCGGACATCGCGATGACCACGAGCACCGACGTCCAGATGGAGTCGTCGTGCAGCGGGGTGCAACCCGGCAGCAGCTGGCCCGTCTTGGCCATGGTCACGTACGTCGTCGCCTGCAGCACGCCGAGCGCGATCGTCAGGTAGCGCGTGTACTGGGTGAGCTTGGTGGTGCCGGCCTGGCCCTCCTTGTGGAGCGCCTCGAAGCGCGGGATCACCACGCGCAGCAGCTGGATGATGATCGAGGCCGTGATGTACGGCATGATCCCCAGCGCGAAGATCGACAGCTGGAGGAGCGCACCACCGCTGAACAGGTTCACCAGGCCGAGGATGCCCGAGGTGTCCGCGGTCTCCACGCACTCCCGCACCGCGCGGTAGTTCACACCGGGCGCAGGGATGAAGGAGCCGACGCGGAAGATCGCGACGATCGCGATCGTGAACAGCAGCTTGCGCCGCAGGTCGGGCGTGCGGAACGCCCGGACGAATGCGCTGTGCACTGTGAATCCTCCTGCCCGCCGCAGCGGGTATCTCAGCACCGGTCCCTCCGATGCCCAACGATGGCGCCGCAGTGACGGCGCTCACCGAACCTTACCCGGACTCACCCGCAGCGTGGAACCCGCTCCCTCGCGGCCACGGACGGCGAGCCCGTCGAACAGCATGCACACGCCCGACGTGTGCAGGAAGCCGGGTGGCACGCAGCCACCCGGCTTCCCTTCAGACGTGCGTCACGCCTCGGTGATCGAGCCGCCGGCCGCAAGGATCTTCTCCTTCGCGGAGCCCGACAGCGCGTCGACCGTGACCTCGAGCTTGACGCTCACGTCACCGGTGCCGAGCACCTTCACGAGCTGACCGCCACGCACGGCACCCTTGGCCACGAGGTCGTCGACCGTGACCTTGCCGCCCTTCGGGTACAGCGCGGAGAGCTTGTCGAGGTTCACGACCTGGTACTCCGTGCGGAACGGGTTCCGGAAGCCGCGCAGCTTCGGCAGGCGCATGTGCAGCGGCATCTGGCCACCCTCGAACCGCTCGGGCACCTGGTAGCGGGCCTTCGTGCCCTTGGTGCCACGACCGGCCGTCTTGCCCTTCGACGCCTCACCACGACCCACGCGGGTCCTGGCGGTCTTGGCACCGGGAGCGGGACGCAGGTGGTGCACCTTCAGGGTGCCGCCGGCGCCCTCCGTCACGTTCGTCGGAGCCTTCTCGGCCGCCTTGGCGGGAGCCTTCCTGGCAGCCGGCTTCTTGGCAGCGGGAGCCGCCGCCTCGGTCGTCGCGGCCTTGTCGGCAGCAGCCTTCGCCGGAGCCTTCTTGGCGGGGGCCTTCTTCTCGGTCGCCTCGGACGACTTCGCAGCGGGCTTCTTCGCAGGAGCCTTCTTCTCGGTCGCCTCGACGGCCTCGTCGGCCTTCTTGTTCTCTGCCACGGTCAGTCAACCTCCTCAACGGTGACCAGGTGCGCCACCGTCTTGACCATGCCGCGGATCTCCGGGCGGTCCTCCTTCACGGCGTTGTCGCCGATCCGCTTGAGGCCCAGAGTGCGCAGCGTGTCGCGCTGGTTCTGCTTGCCGCCGATACCAGACTTGATCTGCGTCACCTTGAGTCGCGCCATCATGCACCTACCTCAGCTGCTGCAGCGGCGGACGCGCGGCCCGCAGCCTGTGCACGGAGCAGGGCGTGCGGGGCCACGTCCTCGAGCGGGAGCCCGCGGCGGGCCGCGACGGCCTCGGGGGTCTCCAGCTCGCGCAGGGCCGCGACGGTCGCGTGCACGATGTTGATCGAGTTGGACGAGCCGAGCGACTTCGACAGGACGTCGTGGATGCCGGCGCACTCGAGGACGGCGCGCACCGGACCACCGGCGATCACACCGGTACCCGGGGCGGCCGGGCGCAGGAAGACGACCCCGGCAGCGGCCTCGCCCTGGACGGGGTGAGGGATCGTGCCCTGGATGCGCGGGACGCGGAAGAAGGACTTCTTCGCCTCCTCGACACCCTTGGCGATCGCCGCGGGGACCTCCTTGGCCTTGCCGTAGCCGACGCCCACGGTGCCGTTGCCGTCACCCACCACGACGAGCGCGGTGAAGCTGAAGCGGCGGCCACCCTTGACGACCTTGGAGACTCGGTTGATGGTGACGACACGCTCGACGAAGGCGCTCTTCTCAGCCTCGCCGCGGCGGCCGTCCCCGCCGCGGCCGGAGCCGCGACGGTCGTTGCGGCGCTCGTTGGAACGAGCGCCCTGCTCGGTGGCGGCACCCGTGGGTGCGCCGGTGGTGCTGCGCTGCCCTGCAGCCATCAGAACATCCTTTGCATCGAAGCGGAAGTGGTCGGCGCCGTCACAGGGACAGCCCGCCTTCGCGGGCCCCGTCGGCGACCGCGGCCACCCGACCGTGGTACTTGTTGCCACCGCGGTCGAAGACCACGGTGTCGATACCGGCGGCCTTGGCCCGCTCGGCGACGAGCTCGCCGACCTTGCGCGCCTTCGCCGTCTTGTCGCCCTCGAGGGTGCGCAGGTCGGCCTCGAGCGACGAGGCGGAGGCGAGCGTGCGTCCCACCGTGTCGTCGACGACCTGAGCGGTGATGTGGCGCGACGAGCGCGTCACGACGAGGCGCGGGCGAGCCGCCGTCCCGGCGATCTTCTTGCGAAGACGAAGGTGACGACGGGCGCGGGAGATCGACTTCCCCTTGCCCTTGATCTGCACTGCCATCACTTACCAGCCTTTCCGACCTTGCGGCGGACGACCTCGCCGGCGTACCGCACGCCCTTGCCCTTGTACGGCTCGGGCTTGCGGATCTTACGGATGTTGGCAGCGACCTCGCCGACCTGCTGCTTGTCGATGCCGCTCACCGAGAACTTGGTGGGGCTCTCGACGGCGAAGGTGATGCCCTCGGGAGCCGAGACCAGGACCGGGTGGCTGAAGCCGAGCGCGAACTCGAGCTGGGAGCCCTTGGCCGTGACGCGGTAACCCGTGCCGACGATCTCGAGCTTCTTCTCGTAGCCCTCGGTGACACCGGTGACCATGTTGGACAGCAGCGTGCGGGTGAGGCCGTGCAGCGAGCGCGAGTCGCGCTCGTCGTTGGGACGCGTCACGACGAGGGAGCCCTCGTCGTTCGAGACCGAGATGGGCGACGGCACCGTGTGCTCGAGGGTGCCCTTGGGCCCCTTGACCGTCACGAGCGCGCCGCTGATGGTGACATCCACGCCGGCGGGAACCGGAACGGGGATCTTGCCGATACGAGACATGGCGTATCTCTCCTTTCCGACTACCAGACGTAGGCGAGGACTTCCCCGCCCACACCCTTGCTGGAGGCCTGCTTGTCGGTGAGCAGGCCGGACGACGTGGACAGGATCGCGATCCCGAGGCCGCCGCGGACCTGCGGGAGCTTCGTGGACTTCGCGTAGACGCGCAGACCGGGCTTCGAGATCCGGCGGATGCCGGACAGCGAGCGCTCACGGTTCGGGCCGTACTTGAGGTTCAGCGTGAGGTTCTTGCCGACGGTGGCGTCCTCGACGCTCCAGCCGGAGATGTAGCCCTCCGCCTGGAGGATCTCCGCGATGTGCGACTTGAGCTTCGAGAACGGCATCGTCACCGCGTCGTGGTGCGCGGTGTTCGCATTGCGCAGACGCGTGAGCATGTCTGCGATGGGGTCAGTCATCGTCATTTGGGCTTCAGCCCTTCCTCGTCGGGGTATCCAGGGGACGAGCCCTCGGACCTGCGACGTAGTTGGTTACCAGCTGCTCTTCGTCACGCCCGGAAGCTCACCGCGGTGAGCCATCTCGCGGACGCAGATGCGGCACAGACCGAACTTGCGGTACACGGAGTGCGGACGACCGCACCGCTGGCACCGGGTGTAGGCGCGGACGGCGAACTTGGGCTTCGCGGCCGCCTTGTTGATCAGAGCCTTCTTGGCCATGTCAGATCTCCTTGAAGGGGAAGCCGAGCTGCTTGAGCAGCGAGCGACCCTCGTCGTCGGTCGAGGCGGTCGTGACCACGGTGATGTCCATGCCGCGCACACGGTCGATCTTGTCGGGGTCGATCTCGTGGAACATCGACTGCTCCGTGAGACCGAACGTGTAGTTGCCGTGGCCGTCGAACTGCTTGGGGCTCAGGCCCCGGAAGTCGCGGATGCGCGGCAGCGCGATCGACAGCAGGCGGTCCAGGAACTCCCACATCCGGTCGCCGCGCAGCGTGACGTGCGCACCGATCGGCATCCCCTCGCGGAGCTTGAACTGCGCGATGGACTTGCGGGCCTTGGTCACCTGCGGCTTCTGGCCGGTGATCAGCGTGAGGTCGCGGATGGCTCCCTCGATCAGCTTGGAGTCCTTCGCAGCGTCGCCCACGCCCATGTTCACGACGATCTTCGTCAGACCGGCGACCTGGTTGATGTTCTCGTGCTTGAACTCGTCACGCAGCGCGCCGACGATCTCGTCCTGGTAGCGCTGCTTCAGCCGCGGCTTGGCGGGGGCGGCGATGGTCTCGGTCGTCATCAGATGTCCTTACCGGAGCGCTTGGCCACGCGCACCCGAACCGTGCGGGTGCGCCCGTCGCGCTCGACTGTCTCGGTCCGGTAGCCGACACGGGTGCCGCGCTTGGTCTCCGGGTCCACCAGCATGACGTTGCTGACGTGGATCGGGGCCTCGACGGTCTCGATGCCGCCGGTGCGCGCACCGCGCTGGGTCTGGCCGACCTTGACGTGCTTGGTCTTGCGGTTGATGCCCTCGACGATCACGCGGTCGTTCTCGGTGAGGACCTCGAGGACCTTGCCCGTCTTGGACTTGTCCTTGCCTGCGATGACGACCACGAGGTCGCCCTTCTTGATCTTCGCCATGTCAGAGCACCTCCGGCGCCAGCGAGATGATCTTCATGAACCGCTTGTCGCGAAGCTCGCGACCGACCGGGCCGAAGATGCGGGTACCGCGAGGCTCGCCATCGTTCTTGAGGATGACCGCGGCGTTCTCGTCGAACTTGATGTAGGAACCGTCCGGACGGCGGCGCTCCTTGGCGGTGCGAACGATGACGGCCTTGACGACGTCACCCTTCTTCACGTTGCCGCCGGGGATGGCGTCCTTGACGGTGGCGACGATGACGTCGCCAATGCCGGCGTAGCGGCGACCCGAGCCACCGAGGACACGGATGCAGAGGATCTCCTTCGCACCAGTGTTGTCGGCGACGCGGAGCCGCGACTCCTGCTGGATCATGTGATGAACTCCTGTCGTCGAGCTGGTTCTCGCCCACCGGCGAGCCTTGCCGAACGGATAGCTGTCATGCCCCTCTCCCCGGCGGTGCCGGGACAGGGACCGGACCGTGGGGCGCGCGACGGTGCACGCGCCCCACGGCGAAGTACTACTTGGCCTTCTCGAGGATCTCCACCAGGCGCCACCGCTTGGTCGCGGACAGCGGGCGGGTCTCCATGATCAGGACCAGGTCGCCCACGCCGGCAGAGTTCTGCTCGTCGTGCGCCTTGACCTTGCTGGTCCGACGAATGACCTTACCGTAGAGCGGGTGCTTGACCCGGTCCTCGACCTCGATCACCACGGTCTTGTCCATCTTGTCGCTCACCACGTAGCCACGCCGCGTCTTGCGGATGGCGCGCTGAGCGTCTTCGAGCTTCTCAGTCATAGCCTCACTCACTCACGCTCGGGGCGGTACGGATGCCGAGCTCACGCTCGCGCAGGATCGTGTAGATCCGTGCGATGTCGCGCTTGACGGCCTTCAGCCGACCGTGGTCCTCCAGCTGGCCGGTGGCCGACTGGAAGCGGAGGTTGAAGAGCTCCTTCTTCGCGTTGTCGAGCTCCGCGACGAGCTTCTCGTCGGTGAACCCGTTGAGGTCCTCGGCAAAGAGGCCCTTGGTACCCACTGCCATCAGTTCGCACCACCCTCGCGCACCACGAAACGGCACTTCATCGGGAGCTTGTGGATCGCGCGGCTCATGGCCTCGCGAGCCAGGGACTCGTCCACGCCGGCCAGCTCGAACATGATGCGGCCCGGCTTGACGTTGGCCACCCACCACTCGGGCGAGCCCTTGCCGGAACCCATGCGGGTCTCGGCGGGCTTCTTCGTGAGCGGGCGGTCCGGGTAGATGTTGATCCAGACCTTGCCGCCACGCTTGATGTGACGGGTCATGGCGATACGAGCAGCCTCGATCTGGCGGTTCGTGACGTAGGCCGGCTCGAGAGCCTGGATGCCGTACTCACCGAACGAGATCGTGGTGCCACCCTTGGCCTTGCCGTGGCGGTCGGGGTGGTGCTGCTTGCGGTGCTTGAGCCTGCGCGGGATGAGCATCGCTCAGGCCTCCGTTCCGTTCTCAGCGGCCGCGGGAGCCGACGCCGGGGCGGCGGGCTGCTCGGCCGGGGCGGACGCGCCCTGCGACGGACGCTCGGAGCGGCGAGCGCCACCCCGTGCCGGACGGTCACCACGGCCGCCGCGCGGGGCGCGGGGTGCCTGCGAGGCCTGCTCGCGGGCAAACTCCTTCTCGGTGGTGTCGCCCTTGTAGATCCAGACCTTCACGCCGATGCGGCCGAAGGTCGTGCGGGCCTCGAAGAAGCCGTAGTCGATGTTCGCGCGGAGCGTGTGCAGCGGCACCCGGCCCTCGCGGTAGAACTCCGACCGGCTCATCTCGGCACCGCCGAGACGGCCCGAGCACTGCACCCGGATGCCCTTGGCACCGGAGCGGAGCGCGGACTGGATGCCCTTGCGCATGGCACGGCGGAAGGAGACACGGCTCGCGAGCTGCTCCGCGATGCCCTGGGCGACGAGCTGCGACTCGATCTCGGGGTTCTTGACCTCGAGGATGTTGAGCTGCACCTGCTTGCCCGTGAGCTTCTCGAGCTCCCCGCGCAGACGGTCGGCCTCGGCGCCGCGGCGGCCGATGACGATGCCCGGGCGCGCCGTGTGGATGTCCACGCGGACGCGGTCGCGGGTGCGCTCGATCTCGACCTTGGCGATGCCGGCGCGCTCCAGGCCCGTGCTCATGAGCTTGCGGATCTGGACGTCCTCACGGACGTAGTCGCGGTAGCGCTGACCGGGCTTGGTGGAGTCCGCGAACCAGCGCGAACGGTGGTCCGTCGTGATGCCCAGGCGGTACCCGAGCGGGTTGACCTTCTGTCCCACTATCGGGCCCTTCCCTTCTCTTCACGAGGCGTGACGACCACGGTGATGTGGCTCGTCCGCTTGAGGATCTGACCGGCACGCCCCTGGGCGCGCGGACGGAACCGCTTGAGCGTCGGCCCCTCGGAGACGAACAGCTGCGAGATCACGAGGTTCTCGCGGACGAGACCCTGGTTGTTCACGGCGTTCGCCGCCGCCGAGGCGACGACCTTGTAGAGGTCCTGCGCAGCGGCCTGCGGGGCGAACCGGAGCGTGTTCAGCGCGTCGTCGACGCCCTGACCGCGCACCAGGTCGCCGACGCGGCGGACCTTCTGCGGCGTCGCCCGGACGAACCGTGCGATCGCGAAGTCGCCGGCCGCGTCGCCGAGGAGGCTGCGACGGCGTGCGCTGAGTTCCTGAGCTGCTGCGCTCATCGCCTTCTACCCTTCTTGTCGTCCTTCACGTGGCCCCGGAAGGTCCGCGTGGGTGCGAACTCGCCGAGCTTGTGACCGACCATCGCCTCGGTGACGAACACCGGGGTGTGCTTGCGGCCGTCGTGCACGGCGAACGTGTGACCGAGGAAGTCCGGGGTGATGACCGACCGGCGCGACCAGGTCTTGATGACGTTCTTGGTGCCCTTCTCGTTCTGGGCGTCGACCTTCTTCTGAAGGTGGCCGTCGACGAAGGGGCCCTTCTTCAAGCTGCGTGGCATCTGTCAGGCTCCTTCTCAGCGCTTCTTGCCAGTACGGCGACGGCGGACGATGAGCTTGTCGCTCGGCTTGTTGGGGCGACGGGTGCGGCCCTCGGGCTTGCCCCAGGGGCTCACCGGGTGACGACCACCGGACGTCTTGCCCTCGCCACCACCGTGCGGGTGGTCGACCGGGTTCATGACGACACCACGGACGGTCGGGCGCTTGCCCTTCCAGCGGTTGCGGCCGGCCTTGCCCCAGTTGATGTTCGACTGCTCGGCGTTGCCGACCTCGCCGATCGTCGCGCGGCAGCGCGCGTCGACGTTGCGGATCTCGCCGGACGGCATGCGCAGCTGGGCGTAGGGGCCTTCCTTGGCGACGAGCTGCACGGACGTCCCCGCGGAACGGGCGATCTTCGCACCGCCGCCGGGTCGCAGCTCGATGGCGTGGATGACCGTACCGGTCGGGATGTTGCGCAGCGGCAGGTTGTTGCCGGGCTTGATGTCGGCACCGGGGCCGGCCTCGATCAGGTCACCCTGCTTCAGCTTGTTCGGCGCGACGATGTAGCGCTTCGTGCCGTCCGCGTAGTGCAGCAGCGCGATGCGGGCCGTGCGGTTCGGGTCGTACTCGATGTGAGCGACCTTGGCCGGCACGCCGTCCTTGTCATGACGACGGAAGTCGATGACACGGTAGGCGCGCTTGTGACCGCCACCCTTGTGACGGGTGGTGATGCGGCCGTTGTTGTTACGACCGCCGGTCTTGGTCAGCGGGCGGACGAGCGACTTCTCGGGCTCGGACCGCGTGATCTCGACGAAGTCCGCGACGCTGGCGCCGCGGCGTCCGGGCGTCGTCGGCTTGTACTTACGGATACCCATGGGGTTCTGTCCTCTATCTGCTATCTCGCGCGGGTCAGCCGATGGAGCCGAAGACGTCGATCGTGCCCTCGACGAGGGTGACGATGGCGCGCTTCGTGTCCTTGCGCTTGCCGATACCGAACTTCGTCCGCCGGGTCTTGCCCTTGCGGTTGAGAGTGTTGACCGAGGCGACCTTGACGTCGAAGATCTTCTCGACGGCGATCTTGATCTCCGTCTTGTTCGCGTCAGGAGCCACGACGAACGTGTACTTGCCCTCGTCGATCAGCCCGTAGCTCTTCTCGGACACGACCGGGGCGAGCAGCACCTCGCGGGGGTTCTTCTGGACGATGGTCACTTCGCAGCCTCCTCGGTGGCGTCAGCCTCGGACGAGGTCGCGACGGCCTTGGCCGAAGGTCCCGAGGGGGGACCGGCGACGAACGCGGCCAGCGCGTCCGAGGTGAAGACGACGTCGTCGGAGACGAGGACGTCGTACGTGTTGAGCTGGTCGGCCCACAGCAGGTGCACCTCGGGGACGTTGCGCAGCGAGCGCGCGGTCACCTCGTCGTCACGCGTGAGCACCACGAGCACGTGCTTGCGGGACGAGAGCGTGCCGAGCACCTTGAGCGCGGCCTTGGTCGACGGCGTGCCGTCGATCCCGAAGCCCGCCACGACGTGCACGCGACCCGCGCGAGCGCGGTCCGAGAGGGCACCGCGAAGCGCGGCGGCCTTCATCTTCTTGGGCGTGCGCTGCTCGTAGCTGCGCGGCGTCGGGCCGTGGACGGTGCCACCGCCGGCGAACTGCGGGGCGCGGGTCGAGCCCTGGCGGGCGCGGCCGGTGCCCTTCTGCTTGAAGGGCTTCTTGCCACCACCGGACACCTCGCCACGACTCTTCGTGTCGTGGGTGCCCTGGCGGGCCGCGGCGCGCTGGGCGACGACGACCTGGTGGATGAGCGGAACGTTGGTCTGCACGTCGAACACCTCGGCAGGAAGCTCGGCGGAGCCGGCCTTCTTGCCCTTGGCGTCGATCACGTCGACGGTGAGCGTCTCAGACATCGCTGTCACGCACCCTTCACAGCGTTGCGCACGACGACGACGCCGCCCTTGGGGCCGGGGACGGCACCCTTGACGAGCACGAGGCCCTTGTCGGCGTCGACCGCGTGGACGGTCAGGTTCTGGGTGGTCTGCGTCTCGTGGCCCATGCGGCCAGCCATGCGCAGTCCCTTGAAGACACGGCTCGGGGTGGCGCAGGCGCCGATCGAGCCGGGCTTGCGGTGGTTGCGGTGCGCACCGTGCGAGGCGCTCACGCCGGCGAAGCCGTGACGCTTCATGACACCGGCGAAGCCCTTGCCCTTGGTCGTGCCCTGCACGTCGACCAGGGCGCCCGCCTCGAACACCGCGGCGGTGATCTCCTGGCCGGCGCTGAACTCCGAGGCGTTCGAGGTGCGGATCTCCGCGACGTGGCGGCGGGGGGTGACCCCGGCCTTCTCGAAGTGGCCCTTGAGCGGCTTGGTGACCTTGCGCGGGTCGATCTGGCCGGTGGCGACCTGGACGGCCTCGTAGCCGTCGACCTCGGTCGTGCGGACCTGCGTGACCACGTTCGGGCTCACGGACACGACCGTGACGGGAACGAGGCGACCGGCCTCGTCCCACACCTGGGTCATCCCGAGCTTCGTGGCGAGCACCGCGGTGACGGGGCGCTCGTTCTGGTGGGTAGTCATCGTCCTCCTCCCCGACTCAGAGCTTGATCTCGATGTTCACGTCCGCGGGCAGGTCGAGACGCATGAGCGAGTCGACGGCCTTGGGCGTGGGATCGATGATGTCGATGAGCCGCTTGTGAGTACGCATCTCGAAGTGCTCGCGGCTGTCCTTGTACTTGTGCGGCGATCGGATGACCACGAACACGTTCTTCTCCGTCGGCAACGGCACCGGGCCCACGACCGTCGCACCAGCGCGAGTCACCGTGTCGACGATCTTGCGCGCCGAACTGTCGATGACCTCGTGGTCGTAGGACTTGAGCCGGATGCGGATCTTCTGTCCCGCCATGGCGTCGTCTGACTCTCTCTCTCGAACCGCTAACTGTCCGACCCCCGCGCTCGGGCGTGTCGCTCAGGGCGACGACCCGCGGCGCTGTTCCGTGGTGGAACCAGGGGCCGTTGGATGATGAACCTGCAGCATGGAGCGACGGCGAACCGGTGCTCACGCCACGGACTCGCAACGTTTGCTCGCCTGGTCGAAGAACGTGTGTTCCGCGGTGCTCTCGTGGTCGTTACCACCGACCGGCCCGCCGGCCTGATCTCTCTCACAGCTTGTCTGTGGTCCTCGGCGTCCGGCCCTCGGGCCGCGCCGCGCTACCGCGGTCAACACACTGTTCGATTCATCAAGGCTCAGGGTGAACTGAGAGCGCCTGCGACAGGCAACCTGATTATCTTGCCACACAACACCAGCGAAAGCCAACCGCCCTCCGCGGTGGGTGCCCGGACGGGCCGAGGGCCCGGCACCGTGCGGTGCCGGGCCCTCGGTGGGGTCCTGCTGGGGGCGTCAGCCCTGGCGGGTCGAACCCGCCGAGATCACTTGAGGATCTTGGTGACGCGGCCCGAGCCCACGGTGCGGCCACCCTCACGGATGGCGAAGCCGAGGCCCTCCTCCATGGCGATCGGCTGGATGAGCTCGACCGTCATCTCGGTGTTGTCGCCGGGCATGACCATCTCGGTGCCCTCGGGCAGCGTGATGACGCCGGTGACGTCGGTGGTCCGGAAGTAGAACTGCGGACGGTAGTTCGAGTAGAACGGGTTGTGGCGGCCACCCTCGTCCTTGGCGAGGATGTACACCTGGCCCTCGAAGTTCGTGTGCGGGGTGATCGAGCCCGGCTTCACGACGACCTGGCCGCGCTCGACGTCCTCGCGCTTGATGCCGCGGAGCAGCAGACCGGTGTTGTCGCCGGCCTGAGCCTGGTCCATCTGCTTGTGGAACGTCTCGATGCCCGTGACCGTGGTCTTCTGGGCCGGACGGATGCCGACGATCTCGACCTCGGAGTTGACGTCGAGCGTGCCGCGGTCCACCTTGCCGGTGACGACGGTGCCACGACCGGTGATCGTGAAGACGTCCTCGATCGGCATGAGGAACGGCTTGTCGAGGTCACGGACCGGGTCCGGGACGTTCTCGTCCACAGCCTCCATGAGCTCGAGGATCTTCTTCGTCCACTCCGGGTCGCCCTCGAGAGCCTTGAGGCCCGAGACGCGGATCACGGGGGCGTCGTCGCCGTCGAAGCCCTGGCTCGAGAGCAGCTCACGGACCTCCATCTCGACGAGCTCGAGGATCTCCTCGTCGTCGACCATGTCGGCCTTGTTCAGCGCCACGAGCAGGTAGGGCACGCCGACCTGGCGGGCGAGCAGCACGTGCTCACGCGTCTGGGCCATCGGGCCGTCGGTGGCGGCGACCACGAGGATGGCGCCGTCCATCTGCGCCGCACCCGTGATCATGTTCTTGATGTAGTCGGCGTGGCCCGGGGCGTCCACGTGAGCGTAGTGACGCTTCGGCGTCTCGTACTCGATGTGCGCGATGTTGATCGTGATACCGCGCTGCTTCTCCTCGGGAGCCGCGTCGATCTCGTCGAAGTTGCGCAGGACGTTGGCCGGAAGGTCCGGGTACGTCTCCGCGAGGGTCTTCGAGATCGCAGCCGTCAGCGTCGTCTTACCGTGGTCGACGTGACCGATGGTGCCGATGTTGACGTGCGGCTTGGTCCGCTCGAACTTGGCCTTAGCCACTGTGGGTCCTCCTGGGACTCGGGTAGTTGTGCCGAACGTGCAGGATCTTACCGTGGCGGCAAGGCCTGCGGGGCGTGCGGGTCGCTACAGGTTGATGGTGGTGGAACTGGTCTTCGACCTGTGGGGACTCACTCGCCCCGGGTCTTCTTGATGATCTCTTCGGCAACGTTCCGAGGAACCTCGGCGTAGCTGTCGAACTGCATCGAGTACACCGCGCGGCCCTGCGTCTTGGAACGCAGGTCACCGATGTACCCGAACATCTCTGACAACGGTACCTGGGCGCGCACGACCTTGACGCCCGTCGCGTCCTCCATGGCCTGGATCATGCCGCGACGGGAGTTCAGGTCGCCGATGACCTCGCCCATGTACTCCTCGGGCGTGCGCACCTCGACCGCCATGACCGGCTCCAGCAGAACCGGGTCCGCCCGCTTGACGCCCTCCTTGAGGACCATCGAGCCGGCGATCTTGAACGCCATCTCCGAGGAGTCCACGTCGTGGTAGGCGCCGTCGAGCAGCGTCGCCTTGACACCCACCAGCGGGAAGCCGGCGAGCACGCCGGACTCCATCGCGGACTGGATGCCGGCGTCGACGCTCGGGATGTACTCACGCGGGATGCGACCACCGGTCACGGCGTTGACGAACTCGTAGAGCTCGCCCTCGCTCGTGTCGAGCGGCTCGAAGGTCACCTGGACCTTGGCGAACTGGCCCGAGCCGCCGGTCTGCTTCTTGTGCGTGTAGTCGATCTTCTCCGCCGCACGGCGGATGGTCTCGCGGTAGGCCACCTGCGGCTTGCCGACGTTGGCCTCGACCTTGAACTCGCGACGCATGCGGTCGACGAGGATGTCGAGGTGGAGCTCGCCCATGCCGCCGATGACGGTCTGGCCGGTCTCCTGGTCGAGCTTGACCCGGAACGTCGGGTCCTCCTCGGCGAGCTTCTGGATCGCGATGCCCAGCTTCTCCTGGTCGGCCTTGGTCTTCGGCTCGATCGCGACGTCGATCACGGGCTCGGGGAAGGTCATCGACTCCAGGACCACCGGGCTCGCGACGTCGCTCAGGGTGTCACCGGTGGTGACGTCCTTGAGGCCGATGAAGGCGTAGATGTGACCCGCCGTGGCCTCCTCGACGGGGTTCTCCTTGTTGGAGTGCATCTGGAAGAGCTTGCCGATGCGCTCCTTCTTGCCCTTGGTCGAGTTGAGCACCTGGGCGCCCTGCGCGACCTTGCCCGAGTAGACGCGGACGTAGGTCAGCTTGCCGAAGAACGGGTGCGCGGCGACCTTGAACGCGAGGGCCGCGAACGGCTCCGTCGCGTCCGGGTGACGCTCGATGACCTTCTCCTCGTCCTTCGGGTCGTGACCCTCGATGGCGGGGACGTCCAGCGGGGACGGCAGGTAGGCGATGACGGCGTCGAGCATGGGCTGCACGCCCTTGTTCTTGAACGCCGAGCCGCACAGCACGGGGAACGCCTCTCCCGTGACGGTGAGCGCGCGGATGCCGGCCTTGATCTCGTCGATCGAGATCTCCTCGCCGCCGAGGTACTTCTCGAGCAGCTCCTCGGAGCTCTCCGCGACGGACTCGATCAGCTGGGCACGGTACTGCTCGGCCTTCTCCTGGAGGTCGGCGGGGATCTCCTCGACCTCGTAGGACTCGCCCAGCTTGGTCTCGCCGCGCCACACGAGCGCCTTCATCTCGAGCAGGTCGACGACGCCGATGAAGTCGTTCTCGGAGCCGATCGGGATCTGCAGCGGCAGGGGCTTGGCCTTGAGACGGTTGATGATCGTGTCGACCGTGAAGTAGAAGTCGGCGCCGAGCTTGTCCATCTTGTTGACGAAGCAGATGCGCGGGACGTTGTACTTGTCGGCCTGGCGCCACACCGTCTCGGACTGGGGCTCCACGCCCTCCTTGCCGTCGAACACCGCGACCGCGCCGTCGAGGACGCGCAGCGAGCGCTCGACCTCGACCGTGAAGTCGACGTGCCCGGGGGTGTCGATGATGTTGATCTGGTTGTTCTTCCAGTAGCACGTCGTCGCGGCGGACGTGATCGTGATGCCGCGCTCCTGCTCCTGCTCCATCCAGTCCATCGTCGACGCGCCGTCGTGCGTCTCGCCGATCTTGTAGTTGACGCCCGTGTAGTACAGGATGCGCTCGGTCGTCGTCGTCTTGCCGGCATCGATGTGCGCCATGATGCCGATGTTGCGGACCTTGTTGAGGTCCGTGAGCACTTCGAGTGCCACGTGATCTACCTCTTACTGGTGGGGGCTGTGGGGGCGGGGCGTGCAACGACGCGCGAGCGCCGGGGTGGCTGTCCGGGGTGCAGGGCACCCCGTGCGGTCGTCGACCGTCCCGGACCGGGCGGTCCGGGACGGTCGACGGCTCACCAGCGGTAGTGCGCGAAGGCGCGGTTGGACTCGGCCATCTTGTGCATGTCCTCGCGGCGCTTGACCGCGGCACCGAGGCCGTTGGAGGCGTCGAGGATCTCGTTCATCAGACGCTCGGTCATCGTCTTCTCACGACGGGCGCGGGAGAAGTCGGTCAGCCAGCGCAGCGCGAGGGTGGTCGCACGGACCGGACGGACCTCGACCGGGACCTGGTAGGTCGCGCCACCGACACGGCGGGAGCGGACCTCGAGGGCCGGGCGGATGTTGTCGAGCGCACGCTTGAGGACGACGACGGGGTCACCCTGCGTCTTCTCGCGGACACCCTCGAGGGCGCCGTAGACGATCGCCTCGGCGGTCGTCTTCTTGCCGTCCTGGAGGACCTTGTTGATCAGCTGCGTGACGACGGGCGACCCGTACACGGGGTCGATGATGAGCGGCCGCTTCGGGGCCGGACCCTTGCGAGGCATCAGGCCTTCTCCTTCTTCGCTCCGTAGCGGCTGCGAGCCTGCTTGCGGTTCTTCACGCCCTGGGTGTCGAGAGCGCCGCGGACGATCTTGTAGCGCACACCGGGGAGGTCCTTCACACGGCCGCCGCGCACGAGCACGATCGAGTGCTCCTGCAGGTTGTGACCGACGCCCGGGATGTACGCCGTGACCTCGATCTGCGAGGAGAGCTTCACGCGCGCCACCTTGCGGAGGGCGGAGTTCGGCTTCTTCGGCGTCGTCGTGTAGACACGGGTGCACACGCCGCGGCGCTGGGGCGAGCCCTTGAGCGCCGGGGTCTTCGACTTCCCGGCCTTGGACGTCCGCCCCTTGCGGACGAGCTGCTGAATGGTGGGCACTGCTTCTCCGTCTGTTCGAGCACGCCGGTGCGGGCACCGACTGCTTGGTGGTGTGGTCTCGATGGTCGAGCTCGCCCGGGGGCGGACCCGTGTTCTCGCGTCCGGGCTGGGTGCACGCAGGCACCGCAGCTCACGCTGCACGCCACGTACCACCGGCTCGATGGCCGAGCATGCCCACCAGGGGTGGGCTTCTCGGAAGAAGATGCACCGACCTCTCGAGGGTTCCTCGACGAGGTCGACCGCTGCCGCCGACCGCTGCGTCCCGGCGTGCTCGCGCTGTGCGCTCGCATCGACGGGGCAGCCTGCTGGAGGCATGCGGGCCCGGAGACCGGGCACGGTTGCCTAGCCTATCGCGAGGAACCGCAGGACGTCAAAGGTCCTGGCCAGTGCCGAGGGGCCGGGCGCCCACCTGGCACCGTGCGGGCGCACCACCGGGCACGATAGTGCAACGGTTCCCGTGCTGGTGGCACGGGAACCGTTGCACTATCGCCTCGGGCCCGCCGCACCGAGGTGCGACGGGCCCGAGGGGTTTCGACAGGCTCAGCCGGCGACCGGCTCGGCCGACGTCAGCGGAAGTCGCCGAAGTCGATGTCGTCCAGCGGAATCGCCTCGCCGCTGCCCAGGCCGAGGCCGGAGAAGTCGATCTCGTCGTAGCCGAAGCTCGGGTAGAGCTCGGCCTTGGCGGCGTCGGTCGGCTCGACGTCGGCGTCCCGGTACCGCGGCAGGCCCGTCCCGGCGGGGATGAGCTTGCCGAGGATGACGTTCTCCTTGAGGCCGAGCAGCGGGTCGCGGCGACCGCTCATGGCGGCCTCCGTGAGCACGCGGGTGGTCTCCTGGAAGGATGCCGCCGAGAGCCACGAGTCCGTCGCGAGCGACGCCTTCGTGATGCCCATCAGCTCCGGACGGCCCGAGGCCGGACGTGCGCCCTCGGCGATCGCCTGGCGGTTCGCGTCCTCGAACCGGCCACGCTCGGCGAGCTCGCCGGGCAGCAGGTTCGTCTCGCCCGAGTCGAGCACCGTGACGCGGCGCAGCATCTGGCGGACGATGACCTCGATGTGCTTGTCGTGGATGTCCACGCCCTGGGAGCGGTAGACCTCCTGGACCTCGTCGACCAGGTGCGACTGGGTCGCACGCGGGCCGAGGATGCGCAGCACCTTCTTCGGGTCGACGGCGCCCTGGACGAGCTGGGTGCCGACCTCGACGTGGTCTCCGTCGTGCACGAGCAGACGCGCACGCTTGGTGACCGGGTAGACGATCTCCTCGGAGCCGTCGTCCGGCGTGAGCACCAGGCGGCGCGAGCGCTCGGCGTCGTCGATCGCGATGCGGCCCGAGAACTCCGCGATGGGCGCCTCGCCCTTGGGGGTGCGGGCCTCGAAGAGCTCGGTCACACGGGGCAGACCCTGCGTGATGTCGTCGGCCGAGGCCACACCACCGGTGTGGAAGGTGCGCATCGTGAGCTGCGTGCCGGGCTCACCGATCGACTGGGCCGCGATGATGCCGACGGCCTCGCCGATGTCGACGAGCTTGCCGGTCGCGAGCGAGCGGCCGTAGCACTTGGCGCACGTGCCGACCCGCGACTCGCAGGTGAGGACCGAGCGGACCTTCAGCGTCTCGACGCCGGCCGCCACCAGCTTGTCGATGAGCACGTCGCCGACGTCCTCGCCCGCCCGGCCGATGACCTCGCCCGCGATCTCGACGTCGCTCGCGAGCGTGCGCGAGTAGATCGACGTCTCCACCTTGTCGTGGCGGGCGAAGCCGTCCGCGCCGTCGCTCACCGAGATCGGCAGGCTCAGGCCGCGCTCGGTGCCGCAGTCCTCCTCGCGGATGATGACGTCCTGCGACACGTCCACGAGACGACGGGTCAGGTAGCCCGAGTCGGCGGTGCGCAGGGCGGTGTCGGCCAGACCCTTGCGGGCACCGTGGGTCGCGATGAAGTACTCGAGGACGGAGAGGCCCTCGCGGTAGTTCGACTTGATCGGGCGCGGGATGATGTCGCCCTTCGGGTTCGCCACGAGGCCGCGCATGCCGGCGATCTGACGGACCTGCATCCAGTTGCCGCGAGCACCCGAGCCGACCATGCGATAGACCGTGTTCCGCTTCGGGAAGTTGGCCTGCATGGTCTTGGCCACCGCGTCGGTCGCCTGGGTCCAGATCTCGATGAGCTCCTGGCGGCGCTCGTCGTCGGTGATCAGACCCTTCTCGTACTGCTGCTGCACCTTGAGCGCGCGCACCTCGTGCTGCTCGAGGATCTCGGCCTTCTCCCCCGGCGTCGCGACGTCGGAGATGGCGATCGTCACGCCCGAGCGGGTCGCCCAGGTGAAGCCGGCGGCCTTGAGAGCGTCGAGCGAGGCGGCGACCTCGACCTTCGGGTACCGCTCGGCCAGGTTGTTCACGATGACCGAGAGGCGCTTCTTGTCGACCACGCCGTTCTCGTACGGGTAGGTGACCGGGAGCAGGTCGTTGAACAGCGCGCGCCCGAGGGTCGTCTCGAGCAGCACCGGCGTCTCGGACGGGGTCGCGTCGACCTCGCCGACGTAGCCCTCGACGCGGATCTTGACGACCGCGTTGAGGTCCAGGGTGCCCTGGTCGAAGGCCATGATCGCCTCGGCGACCGAGCTGAAGGCCCGGCCGGCGCCCTCGGCGTCGTCCTTGTCCGACGTCAGGTGGTACAGGCCGATGATCATGTCCTGCGAGGGCATGGTCACCGGACGGCCGTCCGACGGCTTGAGGATGTTGTTGCTCGAGAGCATGAGGATGCGGGCCTCGGCCTGCGCCTCCGCGCTCAGCGGCAGGTGGACGGCCATCTGGTCACCGTCGAAGTCCGCGTTGAAGGCGGCGCAGACGAGCGGGTGCAGGTGGATCGCCTTGCCCTCGACGAGCTGCGGCTCGAAGGCCTGGATGCCCAGGCGGTGCAGCGTCGGGGCACGGTTGAGCAGCACGGGGTGCTCGGTGATGACCTCCTCGAGCACGTCCCAGACCTCGGGACGGCTGCGCTCCACCATGCGCTTGGCGCTCTTGATGTTCTGCGCGTGGTTGAGGTCCACGAGACGCTTCATCACGAACGGCTTGAACAGCTCGAGCGCCATCTGCTTGGGCAGGCCGCACTGGTGCAGCTTGAGCTGCGGGCCGACCACGATGACCGAACGGCCCGAGTAGTCGACGCGCTTGCCGAGCAGGTTCTGGCGGAACCGGCCCTGCTTGCCCTTGAGCATGTCGGAGATCGACTTGAGCGGGCGGTTGCCCGGGCCGGTCACCGGACGACCGCGACGACCGTTGTCGAACAGCGAGTCGACAGCCTCCTGCAGCATGCGCTTCTCGTTGTTCACGATGATCTCGGGGGCACCGAGGTCGAGCAGGCGCTTGAGGCGGTTGTTGCGGTTGATGACGCGGCGGTACAGGTCGTTGAGGTCCGAGGTGGCGAACCGGCCACCGTCGAGCTGCACCATGGGGCGCAGGTCCGGCGGGATGACCGGGACGGCGTCCAGCACCATGCCGGTCGGCGAGTTCGTCGTCGTCAGGAACGCGTTGACGACCTTGAGGCGCTTGAGGGCGCGGGTCTTGCGCTGGCCCTTGCCGGTCGCGATGATCTCGCGCAGCGACTCGGCCTCGGCCGCGAGGTCGAGGTCCTGCAGGCGCTTCTGGATCGCCGCGGCACCCATCGAGCCCTCGAAGTAGTTGCCGTAGCGGTCCTGCAGCGAGCGGTAGAGCTGCTCGTCGCCCTCGAGGTCGGAGACCTTCAGGTTCTTGAAGCGGTCCCACACCCGGTCCAGGCGGTCGAGCTCGGCGTCGGCCCGCTTGCGGATCTGCGCCATCTCGCGCTCCGCCGAGTCGCGCACCTTGCGGCGCGCGTCGGCACGGGCGCCCGACGCCTCCAGCTCGGCCAGGTCGGCCTCGAGCTTCTGGGCGCGGGTCTCGATCTCCGAGTCGCGGCGGTCCTCGATCTCCTTGCGCTCGAGGTCCACCTCGTTCTGGAGGTTCGGCAGGTCCTCCTGGCGACCCTCCTCGTCGACGGCGGTGATCATGTAGGCCGCGAAGTAGATGACCTTCTCCAGGTCCTTCGGGGCGAGGTCCAGCAGGTAGCCGAGCCGCGAGGGCACGCCCTTGAAGAACCAGATGTGGGTCACGGGGGCGGCGAGCTCGATGTGGCCCATGCGCTCACGGCGGACCTTCGAGCGCGTGACCTCCACGCCGCAGCGCTCGCAGACGATGCCCTTGAAGCGCACGCGCTTGTACTTGCCGCAGTAGCACTCCCAGTCCCGGGTGGGGCCGAAGATGCGCTCGCAGAACAGACCGTCCTTCTCGGGCTTGAGGGTGCGGTAGTTGATGGTCTCGGGCTTCTTGACCTCACCGTGAGACCAGGCGCGGATGTCGTCCGCGGAGGCCAGTCCGATACGCAGCTCGTCGAAGACGTTGACGTCGAGCAAGGTGTCCTACTTCCTTCGTACGCCGGCTGCGGGAGCGGCCGGCAGGGTAGAAAAACTCCGGGGTGGCGGCGGGGCCGGGCGGGCGCGCGGTGAGCGCGGCCCGCCCGGGCCCACCCGCGTCAGATCTCGTCGATGCTGGAAGCGGCGTTCGGACGCCGCGAGAGGTCGATGCCGAGCTCTTCCGCTGCGCGGTAGACCTCGTCGTCGGACTCCTTCATCTCGATCGTCGTGCCGTCGCTCGAGAGGACCTCGACGTTCAGGCACAGCGACTGCATCTCCTTGAGAAGCACCTTGAACGACTCGGGGATGCCGGAGTCGGGGATGTTCTCACCCTTGACGATCGCCTCGTAGACCTTCACGCGGCCGGGGACGTCGTCGGACTTGATCGTGAGCAGCTCCTGGAGCGTGTACGCCGCGCCGTAGGCCTCGAGCGCCCACACCTCCATCTCACCGAAGCGCTGGCCGCCGAACTGCGCCTTACCACCCAGCGGCTGCTGCGTGATCATCGAGTACGGGCCGGTCGAGCGGGCGTGGATCTTGTCGTCGACCAGGTGGTGGAGCTTGAGGATGTACATGTAGCCCACGGAGACCGGGTCCGGGAACGGCTCGCCGGAGCGGCCGTCGAACAGGCGCGCCTTGCCGTCCGGGCCGACCATGCGCTCGCCGTCGCGGTTCGGCAGGGTCGTCTCGAGCAGACCGGTGAGCACGTCCTCGTCCACGCCGTCGAACACCGGGGTCGCGACGCGGGTGCGCGCCTCGCCCTTCGCGGCGAAGGTGGGGACCTTGTCCTTCCACTCGGCCTTGCCACCGGTCTGGGAGATGTCCCAGCCCTGCGAGGCGATCCAGCCGAGGTGGACCTCGAGCACCTGTCCGACGTTCATGCGCCCGGGGACGCCCATCGGGTTCAGGACGATGTCGACCGGCGTTCCGTCGGGGAGGAACGGCATGTCCTCCTCGGGCAGGATGATCGAGATGACGCCCTTGTTGCCGTGACGGCCGGCCAGCTTGTCGCCCGCGGTGATCTTGCGGCGCTGGGCCACGTACACGCGGACAAGCTGGTTGACGCCGGCGGGCAGCTCGTCGCCGTCCTCGCGGTCGAAGACGCGCACGCCGATGACCGTGCCGGTCTCGCCGTGGGGCACCTTGAGCGACGTGTCGCGGACCTCGCGGGCCTTCTCGCCGAAGATCGCGCGCAGCAGGCGCTCCTCCGGGGTCAGCTCGGTCTCGCCCTTGGGCGTGACCTTCCCGACCAGCACGTCGCCGGCGCCGACCTCGGCACCGATGCGGATGATGCCGCGCTCGTCGAGGTCCGCGAGCACGTCCTCGGAGACGTTCGGGATGTCCCGGGTGATCTCCTCGGGGCCGAGCTTGGTGTCGCGCGCGTCGACCTCGTGCTCCTCGATGTGGATCGAGGAGAGCACGTCGTCCTTGACGAGGCGCTGCGACAGGATGATCGCGTCCTCGTAGTTGCGACCCTCCCAGGACATGAACGCCACGAGCAGGTTGCGGCCGAGCGAGAGCTCGCCGCCGTCGGTCGCGGGGCCGTCGGCGAGGGCGGAGCCGACCTCGACGCGCTGCCCCTCGTCGACCAGCACGCGCTGGTTGTAGGACGTGCCCTGGTTGGAGCGGACGAACTTCTGCACGCGGTACGTCGACGTCGTCGCGTCGTCGTTGGCGACCGTGATGAGGTCGGCGGAGACCTCGGTGACCACACCGGGCTTGGAGGCGAGGATGACGTCACCGGCGTCGACCGCGGCGCGCCACTCCATGCCGGTGCCCACGAGCGGGGCCTCGGAACGGACCAGCGGGACCGCCTGGCGCTGCATGTTCGCACCCATGAGCGCGCGGTTGGCGTCGTCGTGCTCGAGGAACGGGATGAGCGCGGTCGCGACCGACACCATCTGGCGCGGGGAGACGTCCATGTAGTCGACGCGCTCGGGGGCGACGTCGTCGGTCTCGCCGCCCTTGATGCGCACCAGGACACGGGGCAGCTGGAAGCTGCCGTCCGCGTTCAGCGGCGTGTTCGCCTGGGCGATGATGTGACGGTCCTCGTCGTCGGCCGTGAGGTAGACGAGCTCGTCGGTCACCTTGCCGTCGACGACCTTGCGGTACGGCGTCTCGATGAAGCCGAAGGGGTTGATCCGGCCGAAGGAGGCGAGCGAGCCGATCAGGCCGATGTTCGGGCCTTCCGGCGTCTCGATCGGGCACATGCGGCCGTAGTGCGACGGGTGGACGTCACGGACCTCCATGCCGGCGCGGTCGCGCGAGAGACCGCCCGGGCCGAGGGCCGAGAGACGACGCTTGTGCGTCAGGCCCGCGAGCGGGTTGTTCTGGTCCATGAACTGGGACAGCTGCGAGGTGCCGAAGAACTCCTTGATCGACGCCACCACGGGGCGGATGTTGATCAGGGTCTGCGGGGCGATCGCCTCGACGTCCTGCGTCGTCATGCGCTCGCGCACGACGCGCTCCATGCGCGACAGGCCGGTGCGGACCTGGTTCTGGATCAGCTCGCCCACCGCGCGGATGCGGCGGTTGCCGAAGTGGTCGATGTCGTCCGTCTCGACCCGGATCTCGACGGCCTCGCCGCCGATGGTGCCCTGGATGCCCGTCTTCTCGGCGTGCAGCGCGCACAGGTACTCGATCGTCGCGACGATGTCGTCGATCGACAGCGTCGAGTCCGTGAGGTCGCGGTCCGTGCCCAGCTTCTTGTTCAGCTTGTAGCGGCCGACCTTCGCCAGGTCGTAGCGCTTGGGGTTGAAGTAGAAGGTGTCGAGCAGGTTGCGGCCGGCCTCCGCCGTGGGCGGCTCGCCCGGGCGGATCTTGCGGTACAGGTCCTGCAGGGCCTCGTCCTCGGTGTGGACGTTGTCCTTCTCGAGGGTCTCGAGCATCGCCGGGTAGGCGGCGAAACGCTCGCGGATCTCGGACTCGCTCATGCCCAGCGCCTTGAGCAGGACCGTCACCGACTGCTTGCGCTTGCGGTCGACGCGCACGCCCACGGCGTCGCGCTTGTCGATCTCGAACTCGAGCCACGCACCACGCGAGGGGATGATCTTCGCGGAGAAGACGTCCTTGTCGCTGGTCTTGTCCGGGATCCGCTCGAAGTACACGCCCGGGGAACGCACCAGCTGGGAGACGACGACGCGCTCGGTGCCGTTGATGATGAAGGTGCCGCGCTCGCTCATGAGCGGGAAGTCGCCCATGAACACCGTCTGGCTCTTGATCTCACCGGTGTTGTAGTTGTTGAACTCCGCGGTGACGAAGAGCGGGGCCGCGTAGGTGAAGTCCTTCTCGCGGCACTCGTCGGACGTGTGCTTCGGCGGCTCGAACCGGTGGTTCGAGAACGACAGCGACATGGTCGAGCCGAAGTCCTCGATCGGGGAGATCTCCTCGAAGATCTCCTCGAGACCGGAGGTGGTGGGGACGTCGCGACGTCCGGCCTCCTGGGCCGCGGCGACGCGCGCGCGCCACCGCTCGTTGCCGAGGAGCCAGTCGAAGCTCTCGGTCTGGAGAGCCAGGAGGTTCGGGACCTCCAGCGGCTCGTAGATCTTCGCGAACGAGACGCGCCCGGAGGCGGTTCGGTTGGCGACGGCTTCAGCGGACGGAGCAGAAGGGGTGCGCGAGGCAGCCAAGGGGGGTCCTTCCCTGCGGATCGAAAGAACGCTGCACTGCCGGGCTTGTCACGATCACCGCCGCCGCGGAGCCTCGAGGACGTGCACGTACGTCGACGAGAGGCCGGGGGTATCTGAGATCGGGGGCACAGGACAGCGCAAAGCGATAGCATAACGGACCCGGCCAACGGCGCGCAACCCCCGTGGGAGCGCGGAGGTGCCGGACGCACACGAGGCCCGCACCCCGAGAGGGATGCGGGCCTCGCGCGGTGCCGCCGGGTCGGCCGCCGTCAGACGGCGAGCACGCTCAGCGGCGCGAGATCACTTGAGGGTGACCGTGGCGCCGGCGCCCTCGAGGGCAGCCTTGGCCTTCTCGGCGGCCTCCTTGTTGACGCCCTCGAGGAGCGGCTTCGGAGCACCGTCGACGAGGTCCTTCGCCTCCTTGAGGCCAAGGCTCGTGAGGGCGCGCACCTCCTTGATGACCTGGATCTTCTTGTCGCCGGCAGCCTCGAGGATGACGTCGAACTCGTCCTTCTCCTCGGCGGCCTCAGCGGCAGCGCCGCCCGCGGCAGGGGCGGCCACGGCAACGGCGGCCGGGGCAGCAGCGGTGACCTCGAAGACCTCCTCGAACTTCTTCACGAAGTCCGAGAGCTCGATGAGGGAGAGCTCCTTGAAAGCGTCGATGAGCTCGTCGGTGGTGAGCTTCGCCATGATCGGCGTTCCTTTCTGGTCGATCTGCGTGAGTCGCAGTGGGGGGTTAGGTCGGCGCGAGGCGCCTGCGGGGGTCCGCAGACGTCAGGCGGCGGCCTGCGATGCCTGCTTCTCGCGCAAGGCCTCGATGGTGCGGACGGCCTGAGATGCCGGAGCGGTGAAGACGTAGGCTGCCTGGAACAGCTTGGCCTTGAACGCGCCGGCCGCCTTGGCCAGAAGAACCTCGCGGGACTCGAGGTCCGCGAGCTTGGTGATCTCCGCAGCGGTCACCGGGCGCCCGTCGAGGACACCCGCCTTCACGACCAGCTGGGGGTTCGCCTTGGCGAAGTCACGCAGGCCCTTGGCCGCCTCCACCGGGTCCCCGGTGACGAAGGCGATCGCGGACGGCCCGTTCAGCTCGGCGTCGAGTCCCTCGACACCGGCCTCCTTGGCCGCGATGGTGGCCAGCGTGTTCTTCACCACGGCGTAGCTTGCGTTGCCGCGCAGCGACCGCCGCAGCTCCTTGAGCTGGGCGACGGTGAGCCCGCGGTACTCGGTCAGCACTGCAGCGTTGGACGCACGGAACTGCTCCGAGAGCTCCGCGACTGCGGCTGCCTTGTCCGGCCTCGCCATGGCAATCCTTCCGATGGTGGTACCACCGGTCGTTCCCCGTGGGGCCCGGAGCGGAGCAGCAAAAAGAGCCCCGCGCAGGCGCGAGGCTCTCGACATCGTCCCGGAGGACGCCGTGGATCACTGCTCTCACCTGCGCCGGCCCTCGCTGCTGCGGAGCTTCGGTCGGCCTGCTCGAAGTCTCCTTCGGGCAGCACCGGACGACCTGCGGTCTTTGGTAACTCGACCACTGTACACGCGCTGCGCTCCCCCGCCAAAACGCCGTCGTGCGGGAGGACGACGCGAGGGCCGGTACCCGTACGGGTACCGGCCCTCGTGGCTGCGATCGTCGCTCAGGACGAGCGGATCACGCGTCGGCGTCCTCCTCGAGGAGCTTCGTCGTGCGGCTCTGGTCGAGCGGGATGCCCGGGCCGTTGGTGGTCGAGAGCGTCGCCTTGGTGATGTAGCGACCCTTCGACGACGACGGCTTGAGGCGGAGGATCTCCTCGAGCGCGGCGCCGTAGTTCTCCACCAGGGCGGAGGTTTCGAAGGAGGCCTTGCCGATGATGAAGTGGAGGTTCGCGTGCTTGTCGACGCGGAACTCGATCTTACCGCCCTTGATCTCCTCGACGGCCTTCGCGACGTCCATGGTCACGGTGCCGGTCTTGGGGTTCGGCATGAGACCACGGGGACCGAGCACCTTGCCGAGGCGGCCGACCTTGCCCATGAGGTCGGGGGTGGCGACCGCGGTGTCGAAGTCGGTGAAGCCCGCCGCGACCTTCTCGATCAGCTCGTCGCCGCCGACGATGTCCGCGCCCGCGGCGCGGGCCTGCTCGGCCTTGTCACCGTTCGCGAACACGAGGACGCGGGCCGTCTTGCCGGTGCCGTGCGGGAGGTTGACCGTGCCACGGACCATCTGGTCCGCCTTGCGCGGGTCGACGCCGAGGCGGAAGGCCACCTCGACGGTCGAGTCGAACTTCGTCGACGCCGTCTCCTTGGCGAGGCGGACGGCCTCGAGGGGGGCGTAGAGGGCGGAGCGGTCGATCTTCTCCGCCGCGTTGCGGTATGCCTTGCTGCGCGTTGCCATCTGCTCTTCTCCTTGCAGTCGTGGTGCGGGTCCGCGTGACCCTGCCACTGGGGGTGGGTGGTGCTGGTCTCGGTACGGCCCTGGGGGCCTGCTCGACCGGCGGTGGTGCTGCGAGCGCCGAGGGGGTGCTCAGCTGGAGTGATGCCGCCGCCCGGCTGGCCGGGCGGCGGCATCACGACGTTCAGCTGACGGTGATGCCCATCGAGCGGGCGGTGCCGGCGATGATCTTCGAGGCGGCCTCGAGGTCGTTCGCGTTGAGGTCCTCGAGCTTCGTCTGGGCGATCTCGCGCACCTGGTCGGCCGTGATGGAGGCGACCTTCACCGTGTGCGGCGTGGCCGATCCCTTGTCGACACCGGCGGCCTTCTTGATGAGCTCCGCGGCCGGCGGCGTCTTCGTGATGAAGGTGAAGGAACGGTCCTCGTAGACCGTGATCTCCACGGGCACCACGTTGCCGCGCTGCGACTCGGTCGCCGCGTTGTAGGCCTTGCAGAACTCCATGATGTTGACGCCGTGCTGACCGAGCGCCGGACCGATCGGCGGCGCGGGGTTGGCCGCACCGGCCTGGATCTGGAGCTTGATCAGGCCGACGACCTTCTTCTTGGGAGGCATGCGCGTTCCCTGCTTTCTGTGAGTGGACCGACGCCGTGGGCGATGACCCGGTTGCAGTGCTGGCGGGCGAGGATCAGATCTTGGCGACCTGGTTGAACGCCAGCTCGACCGGGGTCTCCCGGCCGAAGATCGACACCAGCACCTTGAGCTTCTGGCCCTCGGCGTTGATCTCGGAGATGGAGGCAGGCAGGTTCTCGAAGGGGCCGTCGGTCACGGTGACCGACTCGCCGACCTCGAAGTCCACCTGGATGGTCGGCGCCGCGGCCGTCTTCGTCGCAGCGGCCGCGCCCGCCTTCGGCGTCTCGACGACGGCGGGGGCGAGCATCGAGAAGACCTCGTCGAGCGTGAGCGGCACGGGCTGGTGCGTGTGACCGACGAAGCCGGTGACGCCCGGGGTGTGCCGCACGGCGCCCCACGACTCGTCCGTCAGGTCCATGCGCACCAGGACGTAGCCCGGGATGCGCACGCGCGAGACGATCTTCTTCTGCGTGTTCTTGTACTCGACGACCTCTTCCATCGGGACCTCGATCTGGAAGATGTAGTCCTCCATGTTGAGGCTCTGGACGCGGGTCTCGAGGTTAGTCTTCACGCGCTTCTCGTAGCCGGCGTACGAGTGGATGACGTACCAGTCGCCGGGCAGCGCACGCAGCTCCTTGCGGAACTCCTCCGCGGGGTCCGCCTCGGCCTCCTCGTCGGCACCGGCTGCCTCGTCCGCCGTCACCTCGTCGGCACCGGGCTCCGCAGCGACGTCGGCCTGGTCGGCGGGCTCAGGCGACGATGCCTCGAGGGCGTCGACGACGTCCGCCTGGGGGGCGTCGACATCCGTGGGGTCGATCGACTCCTGGGACACGGGCAACCTGCTTTCTTGAGGATCCTTGACGGCGACGGGGCGTCGGCCCCGCGAGGCTCACCGGGCGAGAGGCGCCCGAGGCGGTCAGCGGGTCAGCCGAACGACCAGAAGACGAGCTTGCCGACGATGAAGTCGATCAGCATGACGAGGGCCATCACGATGAGGACGAAGATCGTGACGACGATCGAGTAGTTGATCAGCTGCGAGCGGGTCGGCGCGACGACCTTCTTGAGCTCGGCGATCACCTGACGCACGAAGAGCGCGATGCGCGCGAACAACCCCGGCTTCTTGCCGTTGTCCTTCGCCGCCTTGACAGCATCGCTGCCGACGGTGCCCTCGGGGCTCGCGGCGCCCGCTGCAGACTCGCTCACTGGAGGTCCTCTAGGTCGGTCGGATGATCAGCAGCATGCTGACCGGGGTCTTGCAGGGCAGACAGGGCTCGAACCTGCAACCTGCGGTTTTGGAGACCGCTGCGCTACCAATTGCGCCACTGCCCTTCGGGATCCCGCCCGTCCCTGACCGTCGCGGGCCGCCAGGACCCCGTCGTCGTCCCCCCTGGGGAGCTCTCGGCGAAGACCCTTGCGGGCGCGATCGATCATGGCGGACGTCAACCACCGAGGGAACACTCTACGCGAAGGGCAGCCAGGGGTCTAACCCGGTCGGCGGCAAGCGGAACTTTGACGCTTGTCACGCGACAGGGCCTGCATCGCGTGACAAGCGTCAAGGTTGCGGGTCTTCCGGGGCGAGTCGCCCCGAGGTGAGACGATGGGTGGGTGAGCGAATCGAACCCGACCCAGGCCTCGTCGTCCAGCCTCGCCTCGTCCGGCCACCGCGCGCCGCGCCGCGTCTCGCGCCGCGTGGGCGCCATCGCGCCGTCGGCCACCCTCGCCGTCGACTCTCGGGCCAAGGCTCTCAAGGCCGCCGGCCGTCCCGTCATCGGCTTCGGCGCCGGGGAGCCCGACTTCCCGACACCCGCCTACATCGTGGACGCCGCGGTGCGCGCCGCCCAGGACCCCGCCAACCACCGCTACACACCCGCTGCGGGCCTGCCCGCGCTCAAGCAGGCGATCGCGGACAAGACGCTGCGCGACTCGGGCTACGCGATCGACCCGGCCGACGTCGTCGTGACCAACGGCGGGAAGCAGGCCGTCTACGAGGCGTTCGCGGCGCTCGTCGACCCGGGTGACGAGGTCATCCTGCCGGCGCCCTACTGGACCACCTACCCCGAGGCGATCACGCTCGCCGGCGGCACCCCCGTCGAGGTGTTCGCGGGCAGCGACCAGGGCTACAAGGTGACCGTCGCCCAGCTCGAGGCGGCCCGCACCGAGCGCACCAAGGTGCTGCTGTTCTGCTCCCCCTCCAACCCCACGGGCGCCGTCTACACGCCGGAGGAGACCCGGGCCGTCGGCGAGTGGGCGCTCGAGCACGGCATCTGGGTGATCACCGACGAGATCTACGAGCACCTCACCTACGACCACGCGGTGTTCACGCCGATCCTCTCCGTGGTCCCCGACCTCGCGGACACCACGGTGGTGCTCAACGGGGTCGCCAAGACCTATGCGATGACGGGCTGGCGCGTGGGCTGGCTCGTCGGCCCGAGCGACGTCGTCAAGGCCGTGACGAACCTGCAGTCGCACCTCACCTCCAACGTCGCGAACGTCTCCCAGCGCGCGGCGGTCGCGGCGCTCGAGGGAGACCTGCTGGCGGTCGAGACCATGCGCGAGGCCTTCGACCGGCGCCGACGCACCATGGTCGAGATGCTGAACGCGATCGACGGCGTGCTGTGCCCGGTGCCCGAGGGCGCCTTCTACGCCTACCCGGACGTGACCGGCCTGCTCGGCCGCACGATCCGCGGCGTCACCCCGACGACGTCGGCGGAGCTCGCCACGCTGATCCTCGACGAGGCGGAGGTGGCCGTGGTGCCGGGCGAGGCCTTCGGACCGAGCGGCTACCTGCGGCTGAGCTACGCGCTGGGCGACGACGACCTCGTCGAGGGCGTCGGTCGCATCCAGCGGCTGCTGGGCGAGGCGCGCTGAGGCTGGACGCCTTGGTCGCTGAAGGGCTCGGGCGCCGGTGCCGGTGAGCGGTGGGCAGGACGCGGGAGGCGAGCACGCTGCGGGGCGTGACCTCACGGCTCTGCCGAAGGCTCACCTGCACCTGCACTTCACGGGTTCCATGCGGCCGACGACGCTGGTCGACCTCGCCGCGAGCCACGGTCTGCGGCTCCCCCGCGCGCTGCTGGAGGGCGGGCCGCTCCGGGTGCCCGCGGACCGGCGCGGCTGGTTCCGGTTCCAGCGCCTCTACGACGCCGCCCGCGCCTGCGTGCGTGGCGAGGCGGACCTGCGGCGGATCGTGGACGAGGCGGTCGCGGACGACGCGGCGGAAGGCTCGGGGCGGCTCGAGCTGCAGATCGACCCGACGTCCTACGCCGGCCGGCTCGGCGGGATCACCCCTGCGCTCGAGGTGGCGCTGGACGAGGCGCGCCTGGCCGCGGACCGCCACGGCATCGACGTCGGCGTGGTCGTCGCGGCGTCTCGCGTGCGGCACCCGCTCGACGCGCGGACGCTCGCACGGCTCGCCGTCCGGCACGCGGGTGACGGACCCGGTGACGTGGTGGGGTTCGGGCTCAGCAACGATGAGCGGTCGGGGGTGACCGAGGAGTTCGGCGCGGCCTTCGCGATCGCGCGCCGCGGTGGCCTGGCGCTCGTGCCGCACGGCGGTGAGCTGCTCGGGCCGCCGCACGTGCACGAGGTGCTCCGCTCGCTGCTCGGCGCGCCCGGCCCGGCCCGGCTGGGCCACGGCGTGCGGCTCGCGGAGGACCCGTCCCTGCTCAGCGAGGTCGTCGGCCGGGGCATCGCGCTGGAGGTCTGCCCCGCCTCGAACGTCGCCCTCGGGGTCTACCCCGAGGAGGCGGCGGTGCCGCTGCGAGCGCTGGTGTCAGCCGGGGCCGAGATCGCGCTGGGGGCGGACGACCCGCTGCTGTTCGAGTCCCGGCTCGTGGCGCAGTACGAGATCGCCCGGCAGGTGCACGGGTTCAGCGACCCCGAGCTGGCCGGGCTGGCGCGCGCGTCGGTGCAGGCGTCGCTCGCCGGACCGACCGTGAAGCAGCAGCTGCTGCAGGGTATCGACGCCTGGCTGGCGGCACCGCCCTCCGCGACCGCCTCCCCCCGCCCCTGACCGCGCTCTCCCTCTCTGCCGTTGCCGCGGAACTTTGACGCTCGTCGCACGGACGCGCCCTGCAGGTGTGATGGGCGTCAAGGTTCCGCGCGCTCGCGTGGGACGACGACTGCACCATCCTTTGCCGGAGGGGTGGCGGGCGGCAGCAACGACTCCGCGCACCCGAACGACGCCGAATGGGCCGCGGTGAGATGGCGGCGCGCCTGGTGGCTGTGGGGAGTGACCGCGGCGCTCTTGGTGATCGCTTTCGCAGTCGCCGACATCGCCTGGAGCCTTGTCGGACTTATCCTCAGCCTCGCGTGCGTCCCCACCATCGTCGCGGTCTGGCAAAGTCCAGCCAGGACCTCGATCCGTACGGCCGCGACCGCCATCGCCGGCTTCGCGCTCCTCGGCGCCGCAACCAGGCTCGCGTTCCGCCTGCCACTCTCTGCCTTCTACGCCTTCTACGATGCGCTGACACGCCCGGTCCCTTTCGAGCGCTGGAACCCTCGTCACTACGTGCTCGTGTGCCTGATGGCCGCCGTCATCGCGTGGTGCCTGTGCCGGTTCACGCCGCCGCGGCCGCGGCCGGCACCTCTGCCCGCACGAGCCACTCCGGTTGCTGCGAACCTCGTCCCCGTCGTCGTGCCCCCATCGACTCCCGGCGAACAGCCCCGGGTCGCCTACGTTCCCGCGCCACCCCGCACCAACACCTGCGCGATCCTCGCGCTGGTGTTCGGCATCCTCGGCGGCAGCGTCGTCGCCGTCGTCCTGGGACACGTCGCCCTCAGCCAGATCAGGCGCACCGGCGACCAAGGACGAGGCATGGCCATCGCCGGACTGGTGCTCGGCTACTTCTGGATCGCGGTCGTCATCGCCTACGTCGTCGCGCTCGGAGCCTTCCTGAACTCGCTCTGATCGGAACTGATGGGCGCTCTACGCGCAGGCGTCGGCGAGTCGCGCGCAGATCAACCACCGCGGAGATAGATCTCCACACGGGCGCTCGTCCAGACAGGCACGCCGGCGCCGAAGAAGTCTCGGTCCTCAGTCCAGATCGGGCAGTCCAGGGCAAGCGCTGCTGCGACGACCGGCCAGTCCATCGGATCACGGTCGGCGATGCGGTCCATCGCCGGCAGTTCCAAGGGAATGATCACCTCGTCTGGGACCGGCTCCACAACTGCGCGGAGTCGGCCGAGGGAAGCCAGCACCGGTGCAGGGTCCACGCCGCGTCTCTGGGCGATCGCGGGAAGATGCCGCTCCGCTTCGACGTAGGCGAGGTCGGGGGCAAAGAACGTCACCGTGCCGCCATACTGCTCGATCAGTCGCGGGACCCGCTTCCCGAGCACGGCCCGGACGAGGATGTTCGCATCGAGAACGATCTGCCTCGACGTCACCTAGGCTGTCCCACCCCGCGCTCGCTCCTACGCAGCGCGTCGAACTCGACCACGACCTCGTCCTCGGACAGGCCCATCTCGGACAACAGGTTGCTGGCCTTCCGGGCTGCTTCAGCGTAGGCAGCAACCTCGGCCTCGCGGTCGCGGTGGACAGGGATGAACAGGCCGACGGCCCTCCCGTGCCGCGTCACGGTGACCGGCTCTTCCTGGTCGATGTAGTCAGCGAGACCTTGACGGAACTCACGCACTCCCACCGTCACGCTCATCGTCAGCCCCTTCCAGATATGTACCGAGGTGTACACACCTTAGCATCGACGACCTCGGTGCGGTCGTTGGTCTCGATACGCTCGCTCCTCGGTCCTCGCCCGGTGGCGGACCGGGAGGTCAGAGGGAGAGGCCGACGAGGTTGGGCTCGGGGACCAGCTCGATGCCGAAGGCCTCGCGCACGCCGTCGCGCACCGCGCGCGCGAGCTCGACGACATCGGCCGCCGTCGCGCTCCCCCGGTTGGTGATCGCGAGGGTGTGCTTCGTCGACAGGCGCGCGGCGCTGTCCTCGCCGCGCACGCCGTAGCCGCGCGAGAATCCGGCGTGCTCGATGAGCCAGGCTGCCGACGTCTTGACGAGGCTCGGGTCGACGGCGCCCAGGCTCGGGCCGGTCGAGACCTCGGGCACCGGGGAGCGCACCTCGAAGCGGGGCGCGCCCTCGGGCAACAGGTCCGCCTCGTTCGCCGGGACGACAGGGTTCATGAAGAAGGAGCCGACGCTCCAGCGGTCGTGGTCCTCGCTGTCCGCGCCAGGGTCGGCGGCGGCGAGCATCCCCTTGCCCGCCCGCAGCTCGAGCACCGCCGCGCGCACGTCCGCCATCGGCGCCCGCTGCCCCACCTCGACGCCGAGGCGGCGCGCCAGCTCGGGGTACGCGACCGGTGCCGACAACGAACCGAGCCGCAGCTGCATCTCGACGGCCAGCACCACGTAGGCGGGCGTGGGGTACCAGGGCGCGCCGGGCACCGACGAGCCGACCTGGGTCGACTGCTTGAGCAGCGACGTCCGGTACCCGAAGGCGAGCTCGCCGGTGGCGAAGGTGCGCACCCGGCCACGCGCGCGGTCCCAGGTGCGCACGTTGGCCACCACGCCCGCGACCTCCTGCCCATAGGCACCGATGTTCTGGACGGGCGCGGCTCCCGCGGTCCCTGGGATTCCCGAGAGCGCCTCGACACCGACCCAGTCGCTCTCGACGCAGGTGCGCACCACGTCGTCCCACAGGTGCCCGGCCACGACGGACAGCGCGGCGCCGCCGCACGTGTCCTCGCTGAGCGGGGTGAGGCCCTGGCGCACGTCCCGGACGACGACGCCGTCGAACCCCTCGTCGGAGACGACGACGTTGGAGCCGCCGCCGAGCACGAGCAGCGGCACCTGGGCGTCGTCCGCGCCGCGGACCGCCTCGATCAGCTCCTCCTCGCTCGCCGCCTCGACGTACGCGTCCGGCACGCCGCCCACGCGCAGCGTCGTCAGGCTCGAGAGGCTGGGGATGCTGAGGGGCTCCGAGAGCGGTGCTGCCATGCCTTCAGGCTACCGTCGGGCCACCGGGCGCAGGACCCCCGCGAGGATCATCGAGAGCGTCGCCGGGACCAGGATGACGAGCAGCGCGTGCCGGTAGCCCCACGCGTCCGCGAGATGCCCCAGCAGGGGCGGCCCGGCGAAGAACGCTCCGTAGGCGATCGTGGCCACGACCGAGATCCGGGCGGTGGCGCGCGCGGGGTCGTCGCCTGCCGCGCTCATGCCGACGGGGAATCCGATCGCGGCGCCGAAGCCCCAGACGAGCACACCCAGGAAGGCCAGGTCCAAGCGCGGCGCGAGGCAGAACAGCAGCAGGCCCGCAGCGGCCGCCGCGAGCGTGCCGCGCACCACGGTCACCCGCCCGAAGCGGTCGATCAGCGGGGTGCCGAACACGCGCATGGCGGTCATGGCGGAGATGAACGTGGCGAAGGCGAGCGCGCCCCACGCGTTGGACACCAGGAACTCGTCGACGACGGCGAGCGCCACCCAGTCGTTCGCGGCGCCCTCGGTGAGCGCAGCCGAGAGCATGACGATGCCGATGAGGACGGTGCGCGGCTCCTCCCACGCGGCCAGCGCGGAGCCCCGGCGCGGGGTCGGTGACGGCTCGTGCGGCGCCGGAGTGCGGGACTCGTCCTCGACGCCCTGGGCCGGCACCCGCTGCGGGACGACGTCGGGCATGACACCGCGCGACGTCGCCCACCACATCGCCGCGACCACGAGCACGCCGGCGATGACGACGTGCACGGGCAGCGGGGCGCCCAGCAGCGCGAAGAGGGCGCCGACCCCGGCGCCCAGCACCGAGCCGAGGGACCAGGCCGCGTGGAAGCGGGGCATGAAGGCACGGCCCAGCTGCTGCTCGACGCGCGCGCCCTCGACGTTCATCGCGGCGTCCCAGGTCGCGATGGAGATTCCGGACAGCGCGACCCCCACGCCCGCCAGCACGAGCCGGTCGGCCACGACCGCGATCGAGGACCCGGCCACGGCCGCACCCGCCAGGAGCGCGGCCGCGCGGATGGCCCGCCGTGCACCGAGCCGCCGGACCACGGCTCCGGAGAAGGGCAGCGCGAGCACGGAGCCAACTGCGCCCACGAGCAGCAGGTTGCCGATCTGGGCCGGGGAGAGACCGAGGAGGTCACGGATGGTGGGCAGCCGGGAGGCCCAGGTGGCGAACAGCACGCCGTTGCCGGCGAAGGCGACGATGACGGCCAGGACCGAGCGGTCCCGCCAGGAGCGCGGGGTGGACGCGGATGCCGGTGCCGTGCTCACGCGGGCGGCAGCGGCTCAGCCAGCCAAGCGGACGACGACCTGAGCCTTGCCCAGGACGCGTGCGCCCTCGAAGGTGACCGTCAGATCGATGCGGGCCGTCACGGCCTCGGGGTCGAGCGCGCCGACCGCGGCGCTGACCTCCACGAGCGCGTCGCCGTCGTCGGGCACGGGGACCGGTCGCGTGAAGCGCGTCTGGTAGTCGAGGACGGCGCCCGGATCACCGAGCCACTCCTCGACGGCACCGACCGCGGCGCCCATGGTGAGCATGCCGTGGACGATCACGCCGGGGAGCCCCACGGAGAGCGCGGTGCGCTCGCTCCAGTGGATCGGGTTCAGGTCGCCGCTCGCCCCCGCGTAGCGCACGAGGCGGGCGCGGTCGAAGGCGATCGTCGAGGTGGCGACGACGTCGCCCACGGCGAGGTCCGCAAGGCGGGGCAGGCTCATGCGTCACCGCCTCGGACGGCGAGGGTGGAACGGACGGTGCTCACCGGCTCGCCGACACCACCGTCGGAGGCGGCGGCGAAGATCTCGCAGCGCGTCGTGACCATCGCCAGGCCGGCGCGCTCGGTGATCGAGTCGACGTGGAGCACCGTGACGAGCTCGTCGCCGGCGACGATGGGCCGGTGGTGCGTGAAGCGCTCGTCCGCGTGGACGACACGGCTGAAGTCGATCTGCGCGGCCGGGTCCTCGATGAGCTGCGCCTCGGCGCGCTGGGCGACGATCACCGCGAAGGTCGCAGGTGCGACGACGTCGCCGTAGCCCAGCGAGCGGGCGGCGGCGACGTCGTGGTGCGCAGCGTGGTCCGCACCGACCGCGGTCGCGAACTCGCGGACCTTCTCACGTCCCACCGCGTAGGGGGCCGTGGGCGCGTACTCGCGACCGGCGTAGTCGGTGTTGACCATCGGGTGCCGAACGGGTCAGCGGGTCTCGCGGTGCGCGGTGTGCTTGCCGCAGCGCGGGCAGAACTTGGCCAGCTCCAGGCGGTCAGGCGTGTTGCGGCGGTTCTTCTTGGTGATGTAGTTGCGCTCCTTGCACTCCACGCAGGCGAGCGTGATCTTGGGGCGAACGTCAGCAGACTTGCTAGCCACGGTAGGTGCCACCTCTCGCGCCGTGCGGCGCTCTCTTTCCCGCACCCCTCGGTGCGGGCCGGCGAGCCTGGGCACGCCGTTCCGACTGTCGCGCGTGCCGCCGGCCGGCACGTGCCTGCATGTGTTGGTAGCGGGGGCGGGGCTCGAACCCGCGACCTCACGATTATGAGCCGTGCGCTCTGACCAGCTGAGCTACCCCGCCGCATGTCGCGGCCCGTGGAGAACCACGTGCCACGAGGTGCCGCGATCGCACACGCACGCGACATCATCTCACGCGCGCAGGCGCTCGCACCACCAGAGCCCCCGATGGGAATCGGACCCATGACCTCAGTCTTACCAAGACTGCGCTCTACCACTGAGCTACGGGGGCAGCGCGGAAGACTCTACAGCACCTCACGGGCAGTTTTGAAATCCAGCCCGGGGAGTCCGGAGAGCACGAGAGCCCGGCCGCGTGGCCGGGCTCTCGTGGACGATACGTGGCGGGTGAGGGATTCGAACCCCCGTAGCATGACGCGGCTGATTTACAGTCAGCTCCCTTTGGCCGCTCGGGCAACCCGCCTTCGCCCGCGAACGGGCGTGCCTACCCTACAAGCAATCTGCCCGGGTGCGGAAATCGACGTCGAACGCACCGTCCTCCGCCGCGGGACCGGCCGAGCCCCAGCCGGACTCGGTACGGTGGAGCCCAGCAACCGTCCCGTCCCGCCGAGGAGTGCATCATGGCTGATTCGTCGTTCGACATCGTGAGCAAGGTCGACCGCCAGGAGGTCGACAACGCCCTCAACCAGGCGTCCAAGGAGGTCGCGCAGCGCTACGACTTCAAGAACGTCGGCGCGTCCATCGCCTGGAGCGGCGAGAAGGTGCTGCTCGTGGCCAGCTCGGCCGAGCGGGTGCTGGCGATCCTCGACGTCTTCCAGACGAAGCTCGTCAAGCGCGGCATCTCGCTCAAGGCCCTCGACACCGGGGACAAGGAGCCGCAGCCCTCGGGCAAGGAGTACCGCCTCGAGGCGTCGCTCAAGGAGGGCCTGTCGGGCGAGAACGCGAAGAAGATCACCAAGATCATCCGCGACGAGGGGCCCAAGGGCGTCAAGACGCAGATCACCGGCGAGGAGGTGCGCGTGACGAGCAAGTCGCGCGACGACCTGCAGGAGGTCATCGCGCTGCTCAAGGGCGCCGATCTCGACTTCGCGGTGCAGTTCACCAACTACCGCTGAGGCGAGCGCGGGCCAGAGCAGCCCATGAGGTTTCAACCCAGGCCCCAGAGGGCACTGCTACACCGGCGGCGGGGCGGCTGGCCGCCGATAGGGTAGGCGAGCGCGGGTGGAGTAGCGAGGGACGAGCGTATCGAGACCTCGGTTTCGGCACCGGCCTTGGCAGGCCTGCTCAACCGGCAAGACGGGCCTGTGGGGCGGGCACCGGTGTCGGGTTCAGGTGGGCCGCGTCGAGGTAGCAATCGCGCTCCGGCGCAGGCGGGACGGCGAACATCGCCGCGTAACTCGGTGGTGTCAAGGCGTGGAAGCAACATGGGGTTCGCCGGCCAGTAGTCGAGCGAAGGATTCTGTCGGGGTCAGGAAGCCGAGCCGGCGGCGGGGGCGGTTGTTGATCTCCTCGGCGATCGCGGTGAGGTAGGGCTGGTGGTCTGGGATCTCGGTGCCTTTGGGGAGGTACTCGCGGTAGAGCCGGTTGGTGTTCTCGTTGCTGGGTCGCTGCCACGGGGAGTGAGGGTCGGCGAAGTAGACCGGCATGGCTGTGGCCAGGGAGACCTTCGCGTGCTGGGCCATCTCGCTGCCCTGGTCCCAGGCGAGCGAGGCCCGCATCATCTCGGGCAGAGCGTTGAAGTACTCGATCACCGCGTCCGCTGTCGGCTCGGCGTGCTTCGAGGGCAGGGCGAGAAGGCCCGTGAACCCGCTCATCCGCTCCACCAGCGTCGCCGCGCAGGAAGCGCCGTTCTTCCCGATGATCAGGTCTCCTTCCCAGTGCCCGGGCACGCGTCGCTGGTCGGCGTCCTCGCCCCGCTCGCTGATCGGCACCATCCCTACGATCGGTCCGCCGCGAGCTCGGCCGGTCGTGCGGGGCTTGCGCCGGGTGCGCTTGGACTGCAGGAAGATGCCGCGCCGGGCGAGCTCGCCCTGGGGGATGGCGTAGATGTACTGGTAGATCGCCTCACCCGAGACGGTGCGGCCGCGTGCGTCGGAAGAGTTCGCCATACGGGCAACGGTCGGGTCTGCGGCTTCCAGACGCAAGCGGCCCGCGATCTCGTTCGGCGTCCACGACGCGACCAGGTCCGCCTCCACCCTGGCCTGCAGCACGGGGTCCCGCGCGACCTTGCGCTGCTGGGGACGCGCCCGGCGACGCTGCGCTCTCACGTCCGCGGTCACGGCCTGGTAGCCACGGGTCTTCGTCGAGTTACGGCGAATCTCCCGCGAGATCACCGACGGGCATCGCCCCAGGTGGCGAGCGATTCTCCGCACTCCCCAGCCCGCCTTCGACGCCGTAAAGATCTCCGAACGCTCAGCGAACGTCAACCTTGCTCGCACCACCCAGCCACCTCAACCCTCCCAGACCCCCACCCGACCGGGAGTGTTGCTACGACGCTACGACACCACCCTCCCTCTTCCGAACCGCCAGCCCTTCTCCGCCGCGAACCCGACTTTTCTGATGAGAAAAGATGGTGGAGTCGTACTGTTACACAGAAATACTCAGTTTAACTGTCGACAACCATCGGTGATGTCTATTGATATACGCCAAGATCCCTATTTGCACAGGCGCGAGCATCGGGAAACATTGAGCATGCTGTGGAAACTTCGTTGCCCGGGTTAATACGGTCAAGCGTTAGGTAGTTATATATCATCGCCTGCGGATATAGGTAGAGGGCGGTCACCCATTGCTCCATATTCTCGCAGCTGTCAAGCGAATCCCTGATTTCGGTGTTGTTATCGTCTCCCGCCGGGACAGCGGCGGCCGCTTGCATGGCTCTGGAGCAGGCGCCTGACACGCTCCCCGCCGTCTTCACGGCGACACTCCCGCTCCATGGAGTTACAGAAGGCCCAGAGAAGACCCACCTCGCTCTGAAAGAAATCTGATCAACATCCCACCCGAGACCCTCCTTCTCCGCCGGGATCGAGTACCAATCATTCGTAAGATCGATCGGGGACCCGAACGCGTCCGCCCAAGTCTGACCTCGATCTGCACTCATTTGTATCTGAAAGGCTACGACATCAGCGGGCTTGTTCCCGATCGTCTGCAATTGTGGCGCGGACCGTCCCGGAAGTACCAAAAATTCGCTGGGCGGAGGTGCCGAGTTCTGCGAAGCCCCGTCCAACTCTTTCGCTGTGTAAGAGCGGGGTGGTGAAGCGCATCCGACCAGTACCGAAGCAGCGAGAAACAAGATGCACGTCACCCTTACTACCGCAAATCCAGTCCTTTTCATGAGTTCATACTAGCCTGGCAGTACGCCCGCTGTATAACACGTCTGCGATCACAGGGGCGACTGGCCGGGCACCGCCGCCCCAGCGAATCCGACAGCGCATGCCTGCTCGACTGCCGGCGATGGCGTTGGCCTCCCGCCGGGCGCTGGAATGGTCGCCCGATATCCGTCGCAGAAGTGGGGTGGTGTCAGGTGAACAGATCCGCGCCGATGTAGCTGCCGCGCTCGGGCGCGGGCGGGACGGCGAAGACCGCCGACCCGACGTGGGCGATGTACTCGTTGAGCTGGTCCACGCGCCCGAGGCGGGTCTGCAGCGTCACGAAGGCCGCCGGGTCGTTCATGTACGCGATGAAGAGCAGACCGGCGTCGAGCTGCCCGTCCTCGGCCATGCCGTCGGTGAAGTTGTAGCTGCGGCGCAGGATCTTCAGGCCGCCGTTGTTCTCGTGCGCCGCGAGCGCCACGTGCGAGGTCGGCGCGATCACCGGCTCGCCGTCGGGCCCGGTGGCGGAGAAGTCCGGGGTGTCGTGCTCCGCGCTGCCGGTCAGCGGGGCTCCCTCCAGCTTGGTGCGGCCGAAGACCGCGTGCTGGTCGGCGATGTAGTCCGTGTCCCAGTTCTCGATGTGCATCTGGATCTTGCGGACGACCTGGTACGTCCCGTCGGCCATCCAGGCCTGGTCCGCGCCGTCGTGCCAGACGAACGCGTCGTAGTCCTCGTCGGTCGTGATGTTGCGCGTGCCGTCCTTGAACCCCATGAGGTTGCGTGGCGTCGACTGGTGCGGCCCGGCGGAGGCACGGCCGAAGCCCATCACGGTCCACCGGATCGCGGCCTTGCCCCGGGCGACCCGCGCGAGGTCCCGGATCGCGTGGTAGGCCACCTGGGGGTCCTCCGCGCACGCCTGGAGGCTGAGGTCGCCTCCGGTGAGACCCGGGCGCAACTGGTCGCTGGGGAGCCGCGGCAGCTCGGCGAGCGCCGCCGGCCGCCGGGAGGCCAGCCCGAAGCGCTCGTCGAAGATCCCCGGCCCGAGCCCGACGGTCACCGTGAGCCCGTGCGGCCCGAGGTCCTGCGCCTCCCCGGTGTCGGTGGGGACCCCGCTCGACCGCGTGGGCTGGACCGCACCCAGCGCACGCCCCTGCTGCAGCTGGGCGATCGATGCTGACCAGCGCGCGAGCAGCACCTGCAGATCGCTCGCCGTCGTCGCCGTGACGTCGAAGGACGCGAAGATCGCGTGCCGCTGCGGGGGCGTGCGGACGCCGCCCTGGTGCTCGGTGCCGTAGAAGTCGTAGGCGGTGGAGTCGGAGACGGCGTCCGGGTCGGTCGAGGACGGCGGCGGCGCGGCGCCTGACGCGGTGGCGCGGCCGAGCACGGTGCCTGCCCCGCCTCCGAGGGCCAGGCCGCCGAGGGCACCGCCCAGGAGAGCGCGGCGCGAGACGCGGGGGGTCTCGACACGGGCCTGGCGGCCGTGCTCGACCGGCGGAGGGGCGGGTGCGTGGTCGGGGAGCTCGCCCGCGTCGGCGGACGAGCTCCCCTCCGACGGACGGGTCACTTGGCGGTCGCCACCTTCTCGGCGATCGTCGCGAGCGGCGTCTGCAGGGCCTGGATCACCTGGCTCAGCTTCGCGGCGTCGGTCTTGCGCAGCGCGTCGGTCCATGCCGCGTAGCCGCCCAGGGCGGAGGTGTCCTCATAGTCCTTGAGCGCCGTCTTGACGTCGTCGAAGCGCTGGGCGACGGTCTGCGTGAGGTCGGGGTCGATCTCCTTGAGGCCCGGCTTGAGGTACGCGAAGGCCTGCTCGGCGCCCTCGACGTTGGCCGCGAAGTCGACGAGGTCGAGGTGGCTGAACTTCTCCTCCTCGCCCTTGATCTTGTTCGCCTGGACCTCCTCGAGCAGGCCGGCCGCACCGTTCGCCAGGTCCTCGGGCTTGTACGTGAGGCCACCCGCGAGGTCGGCGAGCTTGGTGACGTTCGCGGTCAGGTCGGCGGCGTAGGTCTTGGTGCCGTCCGTGATCTCTCCACTCTTGAACAGGTCGCGCTCGACGGCGTGGAAGCCGCTCCAGCCGACAGCCTCGTCGAGGTTCGAGGCGCGCATGTCGATCAGGTAGTCGAGGTTGCCCGAGTTGTCCGTCGGGTCGGCGCCCGGCAGGACGAAGCCCTCGACGTCGGACTCGACCTTCTCGTAGAACGTGCGCGCGGTGGCGTACGCCTTCTTGGCGGACTCGAGGTCACCGGAGTCGACCGCGGCCTGCAGGTTCGTCACAGCCTCGACCATAGCGTCGATCTGTCCTGCGACGTAGGTGCCGTAGCCCGTGGTGCCCTCGGTGAGGACGGCCTGGACACCCCCGGTGGGAGTCGGGGCGGCCTCGCCCGTCACGGTGAGGTCGAGCGTGTCCTCGGCGGCACCCGGGCAGTACGCCTGGTAGTCGCCACCGCCCAGCGTGACCGTGAAGCTCACCGGCTGCAGACCCGGGGCGAGGTTCTCCTTCTCCCCCACGATGCGGTCGTCGCTGATGATCTCGAACTCGGAGATCGCGGCCGAGTCGATGTTGGTCACCGTGAAGGTGACGGGGCCGGCGGGGACGGAGGTGGCGGACAGCTCGCACGCGTCCGCGCCGCTCGCGGAGGTGAGCGTCACATCGACCTGGCTCGCGCCGCCGGAGGAGGTGGGGCTCGCCTCTGTCCCGGCCGACGAGCTCGACGCGGTGCTCGTGGGGGTCGGGGAGTCGGTGCTCGAGCACCCGGCCAGCAGGAGGGCGGCGACGCTCGCGCTCCCTGCGAGCAGCGCACGGCGGGAGGTCAGGCTAGACAGCATCAGCGGTGCTCCTTGTGAGAGGTCGGTCGGCGCCGTGGTCGACGTCCGACGGGGGACGAGCCTCCGCGCTCGGCTCGGAGGCCGTCACGGCCCTCCTCAGCCGTCGACGGCTCACCAGGCCTGCAGCCAGCGCCCCGAGGGCGGCGACCAGCAGTGCGAGGGGGATGTAGGTCGTGTAGAGGGCGCGCTCGGCGGCGGCCTTGCGCTGAACGCCCAGGGTCTTCGCGACGGCGGCGGCTCGATCGGGGTCGGCCGTCCAGGACGCACCCGCGGGAGACGACGCCGACGACGACGCGGGGCTCGTGCCGGCGGCCGACCGCAGTCCGGCCAGGGCGGCGGGGGCGACCGAGAGGGTGCGGGGCTGCGGGAGACCGCCACCGGAGAGCGCCACCGTGAGGGTGACGGTGCTCACCGCGTCCACGAGCACGTCGTGCGGGGCGACCCACAGCGTCGTGGCGGCCGTCGTCGTCCACGCCGTGTCGAAGGGGCCCGGGTTCCGCTCGGGGTTGATCCCCACCGGGACACGGCCGCCGCCCAGGGCGACCAGGTCGGTCAGGGTCAGCGTGACAGGCAGGTCCGCCGCTGCGACCGCCGTCCCGCCGGGCACCGCGACCTCGGTCACCGCGAGCCCCCGCACCTGCGAGGGCGACCGCGTGGCGCCGGCGAGGTCGTACGACGTCGTCGTGCCGTCCGGTCCGGTGAGCGAGAGCGCCCCGCCGTCACCGGAGAGCGTCGCGGTGCCGACCGCAGCACCATCGGCCGAGACGAGGGGCAACGACCGCAGGCTCCCGGCAGCGACAGCCGGGACCGCGGGCACCAGCGCCGCCATGCCCAGTGCGACGACGGCGAGCGTGCCAGCGAGAGCCAGCCGCACGCGGGGCGCGCGGTGCGGCGCCGGCCGCCAGCGCGCCGGCCACAGCGTGAAGGCGAGCACCGGGAGCAGGAAGGCGAGGTAGGCGATCACCTCGATGACGCGCGGGTCGGCGGGGATGCCGAGCACGCCGGTCACGAGGGCAGAGCGCACCGAGCCGGCGGGGGCCAGCCAGGAGAGGTCGACGGTGCGCGCCTGGCCGATCGTCACCCACCCGGCCTCGTGGGCGGTACGAAAGGTGCTGAGCACCAGCCCGGCGGCCACGAAGACGAGGAACACCCCGGTGATCGAGAAGAACCGCCCGATGTTGAAGCGGATGCCGCCGTGGTAGATGCCGACGCCGACCGCAGTGGCGCACAGCAGCCCCAGGACCGCACCGGCCACCGCGAGCGAGGTGCTCTGGGAGGCCTGGAAGGTGGCCAGCAGGAACACAGAGGTCTCGAAGCCCTCCTTGAGCACCGCGAGGAAGGCCATCCCGGCGAGCGCCCACACCGTCCCGTCACGCAGCGCGGCCCCCGCCGAGGCCTCGAGCTCCTTCTTGAGACCGCGCGCGTGCTTGGTCATCCAGACGATCATCGTGGTGACGAAGACCACCGCGACGCCCGAGATGATCGTCTCCATGCCCTCCTGCGCGCGCTGCGGCAGATTCGTCGAGACGACCTCGAGGGTCACGCCGACGCCGACGCTCAGCAGCACGGCGGCGACGACGCCGCACCACATGGCGCGCAGCGAGGAGCCGTTGCGGCGCAGGAAGGTCGCGAGGATGCCGACGACGAGCGCCGCCTCGAGCCCTTCTCGAAGGCCGATGATGAACGTGCCGAGCACGAGAACCCCGCTGACGTGTGAGTCGTGATGAGAGCACCGAGCGCCGGATCCCCGGGCGCCGCGATGCCGAGCACCCCTAACTTAGGGTTGTCTTACCTCAGTGGTCTACGGCAGACCGGAGGATGGACACGTGAGGAACGTCACTCCGGGGGATCTCGATACGGCCGCGGGCAGCCTGCTCGATCGGCAAGGTGGGGTCAGCGGTAGGTAACGCCGCCGGGGCCGAAGCCGCCCTGGCCGGCCATCGCCTCGAGGCGCGCGATGCGCTTCTCCGTCGGCGGGTGCGTCGAGAAGAGCCGCCCGACGCCCCGGAACGGGTTCGCGATCATCATGTGCGAGACGTCCTGCAGCCGCTGCGTCGGGGGCAGCGGGGCGACCTGGGTGCCGGCCTCCAGCTTGCGCAGCGCCGAGGCGAGGGCGAGCGGGTCCGCGGTGAGGCGTGAGCCGTCCTCGTCGGCGTCGTACTCCCGGGTGCGCGAGATGCTCAGCTGGATCACGGACGCCGCGATCGGGGCGAGGATAACGGTCGCGAGCGCGGCGAGCGGGTTGCCGCCGCGATCCCGGTCGCCGCCCCCGAAGAACATGAGGAACTGCGCGGCCGCCGTGATGACGCCCGCGATCGCGGAGGCGACGGCCGAGGTGAGGATGTCGCGGTTGTAGACGTGCATCAGCTCGTGGCCGAGCACGCCCCGCAGCTCGCGCTCGTCGAGGATCTGCAGGATGCCCTCGGTGCAGCAGACGGCGGCGTGCTGGGGGTTGCGTCCGGTCGCGAAGGCGTTGGGCGACATGGTGGGCGAGACGTAGAGCGAGGGCATCGGCTGGTTCGCCCTGGCGGAGAGCTCGCGCACGATCCGGTACATGGCGGGCTGCTCGGCCTCGGTGACCGGGTGCGCCTGCATCGCACGGATGGCGACGCTCGCCGAGTTCCAGTACCCGAGCGCGGTGCTCACCAGGCCGATGCCGACGAAGAGCACCAGCAGGGTGCTGCTGCCGTTGCCCACCAGCGCCCAGATGCCGAGCAGGACGACCCAGAGCCCGGCGAAGAGCAGGGTGGTCTTCAGCCCGTTGAAGTGGTGCTTGGTGGGGGTGAAGATCGCGGGGGTCGTCACGGTGGCTCCTGGCGGGCTGCGCGGCTGCGGACATCCCCAGGCTAGCCACCCTGCCTTGGTGCCGGCTGTGGGTCAGGGGCGGTTCGCGAGGCCGCGTGCGGCCTCCACCATCTCCTCGCGCGTGGGGACCTTGATGCGCTCGCGCCCCTCGGCCTCGCCGAGGGCCCGCTCGAACTCGTCCAGCGCGAGCCAGTTGTCCCACTTGAGGAACGGCACTCCGCGCGAGGCGAGGAAGTCGGTGATGGCGTCGGGCGAGGGCTGGGGCGCGGTCGGCAGGAGGTCGACATCCTCGACGAGGTTGCGGATCGTCTCCGCGGCGTCGGACTTGGTCGAGCCGATCAGCCCGATCGGGCCACGCTTGATCCACCCGGTGGCGAAGACGCCGGGCACGACCTGCCCCTCGGGGTCGACCACGCGCCCGGCCACGTTGCGCACGACGCCCCGCGACTCGTCGAAGGGGATCTCGGGCAGGGGCGAGCCGAAGTAGCCGACCGCCCGGTAGACGGCCTGGACCGGCCAGTCGTGCAGCTCGCCGGTGCGGGAGACCGTGCCGTCGCCGTTGAGCCTGGTGCGCTCGGTGCGCAGCGCGTCCACCCTGCCGTCGTCGTCCAGGTCGAGGATCTCGGCGGGCGCCTGGAGGAAGTGCAGGTGCAGCCGCCGCGACGCGGTCTGGCTCGACGGGTCCACGAGGGTCCAGTCGGTGAGGGTCTTGACGACCTGCTTGGTCTGGTTGGAGCTGTTGATCGCCTCGAGGGAGCCCTCGTCGAAGTCGAAGTCCTCGGGGTACACGACGATGTCGACGTCGGGCACGTGGCCGAGCTCGCGCAGCTCGAGCGGCGAGAACTTCGCCTGCGCGGGGCCACGCCGGGCGAAGACGTGCACGTCGGTGACCGGCGAGGCCTTGAGCGCGCGGTGGATGTGCGCGGGGATCTCGGTCGGCAGCAGGTCGTCCGCGTGCTTGGCGAGGATGCGCGCCACGTCGAGCGCCACGTTGCCGGCGCCGATCACGGCGATGCTCTGGGCTTCCAGCGGCCACGTCTGGGGGACGTCGGGGTGCGCGTCGTACCAGGAGACGAAGTCCGCGGCACCGTAGGAGCCGTCGAGGCTGATGCCGGGGATGTCCAGCTCGGCGTCACGGATGGCACCGGTCGAGAAGATCACCGCGTCGTAGAACTGGCGCAGCTCCTCCATCGAGAGGTCGGCCCCGAACTCGACGTTGGACAGCAGACGGATGTCGCCGCGGTCCATCACGCGGTGCAGCGCGGTGATGATCTGCTTGATGCGCGGGTGGTCGGGGGCGACGCCGTAACGGACCAGGCCGAAGGGCGCCGGCAGGCGCTCGAACAGGTCGATCGAGACGTCGAGGTCGGTCTTCGACAGGATGTCGGAGGCGTAGATGCCGGCAGGGCCGGCGCCGACGACGGCGACGCGCAACGGACGGTTCGTGCTCACGGTTGATGGCTCCTCAGGGACGGACGGACCTCCGCTCGGACGGTTCGGACACTACCCGAGGCGTCCGAATGCTGACCGAAAACGTCCAGAATCCGGTCAGATGCGACCGCCTGGTGGGCCGTGGGGGCTCGGCGCGCTCGTTCTTCGCTGCTCGGCCGGCGAGGGGGCGAGGGGGTCAGTCGAGCTCGACGACGAAGGAGACGCCGTCACCGATGTCGACGACGGCCTCGGGCGCCACGACCGTGGGCTCTCCAGGAGCCAGCCGTTCCACCCCCCGCCCCTCGGTCTCCAGGTACACGCCGTTGGTCGAGTGCAGGTCGGTGACCTCCACGCCGTCCTCGGTCATGCGGACCTCCGCATGGGTGCGCGAGATGTCCCGGTGCGGGCTCTCCACCGTCACGAGCCGTGGGACCTCGCCCGTGTCCGCGGCGCGCGACACCATCGGCGACCGCCCGAGCAGCACCCGCCGGTCGAGCGCCACGACGACGCCGGACGACAGCACGAGACGGGCGACCCTGCGGTCGGGATCGGCGGACGTGCCGGGGAGCGGGAAGGGGCCGGGCACCTCGTCGTCGGGCCAGTGGGGCAGCCGACGGCGGATCTCGACGAGCTCCGAGCTCAGCACCGTGCGCCCGTCGGCGCCGTCGAGCCCGTCGAGGCCGGTGTCGATGTCGAGCTCGTCCAGGTCGTCCTCGTCCCCTGGCCCGGCCTCGTCCGCGACCCCGAGGACCGCGGCCGGTGTCTCGGGCAGGACGGGTGGATCGGGCACGCCCGGGGGCGGGCCCGCCGGGGAGGGCGCGGGAGCGGAGACCGCCGACCCCACCACCGCCGTCGGCTCCTCGACCTCGTCGGCCGCTCCCGCGGTGTCGAGCAGGTCGCGCGGACCCGGCACGTCGACCGTCACCGCAGCGGCGAGCACCACCCCGCCGATCAGGGGCAGCGCGGGCCCGGCGGGGTCCGCACCCGCCTCGCGGAGCGTGATGCGAGCGGCGTCGTCGACGACGACCTCGCTCCACGTGGAGATGCGGCGCCCGTCCTGCGTCCGGACCTCGCCGTCGGTCGTCTCGACGCTCACCTCGACGTCCCCGTGGACGAAGGCGTGGACCTGGCCGTCCGAGACGGAGGCGAGGGCGAAGGCCGGGAGGTGCTCCAGACCGTCCCGCATGACGACGGAGAGCAGCGCGGTCAGCGGCGCACCCTCGGCGACCGCCTCCCACAGCGCGGTGACGGTCGGGCTGTCGTCGTGCTCGCCCAGGAGCGCGACGACGGGGCCCAGGACGAGCGCGCGCGAGGAGCCGGGCACGTACCCGGTGGTGGCGCTCATGCGGCACCGCCCGCGGGCACGAGCTCGGCACGGATCGTCAGGTCGCCGACGCTGACCACCGCGCCCTCCGGCAGGCGCACCACCTGGAGCGCGCCGCAGATGATCTGCTGACCGTCGGGCAGCGTGATGACGGTGCCGTTGGTCGAGTGCTGGTCGGCCACCCACACCCCTTCCGTGTCGACCCCGACGAGCACGTGCGACTTGGACAGGGAGCGCCCCGGGTCGGCGACCGGGAGCAGCTGGTCGACCTGCCGCTCGGGGGTCCGGGTGGGCTTGCGACCGATGAGCACCGTGCTGGCCACCCGCACGTCGCGCCCGTCCGAGAGGTGCAGCAGGGCGTGCGGCGGGCGCGCCGCGAGTCGACGGGCGGGGGCGATGCGCGTCGAGTCGTCGAAGTCGTCCTCCTCCGGCGCGAGAGCCGCAGCCGACTGGGCGCTCGGGGTCTCCTCGATCGAGGGCGGCGCGATCGGCACCGGCGCCGGGGAGACGGTCGCAGGCCGGGAGCGGGACGACCAGGTGTCCGGCGGAGGCGGCAGCACCGGCGTGACCCCCGTCTGGTCCGGCCCATCCTTCTGCAGGCGCAGCGCAGGTGGCCCCGGAGTCGCGCCGGGCAGCGGGACGTCCGGGTCGGGCGTCCCGGGCAGGGGCACCTCCGGCGCGGGGGTGCTCGGGTCGGGCAGGTCCGGGGCGGGCGGTGGTGACGGCACCGCGGGGACCTCGTCGACAGGGGGCGACGGGACCGGCGGCACCGGAGGCGGCGGCACCGGGGGCACCGACGGGACGGGCACCGGCGGCGACGGGACCGGCGGAGGGGGCACCGGCGCGACCGAGGCCCCGTGCCCCGGGCGCACCACGGGGACCGACCCGGTCGGTGTGCCGTAGAAGCCGGTCGGCGGCGGCGGGACCGGGCGCTCGCGCAGGGGTGCGGCCCCCACGGCGTCCTCGACGGGCGGTGCGGGCGGCTCGGCGAACGCGGGCACGGGGGGCGGCGGCGCGGTGGGCGGCGGCGCGGTGGGCGTCGACCAGGCGGGCGGCGCAGGAGGGACGGAGCCCGTGAACGGGGCGGGGGCGTCGACGAGCTCGCTCGCGCGCTGACGCACCAGGTTCTCCCCGCCCGCGCGCACCGCGTCGGCGGTCGTGACGATCGAGCCGACGGCGAGGTCGTGCAGGCCGCGGCGCTGGTCGTTGAACAACGGGGTGAGGACGACGAGCGGGAGACCGCGCACGATGCCCCGCAGGAAGGCCCGGCCCACCCCGATGAGCTGGGCGGTCTCGACCAGGACGACCCGCAGCCCGAGCGCGCGCTTGCCGATCGAGCCGCCACGGGCGCCCTCGGACCAGATCTGGAAGATCGCCACGGCGATCAGGAGGACGTAACCGACCGCCATGAGGCCGAGGTTCGGGGCCGCGCTCCCGCCCACGCCGCTGACCGCGTCGGCCGACGCCTGCACGGAGGCGATGATCACCGGGCTGGCCGCAACCATGGCGACGAGGTAGTCGACGACGAACGCGCCGATGCGGGTGCCGACCGGTGCGGGGGGCAGCGCCGGCGCGGCGGGCGCAGGTGGTGGCACAGGGTTCCAGGGAGCGGTCACGAGGTCATCCCCTCACATCTGGCCCGTCGGGCACCACGGCAAGCATCCCCGCTCCGTCGGTCCGCACGGCGCCCGCAGGACGCCGCCGCACGTCACGGCGGTGCTGGTAGGGCGAGCCTACACAGCGCGGGAACCGCACCGCACACCGGAGCGGGACCGTGGGCGGTCAGGACGCCCGGTCGACGAGCGCGCGGGCGAAGGCCTCCATCGCCTGGCGCACCGGCCCCTCGGGCAGCGCGGTGAGCACGTCCACCGCCTCCGCGGCGACCTCGGCGGCCCGGGTGCGGGTCCGCACGACGACGTCGTGCGAGCGCAGGTCGCGCACCACGTCGGCCAGGGCGACGTCGTCGGCGAGGTCCCCGTCGAGGCGTGCCAGCAGACCGCGGTCCGCCGCCGTGCCTCGCCCGCTCGTCACGAGCTCGCGCAGCAGCAGCACCGGCAGCGTGGGGACGTGCTCACGCAGGTCGGTCCCGGGGGTCTTGCCCGTCGTCCCGGCGTCGCTCGACAGGTCGATGACGTCGTCCGCGAGCTGGAATGCCACCCCCACGAGCTCTCCGTAGCGGGCGACGGTCTCGACCACCTGGGCCGGGCAGCCCGCGAACCGGGCGCCGAAGCGGGCGGAGGTCGCGAGCAGCGATGCGGTCTTGTCGGAGAGCACCTGGAGGTAGTGCGCGACCGGGTCGTCCTCGGGGCGCGGGCCGACCGTCTCGTGGAGCTGGCCGAGGCAGAGCCGCTCGAAGGTCTGGGCCTGGAGCCGGACCGCCTCGGGACCGAGGCCGGCGACCATGACCGAGGCACGGGCGAAGAGCAGGTCTCCGGTGAGGATCGCCACCGAGTTGCCCCACACCTCGTGGGCCGAGGTGACGCCGCGGCGCAGCGGGGCGGAGTCCATGACGTCGTCGTGGTAGAGGGTCGCGAGGTGCGTGAGCTCGACGACGACGGCGGCGTCGAGGACCTCCGGCCGGGTGCCGTCGCCCAGCTCCGCGGTCAGCAGCGTGAGCAGCGGGCGCAGCCGCTTGCCGCCCGCGTTCACCAGGTGGCGCGACGTCTCGTCGGCGAGCTCGTCGGAGTTCGTGACGGCGTCGCGCAGCCGCTCCTCCACGAGGGACAGGCGCGCGGTCAGCCGCGCCGCCAGCGCGTCGTCGGGCACGGGGAAGCTCATCCCGGCGGCGAGAGGTGCGCTCTCGGCGGGGGCGGGCGAGACTCGTCCGGCGGAGGGGGTCACACGTTCAACTTAGCCGGTGGGGGCACGGGAGGAGAATTCCTCGCGGTGCGACCCGCGTCACGCTCGTGGCCACCTCCGTCAGTGCCGGCCAGGTGCCGGTCAGGTGCCCGTCAGAAGCCGGTCAGGCCCGTGGCACGGACCGGGCGAGCACGGCGATCGCGCGGTCGACGAGGTCGCCGCCGCGAGGCTCGTAGGCGTCCGCGAGCAGCTTGACGACGGCGCGCAGCAGCGCGCGGTTGCGCAGACCGTGGCGCGTGCACCAGCGCATGACCGCAGGGTTCTCGATCAGCCGGACGAACACCCGCCCGAGGGTGAGGTAGCCGCCGAGGTCCGCGCGCATGGCGTCCCCGTAGCGTGCGAGCTCGCGCTCGCGCGCCTCGGCCGTGCGCCCGCGGCGCGCGGTGGCGATGGTGTGGGCCGCGACCCGCCCCGCCATGAGGGCGTAGGCGATGCCCTCGCCGTTGAAGGGGCTGACCATCCCGCCCGCGTCACCCACCAGCAGCAGCCCGTCGGCGTAGAGCGGCGCCCGGTTGAAGGCCATCGGCAGGGCGGCGGCGCGCGTGCCCGCCATCGGGGCCGAGCCCCAGCGCGGAGCGAGGGTCCCGCCCCACGCGGCGAGGGTGCGGCGGTGGTCGACGCTCGCGGCGGACTGCCGGGCCGGCGAGGAGTGCACGGTGCCGAGGCCGACGTTCGCCGTGCCGTCACCGGCGGGGAAGATCCAGCCGTAGCCCGGCAGCCGCTCGGAACGCCCGGGCTCGCCCGCCCACAGCTCGAGGTGCGACTCCATCCAGCGGTCGTCGTGCCGGTCGGTGGGCAGGTAGCCGCGCACGGCGACGCCGAGGGGGCGGTCCGCGGCGCGCTCCCGCCCCGCCGCGACGGCGAGGCGGGCGGAGACACCGGTGGCCTCGACGACGACCGGCGCGCGCCACGTGCGGGTCTCGGCGTCGGCCGTGCGCTCGCCCCGCGGGCCGTCCCCCACCGCCCGGCGACGGTCCGCACCGGGCTCGCGCGCCCGCTGCGCCGTCACTCCCACCACCTGGCCCGACCCGTCGCGCAGCAGGCCGCGGGCCGCCCACCCCTCGTGCACGCGTGCGCCCTGTGCGCGCGCGTGGGACAGCAGCGAGTCGTCGAGCACCGCGCGGGGACGCACGAGGCCGTGGTCGGCGCTCGTGGAGACCAGGGGCCACGGGACCTCGACCTCGCGGTCGGTCGTCACCAGCCGCAGACCGTCCACCCGGTGCCACCCGTCGGTCCCGACGCCGAGGCGCTGCAGCTCGCCCACCGCACGCGGGGTGAGCCCGTCGCCGCAGGTCTTGTCCCGGGGGAAGCGCGCCCGGTCGAGCACGACGACGTCGAGCCCGTAGCGCGCGCACCACGCGGCGGTCGCCGCGCCGGCCGGTCCCCCGCCGACGACGATGACGTCGGCGTCGTCACCGGTCTGACGCCTCATGCCGGTCACGGGTCAGGAGCGGTCGGAGCCGTCGGGATCGGCGGCGGTGTCGGGAGCGGCGGTGTCGGGCACCGTGGCGCCGGGGACGGTGGCGCGGTGCAGCGCCACGACGCCGCCGGACAGGTTGCGGTAGGCGACGCCGGCCCAGCCGGCCCGGCGCAGCAGCCGGCCGAGCGCGACCTGGTCGGGCCAGTCGCCGATCGACTCGGCGAGGTAGTCGTAGCTGCCCGCGTCCCGGGTGATCCATCCCGCCACGACGGGCAGGGCCCGCACCAGGTAGCCCTGGTAGACGGCGCGGAAAGGCCTCCAGGTCGGGGTCGAGAACTCGCAGATCACGAGACGGCCGCCGGGTTTGGTGACCCGACGCATCTCCTCGAGGGCACGGATGGTGTCGACGACGTTGCGCAGCCCGAAGGAGATGGTCACGGCGTCGAAGGTGTCGTCCGCGAAGGGCAGGTTCGTGGCGTCGCCCGCGACGAAGGGCAGGTCGGGGCGGCGGCGCTTGCCCTCGGCGAGCATCCCCACGGAGAAGTCGCACGGCACGACGTCGGCGCCGCGGGCGTCGAGCGGCACGCTGGAGGCCCCCGTCCCCGCCGCCAGGTCGAGCACCCGTTCGCCCGGCTCGACCGCGAGCGCCTCCACCACGGCCCGGCGCCACAGGCGGTCCTGCCCCAGGGAGAGGACGTCGTTGGTGAGGTCGTAGCGGCGGGCGATGCCGTCGAACATCGCAGCGACGTCGCCGGGGTCCTTGTCGAGGGAGGCACGAGACATGCCCCCATCGTCTCAGGTCGACGCACCTCTCGTGCCCTCCGGCGGAACTTTGACGTCCCTCGCACGATTGGTGGTGGACGGTGTGACGGACGTCAATGTTCCGCCGGGGTCAGGGGCCCACGTAGGGTGGTGGGGATGTCCACGAGCTCTGAGCTGGGTCCGGTGTCCCGGGGTCACGGACCTGTGCCACGGCTCGCGGTGCGTACCGTGGCTCTCGACCCGAACGTCTTGCAGACCACCGCCGCGCCCGGTCCGGACGGACCCTCCAGCGCCCCGGATCTGCGCCGCGTGCTGACGGTGCTCGCCGAGTCGCTCGCCGCACGGATGATGCTCGACGCGCCCTCGCCCTCCTCGGCGTTCGCGACCTGGTGGCGGGACGGCGAGGGCCTGGTCGCCCGGGGCGAGGCGGTGCGTCTGGCGACGCCCACGAGCGCGCGCCGCACGACCGCGGAGCGCTGGGACGCGCTGGTCGCGGGCTGCGAGGTCACGGACGACGTCGGCCTTCCGGGCACCGGACCGGTCGCGTTCGGCTCCTTCGCCTTCGACGACGCCTCTGCGCACGGCGGCGCGCTGGTGGTGCCGACCGTCCTGCTGGGTCACCGGGACGGACGGACGTGGCTGACGACGGCGGTCCCGCTGGACCGACGCGAGGACGGGATGCTCGCCGAGGAGGTGCTGCGGACCGAGGCCTCGCACGCGCTCGCCGTCTGCGCGCGCTGGGACGACGCGCCTCCCTACGGCTCGGCCGGGAGCGTCGTCGAGGACGTGCCGCGGGACGACTGGCGCGAGGTCGTGCGCGCCGCCCTCGCCGCGATCGACGCCGGAGAGGCCGAGAAGGTGGTCGCGGCGCGAGCGCTGACCGCACGCACCGAGCGGGCGATCGACCCGGCGTGGCTCGTCGACCGGCTCGCCCCCGCCTACCCCGAGTGCTGGACCTTCAGCGTGGACGGGCTGGTGGGCGCGACCCCCGAGCTGCTGGTGCGGCTGTGCGGGAGCGACGTGACGTCGCGTGTGCTGGCCGGGACGCTGCCGCGGACGGTGGACGACGGCGACCTGGCCGGGGCGCACCTGTTCGCCTCGGCGAAGGACCGGGCGGAGCACGAGTTCGCGGTGGCCTCGGTGGTGGCCTCCCTGCGCGCCGTCTGCGACGAGGTCACCTCGCCACGTCAGCCGTTCCCCCTCGTGCTGCCGAACGTGGTGCACCTGGCCAGCGACGTGCGCGGCACGCTGGGTTCCCGGTGGTCCGGCACGGAGCGGTCGAGCGCCGCGCTTCGGGTCGCTGCCACCATGCACCCCACGGCCGCCGTCTGCGGGACGCCGACAGACGCGGCGACCGCGGTCATCCGCCGCATCGAGGGGATGGACCGCGGCCGGTACGCGGGGCCGGTGGGCTGGCTCGACGCGCGGGGCGACGGCGAGTGGGGCATCGCGCTGCGCTCGGCCGAGCTCGACCCCGCGGACGCCACCCGCATCCGGATCTTCGCCGGCTGCGGGATCGTGGCCGGCTCCGACCCCGACGCGGAGCTGCGCGAGTCCGAGGCGAAGCTCGTCCCGCTGCGCGAGGCGCTCGGCATCGGCGCCTGAGCCGCGTCTCCGCCTCGTGGGGCGACGGCGTCAGTACCCGGCTGCGGAGACGAACCGGTCGCGGTCGCGATCGGCGCACGCCTCGGGAAGCGTGCTCGCGGCGCTCAGGACGTCCACGGTGCCGCCCGTCGGCAAGACCTGGTCACCCGATCCGGGACTGGAGGCGGTCGATGAGGGCGATGGCTGCCGCGCAGGCGAGAAGGACGACCGCCGTCTCGAGGAGGATCGGGCCGACGGCGGTCGCGACCAGGTCGGTGTCGTTGCCCGCCCAGACGAAGACCAGCGCGGTGCCGCCGGCCAGCGGGACGAAGGTCAGCAGGGGCGCAGCGAGGGCCCAGCGCTGCACGCTGCGTACCTGCGAGACGTCGAGCCCGAGCTTGAGCATCTCGGCGTCCTCGCGGGCCGAGCGCAGGGCGCGGTTGCCGAAGCTGTGCAGCGCCGCGAGCAGGAGGAGGCCGAGCGCGGTGAGCATCGCGCCACCGAGCCACGCGTAACGGAGCGTCGGAGCGAGCTGGAACGGCCCGCGCGGGGACGAGGCGGCGGCGGGCAGACCACGGACCGCGCGCTCGACGTCCTCGATCGTGGTTCCCTGGCCGACGACGACGGCGGCACGCTCGTGGTCACCGGTCCGCACCGCAGGCACGGGATCGAAGGACCCGACCAGGTGCGCGGCCTGCCACAAGGTGCGCAGCACGTCGTCGGGGTCGGCGCAGTCGGTGCCCGGGCCGAGCGCCTGCGCGAGGTGCTCGCAGCTCAGGAACCGCAGCCCGCCGACCCCCGCCTGCACGCCGACGGCGGCATCGGGCAGCTTCGCCTGGACCGCTTCGACGTCGCCGTCCACGGGCGCGCGCCACGACGTGTCGTAGACGCCGAGGCCACCGTCGTGCGGCGCGAGGGTCGGCTGCTGCAGGAAGAACCCGGTCCCCGCACCCGCGACGAACATCAGCACCCCGACGGCGACCGCGGGCCGCGACAGCGCAGCGGGAGAGAACGCGAGACGGCGACCGGCAAGCCACGTGTGCGGACGACCGATCCGCGCGATCCGTGCCCCCTGCCACTGCACGAGCCACGGCAGCGCGAGCGGCAGCGCCGCGGTGGTGAGCAGGAGCGCACCGAGCAGCACAGGCACAGCGGCAGGGCGCCCGATCGCATGGCTGCCCACCATCCCGGCCAGCGCGAGGACCAGCGGCACGACGGTGTACCAGCGCACACGGGTGCCGCCGCGCACGTGCCGACCGTCGTTCCCCCTGCCCGGCAGCGCACCGACGACCGCCGCAAGCACACCGAGGACGAGCGCGACGAGGATCGCGAGCCACCACGGAAGCACGAGCGCGTGCGGCACCAGACGCAGGCCGGTCACCGGGATCACCGCCAGGTGCGGGGCGGCGACCTGCCACACCAGCGCGCCGAGAGCCGCCGCCGGCAGGGCGAGGGAGGCCACCTCGACCACGCTCACGCGTCGTACCTGCCCCGGAGTCAGGCCCAGACGTCCCAGCGTCAGCTCACGCCGTCGCACCAGCGGGGAGTACGCCCTGGACCCGAGCCCGAGCAGCACGAGGACCGGCAGCACCAGCAACCAGGCACACCCGAAGACCGCGAGCGCCGCCGAGGGCATCGCGGGGTCGGTCTCATAGGTCTCAGCCGGCGTGGCAGCGGCCCGCGGCCCGAACCCCGTGACCGCGACGAGCGACTCACTCTCTCCGAGGGTCCGCCCCGGGCCGGGGACCGCATACACGAGCCACTCGGAGTCGGCCACCACGCCCTCAGGTCCGATCGCGCCGCCGGGGCCCGTCCCCGCGTCGGAGACCACGAAGCCCAGCGCCTTCACGACCCGAGGCGCAGACGCGATCGCCGGCGAGACCGCGACGGTGCCCGGCTCCGGCCACCGGGTCAGCCCTGGCGGCACCGGCGCTCCCGTACCGGGCTCGAACCACACCACCGGGAACTGCCGGTCCTGGTAGATCTCCGCTCCCATCCTGAGGTGCAACGCAGCCACCGCACCAGCATCGACGTCGAGCACCGGTGCACGATCGACGGCCCGCTGCTGCGCCGCACCCGACGCGCCTGCGAACCCGAGCGAGAACAGCACCACGACCACCGTCAGCACGACTGCCCCCACGACCGACAGCTGCCGCCACCGGTGAGCCACCTGCCGCGACCACCCCAGCCGCACCCCGAGCAGGATCGCCTTCACGCTGCGCCCACCTCGACCGCGCGCAGGTCCAGCACCTCGTCGCACATCGCGGCGAGCTCGAGGTCGTGCGTCGCGACCAATGTCGCCGATCCCTGCTCCCGTGCGTTGTCCACCACCAGCGCACCCACCGACAGGGCGTTCCGCCGGTCCAGCGCCGCCGTCGGCTCGTCCGCGACGATCGCACGGCCGGGAACCGTCAGTGCCCGCGCCACCGCCACCCGCTGCGCCTCGCCGCCCGACAGCGTCCCCGGCCGCGCCTGCGCGAGCGACTCGCAGCCCACCCTCGTCAACGCCGCTACCGCCAGCTCCATCGCCTCGGCCCGCCCGCGCCCAGCGAAGATCAAGGGCAACGCCACGTTCTCCACGACGTCCAGCTCGTCGAGAAGATCGGCGTCCTGAGAGACCACGCCCAGGTGCTCGCGACGCAGCCGCGCGCGCTGCGCCTCGCCCCCGGCCATCGCACGACCCGCGACCTCGACCGCGCCCGCCGAGGGCACCAGCAGCCCGCTCACGCACCCCAGCAACGTGCTCTTGCCCGATCCGGACGGGCCCACGACCGCGAGCACCGCACCGTCCGCCACCTCGAACGAGACCGGGCGCAGGATCACCTGCCCGCCGACCTCCACGGTGACACCGTCGACCACGATCATCGTGCTCCCCCATGCTTCTCCGGTCGGGCACGGCACCACCGAGAACGGTCGGACCGTGACCCGGTCCGTCTGCAGGACGCTGTCGTCCCGCAGCGGGCGGCGACCTGACGCCACGTTGATACTCAAAGTATCTGATGGCGACGTCGTCGTTCAAGGTGCCGCGCGCACGACGACGGCGGGGCCTGCACGCTCGGTGCAGGCCCCGCCGTCGGGTGGAGCGTCGGTCGGGTGTCAGCCCTGGCCGTCGGGCACGTTGCCCCAGGGGAAGATCCCCTGGCCGTCGCCCTGCTGGCCCTGGCCCGAGCCGGAGCCGTCGTCGGAGCCGCCGCCAAAGCCCTGGTCACCGGAGCCGCTCCCGGAGCCGTCGTCGCTCCCCGAGCCGCCGCCGTTGCCGCTGCCGGTGCCCGACGACGTCGTGTCGTCCTGGCGGGTGGCGAGCGTGACCGTGACGTCGAGCGCCTTGCCGTCGCGCACCACGGTGAGCTTGACCGTGTCACCCGAGGCGTGCGCCCGGACGAAGGCCGTGAGCGACTCGGCGCCGGAGACGGAGTACCCGTCGATCCCGGTCACGACGTCGCCGGTCTTCAGCCCGGCGTCCGCGGCGGGCGAGGAGTCGAGCACGGACTCGATCTTGGCGCCCTGGCGCTTGGTGCCGTCGGCCTCCGCCGTCGTGTCGGTGAGGGTGACCCCGAGGTAGGCGTGCTGCGCGGTGCCCGACGTGATGAGCTGGCCGCCGATGGTCGAGGCGAGGTTCGCCGGGATCGCGAAGCCGAGACCGATCGACCCGGAGGAGTCGCTCGTCGAGGAGAGCGTGGCGATCGACGAGGTGATGCCGATGACCTCGCCCTGAGCGTTGAAGAGCGGACCGCCGGAGTTGCCCGGGTTGATCGCGGCGTCGATCTGGATCGCGTTGGTCACCACCGCGTCCGAGGACGACTGCTGGCCCGACTCGCTCGTCGACGTGCTCACCGGTCGGTTGAGCGCCGAGACGATGCCGGTGGTGACGGTGTTCGACAACCCGAGCGGGTTGCCGACCGCCATGACGGGGTCACCCACCGTCACGCTGTCCGAGTCGGCGAAGACGGCCGACTTCAGGTCGTCGGGCGGCGAGTCGAGGCGGACGACGGCGAGGTCCGTCGTCGGGTCCGTGCCGACGATCTTCGCCGAGTAGATGCGGCCGTCGGAGAGCGTGACCTGGACCGTGTTCGCGCCCGAGACCACGTGGTTGTTGGTGAGGATGTTGCCCTTCGCGTCGAGGACGACGCCCGAGCCCTCCGCCTCGCCCTGGGAGAGGGTCACCTGGATCGAGACGACGGACGGCGCGACCGCGCTGGACACCTTCTGCCAGTCGGGGTTCTCCGCGCTGGACGCGGAGACCGGGACCGAGACGGAGGAGTCGCCCTGCTGACCGATCTGGGTCGTCGACGACGACGTCGTGCTCGTCGCCGAGCGGTCGAAGCCGCCGGTGAGAGCGACGGACCCGAGGCTCACGATGATCGCGGTGATCGCCGCGGTGCTCACGACCGGCACCCAGCCACGCCTCTTGCGGGCGTGCGCACCGCCGGCCGGAGGGGCGGTCTCGGTCGCCGTCGGCTGGCCCGTGGCCAGCCCGTAGCCGGGCGTCGCCGGCGCAGCGGCGTGGTGAGCGGCACCCGGCTGCTCCCCGGAAGGCGCTCCGTAGGGGTTGGCCGTGGGAGCCGCGTGGGCACCGAGGGGAGCCACAGCGGGCACGCCGTAGGAGCCGTGTGCGGGGGACGGCGCGCCGTAGGGCGAGGCGAAGGGCTGTGCCGGTGCCTGGCCGTAGGGCTGCTGCGGGTGCGGGGCGGCGGCCGAGGACGCCTCGGGCTGCGGCACGTCGTTCGCCGCCCGGGGCGCGAAGGGGCTGGGCTCCGAGGTCGGCGGCGCCGGGGGTGCGGGGAAGCTCGTGGTCTCCTGGAGGCGGAGCGGCTCGGTCTCCTGGAGGTGCAGCGGCGTCGTCTCCTGCGGGGGGACGGCCTGCGGCAGCTCAGCGGTCGGCTGCTCCGCGGTCGGCTGCTCGACCGGGGGTGCCGGCTCGGCCGCGGGCTCGGGGCGCTCGGGGCGCTCGGCCGCAGGGTCGGCCGCAGCCTCGTCGTGCGGCTGCTCGTGCGGGGTGTCTGTCATGGTTCCTCCTTCGACACCACTCACTCAACACCGGGAGGCTGGAGCAGCGCTTGACCCTTCCTGGACGGAGTCTATGAGATCTCCCTCGCCCGAGGGGGCGCCATGACGTCCACCTCGAGCACGCTCAGCCCCGGAGGCACCGTTGCCAGGGCGGACGTCAGGCCCTCCGGTGCGGCGACCCGGGAGTGCGCCACGCCATAGGCGGCGCACAGAGCCGCCAGGTCGACGTCGTGCGGCGTCGTGAAGACCCGACGGAACGCGCCGGCGGCGGCCGCACCCGTCGCGGCAGCCAGACCGTGCTCGAGACCGGCGAAGATCGAGCCCCCACGGTCGTTGGCCACGACGAGCTGCAACCTGGGTGCCTCCTCGCCCTCGCCGCGCCACAGGCCGCCGACGTCGTGCAGGAAGGTGAGGTCTCCGAGGAGCGCGCGCACCGGCTCGCCCAGCGCGAGGGCCACACCCACAGCGGTCGACACCAGCCCGTCGATGCCCGCCAGGCCGCGGTTGGCCACGACGGTGGGCACCGGGTGGTACGCCTCGAGCGCCTCGTCCAGGTCCCGCACCGGGTTGGAGGAGCCGACGACGAGAACACCGTCGCCCGCCACGTCGAGCAGGGCGCGGGCGAGAGTCTCCGGCCTCACCCCGGGGCCGCCTCCCGCCAGCCTCCCGGCGCGGCTCGGACGCGCCTGGACGAGCGGCGCGAGCCATCGCCCGCGCCAGGCCTCCGTCGTCGCGGCCGCGGCGTCGGCCTCGTCCGCACGCGGTTCGAGCCACGAGCGCGGCACGGCGGCGAGGACGACGTCGACCGTCCGTTCGGGATCGGGCCAGCCCGGCTCCGCCTGGCCGGCCAGGGGCGCGACCGCGACGACGAGCGGCGCACGCCGGACCAGCGTCGCCGCCTGCCGCGAGAGCGTGGGGCGGCCCAGCACCACGACCTGCCGGACGTCGTCGAGCAGCTCGGGCCGCTCGTCGAGGACGGCGCGGTGGTGGCGCACCGCCGACGGCGAGCCGGCGGCACCCGAGGTGATCTCTGCGAGCAGCGGCCAGCCCCGGGCCTCGGCGAGGCGAGCGGCGAGCGGACCGGCGCCGTCGCCCGCCAGGACGACGCCGTGGGTCTCCGCCGCGAGGTCGTGCCACAGGCCACCCGGGCCCGGGGCGGTCCCCCGCTCGTCGGGCCGCAGGTTCTGCCACGGAATCGGCACGAGAGCTGCCGGTTCCGTGGCAGAACGGGGGGAGGCGGGAGCGGGCAGCGCTTCGGGTGCAGGCCCGACGACGCGGACCGACCGGGCCGCCGCCACGCGCTCGCGCAGGTCGCGCGCCGCCTCGTCGAGCACGTCCTCGCCCCCGGTCTGCGGTGTGAGGGGCTCGCGGTAGGCGAGGTCGAGGTGGACCGGTCCGGGAGCGGAGCCGAGGGCGCCCGAGGCGGTCGCGCAGGCGCGTGCGACGAGCGAGCGCAGGTCGTCGGCCTCCTCCGCGCGACCGGTGGGGGCGGGCACCACCCGGGCGAGGCGCGTCGCCCCCGCGAACATGCCCGCCTGGTGGGTCGTCTGGTTCGCGCCCGTGCCCCACAGCTCGTGCGGGCGGTCGGCGGAGAGGACGAGCAGCGGCACGGCTCCGTGGTGCGCCTCGAGGACGGCCGGGTGCAGGTTGGCGACCGCCGTGCCGCTCGTCGTGACGACGGCGACCGGGGCGACCGGACCTGCGTCGCCGTCGCGCGCGGCGGCGACCTGGGACCCTCGTGCCAGCCCGAGCGCGAGGAAGCCCGCCGCGCGCTCGTCGACCCGGACGTGCAGCCGGGCCAGCCCCCCGTGCTCGGCGGCGGCGAGCGCGTGGGCGAGCGGCGCGGAGCGGGATCCCGGGCTCAGGACGAACTCCCGGACGCCCGCGGCGACCAGGAGCGCGACGAGCTCGCGCGCGGCGTCGACGGCGGGAGGCTGCCCCGCCCCGCCGCTCACGCCGCCACCTCGCGCGCGGCCACCGCGTCGAGCCGGCGCAGCCAGCGCTCGCGCACGTCGTCACCGGGGTCCGCGGCGGCGAGCCGGCCGGGGTCCACCTCGACCGGCCGGACCTCCAGCGCGCCGTCCACGGGCAGCAGCGGCTCCCGGGCGACGTCACGCTCGAACAGCTGCACGGTCGCGAGCCCGCAGGCGTAGGGCAGCTCCGGGAGGGCCGCCGCGAGCGCCACGCCGGCCGCGATCCCGACGGAGGACTCGAGCGCCGAGGACACCACGACCGGCACCCCCACCTGCTCGGCGAGCCGCAGGCACGCACGCACGCCGCCCAGCGGCTGGACCTTCAGCACGACGACGTCGGCCGCCTCGGCGCGCACGACCGCGAGCGGGTCCTCGGCCCGCCGGACGGACTCGTCGGCCGCGACCGGGACGCTGCTGTGGCGCCGGACCGCGGCGAGCCCGGCGACGGTCGCGCACGGCTGCTCCGCGTACTCCAGGCCGCCCGCGGCGCGGTCGAGCAGCTGCAGCCGGGCGACCGCGGTGTCGACGTCCCAGGCGCCGTTCGCGTCGACGCGCACCGCGCCGCCGGGGCCGAGCGCGTCGCGCACCGCCTCCAGGCGGGCGATCTCGGCACCGACGTCCTGCCCCGGCTCGGCGACCTTCACCTTGGCGGTGCGGCACCCGCCGGAGGCGGTCACGATCTCGTGGGCACGCTCGGGGCCGACGGCGGGCACCGTCACGTTCACCGGGACGCGGCGGCGCACCGGGGCGGGCCAGCCGAGGTCCGCGGCCTCACGGGCGCAGCGGTACCAGGCCAGCGACTCGGCGTCGCCGTAGTCCCAGAAGGGGGAGAACTCGCCCCAGCCGGCGGGACCGCGCAGAAGGACGCCGTCCCGGACCGTCAGGCCCCGGAACCGCGAGCGCAGGGGCGTGGACCAGACGACCGCCCCGGTCGGGGGTCTGCTCGGGTCGGCATCGGCTGCAGGGGCACCAGGCACGTTCCCAGGCTAGGGCACGGGGAGCCGGTCACAGCACGCCGGAGAGGACACCGATCAGCGCCAGCGCCCCCACGACCACCACGCCGACGACGACGAGCGCCACGGTCCAGGTGCGGCGGGAGCGACGCCGGCGGGCCGCCACGGGCTCCGTGGTACCGGTCCCACCGGACCGGGCCGCCGGGCGCCCGAAGTCCTGGCGCACGGCCGTCACCGGCTCCTGGTCCGTGCGGGGTGCGTACCGTTCGTGCCCCACGCTCGACGCGACCACGCTCGGCACGTAGGCCCGGCGGTCGGTCGTGGGCACGGCCGGTACGGCGGGCTCGGACATCTGAGCCACGGTCGCGGCGTCCCGCTGCGGGAGCCGGCCGGCTCGTCCGGGGCCCCCGCGCAGGACCGTGCCGTCGTCGTCGGGGTCGTCGCCTGCGCCGGGAGCGACCCCGGGCCGCAGGACGGTCGCGTCGTCCGCCCCTCCCGCGCGCGGCGCGCCCGGGCGCAGGACCGTGCCGTCGTCAGGGTCGACGGGCGGGCTGCCGGGCCGCAGGACGGTGCCGTCGTCCGCGTCGTCGTCACCGGCGTCGTCGGTCGCCACCGGATCGGACGACACGGCCGGCCGCAGCACGGTGCGGTCGTCGTCGTCCGACGACGGTTCCTCGGCCGCGCCCCGCCTCACGTCCGCGCGCAGGACGGTGCCGTCGTCGGGGTCGTCGGGCGCACCGTGCGGGGCGGAGGCCGCCGCCGGACGCAGGACCGTGGCGTCCTCGTCGGTCTCCCACGACGAGGCCGCTCCGGCCGGATCGTCGGGGATCACGGGATGCCGACCGGCTGGGAGGTGTCCTCGTCGATCTCGTCCGTCGCGACGACGTCGACCACCCGTGGCCCGGCGTCGGGCGCCGGGCGGCTCTCGAGCGTGTCCTCGTCCGCCTCGAGCGCGCTGCCCCCGGCCACGACGTCCACCACGAGGACGGTGACGTTGTCCCGCCCGCCGCCCTCGAGCGCCGCGGTCAGCAGCGAGTCCGCGCAGCCCTGGGCGTCCGCCTCCGTGGCCGCGATGCGGGCGATCTCGTCGTCCTCCACCTCGGTGGTCAGCCCGTCGGAGCACAGCACGAGCCGCTCGCCCGTGATCACAGGCACGACGAAGTAGTCGGGTGCGTGGTCGCCCGCGCCGAGCGCACGCGTGATGACGTTGCGGTGCGAGGAGTGGCGTGCCTCCGCCCGCGACATCCGCCCCTGGTCGACGAGCTCCTGGACGAGAGAGTGGTCGACCGTGAGCTGCTCGAGGCTCCCGTCGAGCCACCGGTAGACCCGGGAGTCCCCGACGTTGAAGATCAGCCAGTGCGGCACGTCCGGGGTCTGCAGCAGCACCACGCCGGTGACGGTCGTCCCCGCGCTGCGGGGCCGGCCCGTGGCGAGCGCGAGCACGCTCGCCTGGGCACGGGCGAGGGTCTGGGCCACGACGGCCGGGGTCACCCGTTCCCGCGGGGCGGCCTCGAATGCCGCGACGACGGCCGCGCTCGCCACCTCCCCGGCCTCGTGCCCACCCATGCCGTCGGCCACCAGGAACCAGGGGTCCCGCGAGAGGAAGGCGTCCTCGTTGTGCGAGCGGACGCGTCCGACGTCGGTCACGGCGGCGGCGTGCAGCTGCAAGGGCTCCATGGGGGTCCTCTCCTGGTCGCGCCTCACGGCGCCTTCCTGACCGAGCGCAGCGACAGCGCGCTGCGCCTGCGTCGCCACCAGCCCTGCGCCGACCTCACGTCGGCGAGCTCCTCGTCGACGATCCGCCAGTAGTCCTCGGCCTCGGCGCCCTCGGGCTCGAGGTCCCCGAAGACCGCACGGTCCGCGCGCTGGGCGAGCAGCGCCCCCGAGCGACCACCGTACAGGTCCGCCACCTCGGAGCGCGTGCGCGTGCCGGGGGGCGGCGCGCCCGCGTCCAGGTGCGCGTCGACGTACTCCTCCCAGCCGCCGGTGATGCGCGTCTCGACGTCCCCCGCACGCCGACGGCGCCGGCGGCGTGCGCCCTTGGCGACGAGGACGCCCACGAAGGGGGCGAGCAGGACCGCGAGCGCGAGCACGCCCCAGAGGACCTTGCGCACGAGGGGCCACCAGCTCGCTGCCGCCGCGTGCTGCGCCGGGGAGTCTCGCGCCGTCGGCGCCTCACCGGTCTGCGGCTTCTGCGCGGGCGGCTCGAGCTCCTGCGCCTCCTGCCGGCGCACGGTCGTGGGCACGCGCTGCGGCGTCGTGGTCGTGTCGTCGGGGACGAACTCGTTGTCGGTGCGGGGCACGATGTCGATGGCGGCCCAGCGGCCGTCCGCGGCCTGGACCTCGGTCCACGCCGTCATGTCCTGCCCGCGCACGACGCCGTCGGACGGCACCGTGGCGCCGAGGACGACGCGCGCCGGGAACCCCTTGGCCTCGGCGAGCAGGGCCGCGGCCACCGCGTACTGCTCCTGGTCGCCGACCGTCGAGGCGCAACGGTCCTGGGTGCCGCAGCGCGCCGCCGCGCGGTTCATCGCACCGAAGACGCCGTCGTCGACGCGGGCCAGCCCGTGGCCCGCGTAGCTCGGGCGGAAGGCGTACGGCCCGTCCGCCTCGAGCGCCGTGAGCCAGGTGCGCTCCCCCGACGCCGCGACGGGCTCCTGCAGGCTGTGCCCGAGGTACGAGCGCTCCATCATGGCCGCGACGAGCTCGCGGACGTCGCCCACGGTGGCCCCGCCCGAGCCCTGGGCATCGAGCCACGCGAACATCTCGGGCGCGTCGTCCTCGACGACGAGCGGGCTGCGTCCGACCGGCTGCGCCGAGTCCGGGGCCTCGGCGGGCTCCCGGTAGGCGACCCGGAAGGAGTCGCCGGGCACGATCCCCTGCACGCCGCCGGCGCGCGGCGCCACCTCGAGGACGCTGCCCGTGGCGGGGTCGGCGAAGAGGGCAGAGGCGAGCCTGCGCGCCACCGGCCCGTCGAAGGTGACCTCGACCGGACGCCCCGCGGTGGGCACCCAGGGACCGGTGTAGCCGTCGCTCGTGACGGTCGCGGTGCGCACGGGGCCGGACGCCTGCTCGGGGCCCGGGTCGGGCAGCCGGAAGGCGAGCCGCGGCAGGCCCGCCTGCGGCTCGGAGGCGTCCATCACCTGGTAGACGTCGCCGTCGTACGACCCCAGGGTGGCGACCCGCAGGCGGGCGCCGTCCGCGAGACCGGTCACCGTGAAGAGCGGTGCGTCGAGCGCTCCGGGCTCGAAGTAGGACCGGAAGTCGCTGAGCGGGGAGCCCAGCGGCTGGGCGACCGTCTGCGGCTGGACGACGCTGCGCACCACCGTGCGGTCTCCCGCCCAGCCGGGCGCGACGACGACGGCGACGAGCACCGCGACCAGCACCGTGCCCGCGCCGAGGGCGGCCCGGCGCACGACCCCGCCGGAGCTGCCCCGCGACCGCCCCGCGGCGTCGAGGTACCGCACCTGACGCACCGACCACCGGCCGCGCAGCGTCAGCCAGCACACCACGAGGACGAGCCACGCCCCACCCCACGCGACCTCGCGCGGCTGGGAGACGTGCAGCCCGAGCACGCCGAGCGTGACCGACACCTCTCGCGGCCCCCAGGCGACACCGAGGACGAGGGGGAGCAGCAGGGGGACCGCCGCCCAGGCCACGCCGCGCGAGCCGCGCCACACGATGCTGAGCGCGACGACGGTCGCGACGAGCGCCACCAGGAACGCGGGCACCAGCAAGGACCCGAAGGAGCCGACCGGCAGCGGGGTGGTCGCGAGCTCCTTCCAGGCCGTGACCGGCGCTGTCACCAGCTCCCTGGCGCCGTAGCCGAGGTTCGACGGCAGCTCTCGCAGGGCGGAGGGGATCGCGACGGGGATCGCGAGGACCACGTAGGCGACGAGGGTCGCCACGGTCACCTGCCACCAGGTCCACCGACCGCGGCGGGACCACCACGCGACGCCGCCGCCCAGCACGAGACCTGCCGCGGTCGCGAGCGGCCCGCGCACGCTTCCGTAGACCGGCCAGCTCGCCCAGGCCCCCAGCGCCAGCGTCGCGACCACGACGAGGACGTCGAGCACGCGCACGCGCCATGGCACGACATCCCGCCGGGCCCAGCCGCCACGGTCGCGCACGCCCTGCTCCCCGCTCATGCCGCGACCCCCCGCAGCAGCAGGTGGCGCAGGTCGCCGAGCATCGGAACGGTGAGGACCCGCAGGTCCCCGACGCGTCGCACCGAGGGCTCGGACCCCGGGTCGGCGACGACCCCCAGGACGGTGACGCCGAGCGGCAGCCGGAGCGCCGCCGCCCGCAGCTCGCGCACGGGCGTGGTCGAGCCGCACACGAGCACGGCGATCGACACGTCGCCGGCGCGGGGCGCGTAGAGCTCGCAGACCTCGACGAGACCGAGCATGTGGGGCGACGCGTCGACCGCGCTCAGCGCGTCGAGCGTCGTGCGCCGGGAGACGCTCGGCAGCCGCACCGCGCGGCGCACGGTGTTGCGCGCCACCTCGGGCTGCTCCTCCGACACCATCACGTCCAGCTCACGCCCGTCGCGCAGCGCCCGCAGACCCACCGACCCGGCGATGCTCACCGCGAGCTCGAACTCGTCGGCGTCGGCGTACTCCCCCGCCGCGACCGACAGCACGACGGCGACGCGGGAGCGACGCGTCTCCTCGAACTGGCGCACCATCGGCACGCCGGTCTTGGCGGTGGACTTGCCGTGGATGTGCTTGAGCGGGTCGCCCGGGTGGTACTCGCGCAGCGCGTGGAAGGCCATGTCGTCGTCCGTGACGACGCGGGTCGTCTCCCCCTCGAGGTCGTGGACGAAGCCGGCCCCGGTACCGGGCAGGTCGACGGTGCGCGGGTGGACGTACAGGCGGTGGTGGTGCGCCCACTGCGTCTCGAGGCGGAAGAGCCCGAGCGGGTCGATGCGCACCGAGCGCACGGGACCGACCTGGATCACGCCACGGCGGCTCGTGGGCAGCGCGATCGTGTCGCGGTGCTCGCCGCCCGCCCGCAGGAACGGCACCTCGAGGATCGCGACCGAGTCACCCATCGGCACGTCGACGCGGCCCGGCAGGGTCGAGCGCCGCCCGGCGTTGCGCACCGTGACGACCCCGCTGGCGTCGTCACCCGCCACCACCCGGGCGCGCACGATGCCGAGGTCGACGTCGTACCGGCGCCGCCCGACGACGAAGAGCGCGGCGACGACCAGCAGGATCGCCGCGACGATGCCCGCGCTGGCGGCCTCGGCCCACCCGAGCCAGAGCGCGGTCGCGAGCCCGACCACCATCGCGACGACCGTCACCCACCCGGCGGGGGTGACCGTGCGCCCGAACCAGGCTGCCAGGGCGCGCACGCCCCGCACCGACCGCCGCCGCGCGCGCGTCCACCGCACGGCGAGCCCCGCGACGGCGGAATGCTCAGCGGCGGTGCGGGTCCGCGTGCCCTCGATGCGGCTGCTGGCGGTGGAGGTGCTGGTCCGCTGGGAGGTGTCGAAGCTCACGCGCGCACCCGGTCACGCCCGGCTGACGGGGGGCTCGACGTCCAGGAGGATCTGCGCGACGACCGCCGAGGCCGTGACGCCGTCGAACTCCGCCTCGGGGTCGAGGACGATGCGGTGCGCGAGCACGCAGTCCGCGAGCGCCTTGACGTCGTCGGGGGTGACGAAGGTGCGGGCCTGGCTCGCCGCCCAGGTGCGCGCCGCGCGCGTCAACGCGATCGCGCCGCGCACGGAGACGCCGAGCCTCACCTGCGTGGCGGCGCGGGTCGCCTCGACGACCCGCGCGACGTAGTCCACGACGAGCGGGTCGGCGTACACCGAGGAGGCAAGGTCGGACATGGTGAGCAGGACCTGAGGGGTGATGACGGACGGCAGCTCGCCCCGCTGCCCCCCGCCCTCGAGGATCTGGACGGTGGAGGCCCGGTCCGGGTAGCCGATCGACGTCTTCATGAGGAAGCGGTCGAGCTGCGCCTCGGGGAGCCGGTAGGTCCCCGCCTGCTCGACGGGGTTCTGCGTCGCGATGACGAGGAACGGCACCCCCACCGGGCGGGTGACGCCGTCCGTCGTGACGTTGCCCTCCTCCATGACCTCCAGGAGGGCCGACTGGGTCTTGGGCGAGGCACGGTTGATCTCGTCGGCCAGCACGATGTTCGCGAACACCGGGCCCTTGTGGAACTCGAACTCACCGCGCTTCTGGTCGAAGACCGTCATGCCCGTGACGTCGCCCGGGAGCAGGTCGGGGGTGAACTGGATGCGGGTGGACGTGCCCGCGATCGACTGCGACATGGCGCGGGCGAGCGAGGTCTTGCCGGTGCCGGGGACGTCCTCCAGCAGCAGGTGCCCCTCGCTGATCGCGGCCGTGAACGCGAGGCGCACCACGTGCTGCTTGCCGAGCACCGCCTGCTCGACGTTCTCGACGAGCCGGGTGAAGGTCGTCGAGAACCAGGTCGCCTGGTCCTGGGTGATGGCCATGTGGTCGTTCTCCTGGAGGGTGGTCGCCGGGTGGGGCGGGCGGGTGAGGACGTCGGTGGGAGGGCGGGTCAGCCGGAGCCCGACCCGGGGTCCGGGTCCGGGTCGGGGTCCGAGGCCGGCGGGTCGGCGGCGGTGCAGGTGACCGACGTCGAGCGCACGAGGTCGGGCAGGCCCGCCAGGTCGCCCGAGAACCGCACGGTCAGCCGCGCCTCGCCGTGGTCCACGGTGCCCTGCGGCGGCCACGTCACCGGCCAGGACCCGGAGCTGCTCGAGAAGCTCTGCCCGTCGGGCATCTCGAGCGTCCACGCCGCGTCCGAGCCGGCCGCGGAGCCCGGCTCGTGGGCGTCGCGCACGGTGGGTGCGGGGAGCTGGACCGTGCTCGTCGTGTTCTCGTACCCGGTGTCGGGGTCGTCCGAGGGGTCGTCGTAGACGCAGCTCGCGAGCGCGTCCGCGAGCGCCGGCGTGAAGTACTGGGCGACGTCGGGCGCGTAGCCGGCGGCAGAACGGTCGCGGTCGATCGTGTAGGTCCTGCTCGAGCAGGTGCCCCCGCCGCCGGCGTCGGTGCACAGGCGCACGGTGACGTGCTGGTTGCTCTTGGTCGGCCAGGACGAGTCGGCCCGGGACACGTAGAGGTCCGGGCGCCCGAAGGAGCGGTACTTCTCGGTCGTGCGGACCTGGTAGCCGCCGTCGGAGGTGCCCACGACCCAGTAGTACACGCCCTGCAGGGTCGCCGGCACGAGGAAGGGCACGACGTCCTTCTGCTTGGAGGAGGTGCCGTAGACCGCTGACGTGTCGAGCGAGTCGTCCAGCCCGCTGCCGCGCCCCGAGAAGCTCACCTGCGCGCAGACCGTGATGGTGTTGCGGCGGTACTGCCGCACCGCGTCCGCGGCGTAGGTCTTCGTCGCGGTGAGGTCGCCGCCCACGGTCGAGGCGGGCGAGCAGGACTCGTCGTTGAGGGCCCACCCGACCCGGATCACCGAGCCGTCGCCCTGCGGGGTGAACGACGTCGAGGCCGTGACGTTCCCGAGGTTGTCCGTCGTCAGGTCGAGCGCGCCGATCCTGGCGGCCCCGACGCCGTGCACCGTGACGGTGCGCTCGGTCGTCGGTGCCGTGCCGCCGCTGGGCGGCGGGAGGGCTGCGACGGACTGCACCTGCAGGTCCTCGCTGTCGAAGCCCGGCAGCGCGACCACGGTGCTCGCGCGTCCCTGGGAGTCGGCCGAGACGGTCTGGGAGGCGCCCGCGCCCGTCACCACGAACTTCGAGGTGTTGGCGTTGCCCGACAGGTAGAGACGCACCTTCGCCGCGTCACCGCCGGGCAGGGGGACCCAGGTGACCGTCGGCTTGTCGAGGCCGAGGTACGCCCACGCGGAGACGGCCGCCGACGCGCGGGCGGACTCGCCGACCTCGTTGCGGGCCACCGCCTGGAACGAGTACACCTCGTTCGGCGTCATGCCGCCGAAGCGCACGGTGCACGAGCCGTCGTGCGGCACGCAGGACTGGGTCTTGCGCCCGGAGCGCCCGGAGCCCGTGACGACGAGCGCGGAGACGGCCGGCAGCGAGGCCCGGGACTCGCGCACCGTGAGGCTCACGCTCGAGGCGTCGGCCGAGGAGAACGCCAGCTCGGGCGTGCTCGGCAGGGCGCGGTAGTCCACCCGGATGGTGCCGCTGCCCGTGCTGGGGTGGGCGTGGTCGGGGTTGTCGACGAAGTGGTAGGCGATCGTCTTCGTCCCGCCCGGTGTCCCGGCGGCGACCGTGACGGTGATCTTCGCCCCCGAGACGCTCACCCGGACGCCCCCGTCGGACGACGTCGCCTGCGTGACGTAGCCGCCCGACCAGCCGTAGTAGGACTTCTGCAGCAGCGGGCCGATCTCCTGGCCGACGTCGACCGTGAGGGTGGCGCCCTCGGCCAGGGTCCGGGCGATGACCGGCACCGTGATCCGGACCGACGGGGACGGCGCCACGAGGATGCGCACGGTCGCCGTGACCTCGGGGCGGTAGGGGTACCCGTCGCCGCCGACCACCGTCACCGGCACCGCCTCGACGGCGCCCTGCGTGGCGGGGCCCTCGACGACCGCCGTGAGCGTGGTGCCCTGGCACGAGACGCGCATGTTGCTCGAGGTGTGGTCGCAGGCGAAGCGCAGGTCGTGGACCTGGGCCGAGGTGTGCCGGTCCCACTGCACGAGCTGGGCGAGGTCGTACGTCCCCGTGGTCAACGGCGCGACCGAGAGGATCTGCACCCCGGAGCTGACGACCGGCGCCGGGTTCGCGAGCGTGATGCGGATCCCCAGGTGGATCACGACGCTCGACTCCGGCTCGCCGCGCCACTGCACCGTCACCGAGCACCCGTCCCGGGTCTCGGTGCCGGTGCCGGCCCGGTAGACCACGGTGGTCGAGCCGGTCGCCCTGGCGGTGCACGACGCGTCGCGGCGCAGACCCTCGGAGCGCACGGCGGTCACCTCGAGCTGCTTGCCGGGCAGCGTGGCGACCGCGGTGGGCAGCGCGATCTCGATCGAGGACCCCTCGTCGACCGCGTAGACGTGGGAGGGGGCGACGAGCTCGGGACGGAGGGCGAGCGCGGAGGGCACCCGCACGAAGCCGTAGGAGACCACCGGGTCGGCCCCGGCCTCGGTGCCCTGGGCCGTGACCGCGAACGGGACCACCTGCGGGTCGTCGGTCACCGGGCCCTGCACGAAGGACCCGTCGAGCGTCGTGCCCTGCGGGGCGCCCACCAGGGAGGCGGTCACGGCCCCGCCCGCGAAGGCGACCTTGTCGGTGAGCACGTCCGCCCGGTAGGTGGCGTCCAAGATCTGGCGGGGGCCCACGACCGTGTCGGCGACGACGGGGTAGGGGGGCACGCTGGTCGACGCCGGCGAGACGACGATCGACGCCGTCGAGGACCCCACGACGCGGTTCGAGCCGTTGACGCCCGACTCCCGGGTCACGACCGTGTACTGGTAGGTCGTCACGGCGTCGGTCACGCGCAGCGCGAGCGACTCCCCGGGTGCGGGCGGCTCGACGGGGACGGAGCTGACCCCCGGGGTGTCGCCGCTCCCGCGCTCGGAGCTGAGGCGCACGACGCTCGTCACGGTGGCCGTCTGGCCCGCGGGCACGGCGTCGTTGAGGACCGGGTTGACCGAGACCTCCGTGCCCGTGGCACCGAAGAGGTAGTCGTTGAAGGCGACCGGCTGGGGCGAGGAGCCGACCACGGCGACCTGCGCCGTCCCCGTGCCCTGCTTGGTGCCGTCGGAGACGGTGTAGGCGAACTCGACGGGCCCGGTCTCGGAGGTGCTCGTCACGCGCAGCGTGGAGCCGTTGTCGATGATCTGGACCTGGCCACCGGACGCGGGCTGGGTCACCGCGGTGGCGAAGACCTCGTCGCCGTCGGGGTCGACGCCGAAGCGCGGCACCGCGAGGTCGACGGTGCCGAAGGCCGCGACGCTGCCCTGGAGCTGCTGGGCGAGCGGGGCGTTGAGCGCCTCCGGGCCTCGGACCGTGACGAACACGGTGCCGGTCGACTGCTGGTCGGGGTAGCCGCGGGCGAAGACCCGGTAGGCGACCTGGTACGTCCCCGGCGTCGTCGGCGCGAGGTAGCGCAGGACGCTGCCGGAGGGGAAGGCGAGCCCGGAGGCGAGGTCCTCGTCCTGGCGCACCCGGGGGTCGAGGACCATGGCGGTGCCCGCCGCGGCGACGTCGTTCGCGAGCACGTCGACGTCGACGGTCGCACCCGCGCGCACGACGACCTGGTCGTCGACCGCGATGGGGGGCGACGGCGGCACGTCGGGCAGGAGGTAGACGGTCGCCTCGCCGGGCACGCTGACCGCCTGGCCGCTGCCGTCCCGACCGCTCACGGTGTACCGGAACGTCCCGATCGCCCGGCCGTCCGCGGCGACCGCGCCGCCGGCGTCCGCGGCGACCCGGAAGGTCTGCGACCCCACCGTCTGCGCCTCGATGCTCGCCCCGTCGCCGAGCGAGGTCAGCCCCGTGACCTCGCCGACCGCGAGCACGGCGCCGCCGGGGTTCTCCACGGCCGTCAGGGGATCGATCGTGACGTCCTCGCCGGAGCGGACGTAGACGCGCAGGGGGGCGCTCGCGATCGTCGCGGACTCCCGCGGGACGACCGTGAGCTGCACCGTGCCCGTGGTCGAGGCCTCGCCGCTCGTCACCGTGTAGCGCACGCTGAAGCGTCCCTCGCTCGCCGGCGTGACGGCGATGCGTGCACCGGACGGGAGCACGTCGGCCGCGAGCGAGCCAGCGTCGGTCTCGGCGACTGTGAGGTCGGAGATCTGCAGGCCGGCGGCCGCCCCCGTGATGCTGTCCGAGAGGTCCACGGTCGTGCGCACCCCGACGGCCGCCGTGAGCACCGTGGTGCGGGCGACGAGGTCGGGCGTGGCGTCGACCGCGACCGTGAAGGAGCCCTCGGCGGACTTCCCGTAGGCGTCGGTGACCGTGTACGGCACCTGCACGTCGCCCGGCTGCTGACCGGCCTCGGGGTGGTACAGGACGGTGCCGTCGGGCCGGGCGATGGCCGTCCCCGCGGACACCTGGCCCACCGTGAGCCGGTAGGAGTCGCCGTCGGGGTCGAGCCAGCCGGCGAGCGCGTCGACGGAGACGGTGGAACCGAGGGAGACCGACGGCTTGGCGTCCTGGGCGCTGCGGCCCACGAGGGCGGGTGCGCCGTTGACGTCGGGGGCGTGCACCTCGACGGTGGCGGTCGCCTCGACGATGCAGTCGTGGCCCTGGGCCTGCTGCCCGTCGGTCAGGGAGTACGTCAGCCGGCCGCTGCCCGCGGCGCCCTCGGGCACGTCGACCGCGAGCGCCTGCCCGTCGTCGACGACCGTGACGTCCCCGAGGCCCTCGCCCTTCCACGACACCGACCCGGGCACGATCGTGAGGATGTCGAGCGGGTTCGCGTCGGTGGCGCCCACGAGCACGGGCAGCCGGTCGAGCCCGCCCGCCCGCACCCCGAGCACGGCGGCGTCCCCGCTGGCGGGCACGGGGCAGACGTTCTCGGTGCTCACCTGGTTCTGCTCCTCGGTGGGAGCCTGGTCCTGGGTCTTCTCGGTCGCCCAGTCCGACAGCGACGACGGCACGACGCGCCACGTGCCGTCGTCCCACGACCAGACCACACCGGTCTTGAGGTCGTTGAGCACGAGGCTCGCGCCGTTCGAGCGGAACTCGAGGAGGTTCGTCGTCGTGGACAGGACGTCGTCCGCGAAGGACTGCGCCGGCTTGCCGCAGGAGGAGATCTGGGTGACGGCCTCCCCCGCCCAGGCCGCCTGCGCACAGCCACGCGCGTCGACGACGGGCGCGGCCGGCTCTCCCGGGCTGGTGGGGCGGACCGCCTCGCGGGACGTCCCCTCGGGGGTGTACTCGATCAGCGCGGCGTTGGTCGCGACGTAGAGCGAGGTCGCGTCCGAGGGAGCGGCGAGCACGGCGTGGCCGTCGAGGTCGCCGGCCACCTGGACGCCGTCGATCCACAGCGTGGCCCCGGCGTCGTCGGCCGCGGCCCGCAGGAGCGCCCAGTGGTCGCCGAACACGGTCATCGTGTAGGTGGCGGTGACGTCCTCCGGGCTCGGCTCGGTCGGCCCGTCGGTCTGCTGCGCGACGGGGACGGTCTGGCCGGTGGCGGTGACGAGGCGGCCGTCGGTGGTGTAGCCGCGGAAGGTGCCGTCGGCGGTCGTGGTCACGGCGAGGAACCACGGCTGGTCGTCCTCGGTGCTGTCGGCGAGCTGCACCGGGGTCGATGGCTCACCGGCCCGCAGCGCGCCCACCGTCGTCGTGAACGCCCCGCCGTCCGCGGCCAGCAGCGCGACGGCCGCCCCGCTCGCCTCGACCCGCTGCGTCCCCGAGGGCAGGTCCGCGACCGGCGCGTCCTCGCCGACGTCCGCCGGCCGCGCCGGGTCGACCGCCAGGTACCGGGGGCCGGAGACGAGGACGACGTCGCCGCCGGACTGCAGGACCTTGGTCGGGGCAAAGGACGTCGTCGTGATGGCCTGGACGGTGTCGAGCTCCCGGATCGAGGTGTTGACCCGGCCGTACTGCGCCGCCGCGTCGGTCACCCAGACCCCCGGGGCCTGCGTCTCGACCGCCTGCACCACGTCCGGCCTGGTGAGCGCGGCGACGACGCCGACCCCGCCCGCGACCACGGCGAGGCAGAGGGCCGTCAGGAGGACGCTGCGCAGGAGCGTGCGCGGCGCGCGGGCGTCGGTGTCGGCCATGTCAGCGGCCCGACAGGACGATCCACGTCACGAGGACGGCGATCACGGCGAGGAGACCGGCCCCGGCCCACAGCGCGGCTGCGAGCGGGACGGCGGGACGGGGGGCGTCCTGGGTGAGGTCGGTGGTGTGGGCGGTGATGCGCTGCCTGCGCGGGGCACGCTGGGACGGCACCGGGACGTGCGAGCGCACGACGCCCCGGGCGTCGCCGTCGTCGAACACGACGGGAGGAGCCGAGAAGGCCGCCTCGGAGCGCGCGACCTCGAGCCGGGTGACGGCCAGGCCCATCTCGTGCTCGACCTGCTGCAGCTGCAGGGCCAGGTCCGCGGCGGTCGGCTGCCGGTCACCGGGCGAGCGCGCCATCGACTGGCGCAGGACGGTCTCGAGGGACGCGGGCACGTCGGCGCGGCCGATGGGCGTGTAGCGCGCCCTGGCGACGCGCTTGACGAGCTCGGAGTTGACGTTGCCGCCCTTGACGTCGACCTCGAAGGGGCTGCGCCCCGCCAGCAGGGTGTACACCGTGGCGCCGAGCGACCAGACCTCCGAGGCGACCGTGCCGGACGTCGTGTCGGTCACGACCTCGGGCGCGCTCCAGGGCACCGACATGGCGAGCACGCTCGAGGTGGAGGCGAGGGAGGTCGCGATGCCGAAGTCGGCGAGCACGGGGGCGCCGAAGGTGGTCACCAGGATGTTGGACGGCTTGATGTCACGGTGCAGCACGCCGGCGCGGTGCGCGCTCTCGACGGCTCCCGCGATCGAGATGCCGATGCGGAGCACCTCCGCCACCGGGATCGTCTCCGACTTGTAACGCTGGGACATCGCGACCGGGCAGTGCTCCATGGCGATGTAGGGTCGGCCGTCCGGCGCGATGCCCGCCTCGTAGACCGTGACGATGGACGGGTGCGAGCCGAGCCGGGCCATGACGTCGGCCTCGGCGTTGAACATGCGGGTCACCTCGTCGTCGACGAGGTTGCGCAGCAGGACCTTGACCGCGACCTGTCGGCGCGGCATCTGCTGCTGGTAGAGGAAGACGTCCGCGAAGCCACCGGTGCCGAGCGGGTTCACGTAGGAGAAGCCGGCGAGCGGCGGGGGTGCCGAGGGCGAACGCCTCGCCATGCTGGTTCCCCCTTCGCCGAGCTGCTGGACCGCTCAAGGTAGAGCGTGGTCGGGCGTCAATCTACCACGGAGGGCGTTTTGGAGACTGAAAGTCTCATGCTGGCGACGGCCCCCCGCGACAGCCTGCGGGGACCCTGGCGGCAGCCCTCGGGGGACCTAGAGTGGGGCACGTGACCGACACCGCCACCCCCTCCCCGCCCCCGCTCCCCGACGCGGTCTCCGAGACCTTCGACCCGGCCCGCTGGCGCACGGTCACCGGTTTCGAGGGCCTCACCGACGTCACCTACCACCGGGGCGTCGAGCGGTCCGACGGCCGCGTGCGGGACCTGCCCGTGGTGCGCGTCGCCCTCGACCGCCCGGAGGTGCGCAACGCCTTCCGGCCGCACACGGTCGACGAGCTGTACCGCGTGCTCGACCACGCGCGCATGACGAGCGACGTCGGCACCGTGCTGCTCACCGGCAACGGCCCGTCCCCCAAGGACGGCGGCTGGGCCTTCTGCTCCGGCGGGGACCAGCGCATCCGCGGCCGCGACGGCTACCGCTACACGACCGCGCCCGACGGCGGCGGCGAGGTCGCCACGGCGGACGCGGTGGACCCGGCCCGGGCCGGGCGGCTGCACATCCTGGAGGTGCAGCGACTGATCCGCACCATGCCGAAGGTGGTCGTCGCGCTCGTGAACGGCTGGGCCGCGGGCGGCGGGCACTCCCTGCACGTCGTGGCGGACCTGAGCATCGCGAGCCGCGAGCATGCCCGGTTCATGCAGACCGACGCCAACGTGGGCTCCTTCGACGCCGGGTACGGCAGCGCGCTGCTCGCCCGCCAGGTGGGCGACAAGCGGGCTCGCGAGATCTTCTTCCTGGCCCGGGAGTACTCGGCCGAGCAGGCCTGCGCGTGGGGTGCGGTGAACGACGTCGTCGAGCACGCGCGCCTCGAGGAGGCCGGGCTGGAGTACGCGCGCATCATCGCCACCAAGTCCCCGCAGGCCGTGCGGATGCTGAAGTTCGCCTTCAACCTGGCCGACGACGGGCTCGCGGGTCAGCAGGTGTTCGCCGGGGAGGCGACCCGGATGGCGTACATGACGGACGAGGCCGTGGAGGGCCGCGACGCCTTCCTCGAGCGCCGCGACCCCGACTGGGACCGGTTCGGCTACCTGTACTGACGCCCCGCCGCCGTCGGGGCCGGGCGGGACGGCAGGTCAGCCGAAGGTGTGGCCGCGGCGGAATGCGGGGGTCGCGAGGGCCAGCAGCACGATGGCGAGCGCGATCGCGCCGGCCATGACGCTCGACATGGCGAGGGCGCCGGCCCCGAGGACCCCGACCAGCGGGGAGACCACGCCGGCGACGCCGGTCTGGAACCCGCCGATGACCGCGGACGCCGTCCCCGCCCGCTCCCCGTGCCGGGTCAGGGCGAGCGCGGAGGCGTTGGCCGGGACGAAGCCCTGCATGCCGAGGGTGAGCCAGAGCGCCACGAGCACGCCCAGGAGCCCGCCGGTGCCCGTCGCGGCGAGGACCACGAGGCTCGCCACGAAGGCGAGCTGGACGACCAGGGCCGTGCGCAGCAGGCGCAGCGGCGCGACCCGCCGCACGAGCGCGGCGTTCACCTGGGCGGAGGCGACCAGCCCGATGCCGTTCACGGCGAACAGCAGCGAGAACTGCGCGGAACTCAGGCCGAACCCCTCCTGGAACACGAACGGTGACCCGACCACGTAGCTCATGATCACCGCCATGCCGAGGCCCGGGATGAAGGCGAGCACCACGAACTGCCGGTCGCGCAGCACGGTGCGGTAGCCGCGCAGCGCCTCCTTGACCCCGCCGCCGGTGCGGGCCGCGCGCGGGTGGGTCTCGGGCAGCAGCCAGACGACGGCGGCGCCGAGCCCCACCCCCATGACCGCGAGCGCCGCGAAGGTGAGGTGCCAGCCGCCGAGGCTCGCCACGAGGCTGCCCAGGGTCGGCGCGAGGAGCGGCGACAGCCCGATGATGAGCATCAGCCGGGAGAACATCTGCGCGGCGGCCACGCCCTCGAAACGGTCGCGGATCACGGCCATGGCGATCACCGAGGCCGCGGCGTTGAAGAAGCCCTGGACGAGCCGCAGCGCGACGAGGGTCTCGATGGTCGGCACGACGATCGCCAGCAGCGAGGTGAGCACGTGGCCCGCGATGCCGAGCAGCAGCGGGCGGCGCCTGCCGAAGCGGTCCGAGAGCGGGCCGATGACGAGCGTGCCCGCGGCGGCGCCGACGAGCATCACCGAGAGGGTGAGCTGGGCCGCCGCCTCGGTCGCCCCCAGGTCACGGGCGACGTCCGGCAGCGACGGCAGGTACATGTCCGTCGTGAACGCCGGCAGCGCGGTGAGCGAGCCGATCAGCGCGACCCAGGCGGCGGTCGAGCGCGGTCCGCGCGGCGTGGGGAACTTCACCCCACGAGCCTAGTGTCCTCCCGGACGCCTCAGCCGAGGGACCAGCTGCCGGTGGTCGGCATGAGCTCGAACCAGGTCTTGCCCGGGGCGAGCTCCACCTTCTTGCCCCCGACGGTCAGCACGAACTGCGACTTGGTCGACTTCTTGGACCACTTCGCCTCGACCGCCTTGCCCCCCGTCGCGACGAGGGCCTTGCCGGAGCCGATGACCATCGTCTCCGGCACCGGCGTGCCGATCGGGTCGTGGTACCTGGTCGTCTCGAGCGGCACCCGCAGGACGACGACGTTCGTGGCGGAGAACCGCTTCCCGGCCGCGGAGACCGCGGGCGTGGCGCCCTCCGAGCGCAGGAAGGTGCTGCTCTTGGCGTCCCAGTGCCAGGTGGGGTGACCGATCGGCGTGAGCGTCACGGCGAGGGTCTTGGCAGCCTTGCCCTGCGTCGCCGCGGTCGCCCCGGCGACCGAGTCCGCATAGTCGAACTGCGTGCCGGGCGCCGCCTTGTGCCCCTTGGCGGAGCGCGCGAGCACGTCCTTGGGCGAGGCGTACATGTTGTGCGGCGCGGGCCGCGTGCCGATCCGGTAGAAGCCGCCCCCGGCGACCGTCGGGACGACGGACTGGATGCCCGCGTTGATCACCCGGTCGATGAAGGGACGCTGGCCGCCGGAGTAGGCGAGCATGCCTCCGAAGGGCGCGATGATGTTCGCGTCCATCGGGCGCACGGAGCGGACGGGCCCCATCTCCTTGGGCAGCGTCGAGTTGAACATGGCGATGTAGCGCGTGATGCCGCCCTCGACGACCTCCTCCCAGACCATGTCGGCGTCCTCCAGACCGGTCTGCGGGCGGGCGTCGCTGGAGTTCTCGATCTTCACCGACAGGGTCGGTCGCTTGACGATCTTCGCGGAGGCCACCCCCGTCAGCGGCCAGACGGCCTGGGCGGCCGGCTCCGGGGGCAGCGCACGGACAGAGGTCACGGGCGCCACGGCCGTCGCGGTGGGGGTGACCGTCGGCGCGGGCTTGTCGCCCTGGCAGCCGGCGAGCACGAGCACACCGGAGACGGCGAGCAGCGCGGCCGCGCCCGCCTGTGCGTTCCTGCGCCGTGCCGTGATGCTTCTGCTGAACACGTACCCGCCCCTGTCCTCGTGAGTGATGACTCTCCAGGGTAGGCGGAGACCTAGGCTTGGACGGTGACCCACCCCTCGCGACACGCCCTCGCCTCTGCTCGTTCCCAGGCTCTGGACGCCGTCCGTCACGTGCTGAACGGCGCTGTCCCCCACCTCGTCGTGCCGACCTCCGGCTCCACCGGCCAGTCCCGGCGCGTCGCGCTGTCCGGCGCCGCCCTCCGCGCCTCGGCCGACGCCACCGTCGAGTGGCTGGGCGGCCCGGGCCGCTGGCTCCTGGCGCTGCCCGTCGACCACGTGGCCGGGCTGCAGGTGCTGGCCCGCGGGCTCGTGAGCGGGCTGGACCCCGTCATGCTCGACCTGTCCAGAGGCTTCCGGCCCGAGGACTTCGCCGCGGCCACGGCCGACCTCGTGGAGCGTGACGAGGCCACCGGCGTCCGGGCTCCCCGGCGCTACACCTCGCTCGTGCCCACCCAGCTGCGCCGCCTGCTCGACCATCCGATGGGCCGGCTCGCGCTCGCGACCTACGACGGCGTGCTCGTCGGCGGCTCGGCGAGCGAGCCGCGCCTGCTCGAGAACGCCCGGGCGCTCGGTGTGAAGGTCGTCACGACCTACGGCATGAGCGAGACCGCGGGCGGGTGCGTCTACGACGGCGTGCCGTTCCCGGACGTCGAGGTCGCGATCGACGACGACGGCCGGATCAGCCTGCGCGGGCCGGTGCTGGCGGACGGCTACCTGGGCCCGGACGGGGAGATCGACCCGGTGGCGACGAGCGAGTGCTTCGGCACGGACGGCTGGTTCCGCACGAGCGACGCCGGCGCCTGGCAGGACGGGCGCCTCGTGATCCTCGGCCGCTTGGACGACGTGATCGTCACGGGTGGCGCCAACGTCGTCCCGCTCGTCGTCGAGGCGGCGCTCGACGCCTGGTTGGGTGCGCTCGGCGGCGGCGAGTCGTGCGTCGTGGGCGTGCCCGACGAGGAGTGGGGCCAACGGGTGGTCGCGGTCGTCCGCTGTGCCACGTCCGCCGTCCGAGCGGCCGTCACCTTCTCGGGCGCCGTCGACCACTTCCGCACCCATGCCGGGGCCGACCTGGACCGCGAAGCGGTCCCGCGCGAGATCCTCGTCGTCGACGATCTCCCGCTGCGGGGGCCGGGCAAGATCGACCGCCAGGCGGTCGCCGCGCACGCTCGCGCCGTCCTGGCCGGACGGACGGACGGCGCACCCACCACCCACCACCACCCCGCGTCCTGAGAGGACCACTCATGGCCACCGCATCGCAGTGGGTCGCCGGGGCGCGGCCCCGCACCCTGCCCGCCGCCACCGCCCCCGTCATCGTGGGCTCGGGTGCCGCGGCTCTCGCCGACGGGTTCCACCTGTGGCGCGCGCTGCTCGCCCTCGGGGTCGCGCTCGCGCTGCAGGTCGGCGTCAACTACGCCAACGACTACTCCGACGGCGTGCGCGGCACGGACACGGACCGTGTCGGCCCGCTGCGCCTGACCGCGAGCCTGCTCGCCCCGGCCCGCGCGGTGCGAGGTGCCGCCTTCGCCGCCTTCGGCGTCGCGGCCGTGCTCGGCCTCGTGCTCGTCGCGCTCAGCGGCGCCTGGTGGCTCGTCGCCGTGGGCGCGGTGAGCATCCTGGCGGCCTGGTACTACACGGGCGGACGACGGCCCTACGGGTACGCGGGGCTCGGCGAGGTGGGCGTGTTCGTGTTCTTCGGCCTGGTCGCCGTGCTGGGGACCACGTACACGCAGCTCGGGCGCGTGACCTGGCCGGCGGTGCTGGGCTCGGTGGCGATCGGGCTGATCGCGTGCGCGATCCTCATGGTGAACAACATCCGCGACATCCCGACCGACACGGTGGCGGGCAAGCGCACGCTCGCGGTGCGGCTCGGCGCGCGCCGGGCCCGGCGCGCGTACGTCGCGATGATCTGGCTGCCGATCCTGATCGCCGTCGTGCTCGCCTTCTGGAGCGCGTGGACGCTCATGGTCCTGGTGCTGCTGCTGCCGGCGGTCCTGCTGAGCATCCCGGTGCTGGTCGGCGCGTATGGGCGAGCGCTCGTCCCTGTGCTGGGCGGGACCGGGTTCTACGAGCTCGCGTACGGGGTGCTGCTGGGGCTGGGGCTGGCGTTCGGGTAGGCGGGGCCCGCACAGGTCTCCCCGGCGAGCGGCACCTCTGCGATCGGCACCTCGACCATCTCGACGTCCGTGCTGAACCCGTTCAAGACCAACGCGTACCCAGGCTTGGGATCACGTGGGAACGTCAGTGCGCTGATGTTCCCGTCGCGTGCGTCGACGCTCACGGTGAACGGCGGGTGCAGATCCAGGCGCGACACGCCAGTGTCCTGAGCCACTGCATAGGACGGGAGGTCCGTCAGAGAGATGGGAAATCGCCCCACGGGAGGATCCATCATGTTCAGCACGGTCGGACCGTCGTTCCAGTACTCGCCACCTTCGCCGACGTACACCCTGGTGAGGTCTGCGCAGTTGTTCTGGACAAGCAGCTCAGGAGCTCCGTCAGCCGTGACCGCGTAGGCGACCGAGTCCCCGAGCATCGGGCCAGGGTCTCCGAACGCGTCGCATCCGGTCAGAGAGCAAAGCGACACGGCGAGCGCCGCTGCAGCGGCCGCCAGCGTTCGACCTCTCACGCAACCTCCCCCTGGCGTAGCGCGACCTGGCGCGCCGCGAACGCGGCGCGGCTCCGGCGGCGGCACCTCACCCGGTCGGACCGCCGTCGACCTGGGCGTCCTCCTCCTGCTCGTCCTCGCTGCGCTCGACGGCGTTCGCTGCGGCGAGCGCCTTGCGGTGCTCGCGCCGCTCGGCGAGGTAGGCGCCGGCACGCGTCCGTGGCCCGTTGAGCAACAGGTACGACGCGCACAGGGCGACCACCACGGCGACCACGCCGAGCAGCCAGCCGCGCATCCCCACGACGTAGAGGACGACGGCAGCGACGACGATCAGGGCGACGCGGTACAGGGAGTACAGGACGAAGGGCACGGCTCCAGCCTACGGGCACCGCCTGGGACCTCGGTCCGCCGACCGGCTCCTCTTCAAGGCTCAGGACGCTGCCGACGCGAGCAGCGTCACCCCCTCGTCCGTCACGTCGGCGAGGAAGGAGCCCCACACCCGCGTTCCGCGGTCCCCGATCGAGCTCCACGCCTGCGCCCCGGAGCCGAGGTCGAGCGCGTGCACGGTCCCCTCGTCGCCCGACGGCCGCACCACGAGCAGGTCCCCGTCCACCGCGAGCGCGTCGCCCGACTGCGTCCAGACATCCGTGCCGTCGTCACGGGAGACCGCGGTCAACGTGTGCCCGGCGGCGCGGCTGACCCGGCTGACCACCACCACCCGGTCGCCCACCGCGACGACCGTGCCGTCCTGCAGCCCTCGCGGGTCCGTGAGGACCGTGCCGTCGACGCGTTGCAGCCGCAGGCCCCTGGCCGTGGCCACGTACCAGTCGTCCCCGACGGGCAGCTCCGCCTCGCCGTCCAGCGTGCCCCGGACCGCCCCGCTCGCGGCGTCGAGGAGGACGGTGCTCCCGCGGTCCTCCGTGGTGCCCGGCGGGCACCTGCCCCCGTCGCCCGAGAAGTGCGTGCACGCGACCCCGGCCGCCACGTGCACGGCCACCAGACCCAGGGACGCGGGCACGTCGAGCACCGTCACGAACCGGGTGAGGGTGCTCCCGTCCTCGATCACCTGTCGCGGCACCTCGACTCCTCTCGGCAACGGCGTGGACCATCGCACGGCACCCTGCCGCCGGACCGCGAAGGAGATCTCACCGCTGGTGACGTCGCTGCTGAGGGCCATCGTGATCGGGTCGCCGTCGTACAGGCCGACGAGCGGCGCGGCAGGCGCCCCGGGTGTCCCCTGCGCCAGGTCGTAGGGCGTGGCCCTGGCCTCGCCGTCCAGCCGCGACGTGCACAGCGCGGCGGTCGCCGTACCGGTCGGCGGCACCTCGCACGACGTCGCCGCTGTCGCGTCGCTGCACCGCAGGCTCTCGCCCTGGCCCGTACAGCTGCCGTTGGGCGGCCCGGGCTGCACCCAGGTGACGCGGCCGTCCGCGAGGTCGACACCGAGCACGCGCTCCTGGCGGCTGCCTGCCACGAGCGCGGACACGACGACGACGCCTCGGTGGGCGTCCCCGGCCAGGGACTCGACCTCGATCCCGCTCGCCGCGCCGCCCAGCGCGGCAGCGATGTCGCTCGTGGAGAGCGTCCAGCGGGCCGAGGGGCGCTGCGACCCCAGGGCCACGGCGGGCAGGCGCGCGACGACGTCCTCGTGATCCCGGGAGGTCGCGCCACGCACGAGCACGATCGCGACGACGGCCACCAGTGCGACGATCAGGGCGGCTCCCGCGACCCACCACCTCGCGCGGCGGCCGCGACCCCGCGAGGTCGCCGACGAGGAGCGTGGCGCCGCCCCGGCCGGCCTCCGCGCACCGCGCCCGCCGTCAACCGGTGCCGGCCCGAGGGCGGCGGAACGCGCCCCTGCACCGTCCAGCACCGTCGGGGGCGCGGGCTCGGTGCCGCGCAGCGGCCGCGACCAGCCGCCCTCGGGAGGCTCCCGCCATCGGAGGGCGGCGTCGACCGCCCGGTCGTCGAGCGCCTCGAGCTCGCGCAGCAGCGCGTCGTCGGCGCGGGGGTGCGCCGCCACCCGGGCGGCGAGCGCAGGACAGGCGTGCAGGGCGTCGCGCAGGGCGTCGGCCGAGCTCTCGGGCGCGGCGACGACGGCACGGGCCGTCTGCTCGTCGAGGCCTCCCGGGCCGGCCGCGCCTCGTCGCGCGTCATCCTCCATGAGGCCAGTGAAGCACCAGGGGCCGACGCGTCGAGCGCTCGTGGATCACTCGAGCAGGGAGATGCTGTCGGCGACCACCTCGAACAGATGGCTGCCCGCCTTCGTCACGCTGCCCTGCGACCGGTACCGCCACGCCTCCGCCCCGGTGGCCAGGTCGTAGGCCGTGACGGTCCCCTCGATCTCCTCGTCGGTCATGCCGCCAAGACGGCCCACGAGCACCCGCTCACCGTCGAGCGCCAGCACCTCACGCTCGTGGTCGCCTGTCACGGTCCAGCGGACGTGCCCGTCGGCCGCGTCGCGCAGCTGCAGCGACCGGCCGGAGGTCACGAGCACCGTGCCGGCCGACATCACCCGGACCCGGGCACCTGCCGGAGCGGTCCACGAGCCTCCTCCCGGCGGGTACACCACGACCGTCGTCTTCCCGTCGTCGTGCACGCGGACCGGCGACGCCGCGTACGAGCCGTCGGGAAGAGGCAGACGGTAGGAGTCCAGCATGTGGTCCTGGCCCACGTGGCCGTCGCTCGCGGTGCCGTCGTTCGCGCTGTCGTCGCTGGCGGCACCGTCGCTCGGCGCCGGGTGGACCTGCTCGAGCCGATAGGTCCGTGGCGACTCGAAGGTGTCGCAGTCGGCCACCTGCACGAGCCAGCGGCCGTCCTCCCGCGACACCGGCAAGCCGTCGAGGATGCCCACGAGCGCTCCGGTGTCCCGGTCGAACAGGTAGGTGCGCCTGACGCCGCGCTGCCCGTCGCGGTAGGAGTAGTCCTCGTCGTTGGTGCAGGTGCCGGGGACCGGGAGCGCCAGCAGCTCGGGGGCGCCCGGGAGCACGAGCGGGGTCGGGATCTCGTCGCCGTAGGCCGACCGCAGGTCGGCGTCATGGATCGTGGTGCGCCAGCGCGGTCGCCCGGCGCTCGTGACGACGACGTCGATCAGGCCGTCGCGCTGCGGGACGACCTTCACGACGTCGTGCCCGAAGGCGCCGTGCGCCGTGACCGGGTCGAGCGTCGCTCCGGTCACGGGGTCGAGCTGCTGGACGAGCGTCAGCATCGACCCCTGCCACGCTGCGTCGGTGCAGAAGACGGTCGACGCGTCGGTGGCGTCGCAGACGTTCATCGGGACCTGGCTCACCCACCGAAGCTCGCCCGTCGACACGTCGACACCGGCCCGCAGCGGGACCACAGCGCCGTCGGCGGTGGTGCCGAGACCGACGACGAGCATCCCGCCCGCCACGTCGAGCTCCTCGACGTGCGGCGGCTCGGAGGTCGAGACGTCCGGCCGCTCGGCCAGGATCTGCGAGGCGGTCACCGTCCACCGCCGCTGCGGGAGGGTCGGCAACGGATCGACCGCGGACGGATAGAGCGGGGTGTCCACGATCGACCCCGGGTCCGAGGCCGAGAACGTCCTCGTGCCGACCGCGTGGGGCTCCGGGTCGACCTCCGCCATGCTGGGGTAGGTCGGCCAGGGCGACGCCGAGGGCTGGCCCGCGGGAGCCGGTGCTTGGAGCGGCGCGGCGGACGGGTCTCTCCGTTCTCGCTGGAGCCCGACTGCTACGACCGCTGCGGCCACCACGAGCACCACGACCGCACCGAGAGCGACGGCTCGGCGTCGCCGCGAGGCGCGGGAGGGCTCGACGAACCCGGTGGTCGCGGCAGCGTCCGGGAGCTCCTCGCCGAGCGGCCCGTCGAGAGAATCGTCGTCGAGCCGGTCCCCGTCGCGCATCCGCGTGCCCCTTCGCCGCTGCTGGACGACCCCTCGCCGGAGGTCGTCGGCGACCACCCCCGTTGGTGCTCGTCGGGTACAGCGTTCCCCCTCACCTGCGGAGACGGCCAGCATGTCGGCCATGTCGAGACCGATTTGCAACCCGACCGTGACCGTCCCGTGACCCCACGCCTCGCCGTCGACCGACTTTTCCGGGGTTCCCGACACGAATCGTGTCGGGAACCCCGGAAAATCCGCAGGGGGAGGGAGCGGGACGGGGCAGAGTCACTAGGCTGGGGGGATGAGAGCCGTCCTGTTCCTCGCGGTCGCCGCGCTCACCGTGTTCGCCGCCGCCGACTGCGCGCAGAGCACCCCGGCGCAGCGCGCTGGCGTGCCCCGGTGGCTGTGGCTCGTGCTCATCGTCCTCGTGCCGCTGCTCGGCCCCGCCGTCTGGCTGCTGGTGAGCCGCAGCGCCTCGGACGGGCGCGGCGCCCCGCGCGGCCCTCAGGGACCCGGCGCGCCGGACGACGACCCCGAGTTCCTGCACCGCCTCGACGGCAAGTGACGAGGAGGGCGGCTACTTGCTGTCGGAGGGCAGGTTGCCGTACGAGTGCTTGCCGTCGAACAGGATGTTCACGCCCGTGAAGTTGAACAGCACGCACAGGTAGCCCACGAGCACGAAGTAGGCCGCGCGCCGTCCCGTCCAGCGCTGCGTGGCACGTGCGTGCAGGTAGCCGGCGTAGACCACCCACACCACGAAGGTCCAGACCTCCTTGGGGTCCCAGCCCCAGTAGCGGCCCCACGCGTGCTCGGCCCAGATGGCGCCCGCGATGAGCGTGAAGGTCCACAGCACGAAGCCCACCGCATTGAAGCGGAAGCTGAGCACCTCGAGCTTGCCCGCCCGCGGCATCGCCTCGAGCCAGTGCCAGCTCAGCACGCGCCAGGCGAAGCGGTTGCGACCGCGCAGCGCCTTGCCCTCGCCGCGCAGCAGGGTGGACCCCGAGTCGTACGAGTCGCGCAGCAGCTGGAGCACCGCGGCGACGCAGCCCACGCTCAGCACGCCCGTCGCCGAGACCGCCACACCCACGTGGATGATCAGCCAGTAGCTCTGCAGCGCCGGCTGCACGCCGTCGGCCGCGATGTGGAACTTGAGCAGACCGAGCACGATGAACAGCACCGCGAGAGCCATGACGAAGGTGCCGAGGAACCGGATGTCCTTGCGCAACGACACGACCAGGAACACCGCGACGGCGACGAACGTGCCCACCATCGTGAACTCGTACATGTTCGCCCACGGGGCGCGGCCTGCCGCGATCCCTCGGGCGACGATCGCGCCCAGCTGCAGCACGACCCCCAGCCAGGCCGTCATCGTCCCGATGCCGAGCGACCTGCGGTTGTTCGCACGGACGCTGTCCGACGGCGTCTTGCCGGGGCCGTAGCTCGTCACGAGGTTCGTGACGAACGCGAGCATCGAGACGGTGTATGCGGTCGCGGTCCCCCACATGAGGAGGTCGCTGATCTCACCGGTCGTCATCGTCTGCCTTTCTGGGGGTCCCCGCGTCCCGAGGGCTCTCGGGGCCGAGGTCGTTGTCATCGTAGGGCGTCACCGGCTGCCCGGTCACGGCCGCCAGCACCTTGGCGACCTCGCCGGTCAGCCCGGTGTCCTCCGAGCGCGCCAGACCGCCCACCTCGACCGCCGTGCCACGCACGCGGACCCACACCCGCCGTCGGGGGACGAACAACGACAGCGCGAGCCCGCCGAGGGCGAGGAAGGCGAAGACGAGGATGTACAGGAGCGCGGGGTCGTGGCGCAGGTCGAGGGCGACGTAACGCTCCAGCCCCTCGAAGGTGAAGCTGCCGAGCCCGTCCGGGAGCTCGACGGTCTCCCCGGGGGACACCAGGAAGCTGACCGGCTGGTCGCCGTCCCTCACCTGGGTCATGTCGTCGGTGTCGAGCTCGTAGACGTTCTGGGGCACCCCGTCGTCCAGCCCCAGGTCGCCCCGCCACAACGAGAGCACCAGCACCGGGTTGTAGGGCTGCGGGAACACCGAGACCCAACCCTCCCCCGACTGCTGGGCGGTCGGCAGCAGGTAGCCCACGAGGCCGATCTGGTCGCCGCTCGTGACGTCCGGCACCTTGATCGTGCCCTGCGAGGTGTACACACCGTCCTGCGGGATGAACGGGACGGCGCCCGCGAAGGCGACCTTGCCGTCGGAGTCCTTCACGGTGACCTCGGGCGCGTAGCCGTTGCCCTGCAGGTAGATCTTGGCGCCGCCCACGTCGAGGGGGTGGTTGACCTTGATCGTGTCCTGGGTGGTGCGACCGCGGTCGTCGAGCGTCACGTGCGCGGTGAAGTCCTGCGCCTGGGCGTCGGAGGAGCGGAACTGCGACTCGAAGTCGTCGAGCGTCAGGGTGAACGGGTCGAGGGTGTCCGGCTCGAACCAGGCCCCGTGCTCGAAGGTGTCGTAGTGCACCTCCGCGTTGGCGAAACCACGCCCCTGCACCACGAGCACCTGCCCGCGGTAGTGCAGCAGCTGGCCGAGGGCGACCGAGACGAGCAGGCCGACGAGCGCGAGGTGGAACAGCAGGTTGCCCGTCTCGCGCAGGTAGCCGCGCTCGGCGCTCAGCGTGAGCGCGCCGTCCGGCTCGGTGGCGGTGTCGACGCGGTAGCGCGGCAGACGGCGCCAGCGGCCCACCAGGTAGGTGCGTGCGCGATCGATCGCCGCCGCACCGTGGGAGTGCGTCGCGTCGTCGTCCGGGGCGAGGGCGGCCGGGGCGCCGTCACCGGTGGTCTCGGGCGCCACGTCCTCGAGCGTGGCGGAGGCCGTCGCGGGGAGCCGGGTGAAGCGGCGCGGCGCGCGCGGCGGCCGGGCCCGCAGCCCGCGCAGGTGGGCGCGGGTGCGCGGCAGGATGCAGCCGACGAGCGAGACGAACAGCAGGATGTAGATCGCCGAGAACCACACCGAGGTGTAGACGTCGAACAGCTGGAAGCGGTCGAGCCAGCGCGAGAGGTCGGCGTGCTCGGAGACGTAGCGGGCGAAGCCGGCCGGGTCCGAGGCGCGCTGCGGGAGCACCGAGCCGGGCACCGCAGCGACCGCGAGCAGCATGAGCAGCATGAGGGCGATGCGCATCGACGTGAGCTGACGCCAGACGAAGCGCAGGGTGCCGACGACGCCGAGGGAGCCGACGACCTGCGGGCCGCCGGCGCGTCCCGGCCCCTCCGGCCGCGTGGAGGTGGTCGCGGGCTCGTCCGGGGTGGTCCGGTTCTCGGCGAAGGCGTCGTCGATGCCGTCGGGGCGGTAGCCCGGGCGGGGGTCCGTGCCGTCGTGGGCCATCAGACCACCACCTCGAAACCGCTGATCAGGAGCTGGAGCTGCGTGCTGAGCCGACCCCACAGGCCGGTGACCAGCGCGAGGCCGAGGACGATGAGCAGCGCGCCCCCGAAGCGCATGACGGCGAGCCGGTGCCGCTTGAGGAAGGCCATCGCCCGGCGGCTGCTCTCGAGCCCGAAGGCGATGAGCAGGAAGGGGACGCCGAGGCCGAGGCAGTACACGACCGCCATGATGCCACCGCGCAGCGCGGAGCCGCCGTCGAGGGCGAGGGCGTTGATCGCGGTGAGCGTCGGGCCCAGGCACGGCGTCCACCCCAGCCCGAAGACCACGCCGAGGAGGGGCGCCCCCCACAGGCCCGCGGTCGGGCTGACGTGCACGCGGCGGTCGGCCTGCAGGAAGGGGACGAAGCCCATGAAGGCGAGCCCCATGAGCACGACCACGACGCCGAGCACGCGCTCGATCACCGTGTCCCACCGCTCGAGCCAGGCCCCGAAGACGCCGAACAGCACGCCGAGCGCGACGAACACCAGGGTGAAGCCCGCGACGAAGAGCGCCACCCCGCCGACGACCCGCCCTCGTCCTGGCCGGTCCACCACGGCGTCCCGGCCCGACCCACCCCGGCGGGACGCACCCCTGCTCGACGCGGCCGCCATGCCCGAGACGTAGCCCACGTAGCCCGGCACGAGCGGCAGGACGCACGGCGAGGCGAAGGAGACGAGACCGGCGAGGAACGCCACGGGGATGGCCAGGAGCACCGAGCCGCTGAAGACGGTCCCCGCGAAGGCGTCGCCGATGCTCGCGGTCACGTTCGCCGCGGGGCCCACGGGGGCCGTCACGGCGAGAGTCGTCGCGGCCAGGACGGCGGCGGTCACGAGGCCGCGTCGGCCGGCGTCGACGCCGTGCCGGAGGCACCCGAGGGAGCCGTGCCGGAGGCGCCCGAGCCGGACCCGCCCTGCGCGAGCACGTCGTCGAGCAGGGCTCGCAGCGTGGAGCCCTCGACCTCGCCGAGCACGCGCGCGGCGACGCGCCCCTCCTGGTCGAGGACGACCGTCGTCGGGACGGCCTGGATCGGGACGACCCCCTGCAGCGTGGCGACGACCGCGCCGCTCGTGTCCGCGATCGAGGGGTAGGGGACCGCGAAGGTGCGCTCGAAGGCCTGGGCGGCACCGGCCTCGTCCGTCGTGTTGATGCCGACGAAGTGGACCCGGCCGTCGTACGCCTCGGCGGTCGCGACGAGCTGCGGCGCCTCCTTGCGGCAGGGCGGGCAGGCCGCGTACCAGGTGTTCACGACGACGACGTCGCCGCGCCACGCGCTCGTGTCGACGGGCTTGCCGGCGAAGTCCTCCCCGCTGAGCGTCACGGGGTCGCTGCGGTCGTCGACGGCCCAGGTGCGCACGCTGCCGTCGCCGGACTGGTACCCCTGGTCGAGGACGTCGCCGTTGCCGGAGCTCTGCGCGCAGCCGGCGAGCACGAGGCCGAGCACCGCCATCGCGACCCCGATCGTCGGACGACGGCGACGGGTGCGGTGCGTGGCTCTCACGGCGCCATGATCGCCGGGATCGCTGAGCGAGGGCTGGGAGAGGAGACGGCGGGAGGGGCGGCGGACGGCGAGGGGCACGGTCGGGGTCACGCCCCCGGGACGGTGCGCGCGCCGGGCAGCAGGTCCGCCGCGGGCTCGGCCACGGCGATGCCGAGGAGCGCACCGTCCTCGTCGAAGGTGAAGGAGGTGACCGAGGCGAGGTTGCACTGCCGCTTGCGCGGGTCGTGCCAGAGCCGGCGACCCTCGAAGCCCAGCCGAGCCTCCCAGATCGGGAGCTGGTGGCTCACCAGCACGGCCTCGTGACCGAGCGCCTGCCGCCGGGCGTCCTCCACGGCGGCGTGCATGCGCGCGACCTGCTCGCGGTACGGCTCGCCCCAGGACGGGCGGAAGGGGTTGAGCAGGTAGGGCCAGTGCCGCGGCTTGCGCAACGAGCCGTCGCCGACGCCGAAGGTCTTGCCCTCGAAGTGGTTCGCCGCCTCGAGCAGGCGCTCGTCGGTGCCGAGCTCGAGGTCGAGCCCGGTCGCGATGGGGGCGGCCGTCTCCTGCGCCCGCGTCAGCGGGGACGCCTTGAGCAGGACGACGTCGTGCGAGCCGTCGGAGAAGTGCGCACCGAGCCGCTGCGCCATCGCGTGGCCGCGCTCGGACAGGTGGTAGCCGGGGAGGCGGCCGTAGAGGACGCCCCGGGGGTTGTCGACCTCGCCGTGGCGCACGAGGTGGACCGTGGTGGTGGGCATGGGACCAGTGTCTCAGACGGCGCGGGTGCCCCGAGGCCCGCGACCGGTGGGGTCAGGGCTCGCGGCAGACCTCGGCGACCTTCGCCATGGCTCGGCCGAGCGCGGCGAACTCCTCGGGGCTGATCCGGTCGACGAGGAAGGCGCGCACCGCCGCCACATGACGGGGGGCCGCGTCGACGAGCGTCTCGTGGCCGTGGGGGGTCATCGTGCAGTTCACGCCGCGCCCGTCCATCGTGCAGGTCGTGCGCTCCACCAGGCCGCGCTCCCCCATGCGCCGCACGGTGTGGGTCAGGCGACTGCGCGAGTGCGCGAGGCTCTCGGCCAGCGCCGCCATGCGCATCGTGCGCCCCGGCTGCTCGGAGAGCCGCACGAGCACCTCGTACTCGTTCAGCGACAGGCCCTTGGTGGTCTCGAGGTCACGGTTGAGGGCCTCGGCGAGGCGCAGGCTGCCCTCCAGATAGCTGCGCCAGGACTGCTGCTCGTCCGCGTCGAGCCAGCGCGGGTCACCCTGGTCCTCGATCAGGGGACACACCTGGGTCTCGTCGCTCGTGGGCGCCGTGGTGGCCATGGGACTGCCTCCTGCCTGCTGCTCGTGCGCGCTGCCGTGCTGCGCGCGTGATTCGGACCATTCTCGTCCACCTCTGCCGCACGACGAAAGCCTCGCTGGTGGGGCGGTGCGCCGGCGCCCGTGCCACGGGACGGCGGCGTTCGGTCGGCCGACTGGCACCGACCTCTGGTCGCTGCCTCAAATCTAGTATAAAGTTCAACCATCACCGTGTGAAGGGCGTCGGTCCCGACCGCCCTCTCCCCCACCACCCGATCCCAGGAGCTCACCCATGACCGCTCTGCCCGAAGGCCTGACCGCCGGCACCTACACCATCGACCCCTCGCACTCCTCCGCGACCTTCATCGTCCGCCACGCGGGCATCTCCAAGGTCCGCGGCGCCGTCGACATCACCTCCGGCACCATCACCGTGGGCGACGACGTCGAGAGCTCCAAGGTCACCGCCGAGCTCGACGCCGCGAGCGTCAGCACCGGCTCGCCCGACCGCGACGCCCACCTCAAGACGGCGGACTTCTGGGACGTCGAGAAGAACCCGACCTGGACCTTCGTCTCGACCGGTGCGGCGCTCGAGGATGGCGACTTCGTCGTGACCGGCGACCTCACGATCAACGGCGTGACGCGCAGCGTCAAGCTCGTGACCGAGGCGACCGGCAGCGCCGTAGACGCCTTCGGCAACCCGCGCACCGCCTTCGAGGCCACCACCGAGTTCTCGCGCAAGGACTTCGGCATCACCTGGAACGCCGCGCTCGAGGCCGGTGGCGTGCTGGTCAGCGACAAGGTCAAGGTCGAGCTCGACATCTCGGCCATCAAGGCCTGATCCCACCCGCCGATCGAGCAGGGCCGCCAGGCCCGTACCGAGATCCGCACCACGCGCACGAGGGCGGGCTCCCACTCGGGAGCCCGCCCTCGTGCGCACATCCCCGGGGGCGTCAGCCCAGCGCGCGGCGCAGCCGGGACTCGTCGAGGTGCCAGAAGGCCTGCTGCACCCCGTCGACCTCGACGACCGGCACGTAGTCCCCGTACCGCGCCCGCAGGTCGGCGCGCTCCATGCCCTCAGGCGGAGCGTCCACGTCGATGCTGCGCCACTCCTCGCCACGCTCGCGGCACACCCGTCCCACGGTCTCGAGCACGGGTCCGCACAGGTGGCAGTCGGCGCGCACGAACACCGTGACCCTCGGGGCGTCAGACATGCCTCCAGGGTAGGTCGCCGCCGGGGCGCCGCGGATAGAGTGGTCACGATGGAGCCCACCCCGGATGCCGACCGCAGCGTGATCGCTGCGTTCTTCGACGTCGACAACACGATCATCCGCGGGGCGAGCGCTTTCCACCTGGCCCGGGCGCTGTGGCAGCGCGGCTTCTTCCGCAAGCGCGACATCGCGTCCTTCGCCGTCCACCAGTGCCGGTACATGCTCTTCGGGGAGAACAAGGAGCAGATCGACGAGGTCCGCTCCCGGGCGCTGTCCCTGATGACCGGGCACTCGGTCGCCGAGGTCGTGGCCATCGGTGAGGAGGTGTACGACGAGGTGCTGTCCTCGCGCATCTACCCGGGCACCCAGGCGCTGCTCGACGAGCACCTCGCCAAGGGCCACGAGGTCTGGCTGGTCTCCGCGACGCCCGTCGAGATCGGGAACCTGATCGCACGGCGGCTCGGTGCGACCGGGGCGCTGGGCACGATCGCCGAGCACCACCTGGGGCTGTACACCGGCAGGCTCGTGGGCGACATGATGCACGGGGAGGCCAAGGCCCACGGGGTGGTGGCGCTCGCCGGACGACGGGGGGTCGATCTCGAGGAGTCCTACGCCTACGGCGACTCCCTCAACGACCTGCCGCTCCTGCGCTGCGTGGGCAACCCGTGCGCCATCAACCCGGAGCGCCGCCTGCGCCGCCTCGCCCGGCAGATCGGATGGCCGGTGCGCGACTTCCGCGGTCGTCGCGTGCTCTCCCGCCGCAACATGCGCACCGCGAGCGCGGCCGGTGCCGTCTGGGGCCTCGTGATGGGCCTGCGCGTGCTGCGCCGCCGCTTCCGCCGCTGACCCTGGGCCCGCCCCCGCCTCCCGCGGATTGTGGGGTTTCTGCTGCTTCTCCCGAGTCAGGACAGCAGGAACCCCACAATCCTGGGACGGCGCCGGTCTATCGAAGGCCAGCGAGGCGCACCGCGGCGTCGCCCAGGGCACGGCGCGCGCGGGCGGCGAGCCGGCCACGGTGACGCAGGATGTCGTCGGCGGTCGCTGTGATCACCCGCCAGCGGAGGTCGTGCATCTGCTCCATGCGCTCCCGGTCCCGGAGCCACGTGGCTCTGTCGGTGCGGTGGACATCGCCGTCGTACTCGATCGCGACCCGCTCACGCTCGTACTTCATGTCCGGCAGCGAGACGAACCGCCCCGCGTCGTCGTGCACCGGCTCGTTGACCAAGGGGCACGGCAGCCCGCTGCGCACCAGCTCGAGCCGCGCGCGGGTCTCCATGCTCGAGTCCGTCCCGAACCGGATCAGCGGGATCGCCTGGCGGCACACGGCGACGCCCGGGCTGCGCGCCATCACGGTCAGAGTCTCCTCGAGGCTCTCGAGCGTGGCTCGCGGGGACCTCCGGTCGAGCAGGCGGTCCCCGAGCACGACGACATCGTCCACCGTGCCGAGCAGGGAAGCCACCTGCACCCAGGCATGAGCAGGCGTCACCACCCTGATCCCGGCGACTCTCGTCACGGCCACCGGGCGCGAGGTGGCGTGGGCGACGATCCCGCGACGCTGGGCCCTGGCCTCCTGCGTCGGGGTGACCACGTGCAGGGCGTCGTCCTCGTCCAGCAGCCAGGGAACCTCGATGTGGTGCAGCCGGAGGGCTGTCGTGTGGCTGAACGCGGCCGTCGGGCTCAGGACGAGTGCTGCCGCGCGGCAGCGCTCCCTGAGCGTGGCCGGGATCACGTCTCCGCGCTCGTCCAGCCCGGTGGCCACCCGGACCCCTCGGGTGGGCACCACCAGACGCCGGTTGCGGAGCCTCGCCTCAGACATGCCCCGAGCCAGCGCGTCGTCCCGTCGGAACACCTCTGCCGCCATGGGGGCGATCTCAGCACCGAGCCGCCGGCCGGCGCTACCGCATCCCTGCACCTGTGGACAGAGCCCGTCTCCACCTGCCCTGGGGAAACCCTCCCCCACCGGTCCTCCCCCGCCGATCCTCGCCCGCCCTGGCCATCGCCCGCTGCCCGCTGCCCGTCACCCGCCCGACAATCCCGACCATCCATCCACCCGTCACCCAGATTGTGGGGTTTCTGCTGTCCTGGCCGGGCAGAGGCAGCAGGAACCCCACAATCCGCGGAAGACGACGGGTGGGTGGGTCGAAGGGAAGCCGCTCGCAGCCGGGGCGTCGACCAGCCCCGAACGGACGGGGCCTCAGGGCCGCAGGGCAGCGGGACCGGGCCCGGAGACGACTCAGGCCCGGGATCTCTCCCGGGCCTGGAATCTTGGACGAGTCAGCTCGTCACTTCTTGTTGCGACGCTGGTGACGCGTCTTGCGAAGGAGCTTGCGGTGCTTCTTCTTCGCCATGCGCTTGCGGCGCTTCTTGATCACGGAGCCCATGGGGTCCTCACAATGCTGTCGATGCGGTCAGGGGATGCCCCCCGACCGGCGGTCGAGCAGCAAAGTCCGTTCCTCAGGATACCCGCTGCTGCGGGGTGCCCGCGAACCGCAGCCGAGCGGCCCCGTCCCGCACCCGGGCCGAGGAGGCGCTGCGCGGCTCAGGAGCTGAGACGGTCACCCTCGACGAAGGCCGCCGAGAGGTACTCGGTGAGCGCCTGCTGCGGCACGCGGAAAGACTTGCCCACCCGCACCGCCGGCAGCTCGCCGGAGTGCACGAGCCGATAGACGGTCATCTTGGACACCCGCATCTGCTCGGCGACCTCGGCCACAGTCAGGAACTGCGACGGCGCGGTGGCGTTGGTCATGAGGTCTCTCCTGGACGACGGGTGGTCGGCGCGCCGAGCGCGCGTACGCACATCGTAGGGCCTCGCGGACTGGATGGGAACTGTGAGGACCGGCGCGCCGTCGACCGCCGGCACCGGTCGCGGCGCAGGTCGCGCCCCTGGGGCGACCCGGCGACGACGACCCGACGACGACGGCGCGGCGACGGGTGCGCGGCACCCCGGGGCGCCAGGTCGGCAGGAGCCCGCGCATCGGTCATGATGGGTGGGTCCCACGGTGCCGTGCGGGCGCTCCCCGTCGCGAGACGCCCTCGCGCACCCGCAGCACGACCAGCCCCACGACCTCGGTCACCGACCGCCCACCCGAGAGAAGCAGCGATGGCAGCCAGCGCCCGGTCCGTGCTGACGGTGCTGCGCGACCAGGTCGACCGGGTCGCGCGCCAGTCACCGGCCCGCCTCGCGCTCATCGCCTTCGCGGCGGTCATCGGCGTCTTCACGCTCCTGCTGCTCACCCCGGCCGCGACCGTGTCCGGGCACGGCGCACCGTTCGTCACGGCCCTGTTCACCGCGACGTCGTCGGTCTGCGTCACGGGGCTCACGGTCGTTCCCACGGGCGTCTTCTGGTCGACCTTCGGGCACGTGGTGATCCTGGTGGGCATCAAGGTCGGCGGCCTCGGCGTCATGACCCTCGCCTCGATCCTCGGCCTCGCGGTCTCGCGCCGCATCGGCCTCACCCAGAAGCTGCTCGCCGCCACCGAGGTCAAGACGGCGCGGCTCGGGGAGGTCGGCAGCCTGATCCGCGTCGTCGTGGTCACCTCGACGTCGCTCGAGCTCGTCCTCGCGCTGCTCCTCACCCCGCGCTTCCTCGCGCTCCACGAGTCCCCCGGCTCGGCCGTCTGGCACTCGGTCTTCTACTCGGTCTCGGCCTTCAACAACGCGGGCTTCGTGCCCACCGAGACCGGCCTGGTCCCGCACTCGCAGGACGCCCTCCTGCTGCTGCCGATCATCCTGGGGGTGTTCCTCGGCTCCCTGGGGTTCCCGGTGATCCTCAACGTGATGCGGATGCGCCGTCGCCTGTCCCGACTGAGCCTGCACAGCAAGCTGACGCTCGCCACGAGCGGCGCCCTGGTGCTCGTCGGCGGGGTGCTGTTCCTGGCGATGGAGTGGTCCAACCCGGGGACGCTCGGTCACATGCCGGTGGCCGGCAAGCTCCTCAACGGGCTGTTCATGGGGGTCATGCCCCGCTCGGGCGGCCTGTCGACCTTCGACATGTCCCAGGCCACCGAACCCACCTGGCTCATCACCGACGCCCTCATGTTCGTCGGTGGCGGCAGCGCCTCGACCGCGGGCGGCATCAAGGTGACCACCCTCGCCGTCATGCTGCTCGCCATCATCGCCGAGGCCCGGGGCGACCGCGATGTCGAGGCCTTCGGGCGGCGCATCCCGCGCGACACGCTGCGCCTCGCGGTCGCCGTCGTCTTCCTGGGGGCCACGCTCATCCTCGTCTCCTCCCTCGCCCTGCTCGAGATCACGGGCGCGACGCTCGACCGGGTGCTCTTCGAGGCGATCTCGGCCTTCGCGACCGTGGGGCTGAGCACGGGCCTGACCGAGACGATGCCCGACGCGGGGAAGTACGTTCTGATCATCCTGATGTTCGTCGGCCGCACGGGGACCATGTCCCTCGCCGCGGCGCTGGCGATCCGTGACCGCCGCCGGGTCATCCGGCTGCCCGAGGAAAGGCCGATCATTGGTTGACGCACTGCGCAGGCTGAGCGCCCCCCGGCCGGGCGCCCCGGACGGCGAGGATGGTGGCGAGGGCGACGCCCCCCGCCGGGGCCGGGTCGAGGTCCCGACCCCCAAGAAGGAGAACGCCGGCATCCTCGTGATCGGGCTGGGCCGCTTCGGCTCCTCGATCGCGACGACGCTCGACCGGCTCGGCCTCGACGTCCTGGCCGTGGAGCGCAGCCCGGAGCTCGTCCAGATGTACTCCGAGCGCATCCCGCTCGTGGAGGCCGACGCGGCGAACCCCGAGGCCCTCGAGCAGCTGGGCGCCCGCGACTTCCCGGTCGCGGTGGTCGGCGTCGGCTCCTCGCTCGAGGCGTCGGTGCTCATCACCGGCAACCTGGTGGACATCGGCACGCCCCAGATCTGGGCGAAGGCCGTGTCCAACGAGCACGGGCGCATCCTGCAGCGCATCGGCGCCCACCACGTCGTCTACCCCGAGGCCGACGCCGGGAGCCGCGTGGCGCACCTGGTCTCGGGCAAGCTGCTCGACTACATCGAGGTCGAGGACGGCTTCACGATCGTCAAGATGCGCCCGCCGCGCGAGACGCAGGGCTTCACGATCGCGCAGTCCAAGGTCCGCGAGCGCTACGGCGTGACGATCATCGGCGTGAAGTCGCCCGGCCAGGAGTTCGTCTACGCCGAGCCGGACACTCGCGTCTCGGCGAACGACCTGCTGGTGGTCTCGGGGCACTCCGAGCTGCTGGAGCGGTTCGCGGCGCGACCCTGACCGCTCCGGTAGCGCCGGGGCGCGCCCGGGCCGCGTCGTGACGACGAGGGCCCGGGAGCGCGCGGGGCCTACCAGCCGAAGCCGTCGAAGAACCGCTGGAGGTCGGCGCCGGGGCCGGTGACCTGGACGACGACGGTGCCGTTGGTCCAGACGGCCGTGCCGTCGGTGCCCGTGCCGGGCGGGACGGTGATCGTCGAGGTGCCCACGGTCTTGCCGTCGACCGTCACGTCGCCGGTGGTGACCGTGCTGGTCGGGTCCGCAGGGGCGGCCGCGGTGAGAGACGTGGCGAAGGCGGTCGCGTCCTCGGCCTTCTTCCACTGCCCGACGACGACGCGGTAGGCGACCGTCACGGGCTTCTCGGAGGTCGCGCTCGCGGTCGAGGGACCGGTGTAGGTCAGGTCGTACGACTCGATGGCGTCCCCGTCGTCGACCCACCCGGTGCTCTCGGAAGCGGACGTGAGGACGAACTGGCCCGAGGCGTCGGGCAGCCCCGTGAACAGGTCGGATCCCTCCGCGTGGTCCAACGGGGTGGCGGTCGGCGTCGGCGCGGGCGCCGTGACCGTCACCTCGGGCGCGGTGACCGTGCCCGACGGGCTCGAGCCGCCCCGGGTCGCCAGGACGACCACGACCACCACGGCGACCACGACCAGGCCGACGACGGCCCAGGCCCACCAGGGCAGTCGCGCCCACCAGCCACGCGCGTCGCCGTCGGAGGCCCGCTCCGCGGGGATCGCCGTCTCACCGGTGCTCGGTGCGGGCTCGGCGGTCGGGACCGCACCGGTCCCGGCGTCGGCGGCTGCGCCATCGAGGCCATCTCCGACGCCCTCCGGCGGGGTCCCGTGGCCCCTGACGCTGGGGAAGCGGACCGGGGCCGGCTCCTCGTAGGCGTCGTCCCCGGCGGCGGAGGCGCCCTCGTCCAGGGGGCCGGGGGTTCCGGTCGGCTCGGTCATGGTGGGTGCTCCCGGTGCTGCGGACAGTGACGGCGCCGAGCGTGGTCGGCACTCCGCCACTGTAGGCCAGCGCTCCCCCGCAGCCCGGGACGAGCCGGTACGTGTCCGACCCCGTGGCTATCGTGTGGGCCATGACTCCAGCGAACGCGTCGAGCGCCACCCGAGCGACGAGCACGAGCAGCGCGGCGGGCCGGAGGGCCCGGCCGGCGTTCCGCTGCTCGGAGTGCGGGTGGAGCACCGCCAAGTGGGTCGGGCGGTGCGGGGAGTGCCAGGAGTGGGGCACCGTGGCCGAGGTCGCGGCCGTGGCGGGCCCGCGCACGACGGCGTCCTCGCCGCTGGGGAGCCCGGCGCTGCCGATCGGCTCCGTGCCGGTGGACGCCTCCCAGGCGGTCCCCACCGGGGTGGGCGAGCTGGACCGCGTGCTGGGCGGCGGGCTGGTCCCCGGCGCGGTCGTGCTGGTGGCCGGGGAACCGGGGATCGGCAAGTCGACCCTGCTGCTCGACGTCGCGGGGCGGGCGGCCGCCGCTGGCCGCACCGCGCTGTACGTCACGGGCGAGGAGTCCGCCGGTCAGGTCCGGCTGCGCGCGGAGCGCATCGGCGCCATGCACCCCGGGCTGCTGCTCGCCGCCGAGACCGACCTCGGGCTCGTGCTCGGACACCTCGAGCACCACCGCCCCGCCGTGATGATCGTCGACTCCGTCCAGACCGTCGCCTCGGCGAGCGTCGACGGCGCCGCCGGCGGGGTCACGCAGGTGCGGGAGGTCGCCGGGGCTCTCATCGCCGCGGCCAAGGCGCACGACGTCCCGGTGCTCCTGGTCGGGCACGTGACGAAGGACGGCACGGTCGCGGGGCCGCGCACGCTCGAGCACCTGGTCGACGTCGTCTGCCAGTTCGAGGGCGACCGCCACGCCCGGCTGCGGCTCGTGCGCGCGGTCAAGAACCGCTACGGACCCACCGACGAGGTCGGCTGCTTCGAGCTGTCCGAGCGGGGGATCCTCGGGCTGGACGACCCGAGCGGGCTGTTCCTGTCGCGGTCGGCGGGCCAGGTGCCCGGCACCTGCATCACCGTGACGCTCGAGGGCCGACGACCGCTCACCCTGGAGATCCAGTCGCTCACCGTGGCCTCCGCGCTCACGAACGCACGGCGCACCACGAGCGGCCTGGACTCCTCGCGGCTCGCGATGATCCTCGCCGTGGTGCAGCGCCATCTCAAGGTCCCGCTGACCTCGACGGACGTGTACGTCTCGACCGTCGGCGGCGCTCGGGTGACCGAGCCCGCCTCGGACGTCGCCGTCGCCCTCGCGATCATCAGCGCGCTGGAGGAGCGCGCGCTGCGCGACCGGCTCGTGGCCTTCGGCGAGGTGAGCCTCTCCGGCGACCTGCGGCCAGTGACGGGGATCGGCCGACGGCTGGCGGAGGCGAGCCGGCTCGGCTTCACGCGTGCGATCGTGCCCCGCGGCAGCCTCGACGGCGGCGCGGTCACCCCGCCGTCGGGCATGACCGTGCTCGAGGCGGACACGCTCGTCGAGGCGGCCGCTCTTGCCTCCGGCTCCACGGTGGTCCCCGTAGACTTCGGTCGTGGCACCCACTCCTGAGCACACGGACGACCTGCTGCGCGAGACGCTCGCCGCCGTCGCGCCCGGCACGGAGCTGCGCGACGGGCTCGAACGCATCCTGCGCGGCCGCACCGGCGCGCTCATCGTGCTCGGCATCGACGAGGTCGTCGAGGAGATCAGCACCGGGGGCTTCGTCCTGGACGTCGCCTTCTCCGCGACGCGCCTGCGCGAGCTGTGCAAGATGGACGGCGCCGTCGTCCTCGACCGGGACGGCGAGCGCATCCTGCGGGCCGCGGTCCAGCTCCTCCCGGACCCGAGCATCGAGACGAGCGAGTCGGGCACCCGGCACCGCACCGCCGAGCGGGTGGCGAAGCAGACCGGCTTCCCCGTCGTCTCCGTGAGCCAGTCCATGCGGATCGTCGCTCTGTACGTGAACAGCACCCGCTACGTGCTCGAGGACACGGACACCATCCTGTCCCGCGCCAACCAGGCGCTCGCCACGCTCGAGCGGTACCGCTCGCGACTCGACGAGGTGGCCGGCACCCTGTCGGCGCTGGAGATCGAGGACCTGGTCACCGTGCGTGACGTGTGCGCCGTCGTGCAGCGTCTCGAGATGGTGGGCCGCATCTCCGACGAGATCGCCGGGTACGTCGTCGAGCTCGGCACCGACGGCCGGCTGCTCTCGCTGCAGCTCGACGAGCTCATCGGCGGGGTGGACGCGGACCGCGAGGCCGTCATCCGCGACTACGTCGGCTTCGGCGGCGCCGACAACCGCTCCGTCGAGGACGTGCTCGCGGGGCTCGGTGCGCTGTCGTCCAGCCAGCTGCTCGACCTCAGCCAGATCGGTCGCGTCCTCGGGCTGCCGGGCGGCGGCGAGGCGCTCGAGGCCGCCGTCGCACCGCACGGCTACCGCCTGCTCTCCCGCGTCCCACGGCTCCCGGTGATCATCCTGGAACGGCTCGTCGCCCACTTCGGCGGTCTGCAGAAGCTGCTCGCGGCGTCGATCGACGAGCTGATGGCCGTCGACGGGGTCGGTGAGCAGCGCGCGCGGGCGGTCCGCGAGGGACTGTCCCGCCTCGCCGAGTCCAGCATCCTGGAACGCTACGTCTGACCTCGTCCGGCCCGCCGTCAGCCGACGGTGAAGACCAGGGCGTCGCTCTTCGCGTCACCGAGGGTGACCCGCACCTTGTACGTCCCCGGTCGCACGTCGGGCAGGCCCTTGGTGCAGCCCTCGGCAGACCGGACCATCGGCCACCGCACCGTCTTGCGGTCGACGTCACCCTTGGCGAGCAGGAGCGTGCGCTCGTCCTGCTCGGCGCAGTCCGCGCTCGACCAGATCCTGTCCTTGCCGGAGGTGACGACGACCGCTCGTGACACGTCGCTCGCGTCGACGAGGCAGGGCTGCTCGCCGTGGTAGGTCACGGTGACGACGAAGGGGACCGTGGAACCCAGCGCGAAGGCGGTGTGGTCGGTCGCCACGGCGAGGTCGAGGTCCTCGGCCTCGCATCCGGCGGTGGCGGTGGGCGAGGAGCTGGGGGTGCTCGATGTCGTCGGCCTCGGAGTCTTCGCGGCCGACGACCCGGAGGGCGTCGCGAGCGCCTTCACCACGAGCACGATCGCGGCGACCACCAGCACGAGCAGCAGCAGCGCCACCGCTCGCCGACGGCGGTACACGGGCTCCTGGCGCATCTCACGTCCTTCGCGGCTCGGGCTCCGTCGGGCGGCCGGGTTGGTCGGGCCGTGGTCGCCGGGCGACGGCGGAGCGTGGTTGGTCCTTGCATCCCAAACTACGGTGCTGAGCGGACCACGCCCCCCGCGACGCGCCAGACCGGCGACAATGGTCGGGTGAGCCACACGTCCCCCCTCGTCGACGACGTCGTGGGCTGGTACGCCGAGAACGGTCGGGACCTGCCGTGGCGACGCCCGGACCGCAGCCCCTGGGGCGTGCTCGTGAGCGAGATCATGCTGCAGCAGACCCCCGTGGTCCGGGTACTGCCCCGCTGGCGCGAGTGGATGACGAGCTGGCCGACCCCCGCGCACCTCGCGGCGGCCCCCACCGCCGACGTGCTCCGCGCCTGGGACCGGCTCGGCTACCCGCGCCGTGCCCTGCGGCTCCAGGAGTGCGCGCGGGCGATCGTCGAGCGCCACGGCGGCGAGGTGCCCGACGACGAGACGGCGCTGCGCGCGCTGCCGGGGATCGGCGAGTACACGGCCGCCGCGGTGCGCGCCTTCGCCTTCGGGCGCCGCGCCGTCGTGCTCGACACCAACGTGCGAAGAGTGATCGCGCGCGCCGTGGGCGGGACCGCCCTGCCGCCCCCGCACCTCGGCGCCGCGGAGCGCGCCCGGGCCGCCGCGCTCGTGCCGGAGGACGACGCCGCCGCAGCCCGGTGGGCCGCCGCGTCGATGGAGCTCGGCGCGCTCGTCTGCACCGCGCGCTCGCCGCGCTGCGAGGAGTGCCCGGTGGTGCGCCGGTGCGCGTGGAACGCCGCGGGGCTCCCGCCCGACGAGCACGCCGAGCGACGGCGCACGCAGGCCTGGCACGGCACGGACCGGCAGGTGCGCGGCGCGGTCATGGCCCTGCTGCGCACCCGCGACACGATCGCCGGGCCGGAGCTCGCCGCGAGGTTGCGCGAGACGCTGCCGGCCGGTCTGGAAGCTGCCCAGGTCGAGCGCAGCCTTTCCGGGCTCGTCGTCGACGGCCTCGCCGTGCGCGACGGCGACCGCTATCGCCTCCCCTGACGCACCGCGCCGCCGTCTCCCCCGGCCAGCTCGTCAGTCCTGCCGCCGACCTCGACGCCTGCCTCGACGAGAGCGCCGACCCTGCCCGACCGACGGAGCCGTCGCCGGTCGAGCAGGGTCGCTCCCGCGTCAGCGCACCCGGACGGTCTTCGTGACCCTCGTTGGTGCCACCGTCGCGGAGCCCTTGTAGGTCACGATCACCCGGTACCTGCCCGGCTTGAGCCGCTTGACGCGCTTGAACCGCGCGAACGTCGTGACGACCTTCTCGGTCGCCGCGGCCTTCTTCGCGGAGACGGTGGTCCGCGCCATGGTCTTCTTGCCCTTGGACAGCCGGACCTTGACCGCTCCCGACACCGGGACGCCGGTCGCTGCCGAGATCCTGGTGGTGACCTTGACCCGGCCGCGCTTCGTCTTCGCGGCCCGCTTCGCCTTGATCGCGACCTTGGCGTTGGCCTTGGCACGGACCACCGTGAGCGTCGTCGAGGTCTGCGACGCGAGCCACCGCCCGGTGCCCTCGTAGGAGACCGTGAACCGGTGGTCGCCCACCGAGAGCGTCTTCGGCAGCGCCACGGTCGCCAGTCCGGAGCGGAGCGCTACACGAGAGACCTGAGCGATCCCGTCGCGCACCACGACGAGACCCGAGGCAAGCGCGCCGTCTGCCGACGCGACCTGCACCGTGAGCCGTCCCACCGCACCGTAGTCGACCGAGCTGGGGGTGATCACGGTGGTCCGGGTCGAGGACTTCTGCACCATGGGTCCGCCGTCGTCACCATCGTCGTCGCCGGCCGCGTCCACGTGCAGGGACCCGACCTCGCTGACGTTGCCCGCAACATCGGTCGCGCGGAACGACACGTCGGCTGCGCCCGCGCCCACCGAGACGGGGCCGGTGTACAGAGCCCAGTCAGCACCCGTGCGGTACTCGATGGACGCCACACCCGAGGTCGCGTCGGCAGCCGAGACGACCACCTGACGCGCTGCCGAAGCCGCTGCCGACACGACCGGGGCCGTGGCGTCGAGCCGGACCTCCACGGGCACCACGTCCGAGACCTGGCCATCGGCAGCCGTAGCCCGAGCGTCGAGCTGATGGACCCCGTCGGCACCGATCGCAACGGGCGCCGAGTACGCGACCCAGGAGCCGCCGCCTGTCCTGGTCTCGATCGTCGTCCCCACCGCAGGCGCTGCTGTGACCGTGGCGGTGATCGGTGCGGTGCGGTACCAGCCCGCGTCCCCGTCCGGCGCGGCGGGGCTCAGCGCCACTGCGACCGTGGGCGCGACGACCACCGGGGCTGCGTCGAGGTGCACCGTCGTCACCGAGCTGACGTTGCCTGCTGCGTCGGTCGCGCGCAACTGCACGTCCGTAGCAGCCGGGCCGACGGAGACCGGACCGGTGTAGGCGACCCAGGCCGAGCCCGTACGGTACTCGACGGAGGCCACCCCCGAGGTCGCGTCCGTGGCGCTCACCGTCACCTGGCGCGGGGAGGCCGAGGGGGTGCCCGAGACGACCGGGGCCGTCGCGTCGATCTTGACCTCCTTGTCGACCTGCGGCGAAACCTGGCTATCAGTGTCCGTGCCCCGCGCGCTGAGCTGGTGCACCCCGTCGCCGGTGACCTGCACCGGAGCCGTGTACCCGGCCCATGCGCCGGAGTCCGTCCTGGTCTCGATGCTGACGCCGGTGGCCGGAGCCGACGTGACCGTGGCCGTGACCGGCGAGGTCACGTACCAGCCCGCCGCGCCGTCCGGTGTCGCAGGGTCGAGTGCGACCGACACCGAGAGCGGGTCGGACGAGCCGCCAGCACACCTCACCGTGGCGCCGCCCCAGGCCGCATGGTCGCTCGCGTTACCGTTCCCACCGTCACCGGCCTTGAGGGTGACCCACTGGGCACCGGTGACGTCGACCACGACCGGGACGCCTGGAGAAGCGGCAGTCAGTGGCACCGCGTTCGTGCCCGCGGTCAGCTTGGATACACCGTCTACCAGGAAGTCGAAGGTCACCGTCCCCGAAGTGGAGGTGCCTGCACCCGGGTCGACGCCGACGGTCGTGGTCAGCGTGCTGCAGGCGCCGCCGAGGTAGTAGCTGAACGTCGCCGGCGCGTTCGCCACGATGCCCTTGGGGAAGGTCGTGCCGCCCACGTCGATCGTGTTGCCGTTCATGTCTTCGTCGAGGTGCAGCACGCCGTACCCGACGCTGACGCTGTCGGCCACGAGATCTGACAGGTACCGGGTGCCCTCGGGCGCTTTCGGGGTTACGGAGAGCACCCGCTCGGCCGAGGTGGCTCGCCCGTCGATGTCCGCCTGCACCATCACGTGCGCGACGCCGGGGCTCGACGGTGAGGTCGTGACCGTCCAGGTCGCGTCCACCGTGCCCCCTGCCGCGAGCGCGGGGACCGCGACCGTCGTGGGCGTGCTCGCCGACCAGCCGGAAGGGAGGTGCAACGTCAGGGAGGACGCGGCCGCCGCCTGCTGCGCGGTCACTGTGGCGGACACCGTGAGCGGGTCGCCGCGGCCCACCGAGGTGGGAGCGCTCATCGTGACGCTGACCGGCACCGGCTCGGACTCCAGCAGCGCGAGGTCGATCGCGTCGGCCATCGCCGCGAAGCCCAGAGCGCTCGGGTGGATGTGGTCGCCCGAGTCGTAGTCGGCCCGCAGCTTGCGCAGCGTGTAGTCGTCCGGGTTCGCGACGGACGCCGGGTCGACGACGACGGCGTCGAGGTCCACCACGGCGTCGAACACGCTGGGGCCAGTGGTGCGGATCCACGCGTTGACGGCTTGGCGGGTCGCCTCGCCGTTCGGACCGAAGTTCACGTGCCCGCCGTAGGGCAGGATCGTGGAGACCACGACGCGCACCCCGGCGTCGTGCGCCCGCTGGGCGATCCTGGTGAGACCGGCCTCGATCTTCGTCGCGTCGTGCTCCTGCGGGGCGATCTGAATGTCGTTGATGCCTTCCAGGACGAGCAGCGTCTTCACGTTGACCTGGCCCAGCACGTCGCGGTCGAAGCGACCGAGCGCCGCCTGGCCGCCGTTGTTACCGTTGGCAGCGGTGCGCAGGATCCGGTTCGCGCCGATGCCAGCGTTCACGACGCCGTACCGATGCTCGGGGGACAGCCCTTGCAGCCGCCTCGCCAGGTCGTCCGGCCAGCGGTCGTTGCCCGCAAAGGTCGATCCCGAGCCGTCCGTGATCGAGTCCCCGAGCGTGACCAGCGTGCCGAGTGCGGTGGGCTGGTGCACCTCGATCCCAGAGAGCACGTAGCCGGAGGTCTCGGAGCCAGAGCCGAAAGCCGAGGACGACGTCGCCGCCGACTGGTCACCGCCGGAGGCTCGGTAGGTGGTGTGCTGGGCGGCGACGTGCTTGTCAAAACGCTGCCCGGTCGGGGTGTACGTCGAGACCTGCAGGTCGGTGTCGGCGGTGAAGGTCCCGGGGATCGAGTCGGACCGGACCGACGAACCTGCCGGGATCGTCACCGAGGCTTGACCGTCGAAGGTGACGTCCTGCACCGAACCAGGCTGCGCGGCGGCGCCGTCTGCGTCCACTGGCGTCGAGACGGTCGTGTGCGCGATGGTCAGGTCGGTGCTGCCCCATACATTCGACAGCACGACTCGGGCGGCGTCACCGCCGATGCTCAGGTGAGCGCGGCTGCGGATCGTGCAGTCGGCGCAGCCGCCAAAGCTCCCGCCCTGAGCTGGCGCGGCCGCCCAGGCACCGACCCAGCCCGCGTCGTGCGCACCGGAGACCGTGGGCGGGGTGAGCGCGCCGAGGCGGACGGCGTCCGCCATCGCCTGGTTACCCGCCACGTTCGGGTGCAGGTGGTCACCGCTGTCGTAGTCCGCGAGCAGCTTGGCGTTGTCGGCGGGGTCGCGCACGGCCGCGTCGAAGTCGACGAAGGCGTCGTAGGCGTTGGTGGTGCGGATCCACGCATTGACGGTCTGGCGGACCTGCTCGCCGGTGTCGTAGACCGACCCGGTGGCCCAGCCCTTCCACGGCGTGATGGTCGCACCGACGACGCGCAGCCCGGCGGCATGAGCCCGGTCCGCGATGTCCTGCAGACCGTCGATGATCTTCGACGCGTCGGTCTGGGCCGGTGTCTGCTGGATGTCGTTGATGCCCTCGAACAGCAGCAGCGTCTTGACGCCGGAGTGTCCGCCGAGCACGTCGCGGTCGAAGCGGGTGAGGGCCGCCGGGCCGTAGGCGGCGTTGTTGCCGTCGAGCAGCACGCGGTTGCCAGCGATGCCGGAGTTGACGACACCGAGCAGCGGACCGCCGTCAGCACGGTTGCGCAGCCGCTCGCCGAGCCTGTCGAGCCAGCGGTTGCTCTTCCAGTCGCTCGTGCCGCTGCCATCGGTGATCGAATCGCCGAGGGCGACGATCGAGCCCTCAGCGGTCGAACCGCCCACGTCCACCCCCGACACGACGTAGGCCTGGCCGTTGTTGCCGCCGAAGTCAGCGCCGGTGGTGGTCGCAGTGATGTCGGTCCCGGACCGCAGGTAGGTCTGGTGGTGGGCTGCGTCGTGCGCGGGGACCTTGGTCGGCCCGACGAGGTAGACGCTCACCTGGAGGTCGAAGTTTGCGGGAACGGTCCGGGCGATCGCGTCGCTCGTCACGGTCTCGCCCGCAGGGATGGTCACCGTGGCCTGGCCGTCGAAGGTGACGTCCTGCACCGACCCCGCGACCGCGCTCGAGGCGGCCGCTCCCTGGTTGATCGGTGTGGAGACCGTGGTGTGCTGGACGACGAGCGGGTCCGTGCCGAAGGCGTTGGACAGCGTCACGCGGACTGAAGTCCCGCCGACGCTCAGGTGCGCCGAGTTGCGCAGCGTGCAGCTGGTCGCGCACGCGGACACGGGGGACGACGACGCCATCGGGTCCACCGCGAATCCCATCGGCACCCCCCATGAGCTGACCCACTCGGGCGTGGCGGCCGTGGCCCTCGCCGCGGCGGGGGCCACGGCCGACGCCGCGAGCGCCGCCGAGGGCGGCGCGACCAGGCTAGCGGTGAGCGCCAGCGCACCGCCAGCGAGCATGCTCGCCGCGGTCGTGCCGCGGCTGCGGCGACCACGACCACCCGTCGCCGCAGAGGGTGAGAAGACCTTCATGGCACCTCCATGTACCGATCGAAGAAGAGAAGCTGTACTGCGATGGAGTGGCGGGTCCGAGACCTGCCACCCCACCGTCAGCGGACGACGAGCCGGACCGTGACGGCCTTCTTGGCGACGGTTCTCGTCCCGGAGCAGACGACCTTGACGCGAACCTTGCCGCGCTCCGACGTCACGCTCGCGGGCAGGCGCACCCTCACCTTCGAGGAGGCGGCGACCTTGCCGCGAGCAAGCACCGTGGACCCGCGCTTCACGGTGACCTTGCCCTTGGCGACCTTGCCTGTCGACGTCACGACGACGGTGAGCCTGGGCCTGGTCCCCTTGCGGACCTTCAGACCCTTCACCTTGACCTTCGCCTTCGCCTTGACAACCCTGAGCGAGACCTTGCCGGAGCTCGATGCCTCGGCGACCCCGGCGCCCGCGTACACGGCGGTAAGCCGGTGCACGGCAACCTTCGACGTCACGCTCGGCGGGAGCCTCAGCGAAACCACACCGCCGTGCAGGACGCCTGTGGCCGCCGTCTTGCCGCCGTCGAGCACGCGGACCGTGCCCTGCGGGACGTCCGCACCCGAGGAGCGGACCGTGACCCGCGCCGTGACCGCCGTCCTGGCCTTGGCCGTGCGCGGCAGGGACAGGTTGGTCACGGTGCCCGCCTGCGCGCCGACCACCACGACCGTCGTCACCGCGGAGACCGAGGAGTGCACGGTGTCCGAGCCGAAGTAGCTCGCGATCAGCGCATGCGAGCCGACGGCCAGCGCGGCCGGCAGGACCAGGCGCGCCGCACCACCGGACAGGGTGGCGGTCGCGAGGATGGTCCCGCCCTCACGCAGCTCGACGCTGCCGGTGGGCTGCGACCCTGGGGGCAGATCCGTGGCGGTCACCGTCACCTCCAGCGATGCGCGGTCGCCGGCGAAGATGCTGAGGCGCCTCACGGAGATCGAGGTCCGAGAGTCGACGGCGTCGTCGTGCGCGTCCGTCACCACCACCGAGTGCTCGTCGCCTGCGCTCAGAGACAGCACCTGAGCGCCGGCCGGCAGTGCCGGGACCTGCGACTCCCCGTGCGCGTTGGTGCCCCAGGCGACAACCGTCCCGTCGGAGCGCAGCGCCAGCGAGTGGTCGCCGCCAGCGGCGGCCGTCGTGTAGGTCATGCCCGAAGGCAGGACCGGTACCTCCGACTGACCCTGGGAGTCGTCACCGAACGCGACGACCTGGCCATCCGAGCGCAACGCCAACGAGTGCGCCGCACCCGCCGCCACACCCGTGTACGTCACACCCGAAGGCAGAGCCGGGACGTCCGACTGACCCTGGCTGTCATCACCGAACGCGACCAGCTGGCCATCCGAGCGCAACGCCAACGAGTGCGCCGCACCCGCCGCCACACCCGTGTACGTCACACCCGAAGGCAGAGCCGGGACGTCCGACTGACCCTGGCTGTCATCACCGAACGCGACCAGCTGGCCATCCGAACGCAACGCCAACGAGTGCGCCGCACCCGCCGCCACACCCGTGTACGTCACACCCGAAGGCAGAGCCGGGACGTCCGACTGACCCTGGCTGTCATCACCGAACGCGACCAGCTGGCCGTCCGAACGCAACGCGTAGGACGCCCAGTCGCCCGCGGCGACGGCGGTGTAACGCACGCCAGAAGGCAGCGCCGGAGCGCTGATCTGCCCGGATGCGGCATAGCCCAGGCCGACGACCTCGCCGTCGGAGCGAAGGAGCACTGAGTGGAGCCCGCCCGCGGCACCGGCGACGTACCAGGTGCTGGACGGCGGTGCGGGCAGGTCGATCCGTCCGTCGTCGGCGTTGCCGAATGCGACGGCTCCCGACCTGGCATGCTCGGGGGTGCCCGGCGGTGCCGCGGTCACGGCGACTCCGGCCGAGGCGGCCCCGACGGCGAGGACGGTGGCGATGCCCCACATGGTCGCGCGGCGATACTTCGTGAACATGCTCTGCCTCCTGGCAGCAGTGCTGGCGGGCTCGGGTCGAGGGCTCGTTCGGGTGCGCACGGCTCAGGCCACCGTCACGTGGATGTCGGCGAAGACACGCTCGTCGTAGTCGGACTCGACCCGCACGGTGGCGGTACCCGACGCGGACGCGCGGATGCGGCCGTTCTGGTCCACCGTGACGACCTCGTCACGGCTGGACTCCACGACCCACCAGTACAGCTGGTCGAGAGCCCCGTACCTGGCCTCGAAGCCGCGCAGCTCGGGCGTGACTACCACGGACTGCCAGGGTGCGAGGTCGACCGTCTCCGGCGCGGAGATCACCGGCTCGGGCAGCACGCTGATCTGGTCGATCGCGAGGGTGAAGCCGGTGGATGCCGGGTTCTTCCCGGTCACGGTGTAGCGCAGGGTGAGCGCACCCGCCGCGGCGACGTCGACGTGGCCGTGCACGAACTCGGTGTAGGCGTAGTCCGCGCCGGAGGCGAGGCACAGGTCGACCACCTCGCCGACATCGGTGCCACCCACCGAGAGCCGCATCTGTCCACGCTCCCTGTGTTGCTTGGTCATCGTGGCGATGCGGTAGCGCCCAGCGGCCGGGACCTGCACGGTGTACTCGACCCACGCGCCGGCGCTCGTCGCGGCCAGCTTGTGCCACGCGCCGCCCGTCGCCGGGCTCGCTGCGGTGTCGCCGACGCTGCTCACCAGGGCAGCGTTCGAGGCCGCCGAGTAGACGGACTCGGCCTCGAAAGAGGTCACGGAGGGCAGGACCGACGTCGTCAGCTTGATGTGGTCGACGCCGATGCTACGGCCGCTGCCGCCCGCGCCCGGCCCCGTCGACCGGAAGCTGAACCGGTGACTCCCGGCGCTGAGCTGGAGGATCCCCGCTCGGCGCTCGCGGAACGGCGAGCCGAGGAAGGTGCCGTTCGCGTCCGGTGGCCGGTGGTTGACCTCAGGCCCGAAGGCCGTGCCGTCGATGTATAGCCTGCTGCGGCCACGGTCGGCGTTCTCCTTGTACCGGACGTCGATCTCGTAGGTCCCCGCCGTCTCGACGTCCACGATGAGCTCGAGCGCCTCGCCGTCGGTGGTGACGTTCTCGGCGATGACCCACTTGCCGCCCGAGGCGCCGCCCTCGTCGACGATCCGGAAGGTCGCGGCGCCGGTGGTCGACATCGCCAGCGTCTCTGCCTCGTAGACGACCGGCTCGGCGAAGTGTGTGCGCACCGGGGCCGGGTCGTGCAGGCTCGCGGCGAGCACGACCGTGCCGCCCTTGCCCTGGGCGTTGAGGGGGACGGTCACGACGGCGCCGCGACCGGTGATCGGATCGGCCACGATGACCGTCGCGACGGTGCTCTCGCGACCCTGCAGGCTGATGCGGATGCTCCCTCGGGTGCCACGAGCCTCGACGTCGTCGACGTTCTCGTCCACGTACACGATCTGAAGCCCGTCCCCGGTGACCTTCTGGAACCAGAACGCTTTGCCTCGAGAGGTGTTCTCCCGCAGGTCGACCGGCATGCCCTCGGAGCCGAGCGCGGCACCGGAGAGGACCCCGCGGAACGCGTAGGTGTGCGCACCCGTGTCGTCCATCGTGATGTCGGCGACCAGGTAGCGCGCATCGTGGTCGAGCCAGCGGGGCGTGGCCACGACCGTGCTCGCGTACCCCTCGCGGCCCGTGGCGATCATCAGCGCCGTGTCACGGGCGTCGTCGGTGTACATCCAGACGAAGGGACCGGAGCTGACGTACCAGGTGCCGCTGCCGTCCCAGCCGCGCCCCAGGTAGACCGGGCGCCAGACGTTCTCGGTCAGCGTGACCGTGCGCGGGTGCCGCCGCCACCGGTTGAAGGCCCCCATGAGGCTGACTGCGGCGGCCGGCCACTTCGCGTCGTCGCCCGGGTTCTCGGGGAACTTCGTGTTCCGCGCCACCATGTAGGCGTAGTAGTCCTCCATCTTGCCGCTCATGGTGCCGTTGTTGACGTACGTGGCCTCCATCGGCAGGTGCCCGAAGAGCGTCACCGCGGTGATGAGCGACAGCGCCTCACCGGTGACACCGCAGCCCGCCGTGTTCCAGCCGTTGTACATGACGTGCATCAGGCTGTCGTTGCGGTCCGTGGGGCTCGGGAAGATGTCGAGCTCGGACGTCAGTTTGGGCAGGAAGTGCGGGTGCTCCTCGACGAGGCCGTTGAGCAGCTGACGCGAGAGCACGGCCTTGCGGTAGACGTTGTCCGAGGGGTGCGAGTACGACGTCGTCTGGTCGTTCTGCCACCACTCGGTCAGGTCGACCATCTGGTGCGAGAGGTAGTAGTCCTCGATGAGGGTCTCGATCTGGCTCTTCTTGAAGGCGATGTTCGCCGGGTCGGCGAGGTCGCGGCCCTCGTTGTGCCCGCCCCCCGAGAGGCTGAACCAGAGGCCGAAGAGCAGACCCTTGTCATGCAGCGTGCGACCGAACTCCTCCAGACCGTGGATCGACTCTTTCATGTCGTCGCTCGGCTCGATCGTGTCGCGTGTGGTGTTCCAGTAGTCGTCGAGCATGACCATGTCGAGCCCGGCGGCCTCGACCTTCGGGATGATCGTGTTGTAGTAGTAGTCCTGCGGCAGCACTGCTCCGGCGCCGCCACCTCGGTAGTCCCAGTCGTTGCTGTTGAAGATCGTCGTGGTGTGGTTGTAGCGGAAGCGCTTGCGGAAGTGCTCTTGCTCTGCCATCTTGCCCTCGACCAGCCCCCCGGCGAACACGGTCACGTTGACACCGATGTACTCGAACTCCTCGCCGGGGAACAGCACGAGCTGCAGGCAGCGAGGGTCGGTGACGATCTGGGCGTGGTCGGTGGAGGCCCACACGTCGAGCCCCGCCCAGGCGGGGAGGATCTGCGCGCCGCCGCTCGGTGTGCCCTTGCCGAGCTGGGTCTTCCAGTTCGTCTCCGGGCTCAACGACCAGCCGTCGCCGCTGTCGTAGACGGAGATGACCTTCCGGGGCAGCTCGGCCCGCTTCGCGTAGCTGCTGGTGTCCGCGGGCGTCAGGCTCAGGGAGCCACGGGTGCTGGTCCACACCGAGTTCGGCGGGTAGTGCAGGGTGTGCGGCTCGTCCGGGAAGGCCAGTGCGAGCACGACGGAGTTCGTGATCGTGAGGTTCGACGAGGTGCCGTTCTTGACGAAGGTCTGGAACCGTACCCCGGCAGCGCCGTCGTAGATCTCCACGACGAGCGTCACGCCGAAGGCCAGCGGGGCGGTCCGCGTGAGCGGGATCGACAGCGCGCGGCCCACCGCGCGGGGCTCGGCGTCCTTGAGGTACATGAACAGCGCCTCGGAGCGCACCTCGCCGATCGACCAGCCGGACTCCGAGGACACCCAGTCTGCGCCGTTCAGCTCGAACTCGAACAGCGCCCGTCCGCCGCTGGCGGTCTGGTACTCCTTGCCGGCCGCCTTGTTCCACAGGCTCGCGACGTGGACACCTCCCCCGGCGACCTCGAGGCGCACCCGGATCACGTCGTTCTCGAGCTCCCAGCCATCCTGGGTGGACCGCACGAGTCCGGACAACGCGTCGGCGTCCTGCTCGGCGATCCCCTGGACCGCCTGGGCGACCCGCGGCGCCGAGAGCACCGCCGCCGTCCCGAAGGCTGCACCGACCGTACCGATGAAACCTCGTCGGCTGAACTCCACCATGTCAATTCTCCGCTCGCACCCTTGCGTCGCAGCACACCTCGGCGTGGGCTGCCTCGTCCCCTCGCGACCGTCTCGGTCGCGCTGGCCACCTGGACGCTATGGGCCGGACCTGCACAGCGTCAACGCGTTTGCCACACATTTCCGCGTTGTCTGGACAAACTCGAGAGCGACGGTATGGCACGTCCCGCCGTCAGCCCGAGCAGCGCTGTTCAGGGACGCGCGGAAGCGCGTCGAGGGCGCTTCGTCCCCGGCTCGTCCACCGGCCGCTCGCGACCGGTTCATCGACCTCTGGCGCCGCCGAGCCGGAAGGTCTGGCGCGGCACGTCGTCGACCAGCCGGGCGATCACACCCGCGGCGGCTTCCTCGTCCAGGACGTGCCGCACGACGAGGTCAGCGAGGTACCCTGCATCGAGCCTGCGCGCCATGTCGTGCCGGGCCGGGATCGAGCAGAAGGCGCGGGTGTCGTCGACGAACCCGCTCGTCTTGAAGAAGCCAGCCCCCTCCGTCACCGTGCGGCGGTAGCGCTCGATCGCTGCGGGTGAGTCCAGGAACCACCACGGCGCTCCCGCGTAGACGGCGGGGTAGAAACCCGCGAGCGGTGCGATCTCCCGGCTGAAGGTGGACTCGTCGACGGTGAACAGCACCAGGTGCAGCCCGGGGTCGGTGCCGAAGTCCTGCAGCACCGGAGACAGCGCACGGGTGAAGCTCGTCGCGTCGGGCAGGTCGTGCCCGGTGTCGGGGCCGAAGCGCGCGAAAGTCGGGCGGTGCGTGTTGCGCAGCACGCCCGCGTGCAGCTGCATGACGAGCCCGTCCTCGCAGGACATCTCGGCCAGCCGGTAGAGCAGGTTGCGACGCGCGGCGGCGCCCTCGGCCGCGGTGACGGTCCCCTCGAGACCCGCCCGGTGGATCCGCTCCGCCTCGTGGGCAGGCAGCGGCTCGCACCCGGCGTCCACGACCCCGCTGTCGGTGGCCGTGCCGCCCGCCGCAGCGAAGGCCGCGCGTCGTGCGCGCAGCGCGTCGAGCAGCCCGGCATACGTCGAGCAGTCGACGTCCGCGCGCCGGGCGAGCTCGTTGACGGCGGCACGCCAGCCGGGCGCCGCGGGATCCATGTAGCGATCCGCACGGAAGGTCGGCAGCACGCGGCCGCGCCAGGTCGGGTCCTGCGCGAGCTGATGGTGCGCGGCGAGGTCGTCCGCGGGGTCGTCGGTCGTCGCAAGCACCTCGATGCCGAACCGCTCGAACAGAGCACGCGGGCGGTAGGCGGGGTCGGCGAGCAGCTCGGCCACCCGATCGTACACGCGGTCGCTGCTCGAGGCGTCGAACGTCTCATGGACGCCGAACACCTCGCCCAGCTCGCACTCCAGCCAGTACCGGACGGTCGTGCCGAGGAACCGAGGCCAGTGCTCGCACAGCAGGCGCCACACGGACCTCGGGTCAGCCGGGGAGTCGCCGACGCCCAGCGCGTCGAGCGGGACGCCGTGCGAGTGCAGGATCCGCGTCACGTAGTGGTCAGTGCTGATGAACAGCGCCGCCGGGTCGGCAAAGGGCTCGTCGCGCACGAGGACGCCCGCGTCCACGTGCCCGTGGGGAGAGATGATCGGCGCGCGTCGCACCGTCTCGTACAGCCGCCGCGCCACGCCCCGCGTCGCGGGGTCCGCGGGCAGGAGACGATCGGCTGCTATGCCCGGCGCCGTCATGCGGACGCAGGGTCGAGCACCGGCGCGGGACCCGTCGAGCCACGGACGGTGAGCGTCGTGCGCAGCAGCACACGGTCGCGCGGCCCCACGCTGAAGCGCGGTTCGAGGCGACCCAGCAGCATCGAGACGGCGACCCGGCCGGCCTGCCTCGTGGGCCCTCCCAGTGTGGTCAGCGGCGGGAAGCAGAAGTCGGACCCGAAGATGTTGTCGCAGCCCACGACGCTGAGGTCCTCGGGCACACGGACCCGGCGGTCCTGGAGCCGGCACAGCACCCCGATCGCGAGCAGGTCGTTGAACGCCAGCGCGGCGGTCGCCCCGCTCGTGACGAGGGCATCCGCAGCGGCGGTCCCGCCGTCGCTCGTCGGCGGGAACGGTCCCAGGCGCACCGCCGTCATCCCGCGGTGGGTGGCCGCACGGGTCATCGCCCTCCATCGGGTCGCGTTGGACCACGACGTCGTCGGACCGCACAGGTAGGCCACCCGCGTGTGCCCCAGGGACTCGAGGTGGATGATCGCCTGCTCGATGCCCGACGGGGTGTCGATGATGACGCTGGGCACACCCTCGACAAGACGGTTGATCGTGACGATGGGCATCTGTCCGGCCAACGCCGTCAGTCGTTCGTTGGACATCCGGGGGGCCGCGATGACTACCCCGTCGTAGGAGCCGCGCAGGGTGCGGAGCATGTGCTCCTCGACGTCCTCGGACTCCTCCGTGTCGACGAGGAGCTGTCCGTACCCTGCGGCACGCGCTCCCTCCTGCGTGCCCCGGATAATGTCGAAGTAGAACGGGTTGGTGACGTCCGAGACGAGGAGGGCGACCGTCGGGGTCCGCGTCGGCTCCGACGTGCGCAGCTTCGTGCGCGCCGTGTAGCCCATCTCGAACGCGACGCGCTCGATGCGCTCACGGGTGACGTCGTTGACCCGCCCGGGCCGGGACAGCGCACGAGACACGGTCGACACCGCGACACCGCTGCGGCGCGCGACGTCCGCCAGGGTGACTGGCCTCTCCATCGAGACATCAGTAGTCATGCGGTGATCTCAGCAGCCGACGGCCCATCTGGCAAGGCCTTGCCACGTCCTTGCCTTCAGATCTTCCCGGACCGGCGAGAATCCCGCGACTGGAGCGCTCTCACGACGGCAACGTGTGGCAACCCGCTGTCGCTCCGTGACCGTCCGCCCTAGCGTCGAGCGTGCTGGCGCCAGACGCCGGCCGGTCACAGCAGCCTCGGACACCGCCGTCCGGGGCACGACGAGAGAACGGCACATGACACCCACGTTCCGCACGCAACCGGCAGCCCCGGTACGGATGGCCCACCTGGGCCTCGGGGCCTTCCACCGCAGCCACCAGGCGTGGTTCACGCACCGGGCGAGCCTCGCGGGCGACCGCTGGGGCATCGCGGCGTTCACCGGGTCCTCGACCCGCCTGCCCGCTCAGCTGGACGCGCAGTCCGGCGCCTACAGCCTGCTCGTGCGCGGCCCCGAGCGTGACGCTGTCGAGGTGGTGGGATCGATCAGCACGGCTGTGCCAGGCACCGACGAGGAAGCCTGGCTGCGCGTCATGGCGTCCCCGGACGTGGGCGTCCTAACCGTGACCGTGACGGAGGCTGGCTACCACGGCACGGCACCGGCACGCATCGCCCGCGCCCTGGCCGCCCGACGGGACCGTGGCTCCGGCCCCATCGCCGTCGTCGCGTGCGACAACCTGCCGCACAACGGCGAGGCCCTGCGCCGTGCTGTGCTCGCAGCGGCCACCGCGGAGCCCCCGAAGCGCGAGGCGGGCTCCCCCGAACCCGACGACGCCCTGCTCGCGTGGATCGGCTCGAACGTCTCCTTCGTCTCCTGCGTGGTGGACCGCATCACGCCCGCGACCACCGCCGCGGACGTCGCCCTCGTGGCACGGCTCACGGGGCGCGAGGACCGCGTCCCGGTGGTGACCGAGCCCTGGGCCGAGTGGGTGATCAGCGGATCCTTCCCCGCAGGGCGCCCACGGTGGGAGACGGCCGGGGCGATCCTGGTGGACGACGTGGCGCCGTACGAGGAGCGCAAGCTCTGGCTGCTCAACGCCGGCCACTCGCTGCTCGCCTATGCCGGCACCGCGCGCGGGCACCGCACCGTCTGCGAAGCCTTCGCCGACCAGACAGTCCGCGATCGGCTCGAGGCCCTGTGGGCCGAGCAGCGCGACCTGGTGGCGCTGCCCGCCTCACTGGTCGACCCGTGGCTCGACCAGCTGCGCGCCCGTTTCGCCAACCCGCGAATCGAGCACCGGCTGGACCAGATCGCCCGCGACGGGACCTTCAAGCTGCGTCCCCGCATCGTCGACGCGATCCGGGCTCGCCAGGACCGCGGGCTCGAGGCCGGTCCCGAGCAGCTCGGCGTCCTCATGGACTGGGCCGACCACGTGCTCCACGTGGGGCCGACCGACCGACCGTCCCTGAACCTCGCCGCGGACCTGTCCGAGGCGAGAACCCCAGCAGCGCGTACGGACGTCGTGCTGCACCACCTGGACCGCAAGGAGAGAGCATGACCATCGTCTCGGCCGAGGTGCTCGTCACGAGCCCTGGGCGCAACTTCGTCACCCTTCGCCTCACGACAGCGGACGGCGTCGTCGGGCTCGGGGACGCTACCGTCAACGGACGCGAGCTGGCGGTCGCGTCCTACCTGCGCGACCACGTGTGCCCGCTGCTGCCCGGCCGCGACGCGCAGGCCATCGAGGACACCTGGCAGTACCTCTACCGTGGTGCCTACTGGCGGCGCGGACCGATCACGATGGCAGCGATCGCGGCCGTCGACACCGCGCTGTGGGACATCAAGGCCACGGTGGCCGGGCTGCCTCTGTACCAGCTTCTGGGAGGGCGCAGCCGTCGCGGTTGCCTCGCCTACGGGCACGCCTCAGGCACGGACGTCCCCGAGCTCCTCGACTCGGTGCGCACGCACCTGGAGCAGGGCTACCGTGCGGTGCGCATCCAGACCGGCGTCCCCGGCCTGGGATCCGTATACGGCGTCGCGAGCAGCGCGAACGCCTCCGTGGGCGGCTCGGGCACCACGGCCCGCTACGACCACGAGCCCGCCCGGCGCAGCGAGCGTCCCGTCGAGGAGAGCTGGGACACCCGTGCCTACCTGCGGCACGTGCCGGACGTCTTCGAGGCCGTGCGCGCGGAGTTCGGGCCCGAGCTGCCGCTCCTGCACGACGCGCACCACCGGCTGACCCCGATCCAGGCCGCGACGCTCGGCAAGCGGCTGGAGCCCTACGACCTGTTCTGGCTCGAGGACGTGACGCCGGCCGAGAACCCGGCGGCTCTGCGCCGCGTGCGCGAGCACACCACGACGCCGCTCGCGATCGGCGAGGTGTTCAACAGCATCTGGGACTACCGCGTGATGTTCGAGGAGCAGCTCATCGACTACGTCCGCTCCCCTGTGACGCACGCGGGCGGGATCACGTCGCTGCGCCGCATCCTGGACTATGCGAGTGTCTACCAGATCAAGTCGGGCGTGCACGGGCCTACCGACGTGTCACCCGTGGGGCTCGCCGCCGCCCTGCACCTGGGCGTTGCGATCCCCAACTTCGGCATCCAGGAGTATATGAAGCACTCCACGGCGACCGACGAGGTCTTCCGTCCCACGTACACCTTCACCGACGGGCTGCTGGCCCCCTCGCAGGAGCCAGGGCTCGGCGTCTCGTACGATGACGCGGTGGCGGAGCACCACCCGTACGCCACCGCCTACCTTCCCGTCAATCGGCTCGCGCTCGACGGATCGATGCACGACTGGTGAGCCGCAACACCCATGGCAAATCTCGGCAACAGCGCCGGCGACTCGTTGACGCTCTGAGTGAACGTTCACTACGTTGAGCAAGTGCCTCACGCCCCGCAGACCTCCTGCGGACGTCAAAGACGACGACAAAGGACAAGCACCCATGCGACCCCACTCCCCGAACCTCCGCCGCGGTAGCCTCGCTGCCGCGGGGCTCGCGATGGCCGCCAGCATCACGCTCGCCGCCTGCAGCGCCCCCGGCGCGGGCGACCCGTCCGGCTCCAGCAGCACAGCAGCCATGACGCCGGTCGCGCCCACCACGCCGATCACCCTCAACATCCTGGACGGCGGCGCGCTGTCCGTCATCCAGCCGGCCATCGACAAGTGGGTCGCAGAGCATCCGGAGTGGGTCAAGGAGGTGAACTATCAGTCGGCCGCGAGCACCGACGTCGCTGGCAAGATCAAGGCCCAGCAGGACGCTGGCGCGGTGGACATCTCTCTGGTCTTGGGCGGCGTCAGCGTCCTCGGCTCGCAGGGCACCTCGCAGTACGTCCAGCAGCTGCCCGCGCTCGCCTCCTCGCTCCCTGACCTCTCGGCGATCCAGGACGACTCGATGGCCGAGCTGCAGGCGAGCGCGGACGGCTGCGGCGTCCTGATCCACTTCGAGAAGTCCGGACCGATCCTTGCCTTCAACCCCGACGTGGTCTCCGCGGCCGATATCGACACCCCCGAGAAGCTGCTCAGCTGGGCGCAGGCGCATCCGGGGCGCTTCACCTATGCTCAGCCGCCGAACTCCGGTCCCGGCTTCCAGTTCCTGCAGAGCCTGCCCTACATGCTCGGTGACACCGACCCCTCTGACCCGGAGAACGGCTGGGACAAGACCTGGGCGTACCTTGCCGAGCTCGGCAAGACGATCAAGACGTACCCGGCGAGCTCCACGCTGATGAACCAGCAGTTCGGCACCGGCGAGTACGACGTCGTGACCTCGATCATCGGTCAAGAGATCCTCAACCGGCAGTCGGGCACATGGCCCGCGGACACCGGGGCGACGGCCTACGAGAACCCCGAGTGGATGACCGACGGCCACTTCGCCTGGATCCCCAAGGGCGGGACGCCGCAGATGCTGTTCGTGGCCCTCCAGCTCGAGACGATGATCCTGAGCGTCGAGGCGCAGACGACGGACAACAACATCGCGGTGCACGCCTCGGCGAACAAGAACGCGTACACCGGCAGCTACTCCCCTGAGATCACCGAGTTCGTGGCCAAGTGGGGGCGCCCGGACTACTGGCCGGTGGTGCAGGCGACCGGGAACGCGCACATGCAGCTCCCGCCCACCGTGCTGAAGAAGGCGTTCGACCTCTGGCAGCGCAAGATCGGCAGCACGGTCGGCGGCTGACGCTGAGAGGGGGTCGGGGTCGCGGCCGGCGCGATCCCGACCCTTTCGGCTTCTCGCACCGTCCCTGCGATCCCGAGGATGCTCGCATGCCCTCCCAGACCACCCGGCGCCCCACGATGATGGACGTCGCGCGCGAGGCAGGCGTCTCACACCAGACCGTCTCTCGCTACTTCCGTGACCACGCCAAGGGCTTGCTCCCCCACACCGCGGAGCGCATCGGGCTCGCGATCGACAAGCTCGGCTACGAGCGCGACCTCGTCGCACGCTCGATGCGCACCGGTCGCACGTACCGCATCGCCGTCGTGCTGCCGGAGTCGACCGGCTACGTCCCGGTGGCGATGCTGCGCGGGGCGGCCCAGGCCGCGACCGCGAGCGGATTCACGATCGATGTCGCCGGCATCGGAGGAACCTCTGCCGAGCGTGACCGCCACCTGCGCGAGCTCGTCCGCTCCCAGCAGCTCGAGGGCGTCCTCAGCCTCACCCCGCTCGATCTGGCGTCCGGGCGCCCGCTCGACCTGGGGGTGCCGGTCGTCGTCGCCGGCGCGTTCGACGAGCACATGCACACCCGCGGAGGCCTGGCCGACGGCAGCGCCGTGGCAGACGTCGTGGAGCACCTCGTCGGGCTCGGGCACCGTCGTCTCGTGCACGTGGCTGGCCCCATGGAGTGGGCCTCGGCGCGCAACCGACTGGCGACATACCTCGAGGCGGTGCAGCACCACGCCGTGACCTCCTGCGCGGTGCTCGCCAGCGACTGGACCGCCAGAGGCGGTCTCCTCGCAGGCCGCGAGATCCCCCTCGAGGACGGCGTGACGGCTGTCGTGGCGGCGAACGACCCGATCGCGCTCGGGGTCGTCCGCGCGCTGCACGAACAGGGCGTGCGGGTACCCGACGACGTGAGCGTCGTCGGGTGGAACGACGAGGAGTTCGGCGCCTTCACCACCCCGTCGCTGTCGACCGTCCGGGTCGACCTCGAGAGCATCGGACGCCGTGCGATGCTCGCTCTGCTGGAGGCGCTCCAGGGTGGTCCTGCCGTCGCTCCCCCCGACGAGGCCCCCACGGCGACGCTGGTGCTGCGCGAGTCCAGCGGCCCGGCGCCCTCCGGCTGACGTCTGTACCTCACGAACGACCAGCCGCACCACCACGACCGGCCGCACGAGCGCGCCAGAGCACGAGACCAGGAGAAGAAACCAGATGGCCAAGGACCGTACGAGCTTCGAGTCGCTCCGCCTGGACAAGGTCACGCGCACCTACCCGCGCAGCACCGCACCCGCTCTCACCGACTTCGACCTCGAGATCGCGCGTGGCGAGTTCGTGGCGTTGCTCGGGCCGTCAGGCTGCGGCAAGTCCACCGCGCTCGCGTGCGTGGCCGGGCTCCAGCCGCTCACCTCCGGCAGCATCTGGCATGGCTCGCGCCGGCTCGACACGCTCGCTCCCGAGCGCCGCGGGTTCGGCATGGTGTTCCAGAACTACGCCCTGTTCCCCCACCTGTCCGTGCGCAGGAACGTCGAGTTCGGGCTCGCGATGCGCAAGGTCCCGCGAGCGCAGCGCACCGGTCGCGCACTGGATATGCTGCGGCTCGTCCAGCTGCAGGACCACGCCGACAAGCTGCCCGCACAGCTGTCCGGGGGGCAGCAGCAACGCGTCGCCATCGCCCGCGCGCTCGCCATCGAGCCCGAGGTCGTGCTCATGGACGAGCCGCTGTCGAACCTCGACGCGACGCTGCGCATCGAGATGCGCACCGAGATCAAGCGGCTCTACCAGAAGCGCGGCCTCACGGTGCTGTACGTGACCCACGACCAGGAGGAGGCGCTCTCGCTCGCCACGCGGATCGTCGTGCTGCGCGCAGGCCGGATCGAGCAGTCGGGCACGCCCGAGGAGGTCTACGCGCGACCTGCCAGCGCCTACGTCGCCGGGTTCATGGGATACCGCAACCTCGTGAAGGCGTCGGTGCTCGCCTGCGGCCCTGAGGGTGCCACCATCGAGATCGCAGGATCGCGGCTGGTGGGCACCGTCGTCGGCAGCGACGGCGTGCGTCCCGGGGACACCGTGGTCGCCGCGGTGCGTCCCGAAGACCTGGTACCGGGCGCGACTGCGCTCGGCAGCTCGGTGGACGGGGTCGTGGAGGTGATCGAGTACCACGGCCGCGAGCAGTCGATCGAGGTCCGCACCCCCGACGGCACCCGCCTGCACGTACGGGGGCAGCAGCCCGTGGCACCGGGCAGCGCGATCACGCTGGGCGTGGCCCCGGAGCGCCTCCTGCTGTTCCCCGAGGCTGCCGGAGCCTCGCTCCCTGTCGTCTCCCCCGACGACGAGCCGCCCGCGAGTGCCGAGGACGCCGCATGAGCGCCGATCTCGCCACAGGCCGCTCGTTGCGGCACCGGCTCGCCGACCGAGGCATCGACTGGTCGCTGCTGTTCCTCGCGCCCGCCGTGCTCGTGATCGTCGCGTTGTTCGTCTACCCGTTCGTCTACGGGATCGGGATCTCCTTCCAGCCCATGAACGGCGGTGGCGCGCTCGCCAACTACCGGGGCTTCTTCACCGACCCGTACATGTACGGGACGATCTTCAAGACCCTGCGCCTCGCGGTGCCGGTCGCGCTCCTCAGCGTGCTCGTCGCGGCTCCCGTCGCCTACCAGGCCCGCCGCGACTTCCGCGGCCGCAAGGTCCTGACAGCGCTCCTGATGCTCCCGCTGACCTTCGGAAGCATCCTGATCGCGCTGGGCATGACCCGCGTGTTCGGCGAGAACGGCTGGGTCAACCTGACGCTGGACGCCGTCGGGCTGGGCAAGCACCAGTTCCTCTACAGCTACACGGGGACCTTCATCGCCGCCATCATGACGACGGTCCCGTTCTCGTTCCTGCTGATGATGGGCTTCTTCGGCGGGATCGACCGTTCGATCGAGAACGCCGCCGCGACCCTCGGCGCCTCACGTTCTGCACGGTTCTGGCGGGTGATCCTGCCGTTGGCGATGCCCGGCGTCATCACCGCGCTCATGCTCGCGCTGGTCGAGACCTTCGCCATCTTCCCGAGCGCGATCCTGGTCGGCCAGCCGGACAACGCCACGCGTGTGCTCACCATCCCGATCTACCAGGCCGCGTCGCAGCAGTCGGACTACACCATGGCCTCGACGATCGCGCTCATCCTCACCGTCCTCGAGCTCATGATCCTCGGGATCATGGTCGCGATCCGGGGCCGGCTCTACACCGGACCTGCCAGCAGCGGAAAGGGCTGACCCGTGACCACCATCACCGACCTCCCGGACACGGTTCGCGCTTCCCGGGCCGCTCCACGCTCCCGCCTCGCCGGAAGCCTGGCGAACGTGACGCTCACCGCCGCGATCACCTGGATCGCCGTCGGGCTCTTCGTCTTCACGCTTCTCGCCGTCGTCGCGGCCGTGGTGGTCTACGCGCTGTCGACCAGCTGGGGCGCCACGTGGCTCCCCGGTGGCCTGACCCTCGACCGCCTCCGCGAGGCGCTCGAGGTTCCCGGGATGGTCCGCTCGCTGTGGGTGACCGTGCTCGTCAGCGTGAGCGTCGTCGTGATCAGCCTCGTCGTCGGCGTGCCCGCCGCCTACGTGCTGGCACGCAAGAGCTTCCCCGGACGCTCGGCGGTCATGCTCGTCCTGCTGCTCCCGGTCGTCCTCACCCCGCTCACCTACGCCGTGCAGCTCGCGGCGCTCATGTACAAGATCCACCTGGGCGGCTCGGTGCTGGCGGTGGTGCTCGTCAACCTCGTCCCGATCCTGCCGCTCGTGATCCTGGTCATGATCCCGTTCGTCGAGCAGATCTCGCCCAACGTGGAACGGGCGGCGAAGGTGTTCGGAGCCGGGCCGGGACGCTTGTTCACCTCGGTGCTCGTGCCGCTGCTGGTACCCGGGATCGTCGCGGCGGGCATCCTGTCGCTCGTGCGGGTGCTCGGCTCGTTCGAGCTGACGTTCTTCGTCTCGAGCGCCAAGAGCCAGACGCTGATCGTCGCGATCTTCGGCAAGATGGCCGACCCGAGCGCGCCGCCGGTCTACATCACCGCCGCGATGACCGTCTTCTACATGGTGTTCGCCCTCGTCGGCCTCCTCGTGGGCCTGCGGTTCAGCGACCCGGCCTCCGCACTGGGGGGCAGCAAGACACGCTAGGGCCGCCGCGAGCGAGCGTCGCACCTCGTCCCGCCAGACACCGCACCGTCATCACCCAGCGGCTTCCCCACCCCGCACCTGCTCATCCCACGGTCGATCGCGACCGCGAAAGGACCTCGATCATGCCCACCAGACATCGCCGCATCCTGCTCATCGGGGACAGCGTGACCGACGCCGCGCGCCGCGAACCGCACGCTCCGCCGCTCGGCCTCGGCTACCCAGCGCTGGTCGCCGAGGCCGTGCGCCTCGCGCACCCGCAGACCGAGGTGCTCAACGCGGGCATCAGCGGCGACCGGGCGCGGGACCTCGCCGCACGGTGGCAGGACGACTGCCTCGCCGTGGGTGCGGACCTCGTGAGCATCCTCGTCGGGGTGAACGACACGTGGCGGCGCTACGACAGCGCCGACCCGACGTCCGTCGAGTCCTTCGAGAGCACGCTCCTGGGGCTCGTGCAGGACGCGCAGCGCTCAGGCTCGCAGGTCGTCCTGATGGAGCCGTTCCTCGTCCCGGTGCGCAAGGAGCAGCACCGGTGGCTGCACGAGGACCTCGCCCCCCGCGCGGCCGCGGTCCGACGGGTCGCCGAGCGCACCGGGACGACCTTCGTGCCCCTGCAGGCTGCGCTCGACGCCGTCGCCGCGCACCTCGGTGCCGAGACCGTGGCAGCCGACGGGGTGCACCCGACCGCGCTGGGCCACGCGATCGTCGCTCGCCGGTGGCTCACGGTCACCGGGCTCGGCGACCCGGGTGCCATCGAGCCGCTCGGCGTGGCCCGCCGGGTGCGCGACACCACACAGCGCCCCGCGTGGACGCTCTCGGGCTTCGGAGACGAGATCGACGACGACCCACGGGTCCAGTGCGCGGTGCTCAACGCCCTCGGGGCCTCCCATATCGAGGTGCGCAGCGCCTGGGGGACGAACGTCGTCGACATGGACGAGGCCCGGCTCGACGAGCTCGGGCGCGTCATCGAGGAGCACGCCATGCGGGTCTCCGCGATCGCGTCGCCGATCGGGAAGGTCCCGGTCGGCTTCCCGGTCACCCACGAGGTCGGGCGGCTCGCGGCCGCGATCCGCGCGGCCCACCGCCTGGGGACGCGGTACGTGCGCGTCTTCTCGTTCTACCCAGGCGCGGGCGTCGACCCCGACTCGGTGCGCGACGCCGTCGTCGCGCACTTCGAGGCGCTCGTCGAGCTCGCCGCTCGCGAGGACATCGTGCTCCTGCACGAGAACGAGAAGGAGATCTTCGGCGACATCCCGCGCCGGATCAACGACATCGTCTCGACCCTCTCTTCCCCGCACCTGCGCGTCGCGTGGGACCCGGCGAACTTCGTCCAGGTCGGCGTGCGCCCCTACTCCGAGGCCTACCCGTTGCTGGCGCCCTACCTTGAGTACCTCCAGGTCAAGGACGCGCTGCGGGCGGACGGATCAGTGGTGCCAGCAGGCCTGGGGGACGGGGAGATCGTGCAGACGGTCCGCGCCCTGCGTGACAGCGGCTACACGGGCTTCGCCTCCCTCGAGCCGCACCTGGCCGCCGCGTTCTCCCAGGGCGGGTTCTCCGGCCCCGACGCGTTCGGCCAGGCTGCTCGCGCCTTCGCCGGCCTCACCGATGCGGAAGGGGTGCACCTGCGATGACGACGTCGCTGCCCCGCACCGACCCCCGTACGCCCCCGCGCGCGGGCGACGGCCCGCTGCGCGTCGCCGTCGTCGGGGCCGGCACGATCGGCCGTATCCATGCTCGCGCCGCCGCATCGGTACCGGGAATCGAGGTCGTCGCGGTCGTCGACCCGAGCGCCCCGGCCGCAGCGCTGTTCCAGGAGCAGGTCCGGCGCGACGCTCTGTCGACCTGCACGCCGGGAGACGGTGCGCTGACCGGGGATGCTTCGGCGACACCTCGGCACGTGCGCTCGCTGGCCGAGATCGAGCGGGGCACGGTCGACCTCGCCGCCGTCTGCACGCCGTCGGGCACGCACGTGGACCTCGCGCTCGAGGCGATCGAGGCAGGGCTGCACGTCCTCGTCGAGAAGCCGGTCGACGTCGACCTCCGTTCCGCCGTCAGGCTGCTGGAGGCGAGCGCGCTCGCCCGCAGCCGCGGGCAGGTCGTGTCGGTGGTCAGCCAGCACCGCTTCGACCCGGACGTCGCCACCGTCCGCGCGCTGGTCGCGCAGGGCCGGCTCGGGCGACTCACCTCCGCGATCGCCTCCGTCGCGTGGTGGCGCAGCCAGGCGTATTACGGCTCTGCGCCTTGGCGCGGCACTTGGGAGATGGACGGCGGTGGCGCGCTGATGAACCAGGGTATCCACACCGTCGACCTGCTGCTGTCTTTCCTGGGGCGCCCGCAGGAGGTCACCGCGTTCACCGCCACCACCTCCCACACCCGCATCGAGGTCGAGGACGTCGCCGTGGCTGCGATGCGCTTCGGCTCGGGAGCCGTCGCCGTCCTGCACGCGACGACCAACGCCTACCCCGGCCTGGGGACCCGTATCCAGCTCATGGGCGACGACGGCTCGGCGCTCCTCGACGAGGAGCGGCTCACCTACCTGCACCTGCGCGGAGCAGCCGCCGAGACCGCTGGGGACATGGGCGGGGTCCGAGAGGACGATCAGTCTGCTCGGCATGCGGACACCGACGCAGCCACCTGGAAGGACGCAACCTCGGACGAGCTCGGTCACGCGCGCCAGTATGCAGACGTGCTGCGGGCGGTGCGCGAGAATGGCAGCCCGCAGGTGACCGTCGAGGACGGGGTGCTCGCGCTGGCCACGGTGCTCTCGACGTACCTCGCCGCGCGCACGGGTTACGCCGTCAGGATCGACGAGGTGCTCGCCGGGGCCTATGACGAGGAGATCGACCGGCTGCGGGCGCCGTGAACCGGCTGACATCGGACGAGTGGGAACCCTGCCTGCGCCCGTCGGGCATCAACCGCGGGACGCGTCAGGCCTCCGGCGCAGCGCCGGAAGCCGTGGTGGAGTCGTCGGCGCCGTCCTCTCGCAGGTCCTTGACCTCGCTCTTGAGGATCTTCATGGACTGTCCCACGCTCTTGGCGATCACCGGCAGACGCGTGGCGCCGAAGATCACAATGAGCGCAATGACGAGCACCAGCAGGTGGGTAGGTTCGCGAAAGAGGTTCATGACGGGCTCCCTGGCGGTGCTGAGATGCCCCGGGAGGGACGTTCGTCGTCCACTCGGAGCACGAGGCCAGCGTCGTCGACGGGCCTGTTCCTCAGGGTGGCTCACGACGTGACGAAGATCAACTAATTGGCAATCCTCTTGCCACGCCGCCACCCTGGCACACAGCATCGGGCCAGCGGTCCCTCCCGTACGATCCCTACAGCTCGATGAGCATCCTGGTGTTCCCGAGGGTGTTGGGCTTGACGCGCGCGAGGTCGAGGAACTCGGCCACGCCGTCGTCGTGCGAGCGCAGCAGCTCGGCGTAGACCTCGGGGGCCACCGGTGTGCCCTCGATCACCTGGAACCCGTGGCGGGTGAAGAAGTCGACCTCGAAGGTCAGGCAGAACACGCGGTGCAGGCCCAGCGCCCGCGCCCGGTCGAGCAACGCCTCGACGAGAGCGTGCCCGACACCGGTCCCACGCACGCGGCGCGCGACGGCGAGCGTGCGGATCTCCGCGAGGTCGTCCCACATGACGTGCAGCGCCCCGCAGCCGACGACGTCGGGGTCCGTCTGGGTGCCCATGTCGGCCACGAGGAACTCCTGGACCGCCTCGAAGTAGCCGACCAGCTCCTTGGGCAACAGGATGCGCTCGTCCGCGTAGGGGGTCACGAGCGAGTCGATGGTCCGCACGTCACGCGGGAGCGCCGCCCGGACCTGCGGTGACGGCCCCGACCGCACCCCCGCACCTGCCTCGTCCGTCATCCCCCCAGCCTACGCGCGGCCCCGCCCCCCGCCGCCTGCGCCGCTCGCCCCCGCCGCCGCCGCGCGGAACTTTGACGCTCATCACGCCCCGCGGGTCGATCCGTGCGATCAGCGTCAAAGTTCCGAGCCGGCACCCGGGCGTGGGCAGAATGGAGGGGTGACCCTCCTGCCGCGCATCGCGTTCTTCGAGCCCCGCATCCCCCAGAACACCGGCAACGCGATCCGGCTCTCGGCCGTCACCGGCGCCGAGCTGCACCTCGTCGAGCCCCTCGGCTTCGACCTGTCGGAGCCCAAGCTGCGGCGGGCGGGCCTCGACTACCACGACCTCGCGAGCGTCACCGTGCACCCCGACCTCGACGCGCTGCTGGACCTCGACCCGGGCGCGCGCGTCTTCGTCTTCAGCTCGCACGCGACCACCTTCCACACCGAGGTGGAGTACGTCGCGGGCGACGTGCTGCTGTTCGGTCCGGAGCCGACGGGGCTGCCGGAGGAGGTCATGGAGCACCGCCGCGTGACGGCGGCGCTGAAGATCCCGATGGTCCCGGGCCGCCGTTCGCTCAACCTCACCTCGAGCGCCTCGATCGTGATCTACGAGGCGTGGCGCCAGCTCGGCTTTCCAGGAGGCGCCTGAGACTCGCAGGCATGTCCTCGCAGGCACCTCGGCCCGCGAAAAAGGCCCGAGGTCGCGCACAGGCGGCACCCGGATGCACTGGATGCATTAGTGCACCGTGTGCAAAGATGGCTCCGTGCTCCCCACCGCCTACGACCTCGACGAGCGGCGGCAGGTCGCCGAGCCGTGGCGTGAGGTCAAGAAGCGCAAGACCCACGAGGCTCTCGTCGCGGCCGCTCGCACCCGGGTGACCGGGGAGGGCCTCGACGCCGTCACCATCGATGACATCTGCCACGAGGCAGGCGTCTCTCGCCGGACCTTCTTCAACTACTTCGAGACCAAGGAAGACGCGGTCCTCGACCTGCCCGGGCACAGCTTCGACCCGGACAGCGCGGCGACCTTCTGTGGCGGCGGACCGACGGGCGACCTCTCCCAAGACGTCCGGGCGCTCGTCCACGACCTGCTGGAAAAGACTTCCGATCGCTTCGACGAGTTTCGTACGCTGATGCCGATCATCCACGCCGAGCCTCGGCTCCTGGCCCGCCAGGTGCGCTGGTTCGACGAGCAGATGTCGGCCGTGAGGGCACTCGTCGCGACACGGCTCGGCCCGGGCAGCGAGCACCTCCGGTCGGAGCTCGTCGCGCTCGGTGTCGTCGCGCTCGTGCGCGGGACCATCCTCGCCTGGGAGGCCCACGGCCTCGAGGGCAGCCCGGCCGACTACGTCGACGTCGCGTGCGCTCATCTGCGCGACGTCTACGCCGCACGATCCTGAGCACCACCCACCCTCGCCCGAGCGCCCGCCGCTCCTCACCGCTCGCCGTCCCGGTCTCGCGCCGGGCCACGGTGCCATCACGCTCGACCCACCCCGGACGGCCACCCGCACCGTCCAGACAGAGAGGCCCGCATGACCACCAGCCCCGAGGCCGCGCCGCCCACCGACCGCGCACCCATCGTCCTGAACCAGCGCAAGATCTGGCTCATCTTCTCCGCGCTGATCGCCGGGATGTTCCTGTCCTCCCTGGACCAGATGATCATCTCGACGGCCCTGCCCACGATCGTGGGCGAGCTCAACGGCGTCGCCCACCAGGCGTGGCTCGTCACCGTGTACGTCCTCGCGGCCGCCATCGTGATGCCGCTGTACGGCAAGTTCGGTGACCTGTGGGGCCGCCGGTGGCTGCTGCTCGCGTCCATCGGCATCTTCACCATCGCGTCCGTCGGCGCGACCTTCACCCCCAACTTCGGGATGCTCGTCTTCTTCCGCGGCCTGCAGGGCGTCGGCGGCGGCGGCCTGATGATCCTGGCGATGGCGGTCATCGCCGACATCGTCCCCGCGCGCGACCGCGGCAAGTACATGGGCCCGATGGGCGGCATCTTCGGCCTCGCGGCGATCGCCGGGCCGTTGCTCGGCGGCTGGTTCACCGAAGGGCCGGGCTGGCGCTGGTGCTTCGCCATCAACATCCCGATCGGCATCATCGCCTTCGCCATCGCCTACATCAACCTCACGCTGCCGTCGCACCGGTCGGAGCGTCCGGTCGACGTCGCGGGCATCGTCACGATGGTGCTGGGCACGACGGGCATCGTGTTCCTCACGAGCTGGCAGTCCATCGCCTCGTCGCACACGTACGACTGGACCGACCCGTGGCTGCTGTCGGTCAGCGCACTGACCGCGCTCTCGATCGCGGCGTTCATCCTCGTGGAGCTGCGCGCCGTCGAGCCGATCCTGCCGCTGCGCCTGTTCCGGAACGCCACCTTCAGCCTGACGACCGTGATCGGCTTCGTGCTCGGCCTGGGCATGTTCGCGGCCATCGGCTACCTGCCCACGTACCTGCAGTACTCCAAGGGCACGGGCGTGACCGAGTCCGGCCTGCTGCTCATCCCGATGATGGTCGGCATGATGTCGATGGCGATCCTGTCGGGCCAGCTCATCAACAAGACCGGCAAGCTGCGCATCTACCCGATCCTGGGCACCCTCGTCGCGACCGGTGGTCTAGTGTGGCTCACGCAGCTCAGCGCCGGCACCCCGCTGTGGGTGTTCGGCCTCATGGTGTTCGTCATGGGCGCCGGCATGGGTCTGGTGATGCAGAACATCGTGCTCGCCGTGCAGAACTCGGTCGACCCGCACGAGATCGGCGTCGCGACGAGCGCCAACAGCTTCTTCCGCGAGATCGGCGGGTCCGTGGGTGCGGCCATGTTCGGCACGCTGTTCACCACGCGGCTCGTGGAGCGCCTGCTCCCGACGTTCCAGGACTTCGCGAGCCAGCATCCCGACCAGGCGGGCTCGCTGCAGAACGTCAGCGCCGGCAACCTGACGCCCGAGGTCGTCAAGTCGCTGCCCGAGGCCCTGCACCTGCAGGTCGTGGCCGACTACGCCGACGCCCTGGCCCCGGCGTTCTGGTACCTCGTGCCAATCCTCGCCGTCGGATTCGTCATCGCGCTGTTCCTCAAGGAGGTCCCGCTCTCGGACATCGCCGGCATGGTCGCCCGCGGCGAGGCCGTGCTCGAGGGCGAGATGCCGGGGGCGAGCGACTCCGCCCCCGTGGGCCCGACCGGGACGGGCGAGGCCTCCTCGAGCTCCTCGAGCGACTCCGACGCCCCCATCGTCCTGGAGAAGCCGCACCAGGAGTAGGTCTCCAGACCCGCACGACGAAGAGCCCGCCTCCCGTTCCCGGGAGGCGGGCTCTTGCGTCTGTCTCAGACAGGCTCCGGCGTCAGGCCCCGGCCTGTGCAGCGCCCGGCCCCGACCCGCCGCCCGCAGCGGGCGGCAGCGACGTCGGGGCGCCGACGACCACCGGCTCGCTCGCAGCGGCCGCGGCCGCCGCAGCCGCCTCCTTCGACGGCGCGTGCTCGGACTTCGGCACCCCGCGGAAGGTGAACTCGCCCAGCGGCGCCTCACCCTCCGCGTCCACCACGACGACCTCGCCCGCGTGGAACTCCCCGAACAGGATCTTCTCGGACAGCACGTCCTCGATGTCCCGCTGGATCGCACGGCGCAGCGGCCGCGCGCCCAGCACCGGGTCGTACCCACGCTCGGAGATGAGCGTCTTGGCCGCCGGCGTGAGCTCGATCGCCATGTCCTTCTCCAGCAGGCGCAGGTTGAGCCGCGCGACCATCAGGTCGACGATCGCGAGGATCTCGGGCTGCGAGAGCTGCGGGAACACGATGACGTCGTCCACGCGGTTGAGGAACTCGGGGCGGAAGTGCTGCTTGAGCTCCTCGTTCACCTTGGACTTCATGCGCTCGTAGCTCGTCACGAGGTCCGCACCGGAGTTGAAGCCGGTCTGGACGCCCTTGGCGATGTCCTTCGTCCCCAGGTTCGTCGTCATGATGATGACGGTGTTCTTGAAGTCGATGACGCGGCCCTGGGAATCGGTCAGGCGACCGTCCTCGAGGATCTGCAGCAGCGAGTTGAAGATGTCCGGGTGGGCCTTCTCGACCTCGTCGAACAGCACCACCGAGAACGGCCGGCGCCGCACCTTCTCCGTGAGCTGCCCGCCCTCGTCGTAGCCGACATAGCCGGGGGGCGAGCCGAACAGGCGCGAGACGGTGTGCTTCTCGGAGAACTCGGACATGTCGAGCTGGATCAGCGCATCCTCGTCCCCGAACAGGAACTCGGCGAGCGCCTTGGCGAGCTCGGTCTTCCCGACGCCGGTCGGGCCGGCGAAGATGAACGAGCCACCGGGGCGGCGCGGGTCCTTGAGCCCCGCGCGGGTGCGGCGGATGGCCTGCGACAGCGCCTTGATGGCCGTGTCCTGCCCGACGACGCGCTTGTGCAGCCCGTCCTCCATGTGCAGCAGGCGGCTGGACTCCTCCTCGGTGAGCTTGAACACCGGGATGCCGGTGGACATGGCGAGCACCTCGGCGATCAGGTCCTCGTTCACCTCCGCGACCGTGTCCAGGTCGCCCGACTTCCAGGCCTTCTCCTTCTCGGAGCGCTGCTGCATGAGCTGCTTCTCCGTGTCGCGGAGGGCCGCGGCCTTCTCGAAGTCCTGCTCGTCGATCGCCGACTCCTTGTCGCGGCGGGCGGCCGCGATCTCCTCGTCGATCTCCCGCAGCTCCGGCGGCGCCGTCATGCGACGGATGCGCAGGCGGGCACCGGCCTCGTCGACCAGGTCGATCGCCTTGTCCGGCAGGTACCGGTCGTTGATGTACCGGTCGGCCAGCGTTGCGGCGGCCACCAGGGCGTCGTCCGTGATGGTGACGTGGTGGTGCGCCTCGTAGCGGTCGCGCAGACCCTTGAGGATCTCGATGGCGTGCGGCAGCGGCGGCTCGTTCACCTGGATCGGCTGGAACCGGCGCTCGAGCGCGGCGTCCTTCTCGACGTACTTGCGGTACTCGTCGAGCGTCGTCGCGCCGATCGTCTGCAGCTCGCCGCGGGCGAGCATCGGCTTGAGGATCGAGGCGGCGTCGATCGCGCCCTCGGCGGCACCCGCACCCACCAGGGTGTGGATCTCGTCGATGAACAGGATGATGTCGCCGCGCGTGCGGATCTCCTTGAGGACCTTCTTGAGGCGCTCCTCGAAGTCGCCGCGGTAGCGCGAGCCGGCCACGAGCGAGCCGAGGTCGAGCGTGTACAGCTGCTTGTCCTTGAGCGTCTCGGGGACGTCGCCGTGCACGATGTCCTGCGCGAGGCCCTCCACGACGGCCGTCTTGCCGACGCCGGGCTCGCCGATCAGCACCGGGTTGTTCTTGGTGCGGCGGGACAGCACCTGCATGACCCGCTCGATCTCCTTCTCGCGCCCGATGACCGGGTCGAGCTTGCCGTCGCGCGCGGCCTGGGTGAGGTTGCGCCCGAACTGGTCGAGCACGGCCGAGCCCGCGGGCTGGCCCTCGGCGGGGCCACCGGCAGTGGCGGGCTCCTTGCCCTGGTAGCCGGAGATCAGCTTCACGACGAGCTGGCGCACCGTGTTGAGGTCCGCGCCGAGCTTGGTGAGCACCTGGGCGGCCACTCCCTCACCCTCGCGGATGAGGCCGAGCAGGATGTGCTCGGTGCCGATGTAGTTGTGGCCCAGCTGCAGCGCCTCGCGCAGCGAGAGCTCGAGCACCTTCTTGGCGCGCGGCGTGAACGGGATGTGCCCGCTCGGGGCCTGCTGGCCCTCGCCGATGATCTCCGTGACCTGCTGGCGCACCGCGTCGAGCGAGATCCCCAGGGACTCGAGCGCCTTGGCTGCGACGCCCTCACCCTCGTGGATGAGCCCGAGCAGGATGTGCTCGGTGCCGATGTAGTTGTGGTTGAGCATCCGCGCCTCTTCTTGGGCGAGGACGACGACGCGCCTGGCGCGGTCGGTGAATCTCTCGAACATGTGCGCTCCCTCCGGGGGTACCGACGACGGCCTGAGCCACGTCTGGTCCTGCCGACTCTAACGGCCGGTGCAGCCCCGCACGTCCCCGATTCCCCGTTGTTCGCCACCGGCGTGAGAGGTGGTCGCGGTACCGCGTCCGCCGCGCCCCGTGGACCTTGGACATATCACGCGATATCGTCGATCCATGGTCAACGCCGTCAAGGAGCTGCGCGAGAACGCGGGCCTCAGCCAGGCCGAGCTGGCGCGGCGAGCCGGTGTCGCCCAGCCGAACATCGCCGCCTATGAGACCGGACGGCGCGTCGCCTCGCCTCAGATGCTCGAACGGCTGGCGCAGGCTGCCCGCCCGTTGCCGCACGACGTCCTGGCTGCGCATCGCGACGAGCTGCTGCGGCTCGCCGAGCAGCACGGCCTGAGCGACGTCCGCGTCTTCGGATCGGCAGCACGCGGCACCGACGACGTCGGCAGCGACCTGGACGTGCTCGTGAGGCGGGCTCCTGGCACAGGCCTGCTCACGGTCGCGGCCTTCGCGGACGCGGCCCGCGAGCTGCTCGGCGTCGAGGTCGACGTGGTCACCGACGGCGGGCTCCGTCCGGGACACCAGATCCTCGCGACCGCCGTGACTGTCTGACGGCGGCCGCTGCGTGACCGGGATGGAGACGATCGCCCGAGACGCTGCGGCTCTTCGCGAGGTCGTGCGCCTGTGCGACGTCGGTGCAGCGCTCGTGGCGCGGGGTGAGGCCTGGTACCGCGCCGACCCCGACAACGTCCCAGGCCTGGCCGCCGAGTCGCTCATCGTCAAGATCGGCGAGAACGTCGCGCGGCTGAGCGAGCGGACCACGCAGGCACACCCACAGATCCCGTGGTCGTCGATCAAGCGCATGCGTGACCGGCTCGCACATCACGACGAGGGCACGGACTACGGCGCGGTCTGGGACACCTTGGTCGTCGACCTGCCGACCATCAGCGCGTATCTGCAGTCGCTCGACATCGACTGACCCACGGCTACCGGACCTTGCGCACCGCCTTCGCCTTGGCGGTCACCGTCGTGTAGCCCGCGGTCCTGCCACGGACGACCACCGTGATCTTCTTGCCGCGCAGCCGTGCGGTGAGCCTCAGCCTCTTCTTGGTGGCGCCACGGATCGCCTTGCCGTTCGCGTACCACCGATAGGTGACCTTGACCTTCGCGCCGTCGGCCCGCCAGACGCCGTGCTTGGCGCGGAGCTTCTTGCCCACCCTGACGGTGCCCACGACCCTGGGCTTCTTCTTGGTGATCGTGCCCGCCCGCACGGCGGCGGTCGGGGCCGAGGTGACGGTGGCCGGGGCGTACCCGGCACGGGTCCCGGTCACCCGCAGGCTGATCGCCTTGCCGCGCAGCGGCGCCGTGAGGCGCAGCGTGCGACCGGTCGCACCGGCGATCGGTCGGCCGCCGGCGGACCACGCGTAGCTCAGGGTCGTGCCCGTGGGCGCCCACCCGGCGGCCCGCGCCGTCAGCGTCCGGCCCACCTTCGCCTTCCCGACGACGGTGACCGAGCCCGCGACGACCGCACGCGGCGTCGTCACGGCGCCGCCGTCGTCGTCGTTCCCGTCGTCGTCGCTGCCGTCGTCGTCGTCCCCGGGCGGCGTCACCGGGTCCAGACCCAGGTCGACGTCGATCGTTCCGCTCCACAGGGAGTGGCCGAAGCGGTTGCCGTCGTCGCTCCACAGCACCTCGCGCGTGCCGTCGTGGGCCGTGGAGACCGGGGCGACCGCGAAGCCCTCGAGGTTGTAGTTCGGCAGGCCCGCGGGGCGGGCGTAGGTGCGGTCGACCTCGAGGTGGCCCGCGGCGCCGACCTTCAGCAGGGCGGTCGCGTTGCCGCAGGTGTTGTCACAGTGTGCCCAGATCCGCCCCAGGTCCGGGTCGAAGCTGGCGTCCATGACGCCCGCCATCCCGGAGTCGACGTCTGCGAGGACGGCGAAGCCGTGGTCGTCGTCGAGGACGTACGCCCGCAGATGTCCGTTCTTCTCGACGGCGCCGAAGAAGACCCCGCTGGTGTGGTTGTGGGGGTAGTCGGCCGGGTCGTAGAGCGCGCCGGTGTCGGTGCGGAAGCCCGCGGCGACCAGGAACGAGTCCGGGACGAAGGCGACGCCCTCGAAGCCGAGGTTCGCGTCGGCGTTCGTGAAGCCCAGGTTCGCGACGAGGTCCGAGGTCAGGTCCCACACGTCGGTCGCGACGAGCGAGGCGGCGGTCGAGGTCGGGTCGAAGCGCAGGATGGTGTCGAGCGGGACGCCCGAGGCGGCGTTGTCCCGCTCGGTGGTGATGTACAGCATCCCGTCCGGGCCCACGGTGAGCCCCTCGGTGTCCGGCAGTCCCCCGCCGCCGGGGAAGAACAGGTCCTTGCCCGTGGACCAGCCGCCGGTCGTGTCCTTGCTCCAGCCGCTGCCGTCGCGCACCAGGCGATAGACGTGGTTCTTGTTCTTGACCGCGTACAGCACGTCAGCATCAGCGGGGTCGAAGGCCAGCCCGCTGAGGTCCTGGCCGGAGCCGGTCGTCACCCAGGCGCACTCGGCGTCGATGGTCGTGGGCGCAGCACCACCGGGCCAGGTGCGGGCGCCCGCGGGCACGGTGCCGGGGGCGTCGCCCACGTTCTCGGTGTCGCAGGGCGCCTCGGGCCCGGTGCCCGAGCCCACGAGCGGGGGCACACCGGTCGCGCACGCGGCGGCGTTGGAGGATCCGAAGCTGGGGGTGGTCACCTCGAGGCGGCTCGTGCTGCTGCTGCCGTCGGGGCAGGCCGCGAGGGAGACGTAGGCGCCGTCGGTGTTGACCGTCTCGTCGATGCCGGCCTGGCCCGCGCCGTAGCTCCACTCGTCGACGAGCGTGCCGTCGGGCGTGTAGATCTTCACGCCGTCGCCTCCGCTGCCCAGGCCCTTGCCCGAGACGAACACGCCGAAGCCGTGCGCGGGGATGCTGGTCGCGAGCGCGCCGTCCACGTAGAGCCGGTCGGAGAAGACCGTCGCCGCGCTCGCCGCGCCGCTGTCGATCTGCTTCCAGCCCGCGAGGCTCACCGCCTGGCTGCCCTTGTTGTACAGCTCGATCAGGTCGCCGGCCGTCGGCAGCGGGGCGAAGCCCAGGCCGCTGTTGTCCGAGGAGACCTCGTTGATCGTGATGTCGGCATAGCCCGGGTCGGTGCCCGGGTCCGTGCCCGGGTCGGTCGCCCCGCACGCGTTGGTCGCGCCCTTGGTGGGCGTCGTCGCGCCGAAGGTCCCCGTGCCGTCGGCGCACCGGCCCCACGTGCTCGCGTGGACGCCGTCGGGCCACTTCGTGGTGTCGACCAGGGTGAGGTCGGGCAGGTAGAGGTTCGCCTGGTCGCCCTTGCCGAGGCCGGCGACGGTGTAGTCGATCGCCAGGTGGGCGCCCGGGGCGAGCTGGGTCCCGTCGGGGATGGTCTGCAGGTGCGTCGTGTCGGTGGTTCCGGCGTCGTCGCTCAGGCGCCACCCGGAGAGGTTCACGGTCGTGGTGCCGGTGTTGACGAGCTCGATCCAGTCCGTCGGGTCGGAGCTCACCTCGTTGATCCGGACGTCGGACGCGCCCGCCGGCGCCGGGCACGCGTTGGGCAGGCCGGGCGTGGCCGCCGTGTTCTGGACCAGGGTGTCGGAGCCGGGGCACAGGCCGTAGGAGGGTGCCGCGTGCGTGCCGGCCGCCCAGCCGAAGTGGTCGACCGTGGTCCCGGAGGCGTCGGCGATCGTCACCGAGTCGCCCTTGCCGAGCCCCGGGCCACCGACGGCGTCCATCTGGAAGGAGTAGAGCGCGCCGGGTGCGAGGGGCGTGCTGACCGTGGTGATCGGCACCGGCACGTGCGCGGGGTCGTCGTCGACGACGGTCCACCCGGCGAGGTCGACGGTCGCGCTCGAGGTGTTGACCAGCTCGACGAAGTCGGTCGGGTCGGAGCTGACCTCGTTGATCTTCACGGCGCCGGTCGCGCCGTGGGCCGCGGGTACGGCGGCGACGAGGGTGAGAGCGGCGAGCGAGCCGGCGAGGACGGCGCTCAGGGATCGTCCGAGGGTGCGCACAGGGGTGCCCTTTCGTCTCGGTGCAGGAGGCTTTCTCGCCGATCGTCACCGACGACGACGAACATCCGCGCAACAGGACGCGACAGGTGTGGGAACACTGGGCGACGGGGCGCCCCAACGGTCCCGGTGCCTGGGCCGTCATGATGGGTGAGGGCTCACGACGGGGCGGGCCGGGGATGGCACGGACCAGAGATGGCGCCTGCCGGAGGCGAGGAGCAGAGGTGGAACGGTGGGCGGGCGCCCTGGAGCACCTCGTGCGGGAGCGTGGTCCCGCACTGGTCTCGTACGCCGCGATGCTCTGCGGCAGCCGCGCCGAGGCGGAGGACATCGTGCAGGACGCCGTCGTCAAGGTCTTCTCGCGTCCCGGGGGTCTGCTCGCCCGGGCGGTCGCGCCGGACGACGGTCCGGGCGTGCGCGCCGCGATCGCCCACGACGACCTGCGCGCGCTCGAGGCCTACACGCGCCGTGCGATCCTCACCACCTACCTCGACCGCTACCGCCACCGACGGCTGTGGCCCCGCGTGCTGCGCCTGAGCGCGCAGCCCGACCGGCTCCCCGACCCGGTCTCCGGGCCGGGTGCCGACCGGCACGACGTCGCCGCCGCGCTGCGCCTGCTCACGCCCCGTCAGCGGGCGTGCGTCGTGCTGCGCTACTTCGACGACCTGACGGTCCCCGCGATCGCGGTCGAGCTGGGGCTCGCGGAGGGCACGGTCAAGCGTCACCTGCACGACGCCGTCGCGGTGCTGCGCACGCTGCTGGGTGACGGCCGGGTGGTGGACCGCCCGCACGGTCCGCAGCACGAGGAGGTGCTCCCATGAACGACGACCTCGAGCTCGCGTCCCGCCTGCGGGACCTCGATGCGGCCACGCAGGCCACGGTGACGGGTGAGCGCCGGGAGGCGGACCTGTCGGCGCGGCTGGGCGCGATGCACGGCGCCGTCCGGCGACGACGCCGCAGGCGGAGAGCCGCGCTGGCTGCGGGAGCCGTCGCCGCCCTCGCCGTCGTGACGAGCGCCGTCGTCCTGGTTCCCCGGTCGCTCCTCGACGAGAGCCGCACCCCGACCGTCGCCGCTCCCGGGACGGACCGTGGCTCGCAGCACCAGGGCGCCACGGGGCCGGGCACCACGCCGATCCCCGGCACCTCGGACGGGAAGACCGGCGCACCGCCGGCGCTCACCCCACCGGCGAGCCCGTCGACGTGGTGGGGGCGGCACCCCGACCGTCGCCCGGAGTCGCTCTCCGGGGCGAGGCGCGCGCTCACGGCGACCGGCACGGGCACCACGCGCCTCGACCTGGCCGACGCCGACCTGCCGGCGGGCAAGGTCGTCGCCCTCGTCCTGGCGGTGACCTGCACGCCGAAGGACACGGTGGCGCTCGACCTGCTCGACGCGGACGGCTCGACGAGGCTGCAGACCTTCATCACGTGCGCGACGGCACCGGTCGTCTACCGGTCGACGCCGATCGACCCCCAGGACCCGCCCGCCGTCGTGCAGATCGAGGCGGACGGCCAGGTGGGGGTCAACGTGGAGGTCTGGGTGGTGCCGAGCGCGGCCGGGCTGCCGCTGCCCCACCACCCGTCCGGCAAGGAGGGGCACGTCGAGCGGCAGACCCCCGACGGCACGGTCCGCAGCGGGGCGAGCGACGCGCGCGGCTCGGGGATCGACTTCCTCGGCGAGAACTACTGGGAGGGCCGGGTGGACGGTCAGGACGTGATCGTGCACGCCGGCAGCAACGGCTCCGAGGACGCTGCCACCGGCGCGCTCCACGGCGACCTCGCCGGGGCCGCCGGGGCGCACGGGTTCGATGCGCTGGGAGCGCCCCTCACCGTGACCGGCGCGGGAGCCATGTGGATCACCGACGAGGACCACGGTGTGCTCACGGTCCGCGGCGAGGACGGCAGGACCTACCTGCTCGACCTGCGGACGTGGGCCCTCACCACGGCGAGCTGACACGGCGGTGGGGTCCGGTCCGCCGGACCGGACCCCACCGCCGTCGTGCACCTCAAGGGCTCCCCGCGGGCGTCAGCGGCGCACCTTGTACCGGGTGGTGATCTTCTGCTTGGCGAGCTTCTTGGTCTTGAAGGTGACGTTCACCTTGCCCTTGCGCGGCAGTGCTCGGGTCCGGACCTTGGCGAGCCACCTCGATCCGGTCTTCTTGACCTTGGCCTTGCCGACCACGCCCTTGCCGACCTTCACGGTGACCTTGCCGTTCTTCGGCTTGTACACCCCGAGCGGCTTGACCTGTACCCACACCTTCGCGTGCGCACCTCGGTGGAGCTTCTTCGCCTTGACGACCTTGACCTTCGCGATCCCCTTGGTGATCTTGATCGTCACGGGGACCGGCCCAGGTGCCGTCACGCCGCTCCCGGCGGTCGGCACGTACACCACCTGGAGCGTGTGCCTGCCGACCGTCAGCGTCTTCTTGAGCGCGGCGGCGAGCGTGACGGTGGCCTTACCTCCGGCCAGCGCGGCGCGTCCGACGACGACGCCTCGTTCGAACACGTCCACGCGGCCGGTCGGCACGGCCTTCGGAGCGGTGACCGAGACGGCGACGCGCGCCTGCTGGTGGTACCGGACGGTCGCTGCCGTGGCCGTCACGGTCGCGCGCACGGTGGTCGGCGTGCCGGGGCCGCCGGGGTCGGTGCCGGGCCCGCCGTCGCCCGGCAGGTCCGCCTCGCGCATGACGACGAAGGAGTAGCTGCCGGAACCGACGTCGAACACCCCGGGTGCGGTCTGCACGACCCCCGGGATCTCACCGACGGGCTTGCCCGCCTCGGTGAGCACGTACCCCTCGGGAACGGGCACCCGCAGCTCGGCCGTCGCGTTGCCCGGCACCACGAGCGTGCCGTGGGAGCCCTGAACGTCCTTCGTCCAGTCCACGGAGACCGGACCACGCACAGTGCCGACTGTGCCTCTCACCCAGGTGAGCTGGTCGCTGATGGCAGGCTCGACGACGATTCGACGGTACCCGGGCTCCACCGAGCGGATGCCCGCGAGCTCCTCGAAGAACCAGGGCTCGATCCCGCCGAACAGGTAGTGGTCGTGCCCCGAGGGCCGCCCCTGGCGCGCGTCCTCCACGGTCCAGGTCTCCCAGAGCGTGTCGGCCCCGTTCTCGAGCCAGAAGCCCCAGCTCGGGTACGTGCGCTGGCTCGAGACGGCAAGCGCCTCGGACTGGTAGCCGGCATGCGTGAGGGCCGGGAGCAGGACGGCAGTGCCGAGCGTGCCGGTGTTGAGGTGGTCGCCGCGGTCCCTGACGTCGGCGGCGAGGCTGGCCGCGACGGCGTCGCGGTACTCCTCGGGCACGAGGCCGTACTCCAGGGCGAGGGCGTTGCTCGTCTGCCGGTAGCCGTTGTCGGACGGCGTTCGGTACAGGCCGGCGCTCGTGTCCAGGAACGTGTCGTTGAAGCGCGTCCGCAGCGCCGCGGCGTCCTGCGTGAAGCGGTCGGCCTCGGCGGTGCGCCCGAGCACCTCGGCGGCCTGCGCCCCGATCTGCAGCGCGCGGTACAGGTACGCGCTGGCTGCGAGACGCTTGTCCTCGTCGGCGGAGTCCGGCGGCAGCCAGTCGCCACGACCGGGCGCCGCCAGCCCGGCGCCGTCGCGGCGCCCGAGCTCGTAGTCGAGGTACTTCACGATGCCGTCGAACTGCTCCTCGAGCACCCGGCGGTCACCGTAGCGCGTGTAGAGCTCCCAGGTGACGATCGGGTACGCGGCCGACCACTCGATCGCACCCGACGGTCTGCCCCAGCCGCCCGTGGGCGCGATGTCGCCGATGCCGCCTGCCGCGGTCTGCGTGTCGGCGATGTCGTCCAGCCACGTGGCGAGGAAGTTGTGCGCGTCGAAGTTCGAGGCGAAGCCCGGGGTGTTGAGCTGGCCGTCGGCGGTCCAGCCGATCTTCTCGTACATGGCGTCGACCGCCGGGATGCCGAGCATGTGATGCTCGAGGCTGCGCACCACCATGGCGTGGATCTGGTTGAGCGTCTCGTTCGACGACGCGAAGTCACCGGTCTGCTCCGCCGAGGTCCGCACGTTCTTCGCGACGATCATGTCGAGCGGGGGCGCAGCGTCGAGGCCCTCGACCTGGACGTAGCGGAAGCTCTTCTGGCTGAACCGTGCCTGCCAGCGCTCGGTGCCCTGCCCCTTGAAGACGTACTCGTCGCGCTGGAACCGCCCACCGTGGACGTACCCCTGCTCGAGGTTGACCTGCCCGTCGGCCGAGAGCTGCTGGGCGTAGGACAGGGACACCTTGCGGCCGGCGGGCTCGCTGCCCTGCAGCTCGACCCAGCCGCTCACGGTCTGCCCGAAGTCGACGAGGTAGACGTCGGGCGAGGGCTCGGTGACCGCGACGGCGGCGACCGAACCGGTGACCGTGATCGGCTGCTCCGTCTGGGGCTCGAGCGCACCGCTCGGCGCAGCGACCACCGGCGCCGCGGTCCATGCGCCGTCGTCGTACCCGGCGGTGTTCCAGCCGGGTCGCTCGAACCGGGCGTCATAGGTCTCGCCGGCGTAGACCGAGTCGGAGCGGGTGGGCCCGTCGACGGTGCGCCAGCCGGGGCCGGTCGTGACGACCTGCCTCGACCCGTCCTGGTACTCGAGCTCGAGCTGGGCGAGCACGCGTGGGTCGGCGTGCCAGGGCGCGGTCTCGAGGTTCCACACGTTGGGCGTCGTCAGCCCGTAGAAGCCACGGCCGAGCTCGAAGCCGAGGGCGTTGTCGCCCTGGTCGACCTGGTCGGTCACGTCGTAGGCCACGTAGAGCAGCCGCTTGTCGTAGTCCGACGTCGCCGGCTCCATGACGTGGTCGCTCACCGGAGCGCCGTTCAGCTGGGCCACCTGGAACCCGGCGCCCGCCACGTAGAGCCGCGCCCGCGTCAGCCCGGCACGCGCCTGGAAGCCGGTCCGCAGCAGCGGTGCCGGCTCGTCCTTGGGCAGCACGAGCCGCTGGCCCCACGGGCTGATGCCGTAGGCGCCGAAGTCGGCGGCGGCGGTCCAGGAGCTGTCGTCGAAGCCGGTGGTGGTCCAGCCGTCCGCCTGCTGCGCGGACGACAGCCAGGACCCGTCGGTGATGATCGTCATCGGATCACCGCTGTCGAAGGTCAGGACGAGCTTGAGGATGGCGCCCGAGTACCCGACCGTGGCGTTGGTGGCCTCGATCGCGAAGGTGTTGGCACCACCGGTGAGCCGGTCGGTGACGTCGTAGAGCTGACCCGCGTCCCACTCCGCGCCACGAGGCGTGCCGCCGATCACCACGCCGTTCAAGGACAGGGTGAAGCTGTCGTCGGCCGCGGCGACGAGCTGGGCAGCGGTGAGGGTCCGGTCGGTGGGCACGCTGAAGGTCTTGCGGAAGTAGGCGGTGCCGGCCGGGATCTTGTTGCCCTGCTGGTCGCTCTCCGAGCCCGTGGTCCAGATCCAGTGCCCGCCCGTGAAGCTGGGGCCCTCGACGGGGATGGTGACCCTGGTCGACCAGGGCCCGATGCCGTAGGCGCCGAAGTCGGCGGCCGGCGTCCAGGCGCTGTCGTCGAAGCCCGCGGTGTCCCACCCCGAGGGGCCGGTCGTCGAGGAGAGCCAGCCGGCGTCGGTGACGACCGTCATCGGCTCCCCGCTGGTGAAGGCGATCACGAGCTTCGCGATGGCGCCGGAATAGCCCTGGGTGGCGTTCACGGCCCTGATGGCGACGGCGTTCGCGCCGCCTGTCAGAAGATTCGTCACGTCGTAGGTCTGACCGGTCTCCCAGGTGGCGCCGACGGGCGTGCTGCCGACCAGCACACCGTTCACGTGGAGATCGAAGCTGTCGTCCGCCGCCACGACGATCCGCGCGGAGGTGACCGCGCGGTCGGTCGGCAGCGTGAGGTCCTTGCGGAAGTAGGCCGGTCCCGGTGGCAGCCCGTTGACGTTCTGGGAGCCGGTCGTCCAGATCCAGCGTGCGTCCGCCAGGGTGAGCGCGGCGGGGGCGGGCGGCCCGCCGATCCACTGGCCTTCCCAGCCGTCCGTGCCGAGCCCGGCCTCCCACCATCCCGGCTCGCTCCAGGGCGAGACGCGCCCGTCCTGGTCCCAGACGCGCACCTTCCACCAGGCGCGCTCGCCGTGCGCGAGCGCGGCGCCCGCGTAGGCGATGCCTGTCGACTCGTCGGAGGCGACCCGGCCGCTGTTCCACAGATCGGGCTGGTCCTCGTCGAGGAGCTGGCGCGAGCCGGCGACGGAGACCTCGTACGCGGTCTGGAGGATGCCGCGCTCGGTGCCGCCGAGCTGCCAGGCGAGCATCGGCGCGGGGTCGTCGACGGCGAGGGGGTGCGCCACATGGTCGACCGTCAGGCCGGTCACCGCGATCTGGGGCGCCTGCTGCGCCTGAACAGGTATGGAGGCAGCCGCCGGCGCGAGGGCCACGACGGTCCCGGTGAGCAGCGCGACGACGGCGCGCCGCAGTCGGTGAGGTCGGGCGGCGAGGCGGGCGGCAACAGCTCTCACGGGAAGCTCCTTTGCTTCTCAACAGCGTTGATCGTTTCAACGGTGCCGTGCGGAGCCCGTTCCTGTCAACGTTGTCATCCGTGCGTCGTGCCCGCCGGGCCCGGCCACGCTCGGCGCCCGGCGCCCGGAGGGGAACGGGCATAGCCTGGAGGCGGCTGGGCCGCGCCGGGGTGGCGCCGGCGCAGACGATGACCGAGCAACATCCGCGAAGGAGCGTGCCTCGTGGCCGAGGACCCGTACGAACGGTTCGGCGCCGTCCCCCTCTTCGCCGTGACGAGCGAGGACCTGGCCGACGGGCAGCCGATCCCCACCGCGTTCCGCGCCGGCGGCGACAACATCTCCCCGCAGCTCTCGTGGTCAGGGTTCCCGGCGGGGACCAGGAGCTTCGCGGTGACCGTCCACGACCCGGACGCCCCCACCGGCTCGGGCTTCTGGCACTGGGCGGTCCACGACATCCCAGCCTCGGTCAGCACGCTGCCGCGCGGCGCGGGCAACCCGGGAGGCGCACTGCCACCGGGGGCCGTCCAGCTCAAGAACGAGCTGCGCGAGGTCGGGTACACGGGCGCCGCGCCACCGGAGGGAACGGGCAAGCACCGCTACTTCGTGGTGGTGCACGCGGTGGACACGGAGCACCTCGACCTCGACCCGGAGGCGACACCTGGAGCGCTCGGGTTCACGCTGCACTTCCACACGCTGGCGCGAGCCGTGATGGTGCCGGTGGCGGGGTACGGGGACCGGTGATCCGCCCCCGTGGTCCTCGAGGAGAACCACGATGACAGGCGGCATGGATGCTGCATGACAACGCGTGAGTCTTCGCGGAGCCACGTCGTGCAGTGTTATCCATCGCCCGTGAGAACGCTATGATCTGAGCCTCACGTCTCCACAGTGCTTGGTTCTCGCGCGCTGCCGACGAGTCCCCGTGCCCAGGTCCCCATGGAACTCACATGCGCCGAACCCACTCATCGCGCCCGATACGGTGATCGTGTTCCCTTCTGTCAGCCCACTCCTCTCCGCGCCCCTTGCAGAGTCCGAGCTGCATCACGTCGTCGAGCTGAGTGCTTGGACGGTCGTGCACGGCGTCGTCGCCGTGGTGATTTTTCACTGGATCATGCGCCGCAGGGCCAATCGCCGCTACCGCAAACATCGCCGGTTCGCCCACAGACATGGTTGGGAAACGCGGAAGGCTGATCTGTCGCTCGTAGAACAACGGACCGGGACACCATTCCGACCCGAGCTGCCTGCCTGGAGCATGGACGTGGTCCGGGGATCACTCGGAAGCCAACACGTCGCCTCGTTCACGTACGCCGTCGACCCTTCCACATCCTGGCAGAAGAAAGAGCCGGTCCATACCCACGTGCTCGAGGTCTCGCTCCCGGCGCTCTTCCCCGATACATGGGTCGAGGAGTTCAGCGCTGCCACACTGCGAGCTCAAGACGGCGCAGTTCCCGAGGTGGTCGTCGAGGACGGCGCTATCGCCAGCCCGACCGAGAGCCATCGCATGGCGTTCGCGCTGGACATCCGATTGCTCGATACCGCGCTGTCCCACATCCGCGCCCAGAGTCCGCGGACTGCGATACGGCTCAACGGCAGCACTGTCCTCGTCTGGGAGAAGGGGTTCTCATCGTCGAGGGGCGTGGAAGAAAAGCTCGACGTCGCGCGAGACGTCGTCAACGCGCTGGGCTCGCAGATCTGGTCTGTCACAGGGCGTTCGGTGCCCCGCGCGGTCGGCTCGGAATCGCTCGAGCGACGGGGACTGCTCAGCGCCGGTCGTCCACGCAGACGCTGAGCAGAAGCTCGAACAGGATCTCGGGACCGTCACCTGCGATGCGGACCCGAGCTGCGATCATCAGCCTCATGATCGACGTTCCCCGGACGCGCAGACCTGGCACGCCGTCTCCAGGAGTCCGGCGCCACCCCCGTTCTACGTCCTGGACGGTGCGCATCCCGACGGCGTGTTCGCGCTCGCGCACGCGTTCAGCATGCTGCTTTCGAATTCCTGCAGTTACCGCGCGTTCGAAGACATCTGCCAGGCACGGCTCGAGTATGGGCGAATGACACGCACTCCAGCGGTCACCTGCCCAAAGGCGTCCTTCGTCCTGACGCGGTACCGCGCATGCGTGGCACCCTTGATCTTCACGCCGTCCCGGAACCATTGGTAGCGCACGGTCCCGCCCTGCGGGAAACGGCGACCGGCGGTCACCCTCAGCACCTTGCCCTTGATCTTCTTGCCCCGGATCTTTGGCAGCACTCGATAGACGAACGTCTGAGGCTGAACCTGCGTGCTCTGCATCGAGGTGTCCGTGCCCGTCCGGTAGCCGGGGCGGCTCTCTGTCACCCGCAGCGACAGCCGCGCGCCCAGGTCTCGTTTCGTGGCGGTGTACCGCGCTCCGGTCGCGCCGGCGATCGGCTTTCCGTCGCGTAGCCACTGACGTGTCTTGGTCGAGGCGTCCGACGACCAGTAGACCCTCGGCTCACTGGTGACTCCGATCTCGGAAAGCCCGATGTCGAGCGTGGCGACGCTCGGTCGCAAGCGTCGGTTCTCGACCGGAGGAAGAACCAGCGTGCCCAGCTCTGCAGGCGCGGTCACCGTCGACCCCATCGCCAGATAGCCGCTCACAAGCTCCGAGGTTCCGGCGTACACGCCCGAAGAGAGAGCATAGGAAGGGCGACCATCGGGCCCGGGGCTGGCTTCGATGATGTACGTCGCCCCTCTGACGAGCCCGTGGAAGACGAAGTCGACCTGACCATTTTTCGCAGTCGCAGCGGTCTCGGCGTGGATGGGCATGCCGGGTTGCGAGACTCCGCGTGCGATGACGTCGACCGACCCCTGCCTCACCTGCCCCTCGCACCCGCACCATGCCGGGGCTGACACTCGACCGCGGACCTGCGCTGCGGCTTGTGTACGCACATGGATGTTCGCGCGATCCGCAGCGAAGAGGGCCGCCTGGGACGGGAGCCCGAGTCCATGCTGCTCGTCCCGGTACCAGCCGCTGACGACTCGCTCCGCGGGATCGCTCACCGACAAGCCCCAGCTGCCTCTCACGTTGGGGGTCACCAGCGAGAACCGTCCGTCAGCACCCACCGTCACCATGTCTCCGAGGGGTATCTGACCGCTCGGGTCAGCGATACGGACGACCAGCGGGGAGGCATCGTCGATCTTCACGCCAGCCGGTAGCTCGATGACACCGCTCACCACGAACGGTGGTGGTTCGGGGTCGGCAGAGGCAGCGGGCGGCACCCCCACGACGAGCGCTGCCAGGAACGCCAGCAGGGCGCGACGAGTTCTCGCTCGCGGCGCTCGCACCGTGCGTCGGTGAACCACGGTCATGTGCTTGTCAACGTCTCGGAAGCCTGTCCTCACGACCTACCTCACTCGCACTGTCGCCACAGGCGCGACGGATCGCCTGAGGTACCTCGACCTGGGTTTGACGCTGGCGTGGATGCGATGCTCGCCGGCCGAGAGCGCGGGCAGCTCCAAGCGGAAGCGGATCTTGCCTCGAGGGGGCAGAGCCAACGTCCTCCTGTACCCGTCCACGGCGACGACCAACGTCCCTCCAGCATGTGGGACCGATCGGTTGCGTTGGACGCTCACCACCAGCGATACGTGATCGCCGCGTCCGACGGCGGCCTTGCGCGGCTTCGCACGAACCTCAAGCCGACCCGGTCGTACCGCCCAGCCTGAGGGATATCGCCACGCCGGCGCGCTGCTGCTGACGTCCTGATGGCCAGACCGTCTGACGATCACATAGCCACTGATCGGAAGGCCCATGTCAGCTCGTCGAACCCGATAGCGCTTGCCTCGCGCGCCATGGATCAGCACGCCGTCGCGATACCAGTAATACCTGTTGTGTCCCCCTCTCGGCAGAGACTTCGGAGGAGTCAGCTTCAGAACCTCGCCGACGGCGCCCCTGCCATGGATCCGGGCACCCGACACGACCCGGGTAGAGGAGTCCTTGAGCAGCGGCCCCGCGGATCGCGCGGTGGCCGTCCAAGGGGCGAACCCTCGTCTGGAAGCCGTTACAGCCACCGTGACGTAGTGTCCGACATCAGCGTTCCTGGACAAGTAGCGCGTGGAGGTCGCCCCCGCGATCGGCTCGCCGTCCCGAAGCCACTGGTATGCGAACGCCAGCTCCCGCCCGGTGTAGCTCAACGCAGGGGCGATCAGGGTTCGCCCGTCGGACGCGCGTGCGCAGCACTCACGGTCCTGCCAGAACTCGACACCCACCTGCCAGAAGGGATCCGCAGCCATCTCCACCTGCCCGAGAGATACGGGAGCGACGACGGAGGGCGCGGAGTCCGGGCCATAGCCCACCACGAGTCGGTGGCCCTCGACCACTCCGCCGCGCAGCTTGCGCGAACCGCTGAAGGCGTCCGCGTACTCGACGAAGATCGTGTATCGCCGGCCCGCCACGAGACCGCGAACGACGAAGTCGCCATCGAGCGAGACGGTTCCGAGGTGGTGGATCGCCGACGGATCGTGAGGCAGACCGGGCACCTCGATCGCGTCAACGGTCAGTCCCGGGTCGAAGTCTCCGAGGGCGCATTCGCACCATGCGGGCGCGACGAGCTTGCCGTGCACCTCGGCGTTGCCGCCCCCGGCCTGCGCGAGGGCCGCTGACGTGGGCGAGGAGACGGGACTCGCCGTCAGCGCGAGCACAGCGATCGTACCGAGCGCCGACAGGAGAAGGAGATATCTGCGCCCGCCCCGACGGCCTTTGTTGATCATCCCCTGCTTCCTCCACAGTCAGACCTGCGTCTCGCACACCGTTGAGAAGACGTCGCTCGAGTCATGGGAACGTGACAGGCGTCTGGCGCCATGAAGATACACGACTTCGAGGTTGGCGCCAAGAATCTGATCTCCCTTCCCTCCTGCCCAGCAGTCGGACAGCCCGACAGGCGACCTGCCGAGAGACGACCAATGTTCACCGTCCGTACTAACATGCATGGGAGCACCCTCTCCGGCATAGACTGCCGGAGGCAGCACCGAGAGCAACGAAGCATCGGAGGAGCACCCCATGGGCGACGTCCCAGCCACGACCACCAGCGGCCCCGCCACCGGCCCCAGCAGCGGCCCCACCGGCGCGAACCCCGCCCGCCCGGAGACCTTCCCACCGTCCCCGAAGTTCGCCGCGCAGGCGAACGTGACGGCCGAGGCCTACGGCGTGGCGGCGGCCGACCGTCTGGGCTACTGGGCCGACAGGTCCCGCGAGCTGCTGAGCTGGCACACCCCCTTCACCGAGGTGCTCGACTGGTCCGGCGCCCCCGTCGCCCGCTGGTTCGCTGACGGCACGCTGAACGCCGCCTACAACGCGGTGGACCGGCACGTGGCCGCCGGCCGCGGCGACCGCGTGGCCTTCTACTTCGAGGGCGAGCCGGGCGACACCCGCACGGTCACCTACGCCGACCTGCAGCGCGAGAGCAGCCGGGCGGCCAATGCGCTCGCCGCGCTCGGGGTGGGCAAGGGCGACCGCGTGGTCATCTACCTGCCGATGATCGTCGAGGCCGTGGTCGCGATGCTCGCCTGCGCCCGCCTCGGCGCACCGCACTCCGTGGTCTTCGGCGGCTTCTCGAGCGAGGCGTTGCGCGCCCGCATCGACGACGCTCAGGCGCGTGTGGTCATCACGGCGGACGGCGGCTACCGCCGGGGCAGCGCGGCGGCGCTCAAGCCCGCGGTCGACGGCGCGCTCGCCGCGACGGCGGAGCGCCCGGCGGCCGACGTCGAGCACGTGCTCGTGGTGCGCCGCACCGGGCAGGACGTCGACTGGGTCGAGGGCCGGGACCTGTGGTGGCACGATGCCCTGGAGTTCGCCGACGTGCGCCACGAGCCCGTCTGGGTCGAGGCCGAGCACCCGCTCTACATCCTGTACACCTCCGGCACCACGGGGAAGCCGAAGGGCATCCTGCACACCACCGGTGGCTACCTGACCCAGGTCGCCTCCACCCACCGCGACGTCTTCGACCTCAAGCCCGAGGCCGACGTCTACTGGTGCACGGCCGACGTCGGCTGGGTGACCGGGCACTCCTACGTCGTCTACGGGCCGCTCATCAACGGTGCCACCCAGGTGCTCTACGAGGGCACGCCGGACACCCCGGGCCGCGACCGCTGGTGGGAGATCGTCGAGAAGTACGGCGTCACCATCCTGTACACCGCACCGACCGCCATCCGTACGTGCATGCGCTGGGGCGAGGATCACCCCGGCAAGCACGACCTGTCTCGCCTGCGCGTGCTGGGCTCGGTGGGCGAGCCGATCAACCCCGAGGCCTGGCGCTGGTACCGGCGCGTGATCGGCGGCGACCGCACCCCCGTGGTCGACACGTGGTGGCAGACCGAGACCGGCGGCATCATGATCGCCCCGCTCCCGGGAGTCACCGCAGCCAAGCCCGGATCGGCCCAGGTGCCGCTGCCCGGCGTCGTGGTCGACGTCGTGGACGAGAAGAACCGCTCGGTGCCCGACGGCGAGCGCGGCATCCTGGTGCTGCCCGAGCCGTGGCCCGGCATGCTGCGCGGCATCTGGGGCGACCACGAGCGCTTCGTCGAGACCTACTGGTCGCGCTTCGACGGCGTCTACGTGGCCGGCGACGGCGCGATGCGCGACGAGGACGGCGACATCTGGCTGCTCGGCCGGATCGACGACGTCATGAACGTCTCGGGCCACCGGCTCTCGACCGCCGAGATCGAGTCCGCGCTGGTCGCCCACCCGATCGTGGCGGAGGCCGCCGTCGTCGGGGCACGGGACGAGACCACGGGCCAGGCCGTCGCCGCCTTCGTGATCCTGCTCGGCGAGCACGCCTCGCTCGCCGCCACCCCCGAGGGCTCCGAGGACGTGGCCCGACAGCTGCGCGAGCAGGTCGCCACGGAGATCGGCGCGATCGCCAAGCCGCGCACCATCCTCGTCGTCCCCGAGCTGCCCAAGACGCGCTCGGGCAAGATCATGCGCCGCCTGCTGCGCGACGTCGCCGAGAAGCGCACGGTCGGCGACGCGACCACGCTGGCCGACCCGAGCATCATCGAGGCGATCCGCGAAGGTCTGGCGCACCTGCCCGCCGAGCCGTGACCCGGTGGAGTGCGGGACGGCGCTGCAGGCGCATCCCGCACCCCACGCCCGCGCGCCCCGGCTTTCGCCCCGCACCCGCACCCGCCGATCCCCTCGACGAGAGGGCTTTCACCCGCTGAATCGTTGCAATCTCCGTCGCGCAGCGACTACTGTGTCGTGCGTCACAAACTTGAATCGTTACAAGACGGTTGCTCATGAGCGCCCGTCCGACCTGTTGCACAGAGAGGTGCCACATGTCCGCGCTGTCACGCTCGACCCTCCGATCGACCCGGCCCCGCCACCGCCTGTCCGTCGTGCCCCTGGTGCTCGGCGTCGCGCTCGCCCTCGTGGTCTCGCTGCTGGGCGCGACGACCACCGCGCACGCGGCCCCCGCCAGCCTCACGGTCGGCACGCTCACCACGAACGGTCGCACCGACCCGCTGGGCATCCCCGGTGACGCCCCGACCTTCGGCTGGGCGAGCGGGTCCACCGCTCGCGACGTGGTGCAGAGCGCCTACGAGGTCCGGGTCGGCACCACGGCGGGCGGGGACGACGTGTGGTCCTCGGGCAAGGTCGCCTCTGCCGAGCAGGTCAACGTCGAGTACGGCGGGCCGGCGCTGGCCTCGCAGACCCGCTACCACTGGCAGGTCAGGGTCTGGGACGGCGACGACCAGGCGAGCGCCTGGAGCGAGGACGCCTGGTTCGAGACCGGCGTCCTCTCGGACGCCGAGTGGAGCGCCGACTGGATCACCAAGGACGGCGCGATCGCCGACTGGACCAACTACACCGCGACCTTCGACTTCACGATCGTGGACTTCTCCTTCGGTGCGTTCCTGCGGGCGCCGTCGACCAACGACGCCCTCATGTGGCAGGTCTCGGTCGCCGACGGCACGCCCCGGCTGCGCCCCCACCGCAAGGTCAACGGCAGCTTCACGCTGCTCGCCAACCTCGACATCTCCTCCGCCGTCTCCGTCGCCCAGCTCACGGACCAGGTCAACACGCTCACCGTGACCGTCGGCCCGGGCACGGACGCGAGCAGCACCACCGTCGTCACCACGGTCAACGGGACGCAGGTGGACTCCCGCGTCGTCACCGGGACGGCGGGCCAGCAGCGCGGCTACGTCGGTTTCCGCGCGGACAACAACAACGGCCCGGCCGAGAAGTTCACCGTGGACCGGGTCGAGGTGACGGCGACCGACAGCGGGGCGACCCTGCTCTCCACCGACTTCTCGGACGGCAAGAACCCCTTCGACGGCGGCACCGTCAGCGACGGCGTGCTCACGGTCGCCGGGCCCCGCCAGGAGTTCCTCTGGCACGCCGTCGACCCGCGCCCGCTGCTGCGCAAGGAGTTCGCGACGACGGCGGGCAAGACGATCACCGCCGCGCGCGTCTACGCCGCGGCGCACGGCGTCTACGAGCTCACCCTCAACGGCACCAAGGTCGGCGACCAGTACCTGGCCCCCGGCTGGACCGACTACCGCACCCGCGTCCAGCACCAGACCTACGACGTCACCGCACTCGTCCGCTCGGGGCAGAACGCCCTCGGCGGCATGCTCGGCGACGGCTGGTGGGCGGGCAACCTCGCGAGCTTCGGACCACGGCACTACGGCGACAGCGACGCCCTGATCGCCCAGCTGCGCATCGACTACTCCGACGGCACCCACCAGGTGGTCGCCACGGACGGCAGCTGGAAGGCCGCCACCGGTCCGTACCTCGCGACGGACCTCATCGACGGCGAGACCTATGACGCCCGCGGCGAGAAGCCGGGCTGGGACCAGCCCGGCTACGACGACGCGGCATGGTCCCCCGCCGTCGTCCTCACGGACGCCGCCACCGACGTGCTCGCGCCCCAGCCGGACGAGCCGGTCCGCGAGACCCAGGAGCTGGCGGTGCGCGCCCGCACCGAGCCGTCGAGCGGAGCCTTCGTCTACGACCTGGGTCAGAACATGGTCGGCGTGGTCCGGGTCACGCTGCAGGGCACGGCCGGGCAGACCGTGCGCCTGCGCTACGGCGAGATGCTCAACCCGGACGGCACGCTCTACACCGCGAACCTGCGCAGCGCGAAGGCCACCGACTACTACACCTTCGCCACCACGGGCACCGTCACCTACCAGCCCCGGTTCACCTTCCACGGCTTCCGCTACCTGGAGGTCACCGGCGCGGACACCGCACCGGCCGCCTCCGACGTGACCGGCGTGGTGATCGGGTCCGACCTGCGCCGCACCGGGACCTTCGAGACCTCCGACCCGCGGCTGAACCAGCTCCAGAGCAACATCACCTGGGGCCAGCGCGGCAACTTCCTGTCCATCCCGACGGACACCCCGGCCCGCGACGAGCGCCTCGGCTGGACCGGTGACATCAACGTCTTCGCGCCCACCGCCGCCTACAACTCCGACACGCGGGCCTTCCTGGCGAAGTGGCTCACGGACCTGCGCGGCACCCAGCGCACGAACGGCGACGTCGCGAGCGTGGCGCCCGAACCCCCGAAGAACGGCTTCAGCGGCGCGACGGGCTGGTCCGACGCGATGATCACCGTGCCCTACAGCCTGTTCAAGGCCTACGACGACACCCGGGCCGTCCGCGAGAGCTACCAGGCGATGAAGGACTACTTCGCCTTCCAGGTCGCGGCCGACGGGGGTGCGCTGATCAAGACGCGCGGCGGCTACCTCGACTGGCTGAACCTGAACGACGCCACGCCCGCCGCCGTCATCAGCACGGCGTACTTCGCCGAGAACGCCCGCATGCTGAGCGAGATGGCCGCGGCGATCGGCGACCAGGGCTACGCGGACGAGCTCGCCGGCATCTCCCAGGACGTGCGCGCGGCCTTCACCAGCGAGCTCGTCTCCGCCGACGGCACCGTCTCCGGCAACAGCCAGGCCGCCTACGCCCTCGCCCTGGGCATGGACATGGTCCCCGACTCCCTGCGCCCGCTGCTGGCGCAGAAGCTGGCGGCGAAGGTCGCGGCGGCGGACAACCACCTGACGACCGGGTTCCTCGGCACGCCGTGGCTGCTGCCCGCGCTCAGCGGGGCCGACCAGGCCGACGCCGCGTACGGCCTGCTGATGCAGGACACGATGCCCTCGTGGCTGTACGAGGTCTCCCAGGGCGCCACCACGATGTGGGAGCGCTGGGACTCCCTGCGGCCCGACGGGAGCTTCGGCGACGTCGGCATGAACTCCTTCAACCACTATGCCTTCGGAGCGGTGGGCGACTGGATGTACCAGAACGTCGCCGGCCTGCAGGCCCTCGAGCCCGGTTACCGCAAGAGCCTCGTCGCGCCGCTCGTCGGGGGCGGGCTCACCCACGCCGCCGGGTCGCTGCAGACCGTCTACGGCACGCTGTCCTCCTCCTGGACGAGGACCGACGACGCCCTCACCCTCGACGTGACGGTCCCCGCGAACACGGTGTCCGAGATCCGCGTGCCCGCGGGGCACCTGCTCCAGGTGACCGAGTCCGGCCACCCCGTGGCCGAGGCCGCCGGGGTGCACGACGTCCACCTCACGGACGGCACCGCGGTCATCGCCGTCGGCTCCGGCACCTACTCCTTCGAGGTCCACACCGGCATCGCGCCGCTGACCGACGTCGTCGACGCGGTGGGCGCCGTCAAGGACCGCACCGCCGAGCACGCCCAGGCGGGTGACCTCCCCCCGGCCGTGCGTGCCGGGCTCGACAGCCGCCTGGACGCCGTCGCGGGCACCGTGACCGACGCGGTCACCGCCCAGCTCGCGGGCGACGGGGCCGAGGTCTCGCGGCTGCTCGCCGTCGCGACCGACGCGGTGGCGGACGCGCGCAGCTGGCTCGCGAGCGCCGGCCTGACGCCACCCGTCGCCACCGACCTCGACGACCGCCTGCGCACGCTCGAGACCGTGGCCGGCGCCGCCCTGGCCTGGAGCCACGGCGTCACGGTCGTGCTCGTCCCCGGGACCACGGCGCTGCCGGGCCAGACGGTCACCGGCCAGGTGCAGGTCGCGAGCACGGGAGACGACGCGGTCAGCGACGTCTCCGCCACGGTCGAGGTCGACGGCTGGGACGTCGACTCCTCGGGGGCGACCGCGCCGACCGTCCCCGCCGGGCAGAGCGTCCCGCTGGGCTTCTCCGCCGTCGTGCCGAGGACGGCGCCGCCCGGGCAGGTCGAGGCGACCGTCACCGTGACGCTCACGGTCGGCGGTGAGCGCGTGACGCTCAGGTCGCGGACGGCCTGGCTCAGCGTCGGCTCGACGCTGAGCATCACGGACATCACCACGGCGAACACCCCGGGGGAGGTGCCCGCGACGGTGACGGTGACCGTCGCCAACAGCGGCGGCACCGAGGCCCGCGGACAGGTCTTCCTGGGCACGCCCGACGGGTGGCGCTCCTCCCCGCCCTCGGCACCGGTCACGGTGCCCGCGGGCGGTTCGGCCACCGCGACGGTGACGGCCTTCGTGCCGCGCAGGGTCGTCGAGGGGTCCTACGACGTGACGGCGACCTTCCAGGACGGCGGCGCCACCTACGCCTCGCGGGCCGGCAGCATCCCCGTCACGCTCGCCGCGCCGACGTCGGGCACCCTCGACCACGTGGACTTCGGGGAGAGCGGCTCGGAGACCGCCCACGCGGTGCAGGGCTCGGCGAGCAGCGGCACCAACACCGAGGCGGGGTTCACCCGCCGCTACGCCCACTCGAGCTACCCCGGCTCCTGGTACTCCGCGGAGGTGACCGTGGAGCCCGGGCAGCCGTTCGTCGGGGTGATCCGCGAGACCTTCGACGGGGCGCGCACCAAGAAGTACAACGTGTACGTCGACGACGTGCTGCAGACCCAGCTGGTCGTCCCCCGTGCGCAGAGCGGGACCGGTGCCCTGCTGCACCGCTTCGTCATCGACTCCCCCGAGGCGCTCGACAACGACGGCACCGTCCGCATCAAGTTCGAGTACCCGACCAACGCCGCCGGCTTCTACGACCCGTCCATCGCCGACCTGTGGATCCTGCCCGGCGGGGACGACGACGTGCCGCCCGCGGTCGGGGTGGTGCCCACGAGCGCCGCTCCCGGCGACGGCGGCTGGAGCCGCGGGCCGGTCACCCTCAGCGCGATCGCGAGCGACGACCGCGACCCGGCTCCGGCCGTCCAGCGCGGCACGGACCACGGCTGGACGGCGTGGACCGAGCCGTACGAGGTGTCGGCGGAGGGCGAGACCGAGGTGCTCTACCGGGCCAAGGACGCTGCCGGCAACGCCTCGGCACCCGCGAGCCTCACGGTCCGCATCGACCGCACCGCACCCGTCACGGCGGTCTCGCTGGGCGACCCGGACGAGTCGTCGCGCACGGTCGCGCTCACGGCCACCGACGCGGGCTCCGGGGTCGCGGCCACCTACGCGCGGGTCGACGCCGGGGAGTGGGCCACGGTGGGCGCGCCGGGCGTCGAGGTCAGCGGCTACGGGGCGCACACCGTCTCGTACTACTCGGTCGACGTCGCGGGCAACGCCGAGGCGCTGCGCTCGGTCCCGGTCGAGCTCGTCGAGCCTCCGAGCGACCCGACGGACCCCACCGACCCGACGGACCCGGGCGGTCCGGGCGACCCGACGGACCCGGGCAGTCCCGGTACCGCCCTCAAGGACGCCCCCAGGGCCGTGGTCTCCCCCACGGTCTCGGGCACCCCGCGCGTCGGCGCCGACCTGCGCGCCCGTCCGGGCTCCTGGTCGGTCACCGGCCTGACCTTCGGCTACCAGTGGCTGCGCGCCGGCCGGCCGGTGGCCGGTGCGACCTCGGACCGCTACACGCTCACGACGGCCGATCTCGGCGCCCGGATCAGCGTTCGTGTGAGCGCCCTCCGCGAGGGGTACCGCACCGGCGCTGCCGTCTCCGCGCCCACGGCGCCGGCAGCACCGGCCGCCTCCTCGACGACGGTCAAGGCCGCGAAGAAGAAGGTCAGGCGCGGCAAGAAGGTCAAGATCACCGTCCAGGTGAGCACGACGGGTCCTCGCCCCACCGGCAAGGTCACCGTCACCTTCACCGACAAGAGGACCCGCAAGGTCCTCAAGAAGGGCAACGTCACCAAGGCGTTGAAGGCGAACGGCGCCGTCAAGGTCCGCTCACCCAAGCTCAAGACCAAGAAGAAGGGCAAGGTCATCGTCACCGCTGTGTACCGCGGCACCGCAGGGGTCGGCACCAGCACCGCCACCACCACGGTCCACGTCCTACGTCGCTGACGCCGCAGTCATCGACGGCGCGCGCCCGTCGAGCACGGCCGCGACGCCGCGCACGGCGTCGCGCCCTGCCCGGTTCGCCCCGATGGTGGAGGCGCTCGGCCCGTACCCGACGAGCTGCACGCGAGGGTCGCGCACGACCGTGGTCCCGTCCATGAGCACGCCGCCACCGCGCTCGCGCAGGCGCAGGGGCGCGAGGTGGTCCAGCGCGGACCGGAAGCCCGTGGCCCACAGGATCGTGTCCGCGGGCCATTCGACACCGCCCTGCGTGAGGGTCGCGCCGGGCGGCGCGTCGCCCGCACCAGGCCCCAGCACCGAGGACGGCTCCCAGACCACCGCGTCGCGGCTCACCCGGGTGAACACCGGGAACCGTCGGAGCACCCCCGACTCGATGCCTGCCCGGTACCGGTCGTCGAGGGGCAGACCGGTCACCGAGACGACGCTCTGCGGCGGCAGGCCCGCCCGGGCCCGCTCTTCGACGAGGGCGACCGCGTCGTGGCCGCGCCTGGCGTCAAACGGCCCCTCGCGCCACAGCGGCGGCCGCCGGGTCACCCAGAGGGTCGTCGCCACGGGCGCGATCTCGAGCAGGTGCTGGACCGCCGAGATGCCACCGCCCACCACGACCACGCGCTGCCCGCGGAAGTCCTCGGCACCGGTGAATCCCTGGGTGTGGAGCTGGCGGCCCGCAAAGCTCTCGGTCCCCGGGTAGGACGGCCAGAACGGCTTGGTCCAGGTGCCCGTCGCGCCCACCAGCGCCCGGGCGAGGTAGCTCTCGCCACCGTCGGTGACGACGAGCAGCCGCTCCCCGGCGTCCTGCACCGAGAGCACGCGCACGGGGCGGCGCACCCGCAGGTCGTGCTGCTCCTCGTAGCGCGCGAAGTAGCGCGGGATCAGCGTGCGCACGGGCTCGTCCGGGTCAGGCACCTCGACCGGCGTGCCGGGCAGCTCGTAGACCCGGTTCACCGTCCGCATCGTCAGCGAGGGCCACCGGTGCTGCCAGGCGCCTCCCGGTCGTTCGTCGCCGTCGAGGACCACGAATGTGCGACGCCGCGAGCCCGGTCCCGGGGCCCCGAGCGGGACGAACCCTCGCCGTCGCAGGTGGTACGCGGTGGACAGGCCCGCCTGTCCCGCCCCCACGACGACGACGTCCACGCCGGTCGGTCGCGAGGTGTCCACGCCTGGGACAACCGTGAGCACCGCACGGTTCTTCCGGGCCGCTCCTCCGGGCCGTGCGGCACCCCGGCCGTCACGCACGCCCCCGACGGCGCCGCAGGCCCCGGTAGGGTCGGGACGATGCCCGACTCCCCGTCCGCCCCGCTGCTCTCGACCGTCGCCGGGACCACCATCCACGAGATCGAGGTCAGGCGCTCGCGGTTCATCTGCGGCCTGGCCCACGCCGAGGACCTCGCCGCGGCGGAGGCCACGATCGCCGCGGTGCGCAAGCAGCACTGGGACGCCCGGCACCACTGCACGGCGCTCGTGCTCGGAGCCACCGGGCAGCAGCAGCGGTCCTCCGACGACGGCGAGCCCTCCGGGACCGCGGGCGCCCCGATGCTCGAGGTGCTGCGGCACCACGGCCTGACCGACGTCGTCGCCGTGGTGACCCGCTACTTCGGCGGGACGCTGCTGGGCGCCGGTGGGCTGGTCCGCGCGTACACCGCGGCCGTCTCCGAGACGCTCGCGCTGGCGGCGCTCGTGCGCCGCGAGCCGCGCGACGTCGTCACGGTCGCCGCTCCGCTCGCTGAGGCGGGCCGCGTCGACCACGTGCTCCGCGCGTGGGCGAGCGCGCACGACGCCGTCGTGACGGACGTGCGCTACGAGGTCGACGGCGCCGTCGCGACGCTCCTGGTGCCCCCACCGCACAGCGCGGCGCTCCGCTCCCACCTCGCGGGGCTGAGCGGCGGAGCGCTCACCGCCGTGGTGGGCGAACGCCGCGTCGTCGACCTTCCCTGAGGCGCAGATCTCGCATCGTGGACGTCTGACTTCCGTGCGTTGACACCAGCGCTTAAACCCGACTAAAACAGTCAACAAGGTCATGAGTGTCTCCGCCAAGCCCCGGCTCGGAGACCGGCAACCCTCCTCCCGTGGTGGGGTGCCCCGGGTGACGACCTGGCCGTCGTGGCAGACGACGGCAAGCACGGCGCCGAGCGATCGTCGCCTCGAGAACGTATGGAGCCAGCCTTGAACGTCTGGGACGTGACAGCGCTCGCCGTCACCATCGGCCTGTTCGCAGGGATCCTCGCGCTGTCCAGGCGCCGTGTGAACTTCAGCGTGCTGACCTTCGTCGCGCTCTTCCTCGGCGTCGCCGTGGGCGTCGTCTTCAAGGGGCACGTCGAGTACGTCGACCCGCTGGGGCGCGTGTACATCAACCTCCTGCTGACGATCGTCGCGCCGCTGGTCATCGTGTCGATCCTGTCGAGCATCACGTCGCTCGGCTCGACGGCCCAGCTCAAGACCATCGGCGCCCGGTCGGTCTACTGGCTCCTGGGCCTCAACCTCGTCGCCATCCTGTTCACCCTCGGGGTGGCGCTCATGGTCAACCTCGGCAAGGGCGCCCACCTGGCGACCGACACGGACACCCGCTCTCTCGACTCGGTCAAGCGGCCGATCACCGAGGTGTTCCTCGACTTCTTCCCGACGAACATCGTCAAGGACATCTCCGAGAACAACATCATCCCGATCATCCTGGTGAGCGTCCTCGTCGCGGTCTCGTGCTCGATCATCGCCGACAAGCACCCCGAGAAGGTCGCGCCGTTCAAGCGGCTCGTGGAGGCGCTGCGGGAGATCATCTTCCGCGCCGTGGGCTTCGTCATCGCCCTGACCCCGTACGCGGTGCTCGCGCTCACGGCCTCCTTCACGTCCTCGTTCTCCGCCGACATGAGCGACGTGTGGCCGCTCCTCACGCTGCTCGTGGTCGCCTACATCGTCTGCTTCACGCACGCCTACGTCATCAACGGCGTCTTCCTGCGGGTGTCCGCGAACGTCAACCCGGTCGCCTTCTTCCGCAAGATGCTCCCCGCCCAGATCGCGGCCTTCACCACGCAGAGCAGCGCCGGCACGCTCCCCCTCACCACCGCGCTGCTGCGCGGCCGGGTCGGGGTGTCCTCCGAGGTCGCCGGCTTCACCGCGCCGCTCGGCACCACGATCGGCATGCCCGGGTGCGCCGGCGTGTGGCCCGTGCTACTCGCCGTCTACGCGATCAACGCGCTCGGGATCCCCTACGGGCTGGGCGACTACGCGGTGCTCGTGGTGCTCGGTGTGCTCGTGTCGATCGGGACCGCAGGGGTGCCGGGCACCGCGACGGTGACGGCGACCACGGTGCTGACGGCGGCAGGCCTCCCGCTCGACGTCATCATCCTGACCCTCCCGATCAGCGCCATCGCCGACATGGCCCGCACGACCAACAACATCACGTCGGCGGCGGTCGCCGCCGCGATCGTCGCCCGCAAGGAAGGGCGGCTGGACGACGCCGTCTTCGACGCGCCGGACGCCGACCTGTCGCTCCTCACGGCGCCGGACCGGGAGCCCGAGGACGACCTGAGGGCCGCGGAGGCGACGTCCGTGCCCACGCCCGAGAACGACGGCGACCCGTGGGGCGGCGTGCCGGTCGGCGCCTGCTCCATCGACTCCGCCCCCCGCGAGTGGCGCGAGCGCGTCGGCGCCCGCTGAGAACTCACCCGTAGCAAGCCCCCAGAGAAAGCGCTCTCCTGTGAACATCTCTCTTCACACACACCGCCGCGGCCGTCTGCTCGCCATCTTCGCCGCCGCGAGCCTCGTGGCCGTCAGCCTCCCCGTGCTCCACCCCGTCAAGGCCAGCGCCGCGACCGTCCAGTGGGTCGACGGCGGCGACGACATCGACTGCGAGCAGGACGACAACGGCAAGGCCCTCACCTACCTCTCGCTCGACCAGCAGTGCCAGCCGATCCCGACCTGCCACGAGGTCCCGCGCGACCCCAAGGTCAACCCCAAGTACTACGGCAAGATCGTGCAGGACAGCGCCGACAACGGGATCTGGCAGGGCGACGACGACGCCGTGGTCTACGAGGACGACCTCCCCTCGGACTACTACGTGACCTCCTCCGGCTCGGGCTCGACGCCCACCACCTCACCCACGAAGAGCCCGACGACCTCGCCCACCGGGACCTCCACGCCGTCGGGGTCGACGTCGGGCAGCGGAAAGTCCTCGTCGGGCACGAAGTCGAGCGGCAGCAAGTCCTCGTCGGGCAGCAAGACCGGCAAGAGCAGCACGCCTTCCTCGTCCAGCAGCCCCTCGTCGAGCACCAGCACGTCGACCAGCACCACCGCGACCGGCGGGACCGACGACCTGGGGATCGACCCCGAGGAGACGGTGACCGAGGGAGCGCCCAGCGCCCCGGGGACGCCGACGCTCACGGTCAAGGGCTCCAGCATCGTGGTGAAGTGGCAGGCCTCCGCCGACGTCGACCTCGACCAGGTGACCGGCTACACGGTCCAGCTCTCCGGGGACCACCACGCCGAGGTCGACGGCTCGACCTTCCGGTACGTCTTCCGTGACCTGCCGGACGGCAGCTACCGCGCCGCCGTCCGCGCCGTGAACGCCGAGGGCCCGTCGGCCGCCTCGACGCCCTCGGAGCCCGTGGTCCTCGGCACCCCGGTCGCCTCGGTGGTGGGCACGCTGACGTGGACCGGCGAGGTCTCGCCCGGCTCGACGGTCACCCTGAGCGGGTCCGGCTACGCCCCCGGCGCGACCCTCGACCTCGAGCTGCACTCCGACCCGGTCCAGCTCGGCACAGTGACGACCGACGACCAGGGCGCCTTCACGACCGACATCGAGATCCCGGCGGACGCCCCCGAGGGCGACCACGAGCTCGTGGTCTCCTCGCAGGGCACGGTCGTCTCGACGACGCCGGTCACGCTCGTGGCCCCGGAGCCGGTCGTGGCCGACGACGCGGTGAGCGCCGCGACGGAGACGGCCGCCGCCCCGGAGACGGTCCCGCCGCTGACCGGTCTGGTGATCCTCGTCGCGCTCGCCGCGGCGGGAGTCGTCCTCCTCCTGGTGCACGCCGCCCGCGGCGGCGCCGCGCGCGGACGGCCCGCTGTCGCCGGCGCGGCTCCCGCCGTGGAGACGAGCCAGTCCGCGCCGACGAGCAGCTTCACGCCGCTGCAGCTCAACAAGCCAGTCATCCCAGCCTTCGCGCCGGCCGGTGCCGGACCGGTGACCACCCGTACCCCGACCGGCGTGCACGGCAGGCCGGAAGGGAGCTGAACCTCTCCAGCACGTCAGTGGCCGGGCCACGCAGCATCCCCCGACGCCCGCGGCCCGGCCACCTCGTTCGAGCCAGTTCCGAGCAAGCACTCTGACCCGACCCGCCCATGACGGCGGAGAAAGTGACGATACCCCCATGTCTACCTCCCAGCTGCGACGCAAGGTCGCCGCGGTCACGGTGGCAGCCCTCGCCACCGCCCCCGTGGTGGCGCTGACCGCCCCGGGCGCGACCGCCGTGCCCGCCTCCGCACCCGCCATCACCTCGAGCGTCGACTTCGACTACTTCGCGGACGTGTTCCCGTCGCTCGCCGACCAGCGCGACCAGCACGTGTTCGAGTCCATCAGCATCGAGCGCCTCAAGTACCTGCTCCGGTTCAAGACCGGCAAGTACGCGATCCTGATCGGCGACCCGAAGGACGCGAGCACCCAGGCGGAGATCGCGTCGATCAACACTGCCGCCAAGAGCATCGGCGTCACGAAGATCTACGTGTTCAACCCGCGCATCGACGGCGAGAAGCTCAACATCTTCGACTGGAGCGAGCTGTCCAGCGTGCTGGGCGGCGCCGGCCTCACCTACTGGGAGTCCGAGGGCGCGGCCGGGACCACGGGCGGCCCGCTGATCGACCTCATCAACGGCGACGCCACCTCCCCCGAGTTCGTCCGTGACGACTCGGGCAAGGTCACGAGCCCGTACCTGTTCGTCCTCGACCCGCAGGGCGAGGACGGCGCCGGCAAGGACGACCGCGTGGTCTCGTCCCTCTCCGACCGGAAGTCCGCCGCCGACCTGGACACGCCGGCCGAGCGGACCGCCTACGAGGCCGAGGTGAAGCAGACACTGCTCGACGGCGGCGCCGTCACCACCCCTGACCTGAGCGTGACCACCCAGTTCGCCTTCTACGAGGACGAGGTCAACCGCCGCCACACCACCTCCTACGCCGACGAGGCCAAGTACGGCGGCAACATCCTCAGCGCGGCCGACGACGCCGACGGGTGGCGGATCCAGCAGCTCACGTACCCCGAGACGATCGACCTGCTGAGCAACCCGCGGTACAAGGACGCCGACGTCCCGCTGCTCTTCGGCGGCACCTGGTGCCACAACACCCGGGCCGTCATCAAGAACATCAACGCCGACGCACAGGCGAACGGCGTGAAGACGGTCTACAACCTGGACTTCTCGCTCTTCTCCGTGGGCAACGGCGGCACGGTCTACGACCACATCCGCACCTCGGGCGACCCGAAGACCGACGCCGGCTCGGGCAAGCTGCTCGCCCCGGGCCAGCTCTACGGCGAGCTGTTCAACACCTACCTGTACAACGCGAAGGCCGAGTACGCGGCCGACGGTGAGCCCGGCGCGAGCGCCAACCGCTACTACCCCGGTGGCGACACCACCAAGCCGCTGCAGTCCGCCCGCCGTCTCCAGGTGCCCGCGCTGCTGGTCTACAACCAGAGCCACAAGGACGCCCTCGGCGACGCGGCGCCCGTCGTGGACGAGGCCATCCGCACCAACGCCGACGGCACGTACACCGAGTACATGAGCGAGTACTGGTACGTCGCCGGGCACGCGCTGCCCAACACGGCCGACACCACCCTCTACGGCACCCTCGCCGCAGGCGGGGACCGTCTGCAGAACGCCCGCGACTTCGCGACCGAGGCCCTCGGCGCCTACAGCGACGTGCTCGGCTCGCTCGGCGGCGTGCGCTACACGAGCACGACGCACGTCGCCGTCGGCGACACCGGCTCGACCGACCTCGTCCCGGGGACCACGCCAACGCTCAGCGTCACCGTGACGGCCGCCGGCTACGGCCCGTTCATCACGAACAACAAGAGCGCGGTCGACGTCCCCCGCAGCACCGGCACCGGCAGCCCGACCGGCTCCGTCGTCGTGCGCGACAGCGCGGGTCAGCTCGTGGGCGACCCGGTGGCGCTGAACCGGGATGGCTCCCCCGTCACGGTCACCCTGCCGACCGTCTCCGCGGCCGACCTGGGCAAGAGCTGGAAGGTCGAGTACCTCGGTCGCGGCTACTCGATCACGTCGTCGGCGACCGAGCTGCGGGTCGGCAAGCACGCCGATGTCACCGTCGCCGGCGCGACGTCGGCCACGGTCGGCACCGCGGTCCCGCTCACGGTCACGGTGACCGACGGCGCGACGGGCAGCGTCAGCCTGGAGGGCCTGCCCGACGCCCCGGTAAGCGCGACCCTCGTCTCCGGCAAGGCCACCCTGACGGTGCCGAGCACCGTGCCGGCGGGCGCCTACGCGCTCAAGGTCGCCTACAGCGGTGACGACCAGTACGCCTCCGCGGTCTCCGCGCCGCTCACGCTGAACCTCGCGAGGCTCACCTCCACGGCCACCGTCACGACGGCCAGGAGCACCACGTACGGCAAGGCCGCGACGGTCACCGTGAAGGTGACGGACAGCACGGGCAGGGCCGCGACCGGGACGGTCTCCCTCGCCGGTGCGGGCGCCGCCCGGAGCGCGACCCTGTCCAGCACGGGCCAGGCCGTCATCACCCTGCCCGCGACGCTCGCCGTCGGCTCGTACGCCCTCAGGGCGACCTACGCGGGCAGCGCCACGGTGGTCGGCACCACCGCGACCGCGGCGCTGACGGTCACCAAGGCCAAGGTCACCGCCGTGAAGACGAAGGTGAAGAAGGCACCGACCACCAAGAAGGCGGGCAAGGCGAAGATCACCGTCACCACGGCGAAGGGCCTCGCCAAGGCGACGGGCAAGGTCACCGTGACCCTCAAGAAGGGCAAGAAGTCCGTCAAGGTCAAGGCGACCGTGAAGGCCGGCAAGGCGACCGTGAAGCTCCCCAAGAGCGCCAAGGGCACCTGGAAGGCCAAGGCCAAGTACGCCGGCAGCAGCACCTACGCGGCCGCGAAGGCCAAGGTCGTGAAGGTGAAGGTCAAGAAGTAGGGCCTCACCGCACCGTGAAGGGCGGGGGCTCGCAGCAGACGATCGTCTGCTGCGAGCCCCCGCCCTTCGCCGTGCCCGGGCCGCGCGGTGCCGGCGAAGGGTGCCGCGCGGGTGACCCGCCGTGATGAGATGGCTGCATGACTCCGCGCCTGCTCGTCGGCCCGCTCGACCCCGCGACCGCCGAGGGCGTGCACACCCTCGCCGCGAACGCGACGCTCGCGGACGGCGCCCGCCCCCTGTCCGAGCAGCCCCTGCTCGAGCTCATGACGGACGACGCCGACCTGACGCACGTCGTCGTCCGTGCCGACGACGCCCCCGGCGCACCCGTCGTCGGGTACGCGCAGGTGGACCGGCGGGGCACCACGCCGAGCGCGGAGCTCGTCGTCGACCCCGAGCACCGCCGCCGCGGCATCGGGCGCATGCTGCTGCGCACCGCCCAGCGCGACGCGACGCTGCCGAGCCGGTCCGGGGCCCCGGCCGGCCGCCCGGAGCTGCGCGTCTGGGCGCACGGCTTCGGCCCCGCGGCCCAGGCCTTCTCCCGTGCCATGGGCCTGCACGTCGTCCGCGAGCTGCAGCTGCAGACCCGCTCCCTCGACGACGCACCGCTCGACCTGGACGGCGCCGTCGCGGCCGCCGGCGCGCGCGAGTTCCGCCCCGGCGAGGACGACGACGCGTGGGTCACCGCCAACGCGAGGATCTTCGCGCAGCACCCCGAGCAGGGCCGCCTGACGCTCGCCGACCTGCGCACCCGTGAGGCGCAGGAGTGGTTCGACCCGTCGTTGTTCTACGTGGTCCCCTCCCTCGACGACCCTGCACGCATCGATGCCTACGCCTGGCTCAAGGTGGAGCACCCGCACGCGAGCGTCGGGGCCACCTCCTCCGCGGAGATCTACGTGATCGGCGTCGATCCCGCGCTGCAGGGCCGGGGGCTGGGCGGTCGCCTGACCGCCCTCGCGCTCGCTGCCCTGCGGCGCACCGGCGCGGACCACGCCGAGCTGTGGGTCGACGCCGACAACCTGGCCGCCGTCGCGACGTACGCGAGGGCGGGGTTCACCGTGGCGTCACGGGACGTTCAGCTCTCGCGGTGACCACGACGGCGCACGGGGTGTCACCATAGGACAATGACGGACGCGATCACCGACTCCACGCTCGCGAGTCACATCGCCGAGCACATCGCCGAGCAGCCCGCGGCGGACGGCAAGGACGCCGCGCGCGACCACGACGCGACGACCGGGACCACGCCCGCGCCGCCCCTGCCCGAGGACCGGTTCCTCGACCGCGAGCTGAGCTGGCTCGCCTTCAACCAGCGTGTCCTCGAGCTCGCCGAGGACCCCACGCTCCCGCTGCTCGAACGGGTCCGCTTCCTGTCGATCTTCGCCTCCAACCTCGACGAGTTCTTCATGGTCCGCGTGGCCGGGCTGAAGCGGCGCATCGCCGCGGGGCTCGCGATGCCGGACGCGTCGGGGCACAGCCCGCGCGAGGTGCTGCAGGAGATCAGCACCCACGCCCACCGGCTCATGGACCGGCACGCCGGCGTGTTCGCGGGCCAGGTGCAGCCCGCCCTCGTGGCGCAGGGCATCACGATCGTGCACTGGGAGGACCTGGCGACCGCCGAGCGCGACCGGCTGCAGAAGTACTTCCGCAAGCGCATCTTCCCGGTGCTCACCCCGCTCGCCGTCGACCCGGCCCACCCGTTCCCCTACATCTCGGGGCTCTCGCTCAACCTCGCCGTCGTCGTCGTGAACCCGGTCACCGGCAAGGAGCACTTCGCCCGCGTGAAGGTGCCGCCGCTGCTCCCCCGCTTCATCGCGGTCGACGAGCGCGGGCGCCCGAGCGCGCCGAGCTCGCAGTCCGCCGCCGGCGACCGGGGCCCGACGTCGTTCGTGCCGATCGAGGAGGTCATCGCCGAGCACCTGGGCCAGCTCTTCCCCGGCATGGAGATCGCCGAGCACCACACCTTCCGGGTGACGCGCAACGAGGACGTCGAGGTCGAGGAGGACGACGCCGAGAACCTCCTCAAGGCGATGGAGAAGGAGCTGCTGCGGCGCCGCTTCGGCCCGCCCGTGCGCCTCGAGCTCGCCGCCGGGATCTCGTCGCGCGTGCGCTCGATCCTCGTCCGCGAGCTGGGGGTCGAGGAGTCCGAGGTCGTCACCCTGCCCGCCCCGCTCGACCTGACGGGGCTGAGCGTCATCGCGGACCTCGACCGACCCAGCCTGCAGTACCCCCGGTTTGTCCCGACGACCAACCGCTTCCTCGCCGAGGTCGAGAGCGCGACGGCGACCGACGTGTTCGCCGCGATCCGCGAGCGCGACATCCTGCTGCACCACCCCTACGACTCGTTCTCGACCTCGGTGCAGACCTTCCTGGAGCAGGCCGCCGCCGACCCGGACGTGCTCGCCATCAAGCAGACCCTGTACCGCACCTCGGGCGACTCCCCCATCGTGGACGCCCTCATCGACGCCGCAGACGCGGGCAAGCAGGTGCTCGCCCTGGTGGAGATCAAGGCCCGCTTCGACGAGCAGGCCAACATCTCCTGGGCACGCAAGCTGGAGCACGCGGGCGTGCACGTGGTGTACGGGATCGTCGGGCTCAAGACGCACTGCAAGCTCTCGCTCGTGGTGCGTCAGGAGGCGGACGGGCTGCGCCGGTACTGCCACGTCGGCACCGGGAACTACCACCCCAAGACGGCGCGCTACTACACGGACCTCGGTCTGCTGACCTGCGACCCGGAGGTGGGCCAGGACCTCTCCCGGCTGTTCAACCAGCTCTCCGGGTACGCGCCGCGCACGCGTTTCCACCGGCTGCTCGTCGCGCCGCGGACGGTCCGCAGCGGGCTGGTCGAACGGATCGACCGCGAGGCCGCGGCGGCTCGTGCCGGGCGCGAGGCGTGGGTGAAGATCAAGGTCAACTCCGTCGTCGACGAGGAGACGATCGACGCCCTGTACCGGGCGTCGCAGGCCGGGGTGAGGGTCGACCTGGTGGTGCGCGGGATCTGCGTCGTGCGGCCTGGGGTGCCGGGCCTCTCGGAGAACATCCGGGTGCGCTCGATCCTGGGGCGCTTCCTGGAGCACTCGCGGGTCTACGCCTTCGCCAACTCCTCGGGCCCCGCCATCGGAGACGGCGCGGAGACCGGCCCCGAGATCTTCATCGGCTCCGCCGACCTGATGCACCGCAACCTCGACCGGCGGGTCGAGACCCTGGTCCGGATCACGGACCCCGACCAGGTCGAGTACCTGCTGTGGCTGCTGGACACGTCGATGTCCGAGGACGTCGCCTCCTGGCACCTGGCAGCCTCGGGCGACTGGACACGCGTGGTCGAGGGCGGCGAGCCGCCGCACCGCCTCGACGACCTGCAGGAGATCCTCATCAGCCGGCAGCGCCAGCAGGTGGCCGCGCGGTGACGGGCCACTGATGGCGCCCCAGGTGGCGCGGGTGGTCGACGGCGCAGCCGGGCTCGGCGGGCGGCGGGACGACACCGCGAACCTCGTGCAGGCCGCGGGCTGCGTGGTGTGGCGGGTGCGTGACGGCAGGCTGCAGGTCCAGCTCATCCACCGCCCCCGCTACGAGGACTGGTCATGGCCCAAGGGGAAGGTCGACCCAGGCGAGCTGCTGCCGACGACCGCCGTCCGAGAGGTCGCGGAGGAGACCGGCAAGCCCGTCGTGCTGGGCATCCCGCTGCCCGGTCTGCAGTACCTCACGCAGGACGGCACCGTGAAGCGCGTGCACTACTGGGCCGCGCGGCGTGCCACCGCGGCCGACCCCTGCCTCACGGCGCGCCACCCCGTCTCACGGGCCTCGGGGGACGAGATCGACGGCAAGGAATGGGTGTCCGCGAAGAAGGCCTTCGACCGGCTCACCCGCAAGGCGGACCGCGCGCCGCTCGACGCGCTCGTCGTCCGGCACCGCGAGGGGCTGCTGGACACCCGCGCGGTCGTGGTGCTGCGTCACGCTCATGCGGTGCCCCGCGCGGCGTGGCACGGCGAGGAAGAGCTGCGCCCGCTCACGCCGGCGGGCCACGGGGAGGCGCACGCCCTCGTGCCCGTGCTGGCCGCCTTCGGCGTCGAGCGACTGCTGACGAGCGACTGGCGGCGCTGCGTGGAGAGCGTGGAGCCCTACTGCCGGACGCTGGGGATCGACCCCACCCTCGTGCCCGACCTCTCGGAGACCCGGTACGACGAGTCTCCCGACCGCCTGGCCGTCGTCATGCGCGAGGCGCTGGCGAGCCCCTCCTCGACCGCGCTGTGCACGCACCGGCCCCTGCTGCCCGCCGCTCAGCGGTTCCTCGCGGAGCACGCCACGGCCGACGTCGCCGAGGCGCTGTCGCACCGCAAGCCCCTGCAGCCGGGCCAGGCGCTCGTCGCCCACGTCGCGGGCACCCCCGAGGGCCCGCTCGTCGTCGGTGTCGAGCGCCTGCACCCCAAGGTGGCCTGACCACCCCGTCGAGGGCAGGGGAGAGCCCGCGGGTGGGAGGTTGCTCCCGTCACGGAGGACGATGCCGTGACCTGCCCGCGGGCTCCGGTGGTGGCGTCAGACTCGCCAGCCCGTCCGAAGGGTTCAGGCGCGACTAGCGCGCCACCACCTCATGCGTCCGAAGAGTCTTCACTTCTCGGATCACCTCCTTCCCCATGTGCCTCGAGCCTAGGCCCGCAGCACCGGGGACCGCCAAGGTTTTTCCGGGCGGGTCAGACCAGGATCGCGTGGAGGGCCAGGTAGAAGATCCCGGCCACGACGGCCGCCGCCGGCAGGGTGAGGACCCAGGCGTAGGCGATGTTCTTGGCGACGCCCCAGCGCACTGCGGAGAGCCGCTTGGTGGAGCCGACGCCCATGATCGCCGAGGTGACGGTGTGCGTGGTGGAGACCGGGGCGTGCAGGGCGAAGGCGTTCACGTACAGCACGAGCGCGGAGACGGACTCGGCGATGAACCCGCGGGCGGGGTCGAGCTCGATGATCTTGCGGCCGAGGGTGCGCATGATGCGCCACCCGCCCGAGTAGGTACCGGCGGAGATCGCGCCCGCGGCGCAGATCTTCACCCACAGCGGGATCCCCTTGTCCGGGTCGGCCCAGCCGACCTGGATCAGCGCCAGGTAGATGACGCCCATGGTCTTCTGCGCGTCCTGGAGGCCGTGACCGAGCGCCATCGCCGAGGCCGAGACCGTCTGGGCGAGCCGGAAGCGCCGGAAGGTCCGGGCCGGGGGCCGGTTGCGCAGCAGCCAGTAGACGCCGATCATCACGCCGAAGGCGAGCGTGAAACCGATCAGCGGGGAGAACACCATCGGCAGGACGACCTTGTCGACGACGTGGCTCCAGTAGATCCCCAGACCGCCGAGCAGCCCGGCGCCCACGAGCCCGCCGATCAGGGCGTGCGTGGAGGACGAGGGCAGCCCGAACCACCAGGTGATGAGGTTCCACACGATCGCGCCGACCAGCGCGGCGACGATGACGATCAACGACTCGCGTTGTCCGGCGTCGTCCAGGTCGACGATCGACTTCGCGATCGTCTCCGCGACCGCCGTGCCCAGCAGGGCGCCGACGAAGTTCATGACGGCTGCCATGGTGAGCGCGACCTTGGGGGTCAGCGCCCGGGTGGAGACCGACGTCGCGATGGCGTTCGCGGCGTCGTGGAAGCCGTTGGTGTAGTCAAAGCTGAGCGCGAGCGCGACGATGACGACGACGAGTGCCGCTTCCACGGGGCGTCAGGACTCCTTGACCGCGATGGTCTCGACCGTGTTGGCGACCCGCTCGAAGCCGTCGGCGGCCTCCTCGAGGACGTCGACGACCTCCTTGAGCTTCATGAGCTGGATCGGGTCGGAGATCTCGTCGAACAGCATCGACAGCAGCTTGCGGTAGTGCTTGTCCGCCTGGTTCTCGAGGCGGTTGATCTCGACCCAGTAGTCGCCGAGGTCCGCCATCTTGCGCAGCTTGGGCATCGCCTCCGCGGTGAGCTCGGCCATCCGCTGCAGCACCTCGACCTGGTCGGCGACGCGCGACGGGATCTCCTTGAGCTTGTACAGCACGATGAGGTCGGCGGCCTCGTCCATGAAGTCCATGCAGTCGTCGAGGGCCGAGGCGAGCGCGTAGATGTCGTCGCGGTCGAAGGGCGTGATGAACGTCGTGTTGAGCTTCTTGACGACGGAGTGGGTCGCCTCGTCCGCCAGGTGCTCGATCTCCGTCATCCGCTTCGCGAGGTCCTTGCGGTCCCCCTGCTTGGCCCCGAGGACCTGGGCGAGGACGTTCGATCCGGAGACCAGGTGGGACGCCGAGGCCCCCAGGAGGTCGAAGAAGGTGGTGTCGCGGGGCGTGAGGCGCAGCTTGAAGCGCACGTGTGGCTCCGGGGGTCGAGAGGGGACACGAAGACGTGGACGGCGACGCCGGACCGGGAGCGCCTGACGGCGCGAAGGCCGCTCGTAGCGGCTGATGTTGGAGCCCGGGGCACCGCGGCCCGACGTCGCACCTCCATGGTACGTGGCAAACACTACGTGACCGACGCGTGAACGCGAGTGCGGCAGGAGGCCGATCACCCGAGGTCGTGCGGGTCGGTGTTCGCCCCCTGGTCACTCGAGACGATCGGCACGCCACAGCCGGGCTGCGGTCTCGAGCTCCTCGGCGGTGCGCAGCAGCGACGACGCTGCGTGGGTGAGCCGGCTGGCCTGCGTCCCGGAGATGCTGTCGCGCTGGTCGGCCTCGAAGGCGCCGCCGAGGGCGAGGATGCGGCAGAACGCCGCGGCCCGCTCGAGGGCGACGGCGAGGTCCGCGGTGTAGACCCCGCTGAGCACGTCGTCGAGCAGCCGCACGAGCTCGGCGGGGCCGGCGGGGGCCGCGACGCCCGCGACCACCTCGTGCACCGGGGCCGTCGCCACGGCCAGCCCGTAGCGGTGGGCCACCGCCTCGGGATCCCGGCGCACCCAGTCGCGGATCGCGTACAGGCGCCACAGCGTGCCGGGCAGGGTCTCGGCGTCGCTCTGCGACCAGAGGGCGGCCACCGTGTCGAGCCCCTGCTCCTCGACGAGCCGGACCAGCCGCTCGACGACGGCCGCGTCCTCGCTCGCGCGGCCGTGGTGCACCATGATCGCCGCGGTACGGCGCGCGACGTCGTCGCGCAGCTCGGGCGCGAGGTCGCCGGGGATCTGCTCGGCGTCGTGCGGGTCGAGCATCGCGGGACGGCGGGGACGGTGGTCGCTCACCCCTCAAGTGTCGCGCGGCTCACATCGCACGCACGCCAAAAACAGTTGCCCAGGGCAACCATCGGCCGTATGCTGGAGGGCATCCCCACCACTTCTTGCGAGGAATGAATGACGTCTACCGACACCCACACCACCGTTCTCGACGAGAGCCCGGCGCCCATGAAGCATCGCCAGGTGCTTGAGGCGCTCTCCGGCATCCTCCTCGGGATGTTCGTCTCGATCCTCGCCTCGTCGATCGTCTCCTCGTCGTTGCCCCGCATCGTCTCGGACCTGCACGGCGGTCAGGAGGCGTTCACCTGGGTGGTCACCGCGACGCTGCTCACTATGACGATCTCGACGCCGATCTGGGGCAAGCTCGCCGACATCACCAACCGCAAGCTGCTCATCCAGCTCGCGCTCGTCATCTCGGTGCTCTCGGCCGCCGCCGCGGGCTTCTCCCAGAACACCGCGGAGCTCATCACCTTCCGCGCCTTCCAGGGCATCGGCGCCGGCGGTCTGACGGCCCTCGGCTCCGTGCTGATCGCCGACATCATCTCCCCGCGCGAGCGCGGCCGGTACATGGGGCTCATGGGGGCGGTCATGGGCATCGGCATGGTCGGCGGCCCGATCCTCGGTGGCACGCTCACCGACTCGCTCGGCTGGCGCTGGAACTTCTTCATCGGCCTGCCGTTCGCCCTCGCGGCGATCGTCGTGCTGCAGCGCACGCTGCACCTGCCGCCCATGAAGCGCAAGACCGTCTCGATCGACTACCTCGGCGCGAGCCTCATCAGCGTCGGCGTCGCCGGGCTGCTCATCTGGGTCACGTACGCCGGCACCAAGTTCGACTGGGTCTCCGTCCCGAGCGCCGTGTTCGTCCTCGGCTCGCTCGCGGTCCTCGCGCTCGCCGTCTGGGCCGAGAGCCGCGCGGCCGACCCCATCGTGCCGCTGCGCCTGTTCAAGAACCGCATGGTCGTCGTCAGCGTCGTGGCGAGCGTCTTCGTCGGCGTCGCGATGTTCGGCTCCTCGGTGTTCCTGAGCCAGTACATGCAGGTCTCCCGCGGCCAGACGCCGACCGTCTCCGGACTGCTCACCATCCCGATGGTCATCGGCCTGCTCGGCTCCTCGACCGTGAGCGGGAACCTGATCAGCCGCACCGGGCGCTACAAGAGCTTCATGATCGCGGGCAGCCTGCTGCTCGCCGGCGGCCTCGGCCTCATGGGCACCATCGACTACCACACGAGCATCCCGCTGATCTGCGTCTTCCTGTTCGTCATCGGCGTCGGTGTCGGCATGCTCATGCAGAACCTGGTGCTCGTCGCGCAGAACACGCTCGACATCAAGGACATGGGCGCGGGCACGGCCTCGATCGCCTTCTTCCGCACCCTCGGTGGCGCGATCGGCGTCTCGGTCCTCGGGGCGATCCTCGGCACCAAGGTCGCCTCCGGCATCGCGAGCGGCCTCAAGGGGCTGGGGATCGACGCCGGCTCGTCGGGCCTGTCCGGCGACATCCCCGACGTGAGCACGCTGCCCGGGCCGATCAAGGACGTCGTCGAGCACGCCTACGGCGACGGCATCGCCGAGATCTTCCTCGTGGCCGCGCCGCTCGCGCTCATCGCCTTCCTGGCCGTGCTGTTCATCAAGGAGGTCGCCCTGGGCAACCGCAGCGGCGTCGAGCAGCGACTGTCCGCGGAGCTGGGCGCCGAGGGCATCGACCTGCCGGAGGACGGCGTGGTCGGTGACCAGGTCGCGGGCGCGGCCCTGGGCCGTGGTCCCGAGGACCGTGACGAGGTGGCCAAGGTCGAGGCATGACGGCCGACAGCTACCCCGCGCTCGAGCAGGTGCTGGGCACCCTCGTCCGCACGGCACGAGCCAACCTGCGCGGCACGGCGGCCCAGCTCGGCGAGGACATGGACCCCGCGTCGTACACGCTGCTCGGGTACCTGTACAAGAACCCGGACGTGCGGCTCAGCGACGTCGCGGACGCCCAGTGCGTCGGCAAGCCCACCATCTCCCGCCAGATCGCCCGGCTGGAGAAGATGGGCCTCGTCGAGCGGGCCACGGACCCGGCGGACAGCCGGGGCCAGCTCGTCCGGCTCACCGCGAGCGCGTCCGAGCAGATGCACGCCATCAAGGAGCAGCAGCTGGGCCGCCTGCGCGAGGCGCTGGCCTCGTGGCCCGAGGGCGACGTCGCGCGGCTCACCGAGCTGCTCGGGCGCTTCGTCTCGGACTTCCTGAGCGCGACGCGCGACTGACCGGGCGGCTCGCCCCGCTCGCTACTCGTCGGCGACGAACGTGAGGCTGGCCGAGTTCATGCAGTAGCGGTCGCCCGTCGGGGTCTGCGGGGCGTCGTCGAACACGTGACCGAGGTGCGAGCCGCAGCGCGCGCATCGCACCTCGGTCCGGACCATCCCGTGCGAGCGGTCCTCGATCAGCTCGACCGCGTCGCCCTCTCGCGGCTCGTAGAAGCTGGGCCAGCCGCAGTGCGACTCGAACTTCGACGTCGAGCGGAACAGCGCAGCGCCGCAGGCACGGCAGCGGTAGGTGCCGGGGCGTTCCTCGTGCAGCAGCTCGCCGGTGCCGGGACGCTCCGTGGCGGCCTGCCGCAGCACCTGGAACTCGAACGGCGTCAGCAGCTCGCGCCACTCCGCCTCGGACTTCTCCACCTCGTACGGCATCTTCCGCTCCTTGTCCCCGGTCGCCCGGACCGCTCGTCCTCTCTCTCCCACTCAACCACGCCCGGCGCGCTGCCGTTCCCCGGGTGCACGTGATGCAATGCCCTCGTGATCGCGGAGGTGTGGGACCGGGTGCTCGACGCGCTGCACGCCGTGTGGGCGAGCGCGGGCGAGACCCATCCCGCGCCGTCGGCCCGCACGACGCTCGCCCTCGGGGCGCTGGCCCTCGTCCTCGTGCTCTACGCCCCGGTGTGGCGGGTGCTGCGCCACGGGGTGACGATCCTGCACGAGGGCGGGCACGCGCTCGTGGCCTTCTGCTGCGGGCGACGGCTGCGCGGCATCCGGCTGCACCGCGACACCTCGGGACTCACCGTCTCCCACGGCAGGCCGCGGGGCCTCGGGATGATCCTCACCGCGCTCGCCGGCTACACCGCCCCGGCCGTCGTCGGGCTCGGAGGGGCGTGGCTGGTGCACGACGGGCGGGCCGCCGCGCTGCTGTGGCTGCTGCTGGTCGGCGTGCTGTGCGTCGCCGTGCAGGTGCGCAACTGGTTCGGCGTGCTGCCCGTGCTGTGCGCGGGCGGCGCGGTGCTCGCTCTCGCCTGGTGGGGGCCGGCGCACCTCCAGGTGCCCGTCGCGACGGCGCTCGTGTGGTTCCTGCTGCTCGGCTCGGTGCGGCCCGTGCTGGAGATGCAGGGCGAGCGACGGGGCCTGGTGCGCCGGGGGCGACGCCCGACGTCGGACGCGGACGTGCTGGCCGGGCTGACCTGGTTCCCCGGCGGGTTCTGGGTCGCGGTGCTGCTGGTGGTGACCGTGGGGTGCGCGGCGCTCGGGGCGTGGTGGCTCGCCGCCGACTCGCTGTCGGCGCTCCGGGGATGAGCTCTCCCCCGCGTCCGCTCCGCTGGGCAACTCGTGCGCGGCGCGCCACACTGGAAGCGTGCCCGAGCTCCCCGAGGTCCAGGCCCTCGCGACCGACCTGACGCGCCGTCTGGCCGGCCGCACGGTCGTGCGCCTCGAGGTCGCCTCGATCAACGCGCTGCGAACCTTCGACCCTCCGGTGAGCGCGCTCGCGGGCCAGACGGTCGAGCGGGTGGAGCGGCACGGCAAGTTCCTCGACGTCGTCGCGGGCGAGGTGCGTCTCGTCATGCATCTGTCCCTCGCGGGCTGGGTCCGCTGGCACGACGGCGGAGGACCTGTCCCCGCGCCGGCGCGGCCCGGCAAGGGCCCGCTCGTCGCGCGGCTCCTGCTCGACGACGGCGCGTGGCTCGACGTGACCGAGCAGGGCACCCGCCATGCCGTCGCGCTCTACGTCGTGCACCGGCCGGACGACGTGCCCGGCATCACGCGGCTCGGCCCGGACCCCCTCGCCGAGGACTTCACCCCGGACACCCTTCGGCACATCCTGGAGGGCGCCGGGAGGTCACGGATCAAGGGGGTGCTGCGCGACCAGGCACGGGTGGCGGGGATCGGCAACGCCTACTCGGACGAGATCCTGCACGCGGCGCGGCTCTCGCCGTTCAAGGCCGCGTCGAGCTTCGACGACGAAGAGCTGCGTCGCTTGTACGACGCCACGCGGAGCGTGCTGCGCGAGGCGCTCGAGCGGGCCGACGGGATGGGGGCGGCCGACCTCAAGCGCGAGAAGAAGGCGGCGATGCGGGTGCACGGACGGGCGGGGCAGCCGTGCCCGGTGTGCGGCGACACCGTGCGTCAGGTCGTCTACTCGAGCTCGACGATGGAGTACTGCCCGACCTGCCAGACCGACGGGAAGCCGCTCGCCGAACGGGCCCTGTCTCGGCTGGTGAAGTAGTGCTCGGGGGTCGCGCCCCCGCCTGCTGACGGCAGGGTCCAGGTGGCGCTCACGGTAGCGTAGGAGGCCCGCTAGAAGTAGCGTATGGGAGCTGAGCAGCCTCCCCGACGGCACGGTGCTCATCGACGAGTGGCAACGCCTCCCACAGATGTGGGACGCCGTGCGCCGCGCCGTCGACCGTGGGGCACCTGCGGGACGGTTCCTCCTCACCGGCAGCGCGACGCCACGCAAGGGCATCGACACCCACAGCGGAGCAGGCCGCATCCTGTCGATCCGCATGCGGCCGATGGCACTGCACGAGCGCGGTGCCACCCGCCCTACCGTCAGCCTCGGACGCCTGCTGCGGGCCGAGCAAGGCAAGGTCGACGGACGGTCGAGCTTCACCCTCGACGACTACCTCACGGCGATCGCGGCGAGCGGCTTCCCGGGGATCAACCGGCTGGAGGCATCGCTGCGACGACGTCAGCTCGACACCTACATCCAACGCATCGTCGACCGCGACCTGCCCGAGCAGGGATTCGTGGTGCGCCGACCGCAGACTCTTCGCCGCTGGCTGGCCGCCTATGCTGCTGCCTCGTCGTCGACGAGCGCTTACTCGACGATCTTCGACGCGACCACCTCAGGGGACGGCACCCAGCCCGCCAAGACGACGACGATCGCCTATCGCGATCATCTGACGCAGCTCTTGCTCCTCGACCCCGTGCCCGGGTGGAGCCCGGCGGCCAACTCCTTCACCCGCCTCCAACAGGCGCCGAAGCACCAGCTCGCCGACCCCGGGCTCGTTCTACGACTGCTCAACCTGACGGAGGCCTCGCTCGCCAGCCCTCGTGGCGCTCACATGGCGGGGCCGCTGTTCGAGTCGCTCGCCACCCTGGGCGTGCGGGTCGCTGCCCAGGCCGCCGGCGCGGACATCGGCCATCTTCGGACGCGCGACGGCGATCACGAGGTCGACCTGGTCATCGAGGGACCCGACGGCCAGGTGATCGCGATCGAGGTCAAGCTGGCGGCCTCCGTGGACGATCGCGACGTACGGCACCTGCTCTGGCTGCGCGACCGTCTCCCCCACGACGTGATCGACCTTGTCGTCCTCACCACCGGCGAGCATGCCTATCGGCGTCCGGACGGTGTCGCAGTCGTGCCGCTGGCGCTCCTGGGGGAGTGACCCCCTGGCGATCGCGGTCACGCCCCCAGCTTCGTGACCACCGCGGCGATGCGGCGCGCGCGGGTCTCCGGCGTCTTCGCGCTCTCCACCGAGGTCACGTGCGCCTTGCGGTAGCTGGGCGCGAGCGCGTCGAAACCGTCGCGCACCCCGGCGGCATCGAGCGCGGCACCGAGGTCGTCGGGGACCTCGACCGTGCGCGGGGAGTCGTCGACCGTGAGGACGACGGCGATCGGGTCACCGCCCGACAGCCCCGTCGCGGCGCGCTTGTCCGCGCTGAAGGGGATGAGGAACTTACCGTGCATGACGGCGATCGTGCTGCGGTACTCGTAGCCGTTGACCTCGACTCGCACGGGCGGGCGCTTGCCTGCGCCCAGCTGGTCGACGACGTCGGGCGGCACCTCGATCCCCGTGTTGTTGCCGAGCGCGAGCAGGTTGCCGGTGAACGTGACGGAGGCGGCCATGCTGCGAGTGTAGGCGGGCTGGTTCGTGGGGCACAGCCGGAGCACTGCCGAGGTTCGCGCCGGTGCGCCGCCGCCGCGTACCCTGGTCGGGCGGCGTCACCCCTGCGACCTTGGTCGCGAGCTCGACGCCTGGGCCTCTAGCTCAGTTGGTAGAGCATCGGACTTTTAATCCGCGGGTCGTGGGTTCGAGCCCCACGGGGCCCACCCTGACCTGCAGGTTTACTCCCGCCAGGGGACGCTTTCCGACCGAATCCGTCCCTCGTCGGGGACGCTTTCGGGGTATCGGCAGGCTCAGCGCTCCGCCGTACGCATGTCCACTGGTATGGACACAAATTCGTACCCGACCGACCTGGGTGCCGAGCAGATGCTCGACACCGAAGCTGCGGCTCGATGGCTGGGCATCGCAGGGACCACGCTACGCGACTGGCAGAACAGGCCGTGGCGCGGGCCGTCACAGGGGCCTCCCCCTGCCTACCGGCTCGGTCGCCGCTACCGCTACCGCGTCTCCGACCTCGAAGCGTGGCTGCAGACGACCCGCGTGGGCGGCGGCCCCACCACATGACGCGCCGCGCCCTGGCACCGGGCGAGCACGGCCACGTCTTCGTCGAGCGCACACCGGCCGGTGACTTTGCCGCAACGACCCGTTGGCACGACCCGTCGTCCGGAGCAGTGCGGAAGGTCAAACGCACCGGCAAGACCGAGGTGGCCGCCCGTGCCCGGCTGCGGGCTGCGGTGGACCCGGCAACGCGAAGCACCGGACTCGATGCGACCTCGACGCTCGCGCAGCTCATCGCGGCACACCTCGTCGTGCGCGAGCGGCGCAACGAGGTACGCCCGCAGAGCCTCGTGCGATACCGCAGCGCCCTACGCTCTCTCGGTCGCTACGGGGTCGAGACCCTCCCGCTGCACGACCTCACTCCCCTACGCCTGGGGGAGATGTTCGACGCCATGTCCACCGACCTCCCTTCGCTCTCCCGCACGGCCTACGCGGCGACGTCGCTGGCGCTCGTGTGGGGCGTGAGCATCGGGCTCCTGCCGACGAATCCTCTGCGTGATGTCTCACGGCCCCGGCGCCGCCGGAAGCGCCCCGTGGCGATGGTCGATGGCGAGGTCCGTGCGCTGCGCGATGCGCTGCGGGCCGCCGACGCGCTCGTGGGGCCTGATGGCACGCACGTTGCCGGCCCGCCGAGCACGGTGGCCCTTCTGGTGGACGTTCTGCTCGGTACGGGCTGTCGTATCGGCGAGGCGCTGGCCCTGCGCTGGTGCGACGTGCTTGACCTCGATGGGCACGCGCCGCGGGTTCGTGTGTGCGGCACCGTCGTCCCCGACCCTCATCTGCATCGTCAGGACGAGACCAAGACGAGCCACGACCGCGTCCTACTTCTCCCCGACATTGCCGCCGAAGCGCTGCGCACAGTTGTCAGCCGGAGACGCCCTGGGTCCACAGACACCGCACCAGTGTTTGCGAGCCGCACGGGCGGGTTGATCAGCCCAGCAAACGCCCGTCGAGCGATCCGAACGGCGATATCAGGCACAGCCGCCGAAGGCTGGACTCCCCACGCGGCCCGCCGGACGGTAGCCACGCGGGTGGCAGCGACCGACGGTATCGCTGCAGCTGCCACTCAACTCGGACATGCCTCGACCGCGGTCACGGAGGCTTCGTATGCCGAGCGTGCGACCACCGCTGGCGACCATCGCGCCGCACTCAACTACGACCAGCTGTAAGAACACCTCCAGCTGCGTTGCTACGCACGATCCTCTACGAGGTTAACTTCTTCGGCGCCGGATCAGGCAACGGACGTTTCATACGCATGTCCATGAGTAGAGGTGCCCATCCAGTGGTGCCCACTACCCGTGGAGGCACGCGGTGACCATCCCGACCACCCCTCAGCCCTCGGAGCCGCGGCTCCTCGACGTCGACGCAGTCGCACGTGAGCTGCACCTCTCGACCTACACCACCGCGGCGTGGATGCGGTCGGGTCGACTGCCCGGCATTCGGATCGGTCGTGCGTGGCACGTGCGCCCCGCAGACCTCGACGCGTGGCTTAGCAGCCAGGTGGCGTCGGAGACTGCCGACAACCGCTGCGAGGCGAGCGCATGACCCGCGCCAGTGACACGGAGGCGGTATACGCCCCGGAAACGGCTCAGGAGCAGTGGATGCTCCACTACGGGGCGGTGTGGGGGTCGCACGAGTGGCGGGAGGGAGCCGTCATCCCGATCTCGCGCACCTGGAACGACGGCGAGAAGTCGCGTTTCGCTCTGGAGGGCACGGCACCAGCGAGTGACCCGGATGCGGTGTGGCGCCTCATCGAGAAGTCGGAGCGCACGTCCCGAGCGACATACATCGGCGTCGGCGTCCTCGGTGCACGTCCCACCACGGGCCGCGGCCGAGCGACCGACGTCATCGGGCTGCCCGCGTTGTTCATCGACGCCGACACCTCGGATGGCTGTCACGCGCCCTCATCCGACGGGCGGCCTCACCCGACTCGGGCTCAGATCGACGAGCTCATCGCTGCGTGCCCCTGGGGTCCGCCGACCTGCATCCTCGACTCAGGCGGCGGGCTGCACGCCTACTGGACTCTCACGGAGCCGCTGGTCACCGTAGGTGAGGGCGGAGCGTCTGGGCGCGACCTACTGCGCCGCTGGGACGCCTGGTGGACCCGCGCAGCCGCGCGTATCGGCGTCGCGTGGGACAAGGGCGTCGCGAGCGATGCGGCCCGTGTCCTGCGCCCAGCCGGCTCCTTCAACAAGAAGGCCGCGGCTGTGCCCGTGACCGTCGTTGACTCCGCCCTCGGACGCAGGTACTACGCCGAGGAGATCGACGGCTATCTGCCTAAGCTGGCACGTCCCACCCGAGTTGTTGCCACGCCAGTAGCTGCCCGCCCCGCGACCACAGCCATGTCAAGTGATCGTCCCGGCGACCGCTTCTCCCGTATCCCTGGTGCGCTGGCGATCCTCGTCGAGGCTCTCGGACTGATACCTGCCGACGACCGCAGTGCGCGGTGGCGGTACCCACGCCCCGACGGGAGCGTCACGTCCTCCGACACACACGCCGAGATCTACCTCGGTGCTGACGGGGTCGAGCGGCTCGTGACGTATGGCAGCCGGCTCCAGCAGGCCTGGGATGTGACCGGCACGATCGATGCCTTCGGGTTGCTCGTAGCGCGTGTGTGCGGCGGTGATGCGAGCCTGGCCGCGCGGATTGTCCTCGCGACCGATGCCCACCCCGAGATGATCGCCGCTCAGGTGATCGGGCGCCCGGTCGAGGACCTGCAGCGCGCGTACCTGCCCCGCGGGCGTGCGCTGATCACGTCGTCGGACAGCGCCCGGCCGCTCCAGGACCTGGCCGTACCTGGCGTCGGCGTAGTACCAGGTGTGGCGTCGATGCGCACGGCGCTCGAGTCCCCCACGCCGGTGTGGGTTCCGGTCAACGACGACGCGACACGGGTCGTCGTGCTTGACGCTCACCGCGCCTACGGCACGTGGGCGGTGAGCGACGAGACCCATGATGGGAACGGGTCGCGGCGCACCAAGCTCTCGCGCATCGCGTCGTGGGTGACCTGGCGCCCGTCGGTGACGCAAGTCCTCGCAGCCGACATGACCGGCCGGGCCACGGCGGTGGGTGAACCGACGTACGACGTCGAGATCCTCACGAGCCGAGGACGTCGGGCGAGGCTCACCGGGCTGGTCGCTCGTGACGCCGACAACCTCAAGGCCGTTGTGGCTGTGGCCAACGCTGGGGTGGAGATCCCCGAAGCGCGGAGCGACACCGCCGCGCTGGAGAACGTCCTGCGAATGCTGGGGCGTGACGAGCAGGAGGAGCAGGTCTCCTACGCGACCACCGGTTGGGTCTGCGACGAGGCCGGTCACCTGGTCTTTGCCGCACCCGCTGGGAGCGTCGACGCTCAAGGCTCCCGTCCCGACGTGAGGGTGGTCGCCCCTGTCGGGTCCTCCGAAGGCGCGCTCGAAAGCTCGATGCTCGGGTCAGTCCGGGTGGACAACCTGCCTGCCGACCACTCGGCGACCGAGACCGCCCTGCAGTCGGTCTTCGAGGCGCGCGCCATCACCCCGGAGCGCCCCGAGGTCATGACCGCCGTCATCGGCTTGATCATGTCGGCGCCGCTCATGCTGCCGGTACGTGGGGTGCCCGTGATCCAAGGCGCCCGCGACACGGGCAAGAGCCTGCTCGCTGCACTGGCGATGGCGTTCCAGAGCTCCGAGCCGATGTCCACGCAGCGGCTGCCGATCTCGATCCCGCGATCCTCACGGATCGGTGCGCAGGTCCTCTGCTCGTGGGCGCGAGGACTGACGATCGCAGCAGATGACTGGCGCGTGGAGTCTCTGGGCCGGCAGGAACTCGATGCGGCACGAGCCACCATGACGGCGCTCGTGCAGGCCGGCTACGGCTCAGCCGAGGAGGCCAAGGGCACTCAGGCCGGCGGGCTCCGCACCGGGCGCCTGTCCGCGGCGTCTGTTCTGGTCACCGGTGAGCTCGGCCCCGTTGACGAGGCGCAGACGTCCCGCTCGGTCCACCTCGTCGTGCGCCGAGGCGATATCGCGATCGATGGCCAGGATGCGCCCTATGACGTGTGGAAAGCACGCTACGGCTCGGGCGGAGCCAACCGCCTCTTCAGCGCCTATGTGAAGTGGTTGGTGGGGCAGGCGGAGACACACCTTCAGGGGCTGGCGGGTCTGACAGCGCAGGCGGAGGAGTACCGGCGGGGGTGGGCGGCAGACCGCCACGGTGACCGCACGACCGAGGTGGTCGCCTCCCTCGCGACCGGCTGGTGGTACCTCCGCCAGTATGCGCAGTCAGTGGGCCTCGAAGGTCTGCTCCCCACCGAGCCGGTGATCACGGCTGACCTCGACCGCCTGGCGGCGGGCAATGCCCACGTGGCCCAAGCCCGCTCGCTCGGCCAGCGGCTCCTGGAACAGCTGTCCGCCATGGTCCAAGGCGGCGGCGGGCACCTCGCCTCGGCCAGGAACGAATGCCCACGGCACGCGGTTCGTTACGGCTGGGCCGAGGGACGCACCTACCCGAACTCGGGGCTCGTGGAGCCAGCGCTCGCGCCACAGGGCCCTCAGCTCGGCTGGGTCGAGGGCAAGCGCGTGGTCATCTCGCGGCGCGGCCTGGAGGTCGCCTGGGCCGCCGTCCAGGACGGCGCACCGTGGCACACCGAGACCGCCGAGCGCGCGCTCACGCCCTACCTCGACCTCTCCCCCGCCGGAGGTCCCCCGTCGATCAAAGCCCGCCTCGGTGACCAACGCCGCTGTGGCTACCCCATGACGACCGGCACGCTCGGCCTCGACACGGACGAGTCGTGACAACCGCGCGCGCAGCGTCCCGGTCGCCGCCCGACGCGCCGACCCCACGTGCACCCCGGCGTCGATGCCCAACGCATTCGCCACACGTCCGACGTGCACCCGGGTCGTACACGCGACACGACCACCACCAACTGCACCATCATGCAGAGAAAGCAGGTCCCATATGTTCGATGTGAGCGAGGAACGTGACGCCCTCGTCCAGCGGCTGACTCCCAAGCATCAGCTCGAGCTCTGGTCCGACACGGGCACCACCTACGTCGTGGGGCTCCGCCTTCGAGCGGACCGAGCACTCGTCACCGACGACCCGCTCGAGCTCGTCGTCCGAAGACCGAACGGCAACGCGGGGATCCCGTTCGTCTACCGGCGATCCGACGACGTGATCGTCGACGTCATCGAGCCCCCGACCGGGCTGCGCGTCGGGTCCGTGGTCTGTATGAGGGGAGGTCGGCATGCCGCGACGCGCATCGCGGTATCGGAGCCGGGACTCGACAACCGTGACTGGCGTGTGGAGGAGATCGGTCAGTATGGCGTGCTGAGCTACGGTGCCACGTACACCTGCGACGAGGCGGTTTCGATGCGTCTGGCGCAGCGGTGGGTGTTTTACCGCGGCCAACGGTAGGTACGCAGCGAGCCCGGGTGCGGGGGCGAGCAACACGACGTCGCCTTCCACACCCGGGCTGCGCGCCCGGAATTCCTGGGTGCCCCTGCTACGCGTCACGACCAGCGGCGACCGCGTTGTCTCGACGGGGCAGAGCACTCGACGTGCGGCGGGCGAAGCGATCGCAGTTGCGGCGAGCTGATGCCATGGCGGCCAGCAGGTGCAGCACCCTCGGGTCATGGCACCCGATCTAGTGCAGGTCATGCACGCCATGGCTGATCGACCTCGATGGAGACGAGTCCCGCCTGCGCCGCAGTACGGTCGGTGTCTGGGAAGTCTTCGCGTCCGAGGCGCTGGCCGGGCTCGAACCCGCCCTCGTTACCTTGAAGGTCGAAGGTCTCGCGCTCGACGCGCTCGACCAAACCTCACACGACCTGCAGCAGTCCCGCTCATCGCATCGCTGTGTGAACCGTCTCGCTGAGGACTCGCCCCTCATCGAACCGGACCCGCGCTTCTTTGACGCAGGTAGGAACAGATGCTCCACGGCTACTCGTACAGGGGACAATGCGCGCAACCAGAACGCACGAACATCGCGATCTCGAACCACCTATTTCACCCTTCCCGAATCGACGTACCTCCCGTCTCGTGCGCCGGACACGCTCATCCATGCAGGACACGCGAGGTCCCCCGGCATCACCGGGATCTTGATCCAAGGTCGCTCTTCCCGGGCATAGCTCCCAGATACGCCCCGGTCCGCCGAGCAGCCGGCTCCGTGAAGAAGGGCTCCACCCTGCGCCCACCTGAACATGACTGGCCGATCACCGTCGTACCGACTCAACCCATGAGCACTCATGCGGCACCGACGAGAGTGGCGGAGAAGGGACGGTTGATTGGTGGTGGGCCCGCCTCCACGCTGCTCCCGGGTGACGAGCCGATCCTCTGCGATTATGGCTACACGTTGAGCGGCGGCACTCTCGAGCCGCGTGTTGGACGTCGAATACTTCACGGTTCGGCGCAACCGCTGACTAGAGCAGGGTGAGGTCGTCGGCACCGCGCGTGCGAACGATCATCGTCGCTCGTGGTGCGGAGTGTCGCGGAGAACGAGCGCACGAAGATGGGTCAGGGGCGCCCCGGCTGCTGCCGGAACGCCCCTGACCCACTAGGCGAGGATCACTTCTTGACCTTGACCTTCACCACCTTCGAGGTGCCCTTCTTCACCGCCTTCGCCGCGGACGACGTCGGGGTGTAGACCGCCTTGACCTTCACGGTCCCCTTCTTCAACCTCGCCAGCTTCAGCGTGACCTTGCCCTTCGCCTTCGCGGTCAGCGTCTTGGTCACCGACTTCTTGCCATAGGTGACCTTCACCTTCCCCGTCAGACCCGACACCCCGGCCGCACTCACCTTCACGGTGACCTTGACCTTCTTCTTCGTCGTCGTCTTCTTCGGCTTCACCGTCAACGCCGCCTTGCTCGCAGCCTTCGACACCGCCGCCGACGCAGCCGACGTCGACACCGCGCTCAGGTAGCCGACCTTCGTGGCCGTCACCCGCACCGTGAGCTTCTTGCCCACCAGCGCCGACGACACCTTCAGCGTGCGAGCCGTCGCACCCTTGACCGCGGTCCCGTTCGCATACCACTGGTAGGCGAGGCTGACACCGAACACCGACCACGTACCCGGCGACGACGTCACCGTCTGACCCACCACGACCTTGCCCGAGATCGACGGCGCCGTAGCGACCGTGATCTGCTCGGTCACCACCGCGCTGGGCGACGACGTCGCCGACGCCGAGACGTAGCCCGCAGCCGAAGCCGTCACGCTGACCGTGACGCGCTTGCCGAGCTGTGCCGCGGTGAGGACGAACGTCGGGCCCGAGGCCCCGGAGATCACCATGCCGTCGGCGCTCCACGCGTAGGAGTACGTCAGCCCCGTCGCCGGGTCCCACGTACCGGCCGACGCCGTGAGCGTGTGATGATCCGCCGGCAGTTCAAGGTCGCTCTCCGAGAAGATCGCCACCCGCGACGCCATGCGCGATCTACGCGCAGCAGGACGCTGCCCGCCGCGAGCGCCACCACCTACTAGCCCGCCAGGTCAGTGCGTTCGCTGGCACCAGCCACCACACCGGGCAGCGGTGTAGTGGCGAAGGCGCTCGTATTGATGCCGACGCCGACGTCAGACCCGGTCGAGATCACACGCGCCGCCCACTAGTTCCTCCCATGGCTCGAGGACGGCGTGCGCCGGGCGCGAGCACCTGGTGCGGTGGGGCACACGGGCCGTCTAAGCACCTTGGACATCTGCTCGTGAACGGAGTAGATTTAGTCCTGCAGACCTCCCCCACTCGTGTGGATCCGGGAGGTCTAGCTGTTTCCCGGCCCGTCAGAGCAGCGCGGGTGCACGGTTCGGGTCTCTGGGCGCGAGGTAGTCCGCGTACCACTCGTGCGCGAAGGTGTGCTTGGGGATCCGTGCGATCGAGGCGTTCGCGCACCACGCGACGTGATCTGCCATCTGCACGAGCTGCGAGTCGCGCGAGTCGGTGTAAATCGGGTCTTCGATGATGCGCCGGGACGCGCGAGGGAGTCCTCGATGCGCGTCGCGGTAGATCGTCTCGGTCCCGTTGCCGTCCATGAACACCATCGCCAACGAGTTGCTGGACTTCAGCTCGTGGTCAAACCTCTCGATGAGCGCGGCATACACCTCCGCCTTAGTTCGCGCGAAGTTCTCGGGTGACGCCTGACGGTAGACCGCGCCCACCTTCATGCCTTCCATGCAGCTCATCGTTTCCAGGCTCGCGGTCGCGACGGCGCCTCCGAGGTCCTTCCAGAGCTCTGTCCCGTCTTCGTCGATGAACCCGTCAGGCAGCCTCGTCGAGATCCGCGCCCGCCCGAGCGCGTACTGGGTCATGTGCAGCTCCTTGGACACGGGCACCCGGAACTCGCGCCACATCCGCTTACGGTGCTGCAGCCACGTGCCGAGGACCTCGTGCCAGTGATCGGGGTGAAACTCGACCCAGCCGAAGACGACGAGCCCGGAGGCGGTGTGACCCGAGTCGTCGATGTAGATGAGTCGGTCCAGCGAGCGTGGCGGCATGGCTCACCACCCTAGATGCCACCGGTGAGAGCAGCCGACAAGAACGCTCACCACCGCGGTGGTCGGGCCTGCTGCACGGATAGGTGACAGTTTGTAGTCACGCAGCGAGGGCGACGTTGTTGGTCATGGTGGTCTCGAAGTCGATCGGCGCCAAACGGCCCAAGCGGACTTGGCAGCGTCGTCGGTGGTGGGTGCGTTCGATCCCGCGAGCACGGGGTCTAGACATCGACCATGCCGTAGCCGAGTTGTACGGTCGGGTCCTTGACCGAGGAACTGCCCGAAGCGGCGTAGTCCGCTGAGAAAGCAGGCCACACACGGGACTACGGACCCGACGGCCATCGTAGGGCCGGGGTGTCCACCGCAGCGAGCTCTGCTCGGACGCGAGGAGCGACCTCGGTACCGAGCAGCTCGATCGACCTGAGCACCTCGGCGTGGGGCATGCCTCCGATGTCCATCTGGAGGAAGTGGCGCGTGTGGCCGAGATGGTGGTGGAGATCGATGATGCGGTCGGCGATCTCTTCGGGTTCGCCGGCGAAGATCATGCCGCCCGGCGAGTAGCCGGGTTCCGCATCCTTCCACGACGGAGCGGCGAAGCGGCCCGAGGCCGCGTAGGCGGCCTGCTCGTGCCGGAAGTACTGCTGCTTGGCGGCGCTCCCGTCGGTACCGATGAAGCCGTGCCCGGCGACGGAGATGGCGAGCCGCGAGGCATCGGCGCCTGCCTCTTGCGCGGCCTGCCGGTAGAGGCGGCCCATCCTTCCCCAGTGCTGCGGGGTCCCGGAGAGGATGCCGTAGGAGATCGGCAGGCCCGCCTGCCCGGCGCGCAGCGTGGAGCCGGGGTTGCCGCCGGTGCCGAGCCAGATGGGGATCGGCCTGTCCGGACGGGGGACGACGAGAGCGTCACGCAGCGGAGGACGGAACGGGCTCTCCCAGCCGACCTGCTCGTGGTCGTTGATCGCCAGCAGCAGGCCGAGCTTGTCGGCGTAGAGCGCGTCGTAGTCGCTGAGGTCATAGCCGAACAACGGGAAGGAGTCGGTCGACGAACCGCGCCCGGCGATGATCTCGACGCGGTTGTCGCTGACGATCGCCGCCGTCGCCATCTGCTGGTAGAGCCGGATGGGGTCGTCCGTCGAGAGCACCGACACTGCCGTGGACAGCGTGATGCTCGAGGTCATCGCTGCGGCGGCGTTGATGACGGCCGCCGGGGAGGAGACCGGCATGGCCGAGGCGTGGTGCTCCCCGACGCCGTAGAAGTCGAGACCGATGTCGTCAGCCAGGAGGATCTGCTCGAACATGTTCCGCACCGCCTGTGCGGTGGTCACGACGTCGCCCTCGAGGTTCTTGCCTGCGACACCGAAGCTGTACGCTCCGAGCTCGAACTTCATGCGTGAGGTCCTCTCACAGCATCGAGGAACAGGTCGGTCAGGCGTCGCGCGGCGTCGGCGGCGGGGAGCGGCCCCGGCTCGGCGACGAGAGCCGCGGTGGCTGCCGCCAGAAGGTAGAGGTCCGACACCCGGACGTCCTCCCGCACGGCACCGCAGTCTCGGGCCCGCTCCACCAGCCGCTGCGCCGCGCGCGCCGCACGACCGTGGGCATCGGCGAACAGCGCAGAACCCCGCATGGGCCGGATCAGCACGGCACCGAAGCCCGGATCGGCGGCCTGCATAGCGGATATCTCGCCCACGTACGCGCTGAACGCACCCCAGACCTCGCTCTCCGCGGCGTCTGCGGCCTGCTCAGCACGTTCGGCATACCGGGCCATCTTCGCCTCGAACACCGCTTCCACGAGGGCGTCACGGCTGGGGAACCGTCGGTACAACGTCGCGATTCCGACACCGGCCGCGCGTGCCACCGACTCCAACGGCGCATCGATGCCTTCGTCGAGAAACACCGCCGCCGCAGTGCACAGCAACGCCTGACGCCGCCGCTCGGCATCGACGCGAAGCGGCCTCACCTCGTCCTTCACCGTCACCGTTGTCGTCGTCATGTGACCATCATACGAAACAAGTGGAAGCACACCTCCACTTGCTCGGTATGGTTGCCCTCGCGAGCACCCACGCTCGCACTCTGCGCCCGAAGGAGCCGCGTGACCTCGCCCCTGCCCCGCATCGCCCTCATCGTCGCCAGCAGCCGGTCCGCCCGGTTCGCCGATCTCGTCGCACCATGGGTCCAACAAGAGCTGGAGGTTCACGCGCGAGTCGACGTCATCGACGTCCGAGACGTCACCCTCCCCTTCTACGACCTGCCCGTCCCCCCGGCGATGGCCCACCGGCAGTACACGAGCGAGCCTGAACGAGCTCTCGGGGAGCGGCTCGACGCCGCCGACGGCTACGTCGTCATCACGAACGAGTTCAACCACGGATACTCGGCCGCCCTGAAGAACGTCCTCGACCACTACTTCGCCGAGCTCGGGCACAAGCCCGTCGCGTTCGTCGGCTACGGCAACGTCGGCGGCTCCCGCGCGATCGAGCAGCTGCGCCAGGTCGTCGCAGAGCTCGACATGGTGTCCGTGCGCGAGAGCGTGCACATCCTCGGCCCACAGTTCCCCGCCGTGCGCAACGGCGGGCACGACGCAGAGGCCGTCTTCACGCAGCTCGAGCCCAAGATGGCCACGATGACCCACAACCTGCTCTGGTGGACCCACGCCCTCGCCGCAGCACGGGGCAACTGAGGGCAGCAGCGGCGCTTCCTCTGGCGCGACGACTCACCACGTCGAGCGAGCGTCCCCGGGGTGTGCGTCGACCTTCTCGCTGATCCAGGTCCGCGCGGCTCCTCAGGCCCGCTCCTCAGCACCGCCGCCCAGCGCGGCAGACCACGACTGGGGCTCCGCGACCCGTTCCGCCCTAGAGTCCGAGGACTCGTCGACCAGGATGGCCAGGTACCGGTCCTCGCACCCGTCGGCCAACGAGTACCCCCGCGGGCCGCGAGGATCTGTCACCTCCAGCAGGCAGGTGGCGACGGCGAGCTCCTCGTCCGAGAAGGAGGCCGTCGGGAAGGGGTTGCGGTACAGCGTCCTGCCCGACCAGCTCAGCGTGGCGAGCCCCGTGCCCTCGAGGTTGCCGTCGAGCCCCAGCTGACGGCGCACGATCGGAGCGCTCACGACCTCGCCGTCGACCGCCCAGGTGACGTCGGTGCCGACGATCTCCCCGTGGCTCCCCCGGACCGACACCTGGCGCCGCCGCAGCGGATTGAACCACTGCGTGTCGGTGAAGTCGTACTGCGCGAGGCGCTCGCCGTCGGTCAGCATGGCGGTCGTGTGGTGCCGCGGCGACACGGCCGGTCGATCAGGCCTGCCACCGCGGTCCGGACCGTCGAGCAGAGGGACGGACGCTCGCGTGGCGAGCACCCTGGTCCCCGGCCCACCGATCCCGGCGAGAGAACGCAGGAGCGCCATCGCGTGGTGTTCGTGGGTCCAGGAGAGAGAGGCTGACCGCACGTCGCCGAGCACCCCCGAGCTCACGACTCCTCGCAGCGCCACGAAGGCGGGCAGGAACGGGTGCTGCTCCGCGACCATGACCAGGCCGGAGCCTCCGACCCTCGTCCAGAGCCGATTGAGCTCGTCCGTGGTCGGGGCAGGCGGAGTCTCCGTGAGCACGGGAATACCGCGGGCGGCCAGCTCCTCGATCACGACCGGGGCGGCAGGAGGTGGCACGGCCACGACCACCGCGTCGAGATCACCGACGGCCGCCAGCTCGCGCACGGTGCGGAACGTCGGTACGTGCCAGCGCTCCTCGACGCCGCGGCCTGTGCTCAGCTCCCGGGTGACGATCCCGACGCACTCGAACACCTCCGGCAGCGCCGCGGCGATCCTGGGATAGAAGCCGGCACGCCAGCCGTGGCCCACGACGCCGAGCCGTCGTGGGCGCCTGGGCTCGCCCGAGGAGCCTCCCCACCGCCGCTCGGAGCACCCGCAGGGCCCCGCGCGCAGGACGGGAAGGCCCAGCCCGAGCACGTCTCAGGCGTCCGCGACGACGAGCGACACGCGCGCCGACGCCAGGTCCGCGACGACGTCGTCACCGGGTCGTGCTCCGGTGATGACTGTGTCGATGGTCTCCAACGGGCACACCGGCCCCAGCTGGACCTGTCCGAGCTTGGAGGAGTCGGCGACGATGATGGGGCGCTCCGCACGGGCGAGGATGGTGCGCTTGATCGCGGCCTCGGGGAGGTTGACGTTCGTGATGCCGCCCTCGAGGTCCACGCCGTCGCAGCCCACGAACGCCAGGTCGGGGCTGAGCTGGTTGAGCAGGTCGACGCCGAAGGGGTCGACGAGCGAGTGCTGCCGCGGGCGCAGGGTCCCGCCCGTGACGACGATGGTGAAGCGCGGTGTCGCCGGCTCCAGCAGCAGCGCGATGTTGAGCGCGTTGGTGATGACCGTGACGTCCTCGAGGTCGGAGCGGTCGAGCAGGGCGCGCGCGACGGCGGTCGTCGTCGAGCCGACGTCGATCACCACGCTCTGTCCCGACTCCACGATCCGCGCCGCGTGGCGGGCGATGCGGTCCTTCTCGGTCGCGGCCCCGTCGGGGCTGGGCTCTCGCGCCGCCCGGCTCGACACCGCGCCTCCGCGGAAACGTAGCAGCCGGCCCGCACGCGTGAGCGCCTCAAGGTCGGAGCGCACCGTCACCTCAGAGACCCCGAACTCGTCTGACAGCTCAGGTACCCGTGCGATCCCGCTCGCCTCGACATATGCGGTGATACGCGCGCGGCGCTCCTCCGCCGGGCGACTGGCGACCTCGTCGTCCGCCACGACCCTCACCTTCCGTCCGCTCGTGATGCTGGCTGGAGCGAGCATACATGTTTACGTCACCATGAGATAGGCCGCCTTCGGCAAGGAGATTCCCCTCCAGCCGATCAGCTCCCGTCGCGCAGATCGCGGGGCACGGTCTCGCCGAGGGCGATCCGGTCGAACACCGCGACGCAGGTGTCACCCGTCGGAGCCTGCGCCATCATCCCGACCCGGAAGGGGCCCGGGAAGTCGAGGCGGAAGACCCGCACGAAGGTCCACCGCACACCGTCGTCGGAGGAGTGGAACGCCCACGCCTCTCCCGTCCGCACGACCCGCAGGTGGGTCGAGGCCTGCGCCACGACGCTCGAGCTGCAGTCGTCGGAAGGACCGTTCGTGACGACCGAGACGACCATCGCCTGCCCCTGCGGCGAGAGCTCGAAGCACAGCTTCGCCCAGTGGTCCCGGTCACCCCACACGGTCAGCACGGCCGCGTCGAACGTCGAGCGCTGCGAGGTCACCGCCACGCGGGCCGAGAAGGAGAGCTCGCCCGGCGCGAGGAAGCCCAAGCCGGTGGCACCCTGTCGCCGCTCGCCGTCGAGCGGGTCGTTGATCCAGTCGGAACCCGGGCGCGCCGTGAGGGTCAAAGCGCCCGTGGCCGCGTCGAAGGTGGCTTCGCCCTCGTCGTGGGACCACTCGAGTGCAGGGAGATCGTCGATGACCACAGGCATGGCCATGATGCTACCGCGCACACCGCTGCCCCTGCCCTGCTGCCGGCCGCCCGCAGGACGGGAGCGGGGAAACAAGGGCTTGACCGCACGCCGACGAGTCGTGAATACTGACGGGACCCATCAATGTTTACGCAAACATCATGCGACGCGCGGCCATCCCGTCAGTGTTGACGTTCCCATCGATCACCGACCCATCGTTCACTGACGTTCCTCTCGTTCGCTCGCAGCACCACAGCAGTCACCCCGAGTCCAAGGACGGATTTCGCATGACGACGACGCTCTCGCCCGACCCCGTTCCCGGCCACCGCTCTGGTCGCTCCCGCGGTGCGCTGCGCCGCGCCGTCCTGCGCCGCGTCGCAGCGGCGGGGATCCTCGGCCTCGTCGGGTCGGGCGCGCTCGTCGCGGTCGCGGCCCCGGCCACCGCGGCCCCGAGCACGTTCGGCGTCACCGCGACGGCGTTCCGCCTCGCCGGCGAGCCCGCCGCCAATAACGTGAAGCTCAACTGGGAGACGGTGCCCGGTGCGTCCGGCTACGACGTCTACCGCAACGCCACCAAGATCGCCAGCGCCCCGGGCAACAGCTTCGACGACTACGACCTGAGCGCCAGCGCCTCGTACACGTACGACGTGCGCGCGATCGGCACGGGCGGCACCGAGCTGGCCGAGTCCCGCTCCGCGAGCGCCACGACGTCCACACCGACCGGCACGCTCAAGACCTACGACAACACGACGCCGTCGTCCTTGAACCTCAAGGCGACGCTGCAGTCGGGCGTGACGTACTACAGCTTCGACTCGCAGTCGGACGGCAGCGGCTTCACGCAGGTCGTGCAGCGGACGTCCACGGACGGGTACAGCTTCACGGGGAGCACGGTCGTGCTCACCCGTGCACAGGTCTGCGGCTCGGCCACCCCGGCGCTGGCGACCTGCAAGCTCGAGTCGGTCAACGTCGTCAAGGACCCGACCACCGGCAAGTTCGTGTACGTCGCGCACTTCGAGGAGGCGGGCGGCACGTACGACCACGCCCAGATCCTCATCGCGCAGGCTACGCCCGGGTCTCCCTTCACGGTGACGGCGAACGACCGGCCGCTGGGCCACGACTCGCGCGACATCTCCGTCTTCGTCGACGGTGCGGACGCCTACGTCCTGTCCGCGACGAACACGAACGCCGATCTCAACCTGTACCGGCTCAGCGCCGACTGGAGCACGGTCGCCACGCTCACCAAGACGCTCTTCGTCGGCCAGCACCGCGAGGCTCCCTCGCTGGTCAAGGTCGCCGGGACCTACTTCCTGTTCTCCTCGCAGGCGGCGGGGTGGTACCCGAGCCAGCCCAAGTACGCCACCGCGACCGACCTCGCCGGCACGTGGAGCGACCTCAAGGACATCGGCAACGTCACCACCTTCGGCACGCAGTCGGGCTGGGTCGCCAAGGTCGGCGAGCGGTACGCGATGATGGGCAGCCGCTGGGGCGCCCAGTGGAAGTACCCGGAGGCCCAGAACTCCGCGCGCATGCTGCCCCTCGCCTTCAACGGCGACTATGCGAGCTATGACTACTTCTCCAGCGTCGACTACGACGAATCCGGCATCGTCCCCGTGCAGGACGGCCGGATCGTCTCGGTGGGCAAGCCCGTGGTCGCCTCCCCGGCCGCGGCCGGCTACGACGCAGCGAAGGCTGACGACGGCACCGACGACGACAACGGCGTCGACGACTCCGCCACGGCCCACGGGAACTACTACAAGCCCGCCGCGGAGTCCGTGCCGTTCACCTGGGAGGTCGACCTCCAGCAGGCCGTCGCGCTGAGCCGCGTCAACCTCACCACCAAGCTCGTCGGCGGCTCCGAGACCTACTACTCCTACACGATCGACGCGAGCCTCGACCGCAAGACCTACACGACCGTCTACGACGGCACCTCGAACAAGGCCGTCGGGTTCCAGTCAGACGCGATCACCAGCATCACGCCCTACCGCTACGTGCGCCTCACCGTCAAGGACGTCGTCAACGTCCAGAACGACAACCGCGCGCTGTGGGCCCGGGGCCTGGCCGAGGTCACGGTCTTCGGCTCCCCCTCCTCGACGCCCGCCCCCGACACCGTCGCGGCACCGACGGCGAGCCTCGCGGCCGGGACGTACTACGCGCCGCAGGACATCGCGCTGACGACCACGACACCTGGTGCGTCCGTCTTCTACACGACCGACGGGTCGATCCCGACGGCGACCCACGGCACGCGGTACACCACGCCGATCCACCTGGCGGCCTCCACCACGCTGCGGTATGTCGCGGTGAAGGACGCACTGGTCGACAGCGTCGTGATGACCAGCGCCTACAGCATCGGCGACGGCGACAGCCCCGTCGCGCTCGTCTCGCCCGTCTACGCGGCGGCGTACGCCGGTCAGGCCCCGAACCTGCCCGCGCAGGTGAAGGTCACGACGGCCCAGGGCGCGCAGCGGCTCGCCGACGTCACGTGGGACCTCGACGGCTACAGCTTCGTCGACGTCTACCGCTCGCTGACGGTCTACGGCACGGTCGAGGGGATCCTGCCGGTCAGCGCGCAGGTCGAGGTCGTCCCGGCCTCCGTGGTCTACTTCGTCGACAGCGGCACGGCGGGTCTCGTCTCGCCGTCGTTCGAGGGCGTGAAGAGCCTCGTCGGTCCGGCCCTCAAGAACCAGGTCTCCGACCAGGTGAGCACGTCGGGCGGCTGGGGCTATGTCACCGCGGGCCGCGACGGCAGCGTGACGCCCGGCACCCTGAGCGACAAGGACAGCAACGGCCACTACGGCAAGAACGCCCCGTCGGGCGAGTGGCTGGAGTACACCCTCACCGACCTGCCGGCCGGCACCTACACCCTGACCACCGGGCACCAGGAGTGGTGGACCGGGCCTCGCACCATGACGGTGTCGGTGACGAACTCGTCGAACGTCACCTCGACGGTCGCGAGCAATGTCGTCGTGGGCGCCAACGCCTCGCTCTACAGCCGCACACGCATGGCCACGGGCACGTTCGTCCAGACGGCCGACGGTCCCGTCACTGTGAACGTGTACCGCTCCGGCGGCAGCGAAGGGCCGGTCATCAGCTGGCTCGCGGTCGCCACGGGCACCGTCGCGGTCGACACGACCCCGGTCGTCGTCTCGACGCCCACCACGGACGTCCCAGCCGGCACGTACAAGACCGCGCAGAGCGTCACGCTGTCGACGACGACGAACGGCGCCTCGATCTACTACACGACGGACGGCTCGACGCCCGGCCGTACCAACGGGACCCTGTACACCGGGCCGGTCACCATCGACGAGCCCGCGACCCTCAAGGCGATCGCCTTCAAGAACGGGCTGCTGAGCAGCGTCTTCTCGGTCGCCTACGACATCCAGCCCGTGCCGGCGGACGGCTACGACGCCGTCCCGGTCGGTAAGACCTGGTACGACAGCGACGGCGACCCGATCCAGGCGCACGGCGGCGGGTTCCTGCAGAAGGACGGCTGGTACTACTGGGTCGGCGAGAACAAGGTCCACGACTCCGCGAACCTCTACGCTGTCAGTCTCTACCGCTCGAAGGACCTGGTGAACTGGGAGTACGTCCACGACCTCGTCACGGCGAGCACCCCGGGCATCTGCGACGCCGGCACCTACCACGGCACCTCGTGCACCCTGGAGCGTCCCAAGCTCGTCTACAACGAGGCGACCAGCACCTACGTGCTCTGGGGCCACTGGGAGAACGGCTCCGACTACGGCGCCTCCCACCTCGTCGTGGCGACCAGCCCCACCATCGACGGCGACTACACCGTGGTCCGCAACTTCCGGCCCGGCGTCGGGAACGTCACGACCGACGAGGCGGACTCGACCTACGGTGGCAGCGACAGCCTCTGGGGCTACGGATCCCGCGACTTCACCGTGTTCAAGGACCCGGACAGCAACGACGCCTACCTCGTCTCCGCGCAGGACCACCTGAGCATGCGCGTCTACAAGCTCACGGCCGACTACACGGACGTCGACTGGCAGCACTCCTACCCGCTCTTCGTCGACCAGCGGCGCGAGGCGCCCGCCCTCGTCAAGGTGGGGAGCCTCTACTACGTGTTCACCTCAAGCCAGTCCGGCTGGTACCCCAACCAGGCGATGTACTCCTACACGGACGACATCTCCGACCCAGACAGCTGGTCACCGCTCGAGCCGGTCGCGAACAACACCACCTTCTACAGCCAGCCCACGAACATCATGACGATCCAGGCCGAGAACGGCGCTCGCGAGTACATCTACATGGGTGACCGCTGGAACGCCAACAAGCTCGGCTCCTCCACCTACGTGTGGCTGCCGCTCGACATCGACGCGGACGACCCCACCCAGGTCTCGATGGGCTATCACCCGGACTGGAGCCTCGCCGCGGACCGTTCGATCAGCTACCCCGCCGAGCGGCTCGTCTCCCAGGGCAGGCCCGCCACCGCCTCCTCCACCTACGACGCGGAGCACCCCGCGTCGGCGGCCAACGACGGAAACGTGTTCAACCTCAACACCAGCGGCGACAACACGAACTTCTTCGAGCCGCAGACCGTCCCGTTCAGCTGGACCGTCGACCTCGAGGACACCTACGACCTCAGCCGCGTCGATCTCAGCTTCCGCAGCTACAACGGCTCGGAGACCTACAGCGGGTACACGGTCTCGGGCAGCGCGGACGGCAACGCCTGGACACCCCTGGTGAGCGAGCTCGCGAACCGGACCGTCGGCTTCAAGAGCAACCCGCTCTCGGGCTCGTACCGCTACGTGCGGGTCGAGGTCGCGAACGTGGTCAACGACCACAACGGCTCGGATGCCGCGTGGGCGGCCGGCCTCGTCGAGGTGCAGGTGTACGCGAAGACGGCCGACACCACGCCGCCCGCGGTGCACGTCGATCTGCTGCCCGCCCCCGGCCCGTCGGGCTGGGTCGCCACGGCGCCGACCGCCACCGTCACCGCGTCCGACCCCAGCGGCATCGAGTCGATCGAGTACCGCCTCGGCGGCGGCACCTGGCAGGCCTACACCACGCCGGTCACGCTCACCGCGACGAGCACGACGATCGAGGCGCGCGCCACGGACAAGGCCGGGAACGTCTCGGAACCCGTGAGCACCGCGGCGCGCGTGGATGCGACCGCGCCGACGACGGTGGCGTCGCTCGACGCCGCCCGCCGCACCGTCATGCTGACGGCCACGGACGGCGGCTCCGGCGTGGACCGCATCGAGCACCGGGTCCTGGGATCGCCTGGCTGGCAGGCATACACAGCACCGGTGGCGATCGCCCAGGACGGAGCGACCCTGCAGTACCGCGCGATCGACGCGGTGGGCAACGTGGAGGCCACCCAGCAGATCGTCGTGCCGCCGGCCACCACGCCCCCGGCGACCAAGGCGACCGCCAAGGTCGCGGTCACGCTGGCGCCCCGCACGAAGGTCAAGGCAGGCGCCAAGAAGGTTCGCGTGACGGCCACGGTCACCTCCCGCGTCCCCGTCAGCGGCACGACGGCGTTCACCGTGACGCACGGTACGAAGACCGTGCTGGCAAGGGCCGTCACGGTCTCGCAGGGCAGGGCGACGCTGACGGTCCCGAAGAAGGAGCTCGGCAAGACCGGGACCTACCGCGTCACCGCCCGCTATCTGGGGTCGGCGACGGTGGCAGCCGCGAACGGCACGGCGACCCTCAAGGTCACCAAGGCGCTCGCCAAGGTCCGGGTCACCGTGAAGCCGCGAACGGCCACGGCCCGCACCATGAAGGTCCGGGTCACCGTGACCGTCCGGTCGACGGTGAAGGTCACGGGCAAGGCGAAGGTCATCCTGACCCGCGGCGGGAAGACGGTGCTGAAGAAGACCGTCCGCGTGAAGAACGGCGATGCACGCCTGACCGTCCGCAAGGCCTCCCTGAAGCGGACCGGGAAGTACCGCGTGACCGTGAGGTACCGGGGCTCCGCGACGGTGACGAAGGCCAGCGGCACGGCCCCCCTGCGCGTTCCGGCGGCAGCACGACGCTAGCCGCTCCACTACGGGGCGACCTGCGACACCACGCGCCTCCATCGCCTGTCGCAGGTCGCCCGCACCTTTCCACCCGACGAAGAGGACGACACCACCATGAGCAAGACCTGGTTCACGAGCGTGAGCGCTGCCGTCGCGGCGACGCTCATCCTGGCGACGAGCCCCCCGGGCGCCACCGCGCTCCCCGGCGCGGCGGTACCGTCCGTCCCGAGCCTCGCAGTCGGGCAGGCCGACCCCGCCCTGCCCGCCGCCGACGAGGTCGTCACACCGAACCCCGCCTACCAGAGCGCCCCGTTCGAGGGCTGGGGCAACTCCCTGGTCTGGTTCGCCAACGCCACGGGCAACTACCCAGACGCCCTCAAGAACCAGCTCTTCAACCTCGTGTTCGGGCGCGAGGGGATGAACCTCAACGTCGCCCGGTACAACATCGGTGGTGGCAACTCCTCGGACACGCCCAGCTACCTCAGGCCCGGCGCAGACGTTCCCGGCTGGTGGAAGGACCAGATCCCGAAGGCCGGCGGCGGCACGGTGGACTCCACCTACGCCAACCGCCAAGCCTACCTGCAGAGCTGGAACCCGACGGGCGAGCAGGACTTCGACACGTACTTCGACGACTCGAAGGACTCCAGCCAGCTGTGGTGGCTCGACAAGATCGCCCAGACGCGTGACGACGCCGTCTTCGAGGCCTTCAGCAACTCGCCGCCGTTCTTCCAGACCGAGAGCGGGTTCACCTCCGGCGACTGGAGCAGCTCCTCGAAGCAGAACGCCGACGGCGCGGGCGACCACGCCCTCGCCGCGACAGACGGCGCGCCGGAGAAGTTCGCGAAGTATCTCGCTCTGGTGGTCGACCACATCGAGAAGACCCACCCGGGCGTGACGTTCCAGTCGGTCGAGCCTTTCAACGAGTCGACCGAGGGGTACTGGCACACGCCGGACGCCAACCCGCCGTCGAGCTGGCCCGCCCCGGGGCGCATCCAGGAGGGCGGCACGTTCAGCCCCGGTCCCGGTGCCAACGACATGCAGAACGTCATCACCCAGCTGCGCTCGGCGCTCGACAGCACCGACAGCCACGCCGTCGTCTCGGCCACGGACGCGAACTGGCCGCAGCGCGCGGTGGACAGCTGGAACGCTTTCTCCCCCGCCGTGCAGAGCAAGGTGGGCCAGCTCAACGTCCACACCTACGGCGACGACGGCAGCCTCGCGGCCAATGCCACCGCCAAGGCGAGCGGGCGCGACCTGTGGATGAGCGAGGTCGGGCTGGACGGCGTCGGCAGCGGGTTCGACCCCGTCAGCATCGCGGGCGGCCTGAGCATCGCCAGCAAGATCAACTCCGGCATGCGCAACCTGCAGCCCGGCGCCTACGTGCAGTGGCAGGAGGTGGAGGACTACTACAACATGGAGAAGCTCGAGAAGCTGAACTGGGGCTCCGTCTTCATCGACCTCGACTGCGCCTACTTCAGCGCGTCCGGCACCCGGCTGCCGAGCGCGACGGGCTCGATCGGCTTCAAGTCGATCCGCCGCGTCGCCGCAGCCGGAGCCGCGAACGTCGCCGCCGTGCCGGACTGCTCGATCGTGACGAACTCCAAGTACGACGTCATCCGCAACTACACGCACTACATCAACCCCGGTGACCGGATCGTCCAGACCACCTCCGGCAACGCGACCGCCGCGCTCGACGGGAACGGCGACGGCGGCCTGAGCGTCGTCTACGCCAACTCCGGGGCCACCCCGAAGACGGTCCGCCTCGACCTGTCCGACTTCGCCTCGGTCGCGCCGAACACCCTGGTGACCCCGATCGTCACGACCCAGGCCGCCACCGTGAACGACACCTCGACGGCGCTCGTGGCGGGCACGCCTGTCGTCATCGACACCGCGACCAGGAGCGCGACCCTGACGGTCCCGGCACGCTCGGTGACCACCTTCGAGATCACGAACGGCCTCAGCGGCGTCGCCGCGGACGCGTACGCCTTCGAGGACGGCCAGCGCTACCAGATCGCCTCGTCCACCGGCACGGTGCTGACCGAGGGCCCGAGCACCGTCTCGGCGACCGCACCGGGCGCTGCCACGGCCGCGGTGGCCGGCCAGCTCTTCACCGCGCACCGGGTCGCCGGGGCAGCAACCGACGACGACCAGACGTTCGTGCTGGAGGCACCGAGCGGAAAGTTCCTCACCGCGAGCGCGGTGGGGACGCTCGCGCTCACGACGTCGTCCCTCGCGCAGGCCGGGGCGAACCCCGAGGCGACCTGGTACCTGCACACCACCGACGGCAAGACGTGGGACCTGCTCAGCAAGGCCTCCGCCCGCGTGCTGTCAGCGAGCGGCACCGTCGTGTCCACCGCGACGGCCTCGGGCGACGCCTCGCAGAGATGGACCTTCCGGTCCACCACGCCCAGCGGCGCCGTGACCCAGGTCCTCGCCACCCCTGTGGGCGCCGTGCCGACCCTGCCCGCCCAGGTGGTGCCGACCTATCCCTGGGGTGACGGCGTCCCGGTCGACGTCACCTGGAGCACGACCTCGCTCCCCGGTGACGTCTCGCACGCTGGGACCGTCACGGTGAACGGCACCGCCACAGACGTGTACGGCAACGCGTTCACCGCCCAGACGCTCGTGGTCGTCGGCGCGTACTCCGCCACGCAGGCAGCGAGCCTCGACGCCGTCGCGGGCACGACGCTCGCCGCCCTCACGTCACAGGCGCCGCCGACCGTGGCCGCCACGATCGGCGAGAACCCGCAGCAGTTCCCTGCCGCGGTCACGTGGGACTGGGGCGGGCTCACCGATGCCTCGCTCGCCCACGCGGGGATCCTCACGGTGCACGGGACGGCCGCGTCCAACGACCCGGGCGGCCCGGCCGTCGCCGCCGTGCTGACCGTCAAGGTCTACGAGGTCGGCGCCTCCGGGAACCTGCTGGCAGCGTCCAACACCTCCAGCACGCTGGTGATCAGCCACACCGAGGGCGGCCATCCCGAGTACGCCAACGGCAGCCTGCTGCGGGACGGGAACACGACCAACAAGGCGTGGACAAACTGGAACAACCAGTCGCCGACGGTGACGATGGACGCCCTGTTCCGGGCCTCCGCAGGAGGCTCGCAGCTCGCCGTGGTCACGGGCCTCACGTTCTCCTTCTACCGCGACAGCTCGTCCGCGACCTGGCCGGCGACCTACACCCTGCAGCGCCTCGCGGCAGACGGGACCACCTGGGTCGACGTGCCCGGCTACGCGGCCCCCGTAGCCGTGCCCGGGGCGAACGGCTCTACCGCGCCGACCCTGACCGTGACGTTCCCCGCACCGGTCGTGACGACCGGCCTGCGGATCTCGCTGAACGACGCCGTGTCCGGGACGTACATGGCCGGCAGCGAGCTCCAGGTCTGGGGCGCGGTCGTGACCGCCGCCCCCGCGCCGCCGGTCGACACCCTGGCGCTCCAGACCGTCGTCGCCACTGCGGACGCACTGACGTCCACGGACTTCACCACGAGCTGGTGGCAGTCCCTGCAGGACGCGCTGACCGACGCTCGAACCACGCTGGTCGACGAGAGTGCGAGCCAGTCCGTGGTCGACGGCGCGACGATGATCCTGCAGGCCCTCCTCGCCACCCCGGCGCTGCGTGGGGACGGTGCGCCGTTGGCTGCGGTGGTGGCGTTCGTCGACGACCTGCGCGCGGGTCTCGACGACGCGACGTACACGGTGGAGAGCCTCGCGGCGCTCGACGGCGCCCTGGCGACCGCGCACGACGCGCTGATCCACCGTGCCGACAAGACCCAAGCCCAGCTGGACACCGCCCTGGCCTCGCTGCAGACAGCGGCGCACGGGCTTGAGACCGTCACGCCGCCGGACACCGCCGAACCCAAGGTCGCTCTGCAGGCTGCCGTGGACGCAGCGAAGGCGATCGCGGGCGCCCGGCCGCTGTTCACCACCGCGAGCTGGGACACGCTCCAGGACGCGATCGGCGCTGCCGAGCACCTGCTCGCCAGCCCCGTGGTGACCCAGGAGCAGGCCGATGCCGGTGTCGCCGCCATCGTGGCTGCCATCAGCGGGCTCGCACACAAGGCCCCGCCGGTGGTGACGCCCACCCCGCCCGTGGACAGCACGGGCAGGGTGGCCAAGGTCAAGGCGGCCCAGTCCACCGTGCGTCTGATCAAGGGCACGTCGGTCAAGATCCCAGCGCTCGCGTACACGGCGGGCGGCACGAAGGCCACGGCGAAGGTCCGCTGGACCTCCTCCAAGGCCAAGGTCGCCAAGGTCTCGTCGGCAGGCAAGATCACCGCGAAGAAGGTCGGCCGGGCGACGATCACGGTGAAGGCCGGGGGGAAGAGGACGACGATCAAGGTCCGGGTCGTCTCGAAGAAGACCGCGGCACGATCCAGGTCCACGGTCATGAAGGTCACGGTGTCGGTGCCGCAGTCGCTCACGGTGGGCCAGGTCGGCTGGGCCAAGGGCGGCTACAAGCCCTCGTCGGCGGTCCGCGCGCGGGTCACCTACCGGTCGACCAAACCCTCCGTGCTGAAGGTCGACAAGGCCGGGCGTCTGCGCACCGTGTCGTCCGGCAAGGCGCGGGTCGTCGTCACGGTCGGCAAGGTGTCGAAGAAGTCGGTGGTGGTCAACGTCACGAGCAGGTGAGGGTGCGACGGCGGACGGGAGCCCCGCTCTCGTCCGCCGTCGCACCGGTCAGGTCAGGAGAGGGGCACGGCATGCGGCCGGAGCTGAGCGTCATCGTCCCCGTGCACGACGTCGAGGCCTACCTCGAGCCGTGCCTGGCGTCCTTGGAGCGACAGCAGGACGCCGAACCGCTCGAGGTCGTCGTCGTCGACGACGGGTCCACGGACTCCAGCGCGCAGATCGCGGCCCGCTGGGCCGACGCCTACGAGAGCTTCCGCCTGGTGCACCAGGAGCACCAGGGGGTCAGCGCGGCCCGCAACCGGGGCGTGGCGGCCGCGTCAGGCCGCTATCTCGCGTTCTGCGACGCAGACGACGTGGTTCCCGACGACGCGTACAGCGCCCTGCTCGACTCGCTGCGCACGACCGGGTCGGACCTCGCCAGCGGTGACGTGCGACGGCTCGACTCCCGCGGCGTGCGGCCGCACCCGCGGTACCGAGACGTCTTCGCGCGCCGCCGCCAGCAGACGCACATCACCACGGACCCCGCGCTCCTGCTCGATCGCATGCCGTGGAACAAGGTGTTCCGACGAGACTTCTGGGACCGTCACGAGCTGCGCTTCTCGCTGCCGCTGTACGAGGACGCACCCGTGATGATCAGGGCGCACCTCCTGGCGACCAAGGTCGACGTGCTCACCCAGGTCGTCTACCACTGGCGCATCCGCGAGACCGGGCCGCGCTCGGTCACCCAGCGTCTCCACGAGCCCGCCAACGTCGCGGCGCGCATGACGATGGCGATCGAGACCGGCCGGCTGATCCGTGGCCTCGCACCCGAGCTGTTCGGGCGCTTCGCGCTCGACATCATCGGTGGCGACGTGCGCGTCGCGGTGGACGCGGTCGCGAGCAACGACGACGACGCGATCCGCCCTGCCCTCGACCTGGCGCGCGAGTTCGTCGCCATGGCCGACGACACCGTGCTCGGTCGGCTGCCCGCCCGGGACCGGGAGATCGCAGACCTCGTCGCCGCCCTCGACCTCGCCGGCATCCGGGGGACGCTCGGCGTCGGCGCACCGCGCCCCGCGGGTCTCACGTCGATATCGTTAGCCGCATGACCGCCCTGACGCAGTACGTCGACGCTTGGGTCGCGAACGACGCAGACCGCATCGCGCTCAGCGTGGCGGAGCACTGCGTCGTCGTCGAGTCCTACGGGCCGGTCTACCGCGGCCGTGCCACCGTCCGCCGCTGGGCCGAGGCGTGGTTCGCCGCGGGTGGCGTCGTGCACTCCTGGGACCTTGTCGGCCACCTCGTCGTCGCCGACCGCGAGGTGGCCGAATGGACGTTCACCTGCACCTGGGCGGGCGAACGCAGCACGTTCGACGGCGCCACCGTGGCGCGCTGCGACAGTGGTCTGGTCCTCGGTCTGCGCGAGTACCAGACCACCGCGCCGCTCTACGACTGGCAGGGCGCCTGGCGCTGACCGGCGGACGGCACGGGTCAGCTCGCGAGCGCCTCTTCGTGCCAGGCGACGAGCTGGGGCATGACCTGGACCCTGTGCGCGGGACGCCGGGCTCCTTCCTTGAGCCGGGCAAGGAGCAGCTCGATCGCGAGGCCGCCGACCTGGGACCCGGGCGCATGGAACGCCGTCACCGGCAGCGGCACGAAGTGGTCTCCCTCGTCGTCGTAGGCGACGACGAGCAGGTCGTCGGGCAGATCGATCCCGCGCGCCGCCGCGTGCTTCACGATGGAGTGCGCCTGGGTGCCCGGGTACACCACGAGCGCGGTGGTGCGGGTCTCGGAGAGCTGTGCGAACAGCACGTCCAGCGTCCGCTCGTGGCTCGGTCGCCGTGCGTCGACGAGCCCCAGGTGCACGCAGTCGCGCGAGTCGATGCCCAGAGCGCTGAGCGCTTGCCGCCAGCCACGGGCGACCGAGGGCGTCGACCGGCCGGCGGTGTCCACCGCGAGCCCGATCTTCGTGTGACCCTGAGCGTGGAGATGACGCACCGCCATGCGCGCCCCTTCGCTGTGGTCGGTCGCCACGGACTCGAGGTGCGACCCCGACATCTCTGTCGGGACGTTCTGCTCGACGAGCACGACAGGCACGTGCAGGCCGTCCAGCCAGCGCAGCAGCTCGTCCTCCCGTCCTCCCTCGAGCGCCGGGGCGACGACGAGACCGTGGACGAGCTCGGACTCGACAAGCTCCTCGACGTGCGCACGCAGGTCGTCGGCGTCCTCGGACGCTCCTCGCACCAGCAGGCGCGAGCCCGCCGAGGCCGCAGCGGCGCGAGAACCCCGGACCACCTCGGGCCAGTAGACCTCGAGCGACGGCACGACCATGCCGATCAGCGGGTGCGGCATGCTGGTGAGCGGTGGCGCGTCCACCGGCTCCAGGGCGAGCGGACGAGCCGGCATCGCGCCGCCGTGCACCTTGGTCACCAGCCCGCGGTCCGCCAGCAGGTCGATGTCGCGGCGGATGGTCATGTCGCTCAGCCCCAGGCGGGCGGCGAACTCGGAGCAGCGCACCGAACCTCGCAGCCTCAGCTCGTCCATCAAGAGCTCAAGACGCTGCGCCGGGAAGATCGCGCGGCGACCTCGTACGTCTGACATTCCTGCCACCTCCTCGATCCAGACTGCGGCACCTGCCCGGGCCGCGCGCCGAGATGTCGTTCGCGAGAAGCCGAGGCGGCGAGGGTCACGCAGACGCTGCGACCCCGTTGTCCGCATGTTCACGTCACCATCCCTTTCATGATGACGTGAACATCATGAGAATGTCAACGATCTCTTTTCCTTCGAGGAGTGCATATACCTCGCAGGAGGAACAGCACAGCGCACAGGCGCGGCACCGCCGGTCGGCGGTGCCGCGCCTGTGCGCTGTGCGGGTCGTTGCTCCGCGAGCCCACGCTCGGCGGGCCAGTGCCTCCTACCTGACGGTGAGGGCGATCTTCTTGGTCTTCTTGCCGACCTTGACCACCAGCTGGGCCTTGCCCCTGGCCTTCGCCACGAGGCGGCCAGCCTTGTCCACCGAGACCACACCGGGCTTGGAGGACCTGTAGGACACGACCGCGCCGGCTGCCGAAGCAGGAGCGAACCTCGCGGTCACCCAGACCACCTGCCCCGCCCGCAGCGAGCTCGGCACCTTCACCGTGACCTTCGTGACCTTGGCCTTCGCGGCCTTCTTCGCCACGACCCTGACCTTGACCGTCACCTTCTTGCCGTTCGCGGCCTTGACGGTCACCTTGGCCTTGCCGACCTTCTTGCCCGTGATCTTCCCAGCCTTGGTCACCTTCGCGACCTTCGCCTTGGAGGACTTGTAAGTCACCTTCACCCGCGAACCGTCAGCCGTGTAGGCGAACGCCGGAACCTTCACCGACTTCCCCCTGACCACCGTCACGCTCGCCTGCGCGGCCTTCACCCGCACCACGCCCGCAGGCACCGGCACGGTCGGCCTGGGCGGGGCGACCGGAGCCACCGACTTCTTGCCCACGGCGACTGGGGCCGAGGTCGCGACGTTGCCCGCCGCATCCGTGGCTCGCGCCTGGACCGTCGTCGCGGCGTCGCCGAGCGGCACCGGGCCCTGGTACTCGGCCCATGCGCCCCCGCCGACAGCGTACTGGACGCCGGACAGGTTCGCGTCGGACGCCGTGACGCTGAGGACCCGGGCTGCGGAGACGGACGGGGCGACCACGGGGGCGACCGTGTCGACCCGGTACTCGCTCGAGACCACCTCGGACTCGTTCCCGGCGCTGTCCTTCGTGCTCGCGGTCAGCGTGGTGACGCCCTCGGGCAGGCCGACGGGCGCCGTGTACGTGTGCGCGCCCTGCGCACCGAGGGAGTACGTCGTCACGGGGGCACCGACGTTGTCGCTCGCCGTGAGGGTGACGCTCGGCGTCGTCCGGTACCAGCCGTTCTCGCCGTCGGGGGCTGCCGGGCTGACCGAGGCCGACAGCGTCGGCGGGACCTCGTCCTTGAACGTGACCGTGTACGTCTTCGTGGCCCCGCTCTGGGCGGTCACGACGGCCGTCGCGCTCGGCGTGGCTGCCGTGGGTTGCGTGACCGAGACCGTGGCGTGGCGGTCTGCGGCGACGGCGACCACTGCGGGCAGCCCCGCGACCGGGGCACCGACGGTGTACGAGGTGCGCGACGGCTGGAACCCGGGCAGCGGGATCGCACCGACGTGCAGTTCCTTGAGGTCCGTGACCGCGGAGTCCGGCAGGTGCCGACCACCGATGACGACGCCCGAACCGAGGACCGTCGCCGCACTGCCCGAGGCGAGCACGATGCGCAGGCCGTCGGTGATGACGGGGTCGATGGCCACGGTCCGGGTGCCCGCGGCGACCTCGACCGCCGACGTGCTCACCCACTCGCCCGCGGCGTTGCGCACCTGCACCGTGTACCCGGGCGTGGCGGTCGTCCCGAGGTCGACGTCCTCGACGAGGTAGTCGCGCGTGAGCTGGACCGTCCGTGTCGAGCCGTCGTCCGTGACGGTCGCGCCCGGGTCGTCGGCGACGACGTCGGTCGTGGTCACCGCCGTGGCGGCGATCACAGCGATCGCGAACGTGGCCCGCCGCCCCTTGTAGGTCACGGTGACCGTCTTCTCGCCGGGGGTGGACAGGTCCGGCTGGCTGAAGGCGAGGTCCGCGTAGGGAGCGGAGGTCGCCGGCGCGGTCGGGTAGGTGGCCCGCGCGGTCAGGCCCGAGGGGTCGAACGTCTCGCCGACGGTGTAGACCTTCTTCGTGGGCAGGCTCGTCACCTCCAGGCCGCTGGGCAGCTCGGCGGCCTTCGCGTACACCTGGGCCTCGACGAGACCGGTGCCCCAGCTGGCGACGCTCTGGTTCGTCGCGCCCGGGTCGTTCGTCGAGGCGTTCTTGACCGCGGACACGTCCACGCGCACGTACCGGTACGAACCGCTGATCGGGTTGGAGTAGAACGACACGCTCTTGTTCGCCGACGCGTCGTAGAGCTGGGTCCACGGCCCGCTGGCCGAGCTGGAACCGGAGACGGTGTACTGCGCGTACCCCTCCGAGCCGTTCACCTCCAGGAAGCTGAGGTCGATCCGGCTGAGGTCCTTGGGCGCCCCCAGGTCGACCTGCCAGAAGAAGGGTGCGTCAGCCGGACGGAACAGGTCGCCGCGGGCGGTGTCGTTCCACCAGTCGTCGTACTGCACCTTGCCGTCGTTCGCGGCGCTCGGCTCGCAGCTGTACGTGGCCGTGGCGCAGTCGGCGTGCCGGGTGGCGGTCCCGGTGGCCGGCTTGCCCTGCGACACGAGCTCGACGCCGGGGTACTGGATCCCCCCGTCGGCGTTGAGGCTCCATCCCGGTGTGTAGTCGAGCGTGAGGTTCGTCCCGTCGACCTCCAGCGGCAGCCACACGTACCGCGAGTCGCCCAAGGAGGTCGGGTTCCACCGGTCACCCATGTAGACGTATTCGCGGTGGCCGTCGGCGGCCGTGAGCACCATCACGTTGGTGGGCTGGGAGTACCACGTCGTGTTGTTGCCCAGCAGGTGCTGCGAGGACCAGCCGTCGGGGTTCGTGATGTCGTCCGTGTACGAGTAGGACGCCTGGTTGGGCATCCATCCGGACTGGCTCGAGGTGATGGCGTAGTACCGGGAGCCGACCTTGAAGAGTGCGGGTGCCTCGCGGCGCTGCTCGACGAACAGCGGGTAGGAGTGCTGCCAGTCGACGTCGGTGTAGTCCCACGAGAGCTTGTAGACGCGCATGCTCAGGTGGTCCTGGGCGGACACCAGGTAGGCGTCCTCGCTGTCCGGGTCCTGGTAGACAGTGAAGTCGCGCGATCCGTAGCCGCACCTCGGGTGCGCCTCCCCCGGCTGCTTCTTGACCGTGCAGGTCGGGTCTTCCTCGTCGGTCGCCACGGCTCCCGCGCCGGGCCGGAAGTTGCGCACGACCTGGTAGTCGCCGTCGATGGTGTCGCTCGTGGCGACGAGCAGGTGCGAGGAGGCGTAGTCGGAACCGTTCTCCCAGTGCGCCCAGATCACGAACTTTCCGCTCACCGCGTTGTAGACCAGCTTGGGCCGCTCGATCGTGCAGACGATGCCCCCGGCGCCTCCCTTGTAGGAGCCCGTCTTGCAGATGTTCGGGGTGGTGCCCGTCAGCACGTCGTGGACGAACGTCCAGTTGACGAGGTCCTTCGACCTGTAGAGGCTGATCTTGCGGAACTGTGCACCGCCGAGCGCCTTGTTCTCGCCGATCCAGTAGTACCAGCCGTCGTGCTGGAGGAACCCACCACCGTGCGCCTGGATGTGCTTGCCGTTGTTGTCTGCCCACAGCCCGCCGACGGGCACCGAGGTGTACCCACCAGCGGGCGGGGTGACGGGGATGTCGGCCGCCGAGGCGCTGCCCGCGGCCAGCGGCACGAGGGTCGCCGCGACGAGGGCGACGGCCGTCGTGGTGGCCAGGGCCTTCCTGCGAATACGTTGGAGGAGTCTCATCATCTTCTCTCTGCTGCGAGCGGGGCAGGCGGATTCGGGTTGCGGTAGGTGGCGGGGGTCATCTCTTCGCGACCTTGAAGGACTTGCTCAGCGTCTTCTTCTTGAAGACGCCGTTCGCGGGACTGGTGACCCGGACCTTGTACCGGCCCTTCTTCTTGATGACCTTCGTCGTGATGGTCACCTTGCCGGTCTTGGAGATCTTGGCCCGGTAGGTCTTGCCGTTGACCTTGATAGTCACCCTGCCTTGGGGGAACCGTCCGGCCACCTTCTTGTACTTGACGGTGATCGTGGCCTTCTTGCCCGCCTTGACCTTCTTGACGGTGATCGTGGCCTTGGGCGCCTTCTTCTTCGTCTTCGTCGGCGCCGTCGGCTTGGTCGGAGTGACCGCTGGCGGCTTGGTGCCAGGCCCCTGGGTTCCTGGACCGGGCGTCCCGGGGTCGGTCCCTGGCCCCGTGCCGGGGTCCGTCCCAGGATCTGTGCCCGGATCTGTCAGGGCACCGATCTGGTAGGTGAAGGACTTCAGGCTGCTGCCGGGGACCAGCACCGGTGCGCCGTTGACGTTCGTGAAGGCTCCCGCCCGCAGCGTCGTCGTCGAGTCGATGAGGACCGGCTCGGTGTAGAGCTTCGCCTTGCCCGGGAAGCGCACCGCAGAGCCGTCGGTGGTGTAGTAGATCTGCGCGCCGGGCTCCGTGGTGGCCAGCGCCACCGTCACCGGGTCGTCGTACTGCCCGGGTGCCACGTCGACCGTGGGCGAGGCGCTCGAGACGACGGGCGCGGAGTCGGACGTGTCGTAGATCGTGATCTCGTCGAAGCCTCGGCACCAGGTCGCTCCGTTGTGGTGGTTGACGTCGACGTGCTCGGTGACGTTCACCTGCACGTACCGGTACTTGGTGTCGTCGGAGACGGTGTGCCGGTAGAAGCCGACGAACTCGTTCGAGACCGGCTGCGTGGCGATCGTGGTCCAGGTGACCTTGTTCACGCTGCCGAGGACCGTGTAGCCGAACGAGGGGTCGGAGCCACCGTAGGTCTTGGTGGCGACGGTGATCTCACCGAGCCGGGTGGGCTCGCCGAGGTCGACCGTCCAGATGTACGGCCTGGTGTCGGCCGGCTCCCAGTAGTTCTCGTAGACGTTGTCGACCCCGTCGTTGGCCTCCTGTGGGGTGCGAGCGGGGGCGCCCTGACCGTTGACCGTGACCGGCTTGCCCACCGAGACGATGCGCCCGGTCTGGACCGGCAGGATGACCTCCTGGCCGGGGACGTCCGTGTACTGCACCGAGTCGTAGAACTCGTAGGTGGCGAAGCCGTCGTCGAAGGACAGCGGCAGCATCAGCGAACGGTTGCCCGCTGGATCGGGGACGTCCCACTGCGCTCCCCAGCGGTTCGCCATCATGGCGTACTGGTCACCGATGCGCGTGACTTGTCCTGACTGCGCACCGAAGGTCGAGGTGTTGCCGATCTCCTTGAGGTCGGACCACGGTCCGGCCATCGAGGTCGCGACGTTGTACATCGGCTGTGATGGCCGCCAGCCGTTCTGCTTCGAGGAGAAGAGGTAGTAGTAGCCGTCGACGTGGACGAGCGAGGGTGCCTCGCGCCACTGGTCCACGTCGAGAGCCACTGGCTGCGTGCCCGGGTCCACGGTGGTCCAGTCCGGGGTGAGCCGGAAGAGGTTGAACTGCCCCAGCGCGGAACCGACCGCATAGCCGGTGCCGTCGCTGTCCGCGAAGAACGTCACGTCGCGGCTCTCGAGGCCGTACGGGCGCCCGAGGAAGGTCACGGCCGCGCTCTGGTTCGGGACGACCTCGACGATGATCATCTCGCCGCGGTTGTAGGTCGGCCCGGCCTCCTCGAGGTGCGCGATGAGGATGAAGTGCTTGGTCGTCGGGTTGAAGGTCCACCCCTCCGACTCGAGCTTGACGCCGTTGGGGTACTGCGCGTTGCCCTGGAGCCGGGGGTCGTCGTTCTTGGACAGGACGGTCTTCGCGTTGCCCCAGGTGTATCCGTCGCTCGAGGTCTCCTGCACGATGCGGGAGAATGCGTCGTTCTGCTTCTGCGAGTAGAAGCGGTAGTACACCCCGTCGAGCACCATCGTGCTCTTGGTGCCGAGGCTGCTCGCCTGCAGGTTGCTGTACGTGCTGAGCCCGCTCGTCGGCACGAACGTCGAGGCCGTCACGGACGTGGAGACACCGATAGGGTGCGCCATGAGGTCGGGGCGCCAGGCCTCGACGCGGAAGCTGAAGGTCTTGCCCACCGGAAGGTCGTACACGTCCGTGCTCTGGCCGATGACCTCCTTGACGAGCTCGTCGTCCTGGAAGATCTTGTAGCTCTTGGCGGTCGGGACGAGCTCCCACTCCAGCTTCACGTTCGTCGCGTTCGGCTCGCTGGCGAGGCGGAACGTCTTCGCAGTGAGGTGCATCGGGCTCGCCTCGGCGAGGATCGTGTAGTCGCCCGAGAAGACCTGGCTGAGTGCGCCGTTCTTGAACGCCACCGCCTTGAGCGTGGCGCTGGTGGTCAGGTGGATGGGCGTCGCGTAGCGAGTGCTCGACGTCGTCGGGTCCGTGCCGTCGAGGGTGTAGTAGATGGCCGCGCTCGGGTTCGAGCTGAGGGCGACGTCCTGGGCCTCGAGGTACTCGCGACCCGGCAGGACGCTCGGGACCGGCGTGATGACGTCTTGGTTCGTGGTGTTGACGGTCACCGTGCCCGTGGCCAGCGCGAGCCACGAGAGCACCGGAGGCGCGGCGGTGACCCCGGCCCCCGCCTGCGCGACGTGCACCGTGACGCTGCCGGCGACGGGGTTGTCGAAGGTCCCCGACACGACGGCCTTGGTCCCCGCCGCGACCGTGACGCCCTGGGCGACGGTGTCAGTGCGCCCGTCCGAGTCGACCACGGTGACGGACAGCTTCACGTCAGCGGAGCCCCATGCCTGGTGTCCGGTCGTGAGGGTGATGGTGCCGGCGGGCACGCTGCGCAGCGTGTACTGGATGTCGCCACCGGCGCCGGCGGCCCCGGTGTAGCCGTACGAGAACTTGTCGGCGCGGTCGGTGCCGACGTGCCGGGCGCCGAACCCCGCGTCCGTGCTCTTCACGCCCCACTGCGCCGCCGAGTAGTTCCGGTCGCTGGCGGTGTTCACCAGCGCCGAGCGCCCGCTCGTGCCGGCGAGGTTCGCGATGGCGTCGTAGACCGGCGACCCGTCACCGACGGTCCCCGCGTCCACGAAGTGCGTGAGCGTCCCCGGCACGTTCTCGACCTTCGCCGTCACCGGCAGCGTGCCGTCGACGACTCCCGTGATCGACGACGTCTTGTACGGGTCGTCGAACGTGTAGCCGTCGAGGTTCCAGCTCACCGGCCGCGTGGCCGTCCCGCCGCCCTCGAGCCGCACGTCGACGCTGCTGGGCAGCGTGCTGGTGTTGTCGGAGTATGACGCAGCGTAGACCGGTGCCGCCAGAGCGACCGGGTCGTTCGTCGCCGCGTGAGAAGTCACCGTCCCCGCTGCGACGAGCGTTGATGTCGCCAGCGCGACCGCGGTCGCCGCCGGCAGGAGCCTCTTCGTCGTGGTCTGGTGGCTTCGCAGCACCGTGTTCCTCTGCTCTCTTCGCTTCGTGTCGCCGTGATGATGGGGCGGTGCTGGTCCGGCCCCGAGGAGGTCTCGGGGCCGGACCAGCACCGCGTGGCTACCGCGTCGTCACTGCAGGAATCGCGTGTAGACGTTGTAGATGAAGACGGAGACCTGAGCCTTGGTCACCTTCTTCTTCGGGCTGAACTTCTTGGCGGAGGTGCCCGTCATGACCCCCGCGTCGACGACCCAGGAGATGGCGCTCTTGCTGCCCTTGACATCCTTGAACGTCACCGGTGCGGTGCGTCCCTTGGTGACGCTGAACCCGGCGTACTTCACGAACTTGCGCAGCACCTTGGCCAGCTGTGCCCGGGTGATGGTGCCCTTGGGCTTGAACTTGCCCTTCGAGCTGGTGAGCAGACCGTTCTTCTGCGCCCAGGCGATGTCGGCCGCGTGGGCCGACCCCTTCTTGACGTCCTTGAGCTTCGAGTAGCTGAGCTTTCCACGGTCCGGCGAGCCGGCGAGGCGGTACAACATCGACGCCAGCTCCCCACGCTTCAGGTTCGCCTTGGGGTGGTACTTGCCCTTGGGGGCCTTCCCCTGGGCGATCCCGGTCTGCCATAGCCACGTCACGGTCGCCTTGCTGCCCTTGGCCTGCTTGAGGTCCTTGGGCTTGCTCTTGACCACGATCTTTGGCGGGGCGACCTTGCGCGTGTAGGTGGTCTTGCCGCCGCCCGGGTGGGTGGGCACGACCACGGGCGGGGTCGGGTCGTCCGTGTCCACCGGCGGCTCGGGCGCCGGCTTGGCGAGCACCGCGAGGACGGCCGTCTGGTCGTTGCCAGGGTTGTCGGTGGCACGGGCCTGGACGGTCTGTGCGTCGTCCGAGAGCTGGACCGGCTTGGTGTAGGCCGTCCAGTCGCCGTCTGGCAGCTTGTACTGCAGCGTCCCGGGCTTGATCCCGTTCGCGTCCGACGCAGTGAGCGTCAGCACACGGCCGGGGTCGGAGACGCTGATGGTCACCACGGGGCGCGTCGCATCCACGCGGAACGACTGGGAGATCACCGCAGAGACGTGGCCTGCGCCGTCCCACACGCGCGCGTAGAACGTCACGTCACCGTCGGGCAGGGTCACCGGGCTCTTGTACTCGAGCCAGCCGGCCTCGTCCGTGCCGGCGTCGAGCCGGTACTCGCGCTTGACCACGCCGGCGTTGTCCGTGCCGACGATCGTCACCTTCGTGGTGCCGACGTAGTAGCCGGACTCCGCCGGAGCCTCGGGCTTCGACGTGAACGTCGCGACCGGTGCCGTCTCGTCCGCGAACGACACGGTGTAGGTCTTGACGGTGCCGTCCTGGGCGGTGACCTTCACGGTGGCGAGCAGGGTCGCCGCTGTCGCCTGTGTCACGGCCACCGAGGCGTGGCGCTCTGCGGCCGTGGCCGTGATCTGCGGGATGCCAGCGCCCTGCTCGGAGGACAGTGCCAAAGGACCGTAGCTCAGCGTCGTCTTGCTGAAGCCGGTCACCGTCGTGCCGTCCACCTGCAGGTCGCTCAGGTCGGCGATCGGGGAGGCCGGGATACGGGTACCGGTCGCCTCGACCTCGCTGGCCTTGAGGTACTTCGAGCCCGAGACGTCGAACACGACGCGCAGCGCGCTCGTGATGACCGGGTCGAAGCTGATGGTGTTCGGCGCCGTCGTGCTGGTGGCGACGTTCGTCAGCGGCGCGGCTGACGTGCTGCGCCAGACCCCGTCCGCGTCACGGTACTGGACCGTGATCGCGTTCGGCTTCGACTCCGAGACGTAGACCCTGACCTGGTTGACGATGTAGTCCCTCGACAGCGTGTAGGTCAGCGAGTCCTCGGTCCGGGCCGCCGTGCCCGGGTAGTCCGACCACGCGCTGTCCTTCCCGTTCGCGAGGTTCCCGTCGATCGTCTTGTCGGCGCTGTAGCCGCTCTCGGTGGCACCCGCGGCGACGCTCACGCTCTCGCCGGAGACGCGGAAGATGTTGTCAGCGGCGACCTCGGAACCGGTCATCACGGCGACCTCGTAGGAGACCGTCTTGGTGACGGCACCCGCGGTGTACGAGAGTGTCACGACCTTCGCGCCGACCGTGGCCGAGTCGAAGTCGTTGTGCACCGTTCCCGTGACGTCCTGCTCGAGACCGTCGGTGTAGACCGCCGTGACCTCGAGCCCGCTCGCGTCGAAGGAGTCGCCGACGGTGTAGACGTTCGTGTCGGCGGCCGAGGTGATCTCGAGGCTCTCGAGGTCGGGAGCGACCTTGGAGGGGAGCACGAGCTCGTCGGTCGACACCACGTTCCCGGCGACGTCGACGACGTGCGCCTGGACCGTCACGCGGTAGTCGGGCAGCGTCACCGGTCCGGTGTACTCGCGCCACACGTCCTTCGCGTGACCGAGGTGCTCGTTGTAGTACTGGTACTCGACCACGTAGCCGGGGAGGTTGTCGTTCGCGGTCACGGTCAGCACGCGGCCTGTGATGCTCTGCGAGACGGTCGGCAGGGTCGCGTCGATCTGGAAGGTGCGGTGGAGGGTCCCCACGTTGCCGGCCTCGTCCGTCGCCTTCGCGTACAGGGTCCACGTGCCCTCGGTCAGGCTGAGCGGCGTGGTGTACGGCGCGTAGACGGGGGTGTGGCTCGGGCTGTACTCCCCGGCCACGACCTCGTACTCCACCGGCGTGCTCGCCGGGAGGGAGACGGCGTCGTCACCGGTGAGCGTGACGGTGAGGGGCGAGGAGGTGTACCAACCGCCGTCGCTGGCGGGACTGCTCGTCGTCACGGAGACGGCCGGGGCCGTCTCGTCGGGCAGCGCCATGCCCGCGATCTCGATCTCCGAGATCTTCGTGTAGCTGCTGCCGTCCATCGTGAGGACGACGCGGACGCCGCTGGCGATCACGGGGCGGATGGCTGCCTCGTAGTTGTTGGTCGTCGGCGTCGCCGGGACGGGCTGGTTCACGACGCTGGTGTTCTGCCAGGTCCCGGAGTCGTCGAGGTACTGCACCGTGTAGCTCTTGGCGGCCTTCTCCCACGACCAGATGTGGACGTTGTTGATGACGTACTGGTGGGAGAAGGTGTAGGTCGCCGTCACCGGGTTGGTCGTGCCAGGGTAGGTCGACCATCCGTTGTTCGTCTTGATGCCGTCGTACGTGCTCTTGAGGATGCCGTTCACGAGCGTGCCGCTCTCGGCCTTCGACGCCTCGCTCGTGAGCTTGTGGTCGTCGCTCAGCACGTTCGCCACGGGCGTGCTGCCAGCGGGGAGCACGAGGACGTCGAACTGCGTCGTCTTCGTCACGCCCGAGTGGTTCGGGTCCGTGTAGGACACGGTCGCGGTCTTCGTGCCCCGCGTGCTGGTGTCGACGGCGCTCACGACGAATCCCGTGGTGACGTTCTCCTCGAGGCCGTCGTCGTAGATCGCCTTGAGCGTCAGGCCGCTGGCGTCGAACGCCTCGCCCGGCAGGTACAACGTCTTCGCTGGGGGCGCGGAGACCACGACGCTGCTCAGCGTGGGGTTGTTGAGCGACGGGATCGTCACCGGTGCGGTCGTGAGCACGCGGCCCGCACCGTCCGTCACGCGCACCTGGTAGGCGACGCGGAGGTCACCGAGCGCGACGCCAGAGAACGAGGTGCCGGGGGCGGCGACCCAGTCGTTCGTGCCGATCTTGTACTCGAGCGTGGCGATGCCGTTCGCGTCCGTGGGGGCGGCGGACAGCTTGCGGTCCGTCACCGAGACGTTCGCCACCGGGTCGGTGAGGTCGACCTTGTAGGGACCGAAGGTCGTCTCCGCCGACTCGTTGCCCGCAGCGTCGACGGCCTTGGCCACGACCGTCGTCGTGCCCTCGGGCAGCGTGATCGGCGCGGTGTAGGTGGTCCAGTCGGCGGCCCCGTTGAGCTTGTACCTGCGCACGACGTCGGTCGGCGCGGTCACGTTGTCCGCACCGGTCAGGGTGAGGGTCGTCGCGCTGGTGAACCATCCTTGGTCGTTCGCCGCGGTGCTGGTCGTGGCCGAGACCGAGGGGGCGACCGTGTCCGGCTCCGACTTGCCCGCGACCTCGATCTCACGCACCTTCATGTAGCCGTGTGGCGTAGCGCCTCCCGCCGTGGAGGTGGTGCCGTCGAAGGTGTAGACCACCTGGAGGCCGCTCGTGACGACCGAGTCGAAGGGGACGACTTCCTCGTAGTCGGTCGCGGTGGAGGTGATGGCGTGGGGGACCTGGTCCACGATGCTCGTGTTGGCCCAGGCGCCGGTGGAGTCCTTGTACTGCACGGTGTACTTGACCGGCGTCGCCTCGTTCCACGCGATCGAGATCTGGTGCGCCTCGTAGTCGTGGGAGAAGTTGTAGGTGCCCGTGACAGTACCCGTGGTGGCGCCCCAGGTCGACCAGAAGCTTCCGGTGTTCCCGTCGTAGGTCTTCGTGATGTCGCTGGCGCCCTCATGCTTCGTGTCAGCCGACGTCAGCAGCTGGTCGTGGCGCAGGACGTTGCTCACCGCGACCCAGCCGGAGGTGTCCGTGTCGGCCACGCTCGGCGACGCGGCGGCCACCATGCCTACTGCCGTCACCGCAAGGGCGCTGGCGATGCTCACCGCTCGCCTCAGGGCCGAGCGTGGTCGACCTGAGCGCTCTCGTGGGTTCCTGCTCTCTACAAACCCGTTCATGCCGTCTACCTCCCTGTGCGGCGACTGCGATGTCGCCGCGTACAGATGTCGGAATGTGTGATCGTCGTGGGGGTGGTGCGGGGCAGCAGGAGGTCCTGCTGCCCCGCACCACCGGGCAAGCCCCTACTTCTTCAGGAACTTGTTGTTGACGCGGTACGTCCACGTCGCCAGGTCGGAACGCGACAGCCCGCTCGCAGGCTTGAACTTCGCGTGCTTCGTGGCCTTCGTGATCACCTTTCCGCCGGCCAGCCAGCGGATGCTCTTGGCGTTCGCGTTCTTCTTGAGGTCCTTGAACGCGCTCTTCTTCGCCTTGACCTTCTTGACCGCCTTCTTGTTCTTCGCGTACTTCGTCGCCAGCTTCTTCAGCGCGGTGGCGGTCTCGGCACGAGTGACGGTCTTGGCGGGCTTGAACTTGCCCTTCTTCGTGGTGAGCAGGCCCTTCTTGACGGCCCAGGCGATGTTCTTGGCACCCGCGGACGACTTCTTGACGTCCTTGGTCTTCTTGTAGCTCAGCTTGCCGCGCTTGGGCGACCCGGCCAGTGTGTACAGGTATCCGGCGAGCTCGCCGCGGGAGACCTTGGCCGACGGGCGGAAGGTCTGGTCCCAGAACTCGGTGCCGATGCCCTTGCTCCACGCCCACCTGATCGCCTTGGCGTTCGAGGAGTTGGCGTTGAAGTCTCGCGGGAGGGCGGGCTTCTTGGCGAAGACGTCGCCGTTCACGACGACGGTCCCTCCGTTGCCGGTACCACCGCCGTTGGCAAGATAGGCCTGCAGAGCCTTCGCGGCGGACTCGCCCTCCTTCAGCTTCTTGGAGACCTCCTCAGGCAGCACCGTGAAGGTGAGAGACGACGTACGACCCGTCTCGTAGTCGGTGGCGAGGATGGTGTGCTGACCGACCGACAGCGTCCTCGGGATCGTCAGCCGCGCCTTGGCCACGCCCTGCGCGTTCGCCGTCGTGGTACCGACGACCGTGCTCCCGCTGTCGAGCGTGTAGCTGACCTTCGCCCCCGCCGTCACCTCCTTGGTGGTGACGTCGACCGCGCCGCCCGCGTTGGCGGCGAACCACACCTCCTTGCCGTTCGACGCGGCGGTCGACGGGTGCAGCGTGTTCGCCCAGACCGAGAACTCCACCAGACCGGTGCACCAGTCGGCACAACCACGGTTGTTGTGGTCCTTGTCGAGGACCGAGAACACGTCGAGCTTCACGTAGCGGTACCACCCGCTCGCGGGGAACGAGCGGAACCCGAGCTGGGTGTCCTTGGCGGTCTCGCCGATCTGGGTCCAGTCCGTGCCGTTGTTGGAGCCGTAGATGTAGCTGCCGACCTTCGCGGCCGAACCACCGATGACGAAGAACTGGTCATCGACTCGGCTCAGGTCGTATGCCTGTCCCAGGTCCACCGTCCAGCTGTACGGCGAACCGAGCGGCTTGAAGAACGAGTTCGTCGTGCCGTACGGAATCGCGTTCCAGTCGCCGTCGACGGCGGCCGACGGGCCACAGTTCGGCTGCCCACAGTTCTTGGGTAGGACGCCGTTCGTGCCCCAGGCGCGCTTGCCGAGCGAGACGAGCTCCGTGTCGGCCAGCTTGATCGCACCGGACGGCGCAACCTTCCAGCCGGAGTTGTAGCCCATGTAGAGCGTGCGGGCCTGCGTGTCGAGATCGAGAGGAAGCCACACGTAGGTGGAAGTCCCGAGCGCGTTGGGGTTCCAGCGGTCGCCCAGGTAGATGTACTGGTTCTTCTGCGTCTCCGAGTTGAAGATGGACACGATCCCGGTGGGCTGGGAGTTGAACGTGGTCGAGGACCCGAAGGGCTGGAGCGGCGCCCAGGTGGCGTCGGCCCACGTCTCGGGGTCGCCGTCCCACGCGCCCACCTTGTCGCACTGCGCCTGTGTCTCGCGGTCGCCGAGCGCCTCGCACGCGGCCTTCGCGGCCGCGCCGTCAGCGGGCATGTGCAGCTGGGTGGACGTGGTGTACATCGCCTGGTTCGGGTCCCACCCGGACTGGTCGGAGGTGACCAGGTAGTACAGGCCATTCTCCTTCAGCATCGCGGGGGCCTCGCGGTGGTCGCCCTGCGAGAACGGGTACGACGTCTGCCAGTCGGCCGTGAGGTAGTCGTCGCTCAGCGTGTACATGCGCATCGTCACGTGGTCCTGCGCCGCGATGAGGTAGCCCTCTCCCGTCTCGGGGTCGACGAAGGTCGTGAAGTCTCGCGAGCCGTAGCCCCACGGCGACTTCTGCATGTGCGTCTTCGGCGTCACGCCGTTGGTGCGGTACCCGTAGTCGATGACGTCGACGGTCGAGTGCCCGTCGACATAGGGCACGCCCGGGGTCAGCGGGTCGTCCGCACCGGCGACGTAGAGGCTCGGGTCGTAGGTGTTGTCCTCCTGGCTCGTGCCGACGTGGCCGGCGCCCGGGCGCCCGTTGCTCGTGATCTCGAAGTTGAAGTTGTCCGGGTCCTCGATGTCGCTGCTCGTGGACTGGGCCGTGATCAGGTGCGACGCAGCATAGTCGTTGCCGTTCTCCCAGTGCGCCCACACGACGAACCGGTCCGTCTCGGCGTTGTAGAGGAACTTGGGACGCTCGATGGTGCAGAAGGGACGGCCCTTGCCGTCCCGCACGCCGACACGGGTGCCGACGTCACAGATGTTCCAGCCCTTCTGGGCGCCGATCGTGCCGGCCTTCCACGGCGTGGAGTCCTGGTAGTGGTTCGCGGCGGTACCGACGGTGAGGATGTCCTTGACGTAGGTCCAGTTCAGCAGGTCCTTCGACTTGTAGAGAGAGACGCCGAGGAAGTTGGCGTTGTTCTCGCTCTTGTTCTCGCCGACCCAGTAGTACCAGTCGCCCTTCTTGAGGAAGCCACCGCCGTGCGCCTGGATGCGGTTGCCGTCCGTGTCATACCACGTCTCGCCCACGGGGACGCCCTTGTAGCCGCCCTCGGCCGCTGGCACGATCGAGTACGAGAGAGAGGCCGAGATGCTGCGCACGCCGCTGACGACCGCGAAGGCGTTGATCGTTGCCGAGCTCTCGAAGTGGAACGGCGTGCCGTCATAGACCTTCGTGAACTCCGTGTCCGTCGGGTCCGGGTTGGAGCCGTCGAGCGTGTAGTAGATCTTCGCTCCCTCGGCCGCGCTCAGGGACACGTCCTTGGCGCCGGCGTACACGCCAGAAGCGACGGACGGGGTCGGTGCGTTGACCAGTGCGACGGGAGAGTCGAGCTCGCCCGGAGCGACGGCCAGCCACGAGACGGAGGGCTCTTCGCCTCCCATCTCGTTGAACTTCACGGTGACGGGGCCGGAGACGGTGGGTGTGAACGTGGTCGAGACCGTCTGTCCCTCTGTCGAGATCGACGTGCCGACGCTGGCCTGGTTGGTGGCAAGCTTCGCGCCGTCAGAGCCGTCGACCTCGATGCTCGTGTTGCGCACCGAGTTGCTCCAGGGCTCGATGTGGCCCGAGTAGAGGGTGTACGGCTGCCCCGGGGTCAGGTTCGGGAACGTGTAGCTGAGGAACGTCGCCGACGAGTCGTCCAGGCCATAGGCGTGGCTCTGCCACATGGTGGCGCCGTCGCTGTAGTGGTTGCTGGCGCCCGGGGTGACGGTGTAGTCGTTCTTCAGCGCCAGGCCGGCACCGTAGGGCGCTCCTTCCGTCAACCAGTTGTAGGTCGGGTTGTCGGAGAGGTTCGGCGCGCCGGTGTCGATGAAGTACTGCAGGTCGCCCGGGAAGTAGTTGACCGTCTGCTCGACGGCCACGGTGTTGCTGCCCGTCCCGGCGACGCCCTGGACGACGGAGTCCATGAACGGCACGCGCGAGAAGTCGTACCCGTCGAGGTTCCACGTGACGGGGACCGTCTCGGTGTCGCCGCCCGCCGTCACGACGTCGACGTCGGTGGGAAGATCCGGGGTCTCGCTCGTCGTCCTGATGGTGGGCAGGTCGGTCGCGAGCCCGGCCAGCTGACCGTCGTCTGCGGCCTGCGCGCTGAGCCCGCCGCTCAGGGTGATGCCTAGCGTGGCCACGAGCGCTGCGGTCATCGCGAGCGCCGGGCCTCGGCGACGGTGGATCGCGCCGTTCCTTCTCAACATTGTGTTCTCCCGCCGTTGGGTATCAATGACTGGCGCACCAGGCTGCTGGTCGAGCCCGACTCGGCGTGAACGAGACTCTGTTCACGTCAACATCAATGCGATGACGCCAATGTCTTCACTTCGGTTGTCGGTCCTCGGCGTACGGCGACCGTGCCGCGTACCGACGAACCATGCTGGGTCACGCCACACCGTAGTGTTTACGTCACCATTTCCTTGACGCTACCGTCTTGGCAACTGCAACGTCAAGGGGTTGTCGAGGGCTTCTTCACCCTGTCCCGCTCTCTTCGTGCCTCCCCCGTCCCGCAGCCGAGACTGCGCGCGAGGGCCAGAGGCACGGGCCCGTCGCTCCCGCCCTCGCGGGCGCCCACGAGGAACGGGAACTGGTGGGGATCGCCCCCGGCTCACCGCTCCTCGTGCGCGACCTGCTTCGCCGGTCGTCAGACCCGCAGCACCACCACGCCCTGGGGGCGGACCTCGAGGTGCCCCTCGGGGTCGCGCTCGCCGACGAGCACCTCGCCCGCGACCTCCGAGAGCCGCACCGCGTCCGGGGTCCGGTTCACCAGGAACCAGAACTCCTCGTCCCCCGACGTGCGCACGACGAGCTCGACGGCGCCCCGGGACACCGACGGCAGCTCGCTGCGCACAGCGGCGTGGTCGAGCAGACCAGGCAGCACTCGGCCGATGCCGTCCCGCCCCAGCCGGGTCGACACGTACGTGGCCGATCCCGCGTCCGTGCTGCGCCGGGTGATCGCCGGGCGTCCGTTCAACGTCCCGCCGCGGTACGACGCGAGCGGGACCGTCGCGGGGTCGACGATGTCGACGGGCTCGGACCACAGGGTTCCCGTCGCGCCGTTGTCGAGCTCGACGTGGTTCCCGTTGAGCGGGGCGAACTCCTCGACCCGGATGCCCAGCAGCTCACGCAGCGCGCCCGGGTATCCCCCCAGGTAGATGCGGTCGTCCTCGTCGACGATCCCAGAGAAGTAGGTCGTGACGAGGTGCCCGCCGCCGTCGACGAACGCCCGGAGCCGGTCCGCCAGCGCCGACGGCGTCACGTAGAGCGTCGGCGCGACCACGAACGTGTAGCCGCGAAGATCGGCGTCGGCCGGCACGACGTCGACGCGGACCCCGGCGTCGAGCAGCGCCTGGTACCAGTCGAGCGCCTCTTGCCGGTAGTTCAGATGGGACGTGGGGTGCGAGTCGAGCTCGCTGCCCCACCACGAGTCCCAGTCGAAGAGGACGGCCACGTGCGCCGGAGCCCGTCGGGTCCCCGCGACCGGAGCCAGCCGGCCGAGCGTCGTCCCGAGCTCGACGACCGTGCGGAACACCTCGGAGTCCTCCCCGGCGTGCGGGACCATCGCGGAGTGGTACTTCTCCGCGCCGGAGGCCGACGCGCGCCACTGGAAGAACGCGATCGCGTCGGCACCGTGGGCCACGTGCGCGAGCGCGTCGCGCACGAGCGCCGCGGAGGACTTGGTGAGGTTGACCTCCTGCCAGTTCACGGCGCTGGTCGCGTGCTCCATCAGGTACCAGGGCATACCCCCACCGATGTTGGAGGTGAGGTTCGCCGAGAACGACAGCTCGTCGAGCCCGCTCTTGCCGCCCTGGTAGTAGTGGTCGTTCGACACGAAGTCCACGTGCCCCGCCCAGTCGGCGTAGTTCATGCCCTTCGTCTCGCCCATCACCATGAAGTTGGTCGTGATGGGGACGTCAGGAGTGAGGGCGCGCAAGACGTCCGACTCGGCACGCAGGTAGTCGCGCAGCGCGTCGGAGGAGAAACGCTTGAAGTCCAGCTGCTGCGTGGGGTTCGGGTGCGTCGGCGCCTTGCGCGGCGGCAGCACCTGGTCCCAGTCACTGTAGGTCTGCGCCCAGAACGCCGTCCCCCAGGCCGTGTTGAGCGCGTCGACGGTGCCGTACCGGACGCGCAGCCAGTCACGGAAGGCGCGCGCAGCGTCGTCCGAGTAGTCGTAGATGTTGTGGCAGCCGAGCTCGTTCGAGACGTGCCAGGCGGCGAGAGCGGGGTGCTGGCCGTAGCGCTCCGCCATGGCCTCGACGAGGCGCAGGGCGTGCTCGCGGAACACCGGGGACGTGGGGCGCCACTGCTGGCGCGAGCCGGGCCACAGGATCTCGCCGTCGATGGTGACGGGGAGGATCTCGGGGTGGGCCGTGGTCAGCCACGGTGGCGGCGAGGCCGTCGCCGTGCCGAGGTCCACCGCGATGCCGTTCTCGTGCAGCAGGTCCATGATCTCGTCGAGCCAGGAGAAATCCCAGGTCGTCGCAGTCGGCTGCAGGCGGGCCCAGCTGAACACGGCGAGCGTCACGATGTTCACGCCGGCATCGCGCATGAGCCGTACGTCGTCGCGCCACACCTCCCTCGGCCACTGCTCAGGGTTGTAGTCGGCGCCGTAGCCGAGGCGCGAACGAGGTCCGTCGACCGAGTCGGGCCAACGCAACCAGCGTGGCTGGGTGGGGGGTGTCATGACGTGTGTCCTCCGAGATCGAAAGTTCGTGGACGGCCAACCTGATGACCGCCCGATAAGACGCGAGCACGCCATGGAGGGGCCGCGGCACGGCAAGACACCGCAGCCCCTCCACAGACGCGCTGTGACCGGTTACTTACCGGTCACGGTGAAGCCCTGCTGGTTGCCGTACTCGACCAGCGAGTCCTGCCAGGCCGCGAGGCCGTCCTTCAGCGTGGTGCTCGACACGTAGGCCTTGCCCACGGTGTCGCCGAAGATGCTGTTCGCGTAGACCTGGTACGGGAGGTACTGCCAACCCGGCACTACGTTCGCGGCGGCGTCGGCGAGGACCTCGTTGACCTTCTGGTTGCCGAAGTACGGGAACTCCTTGTTCTTGAAGTCATCCGAGTTCAGCTCGGCCACGGTCGCGGGGAACGCGCCGCCGTCGATCCGGGTCTTGACGCCCGCACCCGCGGTCGCGTACTCGATGAACTTGTAGGCGAGCTCGGCGTTGGCGCTGGCAGCCGGGACGGCGAGCGAGGAGCCGCCGTTCTCGGAGGTGGCCTTCTCGCCGGCGCTCCACTGCGGCATGGGAGCGACACGCCAGTCGCCAGAGGCAGCCGCCGCACCGGACTCGAGGTTCGCGGGCATCCAGGCGCCGATGACGAGCGAGGCGATGGTGCCGTCCGCCAGGCCCTTGAACCACTCGTCGCTCCAGCCGGCGACGGGCGAGACGAGCTTCTGGTCGATCATCTGCTGCCAGAATGTCGCGTACTTGGTGGAGCCCTCGTCCTTCAGGTTGATCGTGACGTTCGTCCCGTCGACCTGGAACGGCTGGCCACCGGCCTGCCAGATCATGCTGGTGGTCTGGCCAGCATCACCGGTGTCCGTGGTGATGTACGCCTTCGGGTCCGCGGCGTGCAGCTTCTTGGCGGCCGCCAGGTACTCGTCCCAGGTGGTCGGCACCGCGATGTCGTACTTGTCGAAGACCTTCTTGTTGTAGAAGAGCGCCTCGGGCCCGGAGTCCATGGGCAGGCCGTACACGGCGTCGCCCTGCTTCACCGAGCCCCACGGACCAGGCGTGAACGTGCCGTCGAGCGACGACGCGCCGAACTGCGCGAGGTCGGTGAGCGAGTTGGCGAGGGCGAACTGCGGCAGCGCGTAGTACTCGACCTGTGCGACGTCGGGCACGCCGTTGCCGGCCTTGATCGCGTTCTGCAGAGCGGTGTACTGGTCGTTACCCGTGCCGGCGTTGACGAGGTCGACCGTGACGCCCGGGTTCTCCTTCTTGAAGTTCGCCACGACGTCCTTGAGCGTCGGCTCCCAGGCCCAGACGGTGATCTTGCCGCTGAGCGGGGCTTCGGCCGTCGGGGTCGAGTCCTTGGTGCTGGTCGGGCTCGGGCTGTCGCCGTTCGACGAGCTGCAGGCCGCGAGCGCAAGCATCAGCGCGCTCGCGACGGCGGCACCGCGCAGCACCGGTCGGAACTTGCTTCGGAACATTTCAGATCCTCTCACTTCGTTGTGGGTGCGCATGGTGACGTCACCATGCGCGAGCGTGAAGCACCACGCGGTGTGCGTGTCACTCCTTGACCGAACCCGCGGACAGTCCCGACTGCCAGTAGCGCTGGAGCAGCAGGAAGGCCACGATGAGCGGCAAGATTGTCAGGACCGAGCCCGTGATGACGAGGTTGAAGATCGCCTCGCCGCCAGCGGTCGACGACTGGGCGTTCCAGGACGTCAGGCCGAGCGTCAACGGGTACCAGTTCGGGTCCTTGAGCATGATGAGCGGCAAGAAGTAGTTGTTCCAGGTCGCCACCATCGTGAAGAGCAGCACCGTGACGATCCCCGGCGCGAGCTGGCGGAGGCTGATCTGGAAGAACGTCCGCAGCTCGCCTGCTCCGTCCATGCGGGCCGCCTCGAGGAGCTCGGAGGGGATCGCCTCCATCGCGAAGGTCCACATGAGGTAGAGGCCGAACGGCGAGATGAGCGAGGGGATGATGACCGCCCAGGGCGTGTTGGTCAGCCCGATCTTGCTGAACATCAGGAACGTCGGGACCGCGAGAGCGGTACCGGGCACCGCCACCGCTCCGATCACGACCGCGAAGATAGCCTTCTTGCCCGGGAAGTTGAACTTAGCCAGCGCGTACCCACCGAGCACGGCGAGCAGGGTCGCGCCACCGGCCCCGAGGACGACGTAGAGCACCGTGTTGAGCAGCCAGCGCACGAAGACGCCGTCGTTGTACGTCAGGGTGTCGTGGATGTTGCTCCACAACGAGAAGTCCTTGGCGAACCACAGCCCGAACGAGCTGAACAGCCCCTCCTGGGTCTTGGTGGCGCTGATGAGCAGCCAGGCCAGCGGCACCAGCGTGTACAGCAGGGCGATGCACATGACGGTCGTCAGGACCGGGCTCCGGCGGGGGCGGTCGACGTTGTACGACCGGCGCCCGCGGCGGCGACCGCCCGCGAGGGTGGCCCCCTTGGCCGGGAGATCGCTGCGCTTGGGGGAAAGTGTCGTGGACGCCATCGTCAGATCTCCTTGCGCATGCCGCGAAGCTGGACCACGTAGGCGACCACCATCGTGATGAGACCGATGATGATGGCGACCGTCGCGGAGTAGTTGTACTGCTGGCCCGCGAACGACAGCTGGTAGGCGTAGATGTTGGGGGTGAAGTAGGTCGTCACGGCGTTCGGCGCCAGCGACTTGAGGATGCTCGGCTCGTTGAAGAGCTGGAAGCTTCCGATGATCGAGAAGATGGTGGCGATGACGATCGCGCCGCGGATCGCGGGGAGCTTGATGTAACGGATCACGCGCCACTGGCCGGCACCGTCGATCTCTGCGGCCTCGTACAGGGAGCGCGGGACGACGCGGAGCGCGGAGTAGAAGATCAGCATGTTGTACCCGACGAACTCCCAGGTCACGATGTTCCCGATCGAGGCGAGGATCCACTCGGGCGACAGGAACGACGGCAGTGTGATGCCGAACGCGTCCTCGATGTTGCCCACCAGCCCGAAGCGGGGACCGTACATGAAGCCCCACATGAAGCTGGCCACGATGGCAGGCACTGCGTAGGGCATGAAGATCGTGATCCGGAAGAAGTTGCGGCCGTACAGGCGCCCGGAGTCGATCGCCAGGGCCACGAGGAGCGCGATCCCCAGCATGATCGGGACCTGGATCACGAGGAAGAGCGAGACCCGCCCGGCAGCCGACCAGAACTGCGGGTCGGTGAGCGCCTGCTTGTAGTTGTCGATCCCGACGAACGAGTTCCCGCCGATGAGCCGCTGGCGGTAGAAGCTCAGGTAGATCGAGTAGACGATCGGCGCGAGGAAGACGAGCGCGAACACCGCCATGAACGGACCCATGAAGCCCCATCCGGTCCAACCTCGGGTGATCGAGCGCGTCCTGCGCCGTGGTCCTCCCGGTACTACGCGTACCGGCTGCGACGTCGTCGTCATCGTCCTGCCTTCGTGTCGCCTCGAAATGGTGACGTCATCATCAGCGCATTTCCGAGGATGTTTTCGTAAACATCTGCGGGACCTATGCTGCCTTGATCACCCGCATAGGTCAAGTGTGGGGTGGGTCACAATTTGGTTACGAAGCCGAAAGATGGCGAAACCACGGCGGACTGCCTGCTCGGGCGGAGCCGATCGGAGGGGGGCTCCGTCGCGCCGCTCCGCGGGCCACGGCTCAGCGGGCCAGGCCGGGTAATGGCGGAGCGGTGCTCCCCCGTACCACCAGCGACATCGGGACGGCGCTGCGGTAGTCCGTGAGCGTGGTGTGGTCCTCGATCTGCCGCACGATGAGCTCGACGAGCTCCGTGCCGATCTGCTGGAAGTCCTGCTTCACGGTCGTCAACGGCGGCCACAGGTACCCCGCCAGCGGGATGTCGTCGAACCCGACGACGCTCACGTCGTCGGGCACGCGCAACCGACGCTCGTGCAGCGCCCGCATGAGGCCCGCGGCCATCTCGTCGTTCGCGGTCAGCACGGCGCTGACGCCGCGGTCCTCGGCGACCACCTTGCCGAGCTCGTAGCCGGAGCGCGCGGACCAGTCCCCGCGCAGGAGCTTGGGCGCGAGGACGCCGGCCTCTGCGAGCGCGCTGCGCCAAGCGTCGACACGGATCGTCGCCGGACCGGAGTCGGCAGGTCCCGCGAGATGGTGCACCGTGCGGTGCCCGAGGCTGAGCAGGTGCTCGACGGCGGCCCGCGTGCCGCCCGCCTGGTCGGCGCCGACCGCAGGGTGGTGGCCGACGAACCTCGAGTCGGAGACGGCGACGGGAAGACGGGGTGGCAGCATGAGCGTCGTCGGCGTCGCCGTCTCCGCCCGGATGATGATGAGCCCGTCGATGGACTGGTGCGTCAGGTGCTGGACGGCGGCGGTCACGTCCGAGGAGGACGGGGACTGCACGTCCACGAGGCTGACCGTGTAGTCCCGCAGCCGCGCCGCCCGCGTCACGGCCTCGACCGTCAACGACTCGCCGGTGCGGTCGAGGCGGTGGGCGATCACACCGATGGCGCCGAAGCTCCCGTAACGCAGCGCCCGGGCGGCGTTGTTGGGCGAGTAGCCCAGCTTCTCCATCGCCACGAGCACCTTGTCGCGGGTGTCGGGCCGGACCCGTTCCGAACCGGTGGAGACCCTGGAGACCGTCTGGGCAGAGACCCCTGCCGCCCGGGCCACGTCGCCGATCGAGGGACCGATCTTGACCCGACCGCTGCTGGTCCGCGATTTCGTTCGCTCATCCTCGCGCATGGCCTCGATCATAGCGATGTTCACGATGCCATTCAGGCATCTTCCGCACCCCCGGACGCAGGCGAGGACCGGCGCCCACGGCCTGTGCGCCCGCCATGGCGCGCGACGACTGACATCGTTGCCAGCAATCCGGCTGACATCGTTGACAGGAACCCGTGCGAGAAGGGCTCGACCGACACGCCAGAACGGCCCGTGGGACGGCGTGTCGCACGCCTGGACACGCCGGTAGAGGTCCGGACGAAAGACACCTGGACCTCGGCGGATCCTCTACGAGGTCGACGCGGGGACCTCAAGGGTCCCCGGGTGCCGGTATGCGAACGACGCGTCCTCGGCGCCGATCGTCCGGAGCACCCGGCAAGGGTTGCCGACAGCCACGACCCCGGGAGGCACGTTCTTCGTCACCACGCTCCCCGCACCGATGACCGAGCCGACGCCAATCACCACGCCCGGCAGGACCACGACGTTGCTACCGATCCACACGTCGTCCTCGATCGTCACAGGTGCCGAGAACTGGGCACCGCCATGGCGGAGCTCAGGATCGACAGGGTGACCGGTCGTGGTGATCGTGACATTGGGGGCCACCATCACCCGATCACCGATCCGGATCTCCACATCGTCCACGAGGACCAGATTGAAGTTGGCATAGAAGTCGTCACCGACGTGGGTATGCGAACCGTACGAGGCCGCGAACGGTGGCTCCACCCAGATTCGCTCACCGGCGCTGCCGAGCAGGTCCCGCAGCAACCGGTCCCGATCTTCGACCGCGGACGGTCGGGTGTGAGCGAGGTCGTACAACACCTCTTTTGCTCGAGCACGTTCCGCCTCGAGCCGCTCCAGGCCGTCTCCGTGGTCGACGTACAGCTGAGAAGCGGCCATCCTGGCGCGGACGAGGTCATGCTCTGCAGTCATGAGGGCAACGCTAGCAACGCGAGCGCGCCCTCGTGACACGAGGCCCTGCCCGCGGGCAGACGACAAGAGACGGCCTGACAGCAGAGCGCAGAGCCGCATCCTGTCGCGGCGCGGCGCGGGATGTCGCAGCGCGCCATGCTCCGCATGGCGTCGAGCCGCTCGGGCTCAACACCCCCAAGAACGGTGGCGGCTGCTGGCCCAGGTAGCCCTCGTCGTCATCCTGAAGGCACAACGCCGTCACCGCGTCAGACCCTGTCGCGCGTCAGAGTTAGCGGCAGGGGCTTTTAGTTGCTGAAGCAACGCCCGTGCTGGAAGGCCTGAGAATCATGAGTCGGCCCCGGTGACCCCGGCGGAGAAGAAGTTCCGCATCGTGCCGAGCGTGCTCCGAGGCGAGATCTCGATCGCGAAAGCCGCCCGCAGGCAGAAGGTTTCGGAACAAGCGATCGGGAACTGCAAGCGGCAGTTCCTCGAGGGCGGGAAGGCCGGGATCGAGACAGGCAAGGCGAAGCCCTCGACCCGGAAGCAGCAGCTCGAGGACGAAGTCGCCGAACTGACCCAGGCTCTCGGTGAGGCCGCGGTCGAGATCCGGGTCTGGAAGAAATCAGCTGAGGGCCGGTGGGCCCTTCGAGGACCTCGGGGGGATCCGCACCGAGGCGGACATGTCGACTTCGAGGTTCTGCGATCTCATCGACATGCCCGAACGGACCTGGCGGCGCTGGCAGGCGAAGGTGAAGCAGGACCGCGCGCCGAAGGGGCCGTGGCCGCAATCGAACCGTGACCCGGTCCGCGATGCCGTCGTCGCTCATGCAAAGGCGCCTCCGGCGTGGGGGCATCGCAAGGTCTGGGCGATGACCCGTCACGATGGGCACCCGGTGTCGCAGGCAACCGTGCTCGTGGATGGCGGACGGGGTCCAGCGCAGCGGGTCGGAGAACGACTCCTTCACCTCGCCGAGCCGGTAGGTGTCGTAGGCCTGCTTGATCGTCACCGTGCCGCCGAGCTGGGCGACCTCGACGGGGTGGTTGTCGACGAGCGCGCGCCCCTGCCTGCTGGTAAGCCCGCTCTGCGCGCGCGAGGGCGGCCTGAGCCACGAGCGCCTTGCGCTCCTGGTAGCGGTGGTCGCGGTAGTTGTTGCGGACACGCTCGAGGATCGAGGTGCCGACCGGGGCCCGGGTCCGAAACATGAGCACCTGGCGTGCCGAGCGGGCGATCATCGGGAACTCGAACGTGCCGTCCGCGTCGTGCTCCGCGTCGGTCAGCTCCCAGATCGGCACGAGGTCGATCGGTTCGTCTTCCACGGGACGTGCTCCTCCAGAGGGGTGCCTGACGGCGTGGCTGCCAGCTCAGTTGGGGTCGTAGGTCCAGTCGAGCGACTTCGAGTCGTGGGCGAGGGTCGCGTTGCCGTGCTCATCGAGGTCGAAGGTCACGGTCACGTCGCTGTACTTCGTGGTCTTCCACTCGTCATCGAGCGTGTCCCACATCCTCACCGCGAGCACGGGGTCGTCCTCGTTCTTCGCCGTGTAGGTGATGGACAGGGTCCCGTCGTAGGCGTCCTGGAAGGTGACCGAGGGGGTGGCGACGTCGGGCGCCCAGGTCTTGACCTCGGTCTTCGTCGCGTCCGCATACGTGTCGCAGCCGAACTGGGCGGTGACCTCGACCTTGTCGACAACGATGGTCCCGATCCCGAAGTTGTAGTTGCAGCGTGGATCGTCGTTGCCCATGGCGGCTTGCACTGCGACTGCGCTGTCTGCGTGCTTCTTGGCCGCGGAGAGTGCTTTCTTGGTGGGTACGAAGGCGATCGGCTGGGTGAGGTCCACGGAGGACAGGTCCTGGTCGAAGCCGATCCACCGGGTCGAGAATCCATCGACCGGTTCGAGCTCGTATGTCCCCAGGAGCAGCTGGGTGTCCTCGTTGCTCACGTCGGCCAGAGAGCGGCTGGCGATGGTCAGGAAGTCATCGGGCGAGGCCTCGTCCGACGATGCGGCCATCGACGCCTGCTCTCCGGTGTCCGTGCGAGCGAACGTGATGCCGCAATCGTCCGTCGCTGGCTGGACCAGCCACGCCCCGGAGCCATCCCCGAGGTCGAAGCACTTGTCCTGGCCGTTGCCGATGCGCCAGCTGACCTTGATCGTCGAGGGTGTCTCGGGTGTCGCGCCCTCGTAGTCGGTCCAAGGGTCGCCGTTGATGGTGGGGACGTAGTCGGCGTCGCCGAACACCTCGGCACGTGAGCGGCCCGCGAGCTGGGCGTCGGGGAGCTTGTCGATCACGGGCTCGGCAGCGGCGTCACGGTCGAGGTCGGGTTCGGTGAGGGTCACCGGTCCGGTGCCCTGCCACGCCCCGCCGGTTCCGCTGCTGTCGATCTGGTCGACCACGGCGCTGCTCGAGACGGACTCGACGCCCGCAAGGTCTCCGGACTCCAGCGCGGCCTTCAGCGTGCTGAGAGTCTGGGAGACCTGGGTCTTGAGCGAAGCGATCTGGGCGGCTGCGGCCTCATGGTCCCGGACGAAGATCGCATGCACGGACTTCTGCGCACTGGCTTCCTGAGCGCGAGCATAGTCAGCCGCAGACTGGCTTCCGCACGCAGAAAGTGCCGGGGCAGCGATCAGCAGCGCTGCAGTCAGGGCGAGTGTTCGTCGGGAACGCAAGGAGACTCCTCGATTCAGCAGGGCGGGTACTGCACGGGTGGGTGCGGCGATCCAGGATCGCAGTCGGAAAGGCGGCGCTCGGCCGGTCCTGGGCTGTTCTCACAACCGGGCCTCTGCGCGAACCCGGTCCACCGGTGATGTGTGTCAGACCGGCGCGGTGCGGATCTTCGGGGCGTGTTCAGCCTTCGAGCTCGCAGAGCTGGAAGTGCCACGGCTCGGGGTTGTACCCGCTTCGCTGGGCCCAGGGCGGGTTGCACCACCCGTACTTGGGTGCGTTCTTCTTGAGCCACTCGTAGCGCACGGTGCCGAAGTTGTAGAGCTTGCCGGCCTTCGAGAACCGGTAGTCGGGCAGGTCGATCGCCATGCCCCATCCGTGGTTCGAAGTCCCCGGGACCGCGGCACCGGTCCCGAACTGCCTGCGCATCGCGACCTGCTCGGTATACGAGCGGTAGGACAGGTCGATGGGGATGTTGGTCCCGAACCGGACCTTGAACACCTTGTTGAGCAGCTTCCATCGCTGGTAGGCCAGCGGGGTCATGCGCTGGTCGTGGTCGTAGGAGACCTTCACCAGCGCGGAGGACGGCAACCGGCCGTTGGTGTACTTCTTCTTGATCTGAGCCGGGGTGAGCAGGCCCGCGGCCTCGGCCTTGGTGGCCCTGCGCAGGTGGGTGGCTCGCACCCAACCGGTGACCGAGCCCTTGGTGACCTTCAGGAACGCCCTCTTGCGCAGGCCGGTGGTGGTGAAGGTCGTCCCGGCCACGAACGAGCGCAGCTTCTTGCCCGTCGCCTTGGCCGTCTTGCGCGGCGTCACTTGCTTCTTGGCGGTGACCTTGTACGCCTTCGCCCGCCCCTGCTTGGTGGGAGCTGTGACCGAGGCGGAAGGCACCACCTGGGCAGCGAGACGCACCGGCGTGCTCGCCGTCGCGGTCAAGGGTGCCAGCAGCAGGGACAGTGCCACGACTGCCGCAGCGAGAGTGTTCTTCATCGGGTGACTCCGGGAGCTCGTCGGTCGGTGGGCGCGACCGATCCACCCGGGGGCGGGCACGGGGGACCCGTGACATCTCGAGCGGGCGCTGACCGCTATGAGCCCGCGGCGCACCGACGACCCGCGGTGGGCGTGGATCGGTCTCCAGCCACGCTGGCAGTCGCCCGCCGCGCGCAGGGGGATCGCAGCCGTCTCTCGCAAAGGGGCTGATCAGAGAGCCGCGGTGCCCACAAACGGGCGGTTGCGGGACTGCCCCGTCGCTACCCGCACGGCCCGGGTCGGACGCCGATCTTGGAGTCCATGCCGTCCGCGAGCCCGCCACCGCCGCGGGCGCTCCGGGAAACGGGCATGCGGCACACACCTGGGGGCGTGAACGCCACCAGCGCCCCGAACTCGCCCGACCCCGCACCCGTCCGACGCGCCGGGTACGCGCGCGTCGGCCACCACGCCTCCGACCGGCGCGCACAGACCGCAGCGCTCGTCGCGCTCGGGGTCAGCCCCCAGGACGTCCACCTCGACGTCGGGCTGACGGGCACGGTCGAGCACCCGCGGTTGGACGCACTGCGCACCTCGTTGCGCACGGGCGACGCGCTGGTCGTGACCAGCTTTGCCCGCATGGCAGGCAGCCTGCGTGCGGCCGCGGCCACCCTGCGCGCCCTGCGCGACCACGGCATCACGCTCGTCGTCGGCGACACCCTGGTCTACGAGCCCGACGACCCCCGCACCACCGCGACGATCGACGGCCTGCTCCAGGCCGTCGCCATCGAGGCCGGCATCGTCAGGCTGCGCACCCAGGCAGGAATCGCCCACGCCCGAGCACAAGGACGCACACCCGGGCGGCGCCGACAGATCGACGAGGACACCCGCGCCAGCATCCGCCAAGCGCTGGCCAGCGGCCAGGTCTCCGCCGCAGACCTCTCAGCACGCCACGGCATCGCGATCTCCTCGGTCTACCGCATAGCCTCCGAATGAGAACGCCCCGCACACCACCGGCGGCGGGCGGTCCATCTAGGTCAGCCCTGGTCCGCGCACGGTCCACAAGGACTACGGCGTGTTTTCGCAGGTCAAGAGCACCATGGTCCACTGGTCCACTGATCTGCGCAGGCACAGACCCCCAAAGGAGCCATCCTGCGTTCACCACCGTGTGATCACTGCTCCCTGTCCCTGCGCGAGGGCCGGACCACCTGGACCACACTCGTCTGACCTGCACAGATGGTTCGGGTAGGCGTGGACCACCACGAGACCCGGTCGCGCCACGGTCCACGAGCCCTCGGGCGGGCTCGTCCGGGGCGGCGGCACAGGCTGCACGTCGGGCGCGGAGCTATGCCCTCGCCACGCCGCCGGACGGTGGCCAGACACGATAACCGGCTGTGACCTTCAACAGCTCGTCCTCGGTGTCCAGGACTCCCCTCTCGCTCTCCAAGAGCCCGAAGAGGTTGACGATCCAGGCGCTCGTCTCACCGTCCCACGTCAGCACCCACGCCTCCCCGTGCGCTGCCCTGCGCCAAGGCTGCTCGTCGACGGACACACCTGCCACCCCGCTCCAGTCTCATAGGGCTCGACCGCCCTTGCCGTGACCGGGCCTGCGGGTCGCCGTGCACCACTCGCGTACGATCGCTCGCTACCTCCCAGGCCGACCCCCGTAGCAGCGAGTACAGCACGGGTATGCGGCACGACGGGACCCATGGAGAACACCTCCGCACCCGCCCGTTTGCAGCAGTCGAACGCCCGGCTCTTGCCCGGGCACCGCGCACCAGGACGCGCGTCGTTCACCCCTCGCCGGTTGTCGAGCTCGTCACGCTGCAGCACCAACGATCGAAGACCTGGCGAACACCCCCTGTGACCTGCGCAGACGCACCTTCCTAGCACCCACCCCCGATCGCCACCCGAAGGGTATGTGTGCTCCAGGCTCCCCTGCACGCATAGAAGTTATCGAGACCGGAACACCGGCTCGCCCGAGCGCGAAGACACCCCGGCACCGCATCACCGGCGGAGGCCCAGCGCGTCACCGCCAGGAATGGAGCTGTCAGCATGTTGACGTCCGACTCGCCTGCCGAGATGGTGGCGCACGCCGCCGAGTACCTCCGGAGCCTGCCCGAGGACGGCGGCCCCGCCATCGACCCCGAGAACGTCCCCGACTGGACCTACGCCGCGACCGTGGCCATCGTGCTCGACGACCTCACCGGTATCGGCATCCAGGCCGCGTCCGAGGCCGTCGTCGCGCTGGGGGAGACGGTCTTCGAGTGCAACGCCGAGGGCGAGCAGCCCGCCGCGCTCGGCGCCTGGATGACCGACCGCATCAACGAGGCCACCACCGCCACGAGCTGACCTACCTCGGGGGGTGAGCGACACCGCCGCCCACCCCCCGACCACCTCGTCATGCTCCCCCGCGTGCAGGCGTGCGTGCTCAACACGCTGGTGCACGCATAGGAACAGGTAGGCGGGTCCATGACCCACCCGTCGCCCTCAGGCCGTCGTCATCGCGGCGACCGACCAGACGCATCAACGACATGAAAGGTCCGTCACCATGAAGAGCTCCCCTCACCTGCCCCTCGCCGGCATCCCGCACCGGCTGCCCGTGGCCTCGCGCCCCAGATGCATCAGGTCGCGTGCCCTCGAGGCAATGCCCGACGAGGACCTCGCCTGGCTCACCGGCGCGCTCACCGACCCGCACCTCTCCGCCGCGTGTGTGCTCAAGGACCGGGAGCGCGCATAGAGACAGTGAGACGAGCCACGGCCCGTCTCTGCTCAGAACTCACGCAACAGGACCCCCAGGAGGCTTCGATGCACTCGACCACCGATTCCAACCACGACTACTACGACGACTACGACCCTGAGGAGAGCTACCGTCTGGAGGTGCTGGAGCATCAGCAGACGGGATTGCCGGTCGACGCCGTAGTCACGCACCCCGGCGGTCGCCGGCCCATCACCCGCACCCAGGACCGCGACGAAGCAGAGCTTCCTCGACGGCGGCCTCGACGAGGGACCCCGTCGCATCTCGTGCGGCACCCTTGACTGGACCGCGTGGGAGGAAGACCACGACGCACGCGACGAGCTCGACGAGGCCGTCAGCGCAGCAGGGCTGTCGGTGCTGACACAGTCCGACTGCTACACCGACCGCGAGGTTCGCGAGATGCTCGAGGCAGGCCTTCTCGTCGTGCAGGGCACGCCCTCTGAGACGCACCCCGGTATCCCAGGCGAGCCGTGGCAGCGACGCCGATGATCCACAGACGGGGTTCGTGGCACACAGAAGGGGTATGAGTACCAGCAACGAGTCACGTGTCCGGAACCGACCGGTTCCGGACACCCTCGGCGCGGCCGCCGCGAGCAGGGGTAACGCGCGTGCGAAACCCCCGTCCGAAACACCGGGTACGTCCGAAGCGATGTTGACCCTTGTGGACGGGCGCGACGACCTCACCGGGTACGCCCGTGTGAGCACCGACCAACAGGTCGTCGACTCGCAGGTCGAGGAACTGCGCGCCGCGGGCTGCGGGCGCGTCTATGTGGACCACGGGCAGTCCGGCACCCGGCAGGACCGCCCAGGGCTCCGGGCGGCTCTGGACCACCTCCGGGCCGGCGACACGCTCGTGGTCTGGCGGCTCGACCGCGCCTCCCGCTCCGTGCGGCACCTCCTGGAGCTCTCCGCTGACCTCGACGCCCGCGGCGTGGGCCTTCGCAGCCTCACCGAACAGCTGGACACCTCTACACCAGGAGGCCGCCTCGTGTTCATCGTGCTGGCCGCCGTCGCAGCCATGGAACGAGAGCTCATCGCCGAACGCACGCTCGCAGGCCTGCGGGCGGCCCGGCGCCGCGGCGCGCGGATCGGCCGACCCCACGCGTTGAGCGCACTCCAGCGCACCGAGGCAGCAGCCTCGGTCGCCTCAGGACGCACCATCGCCGACGTCTCAAGGCTCCTGGGGTGCTCCAGAGCAACCGTGTACCGAGCAGTCAGAGAGGACACCGCACCATGACCATCACGCTCGAACCCGCCACGCTGCGCCAGACCACAACCGACCTGGGCACCCACACTGTGCCCGACCTTCAGTCTGAGCCCGACGAGGGGCTGTGGGTCTCGAAGATCGCTCCCACCGGCCGCCCGGAACCCTGGCAGCTCGTCCAAGGCAAGCCCGAACTGCGCCGCCGGCTCACAAACGTCGCGCAGCACGGCGTCGCCCTGCTTGCGGGGAGGGCGAGCGGCCCGCTCCGCAGCGCCCAGATCGCCCGGGTCAAGCCCGGCCTCCTCACCCTGGAGATCGCCGAGGGCAAGGACCAGTTGTACTGGCAGGTCGTCCGCGTAGGTGACAGCACCACCTCCTGGTTGCCCAGGAGGGTCCCCGGGCTTACCCGTGAAGGGACTGCCGGTCCACGCCCCGTGTGGGTCTGGACCGGAGAGCAGTGCGACATCCCGAGCACCGATCTCGCTCTCGAACTCCTGTGGTCGTTCTGCAAGCACGGGGCCCTGCGCGACGGATGGACCGTCACCGCTCGCCCCGACTACCGCAAGGAGTCCGCGCTGTGAGCCAGGACTTCCCTGACACCGTGCCAGCCAGCTGGGAGCGCGAACTCTGGTCCAAGAACGACATGTGCTGGGCCGACAACATCGTCATGACGCCGCTGTTCGGCCCCCGCGAGCCCCCCGCCCCCATGCGCGGGCCCGCCTATGCGCTCATGACCCTGCTCAGGTGGGATGGCGCCGTTGCGATCGACGGACCAAGGTCGGTCCGCAACGACGAGCCCGCATGTCTGATCGTCCCTACCGACGACCACGAGCCCCGGTTCGGGATCCTGCTGCCCCGCGGCAGACAGCTCATCAAGCTCGGCGGACGGGCTGAGCGGTCAACGATCGTCGAGGGAGTCGGCACCGCATGGAACGGAGACGACACCGTTTGGAAGCCCGATACGGCCGTCATCATCGCCGCCGAGATAGCGCTCCACTCTGGTCTCACTGGACCGCAGCTCTCCTGGGTGCAGCGCCCCATCCGGACGTTCTCGGCAAGACCACGCCCTCGTGCTGGTGGAAAGGACGACGACCACTCCAGGTAGCCGAGCCCTCGAGCGATGGGAGGCTGACAGCGGCACGCTCCACCGACACACTCGCGCCCCACCCCGCGGAGGCCGCCCGGTAACCACGCGGCAATGCGTCCCCTGGCGGGGGACGGATTCATTTCGGACAGCGGATTCGGACGCCCTCGGCGTCGAGCAGAATCAAAGTTCTTGCAGGTCATGACACGAAGGAAGACATCAGGATGGATACGCATCACGACCGACCCGTAACCGCGGGTCGTGGGTTCGAGCCCCACGGGGCCCACCGCACCCGCTCCTGCAACGCAGCTCCCTGCTCACGCGGACCAGCCCCCGGATGCCGGGGTTCACCTCACCGCCGGAAGGTGAGATGGACCGTCCCGTCGGGCGCCGCCTCGGACGTGGCCGTGTAACGGCCCTCGAGGCCGCGCAGGTCGTCCCAGAGCCTGAGCCCGCGCCCCAGGATGATCGGCGCGACGGCGACGTGGAGCTGGTCGACGAGGTCGGCCGCGAGGAAGTCGCGCGCCACCGTGGCGCCGCCCCCGATCCGCACGTCCTTGCCGCCGGCGACGGCCGTCGCGCGCTCGAGGGCCTCGTGCGGGTTCGCGTCGATGAAGTGGAACGTCGTGCCGCCTGCCATCTCGAGCGAGGGGCGCGGAGTGTGCGTGAGGACGAACACCGGTGTGTGGAACGGTGGCTCGTCGTCCCACCAGCCACGCCAGTCGGGATCGTCCGGGAAGCTGTGCAGCCCGAACATCCCGGCGCCCATGATCTCGGCGCCGATGTTCTCGAAGTAGGCACGGGCGTAGTCGTCGTCGACGCCCGTCGTGCCCTCCCCGCTGGTCTCTCCCAGCACGCGAGCCCGGAAGGTGCGCGTGGAGACGTAGGCCTCGACCAGCCGCGGCCAGTCCTGCCCCATGGGGTTCTCGGGCGTCTGGTCGGTCGCGGCCATGAAACCATCGAGGGAGATGTTCAGATCCATGCGTACGGCCATCGGTGACTCCTCTAGTGATTGCGATATGCAATCACTATAGAGGCAGTCCGGCGAGGAGGTAGCGGTGACAGGGCTGCGGTCGGGCTGCGCGATCAACGCCGCGGTGGAGGCGCTCGGGGACCAGTGGTCCTTCCTGGTGCTGCGCGACATCATCTTCGGGGACCGCCGCTACTTCCGAGAGCTCCTGAGCGGCTCCATCGAGGGCATCTCGTCCAACATCCTCGCGGACCGGCTCAAGCGGCTCACCGCCGCCGGCATCCTGGTCCGGGAGACGGCGAAGCGCGGTCAGCGCGCCCGGTACAGCCTGACCGAGGCCGGCATCCAGACGCTCCCGATCCTCTTCGCCCTCGGCAACTGGGGACTCGACTGGCGCGAGGGGACCCCGGAGCTCCGGGTCAGGCAGGAGCTCATGCGGGCCGAGGGCTACGGGTTCATCGAGGAGCTCATGGACGAGCTGCGCGTCCGGCACCTCGGGGCCCCGCCGGTCTCACGCCAGAACCTCGGGCCTCTGGAACGCATTGACGCCGCCTACCGAGCCGCGGCGGCAACCAGCGCGCGCGACGCGGGCTGAGCGACTCGGCCCGTCTCGCTGCGGCCCGCTCCTCGACCTCCGGCATGCCGCCCGGCACACGGCTCCGCACCGCGTCGACGGACCGAGCAGGAATCGAGAAGCGCCGCCGTCGCCCGACCACCTAGCCTGCGAGAAGAAGCGGTGCCGACCGGGCACCGACCTGGACGGAGGATGACGATGACCGAGGACCACAGCGGCAACGGTTTCAGCGACGCCGAGCGCGCGGCGATGAAGGCCCGAGCGGCGGAGCTGCGCTCCGAGGGCAAGGCGGGCGCCAAGAAGGCCGACGGGCTCGAGGCGCTGCTCGAGAGCATCGCGAAGATGACTCCCGACGACCGCGCGCTCGCCGAGCGCGTGCACGTCACGGTGACCCAGAACGCCCCCGAGCTGTCCCCGAAGACCTGGTACGGCATGCCCGCCTACGCCGACGCGAACGGCAAGGTCGTCGTCGCCTTCAAGAACTCCGGCAAGTTCGGCTCCCGCTACTCCACCCTGGAGTTCCAGGACGCCGCCCGCCTCGACGACGGCGAGATCTGGCCGGTCTCGTACGCGCTCACCCGGTGGAGCGCCGCGGTGGAGGAGCAGGTCGCCACGCTGATGAGGACCGCCGTCGGGCAGTGAGCCCGGACGAGGTCCCGCACCGCGCACGCATGCTCGCCCTACGATGAGGAACGTGCCCGCCGAGACCTCCTCCACGACCATCCGCGTGAGCGCCGTCGTCCTGCGTGACGCTTTCGGTGCCGTCCTCACGGTCCGCAAGCGCGGCACCCAGCGCTTCATGCTCCCGGGCGGCAAGCCCGAGCCGGGCGAGTCGCCCCGTCAGACCGCGGTGCGCGAGTGCGCCGAGGAGGTGGGTATCGGCCTCGACGCCGACGCTCTGCGCGATCTCGGCGTCCACCGGGCCGCCGCCGCGAACGAGGAGGGCTTCGAGGTCGAGGGAGCCGTCTTCGAGGACCCGGGGACGGTGTCCTTCGACGGCATCGCGGCCGCCGCGGAGATCGAGGAGCTGCGGTGGCTCGACCCGACCGCCCGCCCGCTGCCCGACGACCTCGCCCCGCTCCTGGTCGACGCCGTCCTGCCCCTCCTCGCCGGCGAGGGCACCGGACCTCGGCCCTGACCCGCAGCCAGACCTGCACGTCACCTAAGAACCGATGTCGTCATGTCCTTGACCCGATACAGCGCTGGACGCGACGGCAACCGGATCGGACGGGCCGCCCTCGCAGAGCGCGGCCTTCGCGGCCGACCTGCTCCGCGACCACACGCGCGCTGACGGTCCACGATCCTTCACGCCACCTGCACGGACACCCCCGAGCCGACCACGCAGGCACATCGAGCCCGAAGTATCGTGGGCGGGACGCGCACGACCGGACCGACCAGGGGGAACCACCGACCATGCGACACACCGTGACGAGGAGCCGGCGACGACACGTCGCCACCGCACTGAGCGTGCTGACCGGGCTCGGCATCCTGATCGGCGGCGCCACCGCCGACGCCGTGGCCGGCGTCTCCATGACCTTCCACGGCACGGTCACCCAAGGGGACATCGGCGTCGCCGGCGCCACGGTCGTGGTCCTCAGGTCCCCCGCGCTGCTGGGTCAGGCCCCCGTCACCCTCGCGAGCACCACCGCCTCGAGCACCGGCGCCTACACCCTGACGGCCAAGGCCGCGCCCGGGACGAAGATCTACGTGCGCGCCACGCGAGACGACGGGCACCGCCCGTCCGCCGTCTACGCAGCCAGCGCCTATGTGGGGGCGGGTGCCACGGCGACCACCGCGAGCGCCGCGGCTGCCGCCTACCCCCTGGTGACACCGTTCACCACCGCCGCCGCCAGCGTCAGCGCAGATGTCAGCCTCGCACAGCTCGGGTCCCTCGCGGTCACGATCCGCGGCGGGCTCAAGAACGTCGCGCTCGAACGGCTCGACGGCAGCGAGGTCGTTCCCGTCATCGCTGCCGGCAGCAAGAAGGCGTATTCCTTCACGGGGCTGTACCCCGGGACCTACCGCGTGCGAGGCTCCAACTGGGACAGCACGCTCCTCGCCCGGCCGAAGGTCGTGACCGTGACCGGGGGAAGAACCACCAGGGTCGCCCTCAGGCCCGGCGCGCCCCTCGCGTCCGTGATCACGGGCACGGTCACCCGCGACGGCAAGGCTCAGAGCAAGGCCGCCGTCCTCGTCTACGGCGCCCGGGGTTGCCTCGTGACCGCCGGCACGACCGACAAGAACGGCGTCTACCGCGTGGTCGCACCCGGCGGCAGCACGAAGGTCACCGTGTCGTTCGCGAACTATCCCGCGCACCGCGCCCCGATCATCCCCGCTTCCCCGTACGTGGGCCCGGACAAGGTCGCGACGGTCACACCCGGAAGGACCACGACCGTCGACGCCGCGGTCGACCTCGGCGGGAAGATCACGGGCACGGTCACGCTCGGCCGGTCCGCCGGGTCCTCGAGGACCAAGGCAGCGAACGTCAAGGTCGTCACCCACGGGGGAGTGACGGTCGCCGTCCGGAAGGTGACGGCGAAGAAGCCGGGCTTCACTGTCGCAGGACTGCGCGAGGGAAGGTACCGGGTCGTCGCCCAGCAGCGCACCGGCAAGAAGCTCTACGTCAGCAGGACCGTGACGGTCCACCCCGCCAGGACCACAAAGGTCGGGGTGCTCACGCCTCGCACCAAGGGCGCCACCCTCCGCGGCAGCTTCAGGACCAAGGCGCCCGGCATCGTCACCGCCTACGCCTACCGGTGCGGGACCCCGTTCGACAACATCGACGGCTCCGAGGTCGGCGGCAACGGGAAGGTGACAAGGTCGGGCACCTTCGCGATCAAGAACCTGGTCCCCGGCACCTACTACCTCCAGGTCGACCAGAAGACGTCGACGGCGGCCTACGTCCGTTCCGGCATCCGCGCCACCGTCAGGAGGCACGGCTCGACGATCAGGGTCACGAAGGCGTCGACGGCGTACGACGTCAGGTTCACGGGCAAGGTCACCTTCGAGGGCAGGCCGGTGGCGGGCGCCGACCTCCAGGCGACCGACGACATCGACTGGGACGCCATGGTCGACAGCGTCCAGCGGACCGGGATCCTCGCGGTCCCGCTGTTCGGGCACGTCCGGGCGGCCAGCACCACGGGCGCACTGACCGGATACCTCGACCCCCGGTATCCCATCACGCGCCTGGCCGCGAGCTTCGGCCGGTTCTACGAGGACACCGCTCTGTTCCCGGGCAACAGCCCGTACTACTTCCCCGTGGTCTTCCCGACAAAGGTCACCGGGCCGGCCGATCTCGCGCACGTGGTCCTCGGACCTGTCGAGGGCGCCTGACCGGCGGACCACACCGCCAGCACCCGTGTCGAGGGGTGGGCACCGTTCGCTCGGCTCCCACCCCTCGCGCGTACCGTGGCGACATGACCTCCTCCACCACGGTTCCCCCGGTCGCCCTCGGCGACGGCCTCGTCGTCTCTGCTCAGGGCTATGGCGGCATGTCCCTCACTGACGTCTACGGTCCGGTCACGGACGACGACGCGCTGCGCACCCTCACCCAGGCGGTCGACTCCGGCGCGACCTTCGTCGACACCGCGAACATCTATGGCGGTGGGCGCAGCGAGACGATCATCGCCCGGCTGCTGCGCACGCGTCGCGACGAGGTGCAGCTCGCCTCGAAGTTCGGCATCGTCGCGTCCGGCGGCATCGGCAAGCGCGAGATCAACGGCCGGCCCGAGTACGTGCGCGAGCAGATCGACGGCTCGCTGCGGCGCCTGGGCACCGACCACCTCGACCTGTACTACCAGCACCGCCCCGACCCGAAGGTCCCGATCGAGGAGACGGTCGGCGCCATGTCCGAGCTCGTGACCGCGGGCAAGGTGCTGCACCTGGGCCTGTCGGAGGCCACCGGGCAGGAGGTCCGCCGCGCGAACGCGGTCCACCCGATCGCCGCGGTGCAGTCCGAGTGGAGCATCGTGAGCCGCGACGTCGAGCGGTTCGTGATCCCTACGCTCGTCGAGCTCGGTATCGGGTTCGTGCCGTACTCGCCGGTGAGCCGGGCGCTGCTCACGGGTACGTTCGACGCCGAGGCGATGCGACCGGACGACGGCCGCCGCTCGTTCCCCCGCTTCGCGCCCGACGCCGTGGCCGCGAACGCGCCGCTGATCGACGAGCTGCGCGAGATCGCCCTCCAGGTGCGTGCCACCCCCGCACAGGTCGCGCTCGCCTGGTTGTACGCCCGCGCCGGCCGGTACGGCCTCGCGATCTCCCCGATCCCCGGCACGCGGTTCGCCGATCGCGTGACCGAGAACCTCGGCGCCCTCGACGTGACGCTGCCGGACGACACCGTCGCCGCGCTCGACGCCTTCGCGGCGCGCGTCACCGGCGGCCGCTCCTTCAACCCGTCGTGGGTCTCCGAGGGGCGTGAGGGCTGAGCCACGCCCTACTTCGCCGGGCGGCGTCGGGCAGTCCTTGAGCACCTCCAGGCGGTCGGGGGCGGCCTTCATCTCCGTCTCGATGGCGTCGAGTGGCGGGCCTCGACCCGCTTCGCCAGCGCACGGAGTCCCGATTCAGCCGATGCGCGCCATCCGGTAGTGCAGCCGTACCGCGGTCATGCGTCCCAGGCGCAGCACATGGTCGGTACGAAGCACGCCCTCGCCGTCGACGTACACCCGGAAACGCTCGTGCAGCGGGACCCGCGCCGCGTGATGACGACCGCCACGACCGACGACCACGTAGGCGCCCTCCGTCCCGAACGGGCCGCGGAGCGAGCTCAGGGCCAGCGACCCGTCCGCGAGCGCCTGCGGGCGCAGGAAGACCTGGACGTTCCCACGCTCGAGCGGAAAGCTGACGTGCACGAACGGCTGCGACCCGCCCGGCAGCGCGGCCGTCGCGTAGTGGCCGCTGTAGACGTGGTCGCCCGTCGAGCGCAGCGTCCGCACCCACCCCGAGGCCCGCTGACGTCCGGCGTCGTCGAGGATCGCGACGACCCGGCTGTCCATCCCGGTGGCGACGTCGAGGGGTCGGGTCGGGATCGCGAGCTGCTGCACGCGCCGTCCGAACCACCGCGCGACGAGCGCCCCGCCCGGCTGGAGCAGCGGGTTCCACTGCGTCCAGACGTCTATGCGCCACGCTGACGTGTGCTCGTAGAAGTCGCGCACCTGCGGCCGCAGCGCGTCGGCCCGGAAGCCGGGCCCGTCGAGGCACGCCATGTCCGAGAACAGCCCGGTCTCGGCGCCCCGCGCCGTCGTCCCTCCCAGCGCGTCGGCCGCGTCCCTGAGCCATGCGTCCCCCACGTGCGACCGGTCCAGCGCCGGAGCCCGGAGCCAACGCTCAGGGCCGGACAGGTCGACGGCCCGGCCCGTCACCCACCAGAACGCTCTGCTGCCGGCATCGAGCAGCGCACCGAGCGTCATGAGCGCCCGGCGGGCTCGCGCCCGCCGTCGTCGTCGCCGTCGTCGTCGGCCACGCTGGTCCGCTCGCCGTCCGCGAGCGTCTCGCCCGCCCCCACCTCGCCCGGGTCGTGCAGCATCGGCGACTCGATCAGCTCGTGGCGCTTGAAGTACGTCGAGGCGACGGCCTGGATGGTCGCGGCCACCGGGAGCGCGAGGAACGCGCCGAGGGCCCCGAACACGGCGCCGAAGGCGATGACCACCACGAAGGACACCGCCGGGTTCATCTCGAGCGCCCTGGCGGAGATCTTCGGCGCGAGGATCATGTTCTCGAGCTGCTGGTAGGCCACGATGAACACCACCACGGCGATCGCCTGGCCCACGCCCTGCGAGGTGAGCGCCACGACCACCGGCAACGCACCGCCGATGTACGTCCCCACGGTCGGCACGAACTGCGAGACGACCCCGACGAACACGGCGAGGGGGAGCGCGTAGTCGGTCTTGAGGACCAGCAGGAAGACGAAGGTCGCGATGCTCGACAGCGCCGCGAGGGCGAGCCGGGAGTTGATGAAGCCCGAGACCTTGGTCTGGGTGATGTCCCACAGCCGCAGCACCTCGGTCTGGTGGTCCGGGCTGAGCCAGCGGCACACCGCGCCGCGGAACCTCGGCCCGGCGGCGAGCAGGTAGTACGTGACCAGCAGGATCGTCAGGAACGCGAAGACCGCCCCGACCAGGGTGGTGCCGATGACGAGCGCGTCCGCCGCCACGTCGCTGCCGAACTGGCTGAAGCCCTGACGCAGCAGGTCGCCCGTCTCCGGGATGACGATGTCGAGCCTGTCGTCCGCGAAGACCCGGACCTTCTCGTAGAGGTCCGGGATGGTGCCCGCGAGCTGGATCAGCTGGCGCACGAACAGGTTGCCGAACAGCGCGCCCACGCCGGCGATCACCAGGATGCCGCCCACGATGGCCGTGATCGCGGCCAGCCCTCGCCTCCAACCGTGACGCACGAGCCACACCACGAAGGGCTCGAGCACGAGCGAGAGGAAGAAGGCGATGACGATGTTGACCAGCAGACCGCGCAGCGCCCCCATCGCGTGCCAGGCGAAGATCGCCACGAACACCGCGACCACGCACATGACCAGCGCCCGCGGCAGCCACCGGGGCGGCCTGCGGGCGTCGTGCTGGACCGGCCGGGTCGAGTCGTCGGGCAGCGCGCCGCCGTCGGTCGTGGGAGACGCGGTGGCGGGCGGGGCGGCGCGGGTGCTCATGCAGAGAACCTAGCGAACGCCCGCCGTGGAACGGCGCGCGGCGCACCCGGTCAGAAGGTCGAGATCAGCGGGTCGGCATCAGAGGGTCGGGATGAGCCGTTCGAGCAGCGCCGCGGTGTCCTCCCACCCCTCGACCGCGTGGGTCTGCACGCCGACGGCGATCACGGGGAAGTCGTTGCCGCCCTCGTCGAGGCGGTCCCCGACGAACAGCATCTCGGGGGCGGGGATGCCGGTCACCTCGACGAGCCGGCGCATGCCGTAGGCCTTGTCGATGCCCTTGCGGGTGATGTCGACCGACGTGGAGCCGCCCGAGCGCACCTCGAGGTCGGGCAGCAGCGCCGCGACCGCGGCGCGCAGCGACTCCTTCTTCTCACCCGTCGGGTCCCAGGCGGCCTTGGCCTCCACCGGGGCGGACTGCCCGAGCGCCGAGAACGTGATCTGGCTGCCGCGGTTCTCCAGGATCGGCCCCCACGTCTCGCTCCCCCACAGCCCGAGCGCGCGCGCCTGCTGCTCGACGGCGGCGAGCGCGGCCGACGCCTCGTCGTCGGACAACGTCTCCGCGTACACCTGCCGCCAGTCCGCGCCGTCGTACGTGTAGTACTGGGTGCCGCAGGTGGGCAGGAGGTGCAGCCGGCCGAGCTCCTCGGGGGACGCGGTGCCGAGATGGTCGACCACCTGCATCTGGAACTGGGGGAAGGCCCCGCCCGAGATGACCGCGACGGGGACCTTGCGCAGCAGCCGCACGAGCAGCTCGGCCATGCGGGGCTCGACGGGCGACTTCGACGGCGCGAGGGTGTCGTCCAGGTCGAAGGCGACGAGACGCGGGCTGGTCATGACGGTTTCGCTCCCAGGGAAGAGGTGACGGTGCGGGCGCCGCCCGCAGGCTCGCGGCCCGCGCTGGGCGGGCCGCACCCGAGCCTAGCCGCCCCCGCCCGCCCGGTCCCGGACCGGAGCCGAGGCCGCCCGGGAGGGTCGGGCGGGCGGGGGAAGATCTGTGTCAGACCGCGGGGTCGACGCGGTCGAGACGGGCGACGCCGATCTTGGTGTCGGCCATGCCGTAGAAGACGTACTGCGTCCCCTCGATGGTCTCCACGGCCGTAGGGAAGACGACGTTGCCGACGGTGCCGACCTGCTCGTCTGCCGTCTCGGGCTCGAGGACCGGCTCCGCGGTCCGCGCGAGCACCCGGGAAGGGTCCTCGGCGTCCAGCAGCATGAGCCCGGCCACGTAGCGCACCGACTGCTGCGGCGTGAAGGCGTCATCACCCATCTCGCCGGAGACGCCGTGGTGGATGAGCAGCCAGCCCTCGGGCACGCGCACCGGCGCGGGACCGGAGCCGATCTTCGCGATCTCCCAGTCGTGCTCCGACCCAGCCACGAAGCGGTGGCTGTGCGGCCGCGCGAGCGCGGACACGTCCTGCTGCGCGTCCTCGACGTCGACGTACGAGATCCACACGCTCGCGCGGTGGTCGGTGGTCCCTGCCGGGTACGGGATCTCCTCGCCCGCACGCGAGAAGCTGAAGTCCCACATGGGACGGTGCAGCACCGCGTAGCTGGGGCGCCCGTCCGGGCCCGGCACGACCTCGGGGAAGAACACCACGTCCTTGTTCGGGAAGAGGTTCAGGTCCGTGTCGAGCGCGTCCTCGTAGCCGAGCTGGAACGGACCGAGCCGACGCCAGGTGAGGCCGTCGTCCTCCGAGACCGCGAGCGCCGGCCTCGGCCCCAGGGGCCCGAAGGCGACGTAGGTCATCGCGTGGATACCGAGGGACGGGATGTGGGTGATCCGGGGGTCCTCGACGCCGCCGTGACGGGCGCCGTGCTCCCAGCCGCGATCGGGCTCGAGCACGGTGCCGAGACGCTCCACGCCCACCGGCACGCCGTCCTCCACGACGACGCGAGCGCGGCCGACGCGCGAGACGTTGCCCTTCGCGACGAGCCGCGGGAACAGGTACAGCTCGCCGTCCGGGCCCCAGGCCGTGGCGGGGTTGAGCACGCCCTCCGCCTCCTCCGGACGCCCGGGGTCGGCGGACATCAGGACGCCCACCCGGGTCAGCGTGTAGGGCACGCTGACGTCCGTTCGACCCGCACGGGCCTCGCTGACCGAAGTCATGTAGTACTCCTCGTTGCTTGTTGAGACCCGGGCCCGCAGGCCCGGTGACGTTGCGCGGGCGCCGCGCCCTCGTGCCGGTGGGCGCCGCGCCAGGTTCAGCCCTTGACGGCGCCGACGACGCCGTTGACCAGGTACTTCTGGATGAAGACGTAACCGACCATGAGCGGCGCGGCCACGACGAGGGTCGCGGCGGCCAGCAGCGCCCAGTTGTTCGAGTACGTCCCCTTGAACGCGTTCAGGCCGGTGGCGATGGGCCACTTGCTCGAGTCGGAGAGCAGCACCGTCGCCAGGATGATCTCGTTCCAGATCCACACCGCCTGGAGGATGAAGATCGTCGCCAGCGCCGGCTTGGCGAGCGGGAACACGAAGGTGGCCAGGTACCGCCAGTAGCCGATCCCGTCGAGCGCGGCGGCCTCGTCGAGCTCCTTGGGGATCGAGGAGACGAAGCCGCTGAACAGCAGCGGGCCGACGCCCACACCGACGCCCACCATGAGCACGTAGCCCAGCCGCGAGTCGTACAGGTGCAGCTTGAGCAGCAGGTGGAACTGCGTGACGAGCGCGTTCGGCAGGAACATGACCAGGACGAACATCGCGTTCCAGAGCTTGCCGCCCCGGATGTACCCGCGCGAGACGGGGAAGCCCATCACCAGGGCGATGAACGTGCCGATGCCGGCGCCTGCCACGGTGTAGAGGGCGGTGTTGAGGATGTAGTCCCCGAAGTTGCCCATCTTCCACGCCTGGACGAAGTTGTCCCACTGCGGCGAGGTGACGATGCCGACCGGGTTCGACGCGTACTCCGCCGGGCTCTTGAGCGCCGTGTTCGCGAGGTAGAGCAGCGGGAAGACGAACACCAGCATCAGGACGGCGACGCAGAGGTACGCGCCGATCGGACGCTTCTTGTTGCGCAGCCTGCGGGTCGCGAAGTCCGGCCGGGCCTGGCGGGGCGTCAGCGTGACCGCGAGGCCGCCCGTCGGGACCGCGCCGGCCTCGGCGGGCACGAGCGGCTCGACGGGGGTCGCGTCCTCGTCCGTCGACATCTCGGCCTCTGCCGACGAGGCCGCGACCTCGTTCTTCATCTCGCTCACAGCTTTGCCTCCCGGCGTCGCAGGTACCACAGCGTCAGGAAGGCGATCGTGCCGACGAGCACGAACTGCACCACCGAGATGGCGGCGGCGTAGCCCTGCGACTGCACGAGCGAGGTGCCGGACTTCCCGCCGAAGGCCTGCTGGTAGACCTGCAGCGACAGCACCTGGGTCGCCTTGTTGCTCGCCCCGGTCAGCACGTAGGTGAGCTGGTAGCTCTGCAGCGCGTTCACGATGCCGAGCAGCACGTTGGCGGTGACCGCCGGCGCCAGCATCGGGAACGTGACGAACCGGAAGCGCTGCCAGCCCGAGGCGCCGTCGATGTCCGCGACCTCGTAGAGATCGCTGGGGATCGCCTGGAGGCCGGACAGGAAGATGATCACCGAGACACCCATGCTCATCCAGACCTGGACGAAGACGACCAGGTAGAGCGCGATGTCCGGATCACCGAAGAACGCCGAGTCCGTGCCGAGCGCCTCGAGGAGCTTCTGGACCGGGCCGCCCGAGGTGTTGAACATCAGCGACCAGATGAGCGCCGTGACGGTCACCCCGAGCACGGTCGGCATGAAGACGACCGACCGGTAGAGGTTGCGGCCCTTGAGCGGGCGGTTGAGCAGCACCGCGACGACGAGCGCGAGGAAGATCTGCGCGACCGTCGCCAGGGTGGCGAAGATCAGCGTGTTCTTGAAGGCGTTGACGTTGTCGGCACGGTGACCCTTGCCGAAGTAGTCGATGAAGTTCTGCCACCCCACCCAGTGCACGGGCAGGCCGGGCAGGCCCTTGAGGTCGGTGAAGGACACCACCAGGACGGCGATCGCCGGCACGAAGGCGAACACGGTGAGGATCGCGGCGCCCACGGTGAAGGAGATCCGTACCGGCGTGCGGTGCGGGAACGGGAAGGATTGCGTGGCCATCGGCCCAGCTTTCTGGATCGGCTTGTCGGTCGCGGGGCGCCGCCCGGGGCTGTGGGCGACACCCCGCGACCGACCTCGTCCCGGCCACCGTCACTGGTGGCAGCCGGGGCGAGGTCTCTCGTCAGGAGGCGGCGGACCAGGCCGTCTGCGCGGCCTTGGCGGCGTCGGCGGCCGAGCTGCCCCCGAGCGGTGCGAGCGCCGGGTAGTTGAACGGGTACACCGCGTCGTCACCGGCCTTGTTGTTCGCGATCCACAGCGACTCCCACACCGGCTCGAAGGTCGAGGTGTAGTCGGAGATCGAGTTCAGGAAGTCGCTCTGGTCGATGTCGGGCTGCGCGGACGAGAAGCCCGAGGTCGCGACGAACTTCGTGTAGGTGTCCTTCTGCGAGAAGAGGTCGAGCCATGCGAGCGCGGCGGCCTGGTTCTTCGAGGTGGCCGAGACGCCGAGCTGGAGCTCGATCTTGCCGTTGAGGAACTTGTTGTCCGCGGCGTTGTCGCTGGCGGGCATCGGGAAGTAGCCGATCTCGAAGTTGGATCCGACGGCCGACTCGATCGTCGGGTCGTTCCACGTGCCGTCGGGCAGCATCGCGAAGTCGCCCTTGGCGAAGGCGGCCGGCATGTCGTCGTAGCCCGCGCCGGAGAAGTTCTTCTGCGCGTTCTCGAAGATCGTCTGCGTCTTCTCCAGGACCGTGGACTGCGGCGCCTGCGTCAGGTCGAGGCTGTGGTCCCACAGGCCGTCGATCGCGGTCTGCTTGTCGGCAGCGGTCGGGTACGTGCTGGCGACGACGCCGAGCATGACCAGACCGGCCGGCCAGGTGTCCTTGCCGCCGATGCCGAAGGGCGTGATGCTCTTGCCCTTGAGCGTGCTCATGACGTTCTGGAGCTCGGTCCAGGTGGTGGGCACCTCGAGGCCGTTGTCCGAGAAGATCTTCTTGTTGTAGTACACGCCGGTCGCGTAGCTCAGACCCGTCGGGACGGCGTACTGCTTGCCACCGATGGCCTGCGAGTCGAGCACGGTCTGGGTGTAGTTCTTCATGAACGGCTGGTCGGTCAGGTCGACCAGGCCGCCGGACTCGGCGAGCAGCACGTCGTCCGACTTCGAGTCCTGCGCGTAGTCGGGGATCTCGCGGAAGTTCTTGACGACGAAGATGTCGGCCTTGCCCGCGGTGATCTGCGCCGACTTGGTCGCCGGGTAGGAGTCGTTGGGGACCGAGGTCAGCGTGGCCTTGGCGTCCGGGTACTTCGCGTTGAACGCGTCGGTCACCTCCTGGAACGCCTTGTCGGATGCGTCGGCGCTCGAAACGAGGATCGACAGGTTGCCCTTGATCTCGCTGCCGGAGCCGCCGGAGGCGTTCGGGGACTTGTCGTCGCTGCTCGAGCAGGCACCCAGCGCGAACAGGGTGCTGGCCGCCGCGAGGACGGCGACCGCACCACGAGCGGCACGCCGGGTGCGCAACGTCGTTGTTGCCATGGTTTTCTCTCCCAAAGTGAGGCGAAACGTTTCGGTTGTGGAGTGGACGATATCACCGCGCGGCCGTCGCCACAAGACCCGGCCTCGCTCGTGCTCAGACGCCGGGTGCCGCCGCGGTGGACTCACGGACGACGAGCGCGGCCGGGGCGATCTCGACGTCGGCCACGCTCTCCCCCGCGATGTGCTGCAGCAGCAGGGCCGCCGCGGACCGCGCGAGGACCCTGGGCGACGTCTGCACGGTGGTGAGCCGAGGGCGGACGTAGGTGCCGAGCGCGATCCCGTCGAAGCCCGTCACGGAGACGTCCTCGGGCACGCGCAGGCCCAGCTCCTCGGCACGCATGACGAGCCCGACCGCCATGAGGTCGTTCGCGCAGACGACCGCCGTCGGCCGGTCGGGCCCGCCGAGCAGCTCGTCGGCGGCACGCCGGCCCGACTCGTAGGTGAAGTCGCCGACCACGAGGCCGCCCGGCACCAGACCGCGCGCCTCGACGGCCTCGCGCCAGGCGTGCCGACGCTGCCAGGAGTGCAGGAACTGCTCCGGCCCGGAGACGTGCGCGATGTCCCGGTGGCCGAGGCCCGCGAGCAGGTCGACGGTGTCCCGCACCGCCTGGGCGCCGTCCTGACGGGCCGAGGGGAAGCCCGCGGCCCCCGCCGGGGCGGAGTTGATCGCGACGGCAGGGAGCCCGAGCTCGGTCAGCAGCTCGATCCGTGGGTCGTCGACCTGGAGCTCGTTCAGGAAGACCCCGTCCACCCGGCTGTTCGTGGCGAGCTCCCGGTAGCGTTCCAGGGTCTGGCCGGCGTCGGAGGTCACCTGGAGCACGAGGGCGTAGCCCTGGGCGGAGAGCACCTCCTCGATCCCGCCGATGAAGGCGCCGAAGAACGGGTCCGCCTCGAGCACGTCGACGTCACGCTGGACGACGAGCCCGACGGCGAAGGCACGCTTCGCCGACAGGCTCTTGGCGCGCAGGGACGGCACGTAGCCGAGCTCGGCCGCCGCCTCGCGCACCCGGTCGCGGGTCCGTTCGGAGACCCCGCTACGGCCGTTGAGGGCTGCGGACGCGGAGCTGATCGCGACACCCGCCCGCGCGGCAACGTCCACGATCGTCACTCGCCTCGCCACACTGTGCTCCTTCGCCCGGGGGACGGGCGCGTCACCCTGCCCGCTTCCCGGATCGTAGTTCAGGAGCCGTTCCCCGGACACCCGGTGCCCATCCCGCGGCGTCCCGCCGCGGCACCGGACATTCATCTCATGTTCGCCGCGCCGCCGCACGATCTCTTGACAGACGTCGTTCAAACCGGTTTGACTCAGCAGCGAAAGCGACGCCGACGTCGCTGGCCGACCCCTCGGGAGAACTCACGCTCATGACACACCTGCCCCGTCCAGCCGGGCTCACCGCCCTCCTCGCGACCGTCGCGCTCGGCGCCGCGGGCCTCGTCGCGGCGCCGGCCATGGCCGCCCCGGCCCCGGTCCCGGCACCGACCGTGACCGACCTCGCCCAGTCCGACGCCGGCCAGCAGCGCTGGCTCTCCGTGCCCGACTCCCGGCTCGTCCTCAACCCGCTCGACCGCGACGACCCCGCGACCGAGCTGGAGCAGAACTCGGGCCCCGAGCTGCCGCTCCACCTCGGCTACTACGCGAACGACGTCGCCAACAAGCTCACCGACGCCGTGACCACCTACCGGGCGCCCAGCGCGACACCGGGCGGCACGGAGGCGGAGGACACCAGCTGGACCGAGCCCTTCGACTCGGTCAGCGCGTGGACGACGAAGGACGCGACCGTCACGGCGAGCTCCGGCGCAGCGCAGATCGCCCTCACCAGCGCGACGAAGAACTACGGCAACATCTCGCGCACGGTCTCGATCGACGTCGACGCCAACCCGCTCATGACCGTCAAGGTCGACGCCGCCAGCGCCACGTGGAACCTCAAGGTGCAGGACGCGAGCACCACGAACGCTGACATCAGCCTCACCGGCGCGACGGACAGCTCGGCGACGGGCACCTTCACCTACGACCTGCGCAAGATCACCGGCTGGTCCGGCACCAGGTCCGTGAGGGTGACGTTCTACGTCTCCGGCGCGCTGCACGCGACCGCCGCCGTCGACTCGATCAGCGCGCACCCCGCGACCATCACCGAGGACTTCTCGGTGCTCGACGGCAGCAACTGGACCGAGAAGGGCGGGGCGAACGACACGAACGCCTCCACCTTCACCACCGACGGCAGCGTCGCGACCCTCACCCTGCAGGGCACGAGCAGCAACTACCGCCGCGGCTGGTTCGACGTCGACCTCGACAACACGCCTTACCTGACGCTCACGGTCGCCGCCCACAACGGCGGCAAGTGGGCCGCACGCATCAAGACGGACAACCCCGCCGAGCTGCCGGGCGGCGCGAGCTACATCGTGCTGCAGAACGACACCGCCGAGATCGGGACGTTCACCTACAACATCAAGAACCTGCTCCAGCTGACCGGTGAGCACCGCATCGCCATCGAGCTGTTCCAGGGCGCCAAGGGTGACGGCCCCGACACCTCGACCTCCTTCGACGAGCTCTCCTTCCACGACGTGACCTCGTGGCTCGAGACGACCGAGAACTACACCACGACGTGGCACCCGCAGTCGCTCGACTTCGACGCGACCTACTCCCAGGGCACCATCCAGGGCAAGGACGTGTTCCACGACGCGAGCTCCTTCAGCCGGACGGTCACGTCCGGCGGCATGGGCGCGAACGGGGGCGGCGCCTTCATCGCAGGTGCCTTCGCCGGCACCGCGACCGTCGCCTCGGGCGGGAACGTCGTGAGCATCGCGGGCAACGGCTTCAACTACGCGATCTCGGCACCCACGGGTGGGCTGAAGCTCTACGCGAGCACGGCCAACCTCCTCAAGGGCTCCGCCGAGAGCGGCACGACCCTCACCGGCAGCGGGAGCTGGGGCGTCCTGCTCCCGACGACAGGCACCTACGGCGTCGGTGTCGGCTTCTCCACCACGACGGAGGACCCGTCCGGTGCGCTCGCCGTCTCTCGCGCCCAGGCCGCCGCGGCGCCCGGCACCGCGCAGACCGACCTCACCTCCTGGTCGGACTTCTGGAACGACTACCTGGGCCGCGTGCCCGTGCCGCAGGACTACTCGATCCAGGGCGTGGACCCGCTCGACGTGACGCCTGAGGAGGTGCGCCTGGCCTACTACCGGGCCTGGGTCGGTCTCGAGATGAACATGCTCCCGGCCACGCCGGAGACCGGCAACGAGTACGCGATGATCGGCACCGGCAAGCCGTCCCTGTGGATGAAGGGCACGCCCGGCGCCGCCAACGTCGCCTCCTGGGACTCGCTGCTGGGCATGCAGAACCTCGTGCAGGTCGACCCCGAGAACGCGTGGAGCTCCTTCGAGGGCCTCATGCAGTTCGTGGACGCCGACGGCAAGCTGGGCGGCGAGTCGCTGCCGTCGCGCAAGGCGCAGACCGCCTGGGTCCTCTACCAGGCCACGGGCGACAAGGAGAAGCTCGAGGGCGTCTACGCGGACCTCACCCGTCACCTTCGCTGGGAGAGCGAGCACCTGCGCTGGATCAACGGCACCGGTGGTCACAACGTCGCCGACGAGCGTGACGCCGAGTTCGTCGCCTCCCTGGTCTACGACCTGAAGTTCGCGGAGAAGATCTCCACGCTCCTGGGCCACACCGAGGACGTCACGGAGTGGGGCGCCCTGCGCGACTCGCTCACCACCGACTTCGAGACGTGGTTCTTCCCGGCCTCGGGCGCACCGGTGCAGAAGGTGTTCCTCAACGGCTCCTCCGCCTCGACCACGGACGCCAACATGTACCTGTACGGCGCCCTGTCGATCCCGGACCTCGCCGCCGACAAGGTCCAGCGCCTGCTCGACCTGCTGGGCACCGAGTACAGCACCGGCAAGCAGTTCGCGGGCATCGCCCCGGTCGCGCTCAAGGCGCCCGACGCGGAGCTCGCGATCTACGGCCTGCTGGACCGCGGCCTCACGCAGCAGGCGACGGTGATCAACAACGCGATCCTGCGCGACACGGTCCGCTCGGGCCTGTTCGCCGAGGTCTACCAGGCAGCGACGTCGGGCAGCCTGACGGACAAGCCGATCGCGCGCGGCGTCAAGCCCTCGCTCTTCGGCATCTCGGGCTTCATCGACGCCGTCTGGCTCAACAACGGGGTGCGTGGCGAGGCCGGCGAGCCGACCTTCCAGCGCTTCGAGGGCTCGACCGGTGGCGTGAGCGGCCTGTCCTTCATGGGCGTGCGGTACGACGTCGACCTGGACGGCACGACGGCGACGCTCTCGGGCGACGGCGTGACGGTCAAGGGCCTGCCCGGCACCGTCGAGCTGCCGACCGTCGGCGCGGCGGTGACCCCGGTCGTCGTCCCGCCGACCGACGGGGACGGCGATGGCGACGGGGACGGCGATGGCGACGGCGATAGTGACGGCGGCACGCACCCGCCGGCCGTCGTGACCGCCGGCCTGACCGCCTCCACCGCCACCACGCCCTACGGCACGGCCGGCAGGGTCGCGATCACGGTGACCGCTCCCGGCGTGACCCCGATCGGCATGGTCGCCGCACGGGAGGGGGGCGTGCTGCGCGGCGCCGCCAACCTCAGCGGCGGCCGGGCGACGATCACGCTGCCGAACAACCTCGCCGTGGGCACCCACACCCTGACGCTCTCCTTCGTCTCGGCCACGAGCACCGTGCGGGCTCCCGCCCCCAGCACGGTCCGCCTCACCGTGACGAAGGCCTCCGCAAAGCTCGCGAAGGCGAAGGCCGTCAAGGGTGCCAAGGGCAAGAAGGGCAAGAAGGCGAAGGTCCTCGTCAAGGGCACGAAGGCCACCCTCAAGATCGTGCTGAAGGGTGCCGGCTCGGCGAAGGCCACCGGGAAGATCAAGGTCCTCGTCGGCGGCAAGAAGGTCGGTGCCGGGAAGCTCAAGAAGAAGGGCGCCCGTGGCGTCGTCACGATCCGGACCAAGAAGCTGACCAAGACCGGGAAGGTCAAGGTCCGCTACGCCGGGACGAGCACTCTCGCCGCCGCGACCTGGGCCACGGGGCTCAAGGTCAAGAAGTAGCGCGCGGGTCGCCCTCGGGCGACCGCGCTCCCCGACGCACGAGGGGGTCCGTCCCGCACGGGGCGGGCCCCCTCGCGCGTCCTATGATGAGCAGCGGCGAGGAGGAAGGCTACCCATGAACCAGGAAGGGCGTGTCTCCGCACGTGCCCGTCGTCCGACGATCGCGGACGTCGCACGCCTCGCCGAGACCTCCCGGGGCACGGTCTCCTTCGTGATCAACGACCGGCCCGGCGTCTCCCCCGCCACCCGCGCGCGGGTGCTCGAGGCGATGAAGACGCTCGCATGGACGCCGAACCAGCTCGCGCGGTCGCTGTCGACCCGGCGCGCCTACGCCATCGGCCTCATCCTCGCACGCGACCCGCGGGCGCTCAGCTCCGACCCGTTCTTCGCACCCCTCATCGCCGGCCTCGAGACGGGCCTGGAGCCCTCGGGACAGTTCCTCGTGCTCCGCTTCGCCCGGGACGACGAGACGGAGGCGGCCGCCTACCGCAGCCTGACCGAGCAGCACCGGGTGGACGGGTTCGTGCTGAGCGACCTGCTGCGCGAGGACACCCGGCCGGGTCTCCTCGACGAGCTCGGCATGCCGGCCGTGACCCTCAACCGCACCGAGGGGCCCTCCTCCTTCCCGGCGGTGGTGCACGCCGACGAGCCGGGCGTGGTGGCCGCCGTCGAGCACCTCATGGCGCACGGGCACCGCCGCATCGCGCACGTGGGCGGGCCGGGCCGGTATCTGCACGCCGCACGCCGGCGCACCGCCTGGGAGGCCACGATGCGGGACCACGGGCTCGAGCCCGGCCCCTTCGCGGAAGCCGACTTCACCGCGGCGGGCGGTGTCGCCGCGACGCGCTCGCTGCTCGACCTGCCGCCACGGCAGCGGCCGACCGCGATCCTCTACGCGAACGACCTCATGGCCGCGAGCGGGGTCGCGTACGCGCAGCAGCAGGGGGTGCGTGTGCCCGACGACCTCTCGGTGATCGGGTTCGACGACGCGGAGCTCTCGGGCTTCCTGGACCCGCCGCTCACCTCGGTGCGCACGGACCCTTTCGCCTGGGGGCTGGCCGCCGCGGAGCTGCTCATCGAGGCGATCACCTCCACCTCGGGCACCGTCGCGTCACGAGCCATCACCCCCGGCACGCTGGTGGTGCGTCGCTCGGTAGCACCGGCCCCGGACTGACGAGCGGGGCGCGGCGCCAGGACCAGCGCCCCGACCCCGGCAGGTCAGGCCGGGACGGACACCAGGGCGAGCCGCCCCTGACCGCGGACCTCGACGACCTCGCCGTCGGGCACGAGGAAGGCCGCGCCACGTGACGCGACCGCCCCTCGGCCCGCGGGCGATCCTGGCGCGGCGGCGGGACCGAGCACCAGGGCGCCGTCGAGGACGACGACGAGCCGCGGTCCCGAGGCGCCGCCGACGGCCCGCGCCGCCGTGGCGTCGACGGTCAGGATCGTCAGGTCGTACTCACGAGCGGCCGTGGCGTAGTGCACCGCGACGAGGGCCCCGTCCCCTGCGACGTCCTGGGGCTCGGGCGCGAGCACGCGCGCGGGGGCCGGCGTGAAGTCGACGAGGTCCATGAGCACCGGCACGTCGACGCGCTTGGAGGTGAGCCCCGCGCGCAGCACGTTGTCCGAGCTGGCCATGACCTCGAGCCCGAAGCCCCGGACGTAGCAGTGGACCACGCCGGCCCCGACGTCGAGCGCCTCGCCGGGCGCGAGGTCCACCGCGTTGAGGAAGACCGTGGCGAGCACCCCGGCGTCGCCGGGGTAGAAGCCGAGGATCTCGCGGGCGACCTCCAGGGAGTCGGTGCCGAGCCGCGGCGTCGCGGCGTCCTCGACGGCGCCGCTCGCGGACGACGCGGGGCGCGGCGCGACCACGTCCAGGGCCGTGAGGGCGGCGACGACGGACGTCAGCGGCAGCTCGAGCGTGGCCCGGAAGGCCGCCTGCAGCCGCTCCGGCTCCGTGCCCTCCCCCGTCAGCGTCGCGACGACGCCGGAGAGGCCGGGAACGTCCAGCCGGCGCAGGTCGGCGGCGACCTCCGCGGCAGGCCGGAAGCCGGCGAGGGCGCGCATCGGCGCGAGCGCGACGAGCGTCTCCGGCTTGGCGCCGTCGTCCGTGAAGCTGCGCTCGTGCTCCGGCACGCCGCGCGCGATCTCGCCCGCGCGCCCGGCCCGCGCCTGCTCGGGGGTCGGGTGCACCTGCAGGGACAGCGGGCGCTCGGCCGCGAGGAGCTTGACGAGATAGGGCAGTCTCCCGCCGCAGGACGCGGCGACGGAGGCTCCGAGGATCGTCTCGGGGTCGGCAGCGACGACCGCGTCGAGCGGGCTCGCCGCACGCGCCGGACCTGCCGTCGGTGCAGGCTCGACCGCAAGAGCGGGGGCGGAGGGGTGCGCGCCGAACCAGACCTCTGCCACCGGCTGCCCGTCCGGCTCGGTCCCGAGGAAGGTCGGGATCACGGCCGCGGACCCCCAGTCGTACCGGCGGGTGCTCCCGGTCAGCTGCAGCATGCGTGAACAGTCCTCCTCGAGTGGTGCGCCACGGTGCGCGGCGTCTCAAGAATAGCCGCTAAACCGGTTTAGTCCAGGATCTCCCGCTCCTCCCGCAGGGATCGGATCATGCTGCGCAGGATCTCGCCCGCGGACGCCCGCTCGGCGTCGGTCATGCCGGCCAGCATCCTGACCTCGACCGACCGCACCGCCGCCGACGCCTTCTCGAGGCTCCGCCGGCCCCGCGGCGTGAGCCGGGTGGGCAGGGCCTTCCCCACGGGCGCCGCCTCGGGCCTGGTCACGTAGCCGTCCCTCTCCAGCGCCTTCAGCAGCACGTTCATCGACTGCCGAGTCACGAACGCGCCCCGGGCGAGCTCCGCGCTCGACAGGCCCGGGCGCTGCGCCAGCAGCTCGAGGCAGGAGTAGTGCGTGATGGTCATGCCGAGCGGCCGCAGCACCTCGTCCATCGCGCCGTGCAGCACGCTCGAGGCCTCTTTCAGCAGGTATCCGACAGAGGTCTCCAGGTCGACGCCGGCGCGGTCTTGACTCATGTCAGTATTCTGACATAGATTGACATGTCAGAAGACTGACACGAAGAGAAGGAGCATCCTCATGCCCGCCACCGGTCCCGACTTCATCTCGCTGCAGGTGCGTGACCTCGGCGCCTCGCAGGCGTTCTACGAGCGATACCTCGGCCTCGTCCGCTCCCCGGCCGGGCCCCCGCACGCCGTCGTCTTCGACACGGCGCCCATCGCCTTCGCGCTCCGCGACATCGTCCCGGGGACCGACCTCGCGTCCGTCGCGCAGCCCGGCCTCGGCGTCGCGATCTGGCTCCACGCCACCGACGTCCAGGCCGTCCACGACGCTCTCGCCGCCGACGGACGCACCATCGTCTCCGCCCCGGTCGACGGCCCCTTCGGCCGGACGTTCACCTTCGCCGACCCCGACGGCTACCACGTCACCCTCCACGACCGGGCGTGACGCCCAGCCCCGCCCCCCGCCCGGAGAAGTCTGCGAGCGGGCAGGTTCAGCGGCGCCCGCGACCGGCCGCGGCGCGCTCGCTCATGGAGACGATGCCGCCGGACCGGGCCGGGCGCGCCGCGCCGGAGGACCGACCGGCCGCCGCCCGCCCGGTCGACGAGCTCCCGCCACCGGTCGAGGTCGAGTACACCGCGGCGGAGCCGCCACGGGTGTCGCGCGACGCTCCGGAACGAGCCTCACCGCCGCGGCCCTGGCCCGAGCCGCCACGACCCCGGCCACCGCGGCGTCGCCGCGTCGCCTCGCTGCGGCTGCCCGGCTCCGAGCCCTCGGGGCCGGCGCCCTGTGCCGTGGCTCCCCGTCCAGCGCCCTTCGCCCCGGCGCCGCCCGTGCGACCGCCGTCGCCCCTGCTGCCAGCGCTGCCGTTGCCGGGACCGCCCGCCGACCTCGTCCGCCCCTTGCCCTTCGCGGGACGGGACCCGGCCTGCTGGGCGGCGGCCGGGCTCGGCGGCGCCACGTAGGCGGCGACCTCGCCCACGAGCTCCGCCACCACGGCGTCGCCGGCCGCCACCTGCTGCGGCTTGGCGCTGATCTTCGCCAGCCGGGTCAGGTCGCGCACGTCGCCGCGCTGCTCGGGCAGCATGATCGTGACGACGTCGCCGCCGCTGCCCGCACGCGCCGTGCGGCCCGAGCGGTGCAGGTACGACTTGTGCTCGGCCGGCGGGTCCACGTGCACCACGAGCTCGACCTCGTCGACGTGGATGCCGCGCGCGGCGATGTCGGTCGCGACGAGCACCTTGACGGCGCCCGAGGAGAACGCTGCGAGGTTGCGCTCACGCGCGTTCTGCCCGAGGTTGCCCTGCAGGTCCACCGCGGGGATGCCCTGGGCCGTGAGCGTCTTGGCGAGCTTCTTGGCCTGGTGCTTGGTGCGGGTGAACAGCACGCGGCGCCCGGTGCCCGCGGCGAGCTCGGAGACCAGCTGCTTCTTCGCCTCGGCGTCGCGCACCGCGAAGATGTGGTGCGTCATCGCGGTGACGGGCGACTCGGCGCTGTCGACCGAGTGCGTGACCGGCTGGTGCAGGTAGCGCGTGACGAGCTTGTCCACGCCGTTGTCGAGCGTGGCGCTGAAGAGCATGCGCTGGCCCTGCTTCGGCGTCTTGTCCATGATCCGCTTGACGCCGGGCAGGAAGCCCAGGTCGGCCATGTGGTCGGCCTCGTCGAGCACGGTGATCTCGATGCCGTCGAGCGTGAGGGCGCGCTGGCCGAGCAGGTCCTCGAGACGGCCCGGGCACGCGATGACGACGTCGACGCCCGCGTCGAGCGCGGCGACCTGCCGACCCTGCGAGACGCCGCCGAAGATGACCGTGGTCACCAGGCCGAGCGCCTTGGCGAGCGGCTCGACGGTCGCGTTGATCTGGTTGGCGAGCTCGCGCGTGGGGCACAGCACGAGCGCCCGCGGACGACGCGCCTGACGCCGCCCGCCCGCGGCCGCGAGCCGGGTGACGGTGGGCAGGGCGAAGGCGAGCGTCTTGCCGGAGCCGGTGCGGCCGCGGCCGAGCACGTCCTTGCCCGCGAGCGTGTCGGGCAGCGTGGCGAGCTGGATGGGGAACGGGCTGGTGATGCCCTGACGGGCGAGCTCCTGCTGCACGGCGGCGGGCAGGGCGAAGTTCTGGAAGGTGGTCATGATCTTGCCTCTCGTGCCGGCACCGGCGACGACACCTCGCGTGCCGTCGGGGCACGCGGCGTCCTGCCGCGGGGAACCGGTCTGGGTCGGTCGGGGCTCGCCGTACGAGACGGCGGTCGGCGCTCGGCTGATGTGCTCGAGTAGGCGACGACCGGCGGGAGCTCCACGACGTCGGGCGCGCACGATGCGCTGCCCTGCACCTCTATTCTCGCACACCCGCCTCGCGCGGAGCTTTGACGCTCGTCACACGGCAGGGGCCGCGCCGTGCGACGGACGTCAAAGTTGCGGCGCGGGAGGGGGGCGGAGGAGGCGGGACGCGGGGGCGCGGAGCGTCGCGAGGACGAAGAAGAGGGCCGCGACCAGGCAGATCGCCGCGCCGGCGGCGATGTCCCAGGCGAGCGAGGCGAGAAGGCCCAGCACACCGCTGAGCACCCCGAGCACGCACGCCACCGGGATGATGCGGCTGACGCGCCGCACCAGCAGCCCCGCCGACGCCGCGGGGCCGACGACGAGCGCGATCGCGAGGATCGAGCCGACGGCAGGCATGGCGACGACCACGGTCGCGGCGATCAGCGTGAGGGTGACGGCGTCCATCGCGTGCTCGCGGTACCCGGCGGCGCGGAAGCCCCACGGGTCGAAGCTCGAGAAGAGCATCTCCTTGCCCGCGACCAGGAGCACGAGCACCGCGACGACGAGCACCACGGCGGCCGCGAGGATGTCACCGCGGGTGACGGTGAGGATGGAGCCCACCAGGAGCGTGTCCACCTGCACGGGCAGCGAGGGGGTGAGGCTCTGCAGCAGCATCCCCAGCGCGAAGCCGCCCGTGAGGACGACCCCGGAGGCGACCTGGCTCCCCTGCCGCCGCACGCGGGAGATCGCCGTCATGATCGCGACGAGGGCGACCGAGAACACGCCCGCCCCCAGCAGCACGCTGAAGCCGCCGATCGCAGCGGCCACGCCCCCCGGGAACGTCGCGTGGGTGAGCGCGACGGTGAAGAACGCCCGGCGGCGCAGCACGACGATGGTGCCGACGACGCCGCACAGCAGCCCGAGGACGACGCTCTCGACCAGCGCGAGCCAGTAGAAGCTGCTCACCCGACGGCCCTCCCCCGGCTCGCGCGGGCGGCCTCCCGGCGCTGCGCCCAGAGGCGGGCGCGCCGTCCGAGGACGTAGGCGACCAGCACCACGAGGTAGACGACGATCATGACCAGCACGACCACGGCGCTCGGTGAGGGGCTGACCCCGCCGACGACCGAGGCCTGGTAGCCGATGAGCAGCCCGGCCACGCCGCACACCACCGAGACGACGGCCGCCACCGGTGCGAGCCAGGCCACGTGCGTGGTGACCAGGCGGGCGACGGCCACCGGGACGATGAGCAGGGCGAGCACGAGCAGGTTCCCGATGGCCTGCGAGCCGGCCACGACGACGAGCGCGACCGCGACGTTGAGGACGACGTCGTACGGCAGCTCGCGGTAGCCCGCGGCACGGAACCCCTGGGGGTCGAAGGCGCGGAAGAGCTGCACCCGCCAGGTGGCGACGACGAGCAGGGCGGCGATCACCCCGACGACGACGATCTGGCGGACCTGGGCGTCCGTGACGGTGAGCAGGCGGCCGAAGAGCAGGTCCTCGAGCTCGCTCACGTAGCTGTGCTGGCGCGAGACGATCACGACGCCCAGGCTGAACATGCTCGCGAGCACGACGGCGATGCCCGCGTCGGAACCGATGCCCCGCCGGCTGACCACGGTGAGCAGGACGCTCGCCACGAGCGCAGCGAGCAGCGCTCCGACGAACACGCCGTCCGCCCCCGCGACGACGTAGCCGATGACGAGCCCGGGGAACACCGAGTGGGCGAGGCCGTCGCTGATGAACTCGAGGTTGCGCAGGTTCACGAACACGCCGATGAGCGCGGCGGCGACGGCGAGCACGACGACGGTGACGAACGACCGGGTCATGAAGGGCAGCCCGAGGATCTCGACGATCTGCGCGGGGGTGAGGAGCATGGGCGGGCTCAGCCGAGCAGGCGGTGGTCGTGGGACGACGCGTGCTCGTGACCGTGGCCGTGCGGGAGCGTGGTGACGGTGTGGCTGTCGATCTCGACGCCGACGCCCTCGAAGGTCCGTTCGACCTTCTCGAGGGTGAGCGTCGTCTCGATCGGCCCGCACGCGACGACCCGCCGGTTGAGCAGCATCACGGTGCTGCAGACCTCACGGGCGAGCTCCAGGTCGTGGGTCGAGGTCATCACCGTGACGCCCGCGGCGCGCAGCTCGTTGAGGGTCGCGAGCAGGGCGTCCCGGTTGGTGCGGTCGAGGCCGTTGAAGGGCTCGTCCAGCAGCAGGATCGCGGGGTCGACCGTGAGCGCACGGGCGAGGATGCCGCGCTGCTGCTGACCGCCGGACAGGTCCCCGAAGCGCCGCGAGGCCTGGTCGGCGAGGCCGACCCGGTCGAGGGCCTCCATGACGACGCGGCGGTCCTCCTTGCCGGGCCGACGCCCCCAGCCGATGCCCCGGTAGCGGCCCATCATGACGACCTGTCCGAGGGTGACGGGGAAGTCAGGGTCCAGCTCGTCGGTCTGCGGCATGTAGCCGACCCGGCGCAGGGCCTGGCGGGGCGCGGTGCCGAGCACACGCAGGCTGCCGGAGACCAGCGGGACGATGCCCATGATGCCCTTGAGCAGCGTGGACTTGCCCGAGCCGTTGGGCCCGATGAGCGCGACCGCCTCGCCGGGCGCGATGCTCGCCGTGACGTCGGAGAGGCTCGGGGCACCTCCGTAGGAGAAGGAGGCGTGCGCGAGCTCGATGGAGGGGGCGGACGACGCGGCGCTGCCGCCCCGGGGGGCGGCAGCGCGCGCGGGAGGCTCGGGCACGTTCACCCTCACGACTCTAGGTCCTCGTGGGCGTGGTCCTGGCCGCCACGTCCCGGTGCCCCGCGTCGGGTTCTCACGACTCCAGGTCGCTCGGCAGGGCCGACGGCGTCACGCCCCAGGACTCGAGGAACATCTCCGTGTTGTGGACGGTGGCGGCGATGTAGGTGGCGCCGTCGGACCCGGCCTCGCCGAGCGAGTCGCCGTACAGGGCGTCGTCCCCGGAGTAGACCTTGACGCCTGCGGTCGAGGCGATGGAGGTGGCCGTCTTGTCGCTGATGGACGACTCGGAGAAGATCGCCTTCACCCCGAGCTCCTTGATCTTGTCCACGAGCTTCTGGATCTGGGCGGCGCTCGGCTCGGCGTTGTCCTCGAAGCTCGGGATGATCGAGCCGACGAAGGTGATGCCGTAGCGGTCGAGGTAGTAGTGGAAGGCGTCGTGGTTGCTCACCACGAGGCGGTCCGCCTGGGCGACCTGGTCCACGTTGGTCTTGATCCACGTGTCGAGCTCGGTGAGCCTCGCGTCGTAGGCGGCGGCGTTCGCCTCGAAGGTCGCGGCGCCCGCCGGGTCGGCGGCAGCCAGGCCCTTGGCGATGTTGTCCACCATGATCTTGGCGTTGTTCGGGTCGGTCCAGGTGTGCGGGTTGCCGCTGGCCGCCTCGTCGTGGGCGAGCTCCTCGTCCACGGCGGAGTCGCCGTGCTCGTCCGCGTGCTCGTCGTCCTCCGCGTGCTCGTCGCCGTCGGCGTGGTCGTGCTCGTCCTCGTCCTCCGCCTCGCCGCTGAGCGTGATGCCCTCGGCGGTGTCGACGACCGTGCCCTGGAAGCCGCTCGCGTCCACGACGCTGTCGACCCAGGTCTCCAGGCCCGCGCCGCTGATCACGAGCACGTCCGCCTTGGCGAGGGTGGCGAGGTCGGCCGCCGTCGGGTCGAAGTGGTGGGCGCTCTGGTTGGGCTGGAGCAGCTGGGCGAGCTCGACCTGGTCGCCCGCGACGTTCCGTGCGAGGTCGGCGACCTGCGTCGTGGTGGCGACGACGTTGAGAGTCTTGCCGGTGCCGGCACCGCCCGTGGCGCTGCCGCTCGCGGACGGCGAGGGCGAGCCCGAGCAGCCCGCGAGGGCGAGGGCGAGCACGCCCGCGCCGGCGGCCGCGGCGGCGAACGAGGTCCGCCGGCGGCGGGTCGGGCGGAGGGTGGGGACGTGGGTCATTCGGGTCTCCTCGCAGGGGTGCTGACGATGCCGGAACGGCAGGCTGTCCCCAGGTTAACCCAAGTGATAATCGTTCTCAAAATCGTTCGATGGCGGTCACACCTCGATGCGACGGGGGCCCGCCTGCCACGCCTCCCATGCGGAGGAGATGATGTCGGCGAGGTCGTGCTCCGCACGCCACCCGAAGGCCTCGGTGATGCGTGCGTTCGAGGCGATGAGCCGCGGCGGGTCGCCCGCACGTCGCGCCAGCACCTCGGGGTCGAGGTCGATGCCGCTGACGCGCGCGATCTCGTCGATCACCTGCCGCACGGAGGAGCCGGTGCCGGTGCCGACGTTGAAGACGTCCGCGTCACGCTCCTCCCGGTCGAGATAGGCGAGGGCCGAGACGTGCGCCTGCGCGAGGTCGGCGACGTGGATGTAGTCCCGGATGCAGGTGCCGTCGGGCGTCGGGTAGTCGTCCCCGAAGATCTTCGGGGACTCGCCGCGCGCCATGCGGTCCAGGACCATCGGCACGAGGTTGAGCACCGCGGGGTCTCCCAGCTCGGGCGATCCCGCACCCGCGACGTTGAAGTATCGCAGCCCGGCGAAGCGCAGCCCCCAGGCGACGCCCGCGGCGCGCGCGAGCCACTCGCCCACCAGCTTCGTCTGACCGTAGGGGTTGATGGGCCGGGCCTCGGTCTCCTCGGTCACCGACTCGACGTCGGGCATGCCGTACACCGCGGCCGAGGACGAGAACACGAGCCGGTCCACGCCGGTCGCCTCCATGGCGGCGACCAGGTTCGCCGTGCCGCCGACGTTCTGCTGGTAGTACCAGGCGGGACGGGCCACCGACTCCCCGACCTGCTTGCGCGCCGCGAAGTGGATCACGGCGGTGACGCCGTGCTCGCGCATCGCCCGGGTGAGCACCTCGGGCGCCTCCGGTGCGCTCAGCTCGAGGCTCACCACCGGCACCCCCGGCACGCGAGAGGCGACCCCCGTGCTCAGGTCGTCGACCACGACGACGTCGTCGCCCCGCTCCACGAGCAGCCTCACCACGTGCGCACCGATGTACCCGGCCCCGCCGGTCACGAGAATCGTCATGTCCTCAGCCTACGACAGATTTCGTCGAAAGTTTCGTTTTCGATGAACTTCGACAAGTTTCGCAAGTCCCGCTCGGCGGCACGGCGACTCAGTCGTGCACCACGGTCTCCTGGGACGCGGTCTGCGGGCCCTCGAGCTGAAAGGTGCAGTGATCCACCTCGAAGTGCCCGGCGAGGCAGGTGCGCAGGCGCGTGAGCACGTCCTGCGAGCCTTCTGCCGTCATCCGCTCCGACGCGACGACCACGTGCGCGGACAGGACCCGCACGCCCGAGGTGATGGTCCACACGTGCAGGTCGTGCACCGCGACGACGCCGGGCACGCGCGCGATGTGCTCGCGGACGACGTCGAGGTCCACCTCGGGCGGCGTCGCCTCCAGCAGCACCAGCACGACGTCGCGCAGCAGGGACCAGGCGCGCGGCAGGATCAGCAGCGCGATGACGACCGAGGCGATGCCGTCCGCGCGCACGAAGCCCGTCGCGGTGATCACGAGGCCCGCCACGACCACCGCGACCGAGCCCAGCGCGTCCCCGAGCACCTCGAGGTACGCGCCGCGGACGTTGAGGGACTCGTCCTTGCCCGCTCGCAGGAGCAGCAGCCCCACCGCGTTGGCGGCCAGACCCACGAGGGCGACGACGATCATCAGCCCCGGTCGCAGGTCGCCGTCGGGCACGACCAGCCGGCGCACCCCGCCCACCAGCACCATGACCGCGACGACGGTGAGCAGGAGGCCGTTCGCGAGCGCGGCGAGCACCTCGGCGCGCTGCCAGCCGAAGGTGCGGCGAGCCGTGGCCGGGCGGGCGGCGAGCGAGCTCGCGGCGAGCGCGGTGGCGAGGCCCGCGGTGTCGGTGAGCATGTGGCCGGCGTCGGCCAGGAGGGCGAAGGAGCCGCTGAGAGCCGAGCCGACCACCTCGCCCACCACGACCGCCGCCGTGATGACGAGCACGACCAAGAGGCGGCGGCGGTGCGCGGCGGTGGCCGTCAGGGGTGCGTGGGAGTGCCCGTGACCGCTCACTCAGGCCCACCCGAGCTCGTGGAGGCGTTCGTCGTCGATGCCGAAGTAGTGCCCGAACTCGTGCACGACCGTGATGCGGACCTCCTCGACCACCTGCTCGGGGGTGTCGCAGAGGTCGAGGGTCTGGTTGCGGAAGATCGTGATGCGGTCCGGGAGGTGGCCCGCGAACATCGACGTGCGCTCGGTGATGGGCACGCCGTCGTAGAGGCCGAGCAGCGTGGGGTCGTCCGGCGGGGCATCGGCCTCGACCACGACGACGACGTTCTCCAGCTCGGCGATCACCTCGGGCGGGAGCAGGTCGAGGGCGTCGGCGACGGCCTCCTCGAAGTCCTGCTCGCTCATCTCGACCATGGCCCCATGGTCCCAGGTCGGCCCGGCGGACGCCACGCCCCGTCCATGCCGCCGCCGGGCGCCGTCACGCGTTCCTTTGCGGTGCTCTTCGGCCCGCCCGTATGCTTGGCGCGTCGCCGAGGGCCTCGCCCGCGGTGACGCAGGTGACCGGCCCCCATCGTCTAGCGGCCTAGGACTCCGCCCTTTCACGGCGGCAACACGGGTTCGAATCCCGTTGGGGGTACCACACGAGGCGCAGAGGCGCCTCGGGCGCCACCCTGGATCGATCTCCTGGTCGACAGCGCGCTAGTGTGTGGCTCAGTTCATACACCAAGACTTGGCGCCGGAGGTCCTATGGCAGACGCGAGCGCATCCAGACGCCATCCCCGCAAGATCGCGAAGTTCCCCTCTCAGGTCAGTGCTGACCCCCTGCCCTTGACCGCCGAGATCGCTCCCGTGCTGTGCGGTATGTGGCGACCGAGCTACCCCCAGGAGGAGCCTGGGCTCGTGCGGACCGACTCCTTCGTGTGGACGCGCGACTCCTCAGAGTTCCGCTCGCTGCCCTACATCAGCGGCGATCGCTACGTGGAGACCGACTACCTCGCTGGCCACGGACACGCCGTCATCTTCGAGAACCGCCGGCAAATCTACGCACCGGGAACGCGCCAAGACATCGGTTCTGAGAGCTTGGGGCTGTTCAAGTACGACCTGCCCACAGGAAAGGTGCTCCGCGCCAACTATGACCCTTCCGATACGGGAGCAGATAGACCCATCGTCAGCGCGGCAAGCCCTGACGGCACCAGCCTGGTCGTGGCACATAGCTTCTTGCCTGATGCTGATCCGCCCGCAGTCGACGCCCTGACCTCATACACCACGGTCGACTTCGACGGTCGTGAACCAGCACGCACGATAGGGATCTATCCGGGCGGGGTCCATGACGATGGGTTTGCTCGCTCGATCCACTGGAGCCCGGACGGCACCCGCCTCGCCGTCGGGGTCGGCGTCCTACCGCAGCACGGCAACAGCAACTGGCGCCGCAGCGGCACCCTCCTCATCGATCTGGCCACCGGGCAGCACACACTCCACCACAACATCGAGCCCCTCGGCTCCCAGGCATGGAGCCCGGACGGCAACCGACTGCTCGTCCACAACGTCTCCGAGGACTTCTACCTCTGGGACCTGACCACCGACACCCGCACCCCGTTCGACCACCCCGGTCTGCACTCGCAACGGGGCTACGACGTCCAGCCCGACGGCAAGACCTTCCTCATCCAAGGATTCGCCACCGACGAGCACCTGCTCTACTCACGCGAACGCGGAACCACCACCTACCTCGGCCTGCTGCGTATCAGCGACGGCGACCTCACACCCCTCATCCGCTGGACCGACAAGCACACCCCCTTCTACCCCGTCACCACCCACATCCCACCGGAGTACTGGCTCGACCTCGCCGGCACGAGAGGGTGAGGTGATGCCTGTAGCCACGGCGACAGGAGAAGCCCGTCGAGTGCCGTATTGAGCCATCCGCTGCCACCTTCGGCCCGACTTGACCTGCACCCATGCAGGTCAAGCCTCAACAACCGCACAGATTCGAATCCCGTCGGGGTACCACCGTCACCGGCACCCCGGTCACCCACAGGAGACCACGGGCCCTTCTCGAGTGACCCGTCGCGCTGGGATTCCAGCGTTCCCCGCACCTCGCGGAACTCGATTCCGCGATGCGCCGAACGTACGCTAGTATTTTCCAGGTTCGTCGGGGACACCTCCGACGGGCTGGCCTGAGGGTCGCGGCTCGTTCCGCACCCGGTCACCAGGCCCCGTAGCGCAGTTGGTTAGCGCGCCGCCCTGTCACGGCGGAGGTCGCGGGTTCAAGTCCCGTCGGGGTCGCTCGGCTCGAAGGCCCGGCTGATGCCGGGCTTTTGTGTCAGGGCTCTGTAGCTCAGTTGGTAGAGCGCACGACTGAAAATCGTGAGGTCACCGGATCGACGCCGGTCGGAGCCACCACACAGCAGACGAGAGGCCCGCACGCCTGGACCGGTCCAGGGGTGCGGGCCTCTCGTCGTCCGCCCTCCGGCTCGTGCGTCGAGCACGGCGAGGCGCGCGGCAGCGTTGCTAGGGTGGCAGGCAGGGAGCGTCCCGCTCCCCCGGACGAGGTGACCAGTACCCGGCACGCGACAAGACTGGCCGCAAGGAGCGTCACCATGTCCTGGATCGTCCTCGTCGCCTCCGGCTGCCTCGAAGCCGTCTGGGCCACCGCCCTCGGCCGCTCCGAAGGCTTCTCGCGACCGTGGCCCACCGTCGTCTTCGCCGTCGCCCTCGTGCTGAGCATGGGCGGCCTCGCGCTCGCCATGCGCTCCGTGCCCGTCGGCACCGCCTACGCAGTGTGGGTGGGGATCGGCGCCGCCCTCACCGTCGTCTACGCGATGGTCGCCGGCACCGAGCCCGCGTCGCTGCTCAAGGTGCTGCTGATCGTGGGGCTCGTGGGCTGCGTCGTCGGTCTGAAGCTGGTGGACGGGCAGCACTGAGCGTCCCTGCTCACGTCAGCACAGGTCCGGGTGCACGGCCCAGCGCACGCGATCGGCGAGCTCCTCGGCGCTGCGTGCCGCCTCGGGGAACTCCAGCGGCAGCACGTGAGCGCCCTCCACCGTCACGTACCGGAGCTCGACGCCGCTGGGGCTCAGCGACGCCACCTGGGCAGCGGCGATCGCGTCGAGGTGCTCGGTGGTTCGCCAGGCGACGCCCTCCCGCAGGTGCTCGCCGTGGTGGGCGTTGAGGTGGTCCGCGCTGCATCGCAGGTACCCGCTGTTGAGCTCCAGGGCCGGGTCCGCGAACTCCTCGACGTCGATCTCGACCTGCACGCCTCCCCGCTCGAGCACCACCGCGGTCAGGTCGACCAGGACGTGCTCGCGCAGGCGCCCGCAGCACGGGCAGAAGTCCTCCCCCGCGTGCCGGAGCCTCCCCACGAGCGACAGCGAGCCATCCTCCGGGAGCACCCCGCCGCGCAAGGACAGGACCGCCTCGCTGCGCGCCTCCCCACCCTGCGAGACCCGGCCGCCCGGCTCGCAGACGATCACCGGCACGCCCGACCAGTCGCAGACGCTCTCCGGTAGCCCGTCGAGCGGCTGGAGGATGCCGTCGACAGCGAGCTCCGCCCCCTCCGGCCGCGCCAGGATGCTCCTGGCAGCCTCGGCCGTCTCGTTCAGGACGCTCCTGATCGCGAACAGGTCGTGGTCGTGGTGATGTGGCATCGCTCTCACGCTCAGCTCTCGGGGATGTCCAGACCGCCGCCCGGAAGGACGAGGGAAGAAGTTAGGCAAGGCTAACCATATACGTGAGCGACGGGCGACGGGCGGCCGTCCGACCCGCGGACCTCTACCGCAGGAACCGCTTGCCGAGCACCCGCGTCGTCAACGTCATGCCGACGGCCACCAGCAGCACGTAGTAGCCCACGTGCACCAGCGTTCCCCAGCCCGCCGTGCCCAGCGTGAGCTCGCGCACGAGCTCCACGCCGTGCCACAGCGGCAGCACCTTGACCGCCCACTGCAGCGGCTCCGGGTAGACCGTGATCGGGTAGAACGTCGCCGAGAGCAGGAACATCGGCAGCAGCACCACGTTGATGAGGTCGAGCTGCTGCATCGTCCTCATCAGGCAGGTCACCCCCATGCCGAGCGCGGCGAAGCCGCTCGCGATCAGCACCACGGCCGGCAGGGCGAGCAGCGCCGTCCACGAGCGGTTGAGGCCCATGGCCTGCATGACGACGAGGAAGCCCATCGCGTAGAGCGCCCCGCGAGCGAGCGCGGAGAGGATCTCGCCCACCGCGACGTCGCGCGGTCCGAGCGTCGTCGCGAGCATCGACTGGTACGTCTTGGCGTAGGTGAGCTTGAAGAACACGTTCCAGGTCGACTCGTAGACCGCCCCGTTCATCGCCGCGACGGCCAGCAGCCCGGGAGCGACGAAGGCCGCGTACGAGACCTCCGACCCGCCCGCGTCGACCCCGCCGATGAACTGGCCGAGCCCGAAGCCCATCGCGAGCAGGTACAGCACCGGCTCGAGGAAGCCGACGAGCACCACCACCCAGGTGGTCCGCCGGGTCACCAGCAGGTTGCGGGCCAGCACCGAGAGCGGGCCACCCGTCGCGAAGGAGCGAGCTGCCCCGCGGCGCGTGCCCGCCGCGCCCGCAGCGGGCGGCCCTGCCTCGGGGGGCCGGGGAGCCGCGAGCCCGCTCACAGCGCCATCCTCCGCACGAACGCGCGCCGCGCGAGCCACAGGCCCAGCCCGCTGAGCGCCACGAGGTACCCGAGCCGGGCGACCACGAGCCACCCCGGGTCGGTCGTCCCGTAGGACGCAGCCCGCCCCAGCTCGCTGGCGTGCCACAGGGGCGAGACCCAGCCGATCGGCTGCAGCCACGCGGGCGTCGCAGCGAGGGGGTAGAACGTGCCCGAGAACAGGAACATCGGGGTGAACACGCAGCGCATGAGCACGGTGAGCTGGCCGGTGTCGTCGCGCAGCGTGGCCGTGTAGGCCATGACCGGCAGCCCGAAGGCCCAGCCGCCCAGCATCCCCGCGATCATCGTCAGCCAGCCCGTGGCAAGGTCGGGCACCACCCCGAACACGAGCATGACCGCGTAGAACAGCACCGCGTTCATGAGCATCCGCGCCGAGGCGGTCACCGCCGCGCCGGTGGCGATCTGGCGCGGGTTCACGGGCGTGGCGTGCAGGGCCCAGAAGTGCAGCCGCCACTTGAAGCCGCCCATCACCGGGAAGGAGCACTCCTCGAACGCCGCCTGGAGCACCGCGGTGGCCAGGAGGGCCGGGGCGAGGAACTGGACGTACGGGACGGGTCCGTGCGGTCCCTGCGCGGCGTCGGAGTCGATGAGCGTCGCCAGGCCGAGGCCCATCGCCAGCAGGTAGAGGATCGGCGACCCCAGGCCGGCGATCAGCACCGAGAGGAACCAGGCGCGCAGCGTGAGCAGCATGTGCTCGGCCGCGTACCAGGAGCCCCACCGCTCGACCTTCGCGCCCTGGGCACGCAGCTCGTCGACCGTCGGCAGGGCCCGCGAGCGCCCGGCGGCGCCACCGGGCCTGGCGCTCGCCACGTCGTCCGCAGGAGCGCTCACTCGATCAGGCTCCGTCCGGTGAGCCGCAGGAACACGTCCTCGAGGCTCGCCCGTCGCACGAGGCTCGTGACGGGGCGCAGCCCCTCCCGGGCGACATGCTCGAGCACGGCCTCCCCGTCGTCGGCGAACACCACGACCCGGTCGACCAGCACCTCGACCCGGTCGCCCACGCCCTCGAGGCGCCGGGCCACCTCGGCGTTGTGCTCACGACCGAAGCGCAGCTCCACGACCTCCCGCGAGACGTGCTCACGGATCAGCTGCGCGGGCGAGCCCTCCGCCATGATGCGTCCCTGGTCGACCACGACGATGCGGTCGCACAGCTGCTCGGCCTCGTCCATGTAGTGCGTCGTGAGGATGAGCGTGGTGCCCTGCTCCTTGAGCCGGAAGAGCCGGTCCCACAGCAGGTTCCGGGCCTGCGGGTCGAGGCCGGTGGTCGGCTCGTCGAGCAGCAGCACGTGCGGGTCGCTGATGAGCGCGCGAGCGATCGTGAGACGACGGCGCATGCCCCCGGAGATCTCCTCCACCTTGGCGCCGGCCCGTTCCCCGAGGTGCGCGAAGACCAGCAGCCGCTCGGCTCGCTCCCGGCACTCGGCACGCGAGAGCCCGAAGTAGCGCCCGTACACGCGCAGGTTGTCGCGCACCGTCAGCTCGGAGTCGAGCGTGTCGTCCTGCGGGACGACGCCCAGACCGGCGCGCACGGCGGGGCCGTCGACGTCAGGATCCAGCCCGAGGACGGTGAGCTCGCCGCTCGTGCGGCGCGACACCCCGCCGATCATCCGCATGGTGCTGGACTTCCCCGCCCCGTTGGGACCGAGCAGCCCGAAGGACTCGCCCGGCGGGACGTCGAGATCGATGCCGTCCACGGCGGTGAAGTCCCCATACCGCTTGACGAGCGACCTCGCCCGGATGACCGTCTCCACCGCTCTCCCCTGCTTGCTCGTGCGCTGCTCTCCCCGGCGATGGTAGGGCGCTCCTGCGACACGTGCCCATCGAAATCTGCGTCCCCGCTCACCGCCCGAGGGGGGTGAGCGGGCGTCGCTGCGAGCTTCGCCGCAGGCCCCGCGCCCGCAGCCATTTGCCGAATCTTCCGGGTCGGGGTTGAGTGGAACCTACGACCGTGGTCGACGACGTCGAAGGAGTCTCATGAGCGACATCCCTGGTGAGGAACGCAACGCCCGCGGACGCACCCCCCTGAGCGGCCTGCTCGCCCGCGCCACCCGTAGCGCCGTCGACATCGTCAAGGCGGAGATCGACGACTACAAGGCCGGCGTGCTGCGCAAGCTCAAGGAGTCGGCGGTCGCCATCGCCCTCTTCGCGGTGGCCGGCTTCGTCGCGATCTTCGCGGTCTCCTACCTGATCTTCGCGATCTACCAGGCCTTCCTGGTCATCACGCCCGGCTGGCTCGCCGCCCTGATCACCGCCGCGATCCTGCTCGTCGTCACCGGTGCGCTCGCCGGCGCGGGTGCTGCGGTCAGCAAGCGGCACGGCATGCCGGACGCCGGTGCCGCCGTCGACCGCATGAGGACGAACATCACCGGGGCCGTCGCCGACGCCCGCAAGGAGCACGCGGAGGAGAAGTCCGCCGACCGATCGGAGGAGCACTGATGGCCAAGGACGACGCCAGGGCCGCCCGCGAGGACCTCGCCGAGACGCTGGCCGAGCTGGACGACCGTCTGCGCCCCCAGGAGCTCGCGGCCGACGCCAACGCCTCGCTGCGGCGCGCCGTCTCCGACGCGGGTGACGTCGTCACGGGCAAGGGGCTGCCGGACTCCGGGCCGCGCAAGCGCCGTGCCCTCGGTCTGCTGGCCGTCGGCGGCGGGGTCGTGCTCGTCGTGGCCGGCAAGCTGCTGCGCCGCCGCTGAGCCCGCGCGCGTCCTGGCGCGCTCGCCCGCCGTTCCAACGGTCACGCCGGACGGTCGCGCTTCGCTCATCGCGAATCTCACATCGCGAAAGTGGCCCGACACGCCGGTGACAAGGTACGGTGGTGCCACGAACAGATGACACATCTTAGGGGCCGCTCGTCATGGACGATGCCGCCCCGCTTCCACGTTGAGGGGGGTCGGAGCCATGGGCCGCGGCCGTCAGAAGGCGAAGCAGACGAAGGTCGCTCGCGAACTCAAGTACTACAGCCCCTCCACGGACTACCGTGCGCTCGAGGCCGAGCTGACGGGGCACGAGCATCGCTCGGCGACGGACGTCGCGACCGACCCCCGCTGGGAGGTCCCGGACGAGGACGACGACGACAGCTGGCCCACCCAGCGCTGACTGACCCTCCCGTCGCCGGTCGACGCGCTCGCTGCTCGACCGACGACGCAGGCCCTGCTCAGCGGTAGTCGCCGACGAGGCGCACCGCGCCGGCCTGCACGCCCTTGGTGCCGGCCACGAGCCCCTCGCGCGACACGTCGTCGGACAGTGCGCCCACCTCGCCGAGCACCCACGCATCGAGCCCACGCTCGCGCGCGAGCCGCACCGTCGTCTGCGCGCCCTCGGCGCCCACCACGGCGACCATCCCGACGCCCAGGTTGAGGGTGTTCTCGAGGTCCCCGCGCGGCACACCCCCGAGGTCGCGCACCACCTGGAACACCGCGGGCACCTGCCACGAGGCCCGGTCGACGGTCGCGACGACGCCGCGGGGCAGGACGCGTGCCAGGTTGGCCGCGAGCCCGCCCCCCGTGACGTGGGTGAAGGCATGCACCTGCGCCGCCGGGTCGGCGGCGAGCGCGAGGCAGTCGGCGGCGTAGACCTGGGTCGGGGTGAGCAGCTCCTCGCCGAGCGTGCGGCCGAACTCCTCGACGTGGCGGTCCAGCTCCCAGCCGGCGTGCCTCACGACGGCGCGCACGAGGGAGTAGCCGTTGGAGTGCAGCCCGGAGGAGCCGAGCGCCACCAGCACGTCGCCCGGGCGCACCCGGTCGGGGCCGAGCAACGCGTCCGCCTCGACCACGCCGGTGGCCGCGCCCGCGACGTCGTACTCGTCGGGGGCGAGCAGACCGGGGTGCTCGGCGGTCTCCCCGCCCACGAGCGCGGTCTCGGCGACCTCGCAGGCCTGGGCGATGCCTCGCACGATGGCGGCCACGCGCTCGGGCACGACCTTGCCGGTCGCGATGTAGTCGGTCATGAACAGCGGCTTGGCGCCGACCACGACGATGTCGTCGACGACCATGCCCACGAGGTCGAAGCCGATCGTGTCGTGCTTGTCGAGCGCCTGGGCGATCGCGACCTTGGTGCCCACGCCGTCGGTCGACGTCGCGAGCAGCGGCTTGCGGTAGGCCGCGACCGCCGAGAAATCGTACAGCCCCGCGAAGCCGCCCACGCCGCCGAGCACCTGCGGCCCCTGGGTGCGGCGCACGGCGTCCTTCATGAGCTCGACCGCCTTGTCGCCGGCCTCGGTGTCCACCCCGGCGGCGGCGTAGGTCAGGGCGGGAACTTCACTCACGAGGGCGTCTCCTTCGAGGGGTCCGGGTGGGAGCAGGCGGTGGGCCGGCGTACATGTCGTCGAGCGGGAGGGACGACGCCGACGCAGGCCGGCGCGCCGGAGATCAGGGGTGGTCGAGCGCGCCGCTGCCACCGGCGGCGACGGTGAGGTGCGTGAGTCCGTCCTGCGGGTCGCCGAGCGGCGCCGCGGACTCGAGCAGATGCTTGCCGAGCTTCTCCTCGGGCGGCAGCTCGATGGGATAGCTGCCGGTGAAGCAGGCGGTGCACAGCTCGGCGACGGGCTGCTCGGTCGCAGCGATCATCCCCTCCTGGGAGATGTAGCCGAGCGAGTCGGCGCCCAGCGACGCGGCGATCTCGTCGGGGCTCAGGCCGTTCGCGATGAGCTCCGCGCGCGAGGCGAAGTCGATGCCGTAGTAGCAGGGCCACTTGACCGGCGGCGAGCTGATCCGCACGTGCACCTCGGCCGCACCGGCCTCGCGCAGCATCCGGACCAGCGCCCGCTGGGTGTTGCCGCGCACGATGGAGTCGTCGACGACGACGAGGCGCTTGCCCCGGATCACCTCGCGCAGGGGGTTGAGCTTGAGCCGGATGCCGAGCTGGCGCAGGGTGTCGGAGGGCTGGATGAACGTGCGTCCCACGTAGGCGTTCTTGGTCAGCCCCTGGCCGAATGGGATGCCGGACTGCTGCGCGTAGCCGACCGCCGCGGGGGTGCCGGACTCGGGCACCGGGATGACGAGGTCGGCGTCGGCCGGGTACTCGCGGGCGAGCTGGCGGCCCATCTCGACGCGCGCCGCGTGGACGGAGCGGCCGCGGATCGTGGTGTCCGGGCGGGCCAGGTACACGTACTCGAAGACGCAGCCCGCCCGCTTGGTCTCCGCGAACCGGTGCGAGGTCAGGCCGTTCTCGTCGATCGTGATGAGCTCGCCGGGCTCGACCTCGCGCACGTAGCTGGCGCCCACGATGTCGAGGGCCGGCGTCTCGCTCGCCACCACCCAGCCGCGCTCGAGACGGCCCAGCACGAGGGGACGCACACCCTGCGGGTCGCGCGCGGCGTAGAGGGTGCGCTCGTCCATGAAGACGAGGCTGAAGGCCCCGCGGAGACGAGGCAGCACCTCCAGCGCGGTCTGCATGAGTGTGTGGTCGGCGTCGCCGGAGAGGAGCGCGGTGACGACGGCGGTGTCGGTCGTGTTGCCGCGGGCGATCTCGCCCTGCTTGCGCGCGCCGTAGCGATCGCGCACGAGGGCGACGAGGTCGGCGGTGTTGGTGAGGTTCCCGTTGTGGCCGAGCGCGACCGTGCCCGACGTCGTCGCGCCGAGCGTGGGCTGGGCGTTCTCCCAGGTGTTGCCGCCGGTGGTCGAGTAGCGGCAGTGCCCGACGGCGATGTGGCCGGTCAGCGCGTTGAGCGCGGTCTCGTCGAAGACCTGCGAGACGAGGCCCATGTCCTTGTAGACGAGGATCTGCTCGCCGTTGGAGGTCGCGATGCCCGCGGACTCCTGGCCGCGGTGCTGCAGCGCGTAGAGCCCGAAGTAGGTGAGCTTGGAGACCTCCTCGCCGGGCGCCCAGACGCCGAAGACCCCGCACTCGTCCTGCGGGCCCTTCTCACCGGGTAGGAGGTCGTGGTTGAGTCGTCCGTCTCCGCGCAAAGCCACGCCTCATTCTCCCACAGCCCCGCACCGCGGCCCACCTTGCACCGGCGCCGTCGCGCGGGGCAGCCGTGGGTTCGTGGAAGCGCTGGTCAGGGGACCCACCGCGCCCCGGGGCGTGCGGCGAGCCTCAGCTCCGGCGGTCGGCGCGGACCGCGAGATAGCCGGAGACCAGTCCGCCCACCATCGCCAGGGCGAGGGCGACGAAGAACGCCGTCGAGGTGTTGTCCGTGGGGTCGTGACGGATCGCCCCGACGATCTTGGACAGCGCGAACCCGAGCACCGCGCCCAGGATGATGCCGGACGAGAGGAAGGCGCCGAAGCGCGGGGCGCGGCGGACGCGGGCGTCGACGGCCTGCGACTCGATCTCGGCGACCTGCGCGGGGTCGAGATCCTCGAGGTCCTCGACCGGCGGCGGGGTAGGCCCCTGCTCGACCGGCGACGGGGTGCCCTCGTGCTCGGCCGAGGGGCGCGAGGCGTCGGAGGGTCCGGGCGGGGGCGTGGGGGTGCTCACCGGTCCAGTGTAGAGAAGCGCATCGGCAGCAGCTCCGAGAGGTCGGCCCGCTCCCCCGAGGCGCGCAACCGCCCGTCCGCGAGCGCCTCCTGCCACGAGACCCCTCCTGTCACCAGGGCGAGCCAGGTCGCGGGATCGGTCTCGACGACGTTCGGCGGCGTGCCACGGGTGTGCCGCGGTCCCTGGAGGCACTGCACCACCCCGGACGGCGGCACCCGCACCTCCACCGAGCTGCCCGGTGCCGCGGCCGCCAGGGACTCGAGCGTGAAGCGCACGGCCGTGGTGGTCTCGCGCGGGGTCGCGGCACCGGTGCGCCACGCGTCGAGCGCGCGGCGTCCGAGGCCGGGGTCGGTCCGGCGGCGGGGAGGCACGCCTCAGGCTCCCGCGTCCGGCACGACGGCGAGGCGCACCGCCCGATCGGGGATGCTCGCGCTCTCCACCCGGACGCGCAGGGTCGATCCCGGCGTGAGCCCGGCGCCCTTGATCCTCGCCTCGACGGCTGGGGCGAGGATCTGGACGACGTCCTCCTCGACGGCGGTCGCGGGGAACACCGCCCCCTCCCGGCCGGTGAGCAGCGCGGCCTCGACGGCGTCGAGGCAGGCGCGCTGGTACTGGCCCTCGCGCCGGGTGGCAGCAGCCATCTGCGCCGGCAGCTCAGGGAGCGCCGCCGACACCCAGGCGGGGACGGGCGTGCCCGCGCACAGTGCCAGGCAGACCTCGGTGCCGAAGCGGTCGACGAGCCGGCGCAGCGGCGCCGTGACGTGCGCGTAGAACGTGGCGAGCGCCGCGTGCTGCACCGGCTCCTCGTCCCCGAGCACCTGGTACGCGGCGCCGCGGAACAGCGTGGTCGCCGCGGTGCGGAAGGCGGCCGAGCGCGGGTCGCGGGGGTCCAGGCCGGCGAGCACGTCTGCGTAGTCCCCCCCTGCGGGCCACTCCACGCCGAGGGCACCGGCACGCAGGCGGAGTCGATCGACGTCGAGCGGGTCCGCGGCCGGCAACGTCCGGAGCACACCCACGCCGGCGTCGACCATGAGGCGCGCGGCAGCGATCCCGACGAGCAGGGAGAGCTGGGCGTTCCAGGACTCCACCGGGAGCACCGACCGGAACTCGAGCGTGCTCGTGCCGTCGTCGTGCGCGACGACGACCTGCTCGGGCACGTCGAGGGAGACGCCGCCGCGTGCCCGCTCCCGGGCCTGGCGCAGGGTGCCGACCGTGCGCAGCAGGTCCGCCACCTCGGCGAGGTCGACGCCGGACGTCTGGTCGACCGGGGCCGCGCCGTCGTCGAGCACGGCCTGCAGCTCGTCGTAGGCGAGCTGCCGCCGGCTGCGGACCAGGGCGCGCTCGACGTGGGCGCTCACGAGCACGCCGTCGGCGTCGAGCCGGACGGTCCACAGCGCGGCTGCCCGGTCGACGTCGGGGAGGAGGCTCGCGGCGTCCTCGCTGAGCACCGGCGGGTGCAGCGGGGTGCGCCCGTCCACGCCGTAGAGCGTGACGCCGCGGCTGCGCGCCTCCGCGTCGACCGGTCCGCCGGCAGGGACGAAGGCCGCCACGTCGGCGATCGCGTAGTGGACCACGAAGCCCTCGCCGTCGCGCGCGAGGTGCAGAGCCTGGTCGAGGTCCCGGGACCCCGCGGGGTCGAGCGTGACCAGCGGGAGCTCACGTCGGTCCACGCGACCGGCGCCGTCACCGACGCCGACGTCCTGCTGCGCCGCCGCGGCCGCGGCGCGCAGCACCTCCTCCGGGAACCTCTCGGGGACGCCCAGCTCGGCGCGGATCTCGGCGAGCGTCCTGCGCAGCGCGGCGGACGTGCCGTCGGTGGCTCCGGCCAGGCGGAGGCGGCGAGCATGCATGGGAAGAACCTAGCGCGAGCGCCGCCTGCCGTCGTGCGCTCGATGTGTCCGCGCGGCGGCAATAGCCTATTATTCAAGTCGGCATACTTCTATTACCGACCGCCGGCGAACCCGGCGTCCTCGCGAAAGGAACCCCGTGAGCGTCCTGATCAGCCCGGTGGAGCTCCGTGACCTTCTCGCCGCCGGTGACCGCCCTCGCCTCCTCGACGTGCGGTGGAGCCTGGCGGCGCCCCACGGACAGGCGGACTACGTGTCGGGCCACCTGCCCGGCGCGGTCTTCGTGGACCTCGAGAACGAGCTCTCCCTGCGGGGCGCCCGCAGCGAGGGCCGCCACCCTCTGCCCCCGGTCGAGTACCTCGAGAGCGCCGCGCGCCGCTGGGGCATCGACGACGAGGACACCGTCGTCGTCTACGACGACGCGTACGGGCTCTCCGCCGCGCGCGCCTGGTGGTTGCTGCGGCACGCCGGCATCGCCGATGTCCGGATCCTCGACGGCGGCCTGGCGGCATGGCGGTCCGCCGACGGGCCGCTCGAGGCGGGCACGCCCGTCGTCCCACGCGGCACCGCGACGCTGCGCTACGGCCACCTGCCGGTGCTCAGCCCCGACGACGCCGCGGCTCTCCCGGGTCGGGGCGTGCTGGTCGACGCCCGCGCCCGCGAGCGCTACCTGGGCGAGGCCGAGCCCGTCGACCCGAGGGCCGGGCACATCCCGGGCGCCGTCAACGCACCCACCACCGACAACCTCGGGCCGGACGGCCGCTTCCTCTCCCCCGACGCGCTGCGCGCCCGCTTCGCCGCCCTGGGGATCACCGCCGACGCTGCCACGCCGGTCGGGGTGTACTGCGGCTCGGGCGTGACCGCCGCGCACGAGATCGCGGCGCTCACGCTCGCCGGCATCGACGCCGCGCTCTACTCGGGCTCGTGGTCCCAGTGGTCGAGCACCGAGGGCAGGCCGGTCGAGACGGACGAGAACGTGCTGCCCGCACGCGCCGTCCTCGCCCCGTGACCCGCAGCACGAGGGGCGACGGCAGGGCGAGACCGCAGAGGTCTGCCAGCGTTTCGGCCACCGCGTGGCCTCCGAGGGCGGCCCGCGACGGCGGCCGTCGGCAGGACGAGCGCCGTCGCGGGGAGCGCGGGGGGCGTAGCGCGGTCAGCGCCGCGGCGGCTCCTCGCGGTAGTCGACCGGCGGCTCCTCGCGCCGCTCGATGACCTGCCGGTGCGAGGTCCTCGTCCGCTGCGCCGTCTGGATGACGCCCATGATGAGCGACAGGACGCCAGCCGCCATGAGGATGTACCCGACCACCGTCAGGTTCACGTTGTTGAGGTTGTCCTTCACCGCGAAGGAGAGGATCGCCCCGACCGCGAGGAGGAAGATTCCGAGCCCGTATCCCATGACAGCCTCCAGCTCTGTAGGTCCCTCCAGCCTGCCCCGGACCCGCTCCGCCCGCACCCGCAGGACGCGGGCGGAGGGCCAGGACCGTCGTAGGCTGACGGGCATGAGCGAGCCGGCAGCGTACCCGACGGTCGAGTCCACGATCGGGCGCACGCCGCTCGTCGCGCTGCAGCGGCTGTCGGCGGCAGCCAACGCGCGCGGGTCGGTCGTGCTCGCCAAGCTCGAGGGGACCAACCCCGCCGGGTCCGTCAAGGACCGGGCCGCGGCATCGATGATCGCCGAGGCGGAACGGCGGGGCGACATCCGCCCCGGGGACACCCTGGTGGAGGCCACGAGCGGCAACACCGGCATCGCGCTGGCGATGGTGGCCGCGGTGCGCGGGTACCGGATGGTCATCGTCATGCCGGACGATCTCTCCGTGGAGCGGGCGCAGACGATGGCTGCCTACGGGGCCGAGCTCGTGCTCACCCCGGCGTCCAAGGGCATGGAGCACGCACGGGACGTCGCGGCCGCGATGGTCGCGCGCGGCGAGGGGTACGCGCTGAACCAGTTCGACAACCCCGACAACGCGCTCGCGCACTACCGCACGACGGGGCCCGAGATCTGGGAGCAGACCGGCGGTCGGATCACGCACCTCGTGAGCGCCATGGGGACGACCGGGACGATCAGCGGGACGGCCCGCTACCTCGACGAGGTCGCGCCGCAGGTGCGCGTCGTCGGGGCGCAGCCGGCCCCAGGCTCACGCATCCCGGGCATCCGCGCCTGGCCCCCGCAGTACCGGCCGCGGATCTTCCGTGACGACCTGGTCGACGAGACCCGCGAGGTGAGCCAGGAGCGGGCCGAGCAGACCGCTCGGGAGCTGGCCCGCACGGAGGGGATCTTCGCCGGCGTCTCGACCGGTGGAGCTGCGGCGATCGCGCTGGACGTGGCCGCCGAGAACGACGGCGCGACAGTGGTGTTCGTCGTCTGCGACCGCGGGGACCGCTACCTGTCGACCGGGGTGTTCCCGGCGCCGTCCGCCTGACCCGGTCCTGCCGCTCTCCCCCGGAACTTTGACGCTGGTCACACGATCCGGGGCTCGCCGTGTGATGAGCGTCAAAGTTCCGGGGCGGCGGAAGGTGGTGCACAGGCGGGTGAGCGAGAGCCGTCGTCCACAGACCGCCATCGGCGGGGGTGGAGCCGCGCTCGGTCGGACAGCCTCGGAGGATGCGCGCATCCCCGAGCTGGGTCCCACCCGTCGCCCAGGAGCAGGCCGGAGCGTTCACCCGTGCCCAGGCACATGAAGCCGGGCTCTCGGCGAACCAGATCTACCACCGGGTCCGCACCGGGCGGTGGGTGCCCGCCATCGGGGCAGCGCTGCGCTCGGAGGACGAGCCTGAGTCCCCCGAGATGCTGCTCAGCGCCGTCGCGCTGACGTGGCCCGACGCCGTCGTCTGCCGCTCCCTGGCGGGAAAGGCCTTCGACCTCCCCGTGCCGGACTTCACGGTGGTGGATGCCTGCGTCCCGTCGATGCCGCGCCATCGACACCGTCTCCGCGCTCACCGGGTCGACCTCGGCCGCCAGGAGGTCGTCCGGTCTCTCGGGGCCCGACTGACCTCGCCGCGGCGCACCCTTGTCGACCTGCTTGCCCACCTCCCGCGCGACGACGCCTGGGACCTGCTCGCCTGGGCCGTGACCCGGGACCGGGTCAGCGCGCAGGCGCTCGAGGCGCACCTGGTCTCGCACCCGCGTCGCAAGGGCGCCCGCCAGCTCCGCTTCCTCGCCCGGATGGCTCGCGAGGGAGCGCTGAGCGAGGCGGAACGGCGCCTGCACGTGCTGCTCCGCCGTGCGGGGATCTCCGGCTGGCGACCCAACGTCCGGGTCCATGACCGCTCGGGGCGCATCGGCGTCGTCGACGTCCTGTTCCCCGAGGCTCGGCTGGTCGTCGAGGTGGACGGCTGGCGCTCGCACGGCAAGGACCGCTTCCAGAGCGACCGCACCCGTCAGAACCGGCTCGTCGCGGCCGGGTTCCGGGTTCTGCGCTTCACGTGGGACGACATCACCCTGCGCCCCCAGGCCGTCCTCGCCCAGATCAGGACCTTGCTCGCCGTCGCCTGAGCACCCGCTCGGCCACCGCCCTCCCCGCACGCTCCCTCGTGGGCGGAACTTTGACGTCGATCTCACGGCGCGGGCCCGAGCGTGTGACCGGCGTCAAGGTTCCGAGCCGGGCGGGGCTGGCGGGGCTGGGCCGGGCGGTGGGGCAGGTCACGAGACGACGGGGGCGGGGAAGGTGAGCGTGGCGATCAGGGCACGGTGGTCGGTGCCGGGGAGCGTGACGGTGTCCAGGTCGACGACCGTCGTGCCATGCTCGACGACGACGTGGTCGAGCGCCATCAACGGAGGCACCCACCGGTCGGAGGGCCACGTCGGCAGCAGACCACGCCCCCACTGCCGGTTCGCGTCGCGGAAGCGGTCGCCGAGCGTCCGACGGAACGACGCGTGGTCGTAGGTCGCGTTGTAGTCGCCCAGGAGCAGCTGGCGGGTGGGATCCGCCTCCGCGCGCTCGCGCACCGCCGCGAGGTCGGACTGCCAGATCGACACGCTGCCGGGGGTGGGTGGCACGGTGTGCACGACCGTGACCCGCACCGGCGTCGCCCCCACCTGCACCGTCGCGGACGGCATGGCGAACCAGCGGTCGGCCGGCCCCTCGTCCGGGTCGCTCTGCACGGTGGCCGACCACAGCCCGCCACCGCGGTTGCCCGTCGCGTCGTCGGTGCGTGCGAGCGTGCGGTGGGGCAGGAGCTCGTCGAGCCCGGCGTCGTGCAGCCGGTCGACGAGGCCGCCGTTGAGCTCGACGACGGCGAGCACCGTCACGTCGCGGTCGCGGACCTCGGCGACGAGCCGCTCGGCGTCGACACGTCCGTACAGCGCGTTCACCGTCATGACGGTCGCGGTCTGCGCGCCGCTGCCCGGCCCTGCGGCGCGCGGTCCCAGCGGCGGCACCGAGCCGTAGAACGGCAGGACGACGACGGCGAGGCCGACGGTCGCCAGGAGCGCCACGAGCCCTGCGGCCCAGCGGCGCAGGAGCACCACGAGCAGGAGCACCACGACGCCGCCCAGCAGCACCCACGGCGTCATCCCCACGACCTGCGCGAACGGCGTCGCGCCGTCGAACGGGACGAGCCGCACGAGCGCGAGGCCCGCGAGCGCCACGACGACGAGCCACACCAGCACGGTCACGACCGCACCGCCCGGCCGGTGCGGTCGGGCGGGACGCCCAGGATGATCGTCGTCGTGCTCCGTCGTCATTCGCCCCTGCTCCGTCCGCTCGCCCCGCCCCGTCGCGCCCACCCTAACGGGAGCGGCCCGGAACTTTGACGCTGATCACACGGTTGCAGACACGTGGCGTGATCGGCGTCGAAGTTCCGGGCCTTCCGGGGCCGAGGCGGAGGGGCGAGGGTCAGCCGGTGACGCCGTCGAGCGAGCCGAGCACCATGCCGCCGTCGACGGCGACCTCGGCCCCGGTGATGTAGGACGCGTCGTCGCTCGCGAGGAAGGCCACCGTGGCGGCGATCTCCTCGGGACGGCCGATGCGCGGCATCGCCTGCTTGTCGAAGGACATGCCCTCGCCGTCACCCGCCATCGGGGTGGCGATGCCTCCCGGGTGGATCGAGCTGACGCGGATGCCGTCGTGCCCCAGCTCGAGCGACGCCGACTTGGTCACGCCGCGCACGCCCCACTTCGAGGCGGTGTAGGCGTGCAGGCCCACCATGGGCACGAGGCCCGCGGCGGACGAGATGTTGACGATCGAGCCGCCGCCCGCCGCCCTCATGCCCGGGACCACGGCCTTCATGCCGAGCATGACGCCGACGAGGTTGACGTCGAGCACCCGCTTGAGGTCCGCGACGTCGACCTGGTCCACGGCCGCGTAGGACAGGATCCCCGCGTTGTTCACGAGGACCGTCACGGGACCGAACGCCTCCTCGGCCGCCTCCACCGCGGCGGTCCACGACGCCTCGTCCGAGACATCGAGCCGCACGAAGATCGCACCGTCGCCGAGCTCTGCGGCGAGCGCCTCGCCCTGCTCCTCCAGGACGTCGGCGATCACGACCTTCGCGCCCTCGGCGACCAGTCGCCGCGCGTCGGCCTCCCCCATGCCGCGGGCCCCGCCGGTCACGATCGCCACCTTGCCCTCGAGCCTGCCCGTCGTGGGCGTCGTCGTCATCGTCCTCGCCTCCTTGCGGCCCCGGCCTCAGGACCGTGGGGCCCTCGATCTGCTCTGATGACTCCAGGCTAGGAGCGGGGTGGGGCGAGGGCGTGGGACATAGGTCCCCGCCGCCGCGACCACCTTCTATAACCTCAACGTATACGCTCAGTGTATATTCGAGGTCATGAGCGTTCCTCTCACTCTTCTCGGCCTCCTCGAGCGCGAGCCCCGGCACGGCTACGACCTCAAGCGCGACTACGACGCGATCTTCGGGCACGACCGTCCCCTTCCCTTCGGGCAGGTCTACGCAACGCTGGGACGGCTCGCCCGCGACGGCAAGGTCGTCGTCGGCGAGCCCGAGCCCGGCTCTGGCCCCGACCGCAAGCGCTACGTGATCACCGAGCAGGGCGCCACCGAGGTGGACCAGTGGCTCGTCACCCCGGTCGCTCCCGAGCCGCAGCTGCAGAGCACCCTCTTCGCCAAGGTGGTGCTCTCCCTCCTCCTGGGGCGGGACGCCGAGGCCTACCTCGACCTGCAGCGCGGCGCGCACCTGCAACGCATGCGCGAGCTGACGCAGGCCCGGCGCACCGGACCGCTCGTCGACGCGCTGCTCGCCGACCACGGCCTGTTCCACCTGGAGGCCGACCTGCGCTGGATCGACCTGACGGCGGCGCGCCTCGACGCCCTAGCCGCGGAGGTCGGGGCATGAGCCCGGCAGCGAGCACGGCAGCAGGTCCGAGCGGCGCGGCAGCGCGAGCGGCAGCGGGCACGGAAGGTTCCGTCGCTGACCACGCCGTCGACCACGAGCCCGTCCTCGAGGCCCATGGGGTGACGCTGGACTTCGGCCCCACCCCGGCCCTGCGAGGCGCCGACCTGGCGGTCGAGCGCGGCGAGATGCTCGCCGTCATGGGCCCGAGCGGGTCGGGCAAGTCGACCCTGCTGCATTGCCTGGCCGGCATCCTCGTGCCCGCCTCGGGCGAGATCCGGCTCGACGGCACCCGGGTCGACACCCTGCCCGAGGCTGCACGCAGCGCGCTGCGCCGCGACCGTTTCGGCTTCGTCTTCCAGCTCGGCCAGCTCGTGCCCGAGCTCACCGCCGAGGAGAACGTGGCCCTCCCCCTCCTGCTGCGTGGCACCCGCCGGTCCCCGGCGCTCGCGACCGCGCGGGAGTGGTTCGAGCGGCTCGACCTGCCCGGGCTGCAGGGCCGCCGCTCGGGCGAGCTGTCCGGCGGGCAGGCGCAGCGCGTCGCCATCGCGCGCGCCATGGTCACCGCACCGGACGTGCTCTTCGCCGACGAGCCGACAGGTGCCCTCGACTCGCTCACCGGGGAGAGAGTCATGGACCTGCTCGCCGGGGTGGCGCACGACCACGGCACGACCGTCGTGCTCGTCACGCACGAGGCGCGCGTCGCCGCCTACGCGGACCGGATGGTGCTGGTCCGCGACGGACGGGTCACGAGCCCTGGGGAGCCGGCGGCCCCCGCGACAGCGCGGGCCGCCGGATGACGGCCGCCGCGACTTCGACCCCCATGCTCCCTCTCGGGGTCCGACTGACGCTGCGCGGGGGGCGCGAGCCGCTCGTACGCCTTGCGGTCACGGGTGCGGCGGTCGGGCTCGGGGTGCTGCTGCTCCTGGCGACCCTGGCGAGCCTGGGTGCCGTCGGCAGGCAGAACGACCGGTACGCCTGGCTCACCACCGGCCCCGCCCAGGCAGCGCACGGCGCGGACCACGGTGCGGACGTCGACCCGCTGTGGTGGCAGCTGCGCGCCGACGTGCTCGACGGCACGACCGTCGGGCGCGTCGACCTCGCCGCCACCGGAGCGCGATCCCCCGTGCCCCCGGGCATCCCGGCGGTCCCCCGCGCCGGGGAGATGTACGTCTCGCCCGCCCTCGCGGCGCTGCTCGCCGACGACAGCTCCGGGGCTCTCGCCACACGGTACGGGGCGGTGCAGGTCGGCATCATCGGACAGGTGGCGCTGCCGTCACCGGACTCGCTGCTGGTCGTCGTCGGGCACGCGCCGCAGGACCTCGCCTCGTCACCTCACGCGCTCCAGGTCTCCAGCATCTCGACGACCTCGCCGGACCGCTGCGACGGTGACGCCTGCGCGGTGGGCGTCGGGATGAACCGCAACGCGATCTCCCTCGTCCTCGGGGTGGTCGTGGTCGCGCTCCTGGTGCCGCTGCTGGTGTTCACCGGGTCCGCGACCAGACTCTCCGCCGCCCGCCGCGAACAGCGGTTCGCGGCGATGCGGCTGGTCGGGGCAACGCCGCGGCAGGTCGCGGTCGCCGCCGCCGTCGAGTCGGTGATCACCGCCGCGGTGGGCACCGTGGTCGGCTTCCTGCTGTGGTGGGCGCTGCGCGGGACCGTCGCCCAGGTGCCGTTCACCGGTGAGCGCTTTCAGGTGGCCGATCTCACCGTCGGTCCGGCGACCGCCGTCGTCGTCGCGTTCGGCGTACCGCTCGCCGCGGCCGTCACGGCCCGCTTCGCCATGCGCCGCGTCGTCGTCTCCCCGCTCGGGGTCGTGCGTCGTCAGACGTCCGCACCCCCGAGCGCCTGGCGCCTCCTGCTGCTGGTGACCGGCCTCGCGGTGCTGGGCGCGGTGGTGGTCGTGGGCCCGCCCGCGGGGACGGGGGCACAGCTCGTGGTGTACCTCGGCGGCGTCGCGGCGGTGATGGTCGGGCTCGTCGTCGCAGGGCCGTGGCTGACGATGGTCGGCGCACGGCTGCTTGTCGCCCGCGCCTCCCGCCCGGAGGTGCTGCTCGCCGGCCGTCGGCTGGCGGACGACCCGCGCGGGGCCTTCCGTGCCGTGAGCGGCCTCGTTCTCGCCGTCCTCGTCGGCACGCTCGCGGTCGGCACGATGACCGGCTTCGCCGCCGAGCGCGGACCCGCTGCCATCGGTCCCGCGGCGGCCGCGACGCTCGTCCAGGACCTCGACTCCCGCCAGACGGCAGGCGTTCGCGCCGCGGACCCGCCCGCGCCCCTGCTCGACGAGCTGCAGGCGCTGCTCGGCGTGGCAGGAGCGGCAGTGGTGCGAGAGGGGCCTGCCGACACCCCGCCCGAGCTGGAGGAGCACTGGGGGCAGCCCGGGTACGTCGCCTGCGACGACCTCGCCCGGGTACCGTCGTTCGGTCGCTGTGCGCCAGGCGCCTCGGTGGCGCTGGTCGCACTCGACCGCACCGCCGACACCTCGGGGGTCGTGTGGCCCGCTGCAGACCTCGCGCCGGCGGAGATCGCGACGCTCGCGCCGTCCGCCGTCCTGGTCGGCACGGACGGCTCCCCGGTCGCGGTCGAGCACTCCCGCACGCTGCTCGAGCGCACCTATCCCCAGGCACCCACCGCCAGGACCGTCGGCGAGATGCGGGCGGAGGGGACCTCCGAGCTCGCGGCCTACGAGCGGCTGGCCGAGGTGATTGTCGCGATCAGCCTCGTCATCGCGGGCTGCAGCCTTGCGGTGAACCTCGCCGGAGGCCTGAGCGAGCGACGCCGACCGTTCAGCCTGCTGCGGCTCGTGGGCGTGCCGCTGTCACTGCTGCAGCGCGTGGTCGCGCTCGAGGCCGGGCTGCCACTGCTGGTCGGGACCGCGGTCGCGATGGGCACGGGCTTCCTCTCCGCCCAGCTGTTCCTGACCGCACAGCTCGACTACCCGCTGCGCGCACCGGCGGCGACGTACTGGTGGGCGGTGGGCCTCGGGCTCGCCGGAGCCCTCGGCATCGTCGTCTCGACCTTCCCGCTGCTGCGTCGGATCACCGGGCCGGAGGCAGTGCGGAACGAGTGAGCGGGGGCCGCGGGACCGCTCGACAACCCCGTGCCAGGCGAGCCGCTCAGCTCGTGGAAGACCACCGACGGTGCACGACGGTCGGTGCACCGCTCCCGGTTGCCGACGGCCTTCCCACCCAGGCGACGAAACTTGCACACACATAGCGACCAAACCTGCACAGAGATAGCGGCGAAACTTGCATCGGTGCCATGATGGACCAGTGACCCCCACCCTTCCATCCTTGGGCCGCGTCCTGCCGCGGCACGCGTCCGCGCTGGTCGCCGAGGCTCTCGCCGACACCCGTGTCATCCTCGTCAACGGGGCGCGCCAGTGCGGCAAGAGCACCCTGGCGGCTGCCGTCGCATCGGATCGCGACGCGACCTGGCGCAGCCTGGACCGCGTGGCGACGCGACAGGCTGCGCAGTTCGACCCGACCTCCTTCGTGCGCGACGACGCCATGCTCGTGATCGACGAGGTCCAACGAGCCCCTGAGCTGCTGCTCGCGATCAAGGAGGTTGTCGACGCCGACGCTCGCCCGGGCCGGTTCCTGCTCACTGGTTCCGCGCGCTTGCTCGGTCTGCGCAGCGTGCCCGACGCACTGCCCGGACGGATGGAGACCATCGAGCTGTGGCCGCTGTCCCAAGGGGAGATCGACGGTCGCCCCGACGGCTTCGTCGACGCCGTCTTCGAGCAGGGAGCGGCGCTCCAGCACCACAGCTCCGCGACCCGCGGCGACTACGTGGGAAGGATCGTGCGGGGAGGTTTCCCCGAGGCTGTGGCCCGCAGCGGGCGGCGGCGCGAGACGTTCTTCGACAACTACGTCGCGGACCTCGTCAACCGGGACGTCATCCAGCTCTCCGAGATCGAGCGCGGGCCCCAGATGCGTGCCCTGATCCGGCTGCTCGCTGCCCGCTCGGGCAACCTCGTCGTCCCCGGGACGATCGCCGGGGAGCTCGGCCTGCCGCAGACCACGATCAGCCGCTATCTGGGACTGCTCGAGGAGGTCTTCCTGTTCAGGCGCATCCCCGCCTGGTCGCGCAACCTCAACAGCCGCGCGGTGTCGACGATGAAGGGCGCCATGGTCGACTCGGGCATCGCAGCCAACCTCCTCGGGCACGACGAAGCAAACCTGAACAGACCCGAAGCCCCGCTCGGGGGACTCCTGGAGGCCTTCACGGCGATGGAGATCGCCCGGCAGCTGACCTGGTCACGGACCCGGGCGCAACTGTTCCACTACCGGACGAAGGACAAGGTCGAGGTCGACATCGTCCTCGAGGACCGGCGCGGGCGCGTGGTCGCCATCGAGGTCAAGGCGTCGGCGACGGTCCGTGCCGACGACTTCCGGGGGATCAACCACCTCGCCGCACGGCTCGGCGACGACCTGCTCACCGGAATCGTGCTCTACACGGGCGCCGAGACCCTCGCCTTCGGCGACAAGAACCGCGCCGTCCCGCTCGACGCGCTGTGGGAGCTGGGGTGAGGCCGGCAGGGCGCTGACGCGGCCGTAGCACCGCGCTACGTTGGAAGCATGGCCAGGACCAGAGAAGCATGGCCAGGGCCAGCCAGCCGACCCGGCTCCCTGCGGACGTGTACGAGTCTGCCCTTGCGGCTACGCGCGTCACCTCGCGCACGGTTCCTCAGCAGATCGCGCACGGGGCGCGCATCGGCCGTGAGCTCGAGATGTCGCCGCAGATGAACCACCGCCAGATCGTGCGAGTGCTGGACGGCGCGGCCTCCTACGACTCGCTCGGCGAGCAGGGGCAGGCTGTCGTGCGCGAGGCGTGGGTCGAGCGTGCGGCGACGCTGCGCGACCCGCTGGACTACGCCGCCACCTTCGCCGAGTCCGGTGAGTCGTACTCCGAGGCCGATGAGGACGGGAACCTCGTCGTCCACCCGACCCTCGGCTGATGCCGCTGCTGCACCTGCTTCCCGGTCCCAGCGGGGCCGGGAAGTCCAGCTCCGTCCACGACGTGCTGGCATCCGCCACCGGGCTGCCCATCATCAACGCCGACGACATCGCGGCCGAGAGATGGCCCGTGGACACCTGCGGCTCTGCTGGCGGTGGGAGACCGGTGGCCACGCCGGATCGGCGGGGTCGTCGCCACGCAACCGGCTCATCGCGAGAGCAGCGAAGGTTGTGCCTCAGGTCCGACCAGACTTTCACGACCGCGGGCGTAAAAATGTGACGCGTCGGAGAGAAGACCTCTCCCACGCGTCACATTTGTGACGCAGGGGCCAGGCCCCCTACCCGAAGATCGTCGGCAGCGTCTCCTCGAAGGCCGTGCGAGCCTCGTCGAGCGGCAGCGTGAACCGGCCCTCGACCTCGACCGCAAACGCGCCGTCAACCTCGTGACCGGTCACGCCGAGCGCGAGGAACGGCACGCCCGTCGCGGAGAACGCCGCCTCGGCCTCAATCGCGCGCTTGGGCGTCACGGCGACGAGCACGCGGGCGGTCGACTCCGAGAACAGCGCCTCGAAGGGCGTCACGCCGTCGCGCGCCAGGACGCCGTCGAGCGAGACCCGGGCGCCGACCCCGAAGCGCAGCGAGGCCTCGACGAGGCCCTGCGCCAGGCCGCCCTCGGACAGGTCGTGCGCGCCGGCGAACAGCGCGTTCGCGGCGCCGTCGACCAGCAGGTCCGCAAGGCGCTCCTCGGCGGCGAGGTCCACGATGGGCGGCACACCGCCGAGGTGGTCGTGCACGACGTCGGCCCAGGCGGAGCCGTCCAGCTCACCGCGGGTGGTGCCGAGCAGGTAGATCGTGTGGCCCGCGCCGGTCCAGCCGGACGGCGTCACGCGAGCGACGTCCTGCACGACGCCGAGCACGCCGACCACCGGGGTCGGGTGGATCGAGGAGTCGATCTGGCCGGGCTCGCCCGTGCCGTTGTACAGGGAGACGTTCCCACCGGTCACCGGGACGCCGAGCGTCTGGCAGCCCTCGGCCAGGCCCTCGATCGCCTCGACGAGCTGCCACATCGAGTCCGGGTCCTCCGGGGAGCCGAAGTTGAGGCAGTCGGTGACGGCGGCCGGGCGGGCGCCCGTGGTGGCGACGTTGCGGTACGCCTCGGCGAGCGCGAGCTGGGCGCCGGTGCGCGGGTCGAGCTTGGCGTAGCGGCCGTTCGCGTCGGTGGCGAGCGCGACGCCGAGACCGGTGGACTCGTCCACGCGCACGACGCCGGAGTCGTCCGGCTGGGCGAGGGCGGTGTTGCCCTGCACGAAGCGGTCGTACTGGTCGGTCACCCACGCCTTGGAGGCGAGGTTCGGGGACGCGAGCAGGCGCAGCACGGTCGCGCGCAGCTCCTCGCCCGTGCTCGGGCGCGCGTACTGGCTCTGCCCGTCGGCCGTGGAGATCGAGTCGCGGTTGAGCGCGTTCTGCCAGGCCGGGCGGGCGTAGGGGCGGTCGTAGACCGGGCCCTCGTGGGCGACGGTGCGCGGGTCGACGTCGACGATGCGCTGGCCGTGGTGGTCGATCGTGAGGCGGCCGGAGTCGTTGACCTCGCCGACGACGGCGGTCTCGACGTCCCACCTGGACGTGATCGCGAGGAACTCGTCGAGCTTCTCGGGCGTGACGACCGCCATCATGCGCTCCTGCGACTCCGACATGAGGATCTCGCCGGCGTTGAGGGTGGGGTCGCGCAGCAGCACGTCGTCGAGCCACACGTGCATGCCGCCGTCGCCGTTGGAGGCGAGCTCGGAGGTGGCGCAGGAGATGCCCGCCGCGCCGAGGTCCTGGATGCCCTCGACCACGTGCGCGCGGTAGAGCTCGAGGCAGCACTCGATGAGCACCTTCTCCATGAAGGGGTCGCCCACCTGGACGCTCGGGCGCTTGGCGGGCACGCCGTCCTCGAAGGTCTCCGAGGCGAGGATCGAGGCGCCGCCGATGCCGTCGCCGCCGGTGCGCGCGCCGAACAGCACGACCTTGTTGCCCACCCCGCTGGCGTTGGCGAGGTGGATGTCCTCGTGGCGCAGCACGCCCAGGCACAGCGCGTTGACCAGCGGGTTGCCCTGGTAGGAGGCGTCGAAGACGAGCTCGCCGCCGATGTTCGGCAGGCCCAGGGAGTTGCCGTAGCCGCCGACGCCGGCCACGACGCCGTGCACCACGCGCGCGGTGTCCGGGTGGTCCACGGCGCCGAAGCGCAGCTGGTCCATGACGGCGACGGGGCGGGCCCCCATCGAGATGATGTCGCGCACGATGCCGCCGACGCCGGTCGCGGCGCCCTGGTACGGCTCGACGTAGCTGGGGTGGTTGTGGGACTCGACCTTGAAGGTGACGGCCCAGCCGTCGCCGATGTCGACGACGCCGGCGTTCTCGCCGATGCCCACGAGCAGGTGCTTCTTCATCTCCTCGGTGGTCGCCTTGCCGAACTTCGACAGGTGCACCTTGGAGGACTTGTACGAGCAGTGCTCCGACCACATGACCGAGTACATGGCGAGCTCGGCCGCGGTGGGCCGCCGGCCCAGCAGGTCCCGGATGCTCTGGTACTCCTCGGGCTTGAGCCCGAGCTCCGCGTACGGCTGCTCCTCGTCGGGGGTGGCAGCGGCGTTCTCGACGGTGTCGAGGGTGGGGCGAGCGACGTGCTGGGGCGCGGTCATGGGTTCCCTCAGGACGGGTGGCGGGGACGCCTCATTCTACTGGGGCGCAGAGGACGCGGAGCCGGCGAGGAGACGCCGGCGTCACCGTCAGGTGCAGCCAGGCTTGGCGGGAGGAGGCACCACGCCAGACCATTGACCCTCCCGACCGCCCGACGCTACTCTCGTGGACGCCAGATCTAGAATCATCGAGGCCTCGGCCACCGCCCGCCTTCCAAGGAGACATGCCCGTGCACGAGCAGCTTCGCGTTGACGACTCCGAGCTGACTGCCCCCGCACCGCAGGTGCGGAGCCGCCCTCCACGATGGTTCTTGCTCGTCGCGGCGAGCCTCGCGGTGGCGGTCGCCACCGCCACTGCCCTCGTGACCGCCCCTTCACAGGTGGATGCCGCGCTCGCTGGCACCTGGAAGATCCTCGATGTCCCTCAAAAAGCGATCACGAACGCGTCCGCACCCTGCGCCGTCGCAGAGCACTGCATCGTCTACCCGGTGACGCTCACCAACCATCGGGTGTTCCAGGTCCAGGCCGACCGTCCGACGACCGACATCGAGATCGGGCTCTACGACGAGTTCGGCACCTCCGTCCAGTCGCTGTCGGTCAGCGCGGGCGACAGCGACTGGATGAGCGTGAGCACCGAGGCCGACGCTCGCGACGGGCTCGGGGTGGAGCCAGTGGTACGCCCGGGCTCTTACAAGCTCATGGTCGGCACCGACAACCAGGGATACTTCAGCCTCTACGCCTTCGAGATCCCCAACTCGCTCAAGGTCGTGAGCTCGAACGCGGTCGTCCGTGGTGAGTTCAACGACAGGACCACACGGCGCATCTCGGGCAAGTACACGAGCTACTCCGACGGCGTGGCCTTCAACGCCAAGGCGGGCGCGACGATCGCGGTGTCCGTCGACAAGCCCGGCGACTCCGACGTGAGCCTCACCCTCTACGACTCGTTCCGCAACGAGGTCGCCAGCGGGAGCACGACGATCGACTCCTACGTGATCCCCTTCTCCGGTCTCTACCAGCTGTTCGTCAGCGGGGACACCCAAGGAAAGTTCACGATCCGGATCACGGACTACTCGACGAAGAAGTCCAAGAAGAAGAAGAAAAAGGTAGCGAGGAAGGTCGCTGTCAAGAAGGTCCTCCTCAGCAAGAAGAAAGTCACCCTGCACGTACGCAAGAAGACCGCGCGCGTCGTGAAGCTCACGGCCAGCGTCCGGCCGAAGAAGGCGACTGCCAAGAAGATCACCTGGAGATCGTCGAACCGGAAGGTCGCCAAGGTGAGCAAGAAGGGCAAGGTCACCGCCGTCAAGCGCGGCCGGGCCAAGGTCACGGCAAAGGCCCCGAGCGGGGCGAAGGCATCGGCGACGATCGTCGTCAAGCGGTAGCCAGACCCTGATGACTCTCGCTGCCGTCGTCCGCGCGGGTCTTCCGCAGTGGCAGCAGTTCGGCGCCCAGCACCTCGCGGTGCTGGGCGCCGCGCTGCTGTCCTGCGCATGCCTGGTCGCCTACCGGCGAGAGCTCAAGGCCTCCGGCACACGAGTCGACGTCTGGCTCGTCGCCATCCTCGCGACCGTCCATCTGGCATGGGTCGTAGCCGCCCGAGTGACGGGGCTGGCGGGAATCGGTGACCTCCTGCCCCTCTACACGTGCGACGCCTCCGTTCTCGTCGGGGTCGCATGGTGCGTGTGGAAGCCCCGCTGGCTCGGCCAGGTCCTGTTCGTCTGGGCAGCGTTGGGAGGAGTGGTGACCCTGCTGCTTCCCGACACGTTCGGGTACGCGCTCCCCCACTTCGCCGCCGTCTACACCCTCGTGTTCCACGGTCTGCTCCTGCTGCTGGCACTCGAGCTCTGGCTCGTCGAAGGAGTGCACCCGACCCGCTCGACGTTCTTCGTGGTGAGCGGTGTCACGGCCTTGCTCGTCCCGCCGTCCCTCGTTGCGAACGCGCGTCTCGACGCGGACTACATGTTCGTGTCACGCGATCCCGGGGGGATCTTCACCTTCGTCGACCATTTCTCCGGGGCGGCCCGAGTGCTGGTGATGCTGGGGTGCGGCGCAGCGTTGCTCCTCGTCTGCCTCGCCGTGTGGCACCTGCTGGAGACGTTGCTCCGGGCGCGAGAGCTACGCCGGCCGGACGACGGGGTGAGATGACCCACGACCGTACCGCTCGATCGCGGCGCGGGAGCCCTGCTCGGTGATCGTCCGCAGCGCCTCCACGTACGCCGCGACGAAGCGAGCCTGGTGGCCGAGGTCGCCGAACAGCGCCTCGTTCTCGATGAAGGCCGTCGGGCGCTCCCGCTGGGACCGGGCGAGCGGCACGAGCTCGTCCGCGAGCCGGTCGACGACGTCGATCCTCTCCCCCTGCTCGTCGACGCCCTCGGCGTAGCGCGCCCAGCTCGCCACGATCGCCGCCGAGCGCTCGACCTGCCCTCCCGAGGCGAGGTTCGCCCGCACCACGGGCAGCAGCCACTTCGGGATGCGGTCGCTCGACTCGGCGCAGAGCCGGGCGAGGGTGTCACGGATCTCGGGGTTGGCGAAGCGCTCGACGAGCTGGCCCTTGTAGGCGTCCAGGTCGATGCCGGGCACCGGGAGCAGCGTGGGGGTGGCCTCCTCGTCCATGTACCCGCGCAGGAACGCGACGAGACCGGGGTCGGCACAGGCCTCGTGCGCGTAGCGGTACCCCGCGAGATAGCCGAGGTAGCACAGCCCCTGGTGGCTCGCGTTGAGCAGCCGCAGCTTCATGAGCTCGTACGGCTCGACGTCGTGCACGAGCTGCACCCCGGCGTGGTCGTAGGCGGGGCGCCCGGCGTCGAAGTCGTCCTCGAGCACCCACTGGAAGAACGGCTCGGTGACCACCGGCCAGGCGTCGTCGACACCGAAGCTCTCGAGCACCTCGGCCCGGTCGACCTCGGTGGTGACCGGCGTGATGCGGTCCACCATCGAGCTCGGGAACCGGACGTGCCCCGCGAGCCACTCGGCCAGCTCGGGGTCCTTGGCGCGGGCGAAGGCGGTGAAGGCCGCCCGCACGACGGCGCCGTTCCCCTGGACGTTGTCGCACGACATCACGGTGAACGCCCCGACCCCACGCAGCCGGCGTCGGGCCAGCGCCGCGACGACGAGCCCGAACACCGTCGTGGGCGCCACACCGGGCTGGAGGTCGTGGCGCACCCCGGCGTGGTCGAGGTCGAAGACGCCCGTGACGGGATCGATGTTGTAGCCGCCCTCGGTGATCGTCAGCGAGACGATGCGGACCTCCGGCGAGGCCATCTTCTCGATCACCGCCTCCGGGTCGTCGACCGCCAGCAGGTACTCGACGATGCTCCCGACGACGCGGGCCTCGCGGTGCCCGTCCGGGTGCTTGACCAGGAGCGTGTAGAGCCCGTCCTGGGCGTCGAGGGCGTCCTTCATCGCCCGGTCCTGCTCCAGCACGCCCACCCCACAGATGCCGAAGCCCTCGCTGCCCGGCACCCCCGCGCGCAGCAGGTCGTCGACCGCGACCGCCTGGTGGGCGCGGTGGAACCCGCCCACCCCGATGTGGACGATGCCCGCGGTGACGCGGGAACGGTCGTAGCGCGGGACCGACACCAGGCCTGCTGCCTCGAGGTCGTCGAGCGTGCTGCTGCTGAGGGGGATCATTCTTCCTGCCTTCCGGACCGCGCAGCGGCCCTCGAAACTGCGGGGGACTACTTGACGGCGCCGAGCGACAGCCCCTGCACGAGCTTGTCCTGGGCGGCGAACCCGGCCACGAGGACCGGGAGGGACACGGCGACGGCGGCGGCGCACACCTTGGCCAGGAACAGCCCCTGGCTCGTGACGAAGCTCGTGAGGAACACGGGAGCGGTGATCGCCCTGGTGCTGGTGAGCACGCTCGCGAAGAGCAGCTCGTTCCAGCTGAAGATGAAGCAGATCAGCGCCGTCGCCGCGATCCCCGGCCCCGAGACGGGGATGATCACCCGCCGGAAGATCGTCGGCAGGCTCGCCCCGTCGAGCGCCGCGGCCTCGAGGATCTCCACCGGGATCTCGGCCAGGAACGACCGCATCATCCAGATGGCGATCGGCAGGTTCATCGCCGTGTACAGGACGACGAGCAGGATCACGCTGTCGAGCAGCCCCGCCGACTTGGCGATGAGGTAGACGGGGAGCAGCCCCGCGACCATCGGGAGCATCTTGGTCGACAGGAAGAAGAACATGACGTCCGACCACTTCTTCACCGGACGGATCGACAGCGCGTAGCCGGCGGGCAGCGCGAGGACGAGCACGAGGACGGTCGACAGCACGCTCGCCTGGGCGGAGTTGATCAGCGCGGGCCAGGGGCTCGCCCCGGTGGTCGCCCCGAAGAAGTTCCGGTAGCCGTCGAGCGTGAGCGGGGCGAACCACGAGGGCGGGTTGGTCGCGGCGCTCGTCTCGCTGTGCAGCGAGGTGAGCACCATCCACAGCAGCGGCGAGACGAAGAAGAGCCCGACGACCCAGGCCAGCAGGCCGAACAGCAGGCCACGGCGGGGACGACGCCGGGCGCGCGAGGTCCGCGCACCTTCGCCCGCCGGGGTCGGGGCGGCGTCCGCGGTCGCCGTGGGCGCCGGGGAGGTGGTGGCGGTCATCGCTTCTCCTCCTTGAGCAGGGTCGAGACGGCGCGCAGGGCGAAGGTCGCGATCACGATCGTTCCGATCACGACGACGACCCCGGCCGCCGAGGCGGCGCCGTAGTCGTGCGCCTGGAAGAACTGCTGGTAGATCGTGTAGGGGAGGTTCGCGGTGCCGAGCCCACCGGAGGTGATGGTGAAGACGGCGTCGAAGTTCTGCACAATGTAGATGGACCCGAGCAGCGCCGCGAGCTCGATGTACCGGCGCAGGTGCGGCAGCGTCATGTGGCAGAAGATCTGCCAGCCCGACGCGCCGTCCACCCGCGCGGCCTCGACGACGTCGAGCGGGCGGCTCTGCAGCCCTGCGAGCAGGATCAGCATCATGAACGGCGTCCACTGCCAGATCAGCGCGACCTCGACGGCGATCATCGGGTTGTCGCTGATCCAGTCCGGCTGCGGCGCGGTCGCGCCGAACAGGTCGAAGACCTGGGTGAGCAGACCGTTGAGCAGGCCGTACTCGGGGTTGAACAGCGCGTGCTTCCACAGCAGCGCCGCGGCCACCGGCACCACGAGGAACGGGGCGATGAGCATGGTGCGCACGACTCCCCTGCCGAAGAACCTGCGGTCGAGCAGCAGCGCGAGGGCCAGGCCCAGGACCGTGCTCACGAGCACGACCGAGACGGTCAGGACGATCGTCGTGACGACGGAGCGGCGCATGGCGGCGTCGGTGAAGACGTTGACGTAGTTGCCGAAGCCGTCGAAGTGCACGTCGTCGGGGTAGAGCGAGTTCCACCGGACGAACGAGACGACGACCGTGACGACGAAGGGGATCTGGGTCACCAGGACGGTGAAGACGAGGGCGGGCAGCAGGGGCGCGCGACGCGCCCACCCGCTGACCCGGTGGAGGGTGTTGCTGGACCGTCCGTCGGGTCCGCGACGTGCGGTCGTCGCCTCCGGCGTGGCCGGTGCGGCTGTGGTCATGAGGAGCTCCCTGCTCGCGTGGGGCGGCCGGCGTGGCGGAGGCGGAGGGAACGCCACGCCGGCCAGCTCGAGGGGGCGGCCCGGGCGGGCTGTGCGCCCGGGCCGCCCCGGGTCACTTGGTGTACTTGTCGGCCGTCTTCTGCGCGAGGGCCTGGCCCTCGGTCAGCGCCTCCTCGACGGACCGCTTGCCCGCGATGGCGGAGCTCACGCCCTGGGACACCTGCGTCGCCATGTCGGCGAACTCTGGGATGGCCACGAACTGGATGCCGGGAGCGGGCCGCGGCTGGAGCCCGGGGTTCTCAGGGTCGACGCTCTGGATCGCGTCGAGCGTCTGCTGGTAGAACGCCTTGGCGGAGGCCTGGTAGCCCGGGTTCTCGTAGGTCGAGGCGCGCTTGCCCGCCGGGACGCGGGACCAGCCGAGCTGGTCGCCCACGAGCTGCTCGTACTCCTTGCTCGACGCCCACTCGATGAACTTCGCCGCGGCGTCCTGGTGCTTGCCGGCCTTCTGCACGCCGAACGCCCAGGTGTAGAGCCAGCCCGAGCTGTCCGTCTTCTTGACCGGGGCGGCGACGTAGCCGATCTTCCCCGCCACCGGGGAGTCGCTCGCCTCGAGGGTGCCCGCCGCGGCCGTGGAGTCGTACCACATGGCGACCTTGCCCTGCTGCAGGTTGTTGAGGCACTCGGTGTAGCCGGCCTGCGCCGCACCGCTCTCGCCGTGCTTCTGCACGAGGTCGACGTAGAACGTCGTCGCCTCCTCGAACTCGGGGTCGGTCAGCCCGGGGGTCCAGTCGTCGTGGAACCAGGTGCCGCCGAAGGTGTTGACCACCGTCGTCAACGGCGCGAAGAGCTGGCCCCAGCCCGGCTGGCCGCGCAGGCAGATGCCCTTCATGCCGGGCTCGACGCCGTCCGCCTTCGCCGCGAGGTCGGCGACCTGGTCCCAGGTGGGCTTGTCGGGCATCGTCAGCCCGGCCTCCTGGAAGACGTCGGTGCGGTACATCAGGAAGGAGGACTCGCCGTAGAACGGCTCGGCGTAGGTCTTGCCCTCGTAGCTCAGGGCCGAGGTCATGGCGGGCAGGACGTCGTCCTGGTCGAAGGCCGCGTCGGCGACCACCGCGTCGAGCGGGCTGAGCCAGCCGTTCTTCGCGTAGATCGGCACCTCGTAGTTGCTGATCGTGGCGACGTCGTACTGACCGGCCTGGCTCGAGAACTCCTGGCTGATCTTGGCGCGGACGTCGTTCTCCGGCAGCACGGTGTAGTTCACGGTGATGCCGGTCTTCTTGGTGAAGCTGTCGGCGGTGAGCTTCTGCAGGTCGACCATCTGCGGGTTGTTGACCATCAGCACGTTGACGACCTTGCCGTCGCCGCCGCCCGCCTCGTCACCGCCCCCGGCGGCGCAGCCGGCCAGCGGGAGGGCTGTCAGCCCGCCCACCGCGGCGATGGTCACGAGCGTCCTTGCCCGTCCGGTCCGTGTCATTGCGTTCCTCCAGCTGTCGGCGCCCCGGGCGAGGAGGACCCGTCCCCCGGAGGTTGCTGGGGCTGGTCCACGCTGTGCCCGTGGCTGCGCGCGTTGCGCTTCGCTTCGTTGCGTCGGTGCACGTCCAGCGGCGTCTCATTTGAGATTCGCCTCTCAGACGTGAGCAGCCTACGATGGCTTTCTCAGAAGAGCAAGTGATCTCATCTGAGATTCATGAGGCAGAATGGTGACCATGGCAGCTGAGCAGCACTCCTCGCGCCCCCGGCGCGACCTCGACCGCAGCACCCAGATCCTGCTCGCGGACGTCGCGCGCGCCTTCTACCTGGAGGGGCGTTCCAAGGTCGACATCGCGTCCAGCCTCTCGCTGAGCCGCTTCCAGGTCGCCAAGCTGCTCGACGACGCCCTGGCGCACGGGATCGTCTCGATCCGCATCAACGACCCCCGCGAGCGCGCCACGGGTGGTGACGACGCGCTCGCCGCGGCGCTCGGCGTCGACCAGGTGACGGTGGTCGCGGCCCCGGCCGCCGGGGGCGGCGACGACGCGGAGCGCGTCGGCATCGCCGTGATGGAACAGCTCAAGAGCCGCGTGCGCCCGCACATGACGATCGGCATCTCCTGGTCCCGGACGCTCGACCTGGCAGCCCGGTTCATGCCGAGCCTCCCGCCCTGCCACATCGTGCAGCTCGCGGGCGCCCTGCAGCTCTACGGCACCGGCGCGCTGCCACGCATCATCGCGCAGCTCGGCGAGAACACCGGGATCGAGACGTTCCCGATCTACGCGCCGCTCGTGGTCGACGAGCCGGCCACCGCGCGCGACCTCATGCGTCAGCCGGAGGTCGCGCAGGCGCTCGGCCGTGCGGACCGGCTCGACCTCGCGGTCGTCGCGATCGGCGCCTGGGCCGAGGGCCGCTCCACCGTGTGGGAGAAGGTCTCGGAGGCGGACCGGCGCGCCGGGACCGACGCCGGGGCGGTCGCCGAGGTCTCCGGACGGCTCGTCGACGCCCAGGGGAACCCGGTGCGCACGGCGCTCGACGAGCGCACCATCAGCGTGCGCATCGAGCAGCTGGCGAGGACGCCCGCGGTGATCGCCGTGGCGCGGGGCACCGGTCGCGTCGGGTCCGTGATCGCCGCGGTCCGGGCGGGCATCGTCAGCTGCCTGGTGATCGACGACGTGCTCGCCGCGGAGCTCCGCGACCACCTGCGGGACCAGCCGCTCGCACCGCAGCGGGCGCACGCAGCCCTCGAAGGCTGACCACACCCCTGGCCTCGCGCCGCCGACCAAGGAGGAACCCGTGACGCTCGTCGCCGGGATCGACTCGTCCACGCAGAGCTGCAAGGTCGTCGTCGTCGACGCGGCGACCGGGCGGGCGGTGCGCGAGGGGCGTGCCCCTCACCCCGAGGGGACGGAGGTCGATCCCGAGGCGTGGTGGGCGGCCGCCCGCGCGGCGGTCGCGGACGCGGGAGGGCTGGACGACGTCGAGGCCGTCTCCGTGGCAGGGCAGCAGCACGGCCTGGTGAGCCTCGACTCCCACGGCCGAGTGGTGCGACCTGCCTTGCTCTGGAACGACAACCGCTCGGCCGCCGCCGCGCGCGACCTCGTCGACGAGCTGGGCGCCGCCCGCTGGGCCCACGAGGCCGGCACCGTCCCGGTCGCCTCGCTCACCGTCGCCAAGCTGCGGTGGCTGAGGGACGCGGAGCCCGAGAACGCGGCCCGCACCGCTGCCGTGGCGCTCCCCCACGACTACCTCACCTGGCGGCTGCGCGGCTACGGCCCCGAGCGCCCCGACCTGGACGCCCTGGTCACCGACCGTTCCGAGGCGAGCGGCACGGGCTACTGGTCGGGCGCCTCCGGAAGCTACCGCCTCGACCTGCTCGAGCACGCCTTCGGCCGCACCGTCCGGCTGCCGCGGGTGCTCGGTCCGCACGAGATCGCCGGCACCACCGGCGCGGGGATCGCGGGCGTGCCACCGGGGGTGGTCGTCGGGCCCGGTGCCGGCGACAACGCGGGGGCCGCCCTCGGCCTGGGCGCCGCGGAGGGTGACGCCGTGGTCTCGATCGGCACCTCCGGGACCGTCTTCGGGGTCTCCGGCCGGCCGGTGGCCGACGTGAGCGGCACGGTGGCCGGCTTCGCCGACGCCACCGGGCTCCATCTCCCGCTGATCGCGACCCTCAACGCGGCACGGGTCATCTCTGCCGCCGCGCGCATGCTGGGCACGGACCTCGACGGCGTGGCGTCGCTCGCGCTCGACGCGGAGCCAGGCGCGGGCGGGCTCGTGCTGCTGCCCTACCTGTCCGGAGAACGCACCCCCAACCTGCCCACGGCCTCCGGCAGCCTGCTCGGGATCACCCTCGAGAACGCCACGGCTGCCAACATCGCCCGCGCCGCCGTCGAGGGCGTGCTCTGCGGCCTCGCCGAAGGGCTCGACGCGGTGGCCGACCAGGGGCTGACGGTGGAGCGCGTGCTGCTGATCGGCGGAGGATCGGCGAACACGGCGGTGCGCCGGCTCGCTCCCGGCATCCTCGGCGCCCCCGTCACGATCCCCGCGGAGGGCGAGTACGTGGCGACCGGCGCCGCGCGCCAGGCGGCCTGGGCGCTCAGCGGCGCCCTCCCGGCCTGGCAGCGCACGTCCACCCGGGAACCCGCCCCCGCGCACGCCGCGAAGTCGGTGCGCCGGCAGTACTCCTCGGCGGCGGCACGGCTCAGCTATCCACGGGTGCCCGCCGATGCCGCGGCACGCTCCCTCGCGTGACCGGCACCCGCGGCACGCGGGGCCCGGTGGATACGCTTGCACCGGTGCCCGGCCCTCCGAGGCCATGGGCACCGACCGTCCCACGCGCACTGGAGAACCCATGACCTCGACGGGCCACCCCGCCGCTCCCCGCCCCCGCTCGGGTGCCCAGCACACGATCACCCACGGCGGCTACCGCGCCACGATCGCGTCCGTCGGCGCGACGCTGCGCGAGCTCGTCCTCGACGGCCGGGCGCTCGTCGCGGGCTTCGAGGCGGACGACGTGCGCCCCATGTCCCGGGGCGGCCTGCTCGCGCCCTGGCCCAACCGGCTCGACGCCGGCACGTACACGTTCGCCGGGCGCCGACTGCGGGTGCCGATCACCGAGCCCGAGCGGAACAACGCCAACCACGGGTTCGTGAGCTGGCAGGACTGGGCGCTCGAGACGGCCACGGAGGAGTCCGTCACCCTGACCACCCGCATCGTGCCCGTGCCCGGCTATCCCTTCGACCTGGTGCAGCGCGCCACGTACGCGCTCACCGACGAGGGCCTGCGGACCACGGTCGAGGGCCGGAACGTCGGCGCCGACGCCGCCCCGTACGGCCTCGGCGCCCACCCCTACCTCGTGGCCGGCGACAGCCCGGTGGACGACTGGACCCTGTCGCTTCCGGCCGAGACGCTGGTGCTCGTCGACGACCGCCTGCTGCCCACGGGCACGGCGCCGGTCACGCAGCAGCCGAGCAAGGACTACCGCGAGGCGCGCGCCGTCGGAGCGACGGTGCTCGACGACGCCTTCACCGGGCTGCGGGCCGGTGCGGACGGCATGTTCACGGCGAGCGTGGTGGCGGCGGACGGGACCGGCACCGCGATCTCCTGGGACCCAGCCGTGCTGCCGTGGACCCAGGTGTACTCCTCGGACAAGCCCGGCACGCCGTTCCACCGGGCGGGCCTGGCCGTGGAGCCGATGACGTGCCCCGCGAACGCGTTCAACAGCGGCGAGGGCCTTCTGGTGCTGGAGCCCGGTGCCTCGCACACCGCGTCGTGGCTGATCGGCCCCGTCCGGGCGTGAGCACCGTCCCCGCTCGCCGGGCGGCGGTCGTCGTGGCGATCGCGCTCCTCGCCCTGGGCGCCTGCGGCGACCGCCACATGGCGCCCCTCTCGCCGTCCGGCACGGCCGCCGTCCGCCGGACTCCTCCCGACCCCGCGCCCTCGGCCTCGCCCTCGGCCCCGTCGTCGACGCCTCTCGAGGTGCCGGCCGCCGACCTGGCTCTCGGCGACAACCCCGCGTCGACCGTCCTGGTCCCCGCCGCAGGCACCACGGTCGACCACCTCGACGCCGCAACCTCCCGGCTGCTCGTCGACCTGCCGCCGTCGGGCACCGGGTGGCGGGTCGAGCTCAGCGTCGAGGCGCCCGCCGGCGTGCTCGTCGACGTCGCGGGGGACGGGAGCGCCGGCGTGACGACGTCGGGGAGCGGGGGCAAGAACCGCAGGCCGGAGCGAGGGCTGCTGCTGGCGGGGCTCGTCGCCCCGCAGGACGGCTACCGGGAGGTCCGGGTCGGTGACCTGGGGCGTCCCTTCGCCGGGAAGGTGCCCCGGCGCGCCGTCGTCGGCCACGGGTCGTGGCTGGTCGACGACCCGGACCCGGACGGTCGCACCGCGCGGACCGTGACGCTCGCCGCGGTGATCGCCGCGCCCGGGGCGCCCGGCAGCGCGTGGCGGGCGCGCACCTACCGGACGGCCGTCGTCGTCGGCACCGACCTCCTCGCGTCGGTCGCCTGGCGCGCACAGGGGGAGGGCGGCGGCGGGTCGTACGTGGTGACCCCCACGCTGTGGGGCCGGATGTCCGGCGAGACCGGGCAGCCGCACCTCCTCGCGGCGCTCCGTGCGCACGAGCCGTCCGCCGCGACCGACGTCGTCGGGAAGCAGCTCCTGTGCCACGCGATCGGCGCCCCGGCGAAAGCCACCTGGAACCTCGAGCCGTGGCGCCCGGACGTCTCTGTCGCCGAGTACCTGCTCGCCGCCTGCAACCCGCGCTGAGCGACGGCCTCGCTACCCTGGGACCATGACCCGAACGGACGGTGGTCGCCCACCGAGCATCATGGCCGTGGCCGAGCTCGCGGGCGTGTCCCACCAGACGGTCTCCCGCGTCATCAACGGCTTCGAGGGCGTGCGGCCCAGCACCAAGGAGCGCGTGCTCGACGCGATCTCGACGCTCGGCTACCGCCGCAACAACGCGGCCCGCACCCTCGTCACGCGACGCTCGGGGCTGGTCGGGGTGATCGCCGTCGGCTCGTTCCTGTTCGGGCCGACGCGGACCCTCGCGGCGATCGAGGGGGCGGCGCGCGAGCGCGGCTACATGACGCTGCTCGCCACGATCCGCGACGACGCGACGGACGCGGACTTCTCCGGCGCGGTCGAGGCCTGCCTGGAGCGCGACGTCGAGGCGCTGATCGTCATCGCGGCTCGCGAGAGCCTGGTCCGGCGGTGCGCCTCCTTGAGCGCGGGGCTGCCCGTGGTCGTCGTCGGGCCGCGCCCCGGAGGATCCGACCGCTACTGCACGCTCTCGGTGGACCAGGAGCTCGGCGCGCGGCTCGCGGTGCAGCACCTCGTCGAGCACGGCCACCGCAGCATCACGATCGTCACCGGCCCCCTCGACTGGGTCGACGCGCAGGACCGCCTGCGCGGTGCCCTGGCGGAGTGCGCGGTCCACGGGGTGACCAGCTCCGTGGTCCACGGCGACTGGACCGCCGAGCGGGGTCGCGAGGTCGCGCTCGAGCTCACCGCGGCCGGCGCGCCGACGGCGGTCTTCGCCGCGAACGACCAGCTCGCGCTGGGGCTGCTCGCCGGGTTCCGCTCCCGCGGCGTGCGCGTGCCCGAGGACGTCTCGGTGATCGGCTTCGACGACGTCGAGGGGGCCGCGCACTACTGCCCGCCGCTGACCACCGTGCGCCAGGACTTCGCGAGCCTCGGGCACCGGGTGCTCGGTGCTGCCCTCGCGCTGGTCGAGGGCACCGCCCCCGACCTCGCCCCGGTGCCGCCCACCCTCCTGGCCCGCGGCTCGGTCACCGCAGCGGGCGCGACCTGAGCCCCCTCCGGCTCACGCCGCCCCGCCCGGCGGCCCCTGCACAGCCTCCCCGTAGGCGTGCGTGAACCTCTCCAGGAGCGTCAGGAAGTCCTCGACGTCGTCCCCGAGCGCCTGCAACGCCCCCTCGTAGGCGCTCAGCGCCGTCGCGATGTCGCGCTCGAACGCCTCCCTGCCCTCCGCCGAGGGCTCGATCAGCCGGGCGTTGCGCCCGGGCTCCTCGTACCGTCTCAGCAGGCCCGTGGCGAGGGCGACGTTGACCTGGCGGTTCACCGTCGACTGCTCGAGAGCGAGCTCGTCGGCGATCTCCCGCAGTGTGCGAGGCCGCGCGTCGGACAGGAGCCAGAGCAGCCGCAGGTCGGCACCGTTGAGGCTCAGCTGCTGCTCGGCCACGTGCTGGTGCCGACGCACGAGCGTGAGGAGCCAGGCCACGCGGCGGTCGGCCGAGAGGTCCCCCGGAGCCGCCGCGGCCTCGCGCCGGGCTCGCTCGTCTTCCGGGCTCGAGGCGGAGAGAGCATCCATGTGTGTATGCTACACAAGTAGATGTGTAATGTACATACATACCTGCCTCTCCCCGGCCTCCTCCGAAGGATCCTCATGACCTCCTTGCCAGTCACCGACCCCCGCGGCGGCGCCCCCCGCCGGGCGATCGGGGTGATCGTGGTCCTCTGCTTCAGCAGCCTGTGCGCCGCGCTGATGCAGTCCCTCGTCATCCCCATCCAGTCCGAGCTCCCCCAGCTCCTGAGCACGAGCGCCTCGAACGCCTCATGGGTCGTCACCGCGACCCTCCTGGGCGGCGGCGTGTCCATGCCGTTGACCGGACGGCTGGCCGACCTGTTCGGCAAGAAGCCGGTGCTCGTCGCCGCGGCCGCGATCCTCGTGGTGGGCTCGCTGGTCTGCGCGCTGTCGTCGACCCTCCCCCTGATGCTCGTGGGCCGGGTGCTGCAGGGCATCGCCATGGGCTACATCCCCGTGGCCATCTCGATGGTGCGCGAGGTCGCGCCGCCCCACCTGGTCAACACCGCCGTCGCGAGCGTCTCCGCCACGCTCGGGGTCGGAGGCGCGCTGGGCCTGCCGCTGTCGGCCTGGCTCGCCCAGGGGCACGACTGGCACGTGCTGTTCTGGGTCTCGACGGCGCTGGCCGCGCTGATGCTCGTCCTCTCGCTGGTCGTGGTCCCGCACGTCCACGACGCGCACCCCGCGAAGATCGACCTCCTGGGTGCCCTGGGGCTCGCGGTCGGCCTCGTCGGCGTGCTGGTGGGCGTGTCCAAGGGCAACGACTGGGGCTGGGGCCAGGCCTCGACCCTCGCGATGGTCGTCGGGGGCGCCGTCGTGCTCCTCGCCTGGGGCTGGTACCAGCTGCGGCACCACGACCCGCTCGTCGACCTGCGCACGATGAGCAAGCGGCCCGTGCTGCTCACGAACGTCGCCGCGGTCCTCATCGGCTTCGGCATGATGGCGCAGTCGATCGTCGTGCCCCAGCTCCTCGAGATGCCCGCCGCGACGGGCTACGGCCTGGGCCAGACGATCCTGCAGGCCGGCCTGTGGATGGCGCCGGGCGGCGTGATGATGATGCTCTTCTCTCCCGTCTCGGCGACGCTCCTGACGCGGCTGGGCGGGCGGATCACGCTCGCCCTGGGGGCCTTCGTCCTCGCGGGCGGCTACGTCGCCGCGGTGTTCATGACCGGGGCGCCCTGGCAGCTCCTCGTCGCCTCGTGCATCGTGTGCGCGGGGGTCGGCATCGGCTACGCGGCGATGCCCACCCTCATCCTCACCAACGTGCCCTCGGCCGAGGCGGCGTCGAGCGTCTCGGTGAACACCCTCATGCGTTCGATCGGCACGACCGTGGCCGGGGCCGTCATGGCGATGGTCCTCACGAGCCAGACCGTCACCCTGGCCCCCGGTGCGGAGGTCCCCTCGCACGGCGCCTTCCGCCTCTGCTTCCTCATCGGCGCCGTGGCCGCCGCCGTCGGCGCCTGCGTGGTTCTGCTCATCCCGCGGCGCACCCCGGCGGCGCCGCGGGAGACCCTGAGCGTCGAGCCGGAGGGAGCGCTCGCCGGAGCCCGGTGAGCAGCCGAGGGCGGGTCGCGCCTCGTCGTCCGACCGGGCGTGGCGTCAGGCGCCCTCTGGTCGCGGGTCCTCGCCGCGGGCGCGGCGCTCGGCGAGGCAGCGGCGGGCCTCGTCCTGGCGCTCGGCCTCGGCGCCGGACGCGATCGCGGCTCGCAGGTGCTCCGACCCGTAGCCGAGGGCGTCGACCAGGTCCTGGGCGTGGGGGCGCAGCTGTGCGCACAGCCGGTCGACGGAGGAGTGCACCAGGCGAGCCCGCTGGGCGCTGAGCCGACCGTGGATGAGGTACCAGCTCAGCTCGCGCTCGATCGTGGTCAGGGCGAACAGGTTGCGCAGCCGCTTGAGCACCCGGCGGGTCGGGGCGTCGGGCACCGCCCTGACGCCCGCCGCCATCGCGTCCCACAGCACCAGGTCGGCGTACGCCCGGCCCAGCTCGACAATGCCGTGCTGATGCTCGTCGAACAGTGCCGCCGCGGCCTGCGGCGACGCCTTCGACGCGGCCCGCAGCGCGCCCGCGAGCTGCTCGGTGAGGGTCTGCACCCGGTCCGCGAGCAGCCCGCGCTGCGTGCTCCCCTTGCGCAGGTGGCCCGCCGCCCGGCGCACCGAGCCGCTGTCCGCGAGCGCCTGCGACGCCCGCTCGAAGGGGGTGTGGGAGCGCACGGTCTCCGCCGCCCGCACGAAGACCATCCGGGCCACCCCGCCGACGTCGCTCTCGCGCAGCTCCCGGCCGTGGTCGGAGACGAGCCGCTTGCCCACGAGCTGCAGCAACACGGTGTTGTCGCCCTCGAACGTGGCGTAGACGTCGAGGTCGGCGCGCAGCCCGGTGAGGCGGTTCTCGGCGAGGTAGCCCGCGCCACCGCAGGCCTCGCGGGCGGTCTGGAGGGTGCGCAGGGCCCGCCAGGTGGCCGCAGGCTTGAGGGCCGCGGCGAGGGTCTCGAGGTGCTGGCGAGCCGTGGGGGTGTCCGTGGCGCCCGAGAAGACGTCGTGGAAGGCGACGAGCAGCTGCTCGTGAGCGAAGTGCCCCGCGTAGGCCTCCGCGAGCAGGGGCAGCAGGCGGCGTCGGTGCTCCGAGTAGTCGAGCAGCACCGTCTCCGCGGTCGGGTCCGGGCCGGGGAACTGGCGACGCTGGTTGCCGTAGGTGACGGCGATCGCGAGCGCCATCTTGGAGGCGACGCCCGCCGCGCCGTCGAGCGAGACCCGACCCTGCACCAGGGAGCCGAGCATCGTGAAGAACCGTCGACCAGGGCTCGCGATCGGGGAGGAGTAGACGCCGTCGGCGTCCACCGACCCGTAGCGGGCGAGCAGGTTCTCGCGCGGCACGGCCACGTGCTCGAAGGCCAGCCTGCCGTTGTCGACACCCCGCAGACCGCCCTTGTCCCCGTCGTCCGCGCCTGTGACCCCGGGAAGACAGCCGCCCGCACGCCCGTCCGGCCCGACCTCGCGGATGGGCACGTAGAAGGCGTGCACGCCGTGCCCGACACCGTCGACCACGAGCTGGGCGAAGACGACCGCGGCGACCCCGTCGCGAGCGGCGTTCCCGAGGAACTGCTTCCACGCTCCGCGGAAGGGGGTGTGCAGGTCGAAGGTCTGCGAGGCCGGGTCGTAGGTCGCGGTGGTGGCCAGGCTCGCGACGTCGGAGCCGTGCCCGGTCTCCGTCATCGCGAAGGCACCGGGCACCGACAGGTCCATGGCGCCGGGCAGCAGCCGGTCCTGCTGCTCGGGCGTGCCCAGGTGCAGGATCGCGGCCCCGAACAGCCCCCACTGGACGCCCGCCTTGATCTGCAGGGACGGGTCGCCGACCAGCAGCTCCTCGTAGGCGGCGATGTTCCCGCCCGCGTCGTCGTCGCCGCCCAGCCGCTCGGGGAAGGCGCGGTGCACCTCGCCCTCGGTGACCAGCAGGCGCAGGCGGTCGAAGGTCCAGCTCCGGAAGTCCTCCATGGTCGCACCGACGGGGCCCGCGAAGCGCGGGTCGGTCATCAGGACGCGCGAGCGGCGTCGCACCTCGCCCCAACGGCCGTCGAGATGGCGCGACAGGAGCGGCACGTCGACGCGCTCCGCCTCGTCGTGGGGCTCCGCCTCCGCCCCGCCCCCCGGCACCTGCGCCTGCAGGGACTCGTCGGTCGCTGTCATGGTTCCTCCCCGTCGTTCGTCGCCCGCACGCCCTCGGTCACCCCGGACCAGAGCCAGCCGGTCATCATCTCGGTGACGATCGAGCGCTCGACGACGGACTGCTCGCCGTCGTCGCTCGCCAACCACCAGTCCCCCGTCCCGCGGATGAACCCGACCGCCCCGTGGGCCCAGGCGCGCGCCTCCGCCTCCGCGGCCCCGGTGACGCGGGCGTACGGCGCGCCGACGAGCGCGACGATGGCGTCGAAGAAGGGCAGGACGCCGGCACCTCGCGTCACGAAGCGGTACACGTGGGGCGAGTGCTCGATCATCGCGAGGTAGGTGTCCACCATCGTCCGCAGCGCCTCCCGGGCGGAGCGCGCGGTCGCGGCGGCGGTGCTGAGCGTCGCGGTCATCTGCTCGACGACGGCCCGTCCCACCGCGGCCTGCAGGCCGTGCTTGTCGGTGAAGTACCGGTAGAGCACGGACTTCGAGGTGCCGGAGGCGGTGGCGATCTCGTCCATCGAGGCGTCGGGGCCCAGCCGGTGCACGGCGCGGCGCGCAGCGTGCACGAGCTCGTCGCGGCGCGCGACGCGGTGGTCGTCCCAGCGGCGGGAGCGGCCGTCCCCGCTCGTGCCGGCGGCGGCGGAGGCAGCTGTGGCGGCAGTCACATCTGCGAGATTATCAGGTACTGTGGGTTTCAGGAACGCACCGTCCCGGATTCTCCCGCTGGCGCTCCCGCGCACCTCCCGTGCGGGTCCGCTCGGCACCGGCCGTCACAAGGAGGCACCGTGCCCAGCTCCACCCGTCCCACCACCGCCCCTGCGGGCGACGGCGCTCCCGCCCCAGGCCCCGGGCCGCGCGACGCGTTCGTCGTCGGCGGCAACCGCGTGCCCTTCGCCCGCGCGCACGGCGCCTACGCCGACGCCTCGAACCACGACCTGCTGCTCGCCGCGCTGGACGGGCTCGTGGCGCGGTTCGGGCTCCAGGGCGAACGGCTCGGTGAGGTCGTCGCGGGCGCGGTGCTCAAGCACAGCCGCGACTTCAACCTCACGCGCGAGGTGGTGCTCGGCTCGGCGCTGAGCCCCGCGACCCCCGCCTTCGACGTCCAGCAGGCCTGCGCCACGGGCCTCGAGGCGGCCACGATCGTGGCGGGCAAGATCCGGCTCGGGCAGATCGACGCGGGCATCGCCGGCGGCACCGACACCGTCTCCGACGCGCCGGTCGTGGTCAGCGACCGGCTGCGCCGCACGCTCATCGCCGCCGGAGCGGCTCGCTCCCTGCCCGAGCGGCTCCGCGTCCTGGCACGGCTGCGCCCCAAGGACCTCGCCCCGGACGCGCCACGCACCGACGAGCCGCGCACCGGCCTGTCGATGGGCGAGCACCAGGCGATCACGACGGCACGCTGGGGCGTGACCCGGGAGGCCCAGGACGAGGTCGCCATGCTCTCGCACCACCGCCTGGCCGAGGCCTGGGACGAAGGCTTCTTCGACGACCTGGTGACCGCGTACCGCGGGCTGGCCCGCGACCAGAACCTGCGACCCGACACGTCGATGGACAAGCTCGCCGGCCTGCGCACGGTCTTCGGCAACGACCTCGCGGGCACGCCGGCGACCATGACGGCGGGGAGCTCCACCGCCCTGTCCGACGGCGCGAGCACGGTGCTGCTGTCCACCCGGGAGTGGGCGACGGAGCGGCGCCTCCCGGTGCTTGCGCGCTTCGTCGACGCGCAGAGCGCCGCGGTCGACTTCGTCCACGGGCACGAGGGCCTGCTCATGGCACCGGCGCACGCCGTGCCGGCCCTGCTCGAGCGCCAGGGCCTGGCCCTGCAGGACTTCGACTTCTACGAGCTGCACGAGGCCTTCGCCGCGACCGTGCTCACCACGCTCGCGGCGTGGGAGGACGACGAGTGGTGCCGCGGCGAGCTCGGCCGGCCCGCGCTCGGCGCGATCGACCGCGACCGGCTCAACGTCCACGGCTCGTCGCTCGGGGCCGGGCACCCCTTCGCGGCGACCGGAGGGCGCATCCTCGCGACCGCGAGCAAGCTCGTGGCCCAGAAGGCGCAGCGCACGGGCGCACCGGCCCGCGCGCTCGTCTCGGTGTGCGCGGCCGGCGGGCTCGGTGTGGCCGCCATCGTCGAGTCGGTGCCCGACCACGCCGACCCGACCACGCCCCCGGAGCCGACCACGGCAGGAGCAGCCTGACATGGACCGTTACACCCGGCTGGTGAACCACGGCTGGACCGGCTCCCTCGCGAAGCGCGCCGGGCTGCCTCGCCCCGCGGTCCTGCGGCGGGAGGAGCCGGGCGCGCCGCTCGTGCCCGGGCCGGTCCTGGTGCTCGGGACCACGCCCCTCGCGCAGTCCGTGGCGCGCGAGCTCGCCCGGGACCAGGATGTGCGACGCCACGGCGACGGGGTGGAGCGGTGGGGCGCCGTCGTGCTCGATCTCACCGCGGTCACCGATCCGGGCGAGCTCGGCGCACCCGTCCTCGAGGCGGCGCCGGAGATCCGCCGCCTGGCGCGCGGAGGCCGCGTCGTGGTCCTGAGCCGCACCCCGGAGGCCGACGACCCGCCCGCGCTGGCGGCCGCGCGCCAAGGGGTCGACGGCCTGCTGCGCTCGCTGGCCAAGGAGCTGCGCGGCGGTGCCACCGCCAACGGCATCGCGCTCGACGCCGCTGCGGCGCGGGCGGCCGTGGTGGGCGACGACGGCGCCGTCGCGCTCCTGCCCTCGATCACCGCGGCCCTGCGGTTCTTCCTCTCCGCGCGGTCGTCCTTCGTCGACGGGCAGACGCTCGTCGTGACGCGCCCGGACCTTCCCACGGACGGCACCGAGCCCACCGCCGACCCGGCACGACCGCTCACGGGTCGGGTCGCGGTCGTCACCGGCGCGGCCCGGGGCATCGGCGCCGCGATCGCCCGGACGCTCCGCCGTGACGGAGCCTCGCTCGTGCTCGTCGACGTGCCGGCGGCCGGGGAGCAGCTCTCGGCGGTCGCCAACGAGCTGCGAGGCACCGCCCTGCAGCTCGACATCACCGCGCCCGACGCGGGCACCCGGATCCTCGAGCACGCGCTCGACCGGCACGGCCGCCTCGACATCGTCGTGCACAACGCGGGCATCACCCGCGACAAGCTGCTCGTGAACATGGACGCGGGGCAGTGGGACCCGGTCGTGGCGGTGAACATCGCCGCCCAGCTGCGGATCAACGAGCAGCTCCTGGCCTCCGGTCGGCTCTCGCCGGGAGCCCGGATCGTCTCGGTCTCCTCGACCTCCGGCATCGCAGGCAACCGGGGGCAGACCAACTACGCCACGACCAAGGCGGGGGTGATCGGCATGGTGCGGGCCACCTCCCCCCTGCTCGCCGAGCTCGGCGGCACCGCGAACGCGGTGGCCCCCGGTTTCATCGAGACCGAGATGACCGCCCGCATGCCGTTCGCCACACGCGAGGTCGCCCGGCGCCTCAACTCCCTGCAGCAGGGCGGCCTGCCGCAGGACGTCGCCGAGGCGGTGGCCTTCCTGGCCTCGCCCGCCGCGGCGGGCATCGGGGGCCAGGTGCTGCGGGTGTGCGGCCAGAACCTGGTGGGCGCGTGACACCCGAGAGCGTCGACGAGCGCGGCCGCACGACGATCCTGCTCGACGAGCCCCCGCCGCTGGGGGCTGCGTACGCCCGTGCGCTCGCCCGGCCGGCGCGGGTGGCGATGGGTCGGCTCCTGCGGCGCGAGCACGGGCAGGCGACGGCGCACGGCGAGCCCGCCGGGCGGAGCGGCGCCGCGGACCCAGCCGACGACCACCGGCTCACGCTTCCCGCCGTCCGCTACCGCTGGCCCGGCGCGCGCGTGATGCCCGATCGGCTCGCCGCCTACCGGGAGGTCGTGCACGAGGTCGCCGACGGCCCGGTGCCCGCCGGATACGTGCACGTCATGGCCTTCCCGGTGGCCATGACGCTGCTGAGCCGGGACGACTTCCCCCTCCCGCTCGCCGGCCTGGTGCACGTGGCCAACGCCGTGACGGTGCACCGCGCCATCGACCCCACCGAGACCCTCACGATCGACGCCTGGGCGACCGACCTGCGGCCGCACCGCCGGGGCACCCAGGTGGACGTGGTCGTCGAGGCGAGCGACGGGGACGGCGCCACGGTGTGGGAGGGGACCTCGACCTACCTGGCGCGCGGGGTGAGGCTGCTCGACGCGGGCACGACGGGTGACCCGACCGACACGGAGGAGACCCGTGCCCCGGGGGCGGGCACGGGGACCGACGGGCGCGGGGACGGCGAGCCGTCGTTCCCCCTGCCGACCGCCCGGTGGGAGCTGGGGGCCGATGTCGGCCGGCGCTACGCCCGGGTCTCCGGTGACGTGAACCCGATCCACCTGTCCCCGCTCACCGCGAAGATGTTCGGCTTCCCCCGGACCATCGCGCACGGCATGTACACCGCCTCCCGGGCCCTGGCCGCCGTGGGCCGGGAGCACGGCGACGCCTTCACCTGGACCGTCGGCCTCGCCAGGCCCGTGCTGCTGCCGGGCGCGGTCGCGGTCAGCGTCCGGCGCGATCAAGGCTCCGGCGCGGCACCCGCCAAGACGCCCGGCACCTGGGTCTACGAGGGCTGGGACCCGGTCCGCGGCACACCTCACTTCCGCGGCGACGTCACCCCGCTCGACCAGCACCCCGACCTGCGCTGAGCTCCCGGACGGCCGAGAGGGCGCCCCGGTCAGCACCGGGACGCCCTCTCGGGGGTCAGGAGGTCAGGAGGTCAGGAGGTCAGCGTCACTTCTTCTTGACCTTGACCTTGACCACCTTCGAGGTGCCCGAGGTCACAGCGTCCTTCGACGCCTTGGTCGGGGTGAAGACGGCCTTCACCTTGACCTTGCCCTTCTTCAGCCTCGGCAGCTTGACCTTCACCTTGGAGCCCTTGGTGAGCTTCGCGGTGGCCTTCTTCTTGCCGGCGGTGACCTTCACCTTTCCGGTCAGCCCCGAGACGCCCGCAGCCTTGATCTTGACCACGGCCTTGGCGTGCTTCTTGGTCGTCACCTTCTTCGGCTTGACCTTCAGCGTCACCTTCACCGTCGCCTTCTTGACCGTGGGCGTCGCCACGGAGGTGGCGCTCGCGCTCGTGAAGCCGGGGCGCGAGGCGGTGACCTGGACGGAGACGGCCTTGCCGACGAGGGTCGGCGTGAGAGCGAGGGTGCGGCTGGTCGCCCCCTTCACCGCCGTCCCGCTCGCGAACCACTGGTACGCGACGGTGACGCCCGACTGGGACCAGGTGCCGGGCGAGGCCGTGAGGGTCTGACCCACCACCGGCGAGCCGGAGACGGTCGGCGCCGTGACGCTCGCGATGAGCTTCGCGGGCGGGACGGAGGGCGCCTTCACGGCCACCGTCGGCGCGGAGGTCGCCGTCGCACCCGTGTACCCGCTGCGCGACGCCGACACGGTGACGGTGACCCGCTTGCCCACCTGGGCCGTCGTCAGGGTGAACGACGAGCCCGTCGCACCGGGGACCGGCACGTCGTCGGCCGCCCACTGGTAGGTGAACGACAGCCCGAAGTCGGGGTCCCAGATCCCCGTCGTCGTGGTGAGCGTGCTGCCCACCTCGGCGACACCGGAGACGGCCGGGGCCGTGACCGAGGAGATGACCGGGTCGGCCGGCTGCGGGACCGCGGCCGTCTGCGCCGTGGTCGCGGACCCGGTCTCGTAGCCCGGCCGCGAGGCCGTGACCGTGACCGTGAGCCGCTTGCCGACCTGGGCCGACGTCACGACGAAGGACGTGTCCGTCGCTCCCGCGATGGCCTCGCCGTCCGCCTCCCACTGGTAGGCGAAGGTGAGGTCCTCGGCGGGGGACCAGGTGCCCGAGGACACCGTCAGCGTCTGCCCGACCTCGGGCGTGCCCGTGATCGCCGGTGCCGTGGTGGCGACCGGTGCCGGCTTGTCGCGCTCGACCAGGGCGTCGACCGCGTCGTGCAGCGCCGCGATCGCGGCGTCGATCTGCGTGGCGGTGGCACCGGCGTCGGCGATGACCGTGTCAGCGTCGGCGATCGCGTCGGCGAGCACCGACCAGGAGGCCGGCGTGTACGCGCTCTCGTCGAGACCAGCGGCTTCGTCACGGGCCAGGCGCAGGTCGGCCTTCGTCGCGACGTCCGCCGGCACCGGGCCGTAGACCGCGGCGCTCACGACCTGGAGATTGCCGTTGGACGTGTACGGGGTGGCGTTCGCCATCCCGACCCGGACCCGCTCGGCACGCACGCTCGTGAAGGTGAGCGTGCTGATCTCGTTGCTCGCCGTGGCGAGGTCCGTCGACAGGCCGGAGACCGGCTTCCAGGCGATGCCGTCCCAGTACTCCACCGTGAGCCCGGAGGGCAGCGCCTTGCCCGAGCCCGTGGTGAAGGCGAGGTCGATCTGGTCGAACGTCTTCGGCTCGTCCCAGAACAGCTCGAGCTGCTCGAAGGGACGCGAACCCGTGACCGCAGGGAGCAGCACGGTGGCACCACGGCTGTACGCGTTGGTCCAGGACTGTGCCGTGTTCCCGTTGAGCACGTTGTTCGGGTAGGCGCTCGTCGAGCCGGTGAAGGTCGCCGTGGCGAGCGCACCCTGCCGCAGCGGGGAGTCGGCAGGCAGGTCGGAGAACCGGAACGTCTGGTTGTTCGCCCCGAGGTCCGGGTTCTTCGCGATGTCGGCACGCCCGGTGGACGCGACGACGGACACGTAGGCACGCACCTGCTGAGCGGTGCCGGTGACCGTGCCGGTCACGGTGACCTCGCCCGGCTGGGCGTAGTCCTGCGCGGTGAGCGCCGGCCACGTGACCGCGCGGGTCACGCCGTAGGAGCCCAGGACCGGGTCGGCGTAGCGGACCGTGGTCGAGCCCGGGAGCGTCGGGACCGCGCCGGCCGGGACGGCCAGCGCAAGGTTCTGCACCCCCGTGAGCTCGGGCTGCGGGGTGACCTGCGCCGGCGCGGTGCCGGTGCCGTCGGCGGTCGCCGCGAGGGTGATCGCCGCCGGGGCCATGCCGTCGGCGCTGGCGACGAGACGGATGTCGCCGACCTCGCCCGCGTTCGACTGGACGATGGCGAGCACCTTGCCCATGTAGGCCGAGCGCTGCGAGTGCGTGTTGCGCTCGACGCCGCCCCACTTGTACGGCTCCGCGCTCTCCTGCTGGCCGTTGTCCACGCCGACGATCGCGCCACCGGTGACGTCGAACTTCACCAGGTTGTTGGCGTCGGGCACGGGGTTGCCGTCCTCGTCGACGACCGTCGCCTCGATGTAGCTGAGGCTCTGGCCGTCAGCCTTGAGCACGCTCTTGGAGGCGCTGAGCTGCACCGTGTACGGCGTGCCGGCCGTCGTCACCGTGTCCACGGCGAGCGGCGTCGTCGAGGTCTTGGACGCGTAGGACGTCGCCTTGAGCACGCCGGCGTGGAAGGGGACCTTCCAGGTCAGGTGGAGCTTGCCGTAGTTCGTGCCGGCCGGCACCTCGCTGTCACCGCTCGCGGTCACCACCGTGGCACCCGGGCTCGCGTAGCCGCCGGTGTTGCCACCGTTCTGCGCCGCGGGCCAGGACTTGTCGTCGGCGATGGCCTCGGAGGTCTCGTAGTACTCCTTGCCGTAGGCGGTCTTCTTGACGTCGAAGGTCTTGCGACCGAGCGACTGGCCGTTGAGCGTGAGCTCGACCGACGGCGAGTTCGAGTTGACCCAGACCTCGACCTCCTCGCCCTCGCGCCACTGGTTCCAGTTGCCGGGCACGATGTGCACCTGCGGCTGACGGTCGGCGCCGATCCACTGGCTGCGGAACAGGTAGTAGGAGTCCTTGGGGAAGCCGGCGGTGTCGATCGCACCGAAGGACGAGACGCCCACGGGGTAGACGCTGTACGGCGTCGGCTCGCCCAGGTAGTCGAAGCCGCTCCAGATGAACTGGCCCGCGAAGCCCTTGCGGTCGCGGTCCTTCTTCAGCCCGTACTCGTTGGACATGGTCCACGAGGCGAAGTCGTTGTCGTAGTTCGACCCGCCACGACGGCCCGGGGTCTGGTTGCTCCCGGTGTTGCGCAGGGCGGGGTCGAGGTAGACACCGCGCGAGGACGTCTGGGAGGACGACTCGGACTCGAAGAAGAACGTGTTCGGGAACCGATCGATGAGCCCGTCGACCGAGTTCGCGGTGTTGTAGTTCAGCCCGTACCCGTCGAGGTACTGGTTGACCCGGCCCCACGTGCTCGTGAGGCTGGGCACGCTGCGCTCCTGGTCGCCGCCCATGATGACGGCGCGGTTCGGGTCGAGCGCCCGGACGTCCTCACCGAGGCGCACCGCCTCGGAGTACTCGTTGAAACCGGTGTTGCCCGAGCTGATGGGGTCGTACTTGGAGACGTCGTACCACGACGGCTTGCTGCCCACGCCACGGATCTCGTTGCCGATCGACCAGATGAGGACCGAGGGCTCGTTCTTGTCGCGCTCGACCATCTGCTGGACGACCCAGTCGCTCCACAGGTACGTGGCGCCGGCGTAGTTGACGGCAGGTGTCGGCACGCTCGCCAGGCCGTTGGGGGCCAGACCGGCCCAGTCCTCGGGCACCGGCGTGAGGAAGAACTTGCCGAAGTCGTACGAGGCCTTGGCCGAGCCCCAGCCGTCGTAGGCCTCCTCCGCGACGATGAAGCCCTTCTCGCTCGCGACCTGGATGACCTCCTTGGAGGGCGGGTTGTGGGAGGTGCGGTAGGCGTTCACGCCCATGCTCGCGAGCTTGTCGAACTGACGGGCGTAGGCGTCGGTGTAGCTCGCGGCGCCGAGGGAGCCGGAGTCGTGGTGCAGGTCGACACCGTTGATCTTGGTGTAGACGTCGTTGACGTAGAGGCCGCCCGCGGTCGGGTCGTCCGACTTGCCCGGGTCCACGTGGAACCAGCGGAAGCCGTACTTCGTGTCGACGGTGTCGACGAGCTCGGTGCCCAGGCCGCCGTTCGCCGCGTAGTAGAGCTGCGTGCGGACGGTGTACTGGTACGGGTCGCCGATGTTCCACGGGAACCACAGCTTCACGTTCGGCACGGTGACGCTCGAGGACAGCGTGGTGAGCGTGCTCGGGTTCGTCTCGACGTCCTCGCTGTCGGCGACAGCGGCGACCGAGCCGTCGGCCTTGAGCACGGTGGTCTTGGTGTGCAGCACGCCGTTCGTCGCGTCGGAGTAGACGCTCGCGTCGACCGCGAGCTGCGCCGAGCCGTCGGCCTGGAACGTGGTCTTGAGCGTCGGCGTCGTCAGCGAGATGCCGTCACGCACGAACCGGACCGGGTCGGTGACCACGAGGTGCACCGGGCGCGTGATGCCGCTGCCGGTGTACCAGCGGCCGGACGGTGCCGGGTTCTGGACCTTCACGACGATCGTGTTGGTCTCGTCCTCGCCGTAGTTCAGACGGTCGGTGAGGTCGTAGGCGAAGCCGGTGTAGCCGCTGGGGTAGTTCCCGACGAGCTCGCCGTTGAGGTAGACGTCGGAGTTCTGGTAGACGCCCTCGAAGTCGATGGTCACGCGCTTGCGGTCCGCCTGGAACGACGCCGGGACCGAGAAGGTCTTGCGGTACCAGCCGAGGCCGCCCTGCAGGTAGGCCTGCGCGTTGGAGGCGCCGCTCGCGACCTTGTCGCCCTCGATGCTGAAGTCGTGCGGCAAGGTGAGGTGGCGCCAGTCGCTGTCGTCGTAGTCGGACTTGATGATGTCCGCGGTGGCCAGGCCGGGCTCGTCCTGCAGCGCCAGGGTGGTGGCGTTGGCGATGGTGGGGGTGCGGGTGGCGAGCTTGAACGTCCAGCCACCGTTGAAGTCGACGGAGCGGGTGCCGTCGTCGGGCACGACGGCGGCGGGTGCGGCCGACGGTGCCGGGGCAGCCACAGCGGACCCCTGGGCGACGGCGATCATGCCCGAGGCGAGCGCGACGGACGCGAGGCCAGCGAGCACCCTTCTGCCTCGTCGACGGCGGTGCGGTTCAACCATGGTTTCAAGTCCCTCTCAGGTTGCGGCCCCTGAGCAGCGCCGCCCCAGGCGCATCTCGCGGGGTCAGCGGGATACCGGCCTCTCTGCACGGTCCCCGGCTCGACGGTGAGTGCGTTCACATTAACCTAAGAATCCACACATGGCAACATAAATACACGCGAACACACATTTGTCGAAGGGATGGACTTTCGACGCCCAGACCCGTGGCAGCCGCCGTCCGGCTCCCGGTGCTGAGGTCTGTCGCAGGCGACGCAGGAAGAACCGGCGCACCCCGACAGACCTCAGCACCCGGGAGGGAAGGGCCTCACGTCGCGGTCTTGATCTTGACGGCCTTGGACTTGGCGGTCTTGACGACCTTCTTGTCCTTGGGCACGAACGTGGCCTTGACCTTGATGGTGCCCGAGTACTTCTTGGGCAGCTTCACCGTGATCTTGCCGTTCTTCTTGGCCTTGAGCCTGGCGGTCTTGACGACCTTCTTGCCCACCTTGACCTTGACCTTGCCGACCGGCTTGTGACCGTTGGACAGCGTGGCGACCTTGACCTTGACCTTCGGCCTGGTGCCGGCCTTGAACTTCTTGGCCTTGACGGTCACCTTCTTGGCCGACGCCTTGACCACGCGGAACGTCGCGGCCGAGGCCACCGACACCGCCGTGCGGCCGTCACCGGTCACGAACGTCGCCGTCAGGCCCCGATAGGCGCCCTTGGCCAACGTCGCGGGCAGACGCAGCGTCGCCACGTACCCCGCGCCGCTCCTGACCACCGGCGCCGAGCCCAGCACCCGCGTGCCGGACCGGAACGTCACCGTGCCCGACGTCGCACCCGACACCTGCGAGCTCAACGTCGCCAGCAGACCCGGCTTCGAGCCATACGCCTGCGACGCCCTGCTCAGCACCGGCACGGACACCGTCACGGAGGCCGGTGGCGTCAGGTGGGCAGCGATCGTGACCGTCGCCGGCTCTGAGGCGCTGTCAAGGTACAGGTCGTCACCGTGGTAGACGGCCCTCAGGACGTGCACCCCGACACCGAGCGGACCGACCGTGACGGTGGCCTTCGACTCGCCGTCCAGCGTGGCAGCACCCAGCGACGTGGCACCCTCGAACAGCTCGACCTGACCGGTCGCCCCCGCCGTGACACCCACGACCACCGGCACCTCCTCCCCCTCGACCGCCGTCGACGGGGCGCCCAGCACCGAGGTCTGCGACGACCGCTTCTGCGAGAGCACCGTCACCGGGTCCGACGTCGAGGCCAGGTACGTGCCGTCGCCGGCGTACCGCGCCGTGAGCGTGTGCGCGCCGAGGCCGAGCGGCGGCACGGCGATCACCGCCGCCGAGGTGCCGTCCAGCGTGGCAGCACCGAGCGACGTGGCACCCTCGAACAGCTCGACCTGACCGGTCGCCCCCGCCGTCACGGTCACGACGACCTGGAGCGGCGTGACCGGGTCGGTGGCGACCGGTGCACCGCTGACGGTCGTCGTGGTCGTGTGCGTGACGTGACGCACCTGGACCACGGCGGTGGCCGGAGCGCTCGACGTCGCGCCGACCGCCCTGACCTCGATGCTGCCGTCCGCGGTGCCCGCGGGGACCGTGAACGACGTCGAGACCTCGCCGGCACCGCTCGCCGACACGGTCCACGAGGCGACGACCGCGGGCGTCGTCGTGAACGTCACGACCTCGTCGGCAGCGAAGCCCACGCCCGTGATCGGCACCGTGGCACCGGGCTCCACCGGTGCGGACGGCCCTGTCAGACCCGTATCGTGCTGCGGTGCCGTGACCGTGACGCTGACCGGTGCCGACGTGCTGGGCAGGTACGTGCCGTCGCCGGTGTACCTCGCCGTGAGGGAGTGGGCACCGACCGCCAACGACGGCAGCACGACGGCCGCCTTCGACCCGACGTTCAGCGTGCTGGTGCCCAGCGAGGTCGCGCCGTCGAACAGCTCGACGGTCCCTGTCGCGCCCGCGGTCACCGACACGCTCGCCGTGACGGGCGTCCCCTGGACGACCGAGGCCGGCACGCCGGAGACGGCGGCGGTCGTCGGTCTCGTCACCTTGCGGACCTCGACGGGCAGCACGGCGGGGGTCAGAGAGGACCCTCCCACGGCGCGGACCTCGTAGGCGCCGTCCGCCGTGCCGCTCGGGACCACGAAGGAGGTGGACACCCCACCGTCCCGGTCGGCGGTCACCGACCACGAGGCCAATGACGGCGCCGTGGTGAACGACACGGTCTCGCCCGGCGCGAACCCGGAGCCGGCGATCGTGACCGAGGTTCCCGGCTCCACCGGCGGCTCCGGCCCGTCCAGCACCGGCGCGAACTGCTGGTCGATCGGCACGTCCGCGACGGTGAGGCTGTCGAGGTTGATGCTCCCGTCGTCGTCGGGGCCGACGACGAGCCGCACGAGGTCGTCTCCCTCGACGAACGGGACCTGCACGGTCACCGAGACCCAGTCGTCCCAGCTCGCCCCCACCGGGAACTCCACCCGCTGGGTCTGCCCGCCCACCACGAGGCTCATCGTCCTCGTCTTGGCGACATACGGGCCCGGCGCCTGGCCTCCGACGTGGTTGGCGTACCGGAAGGTGAGCGGGTACACACCGCCGACGGGCACGGCGACCAGTCCGGTCAGGCTCGCGCCGGCGTAGAGGCTGGAGGCGAAGCCCGTGCCGGTGTAGCCACCGTGGTCACGGCCCTCGCCGACGCCACCGGCACGGAGCATCGCCTCGGCCTCCATGGGCGAGCCCGCGTCGACGGTGCCGATCACGTAGACGCTCGCCGTGACCGGGAGCGCGGACGTCTCGCCCGAGGCGACCGCGGTGTAGAGGCCGTTCGCGGTGCCCGCCGGGGGCGTGACCGACGACGACACGCCGCCCGCGGCGTCGGCGGTGGCGGTCCAGGGCGACGTCGGGGCGGAGCCGGACCAGGTGAAGGTGACCGACTCGCCCGGCGCGAACCCTGTCCCCCGGAACGTCACCGGTGCCCCGGGGCGGATGCCCGTGGTCGAGGCGCGAAGGCTGGGGACGTAGTCCACCGGGGTGGTCCCGACGGACAGGCTGTCGAGGTTGACGCTCCCGTCGTCATCGTCTCTCACGACGATCCGGAGCAGGTCGTCCCCCGCCTCCAGCGTCACGTAGGCGGTGACGGTGACCCATGTGTCCCAGTTCGCCCCCGTCGGCAGCTGGAGCTGCTGCGCCCCTGCGGCGGTGACGAGGCTGAGCGTGCGGGTCTTCGCGACGTAGGGGGCGGTCTGGCCGCCCGCCGAGTTCGCGTACCGCAGCGTCACGGGGTAGATCCCGTGCGCCGGTGCCGCGACGAGGCCGGTGAGGCTGGCGCCGTGGTAGAGGCCGGAGACGAAGCCGGACCCGGTGTAGCCGGGGTGGTCGGTCGCCTTGCCCGCACCACCGGCCCGCACCATGTCCTCGGCCTCGAGGGTCGTGCCCACCGGGACCGCGGGGATCACGTAGACGCTCGCGGGGTCGGTCCTGGACCGTACGGTGCCCTCTCCCTGCCAGGACACGGTGACCGAGACCGTCACGGGTGCCGTCGCCGCCGCGCCGGGAGCGGTGACGTCCCACGACGTCGTCACCGCGGCACCGGGGGAGAGGGTCGACGGCAGCGCGTCGACCGGGCTCGACGTCCACCCGGCGGGCAGCGAGAGCCGCGCGCTCACCCCGGTCGCGGCCTCGCCGCCCACGGAGTCCACGTGCACCGTCACGCGCGTGGTGGCGCCCGGCTGCACCTCGGACGGCACGTCGAAGGACGTGATGACGTCCGCCGCACCGGGGGGCAGGAGCTCGAGCTCGGCGACCGACGCCGCCTGGCCGCCGTCGAAGCGGAAGCGGAGCCGGTCGGCATCCAGGTCGTCCCAGAGCGCGTCGAGGTCGCCCGACGAGGCCACAGGACCGGCGGCGACCTGCGTCCAGGCACCCCCCGACCAGGCGTCGACCGCATAGGTCGCCGGCCTCGTCGTGCCCCACACGATCCGGGCGTGCCGGGAGGCGGTCTCCTCGCCGAGATCGACCGTGAGGCTGGAGGACGTGCCAGTGGCGATCCAGCTCGTCACCCTGTTGCCGTCGACCGCCGCCGCAGCCCGGTTGACGGCCACCGAGGACGACGCAGAGACGTCCTTGCAGCGCGCGAGGTTGTCCGTCGGGTCGAGGTCCGGGCGGGCGGTGTCGATCGTCACGTCGTGCCCGGTGCTCAGCGTCTGCTCCCCTGCGGGCGTGCCGACGCGCACAGGCTCGCCGCTCGCGAGGGAGATCGTGGTGCGGTCGGCCCCCAGCCTCACGTCGACGCTGCTGCCGTGGTACTGCAGGCCGGTGATCGTGATGCCGGGGGCGAGCTGCGGCGGCAGGGTCGGGTCGAGGCGCAGCGCCTCGGCGTCCCAGCGCAGCCCGGTGAAGCCGTAGGCGAGGGTCTGCAGGAACCCGCCCGCCCCGGTGCCGAAGGAGAACGCCGGGTAGGACTGGCCGGCCGACGGCGTCAGGTACTGCGTCTCGTTGAACTGCCGGAACGAGCCGCGCAGGAAGGGCAGGTAGGAGTCCTGGAACCGGGTGAAGTCGAGGCAGCCGGGCTCCCGGACCTGCGAGGCGACGACAGCCTCGACCGAGGCGGTCATCGCCGGGCCTCCGGTGTCGGTCACGGGCATGTACCGGTTGAGGTCGGCGGCGGCGGTGGTGCGGTCCGTCACGTAGCCGAAGGGGTACGTCATGAGCACCACGGAGGCCTGCTTCGTCTGCTGGTTCGTGTACCCGGCGTACTCGGGGTGCGAGCCGTCCGGGTCGAGCGGCACGACGATGTTCTGCGCCACGGTCGCCCACTGCGGGTCGGGCGTCTCGCCGAGCACCTGCGCCGCGGCGATCGCGTCGCGCAGGGAGACGATGGCGCCCGCGTTGGTCATGGCGTCGTCGTTCTTGTTGCCCGCGTACTCGTCGGAGGAGGAGACGCCGTTGACGTGGAGCCTGCCGTCCGACCCGGTGGTCACGCGGCTCGCCCAGAACTGCGCGACGCCCTGGATCACGGGGTAGCCGTAGTCCCGCAGCCAGTCGACATCGCCGGTCGCCTGGAAGTACTGCCACTGCGCGAGCGCGATGTCGGACTGCAGGTGGTCCTGGTAGCCCTTGCACCCGGCGAGGCCTCCGCAACGGCCGGAGGGCCCGTCGTCCCAGGGCCAGGTGGCGCCCTGGTAGCCGGCGGTCTGCGCGTTCTGGCGCGCGGCGCCGATCGTGTCGTACCGGAACTGGACGATCGACCGGGCGAGCTCGGGGTGCAGGGCGAGGATCGCGGGGTACATCCAGGTCTCGGCGTCCCAGAAGATGACGCCCGCGTAGTTGTCGCTCGACAGGCCGGACGGCGGGATGCTGAAGCTGATGCCGTCCCGCAGGCTCGCGTACAGCAGGTAGAACGCGCTGTTGATCGCGGCCTGCAGCTCGGGCTGGCCGTCCACGGTGATGTGGCGCGCCCACAGGTCCGACCAGGCGTCGCGGTGCTCCGCGACCAGCCCCGCCCATCCGGTGGCCACCGCGTCCTGCACGCTCTGGAGCGCCACGTCCGTGGGCGCCCCCTGGTCGTTCGAGGTGGAGACGCCCACGTACTTGGTGAGCTCGTAGCTCGTCCCGCTCGTGACCGGGACCGTCCACGCCTCGCCGGCGGTGCCCAGGTCGGAGGAGGGCAGCACCGGCGTGCGGTCGGAGACGGTGACACCGGCGCCGGCGACGAGCCGGGACGCCATCGCGACCTGGGTGCCGCGGCCCTGGGTGGTGAGCGAGACGGTCGACGTGTCGGTGGCGAGGTCGACGTCGTGCGCGTCCGCAGCGATGCGCTGGACGCCCGCGCCGTTGAGAAGGGAGGTCACGGTGACGTCGCCCGACCAGCTCGGGACGAAGGTCGCACGGACCTGGGCCAGGTGCATCCGTTCGCGGTTGGCGAGGACCGTGTAGGTGACGGCGGCGGTCCTGCCCGCCACGGGCGTCCAGTCGAAGCTCGTCGTGACGGTGCCCGTCCGCATGTCGAGGGACTGCGCGAAGCCGCTGATCTCGGTGGCCGGGACCGACGGGTCGAGGACGTGACCGTCGACCGCGAAGGAGAGGTCGGTCCAGGTCGGCAGCGTCGAGACGTAGTCGCTCGAACCGCTGCGCTGATAGACCCCGGCCACCATGGAGGTGGTCGAACGGTGGTTGTCGAGCGGCCAGTTGCTCTCGCCCACGGCGCCGCCGCCCGCCCAACCGGAGCCGAGGGCCGGCAGCCGGGCCCCGAGGTAGCCGTTGCCCACGAGGGGCTGCTCGGCGAAGTCCTGGGGACGGTACTCCGTGCTCTGCAGCACCCAGGCCTCGTCGCCGGCGACGGGCTCGGCCCCCGCCGCAGCGGGCGTCGCGACCAGTGCGCTCGTCCCGATCATGGCCGCTGCTGCCACGACCGCCGCGAGCCGAGGGCTCGCCTGTCTGCCTCCACGCATCGTTCTCTCCACGTCGTTGTGCGAGTCGCCCGCGGCCATGTTCGCGCAGGTCCGGTAAAAAATCCCATTTTTGGACTTTTTGCTTCCAAATGAAACGATAGCGATCGTCATTTATCAACGCAATACCCCATCGACGCCGATCTGGCAGGGCAATCCGGCCGTCCGGGAGGCAGTCCTCCGCTCTATTTTTTGTTTGTTCTGACATCAATGATGTCGGGCCTCCCCTCGCGGGACCCGGACGCGCGGCAGGCCGCCCGACCGGAGGCGGTCGCCGATAGACTCTCCTCGTGACCGCCACCACGCTCGTCCTCACCGAGGACTCCCTGACCGAGGCCGACGTCGCGCACGTGCTCTCCCTGCACCCGGCGGGCGAGGACGACGCGCGCGCCTACCGCGTGCTCGTGCCCGCCGACACCGAGCGCAACCTCCTCGTCACGCTGCTCGACGAGCTGAGCCTTGCCGACTTCCGCGACGCGCTCGCCACGATCCTCGGCAAGGAGCCCCGTGGCGAGGCCGCGGTCGCCGCCGCCCAGGAGCGGCTGGACACGTCGCTGGGCCTGCTCCGCGACGCGGGCGCCACCGCCACGGGCGCGATCACGGAGGACGACCCGCTCCCCGCCCTGCGCCGTGGCGTCTCCGAGGGGGCCGAGGAGATCGTCGTGGTCACCTACCCGCACGCCGTCGAGGACACCTTCCGCCAGGACTGGGCCTCGCGCGCCCGGGACGCCCTGCAGGTGCCGGTGCTCCACCTCTACCGCGGCACGAGCGAGCTGGGCTGAGCGCCGCTCCTCGATCCACGGCGTCTCACAGTGTGACCGCGAACCGTCTCACGGACGGCGACGGGGCATGCTCTGAGGTGACAACCATCCAGAGCGGCCGAGTGACTGGCACGACGACGCCGCAGCAACCCCCCGGGACGCACCGGGCGCGGGTGCTACTGCCAGATCCGATGGAGGAGCACGCATGACGTACGCCGGTGACCTCACGCCCGACGAGGCCTGGGACCTGCTCAAGGACGACGAGCGCGCGGTGCTCGTCGACGTCCGCACCGAGGGCGAGTGGCGCGGGGTGGGCGTCCCCGACACGACCGCGCTGAACAAGGACCCCCGGTTCATCGAGTGGGTGCATGCGGACGGCAGGCCCAACCCCGGCTTCCTGACCGCGCTCGCCGAGGCCGGCCTCGCCCCGGGTGACGGCCGCCCCGTCGTGTTCCTCTGCCGCTCCGGCGTGCGCTCGATCGCCGCCGCCCACGCCGCGACCGCGGCGGGCTTCGGTCCGGCCTACAACGTGCTGGAGGGCTTCGAGGGCGGGGTCGACGCCTCCGGGCAGCGCGGCTCGACCGGCTGGAAGGCCCGCGGCAACGCCTGGACCCGCACGACCGAGACGACCCAGGCGTGAGCGGGGCCGGCCGCCGTCCGCTTCCTGCGGGGGTGCGTCCGGACACCCTCGCCGTCCGGGGCGGCCACGACCGCAGCGACTTCCAGGAGACCTCCGAAGGCCTCTTCCTGACCCAGGGCTACGTGTACTCCTCCGCCGCCGAGGCCGAGGCCGCCTTCACGGGCGACGTCGACCGCTTCGTCTACTCGCGGTACGGCAACCCCACCGTGCACACCTTCGAGGAGCGCATCCGGCTGCTCGACGGCGCCGAGGCCGCCTACGCCACCGCCACCGGCATGTCCGCGGTGTTCACCTCGCTCGCGGCGCTCGTGCGGTCGGGCTCCAGGATCGTGTCCTCCCGTGCGCTGTTCGGCTCGACGGTCGTCATCTTCGACGAGATCTTCGCCGGCTGGGGGGTGCGCACGGACTACGTCGACGGCCACGAGCTCTCGCAGTGGGAGGAGGCGCTCGCCACCCCGGCCGACGTCGTGTTCTTCGAGACGCCGTCCAACCCGCGTCAGGACCTGGTGGATGTCGCGGCGGTGACCGAGCTCGCGCACCGCGCGGGCGCCGTCGTGATCGTCGACAACGTGTTCGCGACGCCGGTGCTGCAGCGCCCGCTCGAGCAGGGCGTCGACGTCGTCGTCTACTCCGCGACCAAGCACATCGACGGGCAGGGCCGCGTGCTCGGCGGGGCGATCCTCGGCTCCGAGGAGTACATCCACGGCCCGGTCGAGACCTTCCTGCGCAACACCGGCCCCTCGCTGAGCCCCTTCAACGCGTGGGTGCTGCTCAAGGGCCTGGAGACGCTGTCGCTGCGGGTGAACGCCCAGACGGCGCGGGCCCTCGAGATCGCGGCCGCGCTCGAGCAGCACGAGGTGGTCGGCACGGTGCGCTACCCCTACCTGCCCTCCCACCCGCAGCACGCCCTCGCCAAGGCCCAGCAGTCGGGAGGAGGCACGGTCGTCACCTTCGACATCGCGGTGCCGGAGGGCACCTCGCCCGCCGACGCGAAGGCGCGCACCTTCCGGTTCCTGGACGCGCTGCGGATCGTCGACATCTCGAACAACCTGGGTGACGCCAAGTCGCTCATCACCCACCCGGCGACCACCACGCACCGCAAGCTCGGTCCCGATGGCCGCGCCCAGGTCGGCATCGCGGAGACCACCGTGCGGCTCTCCGTCGGCCTCGAGGACCCCCAGGACATCCTCGCCGACGTCACCCAGGCCCTCGAGGCCTGAGCCGGAGCGGAGCGGGCGAACGCCTGTGTGACCTGATTCACATCGAAACCTCGCGGTAACAGGGATCTTCAGGAACCGTCGCGTGGCGTCCCCGTCTCGGGTCCGCGGCTCCCAGGTCCACGTCATCCTCCCGAAACGCTCGGGGACCACCGCGGAAACGCCGCCTCCCTACGGTCGGGGAACCACCCAGCCGCTCAGGAGGTTCACCGAGGATGGCACCCAGATCGACCCGCACCGGTCGCCCACGCGCGATCGGCCTCACCGCACTGCTGACCGCGACCGCACTGGCCGCGGTGCTCCCGGCGCCCGCCCAGGCGTCGTCCCCCGCGCCCGCCGCAGCATCCGTCACCACGACGGCCGCGAGCAGCCCGACGTCGGACGACCTGCCCGACCCCACCGCCCGCGGCGGCTACACGCCGGTCACCGTCCAGGAGACCAAGCTCGGCCTGGCCGACCTCCAGGAGCCCAGCTCCTCAGGCGCCGACCCGACCGCGGGGACGGCGCAGGCCCCCGAACAGCTCGAGATCCGCGGGGCCCTCTACTACCCTGGCGACCGCACCGAGCCCTCGCCGCTGATCGTCCTGGTCCACGGCAACCACGGCTCGTGCGACTCCGGGCAGAACAGCACCACGGCCACCTGCGCGGACTACAAGCGCAACGAGGCCGGCTACGCCTACCTCGCCGAGAACCTGGCCACCTGGGGCTACACGACCTTCTCGGTCTCCCAGGACCAGCTGATGATGCGGCAGGACAACAACAAGGGCAAGGGCATGCACCAGCGGCGCAAGCTCATCGCCGCCACGCTCGACGCGCTGAGCGCGGCCAACGAGGCCGGCGGCCTGCCGGTCGACGCGCACACCACGATCGGCACCACGCTCGTCGGCAGGCTCGACATGACGCGGATCGGCCTCATGGGTCACTCCCGCGGCGGCGACGCGGTCACCAGCTTCATCGACTACAACCGCACGCGCACCGACGGCCCGCGCTACCCGCTGCGCGGCGTCATCGCGCTCGCACCGGTGGACTACGAGCGCAAGGCGCCCTACGGCGTCCCGTTCATGACCATCCTGCCGATGTGCGACGGCGACGTGTCGAACCTCCAGGGCGCGCGGTTCTTCGAGCGCAGCCAGTACATCGACCCCGACGACCCGTTCCCGCGCATCCAGGTGACCCAGCTCGGCGCGATCCACAACTGGTACAACACCGTCTGGTACGCCGACGGCGGGGCGGACGGCCAGTCGAACAACGACGCGGCCTGCGGCAACTCCGCGCCCTTCGCGAGCACCAACGTCCACCCGAACAACCTGCGGCTGAGCGGGGCCGCCGACTACGACGACCCCGCGAAGAACTACGTGGTCGACGACTCCGACACGTACAACCCGCTCGTCAACACGAAGATCTCCGGCGACCCCGCCCGCATGGGCGACCAGGAGAGGCTCGGCCTGTCCACGATGGCCTCCTTCTTCCGCCGCTACGTCGGCGGTGAGGGCGCCTTCGAGCCCTACATGACCGGCGAGCTGTCCGACACCTCGACGCACCAGCAGGTGCCCTCGTCGGCATGCCCGACCAGCGAGTCCGGAACGCGCGTGGCGTGCAAGGAGTACGTCTCGACCAACTACTTCCCGTCGACCGACGAGCGCGTCGACCTCATCCGACCCGAGATCGAGAACCCCCTCACGCTGGACGCCCTGGGCGGGTCGCTCAGCGGTTCGGGCTTCGCGTACCCCTACCTCGACAACGGCGGGGTGACCCTGCCGGCGAGGACGGCCGGGGGCTACGACTGGTGCAACCCCGAGCCGGACGACTTCGCGCCGTCGCAGCTCGGCAAGTCCACGCAGCCCACGGCCGCGAAGGCCTGCCCCCTGCCTGGCAAGGCGGAGCTCGGCGGCCAGAACGGCATCCGCGAGAACGCGCCCGTCAACCACTCCTACGGTCGCCAGCTCGCGCTCGCCTGGGAGGTCGGCCAGACCGCCCACCTCACCGCGCAGATCCCCGCCGCCTCCCAGGACGTGAGCGGGCTCAAGGCGCTGGCGATGAGCGCGGACGTGAACTTCTTCGACACCCGCAACCCAGGGGCCGAGGACCGCGGCGACAACACTCGCACCGGATCGGGCACCACGGCCAGCCCCTACGCGTGGCCGAACGAGGGCCCGCAGTCCTACGACCCGACCCACTCGACGCAGGACTTCATCATCGCCGTCAAGGACGCCGCCGGGCACGAGGGCACCGTCCACGCCGGTGACGAGCGCTGGGGCAACGCCCTGCACATGTCGACCGGCACCAACACCCCGAACACGCACATCGTGCTCGACCAGATCCGGGTGCCGCTGAGCGAGTTCGCGGCGCAGGGCGTCGACCTCACGTCGCTCACCTCCGTCTCGCTGCGGTTCGGCGAGGCGGGCACCCCGCAGTCCGGGTCGATCCAGCTCGCCGACGTCCGCTTCCAGGAGAAGGTCGACGCTCCGCTGATCCTCTCGGACGGCACCGCGGCGAACCAGGGCGCCGGCTACGGTCCCGTGGCCACGGGCCCCGACCCGGTCGAGGTCATGGCACGCACCGACAGCACCGCTGGCAACGTCACCCTCCCCGACCACGTCGGCGAGGACGGTGAGAACACCACCTGGGTCGTCGACGACGACAAGACGCAGTGCCCTGACGCCAGCTTCACGTCGATCCAGAAGGCCGTCGACCACGCCGCTCCGTGGGACACGATCGTGGTCTGCGAGGGCACCTACGAGGAGTCCTCGACGCCGGTCTCCGGCAACGGAAACCCCGTCGGCACCGGTGCGACGAACGGCCTGACCATCACCAAGCCGCTCAAGATCAAGGGAGCGGGCGCCGACAAGGTGACGATCATGCCCGACCAGTCGCTCGACACGCTCGCCGGGGTCAAGCCCTACCTGCGGGACGGTGGCGGCAACGTCATCACGGTCTCGCGGCAGTCCCTCGGGTCGACCGACCTCAGCGAGATGTTCGTCGACATCTCCGGCGTGACGGTGACCTCTGGCGACACCTGGGCCGAGGCCGGTATCGCCTACTTCGGCGCCTCGGGCCGCGTGTCCGAGAGCGTCGTCGGGCCGCTGCGCACGGCGACGACGGCCGCTGAGCTCGCCGAGAACCCGCACGGCTGGGGCATCGTCAAGACCGGTGTCATCAAGGGCTCCGGCCCGGGCACGGTCGAGACCCAGCTCACGGTCGCGAGCTCCGTGGTCAAGGGCTACCAGTCCGGCGGCATCCTGTTCGACGGCGCCACCGGAAAGGACGGCGCGGCCGCGAACACCACGCGCTCCGGCATCATCCAGCACGGGTACGTGACCGGCACCGTGGTCAAGGGCAAGCCGAACGCCCTCTACCCGCAGACCGGCATCCAGTACGCGAGCGGCATGGACGGGTTCGTGAACAGCAGCAGGGTCACGGGCAACTACTACAAGCCCGACCCGACGACGTCCTTCGGGATCCTGCTCACGGACGCCGGCACCGAGAAGACCGGGGCCCTGACCGGCACCGGTGACTCCCTCACCGGGAACGGCTTCGCGGTCTACAACGGCACCGCGGACGGCTCCGCGGTGCGGACCGGAGCCCCCTTCGCCCTCGCGGGCAGCTACCTCGGCACCGGCAACCCGGTCCAGGGCGGCCCGAGCGACCCCGACACCGGGCTCGAGGCCGTCTCGGGCAGCAGCAGCGTGACGGTCACGCAGCGGTCCTCGTCCGTGCCGGCCTCCGTGCCGACCACGGTGGGGACCGTGGCGGACGACGCCCCGACGGCTGCGGTGGTCGACCCCGACCCGAGCGTCGAGGTCGCGGTCGGCAGCACGGTCACCCCGCTGGTGCGCGCCTCGGACGACTTCGCGGTGCGGTCGGTGGAGCTCGTCGCCGACGGGACGTCGCTCGGCACGACCGGTCACGCGCCGTACGCCTTCACCTGGAAGCCGACGGCCGCGCAGGCCGGTCGCAGCATCGCGCTGCTGGCGAAGGTGACGGACTCCGCGGGCCAGGTCACGACCAGCGTCCTCACGGTGCCCGTCGCCGCGGCGGTCACGCCGCCCGGGAACGGCGGCGGTACGACCACCCCGCCGTCGAACCCGGGGACCACGAGGAAGCCGGTGCTGTCGGTGGTCAAGGTGACCAAGCACAAGAAGAGCGGCAAGGCCTCCCTGGTGGTGAAGGTCGACCAGGCGGGGAAGGTCGTCCTCAAGGGGGTCAAGGGCAGCAAGGTCGTCACGCGGAAGAAGACCCCCGCCGGCGCGACCAAGGTCTCCTTCTCGGTCAAGGCCAGGGCCAAGACGCTGAAGGCCCTCAAGAAGAAGGGCAAGGTGACGGTGAAGGTGAAGGTCACCTTCACGGCGAGCGGCGGCTCGGTCGTCAAGAAGAAGAAGAAGAAGATCACGCTCGTCCGCAAGCGGTGACCTGAGCCCCTCGCTCGACCGGCGTCACATCGACCAGGTTCTCCGGGGTTCCCGACAAGAAAAGCGTCGGGAACCCCGGAGAGCTGTGGCGTGCGGGGGCACGCTACTCGTCGTAGTAGTTGGTGTCCCCGATGACGACGCCCTCGTAGCGCGGCGAGGGCTTCTCGCGCACGTCGAGCTCGATGCCGATCGGCTGCACGACCTTCTTGCCGCTCGCGTACTGCAGCTCGATCCGTCCCCGCGAGAGGATGCGGTACCGGCCCCGCTCGTCCGGCGGCACCTTGCTCACCCAGGTCTCGGTCGTCCAGGGCGTGCCGAAGCTCGACAGCGAGGAGGACGACAGGGTGAACCGACCCTTCTTGTCGAGCGTCAGGTAGTTCGTCCAGGTGCTGCAGTACGGCAGCATGTTGCAGCCGCTGAAGTCCCGGTGAATGAGGTCCACGGCAAGCTTCTTGCCCTTCTTCGGCACGGCCAGACGGTAGAAGGTCATCCCGTCGTACGTGACCGAGATGGAGGAGGCCTTGCCCTTCTTCTTCCCGATCCTGAGCTTCCCGGTGCGTGGCGAGTAGGAGTAGCGCTCGCACTTCTTCTGCTTGGCGGAGCAGTGTTTCGGCAGGCTCTTGCCGGGGAACCCGACGTAGGCCCAGCGCTTGTCGACGAAGTACAAGCCGTGGTTGTCCCAGCCCTGGTAGAGCTGGGAACGCCAGCCCCAGAAGTACTCGTGGGCGAGGGACGGGAGCGTCGTCGTCTTCTTCACCGGGAGCACCCGAAGCTTCTGCCTCGAGGTCGCCACCCCCTGGGCGGAGACGGTCACCGTCGCCTTCCGCACCTTCTTCTTGAGCTTCTTGGTCTTGGACAGCCGCACCTTGACGGTGGCCGTCTTGTCGTCGTCGGCGTCGATCGTGCCCAGGCTCACCTTCTTCGCCGAGAACTTCACGCCCTTGCCCTGGAAGGAGACCGTCACCCCACGGGCGGCGGTGTCCCCCGTGCTGTTGACCTCGACCTCGTACTTCGTCCACTTCTTGGCGCGCGCGCCCACGGTGGGGTCGGCGTCGGCGCGCAGCGTGATGACCGGGACGTAGGCGGTCTCGAGGCTCTCGGCCCAGTACTGCTGGTAGATCGTCGAGCTGTCGCTGCCCGAGACGGTACGGGCGAAGGCGCACTCCCACGGTGCGGACGCGATCGCGGCGTTCGCCACCGTGGTGACGGTGTAGGAGGTCCCCGAGCCGGCGGCCGTGGCGGACAGGGCGGTGCCGTTCGCGAGCTGCGCCGCAGCCTCGTGCGTGGAGGGGTGGGCCGCGAGCACGGCTCCCGTGCTGCCCAGCGCGCAGGCGTCGTCGTCGTTCCAGGTCCCCAGCACCACGACCAGGTTCGTCGGGTCCGACGACGGCGGGGCCGTCGCGTAGGCGAGCCGCAACGAGATCCGCTTCGCGACGACGTCCTGGACGACGTCGATCGTGCCGAGGCTTCCCGCGCCTGCGGGGGCGTCGCCGTCGTAGTCCGCCAGCCGGACGGAGCGCGAGCGGACCTTCTTGTCGCCCGCGGCTGTCGCGGGGCTGGCGGCAGCCGCGCCCGGGCGGGACGTCCCCGCGCCCAGCGGAGCCTGCGGGCCGTCGAGCAGGCTCAGTGGCGCGGTCGTGGTCGAGAGCAGAGGCGCCGGTGTCGGATCCGCTGCTGCCGCGCTGACCGTGAGAGCACCCGAAAGCAGGAGCACCCCCGTACCGATGACTGCTGCTGTCCCCTGTGTCCGCATCACGTGCGCTGCCTTCGCCTCGGGGCGGGCGCGCGTCGTCACGCGGGTCCCGCCGGGTGGTGGTTCGATGTGACCGAACCTAGGGCAGTCTGAGAGAGCCCGCGAGGGCAACGCCGTGACCAGTAGGGCTGCGGGACGCGGGCAGCGTGATCAGATCGCGCGTGGGAAAGATTTTTTCGCAGCGCGCCCGACGACGGTCGTCAGGGTCGCATCGACTCCTGCTCCGATAACCCCGCCCGCAAACGGGATCGCCTTGGCGAGGGTGACAGCGGAGCGCTGGGTGCCGTACTTGGCGACGAGCATGAAGCCCGCCCTGGTGTTGATCGCGCGGATCACGGTCATCGGGATCTTCTTGATGGCCTGTGCCGTGAGCTTGGTCCCGACCTCGAACCCGAAGGAGGAGAGGGTCCCGGAGAGCGATCCACCCGCGGCGGCGAGAGTGACAACGGTGAGGACGTGCGGGTCGTCGAGGTCGTAGCCGCGCAGGTAGGCGATCGCGCCCGCAAGCCGCGCGTTGATCACCAGCGCGCCAGCGACGTTGACGGGAAGGGTGACAGGCAGCGAGATGAAGCCGCCCACACTGGTCAGGAACCCGTTGCTGCTGGAGGCCAGCACCGCCTCCTTGACGAGCCGAACGATCACCCGTTCGATCTCGTCGTGGGTCGCAGCATCCCGAAGTGGCTTGTCGTACCCAGCGCCACGGCCGTCCGCGCCACCGTCAGCGGTCGCAACCACCTTCGCCAGCCTCTGCTCCGCGTACTCGACCGCGCCCTTCACGGGCCCCACGCCCTGCGTGACGACACGGGTCACCGCGCGTTCCAGCTGCTTCGCGGTCTTGGTCGCGAACTTCTGGCGGCGTGTCGTACCCGGAGCCTCATCAGGCTGCCGGGGAGACTCCGCGTTCTCCTCCGCGTCATCCACCGGGCTGTCCGTCGTCACGTCCATCGCACTGACCTCTTCGTCCTCGTCGGGCACCTGCCGTTCGGGTGCGTCCGAGGTGAACCTATGCGACCCCTCTGACACCACACAAGTGTGGCTACGAAAGTTGCCCGACCATGCCATGCATACGGAGGCTCACCCGCTCTCATGCCCACGCAAGCTCAGGCGCACGGCACCGGACCCCAGGCGCTGCGCTGTCTGGGCGACGCCCGGCGCGTCGCGAGGTTCTCCAGGGCTCAGGAACCCAGCCCCTGCTTGGCCGCGAGCACGCGAGCCACCGCGGCGTCCACCTTCTTCGCGAAGGCGGGATGGGTCTTCGCGCGCGCGACGACGGCGTCGACCATCTCGGCCGCGACGCTCGCGTCCGCGCTGACGAGGACCATGTCACCGCCCGCCTTGAGGAACTTCACCGCACGCTGCCCCGGTGTCCACCGCGCGACCGCCTTCGCCGCGGAGAGGTCGTCGCTGATGACGACCCCGTCGAAGCCCAGCTTCTTGCGCAGGATCTTGGTGACGACCTTGCGCGAGAACGCCGCGGGGTGCTTCGCGTCGATCCGCGAGTAGACGGCGCTCGACGTCATGACGAACGGCACACCGGCATCGACCGCATGCCGGAATGCGGTGATCTGCGGGTCGCTCGCGCTCGACGTCGTCACCGCGTCGGTCACCTTCGCGGTCGTGTCGGTGTTGCCCGCGACACGACCGAGGCCCGGGAAGTGCTTCGCGGTCACGGCCACGCCAGCCTTGCGCATCCCCTTGCCGAAGGCGTTCGCGTGCTTCCAGGTGGACGTCGGCCCGTACCCGTAGTTGCGCTGGAAGGCACCGATCGGCGCGTTGGTGGGGGCGGTGCGCGCGCTCGTCACGACGTCCGTGACCGGCGCGAGGTTGAGGTTCACCCCGGCGCGCGCCAGCTGCTTGCCCCACTTCTTGGCCTTCTTGCGGAGCTTCTTCCTGCCCCAGGTCGACTGCTTCATCGCTGTGGGCATCGTGGAGAACCCGGTGCCCTTGAGCACCTGGACCAGGCCGCCCTCCTGATCGGTGGCGACGAGCATCGGCGTGCCGTGCGTGGTCTTCTGGCTCACCGTGCCGGTGAACGCCTCGACCAGGTTGTGCACCGCCGTGCGGCCGGCCGAGGTGCGCCCGGCGAGGAAGATGTTCCCCACGTGCTTCTTGGTCACGGCCTGGTAGCTCGCCGTACGGCCGCTGCCCACGGGCACGCCGACCATGAACAGCTGACCGACCTTCTGGCGCAGGGACCACCCGGCGAGGGTGTCGGTGCTGGCTCCTGCCGCCCCGGGTGCGGGGAGCGCCGCCGTCGGCCCGGCCGCCACGTGCTCCTGCGTGGCGACCGCGCTCCCCGCCGGTGCGACCGCTCCGACCAGTCCGAGGGCGAGGCCCCCTGCGATCATGAGCCGCGCACCTCGAGCGACCCGGCCGACCACTGTCCCGTCCGTTCCCCTGACACCCATCCGTCCACCGTAGCGCGGCGGTCTTCGAGCACGCCGGACGAGGCGGGCGGTGATCGGAGACGGTTCAGAGCGTCGCTTCCTCGCCGCGCCTCGCGGCGGCGATCGCCCCGGCAAGCTGTTCGAACCGGACGGGCGGTCCGGCGATCGCCCTGACGGCGGGCAGGCTCAGCGACCGGTACCCGGTGGCCGCGACGACGGTGCGCGGCGCGACGAAGAACTCCCACTGCGCGAGGTCGAGGACCTCGAAGGCGTCGTGGTCCTGGCATGTCTGGACGGCGAAGACGTAGACCTCGGCGTTGTACTCCTGCTCGCCGCTGTACCTGCCGTCCTCGTCGAGAAGTCGTCCTCTCAGGCCGCTGAAGACGATCTTGGACGGACCGCCCTGACGCCACGCCTGGATGTAGGCGCCCGACTTGACCTCGATCGTCGTGCCATCAGGGGCCTTCACGTCGTGCGGGTCCCACTCGACACGCGGCCCCGGGCAGCCGACGGCCCGGGCGACGAGGAACTCCGCGAGCAGGCCCCGGCGGGTGTTCATCGTCAGGTCGCCGAACGCGTAGGTCCAGAAGTCCAGCACGGTCGCGTCGAGGCCGAGGAAAATATCCTCGGCCGCGTAGTGGCGCAGCGCGTGATCCTCGCCGAAGGTCATGGCCGAGAGACTACGCGCCGGGCTGGACCTGTCAGCCCGACGCCGCGGTCACCCGTGCGGCGTAGCGGTCGAGCACGATGGTGACGAGCTCCGGGGGCGGCGGCTCGTTCGCGACGAGCAGAGGCGCGGCGACCACGTCGGCACCGCACGCCGCGGCGAGATCCGCGAAGTAGCCAGGGGCGAGCAGGTAGGTGCTCACGACCACCCGCCGCCCGGGGCGAGCCGCCCGCGCTGCCCGCACCGCGGCGCCGATCTCGGGCCGCGCCGCGGAGATGAAGGCCGGCTCGACAGGGGCGGGGGGCGCGTCGGTGCCGCCCGCGGCCGCGTGCCGCGCGGTCAGACGAGCGCTGAGCATCGCGGAGACGGCATGGCAGTCGGCGACCGCTCGGTCGTCCGACGACCCGGCCGCGCACAGCACGACGACATCGTCGGGGAGCAGCCCCGACTCGACCAGCCGGCGCTCGAGCACGGCGGCGAGACGAGGATCCGGACCGAGCGCGTCCGCGAGCGCGACGTCCTCCTGCGAGGCCGCGACGACATCGGCCAGGTCGACGTGCACGTGGTACCCCGCGGAGAGCAGCAGCGGCACGATGACCGACGGTGCACCGGGCGGGAGCTCTCCGAGCGCGGTCGGCACGTCGGGCTGCTGCACGTCGACGAAGGCGGCGTGGACCCCGACGCCGGAGCCCTCGGCCGCTCGGCTCACTGCGGAGACGAGACCGGCCACGGCCTGGTCGCCCTCCCTGGAGGAGGTGCCGTGCGAGACCGCCAGGAGCGCCGGGCGGAGCACAGACCTCGGCACCGGGGCCGCGCGGACAGGACTCACTCGCGTCAGTCTATCGAGGGCGATCCTGATGCGGTCGGCCGCGAGCGCCGTGCTCTCCCGCCTCCCGCGCCCGTGGTCGAGCCCCAGCGGGCTGCGAAGCGTGGTCATGCGGCGAGCTCGACCTCGACCTCGCCCGCCACCACGCGCGCCCGGTACGTGCGCAGGTACAGATCGGGGTTGCCGAGGCACTCCCCCGTCTCCAGGTCGTAGACCTCCTTGAGGAGGGGGGAGGCGATCGTCGGGCGCCCGCCGCGGGAGCCGACGATGCCCCGCGCCATCACGTAGGCCCCGGTGCGCGGGTCGCGGTGGGCGGCGGCGTAGACCTCCCCCTCGGCGGTGCGGAAGAGCGCCACCTGCCGCCCGCCGAGCAGCACCGCCTCGCCCCAGCCGGGCTCCAGCGCCTCCGTCGCGCACGCTCTGAGCCAGCCTGCCTCGCCGACGTGACGCTGCTCGCGCTCGGTGATCGTCGTCGTCATGATGGTCGCTCCTCGGTCCGCCTCGTTCTCTGCCGTCGTCCGGCACCGACGCTACGGAGCAGATGTTGCGCACGGGATCGTGCGCGGTTTCGGGACCGTGAAAGCCCGCTCACACCTCGCCGGGCACGGTGTGCGGACTTGGTGAACCGCCCGACACAGCACGGCAACCGGCGGGATATCGCGCTTCCCTACGCTCGGGGACATCCTGCGGGACACGGCGTGGCGAGCTCCGCGCGCCCGGCCCGCACGCCGACGAGAGGACAGGCGATGAGCATCGTCACGCCCACCACCGCCGTCTCCGGCGCCCCCGCGCCCGGCACGCACCCCGCGCCACGACGGGTCGTCGTCGTCGGGGGCGGGCCCGCGGCGCACCGCCTCGCCGAGGCGCTGTGCTCGCGCGAGCAGGTCGGCCCGCCCGGCAGCACCGGTGACCTGCGGCTGGACGTCGTCTCCGAGGAGCCGCACCTGCCCTACGACCGGGTCGCCCTGAGCACGCTGCTCGCCGGAGCGCGGGACCTGACCCTCGCCCCCGAGGTGTGGGAGGCCGAGAACGTCACCCTGCACCGCGGGGTGCGCGCGACCGCCGTGGACCGCGCGGCGCGGACGGTCACGACGTCGAGCGGCACGGTCCTCCACTACGACGACCTGGTGCTCGCCACCGGCTCGGACGCCGCGGTCCCGCCGGTTCCCGGCAGCGAGCTGGCCCTCGTCTACCGCACCATCGACGACATCGAGCGTCTGACCGCCGCCGTCGCCGAGGTGGCCGGGTCGCAGGGGCGCCCGGCGGACGTCGTGGTGGTGGGAGGTGGCCTGCTCGGGCTCGAGGCGGCGGGCGGTGCGGTGAGCCTCGGGGCACGGGCCGCGATCGTGCAGTCGGGTGGCTGGCTGATGTCGGCCCAGCTCGACGAGGGCGCGGGGCGTGCGCTGGGCAGGATCATCGGCGAGCAGGGCATCACCCTGCGCCTGGGCACGCGGCCCGCGCAGATCGTCGCCGAGGCGGGCAGGGTCACGTCCGTCCGGCTGGAGAACGGCACGAGCCTGCCCGCGGACGTCGTCGTCGTCGCGATCGGCATCCGGCCTCGCGACGAGCTGGCCCGCGAGGCCGGCCTGGCGCTCGGGCCGCGCGGCGGCGTCGAGATCGGCGCGGACTGCCGGACGTCGGACCCGCACGTGTGGGCGATCGGCGAGGTCGCCTCCTTCCAGGGCGCCTGCACCGGCCTGGTGGCGCCGGCGAACGCGATGGCAGAGGTGGTCGCGGACCGGCTGCTGGGCGGCGCGGCCGAGCTGACGGGGATCGACGACGCGACCAGGCTCAAGCTGTCCGGTGTCGACGTCGCGAGCTTCGGCGACGCGCTCGCGACCGCGCCGCACGCCCTGGAGGTGGTCTATGCCGACCCGGCGCGCGGCATGTACCAGAAGCTGGTCGTCACCGACGACGCGAGGACCCTGCTGGGCGGCATGTTCGTCGGCGACGCGGGCCCCTACACGGGGCTGCGGCCCCTGCTCGGCTCGACGCTGTCGACCGAGCCCGCCGCCTACCTGAGCGTGGCCGGCGTCGAGGCCCCGGACGACGAGCTGCCGGACGCCGCCCTCGTCTGCGCGTGCAACAACGTCACCGCGGGCGAGATCCGCGCGCACGTGGCCGGCGAGGCGGGCGGCCCCGCCTGCACGGACCTCGGGAGCCTGAAGGCCTGCTCGCGCGCCGGGACGCAGTGCGGCTCGTGCGTGCCGCTCGTCAAGAGGCTGCTCGAGGCGGAGCTGACGAAGGCCGGCGTCGAGGTGTCCCGGGCGATGTGCGAGCACTTCCCCGTCTCGCGGGCGGAGCTCTTCGCGCAGGTCCGCGTGCTGGACCTGCGCTCCTTCGAGGAGATCGTCGCCCGGCTGGGCCAGGGAGCGGGCTGCGACGTCTGCAAGCCGGCGGTCGCCTCGATCCTCGCGAGCCAGCACGGCTCCTACGTGCTCGACGGCGGCCGGGGCGGCCTGCAGGACACCAACGACCGCGCGCTGGCGAACATGCAGAAGGACGGCACGTACTCGGTCGTGCCCCGCATCCCGGGCGGCGAGATCACTCCCGAGAGGCTGGGCGTCATCGCCGCGGTGGCCCAGCGGTACGGGCTCTACACCAAGATCACCGGCGGGCAGCGCATCGACCTGTTCGGGGCACGGCTCGACCAGCTCCCGGACATCTGGCGCGAGCTGGTGGACGCCGGCTTCGAGTCGGGGCACGCCTACGGCAAGGCGCTGCGCAACGTGAAGAGCTGCGTGGGGTCGAGCTGGTGCCGCTTCGGGGTGCAGGACTCGGTGAGCATGGCGATCCGGCTCGAGCTGCGCTACCGCGGGCTGCGCTCCCCGCACAAGCTGAAGATCGGCGTCTCCGGCTGCGCGCGCGAGTGCGCCGAGGCGCGTGGCAAGGACGTCGGCGTCATCGCCACGGAGACCGGGTGGAACCTCTACGTCGGGGGCAACGGCGGGTTCCAGCCGGCCCACGCCCAGCTCCTCGCCTCCGACCTCGACGACGAGACGCTGGTGCGCTACATCGACCGCTACCTCATGTACTACGTGCGCACCGCCGACCGCCTGCAGCGCACCGCTCGCTGGATCGAGGACCTCGACGGCGGCCTCGAGCACGTCCACGACGTCGTCGTCGACGACTCCCTGGGCCTGGCCGCGGACCTCGAGGCCGCGATGGCCGCCCACGTCGACCGCTACGAGGACGAGTGGGCCGCGACCCTGCGCGACCCCGACCGTCTCGCGCGCTTCCGGTCCTTCGCCAACGCGGACGGGGCGCTCGTGGACGGCTCGGACCCCAGCCGTCTCCGCGTGCGGGAGCGGGGCCAGCTGCGGCCCGCGACACCCGCCGAGCGAGAGGCGGGCCAGGCTATCCTCGTCACGGGAGCGACCCTCCCGGTGAGGGGCCGAACGGATGGGTGAGACGCACGTGCCGACAGTCGACCGCGGGCCGGACGGCCGTACCCCCGCGGAGGGGTCCCTGGGCCGCGTCACCCTGGTGGGCGGCGGTCCCGGCGACCCCGCCCTGATGACCGTCGCAGCCGTCGACGCCCTGCGCGAGGCCGACGTCGTGCTCTATGACCGCCTCGCGCCCCACGACGAGCTCGCCCGCCTCGCCCCGCACGCCGAGCTGGTCGACGTCGGCAAGCGCCCGGGGCACCACACCCTCACCCAGGACCGGATCGAGGCGCTGCTCGTGGAGCACGCACGGGCCGGACGGCACGTCGTCCGGCTCAAGGGTGGCGACCCCTACGTCTTCGGGCGAGGCGGCGAGGAGGCCGCGACCTGTCGCGCCGCCGGCGTCCCCGTGCGGGTCGTGCCCGGCATCACGAGCGCGGTCGCGGCCCCCGCGGCGGCAGGCATCCCGGTGACCTTCCGCGAGGTCAGCCGGATGTTCACGGTCGTCTCCGGGCACGCCCCGCTCTCCGCGGACGAGCTGGCGCACCTCGCGGGGCTCGGGCGCGCGGGAGGCACGATCGTCGTGCTCATGGGCGTGCTCAACCTGGGGCAGATCACGCAGGGGCTCATGGCCCACGGGCTGCCTGCCGACACCCGGGTGGGCATCGTCGAGCGCGGCTGCACCCCGCAGCAGCGCACCACCCTCGCGACGCTCGGCACCGTCCTCGACGTCGCCGCGGCGGCCCAGGTGGGCTCGCCCGCCGTGATCGTGGTCGGTGCCGTGGTCGCGCTCGCCGACGACGGGGCACGATGAGCGACGGCGACGCAGAGCGCTCCCCGGCTGCGGCCTCGCCCGGCGACGCCGCAGCGATCGGGTTCCGTCCCGACCAGCTCGAGGGCTTCCGCATCGGCGTGACGAGCGACCGCCGCTCGGCCGACCTCATCGACGCGCTGGAACGGCGTGGAGCGAGCGTCCTGCACGCCCCGACGCTGCGCATCGCGCACGCCCAGCGCGACGACCAGCTGATCGCAGACACGCGGGCGGTCGTGCAGGCACGGCCGGACCTGCTGCTCGCGACCACCTCCTACGGCGTCCGGCGCTGGCTCGAGGTCGCGGACGCCGCGGGTGACGGGCAGGCGCTCGTCGAGGCGCTGCGGGAGACCGCGATCCTCGTCCGGGGGCCCAAGGCACGCGGCGCAGTGCGGGCCGCCGGGCTCAACGACGCCGGCATGAGCCCCGAGGAGACGACGGCGGCGCTCGTCACGATGACCCTGGAGCGCTACCCGGCCCCGCGCACCGTCGCCGTCCAGCTCCACGGCCAGACCGACGACGCCCAGCTCACCCGGCTGCGCGAGGCCGGCTACACCGTGCTCACCGTGGCCCCCTACCGCTGGCTGCCTCCGGAGGACACCGACCGGGTGCGCCGGCTGATCGACGCGATCGGCGCACGTCAGCTCGACGCGGTCACCTTCACGAGCGCGCCGGCGGTCGAGGCCCTCTTCGTGGCCGCACGGGAGCTGGGCGCCTACGACGAGATCGTGGACGCGATGCGCACGGACGTGATCGCCGCGGCCGTGGGACCGGTCACCGCCTCCCCCCTGGTGGAGGCACGCATCCGTGTGGTGCAGCCGGAGCGCTACCGCATGGGTGCGCTCATCAAGCACCTGTGCGACCACCTCGAGAACCACGCGGTGCTCCGGCTGCCGACGCGTCACGGGCTCGTGGAGCTGCGCGGCGGGCTCGTCACGGTCGACGGCCACCGCACGACGCTCGCGCCCACGGCCCTCGCGCTGCTGCGCTCGCTGATGACCGCCCAGGGTGCGGTGGTCTCCCGCGCGCAGCTCGCCCGTCTGCTGCCGGGCACGGTCGACGACCACGCCATGGAGGTGGCGCTCAGCCGCCTGCGCGCCTCCCTCGGGGTCCCGGGTCTCGTGCAGACGGTCATCAAGCGGGGGTACCGGCTCGACGTGTGACGCGAGGTGCGGACGCCCGGTGCGCGGCGGAGCGAGGGGGTCCGCCGCGCCGCGCGGGCCCCCTCGCCTCGTGCTCAGCGGGCGGCGACGGGGCGACGCTCGGCGGTCCCGGGGCGACCGTCGTCGAGCACCCCCTCGAAGCGAGCGTCGCGCCTAGGGAGCGTCTTGTAGTGGGTCAGGTAGATCGCCAGGCCGGTGAAGAACAGGCCTCCCACGAGGTTGCCCAGCACCGTCGGGATCTCGTTCCACACGAAGTAGTCAGCGATCGTGAAGTCCGCGCCGAGCATGAGGCCGACCGGGAACAGGAACATGTTCACCACGGAGTGCTCGAAGCCCATGGCGAAGAACAGCAGGACAGGCAGCCACATGACCACGACCTTGCCGATCACGTCCCGGGCGACGAAGGCGCCCACCACGCCCGTGGAGACCATCCAGTTGCAGAGCATCCCCCGGGTGAAGACGGAGAGCCATCCCCCGGCGCCGTGCGCCTCGTAGCCGAGCGTGCGGTCCATGCCGATGGCCGCGAGCTTCTGGCCGTAGGCGGCGAACTGGTTGGCCGCGTCGTGGATCGACGTCGTGAAGCCGTAGGTGATGAACACCGAGACGAGCAGGGCGACCAGCAGCGCACCGGCGAAGTTGCCGACGAGCACGAGCCCCCAGTTGCGCAGCACGCCGGGGAACGTCACGCCCGGCCGCCGGGCGAACCAGGCCAGGGGTGAGAGCACGAGCACTCCGGTGAGCAGGTCGTAGCCGAGCAGGTACAGCAGCACGAACCCGATCGGGAACAGCACGGCGCCGACGATCGCCTGGCCGGTGTCGACCGTGATCTTGACCGCGAACGCGGCGGCCAGGGTGAGCAGCGCACCGCCGAGGAACGCCCGGACGAGCGTGTCCCGCGCGGACATGAAGATCTTGGACTCGCCCGCGTCGATCAGCGCGACCGCGAGCTCCGGGGGCTTGACGTAGGTCATGGGCTCAGACTCCTCGGGATCAGGGCCAACCCGTGTTGGCTACCAGGAGACTAGGAACCCGTCGTTGCCCCGGTGGATCGGCGGCGAGTACGCCTCGTAACGAAGATCGCACAGCGCGCGGCGGCGGCTGTGAGGGGCGGGGACGGTCTCACACGGAGGCCTTCAGCGCCGTGATCGCCGCGTGCAGCGCACGGGCATGACGGGCGCGGACCTCGCGGGCCTTCCCCGCGTCGGCCCCTGCCCCGCCCGACCGCTCGAGCTCCGCGCGTGCGGCCGCCTCCGACTCCGCGCGCAGCCGCACGATCTCGGCCGTCAGCGTCCGTTCGGCCGACCACCGCGCGAGGTCGTCCACGCCCTGGGCCACCACCTCCCGCGCCCGCGCGACCCGCTCCTCCGCGGCCTCGGGCGCGTGCTCCTGCACGGTCGCCAGGTCGAGCAGCAGCACGCCGGGCATGCTCGCCGCCCGCAGCTCGACGTCGCGCAGCAGGGCCAGGTCGAGGATCACCAGGGGCCGGTCGGCCGTGCCGGGGCCGAGGTCCGATCCCCGTGCCGCACCCCGTGCGTGCGCGGCACCTCGTCCACGGGCCGCGGCGATCACCGCGGCGTCGACGACGGGCCCGAGGTGACCCGAGCAGGCGACGACGACGTCGACGTCCGCGAGCGCAGAGCCGAGCCCGTCAGGGGCGATCGCCGTGATTCCTCGCGCCGCGGCGAAGGCGGGGGCGCGTCCCCGCCGCGAGTGGACCCGGACGTCACGGCAGCCCCGGGCGTGCAGGGCGGCGACCGTGGCACCCGCGTAGGCCCCGGTCCCGATCAGCAGCACCCGCGCCTCGCGCCACGGCGGTGCGGTGCGCGCCACCAGGTCCAGGCCGACGCTGACGACGGAGCGTCCGTGCGCCCCGAGGCCCGCCTCCGCCTCGACGGCCCGGGAGACGTGCGAGGCCCGCTGGAACACCTGCTCGAGGTCGGTCGAGGTGGTTCCTGCCGCCCGCGCGGCCGCGAGGGCCCGGCGCACCTGCCCGTTGATCTCGCGCTCGCCCACGATCATCGAGTCCAGACCGGAGCAGACCTCGAACAGGTGCTCGACGGTGTCGAGCCCTTCTCGGGGCCGCAGGACCGCCTGGACGACGTCGGCGGGGACGCGGGACGCCTCGGCGACCTCGGCCACCACGACGTCGCTCGCCCGGCCGAGCGTGACGGCGGGCCCGGGGTCGAGGTAGACCTCGAAGCGGTTGCAGGTCGCGAGCGCCACGAGGCCGTGCGCCCCGGGGAGCCGCCCGAGGACCGTCTCGCTGAGCCTGCTCGCGGCGAGGCTCAACCGTCCCAGCACCTCGAAGGTGAGGTCCCGGTGCGAGGCGCTGAAAGATACGATGTTCACTGCGGCCCGATTCAACCACCGGCCTCGCAGCACGCACAATCGCGCACGTAGGGTCGCCGCGGACGCGTCCAGCGACGCGCCGCGGCGGACATGATCGGAGGGGCTGCCATCCGCGTCGCCACCCGGGGCTCCACGCTCGCCACCACGCAGACCGGTCTGGTCGTGCGCGCGCTGGAGGCCGTCGGGGCCCAGGAGGTGGAGCTCGTCCGCGTCCGCACCGACGGGGACCGGCTGCCCGGTCCCCTGGCCCCGCTGGGCGGGACCGGCGTCTTCGTCACCGCTCTGCGCGATGCGCTGCTCGACGGCCGCGCCGACGTGGCCGTGCACTCGCTCAAGGACCTGCCGACCGGGCGGGTCCCCGGCCTCGTCCTCGCCGCCGTGCCGGCGCGGGAGGACCCGCGCGACGCGCTCGTCGCCCGCGACGGACTCACGCTCGACGCCCTGCCGCGCGGTGCGCGGGTGGGCACGGGATCACCGCGGCGTCGCGCTCAGCTGCTCGCTCTGCGGCCCGACCTCGACGTCGTGGACCTGCGCGGGAACGTCGACACCCGCCTCGCGCGGGTGTCCGCGGGGGATCTCGACGCCGTCGTCCTCGCCGCCGCAGGCCTCGCCCGGCTGGGCCGGACGGCCGAGGCGACCGACCTGCTGGACGCGGACCGCATGCTCCCCGCGCCCGGGCAGGGTGCGCTCGCGGTGGAGTGCCGCGCGGCCGACCTCGCGGGACCGCCCGGCGCCGGTGCGGGGCGGGTCTCGGACGACGAGCTGCGGGCGCTGGTCGCCACGATCGACGACGGCGCGACCCGCCTCGCCGTCACCGCGGAGCGCGGGCTCCTCGAGTCGCTCGAGGCCGGCTGCTCGGCCCCGGTCGGAGCGCTCGCGCAGCGCGACGACGGCTCGCTCACCCTCACGTCGAACGTGACGGCACCCGACGGCTCGCGGATGCTGCGGCGCACGGACCGCCTCACGCTCACCGGGGACCCGGCCGCCGACCTGGTCGCGGCTCGCGGGCTCGGCTCGCGCGCCGCCCGGGCACTGCTCGACGACGGCGCGGCAGACCTCGCCGAGCTCGGCCCCGGGGGGTCGCGATGACCCCGACGACCGCCACGCCCCGTGTGCTCGTCCCTCGTTCGGCACACCCGCACGAGCCCTTCGCGACGGCCGTGCGCGAGGCCGGGTACCTGCCGGTCGTGGTGCCTCTCATCAGCGTCGAGCCGCCACCCGATCTCGCCCCCCTGCGGCAGGCGGTGGCGAACCTCGCCGCAGGCGGCGTCGACTGGCTGGTCCTGACGAGCGCCCGTGCCCTGGACGCCCTGCGCGCGGCCGGGCTCGACCCGCGCGGGCTGCCGGAGCACGTGGAGGTGGCCGTCGTCGGACCGCGGACCGCCGAGAAGGCTCGTGCCGCCGGGCTGCGGGTGAGCCTGGTCCCGCGCACCGAGCTCTCGGCCCGGGGCCTGCTGGCAGCGCTGACAGTGCTCGCCGGCGGGCAGCCCCCCGGCCCCGACGACCCGGACCTCTCGCCGCAGGCGTGGGGCGACGGCGCCGCGCGCGGTTTTCTGCAGGCGATGGGTGCGAGCGAGCCCGACCTGCCACGGACGGGCGCCCGAGCGCTCGTCGCGCACTCCGACCTCGCCGGGCCGCTGCTCGTCGACGGCCTGCGCTCGGCCGGGTGGGAGGTGACGGAGATCGTCGCCTACCGCACCGTGCTCGCCACCCGCTTGCCCGACGACGCGCACGACCTGTCCGCCGTCGTCCTCACGTCCTCGAGCACGGCGCGCGCGTGGGCACGGCTGCGGGACCCGATCGCGGACCCGCCGGTGGTCTGCCTCGGTGAGCCGACGGCCGCGACGGCGCTCGCCGAGGGCCTCCGGGTCTCCGCGATCGCTGCCGCCCCGACCCCCGACGCCGTCGTCGCAGCCCTCCGCACCGTCCTGCCCGCCCCACCCGAGAGCAGCCCTCACCCGTGACCCACCCCGACCTCCCCCGCCCGCTCCTGCGCCCCCGCCGGCTGCGCCGCACGGCCGCCCTGCGCGGCCTCGTCGCCGAGACCCGCGCGCACCCCCGCGACCTCGTGCTCCCGCTGTTCGCCCGCGAGGGCCTTGCCGCACCGGTCCCGGTCGGCTCGATGCCCGGAGTCGTGCAGCACTCGCGCGACTCCCTGCGCCGCGCGGCGGCGGAGGCCGCGGCGGCGGGTGTCGGCGGCGTCATGCTGTTCGGCGTGCCCGAGCACCGCGACGCCGTGGGCAGCGGTGCGACCGACCCCGACGGCGTGCTGACGGTGGCCGTCCGCGACGTCGTCGCCGAGGTGGGCGAGGCACTGGTCGTCATGACGGACGTGTGCCTCGACGAGTTCACCGACCACGGGCACTGCGGGGTGCTCGCGGCGGACGGCTCCGTGGACAACGACGCGACGCTCGAGAGGTACGCGGACATGGCGGTGCTGCACGCCGAGGCCGGGGCGGACGTCGTCGGGCTGTCGGGCATGATGGACGGTCAGACCGCGGCGGTGCGCCAGGCGTTGGACGCCGTCGGGCACCCGCAGACCGCCGTGCTCGCCTACGCGGCGAAGTACGCCTCCGCGTTCTACGGGCCGTTCCGCGATGCGGTCGAGTCGACGCTCGCTGGTGATCGCCGCACGTACCAGATGGACCCGGCGAACCGGCGTGAGGCGCTGCGCGAGGTCGAGCTCGACGTCGCCGAGGGCGCCGACATCGTGATGACCAAGCCCGCCGGGCCGTACCTCGACGTGCTGGCCGATGTCGCGGCCATGAGCCCGGTGCCGGTCGCCGCGTACCAGGTGTCGGGCGAGTACGCGATGATCGAGGCCGCCGCCGCGCACGGCTGGATCGACCGCGAGCGCGCCATCGAGGAGTCGGTGCTGGGCATCCGCCGGGCGGGGGCGGACCTCGTCCTCACCTACTGGGCCACCGAGCTCGCCCAGCGCTGGAGGGACGCATGAGCAACGCCGCCGCCTTCACCCGCGCCCGCGCCGTCCTGCCCGGCGGCGTGAGCTCCCCCGTGCGCGCCTACGGCGCCGTCGGCGGCACACCCCGCTTCCTCACCTCGGCGCGCGGCGCGTACGTGACCGACGTCGACGGCCGCGAGTACGTGGACCTCGTCGCCTCCTGGGGCCCCGCGCTGCTCGGTCACGCGCACCCGGCGGTCGTCGCGGCCGTCCAGGAGGCAGCCGCCCGGGGCCTGAGCTTCGGTGCGCCCACCCCTGCCGAGGCCGAGCTGGCCGAGCTGGTGATGGCCCGCGTGCCCGCCGTCGAGCGCCTGCGACTCGTGTCGACCGGCACCGAGGCGACCATGACGGCGGTCCGCCTGGCCCGCGGCGCCACCGGTCGCCCGCTGGTCGTGAAGTTCGCGGGCTGCTACCACGGGCACGTCGACGCGCTGCTGGCCGCGGCGGGATCGGGCGTCGCGACCCTCGCGCTGCCCGGCTCGGCGGGGGTGACGGCGGCGGCGACGAGCGAGACAGTCGTGCTGCCGTACAACGACATCCCCGCGGTGGAGGCGCTGTTCGCCGCGCGTGGCTCCGAGATCGCCGCGGTCATCACCGAGGCGGCTCCCGCGAACATGGGCGTGGTCGCGCCCGCGATCGGCATCGACGGCGAAGGGTTCAACGCGGCGCTGCGTCGGATCTCCTCGGAGCACGGCGCGCTGCTGGTGCTCGACGAGGTGCTGACCGGCTTCCGGGTGGGACCGAGCGGCTGGTGGGGGCTCGAGGGTCGCGGGGAGGGCTGGGCACCGGACCTCTTCACCTTCGGCAAGGTGATCGGTGGCGGCATGCCGGTGGCCGCGCTGGGAGGTCGTGCGGAGGTGATGGACCTGCTCGCGCCGCTCGGTCCGGTGTACCAGGCGGGCACGCTGTCCGGGAACCCCGTGGCGGTCGCGGCCGGGGTCGCGACGCTGCGCGCGGCCGACGACGCGGTGTACGCCCGGGTGGACGCGGCGGCCCGCGCGGTGGCCGACGGTCTGTCGGCGGCGCTCGCGGCCGAGGGCGTGGCGCACCACGTCCAGCGCGCCGGGAACCTGTTCTCCGTCGTGTTCCGCGACGCCCCTGCCCGCGACTACACGGACGTCAAGGCCCAGGAGTCGTGGCGGTACCCCCCGTTCTTCCACGCCATGCTCGACGCCGGGGTGAACCTGCCGCCGTCGGTCTTCGAGGCGTGGTTCCTCACCGCCGCCCACGACGACGACGCCATCGACCGCGTGCTCGAGGCGCTGCCCGCCGCAGCCCGGGCGGCGGCCGAGGCCTCACCTCCGCCCCCCGCTGGTTGAGCAGGACTGTCTGGGGCCCGTGTCGAGACGCCGGGAAAGGTCGTGCCGATCGAGTAACGAGCGCCACCCCCACTCGCCGATCGAGTAACGAGCGCCAGCGAGCGTATCGAGATCATCCCTCGCACCCCCGCGCCCGGAACTTTGACGCCCATCAGACGACGCACCCCGGAACCCTGTGACCCGCGTCAAAGTTCCGCGCCCCCACGCGCGTCGGCCACGGCCAGCCACCCCACGCGGACGGCCGGGGCGTCGCTGGCCTTCTCGTGCCGGTGGCGCTGATAGCCGGCGCGGGGACATGGGTCGCGCGCCGGCGTCGCGAGGCCTGAGCGTCTCGGCATACGACGCTGTGTCACGCCGTCCCGGCGTCCCACAACCCGCTGACCGGGACCGCCCACAATCGGTCGCCGAGCGGCACGGTCTGCCGGCCGGTGTAGAGCACGACCCCTGCCGTGAACCGCTCCCCGGCTCGCTCACGCAGCTTGGTCAACGCGCGGGTGGTGGCGCCGTCAACTGTGGCGCTTGCCTTCACCTCGATGGCAACGACCCTCCCTGCACGGTCTTCGAGGACGATGTCCACCTCGTCGCGGCCGTCACGATAGTGATGGATACGCGCATCGACCGCGGCGGACTGCAGGTGCTTGACGACCTCCATCGTCACAAAGTTCTCAAGGACCTTCCCGGTCACCTGGTCGTCGTGACGGACCCGCTCCTCGTCAGCCCCCAGCAGGTGGGCGAGAAGCCCGGAGTCGACGACAGCGAGCTTGGGCGACTGCACCTCACGCGCCCCGAGCCCCGGGCGCCAGGCCGGTACCCGGTAGACGAGAAAGACCGTCTCGAGCAGCTGGACATAGCTCTTCACCGTCGCGTGGTTCAGCTGGAGGCGATCAGCGAGCGTCTGATAGTTCAGGATGCCCGCGGCCTGCGTGGCGAGCAGCCGCAAGAGCCGTGGCATCTCAGCGAGCTTGAACGCGTCCGAGACGTCCCGCAGGTCCCGGTCCAGGGTGGTGCTCAGGTAGTCACGGAACCATCGGTCACGACGCCGGGGCATGCGTTCACGTGGTTCAGGGTAGCCACCACGCACCACGGGCTCGACGAAGGCATCGCGCCCCACCACCGCATCGACGATCTGTGGCGGCGCCGCCGCGAAGAGCGCATCGACGATGTTGTTGCTGCTGCCGTGGATCTCTGCCTGGGAGAGCGGCCACAACGTCACGATCTCCATACGACCGGTCAGCGCGTCCGAGACCTTGCGGTTGCTGAGCACGTTCGCCGAGCCTGTGAGCAAGAACTGTCCAGGGCTCGTGTCGCGGTCGACGGCCTCCTTGATCGCGAGCAGCAGCTCGGGCGCACGCTGCACCTCGTCGAGCACCACCGGTCGCCCCAGCTCCGCGACAAAACCTCCAGGGTCCGTGCTCGCCGAGTCCCGCACGACCTTGTCGTCAAGGGTGAGGATCTGCGTACCAGGAGTGCGCTCGGCGACGCGCGCCGCGAGGGTGCTCTTGCCGACCTGACGCGCACCCATGACGAAGACGACTCGGGTGTCACTGAGAGCCTCGATGACCAGGGGCTCTGCCTCACGCTCGATCAGCCCGTCCACCATGCGTCAAACTCTAGGGTCGGCTGCGCAGATCCACAATCTGTGCTGCGCAGATCTCTGTTCTTGTGTGCGCGGATCTCTGTTTCTCGTGGTGCAGGCGGGAGGACGGATGCCCTCAGCGCCTCGGCACACCGCACCGGCGGCGGCGCACCGCAGATGGCCCGCCGATGCCGGCGTGGTGCGCCGACGTCGCGCGGAGGGTGCCTCAGGCGTTGACGAGCGAGCCCAGCACCGAGGTGAAGAACCGCAGCCCGTCGGTCCCGGAGCGCGGCCCGGCGGCACCGGCGGGGCCGAAGCCGACCTCGACCGCGTGCTCGGGGTGCGGCATGAGGCCGACGACGTTGCCCGCGGCGTTCGTGATGCCGGCGATGTCGTGGCGCGAGCCGTTGGGGTTGCCGCCCGTGTAGCGGAAGACCACGCGACCCTCGCCCTCGAGCTCGTCGAGCGTGCGCTCGTCGGCGACGTACTGGCCGTCCTGGTTCTTGAGCGGCACGGTGATGACCTCGCCGGCCGCGTACTCGCGGGTCCAGGCGGTCTGGTTGTTCTCCACCGTGAGCTGCTGCTCGCGGCACACGAAGTGCAGGTGGTCGTTCTTGATCATCGAGCCGGGCAGCAGGTGCGCCTCGGTGAGGATCTGGAAGCCGTTGCAGATGCCCAGCACCGGCAGGCCGGCCTTGGCCGCGTCGACGACGGCACCCATCGCGGGGGCAAAGCGGCTGATCGCCCCGGCGCGCAGGTAGTCGCCGTAGGAGAACCCGCCGGGGATCACGACGGCGTCCACACCGTGCAGGTCGGCGTCGGCGTGCCAGAGCGCGACGGCCTCACCACCGGCGAGGCGCACCGCACGGGCCGCGTCGCGGTCGTCGAGCGTGCCGGGGAAGGTGATGACGCCGATACGGGCGCCGCTCACGTCACCCATCAGGCGGCCGTCCCGGCGGTGGTGTCCTCCGCCACGCGGACGACGTCCTCGATGACGGGGTTGGAGAGGACGGTCTCGGCAGCCTTGCGGGCGGCGGCGAGCACCTCCTCGGTCACCTCGCCCTCGACCTCGAGCTCGAACCGCTTGCCCTGGCGCACGCCGGTGAACCCGGTGATGCCGAGGCGCGGGAGGGCGCCGTTGACGGCCTTGCCCTGGGGGTCCAGGATCTCCGGCTTCGGCATGACATCGACGACGACGCGTCCCACGAGGGCTCCTTCAAGGGATGGCAACGGTTTCAGCCCCATCCTACCGGCCCACGGTCGCCCCTGGTCTCACCCCAGGTTCCACCTACTCCACCGCAACTTTGACGCTCATCGCACGGGAAGCCCCTGATCGTGTGATGAGCGTCAAAGTTCCGTGCGTGGGAGCGGCGCGGCTCACAGCGGGGCGCCGGTGAGCCTCTCGTAGGCCTCGAGGTAGCGCGCGCGGGTCCGCTCGACGACGTCGGCCGGGAGCGCGGGCGGCGCGGCGTCCGACGACGCGTCCCAGCCGGACTCCGGCGAGCGCAGCCAGTCGCGCACGTACTGCTTGTCGAAGCTGGGCTGGGCCCGACCCGGCTCCCAGTCGTCGGCGGGCCAGAACCGCGAGGAGTCCGGGGTGAGCACCTCGTCACCGAGCACGGTGGCGCCCGTGACCGGGTCGACGCCGAACTCGAGCTTGGTGTCCGCCAGGATGACGCCGCGCCCGCGCGCGATCTCCTCGGCGCGCGAGTAGACGGCGAGCGTCAGGTCACGCAGCCGGGCGGCGTCCTCGAACCCGAGCTTCCCCGCGACGACGTCGAACGACACGTTCTCGTCGTGCTCGCCGACCTCTGCCTTGGTCGCGGGGGTGAAGATCGGCTCCGGCAGGCGCGAGCCGTCGACGAGCCCGTCCGGCAGCTCGACGCCGCACACCGTGCCGACCCGTCCCGCGGCGTGCGCGGCGCGGTACTCGGCCAGGCCCGAGCCGGTCAGGTACCCGCGGGCGACGCACTCGACGGGGAACATCTCCAGCCGGCGGCAGATCATGGCGCGCCCCGCCACCTCGCCGGGCACCAGCCCGTCACCGGGCTCGGCCGAGACGGCGGTGCTCACCACGTGGTTGTCCACGAGGTCCGCGAGCTGCTCGAACCACCACAGGCTGAGCTGGGTGAGCACCACGCCCTTGTCGGGGATGCCCGGGGAGAGCATGTGGTCGTAGGCGCTGATCCGATCGCTCGCCACGACCAGGACGACGTCGCCCAGCGGGTGCACCCCGCCGTAGGCGGCGAGGTCGGGCGCGTACAGGTCACGCACCTTCCCGGAGTAGACGTGGCGCCAACCGGCGAGCGCGGGCGCCGGCTCGGCAGCGGCACCGGGCGAGGTCGGTCCAGCGGGCGTCGGTCCAGAGTCTGCGGAGGTCACTCCCCTAGTGTGAAGCATGGTGACCGGTGACCCCACAGAAGGACCCATGAGCAACGAGCACACGCACGACGACGACCTCGCAGACGCGCTCGACGAGGAGGCGCGACGCCAGGAGGACCGCCGCCGCGCCGCCCTGGGCCCGGAGGACGCCGAGCGCGCGGAGCGGGGCCGTCCCCGGCGCTGGTGGCCGGTCTACACCGTGGGCATGGTGCTGCTCGTGGCGGCCGTGGTCGTGGTGCTCGTGTGGCCTCGGGGCGACGTCCCCGGGAGCGTGCCGGACGGCGGTCCGGGAACCACGCAGCACGGCGCCGGGTCCTCGGGCGGAGACGTCGGGAGCTCCGGCTCCTCCGACATCGACGGGGCTGACCTGCTCACCGACCCGTGGCCGGCCAAGGCGGTCGCAGCCCTGTCCCGCGACACAGGTCTCACCGAGGCCTCGCGCCTGCTGCTCACCCGCACCCAGGTCCAGGCCACCGGTCCCGCCTCCGCGGCGAGCACCGGGACGACATCGTGGTCCGACTACGTCTATGTCGAGGACACCGCGGTCGACCTGGGCGACGCGCTCGTCGCCCCGAAGGACGACGAGCTGTTCCCGCTGGACGGGTTCGACGCCGGCACGATCCCCGGGCTCGTCACCAAGGCCCTGTCAGGGTCGGGCGACGCGACGAGCGTCTACGTGCTCGTCGCCCGGGACACCGTGAGCGACGGGTCACCGGTGCGCATCCAGGTCTATGTCACGGGCAAGGACGAGACCCACCTGCTGACGGCCGACGCCCACGGCACCGTGCTCTCCGAGGACTGACGCCTCCCGGCTCCCTCCCGAGAGCGGAGCCCCCGCACGCGAGAAACCCTGTCGAGACATGTGCAGATCTGTGTGTTTCGGCAGGTCAGAGCGCCGATAATCATATGTAGAGCGAATGGAGAATCCGCGCTACGGTGCATCTGGGAGCGGTCCCGACGACGAGACCGGACCGCTCCTGTCGTCGGGGAAGCCCACGTGAAGTCTCTGCACCTCAAGGGCGAGGTGCTGTTCATCTCCGGTCTCCCCGGACGAGCAGGCCGCGTTCATCGACGATCGCGACCATCGACACGACCGACAGGTCGAACATTCACCGAGAGGAACTCCAGAATGCGCAGAAAGACCTCCGCATCACTGCTGGCCATGACGGCCTCCGCGACCCTCGCGCTGGGCCTCGGCCTCGCCGGCACCGGATCGGCGACGGCCGCCGACCATTCCCCCGCCGGCCACGCGCCTGCCACCACGTCGTCCGCTCCGACGTCGGACGACGTGCTCACCGCTCCCGACGTCGCCGAGCTCCCCAAGGAGCAGGTCAAGGCGATGAAGCGCGACCTGCACCTCGGCTCGCGCAAGCAGGTCCAGGCGCGGCTGAACCTCGACACCAAGGCGGGCAACATCGAGCGCCGGGTCGCCACGAGCCTCGGCAAGAGCTACGCGGGCACGTGGGTGAGCAAGGACGGCGCGCAGGTCGTCGTCGGCGTGACCGACGCGCAGGCCGCCGCCAAGGTGCGCGCCGCCGGCGCCACCGCCAAGATCGTGCGCCGGAGCCTCGACACGCTCGAGGCCGCCCACGCGCGGCTCGACGCCCAGTCGGCCAAGGCGGGCACGAAGGTCGCGGGCTGGCACGTCGACCCCGAGTCCAACAAGGTCGTCGTCACCGCGACCACCGCTGCGGCCGCGGCGAAGTTCGCGACGGCGGCGGGGCTCGACCCCGCGATCGTCACCACCGAGATCGGGGCTCTCCCCGAGCCCGTGGCCGACCTGCGGGGCGGTGACGAGTACCGCCACATCAACTCCAACAGCGGCGGCGTCATCAGCTACACGATGTGCTCGATCGGCTTCCCGGTCACCCAGGGCGGGTTCGTCACCGCCGGGCACTGCGGCACCGCGGGTCAGACGGTGACCGACACGAGCTTCAACGACATGGGCTCCTTCCAGGCCTCGACCTTCCCGGGCAACGACTACGCGTGGGTCAAGACGAACAGCAACTGGTCGCCCACCGGCCAGGTCAACAACTACAGCGGCGGCAACTGGATCCCGGTCTTCGGCTCCGACGAGGCCGCGGTCGGCGCCTCGGTGTGCCGCTCGGGACGCACCACGCACTGGCAGTGCGGCGTGATCCTGAGCAAGAACTTCACGATCAACTACAGCAGTGGGCCGGTCTACGGCGCGGTGGACATGACCGCGTGCGCCGCCGGCGGCGACTCGGGCGGCTCGGTCATCTCGGGCAACCAGGCCCAGGGCGTGATGTCGGGCATCAGCGGCAGCTGCGGCGACTCCGGGTTCCACAGCTTCTACCAGCCGGTGAACCCGATCCTCAGCCAGTACAACCTCACGCTCGCGCTGGGCACCTCGATCCAGGGCCTCAACAACAAGTGCATCGACGTGCCGAGCTCGAACTTCACCGACAGCGTCCAGCTGCAGATCTGGAACTGCAACGGCACGAACGCGCAGGCGTTCCGCTTCCAGTCCGACGGCACGATCCGGGTCGGCGGCATGTGCATGGACCTGCGCCAGTCGAACACGAGCGACGGCAACGCGGTGCAGATCTACCACTGCAACGGCACCCAGGCTCAGCAGTTCACGCTCAACAGCGCCGGCGACCTCGTCTCGGTGCTCGCCGACAAGTGCGTGGACGTGAAGGACAACAACGGCAACAACGGCGCCAAGCTGCAGATCTGGACGTGCACCGGCGGCTCGAACCAGAAGTGGCACAAGCACTGACCCCGTTCCCCTGACGCTCCATGTTCTGCGACGGAACCGGCAGACGATCTGCCGGTTCCGTCGCAGAACTGTCCGGGGGTGCGAGCCGGACGGGGATCCTTCTCATCAAAGAGGACTCCCGTCGGGCTGCACGGCCGGGCACCCGCATCCAGCCGCGTCACCGATGACATGAAGTTCCTTGTGCCCACGCCCGGTTCTCGATAGATTGCGGATGCTATTCATCAGTAGCATCCGTGAACCCCCGGGAGGGCACATGCCAATCACTCGTTCGCGACCGGTCCTTCGCGCGATGACCGCGCTGGCAACGGGCGCACTGCTCGCGACCATCGGTCTCGCCGCAAGTCAGTCCGCCGACGCCTCAAGCCACACCGCAAAGGTCATGGTCACCACGCAGCGCATGTCCGACGCCCGCCTCACGTCGACGCAGAAGGGCACCTACGCGAAGAACAGCCGCGTCACCCTGACCTGCTACAAGCGGGGCCAGTCCGTCAAGGGGTACTTCAGCGGCTCGTTCTCGGGCGGCTGGGACAACCTCTGGTACAAGGTGTCCGACGGATACTTCATCGCCGACGTCGACATCGACACAGGCTCGAACAGCCCCGTGACCGGCGCTTGCAGCGCCCCTCCGACCAGCAACGCCACGGTCGACACCAACGCGTGGTACACGTTCACTCTCCGTGGCAGCAAGCTCCTGCTGGACGTGCGAGGAGGAGCGACGAAGAACGGCACGCCCGTCCAGCAGTACAAGGCCAACAGCACGAAGTCGCAGAAGTTCCGGCTCACCTCCAACGGGGACGGCACCTACCGCGTCTACAGCGCGCTGAGCAGCACGCAGGTGCTCGACGCCTCGCTCAGCAGCAACAAGGCCCAGACCTGGAGCTGGGGCGGGGGCAAGAACCAGAGGTGGCTGGTGCGAAAGTCGAAGACGAGCGGCAACGTGACGCTCTCCCCGCTGAGCGCAACCTCGAAGTGCCTCGACGTGACCGGCGGCTCGACCAAGGCGAGCGTCCAGCTGCAGGTGTACGCCTGCAACGGGAGCACCGCACAGGACTTCGCCATGAAGAGCGCCGGCGTGGTGAACCCCGTCGCCGGGAAGTGCAACGCGTTCACCGGGGCGAAGACTCTGGGGACGTATACGATCTCGGGCATCAAGCTGCCGGTCTGCGGACCCCGCCCCGACTTCGACAAGCCAGCCCACTACAACCCCGTCCGCCCCTATCCTGGCGCACCGACCACCAACCCGGGCTACCAGTGCGCGGAGCTGTCCGCACGCTGGCTCTGGTACCGGTACAAGGTGGCCTCGGTCCGGGCGAACGGCGCACAGATCGTCGACAACTACGCGAAGGCGTACGCGACGAAGTTCACGAAGATCTCCAACGGGACGAAGAACAAGGCCCCCCGAGCAGGCGACGTGCTGAGCCTGTCCGCCAAGAGCAACTTCTCCGACTACGGGCACACCGGCGTCGTGATCTCGAGCTCAGTGAACGCGAAGGGCAACGGAATCGTCACCACGGCCGAAGAGAACTGGGGCGGAACCGGCGGGACCGCCGGGAAGCACGTCTACTCGGTCAAGGCCTGGAAGGTGCAGTACGCCGCCCTCCCCTACATCAAGTGGCTGCGCGCCAAGTAGCACGCACCCCGTCGCAGGACGGGCGCTGGTTGGGCAGCGCCCCCTGGGGCCCGTGTCGAGACCCTTGGCAGCACATGTCATGTCTAGATACGGGCCCCGAGGGGCCTGCTCGACCGGCGAGGTGGCCGGGTCGGGTCTCGATACGCTCGCTGGCGCTCGCTGCTCGACCGGCGGTATGGCGGGCCTACTCGGCTGCTGCGGCGGCGATGTCACCGCGGTGGTGCGAGCCCGGCAGGTCGATCGCGGCGACGCCAGCGTACGCACGCTCGCGTGCGGCAGCGAGGTCGGCGCCCTGCCCGACGACGGACAGCACCCGCCCGCCGCTGCTCACGAGCGAGCCACCGGCGTCGAGCCGCGTCCCCGCGTGCAGCACGTGCACACCCTCGAGTTCCTCGGCCGCCTCGACGCCGGTGATCGGGTCGCCAGACCGCACGTCGCCCGGGTAGCCGTGAGCTGCGACGACCACGGTCACCGCGGCGTCGTCGGACCACGCGAGCGCCGGCAGGTCGGCGAGCGAACGCCCGGCGGCCGCCCGCAGCACGACGGACAGCGGCGTGGTGAGCCGCGAGAGCACCACCTGGGTCTCCGGGTCGCCGAAGCGCGCGTTGAACTCGACCACGCGCGTGCCCCGGCTGGTCAGCGCGAGCCCCACGTAGAGCACCCCGCTGAACGGCGTACCACGACGCGCCATCTCGTCGACGGTCGGCTGCGCGATGCGCTCGACGACCTCGGCGGTGAGCCCCGCAGGGGCCCAGGGCAGCGGGCTGTACGCGCCCATGCCGCCCGTGTTCGGGCCGGCGTCGCCGTCGTGCGCGCGCTTGAAGTCCTGGGCCGGTGCCAGCGGGACGACGCTCGCGCCGTCGCAGATGCAGAACAGGGAGACCTCGGGGCCGTCGAGGTACTCCTCGACGACCACGCGGCCGTCGTCGCCGCGGGCCGCGAGCGCGGCCTCGGCGTGAGCGAGCGCCGCGTCACGGTCCTCGGTCACGACGACGCCCTTGCCCGCGGCGAGGCCGTCGTCCTTCACGACGTAGGGGGCGCCGAAGGCGTCGAGCGCGGCCGCGACCTCGTCGAGGGTCGTGCACACGTGGGCGAGGGCGGTCGGCACGCCCGCGGCGGCCATGACCTCCTTGGCGAAGGCCTTCGAGCCCTCGAGCCGGGCGGCCTCCGCCGTCGGGCCGAACACCGGGATCCCGGCCTCCGCGAGCGCGTCCGCGACACCCGCCACGAGCGGCGCCTCGGGCCCCACGACGACGAGATCGGCGTCCAGACGGAGTGCGAGAGCGGTCACCGCCGCGCCGTCCGTGGCGACGACGTCGTGGAGCACCGCCTGCTGCGCGATGCCCGGGTTGCCGGGGGCTGCGTGCAGCTCGTGCGCGTCGGGCTCCTGGGCGAGGGCGTGGACGATGGCGTGCTCGCGCGCGCCGCTGCCGATGACGAGGATCTTCACAGCGCCCGAGTCTAGTGGAGCGTCAGGACGCGCACGGGCGCCCGGCAGAGGCTTCACAGGACACCATTGGCACGCCCGCCTCCCCATGAGACACTGACCTCACAGACGCGAGAGCGCCTGTGACGCACACCTTCCTGCCGTCGCCTCCCGGTGGCTGGCGGACCTCGTCGTCGTCGACGTCGTCCCTTCGACCACGACGGCGCTCCCGACCCGACCTGCGACGCGAACCACCCGCTGGTCCGGTCGACCGACCTGCAGCACCTGCCCTTCCCACCGCCGGTGAACGGTCACCGGCGCACAACCCGAAGGATCCTTCCCATGGCACCCACCTCCACGCTGCGACGGCGCGCCGCTGTCGCAGCCGCTGCGGCGATCGCGATCGCCGTCCCGCTCGCCGCCACGAGCCCGGCCCAGGCCACGCCCGGCACCGGGCAGACGAGGACCATCACCGGCATCGTCAAGAACGCGGACGGCACTCCCGCCGTCGGCGCCAGCGTCAGCTACGACAACCGTCTCTGCGACCTCTCCGGCGACATCGACGGGACCGCCGACGACTCCGGCACCGTGACGACGACGACGGCGGGAGCCTTCTCGTTCCCGGCGTACGCGACCCAGTGCTACACGGTCAGCGTCGGCGGCCCCGCGCTCTACCAGGGCCGGCTCGACCTGATGCCCCTCCTCGCGGCGGGCACGAGCGGTGCGGTGTTCACCATCGCCACCATGATCGACCTCGACCTCACGGTCCCCGGCCTGCCCCTGGGCACGCCGGTCCAGCCCTACGTCCCGGTGAACGTCTACGGCAAGACGCGCTGGTACCCCATCGGCTCGGGCTCCGTCGACGCCGCGGGCAAGGTGACCCTGAGCGTCGTCGCCGGGTACCCCTACGCGCTGCGCACCGCTCGCTCGGTCGACTACTACTCCCAGTACCTCGGCGGCGGCGTCTCGGCACCGTCCCTGAGCGGCGGAGCGGGGACGTTCGTCGCGCCGTCGACGGGCACCTCCTTCGCCAGGACCCTGACGGCGAAGAAGTCCAGCCCGGTCGTCGTGAGCCTCGCGAACGTCGACGTCGGGGCGAACGTGTCCACCATCTCGTGGGCGTCCCTGGGGCTCTACGGCGCAGGCTCGGACACGACCACGAGCACGACCTCCATCACCCTCCGCGGCCTGATCCCCGGGCGCAACTACATCAACCTGTCCGGCTCGCACGGTGCCGACAACGTCTTCGGCGAGAGGCACGACGTCGTGGTCAAGGACGGCACGACCACGCCGGTGACCACCAGCATCACGGCGAGCGTGGCGGGCACGGACCTGTCCTCGAGCACGAGCAGCCTCGTGGTGAGCACCTCGGGAACGTTCCAGGTCGGCAAGAGGCTCACCGCGAGCACCACGTTCACCGGCCCCGCCGCATCCTTCGCGGGCGCCGCGGGCACGGCGGTCCGCTACTTCTGGCTCAGCGGCACCTACTCCGGTTCCGGGGCCGACCTGCGCCTGGTCGGCGAGGGCACGTCGTACACCATCCCGGCGAGCCAGTCCGAGGACGACCTGCTCTTCGTCTTCGCGTTCATCTCCGCGCCGGGCCAGGAGACCGGCACCGGCATGGGGATCGCCTGGGTCGCGCCGACCCTGCTGCCGCTGATCGGCTCCACGTCGACCTATCCCACCGCCGTGATCGCCGCCGGCGACAGCCCCTTCCCGAGCGCGATGCCGAGCATCTCGGGCACCGCGGCCGTGGGGCAGACGCTCACCGCCAGGCCCGGCGCCTGGAGCCCGGCACCGACCGGGTTCCGGTACCAGTGGAACCGCTCCGGCACGGCCATCCCCGGCGCGACCGCCGCCGCGTACCGGCCGACCGCGGCTGACCTGGGCAAGCACCTGAGCGTCACCGTCACGCCGGTCAAGGCCGGCTACACGATCCGGTCGATCACCAGCAGCCCGACCGCCGCCGTCGCCAAGGCCGACGCGAAGGTCACCGCGAAGCTCGCCAAGAAGAAGGTCAAGCGCGGCAAGAAGGCCAAGGTCACCGTCAGGGTCACCGCAGCGGGCGTCACGCCGAGCGGCAAGGTCACGGTGACCTTCGGCAAGAAGAAGGTCACCAAGTCGCTCAAGGGAGGCAAGGTCACCGTCGCCTCACCCAAGCTCAAGAAGAAGGGCAAGGTCCGCGTCAAGGTCGCCTACCAGGGCTCCGCCACGGTGACGAAGGCGGCCCTCGCTGCGAAGAAGGCCAAGAAGCTCACCGTCAAGGTGCGCTGACCCACGCTCCCACGTCAGACTTTCCCGGGGTGTTCGACACGAAAGGTGTCGGACACCCCGGAGAGGTCAGGAGAGCCGGAGCGTTCTCAGTCGATGAGGTCGTGGCGCTGGATGGTCGCCTCACGGCCCGGTCCGACGCCGATCGAGGAGATCCGGGTGCCGGACATCTCCTCGAGTGCCTCGACGTAGCGCCGGGCGTTGACGGGCAGGTCCTCGAAGCGCCGCGCGCCCGAGATGTCCTCGGTCCAGCCGTCGAGCAGCTCGTAGATCGGCTTGGCGTGGTGGAAGGCCGTCTGGTCGAGCGGCATCTCGTCGTGGCGCACGCCGTCGACGTCGTAGGCGACGCAGACCGGGATCTGCTCGATGCCGGTCAGCACGTCGAGCTTCGTCAGCACCAGATCGGTGAGGCCGTTGACGCGGCTCGCGTACCGGGCGATGACGGCGTCGTACCAGCCGCAGCGGCGCGCGCGGCCCGTGGTCACGCCGAACTCGCCGCCGGTGGTCTGCAGGAGCCCGCCCCACTCGTCGAACAGCTCCGTGGGGAACGGGCCCTCGCCCACGCGCGTCGTGTACGCCTTGATGACGCCGATCACGCGGTCGATCCGGGTCGGGCCGACGCCGCTGCCCGTGCAGGCCCCACCCGCCGTGGCGGACGACGACGTGACGAACGGGTAGGTGCCGTGGTCGACGTCGAGCATGGTCGCCTGGCCGGCCTCGAAGAGGACGGTCCTGCCGGCGTCGAGAGCCTCGTTGAGCACGAGCGAGGTGTCCGCCACCATGGGGCGCAGCCGCTCGGCGTACCCGAGCAGCTCCTCGACCGTCTCCTCGACGGTCACGGCCCGGCGGTTGTAGACCTTGAGCAGCAGCTGGTTCTTCTGCTCGAGGGAGCCCTCGATCTTCTCCGCGAGGATCTTCTCGTCGAACAGGTCGTAGATGCGCAGGCCCACGCGGTTGATCTTGTCCGCGTAGGCGGGGCCGATGCCGCGGCCGGTGGTGCCGATCCGGCGCTTGCCGAGGAACCTCTCGGTGACCTTGTCGAGCGTGCGGTGGAAGGGCGCGATGACGTGCGCCGAGCCCGAGACGAGCAGCCGCGAGACGTCGACCCCGCGCGCGATCAGCGCGTCGAGCTCCTGGAAGAGCACCTCGATGTCGACGACCACGCCGTTCCCGATGACCGGGGTGACGCCCGGCGAGAGGATCCCCGAGGGCAGCAGGTGCAGCGCGTACTTCTCGCCCCCGACGACGACGGTGTGACCGGCGTTGTTGCCGCCGTTGAACTTCACGACGTAGTCGACCCGCGAGCCGAGCTGATCGGTCGCCTTGCCCTTGCCTTCGTCGCCCCACTGGGCACCGAGGACCACCACGGCTGGCATGGGATTCCCACCTTCGCGCTGCCGGTCGGTTGCGGAGCCGCGCGCGACCGGATCGCGCGCGTTCGGGACGCCGGGCCGGCAGCAGCGCCCGTGTCCCGGGCAAGTTTACCGGGGCCGCGGCCGGGCCCCCCTGCGCCGTGCGGGCCGGCGGTCAGCGCTGTCGCACGGCCGCGGGCGCCCGTAGGCTGGACGGACAGCGAGAGAGCGCGACGAGCGGCCGACCGCCGTCACGGCCCGGCCCTCGCACGACGCCCCCGACGGACGGAGATGACGATGAGAGCACCCCTGGTCGTCGCCGCTGCCGCGGTGGCGGCGCTGCTCCTCGTCGGCACGCCCGCGACGGCGCCCACCCGGTCGGGAGACACCGTGAGCACCGCGGTCGGGCTCGCGAGCGCCAGGGGCGCCAAGGCCGCGGCGAAGGTGCAGACGGATGCCCGCACCCCGGCCTACCGCACGGCCACCAGCACCAAGGTCGCCCTGCGGATCCCGGCCGACTACACGGTCCGGGCGCTGTCGCTCCAGAAGAAGCACGGTCGGCTCAAGGTCGTCTACCGCTCGAAGAAGGTGTGGGTCCCGGCGAAGAAGGTGGACCGGGTCAAGCGCTCCACCCCGGTGGGCCGTCTCTCGTGGGCGGCGTCGGCGCGGAAGAACATCGCCTCGTGGTGCACCGGCGTCCCGGTCACCGCCCGCAAGAAGAGCAAGAACTACGCCTACGCCTCCTACGACGGGAAGCGCGCGACCGAACGGATCCGCTTCTCGAGGTCGACGCCGTGGGGGACCCGGCTGAACCCGAACAGCTCGCTCGCGCTGGCCATCCAGTACCACGAGTGCGGCCACATCCTGCAGTACCGGGCCTACCACTACGACTTCGACGCCCTCAACCGTGCCATGGACAAGGTCTACGGCGACAACGGCACCGAGCACATGGCGGACTGCATCGCCGACGCGCTGGGCGCGCACCGCCGCGGCACCTACGTCGAGAAGGACGGCACCCGCATGACGTACGTCGCCGGGTACGGCGGCAGCTGCTCGGCCAAGCAGCTGAAGGCGGCGAAGCGGATGATCGCGGGCAAGAAGGTCTGACGAGCACGAGGGCCCGCCGACCGGGGTGCCCGCGGTCGTCCCGGTCACCCGGCACGGCTCATCGCAGCGCCGCGACCTCGTCCGCGCTCGTGCCGGAGTCCACCAGGAAGGCACGGCAGCGCTGCGCCTCCTCGTCCTCGCCGATCGCCTCGGCCGCCTCCGCGAGCGCGAGCAGCGCTCGCAGGAAGCCCTGGTTCGGCTCGTGCCGGGCCGGGACCGGCCCCTGACCGCGCCACCCGGCGCGGCGCAGCGCGTCGAGCCCGCGGTGATACCCGGTGCGGGCGAAGGCGTAGGCCTCGACGTCGCTGCCGTCCAGGCCGCTGCCCAGCGCCCGCTCGGCGAGGACGGCCCAGGCGAGGCTCGAGGCGGGGACGGACCGCGCGACGGCCTCCGGCGTGGCGCCGTCGAGCGCAGCGGCGCGAGCCGTCGCGTCGGGACCGTCGGCGGGCAGGTGCGTGGGAGCGGGGCCCGCCAGGACGCGCGCGCCCGGAGGTGGGGTGAGATCAGCCATGCACCCATTGTCCCCCGTGGCCCAGTTCCGGGGGTGCAGGGCCGCGACGACACGAGACGCGCGGGCCCGACAGCGCGGGGGGCGCGGGGGGTCGCTAGAGTCGAGACATGATCGAGATCGCGACGTCGCCGTCGACCACGACCCTCGTCGTGGCGGGCGACCTCGACCTCGCGGAGCGCGAGCAGTTCCCCGAGATCGCGGCCCGTGTGGTGGGCCTGCGCCGTCAGCTCCTGGTCATCGACATGTGCCGGGTCAGCTTCATGGACTCCACCGGCGCCGCCTTCCTCATCTCCCTGGCGGACGCGGGCCGCAAGCGGGGCGGGGCGACCGTGCTGCGCGGCTGCCAGGACCGCCACCTCTTCGTGCTCGAGGTCTGCGGCGCGCTGGACCTGTTCCGCATCGACCGCGAGCACCGTTGCGACCTCTCGGCCCAGACGGGGACCCTCTATGTGGTTCCCGAGGGAAGCAGGTCCGAGCCCTCTCTCTGAGGTCGGCGGCCCTCCTCCGCTCGCCCGGACCTCCTGCTGCGCGCCGGCTCCGAGGACGACAGGTGCAGACTCTTCTCGCGTGGCATCGGCGCGCGTAGGCTGTGCGCAAGCAGTGCGCCCGAGCGGCGCGCGGCGGCCCTGCTCCCCGGCGGTGCTGCACGAGCACCGCCGGTCGCACCCCCTCTCCTTCCCTCCCCTGGAGCCCCCATGTCCCTCTTCCCGACACCAGCACGGCGACGGCGCCTCGCCGCCGTCGCCGCCGTCGCCGCGGTCGCCACCGCGCTCGGCGGCCTGGTCTCCCCGGCGGCGACCGCCGCCCAGCCCGGCCAGTCGCAGACGATCTCCGGCGTCGTCGTGAACCCCGCCGGTGCCGGCGTCGCAGGCGTCGACGTCAGCTACGACAACGTCACGTGCGCGACCCGCACCCCGATCGGCAGCGACTCGAGCACCGTCATCTCCGGCGCCGACGGCACGTTCACGTTCCCCACCTATCCCGGCCACTGCTACACGCTCGACGTCGACGGCGACCTGTTCACCTACCAGGGCCGGACCAGCGCAGCCGCGGTCGTCGCCTCCGGCTCCGCGAACGTCCGGCTCACGACCGACGTGGCCACGAAGCCGGTGACGGTCAAGGTCCCCGGGGCGCCGGACGGCACCCAGGTGCTGCTGCTCGCCGCCATCGACTACCTCGGTGTGAAAGCCTGGTACCCGGTCGACGGCGATACCCTGTCGGGCGGCGCCGTGACCCTCTCCGTGGCACCGGGGCTCGTCTACACCACCTATGTCGAGCGCAACGGCGACCACTACGACCAGTTCCCAGGCGGGGCGACGACCGCTCCCTCTTTCACCGGTGGCACCGGTACGTTCACCTCGTCCAGCGCCACCGTGTCGGTGACACTGAGGAAGTCCGTGCCCGTCCAGGTCACGCTCAACGGCTTCGACCCGGGCGCAGAGGTCACCGCCGTGCCGCTGAACAGCGTCTTCGGCTCTCCCGGGAGCGGCTCGGTGACCGAGACGGCCACCGGTGCCGTCGCCACGCTCCACGGCCTGCAGCCGGTCCCCCAGCTCGTCTCGGCGGACGGCACCCACGGCACGGACACGGTCTCCGGTGACGTGGTCGGTGTGACGCCGAAGACCTCCGGCACGACGGCGGTCTCGATCACCGGGAGCGTGCGCAGCGACGCCCTCCTCGACAACGTCCTCAGCTCGGTCTCGGTCAGCGACCCGGCGCTCAAGGTGGGCAGCACCCTGACGCAGTCGGTGACGCTGGACGAGGAGGCCGCGCCCCTGCTCGGCCGGCCGACCACGACGATCCGCTACTACTGGGTCGCCTACGACACGTTCACGGACGGTTTCGGCTTTGGCCGCGTGGTCGGCACGGGCAAGACGCTGACGATCGACGCCTCGCTGCTCGGCACGCCCCTGCTCGTGGCGATCGCCGTCGTCTCGGCGCCGGGGTACGTCTCCGACACCGGGCTGGGCTTCGGCTTCGTGGACCCCTCGCTCCTGGGGGGTTCCCTGCCGTACAACCTCGGCGTCGTCACCTCCGGCGACGCCCCGCTGCCGACCGTGACTCCGTCGGTGTCCGGCGCCGCACGCGTCGGGATGACGTTGACGGCGCACCCGGGCACGTGGACACCACGCCCCACCGGCGTGCGATACCAGTGGCGTGCGGACGGCGCAGCCATCCCCGGCGCCACAGGACAGACCTTCCGACCCACGGCCGCTCTCGTCCGCAAACGGATCAGCGTCACCGTCACGCCGATCCTCGCCGGGCACCGCATCGTGGCCTACACCAGCCCGCAGACCGCGCGTCTCGCGCCGGCCGACTCCCACCTGCGCCTCACCGGTGGCAAGAAGCACAGGGTGACGGTCCGGCTGCGGGCCACGGCCCCTCCGTCGGGCAGGCTCGTCATCAAGGTCGACGGCAAGAGGCGTAAGGCCGTCGCGGTCTCACCGCACGGCAGGCTCGCCGTGAAGATCACCGTGAAGATCAAGAAGGTGAAGCGCGGCAAGCATCCCGTCACCGTCAGGTACTCCGGGAACGACGCCGTCGTCGGCACAGTCCTCACGAGGCCTCTGCGCTTCCGGTAGGCCTCGCACGGTCGGTGGCGACACGGTGCCGACCGGCACCCGCGGGCGCGCCCTCCTCACACCGAGGGGGGCGCGTCCGTCCGCATCTTCGCCCACACGACCTTGCCGTGGCCCGCGGCCCCCGAGCGCCAGCCCCAGTCCGCGAGCCGCTCGACGATCTGCATGCCGTAGCCGCCGGTGCGGTTGGCGTGCCCCTGCGTGGCCACCGGCGGCGCGGGGTTCGCGTCCTCGACCTCGATGTGCAGCCCGCTGCCCGTGTCGAGCAGACGCAGCGTGAGGTACCCCCAGCCGTGGAGCACGGCGTTCGCCACGAGCTCGGAGACGACGAGCTCGGCGTCGGAGGCGTGCGGCATGCCCCACGCCGTGCAGGCGCTCACCACCGCCTGGCGGGCCCGGGCGATGGACGCGGGCTCGGAGGGGAATGTCCAGCGGCGCGTGCGCGGCGAGTCCACCGCGACCTTGGCGTCGTTGGCCGGGTCGGGCACGCGCACGACGACGAGCGCGACGTCGTCCTCGCTCGCGTCGGCGAACCGGGCGAGCAGCTCCTCGCCGATGCCGGCCGCGTCGCGTGCCGTGGAGGCAGCGGTGGCCTCGGCGAGCTCGAAGAGCCCCTCGCGCAGGTCCTCGTCCCGGCGCTCGATCAGGCCGTCGGTGTAGAAGACGAGCACGTCGCCGGGCAGCAGGTCCACGGTCGCGGTACCGCGCTCGCCCGAGCCGTAGCCGACGAGCGCGCCGCCCGCGCCGCTGAGCTGGCCCGCCTCACCCGCCCGCACGCGCAGCGGCGGCAGGTGGCCGGCACGCGCGTACTCGACCGCCCAGCCGGTGGGCACCTTGGTGAGGGTGGCGTAGACGAGGCTCGCCAGCCGCGGCATGTGCATCCCCACGACCAGCCGGTCCACGCGGTCCAGCACGATGCCCGGGCGCACGAGCTCGTAGGCGTAGGCGCGCACGATCGAGCGGAGCTGGCCCATCGTCGCGGCCGCCTCGATGTCGTGCCCGACGACGTCGCCGATCACGATCCCGGCCGTCGTCCGCGTCATCTGCAGCACGTCGTACCAGTCGCCGCCGACCTGGGCGTGCTCGGACGTGGGCGCGTAGTAGGTCCACACGTCCAGGCCCTCGACCGCCACCTGCTCGGGGAGCATCGCGCGCTGCAGCGTCTCGGCGAGCTGGTGCTCGCGGCGGTAGAGCTGGACGTTCTCGATCGCCATGCCCACGCGGCGCGTGACGAGCTCGAGCAGGGTGGCGTCGCCCTCGACCTTGAGCGCCCACGGCGCCGTGCGGTCGTCCACGTTGCCCGAGGCGGTCGTCTCCTCGTCCGGCAGCGCGGTGACCAGCACGCCGAGCGTGCCGCTGGGGCCGTGCATCGCGTGCAGCATGACGGAGGTGAGCCGGTCCGCGCGGTCGCCGAGGCGGCCCCGCAGGTCGCGCAGCAGCGAGGCCGAGAGCGTGCCCGGCATGTACCGCGCGCCGAGGTGCATGGTGACCGGGCTCGGCAGCCGGCCCTGCATGACCGCCGTGAGCGGGTCCTGGATCTCGGTGGTGTCCGGCCCCTCGATGACGATCGTGCCAACCCCGGCGATGTCGCTGTCCCCCAGGGCGTCGCGCGCGAGGCGCGGCCCCTGCGGCACGAGCGGGTCGTGACGCAGGGCGCCCGAGCCCTCCAGCCCCTCCGCATAGCGCAGGCCGCTCTCGTCGAGGTAGATCCCGGCCCAGCCGCCCAGGAAGCCACCGACGAGGTCGGAGATCTTGCGCAGCACGTGGGGGCCGCGCAGGTCCATCACGTGGTCGGAGACCCGCAGCACGATGTCGAGGGCCTGCCGCGCGCGGCGCTCGGAGTCGTAGGCGTAGGCCTGCTCGCGGAACTCCTCGACCGACTGCGTCATGTCGAGGAGCTGGGCGACCCAGTGGGTGACGGGGGCTTCCGGGGTGGCCCGCACCGGCGCGAGCGTGGCCCGCCACCAGAACTCGGTGCCGTCGTCGCGGTGGCCGTGCACGACGGCGCTCGCCCGCTCGCCGCTGAGCATCGCGTCGTCGAACGGGTCCGTGCCCTCGACGATGTGCACGAGGTGACGCAGCTCGGACAGGCTCATCCCGAGGATCTCCTCGGGGGCGACATCGGCGCCGCGCAGCAGCGCGCGGTTCGCCCACCGGATGGTGAGACGCCGCATGGCGAACTCTCCGGGGTTGACCCCCAGGGGGACCGGCGTGGGGTCGCGGTCGCGGTCGTCGACCGCGAGGACCACGACGGGGGTGGTGAGGGCGTCGAGCGTCGCGGCGAACAGGGCGACGACGTCGTCGTCGGGCAGCATGGTGCGCCGAGTGCTCCCGGGGCGAGCCGCACGGTGCCGAGCCCGTCCCGCGCCACGGGTCTGGGTCGCTGTCACGAGCTCGTCCCCGGTCATCCGGTCATGTTCTCACGCACTCCGTGACGCCTCGACCCGAGCGGCTGTCCACGGTGCGGTCTTTTCCACGGGCATTTCTGCAGTCTCACTGGTCATGAAGGTATTTGTGCGCGTTCTTCTGTGAGAGAGTGTGACCAGAAGAATGTGGAACGGATCGAGGAGCACCATGGTCGACGCAGCGCCCCCTGAGCCTGCCGTGCCCTCAGGCGACGTCCTGGCCGGCGAGGCCGAGGTGACCGAGCTCGCGGGTGGGGCCGTCCACGTCCTCACCTCCGAGGGCGAGACCCGGATCCTGCTGACCGGTGAGATCGACGCGGACCTGGCCGGGGAGCTGGCCGCCGCGCTGGACGAGGTCGCCTCGTCCCCGGCACCCGTCGTCCTGGACCTGCGCCACGTCCACTTCATGGACTCCTTCGGCGTGGCCTTCGTCTCCCGTCTCGCCGGTGCGGCTCCGCGCCGCGTGACCGTCTGCAAGGTGCCGCCGAGCGTGCGCTTCCTGCTCGAGGTCACCCACACCGACGACCTCGTCACCATCATCGAGGACTGAGGCGAAGCGCAGCGGACGGTGCGGGCGCCCCAGCGCACGCGCCGGAAGCGGAGCGCAGCCTCAGTCCGACCAGAAAGCACAGCGGACTGAGGCCCCGGCAAGCACAGCGCAGCGCACGGTGCGGGCGCCCCAGCGCACGCGCCGGGAGCGGAGCGCAGCCTCGGTCCGTCTCGCCCTTCGCGTAGAGGATTGTGGGATATCTGCTGTCCCCCGCGCGCTCGGACGACAAATAGCCAACAATCTTCGCGCCTCTTTACCGGGTGATACCGAGAAGTATCGGCGCCGCACGCAAAGGGCGCCGCACCCCGACCGGGGTGCGGCGCCCTTCGGCGTCCGACAGGGAGCGTCAGCCGAGCTTGTGACCGGCGGAGCCGAGCTGCTGGGCAGCCTCGACGATGCGCTGGGCCATGCCGGCCTCGGCGGCCTTGTACCAGGCGCGCGGGTCGTAGGCCTTCTTGTTGCCCACCTCGCCGTCGACCTTGAGCACGCCGTCGTAGTTCGTGAACATGTGGCCGACGACCGGACGCGTGTAGGCGTACTGCGTGTCGGTGTCGATGTTCATCTTGATGACGCCGTTGGCGACCGCCTCGGCGATCTCCTCGGGCGTGGAGCCCGAACCACCGTGGAACACGAGGTCGAAGGGGTTCTCCTTGCCGATCGCGGCGCCGACGCCCTCCTGGATCTCCTTGAGCAGGGCCGGGCGGAGCTTGACGGCGCCGGGCTTGTACACGCCGTGCACGTTGCCGAAGGTGAGGGCCGTCAGGTAGCGGCCCTTCTCGCCGGTGCCGAGGGCCTTGACCGTGGCCAGGCCGTCCTCGACGGTCGTGTAGAGCTTCTCGTTGATCTCGGCCTCGTGGCCGTCCTCCTCGCCGCCGACGACGCCGACCTCGATCTCGAGGATCGTGCGGGCCGCCTGCGACAGCTCGAGCAGCTCCTCGGCGATGACGAGGTTCTCGTCGAGCGGCACGGTCGAGCCGTCCCACATGTGCGACTGGAAGGTGGGGAGCTTGCCGGCCTTGACCTGCTCGGCCTCGAGGGCCAGGAGCGGGCGGACCCACGAGTCGAGGTTCTGCTTGGCGCAGTGGTCGGTGTGCAGCGCGACGGTCACGGGATAGTTCTTCGCGACCTCGGCCGCGTAGGCCGCCAGACCGAGCGAACCGGCGATGCGGTCCTTGATGGTCGAGCCCGAGGCGTACTCGGCGCCGCCGACGGACACCTGGATGATGCCGTCGGACTCGGCCTCCGCGAAGCCCTGGAGGGCGGCGGTGAGGGTCGAGGACGACGTGACGTTCACGGCGGGGTACGCGAACCTGCCGGCCTTGGCCCGGTCGATCAGCTCGGCGTAGACCTCGGGTGTTGCAATAGCCATCTGCGGCACTCCTGTAGAAGAGGGATCTGCGTGATCCCTCCTAGTCTCTCACCAATCGGCGGCGCGGCGGAATTCCGCCGGTCCCGGCTGACCGTCCGCGTGCTCGAGCACCCAGGAGTGCATGGCGACGGCGGCCGCCGCGCCGGCGTTGATGGAGCGGGTCGAGCCGTACTGGGTGATGTGCAGGACCGTCTCGCACGCCTGCTGCATCGCCGCGCTGAGCCCGGCGGACTCCTCCCCGAACACGAGCACGCAGGCCTCGGGCAGGCTCGCCTGCTCGATGGGCAGCGAGCCGGGGACGTTGTCGATCCCCACGATCGGCAGGTCCTCACCGCGCGCCCAGGCGACGAGGGCCTCGACGTCGGGGTGGTGGTGCACGTGCTGGTAGCGGTCCGTGACCATCGCCCCGCGGCGGTTCCAGCGCCGTCGTCCGACGATGTGCACCGCCCGCGCCCCGAAGGCGTTCGCGCTGCGCACGACGGAGCCGATGTTGAAGTCGTGCCCCCAGTTCTCGACGGCGACGTGGAAGGGGAAGCGGCGCCGGTCCAGCTCTGCGACGATCGCCTCCAGGCGCCAGTAGCGGAACTCGTCGGCGACGTTGCGCGTGTCCCCGGCAGCGAGCAGCTCGGGGTCGTAGCGGTCGGGATGCTCCGCGGCGTCGGCGGGCAGCGGGGTGCCCGTCGGCCACGGCCCGACGCCGACGACGCGCCCTTCCGGGGTCGACGGGTCGTGCACGGGTCCCTCGTCGGGGCGGTGAGAGGTCTCGGGCACGGCACCATTCCACCCCATGTCCTGCACAGAGACGTCACCGGTCGCTCAGGGAGTCGCCGTCTCCCGTTCAGAGGGGCCCCGTAGGCTGGCACCGTGATCCTCGAGAACCTCCTCGCCGCGGGCGCGCCTGCCGGCACCGCCGGCCAGACGGTCGCGCTCGGCCCGAGCTGGCTCGACCCGCAGCACCTCATCGACTCCTTCGGCGGCTACGCGCTCGTGGGGATCCTGGTGATCGTCTTCATCGAGACGGGGCTGCTGTTCCCGATCCTGCCTGGCGACTCGCTGCTGTTCACCGCGGGTGCGTTCGTCGCGTCCGGCGCGCTGCACGTGCCGCTGTGGCTGCTGTGCCTGGTGATCGCCGCGACGGCCTTCGCCGGGGACCAGAACGCCTACTGGATCGGTCGCCGCATCGGCCCGCGGCTGTTCTCGCGACCGGACTCCCGCTTCTTCAAGAAGGCGCACCTGCAGCGCACGCACGAGTTCTTCGAGAAGCAGGGCGGCAAGGCCGTCATCCTGGCTCGCTTCGTGCCGTTCATCCGCACCTATTCGGCGGTGACCGCCGGCATCGGCCGGATGCACTATCGCACCTTCCTGGTGTTCGACGCCGTCGGCGCTGTGCTCTGGGGCTGCGGCGTGACCCTGCTCGGCTACTGGCTGGGGGGGATCGGCTTCGTCCGCGACAACATCGAGGTCCTGCTGGTCCTCGTGGTGCTGGTCTCCGTGGTGCCGGTCGCCGTCGAGGTGCTCCGCCAGCGCCGCAAGGCCCGCCGCGGTGCGGCCGCGCCGACCGCGGCCGCGCAGGACCCCGGCACGAGCGAGGCACCCGACCTGCGCTCGACCGACCTGGCCGCCCCCGACCTGCGCTCGACCAACCCCTGAGGAGACCTGTCATGACCCGCAGGATCGAGTCCTGGCTCACCGACATGGACGGCGTGCTCGTCCACGAGGAGCGCGCCATCCCCGGTGCCGCCGAGTTCATCGAGCGGCTGCGGGAGCGCGAGCGCCCCTTCCTCGTCCTCACGAACAACTCGATCTTCACCGGACGCGACCTGTCCGCGCGGCTCGCGCAGGCCGGCATCGACGTCCCGGAGGAGTCGATCTGGACGTCTGCCCTGGCCACCGCGCAGTTCCTGGGGAACCAGGCGCCCGGAGGCAGCGCCTACGTGATCGGCGAGGCCGGTCTGACCACCGCGCTGTACGAGGCAGGGTTCACCCTCACGGAGAAGAACCCCGACTTCGTGGTGCTCGGCGAGACCCGCACCTACTCCTTCGAGGCGATCACCAAGGCGATCCGGCTGATCCTCGCAGGCTCGCGCTTCATCGCCACGAACCCCGACGCGACCGGCCCGAGCGCGGAGGGCCCGCTGCCCGCCACGGGCGCCGTCGCGGCGATGATCACCGAGGCGACCGGGCACCGGCCGTACTTCGTGGGCAAGCCGAACCCGATGATGTTCCGCTCCGCCCTCAACCGCATCGACGCGCACTCGGAGGTCACCGCGATGATCGGCGACCGCATGGACACCGACGTCGTCGCGGGGATCGAGGCAGGCCTGGAGACCTACCTGGTGCTGACCGGATCGACCAAGGAGAGCGACATCGCGCGCTACTCCTTCCGCCCCGACCACGTGCACAGCTCGATCGCGGACCTCATCGACCTGGTCTGAGCCGCTTCGGCGGCGCCGTTCAGCCGTCCCGCGGCGGTCGCGCGCCGGGCCAGCCCACGGCGAGCGCACCGGCGCGGCTGCCCGCCTCGCAGGCCTCGACGAGCGAGCCGCCGAGCGCGAGCCGTGCGGCGAGCGTGCCGCCGTAGGTGTCCCCCGCACCTGTCGTGTCGACGACCGAGGCTGCCTGCACGGCCGCCACGCGCACGTAGGCGCCCTCTCGCCGGGTGCTCTCCCCGGTGCCGGTCGCACCGCCGGTCTCCTGGGCCACGGGCCCGACGACGGAGCCGTCCTGCCCGAGCGTCACCACGACCGACCGGGCGCCGGTCGCCTCCCGCACCGCGCGCGCAAGGTCGTCGGCGGCCACCCCGTCTGCGGGGGCGCCGTGCGCGCGCAGCACGTCACGCGCCTCGTGGACGTTGACGACGACGGGGTCGCACACCCGCCACGTCTCCGGCGACACCGGGGCCACCGGGCCGTTCGACAGGACGAACCGGGCCCCGACGCGGGCCGCGTGGGCGGCCGCGGCGTCGCAGCCGGGTGCCCCGATCTCGGACTGGGCGAGCACGAGCGCGACGGCGCCGCTCGCGCCAGGACCGGCCTCGCCACGACGCGCGCCCGTCCCGCCCTCGCCCTCGTGCAGCCCGCGCAGCAGCTCCGTGACCCGTTCGCGGGTGAGCAGGTCGTTGGCGCCCGGGGTGACCACGATCGTGTTCTCGCCGTCGAGCGCGACCGTGACGAGCGCGAGCGACGTCGGCACGTCCTCGCTCGCGAGCAGGGCCGTCGTGTCGATGCCGTAGGCCGCGAGCTCGTGGGACTGGGCCGCGCCCTCGGGGTCCGCGCCCACCGCGCCGACCATCGTCACGCGGGCGCCGGCGCGGGCCGCGGCGATCGCCTGGTTGCCCCCCTTGCCGCCGTTGCCGCGCGCGAGGCCGGTGGCGAGCAGCGTCTCGCCGGGACCGGCCCAGCGCGGCACCCTCGTCACGACGTCGTGGTTGAGCGAGCCGACGACCACCACGCGGCCGCCGGCGCCCTGCTCGGCCGCCGGGCGCGAGTCGGGTGACACGGTCGGCTCAGCTCTCGCGCGCGAGCCAGGAGGCGGCGCGCTGCCACAGGGCCACGAAGCCCGGCCAGTCGGTGAACTCGGTCGGCGCCCAGTGCGGGCCGACGTCGCTCGCGTACGCGAGCGCCCGGCCCTCCCCCGCCTCGCCGACGACCAGCAGCGGGTCGGCGTCGACGGTCATGAGGGTCTCGGCACCCGGCTTGGCGACGAGCCGCTGGTAGCCGAGCAGCTCCGGGATCTCGCCCCCGCCCCCGAGCCCGTCGGTGAGCAGGTGCGCGGCGGTCACGACCGGGCGCACGCCGTCGGGCCGCTCGACCCGGTCGTCGCCGACCTCCATGACGACGGGCAGGACGTCGGCGACCGGCGTCGTGCGGTAGTTCGCCTTGGCCTCGATGCCCTGGAAGGTGAGGTAGCCGCCGACCATCGCGAAACCGCCGCCCGCGCGCGTCCAGTCCCGCAGCGCCGCGAGGCGGTTGCCGTGCTTGTGGCCCCGCACGAAGGTCGAGGACGGCAGCAGCAGGGTGTTGGAGCCGATGTCGGACAGGACGACGACGTCCCACTGCGACAGCTCCTCGACGGTGCTCGGGAAGTCGTTGGCCGCCACGTGCGACGGCTGGTACGTCACCTCGTGGCCGCCGTCGCGCCACGCCGCGATGATCGCGTCGCCGCCCTCCGCGTACTCGGTCGTGGTGAAGGTGTCGAAGCCCTTGGCGTGGGTCGACGTCACCGACCAGGACTCTCCTGCGAACAAGATCTTCGCCATGTCTCTCGGTCTCCTCGTGTGGGGATGGGGGTCGTGTCGTGGGGGGTCAGTCGTCGGTGCCGCAGAGATCGGCGATCGTCAGCGCGAACACCTTCGTGGCGGCGAGCAGGTCGGTCTCGAGCAGGTGCTCGTCGGCCTGGTGGGCGACGCCCATGTGGCCGGGACCGAAGTTGATCGTCGGCGTGCCGTCGTCGATCTGGATGCCCATGTCGGTGTGGGACATGCAGCCCTGGAGGATGCTGGGAAGCCCGAGGCGCCGGGCGTTCGCGAGCGTCGTGGTGACCACCGGCTGGGTGTCCGGGGTCTCGCCGCAGTCGGCGTCGACGAGCCACTCGACGACGGGCGGGTGCTCGTCGAACCAGTCGTCGTCCGTCACGAAGGTCGTGAAGAGCTCCTCGAGCTCCGCCTTGACCACCGAGCCGAGCCCGTTCGCATCCTTCTGCACGGGCAGGTACTGGGCGTTGAACGTGATCGTGCACTCGGCGGCGTAGGTCGTGGGGAACTCCCCCGCGTCGAGCTGGGCGACGTGGATCTGGCACGGGATCGGCAGGTACTCGTGGTTCTTGAGCGGGTCCTGCGCCCAGCGGGCGTTGCGCTCGCGGATCGCGTCGAGCAGCCGGTGGCCGTAGGCGATGGCGTCGACCGCGCCGCCCTCGCGCCACGGCTTGCGCTCGAGCTCGATGTGCCCGGCGCGGCCCTTGAGGGTGACCCGACCCCACAGGATGCCGCGGCACAGCGGGGCGATGTTGAGGTTCGTCGCCTCCGGCACGATGGCGCCGCCGGGAGCGCGGTAGCCGCGGTCCACGAGCGCGAGGGTGCCCATGCCGCCGGCCTCCTCGTCGGCGACGGAGGCGATGATCAGGTCCTCCTTGAGCTGCACGCCGGCGGCCTTGAGCGCCTCGAGGGCACCGATCGCGGCGGCCATGCCGCCCTTCATGTCGACGGCGCCGCGGCCGTAGATCCTGCCGTCCTTGCGCTCGCCGCCGAAGGGGTCCTCGGTCCAGCCGGAGCCGACCTCGACCACGTCGCAGTGCCCCTGGACCATCACGGCACGACCCGTGGGCGCGGAGCCCTTGAGGGTGGCGACGAGGTTCGGCCGACCGGTGAAGTCGCGGCCCGGGTAGTAGCCGGGGCCGTCCGCACGGTGGGCGAGTTGGTCGGCGTCGGGCTCCCAGCGGTCGATCTCGTCCGCGCCGAGCGCGCGCAGCCGGGCCTCGAACACGTCCTGGACGGCGGCCTCGCCCATCACCTCGGGGGCGTCCTCGAACCAGGGGTTGACGCTCGGGGCCTGCAGGAGCTGCTGCAGGAAGGCGATGGTCGACTCCTCGCGCTCCTCGACAGCGGCGAGGACGGCGTCGTCGTTGCGTGGTGACATGGGGGTCACTCCTCTCGGGGGGTGGTGGCGCCACGGTCGGCGCCGGATGGTCGTGCCGCGCGGTGCGGCGACGGTCGCGCACGGCGGGTGCGCGGTGGTGGACGGGCGGTGGACGGTCGGGCGAGGGGCGGCGGCCAGGTGGTGCGGCTGCCGGGCGGCGCGGCTAGGTGACGAGCCGGCGCGACTGGCCGCGGGGCCGCACGAGCATCGAGACGATGAGCACCGCACCGAGCAGGCCGCGCTGGAAGGTGGAGCCGACGTCCGCGAGCTGCAGGCCGTTGTTGAGGATGCCCACGAGCACCAGCGCGAGCAGCACCCCGCTGATCCGGCCGACCCCACCGGTGATGGCGACGCCGCCGAGGACGGCGATGGTGATGGCCTGCAGCTCGAAGCCCGAGCCGGCGGTGGACTTGGCGTTGAGCAGCCAGGACGCTGTGACGACGGCGCCGATGCCCGCGCTGCCGCCCGCGATCGCGTAGAGCGAGACGCGGACGCGGTTGACGGGCACCCCGGCGAGCCGCGCGGCGACCTCCCCCGAGCCGACGGCGTAGACGTTGCGCCCGTAGCCGGTGCGGCGGGTGACGAACACCATGAGCGCGCCGAGCGGCACGAGGATCAGCAGCACCTGGACCGGCACGCCGAGCACGGACGTCTGGCCGATGGCGCGGAAGCCCTGGCGGTCGAAGCCCGAGACGTCGACCCCGCCCGTGGCCACCTGGGCGGCCGAGGCGTACAGGTACATGGTGCCCAACGTGACGATGAGCGGCGGCAGTCCGAGCAGGGTGATCAGCAGCCCGTTGACGGCGCCGAGCAGCACACCCGCCACGATCGCGACGAGCGCCGCGAGCCAGGGGCTCGTGCCGTGCTGCCCGGCGAGGATGCCGAACACGACCGAGCACGCCGACATCGTCGACCCGATCGACAGGTCGATGCCGCCCCCGCCGCCGAGGATCACCACGGTCTGCCCGAGGGCGAGGATGCCCACGACGGCGGAGTACTGCATGAGGGTCAGGAGGTTGGGCACCTTGAGGAAGTACGGCGAGCTGATCGACATGACGACCAGCGCCAGCGCGATGAGCACCACGAGGGCGCCGCGACGGTCCTTGAGACCGGAGGTGAGCTTCTCGACCATGTCACAGACTCCTCTGCCGCTCGCGCGACGCTCGGACCACGAGGCCGTTCACGACGACGGCCAGGAGGATGACGACGCCGATCATCACGCCGTTCCACAGGGACGGGACGCCGGCCAGGACGACGCCGTTGCGCAGCACCGCGATGAACAGCAGCCCGCCGAGGGTGCGCAGCACGGAGCCCTCGCCGCCGAGGATCGAGGTGCCGCCGACCACGACCGCGGCGATCGCGAGCATGGTGATCTCGCCCCCGGAGCTGGCCTGGACGACGCCGATCCGGGCGGAGTACAGCACCGCGGCCAGACCGATGAGCGCCCCCAGCACGAGGTAGGCCTCGAGCCGCACCCGGTCGATCTTGATGCCGGCGAGCTGCGCTGCCTCGACGTTCGAGCCGATCGCGTAGATCGAGCGGCCGAAGACCGTGCGCGAGAGCACGAGCTGCAGCACGGCGTAGATGCCCAGGACGATCAGGGCGACCACCGGGACCCCGAAGAGCCTCGACTGCCCCGACAGCCACGGGTAGACGGGCCGGGCGAACACGTCGGTGGAGTTCCACAGCCAGAACAGCAGCGCCTGGAAGATGGCGCTCGTGCCCAGCGTGGCCACGATCGACGGGATCGCGAGGCGGACCGTGAGCAGCCCGTTCGCGAGGCCGAGCACGGCGCCGACGACGAGCGCGAGCAGCAGCACCAGCGGGGGTGGCACGTCCTTCGCCATGCCGGTCGCGACGAACCAGCCGATGAGCCCGACCGCGAACCCGGTGGACACGTCGATCCCGGCCATCAGGATGATGAGCGTCAGGCCCGCGGCCACGAGGGCCAGGTCGGCGGAGTTGTTCGCGATGTTCACCCAGTTCTGGGCCGTGAGGAACTGCGGCGACAGGACGGCGAACAGCACGACCTCGATCACCAGCAGCACCGGCAGCATGAGCTTCTGGACCTGGCGCAGGATCGTCAGGCGGCTCGCGCCGTTGGCGGCGGGAGCAGCGACGGCGACGGCGGTCATGAGACCTCCTCGGGGTTCTCGGGGGAGGTGGCTGGGGCGGCGGCCGTGGTGAGCGCGCCCGTCGCACCGCGCAGGACGGCGGCCTCGGTGATCTCCTCGCCGCTCAGCACGGACGTCATCCGTCCCTCGTGGAGGGTGTGCACGACGTCCGAGAGCTCGAGGAGCTCGGACATCTCCGAGGAGATGAGCAGCACGGCCATGCCCTGAGCGGCGAGGCTGCGGATGTCGCGATGGATCTCGGCCTTGGTGGCGACGTCGATCCCACGGGTCGGCTCGTCGAGCACGAGCAGCCGGGGCTCGGTCGCGATGAGCCGGGCGAGCAGCGCCTTCTGCTGGTTGCCGCCCGACAGCGACGTGATCGGTGCGGCGGCGCCCGCGGTCTTGATCCGGATGCGCTCGATCCAGGTGCTCACCAGGCTGCGCTCCCGGCGCCGGTTCACGACGCCGTGGTCGGTGAGGGTCGGCAGGGCGGCGATCGAGACGTTCTCGCCCACCGTCATGTGCTGCAGCAGCCCCTGGGTCTTGCGGTCCTCGGGCAGGTAGGCGATGCCGCGGGCGAGGGCGGCACGGCTGCCGCGCGGACGCATGGGTGAACCGAGGTACTCGATGGTGCCGGCGTCGTGCCCGAGCTCGCCGAGCACGCTCAGCGCGAGCTCGGTGCGCCCGGCGCCGACGAGGCCGTAGAGCCCCGTGACCCGGCCGGCGACGACGTCGAGCGACACGTCCTCGAAGGTGTCGGCGAGCGTGAGCCCCTCGAGCCGGAGCACCGTCTGGCCGACGGTGCCTCCCGGCCCGCGGCGGCCCCGGCCGGCACCCTCCGTCGCCGCCGGGCCCGCTGCCCCCGCCGTCGCGGCGCCCGGGGCGACGGCCGCCTCCGGACGTCGCGACGACGGCTCCGCGAGCTGCCGGCCGCCCATCATGGCCAGCAGCCCGTCGCGGTCGGGGTCGCTCGTCTCTCCCACGAGCCGCCCGTCCCGCAGCACGACGAACCGGTCGGCCATCCGGCCGAGCTCGTCGAAGCGGTGGGTGATGAAGCAGACGCCCACGCCCGTCGCCACGAGCTCGTCCACGAGGCCGAAGAGCCGCTGCGACTCGGTGTCCGTGAGGATCGACGTCGGCTCGTCGAGGATCAGCACGCGCGGCTCCGCCGCGACGGCCCGCGCGATGAGCACGAGCTGCTGCTCCGCGAGGGACAGCTCGCCCATGGACCGGCGCAGGGTCCGTGCGGGCAGCCCGATGCGGTCGAGCAGGCGCGCGCCCTCGGCGCGCATCTGCCCGGGCTGCAGCCAGCCGGCACGGTGGTGCTGACGGCCCATGTAGAGGTTCTCGAGGACGGACAGGTGCGGGAACCCGGAGGGCTCCTGGTACACCGTCGAGATGCCCCGCAGGATCGCCTCGTAGGGGGTGCGCGGCGCGAAGAGCGTGCCGTCGAGCTCCATGGTGCCGGTGTCGGGGGCGTGGACGCCCGCGAACACCTTCATCAGGGTCGACTTCCCTGCGCCGTTCTCGCCCATGATGGCGACCCGCTCCCCGGCGGCGAGCCGGAAGGACACGTCGTCGAGGGCCTGGGTCGCGCCGAACCTCTTCGACACGTCACGGGCTTCGAGGATGGTCGTGGTCATGACTGCTCCTGGATGGGTCGGACCGACCGGTCAGAAGTCGTACTGCCCGTAGTTGTCCTTGGTGAACACGGTCGGCTCACCGAGCAGCAGCGTCTTGGTCGCGTCGTCGTAGGTCGCCGGGCTCTTCAGACCGGGCACCGTGTTGCTGGCCTCGAAGGGCTTGCCCTCGACGAGCTGGTCGAGCGCCCACACCGTGAGGTAGCCGAGGTCCTCGACGTTCCACAGCACGGTCGACGTCATGGCACCGGACTCGAGGAACTCGCCGGCGGTCTTGGGCGAGCCGAAGCCGGTCACCGCGACCTTGCCGATCGCCCCCGCGTTCTGGACGGCCTGGGCCACCCCCGGGATCGCCGTCGACGGGACCGCGATGATGCCCTTGAGGTCGGGGAAGGCCGTCATGAGGTTCTGGGCCTCCTGCAGGGCGTTGGCGGTGTCCGTCGTGTAGCGGATGCCGCCCACGAGCTCCATGTCCGGGTACTTCTCGGCCTGGCGGGCCTGGGCGGCCTTGATCCAGTTGTTGAAGGTCGCCGTGTCGGCGCCGCCCGAGACGATGCCGAACTGCCCGGTGCCGCCGGTCGCCTTGGCCAGCTCGTCCATCACGGTGCTGCCCAGCGCCTCGTCGCTCGCCTGGGAGACGAAGACGGCGCGGTCGGACTCGGGGGCGTCGGCGTCCGACGTCGCCACCTTGACGCCGGCCTTGGTGGCCGTGGCGATCGAGCCGTTGATCGACGTCGGGTCGAGCGGGGAGACGGCGATGGCGTCGTACTTCTGGGAGACGAGGCCGTCGAGGATCTTGACCTGCTCGGCGGAGTTGGTGGTGGCCGGGCCGGTCTGCGTGTAGCTGATGCCCAGGTCCTTGGCGGCGCGCTCGCCGCCGGCCTTGAAGCCGTTGAAGTAGGGGATGCCCTCGATCTGGGAGACGAAGGCGACCTTGACGCCGCCGGCCGGCGCGGAGCCGCTGGTGCCGGAGGTCGTCGAGGCGGTGTCGGAGCACGCGCTCAGCGCGAGGGCCGAGGCGGCCGCGAGGGCGATGATCGCGGAGACTCTCTTCATGGTCCGGGTCCTCTCTCGTCGGCCACCGCGGCGGCCGGTCGACTACGTTGTCGGTAGGCGCCAATGTAATCGTTTGCACCTGCCGATGCAAGGGGACGCTACGGAACCTGCTTTTCACCGGTGAGACCAGGACGTTTCCATGATGTAAACGTTGCCATGCCCTACACTGTGGGGGATAGCAGAAGGAGGCTCCGTGCCCACAGCAACGATCGCTGACGTCGCCCGTGCGGCGAAGGTCTCCACAGCGACGGTCTCTCGAGCCCTCAGCGGCTCGACGGCGGTCAGCCCGGACACCGCCGCACGGGTGCGGGACGCCGCGCTGCGTCTCGGCTACCGCGTCAACCCCATCGCCCGCGCGCTGCGCAAGAACGCGACCGGGAACGTCGGCCTCCTCGTCCCGTCGGTCTCCAACCCCTTCTTCACGATGCTCGTCGACGAGCTCGAGCAGCAGCTCGTGGGCACCGGCATGAACCTCTACCTGTGCACCTCGCGCGACGACGTCGACGTGGAGGCCAAGCGGCTCGCGTCGCTGTGCGACGGCGCGGTCGACGGCATCCTCGTCAGCCCGTGCGACGCCGCCCGCTCGGGGCCCGCGCTCCTCGGTGCGCACCAGCAGGTTCCCGTGGTCCAGGTCGACCGCAGCGCGACCGACGTCGACATCGACTGGGTCGGCCTCGACGACATGCACGCGATGGACGCCGTCGTCGCGCACCTGGCCGAGCGGGAGGTGCGCGAGATCGTGCTCGTCACCTCGAACGCCCAGAACTCCTCGGGCCGGCTGCGCACCGTGGCCACGCGCGCGGCCGGCGCCAAGCACGGCGTCACCGTCTCCCGCGTGCTCGACGGCACCTTCTCCCCCGGCTGGGGCGCGGAGGCCGCGAGGGCGATCGTCGCGGGGGACGCGCTGCCCGGCGGGGTGGTCTGCACGGACGACCAGATCGCCACGGGCCTGGTCCGCGAGCTGCAGCGGCTCGGGGTGACGGTGCCCGACGACGTCCTGGTCACCGGCCTCGACGACGTGCCGCACGCCGCCCTGCTCACGCCGTCGCTCACCACGATCCGTCAGCCGGTCTCGGCCATCGCCGCCGAGGCCGTGCGGCTCATCGAGAGCCTGCTCCACCCCCAGGGGCAGCAGGCCCAGACCCGCCGCTCGCTACGGACGGCGATGCGCGGCGAGCTCGTCGTCCGCGACTCCACGCGCCGGTCCTGACCGGCCGCGCGGCGGGACGGGCCACGACCGGGGACTGCGCGCTCTCGCCGGTCGGCACTCGCCCCGGCAGGGACCCTCAGGCGAGGCCGAGGTCGTCCTTGCCGTAGAGGTACAGGTAGGGCAGGCCCTCCGCCTCGATGCGCTCCTGGGCGCCCGTGGCGCGGTCCACGATGACGGCGACCGCGACGACGTCGGCCCCGGCCTCTCGCAGCGCCTCCACCGCCGTGAGGACCGAGCCGCCCGTGGTGGACGTGTCCTCGACGGCGACGACCCTGCGACCCGCGACGTCGGGCCCCTCGATGCGGCGCTGCAGACCGTGGGACTTGCCCTCCTTGCGCACCACGAAGGCGTCGAGCTCCTGGCCGCGGGAGGCCGCGGCGTGCAGCAGCGCGAGCGCGACCGGGTCGGCGCCCATCGTCAGGCCGCCCACGGCGTCGACGTCCGCCGTCGAGAAGCCGGCCTCCTCGAGCGCGTCGAGCAGCACGTGCCCGACGAGCGGCGCGGAGCGGTGGTCGAGCGTGACCCGGCGCAGGTCGACGTAGTAGTCGGCCTCCTTGCCGGAGGCGAGCATCACCTTGCCGTGGACGACGGCGAGCTCCTTGATGAGGTCACGGAGCTGTTCACGGGGCGTGGGCGAGAGCGAGTCGTTGGTCACGGGTGCCAGCGTATCGGTTGCGCGGGCGCGAGCGGATCTCGCTGCGGCCGTGGCCGGCCTGCTCGACCGGCGATACCGCGGGGCCTGCTCGATCGGCGGCACCGGGCGGGCGCTCAGGCCTTGCGGCGCAGGCCTGTGCTGCCGATCCGGCGCACCACCGCGCGCGGCATGGCGCGCACGGCGGCCGACGCGGCCTGGTAGCGCCACGACGGTGTGACGATCACCTGTCCGCGGCGCGCGGCGTCGAGCGTCTGGCGCACCACCTGGTCGGCGCTGAGCCACGCGACGTCGGGCAGGTCGTCCTCCACGAGCGCAGCCCGCTCGTGGAACTCGGTGCGGGTCAGGCCCGGTGCGACGACGGTCGCCGTCACGCCGGTCCCCCGCAGCTCGACCGCGAGCGACTCGGTGAACGTGCGGACCCACGCCTTGTGCGCGCTGTAGGTGCCCGAGGCCATCAGCGCGGCCACCGAGGACACGTTCACGAGCGCGCCCCGGCCCCGCGAGACCATCTGGGCCGCGGCGGCGTGCGAGAGGACCAGCACGGCGCGGACCATGAGGTCGAGAGCGGCGAGCTCGCGGTCCAGGTCGCCGTCGACGAAGGGCTGGCCCAGGCCTCGGCCCGCGTTGTTCACCAGCAGGCCGACCGGGGTCGGCTCGCCCGGCGCGGGAGGCTCGGCCGTGCCACGACCGTCGAGCGCGCCGACCCGCAGCCGCTCGGCGACCTTCTCGAGCTGCTCGGGGACCGCCAGGTCGGCAGCCAGCACCTCGACGCGCACCCCGGCCACCTGGCGGAGCTGCTCGGCGAGCTCGGCGAGCCGCTGCTCGTCCCGGGCGACGAGCACGAGGTCCTGCTTGGCGGTCGCGAGCTGCCAGGCGAACTCGAGCCCGAGGCCCGAGCTGGCACCGGTGATGAGTGCGGTTCCCATCCCGCCAGCCTACGGCGCCCCACCGGTACCCCACCGGCGCCAGGGCGTCGGTACGCTCGGTGCATGCGCATCGCCACGTGGAACATCAACTCCGTCCGCACCCGCGTCGAGCGCGCGGTCGACCTGCTCGAGCGCGAGAACCTCGACGTCCTCGCCCTGCAGGAGACGAAGGTCAAGGACGCGATGTTCCCCACCGCCCCGTTCCTCGAGGCCGGGTACGAGGTGGCGCACCACGGCGTCAACCAGTGGAACGGCGTCGCGATCGTCTCGCGCGTGGGCATCGAGGACGTCGAGGCAGCCTTCCCCGGCCAGCCCGGCTTCGGCGAGGAGCCCGCGGTGGAGGCTCGCGCGCTCGGAGCGACCTGCGGGGGCGTGCGGGTCTGGAGCCTCTACGTGCCCAACGGCCGCGAGCTCGACCACCCGCACTACGTCTACAAGCTGGAGTGGCTGGCCCGGCTGCGCCATGTCGCCGGCTCGTGGCTCGAGGCGGACCCCCAGGCGCAGGTGGCGCTCGTCGGGGACTGGAACGTCGCGCCGCTCGACACGGACGTGTGGGACCCCGCCGTCTTCGAGGGGCGGACCCACGTCTCCCCCGCCGAGCGCGCGGCCTTCGCCGCGATGGCCGACGCCGGGTACGTCGAGGCGAGCCGCGAGCTGCTCCCCGCCGAGCACACGTACACCTACTGGGACTACCAGCAGCTCCGGTTCCCGCGCAACGAGGGCATGCGCATCGACTTCACCTACCTGTCCCCCGCACTGCGCGCCCGCACGACCGGTGCCACCATCCTGCGCAACGAGCGCAAGGGCAAGGGGGCCTCCGACCACGTGCCGGTGATCCTCGACGTCGAAGGCTGAGGTCACGGCGCCCCGCGGGCGCTCGTCCCGGTGCGGTTGACACGCTTCACCCGCCCGACGACGATGGCGAGCGAGCCCCCGGCACCGTCGCCGGAGGCCCGTCCTCGCGCAACGTAGCCCGGAGGAAGTCTCGATGCCACTGCTGTCCCTCACCGTGCGACGCCGCACGCTCGCCCTCGTCCTCGCCGCCTCGCTGGGGGCCGTGGGCACGGTACCCCTCGCCGCCGGCGCCGCCGCGGCACCCGCCGGCCCGACCGCGACCGCCGTCGACGCCTGCGCCGCCCCGACGGGTGACGGGACCTACAGCGACGCGATCACGGGCTCCGCCACGATGACGGTCCAGTCGACCGACACCGGCACCTGCCTGCGCACGTACCAGCTGACCCGGCCCGGCGGCGAGACGTCCACGATCTCCGAGACGGCGGGCCGCCCCGTCGTGCGGACCGGGTCGGCCATGCTCGACGGCGTCTTCGCCCTCGCGGTCAAGGAGGCCGGCCAGAACAGCATCGACGCGGTCAGCAACGGGGCCTACGACGGCGGCAGCCCGACCACGTGCGTCGTCGACGGCGTCGGCTGCTACTACACCGGGGCCGGGTGGACGTACGTGTGGACGCGTGACACCGCCTACTCCGCGGCGCTCGGGCTGGGCTCCCTCGACCCGCTGCGCATGCGCAACTCGCTGACCTTCAAGCTCTCCGACCGCCGCGCCGGCTGGTACTCGGACACGAGCGACGTCCAGGTCGTGCAGGACTCCGGCACCGGCGGCGGGTACCCGAACTCGACCGACCGGGTGAGCTGGGCCCTCGGGGCGCAGGACGTCGTCGACTGGCTGCCCGAGCAGTACCGGCAGGCCTTCGAGGACACGACCTACACCGCGCTGCGCAACACGGTCGAGCACGACCGTCAGGTCGTCTACGACGCCGAGAACCACCTCTACTCCGGGGAGTCCTCCTTCCTCGACTGGCGCTGGCAGACCTACCCGGGCTGGATCGAGAACGACATGACGCAGATCGCGCAGAGCATGTCGCTGTCCACCAACGTGGACCACTGGGTGGCCCTCAGCGAGACCGCCAGGCTCGCCGCCGAGCACGGCGACACCCAGGCGGCCGCGAGGTACCGGGGGTGGGCGGACGACCTCGCCGCCACGATCCGCAGCCGGTTCTGGCTGCCGGACCGCGGTCAGTTCTCCGCGATGATCACCGGCACGCTCGACCCGTCGCCGACGCTGCGCTACGACGCGCTCGCCACCGCGCTGGTGATCCTGACCGGCATCGCGACGCCCGAGCAGGCCGCGGCCGCCGTCGCGCACTACCCGCAGACCTACACCGGTCCGACGGCGATCTGGCCGCAGCAGTCGTCGATCTGGGACAACCGCAGCGGGCTGGTCTACCACAACTACGCGAGCTGGCCCTTCCTCACCGCGTTCATGGCGCGCGCCGCCGCCCAGGTCGGCAACGACACGTCCGCGAGCCGCCAGCTCGACGCGATCGTCCGCGTGCCGGCGACCTTCGGCTCCAACTACGAGAACATCAACATCCTCAGCGGCGGGCTCGACACCAACATGGACTCCTCGCGCCAGCTGTGGAGCATCGCGGGGGCGGTCAGCGCGTTCCAGCAGACGATGTTCGGCATCGACCCGGACGACGACGGCCTCGTCGTCACGCCCTTCGTCACCGCCCAGGACCGTCGGCGCTGGTTCGCCGGCAGCGACGCGATCGCCCTGCACGGGCTGACCTACCAGGGCCGCACGGTCGACGTGGACGTCGTGCTCCCGGCGGACACCGCCGCGGCCGGCGCGTACACGGTGACGGGCATGACCGTGAACGGCACCGCGGTCCCCGTCGGCACGTCGATCCCTGCCGCGCAGCTCGGGGCGCCGGGGGCCCGGGCGAGCGTCGTCGTGACCCTCGGGACGGCCCGGCCGAGCGTCGCGGCGGACCCCGCCGTCGACACCACGGACCGCGCCTCGATCACCGGGCCGGACGCCCCCACCGTGACCGGCGTGACCGCCACCGGCGCGAGCACGCTCACGCTGGGGATCGACCTCGCCGGGGCCTCCCCGGCGAGCGTGCGCATGGACGTGCTGCGTGACGGCGTCGTCGTCGCGCACGACGTCGAGGCGACCACGACCTTCCAGGACACTGGTGCGGCCGGCATGGCCTACCACTCGTACTGCTACTCCGTGCGGCTCACCGACCGGGCGACCGGCAGCACCTCCCAGCCGGCGAAGGCGCGCTGCTACTGGGGACCGGGCAGCGACCGGGTGATCGCCGCCGACTCGTCCACCTTCATCAACGTCGGCGGCGCGTGGGACGACAAGACGATCAACGGCACGACGCACCGCTACGTCAAGGACTGGGGCAACCTCTCGACCGACTCGCTGACCGCGACGCTCACCGCGCCCCGCACCGGGCACTACCTCGCCCAGCTCCGGTATGCGGTGAGCACCAACCCGATCCCCGACGGCATCTCCTCGGGCATCAAGATGCTCACCGTCAAGGACCACGCGACCGGCGACGTCGTGACGCGCAAGCCCGTCGTCATGTCGAACACCGGCGACTGGAACCTCATCAACGGCTCGACCTTCGTGCCGGTCGACCTGGTCGGCGGGCGCAGCTACGACCTCGTCGTCGCGAGCGACCGGCTCGCCGTCAACATGGGCTACTTCCAGAAGAACGCGACCTACAGCCTCGGGTCGGAGAACCTCACCTCCGGGCCGCGCAACTTCAACGATGTCTACGCCATGCAGCTGCTGCTCAAGGACGTGCCGGAGGTCGCCGTGAGCCCGCGCCCTGCCGCCACCGTCGTCGCGGGCGGGACGCTCCAGGGCACGCTCGCCACCGTCGCCGGCGGGCTCGCGCAGGCGCCGGGCGACCTCACGGTGCGCGTGGACTGGGGCGACGGCGCGTCCACCACGCCGACCGTCACCCGCGCCGACGACGGCACCTTCGCCGTGACGGGCTCCCACGCCTACGCGGTTCCCGGCAGCTACCGGGTCCACGTCACGGCGAGCGACGGCACGACCGACGCCTCCGGGGACGTCACCGTGACGGTGAGGCCGGGCCCGCTGACCAGCGCCGCACCCGTCGTCTCCGGCACCGCCCGGGTGGGCGCGACGCTGCGCGTGGTCCCCGGACGCTGGGCGGCCGGTGCCGCCCTGGCCTACCAGTGGTACGCCAACGGGACCCGCATCCCCGGGGCGACCACGACGTCCCTCCCGCTCACGGCGGCGCAGCGTGGCGCCCGCATCACCGTGTCCGTCACCGGGCGCGGGCCGACCACGGTGATCGTGACCCGGACCTCGCGCGCCACCGCGCCGGTCGCGGCCGGGGTCCTCACGCGCACCGCGGTGTCGATCAAGGGTCGCGCGAAGGTCGGCAAGAAGCTGCGCGCCAAGGTGCGGCGTGGCGGGCCGGCCCCGGTGACGATCAGCTACCGCTGGTACCGCGGCGGCAAGAAGATCACGGGCAAGAAGGGCGCCAAGCACGCGCTGAAGGTGACCAAGAAGTACCGCGGGGCGCGGCTCACCGTGAAGGTCACCACGAAGAAGCCCGGGTACACCTCCACCGTCTCGTCCGCCCGCACCCACAAGGTGCGCCGCTGAGCCACGTGCGGGTGGGGCCGGGTCTGCCCGACGACGGCGGGCAAGTTCCGCAACGAATACTGATTCGTCCAGGAGGGTGCGCCGGGTAGCGTTGCGCTGCAACCGTCGTCGAACCGAGAGCTGGTCCGTGCGTTCCCTCCTCCTTTCCGACATCGCCGGACCCCGTGAGGCGCGTGCGGGCGATCCCGGTCGGCGCGCGAGCCTGCGACGCGCCGCGCGCCTGCTCGTGGTCGCACCGATCGTCCTCGCGCTCGGCGGCTGCCACTTCCTGTGGTGGGGCGGTGACGACGCGAAGGGCAAGGCCGTCTCGGTCTTCGACCTCACGGCCGGCGACTGCACGCTGACGCCCACGGACGTCACCGTGGAGGTCACCAAGATCGACCGTGTCGCATGCTCGGTGCCTCACCAGCAGGAGGTCTACGCCGCGGTCCCCTACGTCGACGCCACGACGGGCGACGCTCCCGACGCCTTCCCCGGCAACGATGCGCTCACCGCCTTCGCCGACGGCACCTGCGCGGAGGCGTACACCACGTACGTGGGGGTCGACTACCGCGACTCCCGGCTCTACTTCACCTACCTGCTCCCCTCCGCCCGCGGCTGGGAGCAGGACGGCGACCACCAGGTGGTCTGCTTCGTCACGACCACCGGTGACGTCCTCACGCAGTCCGTCAAGAACACCAAGTGGTGACGGTCCGGCACCGTCGTCACGCTCACGAGGAGGATCTGATGGGTCGACCCGCCGCAGCCACGTCTGCGATGCTCCAGTGCTCCTTCGGCGCCGCACCCGCGACGCTCAACGCCCTGCCCACGCCGCGTGTGATGATCGAGGGCAAGCCCGCCGCGACCATCGCCGACGGCGCCCCGCTGGTCAACGTGCCGACCTTCGGCATGTGCACCTCGCTGGCCAACCCGACCGTCGCCGCCGCCACCTCCGCCGCGCTCGGGGTGCTGACCCCGATGCCCTGCGTGCCCGCGACGGGCGCGTGGGTCAACGGCGCGACGACCACGATGATCGGCGGCACGCCGGCCCTCGCCACGGGGTGCACGCTGATGTGCGCCTACGGCGGCGTCGTGCAGATCCTCAACCCCGGGACCACGCGCACCCAGGTGTCGTAGCGGGGCGAGCCTGCGCACCCCGCTGCCGTCTCAGCCCTCGAGGGCCTGGGCGGCGGTGTGAGGGTCGGTGCCGTGGTCGAGCACGTCGTCGACGGCGTCCCAGACGGCCTCGGCCAGCGCGAGGTTCGAGCCGAGGGCCCGGGCGAGCTGCGAGCCGAGGGCGTCCTCGTCGTCGAGCCCGAAGGTGCCCAGCTCGACGCCCGTGCGCACGCGCACCTCGCCGTCGTCCAGGTCCGTCTCGACGGCACCGACCAGCAGCCCGTAGTTGATACGCGTCAGCAGGGTCGCGATCTTCTCGCGCTGCGCCTCCGGGACGTCCTCGGGGCGCACCGAGTAGAACAGCACGCGCTGCTCGTCGTCGTCGACCACCGCCAGCAGCGGCCACGGCGCGTCGCCGTCGCTCGGGCTGAGCAGGAACTGGCCCCGCTCCTCGACGGTCACGCCGTCGTTGAGCTGCCACTCCTGACCCACGAGCCAGGCCTCGACCCGGTCCACCAGGTCGCGGTAAGCCATCATCCGCCGATCCCCTTCAGCTGCTCCTTGACGATGTCACTGATCTTGCCACCGATCTTCGTGACCTCGGCATCGAGCGCCTTCACCTCGTCCTCGAGGGCGTCGATCTTCGTCTGGGCCGTCCGGGACGGCTTGCGCCGCGCGGACTGCTTGTCCTTGGCCCTGAGCAGCTCGTCGCGCTTGGCGCGCAGGTCCTTCGCCTTCTGCCGGAACGCCGCGATGTCCGAGTCCTTGATCCTCGCGATCGCACCGGCGAGGTTCGTCTCCGCGATGATGTGGAGGATCTTCGCGGCGCGCTCAGCGATCTTGTCGTTGTCCGACCCGAGGCAGCGCACCAGGTCGTCCACCCGGCGCTGGGCCTGCAGGGTGAGCAGGCGCAGCAGCTTGGCGCGCTGCACGTCGGTCAGCGACCCGGCGTTCGCCGAGACCTTGGCACCGCCCGAGTGGTCGCCGTCCATCGAGGCCTTCGCCTTGTCCATCGAGCCCTCGATGTTGCCGCCGAAGAACGTCTTGAGGCCCCAACCGAACCCGCGGTCCGACTTGCCGCCGTAGCCGAGCTCGTTCTTCGCCGTCGCGAGCTTGTGCACACGACGGGCGCGCTTCACCCCGGACTTCAGCCCGCGGTACAGCGCGGCCCCGCCCTTGAGGACCTTGCCGGAGATCTTCGTGGCGCCCATGTCGCCCGCCGCCGTGAAGGTGCCCGCGCCGTCGAGCGCGTTGCCGACCGCCTCGACCGAGTTCACGGCCGCGGTCTCGCCCTTGCGGCGCTGGCCGAAGGAGGCGACCTTGCCCAGGCTGCGAGCGTCCATGTAGTCGCCGGACCCGGTCTGCGCCTTGGTCGCGAGGTCGCCCTCGTACTTCTTGCGGTGCTCGGTGCCCTTGCCGAAGTCCTTGGGCTGGGCGTCGAGGAACTCGAGGATCCTGCGCTCCGAGGAGGTGTCCCGGACCCGCTTGCCGAAGGCGGTCTCCGCCTCGACGAACCGCTTCACGTCGCCGGACTTCACCGAGCCCTTCGCCGCGTCGATCGCCTTGCGCGCCTCCTTGGCGGCCTTCTTGTCGCCCGCCGCGAGCGCCTTCTCCTCGGCCTTCTTGCCGGCCTTGTAGGCCGCGACCGCCGGGTAGAACTCCTTGAACCGCTCGATGCGCACGTCCGCGGGCATCATCTGGTCCTTGAGGTGCTTGACCTTGCCCTTCTGCATGCCCAGGCGCGCCGAGGCCACCGAGTCCTCGATGGCGGCCTTGCCCTTGACACCCGCGTTGTAGAAGCTCATGACCTCGCCGACGACGGGCAGCTCCTTGGCACCGTGGTTCTTGGCGAGGCCCGACGCGGCCCCGGCGATCCCGCCGACGCCGCCGCCCAGGCCCAGCAGGCTCTGCTCGAGGGCCACCCCGTGCTTGTTGGTGTCGAAGGAGTCCTCGGCCTCGACGAGCCCCTTGATGGCCTTGCCGCCGCCGAGCATGCTGCCCGCGGTGCTCTTGACGGAGCCGATGAGCGCGAGCGAGCCGAAGGCGTCCGAGGTCTCCGTGGGCGACATGAAGGAGCTCTGGTCGTCGAAGCTCTTGCCGTTGCCCTCGTGCATCCCCTCGAACTTCTGGATGGTGTCGGCGAGGTCCATGAACTCGTTGGGGATGCCCTGGTCCTCCTGGTCCAGGTTCCCCTCCTTCATCTCGGCGACGGCCGTGGTGCCGAACAGGCCGAGGAAGATGCGTCGCACCGTCGCCTCGTGGCCGCAGCCCGGGCCGTGGGTGTGCTCGACCTCGATCGGCCCCTCCTGCGCCGAGGGGTCGCGCAGCGCCTTGACGACGCGGTCGGCGACCCGGTCCGCCTCGACCTCGGCACCGTCGTCGGCCCGGCCGACCGTGAGCGCGGACCGCTGCAGCGGTGCGGTCGACGTCCTGCCCGCGCCACCGGACTGCTGGACGACGTGGGTGAGCTCGTGGGCGAGGGTGTGCTGGCCCGACGTCGAGCCGGGCGCGTAGGCGCCGGAGGAGAAGAAGATGTCGGAGCCGACGGTGAAGGCGCGTGCCTGCACGGCACGGCTCAGCGTGTCCGCCTCGTTGCCGGTGTGGACGCGCACGTCGGAGAAGTCGTGACCGAAGCGGCTGCCCATCGACTCCGCGACGTCACGCGGCAGCTTCGAGCCCCCGCCGCGGCGGCGCTGGATGGCGCTCGCCACGTCGGACTCGACCTCGGTGCCGCCGAGCACGTCCGCGCCGGCCGACCCACGACGTCGGACCGTCGCGCGCCCCGGCACCGCGGTCACCCGCGCGTCCCGGGCCGACGACGCCGACGCGGTCGCGCGGGCGGCGCTCGTCCGCTTCTCGTCCTTGCCATGCCCCTGGGCCCGGGCGGCGGTGGCCCGAGTGGTCTCACTCATGACTGGCTCCTGCTCACGGTGCGGCGTCCGACGACGAACGAGGTCGGCGACGGGACGGAACCTCTGACGGCCGAGGCGTGGCACACGCCTCTGACCTCAAACTACGGTGCCGCACGACCGTGGCACAGGGTTCCGCGGGAAGTTGCGTAGTGATTGCGCAGACCCCGGGCCCGTGCTCTCACCCTGCCCTCGTGGCGGACCGCCCGGTAGCATGACGACCGGACCGGGCCGACGCCACCGACCTGCAAGGGAGCGCACGATGGGGTTCATCAAGGCATTCGCCGGAGCGATCGGCGGGACGTTCGCCGACCAGTGGATCGACTTCCTGGCGCCGCCGCAGGGGCTGGCCCCCACCGCGGCGCTCTTCCCCGCCGTCCCGCAGGGGCAGAACGCGGGACGCGGCTCGAACACCAAGGGCTCGTCGAACATCATCACGAACGGCTCGCTGATCGTGGTGCCCGAGGGCTACGGGCTGATCACCTTCGCCGAGGGGCGCATCTCCGGCCTGATCACCGACCCGGGCGGCTACACCTTCACGACCGACGAGCAGAACTCCCAGTCGGTCTTCGCCGACGGCGGCTTCGTCAGCTCCCTGGTCAAGACGTCGTGGGAGCGGTTCAAGTTCGGCGGCCAGCCGGGCGCGCAGCAGATCGCGCTCTACGTGAACCTCAAGGAGATCCCGAACAACCGGTTCGGCACGCAGTCGGAGATCTACTGGGACGACGCCTACCTCAACGCCCAGGTCGGCGCGCTGGTGCGGGGCACGTACACGATCAAGATCACCGACCCGGTGCTGTTCGTCTCACGCTTCGTGCCGGCCACGTACTTCATGCCGGGCGGCCCGGTCTTCGACTTCACCGACGTCGACAACGACGCCGCCTCGCAGCTGTTCAACGAGGTCGTCTCGGCGCTGTCGCCGGCGTTCTCCCTCTACACGAACGACCCGTCCAAGGGGAACCGGATCACCCGGATCCAGTCCGACGCCCTGGGCTTCGCGCAGTCGCTCAGCCAGGCGGTCGAGGACGGGTACAAGTGGCGCACCGAGCGCGGTCTGGAGATCATCGCCGTCGCGATCCAGGCGATCGAGTACGACGAGGACACCCGCAATCTGCTGTCCGACGTCAAGAAGGCGGACGCGCTGTCCGGCCAGCGCGGGAACTCGTTCCTGCAGCAGTCCGTGGCGCGCGGCGTGCAGGGAGCGGGCGAGAACAGCGGTGGCGCCGGGCTCGCGATGTTCGGGATGGGTGCGGGCATGGCGGGCGGCGTGGCGGGCGCGAGCCAGCAGAACCCCGGCGCCACCCCAGGGCCGTTCGGCGTCCAGCCGCCGCCTCCCCCCGCTCCCGCTGCCCCGGCGGCCGCTGAGGCACCCACCGCTCCCGCCGCACCGGCGGCCGAGGACCCGGTCGCGAAGCTCACCCAGCTCAAGCAGATGCTCGACGCCGGGCTCATCACGCAGGCCGACTTCGACGCCGCCAAGGCCAAGGTCCTGGGTCTGTGAGCGAGGAGGCCGCGCCGCCCGTCACCCAGGTCGGCGGGCAGGACAAGTGCCCCACCTGCGGCTCGACGGACATCGCCTACTCGCAGAAGAAGGGGATGCTCGTCTGCCGGTACTGCCGGGCGGAGTGGTCCGAGACGCTGGTCGAGGCGGCGCTCGGCTACGACACCGAGATCCGCACGCTGCAGGGCGTGACCGTCTCGCGCGGTGCGTCGGACATCGACCGGGACTCCTCGGACACCATCACCCTCAAGTGCCAGGGCTGCGGGGCCGAGGTCGTCATCAACTCGGCGACCAACCTGCAGGCCCGCTGCCACTGGTGCCGCAGCGTCCTCTCGCTCGACGCACGCGTGCCGAACGGCGCGGTGCCGGACGCCGTCCTGCCGTTCCAGGTGACGCACGAGCAGGCGGTCGCCGCGATCCAGGGCTTCGCCAAGAAGCGGTGGTTCTTCGCGCTGAAGAAGTTCCGCCAGGAGTTCCAGCCCGAGAACGTGGTCGGGGTGTTCATGCCGTACCTCGTCGCGGACGTGAACGCCCAGGTCACGGCGGAGGGACGCGGTGAGGTCGAGACCCGGCGCTACACGGTGAGCGTCGGCAAGGACCAGCGCGAGACGCGCTACGACGCCGACGTCTACCGCGTGGGCCGCCAGTGCGACATCACCGTGGACGACCTGACGGCGGAGTCGTCGGCGCGACGGGCCGGCTTCGCGCGGGCCCAGGACACCTCGAACGTCATCAACGCGGTGCTGCCCTTCGACACGAAGAACGCCGTCAGCTACAACGCGAACTACCTCAACGGTTTCACGTCCGAGAAGCGCGACATGGACGTGGACGACGCCGGGGGCCGGGTCGCGCAGATGGTCTTCGGCCTGGGCACGTCGCGGCTGCGCGACACCCTGGCGGCCTACGACCGCGGCGTGCGCTGGGAGAACGGGTCGGTCACCGTCAAGGGCGTGCGCTACCTCGCGATGTACGCGCCCGTGTGGCTGTACTCGTACTACGAGCGGCGCGGCGGCGGCAAGGAGCTGCTGCACTACATCGCCGTGAACGCACGGACCGGGGCGACCATGGGATCGGTGCCCGTGAACAAGCCGAAGCTGGCCGCGTTCTCGACCGTGCTGTCGCTCATCGTGCTCGTCGGAGGAGGGCTGCTCGTCCTATGATCGCTGACCTTTCCACCCTCTCGGGGCTGGGCCTGCCGGGGCTGGGCGACGCCGCTCACCTCGCGGCCTCCCACGTGCTGGCCGGGCCCGCTGTGCTGGCGTCGTCGAGCGACGACTCGGGCGGCGGCCCGATCTTCGTCCTCATCGCGACCCTGGTGGTCGGCATCGGCTTCTACTGGGGCTTCGCGAACTACTACCGCAACGCCAACGCGCGCTTCCGCTTCGAGGACCGGACGACGGCGACCGTCTCGGACGTGCGCCGACGCGACGAGCGGGTCAATCACCTGACGGGGCTGCGCTCGTCGAGCATGGACGGGCGAAACGAGTCGGACGCGACGGCGGCGGTGCCGCTGCAGGTCGCCTGGCCGGCGCCGCAGGAGCATGCGGTCGGCCCGGTCGACGTGCCCGACGCCGGGGCCGCCGGTCCCGCGTCGCAGCCGCCCTCCCCGCCGCCCCCGCCGGTCGAGTAATGCCCCCTGGGGCGTGTATCGAGCCCCCCCCCGCGCGAACCGGATCTCGATACGGCCCTAGGGAGCCTGCTCGATCGGCGGCGGGGCCGCGGGTGACCTGATCGATCAGGTCACCCGCGGCCGCGTGTCACCTCACTTCACCTTCGTCTTCGACTTCTTGACCGCGGAGGTGTTGCCGAGCCGGTCGGCGCCGGAGCGCTTGATGATCAGCTTGCCCTTCTTGGCCTTGGCGAGCTTGGCCTTCCACGAGGCACCGTTCACCGTGGCCTTGACCGCGGTCGCCTTCTTGAAGGCCTTGGCCTTCGATGCCGCCTTCTTCCAGGCGCCACCCTTGTAGGCGAACCACTTCTTCCCGTGCTTCTGGACGGCCTTGACGGTCACCGACCTCGCCCCCACGCCGGCGTCCTTGACCTTGCCCTTGACCTTGGCGGCGGCCTTCGTCGACGCCTTGGCCCCGGGCTTCTTGATCGTGACCGTCGGAGCGGTCCTGTCGACGGTCACCCTCACCGCGGCCGAGGTCACGTCACCCCCGGTCACCGACGGGCTCGCCGCCAGCGCGCGGACCGAGAGGGCGTGAGAGCCCTCGGAGAGCGTCAGCGAGGAGGACGTCGCCGAGGCCGGCAGCGTCTTGACGACTGTCGCCCCGTCGAGCACCTGGTAGCCGCGCAACGAGGCGGTCGGCGTCGCCGCCGTCCACCCGAGCGTCACCGCGCCCGTCGAGAACTGCGTGCCGTGCGCCGAGATCGCACCCGAGCGGATCGACGCGACCGGCGCGTGCAGCGCCGGCTGGGCCGGGGTGGCCGGGACGACGACGGACGCCGTCTGGCGGATGTCGTCCGACGCCGCTGCGAGCGAGACGGTGCGCGCACCGGTGCCCACGACCCACTGCTGGGCGACCATGTCCCACGCGGAGACCTGCTGCTTGTCCACGTGCAGGGTCTCGGTCTTCGAGGCGCCCGCGGCGAGGTTGACGTGGTCGAACTGGACCAGCTTCTCCATGGACTGCTCGAAGCCCTTGACGACCAGGCCGTCCGAGTCGTACGTCGGAGCGGCCAGGTCCGGGGAGGCGCCGAGGTAGATCTGCGGTGAGACGCCGCCGGCCACCGCGCCCGTGTTCCTGACCGTGAACGTGACGTCCAGGCCGCCGTCGGACGCGTTTGCGACCTTCAGGCCCGAGTAGTCGAACGTCGTGTACGACAGGCCGTGACCGAAGGCGAACAGCGGCTTGAAGTTCTGCGTGTTCACCGCGGGGTTCGTGTACCACCGGTAGCCCACGTTCACGCCGTCGGACCACTTGATCGTGGTCGTGGTCGCGCCGGCGTCCTGCGAGCCGACCGTGCGCTCCGGGTGACCCGTGAACGAGGAGTGGTCGTTGTCCACCGGGAACGTGATGGGCAGGCTGCCTGAGGGGTTGGCCTTGCCGTAGAGCAGGTTCGCGCTGGCGGTGCCCCCTTCCTGGCCGGGGTACCACATCTCGAGGATGGCGTCCGCCTTCGCGGCCCAGCTCATCTGGACCGCGCTGTTGGAGTTCATCACCACGACGACCTTCGTGCCCGCCGCGTGCGCCGCGTCAGCGACGTCGTTGACGAGCTTGTTCTGGTCGTCCGTCATGGACTTGACGCCCGAGCCGCCGTCGGCGTTGCCCGCGTTGTTGCCGATGACGGAGTCGTCCACGAAGATGACGGTCTCGTCAGCGGCGGACGCGGCAGCGGCGGCGTCGGCGATGCCCTTGTTGATGGCGTTCCACGAGAAGCGCAGGGTCGGGGTCGTCGCCGTCGTCGCGGTCGGGTTGTAGCCCAGGGTGATCGCGTGCAGACCGGCGGTCAGCGCGATGCGCACGCCCTGGTTGTCCTTGCCGAGGTACTGACCGTTCGAGGCGAGCTGCCCGTCCGGGACGTCGTTCTGCAGGATGTTGCTGCCCGGGCTGGAGATCGTCTGCGCCACGCCGTCGACCGACATGCTCATGCTCGACGCCGGTCCGCCGCCGCGCCCCTCGGGGGCCACGCCGCCGTTGTAGGCGCTGCGGTCGCCCGAGTCGTCACCGTAGGGGCGCTGGATGAGCAGCTGGTAGGTGTCCGCCGCCGGGACGTCGATGTAGCCCGTCCAGGTGTACTTGCCGCCCTTCTGCAGGGTGGTCTGCTTGCCGTCCACCGTGGTGACCGTCGTCGGGGTGATCGGGCTGCCGCTCGCGTCCGTGCCCGAGAGCGTCAGGCCCTTAGTGCCGGAGGCGTCGTCGCCGACGAACAGGTTGTCGGCCGGGACGGTCGTGCCGTACCAGTCGACGCCGGGGACCGACGTCGCGTTGGCCGCGCCGACGAGGCCCTGGATGGCCTTGACCGGGGTGATGAGGTTGCGGTCACCGAAGCCGCGCGAGCGCTCGCCGCCGGGGGCGGCCGGCATGATGGTCGACGCCGGGCCGACGATCGCGACCTTCTGGCTGGTCGACAGCGGCAGCGCCTTGCCCTCGTTCTTGAGCAGGACGGCGGAACGCTCGGCGGCCGAGCGCGAGAGCGCGATGCCGGCGGTCTTGTCGACGGTCGAGGAGTTGTCGGTGTCCGTCACGTCCCCGTGCTGCGGGACCGGTGAGCGGTAGGCGGCCGGGATCTTGGAGTTGTCCAGCAGGCCGAAGCGCTCGTACTGGTAGACGATGCGCGCGACCGACTCGTTCGCGGCCTGGCCGTAGGCCGGGTCGTACGACGACGACGTCGTGTCGATCTTGGGCACGAGGTTCGCGGGGTTGAAGTTGTTCGTCGCGAACTCCTGGTCCATGCCGGCGGTCAGGTCGCTGATCGCCTTGGAGCCGCCGTAGTCGGAGGTGATGAAGCCCTTGAGGCCGAACTCCCCCTTGACGATGTGCGTCTCGAGGTTCTTGTTGGAGCACGCGTAGTCGGGGTGGTCCTGCTCGCCGACGATCTGGAACGTCGCGTAGGAGCACATGAGGGACGAGACGTTGCCGACCTCGATGGCCGACTGCGCGGGTGCCAGGTAGAGCTCGTGCGCCGCCTGCGAGGAGACGAGCGAGGGGACGGACTGGCTCTGGCCGTTGTACATCGACACGTGCTTGACCTGCGCCAGCAGACCCGTGCTCTGGATCGCGTTGATCTCGGTCGCCGCGAACTGCGACGACAGGTAGGAGTCCTCGCCGTTGGTGGAGATGTTGCGGTTCCACGACGGGAAGCGCGCCATGTCCACCTGCGGGCCGTAGATCAGGTCGACGTCGGAGGCGAGGCCCTCCTTGCCGATCTGGGAGCCCATCTGCACGTACAGGCTGCGGTCGAACGACGACGCCGCGGCGAGACGGCTCGGGTAGGCGGTCGCGTCCGAGCGGACGTTGATGCCCATGGCGTCGACGTGGCGGATCTCGGGGATGCCCAGGCGGGCGACGGGAGCCAGGTAGCCGGCTTGGCCGTGGTTGTCCGGGTCCGTGCCGCCCTTCATGACCGTGACCTTCTCGGGCGCGGTCATCTGGTCGACGATCCAGCGGACCGTCTTGGTCCACGGGGCGTCCGCCGCGATGGCCGGGCCTCCCGCGGGGATGGTGCCGGCGGTCGCGCCGGAGGTGGCGGTGGTGCCGGAGCCGGAGCCGTCCGCTGCGACCGCGGACGGCACGACCGAGGCGAGCCCGACGACGAGCGCGGCCGACGCCACGGCGGCGGCGCCCCGGGCCGCTCGCGATGCTTGCCCTCGACGAGGGCGCTGATCTTCTTGCACTGGGAGTCCTCTCTCGCAGTCGCATGCGACGTTGCATGCCTGAGCAGGACCCGGCTCAATAGGCTCTCCATGGCACAAACCCACTCCACGATCCCGTGGCCCTGCCTTGTTTGTCAGATTAAGCACGATCTGTTCGGAGCGACAACCGGTAGATATGGACGGTGATGGTGTGGAATTAGCGCCGTCGTGGCACATCTATTTGGTCCCCGATGGGTCGATGCGGGGTGGGTAGGGGAACTGGCTTGTCAGGGGTGGGGTGGGGCGGACGCGCGTCGCGGGCGGGACGACGTCGCTCACCTTGTCCAGGGTGCCGCACGCTCATGGAGTCCACACCATGCGCACCGCGACTGTCTTCTCCTCCTCCGAGCAGCGCCGCGCCTGCAGCTTCCCGGACGTCTTGCTCCTCGGAGTGGCTCCATCCTCGTTCCAAGGTCAGGAGCCTCCAAGAAATCCAGAGCGGTTCACCTGCCTCCGGCATACCGTGGAGCCGTGTACGAGTCTTGGGCATCCAGTGATGCGGCCCGCAAGACGATGCAAGGCAATCGTGGGCGCGACACCAAAGCGGAGCTCGCAGTGCGCCGGCTGGTCCACGCGGCTGGGCTGCGCTACCGGGTGAACGCGCGGCCGGAGCCGGATCTTCGCCGGACGGCTGATCTGCTGTTCACTCGCGCGCGGGTCGCGGTGTTCGTCGACGGCTGCTACTGGCACGGATGTTCTGAGCACTTCACGATGCCCGCCACGAACCTCGACTACTGGGGCACGAAGATCGGCCGGAACCAGGCGCGTGATGCGGAGACGACGGCGCTGCTCGAGGCACGGGGCTGGCTCGTGCTGCGCTTCTGGGAGCATGAGCCGCCGGCGACAGCTGCTGCCAGCATCGTGGAACGAGTGCAGGAGCGTCGCGCGGCGGTCAACGCCTGATCGCCGGGAGGCTGTCTATCCAGTCGTCGGTGATCGGCTGGATCGGGGAGAGCCGGTCGGGGAAGCTCTTGTGCCGCGCCATGTCGGCTGTGCGGCCGAAGCGGAACTCCCATCGTCCGGTCGGCGAGAACAGGCATGCCGCGACAACATCGAAGCCGTCCACCGCATAGAACCGCGACGCGGGATCACCCTTGGATGCGCGGGTCTTCTGCACCTCGACCTTGTACCGTCCGTCGGCCGAGGTCTTTGGGCTCGCGTTCTTGCACTCGATCCGCAATAACGTGCCGTCGTCGAGGGTGACGTCGAAGTCGTGCATCGCGTCCACGTCGAGCCGCTTCACGGACGCGATGCCGGACGCGCCGGTGAGCTGCTGCTCGAGGTGGTACTCGGCCACGCCGCCGCGCACGGCGACGGAGAGGCGGTTGCGGCCGCCGATGATGTCGAGGATCTGCTCGCTTGTCAGCGCGAACTGCTCTTCGAGCACATGGCGGCGCTGCGGCTCGTCGGGCAGCGCACGGCCTGCCATCGTGGTCGCGGCGGCGAACCGCAGCGGCGGGTCCAGGCGCATGGAGGTCGAGCGGCGTTCGAGGCGGGCGTAGTCGATCAGCCGGTCGGGTGTGAAGGCGACGACGGTCTCCAGGCTCGTGGGGGAGCGTGCCTCGGTGCGCTTGTTGCCGCTGCGGTTGACCTTCTCCCAGACATGCCAGCCCGCGTCCTGGGCCTGCTCGATCTCGGCGGTCTTCGCGTAGAAGGAAATGCCCATCGGCAGCGGGTCCCACAGATTCGCGTCCAGGCCGAGGATCACGCCGGTGGCGAGGTCGATGCCGAGGATCATCGTCACATCGACGCCGGCGATGTCGCGTCCGATGGGGTGGTCGCGTTTCCAGGTCTCCTCGGAGCCGTAACGGAGCTGGCCGCGGACCTCGTCGTCTGGCCGGTGGCGGATCTTGTTGTGAGTGACCCGGAAGGGGTAGACGAGCATCCCGATCCGCTCGTCGGAGTCCAGCTGCACGCCGAGGTAGACGGGCGCTCGGCCCGGGTCGCTGGCGTAGAGCACCCGCCCGCCGGACGCCTCGACCGCCTGAACGAGGAAGTCGTGGAGGTCGGTCCGGTTCTGCACTCGGTAGACCTCGCCGAACCCGCGCCGGGCGACCAGCTCGTCATCCACATGGCCTCCCGACCGTCGTGAGACGTCGCATACGCTCCGGCCGCGCCTGGCATGTCGGAGGCTGCTGACAGACTCCTTCCGACGATACTTGTAAGAGCGCCGCTCATTCGGATGACGGGCCCGTGCGCGCAATAGGATTGAGGTGGCAGATGGGCGAGCAGCTCCCGGTAGTGAGCCTTTTCTCCGGTGCAGGAGGGCTCGACCTCGCCGTCGAGCGAGCCGACGCAAACCCGTTGGCGACCGGCGATCCCGGCAGCGGGCTGCTGCGCGTCTCGGTCGCGACGGACTACAACGAGCCCGCCCTCAAGACGCTCAAGGCCAACTTCCACGAGACGAAGACGCTCACCGGCGACATCCGAGGGGTCCCGACCGAGCAGATCCTCGCCACCGCCGGCCTGCGCTCCAAGGAACCTGTCCTGGTGGTCGGCGGCCCACCCTGCACGCCGTTCAGCAAGTCCGGGTTCTGGCTCGAGCAGAAGCGCGAGAGCCGCGACCCCAACGCCTCCCTCCTCGACGAGTACGTGCGCGTCGTGCGCGAGACCCAGCCCGAGGCGTTCGTCCTGGAGAACGTCCAGGGCCTGACCTACAAGACCCACAAGGCACAGTTCGAGCGCCTCCTCAATGGTCTCGGCGAGCTGGGCTACAACCCACAGTGGAAGGTCCTGCTCGCCGCAGACTACGGTGTCCCGCAGCTGCGGCGTCGCGTCTTCGTCGTCGGCCGCCGCGACGGGGAGAGGTTCGAGTTCCCCGAGCCGACGCACTCCGGGTGGAGCGAGCACAGCCGCACTGTGGACGCCAGCAAGATCCCGCATGTCACCGCCGCGCAGGCGTTCGCCGACCTCCCGCATCTCGTGCGGGCTTCCGAAGAGGAGATCGTCGACGGCAGCTATGGAGAGCTGGCCGCGGAGATCCCACCGGGCCAGAACTACCTCTGGCACACCGAGCGGTACGACGGTCGCAACCACTTCGAATGGCGCAGCCGCTACTGGACCTTCCTTCTCCGCCTCGACCCGAACCGTCCCTCCACCACGCTCCAGGCCCAGCCTGGCCCGTGGGTCGGCCCGTTCCACTGGGAGAACGTCCGCACCGCCTCCGGTGAGGAGCGCGCCCGACGGCTTCGCGTCAACGAGATGTTGCGGCTGATGTCCTTCCCCGACGACTTCAAGATCAACGGGAGTCGGGCCGATGTGCAGCGCCAGCTCGGCAACGCGGTCCCGCTGGAGCTCGGCAAGGCCGTCGTCCGCGCGCTCATGACCCAACTCGGCTATCTCAGCAGCGACAGCGGAGCTCGCGTACTCGCGTTCGGCTGAACCACCCGGCCTGCATCGGCCACCTCGCGCTCGCTGATGACGCCAAAGGAAAGGAATGCGATGGGTGATCTCGTCCCGAACCTTCCTCAGCTGATGAGCCGGCTGGACGAAGGCAGCGACGCCCGCGCCACCGCGGCCGCGTTCGACGCAGAAACGATCGAGGCCGCACGCGCGTCATTGGAGCGGCTCCTCGAAGAGTGGGAGGCGTGCCCTTCGACCGCCGGAGACGAGCCGGCTCAGTGAGAATCAACTACATCGAGATCTGCGGCTTCCGTTCGTACGGTCCGCAGCCACAGCGGATTGACCTGACGACTCCGATCACCGTCATTCACGCCAACAACAGCCAGGGCAAGACAAGTCTCGCCGAGGCATTCGAGTTCCTTTACACCGGTGGCACGTCGCGGCGGCAGCTCGGCGGCGGAAGCCCCGGTGAGTTCGAGGGGGCACTCCGCAACGCTCATCTCCCGGCGTCGGCGGTGGTATACGTCGAGGCCGAGGTCCAGATGGATGACGGCGGAACCAGGGTTCTTCGCCGACAGCTCGTCAACGACTACGAAGGCGCGGCAGACTGCATCGGCACCCTGACCCTGGATGGGACTGTCATCGACTCGGTCGCCGAAGTCGGGTTGCCGCTCTCGGACCCGCCGCTTGCGGCGCCCGTGCTGCTTGAGCACGGGTTGCGGTACGCCGTCTCGGCGAAGCCGGGCGAGCGAAGCGACTACTTCAAGGCGGTTCTGGAGGTCGCGGATCTTGACCTCTTGCGTTCAGAGATCGCAGCGGTGGTCAGCGAGCGAGAAGCACAGCCGCGAGAGCCTCTGGCGCTTCGCTTGGAGAACCTGCGCTCGCACCCTCAGATCGGCTCTCATCTGGCTTCCTCGTCGCAGTGGACTGCCGCTAGCCTCTCCGCCGCGCTCCTCTCGGCTCTGGACGCTCTTGTGCCGCCTACCGAGGACGAAACCCCACCAGTCGACGCGCTGTCGGCTGCGATCACGAGAGTGACCGGAGAACTCGCCGCGCGTCAGAACACGTTGCTCCCCATCGCGCAGTTGAGGCCGTCGGCCAATCCAAGACCTGGACGGCACACGCGGCTCACCGCGATCTCACCCACGCCAGGAGAGACCTCTTCGGCGGAGGAGCCGTCGTTCGCCGAACGTCTGGAGAGCTACAACTCGACCGTGGGCAGAGTAGATGCATCCGTAGCAGCGGTTTTGCCGCTGTTCCATGCCGTCTTGAGCATCGACAGCCTGCCCCACAGCCCTGATGACGCCTCGGTGGACTGTCCGGTCTGCCAGACGCCGGGCGCGTTGAGCGCCGAAAGGGTAGAGGCAATCCGACGGCAGTTGGCCGATCAAGAAGATCTGACGGGTGAGAGCGAGAGACTGCGCAATGCGCTCACGAGGCTCTCGGCTGACCTTGCGGCACTCGGCAACTGGGTAGGGACGACCGTTCCCGCAGCAGCGTCCTGGACAGATGAGGAACGCGCGGCCTACAGAGCTACTGCCGTTGAGCTGCAAGGAGAAGCGGGTCCTCTCGACGCCTCGGTGCAACTGGCAACAGGCTTGAGGACCAGCGCCGAGACTGCTCAGCAGCACGTGGAGGCATCGCTTGTCGCCATCGAGCGCGTCGGCCACGCCGTGAACAGAAGCGTCCTCGCAGAGCAGGACGATTTCGAGGCGTTGAAGACCGCCGAGGACGATCTTCGTCGGGCCGTGGTCGCCCACGAGGCGCTCGTCTCACAAGCTCGGGTAGATGCTGAATCAGTCATCGGCGAGGTCGAGCCGATGCTCGCCGCGAGAAGTAGCACAAGCGGGTGGTCCGAACTGGCTGAGCTTGCCCGAGATCGTGAGTCCCTGCTCGCGGCGCTGGATCGTCAGCACGCCAAGGATGTCGCGACGCGGCGCCTCAGGAGCGCCCAACGCAAGGTCACGACTGCGGCCAAAGAGGTCGTCGACCAGCGGCTCGAAGTCATGGCGGATGAGACCCGCAGATGGTGGTCGCTCATGCGTCCCGATGAGCTCACCACGTTCGACCGTCTGGCGCGACGTGGCGCCGGCAACCGTTACTTGGATCTCACGGCCTCGTTAGTGCCCGAGATCGCCGCGTCTGGCGTAGTGCGAAACGCCCTCGCCGTCTTGAGCAACAGTCAGCTCAACGCGCTCGGCCTGGCGACCTTCCTCGCAAGGTGCCGTTTGCTCGGCAGCACGGTCGTCTTCCTCGACGACCCCGTGCCGGGAAGTGACCGAGAGCACAGATACACGTTCGCAGACAAGGTGGCATCGGAGCTGCTTATGAGCGGGCTGCAGATCGTCGTTGCGACCCACGACGCAGAACTTGCGCGTACCCTTCAAACTCTTCATCAGCATGTCGGAACCGGCGAATACTCGGCAACTCTCGTCGATCCACGGCAAGGGACCGCGGTGCTGCGCACAGGTGACGACTTCGAGCATCTCATGCTGAACGCTCAGGGACAGATGAGCTCACCGCTCCCCGAGAACCGACGCTCGGCCGGGAACAGCCTGCGCATCGCGACCGAGCGCCTCGCGAAGCACATACTCGTTGCGGGTCGGCAGGCCGCCGACGATGCCCAGGCGTCCCTGGCGGATTACGACGGAAAGAACCTGCGCGACCTGCGCCCCCAAGTGATCGAGTACTGCAAGGCGCCAAATGAGCCAGGCCAGTGGCAGACGCTGGCCCGGATCCTGAACGATTCCGACCATGACGCAGATCCGCCTCAGCCCGCCGATCTGAAGACCTGCTACGACATGCTCAGGGAGATCAAGAGGCGGCACGGCGTCCGCACGTCGTCCTCGATCACCGGTCAGGCCGCATAGTTACCACTCCCGGGGCGGCTCACCGGAGCGACTGAGACCAGGCGAACGGGCCCCTTCAACGACTGCTGGCATATACGGGCTTCTGGCGTCACTGCCGCATTCGCGCTCCAACGGTGAGCAACTGCCGTCTCCAAGAGGTCTACCGGAGGTCGCCCAAAAGTACCGCCAGCATGGCTTCCTCGTGAAGGGCTCTGTTCAGCGTGTTCATCGCGTCCGCCAGGCCGGGAGCCCACGCAACTTCCTGGACCTTCCCTGCAAGGGGCGGCGCACTAGGAAGCCGCGGTGCAATCTGAACGTATTCGTGTGCGCTCATCCGCCATGGTCGCGCGCCTCGTGCATACAGGCGATTGGCAATCGCTAGCCCGGCGATATCGAAGTCGCCGTGGTACAGAACGTCAACTCCTTCTTGGATCAGTCGGTCAAGAACAGTGAGGCCGATCGATGCTGGATTGCCTGAGAAGCAAAAGAGCGGTCCACGAGCATCTGAGGTGATTGCGGCTTGGAGCACCTGGGGATTCTCGCAAGCCCACGCTTGCTGCCCCGGAACTCCCCATCGCTCTTGTCCGGCGGAGACCTTCCATTCCTGCATGGTCACGTGGCTGGCGAGACCGGCTTCGGCTCGCTGCCGCATCATCCTCGCCCAAGGCCCATCACCAGGTGGCCGTAGCCCCCACACGAGCAGCGTGCCGGACACGGTGTCGGCGGAGACGCCGATGCGCAGCCACAGCTCGCGCCTGCCCGGGCCAGTGGACGGCATAGGTGTGCCGGTTGCCAGCGCCGCGGCTCGGAGGATGAGCAGCGATGCAGCGGTGCCGTCGTCAAGACCGTGCGCGTCACCGGCGCACTGCGACGCCAACTGCGCGATCTCCCACGTCGGCTCAGGCAGGACGTCCGATATGAGATTCGCCGAGAGCAGGGTGAGCGCTCTGCTCGCGACCGCTACTGTCTGGGCTGCGCTGTCGCCGCTTCTCGTTAGCAGCCCCGTGCGCCGAACGCTCTCCAGCAACGCTGACACCCACGGCTGTGCTGACAGTCCAGCGGCCTCCACGCCGGCCTCAAGCGCCGCGAGTGCAGATGCCCTGGATTCTGTCCGCTCCCGCCGTACGCTCGGCCTGTCTATGAGCGGGCCGGTGAGCTCCACGCACACCGAGATCAGGCCGCGAGCAGCCGCGGAGCGCCGTAGCGCGGCGTCGACACTCTCGAGCTTGATCCTTACGTTCCCGGTCGGGACCGAGGCGCCTAACAGACCGCCGACGGCATCGGCGCCCTCGTCATCGAGATTGACAGAGACGGTTCCAGCCGCAACGAGACCGTTTCTCTCGAGGCGGCTTCTGACGGCGGCCCACAGCGGGTCGAGGCTCTGAGCCGCGAGGTATCGACGCACCGGTCCAGTGAGTCGTGGATCATCCTTCGACTGGTTCGGTGCCATCAGGCGACCCGTATGTGTCGAGTATGACCATCCCAGTGGACATGCGTAGTCACGGCCGGCCCGTCGCTTTCCCGGCGAATCTCGTAGACGTCGAGGCTTGGAACCTCGGGGAACGTGCCCCACAGCCCATGGCCGGTCATGCAGAAGTCGATGTCCAGGCGAACCAGAAGGCCCATGAGCTCTGCGATCGTCGGTGTGTCGACCTTTGCGAAAGCGTCGTCGAGGACGATCAGGCGAAGTGCTCGGTCCGCATCTGGAAGGCCTGAGAGGTGTGCATCCACAGCGGCGAACAGGATCACATAGGAGACGAATCGTCGCTCGCCCTGGGACAACGGGGTGCGTCGGGTGACCGGAACGTCCTTCCCATGTCCGAGCTCAGGGCGAGTGAGAGCCATCTCGATCCTGTGCCATTTGCGATAGTCGAGGGCGTGCTTGAGGTGGGTGGCGTAGCCGACGGTCGGGTCGATGGCGTATGCCTCCTCCACGCGAGCACGCAGCAGCTCGACGAGCTCTGCCGTCTCGTGCGGAGGGCGGAGATCTGCCGAGGTCGCGGTCAGCTCAAGGATTCGTGCGATCGGAGTCCCTGCGTCCTCTGCTGCGCGCCAGTGGAGCTTGACCTTGATGCCGTGGCTTGTGGAGATGCTCCCGAGACTGATGTTCATCGCGGCGACCAGTTCGCTGGACTGGCGGGTTCGCCGACGCAGTTCTTCACCGACTCCACCGATCACGTACTCCGTGAACACGGTGCGCTCGCGTTCCGACACGGCGTCTTTCGCTTGCAAGGCCTTCTCTTCGATGCGCGAATGCGCCGCGGTGATGGGAAGTCGAGCTTCTGCGTCAGCGAGTTCGACCAGATGGACGTTGCTCGCGACGGAGAGGATGACCTCGTAACTTGCACCCAGGTCACGAATCAATGCGTTCTCAGCTCGAATGAGCGCGGTCTCTTCGACGGCCGGACCTGTCTGCATGGCGTTATGCATCTCGCGGAGCAGCCCGCGCACGCTCTCCGGCGTGACGGTCCCGTCGGCAAAGTCTCGACATCGCTTCTCGATCTCGTCCGCGTGATCGCGGAAGACCGCGCTCGCAAGCCCGGGAAGGGTCAACCTGGTGGTCAGCTCTGAGACGGAGCTTCGCAGGTGGGACGCCGACCTTGTCGCCTCGGCAACGGCTGCGGCGGCGACGTTGACGGCGACGGCAGCGTCCTTGCCGATCTGCTCACTGTTGTCCCGAGCCTCCTGGAGCGCGGCCTTGGCAGACGTCAGCTCCGTCTCGCGGTCGTGCAGCTGCTGATTGATCTCGGAGGACTCGAGACCAATCGTCTGCTCCAGCGTGCCGAGTTCTTCGTGTCCTTCGGACCATTCGGCCCATGCCTGCTTGGCAGAGCGCTCTGCAGCTTCGCGGCGGCCTTGGTGCGTTGGCAGCGCCTGCGCAAGCTTCTCGTGCACAGCCTGCTGAGCCGTGAGGCGGCGAGTCTGTACCTGGGCGTCGCGGCACACTGTCACTGAACTCGCGGCTCGTTCCCTCGCTTCTGCGAGTCCTTCGACGGTGTGAGGCAGATCGTTGTGGTCGCACGCGAGTCGGTGATCGACGCTTGCCTTCGACCAGGCTGCGAAGAGCTCGTTCGCGCGTCGCTCCTTTGCAAGCGCTGTGGATCGATCCTCTTCCGCGCGATCTCGCGCTGCGGCCGCGAGGCTCCTGGCAGTTGCGAGGTCTCGGCTCTGCGGCGCGGAACGGATGTGAGCCGACAACGCCTCATCACGGACACGCAAGGACTCGTATTGCTCGTCTCTGATGCGCCGGGCTCGATCGAGCCCGGCGAGCTCCTGATCGATCTCCTCGATCCGTCGCGCGCGCCACGCCGCCCGTGCAGATGCCCCGATATGCTCAGCGGTCGCGGCCCGATCTTTTCCATGTAAGGGGCCGTTTCCCCAACTGCCGTCCTCCGCAACCCACGTTCGGTTGCCTGCTGGCCCGCGCCCGATACGTTGGAGGATGGCAGTCACGAGGTCTGCGCTCACAGGCGAGTCGGGATCGACGCTGAGAAGATCGATGATCGACGTCTCAGCAGGTTGCGCGACATCGGTCAAGAGCCTCTGCCCGTCAAGTGGCACAAGGCTGCCGTCCCGCGTGACGCCGGCCGTCAGGATGCCTGCAGCGAGAAGCGCCCCTTCCAGCCCACCTCGCGCGTCGTCGCCGAGGCCCTCGGCGAAATCGACGCATCGCCAGAACGGGACGGCCTGTGGCGGCAACGGACTCTCCCACGGGGCGACCGGCGGCTCAGGGTCCTGAGCCGAAAGCCACTTGATTCGTTCTGACTCCAACTCGTGCCGTCGAGCTTCGTCTGCGACGGCCTGCGCGTCGAGCGCCGCGCGTTCGGAAGCTGAACGCGACCGCGCGGACTCCGAGGAATGCACCGCGATCTGGTCCAGATCGGTGAGGTCGACATCGAATGGGCCCACGCCGGCAAGGCTGTCTACATCGACGAGAAGGAGGTGCAGGATCGTGTCGTGCCACTCGATGTCACCTAGAAGGTCTGCGGTCTCGGTCTGTGCCGTCCAACCTCGCCACTCATCCGCGTAAGTGCGCGCTACAGCGTCACGTTGGACCTCCGCATCGTCAGCCTCGCCTGCTGATCGCTCCGCGTGGTCGGTGGCAATGTCGACCTCCTGCTGGGCAGTGCTCGCGGCTCGCTCCTCTTCAAGGAGGCTGGAAGCCACGCTTCTGCGAGCGTTGGCGAGATCGGCCCTGGCAGTCGCGCTTTCAATCGCGTTCGCGAGAGCTCGGGCCACTAATGACATGTCTTCGGGCTCTATCGCAAGCAAATGCGGTGCCGGCCTCCGGATCATTGCCAGGTCATCATGAAGACCCACGCGGACCGGGTCCTCCTGCAGCTGTGGATCGTCAAGTTCGACGCTGACGATGGTCGGGAACGAGGTCGTCGGCACCCTGGCGTCGTGGAGGTGCGCGCCAGCCGTGCCCAACACCTCAGACAGCTCGGCAGCGACGGTTTTCAGCTCCATTGCGGCCTGGTCGAGGCGGATGACGGCCTCGCCCTCCTCGCGCCGAGATTCTCTTCCCGAGTCGAGACGGCCCAATGCCGCCTTCTCGAGAGCGGAGACGCTGCGTCGGAGATTCTCCAAGTCAAGCCCAGCCAGATAAGCAGGCGACTGCCTGAGCGCGATGATCACGTTGCTGAGACGTGTGACGTCCTCGTCGAGTCGGTCACGGCTGATGATCGCGGCTCGCGCCTGTTCGGCGAGTGTCTCTCGCTCACCGGCACGCGTCTCCGCAGTTTCCGCGCTGCCAGCGGCCTTTGCGGCGGCGGCCTCGACCGAGCTGATCGTTGCTGACAGCACGCCTCCGGCGTATCGCTCATATGTCGTAAGGAATGCCGATACCCGTTCCAGAGACGACTCCAGTCGTTGCTGGCTGGCGCGGGCCTCGGACAGCGCGTCAAGTCGACTGCCTGCATCCACGAGCGCCTGTTCGGAGAGCGGTGGAAGCGCCTCGGACAGCAGACGTGGAAGGTTGCCTTCGTCGATCTGGTTTCCCACGTCTGGCGAGCGTAGGGTGTGCAGGAGTTGGAGGAGTCCGGAGTAGCGCTCCTCACCGGATACGCCAGTCAATCCGAAGACCGCGTTCCGGACCCGCTCCCGATGCAGTCTGGCCACATCGGTCAGGTTGTCCGGGCCGATCCTGCTTGCGAGCTCTTCTCGACGCAGCGGCTGACGCTGCTGGTCGATCAGCGCAAGATCATGCCCCACCCGGAGCGGGGTGACGAAGTACCAGACCTTCGCCTCGTGCGTCGACGTGGAGTACTTCACATGAGCGCCGACCGTGAGATGTTCCCGTTGCTCTGCGCCGCCGCGCGCCAGCTCAAGCCAGAGATAGCCGACGCGGTTTGTCTGCCCCTCACCGCCGGCCTTCATGAGGACCTCCATGCGGACATTAGCGGAGCCGGTCGAGTCCATTCGCCGCCGATCGCCGTCAAGGAGGAAGGGAAGGAGCATCTCCATCGCACGGCTCTTGCCCGACCCGTTGGCGCCTCGCAGGATCATCCGGCCTCCGGAGAAGTCGAACTCGTTGTCGTAGTAATGCCACACGTTGCTGATCCCGGCGCGACTCATCCTCCATCGCTCGGGGTGGTGACGTGGGACCGTTGTCACGGTGTGGTCGACGGAGGTCATCGTCATGACTGTTCCTCGATCCAGAGCGGTGCCGAGCTGCCGTCGATCGTCGAGCCCATGCGTCGGGCGGCGCGGGTGGGTGAGTGTTGCGGATCAGGTCGGTAGCGGGCGACGGCAGGGTGGATCAGCAGGCCCATCTCGATGCCTTCAGCCAGGCTCATCGACTCCAAGAGGCGGACGACTTCGTTGAGCAGAAGCGACGCGTCTGCTCGATACACCTCACCGAAGTAGGAGCCGTACCGCTCGATCAGCATCTCGACGCTCGCCTCGACGATTGACCACGGCGCAAGAGCGCCAGGTCGGGTGGGCGGGCTGTCTCTCCGGAGTCCATCGTCCGAATCCTCTCCGGGGGCGACGGGGAGGGTGACGACTTGTCCCGCCTTGGGCGAGAGGTCGTCGATGAGGGCGTTGGTCAGGAGCAGTGCGGCGTGGGCGACCGTGCTCCTGCCGGGAAACGTCAGGTCCGTGACGTCGTCGTCCGGATCGTAGGCGAGGGCGCCTTCGGCGCGGACTTCGAGGACAAGCCCGAAGTCCTCGTCCAGGACGCGCGTCAGCTCGGTGCGCTCTCTGGACAGTACGTCACGCTCGGCATCGCTGAGGTCTTCGCGTCGAACGAGGGGGTTCTCGATGAGCTTGCGGCGAAGCGTGCGCCGCGGCTCGTCCTGGGTCGCGCTTATGAGCTTGGGCGCCAGAAGCGTCGCGGGGGTGTCGATGTCACGCAGGGTTCGGGCGAGCAGGTGCGGAAGGAGGGGACGGTTGACGTCGAGAAGGACCTCGTCTGCGCGAAGCCCCCAGGCGACAACTGTGCCCTCTGTCTCGTGCAGAACGCCCCAGTCGATGAGCAGGCGAAGCGCTTGGACGAGATGGCGAGCCTCGTCGGTGGATTCGCTGAGTTTCAGGTCGGCCGACGCGGCGTCGGCACGGACCTGCTCTACGAGCACGGAGAGGAGCACCTGGTCACCGACCGCTGGCGCTAGGAGGGCCGAGCACAGCAAGGCCAGGCACGTGTAGGTGCGCGAGATGAAAGGTTGTCCCGTAGTGCGCAACGCGGGGCGCGGCGCCGTGTCTGCATCGAGGGGCGCCTTTGACAGCCGCGCGAATCCGGTCTCGATGATCAGCGAGTACCCGGCACGGCTGAAGTACATCTGTCGAAGCCAGGGCGCATGCCGACGAACGACGGCGAGCTGATCGGGGTGATGCAGCCCCGAGAGGATCGGATTTGCCAGCAGAGCGCGAGCTGCAAAACGCCGTTCGACGGCTTCATGCGCAGAGGTGACGAATGAACTCATGCGAGGGCCGCCTTTCCAGCACGGGCATCAGTAGCCTCTTGGTCGGGGGTCGCGTGCAGCGACACCCCGTGGATCGCCACCACTCCGTCGGATGCCGATATGACAGTCACGGCATCGGGACCTGGCACGACAGTCAGCACCATTCCGAGATCGGTGTCAGAGAACGAGAGGGTGGAGGAAAGGTCCTGATGGATCGCCATCAGGTTGCCGAACTGGTCCATGACCAGATCACGGGCCGCGGGCGAGACGTGCGCTCCGTGAAGGTCCCCGACGGCCACCAGCTCTGCCGACGCGGCGCGTCGTGCCTCGATCTCGAGTCGGGCGGAGGCCAGCACAGCCTCACGCGCGAGGCCAGGGTCGGGAACGGGCGAAGTCCGTCCTCTTGCGCTTCTGTCGCCGCGCTCACGAAGGCTGACCGGCACGTCGACGGGCGCGGCATCCCACCACGACGTCGAGACCCCGTCGACCGTGAGAGCGATGTCAGGGCCGAGAAGCAGATGGCGGGACGAATAGGCGCCGAACGCTGCGGCAAACAGTCGGTGGGCGGTCTCGATGTCACTCTCGTCAAACCATCTTGCGAGTTTGATCAGGTCATCGCGTCGCGACAGTCCTGTGCCTGCTGCGGCGAGCATCCTCTTCGCGTTGGTCAGCAGCTGCCCCAGCGCCTGATCGGCCGCCGCCCGCAGCGTGTCGGGCCCAGACCTGCCCGCGGACCCCGTGTACCAGGCCATCAAGAGCGCCCACTCCTCAGCAGTGCGGCCCGCTTGCTGCTCGGCGGCAGACCCGTCGTGTGCGATCAGACGGGCCTGAGTGTCTAGAAGCGAAAGGAGCGTGTCCAGACGGCCATCGATCTGGCCTAGCCGGTCGATGATCGCCGGGGTATGACGCGTGACATCGGCGGTGATCAGTCCGATATAGGTCAGAAGGAGTTCTTTGAACTGATGGTACTCGCTGCCCACGAGGTCGTATCGGGTGAGTACCTGATTGAGGTAGGCATAGAAGTCGGAAACGGACTCGTTGAAGAGTCGTTGGTTACTGAACACCACTGTCACATCACCGGCCAGCGCCTCAACATCGAGCGCGCTGGCAGACTCGCCGGCGTCGACTACGGCAACGACATCGAGCCTGCTCAAGATCGAGTCGAGCCGCTCGACGGTCGCGCCAAGCAGCTCGCGGGCCACCTCGCGGGCTCCCTCCGAGGCAGACATGATGCTCTCGGTGTCTCTGTAGATTCTTCCGCCTAGCTTCGACGCATGGAAGCGGTTCCGGCCGCGGTGGAACTCGCGGATCGTCGCGGCATGTGTGTCCCGCACACCGCGGACGAGGTTTCCCCATCTCTCCAACGCTTCACATCGCGCATAGACCTGGTCCTCGGTGAGATGGTGTCCTCGCTCGGCAAGCAACGCTGCGGCCTCTGCGGGTGAGTAGTCCGCGAGAAGAGGCCCGGCGAACAGCCCGAGCAACGCGCGGTACTCGTCAGCGAGAGGAGAGGTGAGGTAGCGGAAGAGGTCGTGTCGGGTCCCAGTGACGACGATGTGCTCAGGCGCGCTCGATCCAGGCTGGTCCGAGCTGTCGCTCACCGCGTCCATATTGCGCTCCTCAGTGCTGACCGGTGCTCCGTTACAGTCGCGAGGGGGTCTCGCGGCCGATGACCACAGTCTGGCTGAGAGCACCGACCTCGTCGAGAGGGTCGGGCATCGACGAGTTCACGTCGAAGGCTCTTCTATAGGGACCCGCGCGAGAGCGATCTTCGTGAAGCCCAGCCGGTTGAGGTCGCGGACCGTCTGCATGAGCGTGAGCCTGCTGAAGAACGGAAGCCACTCGACGCCCTTCGCTTTTGAGTTCGCGATCACGGCGTACGTTATGGTGACCTTGTCGCGCTCTAGTGCAGCACTGCCTGGCGGTACCAATGCGAGCCAATCACTGGGATCCGCAGTACCAGCAGCTTTTGTAATCGCCGCGCGCACTTGGTCTCGGAGTACGCCATCGACGAGTGCCTCAGCGGAGACATGCCCTTGGGCGAATAGGTGACTCAGCGTTGAGGAGCGGGACTTACGTTTCACATGGATGAGCGACCCGTCAGTGGCGATGAGGTCGCAAAACTCGATCCTCGTGGCGGCTCCATCGGGCGCGACTAACTGCTTGTCCAGGAGCGTGAGTTCGGGGGAACCATCCGCTGCTCTTGCGTTGTAGTCACCCTCTGACTCACCCGGCCGTCCTGGAGGTAGCGAAATTGTCATTTCTGGTATCTCAAAGATAGCCGCGTCGACCTGGTCGACGAGCGAACTTGCGATCTCGAACCATCGACCCTCCACGAGTGCGTATAGCTTCCCGTGGAGCCGCTGCTCCGACACTAGGCATTGGTAGACGCTCCAGCGGTCGACGGGATCGCCGCCGCTAATGAACTTCACCGCAACTTTGCGTCGTTTGAGCTGTTCGACGGTGAGATCCGCAGTCTTCGTCACAGACTGGGCCAGGTAGCGGTCGAGATCGAGCTCGACGAATTGCACCTGCCGACGAGTCGGGGCAATCAGGAAGTGCTCGATATCTTCCCAATCGAGGTTCTCCGGCATGGCCAAGTGCGTAGAACTGGTATCGACTACGCGCAGTTGATCGGTCAGTTGCGCATCGAGCTTCTTGATGAGGGCGGGGTCCTTCACTTCCGCCAGGTGGTCCACCCACCCGAATGTCGCTTGATACCTGGTGGCGGTGTAGTGACCGTAGAGGTCTCGCAGGAGTATCGGGAGGTCCGTTACCGGCGTCGCCACGCCGAGAACCAGCGCGTCGGCGCCACTCACTCCTTTATAGCCGCTGGAGGGCGGGGCGATCCCGGTAACTGCCCGCACAATATCGCGAAGTATATCGACCCCGAAGGCAGGGAGTTCAGCTGTTCGGCTGGTCTGCGTGTTCCGCGACACCACCATCTCGTCGAACAGCTTGGTGTCGAGGCTGCGTATCTGCTTCTCGTCGATGAGGTTGAGCGCAACCTTGAGCCCGAAACGCCGTTCAATCCTGGACTGGTCGAGGAAGCTGCGCCCGTATCCGAACGTCAACGCGAACGTATGACCGTCGATGGCGAGCAGAAGCAAACCAGAGGCAGATGCTGACTGGACACCGTGGATGCCGCCCTCGACCGCTGGATCGATGTACTTCGCCCAGCTTGGCGTGCTGGGGAAGTTCTTCCGCGAGTAAAAGCGGCCGACCAACCCGGACGACTCAGCGAGTTCGCTGGTCTCCAGCCCGGTCGAGGTGTCATCGTCGATTGCGTCGTCGAACGTCTCGATGTCTCGTAGCAAGAAGATCGTCAATCGCTGGGTGCGCATGCCTCCTCACCTCCTCATTGATGGCAGGTATGAGATTACCGAAAGTGGGCGCCTCGCACTTCATGGACAACGCCCTGATCGATTCTGAGACTGGGCAGGGGACGCCGGTGCTGACGATCGTGGCCGACAACGGCGACCCGTCCCGGTCGCTCACGTCCGAGGCGTTCATGGCGCTGCATCCGAAGACTCGGCTCGTGTGCACCCGGATGCACACGAGCCGGGCAGAACGGGTCACGCGAGCGCGGTTCGGGACGTTGAAATACGAGTGGTCGTTCCCACAAGACATCAAGGAGGCACTGGGCCTCGCCCGCGAGCCCGACGCCTACAACCACGTCCGCCGCACAAGGCGCTCGCGAGAAACAGACGACCTCATACCCGCTTGACGCCCATGGGACTGTCCAGCGGGGAGGGGCACTACTCGATCGGCGAAGCAGCACATGCGGCGTCAGCCGGCCGATTCTCGGGCAGTGGGCCAGGTGGCCACAACCCCCGGCGCACGCCGTCCGATCTTGGCGTACTCGCGCCGCACCGCGTCCGCGACGAGAGCCATCCCGACCGGGCGCCCAGCCGCCGCGGCGTCGTAGGCGGCGGCCATGACGATGTTGCGGACGTGACCGCCCGCGAGCTCGACCGCCGCGGCGACCTCGTCGACCCGCACCGGGTCGCCGTCGTCCATCGCGGCCAGCCGGTCCAGGTGCGTGCGCCACAGCAGCCGCCGGGTCGGCTCGTCCGGGTCGGGGAAGTGGATGATGAAGTCGAGCCGCCGGGAGAACGCCGGGTCGAGGTTGGCCTGCAGGTTGGTCGCCAGGATGACGATGCCGTCGAACTGCTCCATGCGCTGCAGCAGGTAGGCGACCTCGATGTTCGCGTACCGGTCCCGGGAGTCCTTCACCTCCGAGCGGCTGCCGAACAGCGAGTCGGCCTCGTCGAAGAACAGCACCACGTTCAGGCTCTCCGCCTCGTGGAACACCCGCTCGAGGTTCTTCTCCGTCTCCCCCACGTACTTGTCGACGATCGCCGACAGGTCCACCGGGTACAGGTCCAGGCCCAGCGCGTCCGCGACCACGTGCGCCGCCAGAGTCTTGCCGGTCCCCGGCCCGCCGCTGAGCAGTGCCGACAGCCCCGTCCCCTTGCCTCCCGGCCCGTTGAGCGCCCCCTGCGCGAGCACCACGTCGCGGTGCTGCGCCCAGCCGATGAGCTGCTCCACCTGGCGACGCTGCAGGTCCGGCAGCACCAGGTCGCCGATGGACGCGGCCGTGCGGCCCGGCACCACCTTGCCGTTCGAGCCGCTGCTCAGCCGCCGCGCGGCCTCCCGCACCAGGTCGGGCGAGAGCTCCTCGTCGCGCACCGCCGCGAGCATCCGGGCGTAGCGGACGGTCGTGGCGACCTCGAGCGGGTCCAGGCGCAGGGTCACGACGTCGCCCCAGCCCCCGCCCTGCCCCGACCCCGAGCCCGCCCCCGCGAGGTCGACGTCGGGCAGCGCCCGCGCCCACACCTCGCGCCGCCCGTCGACGGGCAGCCGGGTCGCGTCGACCGACAGCGGCAGGTCCCGCGACCAGGATGGGTCCCAGCCCCGATGCCCCAAAGCCACGACCGGTACAGCCGCCCGCTCCAGCACCGTGACGACCGTCCGGTCGGGCCGCGCGGGGCCCTCGCCCCCGGCCCCGCCGCCCGGTGCGATCGCGCCGTCCACCCCGAGCACCACCAGCCCCGCCCGCTGCAGCCCCGCCTCGCGGGTGGCGAGCGCGAGCGCGTCGGCGGCGTCGAGCCCGGCGGGACGCCGTGCCAGGTCCACCGCCAGCACCCGCACGCCCAGCCTGCCGAACGCCCCGGCAGCCACCGCGGCACCCGGCGCGCCCAGGGCGGAGCGGACGTACACGAGCCGCGAGCCGCGGTCCAGGGCGCGTGCGACGGTCTCCGTCTCCGGCGTCGTGACGCTCTCCGTGCGCACCAGCAGCTCCGCGACCACCGGGTCGAGCGTCGAGTCGCCGGCCAGGTGCGAGACCACCCGGTCGGGCACCCGCAGCGACCGGCTCAGCCAGGGACCGTCCCCCACCAGCTCGACCAGCCGGTGCCGGCGCAGCGGGGCGGTGACCGACAGCAGCTCGCGGCCCGTCGCCTCGGCGGTGCCGATCCCGCACAGCTCGAGCGCGATGCCGAGCGTCACGTGCCGGGCGCCGCTCGCCGCACCGTCGGCCAGGAGCTCGAGCGCGATGCCGAGGTTGGCGTCGAGGTCGGGTGCGGCCGCGATCGCGACGAGCAGCTGCTCGAGCTCGTCGAGCTCGAAGACGTCGGCCAGCACGGCCAGGGCGTCGGGCGAGGTCGCGCCACCGTCCCCCTCCTCCGGCACGACGTCGGCCGCCCCGCCGTCCGCGCCGAGGCGGTAGTCCGCGGCGAGCACGGCGAGGACGTCGGCGAGGCGCTCGGGCCCGGTCCCGCCCCGGCGGGCGGCGGCACGGTCGACTGCGCGGGCGACGTCGGCGAGGTGGGACCACATGGCTCCGAGGATACGGACCGGGCAGGTCACCGGGCGTCGGCAATCGCTACCGACCTGCGTCCCTCGATCGCCCCGTCAGCAACATCAGTACCGATTACCGATGCTCCCGCGGGGCTCCCCCGCGTAGGTTCGACGAGGTCCCTCCGGGCACCTTCATGAGTCGCGCCCGCGTGACGTCCTTCGTGGCGTCCCGTGGACCCGGTCCTCCGGGCCGGCCCAGAAGGCTCGGACGGTGGGACCGAGAACGGCGCCGAGGGGCCGTCATGCTCGCCGGCGAACGATGTGGAGTGGGAGGGACCGTGCTGATCCCTGCGGTGGAGAACGGGCTGGAGAACCTGCTCCGGGCCACCCTGCCGCTCAGCGCCGAGCAGGGGGACATCTCCTTCGACGCCCCGTCCTCCACCTGGTCGGCCCAGGTGAACCGGCTCACCGTCAACCTGTTCCTCTACGGGGTCACCCGCAGCCCGCAGCCGCCGCGCACCGTCGCCACCCGCCCCGGCCCGGAGGGCGCCGTGCAGGCGCGCTTCCCGCTGCCGATGGTCAAGCTCGCCTTCCTGGTGAGCGCCTGGGCCGGTTCCACCCGCGACGAGCACGAGCTGCTCGGGGACGTGCTCACCCGGTTCCTCGCACACCAGGTCGTCCCCGCGGAGCACATCACCGCCGAGCTCTCCTCCAACGTCCAGCTCGCCCTCGCCGACGACACGGACAACCGCCCGCGCGAGATCTGGAGCGGCCTCGGCGGCACGCTGCGCGCGTCCTTCACGCTGCTGGTCACGGTCGCCGCGGACGCCTTCGACTGGCGGACCCTGCCGCCCGCCGCCACCGAGGTCGTCGGCTCGGCCACCCCGTTCGCGCGGTGAGGGCCGGATCGGTGAGGGCCGGATGAGGGTCACCTGCGACGTCGTGACGCTGGACGTCCCCCCGGGCGACTCCGGCTCCCTGCCGCTGACCGTCGTCAACACCTCGAACGTCATCGAGTCGGTGACCGTCTCGGTCGTCGGCATCGACCCGGCGCTGCTGAGCTCGGAGCCCGCGTCGCTGCCGCTGTTCCCGGACGCGACCGGTGAGCTGACCGTCACCGTCGCCCTGCCCGACGCCTACCCGGCCGGCCGCTACCCGGTCACGCTCGTGGTGCTCGGGGTGGCCCCCGGCGCGGTCCCCGCCCACCACGAGCTCGAGCTCGTGGTCCCCGAGCGCCCTGCGGTGCGCCTCGAGGCCGCGCCACGCATCGTGCGCACGCGCGGGCGCGCGACCTTCCGGGTCACGGCGCACAACGAGGGCAACCTGCCGCTCGAGCTCGCCCTGCGCGCCGAGGACACCGACCGCGCGCTGCGCACGTCCCTCACGCCCTCCACGCTGAACGTGCCGGTGGGCGGCGAGGCGGTCAGTGTCGTCACGGTCAAGGGCCCCCGCCAGCTCATGGGCTCCGACCGCGACCGCCCCCTGACGGTCAAGGCCCGGGCGCACGGCGCCGAGGACGAGATCCTGCTCACCCTCAAGCAGCGCTCGGCGATCGGGCGCGGGCTCGTGACCATCATCGTGCTGCTCGCGATCATCGCGATCTGGGCCCTCGCCTTCCTGCTCGGCGTCCGCCAGGTGCTCGGCGCCGACCCCTTCACCAAGGTGGCACCGGCCTCGTTCTTCGCGGGCCAGCCGGCGGCCGCCGGCACCGACGGCGCGGTCCCCGGCGAGGGCGGCGCCGTGAACGCCTCCGCACCGGAGGGCGCCATGCCCAAGGACGGGGCGGTGGCGGCGGCCGTGGGCGCCACCCTCACCGGCACCGTCGCGGGCACGCTCGACCACCAGGGCGTCGGGCGGATCACCGTCGACGTGCTGCGCCGCACCCGCGAGGGCCTCGTCGTCGTCTCCTCGACCGCCACCCAGACCGACGGCTCGTACACCGTCGCCGGCCTCTTCCCCGGCACCTACCTGGTGCGCGCGAGCGCGGACGGCTACGACACCGTCTGGTACCCGGGCCGCACCAGCGCCAAGAGAGCGACCGGCGTCCCGGCCCGCGCCCGGAGCGTCACGCCCGACGTCGACCTCGCCGTCGAGGGCGACCCGGCGTCGCTGCGCGGCACCGTGACGACGGGCGACGCCTCGCAGCCCGCGAGCGTGACCGTGACCGCCCGGCCCACCTGGCCCGGCGCCACCGCCGACGACACCCGCACCACGACGGCCGGGGCCGACGGCGCCTACTCGTTCAGCGACCTGCAGGCTCCCGCGAGCTACGAGCTCACCTTCGTCGCCGACGGCTACCAGCCCGCCACCCGCACTGAGCGGGTGCTCGGCGGCCAGGACCGCTACGCGCTCGACGTGGCGCTCGGCTCCGGCGCGGGCAGCATCGCGGGCACGGTGACGGACGGCGCCAACCCGGTCGGCGGGGTCACCGTGTCGACGACCGTGGGCGGCAAGACGTTCTCGGTCGGCACCCCGACGGTCGGCCTGGTCGGGCAGTTCGCGCTGCCGAACCTGCCCACGCCCGCCACCTACGTGCTGACCTTCACCCGCACCGGCTTCACCACGCGCACGGTCGTGGTCGACCTCACGGCGGGCGAGGCCCGCAGCGGCCTCAAGGTCCGCCTGCGCGGCGGTGCCGGCACGGTCACCGGCAAGGTCGTGGACGACGGCGGTCAGCCGCTGGGCGGCGTCACGGTCACGGTCGGCGGCGGGGCCTCCGCGGTCACGACGACGACGCTCACCAACGGCGACGTCGGCACGTACACGCTCACCGGGCTGACGTCCCCGGGCCAGTACACGCTCAGCTTCAGCCTCGACGGCTACACGACGGCGAGCACCCCGGTCTCGCTCACCGCCCGCCGCCCCTCGGGCACCGCGGACGTGACGATGCGCCCCGCGCTCGGCACGATCACCGGGAACGTCACCGCGGACGGCGACGGCGTCTCCGGCGTCGACGTCGAGGTGACCGACGGCACGGAGGTCCACCGCACGACGTCGGCCAAGAGCGGGGGCGGCAAGGGCAGCTACTCGGTCGGCGGCCTGCCGCCGGGCACCTACACGGTCACCGCGCGGCGCGACGGCACGGTGCTCGCCACGGGCGTGGTGACCGTCGCCGCGGGCGGCACGGCGACCTGCGACCTGCCCGTCGACGGGGGGAGCTGACGTGCACGTCGACATCGCCCCCCGCCGCGCCACGGCCCAGCCCGAGGTCCCCACCCTCGTCCAGGTCACGGTGAGCAACACCTCCGACGTGATCGTCGGGTGCTCCCTGCGCGTGCTCGGGGCCGACCCGTCCTGGGTGAGCGTCTCCACCCCCGAGCCCCGCCTGTTCCCGCACGAGAGCACGGTCGTGGCCATCACGATCACGCTCCCGCACGGCACCCCCGCCGGCGAGCGCCGGATCGCCGTGCAGGTGCGGGACCTCGCCGACGCCGGCGCCGTGTCGATCGAGGACGTCGTCCTCGAGGTGCCGCCGGCCCCGCGCGTGACCCTCGAGGTCACGCCGCCGGTGGTCACGGCGCGCCGTTCCGCGACCTTCGACGTCGTGCTGACCAACGAGGGCAACAGCGTCCAGTCGGGCCGCGTGACCGCGACCGATCCCGAGGCGAAGACCACGTTCCGCTACTCGCCGCGCGGCTTCACGATGAACCCGGGCGAGTCGGTCCCGATGACGGTCAGCGCCCGGGCACGACGCCCCTTCGCCGGTGACCCCAAGCTGCGCACCTTCGAGCTCGCGGTCACGGGCGCCGCGCCCGCCCTCGAGCCGCCCATGCCGCCCTCGCCCGCGGTCTTCGTGCAGAAGGCGCGGTTCTCCCGGGGGGTGCTGGGGCTGATCGGGCTGCTGCTCGCGGTCTCGGTGTTCGCGCTCGTCGTCGTGGTCGCGCTGTCCTCCGTCGTCAACCGCTCGGCCGCGGACCGCGAGCTCGCCCTCCAGGTGGCGCAGGCCAAGGAGCAGGCCGCGACGACCGGGTCCAGCTCCCTCGCGGGCAGCGTGATCGACCTGTCCAGCGGGAGCCCCGTCCCCAACGTCTCGGTCGCGGCATTCCCCGCCACGGACCCGACCACGCCGCTGGTGACGAGCGCGACGACGGCCTCCGGCACCTTCACCGTGGCCGGGCTGCCGGCGGGCACGTACGTGCTGCGCGTGCAGGGCGCCGGGTACTCCGACGTCTGGTACCCCGCCGCCGCGGCGCCCGCGGACGCGAAGCAGATCGAGGTGAGTGCCGGCAAGTCCGTCGGCGACCTGACCGTGATCGTCGGCGGCACGCCCGCGACGCTCGCCGGCAAGGTCGAGGGCGACGACGTCGCGGGCGCCGTCCTGCAGGTCCAGCTCCCGCTGACAGCGACCGGGCCGGGCGCCACGACCACCTCCGCCGACAAGGCGTCGGGCAGCAAGACGTCCGGCAGCAAGACCTCCGCCGACAAGGCGTCCGGCACGACGACGAGCGCCGACGGCGCGAGTGTCACGTCGGCGGACACCGTGAGCGGGGCGCCCGCCGACGACGGCGGGACGGGGGGCGGCAGCACGAGCGGCGGCGGGACCGCGACGAGCGGCGTCCCGCAGGGGGCCGTCGTCACCACCGCGCCCATCGGCGCGGACGGCACCTTCACGGTGGCGGACCTGCCCTCCCCCGCGGTCTACGACCTCGTGGTGACCAAGGCGGGCTTCGCCTCGACCGTCCAGCGCATCGACGTCGGCGCGGGCGAGGACCGGGCCGGCGTCACCCTCTCGCTGCTCACCGGCGACGGCTCGATCTCGGGCACGGTCACCGGGCTGGACGGCCCGGTGGGCGGGGCGACGATCACCGCCACCTCGGGCCAGACGACGGCCGAGACCGTCTCCCTGACGCAGGACCAGGTCGGGTCCTTCGTGCTGCGCGGGCTGCCCACCCCGGGCAGCTACACGGTCGTCGTCTCGGCGGACGGCTACTCCTCCGCCACCCTCAGCCTCACCCTCGGCTCCGGCCAGGCGCTCACCGGCGTCGCCGTCGTGCTCGGCACGGACACCGGCAGCCTCGCGGGGACCGTGAAGGCCGTCGGCGCCAGCGCGGGCGGGGTGAGCGTCACGGTGACCGACGGCGCCCTGACCCTGCAGACCGTCACACAGTCGACCGACCCGGTGGGCCGGTGGTCGATCAGCGGTCTGCGGGTGCCCAGCACGTACACGGTGACCTTCGCCAAGGCCGGACTGGAGAGCCAGGTGCTCTCGGTGAGCATCGACGGGTTCGGCCGGGTGACCGCCGGGGCCGCGAGCGCGAAGGCGGTCGACGCCACCCTGCGGCTCGCGGACGCGCGGCTGTCCGGCACCGTGAAGCAGTCCGCCTCGGGCAGCGCCGCGACCCGGGTCGGGAACGTGACGGTCACCGTCAGCTCGGGCACGGTGGAGCGCGTCGTCACGACGGCCTCGACCCCGGCCTCCGACCGCGGCTTCTACGCGATCGACAACCTGCCTCCCGGCACCTACACCGTCACCTTCACGCGTGCCGGCACGGCGACGACGTCGGCGATCATCACCCTCTCCGCGGGCGAGGACCGGACCTACAGCCCGGTGCTCGTGGCACCCGCCCGGATCAGCGGCACCGTGACCGTCTCGGGCGCCCCGGGCTCCGGGCTCACCGTGAACCTCTACCGCGCCTCGGAGTACGGCACCGCTGCCGGCCCCGTCGCCACCACCACGACGACCACCACGGGCGGCTACGTCTTCCTCGACGTCGACGCCCCGGAGCACTACATCGTCGAGGTCCGCACCTCCCCCACCGGCAGCGTGCTCGGCACCTCCGCACCGATCACGCTGTCCGCCAGCCAGTCCGCCACCTACGACGCGAGCTACTGAGACCGCAGCCGCCCGCCACCCGCACCTCCCCCAGGACCCCCTGAAGCACCAGGAGCCACCATGACCGACGAGACGCACCGTTCGGGGCCGAGCGCCCCGACCCTCGCCGTCGAGCCCGGCTGCCACGCCCCGGCCGGCGACGCGGGGACCGTCCGCGTGCACGTGCGCAACGTGGCCGCGACCGCGCAGTCCTTCACCGTCACGCTCCTGGGGCTCGAGCAGTCGTGGGTGCCCGCGCCCGCCCTGCTGCCCGACGTCGCACCGAGCGCCACCGTCACCTTCGAGGTCCCCGTCTCCCCCGTGGCCGGCGCCCGCCCGGGCGACTACCCCTTCGTCGTCGTGGTCGAGGCGCGCACCGCAGGGGCGCTCGGCGCCGCGGCCGACGCCGACCCGGCCAAGACGATCGCCTCCGCGAGCCTCACGGTCGACGACCGCAGCGATGTCGTCCTGACCGTCGAGCCCGCCGACGCGCGCGGCGTCTTCGGGCGCGCGGTGCAGGTCGTCGTCGCGAACTCCGGTCACGGCACCGCCGAGGTCAACCTCGCGACGAACGCCGAGCGGCGGATCGGCGTCCACCTCGACAAGCACCGGCTCACCCTCCGCCCGCACGAGACCGCCCGGGTCAAGGGGCGCGTGCGGACCACCCGGCCCCGGCTCCTGGGACACGCCGAGCGCGGCTCCTACGTCGTCACCGCGACCGGCTCGCTCGCCCCGCAGCGCTTCCAGGGCAGCTTCCACAGCCGCCCGCTGCTCTCCTCCGGGGCGATGCAGGTCGTGGCGCTGATCCTGGTGGCCGTGCTCTGGGTCGGCGGCACGATCGCCGTGCTCCCGTGGGTGTCGTCCAAGGTCAAGACGGCCACCCTCGCCTCGGGCGGCAAGGACGTCACGGCGACCGCGACGCCGGGCGGCGACGGCGACACCAGCGGTGACGGGAACGGGGGCACGGGGGACGGCACCGGGAGCCCCGGCTCGGGAGGCTCCGGAAAGGGCGGCTCGGGCAAGAGCGGCTCGAAGGGCGGCAAGGGTGACAAGGGCGACAAGGCGCCCGCCGCCCAGACCGTGCGGGTCTCGGGCGCCGTCACCGGCGCGGACCCCTCGGGCGTCGACGTCAGCATCAGCCCGGCGTCCGTGCTCGAGTCCGACGGCGCCGCGCCCGCCGGCACCAAGAACGGCGGGACCGCGAGCGGCAGCACCGCAGGCAGCGCGGCGAGCAGCACGACGGCGCAGGGCGACACGACGAGCGCGACCGTGAGCGCCACGTCCTTCGAGCACGTCGCGGCGGCCCCTGCCGTGCGCACCGTCGCCACGGGCACGGCCGCGACCACCGCGACGTCGGCCACACCGGCGTCGGCCACCCCGGCGACCACCACGAGCGCCACCGGCGCCGGGAAGGTGTGGGGCACCGCGCTGCCGCGCGAGACCGCCGGCACCTCCACCCAGTCCCGCAGCACGAGCACCGGCCAGGACGGCACCTGGGCCGTGGCCGGGCTCTCCCCCACCGGTCGTTACCTGGTGGTCCTGAGCAAGCCCGGGTACCAGACCCAGCGCTTCCTCGTCACCGGCGCCACCGCGGCGGCCACCCCCCTCGAGACCGCCCTCGTCCCCGGAGAGGGGCGACTGAGCGGCACCGTGCGCGGCCCGGGCGGGACCGAGGGCGGCGTCAACCTCAGCATCTCCGACGGCACCACCACCGTCACCACCCGCAGCGCGACGAGCGGCAAGGTCGGCTCCTGGTCGGTCACCGGCCTGACCACCCCGAGCACGTACATCGTCACCGCGTGGTCGGACACCCTCGGCGCCCAGTCCCGGCTCGTCACGCTCGGCGCGAGCGGCTCCGCCACCGTCGACCTCACCCTCAAGCGGGGCGTGGCCACCCTGCGCGGCAAGGTCACGGGCACGAACCGGCTCGGCACCTTCGGCGGCCTGGGCGGCCTGACGGTCACCGCCACCGACGGCACCACCATCCGCACCGCGTCCACCACCACCGCGGGCGACACGGCGGGCTCGTTCATCCTGCCCGACCTCCCGGTCCCGGGGACCTACACCGTCACGGCCTCGGGCGACGGCTACCTCACGCAGGTGCGCAAGGTGCGGCTGACCACGAAGCGCAGCGGCACCTCGATCGAGATCCAGACGCAGTCCGACGGCGGGACGGTCACCGGCACCGTCGTCGACGAGAACGGCACGGGCCTGGGCGGGGCGGGGCTGACGCTCAGCAACGAGGCCGACACGTACAAGACGATGAGCTCGTCCGACGGCGTGGGCAGCTTCCGCTTCGACGGCACGGCGCCCGGCACCTACGTGCTCTCGGGCCAGGTCTTCGGGCACCAGACGGCGTTCGCGAAGGTCGAGGTCAGCTACGGCGCGACGACCACCACCTCGCTCACCCTCACCTCGATCCCCGGCAACGGGCTCGTGGCGACCTCGTACATCACGGGGCGCGCGACCGACGCGACCACGGGCGGCGTCATCACCTGCCCGCACATCCGCGCGACCGAGGAGTGCCGGATCACCGCGACCACGACGGCCACGGACGCCGACGGCACGTCCCGCACCATCACGGTCAAGGCCGACCCCGACCAGAAGTACCTGCTGCCGGCGAGCAACGACCCGGGTCTGCTCCCGGGCCGCTACACGATCCGCATCACCGCTCCCGGCTACGAGCCGACCACCGTCGCCGTCGACCTGCCGATGGCCGCCGTCGTCGACGCGGCGACGGTCGCCCTGCAGCCCTCGCCGTCGATCACCGGCAACGTGCAGGCGCGCGTCGGCACGCTGCCGACCGGGGTGTGCGTGGTCGCCGTCGCGCAGGACGCGACACTGACCGCCGCCAACGGCTGCCAGATCGCGGGCAACGAGTGCACGATCACCCCGGCCGTCGACGGCGCGTACTGCGCCGTCGTGGACACCACACGCATGGGCGCCTACGAGATCACGCGACTGCCGTCCGGCAGCTACACCGTGTGGACCATGCCGCCGGCCGGCTCCGAGTACGTCTCCGACGCCCCCGGGCAGCCGGGGGGCACCGGCGGAGTGACGATCGCGCTGCAGCCCGGCGACGTCAAGCGCTACGACCCGACGCTCGACCGGCTCGGGCGCATCTCCCTGACCGTCGAGGCCTCCGCCGGAAACGGCACCCGGGCCCCCGCGGACCACGCCCTCGTCGAGGGCACGCTCCAGGGCGAGACCACGCCGAGCGCCACGGGGCACACCGACGCCAACGGTCTGGTCGCCTTCACCGGGCTGCGGCCCGGCACGTACAGCTTCGAGGCGAGCCTCGGGAACGTGAGCGGCACGCTGACCTCGCTGCAGGTCGGGCTCAACCAGGAGCTCAACGCCGACCTCGTCATGACCGCGGGAGTGGCCTCCTTCACCCCCACGGTCGTGTACCAGCTCGACGCCGGCGGGGGCACGCCGGTGGAAGGCGCACAGGTCACGGTCACCGGTGTCACCGGCTACCGGGGCACCTCGCCGATCCGGACCACCGCGGCCACGGCGACCACCACGAACGCCGGCAAGCTCACCGTCTGCACCGACGTCGTCGGGTGCCAGACGTCGTCGAGCACGACCGCGCTGCCGCTCGTCGAGGACCGCGTGGACGTGACGATCACGGCCACCGGGTTCCAGGACTACACCGCCACCGACGTGCCCACGAGCGACCTCGCGATCATCACGCTCACCCCCTCGGGCGTGCACTTCGACGGGAAGATCACGCTCACCGGCCTGGCCGACCCGACGGCGAGCAGCACCGACACCCTGCTCTCCCAGGTGCGCTACACGGTGACCCAGGCCCCGCCGGGCGCGGGCGCGGTGTCCCTGACCACCTCGGGCAGCACGCGGCCCGACCCGAACGCCGCCACCACCGCCGTCGTGTGGTCCGACTCCACCCAGCCCACCGACGGCGCAGGCCGCCTGCTGCGCCCAGGCACCTACGAGGTGACCGCGAGCCTGACGGGCTTCGACTCGGACACCAAGACGTTCACCGTCCTGGCCGGCGAGACGATGACGCCGGTCTCCTTCGAGCTCAAGAAGTTCGGCCTGCTCCGGGTCCGCGCCGTCACCGCGGGCACCACGACGGGCATCACGAACACGATCATGACGCTCACGCTGGGGGACGGCACGACGCGGACCCTCACGGCAGCGGCGGGCAACGACTACGTGGACTTCGGGACGCTCGCCACCGGCGAGTACCCCGTGGAGATCCGCGCGGCCGGCTACCTCACCGAGATCCACACCGTGAGCGTCGCCCCCGGCCAGACGACGCAGACCCCCCAGAACGTCTCCGTCACCCGGCTCTCCGCCGTCACCGGGACCGTCGTCAGCGAGCTCGGCACCGGCTGGAACCAGGTGCTGCCCGGCGCGACCGTCACCGCGACGCTCGCGTCGAGCAGCACGTCGTTCACGACGACGTCCGGCCAGGACGGCGGCTTCCGGGTGACCGGCACCCTCGAGGACGGCGACGGCCTCATCGACGGGACGTGGGTCGTCGCCGCGGCCCTCGCCGGCTACGACACCCACCCGTCCGGGTCCGCGAGGCCCTCGAGCGTCCAGATGCCCCTGCCGGGCACAAACGGCACCGGCACCGCGAACATGGACTTCCCGGTGACGGCTCCCGACAACCAGCTCACGCTCGCGCCGAAGCCGGGCAAGCTCAACGTCACCGTGCTGGACGAGGACCTCGCGACGGTCACCAGCGGCGTCTCTGCGACGCTGACCTACAGCGACGGCGTGCACGACCCCATCAACCTGACGCCCAGCTGCTCGCCGTCGGGGGTCACCGACGACCCCTGCCCGGGCTTCTACCAGTTCGCGAACCTCAAGCCGCTCACCTACACCCTCAACCTCTGGTCGAACGGCCGCGCCCCGGTCTCGATGTCGGTCACCGTCTCCGCCGACCACACCACGTCGCTGTCCGTGCAGCTCACCCAGCCCGCAGGGTCGATCCAGGGCGTGGTGACCATGCAGTCGCTCGCGGGGTCGACCGTGGTCGACGACGCGACCGTGGAGCTGCTGGACAGCACGAACCAGGTCGTCGCGACCGACCACACCGAGAGCGACGGCACGTACAGCCTGGACACCGTCACCCCGGGCACGTACACGATCCGCGCCTCCAAGGACGGCCAGTCGTTCACGCGCAACGTGGTCGTCGCGGCCGCGCAGAATCTCATCGTCGACCTGCAGATATCCCTGCAGACGCAGGCGGTCAGGGTCGAGCTCACCTCGACGCACGGCTACGATCTGACCGGTGCGCTCGTCTCGCTGGAGGAGGACGGCACGAACCCGCTGTCGCTCTCCCCGCAGCCCGCGGTCCGGGACGGCTCGACGTTCGTCGTCACCTTCCCCCAGGTGCCGGCCGGCGACTGGACGGCGACGGTGAGCGGGCCCGCGGGGCACCTCGGCGGCCCCACGAAGAGCTTCACGTCGTCGAGCACCGCCTCCACCACCGTGCCGATCACCGTGAACGAGACCCAGGTCCGGCTCCGGGGCACGACCACCGTCACGGCCTCCACCGTGCCGGCGACGCTCACCGCGAAGCTCACGCAGGGCAGCACGAGCTACGACGTCACCGTGCCCGTCGGCGGCGACACGGTCGTCTACGTGCCGAACAAGGCGACCACCGTGACCGGGACGGCCACCGGCGGGTGGGCGGTGTCGACCGTGCCCACCAGCGGTGTGGTGCCGGCGGGCGCCGTGAGCGCCCAGGTGACGCTCTCCGTCGACCAGATCCCGACCACGACCACGATCACGGCGCCCGTCCCGACGTCGATGTCGCTGCCCTCCAGCGGGTCGAGCGGATCGATCACCTTCGGCTTCACCCTGACGCCCGGCACCGTGACCGCGGGCACCGTGAGCGCCTGGTACCGCAAGGGGACCACAGGGGCGTGGACCGACGCGTCGGCCAGCGCGGACGTCGACGACGGTCAGGTCACGCTGACGTTCCCGGGCGGCACCGCGGTGGGCAGCTACCAGGTGCAGCTCCGGTACTCGAGCGGGACGGGCGGCGTCTGGGCGGACTCCACCTCGGCCTCGAAGACCTTCACGATCAACCAGGACGTCGACGCCACGATCACCTACAACGCGGGCGCGGGGAACGTGAAGGCGAGCGTCGCGCCGACGACGGCGGCCGGCCACGGCAGCCTGACGATCCAGGTGTCAGCCACCGGTACCGGGGGCTGGACCACGCTGAGCGGCTGCACTCCTACCTCGACCGCAGCGACGCTCACCTGCTCGGTGACGCAGGGGACGGCCGCCCAGCACGTCCGGGCCAGCTGGGACGGCGACGCGAACTACGAGGACGACACCAGCAGCCCGGTCACCGTCCCGGCCGCCCCCAGCGGTGGGGGCGGCGGCGGTGGGGGTGGAGGCGGCACCCCCGGCGGCTGACGCCCGCGCCCGCCCTGGCTCGGGGTTTTCCGGGGTTTCCGACACGATTCTTGTCGGATACCCCGGAGAACTCGGAGTCAGATCTGCCAGTGCCAGATGAGGTCGGCAGCCTCGAGGGCGCCGATGGTGGCGGCGATGCTGAGCACCGCGGTGACCGTCACGACGAGCCACCCGGGGCGGTGACCGCACACGACCTCCTCGCGCACGACGACGACCGGCTGCGGGGCCGGCGCGGCCGCCGGGGCCACGACGACGGGGCGCATGTCCGCGCCGCAGCGTGCGCAGACCCGCGCCTCGGGCAGGTTGAGCTCGCGGCACACGGGGCACGCGACCGTCGCCACGCTGAGGGTGCCCGCGACGCCGGGGGCCCGGCGCAGGGCGTCCGGGGACCAGTCCGCGCCCGCGACGACGTCGGGGCTGCGGCGCGCCCAGAACAGCGGGAAGTCGCAGGTCGGGCAGAAGTCGGAGGCCAGGCGACCCCCGGGGCTGGTGAGCGAGACGGTGCCGCACTCCGGGCAGGTCACCTCGTGGCCGGTCACCGGGACGGCACCCGCACCGGCGCCCGGGGCCGCTCCAGGGATCGGCCTGAGGACGGGCCCGGTCTCGGGCGCGGCGCCCATGCCAGCCCCCATGACCGACGGGCGCGGCGGCACGGACCCGCCACCCGCCGCGGGCGCCACAGCACCGGGCTCGGGCGTCACGCTAGGTCGGGAGAGGTGGTCGGTAGTCATACGGTCGCTCCCTCGGTCGTGCCGCCCGTCACGCCACCCGGCGGGACCTCGCTCGGCATCATCATGCCCGACGTCATCCGGCCCGGGGGCGTCGGGCCCGGGGCGTCCGGCTCGGGCGCGGCCGCGTCCGGCACCGCGACCGTGGCACCCGCGGGCGCGCCCCCGGCCACGGAAGAGCCCTTCGGCCACACCAGGTCGTCCCCCACCCAGATCTCGGCGCGCACGTGCGCGGGGATCTGAGCGAGCACGATCTGCACGATGGCGTCCGCGGTGAGCAGCTCGCCCCGCGGCGTGACCCCCACGACGACCCAGGAGGTGTCGTCCGGCGCGCCGTCGGCCGCGAAGACCCCGCCGCCCTCCTCGATCTCGACCTCGCCGCCGGAGTAGACCTCGAGCAGCCGACGCAGGCCGGCGACGGTGCCGCGCGAGCGCAGGACCTCGGAGGCCACGAGCAGCATCTGGCGCTGCACGTCCTCGGGGTAGCCGGGGTCGATCCCGGGCGAGCCGATCCACCCGGCCATCCAGCGCACCAGCTCGAGCGGGGCGACCTGGGGGTCGGCAAGGTGCGGCAGGTTCTGCGCGTGCGCGACCAGGGTGTCCGCCTCGGCCTGGAACAGCTCGACGAACCGGACGAAGAAGTCCTCCCCGAGCAGCCCCGCCGGCAGCTGACGGACCAGCCAGTCGGAGGGCTTGGCCACGCGGGCGCGGGGGACGACGACGGTCATCGGACGACGACCCGGTGGTCGGCCGCGAGGAACAGGGAGTCCGGGGACAGGGCGACCGACTCGCGGCCGCCGCCGATGCGCCGCCCGGAGCGCAGGTCGTACTCGAAGACCTGCAGCTCCTCGACGCGCAGCACGCCCTCGACAGCCTCCACCACCTGGGTGAGGGCAGCGGCCGTGAGCGTGGTGCCGAAGGCCCAGCCCGTGCCGTCCGCTCCGCCGACGAGCGGGTGGACGAACCGGGTCAGCGCCTCGTCGACCCGCTGGCGCACCATCGTGACCGGGCGGCCGGGGATGGCCGTGACGAGCGCCGCGACGCTGACGCCCTGGTAGAACGGCGTGCCCAGCTCGACGGCGACGCCCACGGGCCGGGTCTCCTCGATCGCCGTCGAGACCCGGGCCCACAGGTCCTCGCTCAGGGCGAGGTCGTCGATCCGGTGCGTCCCGACGGGCGTGCGCAGCGCAGGCACCACGAGCAGCCGGACGACGGGCGAGCCGGTCTGCCACGACGGCAGGCAGCGCGCGCGAGCGACCTCGACCGAGGCCTGGCGCGCGATCTGCTCGTAGTCGCCCGCGGTCACAGCCCGGCCGCCGGCGCGCAGCGTGAGCGGCCCGCGGACCTTGGCCTCCTCGGTCGTCTCGGGGTCCACGCCCCCGCTGGCCGGGCGCAGGTTGGTGACGCCGGCGACGTAGGGGATGGCGCTGCGCATGCGCGTGAGCGTCCCCGCGCCGACGTTCCCGGCCGCGCCGCCGCCGCTGCGGTACCCCGTGACGCGCACCTCGGCGCCGTCGGCCGGGATCGCGCCGCGCTGCACGCGGGTGCCGTCGGGCTGGCGGATCACCGGGCCGAACTGGACCTCCCCGGTCGACGAGCTCCACACCACGTGGCGGTCCGTGGGCCCGGAGGCGGAGAAGTCCGGGACCTCGGTCCAGGTCTGGGTGCCCTCACGGTCGACGACGACGACCCGCTCGTCCCCCCGGCGGGCCATGACGGGGGCGTGCGAGACGGGGAAGGACTGGGCGGGCACGCCCGTGGAGCGACCGAGCGACTCGGCCGCGACCTGCCGGGAGTGCTCGGCGGGCACGGTCACCCCGACGGCGTCCAGGCCGACCGCGGAGACCTGCGGGGAGGTCTGGTAGGTCGGCAGACCGGGGGCCGCGGGCAGCAGCCGCGCCCGCAGCCAGAAGCCGGACGTGCCGTCGAGCACGAGCGGCTCGTGGGCGCGCGGGACGAGCAGCACGACGGCGCCGTCCTTGTTCAGGCCGCCGGTGGTGTCCGACTCGACGGTCGCGGGGATCCAGGCGGTGCCGGACCAGACCTCCCAGGCGAGAGGCGGAGCGACCGGGTCGATCCCGACGCCTTCGGCCCGCGCCGAGACCTCGAGCCGCACCACGTAGCCCGCGAGCGAGCTCTCCGCGGCGAGGTACCACGCGTCGTCGGTCACGAGCGGGTGCGAGGGGAACACCGTGACGCTGCCCCCGGGCACGCACAGGTCCTCCCAGACGTCACGGGTCGCGCCGCCGTCGCCGCGCCCCGTGCGCGACCCGAGGAGCACGGGCGGCACGACCGTCGCAGCCTCCCGCGTCGCGAAGACGACCGGCTCCGCGCCCTCGCGGGCGTCGGTCGCCACCTCGGTGCCCGCCGGCACCGTGATGACCTGGCGCGCCGGCGTCGACAGCGAGAACGTCAGGTCCGTGTGCGCCTCGCTCGCCGGGAACGGCTCCACGCCGACCAGGTTGAGGAAGTGCGTGTAGAGCTTGTCCGGCACCTGGTTGACGCGGTAGAGCACCATCTCGCTCATCCAGGCGAACAGCTCGATGAGCGCGACGCCGGGGTCGGAGACGTTGTGGTTGGTCCACTCCGGGGTGAAGCGCGGGATCATCCGCTTCGTCTCGTCGACGATGTCCTGGAAGCGGCGGTCGTCGAGGTTGGGCGGGTCCAGCGGCGGCATCAGTCTTCCTCACGGGGGATGACGTAGAACGGGTACACCAGGTTGCGGCGGTCGTTCGTGGAACGGACACGATAGGCGATCGAGACGCGCACCAGGCCCGCGTCGTCGTCGTCCTGGACGGGGACGACCTCGTCGACCTGGATGCGGGGCTCCCACTGGGCGAGCGCCTCGCGCACCGCCTCGGCGATCAGCCCGAGCAGGGTCGCGGTCACCGGCTCGAAGACGAGGTCCCAGATGCGGCAGCCGAACTTGGGCCGCATGAGGCGCTCACCGGGAGCGGTGAGCAGGATGACGCGGATCGCGTCGTCCAGGCCGTGCGCCCCGTCGGTCATGGCGATCGCGCCGGTGTGGTCGATGGCGAGCGGCCAGGCGAAGCCACGGCCGACGAAGTCGGCGGCGGGGTTCGCGCCGAGGGCGGAGGGCGGGGTCTGCGCGGTCAATTGATCGCCACCATCGCTCCCTTGAGCGCGAGCGGGCCGGAGCCCTCGACGTTCGTCGTCGCGCCCTTGACCGCCATCGGGCCCCCGGAGGTGACGTCCACCTTGGCCGAGCCCTTCAGCGCGACCTCCGGGGCGCTCATCTCGAGCTTCTGCGTCGCCTTGATGACGATCTCCGTGCCCTCCACCGTGATCTTGCCGTTCCCGTCGAAGTCGACCTTGGAGCTGCCGACCGTGATGGTGAACGGGGTGCCCGAGGGCACCTTGAGGTCGCCGCGGTCCTTGCCGAGCCGCAGCAGCTCCTTGCCACCGGCGATGCCGAGGCTGACGTAGTGGTCGCCGTCCGCGGTGCCGTCGCCGAACTCGAGCGTGTGCCCGAGCCGCGAGCGCAGCCCGCGCGCGGCGACCTTGCCGTCGGCGACCGTGCCGCTCGTGAAGGCGGGCACCGTGTCCTTGCCGTTGTGCAGCGCCCCCAGCACGACGGGACGGCGCAGGTCGCCGTCCGTGAACGACACGACCACCTCGTCGTCCACCTCCGGCAGCCAGAGCATGCCTCGCTGGTCGCCGGCACCGGGCATGACGACGCGCGCCCAGCCGGAGAGCACGTCGGTGCTCGCCCCGGGCAGCGTCGGGAACACGACGCGGACCAGACCGAGCCTGTCGTCCTTGCCGACCTCGCTCACCAGACCGACGAACAGGCCGGTGTGGTGCATGGTCGCGCGGCGCGGGCCCGCCCACGGGTCGGCGAGGGTCGGGGCGTCGCGGTCGCCGGCGACGAAGCTCGTCGAACCTCCGCTCGCCGTCCAGCGGTGCTCGACCTCACGCACGTAGTACGTGCCGGCGAGCGCGCCCGCCTCCTTGAGCTCCAGCTCGACGCCGGGCTCGATGGTCGGCTGGAGCGAGCCGCGACCGCGGGCGAGCAGCCGCCCGGCGGTCCCGGCGAGCGCCTGGGCCACCACGCCCGCCTCCTCGGTGTCGGTGACGTTCATGCTCGCCACGCTGCGGGTGATCTCCGCCCCGGAGGCGTTGCCGAAGACGGCGGTGCCACGGGAGGCGGCCGCCTGGGCCGTGTTCTCGGAGCTCTGCTTGTTCTGCACGTCCCAGCCACGCACCGTGACCGACTTCAGGGCGGCGGCGTCCTGGTTCAGGCTGAACGTCGACAGCTCGGCGAGCGTCACGGCGGCGCGTGCGCTCGTGACCGTGCCCGAGGCCGCCGACCACATGGCGAGGGAGCCGTCACGCACGACCCAGTCACGGCCGGTGCGCGTCGCGATCTCGTCGATGACGCCGAGCGCGCTGTCCGCGGTCAGCACGTAGGGCATCGTCCCACCGGGCAGGTCGAGCGTGCCGGACCGCGCGCCCACCTCCTGCACGAGCTTGCGCACGATGTCGGCGTAGGTCACGTTCTCGGCGGTCGCGGCGTTCGAGGTGCGCATCAGGTCCGCGGCGGCGTCGTGCACGACGACGTGGAGGGTCGTGCCCGCACGGCTGTCGTTGCGCACCTCGATGGCGGCGATCCGCCCCTTGAGCACGGTGCTGCCGTCGGAGGCGAGCGTGACGTCCTGGTGCAGCTGGAAGGGCACCGAGCCGAGCTCGGCGAGGTTGTCGAGGGACAGGTCGAGGGTGGCGCGCCCGATGGTGCGCACCCCGCGCTGCACGCAGACCTCACGCAGCCGGCTCGACCACTTCTTGGGCAGCTCGCTGCCGCCCGCGGTGATCAGGATCGAGGGCATCCGCAGGGCGGGTGCCGACACCGAGGGCGTCATGAGTCGAGCCTCGGCACGGAGATCAGGGAGCCGGGCCGCAGGCTCAGCGGGTCTCCGATGGCGTTCGCGTCGGCCAGGGTGCGCCAGCGCGTCGAGTCGCCGTAGTACCGGGCCGCGATCCGGTCGAGCGTCTCGCCCGACTGCACGCGGTGGACGCGCTGCGGCTTGGGCGTGCCCGACGTCGGGTTCTGCGGCCCGAAGGCGTCGGACGGCTCGTACTGCAGCAGGGTGAGGCTCGCCGTGGCGCGCAGGGGCGTGCCCGACGCCGCGAAGTAGGTGAAGGACAGCGACAGGCTCGTGACGACCGCCTTGAAGGCGTGCAGGTCGCCCCAGTGGAAGATCACGTAGGGCGGACGCACGCTGAGGCTCGACTCGTCCGAGCCGGGCAGGTCCGGGTTCACGTCCATGAGCCCCATGAGCTTGCCCGTGTACTTGGTGACGGGCGTGCCGTCCGAGGTCGTGTCGAAGAACAGGTCGAGGCTCATCTCGCCCGACCCGGCGCCGACGAAGCTCAGGCTCGGCGGCTCGACGTTGAGCTCCTCACCGCCGTCCCAGGTGTTGGAGCGGGAGATCTGCAGCTGGGCGGGGTTGAAGAGGCACGGGATGGTGTCGCCACCCTCGACCTCCAGGAACGCCTTCTCCGGTGCGGCCATCAGAACACCTCAGCTCCCCGGCGCCACGCGCGCCGTTCCGTCTCGGCGACGATCCTCTCGTCGACCACGCCACGCACGCGAACCTCGAGCTCGCGGTCCAACCATCGGCGCAGGTCGTCCTGGACGGACTCCTGGACCTTGCTCGCCACCCTCGCGACCAGGTCTGCCGAGGGTGTGTCGTCCGACGCGCCGGCTCCGGCGCCGGCGGCCTGACGGGCAGCACCGCCCACGACGCCGCCCGGGGCGGGGAAGGTGGTCTCGAACATGGCGCCTCCCAGGGAGCCGGTGGAGGACGACGGCGAGGCGCCGCCGCCCGGACGCGAGGACCCGAGCGCGGCGCCCGCACCGCGGCGCCCGGCCGCGGAGCGCACCGCACCCCCGAGCGCGGCACCGAGACCGCCCAGCCCCGCGCCGGTGCCGAGGCCGCCGAGGCCCGCACCGGCACCACGACCTCCCCGCGAGGATCCGGGGGTGGCGGCATCCGCACCGTGACCCTGCTCGCGCGACGGCGCGGCGGGCGAGCGAGGCGGCTGGACCGCCCAGGGGTGGGTCGGGCGGGCGATGTCGGGGTCGCGCAGCCATGCGCGAGAGCCGGCCGGGCCGGCGGGTGCGCCCAGGGATGCGGGTGCACCCGGTCCCGCAGGGGCGGCCGTGCCCGCAGGGGCGGGGCTGGCAGGGGCGGCACCGCCGCCGGGAAGACCGAGGTCCACCGTGTCGGTGTAGCCGAGCACGGGGTCGGCGGCGACGGACGACTCGGGCGCTCCGGGGGCACCTGCGGATGCGGGAGAGCCCGGGACGCGCCCGTCCTGCCAGGCGAGGGGGCGTGGCGGGGTGGCGGCCCCGGAGCGGCGACGGTAGGTGGCGATCTGGGGTGCGTCGGTCGCGACCGAACGGCGCAGCACCGCGCCCGGGGCGCCGGCGGGGAGCGCAGCGAGCGTGACGGCGATGTGGCTCCCGGCAGCGGCGGACGCGCCGGCGCCCGTCATCGCGGCTCGGTCACGGGTCCCCGATGCGGCCCGGACGAGGTCAGGGCCAGCGGCGGCCGGCCCCTGCCCCCGGCCGGCGTGCGCGCTCCCGAGCGCGGCGGCCGCGGCAGGTCCCGAGGCCCAGGAACGCCGGCTCCCGGCCCCCGCGGCGGCGACGTCCGACCACGCACCGGCGTTCGCCGCACCGGCGGTCATGGTGCCACCATGCGCGCGACCCCGCACGGACCGGCGCAGCACGGGCTCGTGCCGCAGCGAGGGTCGCTCGATCCCCAGCCCGCGGTGCGCAGCGACCCGGGGCACGGCCGGTTCGAACGCGGCGTGCTCGGGCGAGATGTGCTCGGGCGAGACCTGCTCGGCTGCAGCCAGCCCGAGCGAGGCCTGCCTGAGCACGGTGTTCTCGGAGGCGGTGTGCTCTGGTGCGGCGTGCCCCGGGGGCGAGCCCGCGGCCCGCGCAGCACCACCGATGGCCGGGGCCGATCCCGCCGACGCGGCGGGACGAGCGGGCTCCGTGGACGAGGCCGGCGCGGTCGCTGCTGCCGACGGAGCGAGGGATGACGAGAGGGCTGGCGACGAGGCGGCTGGCGCGCCGGTTGCCGTGGACACCGCGGGCACGGACGACGAGACCACCGCGGCGGCCGACGACGGTGCAGTTCCGGACGACGAGCGCGACGCCACCGGTGCCGAGAGGCCCGCGGCCGTCGCGGACGAGGCGGTCGGGACCTCGGAGCGCGGGCTCAGCGCACGGTTCGCGGCGAGCACCTGGGCCGCGAAGGCCGACGGCGGAGCGCTCGGCGCGGGTGACGCGACGGCGGGGGAACGTCGCACGATCGTCTGGTCCGCCGTGGTGCGCGAGCCCGCCGGCCGCGCGGTCGATGCGGCCACGGCGGGCGCGCCGTCTCGCCCTCCGGTGAGCGCTGCGACGCCACGGACATCCGGGGCGACGGCGAGCTGGGCGGCGCTGCCCGTGGGCACAGCGGTGCCCGACCGGGTCGCCCGCCCGACGGCTGCCACGGAGCGTCGCAGGGGGTCGGCGGCCAGTGCCGTCGAGGCGGCGCTCGGCCGGTCGGTGCCCAGCACCCGACGGATCACCATCGGCAGCGGCGACGGGGTACCCGCATCGCCGCCGGTCGGAGCGCCCCCCTCCCCGCCGGTCGAGCGAGCGCCATCGTCGTCGCCGGTCGAGCGAGCGCCATCGTCGTCGCCGGTCGAGTGACGAGCGTCCGCTTCTCCGCCGGTCGAGTAGCGAGCGCCAGCGAGCGTATCGAGACCAGCGGAGGCTTCGACACGGGCCTGGCGGCCCTGCTCAACCGGCAAGGGGGCGGCCTGGTGGCTCTGCGGGGCCGGCGAGAGGGCGGACTGGCGGGGTGGCTTGGGGGTGCGGCGGGCGGCCTCGGCGACGGCGGCGTGGCTCGCGCGGGTCGCGGTCGCCTTGCGACGCAGCACGCGTGCCATCCCCGGTGCGCTGCGCGGCGCCGGAGCCGTCGAGGTCGTCGCGCTCGTCGGGGAGACGGAGCCCTGCGGGACCGCGCGGTCCGCAGCGGGCGACGTTTCCGTTCCCCCGGAGAACCCCGGTGCCTCCCGGGACGGCGCGGTCAGACGCCGGGATCTCGCATCGGCCGACGTCGTGATGCGGCCGACCGCGGCGACCTCGTCGGGCAGCCTCATCGGCACCACCGTCGGTGCCGAGGAGACCCAGGCGCCCGTCGGCCGCGCGTCGGACGGCTCCGGCAGCGGCCGGACGACCTGGCGCAGCCCACGCTCCGGGCGCAGGGAGAGCCTCTCGGGCGCCTCGGCGACGAGCGGCGACTCGCCGCTCCACCACCGCGGCGGACGGGTCTGCAGGTCGCTCGTGCTCGCCGTCGGGACACTGCTCGGGCCGGCCAGCGCCCGCCGTACCGTGACCGGCCGGCCCCATCCCTGCACGAACCGGCTCGATGCGCGCGCCACCGAGCCGATCGGTGCCGGACGCGGCCGACCCACCGGCGGACCGGGACGGCGCCAGCGCACGCCGATCTCCCGGCCGAGCCGGGTGTCGACCCGCCCGCCGTCCTCCTGCGTCATGTCGTCTTCGCCCGGAACCCGTTGTGCGCGACCTCGAGGGTCTCGCTGAGACCTTCCTCGGAGTCGACGTCGAAGGACGGCCCGGTCCACTTCACCGGGAACACGCCGTCGAGCTGCCACGCCCGCAGCCGGTTGCCCGAGCGGTCGACGGCGGTGACCGCGCCGGTGCTGCGGGTGAGCTTGTTGTCGTTGCTCGCGAAGCCCTCGCCGGAGGACCGCTGCACCCACTCGAAGAGCGCGTCGGACTTCACGAGCCCGCGCGAGAACGTCAGGTGCGGCCAGCGCATGGCACCGGGGAACTGGTGGGCGTAGGCGTTCTGCCCGCCCTCGACGTACTCCTCGACGGCGACCTCGAGCTCGAGGCCGCTCACGCGGGAGAACCGTCCGATCTCGACGCCGTCCACCTCGAGCAGGAACTGGCCGGTGTTGCTGGGCTCGCCGCCGAGCGGCTCGTAGTCAGCTGCCATCGCGCACCGCCTCCCACGCTCGTTCGTTCAGTGCCGAGACCGCGCGCACCATCCGGACCCTGTCCAGGTGCTCGAGGTCGAGCAGGTCGTCCATCGGCCAGTGCAGGTGGTACGCCAGGTAGGCGACCTCCTGCCACAGGGCGTCGATCGGGTATCGCAGCATCGTCGTCAGCGGGTCTCGGCCGGGATCTCCTCGATCGCCGACCGACCGGGACGTGCGGGGGTCTCGACACGGGCCTGGCGGCCCTGCGCGTCCGACGAGCCCTCGCCCTGGTCACCCTGCTCGGTCGGCGAGGTGGAGTCCTCGCCGACCTGCGCCCCGGACGGGGACGCAGGCGAGCCCGAGACGAACTCGGCGGCGCCCTGCGCGCCGACGAACGCCTCGAACTCGGCCTGCGTGCCGAAGTTGATGACCCCGTAGAAGTCCTGCAGGTACGCGAGGTCGGCGGCGAAGAGCCCCTCGACCTCGTGCGGGGTGACGAGCTCGAGCGACCCCAGCTTCTCGACGACGCGAGCCAGCACGATGACCGTCAGCCGCGGGTCCTCCGGACCCTGGATGGTCGGGTCGCGCAGCGGCTCCAGCTCGTCACGGGCCGTCGCCAGCCGCATGACACCGGTGCGGTGCACCGCCCCGTGCTCGTCGACGTAGCCACGCGGGAGCGTGAACTCGTACTTGGTCTGCAGGCTCACTTCTTCCTCTCGAGCCTCTCGATCGCGAAGGAGATCGTCTCCTTGACGGCCTCGGCGGCATCGACGCTGAGCTGATCGGTCGCGATCTTGTACGGCCAGCCGTTGAAGAAGTTGAAGCGGGCGACCTCGGTGTGGGCCGAGTCGTACAGGACGACCGAGCCGTTCTTGCGCTTGGCGGCGCGGTCCGTCGCCTTGAGACCGGCGTCGCGGATGTCCTTGAACCACTTCCACAGCGAGTCGTTGTCGACGTCGAGCGGGGCGACGCGGACCATCTGCAGGTCCGGCACCTCGACGACCTGGCCGAGGGACTTGACCTGCTGCTTCTGGCCGTCCTTGCCGATCTGGGCGACCTTGGTGACGCCGACCTCGATGTCGAGGCCGGAGACGGAGATGAGCGACGAGATGACCTGGCCGTCGATCTCCAGGAAGAAGTTCTGGGCGACGATCGGGTCCGTCGTGAAGAGTCCGGGCACGTGAGGCTCCTTCTACGAGTTCTGGGGGCGGTCCGAGCGGGTGCTCAGGACGCCGACTGCTTGTTCTGGCTGATGCGGAAGATGACGAACTCGGCAGGCTTCACCGGGGCCAGGCCGACCTCGACGACGAGCTTGCCCTGGTCGATCGACTCGGGGGTGTTCGTCGTCTCGTCGCAGCGCACGAAGTATGCCTGGTCGGCCGAGCTGCCGAAGAGCGCGCCCTCCTGCCACAGGCCGTGCAGGTAGCCGCTCAGCGTGCGGGTGACGCCCTCCCAGAGGGTGACGTCGTTCGGCTCGAAGACGGCCCACTGCGTGCCGTCGAGGATGGTCGCCTCGACCATGTTGAACAGGCGACGGACGTTGAGGTACTGCCAGTCCGTGTCCGAGGCGAGGGTGCGGGCGCCCCAGATGCGGATGCCGCGGGTGCCGAAGGGGCGGATCGCGTTGATGCCCAGCGGGTTGAGCACCGACTGCTCGTTCTGCGTGATGTTGCGCTCGACGTCGAGCACACCACGGATGGTGTCGTTGGCCGGGGCCTTCCACACGCCGCGGGTCTCGTCCGTGCGGGCCCAGACGCCGGCCACGTGGCCCGACGGCGGGATGAGCACCTCGGCGTCCGCGCCCGTGCCGGTCGGGTTCTCGACCTTGATCCACGGGTAGTAGAACGCGGCGAAGCCGGAGTCGTACTGGGCGACGTCGGAGCGCCACTCCTTGATCTGCTGCGGCGACATCCCGGGAGGGGCGTCGAGCAGCGCCATGCGGTTGGAGTGCAGCTCGCAGTGCGCGATGAGGCTCGTCTGCACGGCCTTCCAGAGGCCGAGGTCGATCGACCCGTCCTCCTTGGTCGCCGCGGTGATGAGGTCCGGCACGGCGACGATCGTGACGTCGTCGGCGATCGCGAGGCCGTTGATGCCGGTGCGTGCGGTCTCGGAGCCGGCGAACTTGCGGCCGTTGACGGGGACCGAGGTCGGCGCCTCGAGCGTGAGGTCGTAGGCACCCGGCTTGAGCAGCTCGAGCTGGCTCGACAGGTCGACGCCCTTGTCGAGCTCGACCTCGACCTTGATCTTCGTGGAGACGCCGTTGACGGCCTTGGCGGCGTCGTTCGGGCCGCCCAGGGTCAGGTTCTCGAAGGACTCCACGACGTCGCCGCCGCTGAGCACGGAGAGCGTGAAGGGAGCCGGGCCCTCGGCGTCGTCGTCGACGTCCGCCGGCGTCACGAGGACGGTGAGCTCGGCGTCGGGCTCGAGGGACTCGATCGCCAGCGGCGTGCCGAGCGAGCGGTCGGCGGCGGGCAGGGCGGCGCGCGAGGGCTTGCCGGCGGGCTCGACGTTGGGCACGCGGACGATGTAGGCCAGCTGACCGCCGTTGAGGAAGTAGCCGTACACGGACAGCGGCAGGATCGCGCCCTCGACGAAACCGCCGTAGAGGGCCTCGAACTGGGCCCAGCTCGTCACGAGGCGCGGGGCGAGGCCCTGCGGGTCGTTGGGGTCGTCCTGGGGGGCGCGCTGGGTGAAGCCGACGAAGGCGGCGACAGCGGTGGGCGCAGAGGTCAGAACCTTCTGGGACGAGGGAACTTCCTCGACATACACGCCGGGAGCGGTGTAGGTGGGCACGGGCATCCTCTTCTCGGGCTCGTCCTGGCAGGACCTCTGGCAAGACAGACACTGGCAAGAAACTGAGCCACACGGATCGAGCAGGGGCAACGAGGTCGTCGGACCCTCTGCACAAAGGTGACCACTTCACGCTAGATTCAGGTCAACCCGTGAACATCAGTAATCGGTACCGAGGTTTGCGCGCCGGGATGTCGGTATACGCCGAACGACCCGGCAGACACCCCCGTCCTCGCAGGTGAGAGACTCGCCGGTCCAGGATCCCGGGGCACGTGGCGCCCGTGCGACACACCCTTTTCGACAGCGAGAGAGCATGACCGAGAGACGATGAGCCAGTCGACGATCCCCGGCCCCGGGAGCTTCGTCGTCCCACGGACGACCGAGCTCGAGCAGCTCACCGACGCGATCGGGCGCGGGCGCAGCGTCCTGGTCCTCGGCGACGCCGGGGTCGGCAAGACGCATCTCGCCGGCGCAGCGCTCGCCTCGCTCGACAAGGCCCTCCCCGGCTTCGCCACGCTCACGGTCCACGCCTCCCCCGCCGCCGACCTCAGCAGCTCGCTCGAGCCGGGCCTCGCCGGGTCGGCACCCGAGGCGAGCACCGCCCGCGTCGTCTCCGACGTCCTGGCCGCCCTCGAGCGCCGCTCCCGGGGTGGGCAGGTCGTGCTGCGGGTCGAGGACGCGCACCTGCTCGCCCCGCGCAGCGCCCAGGCCCTCGCGTGGCTCGTGAGCCAGGGGGACATCCAGCTCGTGGCGACGATGCGGGCGACGGCGGCCTCCGAATCGCCGTGGTACAGCCTGTGGAAGAACGACACCGTCGAGCGCATCGACCTGCGGTCGTTCACCGAGCCCCAGGTACGGGACTTCCTGCTGGCCGAGCTGGGCGGCTCGATCACGGCGGACACCGTGTGGCGGCTCTGGCGCGCCTCGGCGGGCAACGCCTTCCACCTGCGCGAGCTCGTGCGCAGCCAGCTCGGGCGCGGGACCCTCGTGCTGCGCGACGGCGTCTGGGTGTGGGACGGGCGTGGCGAGCCCGACGACCGCCTCAGGGACGTGGTGCGGCACGAGTGGGACGCTCTCGACGACGGCGCACGCAGCGCCCTCGCCACGCTCGCGCTCGCCGGCCCCCTGCGCGCGAGCGTGCTGCGCGACCACGCCGACGCGGACGCGGTCCGCGTCCTGGACCGCCGTGGCCTGACCACGACCGCGCCCGACCCCCACGCCTCCAGCACACGGGAGTTCCTCGTCGATGTCGTCCACGAGCGCTTCGGGCAGGCCGTCCTCGAGCTGGTGCCGCACCAGCAGCGACGCGAGCTGCTGATGGCCCTCGGGCCCGGGACCGACGCCACCGAGGCCGCGCTGGTGCGGCGGGTCCTGCACTCCCTGGACTGCGGGCTGAGCGTCGACCTGGCCTCGGTCGACGTCGCCGCACGCGCAGCCGTGCAGGCCTACGACGGCGCGACCACCCGCCGGATCGTCGACCTCACCCTCACGACGGCCCGGCCGCCCGCCAGCTTCGCGGCAGTGCTGCTCATGTACCGCTCCCAGGCCTGGCGCATCATGCGCGACCTCGTGCGAGCGCGCGACGACCTCACCCTGGCCACGACGACCCTGCTCGACGAGGGGCCAGGGGACGACTCCCCGCTGGACGACGACCTCGTCGCCCGCCTGCTCTCCGTGGCGGAGCAGCAGGCCGCCATCCACCAGTTCGACGAGAACGACTACGAGGCCTCGCAGCGGGTCATCGACGACCTGGTGCCGCGCATCCTCGCGCGGGTGCCCGCCGAGCGTCGCGAGCGCTGGCAGTACGTGGTCCACGTCTCGACCCTGCGCCGCCAGGGCTACGCGGGCCTCCACGCGCAGGTCGGCGAGACCAGCCGCCGGATCCTGGAGCACCCGGCGAGCCCCGGCGCCGTCATCGGCCTCGTGAGCCCCACGGCGCTGGGCCTGGCCTTCATGGGAGACGCACCCCAGGCCGTCGCGATGTGCGAGCGCTACCTCGACGTCGCACGGGTGCACGACGCCGCCTACCGCTGGGTGCGGGTCGAGATCGCCTCGGCCCAGTACGTCGCCAACATGCTCCACGGCACCCCGGCACAGGCGACGGAGAGCTTCGGGCAGGACACCGAGACGGCCGCCATGGACCGCACCAACGTGCACCTCGCTCGCGGGCTGACCGCGATCGCCCAGGGCTCCTGGTCGGCGGCGTGCGTGGAGCTGCGGGCGGCCCTCGTCACGTACTCGGTCGTCGACTTCACCGGGGTGACAGCCTTCGCCCGGTACGCGCTCGCCCTGGCCCTGGCCGCCTCGGGCGACGCCGTCGCGTCGCGGGACATGCTCGACAAGGCCGTGGCGCAGCCGCTGCGCGCGAGCGTCGTCGTCTACCCGTTCCTCCAGCTGATGCACCTCGAGTCGCTGCTGTGGTCGCGCTCGCCGGACCTCGAGCGCGCCGCCCTCGCGCTCGCGCAGGACGCCCGCGCCCACGGCTACGACCAGATCGAGCTCGAGGCCCTGCACCGCACCCTCGACCGCGGCGGGCGTCGCAACGTCGCCCGCCCCGAGGTGCTCGCGCGCCTCGCCGAGCTCACCGCCCGGGTCGCAGGGCCGCGGGCCGCCGCCATCGCGCGGCACGTGGAGGCGGTCGTCTCCGGGGACACCACGCTCATCCACCTCGCGGAGCGGACGCTGGGCGAGCGCGGGCTGTGGCTCCCCCCGCTCACCGAGTCCGCCGTCGCCCAGCTCACCCGACGGGAGCGCGAGATCGCCGCGCTCGCCGCGAGCGGCATGACGAGCCGCGTGATCGCCGACCGGCTGGTGCTCTCGGTGCGCACCGTGGACAGCCATCTCTCGCGGGTGTTCTCCAAGACGGGCGTGCACTCGCGCGAGGAGCTCGCACGGGTGCTGCGGTGATGCGGCGGCCGCTGCGCGACCGCTGATGAGCCCGGTGCGGGCGGGTCGGCGGCCGGTACGGGGCACGAGGCCGCATCATGGGTGGCGACACTCGCCACGGTCGACGATGCCCGTGGCGACCAGCAGCAGACAGAAGGAGCCCTCATGCCACTGCCCGCAGCCCTGACCTGGAAGGTCCACGGCAACGGCAAGACGGTCGCCCCTGGTGCCGTCGTCGCCCCCGACGAGCGGTTGAACTGGCCGCGCACCATCGGCATCGGTGCCCAGCACATCGTGGCGATGGCAGGGGCGACGCTCATCGTCCCGTCGCTGACGCACTTCCCGGCGTCCACCACCCTCCTATTCTCCGGAATCGGGACGCTGCTGTTCCTCCTGATCACCCGCGGCCGGGTCCCGAGCTATCTGGGCTCCAGCTTCGCGTTCATCGCCCCGGTGATCGCCGCCACCGGCCTCAAAGACGAGAACATCCCGATCGCGCTGGGTGGCCTGATCGTCTCGGGCGCGCTGCTTTTCCTCGTCGGCCTCGTCGTGCAACGCGCGGGCACCCGCTGGATCGAAGTGCTGATGCCCCCGGCGGTCACCGGCACGATCGTGGCGCTGATCGGTCTCAACCTCGCTCCCGCCGCTTGGAACAACTTCAAGGAGAGCGGCGTCACCGGGACCGTCACGGTGGCGGCCGTACTGCTGACGACCGTGCTGTTCCGTGGGCTGCTCGGCCGCCTGTCGATCCTCGTCGGCCTCGTCGTGGGCTATGTCGTGGCCACCGTCCGCGGCGAAGTGGACTACACCGCCATCAAAGAGGCCGCCTGGTTCGGACTGCCGACGTTCCACACCCCGACATTCCACGCCAGCGTCCTGGGGATGTTCGTCCCCGTCGTGCTGGTGCTCATCGCCGAGAACATCGGGCACGTGAAGTCAGTCGCTCTCATGACGGGCAAGGACCTTGACCTATATGCCGGTCGCGCACTGATGGCCGACGGCGTCGCCACGGTGCTGGCAGGAAGCGGAGGCGGCTCCGGCACGACAACCTACGCCGAGAACATCGGCGTCATGGCTGCCTCCAAGGTGTATTCGACCGCTGCCTACTGGGTCGCGGGCGTCGTCGCGATCCTCCTGAGCCTGTTCCCGAAGATCGGTGCCGCGGTAAGCACCATCCCGCTAGGGGTGCTGGGCGGGGCCGGCCTCGTGCTCTACGGCATGATCGGAATGCTCGGTGCCCGCATCTGGGTCGACAACAAGGTGTCGTTCGCGAACCCCGTCAACCTCATGGTGGGCGGCGTGAGCCTGGTCATCGGTATCGCCGACTTCACCTGGCAGGTCGGGGACCTCACCTTCGGCGGCATCGCGCTCGGGACGGCCGCCGCCCTCGTGATCTACCACGGCATGGGAGCCGTCGCCCGCTGGCGCGGCACCGTCCCGCCGGAGGAGAAGCCCGAGATCGGCTCGGAGCCCAGCCCGCTGGGCTGACGAGCAGGCAGGGCCCGCTGGGCTGGCCGCCCAGCTGGTTCGTCGATGAGCCGCCCGCCTGTCGGCGGCCTTCCCCCGGAAGGCCGCCGACGGGCCGTCTCAGCCTTTCGCCACCTCGTCGACGAGCTCCGCGAACGTCGCCCTGCCACCGCTGTCCGCGCCGGGCCAGGTACCCACGAAGGCGTCCTCCGACGGAAGAAGCCCGTTGACGAGCGAGCCGTCAGCGTCCTCGAACCACAGCCCCTGTGCGATCGGGCGCAGCACGGTGGCGGAGTCGGGGACCGCCGCGGGGACGACGTCCGTGTCCGACGCCGTGGCGGCGGGAACGCGCGCACCGATCACGAGAACCCTGGCGCTCGCGGGAGCGCCGTGCGCGAGCTGTTCGAGCGGGAGGACGTTGTAGGCACGGTCCTTGCCGAGGGGGACCTGCCGGCCTGACTTGTCGACCGCGTCCTCCCCGCGCCACAGCTCGACGTAGACGGTGCTCGGCGCCTGCTCCGAGCCATAGGAGACCTCGACGGCGACCTCCATGAGCGCGGTGAGCGACCGGTCCCCCTGGCCGTCCCGCCAGTCGGAGATCTCAGCAGCGCCCTCCTGCCAGCCCACCACGGTCCCGGCGACCGTGTAGTCGGCCTGCGCCATCGCGGCCGCCACACTCGATGCGACGGCGTGCTGCGAGTCGTTGCCCGGCAGCTGCAACAGCGTCGGGTCGACATCGACACGCTCCACGGGCGCGACAGTGGTGGTCGGGGCCGTAGCGCCGCCCCCGCACGCGGCCGTGCTCATGCTCATCGCACACAGGACAGCAAGACCTGCCGTGACGCGAGTGGCACCTGCGTCCCTCCGGGTTCTCATGCTTCAAGCCCTCCTGCTCTCATCGCCCGAACCAGAGGGAGGCTCGGGTCCACGCCTCAGGTCAGAGCAGCGAGACCGTGCGCAGCCCGGTGTGCGCGGCGAGCACCTCGAAGTCGCGGTCGCGATGGACGACCGGAAGGTCCAGGCGCAGGGCGACGGCCGCGATCTGGCAGTCTCCGAGGTTGCGCACGCTCTCGCCCGCCCGTCGGCAGGCACGCTGCAGGCTCGCGGCCCGGACGCTGTCCACGAAGGGCGCGAAGGGAACGACGTCGAAGGCCTCCAGCATTCGATGTCGTCGCACGGCTGCCGCCTCGTCGGTCGTCCCGCTGAGCAGCTCCATCAGCACCGTCTCCGGCACCGTGACGGCCTCCCCCCGGCGGATCATGCTCGCCAGATGGTCACCGGCGCTCGACGGCCCGGCGCGCAGGAACTCGATCCAGACCGAGGTGTCCACGATCATGCCGGGCCCGGCAGGTCGACCTCGACGGCGGCCCAGTCGCCCTCCACCTCGTCGTTCGACAGCTCGAAGCCGCTGCCCCGCAGCGCCAGCACCTCGTCCCGGCTCATCGGCGCGACGACGAGCTGACGCAGAGCGAACTCGACCGCGCTGCGCTTCGAGGGGAGCCGGTACCGCTCCATCACGGACGCGACCAGGTCGTCGTCCAGATCGATGTTGGTGCGGGTCATGACACCAACGTACACCTCGATACACATCGTGGCTCGCCGCTGCTCGGCCCCGTACCGGATGCCAGGAGCACCAGGTGACGTTGATACGGTGTGTGACCGGAGTCACCCGGGACAGGAGCCCTCATGTCAGACCTCGCGGACAGCGTCGCCGCACGGCACGCCCCCGCCCCCGCCCCCGCAGACGCGTCCGTGTCCGCCCCTGCGCCCGCGACGGGCGCGCCGTCCGCGGCCGACCTCGCCGCCACCAGCGCCGAGCTCGTCGAGACCTGCCGCCGTATCCACGACGGGGTCGCCGGTGTGCTGGCGGGTCACGACGCGCTGATCGAGACCACCGTCGCGGTGCTCCTCGCGGGCGGGCACCTGCTCGTCGAGGACGTGCCCGGCGTCGGCAAGACGACGCTCGCCAAGGCGCTCGGCCGGCTCGTGGACGCCCGGGTCGGGCGCATCCAGTTCACCCCCGACCTGCTGCCGAGCGACGTCACGGGCGTCACCATCTACCGTGACGCCGGGGCCACCGCCTCCTTCCACCCCGGCCCGGTGTTCGCGAACATCGTCATCGCGGACGAGATCAACCGCGCCTCCCCCAAGGCACAGTCCGCTCTCCTGGAGTGCATGGCCGAGCGGCAGGTCACGGTGGACGGCGTCACTCACGCGCTGCCCCGCCCGTTCCTCGTGGTCGCCACCCAGAACCCCATCGAGATGGAGGGCACCTACCCGCTGCCCGAGGCGCAGCGCGACCGGTTCACCGCCCGCCTCGAGGTCGGCTACCCCAGCCCCGAGGCCGAGCTGCGCATGCTGGAGTCACGGGAGACGGCCGACCCTCTCGACGCCCTGGTCCCGGTCGCCGACGCCGCCGCCCTCGAGAGGCTCGGTGCCGCGGCGCAGCACGTCTACACGGCGGTCGCCCTCAAGCAGTACGTGCTCGCGCTCGTGACCGCGACGCGCCAGCACCCGCTCGTCCGGGTGGGTGCCTCGCCGCGCGCGAGCCTCCAGCTGCTCGCAGTGACGCGCGCGCTGGCCGCCATGCGCGGACGGACCTACGCCCTGCCCGACGACGTCCAGGACCTCGCCCGCGTGGTGCTCGCCCACCGGCTGGTCCTCGGCGCCCAGGCCCGCATCGACGGTGTGAGCGCCTCGCAGGTGGTCGAGCAGATCGTCGCCGCGACGCCCGTGCCGACCCCGGCCTGACGCCGGTCGATGAGCACCGACCGGCGCACCACGTCCCGAACCCGCACGGTGCCGACCGCGCGGTCGGCGATCCTGCTCGTCCTCACGGTCGCGGCGGGCGTGGTCGGCTGGCAGACGTCGCTCGTCACGATCCTCGGCCTCGCCATCGTCGGCGCGGGCTGCCTCCTCTACGCAGCAGGGACCGCCGTCTGGGTGCGGCTCGCGCTGCGCTCCGCCGGGCTGCGCGTGCAGCGGCTCACCGTGCCGGGCACCGTGACCCGTGGCTCCGGCGCCCGGGTCCAGGTGCGCGTCACCGGCCCGCGCGTCCCGCGCGCCCTCGTCACGCGCACCGACGCGGTGCTCAAGGACGCCGTCGACGAGCACCTGGACGCGACCGGCGGCACCGTCCCGCTGACGATCACCGCTTTCGGCTGGCAGGGCTCCTACGCGATCTCGCCGTGGGCCCGTGGCCGGTGGCCGCTGGGACCTGTGACGATCCGCATCACCGACCCGCTCGGGCTCGTGCGCACCAGCGTGCGGGGTCTGGGCCGCACGACCCTCGCCGTGCGCCCGCGGACGGCGGCGCTCGCCGTCGAGCCCGGCGGGGGCGACCGTTCCGCCGCCGTCACGGGCGACGCGTTCGCCTCCGGTGCCCGTGTGCCCAGCCCCGACGACTCGCTGCTGCGCGCCTACGTCCCGGGCGACGACGTGCGGCGGGTGCACTGGCCCACGACCGCCCGTCACCAGATGCTCATGGTGCGCACGGACGAGCACACCCCGGCGCCGCCGCTGAACCTGGTCCTCGACCGACGGCTCGTCGACCCCGCCGCAGCACGGCGGCGGGGCGCGGACGCGGCCGACTGGCCCGTCGACCTCGTGGCGACGCTCGGCGCTGCCTTCGAGCGGCGTGGCCGACCCGTCCACCTGGCGTCCTCCGCCGACGGCGAGGCCCCGCAGCGCGTGCCGCTCGACCTCGAGGCGCTGCTGGACACGCTGACGGACCTCGACCCGGCGACGGTGGCGACGGACGGCGCGCGCGTGGTCGACGACGTCCTGGCAGGGCACGGCGGCACGACGGTCGTGGTGCTCGGCCCGCTGCACGGCGACGCCCTGCGCGCGCTGTCCCGCCTGGCCGAGCACGCCCCCGCGGGCACCTGTCGCGCGGTCGTGGTCGGCGAGGACGAGCAGACGCGGCGGACGGCCGACGACCTCGCACAGGACGGCTGGCGCGCGTTCGCCGCCTCCCGGACGGACGACGTGGCCGCCGTGGCCGGACAGGTCGCGCTGTGAGGGCGGCGACCGCCACGACGACGGCGCTGCGCGGGCTGCTCACGCTCGTCGCGACCGTGGCCGCGACCTTCGGCCTGTCGCCGGTCGTGGCGGACGGGCCCTGGCAGGGGCACCTGCTCACCACCCTCACCCTGGCGTGGCTCCTCCTGCTCGGCCTGCGCCTCGCGCTCTCCGGTCTGCTGGAGCGCCGTCCGCTGCTCACCCTCGGCGTCCCGAGCCTGGTGGGACTGCTCGCGGCGACCACGACCGTGGTGGTGTGGTTCGGCGGCGGCGCGGCCCCCACGCACGACGACGCCCTGCCGTCACGCCTGTGGGCGGCGGTCACCGCCCACGTGGCCGGGGTGGGCGAGCTGCTGCAGGACCTGCCCCGCCTGATCGGCGGTGGCACCCCGCCGATCGATCCGGGACGAGGCGTGGAGCTCGCCGTGGTCGGCGGCGCGCTGCTGGTGTTCCTCGTCGCGGAGATGCTCGTCGTCGGGCTGGGCATGGGCTGGGGCGTGTGGCTCGGGGTGCTCGCGATGTGGGCGGCTCCGCTCGCGCTCGTCCACGACGTGCCGGCCACGTCGTTCGTCGTGACGGTCGCCGCAGGCGTCCTGCTCGCCTTCGTCCCGTCCCGCCCACGGAGCCGGCCCCTGCTGGTCTCGCGGATCGTGAGCGGGGTGGTGGTGGCCGCGCTCGTGACCTCCGTGTCCCTCGCAGGGGCGCACCTGCTCGTGGGCGACGCACGCCCCCAGCCGCTCAGCTGGCTGCGCGTCCCGGGGGCCGGGAGCCTGCCGTTCACGCTGAACACGGCGATCGAGGTCGGGCAGAACCTCGGGGCGCAGAGCGGCGCCGTCGCCTACCGGTACCGGGACGTCGAGACCGCCACCTCGGCCGAGGCCAGCGATGCGACCGGGGAGGCTGCCGGAAACGGTCCCATGCGGCTGTACACGCTGATCGACTTCGACGGCGAGGCGTGGCAGCCCGCGGACGAGGCGCTGCGCAGCTCGTCGAGCGCCACCGGCGTCCTGACCAACCGCTACGCCAGCGTGACACCGCGATACTCAGGCGCGAGCCGTGAGGTCACGTTGGACGCCCTGGCCGGCGACACCCTGCCCATGACGGTCGAGCCCGCGGGCGTCAGCCCCGGAGACCAGCTGCGCTACGACACCCTCCAGGACCAGCTCCTCGCCGACGGCGACCGACCTTCTTCCCTCACGTTCCGCCTGGCACCCCGAGACCTCACCGCCGACGCGCTGCGCAGCGCGGACACCGCCGACGCGCTGGCGACGCTTCCCGACACCCTGCGCGACCGTTACCTGGCCGTGGCACCGGCGACCCACGCGGACGAGACCGCGGCGCTCGCTCGCCAGGTCACCGCCGGGACGTCCACGCAGTACGACGAGCTGGTCGCGCTTCAGGAGTTCTTCCGCACGGACGGCGACTTCACCTACTCCACGTCGGTCGCACGCACCGTCGACCGGGACCCGGTCTGGACCTTCCTGACGACGCGCAGCGGCTATTGCGTCCAGTTCGCCACCGCCATGCTCGTCATGGCCCGTTCCCTCGGGATCCCGGCGCGCATGAGCGTCGGCTTCCTCCCCGGCCACCTCGGGGCGGACGGGCAGTACGAGGTCACCGGCGGCGACGCGCACACCTGGCCGGAGTTCTTCTTCGCGGGGTACGGCTGGGTGCGCTTCGAGCCGACGCCGGGCGAGCACACCGGCACGGCCCCCTCGTGGACGACCGTCGACCCGACCACCGCGCCCAGCCCGACGACCCCGACGCCGACCCGTGAACCCACGAGCAAGGCTCCGAGCACCCCTGCCACCCCCAGCAGGGAGCCGACCTCCCTCCCCACCGCACCGTCCGCGAGCGCCACGAGCGCACAGGTCGCCGCGACGAGCGGGCTCACCGGGGTCGCCTGGGCCGGGCTGGCCGCAGCGTGCCTGCTGATCCTGCTCGGCGCCGTGGCGGGCGGCGTCGCAGCACGTCGGCGCTACCTTCGCGTGCGCGATGTCGACGTGGCCTGGCGCCGGGTGCTGCGTGCCGCGCGCCGGGCGGGGCTCGAGACGACGCAGGACCTGACGCCTCGGCGTGCCGGGGCAGCGATCGAGGAGCTGCTGGGGCCGTCCGCGACCGGTCCGGCGGTCGTCGAGGCCCTGCACGGGCTGCTGGACCTCGTCGAGCGCAAGCACTATGCCGAGACGGCTCCCCCGGCCGATCCCGCGACGCTGGCCGTCTGGACGGCGACGGTCGTCGCCGCGCTACGAGCGGGTCAGTCCTCGACGTCGTCGCCGGGAAAGCGCACGACCGTCCCGTAGAGCGTCCCGCAGTCCGGGCAGAAGCGACCGTCCCGAGGACCGCTGGCAGCCACGGGCGGCACCTCGTCCACCCGGAGCGCGACCGTCAGGCGGCTGCCGCAGCACGGGCAGGGCGGCTCCATCCAGCGCCGCATCTGCTCGAGGCTGGGCTCGTGGCACATCCGGTGGCAGTCCTGGCACAGCAGACCGACCCGGGAGGCGCGCTCGACGAGCGGGACCTCCGACCCGGTCGGCTCGCCCGGCGGGTCGAAGTGATGCACCTCGATCGTGGCGGGGTTGAGCACGCGGTCGCAGGCGTCGCAGCGGCCTGCTCCGGAGGCCCGGCCCATCAGCACCGCGGTGACGGCGACGGCGAGATCCTGCGCGGACGGCGCCCCCGGGCGGCACGGCAAGGCGGGGACGAGCACCGCGTCGGGATCGTGGAGCGCCGTGCTGAGCGCGGCCAGGAGCCGCTGGGCGGCCTCGGGCGAGAGGAGGGTGTCCTCGCAGGCCCCGAGCAGGTCGGCCGCCCGGGCCAGCTCGTCCCACACCAGGGGGCCGTCCGGCCTCGCGGCCGCGTCGAGGACGAGGTGCTCCGGTTCGATCGCGACGACGCGATCGACCGCGGCGACGAGCGGCGGCTCGGTCCGCACCACCGTGACGACCAGGTCCCCGACCTGGACGTCCGGCACCCGCCAGCTGAGGTCCAGCTCCTCGGTCAGGATCTCGTGGCAGGCGCTCAACGGCCGCTCCGACCACGTGACGGCCACCGCCGCCTCGATCAGCTCCACCACGCCGGCGCGCGGCGACCCGAGGCGTCGGCGCGCCTCTCGCCACCCCGCGAGCAGCGCTCCCCCGGTCTCGACATCCTCGTGCCCCATGTTTCCCCCCTGCTGCAGAACCCGTCCCCGGAGCCTACGTCCACCCTGCGACAGCGTCATCGTCCCGCACCGGTCCCCCGGGGGGTCGAGGAGTAAGGTCGCCTCGTGCTCACCGCCCCGTCCCCGCTCCCGCCGCGACCGGCCGCGCGGCGGCACCGTGGGCAGCTGTGGGGGGCTCTCGCGTGCGGGCTGGTGTTCGTGGTGCTCGTCGTGGTCGCCGTCGTGCTGCTCCTCGCGCACGTCGACCCGGTGCCCCGCGCCGTCCAGGCGCCCACGCCGGCCCGGCCGGACCAGCTCGTGGCCGGCCACTGCCTCAAGGCGCTGCCCGACGCGGACGAGATCGGCGCGGTCGTCGTCGTCCCGTGCAAGAGCGGGCACCGGGCCGAGGTCGTCGCGACCGTCGAGCTGGCCGGCGACGACGGCGGGGCGCGACCGCCCTCGGAGGACCTCGCCGCGACCGTGGAGCAGACCTGTGCGCGGGTCGCGGTGCTCGGCGCGCCGCCGGACGCGCGCTACGTCGCCTGGGTGCCGAGCGCGGACTCCTGGCTGCGCGGCGACCGGCGCGGGCTGTGCCTCCTGACGGCGCCCACCCTCGTGGGATCCGTCCTGTCCTGACCCACCGGCCTGGCCCCGCGACCGTCGCCGCAGCGCCTGGGACGAGGACATCGCGACACACCCACGTGGCGCAACTCACAGCAAGGTTTCTGACCAGGGCACTTGACGAAAGTTTTTCTCAGAATCACCCGGCATGCGGTCAACCTGCGCCCGGCGCGTGGCGGGCCGTCCAGCCGCGCCCCCTAGCATCGGTCCGGTTCCGTGGTCTTCCATCGCACGGACCCCGAGCCGGACGCCGAGCGCTGCCACCGGTCTCGGTCCCTGAACACTCCTGGCAGCGGTGGGGGAACCACTTACGGGCACATGCCCTTGGGGTGAAGTCGGCGATGCCGACCGGGTCAACCTCCGACCCGAATCCGACAGCTAACCTCGCAGGCGTCGAGAGGTCTTCATGCTCCACGCTCCTCAGCGCGCCGTCGCGCGCCCTCGTCACGCTGCCCCGCGCGCGACGACCCGACCCACGACCCGCCGGATGCTGCTCGGCACCGGCCTCGCGCTCTCCCTCGGCGTCCCGGCGTTCGCCGCTCCCGCCGCGAACGCAGCACCGGCCGCCACGACGATCGCCGCAGCGCCCGTCGCCGCCGCGAAGGTCCGCACCCGCGCACCTCACGTGACCGTCAAGAAGTCGTCCGGCACGCAGATCCGCAAGGTCTCCGCGATCAAGCTCACGGTGCGCGCCCGCTCCGCCGGGAAGGCCGTCGCCGGCAAGGTCTCGGTGAAGGTCAGCGGGAAGCACGTGCGCACCGTCCCGCTGCGCCACGGCGTCGCCAGGACGCGCCTGCCGAAGTCCCTGAAGCTCGGCAGGCACACCGTGCGCCTGACCGTCCTCCCGGCGGCGCAGACGCTGCGCGACGTCGTGCGCCGCAGGCAGGTCCGCGTCGTCTCGCAGCACCAGGCCATCGTGACCGTCGCGAAGAAGTACGTGGGTGTCCGGTACGTGTCGGGCGGCACCTCGCCGCGCGGCTTCGACTGCTCGGGCTTCACCAGCTACGTCTACGCCAAGGCGGTCCACCGGCGGCTCTCGCGGACGTCGGGCGGCCAGCGCCACAACGGGCACGTCGTCTCCCGGAGCCGCGCCGTCGCGGGCGACATCATCTGGACCTCCGGGCACGTCGCGATCTACCTCGGCGGCAACCGCCAGATCGACGCTCCCCGACCCGGCAAGACGATCCAGGTGCGGGCGATCTGGCAGTCCCACCCGACCTTCATCCGGGCGGTCTGAGCCAGGCACGCCGTGCGGTCGGCGCACCGCGTCGACGACCGCCGAAGGACGAGCGCCCCGATCCCCGTGCTGAGCACGGGGATCGGGGCGCTCTGCTGCGGGAACGCGCGGGTCGGCCTGCTCGGCGTCGGAAAAGACCCAACAGCGTTCCATTATTATGCCCATGGTCGATGTATTATGATCGACATAAGGCGTGGTTTAACTTTTGCGTGGCTCAAAACTTCTGCCTAGCCTCTGACCGGGAGCACCGCCGCTCCACAGGTCCTCGCGGCCGTGGAGGGGCGGCTCTTCGCGAGCAGAGCTGCTCGCGACAGGAGAGAGACCACAAGGAGTCCCGATGTCCCCTACCGCTCGCCACCGCGCGCTGCGGCACGCCGGAGCCGGCGTCGCCACCGCCGCGCTCCTCGCCGGAGGGCTCGCCGTCGCGCCCTCCGCCTCCGCCGCCCCGGCCCAGCCCACGCTGAGCACCGAGGTCTCGCCGATCATCACGGTCGACGGGCTGAAGTTCCGCGACCTCGACAAGAACGGCACGCTCACGCCGTACGAGGACTGGCGGCTGAGCGCGGACGACCGCGCCACCGACCTCGTCGACCGTCTGAACCTCGCCGAGCGCGCCGGTCTGCTCGTCCACGCCCCGCACCTGTTCAACGGCGGCTGGGACTTCGACAAGATGGCGGACGAGATCGACAACAAGCACTTCTCGACCTACCTCTCGGCCACCTCCGGCTCCGTGGAGGAGCACGTGGCGCTGACGAACCAGGCCCAGAAGATCGCCGACGCCAGCACGTACGGCATCCCGCTGCTGTTCAGCTCGGACCCGCGCCACGGCTTCACCGTCACGCAGGGTCAGACCGTCGACCCGGGCGAGCTGACGCCGTTCCCGGACGCGATCGGCTTCGGCGCGATCGACGACCCGGCGTTCACGCGCAAGTCTGCGGACGTCATGCGCCAGGAGTACCGGGCGCTCGGCCTCCAGGAGGGCCTGTCCCCGCAGGCCGACCTCGTGACGGAGCCGCGCTGGTCCCGGGCGAACGGCACCTTCGGCTCGATCCCCGAGAAGGTCCGTGACCAGGTCCAGGCCTACGTCGAGGGCTTCCAGAACGGCTCGGACGGCCTCGGACGGCAGTCGGTCTCGACGGTCGTCAAGCACTGGGTCGGCTACGGCGCGCAGGAGAACGGCTACGACTCGCACTACTACTACGGCCGCTACGCGACGTTCCCCGGGAACAACTTCCAGGCGCACATCACCCCGTACCTGGGCGCCTTCGACTCGAAGGTCTCGGCCATCATGCCGACGTACTCGATCCTCAAGGACCTCTCGATCGACGGCACGCCGCTCGAGCAGGTCGGCGCCGGCTTCAACAGCTACCTGCTGCAGAACCTGCTGCGCGACACCTACCACTTCGACGGCGTCGTCGTCTCCGACTGGGGGATCCTCAACGACTGCCCGGCCGCCTGCGAGGCGCTGCGCCCGCCGGGACCGTTCTTCTACACGGACGAGGACGGCAACATGGCCTACGGCATGTCGTGGGGCGTCCAGGACCTGACGAAGGTCCAGCGCTACGCGAAGTCGATCAACGCCGGCGTCGACCAGATCGGTGGCGGCTACGAGCCCGAGTACGTCGTCCAGGCCGTGAACGAGGGCCTGCTCTCCCAGGCTCGCGTCCGTGAGGCCGCGTGGCGGGTGCTCAAGCAGAAGTTCCAGCTCGGGCTCTTCGAGAACCCCTACGTCGACGTCACCGCCTCCAAGGCGCTCATCGGCAACGCCGGGTTCAAGGCCATCGGCACCGAGGCGCAGTACCGCTCCATGACGCTGCTGCAGAACAAGAACGCCTTCCTGCCGCTGAAGAGCACCAAGCAGAAGGTGTACCTCTACGGCGTCGCGGCCTCTGCCGCGCAGGCCAAGGGCTTCACCGTGGTCACCAGCCCGGCCCAGGCCGACCTGGCGATCGTGCGCCTGTCCGACCCCAAGGGCGGCCAGGACGTCACGGACCTCGACTTCAAGGGCACGGAGGAGGACTACTCCGCCCTCAAGGCCGCCGCGGCGGCCGGCGTCCCGACGATCGCCGTCCCGGCGCTCACGCGTCCGCTCGTCCTGACGAACGTCGTGGACCGCACCCAGGCGGTGCTCGCGAACTACGGCGCCTCCGACGCCGCGGTGCTCGACGTCATCACCGGCAAGGCCGCCCCCGGCGGCAAGCTTCCCTTCGAGCTGCCGTCCTCGATGGCCGAGGTCGCCACCCAGAAGAGCGACGTGCCGAACGACACCGCGCACCCGCTGTTCCCGGTCGGCTTCGGTCTGAGCTACGCGAGCACGCCTGCGACCCTGACCGCGGGCAAGGCGACCGTGGCGGGCAAGGCCGCGGTGGGCAAGAAGCTCACCGCGAAGCCGGGCTCCTGGACCGCCGGCACCACGCTGTCCTACCGGTGGACCCGCGGCAGCAAGGCGATCAAGGGCGCGACCTCCGCCACCTACAAGGTGAAGAAGGCCGACGCCGGCAAGCGCCTGTCCGTCACGGTGACCGGCACCAAGACCGGCTTCCGCAGCGCTACCGCCACCTCGGCGAAGACGTCCAAGGTCTCCCGGGCCGGCAAGGTCGTCATCAAGGGCAAGGCGAAGGCCGGTCAGCGGCTCAAGGTGAAGACCAAGGGCTGGACGCCGAAGAAGGGGCTGGCCACCGTCTGGAAGGTCAAGGGCAAGAAGGTCTCCAAGAAGGCCGCCGTGACGGTGAAGAAGGCCTGGAAGGGCAAGAAGGTCACCGTCAAGGTCACGGTGAAGAAGAAGGCCTACACCAAGGTCTCGAAGCAGGCGAAGGTCAAGGTCAAGAAGTGACCTGAGCGGGGCGCGCACCCCGGAGTTCCCGCTCGGACGGCAAAGTGCAACGGTTCCCGTGCTCTCAGCACGGGAACCGTTGCACTTTCCGCCGCCAGGCAGGCCGACCCAGGCGCCGCTACCGGGCGGTGACGGTCAGTCCCTGCTCGCCGTCCGCGTGGTCGACGACGACCTCGTCCCCGTCGGCGATCTCGCCGGAGAGCAGCGCGCGGGCGAGCTTGTCGCCGATCTCGCGCTGCACCAGGCGGCGCAGCGGGCGAGCACCGTAGGCCGGGTCGTAGCCCTCGATGGCGAGCCACTCGCGCGCGGCGGGCGTCACGTCGAGGGTCAGACGGCGGCCGCCCAGACGGCGGGCGAGCGAGGCGACCTGCACGTCGACGATCGAGCCGAGCTGCTCCAGGGAGAGCGGGTCGAACAGGATGATGTCGTCCAGGCGGTTGAGGAACTCGGGCTTGAACGCGGCGTTGACCGCGCTCATCACCGACTGCCGCTTCGCGTCGTCGTCGAGCAACGGGTCCACGAGGAACTGCGACCCGAGGTTCGAGGTGAGGATGAGGATGACGTTGCGGAAGTCGACCGTGCGTCCCTGCCCGTCGGTGAGGCGGCCGTCGTCGAGCACCTGCAGCAGGATGTCGAAGATCTCCGGGTGCGCCTTCTCCACCTCGTCGAGCAGCACGACCGAGTACGGCCGACGTCGTACCGCCTCGGTGAGCTGGCCGCCCTCCTCGTAGCCGACGTACCCCGGAGGGGCGCCGACCAGGCGCGCGACCGAGTGCTTCTCGCTGTACTCCGACATGTCGATGCGGACCATGGCGCGCTCGTCGTCGAACAGGAAGTCGGCGAGCGACTTGGCCAGCTCGGTCTTGCCGACGCCGGTCGGGCCGAGGAACAGGAACGAGCCGGTGGGCCGGTCGGGGTCGGAGATGCCCGCACGGGCTCGGCGCACCGCATCGGCGACCGAGTGCACGGCCTTGCCCTGACCGATGAGCCGGGCCCCGATGATCTCCTCCATGTGGAGGAGCTTCTCGGACTCGCCCTGCAGCATGCGGCCCGCCGGGATGCCGGTCCACGCGGAGATGACCTCGGCGATCTCGTCCGCCCCGACCTTGTCCGCGACGAGCGGCGGGGTGGCCTCCGCCGCGTCGACCGCCTCCGCGACGTCCTCCTTCGCCTCCTGGTCGGCGATGCGCTTCTCGAGCTCGGGGATCTTGCCGTAGTTCAGCTCTCCTGCCTTGGCCAGGTCGCCCTCGCGCACGGCGCGGTCGGCCTGCGCCTTGAGCTCGTCGAGCTGGACCCGGAGGTCGCCGACCTCGTTGAGCCCCGACTTCTCCCGCTCCCACCGGGCGTTGAGCGCGGCGAGCTCCTCCTTGCGGTCGGCGAGCTCTGCCTGCAGGTCCGCGAGGCGCTGGCGCGAACCGGCGTCGGCCGACTCGCCGGAGGCCTTCTCGAGGGCGAAGACCTCCATCTCGAGGCGGCGCACCACGCGCTGCAGCGAGTCGATCTCGACCGGCGAGGAGTCCATCTCCATCCGCAGCCGCGAGGCGGCCTCGTCGACCAGGTCGATGGCCTTGTCCGGGAGCTGACGGCCGGGGATGTACCGGTTGGAGAGGACAGCGGCGGCGACGAGGGCGTCGTCGGAGATGGTCACGCGGTGGTGCGACTCGTACTTGGGCGCGATGCCGCGCAGGATCGCGATGGTGTCCTCGACGCTCGGCTCGCCCACGAACACCTGCTGGAAGCGCCGCTCGAGCGCCGGGTCCTTCTCGATGTTCTCGCGGTACTCGTCGAGGGTCGTGGCGCCGACGAGCCGCAGCTCGCCGCGCGCGAGCATGGGCTTGAGCATGTTGCCCGCGTCCATGGAGCCTTCGCCCCCCGCGCCCGCACCGACGACGGTGTGCAGCTCGTCGATGAAGGTGATGACCTCGCCCTCGGAGCCCTTGATCTCCTCCAGCACGGCCTTGAGCCGCTCCTCGAACTCGCCGCGGTACTTGGCGCCCGCGACCATGGCCGCGAGGTCGAGCGAGATGAGGCGCTTGTTCTTGAGCGACTCCGGGACGTCGCCGTCCACGATGCGCTGCGCGAGGCCCTCGACGACGGCGGTCTTGCCGACGCCGGGCTCGCCGATCAGCACCGGGTTGTTCTTGGTACGGCGCGAGAGCACCTGCACCACGCGGCGGATCTCGCTGTCGCGGCCGATGACGGGGTCGAGCTTGCCCTCGCGGGCCTGCTCGGTGAGGTCGAGCCCGTACTGCTCGAGAGTCTTGAAGGTGCCCTCGGGGTTCTCGGAGGTGACCTTCTTGTCGCCCCGCACGCCGGGCAGGGCGGCGCGCAGAGCCGCGGCAGAGGCCCCCGACTCCTGCAGCGCGAGCGCCGCCGGGTCACTGCCCGCGGCGATGCCGATGAGCAGCACCTCGGCGGAGAGGTACGTGTCGCCCAGGCCCGTGGCCTCCTTGCCCGCCGTCTCGAGGGCGCGCGAGAGCGCGGCCGACGGCTTGGGCTGCGTGACGGCGGAGCCGCTCGCGCTCGGGAGCGCGCTGAACGCGGCGCGGGCACGGCGTCCGGCCCCCTGCACGTCGGCGCCCGCAGCGCGCAGCAGCTCGACGGCGAGCCCCTCGGTCTGGCCGAGCAGCGCGACGAGGACGTGCACGGGCTCGAGCTGCGGGTTTCCTGCTGCGGTCGCGGACTGGATCGCCTCGCTGACGGCCTGCTGCGAGGCCGCGGTGAACTTCGTCTCCATCTGCCCTCCGGGTTGGTGCGTGCAGTGCTGCTCTGGGCAACCGTGCTGAAGTTGAGTCTATTCCGCTCAACTCTGCACCGCACCCCTCGGTACGGAAGCCCCGCGTCGTCGGATGGCAGACTGGGCGGATGCGCTGGACCACCGACGTGCTGGGCGAGGACTGGTTCGCCGCCACCATCCCGCTCACGCGCGACCTGCCGAGCGAGCCCCTGCCGGTCGCGACGCTGGTCCGGTACGGCGATCCGCGCCCGGAGCAGCCCGCCATCCTGTACCTGCACGGCTTCGTCGACTACTTCTTCCAGACCCACGTGGCCCGTGCCTGGGCGGCGCAGGGCTACGCCTTCTACGCCCTCGACCTGCGCCGGCACGGCCGCAGCCTGCAGGCGGACGAGACGCCGAACTACGTCACCGACCTGTCCGTCTACCGCGAGGAGCTCGACCTCGCGGCCGCCTACCTGCACGACGAGGTGCGGCACCCGAGCCTCGCCGTCGTCGGGCACTCCACCGGCGGGCTGATCGCGAGCCTGTGGGCCAACCACCGCAGCGCGCCCGGCCCGGACCACGCGGTGGACGCCGTGGTGCTCAACAGCCCCTGGCTGGACCTCGCGGGGCCGTGGTTCGACCGCGTGGTCTCGACCCGGGCGGTGGAGGTGGCGGGTCGCCTGGTGCCTCACCTCGTCGTCGGGCGGCTCGGCGTCCACTACGGGCCGGCCCTGCACCGGAGCACCGGCGGCGAGTGGTCCTACGACCTGCGGCTCAAGCCCAACACCGGCTTCCCGGTCCGCGCGGGCTGGATGCGGGCCGTGCGGCGCGGCCACGCGGCGGTCGCCCGCGGGCTCGACATCGCCTGCCCGGTGCTCGTCATGGCCTCGACCCGCTCCGGCGACCGCAAGCACTGGCACCCCGCCCTCGTCTCGTCCGACTCGGTGCTCGACGTGTCCCAGATCGTCGGCCGCGCCCCGCTGCTCGGCCCGGACGTGACCGTCCAGCAGATCGAGGGCGGCGGGCACGACCTCGCCCTGTCGCCCCCGCCGGCCCGCGCGGAGTATCTCGAGGGGGTGACGGCGTGGCTGTCGTCGCACCCGCCGGAGCAACCGCGGGGCTGACGGCCGCGGAGATCTAGCTGGTCAGGACCCGGACTTGGCGCTGTCGGAGCCCGGCGTTCCGCCGCTCATGTCGAGGAGCTTGCCGGTGCCCGAGAACGTGAAGTACGCGTCGTAGTAGTCGTTGCGCACCGACACGGAGTAGGTGGGCCGACCACGACGCTTGCCGCCGTCGTCCATCCAGATCGTCTCGGTCTGCAGCGAGACGCCGACGTCGCTCGGGTCGGCGTCCGTCAGGCCGCTCTTCTTCCTGGCCTTGGCGATGATCGCGGGGATGACGGTGAGGTCGTAGTCCCGGACGTCGATGAGCGTCAGGTCGAGCTCGTCGCGGTCAGGCTGGATGAGCGTGGGCCCGTCGTGCTCGACAGACCCCTCCTCCGCGCGGTAGTACCAGTCGTCGAAGGTCTCGGACCCCGGCGGGTTCGCCGCCTCGACGGAGATCGTCTCGTAGGAGATGTAGACGCTCGCGAACTCGGGCGAGCCGGTGGCGTCGGCGAGCTTGGCCAGGGCCTGCTGCGCGTTGGTGCCGACGTGGGGCGAGACCTCGGCGAGGGTGGCCACGTGCTCTGCCTCCTCGGCCGCCTCCTGGCGCGCCGACTCGGCCTCCCGCTGGTCCAGCTCCGCCTGCCACTGCGCGGAACGACGCGCCGACGCCGCCTCGGGGCTGTAGTACGCGCGTACCTCGCTGAGCGGCGTCGTCCCGTCGAGCATGGCCTTGTACGCCTCCCGGTGCGGCCACGACGTCGCGCCGGCGCCGATCACGACGGCGAGGAGGAAGACGATCGCGGGGATCTTGCGCAGGCCGGTGCGGGGCTTCTTGGCCGACGGAGTGCTGGCCGACGTCGCGCCACGAGCGGTGGAGACGGTCGGCGTCGTGAGCCCGGTGGTAAGGCCCGGCGTGGTGAGGCCGGGCGTCGTCAGGCCAGGTGTCGTCAGGCCAGGAGGCGTGACGCCCGGTGTCGTGAGCGACGACGCGCCGACGGTCGAGGCGAGCGGGGTCGGGTCCGCGGGCCGCACGTAGGGCGGGGGCACCTCGTTGCGGGCGAGGAACGGGTCGGCGGCCGCTTTCTCCCGCCACTCGGGCGGGGCGCTCCACCACAGCCGCACGGCGCCCGTCTCGAGGTCGGTCTGGACGACCACCGGCCGGGTGCCGGGCTGCACCTGCGGCGCCTGGATGACCTGGACGAGCTCCTTGGCGGTGGTCGAGTACGGGGCGCCACGGAGCGGCACGACGGTGAGCTGCAGGGTGCACACCGGAGCGTCGTTGATGCGGGTGCCGGTCTCGGCGATCGAGTCCACACGCGCGACGGCGACACGGCCCTCGCGCTCCGCGGCCTCGACGTCGGCAGGGGTGAGGGCGGGCCGGACCAGCCCCGAGAGACCGGAGGCGACCGGCACCAGGATCAGCAGCACGGTGAGCGCCGGGATGCCGAGGCCTAGCACCCAGCCCAGGACGCTCGTGTCACCGGTCAGGAGCAGCCACGCCAGGGCACCGATCGCGCCTCCGAAGGCGCCCCACGCAAGTATCCGGATCACGCTGGTGATCCTATGAGACGCCAGGCCTGCGCGCCCGGCGTCAGCGGGTCTGGCTGGCGGCCCGGGCAGGGATCTGGTCAGTCAGCGGTCTGGTCCGAGGCCTCTCGGCTCAGCCGCCGACGCCGTGCGAGCATCACCGCTGCTGCGGCCAGCACGAGCACGAGTGTGCCGAGCAGGACGACCGTCGCGCGTGACGGCGCGGTGGCCGAGCTCGCCTCAGCAGCAGCGGGCGCCGGTTCGGGGGAAGCGGCAGCGTCCGACGACACCGCAGAGGTCTGGGACGGCGACGCGGAGGCAGGCAACTTCTCGCCGTCCTCGTCATAGCCCGCCGCCTTGCGCCGGGCCAGCACATCGTCCATGTCCTCGCCCTCGTGCCACGCCAGATCCTCCGGCAGCGCGAGCGCCCGCGCGACCTTCGCATCGGTCTCCGCGAGCACGGTCGGATCCGACTCGAACGGGTCCAGGTGATCGCCTCTCTGCGGTCCGTCGAGTCGCGAGATGGCGCGGGCCTGCGCGTTGACTCGCGCGCCCGCCGTGAACAGCTCGGGTCCGCTCACGGTAGCGGCAGGCAGGTTGTCCACCGCGCTCTCGCTGAGCGCCACCACCACGTCGCGCGCCTCGTCGATGCCCAGCAGTCCCAGGCCGGGCACGTCAGCAAACCCGCTGGCCGGCAGGTCGACGACGGTCGCCAGAAAGTCCTGGTCACCCAGGCTGCCGAACGAGACCTTGCCGTTCTTCCTCTGGTCGACGCACAGCAGCGCGTCTCTGGGTCGACCCCCGACGAAGACTCGAGCGCAGTACTCGTGGGTCGGCTGCACGTTGGCGCGCACGGAGGCGCTGCCCTTCACGCGGTCGGCATCGAGATCGTAGCCGGGGACGTCGATCACGAACTCACGCACAGGCGTGCCCACCGCCAACGTGTCGGAGTTCTCGTCTGGCCCACGGACCTTCAGCCACGGGAACATGCCGTCCGCGTCCTCGAGCACCTCCTCGGCCCCGTGTCGATCGAACCACGTCACCACGGCCGCCGGCACGGGGTCGGACACACGGGTCGACGCATGTGCACCGCTGGTGCGCGGTGCCACGGTCGCCGCCGCCGCACCCGCGCCGTCGGTCGACGCCATCCCCAGCGCGAGGACCGCTCCCAGCACCGCCACCAGTCTTCTTGGTCCCACGTCTGCCCCCCAGGCCGCCCGAGCACGACGGTGACGAGAGACGCTCGCCATCGAGCGCCGTGCTTGACATGTCATGCGTATCGCGATGGCGCCCGACGGGGCAACCCCCGCCGCCGATCCAGCAGGACGGGCGGCGGGGGCGTAGCTCAGTCGTACGTCACCGACTCCAGGACGGGGAGCCTCGCGGCGCGGACGGCGGGCCACGCAGCGGCCACGACGCCGACGACGGCGGCCAGCACCACCATGCCGAGCAGACTGCCCCACGGCACCACCAGGTCGGACAGACCGGAGTCCGCGAAGGCCGACGGCATCGCGGAGGCGAGCCCCACACCCACCGCGAGGCCCGCGACCGCGCCGAACACCGCGATCAGCACCGACTCCACGATCACCACCGCGGCGAGCTGCAGGCGCCCGAGACCCACGGCCCGCATCAGTCCGATCTCTCGCGTGCGCTCCATGATCGACAGCGCGAGCGTGTTCACGATCCCGAGCACCGCGATGACGATGGACAGCGCGAGCAAGGCGTACAAGATGACAAGCACCTGTTGTACCTGCTGGGCGAGCGAGGAGGCGAACTCGTCGGAGTCCATCACCGAGACGATCAGATAGGGCTTGACGGCGTGCACCAGCGCGGTGCGCAATGCGGGGAGATCAGTGCCGGGGGCGGCGTCGATCATGACCATGTCGAGGGTGCGCCGGGTCTGCGGGACGAGCTGTTCGAACAGCGCCTGCGGCACGACGACGGGTGCGCCCACCGCGGGGCTCTCGATGATGCCACCGACGGTCGCCGTGGTCGTCGCTGCGCGGCCGGGCGCCGCGTCCTGACCTGCCGCCCGGTCGGCCTCCTGGGCGCCGGCGGCGGTCGCGCCCGCGCTGCCCGCGAAGGTGAGGGTGCTGCCGAGCGTCCAGCCGTTCGCCTCCGCTGCGGACCTCTGCACCAGCACCTGCCCGCTCTCGAGCGAGGAGACCGATCCCTCGACAGCCTTGAGGTCCCATCCGTGGCCGAACAGGCCGTCCGAGACCGCGAGCACGTAGCTCGGCTCGTCGTCGATCGCCGTCGGCCCCCACCACACGCGACCGGCGGACGCGACGCCGGGCACGGCCGTGGCGGCGTCCGCGGCACCGACCGGGATGTCCTGGCTCGCGCTCTGCAACAGGTAGTCGGCAGTGATCGACTCGTCCACGACACTGCGCATCGACGCCTGGGTCGAGGTCGCCAGGACGGCCGCGGCCCCCACCAGGGCCATGCCGATCATCAGCGCCCCGGCGGTCGAGGCGGTGCGCCGGGGGTTGCGCACCACGTTCCCGCGGGCGAGGGCACCGATGGGCCGCCCGAGCCGCACGACGGGCCAGGCGAGCACCCGGACCACCGCCGTCGCGATCGCCGGGGCCCACACGAGCATGCCGACCACGAGCAGGACCGCGGCGATCCCGAGGAGCGAGCCCGCGCCGTCGTCCACCTGGGTCGCCGCGACGACCGCGGCGACGCCGAGGAGGACGAGGACCAGACCGAGCACGCCGCGCAGCCGCAGCGGACGGTCACCGGAGGTCACGGCCTCGCGCATCGCGTCCACCGGGGGGATCCGGGCGGCCCGCCGGGCCGGGAGCGCAGCGGCGACGATGCTGACCACGACGCCGGTGACGAGCGCGACCGCGACGGTGGAGGCCCCGATCGGGACGCCGCCGCTCAGCGTCATGCCCGCGCGGTCGAGGATCTCGCGCAGGGCGGCGACCAGGCCGGCCCCGGCGAGGACACCGACGGCCGCACCGACCGCCCCCACGATGGCGGCCTGGCCCACGACCGAGGCGAACACCTGGGCCGGGGAGGCGCCGATCGCGCGGAGCACGGCGATCTCCTGCATGCGCTGGCGCACCGACATGGTGAAGGTGTTGGCGATGATGAAGCCGCCGACGAACAGCGCGATCGCGGCGAACACGAGCAGGAACGTGCTCACGAAGCCGAGCGTGGTGTCGATGGAGGCCTTCGCCTCGTCGCGCACGGTGTCGCCGGTGACGACCTGCACGGACCCGGCCTCGGCCCGCAGGTCCGCAGAGACGGCGGCGGCGAGCTGGTCGGGCGTGGTGCCGTCGGCTGCGTACACCGCGATGCTGGGGACGGTGCCGTCGGGCGCGAAGGTGGCGACGGCCGTCGTCGGGTCGACGGCGACCAGGATCGCCCCCGACGCCCCGGGGAAGCCGACCTCGCCGACCACCCGGACGTCCTGGACCTCCCCGCCCACGACCAGCTTCGTCGCGTCGCCGACGTGCAGGCCGGAACGCTCCAGCGCGGAGGTCTCCAAGGCGATCTCGCCGGCGCTGGCGGGCGCGCGTCCGGCGACCACGCTCAGGGACGGGTCGCCGGGCCAGGCCGCGAAGCCGATGGACGGCGCACCACCTCCCGCCCCCTGGACCGCGGTCCCGTCGGCGCCGACGAGGATCACGGTGCCCTGCACGGTGGGGAAGACGCCGGCCGCGCCGGCGATGGGCTCGGCCGCGTCCAGCAGGTCGAGGGGGATGTCGGTGCGGCCCGACGACGTCGAGACCAGGTCGCCTCCCGACGAGGCGGCGCCGTCGGTCGTGGTGGGGACGCCACGTACGTAGGCGTCGGCGTCCATGGAGCTGTCGACGATCGCGTGGAAGGTGTCCGCCATGACGCCGCGCAGCGCGAAGGTGCCCGTGACGAAGGCGATGCCGAGCACGACGGCGAGCACGGACAGCACGAACCGGACGGGGTGCTGGCGCACCCCGCGCCACGTGACCCGGAACATCAGCGGTCGCCCTCGTCGGTCGCAGCGGCGGTGGCATCGGTCACGGCCGCGCGGACCGGGGCGTGCGTGCGCAGCGCCTCGAGCACACTGTCCGGCGTCGGGTCCGCGAGGTCGCCGACGATCCGCCCGTCCGCGAGGAACAGCGCGCGGTCCGCGTAGGCCGCCGTCGACGGCTCGTGGGTGACCATGACGACCGACTGGCCGAGCCGGTCCACCGAGCGGCGCAGGAACCCGAGCACCTCGGCCGAGGCGACCGAGTCGAGGTTGCCGGTCGGCTCGTCGGCGAAGACGACCGAGGGGCGGGTGATGAGCGCGCGGGCACAGGCGACGCGCTGCTGCTGCCCGCCGGAGAGCTCGGAGGGCCGGTGGTCGAGGCGGTCACGCAGCCCGACGACGTCGATCACCTCGTCGAACCAGTCCCTGTCGAGGCTGCCGCGCGCGAGGTCCACCGGCAGGGTGATGTTCTCGCGGGCGGTGAGCGTCGGGATCAGGTTGAACGCCTGGAAGACGAAGCCGAGCCGGGTGCGGCGCAGCCGGGTGAGCTGGCGCTCGGACATGCGGCCGATCTGGTCGCCGCCGACGACGACCTCGCCGGAGGTCGGGCGGTCCAGGCCCGCCATGCAGTGCATGAGCGTCGACTTGCCGGAGCCGGACGGCCCCATGATCGCGGTCAACCGGCCGCGCTCCAGGTCGACGTCGACGTCGTCCAGCGCGACGACGGCGGTCTCACCGCCGCCGTAGACCTTGCGCAGCGCGCGGGCGCTGGCGATGGGGGTGGCGATGGGGGCGCCGTGCGCGGACGACGACGGGTGGGACGGGGCGGTGCTCATGACGGGCTCCTCGTGACGGGGTACTGCTGCGAGTCTGTCAGCCTCTGCAGCCTCGCGTCACTGAGGGAGATCCCTGGTCGGACCCTGATCGTTGCCTCGGACGTCTGCCGCTGGGAGACGTACGGTCGGGACTCCGTCGAGTGTTCTCACCCACAGGCGACACGTCGCTCCGGTCAGGATGCGGAGCGCGCGGCGCGGGCAACGGCCTCCAGGCGCGGCCGGATCGACTCAGCCATCATCGTCACCTCACGCTCACGCGCCCCGTTCGCGTAGGCCCGCTCGGGCCACCCGGACAGGGATCCGACGATGCGCGACATCCGCTCCTTGGCCTCGGGAAGGGACAGACCACAGTCTCGCGCGAGGGCGAGCAGGCCCTCGGGCTCGTCCGGCAGGACATCGGCTCCGACGACGTCCACGTAGTCGCGGTGGTCGCCGTCGTCGGACCCGACCGCGGTCATCGCGCTGATGTAGCCGATGCGCCCACGCTCGCCCCTGCGGTCGAACCACCGCAGCAGCAGCACGCTGCGCCCTCCCACCCGTGCGAGTCGGTGCTCAGGGGCGCGTATGCCCGCGGCGGCGAGCAGGTCCAGCGCCGTCGTCGCCCTTCGGCGTCCCCGACTCCCCTGCCTCTCGCCGCAGCGCCGCCGCCTCGGCCTCGATCTCGTCGCGGCCGAGCTCGTCGACGACCAGCAGGTCACGGCGGATCTGGTCGGTGCGGTACCCCGCGCGCCCGACCATGTGGGCGGCGACCGGGACGGTGAGGAACTGGAAGATCACGACCACCAGCAGCATGCCGAGCACGGGCAGGCTCCGGGCGCGCAGCGCCTCCGCGGAGAGCACCAGCACGAGCCCGAGCACCTGCGGCTTGGTCCCCGCGTGCATGCGGGAGAGCAGGTCGGGGAAGCGCAGGACGCCCACGCCGGCGGCCAGGGTCAGCAACGCCCCGGCGAACAGCAGGATCGCGGCGGCCCAGTCGGCCACGGTGCTCCAGCTCATCGCTCCTCCTCCCGCTCCGCGGCTTCGCTTCCCGCCACGTCACGCTCCGAGCCAGCGCGGTCGGCCGCGTCACGCTCGGCCGCCTCCCGCTCCAGGGCGTCCCGCTCCATCGCCGCCCGCCGCGCCACCGCATGACGCTCCTCCTCGTCGGCGGCCTCCTCCTCGGCGCGGCGCAGGGCGTCCTCCCGGGCGACCTCCTCGAGCGTGCGGATGCGCCGCTCGCTCTCCGGCTCGACGGAGGCGAAGCGGGCGATCACGGTCGAGCTGATGAAGCCGACCATCGACAGCGCGACCAGGATGGGCAGGGTGTCGAGCCGCCGCGACCACGCCGCCTCGAGCGCGATCCCCCCGACGACGACAGTCGCGAAGACGTCGAGCCCGACGGCGCGGTTGAGCATGCTCGGACCGCGCTCGGCCCGGATCACGGCGAGCACGCCGGCGACCAGCAGCAGCCCCGCGCAGACCAGGTAGATCACGGTCATCGCTCCTGCTCCCCTCTGCCCGTTCCCGCCGCCACGGGTGCACGCCGCGGCTGTTCGGCGACCAGCCCCAGCTCGACCAGCTCGTCGCGCGGTGCGAGCGCGCGCAGCACGCGCGCCTCCAGGTCGAGGGTCTCGCGGCGCACCGCGTCCAGGCCCCCGGAGACCTCGACGTCGAGCACGTGCAGGTAGAGGGTGCCCGTGATGCGGTGCGCGTCGACCACGAGGGTGCCGGGCACGAGCGAGCTCAGCTCGGCGACGACGGTGATCACCAGGTCGTCCGTGCTGCGCAGCCGCACCCCGATGATCGCGCCGCGCGGCACGTGCCCGAAGCGGAAGACGAGCACCGAGACCTGGAGGGAGGCCCGCAGCAGGTCCCAGTGGAACCGCGCCAGCAGCACGAGCAGGCGCCACGGCCGCAGCGGTCCACGGACGGCCACGGGGGGCATGGGGAGCACGAGCAGCACGACGGCGGCGACGAGCAGCCCTCCCACGAGGTTCCCCCACGTGAAGGCGCCCCACAGCAGCATCCACATGACGGCGAGCAGGGGCGCCGCGGGCCACAGCAGGCGCCAGCGGTGGACCGGGGACCGGCGACGGTGCAGGCTCATCGGTCGCCTCCCCCGCCCGGCCCGGCGTCGGACGGCCCGGCCTCCCACGCGGCCGGGCCGAGCACCGCGTCCACGTAACCGGCCGGGGTGCCCAGGGACCGGGCGGCGCGCGTCGTGTAGGCGAACAGCGGACCGGCGACGACCGTGAGCGCGAGCCCGAAGGCCACCAGGGCGGCGGTGGGCACGACCATGGAGCGCGGCAGCCGCACGTCCGGCAGGTCGACGGGCGGCGTCTGCCAGAACGCCTTGTTCCAGGCCTTCACGATCGCGTAGAGGGTGAGCAACGAGGTCACCACGCTGCCGATCACGAGAGCGTACGCCAGGACTCCTCCCACGCGTACACCGGCCTCGAGCAGTCCCACCTTGACCAGGAAGCCCGAGAGCGGCGGGATCCCCGCGAGGCTCATCGCCGGGATGAAGAACAGCACCGCGAGCCCGGGTGAGGCCTTGGCCAGGCCGCCCAGCACGTCGAGCGACGTCGAGCCGCCCCGGCGTTCCACGAGCCCCACGACCAGGAACAACGTGGTCTGCACCGTGATGTGGTGCACCACGTAGAAGATCGTGGCGGACAGCCCCAGCTCGGTGCTCAGGGCGATGCCGAAGATCATGAAGCCGATGTGGCTGACGAGCGTGAAGGAGAGCAATCGCTTGATGTCGTCCTGCGCGACGGCGCCGAGGATGCCGATCACCATCGTGGCCAGGGCGATCACGAGGAGCAGGTCGTCGAGCCGTCCGTCCGGGAACAGCAGCGTCTGGGTGCGGATGATCGCGTAGACGCCGACCTTGGTGAGCAGGCCCGCGAACACCGCCGTGACCGGGGCGGGCGCCGTCGGGTAGGAGTCCGGCAGCCACGCCGAGACCGGGAAGATCGCCGCCTTGATGCCGAAGGCGAGCAGCAGCAGGAGCTGCAGCACGAGCTGCATCGTCGGGTCGATCTGCGGCAGCCGCACGGCGAGCTCGGCGATGTTCACCGTCCCGGTCGCCGCGTAGACCAGTGCGAGGGCGGTGAGGAACAGGACCGAGGAGACGAGGGCGACGACCACGTAGATGGACCCGGCCCGGATGCGCTCGCTCGTGCCGCCGAGCGTCAGCAGCACGTAGCTCGCCGCGAGCAGCACCTCGAAGCCGACGTAGACGTTGAACAGGTCGCCGGACAGGAACGCGATCGCGACGCCGGCGGCGAGCACGAGGTAGGTCGGGTGGTAGATCGAGATCGGCGCCTCGGCACGCTCGTCGGCGATCTCCTGCCCCAGCGAGTACAGGAACACGCAGAGCAGCACGAAGGCGGACACGGTGAGCATGAGCGCCGAGAGGCGGTCCGCGACCAGGTCGATGCCCAGCGGCGCGCGCCACCCCCCGACGTGCACCACCACGGCGCCCGAGTCCGCACCGACGAGCAGCAGCACACCCACCGCCGTCATCACCGCGAGCGCGCTCACCGAGAGCACCCGTTGCAGGCGCGGGAACTTCCACAGCGCGAGGGTCAGCCCGGCACCGACGAGCGGCACCATGACGGGGAGCGGGACGAGCCCGGCGTAGGAGGTCATCGGGTCTCCTCCGGGGCCGGGGCCTCGTCGGGCGCGCCGTCAGGCACGTCCTCGGACAGGTCGTCGGTCTCGTCGCGCACGTCGGCGGCCTGGTCGTCGAGCGAGGGGCCGTCGACGTCGTCCACGTCGTCGTCCTGCGTGACCGGGACGTTCTGCGCGGCGAGCCTCGCGATGCGGCGGTCCTCGAGGTCGTCCTGCACCTCGTCATGACCGTTGAGCTGCCACGAGCGGTACGCCATGGCGAGCACGAAGGCGGTGATGCCGAGGGTGATGACGATGGCGGTGAGCACCATCGCCTGCGGCAGCGGGTCGCTCATCTCGGACTCGGGGCCCTCGCCGATGATGGGGGCCCGGCCCGCGCGGCCGCTCGCCACCAGGAACAGCAGGTTCGCACCGTTGCCGAGCAGGATGAAGCCGATGAGCACACGGGTGAGGCTGCGCTCGAGGAGCAGGTAGACCCCGGAGACGAAGAACGCCCCGATCGCGATGACGAGCACGACGGCGGGTGCGGTGTCGATCATCGGTCCACCTCAGCGTTCTCGTACCCACTGCGCCTGACCCCACCCTGCACGACCTCGCCCTGCCGGTCGATCTCCGCGCCCAGGGAACGCAGGATGTCGAGCACGAGCCCGACGACGACGAGGAACACCCCGAGGTCGAAGAACAGGGCGGTCACCAGCTTCACGTCTCCGAGGAGCGGCACGTGGAGGTGGAGGATCACCGACCGCAGCGCGCTCCCTCCGAGCACGAGGGCGAGCAGCCCGGTGCCCGCCGAGAGGAACAGCCCGAGCCCCAGCAGCAGCCCCGGCTGGACGGGCAGCGCCTCGCTGAGCTCGTAGCGCCCGCCAGCCAGGTAGCGCACGATCAGCGCGATCCCCACCACGAGTCCCGCCGCGAAGCCGCCGCCGGGCTGGTTGTGCCCCGCGAACAGCAGGTACAGCGCGACCACGACCATCGCGTGGAAGACGAACCGCGTGACGACCTCGAAGACGACGGACCGACGTCGGGGCGCCAGCGTGCCGCCGGCGGGCAGCCACGGGTAGAGCTGCGGCAGGGTGCGCAGGCCGCCGCTGCGCAGCGCCGCGCCCCGGTCCCTGCCGCCGCCCCACACCCGGGTCCCGTCGGGCACGTCGGACGCCCGCAGGATCTGCGAGGTCCGACGCCGCAGGAACACGAGGGAGGCGACGCCGGTCGCGGCGACCAGCAGCACGGAGATCTCGCCCATGGTGTCCCAGGCACGGGTGTCCACGAGCATGACGTTGACGATGTTGCGTCCGCCGCCGAACTCGTAGATCGCGTCGGCGATCCCGGTCGTGACCGGGGAGTGGATCCGCACGGAGGGAGCGACCAGCGCGAGGCCCATCATCGTCACGCCGACGAGCACGGCGAGCCCGAGCCGCAGCCAGCGGCTGCGCGCCAGCGGGCGGTCGGAGAAGTACGGAGGGAGCCGCCGCAGCACCAGGACCATGACGACGAGCGTGATCGTCTCGACGAGCACCTGCGTGAGCGCGAGGTCGGGAGCGCCGTGCAGCACGAACAGGGCGGCGGTCGCGTAGCCGCTCAGGCCCACGAGCAGCGCCGCCTTGAGGCGACGGCGCGAGCGCGCCACGAGCACGACGACGATCACGATGAGCACGACCGGGACGACCTGAGCGGGGCGGTCCCACAGCCGGACGCGCTCCGGCCAGTGCCCGCCCAGCAGCAGCACCAGACCGGGGCCGAGCACGAGCAGGCCCAGGATGACCGAGAGGTAGGCGGGCAGCGAGCCTCGCTGCGTGCGCGCGGTGACGTCCGCGGCCAGGTCGTCGAGGCGGCGCATGAGACGGCGGTACACCCGGTCGGCGTCGAGCGGTGCGGCGAGGCGCCACTGGGCGCTCGCCACGGCGTCGCGCGCCCAGAAGAGCAGGAGGCCGACGACGATCACGACGGCGGTGAGGGCGAGGGGCAGGCCGAGGCCGCCCCACAGGGCCAGGTGCCCGGCGTGGCCACGGGGGTAGCTCGCCGCGTGCTGCTCCAGCAACGACTGCCCGAGGTGCGGCGCGAGCCCGGCCGCCAGACCGGCCAGGGCCAGGGCGAGCGGCGGCCCGGTGAGCAGCCACCCCGGACGGCGCAGGGCCGCGCCGTCGACGGTCTCGAGCGAGTCCCCCGGCTGCGGCACCGCGGTGCCGATCGACGTCGCCGCGTCGCCCGTGGCGATCGGGGCCGAGGAGACCCATCGGCTGCGGTGCTTGGTGCAGAACGCGCCCCACCACCAGCGCAGCCCGTAGGCGAAGGTGAGGACGGAGCCGACCACGACCCCGGCGAGCACCACCGGCCCGAGCCAGCCGTGCCCGATCAGGCCGTGCGCACCCGCTCCCCCGCCCACGCCGTCGTCCACGAGCGCGGCGAGCGCCGACTCCTTGGCGACGTACCCGGCGAGCGGCGGCAGCCCGACCATCGAGGCCACCGCGAGGGCTCCCGAGAGCGCGAGGAGCGGCAGCCGTCGTCCGACACCGCTCAGGCGCCGCAGGTCACGAGTCCCGGCGACGACGTCGATCGCACCCACCGCGAGGAACAGGGAGGACTTGAACATGGCGTGCGCGCCGAGCAGGGCGAGGCCCGCGAGCGCGGCCGAGCGCGTGCCGAGCCCGAGCAGCAGCACCAGGAAGCCGAGCTGGCTCACCGTGCCGTAGGCGAGCACGAGCTTGAGGTCGTACTGGCGCAGCGCCCGGTACCCGCCGAGCAGGAACGTCCCCAGGCCGAGGGTGATGACGAGCGTGGTCCAGACGGACAGGTGCGCGTAGGCGGGGGCGAAGCGCGCCACGAGGTAGACGCCCGCCTTCACCATCGCGGCCGCGTGCAGGTAGGCGCTGACCGGGGTCGGGGCGGCCATGGCGGAGGGCAGCCAGAAGTGCAGCGGGATCAGCGCGGACTTGCTGAGCGCGCCGATCAGCAGGCACACCACGGCCGCCGTCACAGCCGTGCCCGACGGGGGGTCGGCGAGCAGCCCCGAGAGGCTGTAGCCCGCCGAGGAGGTCTCCCCCAGGATCACGATGCCGACCAGCATGGCCAGGCCGCCCGCGGTCGTGACGACGATGGCCTGCATGGCGGCGCGGCGGCTCGCCTTGCGGTCGGCGTAGTGGCCGATCAGCAGGTACGAGAAGACGGTGGTGAGCTCCCAGAACACGTAGAGCAGGAGCGTGTCGTCGGCGGTGACCAGGCCCGCCATCGCACCGGCGAAGGCGACGAGCACCCCGCCGAAGCGGCCGAGGCCGGTGGCGGTCGCGGAGAAGTAGCCCGCGCAGTAGACCAGCACCAGGGTCCCGACGCCGCCGACGACCAGCAGCATGAACCACGAGAGCGCGTCGATCCGGAAGTCCAGGGACATCCCGATCTGCGGGATCCATTCGGCGCGCACCGTCGGGAGGTCGCCTCGGTGCACCCGGGAGGCGATGCTCAGCGCGTAGACGACGACGGCGGCGGGGGCCAGCGCGAGGACGAGGAAGGCCTTGCGTCCCCAGGCGCGCACCGCAGCGGGCGCGAGGAGCGCCAGGAGCAGGTGGGCTGCCAGGAGTGCGAGCACAGGCTCTCCGTCCGGTGGTCGGGCGGGCGGTCGCCCCGAGACGCGTCAGGGAACCCGGGAGGGACCTCGGACGACAGGACGGGGACGGTGGTTCACAGTTTATCAACGCGGACCGGCGTCACGGACCGCGCACCGCGCCGCACCCCTCCTTCCGCCCCCCTCGCTCTCCCTCCCACTCCCGCCCCCGCTCCCGACGCGGGCCCGGAACTTTGACGCCGATCACGCGGGACGGTCCTGCGGGTGTGATGGGCGTCAAAGTTCCGCAGGGGTGAAGGGTGAGTCTCAGAGGTCCTCGGGGGCGAGCGGGAAGCCGGACTGGTCGAGGAGCTCGCCGCCGGCAGCGCGGTGGAAGGTCCGTGCCAGTGCGGTGATGGTCGCCGCCGCACGACGGCGCTCGGCACGGACCGCGGCGCTGGGCCGCTCCCGGTGGGCGGCCTCGTCGTCGGAGGGGTACCAGCGCAGGGCGTACTGCACCCCGCCCGCGGCGAGCCATGCGAGGCTCCGCAGGGCGAGCGGCGGGACGGCGATGCCCGTCACCTCGATGGCCACCGTCCCACCGGTCCCACCGGTGGTGCCGGCGGCGGCGACGTCCGCCCCGATGTCGGCGCCCGGGGGAGCTGCCGCCTCCCCGGGGGCCGTCGGCAGCAGCACGGAGTAGCCCTCGAGCGGTGGCGGGGCGGCGAGCGCGGCGAGATCGGCGTCGTCGAGGGCGTCGTCGTCCACGAGCCCGCGTGCGCCACGCTGCGGGGCCGGCGGCGGACCGTCCCACGCGAAGCCGGTGGGACCGACCTCGGCAGCCGCGTCGACGCTCGCGGCGAGCGTCCGCGCGGCGTCGGGGGTGAGCCAGACGTCGCTGACGAGGGTGAGATCGGTGTCGACGGCAGGGTCCGGCGCGAGCCGGGCGAAGGCGAGCGGCTCGCCGCGTGGCGCGACGTCGAGCACGAGCGATCCTGTGAGGCGACGGGCCGCCGCGACCAGCCAGGCGACGACGCGGCTCTCCTCCCGCTCGGGCGCGCCCCGGAAGAACGTGCGCCGCAGGCCGTCGCGGTCCCCGGTGAGGAACGGCACCGGGGTGGTGCGCTCGCGCACGGTCGTCACGGCGTAGACGGCGGTGTAGGTGGTGTCCGCGCCGACGGCGTGCAGTGCGGCGCGGACGCTCTCGGGCGCTTCCTCGGGCTCCCACGGGCCGGCGACGCTGGAGTAGCGGGAGAGCCGGATGGCGGCGGGCAGGACGCCGTCGTCCGGGCGGGCCCCCGCGAAGGAGCAGGTCGCGAGCGCGAGCACCTCGTCGACCTCGACGTCGTCCGGGACGACGAGCACGTGCTCGACCCGCGATCCCCCCTCGGCCACGGCTCGCCTCAGACCTGCGAGCGGTAGAAGCTCTGCCAGGAGCGGGAAGCCGTCGGGCCGCGCTGTCCCTGGTACCTCGAGCCGTACTCCGAGGACCCGTACGGGTGGTCGGCCGGCGAGGAGAGCCGGAAGAAGCACATCTGGCCGATCTTCATGCCGGGCCACAGCTTGATCGGCAGCGTCGCGACGTTGCTCAGCTCGAGGGTGACGTGCCCGGTGAACCCGGGGTCGATGAAGCCCGCCGTCGAATGGGTCAGCAGCCCGAGCCGGCCGAGGCTCGACTTGCCCTCCAGCCGGGCGGCGATGTCGTCCGGGAGCGTCACGGACTCGAAGGTCGCACCGAGCGCGAACTCGCCCGGGTGCAGGATGAACGGCTCGTCCGCCTCCACCTCGACCAGGCGCGTGAGGTCGGGCTGCTCCTCGGCCGGGTCGATGAAGGGGTACTTGTGGTTGTCGAACAGCCGGAAGAAACGGTCGAGGCGCACGTCGATGCTCGAGGGCTGGAGCATGGAGGGCTCGTGCGGCTCGAGCGCGATGCGCCCGTCGGCGAGCTCGGCGCGGATGTCGCGGTCGGAGAGGAGCACGGGACAACGGTAGCGGGTGCGGGGCGGGAGCGGGAGGGACGGGGGCGCGAGGGGGGGGGGGGGGGTGCGGGTGCGGCGGTACCGGGCCGGTGCCGAGCCGGACAGGGAAGCCGGCAGGGCGCCGGTCGCGTCGCGAGTCGTGTCAGAGGGCTCTTCTATTCTTGACACATACGTTCGACACCGGCGTTCGAGGGCCGCATCCCGGCCGCCGGGTGATGACCTGGGGGGTGAGGGGCATGGCCAGCATCGGCTTGGCACGACCTGGCGTGCCTCACGACGACGGGGCGAGCCCTCGCGGCGCCGCAGCGCCGTGTTCGGCGGTCGCGTCGCGCAACCATGAGGTGCACCGGGGCGTGGGCAACCTGCTGCAGGAGGCACGCGCCCTGGGGTCGGATCGCCTGTGGTCGCTCGACGCGCGGGCCGTGTCGGAGTCGCTCCGCGAGGTCTACGCGCTGCAGGCCCGGTTGGCCGAGCTGCGCTCCGCGCTGCTCGTGCAGGCGGAGCGCGTCGACCTCATGACATGGGACGCTCACCCGAACCTCGTGTCGTGGTTGCGGGACCGGGTAGGTCTGGCACCCGGCGAGGCCAAGAAGCACGTCGGGCTCGCCCGCTCGCTGGACCAGCACCCGGTGGTGGCCGAGGCGCTGGCGGCCGGCGTCTGCCCGGAAGCGTCCGCACAGGTCATCGTGAACGCGGTCGACGCCCTGCCACCCGATCTGGTGGACGCGCAGATGCGTGAGAAGGCGGTCGCACACTTGGTCGCAGCAGCTCAGGTGCACGACACGCGGGTACTGGCTCGGCTGGGCGCGCACCTCGACGAGGTGCTGGATCCCGAGGGCGCCGACCGGCGCCTGGCCGTCCAGCTCGACGCCGCAGAGGCCAGGGCGGCCCGCCGCACCTTCCTCACCCTGTCCCACGACGAAGATCGCCAGACCACCGACGGGACATTCCGCATCCCGCTGCGGCACGGCATCACCCTGGGGCGGATGCTGGAGTCGCTGCTCAACCCGGCGCGACCGGACCCGATCGCGACGGCTGACGCGGCCACCGGACAGCCGGTGCCCGCCGAGCAACGCCGCGGGCACGCCTTCACCCAGCTCATCGACCGCACAGGCGCGACCGACCTGCCACGCACCGGAGGGAGCATTACCAGCGTGGTGGTCACCATGACGGTGGACACCCTCCTCGGTGGGCTCTCCAGCGCGCGGCTGGACACCGGTCACCGCCTCGCACCCGCCGCCGCCCGGCGCCTGGCCGCCGAGCACGGGGTGATCCCCGCCGTCCTCGGCACCAGGAGCGAGGTCCTCGACCTCGGGAGACGCGCACGCCTGTTCACTCCCAAGCAGCGTCTCGCGATGACCGTCCAGCAGCACGGCACCTGCGCGGTCGACAGCTGCGATCGGCCGGCGGCCTGGGGAGAAGCGCACCATCTTGAACCCTGGCACACCGGCGGACCCACCGACCTGGCCAACGGCGCTCTCGTCTGCGCCCGCCACCACACTCTCGCCGACCACCCCGCCTACGACACCGCGGTGCTGGCCCCCGGACGCATCCGCATCAACAGGCGGGAGTAGAAGACGGTGGGCGGCCAGGACAGCACGAACGGAAGGCAGCGCGAGCACGCACGACGGGCGTAGAAGACGCCGTGCGCAGAACGAACGCGGGGTGGCCGGTCGTCCAAGGTCACCCTCGGCAACACAGCGCGCAGTCGCGCAGCGCTCAGCCCCTCCGTCGCGCAGCGCTCAGTCGCGCAGCGGAACCCCCGCGGCATCTCGCGAGTAGCTGCCGGTCTTGTCCGTGAGGTAGAGGATGCCCTCGACAAAGCCCCAGACGGACCCGATGCCGAACGTCACAAGCGTCACGGCGATCTGGGCGATGCCTATGCCGACATACCCGAGGTAGAACCGGTGGACGCCAAAACCGCCGAGAAGGAGGCCCAGGATGCCCGCCGTGATCCGGGAGTGACCTGCGGGCGGGTAACCGGGGTACGGCGCGGGCGCCTCGTAGGGGTACGGCGGCTGCTGCGCGTATGGACCGGGTGAGGCGTGGGACCCGGGCTGCGCCGGGGAGCCCCATGGGGCAGAAGGCCCAGGCGGGTAAGCACCCTGCTGCGCGCCAGGCGGCAGGAAGGCGCCCTGCGGGGCCTGCTGGCCGTACGGGGGCTGACCGCCCTGCGGGACCTGCTGCCCGTATGCCGCCTGCGGCTGCTCCTGCGGTGCCGGCGTCTCGGCGGGCGCTGGCCCCGGGATGCTCGACGGCTCCGTCACGGACGGCTCGTGCGGCTGCGGCTCGGTCACTTCGCGCTCCAGGATCCGTTGGCTATGATGACTACCGAGCGCCCCGGCCCAGGCCTTCGGAGCTCAGTGCGGATGTAGTTCAATGGTAGAACTTCAGCTTCCCAAGCTGACAGCGCGGGTTCGATTCCCGTCATCCGCTCCGCTCGGTGTCCTCAGACATCCCACACCGTCTTCGGTCGGCCCGCACCTCGACCGCCAGGCCGTCGCGTCCACACCGGCGTGTCCGCCGTGTCGCCACGTCTGCAACGCCCAGACGCCCACGGTCACGGTCACACCGTCGCGAGCGCCTGCGTCGGCGACATCCCCGCCGCACGCACCGCGGGGTAGAGCCCCGCGAGCGCGCCGATCACCGGAACCTCGGGGCCGAGCGGGGCGCGCGCACGCCCCACGCCGTCGTGTCTCTACTCATCATCGCGTCTCTCCTCGCGCACCGTCGGACGGGAACAGATCGTGGGCGGAAGCCGCGCTCCTCGGGACTCCTCGACGTCGATATCGAGGTATGACAGCGTTGTCCACCCGGTGCAGCTTCGCCAGAATTTGGTGAATCATGGCTCGTTCTCGTAAAAAATCAAGAACAGGTACATACCCTGTGCTACATCCGGCGGGGCCGTCAACCCTTCTCGCACATATTTTGGCGTATTTTAATGCTAGTTCTGCCAAAAAATAGCGAAGCCTCTGGTCAGCGCGGTCGTGTGACGACGGCACGAGGCCCGGCCCCCTCGGGGGGACCGGGCCTCGTGGACGACGCGGAGCGTGCCTACGTCAGCGCCTCGCGGCGACCTTGACCTTCGCGGAGACCGCCTTGGCGACGAGCGCCGACCCCAGGTAGCGCACCTGCAGCCGGTGCTTGCCGGCCGCGAGCGCCTTGGTCTTCACGGTGGCCTTGCCCTTCTTGCTCAGCTTCGCCGTGCCGACCTTGCGCTTGCCGTCGTAGACGGCGACCTTGCCGCTCGGGGTGCCGGCGCCCGGCGCCTTCACCACGGCCTTGACCTTCGCCCGCTTGCCCGCGTGGAGCTTCTTCGGGGCCTTGGCCGTCACCGTGGCGGTGGCCTTGCCGATGCTCAGCGTGACCACCGCGCGCGACGCCGCCGTGCGCGCGTCACCCGCGTAGGCGACCGTGAGCGGATGCTGGCCGGGGGCCAGCGCCGTGGCGGGCACGGTGAGGTCGACCGCAGCCTCTCCCGCTCTGCCGCCGGAGAGGGTCCCGGTGGCCAGCACCTTGGCGCCGCTCGAGAGCGTCACGCGCCCGGTGGGCGCCGTGCTCCCCGCCCCCGAGACGGTGACCGTGGCCCGGGCGGCCTGCCCGTACCGCACGGTGCCGTGCACGCGTACGGTGGTCGAGGACGACGCCGGACCGACCTTCACCACGAGGGTGGCGGTCGCGTCGGCGCCGACCCCGTTGCTCGCGGTGATCGTCACGCTGCTCGTGCCCACCGCCGACGGCGTGCCGGAGACGACCCCGGTCAGCGGGTCCAGGGACAGGCCTGCGGGCAGCGCGCCTCCGGTCACGGCCAAGGTGGGCGCCGGGAAGCCGCCGGCCCGGACCGTGAAGGAGTACGGCGCGCCGAGAGCCGCGGCCGGGGCCGCACCCGCGGTGATGGTGGGGCCCACCGGGCGCGAGCTGACGTAGATCGTGACGGTCTTCGACGCAGCGGGGCCGCTGCCGTTGCTCGCGGTCACCGTGAAGGTGCTGGGCACCGCGGCCCGTGCGACGCCCGAGATCTCCCCGGTGACGGCGTCGAGGCCGAGTCCCGCCGGCAGCGCGCCGTCGGTCACGGCGAAGGTGGGCGCCGGGTGTCCGGACGCCTGGACGGTGAAGGAGTAGGGCGTGCCGACGACGGTGCCGCCCGGTGCGCCCGAGGTGATCGCCGGGGCGCTGGCCGACGCGAGGAGGTCGAGGTCGATGGCGTCGGCGATCGCCTGCTGGCCGGCGACGTTCGCGTGGATGCCGTCACCGTTGTCGTAGGCGGGGTTGATCGAGTTCGCGTTCGCGGGGTCCTGGAGCACCGCGTCGAAGTCCACGACCCCGTCGCACCAGCCGGAGCAGTCGCCGCCCTGGCGCACCCAGGCGTTCACCGTGGCTCGGTGCTGGTTCTGGGTGGCGTTGTAGCCCGGGCGCGGGGTGATCGGCGTGACGAAGATCTTGACGCCCGCGTCACGCAGCTGCGTGAAGATCGACCGGTAGCTGGCCAGGATCGTGTTGGCGGAGCAGCCGTTGGCCACGTCGTTCGTGCCGTAGTAGAAGATGACGCCTGCGACGCCGCTGAGCGCGAGGACGTCCCGGTCGAGCCGGGCCATGCCGTCGAGGTCGTCGGACGAGCACCGCGGCGAGCTGGTCGTGCCGCTGATGCCCTCGTTCACGACCGCGTACTGGGCACCCCCGACACGTCCGCTGACCCGGCGCGCGAGGTCGTCGGTCCAGCGCAGGTCCTGGCCGAAGCACGTGCTGGGGCCGCTGCAGTTGTCGCTGCCGACGCCGTCCACGACCGAGCTGCCGTACGCGACGATCGTGCCGGCGAGGTCCTCGTTGTAGACGTCGACGGCGCTGACCAGGTACGTGTAGTGCATGTCGCCGGCGTTGTAGGACGCGCCGGAGAGCTCGTCGAGCTTGTCCCCGGAGCCGTTGGGGGCGACGTAGTTGTCCCGGCCGGCGAGGTCGTGCAGGCTCAGCGTCGGGTTGCCAGCGAGGAAGAACGTCACCGTGAGCTCCTGCTGCGCGGTGGTCTGCATGGAGATCGGGTCGCTCCAGACCTCCTCGCCCGGGGCGAGCGTCAGGCTCTGGTTCCCGCCGAAGGTGAGGACCTGGTTGGTCCCCGCCACGATCGCGGGACCGCCGGCGCTGAGGGCGACGGCGGTCTTGTCCACGGTCACGTCGCCGTTGCCCCACTCGTTCTGGATCCGGATGCGCACCCTGTCGCCGCCCTGGGTGAGACGGGTGATGATGCGCATCGACGTGTTGCTGAAGTTCTTGCCGGAGATGCGCTGCTGCGACTGCGTCCAGCTGGTGTGCCAGCCGTCGTCGGCCGAGCCCGTCGCCGTCGTGCTCGCCGCCGGGCCGGAGGCCGCCGACGCCGGCACCGCCCCGACCAGCGCTAGCGCTGCGACCGCCGCGAGCGCGAGCACGTTCCGTCCACAGACCTGTCTCTTCATGGGTCCACCTGATGTTGTTCTCGTCCCGCAGGGGCTCCGTCGCCCGTGCTCGGTGCGCCGCTCCGTTGAGGCGCACAACGTCTGACACCCGAACGTAGCACCGGGCTCCGGTCGGTCACGACGACGCTAGCACCGGGCGTCAAGGCGCCGAGATCACGTGACCGTACCCGTCGCAGGACACGAGAACCCCCCAGATCACGGTTCTGGGGGGTTCTCGCGTTCACCACTAGTCGAGCGCACCGGCGAGCCGGGCGCCGTACGACACCGCTTTGACGTTGCGGCGGCTTCCCCGCTCGCACGGGGAGCCTCACGGTGGGCCTCTCGGACGCGACGATCCTCTGCGTCGTCACCCGCAGCGCGCCGAGGCACGGCGGACAGTCGTTCTCCGATCGGCCAGGACCCCGGAAGCCGGAGCACGCTCCGAGAGGCTGTCGGGAATCACTTGTGACCTTTTCTAGTCGGCCCCTTCGGCGTGTCGCAACCCCAGGGCAGGAGCAAATCTCGCACGGTCGCTTCCCACATGCTCGTCCACAGGAGGACCCGTGCGAACTCCCAGTCGCCCACAGCCCTGTGGACAAAATCTGTGGACGACCGGTCGGGCAGTCGTCCTGACACGACGTACACTCGTGTCACCATGCCGAAGATCATCGGGGGCTCCCTCGCCGAGCATCGCGAGCAGACCCGCCACAAGCTGTTCACCGCGCTGTCGACCCTCATGACCGAGCGTGGCTTCGACGCCATCTCCTTCGCGGACATCGCCGCGGCCGCCGGCGTGGGCCGCACCGCGGTGTACAACCACTTCGCGGACAAGGAGGCGCTCCTGCTCGGGTTCATCGAGCACGAGACCGACCAGTACGTCGCGTCGCTGCACCGGGCGCTGGACGGCGTCGCCGACCCGGTGGAGAAGCTGCGCACCTACGTGCGGGCACAGCTCAACCTCAAGCGCGTCTTCCACCTCGCCCCTGGCCCCGACCTGCGCGCCGTCCTCTCGCGCACCTCGCAGGTGCACCTGCGCGACCACGTGCTGGCCGTCGAGTCGCTGCTGCGCTCGATCATCACCGAGGGGGTCGAGCGGGGCGACTTCCCGGCGCAGGACGTCGACACGACCGTCGTCCTGGTCTCGGGCTGCCTCTCCGGTCGCCAGGTGCCCGACCGCGACCCCGAGCGCTCGCGCGCGATCTCCACCACGGAGGCCTTCGTGCTGCGCGCGGTCGGCGCGCGCCCCGAGCGCGCGGCGGCCTCCCTCCGCTAGCCCCCTCACCCACGCCCCGCCAACGACCCGCGTCGGCCGAGACCGGCGCGCGCGAAAAAAGTCGGGGATTTTGGCTATGCGGGTGTGACGAAATAGGTTAGCCTAGCCATACTGACATTCTGTCAGGTCAACCTGGCACCTCGTCAGATCGCGTCGACCGCCGTCCGGCGGCCTCGGCCACCGACCCGGCAGGGGCGACACCTCCGCCCCGCCGCGACCCGCAGGAGCACGAATGACGGCGACCGTCGACATCACGCACGCACACGCCGGCGACCACCCTCACGGTCACCACGCCCAGCACGCGCCCGGTGATCCCCTCACCCTCTCGGCACGTCTGCGCGAGGGCACGCGCGAGGTCCACAGCAAGGCGGAGAGCACGAGCTTCGTCTCGCGGCTCATGGCCGGCGAGCTCGACCGCGCGGCGTACGCCGACTTCGCGGCGCAGCACTACCCGATCTACCTCGCGCTCGAGGCGGCCAGCGCGGCCCAGCGCGACGACGAGCGCGGCACGACCCTCGTCTTCGACGAGCTGACCCGCACCCCCTCCCTCGAGGCCGACCTGGAGTTCCTCTTCGGTGCCGACTGGCGCACGCAGATCGACATCCTGCCCGAGACCGAGGCCTACGCCGCGCACGTCCGCGAGGTCGGCTCCGACCTGGGCGCCTACGCCGCGCACGCCTACACCCGCTACCTCGGCGACCTGTCGGGCGGTCAGATCATCAAGCGCATGATCCAGCGTCACTACGGCTTCGGCGAGGAGGGCGTCGCCTTCTACACCTTCCAGGAGATCCCGAAGGCGAAGCCGTTCAAGGACGTCTACCGCGAGCGCCTCGACGGTCTCGCCCTGGACGAGGCCGAGCTGGAGGCCGCGGTGGCGGAGGCGGTCGTCGCCTTCGAGCACAACACCGCCGTCTTCCAGGCCCTCGCCGCCCGCCACTGACCGTTCTCTCCCCTGCACTCTCCTCCCCGCCTCTCCTTGACCCTCTCCGCTCAAGGTTTTCCGGGGTTCCCGACGCAGAACGTGTCGGGAACCCCGGAAAACTCGTGGTCGTGGGAGGCGAAGGGCACGCGTGCAAAGGTCAGGCTAGGTGGTCGTCGGCGTAGGCCGTGACGGCGTCGCGCACGAAGGTCGCGCCCTCCGCGCCGCCGTAGCCGCGGGCGAACCGTTCGTCGGTCACGTACATCTCCGCCAGCCCCACCACGTAGTCGCGCAGCGACCCGCACGTCGCCACCACGTCAGTCGTCGTGGGCACCGACCGCAGCCACTCCACGTGACGGCGCGCCAGCTCCACGGCCTGCGGCGAGCGCGGGTCCGCCCCCGCCTCCGCCGCCTCCGCCCAGTCCCGCTGCAGCTCGGCGATCCTGCGGCGCTGCTCCGCCTGCTGAGCGCGGCTGAGTCCCGTCCACCAGCGGTTCCCCTTCCGGTAGGCGTCCTCGCCCCACCGCGCGGTCACCTCCTCGCGGTGCTGGGTGTGGTCAAAACCGTCGAACATGTCCTCGGTCACGAGGTCCTCCCCCCTCTCCATGCGGGCGACCGTGCGTCGCACGGCCGCGACCTGCCGCTCGGTGCGGCGGATCGTCGTCTCGAGGTCGTTTGCCAGGCGGCGCAGGACGGCGGCGGGGCCGGCGGCCGCGCCGTCGGCATCGGCTGCGTCGTCGAGCACCTCGGCGATCTGCGACAGCGGCACGCCCAGCTCCCGCAGCGCCAGCACCTGCTGCAGACGGAGCAGCGCGGCGTCGTCGTAGGTGCGCATGCCGCCGCCCGTCGTGCCCGACGAGGCGAGCAGCCCGATCGCGTCATAGTGGCGCAGCGTCCGGCTGGTCAGCCCGGTCGCCCGTGCGACCTCCTGGATCGTCCAGCCGTCGTTCGCGTGGTCCGTGCCCATGCCGCCGAGCGTAGAGGTTGACGTCACGTCAGCTTCAACTCTCGCGCTCACCACGTCCGAGTCTCGACCGGTTCAGGGCGCGGGTCGCGGGGCTGCTCCCGCCCGGCGACATCGTGCGGATAGGCTGTGGACCTCTTATCTTCCATGAACGGAGTCATCATGCGCCTACCCATGGCCGTCGTCTCAGGAGCAGGCCTGCTGGCCCTCGCGGCTTCTCTCACAGGTTGCAGCGCGGCCACCCCGCAGGTGGTCGTGGTGACGGCCACAGAGACCGTCGCCGCAGACACTCCGGCGGAGACGGGGGTGACCGCGCCGGAGAGCGATCAGCAGGAGGCGCCGGACGACAAGCCTGTCAAGAGCAAACGGACGAAGGAGCCCGCCAAGAAGACGTTCACCATGCCGGACGAGGTCGGGGCGAATCTCCAGGATGCTCAGGACGATATCCAGAGAGTCACTGGTGACGAGTACTTCTACACATCTTCGACAGACGCCCTGGGTGCCTCACGGATGCAGATCATCGACTCGAACTGGCAGGTCTGCAGCCAGAACGTGAAGCCCGGCGCACAATTCGACGCGGACGCGGACATCAGTTTCGCCGCCGTCAAGCTGGACGAGGACTGTCCGTGAGGTAGCGGACGGCGAGCGTCCGGGAAGGACTCTCCGGGGAACCGACCTCCTGCCTGGCAACGGCTCCTCGGAGAGCCTTGCGGAAGAACCCCGGCAGAGATGGACCCGAGCGTCAGGAGTCGCGCTCGGAGAGGCGGGCGAGCATCTCGTTGTACTCGGTGAGCTCCGCGTCCCCGTCGCGGTCGGCCTGCCGGTCCCGCCGTCGGGCCTCGCGCTCGTCGGACTTGCCCCACCGCACGGCCACGATGACGGCGAGCACGATCGTCGGGATCTCCCCCACGCCCCACGTCACGCCGCCACCCGCCTGCTGGTCGGCGATCGCGCTCGCGCCCCACGGCCGCCCGAGCAGGCCGAACCACTGTGCGACGAGCAGGTTGTCGTTCGACATCAGCGCCACACCGAAGAAGGCGTGGAAGGCCATCGTCGCGAGCAGCAGGAGCAGCCGCTGCGGATAGCCCGGCCGGGTGGGCCCGGGGTCGATGCCGACGAGCGCGTTGACGAACAGGTACCCGGCGAGCGAGAAGTGCACGACCATCGCGACGTGACCGATCGTCGTCGTGAGCGCGTACTCGAAGGCGGGCGAGTAGTAGAACACGATCAGGGACCCGGCGAAGTTCACCGCCGCGACGACGGGGTTCGCGAAGAACTGGCCCCACCGCGAGTGCACGAGCGTGAGGATCCACTCGCGCGGCCCACGCGTGCCGTCCTTGCGCACGGGCAGCGCCCGCACCGCGAGCGTGACGGGGGCGCCGCAGGCCAGGAAGATCGGGATCACCATCGTCAGCAGCATGTGCTCGAGCATGTGGGCGCTGAAGAGCACGTGACCGTAGGCCGCCGGGCCGCCGGAGGTCACCCAGGCGAACAGCACGAGGCCGAGGCACCAGAAGGCGGTGCGCCACGGCGACCAGCGGTCCCCGCGACGCCGCAGCCGCAGGGCCCACGTCACGTACGCGGCCACTCCTGCCGCCGCGACCAGCGCGAAGAGCACGTCGAAGCGCCACTGGGTGAAGTACCGCGCGAAGGTCAGCGCGGGCGGGAGCGGGTGACCGGTGACGATGACCGCCGGCGTCAGCTCGCCGGGGACGCCGTCGTCGGGGGGCGCCGACGAGGCGAGCGCGACGGCGACGCCGCTGACCACGCCCATGACCGCCAGCTCGACGGCGACCAGGCGCCAGAACAGGCGTCCGGCGGCGGAGCGGACCGGAGTGTCGGGGCGGCCGGCACGCGGGCCTCGCGCACCGCGCGCCGCAGCAGGTCCGACGACGGCCCCCAGGCGCGCGACGACCCAGCGGCGGTGGGCGATGCCGAAGCCCCCCAGCACCAGGAACAACGCGACCTTCGTGAGGACGAGCACGCCGTAGCGGGTTGCCAGGCCGCCCCAGGAGCCGAGCTGGACCGCCGCCGTGACGACCCCGGAGACGGCGACCAGCGCGAAGGCCCAGCCCGCCACCGCCGAGTACCGCGCGACGACGTCGGGCAGCTCGGCGGACGGCAGCGCCCGCCGCAGCCAGAGCACGGCGACGACCCCGAGCGCCCCGATCCACACCGCGGCGCCGGCCACGTGCAGGAAGATCGAGGTGATCGCCAGGTCGTGGCTGCCGGAGGACGAGGAGTGGCCCGACTGCGCCTGCACGGCGAGCGCGGCCACCGCGAGCGCCGCGGCCCAGGCCGCACCGGTGGGGGTCGCGACCCCGAGGGCGAGCGTCGCCGTGAGGCACGCGAGCAGGGTGACGCCGAGCAGCGTGCGCCCCGCGCCCACGTGCATGGCGAAGTAGCCGAGCTGCTGGCCGAAGGACTCGTCGGCGACGGGCACGCCGAGCGCCACGGAAGCGGTGAACACCAGACGGGCCACCGCCATCAGCGCCCAGACGCAGGCGGCCGCGCCGGTGATGCCGAGGGTCGCCCGGGCGGTCGGGGGGCGGACGATGCCGCAGGCGAGCAGCAGGCCGCCGACCGTGAGCGCCGCGGCGAGCTCCTCGACGAAGGTCGTGACCGGCAGGCCCCAGCGAGCGAGCGCGCCCGCGTCGAGCAGGGGGGTCGGGGCGAAGGCGCTCGTCACCGACCCCGCGGCGACCAGCGCGACGACCCCGAGGACCAGGGCCGCCGGCAGCGCCACGAGCAGCAGCCTGCGCGACCGGGTCAGCGCCTCGGGGTCACGCGCCGCCGACGAGGCGACGGGAGCAGACGGACGAGGCACCGCTCAAGGATAGGCCCGCCCCCTGGACCAGGCCCCGCCCACCAGCACCCACCCGTCCGCACCCTCTCGCGACCCTGAGCATGGGCCCCGCTCCCGGATTTTTCCGGGGTTTCCGACAAGAATCTTGTCGGAAGCCCCGGAAAAATCTGCCTGGGCTAGCGGCGGACCTTGAGGTGGGGAGTGACGGTGAGGGGGGCGAGCTTCTTGGTGCCGGTGAACCTGAACTTGAGCTTTCCCGTGCGCGTCAGGGAGCCGGTGCGCACGACGGCGGTCCAGACGCCGTGGCGCTTGACGACCTTCGCCTTCCCGACGACGCGACCCGCGACACGGACCTTCACCTTCCCGTGCTTCGGCTGGTACGCGCCGACCTTCTTGACGCGCACGGCGAGGGTCGCGCGCTGCCCCGTGCGCAGCCCGCGGGCGGTGGTCACCTTGACCTTCGGCAGACCCTTGCGCACGTGCAGGACGACCTGGACCGAGGCGCTCGAGGCACGGGCGCTCGCGGTCGGCAGATAGGTGACGGCCAAACGGTGCTTGCCGACCTTCAGTCCCTTCGGCAGGCGGACGACGGCGGTCGTCGCCGCGCCTGAGCGGGAGAGGGTGGCGGTGCCGAGCCGACGCGTGCCCTGAGTCACCACGACGCTGCCCGACGGCGGGATGCTCGCGGCCGCGCCACCGGGGCGAGGCGCCGCGACGGTCACGCGCACCTTCGCGCGCTTGCGGTAGCGGGGCTTGGTCACCGTGGCGCTGACGCGGGCGGCGACGGTCGCCGGCGGGGTCACGACGGGCGGGTCGACGCCGGGCGGGTCGACGACGGGCGGGTCGGGCGGGGGCGTCCACGCGACGAGCCCGTGCTGCTCGGTGGCCAGGCGCAGGCGCAGCGCGGCCGTGTCGACGCCGGCCTGGTCGAGGCTGCCGCCCACGGGGACGTCGCCGTCGGCGTCGACCGCCGCGAGCACCCAGGCGGCCTCGTCCAGCGCGCCCCGGAGCGTCGCGACGCTCGCGGGCAGCTGATGGGTCTGGTCGGCGAGCGCCGCCTGAGCGGCCTGCTGCGCGGAACACAGCGCGGAGGTGTCGAGGGCCGAGGAGAACCGCAGCGACAGGACGTTGGCGACGTACGGGTGGTTCGCGTCCGCCTCCGTGGACCGGAAGACGACGTAGACGTCCTGGTCACCCGTGAGGAGCTCCGGGTGATCGAGCGCGACGTCAGTGGTCGCGTAGGTGCCCCAGCCTGACCCCGTGTATGCCAGCGGGACGGTGGTGACGAGCGGACCGGTCACCGATCCGGTGCGGATCTCCAACGACGAGTCCTGCGGGGCCCTGCCGGTCGGCTTGTCGTAACGGACGGACACCCGGTCGGCACCGGCGAGGCTCGCCGCGGGTCGAGGATCGGCCGTGGGCGCGGCGGCGTAGCGGATCCACGCGCCGTCGGTGATGTGCTGGATCAGGCCCGGCTTGCCGAGGTCGAGCGCCGCACCCTTGGTGCCTGCGCCGTCCTCGGCCGCGTTGCCCGCCGTCAACGGTTCCCGCGTCGCCACCGGCGTCGTGGTGAGCTGCAGCCAGTCGACGTTCGCGACCGAGCTCCCCGAGCCGTGGAACACGAAGGTGACCGACGACGACGTGGTGAGCGCCGAGACGACGGGCAGCGGCATGCTCGCCACCCGGTAGTCGCCCCAGGCCGTGCCCGTCGAGGGCAGGTCGAGGACGCCGACCAGCGGACCGTTGGTACCACCCGCGTGGATCTCGACCGTCGCGCCGTCCGAGCCGGAACCGGCCGGGTTCGCGTACCGCACCTGCAGGCCCGTAGGCGGCCCGTCCCCCCACGTCATCTGCTGGTAGGTGATCCATGCGCCGTCCTTGATGCCGCCGAGGTCGCCGCTCGAGGCGTTGGCCTCGCCCTTGGGGGCAGCGACGCCGCTCGGCGCGCCCGAGGACGCCGGGGACTCCGCCTCGAGCCGTCGCAGGCCGCCCTCGTCGAGGGTGAGCGCGTCGGCGGCGCCCGTGAGCCGGGCGTCGAGCGTGCGGAGCCGCTCCCGGCTCGTGGTGGGATCGGCGAGGGCGGCGGTGGCGAGGGCGCGCGCCGACTCGAGCACCGCGTACGACGACGCGGTGTACCGGCCGCGGACCACCGGCTCGGCCTGCGCGAGGTCGCGCGTCATCCGGTCGTGCCACGTCGCGGCGGTGCCCTCGCCCGGGGCGGGGGCGGGCTGCGGGCCGGGCGCCGAGGCGTGGGTGAGCGGGTCCGACATCGAGTACCCGGCGGCGCCGTCCGCGCCCCAGGTCGACGGGCTCGATCCCATCGTGAACCCGAGCGTGCCGTCGCCCACCACGGAGCCGTAGGTCACCCACGTGTCGCGCTGCGCCCGGGCCGCCGCCGCTCCCGTCTGCAGCGTCGCCGACTGGATGTAGTAGCTCGACGACGAGACGCCGTCGGCGCGGATGCTGAACACCGTGCCGTCGTCGTGCGTGACGTCGACGCGGTCGAAGAACGGGGTGCCGATCTGCAGCTGGTCGGTGCCCTCCGCGAGCGGGAACAGCCCGACCGCAGCGCCGACGAACATCGCGGACATCGTCCCCAGGTCGTCGTCCATGGTGGGCAGCAGGCCGTCCGGCGCGAGCTTGTAGACGCGCTGCCTGGCCGGGGTGAGAAACTCGCCGCCGTTGGCGATGCCCTTCAGGTTCTCGGTGGTCGCGACGTAGCGGTTGCAGGTCGGGGCGGTGTAGATCTCCCGGACCCACTTCTGGGTCTTGGCGGGCTCGCCGAGGTAGTTGAACAGGTAGGGCGTCTGGATGTCGACCTCGTTGGCGTTGGAGTGGAGCATCCGGGTGCAGTCGTCCGGGGCCTCCTCGCCGAAGTAGTGGGAGAGCGCGGCGGCCGTGGCTGCCCGCCCGCCGTCGGTGGCGCCGGAGCCGCCCATCGCCGCCATGAGCCCCGCCACGTCGTGCGCCCCGTACCAGTTGTACTGCCACAACGAGCCCTGGTACGGGTCGTTGAGCTGGAACTTCTCGAGGTCGCTCGCGATCCAGCCACCGCTGCCGTTCTTGGGCGTCAGCACGCCCGTCGCCGTCCCGTCGGAGGCCGTCCAGGCATCGAGCTTGATCAGGTTGCGGTAGTTCGCCGCCCGGGCCAGGTACCCGGCGGCGTCGGTCGTCTTGCCGATCGACTCGGCGATCTGCGCCATCGCCCAGTCGTCGTACGACGTGCCGACGGTGTCATCGGCCCCGGCCGCCCCCGGAACGTACGCCGCGTCGCTGTCCGTCGGGATCCCCGTCGAGGAGTACGCCGACCCGCTGTACCGCGCGAGCGCCGGATACGCCTCGTCGAGCCCCTCCAGCGCGTACCCCTTCGACAGGGCGTCCGCGATCACGATGGCGCTGCGCTCCCAGCGCACTCCCGGCACCGCGTGACCGAGCTGCGAGGGGCTGGTCACCCCGGCGTGCGTCATCTGCGCGAACATGTCGACCATCGACTGCACCATGTCGCGGTACCGCTCGGGGTAGAGCACCGACATGACGCCGTACTTGCGGAAGTCGTCCCAGGTGGACCAGGACTCGTAGTGCGCGCGCCCCTCCGCCGGGTAGACCACGCCGTCCCCGCCGCGGTAGGTGCCGTCCGTGCTGGTGACGTCGACCGGGGCGCCGAGCATCCGGTACAGGCTCGTGTAGAACAGCCCGCGCAGCTCGCCGCCGGGACCGTTCGCGGTGGCCGGGTCGCTCACGTCGCTCGCGGTCACCCGGACGCGGCCCAGCAGGTCCGCCCACGTCCGGTGGCTGGCCGCGCGCACGGCGTCGAGGGTGGTGTCGTCGAGCGGTCGGGCGCTCGACCCGCCGGCCGCGCCCGCCGTGGTGAGCTCGGCGCGCTGGTCGCGCTGCGCCTGGGCGACGCTGATGGCGGAGAAGGTCACTGCCAGGGAGACCTGTGCCCCGGGCGCGGGCAGGTCGAAGCCGAGCACGACGCCGTCGTCCCAGCCGCGCTGCCGGGTCGCGCCGGTCAGCGCACCGGTGCCGTCCCAGGTCTGCACCCGCGCGACGGGGCGGCTCGTCTCGGCGTAGTAGTAGAGCCGGTAGGTGCCGCCGTGCGTGCCCACGATCTCCCCGGACAGGCTCGCGCGCCCGTCGGCCAGCGTCGCGACGGTGACGCTCGAGGTGACGCGGCGGTCGAAGTTGGTGTTGAGGTCGACGACGAGGGACGCCGCGCCCGCGGTGGGGAACGTGTACCGGTCGACGCCGGTGCGCGCCAGGGCGGCCACCTCGGCGTCGATGGTCCCGGCGGCGGTCGTCACCGCGTCGTCGGTGCCCGTCTTGGCCCCGAGGCCGACGCGGTAGTAGCCGGGCTCCGCCTCCTCGTCGGCGTGGGTGAAGGGCTTCGCGTACGAGGCCGCGGAGGGCCGGTGCGTGTACCCGACCGTCGTCGGCACGACGAGGAAGTCACCGCCCGCGCCGTTCCCGCCGGCGCCGTCCATGCCCGTGTGCACGAAGCCCGTGATCTGCGACTGCGCATAGTCGTATCCGCTGTGCGAGCGCGTCGGGTAGGTGACCGGGTTGGTCTTGACGATGCCGGACGGCGCGAACGCGCCCGGGATGTCCTGGCCGTAGTCGTGCTCCGTCGCCATGAAGGGGTCGACGTAGGTGGTCGGGTCGGCGACGGGCGTGGCGACCGCCGTCGGGACTGATTCCGCACCCACCGCGGCCGTCACGGGGACCACGAGCGCGACCGTCCCGAGACACGCGGAAGCGGCGAGCACGGCGAGCGCCCGCGAGGCGTGCCACGTCGGGCGGGGGGCACGGGGACCGGAAGAGAGGCGGTCGGAGAGCCGCAGCATGAGGAGACGTCCTTGTCCGAGGGAGGACGGGCTCGCATCAAACCGGTCCAGCGATGACAGATCCCCTCGAACCTATCGGACCGCGGTCCGGGCGTGAAGCCCTCGGGCGGTCGCCTGCGGATCTCGGTGATGGGCCCGGAGGACAGGGCGTCGCCGTGGCCGCACGGTCGTCGGACGACGTTCAGCCGGGGTTCACCCCGATTCCGGCGCCGGTTCACGCCGGGTCGGGACGGTGGAGGGGACCACGCCGACGACCTCGGCACGTCCGCCCCGACAGCGAAGGTTCCTGATGTCGCACACGACACGCACCCCCGACCGCCGGCGCACGCTGCGCCTGACGGCGGTGAGCGCCCTGGCAGCGCTCGTCGCCACGACCGGCGTGCTCGCCGCCGTCCCGGCCGCGAGCGCGGCCGACACCACCCTGGTGAGCACGGCCACGACCACCTGGTCCTACCTCGACGACAACACCGACCCGGCCGCGGGGCTCGCCGACCGCACCGCCTGGACCGCCGAGGGCTTCTCGACGGCCGCCTGGAAGACGGGCAAGGGCGCCTTCGGCGCGAAGCGAGGCTCGGCCACCTCCGGCACCGCGACCGAGGTCGGCGGCACGAGCTACCCCGTGACCACGCTGCTCAACCAGTACATCGACGGCAGCAGCACGCCGGACGTCCCCGCCTTCTTCTTCCGCACGCCGCTGAGCATCACGCAGGCGCAGCTCGACTCCTGGAGCACCGTCACCGCCTCGCTCAAGTACGACGACGCGGTCACCGTCTACGTCAACGGGACCAGGGTCGCGGGCTTCGACGACGGCTCGATCACCGCGAACCTGCAGTACGGCGGGTCGAACGCCGACCAGCCGAAGAGCGAGACGTTCACCATCCCCACCAGCGCGCTGCACGCGGGCACCAACACGCTCGCGGTCGAGGTCCACCAGGGCCGCCAGGACAGCTCGGACATCTACCTCGACTTCACCTCGCTGGTCGCGGCGACCGCGGCCCCCAAGGCCGTCGTCTCCGACGTCGTCCTCAACGTCGGCTCCGACCCGTCCCAGCGCGGCGTCGCCTGGTACTCGAGCCAGGCCGCCACCCAACAGGTCCAGGTCGCCAAGAAGGACGACGTCGTGGGCGGGGCCTTCCCCGCCGACGCGGCCTCCTTCACCGCCACGAGCGGGCAGGCGACCGACGGGCAGTTCTACCAGCACGCCACGATCACCGGCCTGGTCGAGGACACGACCTACGCCTACCGGGTCGGCGACGCCACGAACGGCTGGTCCCCCGCCTACGAGTTCTCGACCCGCAAGTTCTCGGGCGACTACAGCTTCCTGTTCGTGGGCGACCCGCAGATCGGCGCCTCCGGGAACGTCGCGAACGACCAGAACGGCTGGGTCGCGACCATGAGCACGGCGGTCGCCAAGTTCCCGCGCTCGGAGTTCCTGTTCTCCGCGGGCGATCAGGTGAACACCGCCTCGAACGAGAACGAGTACGCGGCCTACCTCGCGCCCGAGCAGCTGCGCACGCTGCCGAGCGCCACGCTCGACGGCAACCACGACGTCGGCTCCAAGGCCTACGAGCAGCACTTCACGATGCCGAACTGGGACCCGACCTACGGCGCGGCGTCCTCGCCCACGTCCTCGGGCGGTGACTACTGGTTCACCTACAACGGGGTGCTGTTCATCTCGCTGGACTCCAACGCGTGGCAGAACGACAACCACGAGGAGTTCATCCAGAAGGTCGTCGCCGAGCACGGGGCGGACGCCCGCTGGAAGGTCGTCGCCTTCCACCACTCGATCTACTCGGTGGCCGCGCACACCAACGACGCTGACATCGTCGACCGTCGCTCGAAGCTCCCGACGATCCTGTCGCGGTACGGCATCGACATGGTGCTCATGGGCCACGACCACAGCTACACCCGCAGCTGGCTCATCAACAAGGGCGAGGTCGCCGAGGTCGGCGGGGTCGCGCAGCCCACCGTCACCGCCGAGCCCGGCGACGTCCTCTACGTCACCGCGAACTCCGCGAGCGGCTCGAAGTACTACGACGTCAAGGCCCCCGACGCGCCCTTTGCCGCGGTGATCAACCAGGAGAAGAAGCGCAACTACTCCAACGTCGAGGTCACGGACCGCTCGATCACGGTCACCACGTACCGCAGCGAGGACAACACGGTCGTCGACGCGGTGACGCTCGAGCGCGCCGACCACGACGCGCCCACGCTCACGACCCCCGGCGACGCGAGCGTCGGCTTCGGCGCCGGCTTCGACGCGCTGGCCGGTGTGAGCGCCACCGACGCCACCGACGGGAACCTCACCTCGCACGTGACCGTCAGCGGGCACGTCGACACCTCGGTGCTCGGCCCCGTCACGCTCACGTACACGGTGTCCGACGCCGCGGGGAACACCGCGACGGCGACGCGCACGGTCACGGTCGTCCCGGCCGCCTTCGTCACCCGTGCTCCGGAGATCGCCGGCACCGCCCGGGTCGGCAGCACGCTCACGGCCGCCCCCAGCGTGTGGGTGCCGGCCGCGACGACGGTCACGTACCAGTGGCTGCGCGGCGGGGCGCCGATCGCGGGTGCGACCACCGCGCGCTACACGCCCGTCGCCGCAGACGCCGGGACGCGGATCTCCGTGCGGGTGACCGGTGCGCGCACCGGGTACACGACGGCGACCGTCGTCTCGACGGCGGTCACGGTCGCCACGGGCGTGCTGACGCCGGCGGTGCCGAAGATCAAGGGCAAGGCGAAGGCCGGCAAGAAGCTCACGGTGAAGGTCGGCCGCTGGTCCCCGAAGGCGTCGCTCAGCTACCGCTGGTTCGCCGGCAACAAGGTGGTGAAGGGCGGCACCAAGGCCACGCTCAAGCTCACCAAGAAGCTGGCGAAGAAGCTCAAGGGCAAGAAGCTCACCGTGCGGGTGACCGGGACCGCAGCCGGGTACGCCACGGCGACCGTGACCTCGAAGGCCACGGCGAAGGTCAAGGCCAAGAAGGCCACCGCCAAGGGCAAGGGCAAGAAGGCCGGCTCGAAGCGATGAGCCGCGTCCGCACCCCGTCGCGGGTCACCGCCGTGGCGGCCCTGCTCGCCGCCCTGGGGGCCGTGGCGGGGTGCGGACGACCTGCATCGCCTCCCGCGGCCCCGATGGCGACCGCCCCCACCGGGGCCGCTGCCGCCGGGGCCGCCACCGCCGGGCCACCCTCGCTCGTCCTGGTCACGGCGCGCCCCGCCGCCACGGACCCGGCCACCGCTGCCGCCGTCGACGCGGTCCGCGGCGTGGCGGACGAGCTCGGCGCCCCCCTGCAGGTGCTGCAGAGCACCGGCCCCGAGGCCCTCCCCGAGACGATGGCCCACGCCCTCGATCTCGCGCCGGACCTGGTCGTCGGGGTGTCGGACGAGGTGCTCACCGCCTTCGACGCCACCGCTGCCGCAAACCTCGACCAGCAGTTCCTGCTCGTCGACGCGACGCCGCCCGAGCCGACGGACAACCTGACCGCGGTGGGCTTCCGCGAGCACGAGACGACCTACCTCGCCGGGGTCGAGGCCGCAGCGCTCAGCCGCACCGGCGTGGTCGGCGTCGTCGCCCCGCAGGACGACGTCTGGGGGAACGGCTGGGTGGCGCCCTTCGCCGCAGGGGCGCGCAGCCTCGACGAGCACCGGGTCACCGTGCGCACCGGCTACGCCAGCTCGGCCGACGACCTCTCCGCCGTCGGACCGCGCTCGGGGATCGCCCGCCGGACGGCCCGGGCGGCGGCGAGCCTGGCCACGGCGTCGCCCGGTGCGGACGTGGTCGCCTCGGTCGCGCTGGGTCGCGCCGGCGACCTGTCCGACGACGTCGCACGTGGTGCCCTCGGGCGTTCCGGCGCGCTCGTGCTCACCACCTCCTACGGCCCGGCGAGCCGGTCGTGCCGGGCGGCTCCCGGCCGCATCGCGGACGACGTCGTCAAGCACGTGGACGTGGTCACCCGTCTCGGCATCGCCGACGTCCTCGCGGGGAAGACCGGCACGACGACCGCCTACGGGCTGGCCGAGGGTGCGCTGAGCCTGGCGAGCCTGGACGGGCAGGCGTCCTGCACGGCCGCCCGGCATGCGGGCGTGCTCCGCGCGCTGCGTGAGGCGAGCGCAGCGATCGTGGCCGGCAGCGTCGTCGTCGCCGACCCCGACGTCGTCGGCTGAGCGCGCCGCGACGCAAGGCTCGGGACCTCCCGCGAGAACAGGCCACGACCGTGGCCGTAGATGATTTTGTCTACACGCACTAGTCTGGATGCATGGGCGAGACGACGACGATCCGGGTCAGCCGCGCCACGCGCGACACCCTCAACGACCTGGCGGCCCGGCGTGGCGAGTCCTTGACCGAGACCGTCTCCCGCGGCGCAAGGCTGCTCGAGCAGGAATCCATCGGTCGGGACCTCTCCGCGCCGCTGCAGAGCGACGAGACCGCCTGGCTCGATGCTGACGCCGGGTGACGTCGTCACGCTCGACCTCGGCGCACCGATCGGCTCCGAGGCAGGGATGCGCAGGCCCGCGGTCGTCATCACGGCTGAGCAGATCCTTCGTGGCGGCCCGAACGTCGTCCAGGTGGTTCCTCTCACGCGCACGATCCGTGACAGCGGTGCTGAGATCGTCATCGAGCCCGATGAGCACAACAGGCTCACCGCCGTCTCTGCCGCGCAGTGCCAGCACATCCGATCCGTCGCCACGACACGGGTGAGCACGAGGATCGGCAACGTCGGCCCCGCCGTGCTTCGACAGATCCGGGGCACGGTCACGATCATCATCGACGCCTGAGGTGAACCCCGACGACTCGGCAGAGTCGTCAGGCGCGCACTGATACCGTTCTCGTCGCTGCGTCGATCCGGAGGCGCCCGGCATGTCGCCGAGGCTCGCGACGACGCTGCCGTGGCGGTTCAGGCGGACGGGACCGCCGCGACGACGTCGGTGTGCACGAAGTCCTGCCCCACGTACGCGAGCGGCTCACCCGCGACGGCCGCGAGCCCGTAGGTGAAGCAGTCGCCGAGATCGAGCCCCGCCGGGTGCCCGCTGCCTCGCCCGAAGTCTCGATACGCACGGCTGGCCTCGTCGGCCTGCTCCTCGTCGAGCGGCACCACCTGCACCTGCCACACGGACAGGAGCCGCTCCACCCGCCGCACGTCCTGCGGCTGCAGCCGACGGTGGATCACCGCACGCAGCTCCACGAGCGTCGCCGCCGACATCTTCACCGCCGGTGCCGAGACGATCGCGTCCAGCACCCGCTCCGCTCCCGGCTCGTCGAGCACGACGGCCATCACCGCCGAGGTGTCGAGGATCATCGAGGGAGCCCCTCCTCGTCGTAGAACGCCGCGCTCGCCCCCCGAAGCTCCTCTCGCTGCGGCTCCGACATCGAACGCCGCAGCTCTGCGAGGAGCTCGAGGCTCGCCCCCCTGACATGGTCCGCCCGCGTGCCTCCGTCGTCAGGCGTCCCCCTCCAGCGGCGCAGGCCGCATCGTGGACTCAGCATCTCTTCGCGGCTATCCTGGAGACCAGCGGTGACGCGAGAGGGGGCCCGCATGGAGACCCGACGAACGTTGCGGCGCTGGATGGGATGGACGGCAGCCGCCGCGATCCTCGCCACGGCCGTGTACCTGACCGCAGTCCAGAGCCCTCACGCGGACTGGTTCATGGGCGCCCTCTGGGCAGCGGTGGTGCTGAGCGTCATCGTCCGCGCGGTCCGCGGCGCAGGCCGCCGTGATCCTCACCCCGTGCGCCAGGCGGCGACGCCCGCCGTCAGCGGTCTGAGCGAGGTCCAGGCGATCGCCATGGGTCGGGTGCCGGTCGACGAGCTGGACGTCTGCCCGCAGGACGACGTGACCACGTCGCTCGTCGTGCCCTACCGGGACCCCCTCGACGAGCCCGTCTGGGTGATCCGGTCGTCGTCGCAGGGGCCCGGCCGCGGCTCCAGCGAGCCTGCAGCGCCCGTGCACCGTCTCTGAAGCGCCCCGACCGAACCTCGTGCCGAGACCAGCGCGCCCTGCGGGCCGCTCCGGACGGACGACGAGGAGTCAGGACGATGGACAAGGCCAGGACCAGCATCCGCGCGGCGGCACTGCGCGGGCTCGCGGGGGCCGCGACCGTGCTCGCGCTCGCCGCGGCGCTCGCCTTCACGCTCGCGCTCGTGATACCTGGCGCGACAGCGGGCGCCGCGACGCCGCAGGGGACGATCGTCTTCATCAAGGGCTACGACGTCTGGATCGCGCGCGGGGACGGCAGCGGGCAGCGCGCCGTGACGACGGACGGCACGTACGCGAACCCGTGGCGCTCCCCCACCCAGTCGGACGCCGGGGTGGTCGCCGCCAGCCACGGCACCCTCGTCTACCGGATGACGCAGAACGGCAAGGTCCTCAACACGATCGACCCGCCGGCCCTCATGAACAGCGTGAGTCACCCGGTCGACGGGGTCCCGGTGCGGGTCGCCATCTCCCCGGACGGCTCCCTCATCGCGTACACCTTCGTGTCCTACGAGTGCCCCGTCGGGGCGAGCTGCGGCGCGCGCCCGGTCACGGGCTACACGGCCGCGGACCACCTCACCCCGCCCGAGCGCTACGGCTCGACCTTCTTCGACCAGCCGTCCTGGGTCGGCGACCACCGCACCCTGCAGACCGGCGGGTACCTGTCGCAGGTGATGGTCCACGACCTCGGCTCGACACCCTTCCACTGGTTCGACGACTCCGACTACGCCGAGCCGTCGACCGACATCGGCAACTCCGAGCTCTCCCGCGACGGGAGGTGGCTGGCCGCGATCCGCAGCTACGGCACCGACGCCTACGTGATCTGGTACGCCGTGAGCGGGAACGCACGCTCCGGGCCCCGGCCACCCGTGCCGGACTATCGCTGCCTGGTCGGCTTCGACGAGCACCTGAGCCTGACCGACCCCACCTGGTCCCCCGACTCGAAGCAGCTGTTGTGGACCGAGCCCGGCGACGGCATCTGGCTCATGCCGGACGTCACGCGCGCCGCCTGCGACGTCGCCCCGGTGCGGCTGATCGCCGGCGGGTCCGAGGCCCACTGGTCCCCGGCCGCGCTGAGCGCGCCCGCCGCACCGTCCAAGCCGTCCAAGCCGTCGGGGCAGCCGGCGCACGGCAAGCCCGCGCTCAAGAACCTCAAGAAGCCGAAGGTGTCCGGGAAACCGCGAGCCGGCAAGAGGCTGAGGACGACCACGGGCTCGTGGCGGACGAAGCCCCGCTCGTACGCCTACCACTGGTACCGCGGGGCCAAGGCGATCAAGCACGCGACGAAGAAGACCTACCGCCTCGTCAAGGCAGACCGCGGCAGGCGGCTCACCGTCCGCGTCACCGCGAAGCGTCCCGGCTACCAGGCCACGACGGTGCGCAGCAAGGCGCTGAAGATCAAGCGCCGCTGACGCTCGCCGCCACGCCCACCGGGCTCCCAAGCAGATATGACACAGTGGGGCGCATGACGAGCATCCCCGCTGGCCACGTCCCCCCGGGCCAGGGCAGCATCACCCCCGAGGACCTCGCACGCGCCAAGGGCCTGCTGGACACCGTCGAGCGGGTCTTCGCGGAGCGCGTCGTCGGGCAGGACGCCCTGCGCACCGCCCTGGTGAGCACGCTGCTCGCCCGCGGGCACATCCTGCTGGAGTCCGTGCCGGGTCTGGCCAAGACGACGGCGGCCGAGACCCTCGCGGCGTCGGTCGGCGGCACCTTCCACCGCATCCAGTGCACGCCCGACCTGATGCCGAACGACATCGTCGGCACGCAGATCTACAACTACGGAACCGGCTCGTTCACCACGCAGCTCGGTCCGGTGCACGCGAACCTCGTGCTGCTCGACGAGATCAACCGGTCCAGCGCCAAGACGCAGTCCGCCATGCTCGAGGCGATGCAGGAGCGGCAGACCTCGATCGGCGGCACCGTCTACCGCCTGCCCGACCCCTTCATGGTGCTCGCCACGCAGAACCCCATCGAGGAGGAGGGCACCTACGTGCTGCCCGAGGCCCAGATGGACCGCTTCCTGATGAAGGAGGTGCTCAGCTACCCGCTGCCGCACCAGGAGGTCGAGATCCTCGAGCGCGTCTCCACCGGTCGCCAGACCGCGCCGATCCGCACGGTGCCGGTGTCGATCGAGGACGTGCGCTTCCTGCAGCAGCTCGTGGACGGCGTCTACGTGGACGCGGCGATCAAGCGCTACGTCGTGGACGTCATCAACACCTCGCGCTTCTCGGGCCCGCGGCCGGTCACCGACCTGGAGCGGGTGCTGCGGGTCGGCGCGAGCCCGCGCGGCTCGATCGCGCTCATGCGCGTGGCGCAGGCCCTCGCGATCCAGTCCGGGCGCGCCTTCGTCATCCCGGACGACGTGAAGACGGTCCGCCACTCCGTGCTGCGGCACCGGCTCGTGCGCTCCTTCGACGCGCTCGCCGAGGGCGTCAGCCCGGAGCAGATCATCGACGCGATCTTCGACGCGGTGCCCGCCCCCTGAGCCTCGCCCCCCGATGACCTCACCCACGAACCAGCCGTCGAGCCAGCCGCCGTCGTCCGCGGCGGCGCGCGCGACCTCGGCCCCGGCCCCGGGCCGTCTCGCCGAGGTGCGGGCGCGTCTCGACCTGCCCCTGCTGCGCCGTGCCGCCGGGCTCCTGGAGGGCCGGCACCACTCGATCTTCAAGGGCCACGGCCAGGACTTCGACGACCTGTCGCTGTACTCGCCGGGCGACGACGTCGGCGACATCGACTGGAAGTCGAGCGCGCGGGCCGGCATCCCCATCCTGCGCCGCTTCGTGCGGCAGTCGAACCTCACGACGGTGATCGCCGCCGACACGGGCCGCGAGATGGCGGCGCTGTCCTCGGGCCACGAGACGAAGGCCGACGTCGCGGTGTTCCTCGCGTCCGTCGTCTCCTACCTCGCCCGGGACCGCGGGGACCGGGTCGCGCTCGTGGCGGGGGACGCCGGCCGCCTGACGCAGCGGCCGCCGCGCGCGAGCACGCAGGACCTCGAGCTGATGCTCCACGTGCTCGCCGGCGCCTACGGTGCCGACGGCCCGCCGTCGGACCTGTCCGCGGTGCTCTCGCGGGTCGAGGCCGCCTACCGGCGGCGCAGCCTCGTCGTCGTGCTGACGGACGAGGCGCACCCGACGCCGCTCGAGGCGCAGCAGCTGCGGCGGCTGCGGGAGCGCCACGAGGTCGTGGTGCTCACGGTGGCGGACGCCGACCCGGTCACGATCGGCTCCGACGGGCGTGCGGTGGCCGACGTCGCGAGCCGGCACGAGCTGCCCGAGTTCCTGCGCGGCCGCGCGGCCCTCGCCGACGCGGTCGAGACCGAGCAGGCGCAGCACCGGGCCGCCAACCGCGCGTTCTTCAACCGCGAGCGCATCCTGCACACGAGCGCGGGAGCGGTGGACGACGCGGTCGCCCAGCTCGTCGCGCTGCTGGGGAGGCGATCGATTGTCCACCGATGAGATCGTCGCCCCCTACGGCTACAGCCCCTGGTGGCTCGTGCTCGGCGTCGGGCTCGCGGCCGTCGTGGTGCTGTGGTGGGTGCTGCTCCTGCGGGCCCACCGCCGTGGTCGCGCGCCGCGGCCCGCGCCGGTGGCACCGGTGCCGGTCGAGCGGACCGGCGCTCTCGACCCGTGGGCCGATGCCCGGGACCGCGCCCTCGGCGCCATCGAGGAGCTGGGCGGTCGCTACCGCGCCGGTTCCGCCGCGCCCCGCACCGTCCACCAGGAGCTGGCGACCATCGTGCGCGACTTCGCCGGCGAGCGCACCGGCGTCGACGCCCGCACCCTGACGCTGCACGAGCTGCGCCGGCACGACGCCCTGGCCCCCGCCGCGCACGTCGTCGCGCAGCTGTACGCGCCCGAGTTCGCGACCGGCGCCGCGGCGACGGTGTCCCCCGAGCACGCCCTGCAGCAGGCCCGCGAGACGGTGCGCGCATGGTGAGCGCCGCCGCTTCCCCCGCCTCGCACACCCTCGCGTGGCCCTGGGTCCTGGTCGGCGTGCTCCTCGTGGCGCTCGCCGTCGGCGTCGTGGTCGCGGCGCGGACCCGGCGGGACGCGGCTCGCGAGCAGATGGCGGACGCCACCTGGGTCGCCCACACCGCACGGCTGCTGCGCCTGCCCGCCTTCCGCACCTGGGTGCGGCGCTACCGCGCCCTGCAGTGGACCGGCGTCGGGCTGCTCGTCGCCGCCGTCGCGTCCGCCGGCGTCCTCGCCGCGCGTCCGGTGGACGTGCAGGTGAAGCAGTCGACGCTCGGCACGCGCGACATCGTGCTCTGCCTCGACGTGTCGGGCTCCATGCTCGAGTACGACCAGCAGATGGTCGACCTGTTCCGCGAGCTCGTGAAGGGCTTCGACGGCGAGCGCATCGCGCTGTCGGTGTTCAACCGCACGAGCCGCACGGTCTTCCCGCTCACCGACGACTACGCCCTCGTGGACGACGAGCTCGACGAGGCCTCCGCTGCGCTCGACCCGGCCGTGCTGTCCACCACCGACCAGACGCTCGTCGCCCGGTACCTCGCCTTCACGGCGGGCACCACGAGCGCGAACAGCGACGCGTCCTCGCTCATCGGCGACGGTCTGGCGAGCTGCGCCCTGCAGTTCGACGACGGCGGGGCTGCGGACGCTCCGGGGAGCGGCGACTCGTCGTCGGGCACCGGGGCCACGAGCCCCGACACGCCCCAACGCTCCCGCTCGATCATCCTCGCCACCGACAACGACCTGCGCGGCACCCCGGTGTACACCCTCCCGGAGGCGGTCGAGCTGGCCACCTCCCTGCACGTCGAGCTCGACGCCCTCTTCGGCCAGTCCGCCTACATCTCGGACCCCGACGCCGAGAGCTCGTACCGCGACGCGGTCGAGTCGGCGGGCGGGCACTTCTACCCGGCCAACGACGCGGCCGCAGTCACCGACATCGTGCAGCGGGTGCAGGCCCAGCAAGCGGTCGCCCTCGATGCCGCACCCGAGGTGACGCGCAGCGACCGGCCGCGCACCTGGTTCGTGCTGCTCCTGCTCGCGACGGCGGGCGTGGTGCTGGCCCAGTGGAGGTTGCGCGAATGACCCTCCAGCCGATGCTCCCCCTGCCGCTGCTCGCCGTCGTCCTGCTGGCGCTGCTCGTGCTGTGCGTGGTGCTCGCCGTGCGCCGCCGCGCGCGCCGCACGGACCTGGTCGCGTGGTCGCGGCGGGCCGCGCTCGTGCTCGTGGTCGGCGTGATCGGCCTCGGGCCGAGCCTGCCGCACGACGACGTCGCGACCGTGCGCTCGAACGTCGAGGTGTACTTCGTCGTCGACCGCACCGGTTCCATGTCCGCGACCGACTACGACGGCACGAGGCCCCGCCTCGACGGTGTCCGTGCCGACCTCGCCGCGATCGCGGACGCCCTGCCCGGGGCGCGCTACTCGATCATCGGCTTCGACTCGACGGCCACCCGCCAGCTCCCCCTCACCACGGACGTGCGGGCCGTGCGGTCGTGGGCCCAGACCCTGCACACCGAGCTCACCTCGTACTCGACGGGCTCGCTGATCGACCGGCCGCTCGACGCGCTCGTCGACGCCCTGCAGTCGTCCCGCGAGTCCTTCCCCGACGACGAGCGCTACGTCTACTTCTTCTCCGACGGCGAGAACACCGCCGACGGCACGCCAGCCTCCTTCGCGCCGGCTGCGTCGTTGATCGACGGCGGTGCGGTGCTCGGCTACGGCACGGCGAAGGGCGCGACGATGACGACCTACGACCCGTCGTCGAGCGACGACGGGTCGCCGATCCTCGACTACAGCCAGCCGGGGGCGCCCGAGGCGGTCTCCCGCATCGACGAGGACCAGCTGCGGACCGTGGCCGGCCAGCTCGGCGTGCCGTACACGCACCGCACCGGCGGGACCGGGTCCGCGGCCGACGAGCCGATCTCGACGCTGGTCTCGGGCGTCGACCTCAGCCACGTGGCACAGGTGGGGCAGCGCAAGGTGACGGTGCACCAGTACGTGGTGTGGCCCCTCGCCCTGCTGGCGGGGGTGCTGCTCGTGTGGGAGCTGGCGGGCGCGGTGCGCCGGGCGACCCGTCCGGTGATCGGAGGTGAGCGCGCATGACATCGAGAGGGACGAGGCGAGCCTTCTGGTGGTCGCTGCCGGCGGCGCTCGTGCTGCTCGTCGTCGCGACCGTGCTCCTGTCGCGTGCCGTGGTCTCCTCGGCGGCGATGAGCGCGGCCGACGGCGGTCACCACGTGCGCGCGCAGCACCGGTGGGCGCTGCTCGAGAAGGCGAACGTCGTCGAGCGGTGGAAGGCGCCGTTCGGCGTCGGCACCTCCGCGCTCCAGGCCGGGCGCTGGGCCGAGGCGCTGGCGAGCCTGCAGCGGGCCTACGACCTGGCCCCGCCCGTGCCGGGGGACGTGGCGAGCCTGCCCGCCGGCACGGCGGTGCCACGCTGCGACATCCTCACCAACACGGCGCTCGCGAACGAGGGTGCGGGCGACGAGAGCCTGGCGAGCGCCAAGGACGAGATCGCGGCCGCGGACGGTGCCCAGGACGATGCCACCGCCCAGCAGCACCGGCAGGCGGCGGTCACGGCGCTGCAGGCGACCATCGCCTCCTACGACGCCGCGCTCGCCGCCCGCGGCAAGGACGGCTGCGCGATCGACGCAGCGGCCCAGAAGCGCGAGCAGGACGCGCGTGACGAGGCGCAGAACCTGCTCGACCAGCTGCAGCAGGAGGACGAGAAGGACGGCTCGGACGACGGCTCCGGCAGTTCCTCGGGCCAGGACGGCTCGGACGACCAGCAGTCCGGCGACCAGGGCCCCGAGGAGCGGGGGTCCGAGGGGCAGGACCCCGGGCAGGGGTCCGACGACGGCTCCGGCCAGGACGGCTCCGGGTCGGACGGCCAGAGCTCGGGCTCGGACGACGGCGGTGACAAGGGGCAGGGCTCCGGCGAGTCCTCCGACGACGGTTCCTCCGGGTCTCGGGGCGACGGCCAGGACGGCTCCGGGCAGGACGGCTCCGACCTCAGCCCCCAGGAGCAGCAGCGCCGCCAGGAGCTCGAGAAGCGCCAGCGCCAGGCCCAGGAGGAGGGCGAGGAGATGCAGCAGTGGTACGGCTCGGGTGACGGCACCGGCTCCGGGAGCGGCACCGGCCGCAACTGGTGAGCTCCCCCGTCCCCGACCTACTCCAGTTGTGTGACGTATATCCAGGAAAACCTGGATATACGTCACACAACTGGCCTGGTGCGGAGCCACCGCACGAACCGGAGGACGGCTAGGCTGGGCACACACGGCTGACAACGTTGTCGGCCGTGCCCGGGCGGTCGGAGCAGCTCGTCCGGGCCGCATCTCGACCCGAACTGGGGAGCTCATGGATCTCGTCGGCCGTCCTCGCAAGCGTGTGACCTGGAACCGTCTCGTCGTGGGTGCGGCCTCGATCGCGCTCGCGGTCGCCCCCGTCGTGACGCTCGCGCCGTCCGCCGAGGCTGCGGCCGGTGCCGCCACGACGTCGTCCTCGGCCCTCGCCGCGGCCCCGGCCGCGCAGGAGGCGGTCGCCCAGGACGAGGTCGCGCAGACCTACTACGAGGTCCTGCTGCGCCACACCAACTGGGTCGAGCAGCAGTGGGACCCGGCGGGCTACTACAAGTTCGCCAACCAGACGTTCACCGCCGTGCTCGGCAACGCCGTCATCCTCACGCGCGGCGACTACGACGCCGCCGTGACCGGCGTCGACCGTGCCACCCTGCTGGACCACACCCTGCGGACCATCACGTACTACGCGGCCAGCAACCGGTTCAACGGCGGCACCCAGTGGGGCAAGACGCTGTTCTGGGAGGCGACGTACGAGTCGTACTTCGTGCTCGGCGCGCACCTGCTGTGGGACCAGCTCGACCAGCAGACGCGCGACAACGTGGACGCGATCACCAAGGGGCAGGCGGACTACGCCCAGAGCCTCGGCACGGCGAACGACCCCGCCTCGGGCAGCTGGAGCCCCAACGGCTCGGCCGGCGGCTACTACGGCGACTCGAAGACCGAGGAGATGGGCGTCTACGCGCTGTCCTTCGGCCCCGGCGTGGCCTGGAACCCGGACGACCCGGCCGCAGGCGACTGGTCCGCGAGCCTGGGCCGGTGGATCCGCAACGCCATGGGCGTGCCCGCGGCCGACCAGGCGAACCCCGCCACGATCGGCGGCGTGCCCGTCTCCGCGAACACTGCGCACAACCTGTGGGACACCTTCCTCGTCGAGAACCACGACACCTACTCCCCGCACTACCAGTCGGAGATCTGGCGCACCGCCGCCCGCAACGCGGTGCAGTTCATCGCCGCCGGCCGGCCGCTGCCCGAGGTCCTGACCACCCTGGTGAGCAACGACGAGTCGCTCGCGACCGTGCTGCAGACCATGTCGGACTCCGGCGAGCCGTTCATGCCGATGATCAACGACCGCGAGCACATGTTCGGCCGTGACGTCATCCCGCTCGCCTACCTCGCCCAGGTGCAGGGCAACGAGATCGTGGCCCGCGCGGAGGCGAACCTCGCGGCACAGCTGCTCGACTACCAGGCGCAGGGCGCGCGCTGCGCGTACTGCCTGGTCCAGTACAACGGCGAGGCCAAGTACGAGCCCGAGGCCCGCTCCGAGATCGCCATCAGCTACCTGCTGCACGAGTGGCGCGACGCGAGCGCCGACGGCCCCGTGCGCGTGGCGAGCGACGAGGAGCTGTACGCCTTCGCCTCCGGGACCACGGACTACGGTGCCACCCGGCCCGGCCTGGTCGCCCAGCAGTCGGCGAACGCCTGGGCCGCCACGGTGGACCGCGCGGGCTGGACCAAGTTCGCCTGGGCCCCCGAGCACGACGACTGGCTCTTCAGCGTCGGCGGCACGGACCCCTCGTTCCTGCCCAGCACCTCGACCCCGCTGGCGGGGCGCAGCGCGAGCACCTACTCGACCACCCGCGACGGCTTCGACGCCACCGCCTCGATGCTCACCACGACCACCGGCGAGCACGCGGGCATGACGACGCTGCCCACCGGTTCCGTGGTCTACGCGACCTCGGGCACCGCCGCGGACGAGGGCAAGCTGTCGCTGTGGAACATGAGCATGCCGCTGGGCACGATCCGGGGCCTGGACGGCGACCGCACGTACACGACGTCGGACTCCACGACGACGCTGCCGCGCGCCACGGGGCCGGGGCTCGGCACGGTCACGTCCGACACCGCGAACCTGCCCACCAGCTACGTCGCACGGCGTGACACCGCCGTCTTCCCCGAGACGAGCGCGCGCTACGTGCGCATGCAGGGCGTGCTCGGCCACGCGAGCTACTACTACTCGATCTGGGAGATGGAGGTCCGCGACGGCGCGGCCGGGGAGAACAAGGCGCTCGGCGGCACCGCGTCGGCGAGCTGTGAGAACACCTCGACGGGAGAGGTCGCCGCCAAGGCGATCGACGGCTCCTTCACCAAGAACACCGCCTCCAACGACCACGACAGCCGCTGGGGCATGCCCACCACCTGCCGCACCCACCAGGACTGGCTCCAGGTGGACCTCGGGGCGTCCACCCCGATCGACCGGGTGACCCTCTACTGGGAGACCGCGGCCGGCCAGGACTACCTGGTCCAGGTCTCCGACGACGGCGTCACCTGGCGCACGGTCGCGGTCCGCACCCCGGACCCGGCGAGCTACAGCCGCATCGACGACGTCGTGTTCGGCCAGCAGACCGCGCAGTACGTGCGCATGCAGGGCGTGACCAAGGCGCCCGCCGACCCGAGCACCTACGGGTACTCGCTGTGGGAGCTCGAGGCCCGCCAGGGCGAGAAGGGCACCAACGTGGCGGCGGCCGGCACGGCGACCGCCTCGAGCCAGGACTCGACGCACGTGGCGACCCGGGTCAACGACGGTTCGATGACCACGCGCTGGGCGGTCGCGACCTCCGAGCGGGGCTCGGACACGTCGTGGGTCCAGGTGAACCTCGGCCAGCCGCAGACCATCGACCGCGTCGTGCTCTCGTGGCAGGCCGCGACCGCCGCGGGCGCGGCCTACCGGATCCAGCTCTCGGACGACGGCGTGCAGTGGCGCACCGTCGCGATCTACGGCGTGAACGACGAGATCGTCAGCGGCTCCTCGTGGCTCACGGTCGACGACCGGGTCGGCCTGGTCAAGCGGGGCTCGACCGGCGCCATCTCGGTGAAGCACAACGGCAAGAAGGACGCCGTCGTGCTCTCCTCCGGTCCGGCCGCGAACAGCGCCGGCATGGTGGTGGAGGGCTACGCCCTCACCGACGCCGCGCGCACCGCGAGCCTGGCTGCCCGCCCCGCGGTCACCGTGGACGACCCGGCCGTGCGGGCGAGCGACGCCGACGGCTACGTCAGCCTGTTCAACCTCTCGGGCGACGACCACGACGTGAACGTGAGCCTGCCGCACAGCGGCACCGAGCGGTCGGTCTTCCTCGGCACGCAGACGCTGCGCGCCGACGGGTCACGGCTCGCGGCGAGCCTGCCCGCCGCCACGTCACGGGTGCTGGCGCCGCAGTTCACCGTCTCGGCGCCGACCGCCGGTGACCTCGCCGGGCTCTCCGTCCGGGTGGACAACGGCCGCAACCTGCGGATCACGGGCGGGATCGACGACGTGACGCTCACCGTGACGCCCACCGGGGGCGGCACGGCGAGGACCGTCGTCGTGCCCGGCGACGAGTCGGTGCGCGTCAGCTTCGACGCGCAGCGCCCCTACCCTCTCGCCGACCTCGCCGCCGACCGCCGGACGTTCCCGACGAGCCCGCTGCCCGCCGGCATGAGCGACCCGGACCTGGCCACCGACGACGACCCGAGCACGCAGTGGGTGCCCGGCAGCGCCGAGGGCCGCATGGTGGTCGACCTGGGGGCGACCACCGCGCTGTCCACCCTGCGCGCCGTGTGGGGGGCGACCGGTGCCGTGCCCGCGGCGACGGTCTCGACGAGCACCGACGGTCTGACCTACACCGACGTCGCCACGCTCGACGGCGCACGGGTCTCGAACCTCGCGCTCGACGGCGCCTCCGCGCGCTACGTCGCGCTCACCGTCCACGGGTGGTCGAGCGCCTCGGCCGGGGTGGCGACGCTGTCGCTCTTCGGGCCCGCCGCGTCGACGAGCCAGGTCGCGCAGGAGCTGGCGACGCCCGCGAACGACGTGCGCGCCGGCCTCCGCCTCAGCGCCTCAGCCACCGAGGTGGCCGCCGGCACGCCGGTCGTGCTCACCGCCCGCACCGTGGACCCGTACGGCAACGAGGGCGCCGCGCTCGACTTGGAGGGGCTGACGTTCACCTCCTCCGTGGCCGGCGAGAGCATCACGCCCGACGGCGTGCTGACCCCGACGACCGCTGGCGACCACGTCGTCACCGTGAGTGACGGCACCCGGACCAGCCAGGTGACCGTCACGGTCACGCCGGCGAACGGCAGCGCGCTGCGCGTCCGGCTCGACGACGGCGCGGTGCACGACGGCGCGGTGGCCGCGGGTGCGTCGGTCGGCTTCACCGCGAGCATCGTGGACGCCTACGGGAACACCGTCTCCGACCTCGACCCACGCACCGTCGCCTTCCCGTCGCTCGCACCGGGCGAGAGCAGCACGGGCGGCGCGCTGACCCTGCGCCAGGCCGGGCCGCGCGCGCTGACGGCCGCCTATCAGGGTCTGACGGGCCAGGTGCAGGTCACGGTGACGCCTGGCCCGGCCTCCGCCGGCAGCGCCCAGGTCAGCGCCGACGTGGCCTCCGGGTCGACCGTGGCGGCGGGCGCGTCCGTGCGCTTCACCAGCACCGGCGCGGACGCCTTCGGCAACGCGCTCGACCTCACCGCCGGCCTGGCGCTGAGCGTGGTGGACGCCGCGAGCGGCACGCCCGCGGGCCCCGCCGCCTACGCGGTCACGGGCTCCGCCGTCGAGCTGCGCCGCGCCGGCTCCTACCTGGTGCGCGCCGCGCAGCAGGGCGCTGGCGCGCCCGCCCAGCACGAGGTGCAGGTCGACGTCACCGCGGCCGACGTCGTGACCGCGGAGCTCGGCATCGCCGACGGCGCGGGGGCACGCGACGCAGGGAGTGACGTCCTGGTGACCGCGACCGGCACCGACCGCTTCGGCAACACGGTCGACCTCGTGGCAGGCGTGATCGTGACGAGCGACGTGCCCAGCGACCTGGTCACCGGTCGGCGGGTCACGATGACACGGTCCGGGGAGCACACGCTCACCGCCTCGACCCGGCTCACGGACGGCACCGCGGTCTCGAAGCGCCTCACCGTCCAGGTGCGGCCCGGCCCGCTGGGCGCCCTGCGCCTGACGGCGCCCGGCGGCGCGACCGTCGTCGTCGGCGAGCCGGTGACGCTGCAGGTCGTGGGTACCGACGCCTTTGGCAACGACGTCACGCCGGACCTCACAGATGTCGAGATCACCTCCTCCGCCGGGGAGGTGGACCAGATCGGGGACGACCTCACGGTGACCCCCGGCAACGTCGGCGCACGCCTGCTCGTCGCCCGGCTGGCCGTCGACGGCACCGGCACCGCCGCCGCCGCCGAGCTCACGAGCCCGGCCCTGCGGCTCGTCGCGGTCAGCGACGCGCCGGTGGCCGTCGTCGCCCCGCGGGTCACCGGCAAGCGCCGCCTCGGGCAGGTCCTGCGCGCCCACCGCGGCACCTGGACGTCCTCGATCGACGAGGTCGACTACCAGTGGCTGCGCGGCCGCACGCCGATCACCGGCGCGACCGGGAAGACCTACGCGCCGCAGCGGGCCGACGTCGGGCGCCACCTCTCGGTGCGGGTCGAGGTCCGGGGTGCCGGTCGCACCAACCCCGGGGTGGTCGTCTCACCGCGCACGAAGGTCGTCACCAAGGCGAAGGCCCACCTGAAGCCGACGCTGCGCAAGGCCCGCGTGAAGGTGGGCAAGCGGGCGAAGCTCGTCGTGATGCTGCCCGCCCAGGGCCTGTCGCAGGCGTCGGGGGCGGTGCGGGTGAAGGTCAGCGGGAGCAAGGCGGTACGAGCGACCGTGCACGGCGCGCGGACCACGGTCACGCTGCGCAAGGCCAAGGCCGGGACGCACCGCGTCGTCGTGCGGTACTCGGGTGACGCCGACCGTCAGCCGGCCACCAAGCGCCTCACCCTCACCGTCCGCCGCTGACGTCCACCCGCTGAGCAGACCTTCGCCGGTTGAGCAGGGCCGCCAGGCCCGTGTCGAAACCTCCAGGGGTCTCGACACGCTCGTACCTCGCTACTCGACCGGCGAGGGCTGCTCGACCGCGGGCGGGAGGGAGTCAGAGGGCGGTGGCGAGCCAGGCGGCCACCGCGGCGAGCAGGAGCAGCACGATGTTCATCGGCAGGTTCTTGAGCTCGTGACGGGAGACGTGGAGCGCGGTCGCGAGCACCTGCAGCACGACGAAGCCGGTCGCGGCCACGACCGCGAGCGCCGGAGCGATGCCGGTGAGCGGGGGCAGGATCAGGCCGAGCACGCCGAGGACCTCGACCACGCCGATCAACCGCACCACGGGCATGGGGATCGTGTCGACCCAGGCCATCATCGGTGCGAGCTGTTCCTTGCTCCGCAGCAGCTTCATGCTCCCCGCGAAGAGGTACATGAGGCTGAGCAGGGCGGCGACGATCCAGTAGGCGACCATGTGGGCATCGGTCATCGGGGTCCTCCGGCGGCAGTGACGGTGAGCGGCGAGCAGCGTGCTCAGCGCCATCATGCGCTCCACGAGCCCCACGACCAAGCGGGCAGCACAGGCAGTGGCCCCGGCCGTGTGCAGACCTTGCCCGTGCGCGACACCGGCCATAGGCTCGCAAGAGCGGCTGACAACGTTGTCGGCCGCGCCTGAGCGTTCAGCGTCGAACGCCGGACATGCCGTGAAGAGGAGCCGTATCGTGCGTCATCCCCTGCCCCCGTCCCCTCCTGCCGCCAGAGACGTCCTGCGTCGAGCGGCCGTCGCTCTCGCCGCGACGCTCGCCCTGCTCGTCACCGGGCTCGTCGCGGTCCCCGCCGCGCGAGCCGCCGGGTCGTCGGTCGCCCCCACCAAGCCCTCGTTCCAGGTCGGTGAGGACGTCTCGGCGTCCTACACCACCGACCAGCCGTCCACCACGAACTGGGTGGGCATGTACACGCACGGCACCACGCCGGCCCAGGGAAACAACAGCGGGTGGAAGTACGCGCCCGGCAGCAGCGGCACCGTCACCTTCACCCAGGGTCCCAACCTCTCCCCTGGCGAGTACGACCTCTACCTGCTGGCGAACGACGGCTACACCGCCCTCGCCGGGCCCGTCTCGGTGACGCTGACGAGTCCCGCCACCCAGCACCGGTTCGAGACGATCGTCGACGCCTACCGCGCTCGCGACGGACGCATCGGCGACCCGTACACGGTCAAGGTCGACAAGTTCTTCTTCGCGGACGACGGCACGCCGACGCTGGCGCTCGCCTCCGGTCCGTCGTGGCTGACGCTCAGCGCGGGCGTGCTGTCGGGCACACCGACGGCGGCGGGTGACGCCACCGCCGTCGTCACGGCCACGCTCGGCGGTGTCACCAAGACGGTCACCCTGACCCTCCCGGTCAAGGCCGTGGACCAGCCTCTCGGCGACGAGCTCCGCTTCCTGACCTACAACGCGTGGCAGGGCGGCGGCATCCCGGACCAGCGCAAGAAGGAGCTCAGCCTGCTGCTGAGCAACGAGATCGACGTCGTCACCCTGCAGGAGACGCACGACGTGCACGCCGGCACCCTCGCGTCCGACCTCGGCTGGTTCGTCCAGGTGACGAAGAACTGCCAGTCGAACGGCGCCTGGTGCGCGGTGGTGAGCCGGTACCCGCTGGGCGAGCGCGCGGTGAGCAATGCGTCCACGGGCGCCCTCGTGCAGGTCGACGAGGCGTTCGACCGCACGGTCTGGGTCTACTCCTCGCACCTGGACTACCGGTACTACGCCCCCTACATCGCGCGCGACGGTGGCACCCTGGCCGATGTCCTGGCCGAGGAGAACCGCAGCAACCGCACGGCCGAGATCCACAGCGCGATCACGAAGCTGGACGAGACGGCGCCCGCCGACGGTGACGTCCCCGCGGTCTTCGCCGGGGACATGAACACCCCGTCCCACCTCGACTGGAACGAGGCCGCCAAGGCGAACCACTTCGGACTCATCGTGCCCTGGCCCGTCTCGACCGCCCTGCAGCAGGCCGGTTTCACCGACACCTACCGGGCTGTCCACCCTGACCCGGTCACCGATCCGGCGAACTCCTGGTCGCCGCGCGACACGGACGAGGTGCAGGATCGTCTCGACTTCATCTACGAGCGCGGCGCCGCCCTGAAGGCCGTGGACTCGGTCTACCTCGACGGCGGCGACCTGACGAACTGGACCTCGGACCACGGCGCCTTCGTGACGACCTTCGCCTGGGAGGAGGCCGCCGACTCCGCCGCGCTGCAGTCGCTGACCGTTGGCGGCCAGCCGGTCGCCGGGTTCGACGCCGCCACGTCGGCCTACACGGTGCAGCTCCCGGCAGGCACCCGCACGGCACCGGCAGTCGCGGCGGTCGCCGCCGTGCCCGGGTCGCACGTGACGGTCGCGCAGGCGGGCGCGGCTCCCGGTACCACGGAGGTCACCGTGACCTCGCGTCGCGGCACGCAGCAGCGCGTCTACCGGGTGGCCTTCACCGTCGCGACCACGCCGGTCACCCCCGTCGACCCTGCGCCGACGACGCCGGTCGCCCCGACCCCCAAGCCCCGTCCCACCAAGGTGAAGCCGAAGATCGGCAAGGTCGTCATCGTCAAGGGCAAGCATGACGCCAGGACGATCGAGCGCGGCGGCAAGGCGGTCGTCCGGGTGAAGGTCAAGAAGATCGCCGGCCTCGCCCCGAAGGGAAAGGTCCTGCTGAAGGTCGGCAAGAAGATCGTCGGCAAGGCGAAGATCAAGCGCGTCGGCAAGAAGTATGTCGTCGTCATCAAGACGAAGAAGCTGACCAAGAAGGGCAAGGTCCAGCTCGTCTTCAAGAAGAACGCGACGTTCTCGAAGGCGGTCTTCACGACCAAGGTCCGCGTGCGCTGACTTCACCACAGCCAGCGCGAACGTTTCCGGGGTTCCCGACACGACCCGTGTCGGGAACCCCGGAGTCTTTTCCCGTGCCGAGCGCGCTCAGGCCCAGACCAGGCCGTTCGCGGGCTCCTCGAGGATCGCGGCGAGGTCGGCGGTGACGCGGGCGCCGAGGTCGCCGTCGACCAGGCGGTGGTCGAAGCTCAGCGCGAGCTGGGTGATCCAGCGCTTCTTGATCTTGCCCTTGTGCACCCAGGGCTGCTCGCGGATCGCGCCGAAGGCGAGGATCGCGGCCTCACCGGGGTTGAGGATCGGCGTCCCCGAGTCGACGCCGAACACGCCCACGTTGGTGATCGAGATCGTGCCGTCCGCCATCTCGCGCGGTGACGTCTTGCCGGCCCGCGCCTTCGACGTGAGCTCCCCGAGCGCCTGGGCCAGCTCGAGCATGCCCATGCGGTGGGCGTCCTTGATGTTCGGCACCACGAGCCCCCGCGGCGTGGCTGCGGCGATACCCAGGTTCACGTAGTGCTTGTAGACGATCTCCTGCGCCTCGTCGTCCCAGCTCGCGTTGATCTCCGGGTGGCGGTCGACGGCGATGAGCAGGGCCTTCATCACCACGAGCAACGGGGTGACGCGGACGCCGGCGAACTCCTTGGACTCCTTGAGCCGGGCCACGAGCCGCATGGTCCTGGTGACGTCGACCGTGTGGAACAGTGTGACGTGGGGCGCGGTGAAGGCGCTCGCCGCCACCGCCTCGGCGGTGCGGCGGCGCACGGAGCGCACCGGCACACGGGTCTGGCGACCGTCGGCGGAGACCTTGCCGTCGGCGAGCCACGGGCTGTCCTCGTCGGAGGGGTAGGAGACGAGCTCGCGCGCCTCGCCCTGCTCCTGGTACGCGAGGACGTCCTCGCGGGTGATGATGCCGCCGGGCCCGGAGGGCACGACGCTGGCGAGGTCGATCCCGAGGTCGCGGGCGAGCTTGCGCACGGGCGGCTTCGCGAGCACGCGCTCGTCCCCGCCCTGGCCGCTTGTGCCGGACGACGCAGCGGTTGCGGGGGTCTCGACACGCTCGCCGGCGCTCGCTGCTCGACCGGCGGGAGGGGCGGCGCTCGCTGCTCGATCCGCGGCGGGAGCGGCGGCGGGCGGGGCGGACGACGGTGCGGCGCGGCGCGGTCGGCGCCGGGTGCCGCCGTCGGAGACGCCGTAGCCCACGAGCACCGCGCCCGAGCCGGTGTCGCCCGCGGGCTGGTCCACCCCCAGGACGTCGCCCGCCGCGGCCTCGCCGGCCGTCTCGGCACCCTCGGCGGGAGCCACGGCGACGGCGTCGTCCGGTGCCGCTGCCGCCGGCCCGCCCGGGTCGACGTCGATCACGATGATCGGGTCGCCCACGTTGGCCGTCCGCCCGGCAGGCACCAGGATCTCCGTGACGACGCCCTCGAACGGCGAGGGCAGCTCGACGAGCGACTTGGCCGTCTCGATCTCCACGATGGTCTGGTTGACCGCGACGGTGTCGCCGACGGCGACGCGCCACTCGACGATGTCCGCCTCGGTGAGGCCCTCGCCGGCGTCCGGGAGCGGGAATCGCTGGTAGGTCGGCATCGGTGGTCTCCTTGCTCGGTCGGCGGTCGTCTGCGGCGACGTCCTCGCCGGAGGTCAGGCAGGTCGCGGGTGGTCCCAGCCTACGAGGGCCGGGCGCCGCGGTCGTGGATCAGCGGTGGTCGGCCGGTCGGGGACGACGCCTCAGAACGACAGGGCGCGGTCGACGGCGTCGAGCACCCGGTCGAGGCTCGGCAGGTAGTCGTGCTCGAGCTGGGCGGGCGGGTACGGCATGTGGAAGCCGCCCACGCGCTGCACGGGCGCCTCGAGCCGGTAGAAGCACTGCTCCGTCACCCGGGCCGCGATCTCCGCCCCGACGCCGTAGAGGGCGGGCGCCTCGTGCACGACGACGCAGCGTCCCGTGTGCTGCACGCTCGCGACCACGGTCGCGGAGTCGAGCGGTGAGATGGCCCGCAGGTCGATCACCTCGATGCTCGTGCCCTCTGCCGCCGCGGTCGCCGCGACCTTGAGAGCCGTGGCGACGGTGGGGCCGTAGGCGACGAGCGTCAGGTCGGTGCCCGGCCGGACGACGACGGCGCGGTTCAGCGTAGCGGCGTCGGTCTCGACCGGTCTCCCGCCGGTCGAGCCCGGCTTGCCGATCGAGCCTGCCTCGTCGGTCGAGCCTGTCGAGACCCCGCCGTACGGCCCGGCCGCGGTGTCGACCTCGCCCTTCTCCCAGTAGCGGCTCTTCGGCTCGAAGAACAGCACGGGGTCGGGGCTCGCGATCGCCTCCTGGATCATCACGTAGGCGTCCGCCGGCGACGACGGGGAGACGACCCGCAGGCCGGCGGTGTGCGCGAAGAGCGCCTCGGGGGACTCGCTGTGGTGCTCGACCGCGCCGATGCCGCCGCCGAAGGGCACCCGGATCACGACAGGGAGCGTGAGCCGTCCGGCCGAGCGGTAGTGCATCTTGGCGAGCTGGGTGGTGATCTGGTCGAAGGCGGGGAAGATGAAGCCGTCGAACTGGATCTCGCAGACGGGGCGGTAGCCGCGCATCGCGAGGCCGATCGCCGTCCCGACGATGCCCGACTCCGCGAGCGGGGAGTCCACCACCCGGGTCGTGCCGAAGTCGGCCTGCAGCCCGTCGGTCACGCGGAACACCCCGCCGAGGCGGCCGATGTCCTCGCCCATGAGCAGGACCTTCGGGTCGGCCGCGAGCGCGGCGCGCAGACCGGCGTTGATGGCCTTGGCGAAGGGCAGCCGCGTGGTCGCGGGGACGGTCGCGGGCGCCTCGGCCCGGGGGATCCCGGCGCCGGCGGGTGCCGCGGTGCTGGTCGTGGTGCTCATCGCTGCTCCCCGCTCTCGAAGGACGCCTGGTAGTCGCTGAACCACTCCCGCTCGGCCGCGTTGATCGCGTGCTCCGTGGCGTAGACGTGGTCGAACATGGTGAGCGGGTCGGGCTTGCGCAGCCCTCGCACGAAGTCGCGCACCCGGACGCCGAGCGCCTCGGCCTCGGCCTGCACGTCGGCAGCGACGTCGTCGTCCCACTCGCCGTCGGCCCGCAGCAGCGCCTCGAGGCGTGCGATCGGGTCGCGGGCCTCCCAGTACTCCTCCTCCTCGCGCGTGCGGTAGCGCGTGGGGTCGTCCGAGGTGGTGTGCGCCCCGGTGCGGAAGGTGATGGCCTCGATGAGGGTGGGGCCGCCCCCGCTGCGCGCCCGCTCGAGGGCCTCGGCGGTCACCGCGTAGCTGGCGAGGACGTCGTTGCCGTCGACGCGCACGCTCGGGACACCGAAGCCGGGACCGCGGTCGGCGATGGGCACCCGGCTCTGCGTGGAGGTGGGCACCGAGATCGCCCACTGGTTGTTCTGGCAGAAGAAGACCACGGGGGCGTTGTTGACCGCGGCGAAGCCGAGCGCCTCGCTCACGTCGCCCTGCGAGGTGGCCCCGTCTCCGAAGTAGGCGACCACGGCCATGTCCTTGTCCGGGTCGCCGGTGCCGACCAGGCCGTCGCGCTGCACGCCCATGGCGTAGCCGGTCGCGTGCAGCGCGTGCGAGCCGATCACGAGCGTGTAGAGGTGGAAGTTGAACGCCGCCGGGTCCCAGCCGCCGTGCTCCTGAGCGCGGAAGAGGTGCAGGATCTCGGGGAGGTCCAGGCCCCGGGTGAGGGCGACGCCGTGCTCGCGGTAGGAGGGGAAGACGAAGTCGTGCGGCGCGAGCGCCCGGCCGGAGCCGATCTGTGCCGCCTCCTGGCCCTTGGCCTGCGCGAAGAGCGCGAGCTCGCCCTGGCGCTGCAGGCTCGTCGCCTCGTCGTCGAAACGCCGGGTGATCACCATGTCGCGGTAGAGACCGCGCAGCGCAGCGCCGTCGAGACGGGCGGCCCGCTCGCGGTAGCCGTCCCACGCGGGGTCCGTGGTCCGGCGGGCCTCAGGGTCCACGAGGCGCACGACGCCGGGGTCCTGGTCGGCGCCACGCACGGCGGCCGGCTGGTTGATGGTCTCGGTCACGCGGACTCCTCGCTGTCGTGACGGCGGGCCTCGGATCACCCGGCGCGCGTAACTTACGCCAGCGTAGGCTACGGGACCGTAGGTTGGCGAGCGGGGCGAGTCTCCAGCGTTTCGCGCGGACGATTGTGGGGAGTCCACAACGGGCCTGCACCGGGCGGTGATCGTCAGCCGCGATGCGCGTAGGCGCGCACGAAGGCCCGGACCCCCTCGGTGAGCACCGTGCGGATCTCCCCGTCGTCGACCCGCGCCGGGTACCGCCCGTTGGTGGCCAGCAGCGTGGTGAGCGCGTTGAAGTGGTCCGCGGCGAGCCGGGGGTCGGGGACATCGAGCAGCCCGCGGCGCGCGAAGTGCGCGAGCCGTTCCGCGACCGCCTCCTCGGGCGCCTGCGCGAGGGGGTGGTCCGCGAGCTCCTCGAGCGCGGCGCCGTTCTCCGCGATGAGCCGGAAGGTGGCCGCATAGTCCGAGGTGGTGAGCATCGACTCCCCTACCTGCACGGCGAACCTGGTCAGCGCCGCCTCCAGGCTCGCGAGGTCGGGGATGTCCGCGTCGTCCGACAGGTGGTCGGCGACGGCGGTCCGCAGGGTCTCGAGCAACGACTCCCCTGCGGCGACGATCACCTCGATGAGCAGGCGGCGCTTGTCCCCGTAGTAGTCGTAGACGGTCCGCTTCGACACCCCGGCACGGGCGGCGATGGCGTCCATGCTGGTGCGCTCCACGCCGTCCAGCACGAACAGCTCGCGCGCGGCGGCGAGGATGGCGGCGCGCTTGGCAGCGTTGCCCTCCCGGACCGCGCGGAGAGGCGCCACGGCACTCGACGTCGTCACTGGGAAACACCTCCGCGGCGATTCTACACCGACAGGTTTACCTCACTACACTGCACGGTGTAGTGTTTTACTCATGGACACCACCCTCGCCCCCGCCGTCCCGGCGGCCCCTGTCTCCGCGCGGCGGTTGAACGCGATCACCGCCGTCCTCGTCCTGGGCGCCATCACGACGCTGCTCGACACCACGATCGTGAACATCGCGCTCGACCACCTGCACAGCACCTTCCACGCCACGGTCTCCCAGACCCAGTGGGTCGCGACGGCGTACCTGCTGGCCTTCGTGTCGGTCATCCCCGTGAGCGGGTGGGCGTCAGAACGGTTCGGCACCCGCACCGTCTGGATGTCCGCGATCGGCACGTTCCTGGTCGGCTCGCTGCTGTGCGGGCTCGCCTGGTCGCTGCCGTCGCTCGTCGTCTTCCGCGTGCTCCAAGGCCTCGGCGGCGGCCTCGTGCTGCCCGTGACCATCTCGATCCTCACCCGGGCCGCCGGACGCGAACGGATCGGGCACGCCATGATCGCCATCGCGCTGCCCGGACAGCTCGCCCCGATCCTCGGGCCGGTGATCGGCGGCTCGATCCTGCACGGGCTGAGCTGGCACTGGCTCTTCATCGTCAACGTGCCGATCTGCCTCGTCGCCCTGGCGCTCGGTCCCCGGTTCCTGCCCGCCGACCGCGGCGAGCGTGGCCACCGCTTCGACCTCGCCGGCTTCGCGCTGCTCACCCCCGGCGTGGCAGCCCTCGCCTACGGGGTGAGCCAGGTGGGTGAGAGCGGCGGGTTCACGGAGGCCCGGGCGTGGCTGCCGCTCGCGATCGGCGTCGTGCTCCTCGTGAGCTTCGTCGGCTACGCCCTGCGCACCCGTACCTCACCGCTGATCGACGTCCGGATCTTCGCGCGGCGGAGCTTCGGGCTCTCCTCCGTCATCACGTTCGTCGGCGGGTTCTCCATGTTCGCCCTGATGTTCCTGCTGCCGCTCTTCTACCAGCAGGTGCGCGGAGAGAGCGTGCTGTCGACCGGCCTGCTCCTCATCCCGCAGGGCGTGGGCACCATGCTGTACCTCGTGCTGTCCCGAAGGCTCCTCGGGGGCGTCGACGGTCGCGTGCTCGTCATGGCCGGCGTCGTGCTGACGATGATCGGCGTCGTCCCCTTCGCCCTGGCGGGCGCGAGCGGGGGCACCGCGCTGCTGCTCGCGGCGCAGCTGCTGCAGGGTGTCGGTCTGGGCGCGGTCACGCTCCCCGTGATGACCCTGGCGTTCACGAGCCTCACGCCCGCGCAGACCCCGCGCGGCTCCGCAGCGTTCAGCGTGGTGCAGCGGGTCGGTGCCCCGTTCGGCGTGGCGGTCATCGCGGTCGTGCTGCAGAGCAGCCTCGCCGGGGCGGGCTCGGTGACGGCGGCTTTCGCGCACACCTTCTGGTGGATCGTGGGGCTCAGCGCCCTCCCGTTGCTGGTGGCGCTCCTGGTGCCGCGGTCAGGGGCCGCCTCCGCGCGGTCCTGAGCACCGCCAGCCGGCGGCTGCCGGGGCCGGCTCGTGGGCCGGCCCCGGCGTCGTCGCTACTTCTTGGTCTTGACCTTGACGGCCTTGGACTTCTTGGCCTTGACGGCCGTCTTGTCCTTGGGCACGAACGTGGCCTTGACCTTGATGGTGCCCGAGTACTTCTTGGGCAGCTTCACCGTGATCTTGCCGTTCTTCTTGGCCTTGAGCCTGGCGGTCTTGATGACCTTCTTGCCCACGTAGACCTTGATCTTGCCGACCGGCTTCTGACCCGAGGACAGCTTGCCGACCTTGACCTTGACCTTCGGCTTGGTGCCGGCCTTGAACTTCTTGCCCGTCACCTTCACCTTCTTCGCGGTGGCCTTGACGACCTGGAAGGTCGCTGCCGAGGGCGAGGAGACCGTCGTCGTGCCACCGGCGACGAGCGTGGCGGTCAGGCCCCGATAGGTCCCGACCTTCAGCGTGGCGGGCAGGGTCAGCGTCGCCGCGTAGCCCGCGCCGCTCCTGACCACCGACGCCGAGCCCAGCACCCGCGTGCCGGACCTGAACGTCACCGTGCCCGACGTCGCACCCGACACCTGGCTGCTCAACGAAGCCAGCAGACCCGGCTTCGAGCCATACGCCTGCGACGCCTTGCTCAGCACCGGCACGGACACCGAGAGCGTCCCGTGCGTCGGCGGTCCGGCGACGACGACGGCAGCCTCTCCCGACACGCCGTTCGCAGAGGCACCGAGCGTGTGCCGCCCTGCCGGCGTCCCCGGGGGAACGCGCACCGTCACACGGAAGGCCCCGACGGCGTCGGTGGTCGCACGGGCCAGAGGGTCCGCGCTTCCGTCGAACGTGATCTCGAGCGGAGTCGAGGCCGGGAAACGCGCACCGCTGAGGGTCACCGTCCCGCCGGCCGGCACGGTGCTCGCAGACGCCGTCACATCACCGCAGGTGAACCGGAGCGCGGTCTGCTGCCCCGCCTCGAGGTCGGTCGTGCGGCACAGACCGGTCTGTCCCGTGAGCTCACCGCTCAGCTCGACGCCGGCCCCCTGGACGTCCACCCCGAACTGCTGGCCGAGGTACGTGAGGCCGGAGACACCGCCGGTGGTGTGCGGCAGCCTGACGAAGGCGGGCGCACCGAGGTCGGAACGGTAGCCGTTGAGGAGCCACACGTTGTCGATCACCTGGGCGGCGCCGAAGAGGCTCGGGCGCACGCCGGACACCCGGGGCAGAGAGACACCGTCGGCCGCCTGCGTGTAGACCTCGGCGAGCTCGTTCGTGCGCACCACGTCGCGCAGCACGGCGGAGAGGAAGACCTCCGCCTTCGTGGCCTCGCCCTGCTCGAGCAGGCCGTACGCGACGTACTGCGCGTCGGGGGCCTTGACGGCGTCGGCCGCGAGCCCGGCGAACTGGGCCGCCGGGTCGTAGTCCTCGTCGAACCTGGCCATCACGGCGGACCGCTGCGCCTCGGTGAGATCGGGCATGTGCAGGCCGGTCGCCACGTACTGGCTCGTGCCATCCGGGTCACCCGTCCCGCCTCCGAGCCAGATGTACTGCACCGCTCGGCCACCGGGGAAGAACCACTGGGCGTACTCGCTGCGCAGGTCGTCGATCGCCGCCTGGAACCCCGCGACGTCGCCGTCGCGCCCGATCGTCCTGGCGATGTCGATGGCGAAGCCCTCGTCGATCGCGAGCGACACGACGAACTCGGCGTCCCGCTCGTCGTGCCCGCCGTGGTCGCCGTAGTTCCACGCGAGGTGCTCGCCCTCCCACGCCAGGTGCCGCTTCAGGTCGTCGTACACGGCAGCGAGCTTCTCGCGGTCTCCCGTGACGTTGTAGAGCATCCACGCCGTCTGGGCCTTGCGGCTCGGCAGCGACTCGCCGCCCAGCCCGCCGTCGTCGGCGACGTCGGCCATCATCCCGGTGAAGGCGTCCCAGGCGACGTCAGGGTCGACGTAGGCGTAGTACTGCATGCCGAGCAGGGAGTCCCAGCTCGCCGATGCCCTGTTGCGCTCCGCTCCCCCGGTGTAGCCGGAGGGCTTGCCGGTCGCGATCTGGCGGTGGGTCGAGCCCGACTCGGGCTCCGGTGGCAGGACGTTCTCGCGCAGGGCCACGAAGGCCATGTAGTACATCCGGCGGACCGTGGCCGCATCCACGCCGTCGGGATCGACGGCGGACAGCGAGTAGTCCTGCACCTCGGGGACCTTCGCCAGGTACTCGTCCCACTCGCTCGCCCGCTGGGCGATCGCCGTCTGGGCGGCGCTCACGGACGACGCCCGCAGCGCAGCGGACCGGGCGGCCTCGGCCTGGGTGGTCCCCGTGGCGCGCGCGTAGCCGATGCCGATCGCGCTCGGCTCCGCGGCGGGCAGCAGCGCGACCCAGGCGCTCGTGCCCGACGCGGGGGCCGTCCGCGGGCTGTCCCCCGAGGCGGCTGCGGCGGCCGAGGAGTAGAAGGAGACCTCGGCGCCCTGCGGCAGGGTGATCGCCCGGGTGTACCGCCCGTCCGAGGCGGAGGTCGTCAGCGTCCGGCTCGCGGCGTCGTACGACGCCGTCCCGGAGTACGCGCCCAGGACGGCGGGGCGTCCGCTGCCGATCGACGGGCTGACGACGCGCGTGACGGCGTCGAGGTCCACGAAGGCCGTCTGCGTCGTGATCGTGCCGTCGTCGAACTGCGCGACGTGCTCGATGTCCTGCGGTCGCCATGTCCGGGTGAAGGTCGGTGCGGCGCTCAGCCAGGCGGAGCCCGCGTGCAACGACATCCGTGTCACGGTCACGGTCGACCCGCCGGGACCGATCACGAACAGCTTGACGAAGAAGGTCTGCTGTCCGGTGAGACCGGTGGCCGCGGCGACGTCGAAGCTGAACGTCCCGGTGGCGGAGGTGTCGTGCTGCAGCTCGATGTCGCCGCCCGTCGCCCGTCGGAGCTTCAGCGACCACTGCGCCGACGTCGCGGGGATCGAGACGGACAGACGCGGGGACGCCGTGAGGTCGACGGTCACGCTCTTCTCCACGGCTCCGTAGCCGTCGCCGGGCAACGTCACCACCCCGCCGCGCTCCGTCGTGGTGAGCGTGGTGCCGTTGCCGTTCTGGGTGGCGGTCGACCAGCCGTCGGAGCCGGAGGCCACGAAGGAGTCCGACCAACCGGGCGCCGCATGGACCGAGAGGCCGCGGAAGGTGGTCGACGACCCCTCGTCACCCGCCTGGAAGAGCTGGACGCTGACGCTCTGGGTACCCGTGGCGGTGAGACCGTCGACGCCGCGGAGGTCGTAGGCGAAGAGGCCGGTCTTGTCGGTGTCCGTCTGGAGCGTGGCGAAGCTGTCCGCCTCGCCCGGCCTCTGCAGCTTGAGGGCCCACTCGCCCGTCGTGGCCGCGACGTCGACGGCGAGGATCGGGGCCTGCGCCACGTCGATGGAGACGGTGCGCGAGGTCACGCCCCACCCGCCGGCGACCAGGCTCAGGACACCACCCTGCTCCGAGGAGGCGAGCGTGACCGCGGACGACGACGACCACTGGCCCACCGAGGACTCGTCGAACGCGTCCGAGAAGGCCGGGTCCTGGTCTCCCTCGTCGGCCGCGACAGACCCCACCGGGGCGTCCGCGGTGGCGCGGTAGGAGGCGAGCACGTTCTGCTCGCCTCCGAGGGAGCCGTTCGCGTAGTACGAGATCCCGAGGGGGTCCGTCGAGGTCAGCGTGACGTCCTCGCCCTGGTTCAGGGTGATCCGGGAGTCCGGCTCGGACAACCAGCGCTGCTGCAGGTCCGAGCTGTCGGCGAGGTCGCCCACCGTCATCGCGGAGGCGGCGGCATGCGGCGCGGTCGGTGGCGCAGCGACGGCGGACGGCGCGACCATCCCTGTGAGCGCGAGGCTCGCCGCGCCGATGACCGCGGCCCACCGGCGGGGGAACGTTGTCGTGAGATTCATCTGTGGTCCTCTCCAGTTCTGCGGCGCACCACCGGCGCCGGCGTCACGAGAACGGTCACGACCAGCCCCGAAGCTTCCTCGCTTCGAACGAGACCTGCTGCCTGCGTCCGCGACATCGTGGCAGCACCTCCATGGTGCTGGGACGGACAGCCGTATGCCGAAACGTTTCGGCATACAGAATGCTAGCGGTACCTCGATCTGGTGGCAATGGTGCGCCGGGCGGGGGCCGGCCTCATGACGGGTCACACGCTCCTGGCGTGGGCCGGCCTCGGACCTCGGACCTCGGACGACGCAGCTCAGTCCCGGCGCTCGTCCCGCTCGTCGTCGCCGAACAGCAGCTCGGTCATGCGGACGTGGACGGACTCGACGTCGGGCACGTCCGGCAGCGTCACCGGCGCCTCGGCCGCGGTCGTGAGCACGAGCGTGCCGCAGCCGAGCATGCGGTCGAGCAGGCTGCGCTCGTAGGTGATGTTGTTGATCCGCGAGAGGGGCAGGTCGTGCCCCGACTTGTTGACGATGCCGCGTCGGGTGATGACCCGCCGGTCGGTGATCGTGTAGGTCGAGGTCCGCCACCGCAGGAACGGCAGGAGGAAGACCGGCACCAGGGCGACCACCGCGAGCACGACCACGGCCCAGTACGACCATGGCGACCACGAGTCGGGCAGCAGCACGACGAGGGCCACCGCCGCGGCGACGATCAGGACCAGGCCGAGGACCGGGCCGACGAGGGCCTTGCCGTGCGTGCGCAGGTGGAGGATGACCTGCTCGTCGGCACCGAGGACCTTGCGGGGAAGAGACATGGCGTCATCGTGGCACAGCGGGTCCCCGGCGTCGAGAGGGCCGGCAGGCGGAGGGCACCAGCCCTCGGGGCCACAGCCCTTTGCGATGTATGGTGTGGTGTATGCACCGGACGAACATCTATCTGGAAGAGCGGCAGACCCAGCAGCTCGATCAGCTCGCCCGTGCGGAGGGCGTCTCCCGGGCGGAGATGATCCGACGCCTGATCGACAGGTCTCTCGAGGGTCGCGACGACGGCCTCGCGGCCGATCTCGCGGCGATCGACCTCTCCTTCGGCGTGCTCGCCGACGTCGAGCTCGCGCCCGAGCAGCCCGTGGGTCGCGGGCCGGACGAGCGCTCCGAGCACCTCGAGCGGCTGTGGGGAGCACGCGGGTGATCCTGGTCGACACCGACGTCCTGATCGCTCACCTGCGCGGCGTCGAGGCCGCACGGTCCTGGATGCGCGAGGCCCGGAGCCACGGGCCGCTCGCCGTGAGCGTCGTGTCCGTCGCCGAGCTCACCGGGGGCGTGTGCTCCGGCGAGCGGCGGGAGGTCTGGGCACTGCTCGCCGTGCTGCGACCCGAACCGGTGACCGAGCTCGTGGCACGCCGGGCCGGTGAGCTGATGCGACGCTATCGACGCAGCCACCAGGGCATCGGGACCGCCGACTACCTGATCGCCGCCACCGCCGAGGGCCGCGGAGCGGCGCTCGCGACCCTGAACGTGCGCCGCTTCCCGATGTTCCCGGGGCTCGCCGCACCGTTCCAGCTCGACGCCTGACGCGCGCGGGGCCGGGACGACGAGGGGGCACGGCAGCTCAGGCTGCCGTGCCCCCTCTGCTCGCGCCGACCTTCCGACGGTGAGGCTACCGGGCGACGCGCAACGTCAGCGTCTCGGAGGTTGCCGCTGCGAAGCCCTTGGCCTTCTTGACGACGAGGCGGTACTTCCCGACCTTCGCGGGGACCTTGACCGTGGCCTTGCCGGAGCCGGTGGTGCGAACCTTCCCGACGGTGGCCCAGGACGAGCCGTGCTTAGCCTGGAGCTGGACGGCCGCCTTCTTGCGGTTCGTCGAGATCTTCACGACCGCGGGCTTCGAGCCGTGCGCGACGACCTTGGCGGGCCAGCCCTTGATCGTCGTGCGCTGGGTCTTCGAGGTGTCGGGCACGCGCGCGAAGCCGTAGAGGTTCCTGACGGTCTTCTTGCCGACCCGGACCTTGGCCGCAGCGACGAAGCCGGTGCCCGAGCCGTAAGTGTGGAAGACGGTCACCTTGGTACCGGCTGGGATGACGCCGAGCTTCTGCTTGCTGGGGTAGGTGCCGTAGAGCGTGAGGTCAGAGGTGGTGGCGACCTTCTTCTGGACGACGACGGGGACGCCACCGTCGTACACCGCGACCCCCGCCCTGCGGCTCGCTCGCGTGTCGACCTTCCAGCCCGCAGCCGTCCTGACGAAGGCGAAGAAGAGGGCGGCGGCATCCCGGTCGGTAGCTGCCGAAGTCCGCATGCCCAGCATCGTCATGACGAGCGCGTCTCCGTACACCACGGCCGTGCTCCCTGTGACGACGACCTGTTCGGCGTTGGCCTTCATGCCCATTGCCAGCGGTGCGCGGGGGCTGCCGAAAGACGAGACCAGGTCGGCGGAGAACTCCGCCGCGACGTCGTAGTAGGGCTTGAGCGTCGCCCACGGAGCGTCCGGAGTGTCCAGCAGCACACCCAGAGCCGGGTAGGCCGCCTCGTACTGCGCAGGGGTGGCCGCATCCTTCGCCGCAAGAAGCGTGTTGGTGGCGGCCTCGTCGGGGTAGAAGATCGCGTCGAAATACTTCCCGACGACGGTGGCCACCGCCTTCTGGTTGGTGGAGACAGACTTCGCCGCAGAGGCGGGCTGGACGGTGGCGACCGCCATGGTGGCGGTGAGGAGCAGCGCGGCGACGCTGCCGACAAGACGTCGGATCATGGGAAGACCTTCTGGCCGTGGGGACGTGGGCATGCGGTCACCCCCAGGTCCCGCCCGCGGACCATGTCCGCGAGCAGGCGACGCGCCGCACGCTCAGAGGATACGCGATCCCATGACTATCGCGATAGCCCCTCGGACGGCGGCGCTCAGCGCTGCAGGAAGCGCTCGGCGACCTGCGAGGCGAAGTCCAGCAGCACATCGTTCGCCTCCTCGTCCCCGATGCTCACCCGCACGCCGTCGCCCGCGAACGGACGCACGAGCAGGCCCCGCTCGGAGGCTGCCTGAGCGAAAGCGACGGCCGCGTCGCCCACCGGGAACCACACGAAGTTGGCCTGGCTGTCCGGGACCGGCCAGCCCTGGTCGCGCAGCGCGGCGAGCACGCGGTCCCGCTCGCGCACGATGCGCTCGACGCGCTCGAAGAGCTCGTCGCGCGCCTCGAGCGAGGCGACGGCGGCGGCCTGCGCGACGGCGGAGACGCCGAAGGGGGTGGTGACCGCGCGGATGCCTGCGGCGAGCTCCGCGGAGGCCACCGCATAGCCGACCCGCAGCCCGGCCAGGCCGTAGGCCTTGGAGAAGGTCCGCAGCAGCACCACGTTGGGGTGGTCCACGAGCAGCGCGACACCGTCGACGGCGTCGTCCTGACGTACGAACTCGAGGTACGCCTCGTCCACGAGCACCAGCACGTCGCGGGGCACGGCCGCCAGGAGCCGCAGCACCTCGGTGTGCGTGACGGCGGGGCCGGTGGGGTTGTTGGGGGTGCAGACGACGACGGCGCGCGTGCGCGGGGTGACGGCGGCGGCGAGCGCGTCGACGTCGAGGGAGGCGTCAGGGGCGAGCGGCACCTCGACGGCCTCCCCGCCCGCGATCGCCACGGCGATCGGGTACGCCTCGAAGGAGCGCCACGGGTAGACGACCTCGTCCCCGGGGCGGACGACGGCGTCGAGGATGTGGGAGAGCACGGCGACCGAGCCGTTGCCGACGACGAGGTTCTCCGGCAGCACCGCAGGCTCGCCGGGCTGCGCGGCACCGGAGGCGACCGCGTCACCGGACAGTCGGCGGGCGAGCGCCTGGACCAGGTCCACGGCGGCGAGGTCGGGGTAGCGGTGGAACTCGGCGAGCACGTCGTGCAGGCGGTCCAGCACCGAGGGCAGGGGCGGGTAGGGGTTCTCGTTCGAGCTCAGCTTGTGGACCTTGGCGCCCGCGAGGGGTCGGGCACCCGGGACGTAGGCCGGCAGAGCGGACACCTCCGGCCGCAGCTCGACGGCGGCTCCCCGCCGCGACTTCTCACCCTGTTCTTCTGGTGTGCTCACGCTGCCAGTCTGGCACGATCGAGACATGTCCTTCGTGCTGCGCGTCATCCTCAACGCGGTCGGTTTCTGGCTCACCACGCTCATCCTCGGGAGCCACTTCGTGGTCGACGCCACGAACGGCGACACCAAGGAGACCAACAACGTCACCGTGGTGCTCGTCTACCTCGGCGTCGCCCTGATCTTCGCGGTGATCAACGCGATCCTCAAACCCGTGATCCAGGCACTGTCACTGCCGCTGTACATCCTCACGCTCGGGCTGTTCGGGCTGGTGGTCAACGCGTTGGTGCTGCTGCTCATCAGCTGGCTGACCGACGGGCTGAGCTGGGGGCTGCGGGTGGAGAACTTCGGCTGGGCCGTCCTCGCCGGCATCATCCTGGCCATCATCAACGGCATCCTCACCGCGATCGTCCCGGGAGCGCGGCGGCGGGGGCAGTACTGACCCCGCTCACCACCCGCCGGTCGAGTAGCGAGCGTATCGAGACCCGTCCTCGGCCGATCGAGCAGGCCGCCAGGGTCCCGATCCGGCTACGCATCAGCGGCGTCCTCCGACAGGTGGTCAGTGAGTTCGCGGCGCGCGCCGAGCGCTGCGCCGAGCGCTTCGAGGTCACGAATGACGTCGGGCTCGAGCCCGATCTCCCATTCGTAGATCTGAGTGCACAGGGTCTCGAACGCGACGAGCCACTCGCCGACGTCGATCAGAGACTGCACATTGCTGACGTCGTCTGCAGTAAGACCAACGGCTGCGTCCATCGCCTTGTGCAGGCGGACGGTCATTTCCTCAGGGGTCGGTGTCATTGTCATGGGATCGGGTCACACCGCCGAACAGCAAGAGCACGATCGCAGACGACGACACCAGCTGGAGCAGACGATTCATCCCGGTTCCCCTGACCTTGGAGCTCCACAGTGAGCTCACGCACGAGACTCAAGTCCCGCTGGACGAATCGACGCTATCGCTCGCGACACGGGTCGCACAAGAGACCGTCACGAAATACCTTAAATTTGCTATCGATGCGGTGCGGAGCAGGCGGGCAAGGCCCCCGCAGGATCACCCGCCCTCCGGGCCCCGACGCACGGGCCCCGACGCGTCGACGTCGGGGCCCCGTGAACGCCTGCGGGCGGAGACCCCACCGCAGGGGATGTAGTCGGCCCGGGCCGTCGGCGACCGTGACGTCGGCGGATCGAGCAGGATCACCCTGACACGGGGGTAGGAAACCGCCTCGGAGCGACACGCGGAACGCGGCAGAGGCCCGTGAAAGAATGGCCTCATGCCTGAGACGACGCCCTCTTCCGCCGTGCCCTCGTCCACCCCCGCGCGCGCCTCCCTCGCGTCGATCACGCCTCCCATCGCCCTCGGCCCGCTCGACGGCCGCTACCGCTCCGCCGTCGCGCCGCTGGTGGACCACCTCTCGGAGGCCGCGCTCAACCGCGAGCGCCTGCACGTCGAGGTCGAATGGCTCATCGCCCTCACCGACGGGCTGGACGGCACCGCCGTCGTCCCCGGCGCCCCTCGCCTCTCGGACGCCGAGAAGGCGTACCTGCGCGCGATCGTCAGCGACTTCGGCGCCGAGGGCATCGCCGAGCTCGCGCAGATCGAGCGCCGCACGGTCCACGACGTCAAGGCCGTCGAGTACTACATCAAGGACCGCATCGCCGCGGCCCCGGCCGCGCTCGGCGACGACACGGCGCTCCCCCGCGTCAGCGAGCTGGTCCACTTCGCGTGCACGAGCGAGGACATCAACAACCTCTCCTACGCCCTCATGGTCAAGGGTGCGGTGACGCAGGTCTGGCTCCCGGCGGCGACCGCCCTCGCCGACCGGATCGCCGAGCTGGCGCGCGAGTACGCGGACGTCCCGCTGCTCGCCCTCACCCACGGCCAGCCCGCCACGCCCACCACGCTGGGCAAGGAGCTCGCGGTGCTCGCGCACCGCCTGCGCCGCCAGCTCGCGCGCATCGCCTCAGCGGAGTACCTGGGCAAGCTCAACGGCGCGACCGGCACGTTCGGCGCCCACGTCGCCGCCGTCCCGACGACGGACTGGCCGGGCTTCTCGAAGGCCTTCGTCACCGGTCTCGGCCTGACCTGGAACCCGCTCACCACCCAGATCGAGTCGCACGACTGGCAGGCGGAGCTCTACACGGACGTGGCCCGCTTCAACCGCGTGCTGCACAACCTCGCCACCGACGTGTGGACCTACATCTCCCGGGGCGTCTTCAAGCAGATCCCGGTCGCGGGCGCCACGGGCTCGTCGACGATGCCGCACAAGGTCAACCCGATCCGCTTCGAGAACGCCGAGGCCAACCTGGAGATCTCCAGCGCGCTGCTCGACACGCTCGCCTCGACCCTCGTCACCAGCCGCCTGCAGCGCGACCTGACCGACTCCACGACGCAGCGCAACATCGGCCCGGCCTTCGGCCACTCCCTGCTCGCGATCGACAACGTGAGCCGCGGCCTGGGGGGCCTCGCGGTGGACGCCTCGCTCACGGCCCGCGAGCTCGACGAGAACTGGGAGGTGCTCGGCGAGGCGATCCAGTCGGCCATGCGCGCCGCCGGCATCGCGGGCACGCCGGGCATGGAGAACCCCTACGAGCGGCTCAAGGAACTGACGCGCGGGCATCGCATCGGCGAGGCCGACCTGCGGGAGTTCGTGGCGGGACTGGGCCTGCCCGACGACATGGCGGCGCGGATCTCGGCACTCACGCCGGCGACCTATGTGGGGTTGGCGCCTCAGCTCGTCGCCGACCATCTCGGCTGAGGCGCCAACCCGCGTCCGTCGACCGACCGACGGAGTCGTCCCGTGGAGAGAGCGGACGGTGGCGGTTGGCACCCTTGCCGTCCCGGAACGAGATCGCGAACATCCGCTTTCAGTTTCGATGTTACATCTTTTGGTTTCGACGGCAACCTCTCGCGAACGCAGGCAGGGCGGCGGCGTCCGCCTTCACACCACGCCGGAAGGCGCCACCGCCGCCGCGCCGACTTCCGTTGCGCCCTTCGGATCTCTAGTCTGTGAACGTCGTCCCGACGGGCCGACGGCCCGGCGTCTTCCGGGTCCCAGGCTTCACCGCACAAGGGATGCTCATGAGAAGACTCACGACCTGGGGGCTCGCGCTGGTCGCCGCCCTCACCCTCGGCACGCTGGCGGTCGCCCCAGCACAGGCCGTACCCTCCTCGACCTTGACCGTCAGCGTGATCACCTCGTCCGGGACCGCCGTCCCGTACGCCTCGGTGACCGCGACGCCCTCCACCCCGGACTCCTACCCGAGCTACGGCTCCACGGGTGAGGACGGCAAGGCCGTCATCGACGGGCTCGAGCCCGGTGCCTACACCGTCGCGGCCGAGGGCTACCTCGGCAGCTACCGGTACACGGTCAGCGGCTCCGTGACGATCTCCTCGTCCGCCGCCTCGCTCACGCTCACGGTCGTCGCAGCCGGCATCTCGGGCAAGGTGACGTTCGCCGGTGCGCCCGTCAAGAACACCACGGTCCTGCTCTCGCCGGTCCACGGCGGCGAGGACCAGTACGCGTTCACGGACACCTCCGGCAGGTACTCCCAGCTCGGCATCGCGCCGGGCGGCTACGTGGTCTCGGTCTGGGCGAGCAGCACGCAGGCGCCGTACTACCTCTCCACCTACTACGGCGGCACCGTGCGTGAGCCTGACGCGACCGTCGTCACGGTCGTCGCAGGCAAGGAGCGCTCGGGGATCGACATCGCCGCCAAGGCCGACGGCGGGGTCTCGGGCAAGGTCGTCTCCCGTGACGGCAAGCCCGTCGCAGGCGCCTCCGTCTACGCGACGAACCTCGACCGGGCGGGCTACGGCTACGCCACGACCGACAGTGCCGGCGCCTTCACGCTCCACGGCGTGGTCAGCGGCAAGGTCACCGTCAGCGCGTCGGCCAAGAAGCTGTCGACCGTGAAGAACGCCAAGGTCACCACGGGGCACGTCACGAACGCGGGCACCTTCACGCTCGCCAAGGCGAAGGCCACCGGATCCGTGGCGGGCGTGCTGAAGAACAAGGCCGGGAAGAAGAGCCCGGCCTATGTCACCGCGCTGGCGAGCACGCCGACGAACTACGGCAACGGCGCCGGCCCCTTCACCAAGAAGAAGAGCCGGTTCACGATCAAGAACCTGCTGCCGGGCACCTATCGGATCGCGGTCGCCGGCGCCAACACCTACAAGACGGTCAAGGTCCGCGCGCACAAGACCACCAAGGTCGGCACGCTCGTGCACGTCAAGGGCAGCACGATCGCGGGCAAGGTGAGGACGTCCAAGGGCAAGCCCGCCAAGAAGCGCGAGGTCTACCTCCGCGACTCCCTCGGCACCGTGGCCGGCTATGCCAGGACCAACGCCAAGGGCAGGTACTCGATCAGGGGCGCGGTCTCGGGCAGGTACACCGTCGTCGCCGGCCAGAGCGGGACCGACCTGGCCACGGCGCGGACGGTGACCGTGCGCAAGGGGCACAAGGCGAAGGCCAACATCCGCTCCCAGCGTGGCCGGTCCGTCTCCGTGACCGCCGTCGCCGGGAAGGCGAAGGTCTCCGGCGTCACCGTGAGCACCCTCGACAGCGACACCTACGGCACCGGCACCACCGGGACCACCGGTGTCGCGAAGGTGAAGCCGCTCGGGCACGCCACCCAGACCCTGGTGGCCTCCGACCCCTACGTCGGCGGCTACGTCTCGTCCAAGGTCAAGATCTCCAAGAAGACGAAGAAGGCGGTCGTCCACCTGAGGTCACGCGCCTGAACGACTGACGGGCGTCGTCCGACGCACATGGTCGGACACGCGTCGTCCGCGCGACAGCGGACCGAGAGGGCCGGTGGGATCTTCCCACCGGCCCTCTCTGCCTTCCCCGCAACGGTCACCCGCCCTTGACGTATACCCCCTAGGGGTATCTAATGGAGAAAGACGACGAAGGAGGCACCATGCCGGGCTACACCGGGAGCAAGGACGACTACCTCAAGCGGCTGCGCCGCATCGAGGGCCAGGTCCGCGGGGTCGCGCGGATGGTCGACGAGGACGTCTACTGCATCGACGTGCTCACCCAGGTCGCCGCGATCACCAAGGCCCTGCAGGCCGTGAGCCTCGGCCTTGTCGAGGACCACCTCGGGCACTGCGTCGTGCACGCCGCCCAGTCCTCGGACGCCGAGGGCCAGGAGAAGGTCCGCGAGGCCGCCGACGCGATCGCCCGCCTCGTCCGCAGCTGACGAGCGCGCCTCCACGAGCACCGCACCCGCACACCCCAGGGAGCAGCAGATGAGCACCACCCAGATCGACCTCGCCATCGAGGGCATGACGTGCGCCTCGTGCGTCGCCCACGTGACCAAGAGCCTCAACGCCGTCCCCGGCGCCACCGCCACGGTCAACCTCCCGCTCGAGAGCGCCCGCGTGCTGCTCAGCCGGCCCGTCGCCGACGCTGCGCTCGTCGAGGCCGTGCGGTCGGCCGGCTACGACGCCCGTGTCACCGGGCGCCGCACCACGCCCGAGGCGTCCGACGACGACGCGGAGGGCGACCCAGCGGGCGGTGCGCACGGCACCCACGGCTCCGAGACGCCGATGCACGGGATGGACATGCCCGGCATGGACATGGCTGACGACACCTCGGCCCCCACGCGCGACCGCTCCCAAGACCTGCTGCGCCGCCTGCGCGTCAGCGCGGTGCTCGCCGTCCCCGTCGTGCTGCTGTCGATGATCCCCGCCTGGCAGTTCTCCGGCTGGCAGTGGGTCGTGGCCGTCGCCGCGCTGCCCGTCGTCACCTGGGGGGCGTGGCCCTTCCACCGCGCGGCCTTCCGCGCGGGCCGCCACGGCACCACGACGATGGACACCCTCGTCTCGCTCGGCGTGGTCGCCGCGACCCTGTGGTCGTTGTGGGCCCTGCTGTGGGGCGGCGCCGGCGCGATCGGCATGCGCATGTCGATGACCTGGGTCGCCGCGCGCGCCTCGTCCGGATCGGCAGGCCACGCGCACACCCCCGAGATCTACCTCGAGGTGGCCACGATGGTCACCGTGTTCCTGCTGGCCGGGCGCTACGCGGAGAGTCGGTCGCGCCGCACGGCGGGCGAGGCGCTCCACGCGCTGCTCGAGCTCGGCGCCGACGAGGCGCTGCTCGTCACCCGGGACGACGACGGCAGCCGCACCACCCGCACGGTCCCCGCCGCACAGCTCCAGGTGGGCGACGAGTTCATGGTGCGTCCCGGCGCCAAGATCGCCACCGACGGCACGGTCGTCGAGGGCCGCTCCGCGGTGGACACCTCCTTGCTCACGGGGGAGCCGGTCCCCGTCGACGTCACCGAGGGCGACGAGGTCACCGGGGCGACGATCAACACCTCCGGCAACCTCGTGGTGCGTGCCACGCGCGTCGGCGACGACACCACGCTGGCGGCGATCGGCCGTCTCGTCTCCGAGGCGCAGATGGGCAAGGCCCCCGTGCAGCGCCTCGCCGACCGCATCTCGGCGGTCTTCGTGCCCGTCGTGCTCGCCCTCGCCGTCGTCGTGCTCGCCGTCTGGCTGCTCGTCGGCGCGAGCGCCGCCTCGGCCTTCACCGCCGCGGTCGCGGTCCTCATCATCGCCTGCCCGTGCGCGCTGGGCCTCGCGACGCCGACGGCGCTGCTGGTGGGGACGGGGCGCGCGGCACAGCAGGGCGTGCTCATCAAGGGCCCCGAGGTCCTCGAGTCGACCCGCACCGTCGACACGGTCGTGCTCGACAAGACGGGCACCGTCACCGAGGGGCGCATGACCGTGTCCGACGTCGTGCCGGCCGACGGCGTCGACCGCGCCGAGCTGCTCGGCCGCGCGGGCGCCGTCGAGGCGCTCAGCGAGCACCCGGTCGCCCAGGCGGTCGCGCGTGCGGCCGCAGGATCGGAGCGCACAGGCGGGACGACGGACCGTCTGCCGCACGCCACGCAGTTCACCTCCACCCCGGGCGGGGGCGTCGAGGCGCTGGTCGACGGTGCCGGATCGAGCGGTGGAGCGAGCGGCGGCCTCGCCATGGGCACCCGCGTCGTCGTCGGGCGGCCCGACTGGCTCGCCTCCTCGGGCGTCGAGGTGCCCGCCGAGGCCCAGCAGGCCGTCGACCGGGCGCGGGACGGCGGCGCGACCGTCGTCGGGGTCGCCTGGAACGGCGTCTGGCGCGGCTTCGTCGCGCTGACCGACACGGTCAAGGAGTCCGCGCCCGCCGCCGTCGCGGACCTGCGCTCCCTGGGTCTGCACCCCGTGCTGCTCACGGGCGACGGGCGGGGCGCCGCGCTGTCCGTGGCCCGCGCCGTCGGCATCGCGCCCGAGGACGTGGTCGCCGAGGTCCGCCCGGAGGACAAGGTCGCCGAGGTGGCGCGCCTGCAGTCGCAGGGCAGGGTCGTGGCGATGGTGGGCGACGGCGTGAACGACGCCGCGGCGCTCGCACGGGCCGACCTCGGCCTGGCGATGGGCACGGGCACCGACGCCGCGATCGCGGCGAGCGACATCACCCTGGTGCGCGGGGACCTCGCCACGGTGGGCACCGCCGTCCGGCTCTCGCGCCGCACGCTGCGGATCATCAAGCAGAACCTGTTCTGGGCCTTCGCCTACAACGTCGCGGCCATCCCGCTCGCCGCGGCCGGCCTGCTCAACCCGATGATCGCCGGGGCGACGATGGCCGCGAGCTCGCTGATCGTCGTCGGGAACTCCCTGCGGCTGCGCCGGGGGTGAGGGGTCAGACCGCGGTCTCGACGAGGGCGTGGATCGTCTGGGCGCCCACGGTGAAGCCGAGCGCGGCGTTCGGGTTCACGACCACGCCCCAGTCCTTGGGCAGCTCGCGCAGCACGACGGCGAGCGCGGGGTTGATGAGCTCCTTGTCCGGGAGCACGGCGCGCGCCTGCTCCTCGGAGGTGAAGACGCGCACGTAGGGCTTGTCCTCGATGCGCACGGTCCGGATCTCCGGGTCCTCGTCCGTGCCACCCGAGATCGGCACCCAGGCCGGGCTCGAGACGAGCTGGGCGAGGAAGGTCGCCATGTCGACCCGGTCCTCGGACGCGTCGAGCAGCAGCTTCTCCAGCTCGTTGGAGGGGAACGTCATTGTCGCGGCCTCGCTCATCGATGCGGTCCCGGTACTACCCGGCTCTCGCACAGGATACCCGCGAGGGCGGACGCTTCGGAACGTCTGCTCCGGCCTGGTCCCGCCCCGTCCCAGCAGATGTGCGGCGGGTGCGGCTATAACGGGAGGATGACCACCGCACCCGGCACGACGGCGCCCGACGCCTCGCCCGCGCCCCCACCGGCCTCGCGCGGCCGCGTGACGGTCGAGATCTGGGTCGTCCTCGGCCTGAGCCTCGGGCAGTCGGCCGTGTACGCGGTGGTGAGCATCCTGGAGCGGGCCACGCGCGGCACCTCGCTCGCCTCCCAGACCACCCAACTCAACGTCAGCCAGTCGCCCCGACCCTGGCTGGACCTGACCTACCAGCTGCTGTCGATCGGCTTCGCCCTCGTGCCCGTGGCGCTCGCGCTCTACCTGCTCGCAGCGAGCGGGCGCCGCCCCCTGCGCGCGATCGGGCTCGACGTCGCCCGGCCCCTACGGGACCTGGGCTGGGGCGCGCTGCTCGCGGCGGCGATCGGGGTGCCCGGGCTGGGCCTCTACGTGGCGGGGCGCGCCCTCGGGGTCACGGTCGACGTCCAGGCCGCCGCGCTCGACGCGCTGTGGTGGACCGTGCCGGTCCTCGTGATGGCGGCCGTCAAGAACGCGCTGCTGGAGGAGGTGATCGTCGTCGGGTACCTCTCCGAGCGGCTGGGCGACCTGGGCTGGGGCAACGTCCGGATCGTGGTCGCGACCTCCGTGCTGCGCGGTTCCTACCACCTGTACCAAGGATTCGGGCCGTTCCTGGGCAACGCCGTGATGGGCGTCGTCTTCACGTCCTTCTACCTGTCGCGCTGGGGGCGACGGCGCGTCATGCCGCTCGTCGTCGCGCACACCCTGCTCGACGTCGTGGCCTTCGTCGGCTACCAGCTGCTGCCGGGCTCATGGCTCACGGCGCTCGGCCTGGCCTGAGGGGCCCGGCTCCGCACCGTCCGACCTCTCAGCGCCGTCCGACCTCTCCGCTCCGTCGCTGGCGCGAGCCTTCGCACGGGCCTCGGCCTTGCCGTTCGCGAGCATCGTGACCCTGGCCCGCGCCACCTCCAGCGCGGGGCTGCGGCCGGCGAGCGCCGCGTCCACCTCGGCCACGAAAGCGCGGACCGCGAAGGCCGACACCACCCCGCTGGCGCCCACCACAAAGGCGTAGAGCCCGAGGGCGGCGACCACGAGGCTCAGCGCCGTCTCGCCGTCCGGCGGCCGGGCGACGAGCACCAGGCCGAACAGGACACCCACGATCCCGCTCGCGGTGACCCACGGCCAGTGCGCCTCGCGGACGCGCGCCAGGTTCGCAGCCGTGATGATCGTGACCACACCGAGCACGATCGCCCAGCTCGCCACGAGGTAGTAGAGCACCAGGGCCGTCGCCCCGGGCCACAGGAACACGAAGGCCGCGAAGGCGACGTCGGCCACCGCCTGGACGAACCACCAGACCTGACCGGGCTGCCCCGGGGAGGTGAGGGCCTGCACGACGGCCACGACCGCGTCGACCACCAGGAACGCGGCGAAGAGGGAGACCACCGCGCCCGCCGTCCCCACGAGCGGCTGGACGAGGAGGAGCAGACCGAGCAGCACGAGCACCAGACCGCGCAGCAGCGGGATCCACCACACGCGTGCGTAGACCTGCGAGAGGGTGGGGAGGGCACTGGTCGAGCCCTGGTCGCGTTCGGTCATGATCGCCTCGATCGTGGGAGCCGACGGGTGCTGTCCTCCCTCATGGTAGGCGCGGGGCGGGGGCGGCGCCGGGTAGGGCGGACCATCTCCCACTAGAATCCGAGGCATGACTGGTCCGGCCGAGGAGGCGCCCGCGAGCGCGCTCCCGCAGGGCCGGTCGGCGCCGCGCATCGTGGACGAGGTCCCGGTGCGGCTGCGCCACCCGCGCGACCTGCTCGCCGTCGTGCTCATCGTGCTCGGCATCGTGGTGGTGCTCGCGCTCAGCGTGTACGCCCACGGCACCACCTCCGGCCTCGCGAGCGACGTGCGGGAGTTCTCCGCGCTGCTCGGCAAGATCCTCGTGCTCCCCGTCGCGCTGCTCGAGGCCACGATCATGCTCGGCATCCCCACCGCCGTGCTCATCGAGCTCGGGGTGCGGCGCCTGGGCCGCATGGTGGTCGACTCGATCGTCGCGGGCGTCCTGGGGCTCGGGCTGGGCATCGCCACGACCTGGGCCCTGCAGCACTGGGGCTCGGCGGCCATGCTCGAGGGTCTGTCCGTGCGCAACCACTCGGGAGGGCTCACCCTGACCGTCCCCGTCTACGTGGCGGGCATCGTCGGGCTGCTCACCCTCGCCGGTCCCGCCTCGCGGCGCCGCACCGTGCGCTGGTCCTGGAACCTGCTGTGGTTCTCGCTCGCCGTCGTGCTGATCCTGGGCCAGGTCGCCATCCCGGGCGTGCTGCTCACGCTGCTGCTGGGACGGCTCGCGGGCGCGCTCGTCCGCTACGCCTTCGGGGTGCGGTCGGAGCGGGCCGTGGGCACCGAGATGGTCGACGCGCTCCGCCGCATCGGCTTCGACCCGCTGACGCTCGTGCGGGTGCGGGACCTCGCTGCGGACGACGCCCCCGAGGAGGTCCTGGCGAGCGAGCCGGCGGCCGCCACCCTCACCGACGTCGCGGCGCCGGCGCAGGACCCGGCTGCGCACGACGGCGCCCCGAGCACCCGCGCGATCACCGCCGCCGCGCAGGACCCGGCCTCGGTGACCATCACGCGCTACTCCGACAACCGCGTGTACGCGCTCACCCCCGTGGACGGCCCGCGTCTCGACGTCGTCGTGCTCGACGGCGACCGCCAGGTGATCGGTGTCCTCACCCGGCTGTGGCGCTCCATCCGGCTGCGCGGCATCGAGGGACGCTCAGGCATGTCCCTGCGGGCGATCGCGGAACGGACCGCGCTGCTCGCCTACGCCGCGCAGGCCGCGGGCGTGCGCACCCCGCGGCTGCGCGGGGTGACCGAGGCCGCCGACTCCATGCTGCTCGTCCAGGAGCACACCGCCGGATCCGTCTCCCTGCGCGACCTGCCGGACGACGCGCTGGACGACGCCGTGCTCGTGGAGCTGTGGCGCCAGCTCGGGCTCGCGCACGCCCACGGCCTCGCGCACCGCGGGCTGACGGCCGACGTCGTCCTGGTGGGCAAGGAGGCCACGCCGGCCGAGGGCCTCGGCGAGCAGAGCGGTCCGCTGGTGTGGCTCACCGGCTGGGAGCAGGGTGACGTCGCGTCCTCCGAGTTCTCCCGGCACATGGACGTCGCCCAGCTCCTGGCGCTGCTCGCCCTCCGGGTGGGGGCCGAGCGCGCGATCGCGAGCGCCGTCGCCGCCGGCGCCGACCTGTCGACGGTCGGTCCGCTGCTGCAGACGCCGACGCTCCCGCGCGACACGCGCGAGCAGCTCCGCGCCCACAAGGGCGTGCTGCCGGCGCTGCGCGAGGCACTCGTGGCACGCATGCCCGAGGCGTCGGTCGAGCCGATCCAGATCGGCCGGTTCCGGCCGCGAACCATCATCATGACGACGCTCACCGTGGTGGCCGCCGTCGTCATCATCACGACCGTCAACTTCTCCCAGATCCGCGACGCCGTCGTCACGGCGAACCTGTGGTGGATGCTCGTCGCCTTCGGCTTCGGGCTGCTGACCTGGGTCGGGGCGGCGCTCGCGTTCGTGGCCTTCGCACCGGTCCGGGTGCCGTTCCTGCGCGCCACGCTGACGCAGGCCGCGAGCTCCTTCGTCGCGCTCGCGGCTCCCGCCGGGATCGGGCCCGCGGCGCTCAACCTGCGACTGCTCACCAAGCGGAAGGTGGCCAC